>SCPN01000522.1_pt1 | contig 826876 bp, 978 predicted proteins | sample 6106831 | NCBI WGS metagenome assembly SCPN01 (sample SAMN10720447, study PRJNA508395) | human gut metagenome | isolation source: Participant 1, 0 month | reverse complement strand
ACAGAGCTAGATGTTGTTGCTGTCGTATTTGTATTCATCTGTAATCGTATTTGATGTAGCATTGGATGTATTTACTTTACCATTACCATCATCAATAACATTACTATCTACAGTAGATTTATTGGATTTAGCACCATCTTTAATCACTTGACCATCTACTGTAGTTTCTGTGGATTTAGTACCATCAGCTACTGTGCATTGCCACCTGCAGTAGATGTATTTGTTTGTGTACCTGCAGTTTGCGTAATGGAATCACCGTTGATAACAGTTTTGTTAGTACCCGTACCATTGAACGTAGCAGATTCTAAATCTTTAAGTGCTTTTATTCAAAGAGTACGCTACAGTTTTACCATTTTGGTCAACAACTAAGTTGTTACCTGCTTGAATTGAACTTCTTCACCACTTGCTACCTTAGTGGATGCAGCACCATTAGATTCTCCAGTAGAACCAGTAACCTTACCGGTGTTGACCTTCCAACCAGCACCAACTGCATCGGATACTTTGTAATTGATCTTCTGTAGCGGCACGACCAGAAACAGCTTGTGTTACACTCTGGTGTCCAGTCTTTATTTGCAAGACCCATTACATGGTTATTTGTACCCATCTACAGTAACACCACCAATATTAGCAGTCTTACCTGTGATTGTACCTGTAGCACCATTTAATGTTACAGGGCTTGCACCACCTGTTGTGAATGTATTATTGACACCATCCACAATAGAAGAACCAATCGTAGCTTTACCAGCTGTACCATCTATTGTTACCGCATTAGCACCAGAGCCCAACGTTATTTTATCGTTGAGTTTTACATCATAAATAGTATGACCATCAGCAGCTGTGGTAGATGTTAATGTCACATTACCTGTCGTTGCATTAGCTGCTTCACCAGTATTAGCATTTCAGTTTTAGACGCTTTTAGCCGTATTGATAGCGTCATTGCGTTTTTAGCTGTTGCTAACCATCTGTAGTTAGGCCTGTAATGTGCCATCTGCAGCAGTAATAGATGCCGTATTTACATCGTATTTAACAACGCCTGCATCATCGATAGATGCAGTTGTTAATGTACCATTCTTAAAGTTCAAACCATCGGCTAAGGAAACTTGTTTTGCAGTACCACCATTTGCTTTATAGGACAAGTTAGTCTTGTTAGCAATCTTAGTACCATCAATAGTTACCTTGTAATCCTTAGTTGTACCATCTGCACTTGTTGTCGGTGTTACAGAAATTGGATTATTAGCATCTGTTGTATCTGTGCTAACCGTTACAGCAGCTACGGCAGATTTTTAACCTCTGCTTCAGATACTGTAAGATTTACATCTTTTACCGTTTACGTCAGTAGAGATGTATTTACCATCACCTTTAATGCCGAATGTATCATCCTTAAGATTTACAGAACCAGTATTGGTTGCTACATCACCTGTGAACTTCAACGTGGTAGCACCAGTGGCAGCTTTCAATTGCTCTTCTGTAGCTGCACGGCCCTTAGTTGCAAAGTCAGTTGCAGATAAAGTCGTGTTAGACAAACCAGTGATATCGTTTGTAGTTCCACCAGTAACAGTTACAGTACCAGTTTTAATTATACCGGCGCACCATCTAACTTAACAGCATTAGCGCCACCTGTAGTGAATGTGTTATTTACACCATCAATAACAGAGGAACCAATTGTAGCTTTACCAGCTGTGATTGTACTTGTATTAGTACCATCAGTAATTGTATTCGATGTTGCATTGGATGTATTTACATTACCATTACCATCATCAATAACATTACTATCTACAGTAGTCTTATTAGATCTAGCACCATCAACAATTGTATTTTCATCAACAGTAGATGTATTAGTCTTAGTACCATCTTTAATCACTTGACCATCTGCTGTAGTTTCTGTGGATTTAGTACCATTAGCTACAGTATTACCTCTGCTGTAGATGTATTTGTTTGTGTACCTGCCGTTTGCGTAATGGAATCACCAGTAATAACAGTTGTATTCGTACCTGTCCCAAGGAATGGCAGAATTCATCTTCACAAGGTCCGTATTCAAAGGTATGTAAAGTTTTTACCTACTTGGTCTACAGTTAGGTTTTCAGCAATTAAGGACACCTTATCGTCCTACCAACCTTAGCATTTCTTTGTGCCAGTTTGAGCACCAGAAGTGCCAGCTTTCTTATCGGCTGTAATTTCCCAAGTTTGGCTACCTGCGATCTGCGACGGCTTTTAATTGGTCTTCTGTTGCAGCACGACCAGTAGTAGCTGTGCCATTCAAGTTGTATTAGATAAACCGCCAATAGTATTAGCCGTACCATTTACAGTAACACCACCGATATTAGCAGTTGTACCTGTAATCGTACCTGTAGCACCATTTAATGTTACAGGACTTGCACCGCCAGTAGTGAAAGTATTATTAGCACCATCAACAATGGAAGTACCAATAGTAGCTTTACCAGCTGTACCATCTATTGTTACCGCATTAGCACCAGAGCCCAACGTTACTTTATCGTTGAGTTTTACATCATAAATAGTATGACCATCAGCAGCTGTAGTAGATGTTAATGTCACATTACCTGTTGTTGCATTAGTCTTCACCTGTGTTAGCAGTGATTTCAGTTTTAGATGCTTTTAGTCGCATTGATAGCATCTGCTACATTCTTTAGCTGTTGCCACACCATCTGTAGTTGGGCCTGTAATTGTGCCATCTGCACCAGCAGTGATAGATGCTGTATTTACATCATATTTCACAACGCCATTATCATCGATAGATGCAGTTGTTAACGTACCATTCTTGAAGTTCAAGCCATCAGCTAATGAAACTTGTTTTGCAGTACCATCATTTGCCTTATAGGACAAGTTAGTCTTGTTAGCAATCTTAGTACCATCAATAGTTACCTTGTAATCCTTAGTTGTACCATCTGCACTCGTTGTCGGTGTTACGGTCAATGGATTATTAGCATCTGTTGTATCTGTGCTTACTGTTACAGCTGCTACAGCAGATTTTTTAACCTCTGCTTCAGAGACCTTCACAGTCAAATTCTTGCCATTCGCATCAGTAGATACATATTTACCATCACCAACAATGCCCAATGTATCATCTTTCAGATTGACTACACCAGGGGATGTATTTGTATTACCAGAGAATTTCAAGTTAACTGCATCAGTAGTCGTTTTTGCTGTTTCAGCTACGGCTTTCAATTGATCTTCCGTCGCTGCACGGCCAGTTGTAGCTGTACCAAAGTTGTATTGGCCAAGCCCGTTACATGATTGTTATCACCATCAATAGTTACACCACCAATAGCTGCATTTTTAGCAGTGATTTTACCAGTTGCGCCATCAAGTTTAATGGTTTCAGTTGTACCAGTACCAATGGATACGCTAGTCAAACCAGCAAGATCCTTATTCAATGAATAAGTAAACTTACGTTCATCTTGATTAATTGTAAGGTTATCCCCTGCAACCAATTCAACAGTTTCATCCTTGCCAACAGTAGCATTTTTCTTAGTACCTGTTTGAGCACCAGTTGTACCTGCTTTATCTGCCGTAATATTCCAAGTTTGGCTAGATGCAGCATCTGCTACTTTTTGTTATTGATCTTCTGTTGCAGCACGGCCTGTTACGGCTTTTGTTACACCAGGAGTCCAGTCTTTATTCGTTAAACCAGTCACAGTACCAGCCGTTCCATCAACAGTCACAACACCAAGATTAGCAGTTGTTCCTGTAATCGTACCAGTCGCACCATTCAAGGTTACCGCTTTAGCACCACCAGTAGTGAATGTGTTATTTACACCGTCAACAACAGAGGAACCGATGGTCGCCTTACCTGCAGTACCATCGATAGTTACCGCATTAGCCCCAGAACCAAGTGTCACTTTATCATTGAGTTTTACATCATAAATAGTATGACCATCTGCAGCTGTAGTAGAGGTTAATGTCACATTACCTGTCGTTGCATTAGCTGCTTCACCAGTATTAGCAGTGATTTCAGTTTTAGATGCCTTTTTAGCCGCATTGATAGCATCAGCTACGTTTTTAGCTGTTGCTACGCCATCAGTAGTTGGACCTGTAATTGTACCATCTGCACCAGCAGTGATAGATGCAGTATTTACATCATATTTTACAACGCCTTTATCATCGATAGATGCAATTGTTAATGTACCATTCTTGAAGTTCAAGCCATCGGCTAATGAAACTCGTTTTGCAGTACCATCATTTGCCTTATAGGACAAGTTCGTCTTATTCGCAATCTTAGTACCATCAATAGTTACCTTATAATCCTTAGTTGTACCATCTGCACTCGTTGTCGGTGTTACGGTCAATGGATTATTAGCATCTGTTGTATCTGTGCTGACTGTTACGGCAGCTACAGCAGATTTTTTAACCTCAGCTTCAGAGACTGTAAGATTTACATTTTTACCGTTTACGTCAGTAGAGATGTATTTCCCATCACCTTTAATACCGAATGTATCATCTTTAAGATTTACGGATCCAGTATTAGTCGCTACATCACCGGTGAACTTCAATGTAGTAGCACCAGTTGCTGCTTTCAATTGGTCTTCTGTTGCAGCACGTCCAGATACGACTGTGCCATTCCATGTTGTATTAGATAAACCGCCAATAGTATTAGCCGTACCATTTACAGTAACGCCACCAATAGTAGCCGTTTTACCTGTAATAGCACCCGTTGTACCATCAACAGTTACAGCATTAGCGCCAGAACCAAGTATCACCTTATCGTTGAGTTTTACATCATAGATTGTATGACCATCAGCTGCCGTAGTAGATGTTAATGTCACATTACCTGTTGTTGCATTGGCTGCTTCACCTGTATTAGCAGTGATTTCAGTTTTAGACGCCTTTTAGTGCATTAATAGCATCAGCTACATTTTTAGCAGTTGCTACACCATCAGTGGTTGGACCTGTAATTGTGCCATCAGCACCGGCAGTAATAGATGCGGAATTAACAGCAACTTTCACACCCGCTGCTGTAGCAGATGTGCTCACAAGACTGCCATCACCAGTCACCGCAAAGGATACATCACCATCTTTAAGGTATTTATTACCTGTGGAACCAGTGTCAGCAGTGAGACCAATGCCCTTAGTAGTAGCGTTAACTGTGTCAGCATCTAAACCAACTGTAATTGTTTGGTTATTCACTTTTGCCGTCACACCATTCGCACCAGCTACATTAAGTTTTTGGTTTTTTAAAGTCCACAGTACCATTATTTGTGCCGTCAGTAATATTGAGGTTTTGAGACAAGTTAGCCACTGCATTTTGAACATCGCCGATATTCGCCGCATTCGTCAATGTAGTGCCACCGCTAGCCACGTTGCTAATTACCTTATTACCTGCATTGATGCCAGCCGTTTTATCGATAGAAATACCACCGACAGTCACATTGTCTGTTGTAACACCAGTGCCTGTAATGGCCGTTGTGCCATTAGTCAAACCATTTGTATTAATAACAGTATTGCCTGCCGTGAATGACGTACCTGTAAATGATGTGCCTGTGAAAGTAGTGCCTGTGAAAGCTTTACCAGTTACAGAACCATCAGTACCATCCAAGGTAATTTTATTCGCACCAGAACCAACAGTTACTTTGTTATTAGCTGTTACAGAATCAACGGTAATATCTTTCTTAGTAGCAACAGTAATTTTCTTTTTGTCTGTACCATCTTGTGTAATTTCGATATTGTCGCCATTAACAAGATCTACTGTATCGCCGCCTTTGACAGCCGTTTTATCGGTTGTGCTGGAATTCGTTGTAATATTCCAAGCCGCACCTGCTTTTGCTGCATCAGCTGCTTTATTGATAGCATCAGCTACATTTTGCGCAGTTGCCAATCCATCATTACCTGTTACAGATGCTCCACCTGTGGTAGCATTGCTGTTAATCGTAGCACGCTTTGTAGAAATCTCAACTGTATTACCATTCATATTGGTAGATACAAAGTCGCCTGTAGCGCCTTTCACATTAAATGCCACATCAGCTTTGCTCAAGGATTGGCTAGACGTAGTGCCACTATCTGCACCAAGGGAGATATTTCTAGCTAACGCAGCTGTATTAGTTGCAATATCTGTGGTATTCGTATTGATTTGGTTCTTAGTAGCTGTATTAAGATCAAAGGATACTTTACCATCATTATCAACAGTAGCAACTGTAGAGCCACCATCTACGAAGTTAAGGCCTTTAGATAAAGAAACCTTCTTCGCATTAGCATCTACCGCACTGTTAGCACGGTATGTTAAATCCGTTTTAGCAGCGAGTTTTGTTGTATCGATACCGATGGCATAATCCTTCGAATTTGCGCCCGCTGTTGGGGTTACCGTAATCGGATTATCTGCTTGCGCATCCTTACTTACTGTTACAGCAGCTACCGCTAAATCTTTTACCTTAGCCGCATCAACAGCAACTTTCACACCTGCTGTTGTACCAGTTGTGCTCACAAGATTGCCATCGCCAGTTACCGCAAAGGATACATCACCGTCTTTAAGGTATTTATTACCTGTAGAACCAGTATCAGCAGTAAGTCCAATACCCTTCGTTGTAGCATTAACAGTGTTATCATCTAAACCAACAGTAATCGTTTGATTATTTACAGTCGCTGTCACACCATTAGCACCAGCCACATTAAGTTTTTGGTTTTTAAGGTCCACAGTGCCGTTATTTGTACCATCAGTAATATTAAGGTTTTGAGACAAGTTAGCAACAGCTTGTTTCACATCACCAATGTTCGCTGCATTAGAATCATCGGTAGCATTATTATTTACCATACCGCTGGCTACATTAGAAATAACCTTACCACCAGCATTGATACCAGCAGTTTTATCAATAGAGATACCACCTACAGTTACTTTATCTGTTGTAATACCTGTGCCTGTAATAGCAGTTGTACCATTTGTTAAACCAGACGTATTGATAACAGTATTACCTGCCGTTACGGAATCAACAGTTATATTCTTAGCAGTTCCGATGGTGAAAGTCTTACCAGCTTGGCTAATCTCAATGTTATCACCATTATTAAAGGTAATAGTGTCGCCACCTTTTACCTCTTCTTCAGCATGCGCATTCGCTTTTACCTTGAAGGAAGAAGCAGCCTTAGCAGCATCCTTAATCGCTTGCTCATTAACCGTCAATTTTACATCATTGCCGGATGCAGCGGTAGAGATAAATTTGTTATCCCCTTTGATATTGAAAGATACATTACCATCTTTTAAGGACTTAGCAGTTGTAGATGCGCCCGCATCATCGGCTAAAGCAATAGTATGAGCGATGTTGGCTGTATTTGTAGCAATATTTGTTGTATTAGTAGTAATTTGATTTTTGTTTGCAGTGATATTCGACGTATTCGTAGCAATATCTTGTGCATTTTTTGCAATCTTATTACCTAATACAGTATTTGTATTGTTAATTGCTGCAGCAACCTCTGTGGCTTTAGCTACACCGGTAGTAGCCGTTACAGTGCCATTCGTTGTATTAGGTGTTAATGTACCTTCTGCTACATCAATAGTAATTGTTTGACCATTAACAGTTGCTTTTGCAGCACCCGTGCCTGTAACTGTTAATGTTTGATTTTTTAGAGCTACGGAACTATCTTTTGTACCGTCAGAAATATTAAGTTTTTGCTCTCCCACAGTATCTTTTAACTGTTTAACATTAACTGCATCTGTATCAGCTGTACCAGTTGCCACATCTTTAATTTGTTGATTTGCTGCACTAATACCTTCTAACCCAAACTGTGCTGTATTAGTTCCTGTGGCATCACCAAAGGCAATTCCTTTGGCATTATATTCAGACAAATTGGAACCATCAGTAAGTGACACGCTAGAACTAGTAACAACAGTATTACCGCCACTCCCATTATCTAACGAAATACTACCCATCCCGATGTGGGTTAAATCAGCAATTCCATTATTAATTTTAATACCGGAGCTATCAATAGAGGTTCCTGCGCCAGTATTATCTTTAAAGTCAGCATGATCTGCTGTTATACCACCATTACTACCATCTAATTTAATGGTTTCACCTATATTATTGCCAATCGATACAGAGGATAAATTAGTAAGGTTTTTATTTAGCTTTACAGAGATATTCTTATTATCACGCTCAACTGTAATATTACTACCACCTGTGAAGTCTACGGTATCACCTTTGCCTACAGTTGCAGTAGTGGCTTCGCCATTAGCAGATAATTTCCATTCATAAGCACTCTTTGTAACAGCATTATTAATAGCATCTGCCACATTTTTAGCAGTTGCCAAGCCATCAGCACCTGTTACAGAGGCTGCACCACTATTAGCATCACTATCTATTTGGGCACGCTTAGTAGATACTTCTACAGTATTGCCATTCATCTTAGTAGAAATGAAATCACCAGTAGCCCCCTTCACATTGAAGGCTACATCTGCGGTAGATAAAGACTGGCTAGATTTTGTCCCAGAATCGGCACCAAGGGAAATATTCCGAGCAAGTGCTGTTGTATTTGCTGCAATATTAGTTGTATTAGTTGCAATTTTACCTTTATTGGTAGCAATATCTGTTGTATTTGCAGCAATCTTATTTTTATTAGTGGCTATATCTGCAGCATTTGTAGCAATATTAGCTTTATTAGCAGCAACGCCAGTAGTATTAGTATTGATTTGGTTCTTAGTAGCTGCATTTAGGTCAAAGGATACTTTGCCATCGTCATTTACAATTGCAATAGTATTGCTACCATTAACAAAATTTAGACCTTTCGATAAAGAAACCGTCTTAGCTGGAGATGCACTATTGGCTGTATATGCCAAATTGGTATTAGCCGCTAATTTATCTGTATCAACCGCAATAGTTACACCAGAACTAGATGCAGTTGTCTTTACTACAGATCCATCACCTTTGATATCAAAAGTAGCATTTCCATCCTTTAGCTGTTTTATACCAGTATTACCAACATTACCTAATAATCCAATACCATTTGAAATGGTATTTTGAGCATCTGTTGTTAAACCAATATTAACAGTTTGTCCGCTTACAGTAGCATTGATTCCCGTACCACTTGACACCTTGAGTGATTGACCACCAAGCTGAACAGAGCCTTTATTATTGGCTCCATCTGTCAGGTTAAGCGTTGCACCTGATACATAACGTTTAACATCTCCAATATTAGCCGCATTACTATCTGTACTACCACCAGTGGCTACATTATTAATGGCTTGATTACCTGCACTAATTCCATTTGTACCAAATGAAACAGCACTTGAACCAGTACCACTTGTTAAACCAGTAGTATTAATTGTCGTATTGCCGGCTGTGAAAGTTTGACCTGTCACTGCACCGGTTTTACCATTGATAGAAACCGCGTTGGTTCCAGTGCCGAATGCTGCCTGTGCATTGGTTCCATTTAAGCTAATCGCATTATTACCGGAACCAGCCGTAATAGTTGCAGAGGTCCCATCTAATTTAATTGCATTAGTGCCAATACCAGCCGTCATTACACCTGTTGTACCATCTAATACAAGCTGTTTAGTTGTGGCACCTACAGATACCTTATTATTAGCTTTCACAGAATCTACAGTAATATCTTTATTTAATTTGGCAGTAATCTTCTTACCTGCACGTTCAACAGTAATATTAGAAGAATCACCATTGAAGTCTACCTTATTGCCTTTTGCTACGCTTTCACCAGCATCACCATTAGCAGATACCGTCCATGTATATGCATTTTTAGAAATAGCATCATTAATAGACTGCGCTACGTTTTTTGCATCAGCCATACCTTTATTGGCTGATGCTACTCCATTCGTATTAACAGTAATATCTTGAGTTTTACCAGCAATGGTAATACCATCTTTATTTGCTGTCGTTGTAATGTAGGTAGTATCCCCTTTAATAGCCAATGTACCATTAGCAAGGTTCACATCATTATTGCCACTATTACCACTGAAAGCAAGGTTTACGCTCTTTAATTGAGCCACATTGACCGCATCTGTATTGCTTGTACCTGCTGCTACACCAGTAATTTGACGAGTTACACTAGCACCTTCACCAACGGATACAGCTGCATTTGTGCTGGTAAGTATATTATTAGTTAATCCACCATACTTATTAGTACGACCATCATTCGGATCGTATCCCTTAACACCTTTATCAACAGTGGCCTTAGAACCAGAGCCTATTGCAACACCATCTTTTACCTGAGCAATAGCACCGGTTCCAAGAGCCGTAGCATTTTCTGCTGTTGCAGAGGCAGCAGATCCTAATGCGGTCGCATTTTTAGCCATAGCAGCTGCCTGATGGCCAAATGCACTCGCATCAGTCGCATCAGTTGTAGCCCCAAAACCAACTGCGGTTTGGAAATTAGTATTATCCTTGGTCACTGTTGCCGCTCCGATAGCAGTAGTACCTACACCAGCTGCCTTAGCCCCTTGGAATTGACCAGAGTTATCACCCCCACCAAGAGCAACTGCATAATCACCATTTGCAATAGTATTGCGCCCTATAGCAACACTAGGCGCCGAACCAACCTTTACTTTAGCATTACTATTTTCACCGATTGCAATAGTAGAGAAACCTAATGCTTTGGCACCTTTACCTATTGCAACAGACGAGGCAGCGCCACCTTGTGCGCCATTACCAATAGCCACTACATCATTAATCTTAGACTTATCTGTACTATTAATAATAGTAGTACTTTGGCCTAGTAAGACGGATCCACTAGTGTATACATCACCTAGGCCAGCACTTTTACCAATACTAACATTATTGCTACCCGTTAATTTACGTCCCGCATCTGTGCCAATACCAATATTTTCTGTTCCATTAGATTGAAACCCTGCAGCCCAACCAATTCCTATTGATTTAGAATTATTTTGAGCTCCATAATTTGATTGATAACCAATAGATACTACAGATTCAGCATTAGCTTGAGAGCCATTCCCTAAAGAAACACCATTATTACCGGATGATTGAGCACCTGGACCAATTGCAATAGCATCAGTGCCTGTAGCACCATCATTATTTTTATTACCAACAGCTGATGATTTTACAGAAAAATAATTAATAGGTTTAATTTGGCTAGCCACTGCAAATAGTTGAGAACCATTAATGGCATCTGTACTTGTAGCAGATACTTCACCTGCTGCTACGTTTTTAATTTGACGTTCTTTTCCTACTGCACCAACAGAAACTTGCATTCCTGTATCAGAGGTTGCACCAGCAAAATTATAAGTAATGCCGTTAATAGTTGTATTCGCCTGACTTGTTGCATTTGTATCAGTAGTAGAATCACTACCAATAGCTACAGAATTAGCAATTGATGCGTTAGCATTTTTACCAACTGCAACTGCATTAGAATTACTTGCGTTAGCACTTTTACCAATCGCAATAGTCTCATTACCATTTGTAACAGCACTTGCACCTATAGCAAGGGCATTATTACCTTGTGCTTTCGTCTTATCTGTAGCACTATAACCACCAATCGCAACAGCACCTACACTTGATGCTTCTGCTTTACTACCCATTGCTACTGCATTCGCAGCAGTAGCCGATACAGCACTACCTATGGCAACACCATTTTTGCTCAAAACACTTTGCCCTACTGCAATACCACCATCAGCAATAGATACGGTACCAATAGCCAAACCGCCTTTAGCTGCATTTGCACGATTACCAAAAGCAATAGATCCATCATCTACACTCTTAGTACCATAATAGACATTTGTACTAATGTCATTAACATTTATAGTATAAGTGTTTCCGTTTCCACCGACACCAGTATTATTTTTGTCGCCACCAACACCACCATTACCAATAGCAATGGAATCAACGCCGGATGCACTAGCTTTAGGGCCGATAGTAATATTGCGAACACCATCACTAGTGGATCCAGCCCCTATAGTAACCGACGAATGCTGATTAGCAGATGCTCCTGTCCCCATAGCAATAGAGTCTTGCCCACCAAAAGTAGTTCCTGCAGTCGGTGCAGTTATGCTAGCACCTTTACCAATAGCAATAGATGAATTCCCACCAGCTGCGCCTGAAACACCTGCAAAGGAATCTGTTCCACTTGCAGTTGCACCTGCACCGATGGCAGTCGCCCGCTCATTGCTACTATTAGAATTATACCCAATAGCAATAGCCTTTTCTCCAGTCGCTTTAGGATAATTAGCTGTAGCTGTGTAATCTCCAGAAACATCTCCACTACCTAAGGCAATAGAGTATTTCCCCGATGCATCAGCACTAACCCCCATTGCCATAGAGCCTACTTCTCTAGCTCGAGTTTTAACACCGATAGATACACTGGAAGAGTTATCACCAATACTATTATCATTATTTGCTTGAACACCAATAGCAACAGTATTATTTGCTTTTGCCTTCGCATTAAACCCTATGCCTACAGCATTCACTGCGCTTTCTGCACTCCAACCAACAGCAACGCCACCACGGCCACCGGCAATTGCACTAGAACCAATAGCAATAGCACTTTCACCACTAGCATTACCACCACTTGCCGCAAAAGCATTATTGCCATTTGCATTTGTCGAACCGGTGCCACCTAACGCAACTGAATTATCCCCAGTTGCCGTAGACCAACCAAGACCAATAGCACCAGCACCATTAACGACTGCACCACCTATAGCAACAGAGGAGGATCCTGAAGCATTACTATGTGCACCTATAGCAACAGTCGCTACGTTACCATTCGCTATTGTAGTATTATCATTCATATTAGGTCCTACAACTAAACCTTGTGTAGGATGGAATCCTACACCATTAGAGTTCCAGCCTGTTCTAGCCCCACTACCATTTATAGCTTGACTGTCCTGTACGCCATTAACCATCGCCAACGCCGCAAATATCCCGGCCACTACGATTTTCTTTTTACCTGTTTTGTTCTTTGCAATTTCAGATACTACGATGTAGCACTGTTTTGACTTAGACCAAATTACTTTAAAAATCTTGTTCATTCGTTTTCCTTTTACTAACTATCTCTCAAAACCATATCTTATATAAATTATTTTCTAGTATTTGTATTTCGTTATGCCTCAAAATATACCCATTATATTTTAAAGCTCATTTCATAATTTTATCATATTTTATCTATATCAAACAATGGAATTCGATGCATTATACGAATATTTAATTGCAAATCAAACATTTTCAAAAGCCAAAAGAATATAGATTTAATCTATTTCTTTTATTTTTATCTATGTATATTTTTATCTTTTTGGATAAATGTTTATGAATGATTATGCAACCTAATTGTTAATCAACTTTCCATAAAATATCTCTATTCATTTTCAATATGCGTATTTTTCATCTCGTATTTATTAATTGATGTAATATTTTATTTTCAAAGTATATTTTATAATTCATTTTATATTTAGGATAATCTTTTAATAAGACAGATAGATTTGAACACAAAAAAAGCCACCACTCATAAAGAGCGGTGGCTTTCACCATATACATATTCATACATGAATACATACAAATATATAAATTGTGTATGCACCTAAAACTAAGCTTTAGAAGCAAGCAATTGATCAACAGCTGCTTTCAATGCATCGATTTCAGATTGTTGTTTATCAAGCTTAGCCTTGTACGCTTCGTTTTCAGAACGCAATTGAGTCATTTCATCTTGCATTACATAAATGGAGCTAATAGGGCCCGCTTTATAACGATCAGGAATATTTTTCTTTTCAGCACTTATGCCAAATTTGTGAGTTACGCCCGCATTAATCATATTATGGTTACCACCAACAGACACGCCTACGTTAAACATAGTATTTTCATTTGTATAGTGTGCGATACCTAAAGCTGCTGCGCTTTCACCACGATAGTTACCTACGCCAGCCATGATCTGTGTCGGAGCCAATGGATCGTATTGAATTGGTTTCAACGCACCATCGCACGCATGAGCACCTACACGTTGCGTTTCAGTAGCCACTTTATTAATTTCTTGACGAAGCTGTGTTGTATTACCCGAGTTATTTTGCGTCATTTGATTAATCGCATCAGCCACATTATCTGCAGTTGCGAGATCATTGCCACTAGCCGCAGCATGACCATTTGCAACGGAAATAGTCGATGTTTTAGCATTGTATTTCACTACGCCATTCGAATCTACAGTTGCTTTTGTATGATCACCATCAGTGAAATTAAATCCACTTGCAATGCTCGTTGTTTGACCATTCAAACCATTCGCAGCATAGGCAATATTAACTTTTGATGTATCAAGAGATAAACCAATACCATTAGTACTTGTCGACGTCTTAATCATCGTATCGCCAGTAATAGTAAATGTATTACCTTGCAATGTCATAGATTGTGCAGGATTGCTATCGCCCTTTGAAAGTTAATGCTGTATTGCCAACCGTAGCATTTACTTGATTAATTGCTTGTTGCAATTGACCTTCAGTAGCTGCACGATCAGCTTGAATACCACCTGCTGGAGTCCATGTTGTATTGGATAGACCAGTAATCGTATTTGTTGTACCACCTGTAATGGTTACATTACCAGCTTTCATAGTATTACCTTGAACAGTGTCACCTTTCACAGTACCAGCGGCAGTCACATTACCAGTTGTAGTTACATTTTTAGCAGTTACATCGCCCGTAGCAGTGATATCCTTAGCAGTTACCGTGCCAGTATTGCCGTCTAATTTAACCTCATTAGCGCCTGTACCAGCTGTTACCGTTGTGAAAGCAACATTGTCTTTTGTCTTATAGGTAATATCCTTGCCAGTACGAGATACTTCCATATTGGAACCAGCTTTGAAGTTAACAGTGTCACCACCGGAAATCGTTTCTGTACCGGTCGTACCATCTGCAGCAAGTTTCCATGCAGATTGAGATACTGCTTTTGCAGTCGCCGCATTAATAGCGTCAGCTACATTTTTCGCAGTTGCAAGACCATCATTTCCAGTTACGGAAGCTTCACCTGTTGTGGCATTACTATCGATGGTTGCACGTTTTGTAGAAATCTCTACAGTGCTACCATTCATATTTGTGGAGATATAATCCCCAGTAGTACCTTTCACTGCGAAGGATACATCACCATCTTTTAAAGATTGGCTAGATATAGTACCACTATCCGCAGCAAGAGAAATATTTTTATTCGTTGCTACACTAGCATTGTTAATCTTATCCTTAGTAGCCGTATCTAAACCTACAGTAATAGTTTTACCATTCACTTCAGTAGTAACACCATCTGTACCTACAACCTTCAATGCGTCATTTTTAAGGTTAATAGAACCATTATTATTGCCATCTGTAATATTAAGTACTTGAGCACCTGTCGCTTTAGTAACAGCATTAGTAACGGTTGTATTAACGATGTTGGCTACATCATTTGTTGTCGCTACACCATTAGTAGTGGATTTAGCTGTACCATCTGTATTACTACCAAATGCACCTTGTTTGATAGACACAGTTACCGTATCAGTAGCAAGACGTAGTAATAAAGTTGCCATCACCTGCTACTTTGAAGGATAAACCACCATTTTTATTGAGTGCTTGTCCTGTTGTAGACGTACTATTATCACCTGTTAATGTGAAAGTATTCGCACCTAGTGTATTGACCGCTGCACTTGAATTAGTAACCGCTTTGTTAATTGCGGTATTAACAGCATTTTTTACATCGTCTGTTGTAGCTACACCTGCTGTATTTGTGATATTACCATTGCTATCAGTAGACAAAGAACCTTGCGTTACATTGAACTTCACAACACCACCAGCTGCTACTTCTGCAGTTGTTAATGTACCATTAGAGAAGTTAAAACCATCTTTTAAGGATACAGTTTGACCTGGAGTAGTAGTATTTGCTGTGTAGCTGATATTTGTATTCTTAGTCAAATTAGTAGTTAAATCACTAATCGCCTTTGTGATATCACCAATATTTGCAGCGTTCGTAGAAGTCGTACCACCACTAGCAACATTGGTAATCACTTTATTACCCGCATCGATACCTGTTGTTGTCACAGATGGACCACCTGTTAAACGGAATCCAGTCGTATTCATAGAGGCATTACCAGCTGTAAATGTATTACCACTTACTGCACCAGTGGCACCATCAAGAGTAATAAGGTTAGCAGCAGAACCAACTTTTACGGTATTTGCTGCTGCAGTTACAGAATCTACAGTAAGGTCTTTTTTCGTCTTAACCGTAATCTTCTTACCATCTGTACCATCTTGTGTAATCTCGATGTTGTCACCATTAATGAGATCAACCGTATTACCACCAGATACTTTTGTAGCTGTACCACCATTAGTAGAAATGTTCCATGCAGAACCATCTTTAGCAGATGTCACAGCTTTAGTGATGGCATCATTCACAACAGTTTTCATGTTATCTGCAGTTACTACACCGCTATCAGTTACATTTAGAGAGCCATCTGCAGCATTACTTAATTCACCTTTTTTAACAGTTACTTTTACAGCATCTGCAGTAGCACTAGTAGATACTAAATCGCTATCACCAGCCACTTTGAACGCTAGGCCACCAGATTTATTAAGGGCTTGTGCCGTTGTATCTGTAGAATCTGCTTTTAATGTAAATGTATTACTACCTAATGTGCCCAACGAGGTAGTTGCATCAGTAATTTTTTTACTTAATGCTGTATTAGCATTATTAATCGCTGATGCTACATCCGCAGCTTTAGCTACACCAGCTGTAGCTGTAGTTGTACCATCTGTATTATTAGTAAATGTACCTTCCGCCACATCAACAGTAATCGTTTGACCATTCAAAGACGCTGTCGCAGCACCTGTACCTGCTACTGTTAATTTTTGAGTTTTAAGGTTAACGGAGCTATCTGTACCACCTGCGGAAATATAAAGTTTTTGATTGCCTGTTGCATTATTTACCGCTGTGCTCACCGCACTATTTACAGCACTGGCTACATCAGCAGTTGTTGCTACACCAGGTGTACCCGCAGATACAGTACCATTGGTATCCGTAGATAATGCACCCTTGCGTTACATTAAACTTCACAACGCCATTAGCGCCTACTTCTGCAGTTGTTAATGTACCATTAGTAAAGTTAAATCCATCTTTTAAGGATACAGTTTGACCAGGAGTAGCAGTATTTGCTGTGTAAGCAATATTAGTATTCTTAGTTAAATTAGTTGTTAAATCATTAATAGCAGTTGTAACCTTAGTATTCACATCACCAATAGTAGCGGCATTAGTAGCAACTGTGCCACCGCTTATCATATTAGTAATTTGTTTACCGCCTGCATCAATACCAGCTGTAGTAACTGATGGGCCACCCTGTTACACGGAATCCAGTCGTATTCATAGATGCATTCCCCGCTGTGAAGGAATTACCACTCACTCCACCTGTTGTACCATCCAATGTAATAAGGTTAGTACCAGAGCCTACTTTTACAGTATTGGCTGCAGTTACAGAATCTAATGTAAGGTCTTTTTTCGTCTTAACCGTAATCTTCTTACCATCTGTACCATCTTGTGTAATCTCGATGTTGTCACCATTAATGAGATCAACCGTATTACCACCAGACACTTTTGTAGCTGTACCACCATTAGTAGAAATGTTCCATGCAGAACCATCTTTAGCAGATGTCACAGCTTTAGTGATGGCATCATTCACAACAGTTTTCATGTTATCTGCAGTTACTACACCGCTATCAGTTACATTTAGAGAGCCATCTGCAGCATTACTTAATTCACCTTTTTTAACAGTTACTTTTACAGTATCTGTAGTAGCGCTAGTAGATACTAAATCGCCATCACCCGCTACTTTGAACGCTAAGCCACCAGATTTATTGAGTGCTTGCGCTGTTGTATCTGTAGAATCTGCTTTTAATGTAAATGTATTATTACCTAATGTGCCCAACGAGGTAGTTGCATCAGTAATTTTTTGACTTAATGCTGTATTAGCATTATTAATTGCTGATGCTACATCCGTAGCTTTAGCCACACCAGCTGTAGCACTGGTTGTACCATCAGACTTATTAGTAAATGTACCTTGTGCTACATCAACAGTAATCGTTTGACCATTCAAAGACGCTGTCGCAGCACCTGTACCTGCTACTGTTAATTTTTGAGTTTTAAGGTTAACGGAGCTATCTGTACCACCTGCGGAGATATCTAATTTTTGATTTCCTGTCGCATTGGTAACAGCCGCAGTCACCGCACTATTAACAGCACTTGCTACATCACTCGTTGTTGCCACGCCAGTTGTGCCAGCAGATACAGTACCATTGGTATCCGTAGATAATGAACCTTGTGTTACATGGAACTTCACAACACCACCAGCTGCTACTTCTGCAGTTGTTAATGTACCATTAGTGAATTTGAAACCGTCGTTTTAAGGATACAGTTTTAACTGGAGTATCGTTGTTTGCTGTGTAACTAATACTTGTGTTCTTAGTCAAATTAGTAGTTAAATTATTGATTTCTTGTGTAACTTTATCATTTACATCACCTACGGTAGCCGCATTAGAACGGGTTGTACCACCACTAGCAACATTGGTAATTGGTTTATTACCAGCATCGATGCCAGCAGCCGTTACAGATGGACCACCTGTAATATGGAACCCTGTTGTATTTAATACGGAAGTACCTGCTGAAAAGGAGTTACCTGTAAATGTATTACCACTAACGGCTCCAGTCGTACCATCCAAGGTAATAAGGTTAGTACCAGAACCTACTTTTACAGTATTGGCTGCAGTTACAGAATCTAATGTAAAGATCTTTTTTCGTCTTAACCGTAATCTTCTTACCATCTGTACCATCTTGTGTAATCTCGATGTTGTCACCATTAATGAGATCAACCGTATTACCACCAGATACTTTTGTAGCTGTACCACCATTAGTAGAAATATTCCATGCAGAACCATCTTTAGCAGATGTAACAGCTTTTGTAATCGCATCATTCACAACAGTCTTCATGTTATCTGCTGTTACTACGCCATCTGCAGCTTTATTAATTGTACCATCTGTATTTGTAGATAATGTACCTTTTTTAACAGTTACATTTACAGTATCCGTAGTAGCACTTGTGGATACTAAGTCACCATCACCGGCTACTTTAAATACTAAGACCACCAGACTTATTAAGTGCTTGAGCCGTTGTATCTGTAGAATCCGCTTTTAATGTGAATGTATTACTACCTAATGTAGACACGGAAGCCCGTTGCATCAGTAATTTTTTGACTTAATGCTGTATTAGCATTATTAATTGCTGTGGCTACATCAGCGGCTTTAGCTACACCAGCTGTAGCTGTAGTTGTACCATCTGACTTATTAGTGAATGTACCTTCTGCTACATCAACAGTAATCGTTTGATTATTCAAAGACGCTGTCGCAGCACCTGTACCAGTTACCGTTAATTTTTGTGTTTTAAGATTAACAGAACTATCTGTACCACCTGCGGAGATATCTAATTTTTGATTTCCTGTCGCATTGGTAACAGCCGCAGTCACCGCACTATTAACAGCACTTGCTACATCACTCGTTGTTGCCACGCCAGTTGTGCCAGCAGATACAGTACCATTGGTATCCGTAGACAATGTACCTTGTGTAACATTGAACTTCACAACGCCACCAGCTGCTACTTCTGCAGTTGTTAATGTACCATTAGTGAATTTGAAACCATCGTTTTAAGGATACAGTTTTAACTGGAGTATCGTTGTTTGCTGTGTAACTAATACTTGTATTCTTAGTCAAGTTAGTAGTCAAATTATTGATTTCTTGTGTAACTTTACCATTTACATCACCAATAGTAGCTGCATTTGTGGCTATAGTACCACCACTTGCTAGGTTCGTAATTTGTTTATTACCAGCATCGATGCCAGCAGCCGTTACAGATGGACCACCTGTAATATGGAACCCTGTTGTATTTAATACGGAAGTACCTGCTGAAAAGGAGTTACCTGCAAATGTATTACCACTAACGGCTCCAGTCGTACCATCCAAGGTAATAAGGTTAGTACCAGAACCTACTTTTACAGTATTGGCTGCAGTTACAGAATCTAATGTAAGATCTTTTTTCGTCTTAACCGTAATCTTCTTACCATCTGTACCATCTTGTGTAATCTCGATGTTGTCACCATTAATGAGATCAACCGTATTACCACCAGATACTTTTGTAGCTGTACCACCATTAGTAGAAATATTCCATGCAGAACCATCTTTAGCAGATGTAACAGCTTTTGTAATCGCATCATTCACAACAGTCTTCATGTTATCTGCTGTTACTACGCCATCTGCAGTTTTATTAATTGTACCATCTGTATTTGTAGATAATGTGCCTTTTTTAACAGTCACATTTACAGTATCTGTAGTAGCACTTGTAGATACTAAATCACCATCACCCTGCTACTTTAAATGCTAAGCCACCAGACTTATTAAGTGCTTGAGCCGTTGTATCTGTAGAATCTGCTTTTAATGTAAATGTATTATTACCTAATGTGCCTGTTGCATCAGTAATTTTTTGACTTAATACGGTATTTGCATTATTAATAGCAGCCGCTACATCAGTCGCCTTAGCTACACCAGCTGTAGCACTAGTTGTACCATCGGACTTATTAGTAAATGTACCTTGTGCTACATCAACAGTAATCGTTTGATTATTCAAAGACGCTGTCGCAGCACCTGTACCTGCTACCGTTAATTTTTGAGTTTTAAGATTAACAGAACTATCTGTACCACCTGCGGAAACATCAAGTTTTTGTGTGCCAGTAGCAGTATCTACAGCTTTTGTAATCGCTGTATTAACAGCCGTAACCATATCATTAGCATCAACAACACCAGCAGTGCCTGTTAATGCACCAGTTGTCGGATTAGCTGCTATTGTACCTTTTGCTACATCAACTGTAATTGTTTGACCATTCACAGTTGCTTTTGCAACACCTGTACCAACAACTTTTAAACTTTGGTTCTTTAAGTTAACAGTACCACTATTCGTACCATCTGTAACTCCAAGACTTGTAGACAAATTAGATACAGCATCATTAGCGATTGCCTTAACATCACCAATGTTAGCAACATTACCATCATCTGTACTGCTGTTAGATACACGACCAGTGCCTACATTACTAATAGCCTTACCACCTGCATTAATACCATCTGTTTTATCAATGGTAACACCACCAACAGTTACTTTGTCGAAGGATACGTTTTTCGCAGTACCAATGGTAATATTACGACCTGTATTTGTAATAGCGATATTATCACCGTTAATGAAGTTTACAGTTTCTCCACCTGCTACAGCAGTATTATTACTACCATTAGTAGACACATTCCATGTAGCCGCAGTTTTAGCAAGACCTTTGATATGTGTATCACCAGCTGTTGATAAATTAGATAAATCCTTATTCGCTGCATTAGCCGCTTGAGTAACAGCATCTTTTAGTTTTTGTGTGGCTGCTACAGATACATTCGTACCACTAGCTGATGTACTAATTAAAGCATCACTACCACTTTCACCATTAATATAGAACTTAATACCAGTCGCTGAGTTTAAAGTTTGACCAGTAGTAGAACCAGATTGAGTAGCTAATGTAATTGTATTTTTCCCTAATTCACTAGTGGAATCAGCAACAGCCTTAACTGCTGCATCCATTTGATTTTTATTAACCGCATCAGTACCAGCTACAGCTTGGCTCACGCCAGAAATAACTTTATTACCAGCATTAATGCCAGTAGATGTTACAGATGGTCCACCAGAAATAGTCAAACCACTTGTATTCATAATGGTATTGCCAGCCTTGATACTTTTACCAGAAACCTCACCAGTTGTACCATTTAAAACAATCTGATTAGCCCCAGTACCAACAGTTACATTATCAGCTGTAAGCTGATCAGTCGTACCCACAGTAATAGTTGTACCTGTTTGTGTAAGGCTGATATTTTTACCATCTTTGAATGTAACCTTATTACCACCTGAAACTTTTTGAGCTGCTCCTGAATTAACCGCTAAATTCCATGCAGAACCTTCTTTAGCTTGATTAATAGCTGTAGCAACATTTTGAGCCGTTGCCAATCCATCAGCACCAGATAGAGACGCCGTTCCTGATGCATCACTTTGAATTGTACCTTTTGTAGTATTAATAGTAACCGTATTACCAGCCATAGAGGTAGTAATATAAGATCCACTAGATCCCTTAACATTAAAATCTACATTGTTATCGTTTAATGATTGACTAGAACGAGTACCACTATCCGCACCTAATGAAATAGTACGTTTTACAGCTGTTTCAGAATCAGCAATAGATTTTTTAGTAGCTGCATTTAAATCATAAGTAACTTGGCCATTATTTCCTACTGTTGCTACTGTAGATGTACCATTAGTAAAATTAAGTCCATCAGATAATTTAACACTATTCGTTGTACCACTATTAGCTTTGTAAGTAATTTTTTGATCCGCATTTGCTTGGTTAATTGCTTCCGCTACATTTTAGCATCAGCCATACCAGCGCTTGCACTTGCAGTACCATTTGATACAGTAATATCTTTTTTAACACCTTTAATAGCGATACCTTGGCTCGCTGCAGTTGTAGTTATATATGTTGTATCTCCAGTAATAGCTAGCTTACTATTTGCTAAATTAACATCTCCACTGGAACTATTATCGCCAGTAAAAGCTAAATTAACACTCTTAAGTTGAGCTACGTTAACAGCATCTGTATCCTTTGTACCAGCTGCAAGGCCTGTAATTTGACGTGTATTAGTGCTATCACCAATAGAAACAGCACCCCAAGTACTTGTCAACGCTTTTCCCGTTAACCCAGCATATTTATTTGTACGATTTGTATTAGCATCATATCCAGATACACCCGAAGCTGTATCAGCAATAGAATATGTACCTAGCGCAACACCTCTCTCTACAGTAGCTTGCGAACTACCACCAATCGCTATAGCATACTCTTTGTTTGCAACGGAATTCATCCCAATAGCAGTAGAATATGTACCTGAAGCAGTACTTTGTGGGCCTAATGCTGTTGCAGATGACCCTGTAGCCTTACTTGTTTTACCTAATGCTACACCATTAATTGAATCAGCTACTGAATCTTGGCCAATGGCAATAGAATCACTATTGCTTGCATTCGCATTCTTCCCTAATGCAAGAGAATCTGAACCAGTGGCTTTCGATGATGTACCTATGGACACTGCATCAGATCCACTTGCGGCTGCTTGTTTACCAATTGCTGTAGCGGCTTCACCAGAAGCAACTGTAGCTGTACCAATAGATACAGCATCCGTAGCACTTGCAGTAGTATGTGTACCAGTATCACCACTGGAACCAATAGCTACCGCATTTTTACCAGATACATCTACTTGGTAACCAATACCAGTACCATATTGTGCAGCACTTGTGATATTAATAGTAGAACCAAGACCTGTACCTTGGTTGGCATGTACTTGAGAATTATAACCTACTAAAGTAGCAGCGGATTGATCAACAGTTAAGTCCCAGCCCAGACCAGTAGATCTTTCTTTTGTAACTTGTACATTTTTACCAATTGCAGTTGCACCCCAACCAGTGGCACTGTTACCAGCACCAATTGCAATAGTTGCAGTGCCATCAGCAGTTGCACCTTCACCAACAGCAATAGCTTGGCTAGTCTTAGCTTGAGTGTTCTTACCTAATGCAATAGAATTACTTTCAGAAGCTGCTGCACTTGTACCAACTGCAATTGCATCAGATTTACTTGCATTTGCACCGTTACCAATTGCAGTAGCACTATTAGCAGTAGCAGATGTATCTGTACCAAGAGCAATTGCACTTTCACTGTTAGCTGTAGCTTGACCTAATGCAACAGCACCTTTCCCAGTCGCCTTTGCATTCCAACCACCTGCAAAGGCATTCCAAGCAGCTGAGGTATCATTACCTAAAGAAATACCACCTCTACCAGATGCATTTGAGTTTTGTCCGATGGCAATCGCATTCTCTTCGCTAGCAGTTGCATTGCTAGTACTATGACCATTAATAGAAATAGAACCTTTTTTATTTGAGTAACCAAATGATGCACTTGCATCAACATCCATCGTCGCCAATGGCTGCATCATTAAAGACGCCAAAATACCAGCTACAACGATTTTCTTTTTACCTGTCGTGTTTTTCGCCATTTCAGATACGACTACGTAGCATTGTTTGGACTTGGACCAAATAACTTTAAAAATTTTATTCATTTTCGCTTCCTTTTCACTAACTAACCTCTCAACTACATGAAATATATTTTCAAAAACATAATGAAGTCTAGCTCTTTCTAGAGCAATAAAACCCATTAACTTCTAAAAAACTATGAATTTGATTTCATTATTCTATCACACTCTCCTCATATTTCTCAATTGCAAATTATACGGATTAAGAATATTTAATTCCTATTTCGAATTTTGTCTATTTTTATACTTTGCTTGTATTCACTACACTATATATGAATTCTATATGTATTTTAATTCATATTGTATGTATTTTCATCATATGTAGCATTTCTTCCATTCTCATTATCAATCCGTTATTGATTTTACACAACTTAAGCTATACCAAATTGGTTCATTTTATTCTCATTTTTTATAGAAGATTTTTGTTTAAGAAAATGTATCGATATATTTTTAAGCAATCAGATAAATTATTTAATATTGATTTATACTTTATGCACAAAAAAGCCACTCCTTACTACAAGGAGTGGCTTTCATAAAATACATATACATACAAAATTATGTGTAAACTTATAAATCAGTCGTTTTTTACGTATTATATTGTTGTTTTCAGAGAGAATACAAATGTACTTTGTGCGGAAGCCAAGTTGATTTTGCTATGCAAATTTTGCATATATGCCCTATACATCTCTTGTGCCTCTTCCACAGATACAATATCAAAGGTAATTCCATCCCCAATAGGCAACTGGCTAAGTCTAGGCAAATCCGCCGTAATAACGGTACCGATTTTAGTATAGCCCCCCGTCGTTTGTCGGTCTGCCATGAGGATAATGGGATTACCATCAGATGGGACTTGAATAGATCCAAATACAGCGCCATCCGAGATGATATCGGCGCCGTCGATGTGTTCAACAGGGGCTCCATCTAATCTAAACCCCATACGGTCGCATTGAATGGTTAATGTATAGAGTTCACTGCTAAAATTACGAATACCCGTTTCTGTAAAGTACTTGGCTTGCGAGCTCAGTACAACGCGTAGCGGTTCGTGGCATTCACGGCCGCCCCGATTAAATAGGACTGTATTAAATAAATGATTTGATTCTCTAGTATAGTCGCAAATGATTGTATCACGCATGCAGTCCTTTAAACGCACTTCGTCGTCCGCCACTAAGGGACGTCCCTCAAATCCGCCAATTTTCGCTTTTGTATGTGTCGCCACGCTGCCGTTGATTTCGGGCACATCAATACCTCCGGCGAAGGAAATATACATGCGCACCCCACATTGGCTAAAGCTGCCAGAGATTACATCGCCGTCATGACAGACAAAAGAAATGTACCGTGGCACCTCAACATTATTAATGGTAGGACTCATATCTGCACCTGTGAAAGCAACAATACACGTACCTTTCACCTTCAGCGTAGGACTGAGGACGGTACACTCCAAAGCCCCTACGGGCGTCGTATTCCCTACAAGGGCTTGTCCGATAGCATAGCTTTCACCATCCATAGGACCGGCCACGGGCATACCATATTGTTGAAAGCCTACGCGCCCTCCGTCTTGCACGGTGGTCATCATACCAGGTGCCACCACCTCAAAGGACGCATTCTTATATTCACTTACCGCCACGGAGGTCACCTACCTTTACATGATGTACAACGGGCTTAAAGGAAGAGCCCAATTTCTTAATACAGTGGAACGCACTTTCATCAATAGGAACATAGCGCACATAATCGCCCGCCTTGAGAAGAGCCGCCTCTTAACGGGATGCATCGTACATGGATAGAGGCGTGCGTCCTATAATTTGCCATCCTCCAGGGGAATCCGACGGATAGGTGCCGGTCTGCTCACCCGCGATGCCTACAGATCCTGCCGGAATATGTGTACGCGGCGAGGACAAGCGAGGCGTAGCGATGCGCGGATCCATGCCACCTAAATAGGTAAAGCCCGGGGATAAAGCCCATCATGTACACGAGGTAATCTGTACTGCTATGAATGCTTACCACGTCAGCCTCGGTTAAGTGATTATGAGAGGCTACAAATCCAATGTCCGGACCAAATTCACCACCATAGACGGTCGGTATTTCTACGACCGTCACGAGTTCACTTTCATCAGCGCTCATAGGCTGCGTACAGATAGGTTCAAGAATGTGGCACAGCTCAGCATAGGTGTAGCGCAATGCATCATACTGAATGAGAAGCGCACAATAAGTAGGCACCATCTCAATAATACCCTCTAAATGGAGGCTTTCAATACCCGCCACAGTCTGACGGATACGCTGATTAATCTTAGGGTCAATAACTTGACCAAATTCGATGGAGATAGCACTATCCCCAACCGGAGAAATTGTGGGATTCATATGTGCCCCCTAACCTAATAATTTCGCAATACCTTGCAAGGATGTAACGCCGATATAAGCAGTCACAAGCACGACAATCCAACCGGTATAGAACAGAACCGGATTGTGCTTATAGTCCCCTACGATATTCGTCTTACGCGTTGCCAATAACATAACGGCTAAGGTAACAGGCAAAATCAAACCATTCACAGAGCCCGCCACGATTAATAGTGTAGCTGGTTTACCAATAAAGATAAGAATGCATGTGGACACGAAAATGAATGCCATGATGGTCAATTTTTCATACCGTTCCACCACCTTGAACAAGGTTTTAAGGAAGGATACCGATGTATAGGCAGCACCCACAACAGATGTTAACGCAGCGCAGAAGAATACGATACCGAATAATTTATGGCCAATTTCACCAGCACCGAGTAAGAACGCAGAACCTGCTGGGTCCTTTGGATCTAATGCAAAGCCCATGGATACGACGCCGAGTACGGCTAAGAATAACAATATACGAACAATGGCGTCTACGGACATGCCCATGAAGGCAGCACGACGCACATCTTTTAAATGTTCACGGCCAGTAATGCCCGCATCAATCAAGCGATGGCCACCGCCGGAGAATGTAATGTACCCACCTACGGTACCGCCGATAAGGGTAATCGTAGCTAGCCAAGGGTAATTGGTTGGCACGATGGCATGGGTTGCAGCCTCTGCTACAGGAGGATTAGTAGAAAACGCTACATAACCGATGAGTACGAGCATCACTGTGCCCAACACTTTCGCCGTGTTATCGAGAACGCCCCCCATTTTTGGAGATGCAAATAATAAAATACCCCAAGATACCACTGATGGCTGCTGCCGTCGTCGTATCGATACCGAATACGATGTTAAGACCCATGGACGCGCCCCCAATGTTGCCGATATTGAACGCAAGGCCCCCAAGGGAAATCAAGAACGCTACGAAGTAACCAAGGCCGGGCAAGACCTTATTCGCAATGTCTTGGCCCCGCATTTGGGATATACCGATGATGGTCCACACATTGAGCTGTGCAATGATGGAGAAAATAACGGACACCACAATGGCGAACGCAAAATCCGCCTGTAACTGGCCTGTAAACGCCGCCGTTTGTAACATAAATCCTGGCCCAATGGACGACGTGGCCATCAAAAATGCTGCCCCTAAGAGGACAGATAAACTTGCTTTTCCTGTAATCGGTTTCATATTGACTCCTTTTATCTATTCTGATTCTATCTATTCTTATACAATCGATTGTAATCTATCGATTCTGAAAATTCGCTACCACGACACCTGCCTTAGTGAGGCCTTCACGAATATACTTTGTGAAAGCTATCGCTTTTGGATTATCGCCATGAACGCATACGGAATCGGCTGCAATATCGATTGTTTTACCCGTATTCGTTACGACCTTGCCTTCTTGCACCATCATGAGCACCCGTTCCAATGCCTCTTGTGGGTCTTTTATGAAAGCCCCCTCTTCCGTACGGGGTACCAAGGTGCCTTCCTCTGTATAGCCTCGGTCTGCAAAAACCTCTTGTATCACTGGAATACCTCGTCGCTCTGCTTCTTTGGCAATATAACTACCACTGAGCACCATGGCACGGACCTTGGGATTGACTGCTTGTAAACCATCTAATACCGCATCAGCTAATTCCGGCGTTACACACGCCATGTTATAAAAAGCACCATGCAATTTCATGTGCTGTAACTCTAGATCGTACTGATGGCAAAATCCTTGCAACGCACCGAGTTGGTAGATCATATAGGCCCGTGCCTCGTCAGGACTCACCGCCATCTTGCGGCGCCCAAATCCCATTAAATCAGGATATCCCGGATGGGCCCCTACGGCTACGCCCTTCTCCTTGCACATCTTAACAGTGGCCTCCATGATGAGAGGATCGCCGGCATGCCAACCACAAGCCACATTGGCACTTGTGACGTGATTTAACACCTCACTATCCATGCCCACTGAATAATTGCCAAAGCTTTCACCTAAATCGCTATTTAAATCTATATAATGTGACATCACTATGCTCCTCTCGCTCTTCATCTTTCTTATATGCTTGGTTTTCCTTATATTCTAATTTCCCTTATATTCTAATTCCCCTTATATTCTTCATCTTTTCTTTTAATTCTATAGAATATAGTAACATGATTATACAAAATATATTGATACGTTATCAATGATTTTTGTCATGTATACAAAATTCATATAATAACGCAAAAAAGCACTCGACGTAATGTCGAGTGCTTTCACAATCAATAGGACTATTATTATATGTGTGTATATGGAGAGAGTTGTAAGGGATTCAATAGAAAGGGTCAATAGCCTATCGATTATTTATTATCCTTGGATGCAGCATCATCAGCTTGTTTGCTGTGGTCTGCAGATTTGTCATCATCGGATTTATCATCAGATGTATTAGCAGCATCTTTGTCACTAATTACAATGTGACCATCCACAACATCAGCAAGCAAGTGTTTCGCATCGATGTGATCCAAGTAGTAATCTGTTACATTATCACGAATTTCGGATTCAATAACACGACGTAATGGACGAGCGCCCATAGTTTTATCGTAACCTTGTTCCATCAACAATTCTTTAGCTGCTTCAGTTACATCTAAGGTAATTTGTTTTTTAGCCAAAGTTTTGTTAACTTGGTCAAGCATCAAATCAACGATTTGTTTCAAGTCTTCTTTTTTCAATTGATTGAATTCGATAACTGCATTGAAACGGTTCAAGAATTCTGGACGGAAGAATGGAGCAATGCGTTCCATTACATCTACTTTATTTTCATCGTCGTTGTCGCTACCATAACCAAAGCCTGCATTGGATGTAGCAATGATAACAGTGTTTTTAAAGTTTACTGTGTTACCTTGACCATCTGTTAAGCGACCATCATCCAATACTTGTAGAAGTAATGTAATAACTTGAGGATCTGCTTTTCAATTTCATCGAATAATACGATGGAGTAAGGATTACGACGAACACGTTCAGTCAATGTGTTGGAGTTATCTTCGTAACCAACATAACCAGCTGTAGCACCAATCAATTTGGAAACTGCTGTGCGTCACTGTATTCGGACATATCCAAACGGATGATAGCATCTTTGTTACCAAACATATCAAGTGCTAATTGTTTGGCCAATTCTGTTTTACCAACGCCAGTAGGACCTACGAATAAGAAGCTACCGATTGGGCGGTTACCTTCGTCAAATCCTGCACGATTACGACGAATAGCTTTAGATACAGCTTCTACTGCTTTATCTTGACCGATTACATGAGCTTGTAAACGAGATTTCATATCTTTCAAACGTTCAATATCGGATGCACCCATTTGAGAAACAGGGATACCGGTCATACGTTCTACCGCTTCGGCTACATCGTTAACCTTAGCCACAACCTTTTGGTTATCAGTATGCTTGTCGATTTCTTCTTGCAATTTTTGAATACGCATCTTTTCATTAATAGCAGATTCGTAATCTTCTTTTTGAGCAAACTCTTCTTGTTTTGCTTTAGCATCTGCAATATCTGCTTCTAATGTTTTAATATCAGTTACAGGATGTTGAGATGCCAAGTGAGCTGTTACATCGATCAAATCGATGGCTTTATCTGGCAAGCTACGTTGAGGAATGTATTGTACGGAATAATCTACAGCGGCTTTCAAAACGGCATCTGGCAATTCAATGTTATGATGCGCTTCGTATAATGGACGAATGCCTTGTAGAATTTTGAAAGTATCTTCTGCAGATGGGGCATTGACTTTTACTTCATTGAAACGACGCGCAAGTCTGCGTTTTTCATGATCGTGTTACGGTATTCATCTTGTGTAGTAGCACCGATAACAGTCATTTCACCACGGGACAAAGCAGGTTTCAAGATATCTGCTAAGCCTTTAGAGCCTTGACCATCACCTGTAGAACCAGCACCCAAGATTTGATGGATTTCGTCGAAGAACAAGATGATATTACCAGCGGCCTTAACCTCTTTGATAAGGTTTTGAATGTTTTCTTCGAAGGAACCACGATATTGAGTACCAGCTTCCAAACCGGAAATATCGATGGAAATGATTTCTTTATTTTTAATCGCTGCTGGAACATCGCCATTTACAATGGCTTGTGCCAAGCCTTCTACAACAGCTGTTTTACCAACACCAGCATCGCCGACTAGAACTGGGTTGTTTTTTGTTACGACGTGCTAAGATTTCAGCAGTTTCTTGAATTTCTTTGTTACGACCGATAACAGGATCAAGCTTACCATTACGAGCTTCGTCTGTTAAGTTCGTACCTAAACGAGCAAGGATACCATCCTTTTTCATTTTACCTTGTTGAGCTGCAGCTTGTGCTGCTTGGATTTCTTCATTAGTAGGCAAATGACCTGTTTGACGATAATAAGCAAACTCTTCAGGAGTTACTTCACGACCATTAATTTTATAACGACGGTTTTCTGTGGAATAACCACCCATATTACCCATCAATTGATTAAACAAATCATTCATGCTACCAAATTCGCTACCAAAGTTATTGAAATTGTTGTTCATATAAATTACCTCACTTTTTCACTACAAGTATATCTATTTGACCTTTTAAGTCTCTTTAATTTCTTGCTTTATTTCTAGGTTTCTTTAACCTTATGTCATTATAATAAACTCATTAAGTCAAAAAGTCAATAGGTCAAATTAAAAATTTTTGACTTTTTTTGACTTTTATTTTAACAAATATAATTATAATGGTGAAAGCGCAGATAAATACTGGATTTACAAGAGATTTCCTATTTTAGATTTTTGATTATTTTATTAGAAATGCTATTGTTTATATTGATTTATTACCTATATAATAGAAATAAAGGTCAAAATATATCAACGAAAGTCAAGGTCAAAATATATCAAGGGAGGTCAAACTATGGCACAAAATCCTTCACCGCATACCGATTCTACCACACTCAATGATACCTCTATCATAACAAGCGCTAACAATAAAGAACTAGCAAAACGCATTAAAGACATTTCTCAGCAAGTACTAGAACGGAATTATGAACTTTACAAAGCATTGGAGAACAAATGAGTACACATAAAATTCAATTTACCGTACAAGATATCTACGAACTCCATACCCAATTAGAAAATGCATTTGTCCTTTCATCAGGCGTACGTGATGAAAACCTATTAGCGTCAGCCGTCAATACGCCCTTTCAAACATTTATGGGAAACGATCTATACCCATCCATCTACGATAAAGCAGCACAATTATGTTACGGCATCGCTAACAACCACCCATTCACAGATGGAAACAAACGAACTGCACTGCATAGCATGTATGTGTATCTAATTATCAATGGATTCGATATTACTGCTACACAACAAGACGTAGAAAATATGATTATCGATGTCGCCGCAGGCAATATGACAAATACAGAACTAGCACAATGGTTGCGGGAGAATATCGTAGAGATTGATACAAATTTGTAATTCGATAGGGATACATATGGCTCTATAAATTAGAACAGGTCTGTTCAATTCCTAATAGGTCACCTATATATAGGGTTCTGAGAAATAGAACAGGCCTGTTCTATTTCTAATAAGGCACATACATAGGGTTCTACAAATTAGTACACGCCTGTTCTATTCTTAACAAGGCACATACGTAGGGTCCTGCAAATTAATACACGCCTGTTCTATTTCTAACAAGGCACATATATCGTGTCCTACAAATTAGAACAGGCCTGTTCTAATTTAAAATAGCAATGCAAAAGCGGATAGCTCATTACGAGCTATCCGCTTATTTCTTTGGTGATCCAGGAGGGATTCGAACCCCCGACCCACGGCTTAGAAGTGTGTAGCCAAAATCAGTATTTATCTAGGTTCACTAGCATTTATATATGCTTGCAAGTATATATGCAAGCATAGTTACGTTATTTTTTTATACTTGCACGGAGTATCTGTTCACCATTTTATTCCATTAACAGAATTCCAATGTTCCAAAATTCCAATAATATATAAACTAATATAACGTATATAAATCATTTTTAATCCTACAACATATATATAAAAAGGAAGGGCGAAGCCCCTTCCTTTTTATATATAGTAAGTAGGTAATAAATTTTTATATATCACCAGATTCAATCAATTCATCTCTGTAATAATACTCTGGTATATAGATAACCTCACAATCAGAATCATTCAATTTTTTCGCTTGATATGCAGATATCATTATATCTGATGCCAAAAATACTTTTTTTAAATCAACAACATTAACCATATCCATATAATGATCAAATTCATCTTCTGTCAAAAATATCCGTATTGATGAATCATCGAGATTACAAGCATAGTCTAACTCAACTAAAGATTTTATATGTGGTAATAATTCATATAATAAACTCTCATTATCAACTTTCTTAATCAAATCAGTTCTTAAATATTTAATATTATGAGGAAATTCATTTTGAATTACTTTAAGTCGCTTATAAGTAACATCACTAGCAATATTATTCTCATTATCTGTACACAGTATATATCTACGTGTACCACCATCTTCCTTATTCAGCTTTACAACTGCATGGCCAACAGTACCTGATCCCGCAAAAAAGTCTAATATGATAGCACTCTTATTTTGAGTGAAGCTTAATACGTGTTTAATCAAATCTAAAGCCTTAGGGAATTCAAAAGATATCTTTTTAGACTTAAGCCACTTCGTTGTGGATTGTGAATCAAAAAACATAATTGATTTTGGAACCTGCTCTTTATAATCATGAAGATAACGCTTAATTCGTGGAACTATTGTTTCATCTTCTCCAAAAGCAATTTGATTATCCTTTAGAAGTTGTAGTAGGGTCTCTTCTTTATATCTCCATCCTCCCGCTGGACTAGCACAAGGTTTTTTAGTAATTGGATGATATAAAATTGTCTCCTTATTTCCATTCTTAACACCACCCGGGTTATCAGTTTGATATACACCATTTTCATCAGCGTATGTAAAATGATCAAAATCATAAAACCTTGGATATTTAACCAATCGTAACAATTCTTTATGTATCTCTTCAGAAGTTAATCCATTAGCTATTAATTGATTAGCTTTTTGTTCATAAACTTTTATTTGCTGTTTAGGAACCCTCCACCCACTAGGAAGGACAGCTATATCACGAGCATAACACAATATGTACTCATGTGAAACAGATACATAATTAGAATTATTTTTAGATGAATTTGATGCGACAATAAGCTGCGCTATAAAGTTTTTATCACCAAAAATCTCATCACACAACATTTTTAATGGTGCATTTTCATTATCATCTATGCTTATAAAAATAACACCTTCACGATTAAGTAGTGAACGAGCTATTTCTAAACGTTTACTCATAAATGATAGCCACTTACTATGCTTATATAAATCATCTTTATCAACATATTTATCATTATATCTAAAATCTTTCTTTCCTCTATTATAAGGTGGATCAATATAAATTATATCAATACGATTTCGATAAGTCTTCTTTAGTAATTTTAGGGAATGTAGGTTATCCCCTTCCAAAAGGAAATTATATGGCTTTTGCAAATCAGCTGTAATCTTACGTTCAGAATCTTCGGAAAAAACTAGGATATTCTCCCTAGCAGCTTCGTCTACACGTTCACTATGTTCTTCCCATTCTAACCCATATTTCTTTTCATTTAAAGCCTGTTCTATTTCGTTAATTGCACGAAGACTTGATACATCATCTTGATTATTCTTACGTAATGTTTCTAAAAATGAAAGCATTCGTAATCGTCTTTCTTGTGATAAATTTGCCATATTATTCCTCTATTTTAAAACTGATTCAATATGCTTCCACACAGATGCATCAGATAGATCATCAACCCAATATTCAGAAGTATTAATATATAAATCAGTGTCTTTATCTCGCACAAATCCATATTTTAAATTATATTTTTTTGCATATGTTACTAAAGCTTCAAACTTATGTTTTGCCTCTATATCAATATTTTTATCTTGCCCAGACTTAGACTCCCCGCCCTTAGTCTCAATAATCCAAATAGTACCATCATTCATCTGAACCAAATAATCAGGATAAAAACTGCGGGCTTTTCCAAGTGCCATCTGATATATCATCGAGATATAATTAACTCCTTTATCGCCATTTTTATAAACAAACTTAATACTATTCAATGACTCACAATATTTTTCAAATAGCTTTTCAGGATTAGATCTAAAATGAAAATTCAACATAGATGAATCATATTTGTCATAGACATTCTTTACAAAATTAATCGCATGATGCTCTGGAATTATCGGATAAACCTCTTCCGCTAAAATAGTTGAAATTTCTTCTTTCACATCTACAAAAATTTGATTTTGCCGAGGTTTTCCAGATAATGATTGACTTGATTTCTCAAAATCAACCAAAGTATCATAAATCATTTGTTTATTATTAATAATAAATGCATAGTATTCACGTAATTGAAGCGGAATTAGTTTATATGCTAACGAGGTTCTCGAAGCACGACCAACCATAAACAAAGTTTTAAGCAGTTGTTGAGTATTATCGTAATTGAGACCTAAGACCTTGGAAAAACGTCCAATTTCATGCCGTAATAATAAGCCATGAGCTTTAGTATTCACCTCAAATTTTACATCACTACTACTTGTAGCATTTATCACTTCAGAAAAAGTTCTAAATCGACCACTTAAAAATTTACGATACAACTTAGTTCCAAATATAAATCCATAGGCTTCTAATTTATCTTTATTATGTTTTTCTGCATTTGCATTTTTAACTAATGATACTAATCCAAATTTATTAATAAAATATGTATATAACAGCTGACGAGCTTGTTTCATATCCACATAATTATAATCCGCATCAATATATTCTTTATAAATTTTTATTGATTTAGCATCTGGCTTCAAAAAGACCCGTTTTACTTCATATCCACTGCCATCATTAATAACTGCTTCTTTATACTTTTCATCTAATGTATAAAGATACGCACAATCGAGAATATCATCACCATAATGAACTGCTTTTGGCATTCTACGTAACCGACCTAGTGTTTGAATTTCAAATTTTTCATTCATATTATCACGCAACTTTACTAGCACTTTTGCTCGTGGACAATCCCATCCAGTTGATAAAGCTTGCTTAAATAATAAGAAACACGGTTTTGCGTTATTATAAGTTATACTAGTACTCCCATTTACATCACCAATATTAATTTTATCTAGCTTTTTAGAATATGTATCTTTATTAGTTTGACAATCTTCACTAAACCAACTTGCAACCATTTGATTATCATAAGTATATCCTTTTTCCTCAAGAATTTTTTCTACCCGACTAATCATAGAGTCACTAAGACTAGGAAATTGTACTAAAACCAAGGGGTTTATATTCTCACCTTTGTTTTGATAGGCCTTATATATTTCCTTTCGAGTTTCATCCGCTTTATCAAGAAGAAGTTTGATCTCATCATTTTCATCTTTTAAAAAACTAATATTTAAATCTTTATTGATATATAAAGCTTTTGTGATTAGTTGTTCTGAAATAACAACCTCTTCAGGAATTATATATGAATCTATACCACGACATAAATCAGGTGTAGCAGATACACGAATTTCACGTACTGGATTCATTGCATTTATAATATCACGAGCACTTTCAGTATCATTCTGATGCTCTTCATCAATCAATACTATAAACTCTATTTTATTTGCATGTGCTGTAGCAATTTGCTCATATAAATTTTTTCGCTCACTACTCTTTATAGCTCGATTTCCTTTTTTAGTAATAATCTCCCAATTTATAAAATACGTTGTATCAGTACTAAACCCAGAAGTTAATATATCATTAATATTACCTGTATTTAACGTTGGTGAAAATCGTCTCATTTTTTCCTCTGACTGTTCTTCCAACTCACCTTTGCCTGGTGTTAACCAACAATACACATACTTTCCGGGATAATCTGCTTCCATCTGCTCTAGCAATCCAATTAATATAATTGTCTTACCACTACCTGTTGGTGCTTTTACCAACATTTTCTGTGTTCCATCAGGGTTTTCAAATTGTTCCAAAATCTTATCAATAGCATCTTGTTGAAATTGTTTTAGTTGTATCTGTATCATACGGCTCCCCCAAAGACTACGAAATATACACTCAGTATATCATACCAATATAGTCAAAACATCCCCTAGAGCCATTGGCCCTAGGGGATAAATTATGCAATAAAATAACTATTTCTAGCCTCATCGATATATTCTTCTACACTTTGTCTTGGAATCTTCCATGTTCTATTAATACGGTAACATTTCAATTTGCCTGAGTTGATTAACTTGTATGCAGCATTTTTACCGATTCGTAACACTTCACATAAATCATCTACAGTTAATATATCATTTTCTTGATTTAATAACATATTCAATACCTCCTTCATTATTATATTACTTCTATGTTAGAAGTTTGCTAGAAATCAAACAAAACTATACAAAATTCATATCACAGAACCATAACGTAATACAGAATAAGGTATTAAATCCTATTATTTATTTTGACAAAAATCTATCCTGGCAATTCTTTATATAAAGATCTAAAGCCTCAGCTGGTATTCTCCAACATTTTCTACCATCCTCTTTATAGGCCTGAAGTTTACCAGCTTCTATCAATTGATATACTACTTGTGCACAGCATCCAAGAAGTGATGCAGCCTCTGCAACATAAAGTACCTTTTTCTCTATTAGCATAATATCTACCTCCTTTCATATTATTACTAATATGTTAGTTATTTTCCCTCTGCCATCTTTATTAACGATTAATAAAAACTAATTAACACCTTTAGCTACTCTGTGCCATTGTTCCATAATTCCAAGGTTACCAAACTTTATACTTTCAACTTATAAAACTTTATGTAATAATAAAGATGAATTTTTCATGAATTTTGTAAGGAGGGTATTATGAAAAAATTCTATACAATTTTATTATTAGCATTCTGCTTTTTGGGGATACAAACACACCAAAATACAGCCGATGCACAAATGGTCTATATATCACACTATATGGATGGCTCATATTACGCTGATACGAGTAGTGCGGTTATGTTACAATACAATGAAGATTTACAGCTTTGGGCCATCAATGTAATTGGTAACCTCGATAATGGGAAAAGAACTGTTAGAACCTATTACTTTAGACATTTAAATGGAAAAGGTAAATATTATTGGTCTACAAATCCAGTTTATAACAACCCATATAGCTGGCATGAAATGGACTTCAATAATAAATCTCATTCTAATGCAATGATCCTTGGTGCTTATTGGGCATCCTATGATGTTCTATTCTAATAATCGCTACAATCGTTAAACTCAATATTTTCAATCATATAATATAATATTGATAGCATATATAGCTATTCCTTAAGGTTAACCCCTAGGTGCATTGACACCTAGGGGTATTTTTATGGGAGGATTTGTATGATCAAATATTACCAAAACACATTCCTGTTTATTAGTAAGCAGCAGTCAGCATTACAGCCATTACTGAAATCATTACAATGGGCTTTTAGAGAACAGATTGAACGTTTAGATGTTCCTTTTATTCGCATGGGTATGTTAGCCAATATGCTTTCGGACAGCCGAAAACATAGCATTCTTGATTATGATCTCTATCAGCATAATCAAACAAAGGAATATATTTTACGTATTCATACAGAAAGCGAAGGTGATACACACCCTATTGATATGGAATATTGTAGAGTGTATTTATCCCCTGATGTTAAATTACATTACGTATCAGAAGAACGCTCTGAACTGACCTATATTAATACAGATACATCACATGTGTACTTACCAATTCGATTCAAGATTGAATTATACATTGATGAAACCTATGATATTAACTATTTTCTTAACCTAACTACTCTACAGCGATTTTTAGTGGCGACATTTCCTTCGCTACATATTGATATCTTCGACGGTATTAAAGCGATTCGCTCTAAAATCAATCGTCATATTAAATCGTTAAATACTAATAATTGGTGTCAAATTTCCAGTTATGAATCTAAATAATTTATTTCTATACAAGGAGAATCTATTATGAATACTACAGTTGAAGCTATGTTAACAGAAATTTTACCAAAGGCATCTGTTCAAGAGTTAGTGGAACGTTATGGAGATCCATATGATGCATTATTCCATGCAGAAGAATCTGAGTGGTATGATGCACCTGGTATGGGTAACAGAGGTATTGCCAAGCTACGTGCTATTAAATCTATCATTAAGAATGTGCAAAATAGGCCTCGTAAAGCCCCTATTAATGTAGGTAGACCTATTGATATCTATAAAGCTATGTCAGATATGCAGTACTTTGAAACCGAACATGTACGCGTGCTATATCTTAATGCCAGAAATCACCTAATTAAATCAGAAGACATTTCTATTGGTGATGTCACGACAGCCTCTCTAGATATTAAATGTATTTTCTCTTCTGCTGGTTCGTTTAAAAGCCTGTGGGATTGTCATTGTCCACAACCACCCTTCTGGCGATTCTCATCCAAGTGAATTAGATATTCGATGTACTAAGCGAGTTACTGAAGCAGGTAGACTATTTGATATTCCAGTACTCGACCACATCATCATAGGACATGGTGAATTTCATAGTATGAGCGAATGTGGTCAATTATAAGGAGGATACTATGCCAGCAAAACGATTTATTTGCCCTAACGGGGATGAAATTAATATGTATGAATGCCTATTACGATGCCCACAAGGTACGAGATGTATGTTTTTACCTACATTACGAGCGGTGGCTACCTCACTAGAACGTAATTTAACAAAGCCTTCCGTTACTGAGTTATTAAGTGGTACTCGCGAATTATATCTCAAAAAGATTACAGAATATGCCGTAGATCCACAAAAGCAACTATACGCTTTACATGGGTCAGCTGTGCATACGATTACAGAACGTCATACTAGCGGTAACATGCTTTCAGAAGAACGCTTAAAAAATACTACCACAACAGGGCAATTTGATTTATATGGGCAAGTGTTATCTAATACGGATACTACGCTAGGTGATCTGAAAAATAACAAGCTCCTATAAGCTTATGAAAGCATTAGGGTATTATAAAAAAGATGTTGAAACCGGTGAAGTGTATAAAACGGGGGAGCCAAATAAAAAAAGGCCAACCTAAAACACGAAAAGAATTATTCACAGATGGAGTACGTCATGTGTTAGATTGGGCCTTACAATTAAACTATTACAGATTATTGTTAGAAGAAGAAAATTACACCGTATCGTCTATGGTGATTCAGGCGTTATGTCGTGATACAGGGCTACGTATTGCTTCTGAACGAGGTATTACAAAGCCGTTATATCTTATTCCTATCAACCCAATCAGCAATCATTGGTTGAAACTATATATGGAAGCTAAAGCAAAACGGTTACAACAAGCCATAGAAACAGGTGTGGTACCAAAGAAATGTAGCCAACGTGAAACTTGGCATGGTAAAAAATGTGAAGGTTATTGCGCTGTATCCGCTCAATGCAAAGCGATTGAAGCAGCAAAACAAGTTAAGTCAGCATAATAGAAAGGAATCATTATGACACAATACTGCGGTATTATTATTACGGAGACAGAACTCTATGTATCTGTGGTAAAAAGAATACAAAGTAAAATTAAGGTATTAGATCGTTATATATGTAAGCGTGGACAATCACTCATTTCAGATTTGTCAGTCATTCATAGTAAAAATAAACACACCCCTACACTTTACTCATTAGCCTATACTGAAATTCCACATCTTATATTTAATAAAGTCAGCTCTAAAACACCTTTACAAGATGCATGGAAACAAAGAGACGAGCTTACATCAACACAAGATAATCGATATACGTACCAATTTATATTACCCACTATAGATAACCAAGAATGGTTGTATATGGTGGGTATTTCTCAATCTAATATATCTGAATTACAATGTGCTGAAAATCAAAATCATATGGAAATTGAAGTTGTTTCCTATTGGCCAATACCACTATTAGATTTACATAAAAATCATAGTAAACCTACACTTCTACTCATTGAGGAAAATAATAAAGTTACGGGATACCTTTGTAGTGGAACTGTCATTGTCGCTACAATCAACTGGAATCGACATACAGAAACTCCCAAAGAGATGATACAACGATTACTAAAAGAATCACCTATTACATTACATGATACACTCGAAATTCAAGCGTATTTAAGCGAAAAGACCTATCCTTTGTGGAAAGATCTAATTTCGCAATATGGTGAGGTTGACAAGTCAACAATTAGTGACGTCTTAAATCATTTTACATATCGTTGGGATGGTAATGTACATATGGATGCATCTGCTGGTCTAAGTTATTATTTAGCACGATCTGGTGTGCAAGCGGAGGAACAAAAATGACAAATACTGCATTATATGAAAAACTATCACTTGCTATGAAAAGTTGTAGCTACATTGAAAAAACAGGTGAAAACACCTTTCATGGGTATTCTTACGTTACCAGTAGCGATGTGTTAGAGCGTGTAAACGAGGCTCTTACTAGTGTAGGTCTAATTACGGCTGTTACCCCTACCCTTCTTGATTTACGAGAAGTACAAACCGCAAAAGGTAATATTGATAAGCACGCTACAATTAGCGTTACGATTTCTATTATTGATATAGAGACGGGTGAATCAGTACAAATAAGTGGAATCGGCTCTGGTCAAGATAGCGGTGATAAGGCCATCATGAAAGCTGAAACAGCAGCCATAAAATATGCTTATATGCTAAGTTTCTGTATTACTACTGGGGATGACCCAGAAGCTGATAACAATACAGACCTTAATACACAAACCATATCACAATCTAAGGGGTCTATAAGTGGAAAGAAAACGATTCACACTCAAACCATGATAACAGATGATTTACATTGTACAGATTGTGGATGTGCTATATCCAGCAAAGTATCTAGTTATTCTAAACAACGTTATCATATGCCTTTGTGTATGAACTGCCAAAAGAACCATCAATCTGTAGCTTAATCTACTCCACTATACTATGAAAGGAGGTGATATAATGGATCCAGTAATTACACGAATTGTTGTAGAGGCAGCTGCAGCTGCTTTAATGTATTTGATTGCAGATGAATAACACATGAGCCATGTCGATAATACGACATGGCTCATTTTATTTTTATTTATTTACATTGATATTAGACTAATTTTTTTCAATAGCATGCAAAAAAAAGACCTAATTATACAGTTTTAAGACCTATCTAGCGGTACAGATTTAATATGACTTATGCAAAAATTAATATGTATTAATTTTAAAGGAGGTGCTAATGACATGGAAAGCGTAAAGCTTATAATCTTTAAGCAAATCGGTGCAAAAATAGCTTATTATCGTACTTTACGTGGTTTAACACAAGCCCAATTAGCTGAAATAATTAACGTTAGTCCAGACACATTGGGTCGAGTCGAGCGTGGCAAATATAACAACAATATTTCAATTTCTATGTTATTAGATATCGCCATGGGGTTAAATATCGAACTTGCAACATTAGTTACATTTACGGAGCAAGATCGAGAAATGTGGCCTACCTCTAAATAATTTATTAAAAGTAAAGGGGATAAAAATGAAACAGAAAAAGGCATTATTAATATTATTGGCAGTATCTTGTCTTTTAACAGTGGCAGGTTGTAAAGATAGAGATTCAACAAATGATTCTAACAGTAATACTCAAGAAAATACTGTTAGCACTGCATCTACAAATACTGGTAATCCATTTAAAGAATACAAAGACGATAAAAATTCTGCACTTTTTTCTAAATGGTTTTATCTAAATGAACGAGGTATTACTCTATTCAATGAATATCGTTTAGAATATCTAAAAACTATGACAGGAGATAATAAGAAGAATCTAAAACGGATTCCTATCACTAAAACTAAAGACTTAGCTTTCAAGGTAGATTCTAATAATCAAGCACCTACATTAGAATTTGAGGGTACATTAGAAAATGATTTACCATCTGGTTACGGTGATATTTATGAAAATGGTAAAAAAATTCTTAGTGCTCATTTTACAAAAGGTGAAGCTGATAGTTATATTATTTTCTATAAAGATGATGGTTCTATAATGGAAGGCGATTTAAGCAAAATAGACAAGCATAATCGTGTACTCGAAAGCAAACCTTACCTTGTTAATGATAAGATTGAATATATTCCTCGCATTTACTATTTTAATAATAAAACCGTTATTATTAATACCGATCAAGAAGTTGAACTAGATAATACGAATGCTATTATATATACGGTATCTTTTAAAGATGGTTCGGCTATTGAAAAATTCTATGATAAAAACGGAGCTGTTATTGCCAAATTAGAAAGTAAAGATCATAATTTCTTCGATCAAATTAATAATACCCCTACCCTTACAGAGTACTTCACAAATGGTAAAGTCAAATATCAAGGAACTGGTTTAACGCAATTAACAAACTCAGGTGAAAAAACATTCATTCGTGATGGATTAGGCAAAGAGTTCGATGAAAATGGAAATGTAATTTATGATGGTATGTGGAATAAAAACCAGAAATCATAATTATATTATATAACTATGTAAGGAGACTTTTATGTTTAAGAAAGAAATAGAAAAGCATTTAACTGACTTAAAAAGTGGTAGTAAAGAATTAATACAATCTTGGGATAATGATTTATCCGAAGAAGAATTCAATCAGTCTGCATCTCCAGCAGGAAAAAAAGCATTTAAAGTATTTAGAGTAATATTTATTATTATTGTTGCTATAGTCTTATTTTTTATATCAAATTGGTTAAACTTATTTGATATTCATCTATTCGGTAACTCAGATACCAAAAATCTGCAATACCAGAAATATGCCCCCCTAGCCGAGTTAACCATAAATGGAAACTTAAAAGATGACAAAACTTATGACAATTTAACAAAGTCATCATGGTTTTTTGGCCCATCAAAAAAAGATATAAAATTTCTTCGATATTCTGTGAATCCAGATGGATCATTCTGGGTAACAGTAACTAATACTTCTGAAGAATATGTATTGGTTAAAATATCGGTTCAAAGCTCAAGCGCCGGTCATGATGTAAAGACTAATATATATGGTTTCATACCACCAAAAGGTAATACAAAACTAGAAGGTTTATTTAATACAAAAGGATCCCCACTTGATACAAATCAACCAACATTTGAAGTTGAAAAAATAAATCAGTTTAACTTTGATAAATTTATTGAAAAAGTAAAAGAATATAAAGACTTATAGTTTCTTGAGAAGATTTAATAAAATAATATATCGATATTATAAATAGGTATCTTGGTGCAATAATATTATTCAAAATAGAGAGTACCTACTGCTACGTGAAGCCACAAGCGATAACGTAGCAGTAGGTACTCTTTCACATTTGAACCAACTTATTGTATTTACTTAGCTAAATAGTGAAATTATTATGGTATGACCAATATCGCTCCCAGGCAATTAATTTATGTTTATCATCTTCATAATTTGAAAGCCAAAGATAATCTAATATTTCTTCTACCAACAAATATAACTCATTAGTATACGAATTTAAAACATCTCGATTTTTCCAATTTGATAAGATCCATCTACCATCATTATTGCAAGTAAGAGCATGTTCATATTTTAATCGATCATGTGAATTGCTAATATCTTTCAATAGATTTTGCAGTGACTTTTTATATCTCTTTTTAAAGTCATCTGCATTAAAATTTATCAGCTCATCCCACTTAACCTTATCACAGTTTAGTTCATGAAGTTTACAACTCTGATTCTTTGTATCACGGTATCTCGTTATTTCAGAATTAATCAAATTTCTCCATATATTAATAAAGTTGTTTACGCTATCAATCGATATTCTGGCACTATCATAGTCTCGAATATAAAACCGCTCTTTATAGTAATTGTAAATACAATTTCGACCTAACGTATCTACAATTTCCTTGTTTAACAATTTTTCTACATTGTTCCATTTTTCTTTTTTCTGCTGTTCTGAAAACATAGGAAACTCATCTTTTAACTTATGCTTTCTATAATCTGCTATTGCAATCGCTTTAATAATTAAAAAAACAATTTCTTGTAATATTACATTACTTTGTACAGGTAAATCACTTATATACTTAACAGCGTTACAAAGGACTTCACCAGGCATCAAACGACCTGGTATCTCATAATAGTTATCTAAAGTAGTGTTTTTATAAATCAACCAGGACAATGATTTCAATTGAATCATATCTTGAAGCAAACTTTCTTTCTTATCATTAGGATATAAGAATTTATCTAGTTGCTTTAAGCCATTAAATTCTATATTTTTCATTGTATCTATATTTATAAAAGTACTAGGTAGGCGGATCATCTTTAAACTAGAGTCAAGTATTAATTCTATTTCATTATTTTCTAATGATTCAACACATTCATCAATTACAGTTTCCAGAGCAGGTAAAACACGAAAAATAATCTTATGTAAATAATAAATTATATCTATCAAATACTTTTCTTGATCTTCTAGTTTAGCACCTCTAAATACGGTGTTCCAAAATTGACTATTATCGATAATTGACTTCAACATGAAACGATTTAGCCCTAATGGACATAAAGAGATTAACAGTAAGATTGCACGATGAAGCATCACATGACGTTTCCAATCTAGATTTATTACCGAACAATAATTGGTTATGGACGCGGTTGTTAAAATATCATCAAAACTAATAATATAGTTCAATCGACAATAATCTTCAAAGATAATATCTTGGTATCTAATATTCTGAAGCTTTATTTTCAGATTTTTTGAAATTCTATTATCATCACCTATTTGACTACAGTAATCTTTATATATATTAAGAGTGTTAACAATAATTGATTTATACTCATTGATACCAGATAAATCAGCACCTGTAGAAAATAGACTAATAATTGAATCCTTTCGTCTAAAAACGCTATAAGCCAACGCCCTTTCAAAGAAACCATATTGTTCATTATTGTAAACACTTTCTGGAAACAGTAACCGTTTATTAGCCTTTCCCTTTGAAATATTATCACCATTCTTTTTTTCTAGTTTAAAACTTGATGGATATAGCTTAGAAATGCATCGACTAATTATAAGACATGTGACCATGGATTCTATTATTTTAGAAAACTCATCATCCACACGATACACAGCATTGGGATCATATTTACTATAAGATTTTAAGGGTACAACCAAACCTTCATTTGTTAAGCCATCTACTATTAACTTATGTCCCAGCAATTTGAATATTATGCTATCTTTCGAAGGAAATAACTCCCAAATAATAGGCAAAATCCGTTGTTTATAAGAAGAGTCTATAGGAATTAGATTTAGGAAATCAGATTTAAGAATTTTATCCAATATATTATCACGAATCTCTCTCCACTCACCAGATGAATTTAAATCTGCTTCTTTTTTTATTTTTTTGAATTCTTCAATACTATTCAAGATTGAATTAAAATGTCCACCTAGCGAATCAAATACGTTAATATCATCTATATGCTCTAAATTACCCCCATTAGTATCTTCCAAGTAGTAATATAACAATCGCAAATCGTTTCTAAACAATATAACACCCTCCTCCCCACAAAGGTTACAACTAACCTTTGTGGGGATTTTTATTAAAATACAGATTTAATCAAGATTACCCTTATAAAAATATTATCATAGTAAATTTCTTTTACTTTAGCGATTTATAAGCACCTCTATCACTAATATTTTATCATAAGCATGTACAAAGACGTGCGCACCGACTAGTACTTAATTATTATAAGTTTCACAAGAAAGTAGGTATAACAATGGATGCTCGTATTGAACTAGAAAAAATTTTAAACGATAAAGGTAATATCAAACCAGTATTAGTTAAGGATGCTCTACTTGAAAATGACAATTTAAAAGTCATCGATGGAGCATTAGCAATTAAGAACAAAGATGATTTTTGGGAAACGTATGCCAATGATAAGGATATTCAACGGTATTTACGCAAGCATATCTTTCGAAGCGATGTTAATCGCCTTTTAAGAGCAGATACACTTAAAAGTATATTAGAAGATATTATTGTCGATCCTGAATTTGAAGTATCTAGTGAACATTCAGAAAATAATATTCTTTTTAAAAATGGGGTTCTAAATTTAACAAAGCCTAATGACTTTCATGTTCAAACCCCTCAGGACTTTCATACATATCGTATAGAAGCTGAGTATATACCGGATTTCATACCACAAAATGATGATGATATACTCTCAAAATTAACTAACACCACTTTTTCTAAGCTCCTAAACGATATGTTCCCCAAGGATTCCAATAGTCAAATTAGGCTATTGGAGCTTATGGGCTATCTATTAAGTCCAACTGTAGGGCATAAAAAGGCCGTACTTTTTATAGGCAAACCTAATACAGGAAAAAGCCTAATATTAAAAGTATTATCACTATTGCTACCTGCATCAGTAGTCTCTCATCTGGATTTATCGCTACTCGGTCGGCACAACGAAAATTCTTCTCTTCTAGGTGCTCATATAAATATTACTGAAGACTATGATTCCAACGTATCCGTTGATATGAACACCTTAAAATTGATAATTGGCAACGAGGTTGTCACGGTTTCACAAAAATATCAACCTTCTATTTCTATCGCAATTCGTACAAAGCTGGTCTTAGTCGGAAATGCTTTGCCTAGAATAAAACCTACCGAGGTTGCTCCCTTTGCTGAACGCATGCTATTTCTTCGCTTTGATAAAGTGCCTGCCAAACCAAATCCATATCTGATTAATGAACTTAAAAATGAAGTTGATTTGATCGCCACAGCCTGTGTATATGCATACAGTAAAGCGTTGATACGTGGTTTTACTGCATCTCTCCATAGTGAACAATGGTTCCAAAATCAACTTGGTGAGTCACAAAGTGAAAAAAATTTTATTGAGGATCTACTGGAAATGGATACGGAAGGTTCATTTGTTACAATGGCTGACTTGAAAGAAGCATACTCAGTTTATTGTAAAAATAATGGTTTGAAGGAGAATACCATGGCAGATTTACGTCGCTGTATCTTCGACTCATTCGATAATGTGACTAAAATTAGGAAAAACATGACTACACACGGTCTTGGTAATGTATATTGCCTTACAGGCATAAATTGGAAAATGGAAGAATTAAAAGATTTGGGAACACCAGAGTTATACAACAAAGCCCAAAAAATTCTAAAGGTCTTCATATCAAAGGAGGTAACGAACGATGACCAATAAAAAACCCAAATTAAACGTTGAACTAGATGAAGCTTTAGCTAATCGGCTTGATAACTATTGCGAGGTAGTGAAGAGAAATAGATCAGTTGTTATTAGGTCATTAATAGCAAACTTACCTGGGGATGCCGAGACATCCCCAGCATCAACTTCTTATTGCCAAAGTAACGAGTCTTCTAGTTTATTGAGCGATGAACTTTTTCAAACACGAATACTTAGGTTCTTACTTATAGCAAAAACCAAATTTGCAAATACAAACCTTGAAAAGGAGGCATACGATTTATGGCAAAGCTTACGTCAATCTTTAAAATGATTGGTGCGCAGTCAGCACGTTTAAACACTCCAAACAAAGCCATTGACTACATCTTTAATAAAAAGAAGACATCTCCTAATTTATGTAGCGACCAATATTTAGACCTTAATGACCCATTGAGAGCCTGGTCTGTACATCCTATGCATAACACAGAAAAAGAACGTCTATTTCTACATGCAATGTTATGTCCATATGGAGATCGCATTCCTTCAACGAATGAACTAAAAAAGATAGTGAAAGGTTTAATGGAGATTTTTGATGGGTATCCAATGTTCTCAGCGATACATACAGATCACCCATCTTCTCCTCATATTCACCTTTTGATTCATCCAAGGAATATCATTACTGAGAAAGTATGGCAGCAAAGTCCGGGTGATTTAAGACGTCAAAAAAAGGCAATTAGTTCCATACTCACCAACTTAGGTCTATACGGGACGTTACCTCAAAACCAAGATATCTCGAATCAAGATGATACGAAGTCAATAGACGAAATAAATTTTGAACTATTAGTCGATGACAGTATGATTGAGGACTATAGCTATGATGTTAATGATAACACTGATGAAAAGCCTTTATTAACTGTAAAACAGCTTCCAGAGATATCAAGTGTTGATTGGTCAGAGAAACCTGTTATGTCACTGATGGATCTAATTACTAACAAAAATAAATTAGTTATTTACGACTCAATTGAAAACGGTGTCGAATTTGCAGATATGAAGATTATGGAGGATTTCAATTATGTTAAAAAGATCAGATAATAATGCATCAAAAAAAGTAACACGTCTACCTGATGGTCAGTATCTCTACGCGGGACTACTTAGAGTAACTAGCAAAGATGGTAAAACCACCATAAATGATGTTATTGGTTGCTACCACACAATAGATGGTCAGCAATATGCTGTAGACACTACAGGGCAGGCTAAAAAAATTATGCCAATGTTAGTTTCCATACCTTCTGTCATCATAGAATATGCTTCCAAAGATGGAGTCGAAGCCATTGAAGAAGATTGCAGTACAAGTGATGTATAAGTACCGATAAAGATTAAACCTTAACTACGAAAGGAGGGCTGTGACGGCCATGAAAACTTCAAATAAAACCACCGCAGCCCTTTCTATTCAAGAGTTGAGCGAATTCTTAAATGTATCGGTTCAAACACTTCGAAAGCGTTTACGTGATCAGGGGTATTTATTACCTAAAAATAAAGTAGGCAATTGCTATTACTTTACACTGAGTGATTGTGAAACCTTCATTGCCAATAACTATGGTATCTTTTATAATGATTTTGTGAACAGGTACTTCGATGGCAGGAGAAACGAGGCCATTATGTACCAAATTCCATCAGGTAAAGGTATCATCTCGAAGGAAACACAACGAAGTGGTAAAACGTACTATTATATACGTAATTTGCCTCTATACTGTGATGACCAGGGTAGCATAATAAAATTCCGATCCAAAGGTTTCACCTCTAAGGAAGAAGCCGAAGCTGAGCGAAAACGAATGATTGCAGATCGTGATAATGGTCTGTATAAGTACCAGTTTATCGAAATCGGTCATGTACAACAAGCATCGAAGAAAAAAGTGCCAACTGGTGCCAATCAGAGCTATTATGACTTCTGTATCAATTACTTTACAAAAGCAACGTATGCTGAAGCAACACGGAAATTATATCTAGATATAACGGAAAATAGAATCAAACCTTTCTTTGGTAATGCTCCTATTTCCGAGCTCTCTAAGGCCTCACTACAACAGTTTGTTGACCAATATACTACAAATATTGACAAAACATTCATTGTACTGAGTTTAACCTTAAAGAAACTGTATAGTCTGGATTTAATTCCAACAAATTTCTATGATGCATTGATCAAACCAGTCTCAACAGCGCCAAAGCGCCCCAAAAAGGCTCTGACAGTCAACGAAACGCGATGTTTCCTGGACTATTATAAAGGCCACCATTTGGAACATTGTATGCTATTACTATTCCAATGTGGTTTACGAGTTGGGGAGCTACAAGCTCTACAATGGGATGAGATTGAGATTATTGATGAGTGTAAAGCTAAGGTTCATGTTAATTCTTCATGGGGTATAACCCAATACGGCATGAATCGAAAAGAGCCTAAAACACACTCGAGCAAGCGTATAATCCCGATTAATGATTCTTATACTGTCTCGGTACTAAAACGTGCACGAGCAACGTCTAAAGGTAATCTATGGGTAGCCGAAAATGAAACGGGATTACGTCCTATTGACAAGCATAATTTTAGTAAACGCTATTTTACTAAGGTTGGTAAAGAGTTAGGTATTGAAAAGCATCTGTCAAGCCATGTAGCTCGACATACGTTCATCTCAAACCTAGTTCAGCACAACGTACCGTATACTGAAATTGCAAAATTAGCTGGTCATTGTACCACTGCAATGATAATTAAAGTATATGCTCATGCGATACAAGATGAAGATCAAACCTTCAATTATGTATCAAACCTATACACCTGATGCAAGGATACTGCAAGTATAAAAAACTATACTTGCACCATATCCTTGCATTTCTTTTAGGGTAATAAAAAAAATAACCGTAAGGGCTAAAACTCTTACGGCTATTACGTTTCTTTGGTGATCCAGGAGGGATTCGAACCCCCGACCCACGGCTTAGAAGGCCGTTGCTCTATCCAACTGAGCTACTGAACCATGTGGATTACCTTTATATGTAATTATCTATTATAGTATAAATTATGTGGCATGTATCGTCAACTAATGACGTCATTTTTCGTTAACCCTAAAAAAGGCAAAAAAAAATGGAGCGGGTGAAGGGAATCGAACCCTCGCGACCAGCTTGGAAGGCTGGGGCTCTACCATTGAGCTACACCCGCAAAATAAAAAATGGTCGGAGCAGCAGGATTCGAACCTGCGACCCCCTGGTCCCAAGCCAGGTGCGCTACCAAACTGCGCTATGCCCCGTCATTAATTACTTGCTAATTATAGCAAACCCGGTAGTTGATGTCAACCACTACTTTTGCTGAGTTTTACTCAGTTGTGAGTACCTCTCTGCAACGAAAATTATTATATCATCGGACTACTATTCTGACAAGTGTTTTTTTATAACTTCATTAAAAATTTATGATATAAAGCTTTCAGTTTATCCTTATTCATAGATAACCTCCAAAATACTTTTAACCTTATCATATATCTTCATTTTCTTAGCGTAATCGTATAAACGATTCAGATTTCGATTTTTATAACGCATATACCTATGTAAAGTTTTAGAAAATAATTCAGTATTGATCTTATTTCTATTTTTAATGAAATCACATAAGGTCCGTTCTAAATCATAGGTTTTGACAATATTACCATATACCGTTTTACACTCAGTGAGACCTAAATCATATATATCTTTCGTAACATAATGTACGAGATTCACATTGTTAATTCTATGAACATTATACCCTCGATACACAGTTACCTCTAGTACCGGATAAATATCATCAGTAAATTGATGTAAATACAGAGCTGATGCATATGAAAAAATAGGCACTCTATATTGTTTTTGGAAGAGATAGTATTCATCATAATCGCCTTTCGTGCTTAAATAAATACCCCGTCTTACACGATTAAGTATCCCCTCATTTACCATTCTAGTTAGGTATATGGAAGGAATATTAAGAGCTTTAATATCGCGACTTGAAAGTATACCATTATTTTGTTCTAGTTTTGATTCTATAATTCCTCTATAATCCATATAATATCTCCTATTGTTATTATTATGCTTACATTTTATAATTTTGTACGCACAAATGCAACATCTATATAAAAAAACATGCACCCCGTAGGATGCATGTTCAAAATCATATTTCATTTAGTTAAAATTAGCCTTCGTAATGACCGTCTTCAACGATTTGAGGGTTTTTAGCGATGCCTTGTTTTACAGCTACTTCAGCAACTGCTTTTGCCACTGCAGGAGCTACGCGAGGGTCGAATACGGATGGCATGATGTTTTCATCATTCAATTCGCTGTCTGGAATCAAGTGTGCCAATGCATCGGCAGCAGCCAATTTCATTTCGTCAGTGATTTTAGATGCACGAACGTCAATAGCACCACGGAAGATACCAGGGAATACAGCTACGTTATTGATTTGGTTAGGTGCATCGGAGCGGCCTGTACCGGCATGCGAACGCCAGCGCTTTCATATCAGCGTATGTTGCTTCTGGGTTAGGGTTCGCCATAGCGAATACGATAGCGTCGTCAGCCAAGTTTTCCAAGATTTCTTTGTGAAAGCACCTGCCGCAGATACGCCAAGAAGGATGTCAGCGCCTTTAGCGTTTTCAGCCAAGTTGCCATGTTTTTCTTCAAGGCCAAGCAGATCGATCAATTCAGTTTGCAAGGAATCAAGGCGTTTGTAATCTTTGTGCAATACGCCAGAGGATACCAATACGGTAATATCACGAGCGCCCTGCAAGGTATAACAAACGAGCGATGTTTGCACCAGCTGCACCAGCACCATTTACAACGATTTTAGCAGTTGCTAAATCTTTTTTAACGAGGCGAAGAGCGCCTTTTACACCAGCCAAACATGCGATTGCTGTACCATGTTGGTCATCATGGAATACAGGGATTTCCAATTCTTCTTTCAAACGATTTTCAATTTCGTAGCATTTAGGAGAAGAAATGTCTTCCAAGTTGATGCCGGCAAAGTTCTTTTGCAACAATTTTACAGTGTTGATCAATGTATCAGCATCTTTAGTATCTACTACCAATGGAATGCAGTCTACATCGCCAAATTTTTGAACAATAAGGATTTACCTTCCATTACAGGCAATGCATAGCAGCGCCGATATCGCCAAGGCCGAGTACACGAGTACCGTCGGATACAACGGCAACCATGTTGGAACGGCAAGTTAATTCAAAGGATTCTGCTTCATTGTCTTTAATACGCAAGCATGGTTCTGCTACACCTGGTGTGTAAGCAACGGATAAATCATGAGCGTCTTTTAATTCATATTTAGTTCCTACTGTGAGGAAGCCTTTTAATTCACGTTTTTTTTGTACTGCTAATTCACGTACGTCCATAATAATTCTCCTTTGTGGATGACAACGGACACAATAGTTTCTTGGTATTAATTATTAATACCCCTTACAAGTTCATTATACATAATCAGAAACAATAATACAAGATTTTTCGATATAGTTTTTCGAAAATTTTAGAATTAATCATGAATTCATATTCTTAGCATTAATTACATGTCCACAAATAACTAAGCATTTTAAACAATCTAGGCTTTCACAGATGGCAAGTTACGTCCATAGAAGATTTCTGTCATTTCTTGTCGCAATTGGTGTTTAATTTGCTTAATTTCTCGTTCGCTCAATTCCGCTTCGGTAATGCCGAATAAGTAATTATCCAAATCAAAATCCTTGAGCATCATCTTAGTGTGGAAGATATTTTCTTGGTACACGTTCACATCGATCATATTGTACAAATTGCGCGTTTTCGCATTAATATAGTTTTGAATAGAGTTGATACGATGGTCGATGTAGATTTTCTTGCCCGACACGTCGCGCGTAAAGCCACGCACATGATAGTCCAATGTCAAAATATCCGAATCAAAGCTATTAATCAAGTAATTGAGGGCCTTTAGCGGAGAGATTTGACCACATGTGGAGACTTCGATATCGGCACGGAATGTACTAATCCCCTTGTGCGGATGGCTTTCAGGGTACGTATGAACTGTAAGATGGGATTTATCCAAATGCATAACCACATCTTCTTTTTCAATTTCTTCTTCAGAAATCAAAATCGTAACCGATGCCCCTTGTGGGTCGTAATCTTGTTTCGCAATATTTAAAATGTTAGCACCGATAATATGACTCACTTCGGTCAAAATATTCGTCAAACGTTCTGCGTTGTATACTTCATCAATGTATTGAATATACTGCTTTTTTTCTTCCTCTGTACGAGTATAACAAATATCATAAATATTAAAACTCAACGTCTTCGTGAGATTATTAAACCCATATAACTTCATTTTAGGCTTTGCTTTAAATGGTGTATCCATGATATGCCATAACCCTTTCCATGCATAGATTCTTACTATTTTTGTGAAAGTCATACAAAATGTAGCTTTCACACATATACTATATAATATCCTGTTTATACACAAATTCTACATCAAAGGCGCCATCTTCGTAGGTGACGATAGCAAAGGTACCACCCGATCCATCTCGAGGCAATGCAATGCTCCCCGGATTCACAAAAAGGGTATCCCCTATATGTTTAGCCTCGTGAAAATGGCTATGTCCACACACGATGAGGCGCGCCCCATAGCATTGCCAATGTATCAATTCTTGTGCTCGTTTACAATATGATACCCTCTGACCATGGGTCATGTAAATATAGGTATCTTCTAAGGGAATCAATTGTTCCTTAGGGCTCTAAAGGTGCACGCGGTCATTATTGCCGGCACGGCATAGACCGGCACATCGGTACGCGTTTGCATATACCGCGCATCGTCGCCGTAGTCACCTGCGTGTAGCCACATATCGATATCTTGGTCCATCGTTGCATCTAATGCGAGATCAATGGTGTCCAGATAGCCATGTGTATCACTAATAATACCTATTCGTTTCATTTATTCACCTTTGCAACTAACTCTTGCAACGCCTTGCCACGATGACTGATGGTTTCCTTCGTATCGATATCGAGTTCTGCCATGGTTTTACCAAATCGGGGAACAAAGAAATATGGATCATAGCCAAATCCATTGGTGCCAACCGGCGTATCTTGAATTTCACCATCACAAGAGGCTTCGGCCGTCACGCTAGCACCGTCCGGATGTACCAACGCTAAAGCGCATACATAGTGCGCAGTTCTATCCGATTTACCTTGTAATTCGCGTATTAATTTTTCATTATTTGCTTCATCATCGCCATGAACGCCTGCATAGCGTGCGGAGTATACGCCAGGTGCCCCATCAAGAGCATCGACAGTGAGCCCCGAATCATCAGCTAAGCACGGCAATCCTGTTTTTTCGCTATAGTATTTCGCTTTGAGGATGGCATTTTCCATAAAGGTTGTGCCCGTTTCCTCTGGTTCCGGAACGTCCACTATATCTTTCACAGGCACACAGGTAATGTTCATATGAGAAAAGGCCCGTTCAAATTCACGTATTTTCCCCTTATTGCCCGTTGCTAGTACAATACGTTCCATATCATTGTTCTCCTTCAGCGGTTTGAGCAGGTGCATCAGGATACACCTTGCCAATTTTGTCCGCTACAGAGCCGAGTACATTGCGTTGCACAGCCATCAATTCGTCAGTAGCAGATTCTGCAAGGTCTAATAATTGGTTAAGTTCTTCGCGACTAAATGTGCCATGTTCACCCGTACCTTGTACCTCGATGAGATTACCAGCACCGGTGCGCACCACGTTCATGTCCACTACGGCAGAGCTATCCTCTTCATAGCAAAGGTCTGTAATAGGACCTTCTGGGCCAATGCCAACGGAAATAGCGGCACAGAAATCGGTAATAGGGAATTTACCAAAGCCGCCAAATGTATAATCAATGGCATCCACAAGGGCTACAAAGGCACCTGTAATGGACGCCGTACGCGTACCGCCATCAGCTTGGATAACATCGCAGTCTACGGTGATGGAGCGTTCGCCTAAAGCCTTTAAGTCTACAACAGCGCGCAATGCACGACCGATTAAGCGTTGAATTTCAACGGTACGGCCCGTTTGTTTACCTCGAGCGGCCTCACGGCTTACCCGTGTTTTTGTAGAACGTGGCAACAAGGAATACTCTGCAGTCACCCAGCCTTGACCGGAACCTTTTAGCCAGCGCGGTACATTTTCCTCGATAGTAGCTGTACAAATGACCTTTGTTTTACCACATTCGATGAGTACAGAACCTTCTGCATATTCTGTAAAATGTCTCGTTATTTTAATAGGTCTTAATTGACCTGCTGTTCTATTATCGCTGCGCATAACAACGCCCCCTTTATCTCTAATATACCCATACTGAATAGTTCATTATAGGATATGTATCACAATAGAAACGCCCCTCACACGAGGGGCGCTATCTCGTTTATTCTATTATATCATGAACAATGGTTCCCATTCGACAGGCTAAATTTCAACTTGTCCCTGTCCCATAGGGTCCACCACTACATAGCGGTTGAGACCCCCCTGTTCTTTCATGCGACGTGCTTCTGTGAAAGCCTCTTCGCGCGTAGCATCATCGGCTTGCCATGGAATAAACATAGCGTACACACTTTGCTTTGCATAGGGCCCATAATTACCATAGGATTCGATGCTATGCCAACCAATTTTATCAGGATAGAGGCGCACTGTTTCACGACGCTCTTCTTGTACACCAGATTCGTCGTAATAAACAGAATAATCACGGCCCCATCTATCCTTGTGACCGATGAGTTCATCTCGTGCTATTTCTTCACGCCTAGCCCATTGGTCCTTCCATTTCAAAATAAGATTATCAATATATCTCGTTACATCAGCCGACTGATGTTGTTCTACATAGTTTGGCTCGATAACGCGACTGTAGTCTAACCCAGCCATCGATAAAATGATACCTGTATTTACATAAGGCAAGGCCTCTTGTACAGAATAGCCCCCTTCAAGGACTGCAATATCTGCCTGCAATAAATCAACTAGTTCTGCATAGCCCTTAGCAGTCACATTCATATTTGCTAATGGATCAGAGAAGTGATTGTCCTGTCCCGCCGAATTGATGACGATATCCGGTTTAAATTCATGTAGAATCAGCAATACGAGTTCGCGCATCACCTTTAATAAACCTTCATCACCTGTGCCAGGAGGTAGTGGAATATCTATGTTAGCGCCAATGGCTTGAGGTCCGCCAAATTCATCCATAAATCCTGTGCCAGGATATAAGGTACGTCCATCTTGGTGAAAGCTTATATACAATGTATCTGGGTCATGGTAGAACACGTCTTGTGAGCCATCACCATGATGTACATCTGTATCGACGATGGCCACCCGTTTCACACCATAGGTTTGACGTATATGTTGAATCATAACGGCTTCGATATTGATGGTACAGAATCCACGGATGCCATGAACCATAGCCATCGCATGATGCCCTGGTGGTCTGACGAGGGCAAAGGCCCTATCCACCTCTCCGCGTAGCACCGCATCAGCTGCTGCAATGGCACCACCAGCCGATACGCGGTGCGCATCGGTTACCCAAGATGCTAAATCAGGGGCACCAACGTGAACACGTTCTATTACATCCCAATCTGCTACGATAGGATTGTATTCTCGAATATTCGGTACATCCAATAACCCTTCTTCTACGATTTGATCCCGCGTATAGAGCAACCGTTCTTGCCGTTCTGGATGGGTAGCAGAAATTTTCCAATCAAAGGCAGGGAAAAATATGAGGCCTAATGAAGGATGTTCTATTGTACTAGCCTGCACGATTCCATTTCGCACACGGTAACTGTCCTTATGATTCCACATAGCCGCTCACCCCCGCTTTCAGTTGTACTTTCACAGTAATAATGCGTTCCATCGATTGCCATCCATCGACAACAGGAAATCTTCAACGCTTATCGTTTCTACATCAGGTATTACGCCTGCTGCTACAAGGCCTTGTTCTTGAGCAGCTTCACATAATAATCGATACGCCACCTCTTCCACAGCGTTAGCAGAACGCAAAGAACTACTTTTATCTTGAATGCCCAGTTCTGGCACTACCATAGTGCGACGTTTTGTATCGACGTGAACCGTAATCGCCATCGTATGGTTAGCCACACCGGCACCGATGGCATTAGCCACGGCCGCATCAGGCGGAATATGAACAGGCAATCCTAGTTGGTCCCCAATAATAGGCCCAAACTAGCCGCCGCGCCACCGACGATAACAAGCTGGGCCGGCACAAATGGATCAGGATGCACAATATCGGCCACTACATAGATAGGTCGTTTATTTTCCTTCGCCACGACTGTATCAATCGCTTGCTTTACAACACGGACGGCCTCATCTACGATGCGTTGAGCCATGTTTTCGCATCAATGGTCGTATCAATCTGTGCAATGGCATCGTACGCCTTCTGTTCATCGCCATAATGTGCGTTACCAAGCACGATGAGGGCATCCCCTAATGTAGGGATAGTGCCGCCCAATGCAACAGATGGGCCAATCCTTTCAGGTCCGACCATAAGTTTCCATCTTCATAGCGTACCGCCGATTCACCGCCAATGCCCACCGAGGTAACCGCAAAGGAGCGTACAGCACTTGGATATTCACGAATGGATACGCCCTCCTTTGTCATCAGTGGTTTGCCCTGTTTCCACAAGGAAATATCCGTTGTAGTCCCACCAATATCAAGGGCTACCGTAATGTCTTTAGTGCTGTAATGCTTCCGCCAAGTACCGTTGCGGCTGGTCCGGTAAATACAGTTTCTACAGGAATGGATTCCACCGTATCTATCGGTAGCGAACCACCGTCAGCTTTCAAAATATATACAGGTGCCGTAATGTGAAAGGTATCTAATGCGTGGAAAACAGCGTTCTTAAATTCCTTAAATACAGAGGCCACGGCGCTATTAAAATAGGCACTGATGGTGCGACGTGGAAAATTAAGATTGCCACTTAATGCACTGCCTGTAGAAATCGTATGATATGTGTCAGCTAGAGCCTGAGCAACATCGATTTCTTCCTTCGGATTGCGAACGCCAAATTTTGCGGATACAGCAGCCAAATCTGTACCACTCTTAGATTGCACCATGTTCGCTAGTCGATGAGTTCCCTCTACATCTGTACGTTCCACCACGATGCCACGATGGTCCGTATACCCTTTAAGATACACAGGTCTTACAGGAATATATCATCTACATTGCGCCCTGGCCCCGCTACTACATAGAGGCTGTTCTTTATGCTCCACAATTGTATTTGTCACTACCGTAGTGGATAGCGTTACCTGTTCTATTTGTGCAGGGTCCACACCACGCATCACCGCACCTAAGGCATCCGTTATGCCATTCATGAGATTCTCCTTCGTGGTTCGCCGCTTCGCCGATGAAACGATGGTACCCCATCTATAATAACGGCATCCGTAAAGGTGCTGCACATCTATGCCTAATCACATATGTCCTCCTTTAAACAGAAAAGAGACCGCCGGAGCAGTCTCTTTTGTTAATCTCTAGACTTACCAGTTCTGCACCGGAAACATCGAGAATCTTTTATTTTGCTCCCGAAACGGAAGCGTAGTTTTTAATAATAACGATTGGTGTCATTTGGCTATCATTACCAAATGGATTATCAATCAACAATTTAGCGATTTTCTTCGCATCAATACCGCGACTTGTACCGAGAATTGCAGAGCGTTTCAAGTCATTTACGTCTGCTACAACAGCGCCATAGCAACCTGTGCGTTGAACGATTTTTTCAGCCACCTTATCTGGATCTTTTGGACCAAATACGATGTGTTTATCGAATGGAGGCATTGTACCTGTTACGTCATCGGTTAAGGATGCAGCACGGGCGATAGCGTAAAACACGCCTGGTTTGCGGAAAATTTTAGCAATAGCGCCTAAGAAGAAAGCACCTAATACCTTCCATTTACCATCTAAGTTCATAGCAGATTGCATACCATAAATAGAAGCCATGGAACCATCTGGATGGATAAAGCGGTTAATCATACGCGCTTGCCAACATACATTGAGTTCTTCAGGACGTGTAAAAGCGACCTTGTGTAATAGCCACAACGGATTCTGCTACGCATACGATGTCTTCTGGTCCAATATTATGACCACCAAATTCAACGATAGCATCAACGATGTCATCATTATCTGTAAGAATACGTGTAGGAACACATACTAATTCTAATTCTGCCATTGTTATGCCTCCTTAGTGAACCAATGCTGCTTGTACTTCTTCTGCAGTCAAACGAATACGTTGTTTATCGATATGGTAATCGGTACGACCTACGATTTGGTAATAAATGTCGATGTCCATATAAGGGAATCCCTTAATATCTTCACGAATATTACCATTTCTACCAGTTAAGGTAACGTAAAGCGCGGGATTGTACCACCCTTGCGAGGCTTAATAATGATGGCTTCAAAATAACCATCGTGGCGTGGACGATCGATATCCATAGCCCAAGCGTCTACTTTCACACCATCAAAATGTTCTTCTGGAAGCAAAGGACGTGGGAATAAATCCATTATCGTACCAAGTTGGGCCTTTGTTTACAAATGGCACATCGCAGAACAATGTGATGGAACTCATGTTCATATCTGCCAATTGAAAGCTTGTTTTCCGCTTTGGCAACAAAATAACACGTTCGTTACCTTGTTTTAATACGAATAGACGGAATAATAAGTACAAAATAGCTACGATAACTGCAATGGCAACTATCACATTTATTATGTCATAAAACCATGTGAATTCTCCTTTATAGTGTAATCAATTCCACCGAAAATCATCAGTATCTAAGAATTGGGCACAAATCGGCCCCTAGGGCAATATCCTTTGTGAAATACAAGGTGCTACGACCCTTCTCGTAGATGGATTATGTAGAAATGATTACTGTCCATCGTACGTCTTACTAGATCACTAGTCTCATAAGCAGGGTCGATATATCGGATGCGGTCACCTGATAACTCCTGCAGCACAGGGCTAACAAATGGGAAATGAGTACATCCCAATACAACAACATCGATATCCCGTTCTAGCATAGGTGCTAAGTACTCCTTAGCGGCTTTACGAACAGCGTCATCATGCAAATGACCTTGTTCAATTAAGCCGGCTAGTTCTGGGCATGGTTGTTCCCATACAAAAACCTCATGGTCGATGTCCATAGCCACATATTTATGAATATGACTATTAACGGTCGCCACCGTCGCCATGATACCGATGGTATTACTATTGCTTTCACGAATAGCAGTCTTAACACCTTGCGATACACCGATAACCGGCACATTGACGCGACTGCGCACCTCATCGAGGGCCACTACGGTGAAAGTATTGCAAGCGATAACCATCAATTTTACAGGTACTTGATGTAATGTTTCTGCAATACGGCAAGCGATTTCTGTAATCTCCTCGGTTGGACGATTGCCAACGGATTATTAGCATTATCCCTATATAGATGAAGTTTTCATTGGAAATTGTTCCTGTAGAACTTTCAAAACGGATAGACCACCTACACCTGAGTCAAAGACGCCGATAGGCAGTCGTTGTGTATCTATATTAGTCATGAGGCATCTCCTCAACAGCATTTAGAATAGGTTGATAAAAGCAATCCTCTAATCGTACGATTTTCCCAGACGATTTAGACATAAAGGCATTCTTAGTCTCACCCGTCGCCAATAGTGCACCATCGCTAGCGCGGCGCATGCGGTATTTAAATACCATCTGAGCACGGGTCATTTTGACTAAATAGGTTTCTATATTAATCGTGTCATCGAACCGAGCCGGCTCCTTATAGTTACACGATACATTCATAATGGAAATACTATATCCTCGTCCATCATATCCCACAAGGTGACACCGATGTGACGAAGGAATTCAATACGCGCCATTTCAAACCACCGAAAATGATTGCTATGGTGAGCAATTCCCATCATATCGGTTTCATAAAAACGGACGTTAATTGTCGCTGTATACATTTATTCATCCTTCTTATTACAATACAAATTTAATTGTATATCTATTAACAAAGGGTGTCAAATAAACAAAGGCAGTCCAACCAATAACAATGATTAAACTGCCTTTTTATGTACTTGTTAGTTGCCAAAAGGGAATAGCTTTTCGCTTGTTCTTCATGGGATGTTTTGATATAGCGATTGGCGATTTTGAAAGCAATGCCGAGAACTGCCATCATCTAAGGGCCGCCAATCGTATCAGGAATGATGTCGATTGGTAGGACGAGATACCCTAAGGCGCCGGCTAAAATAGCCTCATATTTTGGTGTATCTTGATCGCGCAAGCAAAGAATAACACCACTGCTTTTTGTACAAAGGCAAGTTTTTTACCATAGCGAGTGGCAAACGCCAAGAATCGAGACTCACTAAAATACTTCCATATTTGATAATCTTTAATGGATTCATACCAATCCTTCTAACTATTTACGAAAACCGTTAATTGTGGATTTTGTCGTTTCTTTTACTGTTTCAACAGCTTGGAACGCAGTATCTTTTGCATTTTCCACAGCTTTAGTCGCTGTAGTTTTGCGTTTTCCACAGCCACTTGAGTAGTTGCTTTCCTACTTCTACGCCACCTTTAGTAATTTGCAGTATCCAATGTTTCTTTTGCTACATCGATTTTCTTTCCGCATCAGTTACCTTTGCTACTGCTCTTTGCATTATCATGCAATTGGTATTTCGTTTCCGTATTCCATTTTTCAATAGCAGGTGCTACTTTTTCAGCATATACTTGTTCTAATTGTTCTTTTGCAAGACCTGTTTCATTGGCAATACCAGCCCATACATCGCGTTGGCGAGTGAACGGAATGCTTGCTGCGCATCGCGAGCGATTTCGCCAGCAATGGTTTACCATTTTCATAGAACTCAGCGATCATAGGTTTGTAGCGTTCGATGTCGGATGGCATACCATCTTCGATCCAATATGAGCTACCTTACACAATAGCATAGGTCAAACCAACAGCTACCGGTACGCGTACTGCTTTAAAAGGTACGAGTAAGGAAATAGCGACTGTAGCAATAGCAGTGCTCAAGCCACCTACTAAACCTACAACAGCACCTGTTTGTAATTCCACATCATATAAATGAGCAATGCGAGTTACCATGTATGTAGCATTTGTGCATAGTGCAACATTGCTGAATTTTGGAGACAAAGCCAATGCAGCGGCCTGCAGAAAATAAATTGTTCAACTTGATAATTTAAATCTTGACCACCATCGCTAAGCGGTTCAATTCTAACGCCATTATATTCTGCCATAATCGTTCTCCTTTTTCTCCGGATTCCACTTGTGAATGTATGTATCGTTCATTAGTATTATTATACCATTCTCAATGTAGAATTGAAATGAATAATATATATTTTACCCTGTATAAACTGTCTTATTATGACTATTAGTAATAGATAACACTCTATTCACTACCAACTCGTAAGACCTCCATCAATCGTCCACGCACCTGTTACAAAGGATGCTTTTGACTAATTAAAAAGCGATAACTTCGCCAATTTCATGAGGTTTTGCAATACGTCCTAACGGATAATGTTGGCCCATCTCCTCTTTTGCTTGTTCCGCATCTTGATGGGATTGGGCAATTTGCTTATCTACAAGCGATGTATCTACGTCGCCAGGACATACACAATTTACACGTACTTCATGAGGTGCCATCTCAAGGGACAGTGATTTTGTAAAGCGATATAGCACCTTTTGACGCACCATATACTGAGCAGGCTACATTGCCCTGTAGGCCTGCATCACTAGATACGGTAACAATACTGCCCTTTACTTGACGTAAATAAGGCAATGCTGCTTGGCACAAGAATACAGTCCCTTTTACATTTGTACCAAACATTTCATCAAAGGCCGATTCAGATACATCGGCTAGTAGCTCTTCTTCATAATATCCGGCCGCCGTTACAAGAGCTGAAATACTACCAAAGAAAAATCTACCGTTTCTTTTACGATGCGCTGACAATCGCTCACACTGGATACGTCGCCTTTCACATAGCGCACCTTCGAAGAATATCGGCGCAATTTCATCTTTGCCCTTTGTCCCGCTTGTTCATCGCGGCCATTGATAACGACGCACCAACCTTCTTGCAATAATATTAGCTGCTGGCAAATCCAATTCCCGATGTACCACCGCTGATCAATGCCACTTGAACATCATTTTTATGAGGCATACTCACACCTCCTACAAGGTAGAAATATAATCAAACACTAATTTTAACAACATCACTGTCGTAACAGACAGGAATACAACACGCACCAAAGAGGACCCTTTCGCAATGGCTAAATGAGGATCCTAAATAGGCGCCACAACTTGTCCCACCGCAGCGGCAAGACCATACATAATATTGACGTGTCCTAAATATAGAAACACAAGTAAAGATGCTAAATTACTGGTGAAATTTAAAATTTTAGCATTCGCCGAAGCATGGAGAAAATCAAATCCGGTAAAGATAAATCCCATAATGAGAAATGTACCTGTACCAGGGCCTATAAAGCCATCATAAATACCGATGCCAAGGGCAAAGGCCATACAAATATAAAGTGCTCGCCTTACTTGAGAGGTGCGATTTACTTCGCCCCAGTTCTTTTAAAGACTACAAATAATGTAACGGCCACGAGTAATACGATGATAATCGGTTTAACATATAGCGGCGTAATGATACAACCGCCAAAGTACCCAGCATAGAACCTATAAAGGTAAAAGGCAATAGTTTACGAACCAGCTTAAAATCAACCATATGGTTTCGTAAAAATGTAATTGATGCACTACCGGCCCCAAAGATACTAGACAATTTATTACTACCTAGAGCCACGCTAGGAGGCAAATTAGTTAGCAACATGGCCGGCACAGATATCAATCCACCGCCACCCACTATGGAATCCACAAAGCCCGCAAAGGCCCCTGCTACAGCAATATAAATATCATTACCTCATAGGGTAATCCGGTTATTGCAATTAGCCATTCCATATACGACCTCCCATATCTCACATATATACTATCATTTTACCATTCGTATAAGTAAAACAATAGTCCTATATACAAAATAACGGTGACCAGGGTCACCGTTATATATATATCCTACTATGAATATGTTACGACTATTTTTGTCTGCCAATCGATCTAATACCACTGTATAACCATCAGCACCATATACAAGGCATCGTTTCACACGACTAATCGTCGCTGTACTAGCACCGGTTTCTTCTACAATCGTTTCATAGCTATCACCAGCGCGTAACATTTTAGCGAAGTCGTTGCGATAATGCTTTCAGTTCATTAACAGTACAAATATCCTCAAAGAATGCATAACATTCTTCTACAGTTTGAAGTTGTAAAATGCCTTCAAGGAGCGTCATGTTGAGCACTTCTCAATTTTCATTGACGCTCATAACGCCTCCTATTTCTTATTCATCGCTTTGGATAAACCGTCACCAATCATTTGGATAACTTGAACCATAATGATAAGAATGATGATGGTAGCGAGCATGATATCCCGGAAACGTTGGTATCCGTAGCGGATAGCAATATCACAAGGCCACCGCCACCAATAGCACCTGCCATTTGCAGAGTAACCAATCAAGTTAACGATAAGCACCGTAACATTATCGATAATAGTTGGCAATGCTTCTGGTAACAATACCTTGCGGATAATTTGGAATGGGCTTGCCCCATCGATTGAGCAGCCTTCGATAACACCGAATTGACTATCCTTAATGGATGTTTCTACAAGACGTGCTAAAAACGGAATCGCCGCCAATGTCAACGGTACACAAGCACCGTCGTACCAATGGACGTACCAACAACCATACGTGTAAACGGAATGATAGGCAACCATTAAGATGATAAACGGAATGGAACGAGTCGCATTAACGATAGCCCTAGAATCTTATTAAAGCTGCATTTTCTAAAATATGTCCCTTAGAGGTAACCACCAATACAACGCCGAGTGGAATACCAATAATCATGGCCATAATCGTAGAAATAACGGTCATTTGCAATGTATCAAGGTACCGGTTATCAACAATTTAATTACTTGCTCTGACATAACCGATCACCTCGCTTTCAATTGGTAATGTTCTGTATAGTCTAGCCCTTCTTGCGCCTTCATAGGATCACCATTCAAAATGATGATGAGACGGCCTACACTAGTGTTTTGAATGTAGTCGATGCCACCAAATAAGATGCTTACATCGAGGTCAAACCGACGTACTAAACCTGCTACAACAGGTTCATCTGTGCCAGCAGCCGGTAAACTTCAATTTTACCAATGGTGCCGTACCAGCAATCCAGTCATCATGAAGTTCAATATGTTCAAGCGCTTCTTGTGGTAGGTTATCGCTTACTACTGAGACCAACGAAATCTTTTGTAGTCGGTTTCTTCGGATTTGTAAATACTTCGAGCGTACTACCTTCTTCTAAGATAACACCGCCTTCGATAACGGCTACGCGGTCACAAATTTCGCGGATAACCTTCATTTCATGAGGTGATGAGGTGGTAAGCCCCATCCGTTCATTGATATCCTTCAACAATTCAAGATGGATTCTGTTGTTTGTGGATCCAACGCAGATGTAGCTTCGTCGCACAATAATACCTTTGGATTAGATGCCAGGCGCGAGCAATGCCAACGCGTTGCTTTTGACCACCGGATAGCTGGGATGGATAGTTATTCACGCGGTCCGATAAACCTACGATATCGAGAATCGGGGTGATGCGTTCTTTGATTTCAGCCTTGCTAAGCCCTTGCAATTCCAATGGGAATGCTACATTGTCATAGACCGTGCGCGATGATAAAGATTAAAATGTTGGAAAATCATGCCAATGTGTTTACGCGCTTTACGCAGTTCACTAGCACTCAATTTCGTTAAATCTGTGCCGTCTACGATAACGGAGCCCGATGTAGGGGCTTCCAGCATATTGATGCAACGAATCAGCGTAGATTTACCGGCCCTGATTGACCGATAATGCCGTAGATTTTTTTCAATGGTGAGGCTAATATCCTTCAGCGCTACACGATTAGCACCTTCGTAGACCTTGCTAATGTGTTCTAATGTAATCAAAATATGTCCTTTCTTTGTGAAAGCTCCCCTTACCAGCCACTATAGCTACCATATTATACCTATGTATGCTAATTAAATGAAGCCTTCTTCCATTAATTTTTCTAGACCATGACGTAATTTCATAGTCACTGCACCTGGTTTACCATCAGATACAGGATTTCTGTCGAGTTTTATAATCGGAATCACACCACCCGTTGTATTGGTAAAGAATAGTTCATCCGCATCATTAACGAAGGCGCGGTCAAACTCTTTTCGATAACAGTGATGCCCAATGAAGGTGCCACGGAGTAATAACCATTTGACGCGTAATGCCCTTCAAATATGATTATCCGCTGGATGTGTATAAATAATTCCATCTTTTAGCAAATACATTAGATGTAGCCCCTTCGGTACAAATGCCATCGCGGAATAACATCGCTGTATAAGCAAATTTCTTTTCCGCCTTTGTTTGCGCCAAAATGTTAGGAATCAAATTCGTTGTTTTAATGTCTACATGCCCCCAACGTTCATCAGGCAATGCGATAGCTTTCACACCAGATTCTAGCTTGTTCACTGCCTCCATATCGAGATTATGAATGGACATGAGCATTTGTGGTTCAAGTTTAGAGCGATCGTACGCATGATGACGTGGCGCCACACCACGAGAGATTTGTAAATAAATGTAACCTTCCTTGATTTCACTTTGTTCAATCAAAATTTCGTGAAGTTCGGTCAAATCATCTGGTGTCATTTTTACAGGAATGTCCATTTCACGCATGGACCGATATAGACGGTCTTGGTGATAGGACAATGCAAAACAACGACCTTTTGTAACACGTACAACTTCATATACAGAATCGCCGAATAAGTAACCACGGTCATCAATGCTGATTACCTTTGCACCTGGTTCGACGAATTCACCGTTAAAATATGTTAATTCTTTCATAAGAGCACCTCATTTTCCCTTGTTGTAACTCTAATCAGTATGTATTGTATTATAGCACAATCACAGATTAATTTTCACTTTACATTGTGAAAGTTTTCATTTTAGTCATGAAAAAATCCGCCCTCTACCGATAACTATAAGTTATGGTAGGAGCGGATTCTATTGTAATTAGTTATATACCAATCTTACAGTGTTTGTATAAGCCCATTAGTTGCCAAGAATATATTTTCGAATTGGCTTTGGTATTTGTTTTAAACCTACTGTCGTCAAGTAGGATAATCCTACGGCCATCACATACAACAACTGAGGCACTGTAAATAGAAGATTATACTTGGCCATGATACCGGTCATGATCAATAACCAGAAATGGATGTGCCAAATAGATGCCGTATGAAGTATCCCCAATTTGTGACCAGAACGCCTCCATCGTATTGTTGAGGGGCATCACTTGGAATAGGAATAAGCTAAACAATGTGCCTAATGCCGTATAGAATACACCCATTGGACTCAACTGATGCACTGTGTAAATCGCTTCGAGCACCGTATAATGCCATACATCCATGACATAGTAGTAGGCGCCCAACATGGATAGAATCGATAAAATGGCACATGTGGCCAATAGATATCGGTAACGCCACATATAATCCTTCACCTGTTCATATCGTTCGGCTACAACAGCACCAAAAAGGAATATCCATACATAATGAATCACCCAATAATTAAGGCGCATATCGAAGAGATATTTTATGGCTGGAGAATCGCTAAACTGTTGTGTCACCCAGGCTCCCAATCGATAAGATGATATAAAGTCAACACCTAATTGGATGGCAAATAAGATGACAAGCCAAGGAATGGGTGCTTTCAAAATCCACCGTACCATCACGCGCCATAGTGGCATGAGCACATAGAACCATACCAGTATAACCATAAAATATAAATGGTACATACTGTTACCAAACAAGAGGTTCACAAGCAAGGGTCCAGGATGGAGATTGCCAAAATTGTGCGCCGTTATGCCTGTATAGATAAGGTAGAATAGGGACCACACAATGTAAGGATAGAGCACCACTTGAAAGCGTCGTTTCATAAAATCCTTGTAACTAAATGGATCATTTACCGATGTATGGTAGAACAAACCAAAGGCTGACAGGAAGAAAAATGCGGGCACTGCAAAACGCGATAAGATTTCCAACACGCTAATGAGTTGTAAATTAACGAACGGATTTTGTAATGCATAGGAGCCGACATGAATGCCGATAACACCGAGCATACAAAGGCCACGCATATAGGTTATTTCAGGCAAAAACGATCGTTTCATAGGCGATTATTGTTGAGGCACAGCGGCCGGTGTTGGAACGATGCGCGGTGAAGTCGATGCTTGATGTACTACCGTTGTCGAAGTTGCAGCTGGTGCAGCTTGAGTTGTTGTAGTTGGCACAGCTGGGCCTTTGCTTGTCCATCGGCTTGTGCAGCCGCAGCAGCTGCTGCAGCTTCAGCTTGTCTCTTCGCTTCTGCTTCCCGTTGCATACGAATTTCTTTTTGAAGAGGTACTACTGGTTTATCATAAACAGTAATATCCGTTTCAAACAAACGGCCCCATGGGAATGTAGTCTTAACTGTACGAGGGTCTACCTTCAAATAAGTTTCACTGAAATCTTGTACACGTTCTTGTAAATACTCTTCTAATTTTGAATTCAAATCACCAGAGTAGCGTACATTGTCGGTACGAATGGAATCTTGCATACGATAAATATCCTTGCGGATATTCGCTTGGTATGCCCAGTTATCTAAGTATTGTTGGGTCAACATATCGCGATGCCCTTCTGGGGACATAGTTTGTAGCAATAAGCCTTGTGCAATCGCATAGCCTACCGTATTACTTGCTGTATTCCAGCCATTGTAAGCGCCGATTTTATAGAGTAAATCGCGTTTATATAAAGCACCTAACAAGGTATTATCAGAGCCATTGTTATAGGCAATATCCGCAATGCTCACGTTTACACCTTGTTCCGTAGCTTGTTGAATACGATCTACAAAGGCAGTCGTAGCTTGAGAAATCATTGGGAAGTTACCAAAGGTTTCAGATTCGGATGTGCTCGTAGAAAGCGGTGTATTAACAGCGAGAAGAACAGTTGGTTTACCTGCAGTTGTCATCGTACCACCAACGGCTTCTACGTGTTCCGCAATCGTTTTATCAACGGTTTGGTCTTCGTAACCTGGCAATGTTTTGCCGGCACCACCAAGTGGATAGATAACGGAGAACGTAGGTTTTTCCGCACTTTCATCGGTACGAGAACGAGCCATCAATAATAAACCGAGTTGATCTGCCCCAGGGAAGCTGCCATATTGTGTACGTGGAATGCCCTTGGAGTATTGATTTAAATAGCGTCCTTCTAATGCGGATTGAGACAATTGAGACGTATCATCATGGCCCAATGCAAAGTATGCAAAGACACCATTACGCGCTTCATCGATCAAGTCTTTATTCACTTGCATATTTTTTTGACGGCGAGAGAACCAATCTTGTAGATATTCTACAGGGACAGAGGCTTGCAAGCTCATCAATTTTTGCGTTTCCGCTTGTGTCAATGTGCCTGCATCCAATTTATCTTGTAGTGCAGCAATTTGGAATATGGTTGGACCATAATCTGCATAGTAGGATGGTTCTGTACCACCCCCACTAGCGCGTGGGGAACGCATTACGGTACCAAAACCATAAATGCGTATATTTTTATGGTTTGCTTTAAGCGCTTCGATGCGTTTTAAACGATTTTCCAATGTGCTCAATGGCAAATTATGTTTACGAGAATCCACAAGGCCGCCATAGATTAAGGTATCTGTACTCAATACCATAACATCGGCACGGCCTGCATTTTGCTCTACCCAATTCCAGATTTGATCGGCTTGCCCTTTGTAGGTTTTACCGGAAATCAAATTTTGTGGTGGTGTTAACACCGTCATTCCCGCTGCCTTTGCAGTATCAACTGTATATTGTAGGCTTACTGGACGATCATCTTGCGGAACATATAACACAGTTTCCGCATCAACTTGAATGGATGTACCCGTAGCAATAGCCGTAACCATTAACGCTACTTTCAACCATTTTTTAGACATAGGTTAAACTCCTTTATCAAGCACGCTTGTGCGTACCATTTCACAACTGTTGTAAGGGATACAATCATAAAAAAATAACTAATATTACAATTATATCACTTAGTCATAATTTGGCAAATATATCGCATAAAACCGATTATTATCTGACACGAGGTAGGCTCCAGTGATATTTTATAGCTAGTAGACGAATAACAAGCACAATGGTGAAAGCCCCATATACGGCTTGCCCTGCCCAATCGCTAATTACCAGTAGATAATAGGCTATACCGCCAATAATACTAGGCAACGCATATACGTCTTCTTTCAGTACGGAAGGCACGCGCTGCGCCAACATATCGCGCAGAATGCCACCACCTACAGCGGTAATGGTACCAAGCAATACGATGAATATAGGCAAGTCCGGATATAGTGTATACCCTGCAGAGGCACCCGTAACGGTAAAGGATGCTAAGCCAAGAGCATCGGCAAACAAATAACTAGCGCGGCTGCGAGGCCCCATTATGTTGCGATGATAGCGACTGTTATAAATAGCAAATACAATAAAGGTTACCACGAGGACGACCGTAACGTACACCACATTACGAAGTGAATTGGGCGGAAAGTAACCTAGCAGTACATCACGAATCACACCGCCCCCAATAGCGGTAGCAAGCGCGAGCACGGCCATGCCAAAAATATCCATTTTACGGGACACACCCACAAGTGCGCCTGATACGGCGAATGCGACGGTACCAATCATGTCAAACATATACCAAATAATATCCATACTAGCCTCACACAAGCAACTGACACAACGATTAAATCTATTCGCAAAAATACGATAAAATATGATAGACTCTATGTAAGATATTATACATTAAGAGGTGCAATAATGACAAAAGACCTAATGGATTCAACCGAACTTAATACAATGGACGAGCGCAGTCGTGACGAATACTTTATGAGCCTTGCCATCGAAGAAGGCAAAAAAGCGTATGCCCTTGGCGAAATCCCTATTGGCGCCATTTTGGTCCACAATAATCAAGTCATTTCACGTCATCATAACCGCCGTGAACTGGATCATGATGCAACAGCTCACGCCGAGGTTCTCGTCATCCGTGAAGCCTGTAATAGCCTAAGTCGTTGGCGGTTGACTGGATGCACCCTGTATGTTACGATAGAGCCGTGTCCTATGTGCGCAGGGGCCATTATTAACAGCCGTATTGATCGCGTTGTATATGGTGCTAGCGACTACAAAGGGGGCGCTGTAGAATCTCTGTTTAATGTGCTATCCCACCCGGGATTGAACCATGAGCCACAATTGCAAGCAGGCATCCTCGCTGATGAATGTAGCCAATTGATGAAAGATTTCTTTAAAGAGCGTCGTAAAGCACGGAGGAGTACCCAAGAGGCTGAAGGGTCCGCACTCGAAATGCGGTAGGTCGGGCAACCGGCGCGGGGGTTCAAATCCCTCCTCCTCTGCCATATTTAAAATGATAATGATAGAGATATAATAGATAAACCTAGATACACATAATACAGATGTTATCTAGGTTTTATTTGTATACATATAGTATATAATATAAATATATTATATATTACATCATCAATCAACGAGGTTTACTATGCAAAAGTATTATCCTTATCTCATCACGCTGAGTCACATGATTAATGACTCATGCCAAAGTGTACTACCTGCATTATTGCCGCTGTTTATCTATACGTATGGACTGTCCTTGGAGCAAGCAGGTTTTCTTATCTTAGCGAACACGGCATTATCGTCATTGCTACAGCCATTGCTAGGGTATATTTCAGACAAGCTCAATCAGCCACGACTCATTGCAGCAGGCACGTTATTATCCGCATGTAGTACGGGGATGATGGGTTTTGTTTCGTCTTATGAAAGTCTCCTTGTATGTGCCACACTAGCTGGTGTGGGTTCTTCCATTTTCCATCCTGAAGGGGCAAAAATTATGAACCGCCTCGGAGGTGGCAAGAAGGGCAAAGCAATGGGAACCTTCGCCATCGGCGGTAGTTCAGGCTTCGCCTTTGGTCCTCTATTTGCGGGCGCCATCGCCTATACAGTAGGTGCACATGGTCTAGCAGCTTTCACCGTAGCCGGTATTATTATATCTACCGTTCTATTCCTGCTCATGCCACGTATCGTAGCTCATGCCCAAACTATCGACCAAGCCGTAGCCACCGAAAATCCAACAGTTGCGGCTCAGCCTCTGAAAAATTATTGGAAATATTTTGGTATATTGTTCATCATTATTCTAAGCCAATCGGTTAATTTCCGCGTTATTAATGCATTTATCCCTGTATTCTGGACTCATGAACTCGGCACGAGCCCCGAACAAGGTAGTTTTGCATTAACCGTATTCTTTAGCATCGGCATCTTTATGACCTACATCGGTGGCTTATTGGGCGATAAATACGGTCCTATCAAAATCATTAGATTATCTCTGTTGATTTTGTTGCCATCCATGTTCCTATTAACACAAGTCCCTGAGTTTTCTGTAACGATTATGATGCCACTCGCCTATCTGATTTTGCTCATGATTGGTGCTGCAAAGGCCATCAGTTACAGCCCTGTTATTGTACTGGGCCAAACTTATCTAGCTAAGAGCATCGTATTTGCATCAGGCATCACCCTTGGCGTAAGCCAAACAATCGGCGGCATCATCGCACCAGTTGTAGGGAATTTAGCAGATACCTATTCCCTACCAGCAGCCATGATGACACTAGTTCCATTCCTTATTGTGGGACTGATCGCATCATTGCTACTAAAGGATCCTAAAAAATTACAATAATATTAGAAAAACAGCGTTATGACCAAACCGATCATAACGCTGTTTTCTTGTTTCTAGGATTATAGAACGAACTGTTTTCCGTATATAAAACCAATTAATGCTTTAACATTTCATTCAAAATAACCATCAGTTTCTTTCATGCCTAGGGCTACGACACCGATACTTTTAATCGTATCATCAACGGGTGAGCTACGAGGCCATCACCCTTTGAGAGCTCTTGTTAAGGCGAGCTTGTTTATAGCCCATGAAAGCTCCATCTAAGGAGATAGCAATTTTACCGGCACAAGATGGTTTCGCCCCATCACATACGATACCAGATAGGCTAACAAGGCCATTTACAAGTGTATCTTCGATAATATCTTTACTATCGCCTTTCAAAAGGCAATACCAGCTACACTTACAATGCCAGCCGATACAACGCCACAATATGCGGATAGTTTACCAATACCAGATTTAACGTAAAGCGTTAACAAATTGGCAAATACAAGGGATCGATATAATTCCTCATCGGTTTTATCGAGTTCCTCAGCAGTTGTAATGATAGGCATTGAAACGGTCAATCCTTGATTGCCAGAGCCTGAGCAAATAACTACAGGCAACGGGCACCCACTCATGCGTGCATCGGATCCTGCTGCGGCACGAGCCTTACACTTTGTTTCTAGAGATGGGGTTTCATCATCAAGCAATAACAATCGCCCAATATTGGCACCATAATCATTGGATAAACCTTCATTCGAAATGGCCGTATTATATTCTACCTGCTGCTTAATGCTAGGTAAGATACCGGAAATGTCACCAGCTTTTGCAAATTCGTAGATACTATCGAATGTCATCGGGCAAGTACTACGTTCAGCCTCTTTAATTTCGTTAATGGTTTCAGAAATCACGTTTCCATCTATGGACACATAGGTAATATTGGTATGTGCATTTTCAATGCGTACCACTGCCGTATGTTCATCGGTGGTGGCCGTAATTTCAATGTAAAGATTATCAACGCCTTCTGCTAGTTCTACAGTGCAAAAGTTAGCCTCTAATAAGGTGCCTAACCACTTACGATTTTCATCGGTAGCCGATTCTAACACCTCTAGTTCTCGTTCAGGATGTCCTACGATGGCACCGAGTACGGTAGCCGCGGCTAAGCCTTTGCGGCCTCCAGAGTTCGGAATGACCACGGATTTTACGTTTTTAATGATATTGGCACTGCATCGCGCATGAATGTGGTTGGGAAACTCATCCAACACGGATGCGGCCTTGGCTGCTGCATAAGCCAACGCGATTGGCTCTGTACAGCCAAAGGCAGGTCGCATTTCTTTTTGTAATAATGAAATATAATCCATATTATACTTCCGCGATGATTTCCACTTCTACTGCAACGCCCAATGGAAGATCTTTTACAGCCACGCAAGAACGAGCTGGTTTAGATGTAAAATATTTTGCATATACTTCGTTGAAAGGTTTGAAGTCATTGATATCAGCTAAGAAGCATGTTGTTTTGATAACCTTGGAGAAATCAGAACCTGCTTCGGCTAATACAGCTTCAATATTTTTGCATACTTGTTCAGTTTGTGCTTCGATACCTCCTTCAACTACGGAACCCGTAGCCGGGTTAATCGCTACCTGACCAGAAGCGAACAAGAAACCGCCAGCTACTTTAGCTTGGGAATAGGGACCTACTGCTGCAGGCGCTTTATCTGTGTGAATTGTTTTCATAATAGGACTCCTTTTACAATACATACATCATATAGAAATTATTATACATTAATATCGATGTTTTTCAATATATTTTATTTAATAGATTTGAAAGCATCTGCAAAGATTGGCATAAAATATTGACGTTGTACATCACTAGTCAATGCCAAGAACAATGTAGGCTTTTGTGGATTCATTACGAGTGCCGCTTTTGCATAATATGGGAATTTGATACCTTCCGCATCAACTAATACGCGAGAACCTACGGTATATGTTTGATACTTTGTATTATTCATTTTCTCCATTTGTTCTGTGTTTTCTACAGTAATTGTAGTAGGTTTTTGGCTTTCACCAACTACACCAACGGCAGTGCTGTAACCTGTACCAGCACTTACATAGATGGAACCGGGTACGTTCTTATCTGGCAATGTAAATGTTTTAGATTCTTTTGGCAACAGATTATTAACCGTAGTCAACATGAGTTGTTCTGTAATCGGATCCAACTCACCATTATTGAGTATGGCTAATACAGGAAGGACAGACGCATTAGCCTTAGGGTTATCAAACAATGCATTAGCTGCCGTTTTCAAATCTACGGCCACTAACAAAGCGTCCTTTTGGCCGGTTTTATCTTCCCCTTGTAATTGATATACATCATAGGAAACGCCCATATAGTTAAGCGCAGATAATGCATCCTCATTACTTTGACGGGTCCGTTTATTCGTAGTTGGTTTTGCATTATCCCTAATTAGCAAATCCTTTATAATATCCACAGAATCTGTAGTAGATGCGGTTGCTACCGTAACTGTATTAGGAACAGACATGGATCCTGCTATGGTTTTTACATCTTTTGCACCAGCAAAACTAGTAACTGCACCAACTAAACATGCTGCTAATACAAGAGTTTTTAATGGTTTCATCATTTATTGCCTCCCTTTAGGGTTTTCAATCCATACATGGATTCTAATTGTCCTGACCAGTAGTCTCGGCTCGTATCTTCAGTAGCCAAGATTTGTACTGTAAGCCCATCGTTTTGTGGCATTGCATACATAGTTAAGCTACCAGGCAATACAAAGCCATCATATTTTAAGCTGCCGCGCACACTCATACCGGCCATAGCACCAAACTTAGATGTATATGGTTTAAATGATATTTCTGTAGCGCCCATTGTAAAGTTAGGAATGACTCTCTTAAACAGATCTACGCCCTCTTGTACACTTTGTTTATTCTTTTGAGACAACGATGCGTCTTGCATAGCACTTTGTTGTATTGTTTTAATCATATCGCGATGCATAGTAGCATTTAAATTTGCCATTTGTGGTTCTAACATTTTGCGATCAAGTGTAACTGCGGACATGTTAGAAATAAACTTCTCTGCATTAGATTTTGTATAAGTCTCGCTAACTGATTGTGCTTTCAATTGTTTATCAGCCATTGCGGAATTAACAATTTGCGTAGTCATACGATCTAGATAATTAATAGCCTCTTTATTTACATTATACGTGAGTAACCAGCCCGTATGATGACCTAGTGTACTATCCCCCGATAATTGGTACAAACTATATCCATCTAGAGCAGTACCTTTAAACTCTTCTTTTACCATGGGATAGGATGTTTTTATGCGGTCATTCATAGATTGTGCAGCTCGCTCATTAGCCTTTTGAAGGGTCTTATTTTGTTCCATCGTTCTGAAAGTAGGATTTGTAGGAATCGCATCTACAGCTACCGCCTGTACACCATTATTAGTGGTAGCATACTGACCATAACCTAAATCAATTGTATCGGCACAAGCTACAGCCGCCATACCTACCGTTAAGCAGGTCGCGCAAGCTAGTGTCATTACCTTCTTACTCCACGTTTTCATAGTCTCACCTCATGAATATATGAATTGAATTATATAAGTAAGTTAAATTAAGAATTTTAAATATACATATAATATTATACTATACAATTGTACTAACATGATAGGTACACCAAATTTACATTTCTCCTAATGTACTATACAATACTTAAAGATAAGAAAACATATTTCTAACAGAAAGGAGTTGGCATTTCGCCACACCATTATGATACAAGAATTAATTCCTCTCACTAGACCTCGCACATTGGCTGCTGCATTAGGGCCAACCATCTTAGGTGCTGCATTTAGTTATTATACCTTCGGTGCACTTCATGGCACAGGACTCGCCATATTCCATACAATTCTTATATTTTTAGCCGTCGTATCGGCTCAAATCATTGCCAATTTATGGAATGAATTGAAAGATTTTAAATCTGGTCTTGATGCGGGGCAAAAAATAGGTAATGCTGGTTCCCTTACCCGTGGTGCAGTGACGCCGAAGCTCATCTCCACTATGATTAAGGTTCTTATGATTGTACCTATCATCATCGGCCTATACCTATCAGCCACCATTACATGGTGGTACATTCCGGCTGGCATCATCTGTATTTTAATTAGTTTTTTGTATTCAGGTGGCCCAAAGCCAATTTCTCGCACACCATTTGGGGAGATCTCATCCGGTATCGCCATGGGTTTTGCTATTGTCCTCATTACAGGCTTTGCGTGGACGCGTGAACTTTCACTAGCATTCCTAATCCCTGCACTACCAGCTACCCTATTAGTTGGATCCATCATGCTCACCAACAATATTCGAGATATTCGAAACGATGAAAAACACGGTCGTCGCACATTACCAATTGTATTAGGCCGCGACCGTGCCATCAGCCTAATGAGCATCACCTATATCTTTAACTTCTTCTGGATTGGTGCCTGGATCTATTTGAAAGTCCTCCCAATCCCAGCATTACTCGCATTACTCGCCATCATCCCAGCATTTAAAACCATCAAAACATTCTATACCCATGTGGATGAAATCAAATTAGATAAAGCCATGGGTACTACCGCTGGTGCCGCTATGTTATACCAATTACTATTAAGTATAGGGCTCATTATTAGCCGTTAACCAAACTAAAAGACAATAAGCAAAGGAGCTACCACTCAAAACCTCCACCGGCCGGGTCTGACTCCGGCCTACGGCCTACGCAGGGCCAAAGTCGGTTTTGAATGGCAGCTCCTTTTTCTATATAACTTTTAGTTATGGATAACTACTAATAATACATACTTGCATGATGGGAAATAATTTAGTACTATAAGCTTATCGAATTACATTTAATTTTCTCGAAAAGGAGAGTGTTTGTATGAACAAATTTTTAGCATTAGCGGCTACTGTCGTTCTCGGCGGTGCGCTATTAATCGCAGGTTGCACGATAATAATAAAGCGGACTAGCGCGGTGACAAACAAGTATTAAAAATTGGTGCTACTGCAGTACCACATGCGGAAATCTTAGAACAAGTAAAACCGATTTTAGCAAAAGATAATATCGATTTACAAATCACAGAATTCACTGATTACAATACACCAAATCTAGCATTGTGTGATAAAGAAATCGACGCTAACTTCTTCCAACATGTGCCATACATGGACGAATTTGCGAAAGCTCATAACCTTCCTCTAGTATCTGTGGGTGGCGTTCATCTTGAACCAATGGGCTTATATTCCCGTCAAATCAAAGATTTAAAAGACCTTCCTAAAGGTGCAAAAATCGCTATTCCTAATGACCCTACAAATGGTGGTCGTGCATTAATGTTATTACAAAAAGCTGGTCTTATCACATTGAAAGACTCCAATAATATCTTATCCACTGTACAAGATATCGCTTCTAACCCTAATGGTTACCAATTCGTAGAATTAGAAGCCGCTCAAGTGCCTCGTTCCATCGACGATGTTGCACTAGCAGCTATCAACACAAACTATGCATTAAGTGCAGGTCTTAACCCTGGTAAAGATGCATTGTTCATCGAATCTAATGATTCCCCTTACGTAAATATCGTAACTGTTCTTAAAGGCAATGAAAACGACCCTCGTATCAAGAAATTGATGGAAGCTCTTCATAGCCCTGAAATCAAAAAATTCATTCAAGATAAATACCAAGGTGCAATTGTTCCTGCATTCTAATGGTCATTATCTTATGCTAAAAGGCTGGAGCCACGCGCTCCAGCCTTTTTCTTGTACTACGTATATTTCACTGTAGAAGGATCTATTTACCAGTTACATCGCATTCAGAAAAACTAAATGGTAATAGTTCCTCTATAGTTACTATTTTTATATTCCCCATCAAGTTTCCCATAATGATTAGAGGTATTTTAAATTCAGCCATTACCTGACGACATGCGCCACATGGCGCACAAGGTCCTTCCGTATCAGCAACTACGGCAAGGGCCTTAAATTTTATATGACCTTCGGATACGGCTTTAAAAATGGCCGTTCGTTCAGCACAGTTTGTGAGACCATAGGAAGCATTTTCTATATTGCACCCTTCGTAAAGGGTACCATCTTCGCATAACAAGGCAGCGCCAACAGCGAAATGTGAATATGGAGAATAAGCGTTTTCACGAGCTTTTATGGCGCAATCCATAAGTTTTTGAATTTCTAATTCTGTCATATACGGCTCCTTATTCCACAATATCAAGAATGGTATCCACTACATTTGGCATTTCTTCGCTAATCGTAATCGCCTCTATATAGGTCTTAGCTGCATTAGCAAGTAAGCTTTCATCAGAGGCATACAAGGTCGCAATACTTTCACCTTCAGCAATGACATCACCAGTTTTTTTATGCATGATAATACCTGCACTATAATCGATAGGGCCATCTTTTATGGTGCGACCAGCACCGAGCATAACAGATGCTATACCACATTGTTCGGTATTCATATGGGTAATGTAACCAGCCTTAGGCGCTATTACATCATAGGTACATTGGCCGATAGCTAGTAGGCTTTCATCATCAATTACAGAGCTATTACCACCTTGAGCGTCAATCATGAGGCGTAGACGTTCGAGTGCAGCGCCAGAATCGAGAGCCTCACGCACACGAGTTAGGGCGGTTTCATAGTCGCAGATGTGGCTTAAAACGAGCATGTGAGAAGCCATGATAATACATTCATGGGTCAAGTCCTCAGGGCCATGACCTTTTAATGTATCAATGACCTCACGAATTTCTAAGGCATTGCCTATGGCATGACCAAGGGGCCGATCCATATCCGTCAAAACAGCCTTAACGGAACGACCGTTTTCACGTCCAATATCTACCATAGCCTTAGCCAAGGCACGGGCCTCTTCAATGGTTTTCATAAAGGCCCCACTGCCCACCTTTACATCTAGTAGAATGGCCTGCGCACCAGATGCCAATTTCTTGCTCATCACGGAGGAAGCAATAAGAGGAATACTGTCCACTGTTCCCGTTACATCGCGCAAAGCGTAAAGTTTTTTATCGGCTGGTGCCAAGCCTTCTGATTGACCTATAACGGCAAGGCCTATTCTATTCACTTGGGCGATAAAATCTTCTTGGCTTAAGGATACTTTCAAATGAGGAATCGATTCCATTTTATCGATAGTCCCCCCTGTATGACCCAGGCCTCTACCAGACATTTTTGCGACCTTACCACCACAGGCGGCCACTAAAGGAGCAATGATAAGTGTCGTCTTATCCCCTACACCACCTGTACTATGTTTATCTACGGTGATACCATCAATTGACGATAAATCCACCATTTGTCCAGACTGAGCCATCGAGAGTGTCAACGTACCGAGTTCATGAGCATTCATACCATTAAATACGATGGTCATCAATAGAGCACTTACTTGATAATCAGGAATAGTACCATGTACATAGCCCTCTATGACAAAGCGAATTTCCTCATTTGTTAGTGCTAAATTGGCTCTTTTTTTCAAAATAATATCATACATCCGCACAGTTACACCGCCATTCTAAGAAACCACCTAAGCACTGCCTAGGTGGTTTTTCTTTATACTTCTTCGTCCAAATGATCTTTTAGGAGCTCTACGGCCGCACTCGCCCCGATACGGCTACACCCTTCTGCAATATAAGCCTTCATATCAGAAATGGAACGAATGCCTCCAGCTGCCTTAATCTGTACATTAGGACCAATATGCTTCTTAAATAGTTGCACATCTTCTAATGTAGCGCCACCACTACCAAATCCAGTTGAGGTCTTGATAAAATCTGCGCCGCCTTCCGTTACACAATGGCATAGTTCTATCTTTTCTTCATTCGTTAAGAAACAGGCCTCGATGATAACCTTTAAAATGTTATCACCGCATACGGATTTAAGAGCCTTGATTTCCTCTGTTATAGCATGAAAATCCCCTTGTTTCGCATCACCTAGATTGATGACCATATCCACTTCTGATGCACCTTCTAAAATAGCTTGTTTCGCTTCCGCCACCTTGGATTCTGTCGTTTGATAGCCTAGAGGAAACCCAATAACGGTACAAACATTCAAATTGGGATATGCATTATGAGCGGATGCCACAAAATCGGGGGGAATACAAACTGATGCCGTATGATAGGCCAATGCATCTTCACAAATCACCTTAATTTCGTCCCATGTAGCAATGGGTCTTAACAATGTATGATCCACATAGGTTAATAGTTCTTTACCTAACATGACTACCTCCAAAACAATCTATTATTCTATCAGGATTAGTTACCATCGTAACCTAGCACGTCTTTAGAAAAAGGACATCTGCTCTGGTTCTGGTTCCTTATGTAATTCTGCTTGTGCAGCTTTATTTTTTTCATCGATGAATGGTTCAAGAGGTACGCCTATTTTTGAAAGTAGTTCGGGTAGTGAGTTCGCCCCTTTCAAGCGAGCTGCCTCAATAGCAACCTTGGCGCATGTTTCAGCATCATCCAATGCATAATGATGCTTAAATTCTACGCCTAAGTACGCCGCCATTGTGTTCAATTTGTGATTTACCAAATCGGGCCATACGGCACGAGAAATTTTTACAGTACACGCATAGTCAAGTTCTGGCCAAGGAATGTTATAGTAATCAAGAGTGGCACGCAATACATTCATATCGAATTTTGCATTATGGGCAATCATGATTTTTCCCTTCAAATGATTTTCATAGATAGCAGGCCATAGTTGATCAAATGTCTTTTCATGCAACACTTCTTTAGGTTCAATCCCATGAATTTCAATACATTCTGGGTCAAAGGACATAAACGGTGGTTTAATAAGACTATACGCTTTTTTGGTAATCTGCCCATTTTCAACGGTAATAACCGCTAAGGAACAGGCGCTATTTTTATATTTATTAGCTGTTTCAAAATCCAATGCTACAAAATCTAACATGGTAATCCTTTCTTAGCTATTAACAACATATTATATACATCAGTCCGATATACATATATCAACTCGTATTAGGAATCATCTTCACTTCTGTATTTATTATATCATGAACGCGAAGAAAATCGATGTATAAAAGCAGTTCTTAAGCCGACTTTCACATCGGATTTTCATTGACAGGACGCCCTATTCTATGTGAAAATTATTTAGATATATAAGTACTATGGAGGTTATAACATGGCAGATGACAGATTAATCGTCGCCCTCGACGTATCCACAATGGATGCGATGAAATCTATCGTGTCCTCACTAGGGGACTCCGTTAGTTTCTATAAGGTGGGCATGGAATTATTCTACGCCGAAGGGGACCAAACGGTTCGCTATTTGCAAGAGCACGGCAAACATGTATTTCTCGATTTGAAATTACATGATATTCCTAATACGGTGGCCCATGGCGTATCTTCCCTTACTCGTTTAGGCGCCAATTTAATTACCATTCACGGTCAAGGTGGCCCTCTAATGATGAAAGCTGCCGCTGAGGCTGCTCGTGAAAGCGCTGAAAAACTAGGCATCGAACGTCCAAAACTATTAGCGATTACCGTATTAACAAGCTTTGATGACGAATCTTGGACATCTATTGGCGGTCAATTACCAATTGCAGACCAAGTAATTCGCCTTGCTAAACTAGCAAAAGAATCCGGTATGGACGGTGTTGTATGTTCCGCTTTAGAGGCTAAGATGATTCGCGAGGCCTGTGGACCTGATTTCCTTATCGTTACACCAGGTATTCGCCCATCCTTCGCAGCTACAAATGACCAAAAACGCATTGCTACACCATCGAGTGCATTACAGGATGGTGCATCTCGCCTCGTTATTGGCCGACCTATTACGCAGGCTGAACATCCACAAGAGGCGGTACGTTTAATTATTGAAGAAATGGAGAGTGTATCCAAATGATGTCAGAACAAGAAGTAAAACAATTACTTATCGATACTCAAGCAATTTTAGAAGGTCATTTCTTATTGACTTCTGGTCTACATAGCCCTATGTACGTTGAAAAATTCAACGTATTACAACATCCAAAGTACACTGAAACATTGTGTAAAGAATTGGCAGAACGCTTCCGCAATCAAAACGTAGAACTCGTTATTGGACCTATGACCGGTGGTATCTTATTAGCTCATGAAGTCGGTAAAGAATTAGGCACACGCGCTATCTTTACAGAACGTGAAAAAGGCGTTATGACATTGCGTCGTGGATTCAAAATCGAACCAGGTACACGCGTACTTATCGTAGAAGATATCGTAACTACAGGCGGTTCCGTACAAGAAGTTGTTAACGTAGTTAACCAATCCGGCGGTGAAATCGTAGGCGTAGGTCTTCTCGTTAACCGTTCTGGCGGCAAAGCTGAATTCGGTGTACCAAAAGAAAAAGTACAAGCATTACTTAACCTTGAAGTACCAACATACAAACCAGAAGAATGCCCTCTTTGCAAAGATGGCGTAGCTATGACAGAACGCGGTTCTAAACACATCAAATAAAATTATAAACAAATACAAAAAGAGCTCCTTCACTGAGGAGCTCTTTTTGCTTGTGTGTAGTTATTGTGTGTAAGAGAGAGATTCTGATACATATGTATCACGTAGAGTGTATGGCTCTACGGTGGCCATGAATGCACTTTCACGACCACGTTCTCTATTATTTTATGAGAGAAAAGGACTCATAAAATATGGTTAGTTTTGTGTAGTTTGTGGTGTACCTTGACCAGTTTGTTGTTGTGGTGCATTACCATTAGATTGTTGTGGTCCTGGACCTTGTGGAGGCATTTGACCATTTTGATCCATATACTGACCATTATTTCGTCCCATACCATCTTGAGGCATCATTTGGTTTTGACAATTTTGGTACATATGTTGACCATTATTTGGTCCCATACCATCTTGAGGCATCATTTGATTATTTCCATCCATCATATGTTGGTCCATATGCATATTAGAACCATCATGTCTATGTGGTTTTCTAAACTGTTGTTCATTGGTTTTCATCCATTCACCAAAATTTGGTAAATCATTTACAGCAAAGGATGTACCTACCCCTACAGCACTGATTACAGTTAGAATGACAGCAATTATAATTCGTCTCATAGGTCCTCCTTAATCTACATTGCTGAAATAACGTTCGCGTACACCACGAAGTTCAATACCAATAAAGATACATGTAAGGCCACCAAAAAGGCCTACACCTGCGAGTGCAACTAAAGTTATCATAGATAATGCAGGAAATGCGGTTACATTTTCAAATGGTTGCCATGAGCTACCTAATAAATATAAAATAGCTGGCGTAATCACCAATATAAGTACGCCTACAATATAGGCTAACGCACTGCCAATAGCAACTAATGTCTTCGATGCCTTTTTTGCCATTCCCGGCAGTTGTGGTAATAAGCGTTCTTTATACTCATCAAATCTAGCATAGATTTCTTGCATATTTACAGATTTACTTGTATTACCATCCTCATTTAACGTATCTGTAATAATTCCAGCATCTACATAGGATGCATAAATTTCCTTTGGAGTCCCCAAGGATTTAATAATTTCATCATCTGTAAGGCCTTTTTCATGGCCTACAGCAAAGTGTTCCTCATAAACCTCTATAATACTCTCTACATCGGCAACGTGCGCCTTTTTAAAAATATTGCGCAATGCCTCTAAAAAGCTATTTTTGTCCATTATAGTCGACTCCTTTCAACAGGATATTGATGACACCAGAAAATTCATCCCATTCTTGGCGCATCTGATTGTATGCTGCACGGCCGTTTGCCGTGATGTGATAATATTTTCGAGATGGCCCTGTGGACGACTCTTTCAAATACGTTTCAACATACTTTTCTTTTTTCAATCTATTAAATAATGGATATATCGTTCCTTCAGAAATTTCTATGTACTCCGAAATAGTGCTTACAATTTCATATCCATAGCGATCCTGCTGTGTTAATAATGCTAGCACCAACATATCCATAACACCTTTTTTTAATTGAACTTGCATAGTTCCTCCCTTTAGGCTGTGCCTACTTGCCAATGTGAAAGCTCTCTTACGGTCACTATCATGTACTGACAAATACATAATAACACAAGGTACCTCGAATTGCAAGGTACCTTGTAAAAAACTTTTTATAAAATAAAAAATCCTTTCAACGTGCTGGAAAATGCAGATAATATCTAGAGTTCCACCAGTCGAAAGGATTTTATATATAATTTTTCTATTTCTAAAACTATTAGTTAGACGAGGATTGCCCTAATGTAACTTGAGTACTTTTCATTTTACCATTATGAGTATAGGATACTAAAATAGTGTCGCCAGGGCTCTTGGCGTCAATTTGCTCTTTCAATTCGATTAATGTACTTACATTCTTACCATCGATTTGAGCAATCGTATCACCTTCTACAATACCAGCTCGAGCCACAGGACCGGTAGAATCCAATTGTACAATAAGAAGGCCTTCTCCTTCATAGCTTACATTATTACGAGCCGCTGTTTGCCGATCTACAGCCCATACGCCTAAATATGGACGAATGACCTTACCGTTTTTAATGATAGAATCAATTATAGGTTTTGCAGAATTAATAGGAATGGCAAAGCCCATTCCTTCTACACCCTCTTTAGAAATTTTAGAGCTATTAATGCCTATTAACTCACCATCAGCATTTAGCAATGCACCACCAGAGTTTCCTGGATTAATAGCAGCATCAGTTTGAATCAATGGGAAACGTTGTCCTTGATCATCAATGGTACGAGCTAAAGCACTAATTACACCAGATGTAACAGAACCTTTAAATTCAAGACCTAATGGGTTGCCAATGGCAATTGCTGGTTCACCTACCTGTAAAGAATCGGAGTCACCTATAGCAACAGGTTGAATATTTTTAGGTGGATCTATCTTTACGACAGCTAAATCAGATTGTTCATCAGTGCCCATAACAGTACCTTTGACGGTAGTACCATCAGACAGCGAAACTGTAACCTCACCATTGCTAGCACCGGATACAACGTGGTTATTCGTTACAATATGACCTTCATTATCTATTAAAACACCTGAACCAACGCCTTCACCTGCGTAAATGGTACGATTAAAAATATCCTTTTGGAATACTTGTGTTGTAATACCCACTATGGCGGGGCCTGATTTTTTAGCCGCTTGTACAACATAGGTATTACGAGCTTCAGTCAACGGTTTTGTTTGCTTAGTTTGATTTGTCACAACACTCTGTTCCGTACCTGCTGGTGTACCAAAGAAATAATAACCTCCTCCTACACCTACGCATAGTGCAATAGCACATGCTATAATCTGTTTCTTATATTGTTTTATATTCATATTTTGTCTCCTATTTTTAATTGCATACAATCAATGCACAATTATTATAGGGCTAATTCTTTAGATTTGCAATATAACAATTATTACCATTCCTAAATTATATGTAAAAAGATAAGAAAACAAAAGAGGTATTCATTAGCATTAACTAATGAATACCTCTTTTGCATATAGTTTGAGAGTGTAAGGACTGTGAGAGAGAGTTATATATGAAGACGGAAAAGTTGAGAGAGAACTTATTAAGAGAGAGTTAAGTGTATCTTTCCGTATATCTTCATAATAATCCTTACAGTTATAGTATACACAAAATCTCTAAAAAATAAAGCATAGTATATAAAAAATATATAAAACTTCAATTATTTCTCTATAAGATAGTCCCTAAAAACATATATAACATCAACAGCTCACCAATCCATGAACTAAAAGTGAATTTAGCTATGCTTTTTATACAAACTTGTAACCTACGCCCCAAACTGTAATGATATGTTTACTATCAGATGGATTTTCTTCGATTTCTTCACGTAAACGATTGATGTGAACTGCTACTGTTGCATAATCACCATACGAATCTAACCCCCATACACGGGAATATAATTCTTCTTTGGAAAATACGATATCGCGGTTACGCATAAGAAATTCTAATAATTGGAATTCTTTTTTCTTAAGATGAACTTCTTTGTCATTTACCCAAACTTTCATCATCTTAGGATCAAGGCGAATATCACCGGATTGAATAGCATTTGTATCAACAACATCTTTTTCAGTAAGTCGTTTATATTGTGCTAACATAGCCTTAATTTTTGCAATCAATACAGATGGAGAGAATGGTTTTTCGATGTAATCATCAGCACCTACGCCAAGGCCACGGATTTTATCAATATCATCGAGGCGTGCAGTTACCATCACGATTGGTACGCGCACTTTATCACGAATGGCGCGACACACTTCAAAGCCGTCCATTTCTGGCAACATAACGTCCAAAATGATTAAATCTACTGGCGTGTTCAAAGCAGCTTCAATACCATCAGTACCATTATTCATAACAGTTACGTCATAACCAGCAACCATCAAATAATCACGCTCAATATTAGCAATATCAATATCGTCTTCAATTATTAGAATATGTTCACTCATGATTTTCTCCTTTTTTCGGGAATTCTAAAATAATTCTAAGTCCATGTGGTCTAATATTTTCTATCACTACACGACCTTCGAAAATTTCCATAATACGTCTAATAATCGAAAGACCAAGTCCACTCCCCTCCTGTGGATTAGTGCGGGACGAATCAAATCGATAAAACGGACGCATAAGTCGGTCAAGGACTCTGGCGGAACCCAGGGCCATCATCACTTACCACAGTACACATGACTTTCATCTTCGGTGACATCAATAACACTATGTCCTATATCTGCCATCTTATATTTTGCACTATTATTTAAAATATTTTGCAAAACCCGCTGTAATAACTGCGGATTCGCCATAATAGTAGCATCCTTAACTGTAACACGTTGGCTCAGTTCAAGACCTCTAGACTTATAATGCTCTATATGATCTTCTACAAAACCTTGTACGTATTTCCCTAATTCTATTTTCTCTGATGGTCTAGATTCCTTTTTATAGTTCAATGTTGTAATAAGGAACAATTCCTCCAACATAGAATCTAAATCATTGGCACGCTTCAAAATAATTCCCATGTAGCGCTTTTTGTTGCTCTTCGGTTGGCGCGATACCATCCCGAACGCCTTCTGCATAGGCCTTAATTGCAGTTAATGGAGTACGGATATCATGAGAGATACCTGCAAGCAATTCTTTTTGTTGCTCCTGCTCCATTTCGATTTGGTAATTAGTACTCGTAATGATTCCGTCATATTGCGGACGTGAATCATAATGAACTTCGTTACAAATCGGTTGATCGCAAAAAATGTAACTATAAACAAAAGTAATGCAACAATGCTAATGTAGAACGAAACGGTCTCCATCAAGCTATCACTACCATGCACAGCTCGTTTAATAGCTATGTGATATAGATATGCATGACGTCCTTCATTCTTACGCATTTCGTACACAAAGGTATGATTTGACTGATAGACAATCCCTTGTAACTCAGGATTTACATCAATCAAGCCAACGATAGCAGATTCATTGTAAATCTGTTGTGTACCGTAAGAATACAGAACCTTTCCCTGATCGAGAATTTCTACATACACCTCATTAGGGTCTAACAAACTATAGCTTGGTTTAACAAGAGAATCCATTAAACCATTGTCTATACCATAAAAGGTAATAGTCTCAGCCACACGGCTAACACTTTTAAACTGTTGTTCTTGCTCGATACGCAAATAGTATCCGGCATTCGCTAAAATGCGTAGTCCTGAAAAATATAACAAAAATAGAATAATTGCAATTAATATAGGAACTACAAATAGAACAACATTGGATATCCAAATTCTAATTTGTAAATTCACAGGATTACCTCAATATCATAATTAGTAGATACTCCTTATAGTGTACGCTATTTTACTCATGATTAGCAAGAGAAAATATAAAATTCGTATAAACATAAAAACAGCCCTACCTAAAAGGTAGAGCTGTTAATATTAAGATTAACGACGGTTAGCTTCGAAGAAGTTAATTGCAACTTCTGGGAACATAGCATATGTTAATACGTCTTCTTCAGTGATGCCAGTGTAACCTTTGGAGTTCAAATCTTCAGTGTAACCTGCCAATTCAGGTTCAATAAGATCTGCTGGACGGCAAGTGATAGGTTCTTCATCATCAATGATAGTGTGACGAATTTCGTCAGAAATTTTACCAGGCAATGCACCATATTTACCGCGTACAAGGTCTTTAACTTCGTTAGGAACCATTTTATAACGGTCACCCATCATAACGTTCATCATAGCCATTGTACCAACGATTTGGGATGTTGGAGTTACCAATGGAGGGTAACCCAAGTCTTCACGAACGCGTGGCATTTCATCCATTACGTCGAAGAAGCGATCGCCCATACCCATTTCGTTCAATTGGTTTTGAGTATTGGACAACATACCGCCAGGAATTTGGTAACGACGAACAGCTGGGATTACATCGCTAGCTGGTTTCAAGTTGAATTCTTCAGCGATTTGTTGTTTTACTTTACGGAAATGATCAACTAATGGAATATATTTATCAAGGTCAAGGCCAAGATCCCATTCAGTGCCTTTGAACATTTCGATCATAGTTTCAGTAGCTGGTTGGCTAGTTGCATGAGCGAATGGGGAGATAGCAGTATCGATGATATCTACACCAGCTTTAGCAGCTTCCCAGTATGTAGTGCTTGCAAGACCACAAGTGAAATGGCTGTGCAAGTCGATTGGCAATTCACCAAAACGTTTTTTGAAAGTAGAAACTAAATCGAATGCATCAGCAGGTCCTAACAAACCGGACATATCTTTAATGCAAAGAGAATCAGTACCCATTTCAACCAAAGTTTCAGCAACTTTCAAGAAGCTTTCAGTTGTATGAACTGGAGAAATAGTGTATACCATAGCGGATTGAACGTGTGCGCCTGCTTTTGGAATATTTAATAGCACTTCCATGTTACGAGGGTCGTTCAATGCGTCGAAAATACGGATACGGTCGATACCATTTTTTACAGCAGCTTTACAGAATGCTTCCACTACATCATCAGAGTAATGTTTGTAGCCCAACAAGTTTTGGCCACGAAGTAACATTTGTAGTGGTGTATTTTTTACATTAGCTTTTAATTTGCGAAGACGTTCCCATGGATCTTCGTTCAAGAAACGAAGACAGCTATCATAAGTAGCGCCGCCCCAACATTCAAGAGCTTCATAACCGATTTCATCTAAAAGGCCAAGCACTGGTTCCATTTGTTCGTAACGCATGCGAGTTGCCAAAATAGATTGATGACCGTCACGAAGAACGGTTTCACAGATTCTTAATTTTTTAGCCATGTTAATCCTCCAATTCGAAATAGTAAGGTGATGTAATTTTATACATACACTCAATGACTATCTCATACCTATTTATCAACAATTCCTATAGTTCCTACTTATGTAGGTAAAATGTGCTAGGAATTATTGGAACATACTTATATTAGACTACTTCTAAAATTCTTTGTCAACAAGTATATTATGCTTATTTATCATCAAAAAGCATGCATTTTTGATATAAAAGTGTAAAAAAAATCACCAAAAACTCTCGTTATGCTAGATTTTATCGTGCATTTTTAATCATTACCAAATGAGTATGTTAATGAGAATGTAAAAGCAAACTAATCCTCATATCGTTATAATTTTTATTTATGTACAAAAGTATATCAGTATTTATTGATGTAGTACAACGAATTATCTTGATTTACAGATCTTGTTATCACTTTTTTTGATAACTGATAAAGGTAATCTAACATTCATGAATATACATTTTCTATTTCAAATATACTTTTCATTTTACCTTTTTAGGTGCTGTTTCAAGAACAATATTCTTGCCATCTCGTTTTACTTGGATAGAGAATGCCCCTTCGCCCTCTTTAAAATACTCCATTTTAATGTCTAACAGCATCTTACCGATAAGCGTTTCCACCTTCTCAGTTAAAAATTCACGATAAAATGCATCTTGTGTTTGCTTAGGACTTTGATGAATCACAGGTTTCATGCATTGCGTTCCGCCTGCATCATAGTTTCTTCAAAGTTATCATTTCCACCCATTGCTTCATCATTTCTGCGTGTGATAAGCCTTTTTGAATTTTAAACTTTGCCATTATATACTCCTATTCTACTAGTTAGACGACCAACATAATGCGTATTCTATCTAACTTTATATATTATCACTCTTATTTAAGTCTAATTCTTTACCCCTAATAATTCAATAATATGTTCCTTCACCATAACTGGATCAATACCAGACATACAGTACGCTTTTCCCTTCGGACATTTTCGTTTACGGCATCCTAAGCACTCTATATCATGATTTTGTAGCACTTTATAGGTTCCAGTCAGAGGTCCCCACTCTGCGGGGTTTGTAGGGCCAAATAAAGCTATTACAGGGCGTTGTAGAGCCACGGCCATATGTAGTGCACCCGTATCACAGGCCACTACCACCTCACTTTCACCAAGAAGAGCCGCCATTTCACGTAAAGTAGTCTTACCTAATTTATTGTAAACTGGCAAATTTTCTTCTCTACATGTTGCATCAATTCTTCAAACTCTTGTGCTTCTTTGGTCCACCCAAGCATATAAAATTGCTTCTATAGGACAGGGAATCAATTAGTTGTTGCCACTTTTCATAAGGCCAGGACTTAGTCTGCCATGATGAACCTAAAACTAAACCTATCAATGGTCTATCTTTTCTGCAAACGCCGTTTCCACTTCGAATTTAGCCCGTTGTTGCTCATCAGCTGTTACAATGAGATCCATTAGATTCATATTCTTAGTCTCAACAGGGTTAGTTTCTGTGTTTAATGCACCTGGCAGTAATTTAGCTACATCAAGATATTGCTCTATAACATGCTTTGACCGATTCTTCGATTTGTAATTAGTAAATAACCAATTCAGTTCTTTAGTACCCCCTAATCCTAACCGTATAGGTGCACCAGATGCCAATAGTACAAGCCCCGTAATAAGCCGGCCTTGTACATCAACAGCTATATCGAAGTGATAAGGCTTTAAACGTTTTCGTAAATCCCACCACATATTCCACATGGTACGGAGGTGTAATTTTTTTGAATGAGCCTCATATTCATCCCGTTCCCAAGGAATTATATGATCTACATAGGGATTATGTTCTAATAGTTCAGCCATGCTAGGTGAAACAATCCAATGTAATTTTGCATCCGGATACTGTTGCTTTATCCACCTTTGCGGCTGTGGTACAGTATATCACCAATATAACTGAGCCGTACAAACAATATATTCATAGACAACCGCCTTTCTCATGTATTATCGTCGCCCGTTAAATCATCATCTCGTATACTCATATACCGATTATAACGAAATATATATGAGTTCAACTTGAATTATGTCGTATAAAACTAAATAAGTTTATAATAAAGCCTTTATAACCTGCGATTATAAAGGCTTTATATTAATTCTTTTAGAGCTAGAGTCTTTAGATGATTTATCGTTATCTTCTGTTACTTTGGTCGTATCATCACTGCCATTGGCAATAATTTCTTTCACCGCATTCATAGTTACTTCAGACAAGGTAGTCGGATTATTATATTTATAAATAGGTTTAAATCCTACGCCTAATTTACCAGAGTATACAGTTAATACATTATTATCTTCATCGACACGAGCAATATAGATGGTCTTGCTAGTATCTACACCAAGCAAACGGAATCGTCCAGGTGGGTTGATAACACGCCAACCACCTTCGATACCATTAAACATGAAGATGTCGCCAGTTTTAGCATTATCGTAGAAGAAATTATCTTCATCATAGAATACAGCAATACGACCAATGTCCGTAGCTTGCATGTAAACGCGACGCGTATCATAGTTCGCATCAGTTCTGTAAATCCGGTATGCACCTTCACGAACTTTCACCTTCATGTACACCACATTTGTCGCTTCGGAATATGCCGCATCAACAATGCGACTTCCCTTTGGTACATCTTCAAGTTCTGTATCTACTTCGTGTTCCGGATCATCTGCATTGAGTCGGGCCATAACAACCTTGTTGTCCGTATACAGGCCCATAATTGCATAGTTACGATCTGGCATCCAATCAAAATAGCTAATGGAGCGACCTTTCAAACTAACCGTTGTAGGCTTGCTTTCACCAGCCTTATAAATCCGAAGAGATTCATCTGTAACAACAGCCATAAATTGATGGTCATAAGATACGTATTTACGTCCCTCCTTTACGTCAGGAAGTTTTCGTGTCGTCCTTAGACGCACCAGAGACGTTAAATTCCGTAGTCGGTGCAAACATATATTGATCAAGGTACAGATACACCCTCCTTGCAGTAGAATACCTACCGCAAAGGCGCTCAGTACACGCGTAAAAGGTTTCATTGTTCCTCCTATTTCACGATAAACGCCGTAGGAATCATCCGTTCCCCTAACAAATCGGCTGGTTTATTTACAACTTTGCCATTTAAATACAATGTAGAGCTAGAGCCACCATCAAGGTTAGCCGCAATATATGCGCCCTTTTCATAAAGTACATCTTGCACATCACGCAAGGTAGCACCCAAGGAATAACCTGGTTGACGACCGTCGATTACAACGAACAACACAGTACCATCCTTACGTTGACCTATGGCCGTACGAGGACCTACGCCCCAACCGCCATCGCCATCGGTAATCATCTTCTTACCATCTACGATAAGAGGTGGCCCAAAGGTAATACCTTCCATAGCTTTCATATCAGCTAATTCAGTTTTATCATAGTTGCCCGCAATGAGGTTGCCAGATTTAGAGAAACCTACGAAGTCAACAGATTCATCAGGACCCACATCCTTACCGATGATATAATCCCCTTCGTGAAGGATAAAGCCATATGGCAAGCGGCCTGTACCAGTACCATTAGGATCGTGAAAGCCACCGCCATTGATAGCCGCTACGGCACCATTCATTTTAGCAATATTACTTGTAGTATCCCCTTTTTCTTGAATGTTTGCAGCTGTCGCAACTTGGATACGACGAGGATCTGGAATTTCAAGCACGTACCCTACATAACGAGAAGACTCAATTTTTTCCAATTTTAAGTCTTTATCTTCGCGAGCATTAAATTTAAACAAATCTTGACTCTTTACAACGCCTACTGTCCCCAAAATAGATTGCAATTCATCGTTGCTGAATAACCATGTAATGTATTGAGGATGACGAGATTGTAAGATAGCACCAATAACGGCACGTTTTACATTATTAAATGGTCCAAACAATACCACGAATGGTGATGTGACTGCGGTAAATAAGAACACCATAATGATGAACTTTACCCAATTCTTTTTAAACAATGTATATCTCCTTATAAATCACTGTAATGTTCAGTGCTAATTCGTTCTTCAAAATGCTTGATGTCTACGGCATTACCAACCCAAACACGTAAAATATTGTATGGATTATCCCCTGTATGAGCCCAACCGGACTTCATAGCCATTGCCATCTTTATACCACTGTCTTTTGTGGCAGCATCGGTATCCTTATTTTTGTCCCCATAGGGATAACAGAACCAAGGATTATCTGTAATTCCTAACTTATCAGCTAACGCTTGTTGTGCTTTTTGAATGTTTTCCATTTGTGCTGCTTTTGAAAGTTGGCCCATTTCCACGTGTTGGAATCCATGATTAGAAATAGTTATACCATTGTCTTTCATTTCTTTTAGCTGTTCCCATGTAAGCCGCGTTCCTACATCGCCTGGATTAACAAATACAGTAGCAGCAAAATCATATTCTTTCATCAATGGATACACGATAGAGTATGTATCTGCATAACCATCATCAAAGGTTAGTACTACAGGCTTTTCAGGTACCGCGCACCATTAACTACATAATCGTATAATTGATCCATCGTCAACGGATGGTACCCATTATCCTTGAGAAACTTCATTTGCTGACGGAATAAATCCTCGCGGATAACCGCATCATTCTCTTTATCATCGCCAATCTTGTGATACATGAGTACCGGAACTCCCGACGGATGTACCATCGTAACCTGTTGTGTAGGTGGCGTTTTAGTTTCATTTTCTGTCGTTTGCTGTGAAAGCATTCCACATCCTGCTAACGCTGTAGCAATTACAATTGTGAAAAGCACTACCAATGAAAATCGTTTCATAGGTCCCCCTTTATATAGACACAATTTAATAACTTATATTATATCATTTATAAGGAGAATAGTAAAAACTAGCGAATTGTTTACCCGTGATTGTAATCTACTCAATAATGTTTTAATATTTTAATTATAATATATTTCACATAAACGATACCATTTCACCAAATAAAGGATGTACTATGAAAAAACGCCTAACTATTATTCAAATGGACGTCCATGTAAATGACGTAGAATATAACTATACTCGTGTTCAGGAATTACTCTCTCAATCACTTTCTGAATGTCCAGATATTATCGTATTACCAGAAACTTGGAATACCGGGTTCTATCCATCAAAAGAGTTAATCAACATCGCTGATAGAAACGGAGAGCGAACTCAATCATTATTAAGTGCATTTGCGAAAGAGCATAACGTAAACATCGTAGGTGGCTCTGTAGCAGTTGCCAAAAATGATGTTGTGTTCAATACATCCTATGCTTATAACCGAGAAGGCACGCTCGTTGGAGAGTACTCTAAAATGCATGGATTTAGTCCCGCAAAAGAAGATCAATACTTCGCAGGTGGCACGCACACCACACATTTTGAGTTAGATGGCATTCCGTGTAGCACCGTTATTTGCTACGATATCCGCTTTCCAGAATTAGTGCGCATGGCCGCATTACCGAATACAGAATTGCTATTTGTGCCAGCTCAATGGCCTACTATGCGCCTACGACACTGGCAAGTACTTAATGAAGTACGCTCCATAGAGAATCAATTATTCGTGTGTGCTGTAAACGGCTGTGGCACGGTTGGTCGTGTCCAAAGTACGGGACACTCCGCCGTATATGATCCATGGGGTACAAATCTATTAGAAATGAATACTGAGGAAGGTATTGCTACTGTAGATATTGATTTCGATGTTGTCGAAGACATTCGCAACAAAATCAATATATTTAGGGACCGTAAACCAGAACTGTATAATCTATAACACAAAAGACACATTGCTATAATTTGCAATGTGTCTTTTACATTAGAATTCAATAAGCTTCCACATATCCTCTGGTACTTGTTCTAAAGGTTTGTTTTTTGCTATCGCTTCTTTTAAAATATCAATCGTATCTTGAACCTCTTGCTTGTCCTTTGTATTAGGATCATGAAGGATAACACGATTTAAGGAATCTTCGCCAAATTGTTTTAAATATTCCTTTTCTACTTGATTTAATTCACGACGTAAGTATTTCATTATTATGACCTCTACTTATAAATAAATTTCCGATGTCCTACTTCTACCGCTATAATCACACAATTCGTATCACTAATGTCAACAATAACTCTATAGTTGCCAATTCTATACCGCCACAATCCTTGTTTATTACCAGTTAACGATTTACCAGAATATCGTGGATTTTCTACATTATCCAAATGTTTTATCAACCAATTAAAAATATAACGTTGTGTTGACTTATCCAACTTTGAAAATTGTCGGTCAAACCGTTTACTAAACTCTAGCTTATAAACCATACTTTGCACGCATTTCTGCTACAGAATATGTAACAGGATCCTGTTTATATTCTTTCAAAGCTTCTTGACCCACCCTAAGATCAAAGTCATTTTCGATTTTTTCTAGTAACGCTTTTTTAAATAGTGTTGACAAGGTTTCATCCATAAATTCCGCATAAGTTTTAAACAGTGTTTCTTCTTGTTCATTAAGTCTCACAGAAATATTTGACATACAAAGCACCTCCTTATGTATTACATTGTAATACATAAGGAGGTGCCTGTCTATAACTATAATTATATTATTTTGTCATGCTTGCTTTTAATACAGCAATTTCTGCACGAAGTTCTTGTAGCATCCATATTTTATTTATTTTTTACTATATTTATTTATCAGCCGTAGTATAAAAAGCTGTAATTATACTATATAAAACGAGCTATTATCTGTTTTTAGGTATACAAAAAAGACATGTTACTCTTCTCTCGTCTCTCTCGTAACATGTCTTAATTTGTATATAGATCTCTCGAACTATATCATATTGTATCTGGCTAAACTCTCTAATCCCTTTTTGACACGCCAGTATGTCTACAATTATTTTATATTTTAAAATATTTTATGTCAATAATTTATTTTTAGTTTAATAATTGCTATTTATAAAGAGATTAAATCAGCTAATTACAATATAAAACCTACAATTAACCTTGCTGACAGAAATAAATAATATAATTTCTCTCAGGGCTCACTGCTGCCCCCAGTGCATACGGATGATTCCAATTACCACCAAATATCTCTCCCATAAAACTCTGCTCATACAGATATAAAAGAAGGACCTACAGTGAACTGTAGGTCCTTATATTTGGTGCGGATTGAGGGTTTATTCTTAATCGTTCCCATAGCTACAGTATTTCTTATCTCCTATCATTTACAAAGGGGCAATAAAGGGGCAACTGTATTAATAATTCATATAATAATCAGCTCCTGCATCATATCCTTTATTAAATGCTTCGTCCATCTTTTTATCTACCCATTTAACCATTTTTTCTACATCAATATGAGTGCAACATTCTCTCAAGTACTTTTCGTCATCATCACTCAATCGTTTTTTGTGATATTGATATTTCTTATTGTTCTTTTTATTCTTTTCATTGTTTTTGTTATATTTAACGCCCATATCCATTTCAGCTTTTAATTCAGATTGTTGAATAATTACATTAAGTAAATCACCATTAATATCAAATGATATATTGCAGTTATAATCATTTGCAATTTTTACAATTCCCAATAACAAATCATTATATAATGTAGCTGTTAATACTTGATTTAAATGTTGTTCATAAAAATATTTTGCAAAATCATATATTTCATAGTACAGTTTGATAATATGAGTAGTTATATAGCCATCACAGCCATTATCAATCGAATAGTTAATGTTAAGCACTCTATTCTTTACCATTGCTCTCGCTATATCCATGCAGTTCATATTATAATTTCACTTTCCTCTCTATTTCTTTATAGGTACTGATACATGTATGTTATTTAATATAGTTTCTGCATCTGATTTATCCAACATTTCTCCAGCTTTTATTTTATCCAAGATCACTAATAATTTATCTTTAGCATCATCCAAAAACTCTGCACTCTTATGTAATCCGCTTTTTCTGATACTATCTGCTGACTCACTATATTTTGCAATAAAATACTCTAACATGTCTATGAATTTATCTGAATGTAAATAGTCTTGAATATACTCATTTGTTATAGTATCCATATGCTCTCCCTATGATTTATAAAATACTATTTATATATATATTATATCATTTTGAAAATAAAAAAGGCCTATCAACCTAGATGTTATTCTAAGCTGATAGGCTATTTATTATGCTATTCAGTTATAAATAATTGCTTTACTACTCAACTGACAACTAAGAGTTGATAGTTGCGTGTATCCACCATTACACGCTACGGAGATATATGGATCACCTCAATTTTTTGCAACTAAATAAACAACTGTTCCACCCAATAATATATTTAATATCTTACTGTTCCTTTGTTGCATCTTGATTCTTTTGAGTTCTCTCATCTGCATTTCTAAGTATGCGTTCACCTTCGCCAATGATTCGTTTTGCATTGATAGCGTTTTCTCTTGCTGCTCTAATGTGTTCTTGGCTATTAGTAATTGCGCCTTCTGTTCTTTGATTAAGTTCATCGATTCTATTAATTCTTGTTTCGATTCGCTCGTTGACATCTGTGCTACGTTCAATTGCTGTTCTAACTCGTCTATTATCTTCAACTGCTCGTTGATTGTATTGTTGAGCGTTTCGAACTTCATCAGTAGCTCGTTGTATTCCTGTCGTGTCAATATTACTTGCTCTGTCGGCGTAGAACCATATACAGGCAATGATACAAAGGACAATACAAATAGGAACAGAGATGTAATGAGCGTGAATAAAGTTTTTGATTTTGTCATTCATGCTTCCTCCTAATCATACATATAATTGACATCAACTTCTTTGTCAGCTACCATTCCGCAATCGCTATATTGCCATATTCTGATATTTGGATAATCACATTGTGAATCATATTGTGCACACCATACTGGAACGCTTGGCATTTGACTATATGCATATGTTTCATCCCACAATAAGGAATATCCACTATACACACCTACATTTTGAAAGCCAGCACTCCACAAAGTATTTACGAACCGACTAATGCAATTCGTCATTCCTTGGCTAGTTAAAGCACCAGCATTAATCATATTACGTAATTGGCGGTGTTCTTCATAGTCATACCAAATACCAGATTGTAGATGATAATCAGTATATCCATAACTATTAAGCGTGTTAATTACCCATTCCGCTTCTTGTACTGCAGTTGCCTCATCATAAGCATGGCTAAAATAATATACACCAACTTCAAGACCTGCATTTAATGCTGCGGTGATATGTTGTTCAAAGAATTCATCAACATTATAGTTTTCACCTAATTTAATGATTACAAATTGATTGCCTTCTTCTTTTGCTTGCTGCATACGGCACTCATCATAATAAGGTGTTCCGTTTTCATCCTCTTGCCATGCTGAAATATCAAACCCTTTTTTCATTCTTATCACTCCTTTCTGTCATATTTTGTAATGGTGGTAATTTAGGTGGTTCCTCCAATTTGTCAGGAATACCATTACCATCCTTATCTATCCACAAGGCAAGGAAACCAACTAATGCGGTTAATACTGATGGAATGAAGATATGATCTATAATATTAATCCCTACATTAATCAGTTTGTTCATATCATCAGAAACATACCCTTGAATAAATACCATAATGTACTCAACCACTACTAACAAAATAGGTACTAGCATTGTTAGTACTAGTACCCTTGTAGCAAGAACCCCTGTAGGGTGGATGTTGGCCACCCTTACAGATTGATATGATTTTTTGATTCGATTAATGATAGCGAACTTATCCATTACCCCTCCATGCTTTTATAATTTCAATCGTATATTGAAATATCTTACCGATGTCGATTAGGTCATCTTCAACCATTTCACGTAGGTTTTCTATAATCGACCAACACTCTGCGAAGAATGGTATCAGCATAAATGCATAAGAGAATATATGGTCTAAGAATAAATCGGTATTTGGAATAGGAATATCAGGTAATGAAATAAATACAATGGATAGTATCATCCATGCTGGATATTGTATGCATAGTTTCTTTAATAAATCACCTCTAAGGCGCTCACTCATTAAATATCTACGCCGTTTGCCTGTGGCTTTATCAACATACTGACCTTTTCCCCAACCATACCAGGTTAGCGTTGTTAGTAATGTAATAGGATTATTAGGCCTGTGATTATCCTTGTTATACCGCAATACTTCTGCAGCAATTCGTTGTATAGTGTCCACGAATAACAATGTAGTAGTTAGTATAATCACTACTCCCATACTAACTAAATGTTCATGCGATACCCCACTTATGAGCATGATTAAAATATCATTAAGAATATCCATTCACTTCCCCCATGCCCTTATGGCTCTTCATCTAAAGCCATCAAATCATTGTGCACACATCCTTCTGTTGGACATGTACTGTCTTCGTTCAAAGTTGCCCAACAGTATTCACAAAAGTGCATCACTGGTACATCAGATTTGATTTCGTAGTTATCCATTATTTGACCTCCTTAATCTTAGCTACCATTTCGGCATTGAGTTTCTTAAATTGTTCTTGTAAATCATTATATGGCACATTAGCCAACCGTCTGCGTAGTAATGCTTGGTCTAGCGTTGCAAATCGTTCGTCATAATACTTACGGATTTGTGCAATACGTTCCGCTTTTGTCGGTTCATATACTGTTACAGGAATATCAACGAATAAACCATTTACATATGCTTTGCCATTTAAAAATTCATCAAGCATAGCATCATTACCATATATATAACTATTAGCAGTAGGATACTGTTCCTTTGCTTGTTTCAGCAATGTTTCTTCTCCTACTGGTTCTAACATATTATCTACAATTGATGTAATGCGTTTTCCTTCCGCATCAAGTACATGGATATAATTATTCATATATACCTCCTATTTAATGAAAGGCTATAAAAATGAATAGCACTATTAAGCACTATCCAAGAAATGTATATCTTCGCATGCACCGAAAAAGTGCATGTGTCGAAACGTTTAAAAGTTTGTACGAAAAATGGCTGCCTACTCGCATTGAGATTGTGAGTAAATCAGCCATCGAATCATATCGCATTGCCTATGATCATATTCAATCAATTGCTAATATTCCTATTAACTTAATTAAATATTCTGATATGCAATGCGTTATTGATAATATGAGAGATAATGGTCTTTCCTATGCATCTGCCAAGAAGGTGCGTACATTACTTTCATTATTATCTAAATATGCAATTGTTAATGATATTGATATTAAAGATTACACTTCCTTCCTAAACCTTGGCCATGATGTTAGCGTATATCCCCATAAGCCATTCACTCGTCAACAAATTAACCGATTGTGGTGTCTTGATACTTCCGATACATATGGCATTTTAATACTCCTATATACAGGAATGAGATGTGGCGAATTGTTATCATTACGTAAGACAGATATTAACCTCCGAACTAGATGCCTTATAATTCGTCAATCCAAAACTGAGGCTGGCCGTAATCGTCTAATCCCTATTCATAATCGAATATTGCCAATAGTTACAACCTTATATCACAATACATCAGATAAAATATTACCTGTTTCTTATGCTCAATTTAGCAAGCAGTTTAAATCAGTAATGACGGTTATCAACTGTTCCCATTCAACTCATGACTGCCGTCATACATTAGCTACTCTACTAGATAAGTATGGTGCATCACCTACTGCTATTCGTGCTATTCTTGGGCATAAACATGGTGATATAACTACAAAAGTTTATACACATAAGGAATTGCGTGAGTTACGCAAAGCCATTGAATTATTGCCATAGAACCAATGGGGAAAATCACTACGTGGAAACGATAGTTCATGGTATTTACAAACTACAAATTTCCCAATTGCATTCATTGAAGTGTATGCCGTTACAACAGGATTGCCAGATAGTGCCAAAGGACCATCCTCAAATAATTCTGATAACGCTATAAAGTACACAAATACAACAATATCATTTGCTCGAAATATCAAATTTGTTTTAGCGTTTGGCATTTAACCAATAACCGAATGCCATCCACGCTAATCGAAACTGTACATATGACCAATCCCAGTCAATCCACGTATAAAAGACTGCCTCTTCTTTTGTCGATTCTTTAGGTGCATGAGCTATATTAACAAATGTATAATGGTTAACTTTGTCGTTTGTCTCAGTTTGACCGCTCGCAAACAATATCCCGTGTTCAAAAGATATAGGCAATTTGCAATGATAGGCCTTTTTACTGGTAATCAAATCTTCATAGTTTTGGTTTCCATATCCCCATTGGCTAATTAGTAACCGATGGCAAAATAAGCAAATCCTTGGGCTGTACCGCTAGACTTACTTTCATCAGTAATTAATTTACACCCCGTGTTGGATTCATTTGTATAGTAGATTGTATAATTGCCTCCTTCCACACTATTACGTTTTAATACAGGGAAAACGCCAAGGCATATACTAGCATATGCAGTAGGAAATATTACATCGTAATTGTAACCATCTCCAATTGAAATATTCTTCTTACTTCCCCATTGGCTAAAATCCAATAGCGCCCCAACGTATAGAGGTGACGTTATTTTGTGCAGACATATAAGTGAAGCTGTTTATTGTTATTTCTTTAATGGCACTACTCGTCCAATTATCATTATCTAAGGTTGCTATGTTAGTGATTGCAATGTATAGCGCCATCGTATATAGTCCTAGTAACTGCGATATTTGACTTTCCCCATTGGTTAATTAGTAATCGATGGCGAAGAAATGTTCAAATCGTGATATTGTTTATTTGTTAATTTATAGCGTTATTTATTTGAGGAAGATCTGTATTGTAACGGCATACACTTCAATGAATGCAATTGGGATAGTAGGAAATTGAACTATCGTTTCCCTTTTCCCCATTGGATAGTGAATCCATTAGCAAATTTCACAAACCCATTCTCTTCAAGCCTTTGTGCTACAATACCGCCCATTCCAAGAAGATTTTTTATATCCTTCAATGTAGCAACTGGATTTTCTTGCCAGTTAGTCGCACCAAGGATTTTGGCAATCATGGCCATAATAGTTGGATGTGATGAAATATCTGTGTTATGAGTGGCTAATTCAGTTTTTACTTTTTGTAAAAGTCCACCATGTGCATCAGGATCTGTATTATGCTTAGTCAACTCACCTTTTGTTACATATGTATCATCACTTGTTACAAATGTAATATTTGTTGCGTTACCAATCTTTGTTCTTATGTTATAGATTTCAGCATTAATTGGTGTGTTCTTATCTGGCATTAACCCTACATTATTACCGCCATTAGAATACGAGTATAATACCTCTTCTCCATCGCCACATTTTGCGAATAAGCCTACCTCTTTTGGAAAGAATGAATGTTCCAGTGTCTTATTAGACAATACTGCTTGAATTACATATTCTCCATCTCCGCCTTTTTCACCATTTCCGATTGGTAACTCCATCTTTGGTGAAACTACCCCTGTCATTGTATTAATATCTAGTCCAGTATCATCGCCATCACCAACTACAACTTTAGTGAATGTGATTGGTTTCTTTGTTGCGATGCTTTCGGCTAATAAGTTATACCCTTTTTTTGTAACGCTATTTCTGTTATATACGTCTGGCATATATCCTCCTTAACTATTAATTACAGTAGTTACATGTTTTCTTTCAACTACAACTGCAGCATATAGATTGGCAATATCCATTTGTGTGTCAATTCCTATATCTGGCTCAATATTAACAATGCTACTTGTTGTAACATGTACTGCAGCATATACCTGCTCACCTACGTTATGTACATCAGCAATGGATATACCTATGTGAGATGGTTTTACAATCGTTAAATTTTCTCTGATTTGATTGACTGCATACACAAATGAGGAATCATAGAATTCTATTTTTAGTAATCCGTCCTCAAATTTAACATCAACATCATCTAATACGAATGTCTTAATGATTGCTTTAATTTTCTCTAATGTACATTTACCGCTATTATTCCATAGCATTTGTACAATGTTTCTGCGTTGTTCAATTGAACCTTTAGCTACAATGCCTAAGTCTTTTTCATATACACGCAAGCCACGTTCACTGACTGTATCAAAGAATCCATTATCTAAAAGTTCATCAAGCAATACATCAATATCTTGCAGTTGTAATCCTGCTGACTGATATAACTCACGAACCCATGGATCATTGCGATACATTTTGTTGATAGCCTTTAATGCATACTCTTTGAATTGAATCTTATTCATTTAGAACCACACTAACTGTGCCTAATGTAGCAACTTGTTCTACTGTTAAATCAATCTTTGTAGTTTGTCCATTGACTGTAACGCTTGCATAGTCTGTTACTCCAGCACTATCGATTATGATATTGGCAATTTGTGCGACTGAAACATAATCTTGCTTGAATGCAATTCGTTTTAGGTATTTAGTAACCGCATCAGTTATATCAGCCGTAATAGTTGATTTTGTAGCGGTACTGATATGTTTCACACCAGTTACTTCTACATTAATTGGTACGTTGGTAGCACTAACTACAGTACAATGTGCCCCTATTGGTGCTTGTCCTGCTCCGATACCTTTACTCTCTGGATCTATATAATCTTGTACACGCTTAACTAAATCACTATCAGCAGTCTTTCTATCAGAATTAATGATGATAACTTTAACTGTATTGTTACCATTCCATAATCCTATGACATGAGCCTCACCAACACCTTCGACTTCTTTCGCCCACTGTTTATAGTGGTAATCATTACCGCTAGTTGCTGGTTCTCGTAGTTCCTCATAGTAGCGTTCACGTAAATCATCATCTGTTTCTTCATCTTCCCCATTAATTGCCGCATCATCGTTGATTACATTATTGATACCTGCAATAGTAATAGGCATCTGCGTGATTGTGCCTTTAGGAACATTACCAACGCTACCAGCTTGCATGCATCTGATTTTGATAACTGAATTTTTTTCTACATCCTTTGTTTCAAGGCTTTCATACTGAATTCCAGTTTCGCTTTCAAATAAATCACCTGCATGAATAGTGCCTGTTCCGTCAACTATACGCAAATTACATACTGCCTTAGTAGCTAATTTACGTTGTGTGCCTTTACGTTGAAAACATACACGAGTTAATTCATCACCTGTTAAGTTATCAACGTTCTGTTTCCATTCGATTTCTTCTGCTTTTTTCCAAAGTTCAAGAATAGCGAATGCCTCGCCCCTAGTTAAATCATACGTAGGAAAGCCTTCGGTCTTTTGATAGCTATCGTCAATGTGTTCAAGCATCGTATTATGAATGTTATCCACACTATAATTCGAGTTCATAATCTATCTTTACCTCCTCTCCTGTATTCGTTACGACTGTAAAATAAAAGATACCAGCGTTGAATTGCCAATCTTTGACAATCACCACGCATGGTACCTTGTTCATAATGCCTTCTGTTATACGCCGTTTAATTTCTGCCACTTTGTATGACCTAGGCAATCTATATCCTAATAGTTTTCGTAAGTCTAACCCAAAACTATCGGTATAGATCATATATTTTTTCATTTCTGTTCGGATAAATAACTCTATCCATTGCTTTATTGCCTCTATCTGTGTATCCTCTACATTTCTTCCGTCTTTGAATACAAATCTATGTTTCTTGTAATCAAATGCGAATGAACGGCCTACCTTATGTTGTGCATTGGTAACTGTAGCCGTAGATTGGATAGAGTTAGTAAAGTTATAGTCCTTTGGAAACATTACACACCTTCCTTAACTATATCCACTATAAAGAAATGTTGCTCATTTTCATCTGGAATAACTAATACTTTATCCCCTGGTTTCCATAGTTCATCTAGTACTATCTTTCCGCTACCCTGTGCACTATATGGAGGGCTACCAGGGCAATCTTTATGAGCCATAGTACCACTATGCCTATATGAATACGTTGTAATGTGATGTATTAGTTGAAAACACACATATCCATTGGATGCATTAATCTTAAACTTTCCGTCTTTAATCGCCACTTCCCATGGTGATGTACTGATAACTTCACCTAATACCGCTCCTATTCGTACAGGATTAGTCCTGTTTTTGAATTCGGATGCCATTCTACTGTGCCACTCTTCCATGTTCTCACCACCTATGACATCTTAATAACCTTAGTCGGTGCTTCACCATTATGCCAAGCATAATTTGCATCTGGATAAAATTTAGCGTGGCCAGCACTTGTACTATTGCCAAAGCATCCACCTGCACCATCTGAAATTACAACGTGTTGATTATCGCCATATACAAGAATATCGCCTTTATTAGCGTATCCATTAAATGTTTCTACCTTGTAACCTGCATTTTGTGCGTTATTTACAAGCGTATCTACATCAGCAGTGCCAATATCCGCCTGTTGTTTTAGAAATGGACTATAATATGATCCAGCTTTCACCGCTACATCTACGCACCCATTATCACGATATACACTTTCATATCCGTTCAATGCGTTCATACCTGCATCTACTTGTGTAGCATTAGCCGTGCTATTCGTTGCATTAGGTGTAACAGTTGTAGTAGTGCTTGTTTTATACTTGCTTGTATCTAATTCTGCCTCTACACGTTTTAAATCTAATGTCATTGTATGGTTCACTCCATAATTATGTTTGCAATTAGTAACTAAGAATTTATCGTGAATATCTACTGTGTAATCATTGATGATAATTACACGGCCACTGCGTACAGTATCATCACCTAATATAGTAAGACTTAGCTTTTCCTTAATCTTATTACTATCTTGAATGATTTTCTTCGCAATCTGTGCCGTTTGTGCCTGTTTCTTATCGTCTACCTTTATGATTTTCTTAATCAAGCCATATTTCTTGATGCTTTCATCATCTTGGATAGTCGATTTTACTGACTTGCTCTTTTCCTTGCTAGAAATTGCCACGATACTATTACGCATATCTTCCATGCTCAAATCTCTTGAGTAATTGTTAATTGGTTGAGTTATGACCTTATCAAGTACCAAGTCTTTATAATCTTCTACATGGATTTTACCTTCTCTATATTCTAGGCGGTATTTGTACCCTGTTTCTTCGGTTGCCTGTTTGATGATGTCTTTTATTACATCCGATACAGGTTGACCTTGATAGATTTTCTTGATTTTAGTCTTTATATCAGCCACATTCCCAAGTGGTACATCGTTTTCTTTACATACCTTCTTGATTGCCTCTAGCCCACTAACTCCATTGAATTGTATTTCAATCTCTGATTTATTGAGATAAAAGCAGTAATCAAAGCAAGTATACGTGTATTTATTAGCACCACTCTGTTTTTCGCTCACGATGACACCTTGAAAGACTACTTCTTCCTTTGGTTCTTCGTTTAATGTTGTAGTAGCGCTCTTATTGTTATTACTTACTTGATTACTAAACTCTATCTTGCCACCAATTGCTAGGCGTGTACCCATCATATTAAAATCAAATGGATTATCTGCTAAGTCAAATGTAAATTCTTGACCTAGCGTATCAATGCCATCTGACCTTTCATAGTTGTTTGTGTAAGCTGTAATTTCACGTGTTTCTGTAACATCCTTACCCTCTTTATCTTTTGTTACGTTGGTATATTGGAGTTTCATTTCTTTCCTCCTGTACTGGATACAGTACTTTTCGTGTCCTTACTAGCCTCTTTGTTTTCACCGCCTGTATCTGATTGTGTTTGAGTTGATGTATTTGTGTATACGTACTCTTCAATACCAATAGTTGCTTTTATATCGCCTACCTTATCCCATGTGTATGATAGATCATTAACTACACATGGCATATTTAGTATTTCATTTCCATCAGATTGGATAATGCATATCCGCATCACGGCCTTTGTTTGCCGTTGTGCTTGAAAGAACTGTAAGCATTGTAGTCCATCTGTACCATTACCACGAATGAATGAATAATCTTTCCCTACAGGCAAAAGGATATTATCAAGGCTTAACGTTCTAAGACCTAACGGCCCTATTAACTTAATATCTCCTCTTAATCCGTTGAAAGTTTCATTCTTTTGTGGCTCATTTATTGTTGGTAATGGATTAGGTACTACAGGCAATGTAATGTACTCATCTGTCAATTCAGAATGAAATACTATGTCTGTAGTTGGTTTCTTATCTAAATAATCTAAGACTTTCCCCACTAATCCATGTGATAGCTTATCAGCATATCTTGTAGCACGTGTAATTGCCATTTTTTGCAATTCAGCTTGCTTAGATTGTATGCGTTGCTGCATGACCTTCTTAGCACTGTCTTGAAATCTCACATTACACCCCCTACATATTGCCCATTGCTAACATAATTTTATCGGTAATATGATTACCACATGCATCCATGAATTCTTCATTGCCAATTACATTGCCTTGTACTGTAACATTAACAGTAACATTACCTCTGTTGTTGGCTAATTGTCGCATGCTTTCATCATGTGGAATCACTTGTGATCCATTCGGTAGATTGATAATTTCACCACGTTGATTTTCATTAACGTATGTAGGGCCACCTTTCCAGTATTCTGTACCTGTTGCGTTTCCATCGCCATTAAATACACGGCCAACTGTTTTGTTGTACAGCCATTGACCGCCCTCTTTAATAGCATCGATTTTTTCGCCAGCCCATTGCAACTTATCTTGTACCCAACCAAGAACGCCTTCTGCCACGGATTTAATAATGTCAAAATATCCAGTAAAGATTTTTACAAGGCCATTGAACGCCATATCCCAGTTGCCTGTGAATACACCTGTGATGAAATCAATAATGCCACTGAATATCTGCGTTACATCATCCAATATTGGTGCAATGATTGTCATAAATCCATTATATAACTCTGTAACCAAAGCAATAACGCTATTAACAAACTCCATGCATCCACTTACAATGCTCTCCCATAGTTCAGATGCATATGTTGAAATTGCATCCCATACGGATAACGCTACTTCTTTTACTGTATCCCAGTTATAAATTAACAATGCTAATGCTGTGATGATTGCATATATAGCAAATAACATAGGATTAGCTAACATGAGCATATTTAAAATCCGCACTACTCTAATGACTGTTGTGAATGCGCCTGCTATTGAACTAATTAATGGAATTACTTTACCAATAACATTAAATGCAACAAATCCTACTGCTACGGCCTTAATAACAGGCAATAAGAATCCTAGATTTTGAGTACACCACTTAATCACATCACCAATACCAGATATAACTGTTTTAACTACACCCATTGCACTGGTTAGATTTTCTTGGATGCTTTCCTTGTTATCATTTACCACCTGTGCAATGTAGGTAAAAGCACCGCTAAACAGTCCAAATATATCTTGTATTACAGGTGCAATGATTGGCATGATTGTACTCGCTAAGTCTATAAATGCTTTTTGCATTGGCAATAATGATTTACCAATAGTTGCCATTAATGCTGCCTGTTGGTTCTTCATTCGTTTGAGTTGGCCATCTGGAGTATTAGCTAATATTTCATTCTGTTTAGAGAATGTGCTATTAACTACTTCATTAATTGCAGCTAACTTCTCGGCCTCTGTACCATTCTTGATGATTTCCTTTTGTGCCTCTGTAAGAGGTATCTTCATCTTTGTTAATCCTGCCACATCGCCATTGAACGCACGCCCAATTGCTTGCGATGCCACCTGTGCATCTTCTGCCGTTGCATTGATACCGAATTTACCTGCTACTAGATTTGTTAGTGCTTCTGAAAGGCCGTCTACTTTATCTACAGGCACATTCCATTTATTGAGTTCTTGATACCCAGCACGAATAGTACCAGCGGAAATTACACCAACTTTACCCCATTTTGCAGCATAATCATTGAGTTGTTTTTGTGCCGCATCAAGGGCTTGTGCTGATTTATCATACAATGAATTGTTATTGGCCAAGCTATTACGCAATAATGTTTGAGATAATTCCGCCTGTTTGGCCACATCAAGGGCTTTCTTTCCGTACTCAACAATAGCACCTACACCAGCAAATGCACTAAGGCCAGTCATAGCTAATCCCATTTTAGTGATACTGCCAGCAATACCCATGAATTTATTGTTGATTCCACTACCGAAATTACTTAATTTATTTTTCATGGCCGTCATTTTGCGTTCTGTATCTTTGGTTGTATCACCAACCTTTTTCATTGGAGCGGTGAATTGGTCTTTAAGGCTCAATAGTACGTTAATACTTTTAGCCATGCTTGCTCCTTTCTACATCTTCCATATCTAGTTTGAAACATGCTAGATAGAATGTTTTTTCTACTAGATCTAAATCAAGTAATGAGGATAATGTATGACCTTTATTCATGTAATAGCGGAACATAGATAGTTCCTCGTCCGCCTCTATTACTTTTTTATTTCGTCAACTGGATTAGTGATACCATACATTGCCAAGATTGATTCGCCTAATGCACTAATATCTTCAACGCTATCATTGAGTACTTTATAGATAACATCTGTAGGCTCTGCACACTCATATTTATCTTGTAGTTCTTTGCTTTTAAACAAAGGAACGCATGCATAGATAAGTTGTACCATCGCATCCATCACTGTGGATAACGTAGCATCCTGTTTGATTTCATCCATGATGCGTAACACTGTAGGTAGTGGTTGATGAATTACAGTTAATTCACCGCCTAATCCTTTAACGTATACGTCTTTGGATTGAAACCCTTCTTGCATTTTTCTGTTTAGTAAATCTTCTAGTTGTAATTTAGCCATTTATTATCCTCCTCACTATAAAAGGAAAGGCGATGCATTAGCACCGCCCTATTTATTAAAGAATCAAGTCTAAGTAGTTGTAATCAGCAAATTTGAATGGGTAAGATTCTTCTTGAACCTTTTTATTTTCAAATCCATGTGCCAATTCATCCAAAGTAACACCAGTTAATTCGATACGTTCTGCACCATTAACATCAGGATCTGTTAATTTAGATACAATCTTAATATCTGGCACACTACCATTTTTGATTTTACCTGCAATCTTTTGCGCTACACGGCTATCAATTTTGTGCAATACCAAAGTACCTGCACCTTCAAACCCTACTAAGCGTTGATGTACACCCATTTCTCCGTTGATGTCTACGGCCTCGTATTTAAGCGAGATTTTAGCCTCAAAAGACTTAACATTAGCGTATAGTTCGCCATCAATCCACACTTTACCAAACTGGCCACGCAAGATTTGATTATGGATTTCTTTATTGTTCGCCATAATTTACCTCCTATTCCATCGTAATTTGGAAGGATAAATCTTCCATAGCATCAAGAATTTTGATTTTAGCAGCAAGATATACAGTGGATTTGAAAGACATTTTCTTTACTTTATCTTCGTCCCAATCTTCTGCCTCTAATTTACCTACGCTTAACCAAGCCTCACGTTGATTTTCTACATCAATATAAGCATGATTGTCATACTCTGGATCTAGAATTTCACCATTAACTACTTTAGTTAAAGAACGGAAGTAAGAGTTTACGGAAGAAATAAATAGATATTGGTTGTCCAAATGGTTCTTGTATTTGCCCACATAGTATTTTTTGAATGTGGAGTACAAATCTTCCATCATTAAGTCCATAGATTCAACAATGATGATTTTACGCATATCTTCTGTATCGGTTGATGTGAATGTAGTCAATGTATTTACACCACGGCCCACACGTACCACTGCATCTTCATCATCATTGATGAGAAGTAACCAACCTTCATCAGTCCATTTATTAGCATCCTTTTCATTTGTAATGAAAGAGTTATCTACATAATCCAAATCTTCCAATTCGTAGTATGTTATACTTCTATTCATTGGCAAGTTAGCCAAAATGGAAACCACACGTGGTAAATAGTCTGTCATTTTAACAGTTGTAGTTGCATCCGCATCAGCCTCATGCACATAATCGCCTTTCATATTAACGATATGTTTATCATCAGCTACTGTTACATTCGCAACTACGCATTTTACCTTACGGCCTTTAGATAATACGTTACGGCTTTTAGTGTAAGATACTAATTCTGTTTGCCAATCTTTTTCAACTGTACATGCCCAGTTGTATTTCACTTTATCTAATACCGCTTTTACATCTGCAAATTCTGTTGTAGATGTTGGAACGTGTACTACTACCAATTTGTTTACGTTGACATAGAAACAACGTTTCAACAATTTCACATTTTCTTCTGTGAATTTTTTCTTTGTAATGTCAGCCTCGAATTTGTAGATGTCATAACCTGCAGTAGGTTGTGTATCATCCTTCAAGATGACTACTGCAGTACCACGTTCAGAACGTAATACTGCGGATACTGCCTTTTGTAAAAAGACAATATCAATATTTGGTAAGCCAATCGCCATGTTTTACCTCTTTTCTTTGCATTAAAAAAGCACCCACGCTGTGTGAGTGCTATTATTGATTTTCTTCGCTGGACTGTTGTTGTCCATTGATTGCCAATTCTTCCATGTAAGGTGCATCTGCCTCTGGTCTTGGTTGATAGATTGTTACATCAAAGTTAGTAATGTATGTCATATCTGCTTTATTGATAGTTTCTACTATTTCATCAGCAGTAAGGCTATATCCGTCAATTATCTGCAATGGAGTTGCCAATAATTCACGTATGCTTTCTCTAGCTTTCAGCAAGTCTAAATAACCTGTTAGCCGTTTTTCATTGAAATAGTAGATATAGATGTTAAGTGTATCTCCCCTTAACAATTCCCCAATATCTTCATTCTTGAAGTCTACGATTTCAATAAAGAATGATGGCCTTTCAAATCCCTCTGATATATCTCTATCATTTACATCACATCCCAGTAGTTCACGGCATCGCACTGTCAATGTTTTGATAATGTCTACTGCAGTAACCACTAGCCTAACCCCTTTTCATCTAACATTTTGTCTATAAATTCTTCTGCCATGGATTGATACTCTGACGGAAATTCTTTAGTTGTCTTACCCATGATATTTTTGCCACGAACAAAAGCCTCTCCAGTGTTAGCAACTATTAATTTAGGCTTGCCTTGGTCTTTATGCCCCAACATAACATGACCATGCTCAACTAACCACGCATGAGGTGCGGTATTTTTAACACGCACTTGCCATTCATCATGGCCGTACTTATACGCTCTATCACGTTTCAAACCTTTAATGAGGTTCTTTGTACCTTGCGTAGTGCCTTTTTTATAATTTTCTTTCGCCTTGGATTTGAATTTATTCCCTACACGTTGAAGGAAGTTCTTCGTATCCTTTGGAAATTTCTTGTTCGCTAAATCCATGAGTTCTTTTGAAAACTCACTAAGCCCTTCCGTCTTAATATCAACACTCATCATATAACTACCTCTGTGAATATCTCTAACCGCTCTTTATTAAGATACGGATCCATAACATACAAAATGTCATATCGTTGCCCTTCAATGATTAACCACATATCTGGAGTTATATCTTCTCTGTATCTGCATACGATTTTATGAGTTGTTCTAGCTAGTGTGGTATCAGCTACTCTACCGCTCAATAGTGTGCCTGTCTGTGGTATTACACCGCAATATAAATTACCTATTACAGTATCCACAATAGGAAACTGCCCTAGTTCATTCATTTCTGTGGCTTTTCTATTAGCATGTATTTCTGCCTCATGTTGCAATAGTGTACTTAGTCTACCCTTGCGATACATGTTGATACCCCTCCATTAAATTCATAGAATATTTATCTAATATGGCTTGCGTTGTAGGGCTCACTATTGCGTTCTCTACTGCTGTATATGTGCGGTTATCGTAAAATTCACCGCACAATGCTAATACCGCCAATGCCATATCATCATACTCATCTAAATCTTTAGGCTCTAACCCTGTATAGGTAGCACAATATGTAATTGCTGCAGGTAATACTAATTCAAGAATTGGAGTTGTAAGCGTTGTGATTTCAACACGGATATAGTTAGCTACTATTTCTTTTGTTAATTCACTAACTTTCATCCTCTACACCTCTTCTTCTGTCTTTTTACTGTCTTTTACTGTCTTTTTACTGTCTTTTTCAACTGTAATATAGCCAGCATTTAATAAGTCATTGGCAATTTCTTCGTCATTAATCTCAATGATTTGATTTAGAGAGGCGGTAACCGCCCCACTAAAACTTACTAATGCCTTATATTTCATAGGAATTTACCTCCTATTAAGCCATTTTCAATACTGCAATGCGTTGTTGATCTACAATCTTACCATCAACTTCTACATAACCAGCTACACCAACTGCATATTGAGTGTAGAAACGTTCTTGCAATACAGAAATTTCAGAATTTTCACCGCAAATTTTTGTAGCATAACCTTTAAGGTCTGCGAATACGGCTACTTTATTTCCTGTTGCAATTTTAGGCATATTATCAGATTCGTATACAGGACGGCCTAACAATGTATAGCCATAACCATTAGTCAAATCCTTGTTCAAAATGTAATTACCTTCTGTATCTTTCAATTTCGCACATGCTTTGAAAGTATCTGGGTTCATAATGAATACGCCATTACCACGATATACTTGAGGCACTGCAAATTGTAAATCAATCAAATCATCTGCAGTAATTGCAGTTGCTGCACCAGCTGTTACTGCGTTTGTAGCATTCAAGATACCTTCAATTTTAGATGTACCATTGAGCATTTCTTTTTCCAAGAATAGAACGATTGCTTCTGCTACTTTAGTTACAACGTAATTTACGATGTCAAAGCCTGCATTATTGATTAAAGATTTAGATACTTTAGTCAATACACCTACTACATTGCCTTTCAATGTAACAGATTTGAATTTACCGCTTGTAGATTCAAGTTCTTGGAATTCACCAACGTATGCACAAGTAGTTTTAGATGTGGATTCATCTTCAACCGCAAATACCAAATCACCTTTTACATCGTAGAAATCAGAATTTTGAATGATAGGTGCGATGTTTTTTACTGTGGAAATGATACGGCTTGCGATTGTGGAAGGAATCACTACACCGTTATCACCTTTAGAAAGGTTTACATCAGAACGTGTTTCTACATCAGAGAAAGATGTTTCACCTGTACGCAAGAAATTAGCAAATGCACGTTCTTCTGCTTGTGCAATTGCTTTTGCATCAACCGCATCAGCTGGTTCATCATCAGAACCTATGGAAATCAATTTGCGTTCTTCTTGTGCAAGTTTCAATGTCTTATCAATGTCTGCTACTTCTTTTTGTAGACATTCAAATTTTGTTGTTTCTTCTTCATTAAGGGCACGTGTTTCTTCATCTGCCACTTTTACAAGGTTGTTCATTTCTTCAACCAAAGAATTTCGTTTTTCAATTAGTTTTTTAAAGTTCATGCTATCCTCTTTTCATTAAAAAAGCACCCACATATGGTGGATGCTATGCATTAAGTTTAGTTAAAATATCATGATATTTTTGATTGTTAGGCTTTTCTTCTTCCTCTGCCTTGCGTTCTTCAATATCATATTCTAATACGCCTGTTGCGGTTTCATTGGATCTACATTCTAGTAAATCTTCCCCCTCATCAGCACGCATGCTAATTGATGTTGCAATATATGCTGGTGTAATGCTTAAAATACTTACTTCGCTTACATCAATAGCTTTCAATGTGCGAATTTCAGGCATATTTTCCTGTTTATCCCAGCTATCTTCTAGTTTTCTAAAACCAAAAGACCAGCCTTTTAGCTTTCTTTCTTCCGCTAATTTGACTACTTCTGCATCAGATACAGTTGCTTTTGCATACAATCCAATGTTATCTTCACGCAATTCTAGCGAACCATCTTGTTGATCACCTAGTTTACGGCGGTGATTAAACCGCAATTCTACATTATCATTGCGTTGAAGTGCCGAATTAAACGCTCCAGTAGCTACTTTTTCAAGGAATTGACCTCTTACATCACGAATTGGTTTGCTCAATCGTTCTGTAACATTCACATACCCCTCAATTGTTGCTGCACCATTACGTACCTCAATCTTCACTATTCTCACCCCCTTTCTCTGCTTTTGCATGTGTTAAATCACCCAATACACCAGTATTTGGTGTATAAACCTGTTTAGTTTCTGGGTAATAGAATACATTTGCCAAGTTCATGCTTACAAAATCAATGCCCATTGGTGATAAATCTTCACGTTGACGGATTTCATCAATGTTAATCCAGTTACTATCCAATGCAGTCTTATAAGCATTAAAGCGTGTGAGCATATCAGCTTTAAGCAAATCATTCATATCAAGGCTAAAATACAAGTTGCCTTTCTCTGTTTCTAGCAACATTGCTCTATTAATAGCTTGAATAAAGCAATTTACGATTGGCATAATTGTAGTTTTAACAAAAATATTAAATGCTTTCTCATCTGTAAATGTTTTGTCTGTAAAGCCAAACAATTTATAAATTAAGTCCGCATTTGTTTGCTTGCTTTCATTTAGCTGATTTTCTACGGCGGTACTATCTGCACTTTCAAATGTAATGCCCTTGTTAAGTACGATTACATCACTTTGCCCTAGCTTAGATGTCATGTATCGCCATGCTTTTTTTAGTGCCTCTAAGGCTTTTACAGTTAAACGGCCCTCAGATTTTAGAAATCCTTTGCGTACACCCTTACTAATTACTCCATTTTCATATACCAAAGCGTTATACATACTGGATATATGCATTGCATTATCGTCTAATAAGCCACGGCCACGCACACCATCTTTAGAGTTTCGCACCGCACGCATGATATTGAAGTTATCATAGTAGTATCCATCGACTAAGTAATACACTACTCTGTCAATTAGCTTGCCATTATCTAGTACGCTAACCCTATTTTTAGGTATATACTGCAATGATTCCGCATCATTTCCATTCTTGCCTATATAACAATAGCAAGAACCCTCTAGGATTAGATCATTAATCATGGCTTGTTTCGTTTCAAACGCACCGAGTATTGAATTTGTTTCAATGTTCAATAGCTTTGTACGTTCATCATCCATGATTTCTGTTATCGTGTTCCCATCTCGTTTATATAAGCGAATTGGAATACCAGCAATAATTCCAGATATAAGAAACAATGCACTTGCTACGGCTGGCACTGATAACGCTTGTTGCCGTGTAACTGTTGTAGTTGCATCGTAGCTAGGAAGTGTTAAGTCCACCTCATCTGCAGTATCAATGAATGCATTTTCATCGGCTCGTGTTTCTGTTCCAAACAGATTTTTAACCCAACTCAATAAGTTTCACCCCCTTTCTATATCTGTACTACCCAATCAAGGGCACTATTTAACATGTAATTTTGATGTAATAGGTACATCGCATTGATGCCAGCTACTACCATATCTACCTTGCCTCGTGATTTCTTCTTATTCACATAGCGGTTCATATTGGTATCGTACACACATCGTGAGTTTTCAAAGTTAATTTCTAGTAATTTATTGCTTTTGTCATACAACAAATTGCCTTCTGCTACTAATTCTGCTACCCATTTAGTAGCAGGATGTAACACACTAGAATGTTGTTTGATTTCAACCATGGTATATCCTGCATCTTCTAATTTCTGTGCAGTTGATAGTGCATTGTATCTATCGTATCCAATACCCATGACTGTAACTTCATACTTGCTTTCAATCTCCATTATGTAGCGTTCTATTGCCCCATAATCTACTGTACGATTGCCACATGGTATACAGTTACCAGCGTTGATAAAATCACGATACGGAATGCGTTCAAGTTTAGATTTCTCATCTATCCTATCTTCTGGAATAAAGGCAACGGATTGTAATAATACTTGCCCTTCATCCTCATCATAGGCCACCATTGATACAGCACAGTTATCTGTTGTCATCGCCAAGTCTACACCTAGGAATACTTCACGACCGTTCCAATCGATATGATCCACTGCACCCTTTTGTAAATCAGCAACGTTTACAAAGCTTTCACTACCAGCACCGCTATAAATGATATTGCAGTGTTTCGTGATAAAGTTTTCACGCTTGCTTTCAATCTCAATAGCCACTTGCCGTTTAGCTTTCAAATCTTCCATGATTTCTGTTACTTCAATAGCTAATGGATTGCTTTGTTCTAGTACTTCATCATTCGTTGCCCACCCTTTTGTATCATCTGGCTCATACAATAAGGCAAATACCTTATCATCATCTACTGCACCATTCAATACACGCTTTGCATAGTCCACTTCATCTTCAAATGGATTGTTTAGCGTAGGGTATTTAGTTGAAATGATGAACCCTAACTTGTTTAATATCGTCAACTGCCCTGACCTCATGGCCTCAATAGCATAGGTATTAGGCAATGCACCTGTTTCATCTACTAGAAATACACTAGGCAACTTACCATCTAACCGCCCTGTTGAGTAGTTAAGAGGTATGTATCTGTTCTCGGTAATGTTGCAATGAATATAATCACGCAACATTTTGAACTTTTCCTTGCCGTTCATCTTGCCAAGCATAGCAGGACTACTACGCAATATTTCTTCAATAGCCGTTTTTATTTCCCGTGATAATGAACCATCTGGAGCGACTGAATAGAACTTAGAAAACTTAGGTTCAATAAAGAAAAGCAAAATAAAAAGAACAGCAATCAAAAATGTTTTGCCGTTCTTTCTACAAATTTCCAATATTGCATTTTCATATCGTCTTTTATCTGGATTATCACGCTCAACTGTACACATAATCGCAATAATAAATAGCCACTGAAAGCCAGCCATGGCATCATACACTGTTGTATTAGCCTTTAATCCTTTAGGCATAATCAATAATTTCAGCAATTCGCCAATGGTTCGCACCTTGTTTTCATCTATTTTGTAGCGACTATCCTTGTTATTTGCGATTGATAGGAACTCTTTCACCTGTAATTTTACAAACTTTGGAGCGTTTACCTTACCTTCTGCTACCGCCATTGCGTATTTATAAGCAGGATGTTTCTTATCCAGTCATCCCACCTCCTTGCAGCACATTTAGTAAAGGATCTGTTTCTTCTTCCTTTTGATTAGCAACTAATACACCTAGTTTCGCACGTGATTGAGGTGATAGGCATAATTCATCGCACAATTTCAAATATGTACGCACCAACTTTTCTTGTGTTCCTACAAATTCTCTATCAATAGCAAGGCTTGGTTTCCTTGCTACTTTTTTATTTGATGTGTTCAGCATATCCACTGCTACGCACGCTTGAATAATTGTTTGTGTATCCAAACGGCTTAATACTTTGGCTTGCCTTAATGCATCAACAATAAAGTTGAAAGCCTCTAACTGTGTCTTAGTTAAATAGCTTGGAGGCTCAATCACCGCATCATCTGTAAATGCATTTTCAACGGCCATACGTTTTTCTTTTTCCGCTTTTGTTAAGTGTTTCTTTGTAGTCCTTGCTGATACTGCTTTTCTCATATGTCTACCTCCTTTCCTCTGTGCTATGACTTTATAGAATACTTGCTATATAAATAAATATATATTCACGCACGCATGTCCCATTAGGGAAAATTGTGTAAATTGTGGTGAGCAGTACGGTCTGCCGATTTTTTTCAAAATTACTTCTTTATGGTAGGGGGGGTACTAATTATTTTCTTGAGATACTCCGCCTTATATTCTCCGTGGTCCGCTTTATAATGATGCGCCTTGCATAATGTAATAAGATTACTATGTGTAGTCCTCTTTCTCCATGCACTGTTCAATGGTTCAATATGATGCACGTCCAATCGTTCGCCTACACTAATATAGTTATCCTCATGCAAGCACAATCTACATAGATGCTTATCACGATCTAATACTTCTGCTCTACAGTCTTGCCACTCACTACTACTTCTGAACTTGCGTTCTTTTATTCTGCTCGCTGATGCATTGCTATGTTCCTGTTTGTAGTTTCTCTTTGGTTTGTTTGGACATTCTCCTTCGTGTATTCGTCCGCAATAACTACATGCTTTTAACATTGCATCACCTCTACTTTAATATAGCGTTACTATTACGCTTTAACTTCCCATGAGTTCTTTTGCATAATCCACAATGTGTTTTTCTTGCTCCACTCTGTGTAATATAGCTTTGACATATTCCCTCATATTCGATTGTGTCTGCAGTACAGATTCCATATTTATTATTTAAGCATCTGTTCCTGTTGCAACATATTCTAGTCATACATCATATCCCATTGCTCTACGATTAATTGCATATGCTTCATCATACGTTATTCCCTCACGTTCAGCTACGATCTTTAAACAATCTTCCTTTGTCGGATATTGTCCGCTATGAGTATTGATATGACATTGTGTACATAGTTGTATTAGATTCTCTCTAATATCTCCACCACCACTACCACGTGTATTTATATGATGTGGTTCAATGGCTGTTCTATTTCCACACACTTCACATATTTGTGAGCGCACTTCTTGTATTGTTTTCCGTGAGGTAATTCTTTTGTGTTTCATTATTCCTCCTACAAATAAAAAGGACTACATCATATTGTGTTATGCATCCAATGTGATGTAGTCCTTTTATGTAGTTTTCCTAAGGAGGCAAGTAGTGTTCAACTCGTTTATGCCCACATACAGTATCTCATATATTGAGTGTCAAATAATAGCAACCTTTTTGTAAATTACATCAAAGTTTTTAATTGCTCGTTTATGTAGATTATGAATATTCTGTCTTGAACATCCTACTAATTCAGCTACTCTCTCCCATGTGCAGCCGTTTATGTATCTATCAATCAGTACTGTTCTTTGTTTCGTGCTATGGATCTGATTAATCATAAACCTTGCACGTTCTCTTTCTTGAAAGTATGTGCTCCATTCTCTCATAATCTCATCTGTAACCGCATCAAGGTTTGCAACTTTATCTGCTATGGTTATTGGTTGACCGCCACTAATTCTTTCCTTGCTATAGTCAATTGCTTGTAGGCTCATTATATCCTGTCGCAATCTAAATATTTCCCTCTCCTTACATCTAATGTTCAAATCGGTATCTCTAATTTGAATTAAATATTCCCTTCCTGTCATCGACTAATATCCCCTTGCTTATCAAGATATTCTTCCCATTCCTCAAGAGAATATATTTTTATATTTCTTGCATTAGCATAAGCCCATTCTCCAATGCATCCTTTTGAGTGTTGCCAATCTCCACATAATATTAATACTGAACACTTTTCCAACATATCCAAACAAATTTGTAATCCCTTAGCATACTCTTTTTCAAAATATAACATAGAAAAATTATGTAATGGAGACAGATATACATTATTTCTATCTTTTAATACTAACTCTTTCATAATTTTATCTATTGCCATCTGATTACTATTTATGACATCATCACAATTTATTCCATTGGTGCTACCAAATGGATGCGCTACATATATCAATCTCCCATTCATTGTGTTACTCCTTTAGCTTGTAGATCATTAACATGGAACACATGGCTATCATCCGCATCAATTGCATCTATTGCCTCTTCTATTTCTGTGTTTTCAAAAAGTTTTCCTTGCGCTCTTTCACCTTGAACAAACATAACCACTTCTTTTAGAAACTCCATGATTATTTTATTTTCACTCGTTCCTACTGGTAGCCATTCACTTACTACCTTACAGATGCTCCCTGCTTTGTTTTCTAATCCACCTGTTATTTTTACTTTATCAATCAATGTATCATCATGTTTGTTATATTTAACGCCCATACCTACTAAGTAATATAAGTTTGCTGAAAACTTGAATGTTGGAAACCATTGTAAAAATAGTTCTTTCATTTTTTCGTATTGATGTATCATTTCTGGCCTATACAGGTCTTTTGTTTTTAGCTGATATGTTTCATCACATCTACCGTTATGTTTCATATATGTTACTTTGGTATATTCTCCAAAAGATATGCTTAACACTCTAATCATTTTACAGCCCCCTTAATGCACGCTCTTTTGTTCGCCTTGCTTGTAATAATTGTTTTTGTTGCTTTTCTTCACATTCCCATTCACCGCATATCATCTTATTGGCTTTGTTTGTGTAAAAGCGCTTTCCACATTGTACACAATATCTTGCGTACTTATATGCTTGCTCCATTCGTTCTATATTTTCTTTTGCTACTTGCTTTGCCGTCTTGCGTGGTACTACAGGTTTCCCTGCCATACAATCTGGACACCATGTGTTATGGTCTGTTGGTGTGTATAGTCTATCGCACCTATGACATTTTCTTTGCATTGCTCCACCTCAATCTCTTACTGTGCACCCATATCGTGCCTTCCGCATTTTATATCTGATTGCTCTCACGTTATCCCCTACATAACTATATGTATCAATTTCTTTGTATCTCTCTTTGTTTTGCTCATCTAGTCTTTTTCTATAGTCTAAATAGCTTTCGCATTTTCCGTGGCAAGCTACTTCTCTAAACTTGCACCCTCTGCATGGTACATCCATAGTTTCCTCGCCCATTGATTAAATTTACTGTTTGTCTTGTAAACGTTTCTTTTTATTCTTGCAGTTAGTAATTTATCAGAAGGAATTATCACGTATCCCCAACGTGGTATGAATATTCTTTTCCCTTCCTTTGTTCTGCACTTTACGATATGATCATGTGCTTTACACACATTTCTGAATCTACTATTCATGTTCATATCCCTCTAATTTATTCCCTACTATTTTTACCTTTCCATTATTTACAATGTAGGCTAAATCAAAATCTAATTCTCTACCTTTGACAACTGTATTACACCGCCATTGATATTTATTGCGACTATAATAAACTTCTGCCACTAATGGAGTATCCTGTATTGATTTGCAATCAAACTTTATAATGTCATTTTCGTATATGCGCTTTCCAATACAATCTTTTGCCTCACTACCTCTGCATAACGTTCCGTCCTCAATTGGTATCCATGAGTAGTTATCATTTTGTACTGCTAATAATCTAATTTGTTAGTAGCTTTGCTTTATTTCATCACTACTCACCCATTCAGTTTTATTAGTACCTAATCTAAGGCCTTTATATATGATTGGTTTCATGTTGCCTCCTCGTTTCTATCTGTAGGAAAGGGCGGATATACCGCCCACCCTGTTTTATTTGCTAACCGCATCAAGTCTTGCAGTTAATTCTGCAATTTGTGCTTTCATACTTTCAATTTCACCTTGTTTAGATTGTGGTTCATATTCGCTATGTTTACCAAATTTGAAAGATGCGCTTACACTGTACATGTTTTCACTTCCGAATGTACCTGCAATTCCTAGTAGTACTTTTTCATTAGGTCTGTAGTACAAACCTAATGCTACTGCATTGGCATTGTTGTAATGGCCATATGCAATAGATGCGCTGAATTTATCATCTTTGTTGAATTCCATAGGATGTAGTCCAGCTAATGCAGCCGCACCTGCACCTACTTTATTTACTCGGCCATCTAATCGGCTAATGTCTGATTTTAAATTTGTTAAAGCATTATGTGTTTGATGTTCTAATACATCAATACGTTGCTCATGATTTGCTAACATGCGATCATGTGCTTGAATGGTATCCGTATTTTGTGCAATTCGTTGTGTATTGTTTTTGATTGCATCCTTATGATTAGCTAATGTGTTATGTACTGCAGTATTGAATTGTTCTTGTGCATCTAATGCGTTATCAATGTCTGTTCGCATTGTGTTGATTGCATCATATGCAGCATGTAGTTGTGAACCATTCACCGCATCAGTTGAAGATGCGTCTACTCGTCCTGCAGCAACGTTCTGAATTTGTCGAACATAATGTTTTACTCCGCCATATCCTGCACGGTCTTTACTACCAACGCTTACTACTGATGTTGCATCTGTACCAGCGAATACATATGTTGTGTTATTCACCATTGCTTGCAATTGATTTACTGCATCATCTGTTACGCTATTAGTTCCTAGCGCAACGCTATTTGGTTTGTCTGCAATCGTATTATTACCAATTGCCGTTGTATCGTATCCTGTGGCTTGGCCATGTGTACCAATCACTGTGGCACCTTGGCCACTTGTTTTGGAATTTACCCCTACCACGATTTGTTCTTGTTCATTACCAGTAACATTGTTGTAGCCCATAATTAGTGATTGCCCTGCTGTTACACTTTGATTATTCGCACCAATTACTGTTGTATTATCTCCGCTAACTGCATTACTTCTACCAATTACTACACTTGATACGCCCCCTGCGTATGCACCATTACCAATGGCAATGGCATCGTATGCGGATGTTCTTGCTTGCGAACCAATCGCATACGTATATTCAGTTAGTGCCTCGGCGTGGCTACCGAATGCGAATGTATTCCGTCCTTCTGCTTTGGAGTTATTTCCCCCTGCAAAAGAATTCGTCCCATTTACAGTGTTATTTTCGCCAATAGCTAATGCGTTATTTGCGTTTACAACATTTTGATAACCAAACACCGCCGCACTATTAGCAGTTGCCACATTATCTGTACCACCTACTAAATTGTTTGTACCGCTTGCATATACGCTATTTACTACTGCACTTAATACCATTACTGCTAACATCATTTTCTTATTCATCTTATTTACCTCGTTTCGTACTAATACCTTCTCTTTCACAAAAGCCTTTTAATGTCATTCTTTCAAATCCCATTTTTCTTGCTACTTCTGAAAAAGATAATCCTTCGTTTATTAATGCTTTTAGCTTATCTACATCAACTCTTCCTTTTATCTTCTTTCTGTCAGATAAGCCAAAATGCTCTTTTAATGCATCTTTTATTTCCATGTCTGTATAGATTGTTAGCCCTAACACTAACCAATTCATACAATTCTTTGGAATACCTACTGTTGATGTGTTTTGCATAACTTCTCCTAGAATGGAATCTTTTCTTCTTCCTCTCCGTATCCATCAAAATTACTTTGACTTTCATTTTGTTTAAGTCCATAGGTAAGATTTTGTGCCACTACTTCTGTTACATATCTTTTTGCTCCTGTTTTATCTTCGTAGGATCTAGAACGTAACTCACCTGCTACCGCTACAAAATCACCTTTACGTAAACCGCTGTATACTTCCGCATCAACCCAACACACAATGTTGTGATAGCTTGTACTTTGTACTTCATTCACGTATTTATTTGTGGCCATTCTAAATGTAAGTACTGGCTTTCCTGTTTTTGTATATCTTAATTCCGCATCAGCTACTACATTACCGCTTAGGAATACTTGATTTATATTTAGCAATTTGCTTTTCCTCCCACTTTTTACATTCACTGCTAATTACGCATAGAGAAACTATTGCCATTCCTAGCACTATCCCTATTACGATTCCTATTCCTAGTAATTCCACTCTTTACCTCCTCAATCTTTATCAATCTATAGAACCTGTAAGGATACCCTTCCTCTGATACATCCTCTACTACGCTATCTGTTTCTACGTAGTACCCATTTGGTGGCTGTATATAATCTCTCCACTCACTTGGTTTTAGGATTTCTGTTTTTACTTTTGGTTTTTCAAGGTTCTTACTGCTATTCCATCTACGTTTGAAAGTTGTATCTTTTTCCGAATAACATGCACTGCGTTTTTCTTTGATAAAGTATCTTGCCAATTTAACTGCATCTTCTGCTCGTCCTTGATACAACATCAACTTATGCATACCATGTTGCCAAAGTTCATTGATTTCATCTGAATACAATTCCTCATTATTGATGATCATGTGGAAGTGGATTCTAGATTTCCCTTCCGCCACGTAAATGTATTTCAACTCTTTATCCATTTTTTTATATCTACGTTTGAGCCGTCTTATAAAATTCTGAATATCTTTTTTTGCATCATCCCATGTTGCTGGCTGTTCTTTATATGTGAGTGTGATATAACAATCATTTGTAGTGAAGTTATTATCAATCAACATACGCAACATTGCCTCTGCTTGCTTTTCATTCTGCTTTTTCTGTGCTTCTGGTGTGATGCATTTCTTTTTTACACGTTTGCCATTCCGTCTATATGTTCTGGAAGTATGATAATCAAGTACCTCTATCATATTTTTAGATATGACTTTTCTGCGTTTCCTCATCGTAATGTATCCTCATGGTCGATTTGTTAATATGTTATATCTAGTTAATTAGGAAACACCGACTTTATCGGTATTTCCTAGTATTAGCACGCCATGTATGATATAATTACGTTAGGATTTGTGCGTAATTTACGTGCTAGATTAGGGCTCTTTTCTAGGGCCCTTTTCTTTTTCCTTTGGATAATTGCAATGCATGTCTCCTTGACTGACTTCTAAATACTGACATGCATCGCAATGTTCCATATGAATAGATCCTTTAGCCTTCCTACAGTAATGTATGTAGTGATGGCTTTTTTTATTGCCTGTATCACTACAGATTGCACAATATGGTTTACTCATGTAATTCACTCCATATGTATCGCCTTACTGATTCCATTGTTGCTAAATGCCCTTCTCGTATTGGCCCATTCCCTGTGATACGGATATTCCATCCATCCTGTTTTTGATTTAGGAATATTACTCTTCCATTTCCAAGAATGGTAAAGTTTAACAATTGATGTTGGCGGTTATAAGTAAGATTTTTAATTTTTTCTCTTAACTCACTAACCTCTGTCTCATTGAACTTTAGGTATCTTCCTAGCAGCGTAAGCCCTCTTTCTTTTGTATTCATATTTCATCACCTCCTTTAATGTGCTTAACAGGAATATGATTGCCCCTGTTAGTATCATCATTAAAACGTTTAATAATATATTCCAGCCATGTAGAAACTCTATGCCTCCACATAGCCCTATAATCATCACCCATAACACTAACTGTATATTGGTGATAATATCTAGCTTTGTTCTCATTGTTATGCCCCCTTTAACCACTTCATATTCTGGCTTTTCATCCATGTTTCAAATTTGTCTACATGAACCAGTGTTTGTTGTGGCCCTAGTTGCATACATATATCATTAAACTTTCCTTCATTGCGGATCATATCTACTCTTCTGTAGATATACATTCTGCTGCGCCCCCATATTTTAGCTAATGTGCTAATAGGCACATACTTTGGTTGAACACGTTCCATGACTACTCCTTCCCTATCTTTCTTTGTCAGATAAATAAACTACATCAACTTTCATTTCTAATTCTTCTAACTCTGTAAGTGCAAGCTCTAGTTCTCTTTTAGCTTTTAATGTTCTCTCATAAACTTCATAAAATGTACCTCCAAGCAGCATTTTATTTATCTCTCCTTCTATTTCAATCACTAACATGAATAACCATCCTTTCTATTTCATCTTTCTTTTATAATTGCTATAATCACCTTGAAAGGAGGTGAAATTATGTCTGATATTAAAGAAATCATTAAACAAGCGGATTCTTTAAAAAGCACTATAGGTGGTTTACAGAATCAAATATCATTACAATCATCACCAGTAAACTATTTTCATTCTAGCGATGAAGAATACAAGCGCTATAAAAAGAAGGTTCAAGACTTTACTTCTGAAGCTCAAAATTTACCTAATGATCATTTAGAGGAGTTAATTCTTTTTGTTAATAAAGGTGTCCAGAGCTATAAGGATTTAAAAAGTAAATTCCACTACCTAACCGATTCTACTTTGCAACTTTATTTACTTAACTCACCTAAATTGAAAGTTGAGCCACCACTATATTCAAGTGATTCCCTTTACAGCCCTTTTAAGTCTAAAAATTATGCTCAATGTTATTTTGAATTAGTAACTATCCCCAATGACTTTTATGCACCATATTACTTTAGTGACTCTGATGAATTTCAATTGACCATTTTAGGTTTAAATACTTTGCAACGCTTAGAAAAAGAAAATCATACATTACAACTTGCAGAAGAAAGTCTTCGTATTTCAGAAGAAAGTCTTCATATTTCAAAGGAATCTGCTAAATATGGTAAATTTGCTGCATGGTTAGCTGGTATTGGTATATTTACAACAATAATAATTGCAATATTATCCTTTATATTCTCGTAATATTTAGAATCGTTAGGATTACTGCAATAACAAACATTCCCAAATTAACTCTTGTGCAATATCTTAGGTCTTGTAATGTTTCCTCTGTAGATTGGTTTTCTTTATATTTCAAAGCATCAAAATATTTAAAGATAATCCACTTTTTTTGAGCCACATCATGTGGCTCTTTTTTATTGATATTTGTTTTCCCTCCATCTTCTGACTTATTTTCCATATGTATTTGTAATGGAGTTTTCATTTGATTTCACCTCTTTGTTTCTTATAGTTTGCTGCAGTCTTTCTAATAGAATGAAGTACAAATAACTTATTTCAATGGTGATATAATGTTTGTGAAAGGAGTTTTGTTTATGACTAAAATTACACTTGATTTCACGAAATTTAATCACCAGTTAATCCTTGATATCCTTGATTATGTTGAATCTGATATTTTTGAATTTGATATTATTCAACTGCCAGCTAAGCATGAATCTATATTTACTTCATTGATTTCTAAAGTACGTAACTGTACAGAGAGCTTAACCATTAATCCTAATGAATTAGGTTCATTAATTAGTTCTATAAATTACGTTCTTAAAGAAATTGAACTAAAAAATATAGATCAAGATATTCAAGATGATTATTTCCCAGATGTACAATCTATATTCCAGTTAAAGCAGCAACTAGATGCATTGCTCTCGCGGTTTCCATCCGCCTAACAATTTTGTTTTTAACAAAACATTGTGTCATTAACTTTTCTTTACTATATGTTTTTAATTTCTTCCTTAGCACCTTGTTCATACAGGGTGCTCTTCTTCTTTTGCACCTTTTCATTTGATTTCACCTTCTCTAAATTATCAGATTTCCGTTATTTCTTCTGAAAAAAAAGAGTATCAATTTTATTCATGTCTAATTTTCCACATTCCATATTGTTTGCCACTCTGTCAATTTCTCTTTGAGTAAATGGTACTTTATTCGCTAAACGTTGCCCTAGCTGTGTTGTACCAATACCTAGAAATTGAGCAAACCCTTTTAGATTGTGAAAATGTTCTTTGATAAATGCTCTTAGATTTGTATAATCAAATTCCATTTTCTCACCTCCTTTTAATTATCGGCTTTCCGTAATTCAATAATACACTTGTTTCTCTCTTTTGTCTATCGGTTTTCCGTTTAAGTTTGGTTTAATATTTATAAAAATATATTTACTTTTGACGGTTTTCCGTTTATAATAATCATATAGCAAGTATTACAGGAGAAGTTATCATGAGTATTCAATTTATAAATCGTTTAAAAAGTATCATGAAAGAGCGCAAAATAACTCAAACTGAATTAGCAAAGCGTACTGGTATCCGTCAATCTTCCATTTCTGATTGGTTAAATGACCGATACGAACCAAAGCAAGATAAAGTATATATTATTGCTAAAGCATTAAATGTTAGTCCTGCATGGTTACTTGGTTATGATGAGAATGTTTCAACAAATCAAACTGAAGGTTATTATGTAGATCCTGAAACTGCTGAATATGCGGAAATGCTTCGTACTCGTCCAGAAATGCGTTTATTGTTTTCCGCATCTCGTGGTATCTCTAAAGAGGAAATGCAAGAAGCAGTAAACTACATAGAATTTATCAAATCTAGAAATAAAAAATAATACTATTAGGGGTTGTTAGTTTGATTATTAATATTATTGAATGTGATATTCCAAATGTAAAAGCCATTTCATCAACTGGGGAAGATGACGGTGTACATAATATCTATATTCGCAAAAACATGTCTATTGAAGATATGCGTAATGAAGTAAAGCACGAATTGCTGCATATCATTAATGATGATTTTCATATAGATCATCATGTTAATTTAATTGAACACATGGTAAGACGTAAAGAACTTACAGATGAATTGATTGAAGAAATAGATTTTTATCATCATGTTCTTTGATTTTATAAAAAAATAAGCCCCCACCGCAGTGAGGGCCATTAAAAACATCATACCTTAGAGGTACTCTATTTTTACTCCACCATTATTATACCATACCTCTAAGGCTTGTTTACTATACCATTTTTAGCCTAGGAGGTATTTTTAATGTGGTGTGAAACTGTAACCACCAAAGCTGGTGTTACTAAATATAAATTTCAAGAACGCTATATAGATCCATATAGTGGCAAAACAAAAAGAATATCTATTACATTAAATAGTAATAGTAGGCAAGCATACAAAATCGCACAAGCTGAATTACAAAATAAAATAGACTTGGCCACTAATACAGATATTGCAAAAGATATGACATTGAATGATGTTGTATCTGAATATTTAGAATCTAAGCGTGCCTTTAGAAAATCATCTACACAATATAGTATGGATAATCTTCACAAGCAGATTATGAAATGGTTTCCTAGTGATATATTACTTTCTAAACTTTCACCATATATTATTCAAAGCACCTTTGATAAATTTGCTTGCCAGTATTCCTACAATTATACAAAACTTGCCCTTAGTCTTATTAGGCAATCATTAAAGTATGCAAGGCGCATGGAATATATTCGTGATATTTCCTTCTTAGACAATATTGAATTACAAAAGCCAGTAGCTGATGTAGACCGCATCAAGAAACAACGCTCTAAATTCCTAACTAAAGATGAACTAAAAGATTTACTTGCACAATTGGATACTATCAATCATCATGTATCCCTATTATGTGAGTTTCAATCTTTAACTGGCCTTAGATTTGGTGAAATGGTAGCGTTACGCACTCAAGACTATGATAAAGAAAATGCTGAAATAGATGTAAACGCTACTTTATCCAATCGTGGTAGCTTTTCTGACCCTACCATGCGATTGCCTCCAAAGAATGTTCATTCTATCCGTAAAGTTAAATTAGATGCAAGGGCTGTGCAAATTATTAATCACTTTATAACAGCCAATCAAGCAAGGCGATTATGGAAATCTAAATTTGCTGACCTCGGTTATATCTTTGTAACAGATGGTGGATTGCCATATGATCTACATTATGTAAATCGTATTATAAAAAAACTTGGTTTCCCAAAACCAGTAAGCACCCATACCTTTCGACATACTCATATTTCTATTCTTGCTGAATCTAATGTTCCGTTAAAAGCTATTATGGAACGTGTTGGCCACAATGAACCACGTACCACACTTGCTATTTACACACATGTAACAGATGAAATGAAACAGGAAGTAAATGCAGCAATTACTAATATGGGTAAAGTACTTGCAAATAAATAAAAGAGCGCCAAGGCTTAATGCTTTGGCGCTCTTTGCTAATATGTCAAAAGTATCTCACTAATAGTATATCACTTTTAGTATTTTTAACAATATACTACACACTAAAAGCCACCGCATCATCTGCAGTGGCTTTTTTCAACCCTCATATAAAAGGGGCAAATATTTGTTTTTAAAAGGGGCAATAAAGGGGCAAATTGTTGTTACAATGCGTTACAATTTGTTACTCTTTATCTTTCAAATATCCTTGTAATTACTTTATTCGTTACAGTTTGTTACAATTCGTTACAATCTGTTAATCAGTAATTAGAAATGGTGCGGTTGGAGGGACTTGAACCCTCACGAGCGTACGCTCACCACCCCCTCAAGATGGCGTGTCTGCCATTCCACCACAACCGCGTGGAATACAAAAATGGTGCCTCAGGACAGAATCGAACTGTCGACACACGGATTTTCAGTCCGTTGCTCTACCGACTGAGCTACCGAGGCATGTTTTTTGTAAAAAAAAATGGCGACCCCGATCAGATTTGAACTGACGATCTTCGCCGTGACAGGGCGACATGTTAACCGCTACACCACGGGGCCGCGTATCAACTCTCGTTGACTACTCGTATATATTAACATGATGCCACTCATATTATGCAAGTACTTTTTTCTAATTTTTAAATGAATTTTTCCAAAATATATAGAAATATGAATTATACATCAAAAATCGTATATAATAATCATTTATATTCAGTATACTTTAATATACTCCAGATTAGACCCAAACTTATAGAAATAAAATTGGCACCTAGATTTCTATAAGGAAACCTTAGGTGCCAATTCAAATATAGTTATATGAAATTGTTGATTATAGTATTTCTACCAGCATGATACTGATTATAAATGATCCCAAGGACCGTCACGCAAGTCTTGTTCCCAATAATACTCAACCTTCATATCACTGCGTTTAACCTTATCGAACATCTTAGAACGTGGCGAAGTCATCACATTTTCGCTATGCTTACCACCAAAGTACGCATATTTAGACTTACCTAAGGTATACATAACAGATACATACGGTTCTACAGAACTAATATTACTTTAACCAATTCCTAAATCTACAGAAATATGAGGCGTCACATTCATTTTAGCGCCTACCCTTAATCCATGTATGGATTGCCACTTATGTTGATCAATATAGTACATCACTGCTGGATGCTCTCCTGGAGCTTTTGTTTTCCAATGATATCCTTCCACATAACTAGATAACCAACGAGCATTCTTATAATCTCGTGTATACCGTATATCAAAGCCATCCAGTACATGTTCATAAGAATAACGAGGTGTTCTATGAATACCATTAGGTGGTGAACTTAAGCTATCATGAAGTCTATTGCCCGTGGTACTTGACGCAAAGGTGTGTTAATGTCATAAGGCCCCACCGTTTTTTGTGATAGTCCATGGTATACATTGACACTAATCGTATTTAGACCAGCTACATATTCTAATCCTGCACTAACACGAGAAAATTTATTCTTAAAAGCATAGTCATAGAATACATTGGCACCGACGTAGGCATGCTCATGTGTACTAAGGCGACGATAGCCAACACCAGCAGTACCGACAACACCAAGCGTATCATGTTCTACTACTTCACCTTTATCAATATAGGTACCTTGACCGTCAATTCTTCCAAAATCTGAATCCGAACCATTCCAATATGTAGTAGTGGAAACTTTTTCGCCACCATTACCATCTAAGCGCCCCTTGTACAAACAACCATAGATTTATCATTTTTGCCATATTTTTTATAGGTTGCAATGTTTCTATAAAATACTTTGCGTTCATTTTCTGCTTAGAATTATGATTATGATAATGGAATCGTGTATCATAGCTTAGATTATTATCGGTCATTTGTTTATTAGGCATTGCATAATCATGATAAGAATCTTTCTGAGTACCTTGTAAACCAATACCGATGTCCGTACGATCCATCCAGCTACTTTGTTCAGTATCCCCAGCTTTTACATCAGTGCTCACATTTGCAGCCATCGTTCCCACACTTAGACTGCACATAAAAGCACTGCAAACCAGAGCTTTTAGTATTAATTTATCTTTCATTTCTAACTCCCCTCTTACACATTCACCTTAACGATGAATACAAGATGAATATACTTTATTATACCTATAATCTAAAGCTTTGACAACTATAGAGAAGGAGAAGTTTATGTGTTAAAATATATGTATTATATACATCGGAGCAACATTATGAGATCAAAAATATTAACAATAGCAATCATTATTGCCATCATAGCTGCACTGAGTACGCTATGTGGTATTTCTTATGGTATATTCCTCATACACCGGTCTATACATTCCAAACTATCCGTGAAGCCGTTGAAAACAAAGATGCAGATACTGTATTAGAGCACATCGATACAACATCATTGGTTAAAAATATCGTTACCCGCGAGGGCAACACCTATGTGGATACATCCTCACCATTAGGCAAGGCCGCTGTGGCAGCAACCAAAACATTCGGTCCAGCCCTTCTTGATGATGTAATTCGTAAATATGTAGAGGATCCAGATAGTTTCAAATCGCAAAATAGTAGTGATTCAGATGTTGAAAGCGAAGATACATCCAATACATTTTCTATGGTAGACCGCATCCAACGAGGTGAATTATTTAAACAACGCCATTTGGAAATCAAGAACATTACCTCTGAAGATGATGGCGATACCGCCACAGTAACCGTAACGATTCACAATACAAAGAACAAACCAAACAGCTCCCATCCGAGTGCTTATGAAGCACATCGGTGATGGAACTTGGGCTATCTATGATATCCCAGATATCGAAGCACTCTATAAAATCACAAGAAAATAAAGACCTCTTTTGTTAGGTTAATACGAAAAAGAGGCAGATGATAGCAAAATTCGACTTTGGCCCTGCGAAGCCCGAAGGGCGTAGACAGACCCGGCCGGTGGAGAATTTTGCTGTTATCTGCCTCTACAAACGTATTTACTACGAAAGAGGTCTTTTTTCTTCTTATCGATTTTTAGGTACTATCGCACAGGTTACGGTAACCTGAGATATCAAGCGATGGCTTTCATCATACATATCAAAGCGCCACACATGAGATGTTTTCCCTTGTAAGAGTAGCTGTCCTTTAGCAATCAAATCGCCTTCTGCTTTCATAGGTCGCATGTGATTTGCGGTTACCGATTGACCTACAGCAAATTGATCATCTCGAATCAGTTGATTGCTGATCATCCCCGATAAAATTTCACCAAAGGCCAAGGTAGCTCCGCCATTGAGATAGCCTTGTGGCTGCGCATGATAACTAGTTAAATGCATCACCCCTTGCCCACTGGTAGGTCCAGTTAGCTCTACACAATCGATTTGTAATGCGTCTATCATTGTCATAGTGTTCGTTTCTCCACTGTATATTCTTCAATACGATTATCCAATACATCAACGCCAAGACCAGCACCATTAGGCACCTGCATGGACCCATCGGTAAATAAAATTTCTGGATTGATAAGGTCATGTTCAAAATAGCGACTAGAATCGGATAAATCCCCTGCCATATAGGTATCACCTAAGGCAGCAAGTTGAACATGTAATATCTTTGAGATGCCTGATTCAACCATGCTACCAATCCAGTAAGGGAATACCTGCTTCGCGGCATCGTAAAATAGCGGCTCGCGAGTCTGAATTAGTCCACCCAGACGACCTACTTTCACATTGAGTACATCGATTAATCTATACTCGATCGCATAAGATAAGTCATCATAGGATAAAATCGACTCATCTAAACAAATAGAGGTCGTAATAGGCCAATTAGACAACGATTCCTTCCACGCTTTATAGGTAATCAGATTCGTCATGCTAAAGGGTTCCTCTATGCAGAGCAAATGCAAATCATTATAGGCAGCCATCATATCTAATTGGTCATAGGTATAACTTTGGTTAGCATCAACGGCTAAGGCTAATTCTGGATAAGGCTTCACGTACAAGTCGTGTCCGTTCATAACCATCACGAGGCGATACCTTGAGTTTAATTCGTTTGCAGCCATTAGATACATGCTGTTCCACGATGTCTAATAGTTTATCCATGGGCACGTCACCAATGACGATGCCGTTTGAAATGGTAGGTTCCAAGGACTGACCCATAATATACGACACAGAATTCACGCCTTTTCGGTTGCAGTCTAGATTAATTAAAGCATTTTCAAGGCCTGCTATCGTCATGGGCATATTGTCGCGCTTTAACCAAAATTGTAACTGCCGAATATAGGCCATTAATGGTTTTGGCCGCATCAAGCGCAACTCTAGAATATAGGTATCCACCAATTGTTTCCATGCGGAATCAACAGTTTCCGCCGTATAAAAAGGGTCGGTGAAAGCGACACATTCCCCGTATCCAACATAGCCTTGTTGATCCTCGATACGAACGATGATACTTTCACGAACACGAACAGTACCCTTAGCCGTTTTAAATTCAAACTTTAACGGCAAAGCCACACGATACGTCGTTATGGATTTAAAGTTCAATACATCATTCATGAGAACCTCCATTTGACGCAGTCATGTCGAGATGGGCGGCCAACGACTTACGCATAATCTTACCTGTCCCATTACGTGGCAATGCATCCATAATTGTAATGTATTTAGGCACCTTGTATTTGGCTAGCTTACTAGAAATATAGTCTCGCACGATCATTTTCGAATCGGTACCTAATGCATCTATATCATCAAAAGCAACAAATAGTGCGGGCACCTGCCCCCATTTCGTATCGGCTACAGGAATAACCGCACATTCCTTCACACCTTGCATAGCATACACAGTATCTTCAATTTCCTTCGGATAGATATTCTCGCCTCCAGAAATAATCAAATCTGTACGGCGATTTAAGATGTATAAAAACCCATCTTCATCGACATAACCCATATCATCGGTATTAAAATCGCCATGAATCGGCTCGCGATTAATATAACCCCTCATAACCATGGGCCCATTCAAATGGATTTCCCCGACCCCATCGACATCAGGATTTACGATATGTACGGTCATCCCCGGCAAGGGTTTACCTACCGAATCGAGTTTATTTAGATTTAATAATACAGGCATGGTCACACTTTGACTAAAGGTTTCTGTCATGCCATATGTTTTATAAATCGGAAGTTGTTTCTCCACACATGCATCAACTAGAGGTCTTGGTATAAACTCACCACCCAATAAGATGACACGCAATTGATGATGTATAATGCGAGGTTCCAAATTTTTTAAGATGGTAGGTACTAAAGACATCATATTAATGCGCCCATCATGAATATATTGCAGTACTTGTTCTTCGTCATAGGATTCCATGATTGTCATTGCGGTTCCATTGTAGAGTGATCGCATCAAAATGGATAATCCACTCACATGAAACAACGGTAATACCATGAGCCAATTATCCTGTTCAGTTCTGCCTAGCACCTCTTGTGATGCTTGTACATGAGCCTTAATTTGGCCCCATCGAAGCGGCACCGATTTAAACTGCCCCGTTGTAGCACTGGTATTCATGATAGCTGCTATATCATTATCATTAACAATCCAATCAAAGATATCCTTTTCCTCATTATGCAACATAGACTCCATAGATTCGAACTCCATAGACGTTACCGATTTAGGTACTTGGCCACATCGCTTAGCACTGTGTAACACAGTTGTAATATGTAGCTGACATAACTGATTTTCTATTTCACCCACTGTAAGATGAACATTTAATAAGAGTACCTCTTTACGGACTAGCATGGCTGGCCAAGAGATAAACGGCCATCGTTACGGAGTTATCCGACACTATAGCGATACGTGTATCTGACAGTGTTTGTAATCGCGTTGCCACGTTCACAACAGCACTATATATATCCTGATAGGTGTAATTATTCATACATATACGATTCGGATAGTACTGTTTTCCATATCGTAACCATTCCATCATCTCACCTCATAGCTAGCCATAATACTATAAAACATATACGTATAAGAAAGGCGCCTCATATAGAGGCGCACTGCACTTATCATGTAAAAGGTTCGAGTCCATACATAAGGACTAATAAACATATTCCTATTAAGGGAATTTAGGGAATTGTTTGAAGTCTGGTTTGCGTTTTTCTTTGAACGCATCACGACCTTCTTTAGCTTCATCTGTTGTATAGTACATCAATGTTGCATCCCCTGCAAATTGTTGTAAACCTGCAAGGCCATCTGTATCTGCATTGAAGGATGCTTTCAACATGCGCAATGCCATTGGGGACAATGCCAAAATTTCATTACACCATTGAACCGTTTCTTCTTCCAATTTGTCAAATGGTACCACGCAGTTAACCATGCCCATTTCGTAAGCTTGCGCAGCCGTGTATTGACGGCAAAGGAACCATACTTCACGAGCGCGTTTGTGACCGATCATGCGTCTAAATAACCAGCGCCATAACCAGCATCGAAGGAGCCTACGCGAGGGCCTGTTTGACCGAATTTTGCATTTTCAGAAGCGATAGTAAGGTCACATACGATGTGCAATACATGGCCACCGCCGATGGCAAAACCATTTACCATAGCGATAACAGGTTTTGGAATGATGCGGATTAAATGTTGCAAGTCGAGTACGTTAAGACGAGGAATATTGTCATCGCCTACATAACCACCATTGCCGCGCACACGCGTTGGTCACCGCCAGAGCAGAATGCCTCTTTATCTTCACCTTGGCCGTGGTTAGCACCAGTCAAGATAATAACGCCGATTTCTGCATCGTCGCGAGCAATTGTGAATGCATCAATAAGCTCAATTACGGTTTTAGGGCGAAATGCGTTGCGCACTTCTGGGCGATTAATCGTGATTTTTGCAATACCATTATAGGTTTCGTAAATTACATCTTCATAATTACGATCCAATACTTTCCAATCAAATTTGCTCATGGATATTACCTTTCCTTATATAAAAAATCTGCTAAGGCCGTCATAAACGGACCAGGCTTTTCTAAATGTACATTATGTCCCGCCCCATTGACGATGACATGTTCACAGTTTGGTATATTACTAAACAGTTCTTCTCCTATTGTAGTATATTTTGTATCTAGTGCGCCACTAATATATAAAGATGGCATGGATAATTCTTGTAAGCGATGACCCACATAGGGCATTACACCTTGCCCCGAGCCACGCAATGTAGCTGCTAATGCATAAGGACTATTATGAGACCGACGTTGAAACAACTTATCTTGTACAACTGGTGAAAGCTGATGTTGACTTTCAAAAATAGAAATGTTAGCCCATTTAGTAGCAAACCACTCTCCATCATTATCTTCTATAGCTAGTGCTAATTGTTCATCAGCAGCTTTACGCTCTTGTCGCTCTACCTCTGATTCAATGCCAACAGAACCACTTTCTAAGATGAGGTTTTCAATTTCAGAACTATACTCAAGAGCATATAGTAAAGCTAATCGTGCCCCCATGGAGTATCCCATGAGAGAATAGCTTTCACCAGCCACGGCAGAAATCACCGTATGCAAATCGTTGAGCATAGTAGGAATAGAAAAAGCAATCTCATCCTCTGGAATATCCGAATCTCCATGTCCAATCGTATCGATACGGATAAGTTGATAGCCTGGCACAACGATGCCATCCCAGGTATAACCAGACTCAGAAAAACCATGTAAACACACAAGAGGTTTACCGGCGCCAGCTAGCGTCACCCCATATCGATACTCACCAAGATCGACATACATGCGAAGTGCCGGATTGTATAGGGAGTTATCTATAATACTGCAAGCATATTGGCTCATAGTCGGTCCTCCTTGTTTGTAGGAATCTTCGTATATAGCGCATGTAATTCCCGACTTCGTTCTTTAGATGTGGGGATTTCAATAACGTGAACACCTGCTGTTCCTACATTGTTTTGCAACGCATTTTTCAATTCATCATTGCTGGACACACGCGTACAAAGTCGATACCATACAATGTCGCAAGGCCACTATAGTCTAGGCCTTGTGCGGTGCTAAATAGGTAATCAAAATGCGGCGTTCCCTTTTGTGGCAAATATTCAAAAATACCGCCCCCATCATTATTGTGAACAATGATGGTTACATTTAAGGGGTGCGTTTTTGCCACAGCGAGGCCATTCAAATCGTGAAAGAAGGTCAAATCTCCCCGTAAGCAATACAGTAGGCATGCCACTTGTAGCATGCCAAGGGCGGTAGAAACGGTACCATCAATACCGTTAACGCCACGGTTACCGTAGATAATAGCACTGTGACGATTACCAGCCCAGAAAATAATCCATATCTCGAATACTCATACTATTGGCAACCACAAGTTGGCTATTCTTCGGCAACAATTCTTGTAATAGATGAATCGTATATCCTTCAAATAGCTCTTGTTCCCTAGCTACTGTATCGAGTTGTTTACGGCCTACACCGTCTGCATCAATCCATGTAGCCAAATAGCCATTATCAACTGTATTGAGTTCCTCATCAGCGACTTCTGCATGGACCTCATTTGCCATTACATGAAGCTCAGAAATCTCCATATTTAGTGCATCAACCAAACCTTGTGGTGTCGATTGTACAAAGAGGGTCGTGTTTCCTGCAGGGTTTGTATAGTCCATTGTAGAGCTAACAGATATAATTGGGATATGTTGCATGGATGCCACCCACTGCTGAACGCGCTTAGATACGACCATCTGACCAATTTGTAACATGCAATCTGGTCGCAATGTATCTCGATACACCTCTTGTGAAAGCAATGCATCATAAGATGTAATGACTCGTTCATCATAAACACGACGCATATTGGACAATGGATCACCTAATATTGGCGCATGGAATATATTAGATAGACCAAGAATGGCATCGGTATCCTCAAGATTCGTACTTGGCCCTGCTAAGATAAGCACTTTTTTATTCGCAAGGAGGTCATAGATAGTGCATGCATCACCTGGCTGAATAGCAGCCGGAACAACAGAAAATGGTTGCCTGCCACATTCAAAATGTCTCCTATCCAACTCCGGTACCAATGGCTCAAAGAGCGGTACATTAATATGCACGGGTCCCCTTTTCACATCCATAGACTTCATATAAGCCTTACGAGCTACTAGGCGCGGATATGTATAGTAATGCTCCTGTTGTGGTACTGCCAATTCCTCGTAATAATTAACAGCTGTACCAAATATTTTTTGTTGATCTACCGTTTGTGGAGCCCCTACATGTTGCAATGTGTGAGGCCTATCTGCGGATAAAATGATCAAGGGTACACCGTTATATTGTGCTTCTAGTACAGCCGGCATATAATGTGCTACCGCTGAGCCCGACGTACACACGAGAATTACAGGCTTTCTATGGGCCTTTGCGATGCCTAAGGCCATAAATCCTGCGGACCTTTCGTCAATATTCATATAGGTTTCAAAAGCACCGTGTTCCCTAAATAGCATGGCCATCGTTGTAGAGCGCGAACCAGGGCTAAACACAGCATATGTGATGCCTAATTGGGCGAATTCATCCACCAAGGCGGCGATATATTCATTCATGTAATTTCTCCGTAATATAGATGAGGATATATTCCTCATCATATTTTTTCGCACTAGATCTTTACCATTTACAATGCATCTAGAATAGTACGCATTTTATTATTAGTCTCTATATATTCTTCATCCGCATCAGAATCGGCAACCACACCACATCCTGCATAGGCATAGAGAATATTATCCATAATCAAGGCAGAACGAATGGCAACGACAACAATGCCATCCCCCATATCCTTCATAAAACCAAATGGTGCAGCGTACATACCGCGCTCATGAGCTTCGTATGTTTCTAAGAGAGCCATCGCCTTCTCTCGTGGTTCACCACCAAGAGCCGGTGTTGGATGTAGTAATTTTGCCCATTCTACGAGAGATTTTGTGCTATCTTTTGCAGTAATAATGGTACGTAAATGATAGAGATGAGCTAGCTCCATAATGCCAGTTTCCCCCACCGTAACGTCTGGAGTGATTTGCTTCATCGTGTTCACGATACGGTCACGGACGATATTATGTTCAAAGAGATTTTTCTTATCACTTAGCAACTGTTCCTTAGTCCACGTATTAGGGCCATCCTTTGGTGCGGTTCCAGCCAGTGCATAACTAAGGATTTCGCTACCACGATGACGCACCAAAATTTCAGGAGAGGCCCCCACAAAGGTGCGCCCATCCTTCTCATAGCCAAAGATGAAACAGTTCGGATTATTTTCAACCAAATTGACCAAGATACTCGCCACATTAAACGGTGTATCACTTGTGAATTGCACCTCACGGGATGCGACCACCTTTGTCATCTCTCCACGGCCGATGCCATCTGAAATGGCATTCATCAAGCGGTCCCAATCGCCTTTATCATCACTAGTTTCACGGAAATCATGACGAATATGAGGCACTTCTATATCTTCGATGCTAACACTTTCACCAGCATGCAAATAAAAGGCTTCTCCATTTTCTACGATGTAGTAATGGGTGAACGCAATCATTTCATGCCCCATTCCCGACCACTTAGGATCCTTTGATGTGTCAAAAAAAGTATCCCCATAAAATACATACGCATAATTATGGCGGTCCTCATCATCTTTAACTGTGGCTAGACGTTTAGCGCCTACAACAATACGATTACTTTGCCGGTCCACCCAAAAAACACGTTCCTCATTGGGGAAATTAAGCCAAAAGGCTACAGGACTATTCAGTTGTAACGGTTCTTTATTATAAATCATAATGGTATATCGCTATTACAAAGAAAACAGACTCTATTACTTCACCAAATGTCATCTACATTGGTGTTTCTATGTATATCGATATTATTATATCACGGGTACATACTAAATTATAGGCAATAAAAATCCCCTACACCGTATGCATATGCATATAGTATAGGGGATTATGTATTATTTGAAAGCTTTTGCACCAATATCCTTACGATATTGCATGCCCTTAAATGTAATATGATCAACACGCTCATAGGCACGGTCTAAAGCGGTTCGCAAATCCTTACCCAGTCCCACAACACCAAGAACACGACCACCATTCGTGACATAATGGTCACCTTCTAACTTCGTACCAGAATGGAAAATGATGGATGTATCATATTGTACAAGTTCACCTAAGATGACATCGCCTTTAGACGAGATTTCTGGATAGCCTTTTGAAGCGAGAATGACACAGGCAGCAGAAGAGTCTTTCCATTTCACCATATTAGGTTGTAATGTACCTGTAGCACAGGCCATCATAATTTGTCCTAAATCACCTTCCAACAATGGTAATACAACTTGTGTCTCTGGATCGCCAAAGCGTGCATTAAATTCTACCACCTTCGGACCTTCATTGGTAATCATAAGGCCTGCATAAAGACAGCCCACATATGGCATACCTTCCTTTGCCATGGCTGCTACCATAGGCTCTAAAATGGTCTTCATGGCTTCATCGCGCAATGCATCAGTTAGCACAGGTGCTGGTGCATAGGTTCCCATACCGCCTGTATTAGGACCCTTATCACCATCAAAGATGCGCTTATGGTCTTGAGAGGCAATCATAGGAACTACGGTCTTACCATCTACAAAGGCAAGAAGGCTCGCTTCTTCACCTTCCATAAATTCTTCGATAACAACGGTACTACCAGCCTCACCAAAGCGATTTCCACTTAGCATGTCATCAACTGCTGGCTGCATTAGCTTCTTCAACAGTCATTGCCACTACAACACCCTTGCCAGCTGCTAATCCATCTGCTTTCACCACAATAGGGGCTCCGGTTTTGGCGATGAATTGTTTTGCTTCATCTGCATTGGAGAATACACCGTAAGCAGCTGTAGGGATATTATATTTTTTCATAAGATCTTTAGCAAAGACCTTAGAACCTTCCAATTGAGCAGCCGCCTTGGAAGGCCCAAACACAGGAATTCCTGCTTCATGCAACGCATCTGCAAGACCTGCCACAAGAGGCGCTTCAGGACCTACAACAACAAGGTCCACCTTATTATCTTTCAAAAAACGGATAAGATGATCCGTATGACACCAATCAATGCCTACTAGTTCAGCACAATTTTTCATAGCCGCACTGCCAGGAACGGCATACACCTTTTCTACACTCGGACTGATGGATAAACGCCACGCTATAGCGTGTTCGCGACCGCCACTACCGATTACGCAAACCTTCATAGTTACCTCTAATGTTTAAAATGACGAATGCCTGTAAATACCATCGCAATACCTGCTTCATCAGCAGCCTTAATGGATTCTTCATCACGGATAGAACCACCTGGTTGGATAATAGCCGCTATACCATGTTTAGCCGCTGTTTCTACGGTATCACCAAATGGGAAGAACGCATCAGATGCAAGAACAGCCCCTTTTGCAGCCTCTCCAGCTTGTTCAAGGGCAATTTTAGCCGATCCAACTCGATTCATTTGACCGGCACCAACACCGAGTGTTCGTTTCTCGTTAGAAATTAAGATAGCATTGGACTTTACATGCTTTACAAGCTTCCACGCAAATTCAAGAGCTTTCCATTGTTCTTCTGTAGGTTGCGCCTTTGTAACAACCTTATAATTAGCACGGTCTTCTACGATGTCATCTTCCGTTTGTACGAGCATACCGCCAGATACCTTTTTCACAGTTACTTGGCCAGATTCAGGCTTAGATAACTCGATGAGACGAATATTTTTCTTCGCTTCCAAAATATCTAGAGCTTCCTTTGTTGAAAGCTGGCGCCATGATAACTTCTAAGAAAATCTTACTCATTTCTTCGGCAGTGGCCGCACATCAACTTCGCGATTTAACGCAACGATGCCACCAAAAGCAGATACAGAATCGGCTTCGTACGCATTGACATACGCATCGTGCAATGTGGCTGCCGTTGCAGCACCGCACATGGATTCGTATGTTTAATAATACATGCCGCAGGATCCGTAAATTCCCACACCATATTCCACGCAGCTTCCATATCGACGATATTGTTATAGGATAATTCCTTACCGTGTAGTTGTTTTAATGCCCCCATGCCGTGAGCCTTGCCAATTTCTTTATAAAAAGCTGCCTTTTGATGGGGATTTTCGCCATAACGAAGGTCCATAACTTTTTCATAAGCACTTAAATATTCAGGAGGTGTAGGGCCTTCTCCAATAACACCACTCATATAATTAGCAATCGCCGTATCATAAGCAGCTGTATGAGCAAAGGCTTCTTTAGCAAGTGCAAAACGATAGTCTTGCGTCAATGCACCATTTGTTCTAAGCATTTCTAAAATTTCATCATAGTGATCAGGGTTAACCACAATGCCTACATATGCATTATTTTTAGCCGCAGAGCGCACCATAGTCGGGCCCCCAATATCTATATTTTCAATAGCATCTTCTAATGCAACATTTGGTTTTGCAATCGTTTCGCGGAAAGGATATAAATTTACAACCACTAAATCGATTGGTAAAATACCGTGTTCTTCCATAGCGGCTTGATGCTTTGCATTATCACGAATCGCTAAGATGCCACCATGTACCTTTGGATGTAACGTCTTTACACGACCATCCATCATTTCAGGAAAACCGGTAAGAGATTCTACAGCCTTTGCAGGAACGCCTGCATCAGAAATAGCTTTCAACGTGCCACCTGTAGAATAGATAGTCACCCCTAACTCTACAAGACCTTTGGCAAAGTCGACAATACCTGTTTTATCAGAAACACTAAGTAATGCGTTTTGAATCATCGTTCCTCCTAAATATAATGTACATTGCGTCCTTCTATACGTAATGCATCTTCACAGAACAAGCGAAGTGCTTCACGATAGGTCGCATGTTCTACGGGCAATAATCGTTCGGACAAAGTATCCTCTGTATCATCTGGATATACAGGAACCGTATTTTGCATGATGATAGGACCTGTATCCATACCGGCATCTACAAAATGAACGGTACAACCTGTTACTTTTACGCCCGCATCGATAGCCTGTTGATGACCATGAAGCCCTGGAAAAGGATGGCAATAGAGCAGGATGAATATTTAAAATCTTATGTTCATAGCGAGCAATAAGGCCGAGCCCCTACAATACGCATGTAGCCTGCCAACACAATACCATCAACACAATACGGCTCAAGAGCATCTAATTGAGCTTGTTCAAAGGCTTGCTTTGAATCAAATTGACTACGTTCAATAGCAATAAGTGGAATGCCCCAGCCTTTAGAGCGTTCTACAATACCTGCATCTGCATGGTCTGTAATAATAACGACAAACTCGCCATTGATAAGGCCCTCTTGCATCGCCTTGTACAAGGCTTCGCCATTTGAGCCTCTGCCGCTGGCAAATAGAGCAAGCCGCTTTTTAGATACGGAATTAGTCATTAAATACCGCCCCTTTTACGACAACAGGACCTTCGCCTGCAACGATGCGACCAATTTCATATACAGCTTCATTTCGGCTTTCAAGATTAGCTTTCACCGTATCTACATCATCGGCATCGACAACGAGAATCATACCGATCCCCATGTTAAACGTACGGTACATTTCATGCCAATCCACATTGCCCCATTCTTGCAATTTTGTAAACACAGGAAGACGTGGCCATGTATCACAATCTACCTCAGCAGTTACGCCATTTGGTAGTACGCGTGGAATGTTTTCATAGAAACCACCGCCCGTGATATGAACCATACCTTTGATATAGTTTTCTTTAATCAACGGTAATACAGCTTTAGGATACAAGCGTGTTGGTGTTAATAGTTCTTCCCCAAGGGTTTTACCAAATTCTGGAATGTCTTGATCTATAGAGAAACCCTTATGGTCGAAAACGATTTTACGAACCAAGGAGAACCCATTGGAATGAACACCGGAGGATGGCAAACCAAGAATGACATCACCAGATTTAATATGTTCACCTGTAATCAGTTTAGGACGATCTACAATACCTACGGCAAAACCTGCTACATCATAGTCACCTTCACCATAGAACCCAGCCATTTCAGCTGTTTCCCCACCAAGGAGGGCGCAGCCGGATTCCTCGCAGGCATTAGCAACGCCGCGAACGATATCAGCGACTTGTACTGGGATCAAGTTTACCAACCGCTACATAGTCTAAGAAGAACAGAGGCGTTGCCCCTTGTACAAGAATATCATTTACACTCATGGCAACACAGTCTTGGCCAATCGTATCATGTTTATCCATCATGATAGCGAGGCGCAATTTTGTGCCAACACCCGTCTGTGCCAGATACGAGCATTGGTTCTTCCATGGAATGACCTGCTAAGGAGTATAGGCCACCAAAGCCACCTAAATCACCTACAACACCTGCTGTGTATGTTCTTTTTACGGATTCTTTCATCAACTCTACGGCTTTATTACCGGCATCGATATCTACACCTGCATCACGATAGGTTAATCCTGTTTTATTCGAGCACATATTTGACCCCTTCCTCTTGTTCTGTAGGCACATCTACCCTGTAATCGCCATTGAAACAAGCGAAACATAAATCCGCTTCTGGCATGCGCCGCTAATAGCTCGGCACAAGCCTTCTTTTGATAGATAATGCAATTTATCTGCCTTAATATAATCTCTAATTTCTTCGATTGTATGTGTGGCCGCAATCAATTCTTTACGAACCGACGTATCAATACCATAATGACAAGAATATTCGATAGCCGGCGAGCTAACACACATATAGATTTCCTTAGCGCCTGCCTCTTTTAACATCTTAACGATAAGGCCGCTTGTGGTACCACGCACGATAGAGTCATCGATTAGTACAATGCGTTTACCGCCTACAACCTCTGGCATAGCATTTAGCTTCATACGCACAGCTAGTTCCCGTTCTTCTTGATTAGGTTTGATAAATGTACGTCCACTGTATCGATTTTTAATCAAACCTTCTGCAAAAGGGATGCCCGACGCACGAGCATATCCAAGAGCAGCCGTCGTGCCAGAGTCTGGAATAGACATGACGATATCTGCATCATATTTAGTTTCATTATATAATTCACGTCCCATATTGAGTCGTGTTTCATATACAGATTGGCCATCAATTTTACTATCGGAGCGCGCAAAATAAATATATTCAAAGACACAAAGTTTTTTATCAATTTTTTGAGGTTCTGCATAGATTGTGCTGCGCACACCACGATCATCGATAATAACCATTTCACCTGGGTCAATATCGCGAATAAATTCAGCTTTTATAGCATCAAAGGCACAGCTTTCACTAGATAATACATAGCCATGTTCAGTCTTGCCCAAGCAAAGCGGTCTAAAGCCTTGAGGATCGCGAACCCCAACGAGAGAGTCATTAGTTGTAATAACCAAGGAGAAGGCCCCTTCGATTTGTCGCGCCGCATCAGCAATGCGTTCCTCTTGCGTTTCAGCCTTAGAACGAGCGATTAAGTTTACGATAACCTCTGAATCCATAGTTGTTTGAAAAATGGAACCATCTGCTTCAAGTTGACGACGGATGCCTAGAGCATTCGTCAAGTTGCCATTATGAGCCACTGCAATTTGGCCGCCTTTGATAATGGATTACAAGAGGTTGAATATTACGTGGGTTATTAGAGCCAGTTGTAGAATACCGAACATGACCAGTCCCCATATGGCTTTTTAATGTTGGTAATTCCTTGATAGCCTCGGTCAATAAACCCATACCTTTTTTTAGAGCCACTTCATTACCATCGGTAATAGAGATACCCGCACTTTCTTGACCGCGGTGTTGAAGGGCAAACAATCCCCAGTATACATATCGTGCAACGTCAACAGTGCGGTCAAACACACCAAAGACGCCACATTCTTCATGCCATTTGTCAAAAATTGGATCGTAGTTCATCAATAACCCCCAGGTTATGCACGTTCGCCCGTTAAGCGGAATAACATTTCTTTATAAGCTTCTTCGATATTGCCAAGGTCGCGACGGAAACGGTCTTTATCGAGTTTTTCACCTGTTGTTGCATCCCAGAAACGGCATGTATCAGGAGAAATTTCGTCACCAAGCAATACTTCTCCATTATGTGTACCAAATTCAAGTTTAAAATCGACTAATGTTACATTCTTAGTAGCCAAGAAGTTTTTAAGGATATCGTTAACCTTCATAGTAATTTCGGAAATTCTATCCAATTGTTCTTGCGTAGCCCAGCCAAGAGCTGTGATTTGAGATTCGTTGGCAAATGGATCGCCAAGTTCATCATTTTTGTAGCAGAATTCAAGAATTGGATGTTTAAGAGGCGTACCTTCTTCAATGCCAAAACGTTTAGCCATAGAACCAGCAGCAATATTACGAACGATAACTTCTAGAGGAACAATGTTCAACGTCAATACTGTTTGGTTACGGTCATCTTCACGACGAACGAAATGTGTTGGAACACCTTCTTTTTTCAATAATTCAAAGAAGAATGAGGAAATTTTATTATTCAATACGCCTTTACCAAGGATAGTATCATGTTTTTCACCATTAAATGCAGTGGCATCATCTTTGTAGTGAACAATATATGTTTCCTTGTCATCTGTTTGATACACTTGTTTTGCTTTGCCTTCGTATAAAAGTGTTAATTTTTCCAAATCGATATTAGCCATGATAGTAATCCTCCTATGTAATAATTATTTATTTAATTCTGCTTGTAATGCAGCATTATCTGCTAAAACCTTGTCAGCCATATCTTTGCGATAAGCAACATATTTTTCTTTTAGTTCCTTGTTGAAAGTAGCACCGATTTGTACTGCAAATAATGCAGCATTTTTTGCACCATCTACGGCCATTGTTGCTACTGGCATACCAGACGGCATTTGTACAATTGCCAAGAGGGAATCAATGCCCTTTAATGCGGTTGCATTAAGAGGGATACCGATAACAGGTACGGTTGTAAAACTTGCTACCACTCCAGGTAGATGGGCTGCAGCGCCTGCACCTGCGATAAAGGCGATTGCTCCTTCTGCTTCAAGGCGCTCCACAAAAGGACTTAACAGCCTCTGGTGTACGATGCGCAGAAGCGATCACCATTTCATAAGGAATATTGAATTCATCTAATATAGCAGATGCTTTTTTCATCGTGTCTAGGTCAGATTTACTGCCCATGATAATGCCAACCTTCATTGTTCCTCCTTAATAAAAAAACTCGACCTAAAAAGGCCGAGTTTACACACTGATAGCGTTAGCAGAAATAGTCATAATAGTAACGGATGTTAGGTTCATATGTCTCTTCATGATAACGCCTCCTTATCTGTATCTAAATTGTATCAGACCAATTTGTATCGGTCAATCATTTTTCGAATAATAATTATATTAGTTTTTATAATTGTTCGTTATATTCCGAACTATGCAATACTTATATTAAAGATTGCACAGTATGATACGAATAATAATTATTATGTACGAATGTACATTGATAAAAAAAAGACTTCCACACATAGGTATGGAAGTCCCTTGTATTCTATTCCCTATTCACACGATATACTATCGTATAAGGAATATCATATTTTATTGTACATTGCTTTCAAAAGCAGCTTTCAAATCGCCAACGGCCTCAGGAATATAATCCACAATCGACGTCATTAAAGCATACATCAACTCTGGTATAAACTCATCATTAGCACACATGTAGACGCAATCTAAATACAATGTAGAGTCTTGTTCATCAATATAGAATTTATAGTTTTTATACATTGCATTCTCACGATTGATCAATGCATTAATGGCCGCCATATTCTGTGCTGTTACCTTTTCAGGGCCAAGCACTAAACGGATAACACTGTAAATACTATTATCTAAGATCACGAACATCGGCATATCCCAAAGCGGTGATTTAATATAGGATCGATATACGACTGTACCGTCTTCATCATCAAAATCTTTGCGCTCAAAAGCCGTTACTTCTTCTGCCTTCATAAATTTATCAAAGGCTAATGCTTTAGGATTCATACTAACCTCTTATTTTGCTTGTCCTACAATTTTCAAAATTTCTGGATGAACTTCATCTAAGTGCGGTTTAATAACCTCTAACATAAGATTAACCAATACTGCTGGTTCAAATGTTTCAGCTGTAGATGGCACAGAAATATCGGTGTAAATATTGCTGTCCTTCATCATTTACATAGTATTTTGTCACTTTAAATTGTTGGTTAAGCTCATTCAATTTAGGCAATACTTTTTTAATGGCTGCATCGGTAATACTCGTTGTTGTAACTGCAACACGAATATAGGAGAATACAGAATCATCCAACACGATAAAAACAGGTAAAGAATTACCATGAATTTCTAAACGACCATGGTATACAACCGTATTGTATTCATCGCCTTCAATAACATCCTTTGTAAACCATTTATTGCCAGATTTTTCAATGTCCGCTACGAGTACATCAAATTTCTCAGCTTTTACGTTCATTATTTCTACCTCTCTCCGCAAAAAACTATAGGACTAGTCCTCTATAAAAACACATTTATTATCTTTAAATTCTTTGATGCGCACTAAGGATTCAACACGGAAACCAGCATTTTCTAAGCGTTCACGACCTGGTTGGAAAGACTTTTCAATAGCAATTGCCATACCAACCACTTCATCGCCTGCATCTTTTACAAGTTTAGCAAGCCCCATAGCTGCTTCACCAGAGGCCAAGAAGTCATCAATAATTAAAACTTTTTCGCCTGCTGGCAAGAATTTTTTAGAAATTGTAATGTCATAATTTTCTTCTTTTGTATAAGAATATACAACAGAGTGATACACATCATCGACCATAAGAATAGATTTTTTCTTACGAGCAAATACTAATGGCACATCTAGTTCAAGAGCAGCCATCAATGCCAAGGCAATACCAGATGCTTCAATGGTAACAATACGTTGAACACCAGCATCACGATAGCGGTCAGCAATTTCTTTACCAATAGCTTTAAATAATTGTGGATCGATTTGGTGATTCAAAAAACCATCAACTTTTAATACACGATTGTTTAAGACAATACCTTCTTCACGAATGCGTTGTTTTAATAATTCCATTTCGTTTTACCTCCGCATAACTATCTTTAAATTTTAACGTAAATCAACGCTTAGGGTCAACAAAAAAACACACTTTATTGAAAAAAAGAATAAAGTGTGTTTGTAATTCATATTTATAAAACTTTGTCTCGCTTATCTTCACGATTAGTCAATAAATTTGTAAATCTAGCAGCGCCTTCGGATTGTGGAACGAGACGCGACCGAACAAGTACGATATCTCGCGTTGGCACAGGAATATCTGTATCAATTTTTACGACAGTACCTTCTTGCATTTTTTCTTGCACCACATTACTTGGCAACATAGCGATTCCCATGTTAATTTCCACAAGATCGAGGAGAACGTCTACACTACTCAATTCAAAACGCGGTTTACTACAAGCACCATGCGTTACTTCATCAAAGAAAGTACGGCTAGCTGTTCCCTTTTGTAGTAACAACATAGGCTCACTGAGCAAGCGGCCTTGGTCAAAGAAGCCTGCCCCTTTATATTCATGACCGCCCACAAAGATATCTTGGATGCTCGCCAAGGTAGTAACTTCTAATTGTGTATTGCTACGCAAACCTTCGTAGTCATTAACTACAGCTAACTGCACTTCTTTATTAATGACCATTTCCACACAATCTGGGGACGGTCTGTTTATGATATGCAAGCCAATTTGATTTTCTTGCAATTGCCATTTATGAAAGTAGGGCAACAAGAAATGACGACACAGTGTATCTGTAGCAGCAATATTCAAGCTTTCGTAAGCTTGATTCACCCGTTCTTGTAATTGCGTAATCCCATTATCTAGAATGGAAAATGCTTTGGCTACTGTATCGAATAATTCCTTGCCTTCTGGCGTAAATGCTACCGATTTAGTAGTGCGCACAAATAAAGGCATTTTTAATTCGCCTTCTAATTGTTTGATACTTTGACTAATTGCGGACTGCGAAACACCTAGCTCTTTTGCAGCGCGAGAAAATGACAAATACAACCCAACTCCTAAAAATGATCTATATAGATCTGCTGATACTGCCATTTTATCCTCCTCTGTTATATACTAATAGTATAGTAATACATTATTAATATTCTACTTTTTACTCAAAACAAGATGCTATTGTTACGGTTTATGAAATTTTGGTCTTATGACCTTCATGAAAACTTCATATCTATAAGTAGCGTTAATCTTTATATAAGTAAGATTATCTTTACTTATAAGTCTAGACCGACTATACTTATCTTGTCAACACCAGAACTCATTTATTCTGCATATTACAGGAGGCTATATGGCTATTCAACGACTATTTGTAAGAAAACGTGATGCTTTCGCTAATGAAGCAGCACATGTATTAGCTACATTACAGCAAGAATTACATGTACCAGCTACAGCCGTGCAAATCTATGAACGTTATAATGTAGAAAATCTTAGCGATGACGCATTACAAAAGGCTAAACATTTGATTTTTTCTGAACCACCTGTTGATTTAGTAGCAGAAACATTAGATATTCCAGCAAATGCATTTGTCTTTGCTATCGAATATGTACCAGGACAATACGATCAACGTGCAGACAGTGCCGAGCAATGTATTTCTATGCTCACACTGACAACAGGTCATACCGTTCGTTGTGCAAGAGTATTTGTCATAGAAGGTACTTTTACAGACGAAGAAAAAAAATCAATCAAACAATATTACATCAATCCTGTTGATTCTAGAGAAGCAAGTCTCGAGTTACCTGATACCTTGGCACTTAAACTAGAAGAGCCAGAAGATGTAGCTATCATCGACGATTTTACAGAAATGTCAGAGGATGCACTACAAGATATGATTAGCGAATATGGACTCGCTATGACATTGGCAGATATCAAATTAATTCAAAAGCAATACAAGAATGTAGAAAAACGCAATCCAACGATTACAGAAATTCGCTTATTCGATACATATTGGTCTGACCATTGCCGCCATACTACATTTATGACAGAGTTAACGGATATTACTATCGAAGAGAGTCGTTTCACAGAACCAATCAAGGAGGCACTAGAAGAATATACGGAAGGTCGCAATTTGTTATATACAACTAAGGTGAAAGCTCGTTCTCTCATGGATATGGCCACATTAGCTGTAAAAGAATTGCGTCATGCAGGCGGTCTTACTAACCTTGATGAATCCGAAGAAATCAATGCATGCACTATCATCGTTCCCGTTGATGTAGATGGCAAAGAAGAGGAATGGCTCTTGCTATTCAAAAACGAAACTCACAATCACCCAACTGAAATCGAACCTTTTGGTGGTGCTGCCACATGTCTTGGCGGTTGTATCCGCGATCCTCTAAGTGGCCGTTCTTATGTGTATCAAGCTATGCGCATCACTGGTAGCGGAGACCCTCGCACACCGCTAGCCAATACACTAGAAGGCAAGCTACCACAAAAGAAAATTACTGTTGAAGCCGCACGTGGCTATTCCTCCTATGGTAACCAAATCGGCCTTGCTACTGGCGAAGTTAAAGAATACTATCATCCAGGTTATGTGGCAAAACGCATGGAAATCGGTGCTGTTATCGGTGCTGCTCCGCGCAAGCAAGTGCGACGTGAAGTACCAACACCAGGTGATATCATCGTACTACTCGGTGGTAAAACAGGTCGTGATGGCTGCGGTGGGGCTACAGGTTCTTCTAAGGAACATACATTAGAATCCCTCGCTACTTGTGGTGCAGAGGTTCAAAAAGGGAATGCCCTTACAGAACGTAAAATTCAACGCTTATTCCGTCGCCCTGAGGTAACAACACTCATCAAACGTTGTAATGACTTTGGTGCTGGTGGTGTCTCCGTAGCCATCGGCGAACTAACAGATGGCGTTACCATCAACCTTGACTTAGTACCTAAAAAATACGACGGTCTCGATGGTACAGAACTCGCTATTTCCGAATCCCAAGAACGTATGGCTTGTGTCATTGCACCAGCCGATGTGGATGCATTTATGAAGTATTGCGATGAAGAAAATCTTGAATGCACAATCGTTGCCGATGTAACCGATACAAATCGCCTCATCATGACATGGCGCGGAGAAACAATTGTCGATATCAGTCGTGATTTCTTAAATACAAATGGAGCGAGTCAACAACAAGAAGCTGTAGTGACAGCTCCTACTGAAAAATCTTATTTCCGTCGTGGTTCTGCAAGTGCCGACAATTTCAAAGATCAATGGCTCGAAGCAATATCTACATTAAATACTGCTTCTCAACAAGGCCTTGTTGAACGCTTTGATAGCACAGTTGGGGCCAATACAGTGCTCATGCCATTTGGTGGTAAATATCAAAAAACACCTACCCAAGGTATGGTGGCAAAATTACCAGTTCTTCACGGTGAAACAACAACTGCTAGTATTATGACACATGGCTTTGTACCTGAATTGTCCGCTTGGAGTCCATACCATGGCGCACAATATGCCGTGCTTTTATCCGTTGCAAAACTTGTGGCACTCGGTGGTCGTCGTCAAGATGCATACCTTACTTTACAAGAATACTTTGAACGTTTACACTCCAAAGAATCTTGGGGTAAACCGGTAGCAGCGCTTCTAGGTGCTTACAAAGCGCAAAAAGAACTTGAGATTGGTGCCATTGGCGGCAAAGATTCTATGAGTGGTACATTTATGGATTTAACGGTACCGCCTACCCTCGTATCCTTCGCAGCGGTAACAGCTCCTGTTAAACAATATTGTAAGCCAAGATTTAAAAGGACCTGACCATCGTCTCGTATACTTTGATGTACCTCGTACGTACAACGATACACCTGACTGGGATCACTTCAAAGAAAATTGTGATATCTTACAAGAGGAAATTGAAAAAGGTCGCGTATACTCTGCCTATGTAGTAGACCAAGGTGGCATCCCTGAAGCAGTTTCCAAAATGGCTCTCGGCAATAAAATTGGCGCTAAGTTCGACAAATATGCAGAACGAGCTATTTTCCAACCAGCTATAGGTTCTTTCATCGTAGAAGTAGATATTACAGCGGTTAACCATTTACTTGAATTGTCCGACGTTCGCGTTATTGCAGTTACCCAAGACAAACCTGTCATCGAATGGAATGGCCAATCTGTAACACTTGATGAAATCGAAAAAGCATACGAAAAACCATTATCCGATATATTCCCATTGGAAGCAAAATCCGGTACTGGTGAAGCGGTAGCTTACATTCACGATCAGCACGCAAAACCTCGCAGTACCTCCTTAGGTGCTAAACCAAAGGTACTTATCCCTGTATTCCCTGGCACTAACTGTGAATTCGATTCCGCTCGTGCTTTTGAACGAGCTGGTGCTATTGCAGACATCGTACTGATTCGCAATCAAACGCCAGAACAATTAAAAGAATCTATTGACGTAATCAAAGCTAAATTAGCAGAGTCTCAAATTCTTATGTTCCCTGGTGGATTTAGCGGCGGCGATGAACCAGATGGGTCTGGTAAATTCATGGCTACCCTATTCCGCAACCCATATCTTGCAGAAGGCCTCGAAAACCTACTTTATAAACAAGATGGTCTAGTTCTCGGTATCTGTAACGGTTTCCAAGCGTTGATTAAATTAGGTCTATTGCCTGGTGGCCATATTGAAACATTAACGGCAGATCACCCTACCTTGACATACAATACCATTGGACGCCACGTATCCCGTATGGCCAACACTAAGGTTATTTCTACAAAATCTCCTTGGATGTGTGAAGCTAAGGCTGGCGAAATTTATACAGTTCCTATATCTCATGGTGAAGGTCGGTTTATCGCATCTCCTCACAACAGGTATTGGAATTCAATAAAACTGGTCAAATCGCTACACAATATGTCGACTTTGACGGTATAGCATCCATGGATGGACGATTTAATCCTAACCAATCCGTGGCTGCTATCGAAGGTATTTATAGCCCTGATGGCCGCGTATTTGGTAAAATGGCGCACTCCGAACGCTGTGGTGCAGATATTAGTAAAAATATTCCAGGCAACTTAGAAATGCCAATCTTCACATCCGGCGTAAAATACTTTAAATAATCTATATGGCCCATTCTTCGGAATGGGCTATATTTACAAACTTTCACAATACCCGTTCTAATATGTGAAAGTTAACACAGTTATAACACATTGACATATATCGATATATTGATTTTTTTCGAAAAAAACTGTATTATAAGATGTCAATATAATTAATTAAACCGTCATCACATGGATGAGGTTAGTTATGTATATACATATGTGTAAGGAAAGGATATTACTATGCATTGTGCTCAAAAAATGACCCATAATATCTACTGGATTGGTAGTAATGACTGGACAACTGAACGTTTTGAAAACTTATTCCCTATTCCAAATGGTGTAAGCTACAATAGCTATTTCATCGATGATGAAAAAACTTGCGTTGTAGACTCTGTTGATGCAGAAATTCGCGAAGAATACTTTGACAACTTATCCCACCTTTTAAATGGTCGTGATCTTGATTACATCATCGTAAACCATATGGAACCTGACCACTGTCAAACATTGTTAGAAACATTGGAACGCTATCCAAATTGTAAAATGGTTGGTAATGCAACAACATTCCGCATGTTCGAACAATTCTACCGCACACCAAAGCCTGATCAATATTACACAGTAAAAGAAGGCGACGAAATTTGCTTAGGTAAACATACTCTTGTATCCTACACAATGCCTATGGTTCACTGGCCAGAAGTAACTTGTACCTATGAAAAATCTACAGGTACATTGTTCTCTGCTGATGCATTCGGTACATTTGGTACAATCAATGGCAACATCTTTGCTGACCAAACTGATTTCGTAGCAACCTATGAAGATGAAGCTCGTCGTTACTACACAAACATCGTTGGTAAATACGGTCCTCAAGTACAAAATGCAATTCGCAAGGTTTCCGGCCTTGAAATCAAACGCATTGCTCCACTTCATGGTCCAATCTGGCGTACACCTGAAACGATTGAATATATCTTGCACAAATACTTACATTGGTCCAGCTATACAGCTGAGCAAAAAAGGTGTTGTTATCGCTTTTGGTTCCATGTATGGCAACACTCGTGACATCGCTCAACAATTGGCTAAACAATTGTCTAAACGGGGTGTTACAGATATTAAAATCTACGATGTTTCCAAAACTAATCCTTCCTACATCATCGCTGATGCTTGGAAATATACAAACTTGGTAACAATTGCACCAACTTATAACTTGAACCTATACCTTACTATGGAAAACTTCATTCACGAGTTAAAAGCGCTTAACTTCCAAAATCATAAGGTATCCATCATCGGAAACCATTCCTGGGCTTCCGCTGCAATGAAAACAATGGTTGCTCATTTCGAAAACGACTTCAAAGATATTGAAATCGTATCCCAACCTCTTGATATCAAATCCTCTTTAAAAGAAGAAGATATCCCATTAATCGAAAAAATGGCAGACGATATCAAAGCATCCATCGATGCACAAGAAATTAAAGAAGTATTATAATATACATACTAAAAGCCGTCCTTCGGGGCGGCTTTTTAAAACTCTTATGAAACTATAATAATTCTACTATTTTGTTCTTGACATAAATCTAACTTTTTCATATACTATACAAGTACCTGTTACACAACAGAATACATGGAGAGGTGTCCGAGCGGCTGAAGGAGCATGATTGGAAATCATGTGTGCGGTTATACCGTACCCAGGGTTCAAATCCCTGTCTCTCCGCCACATAAAAGAAGGTTATCCGATGGATGACCTTCTTTTTTTGTATACAAAGACCGCTTAATGGGCTTATAGGACAAAAAGTGTGTGTGAAAACCCTTATAACACTAGATATTTACTAGTGTTATAAGGGTTTAATCTTTTTCTGGAGAAGTTTGAGGGTGGACAAAAAGTGTGGGTAAAAACATCAATTAACCCTTGTAATTACTGATTAAAATGAGGTTATATCTTCCTATATATAAACAAATATGGAGGAAGAGTTTATGCGACAAATAAAATGTCCTGATTGTAATGAAACATGTATTAAACACGGTGTTTTAAAATCTGGTTCTCAGCGTTGGTTTTGCAAACATTGTAAGGTGGCATTTACCGTTAAAATTAATAATTTAAGTAAAGAGTTAAGCCTATTCTTGAATTGGTTATTTAGCACCGATATTCAAGCTGATATGCCTGGTAAAGGTCGTACATTCAGGCGTAAAACCGCTAAATTTTGGTCCATATGGCCATTGCCACCAAAAGTGGAAGAAGTACATGATGTGGTATATCTTGATGGAATTTACTTAGCTAGGAATTTATGTGTATTGATTTGTTGCAATGATACTCATGTTCTAGGATGGTATGTCTGTCGTTATGAGCATGCTAGAGCTTGGCAGTGTTTAATGGAACGGATTGCCGAACCTAAAGTTGTTGTGTCTGATGGTGCTAATGGTTTGCCTAAAGCATTACGTAAAGTTTGGCCTCATAGCAGTCACCAAAGATGCCTGTTTCACATTTTTTGTCAGGTTAGACGATATACGACAAGTAGACCTAAAACGTTAGCAGGAAAGGACCTTTATACTCTTGCTAAAGATTTATTTAATGTGAAAACAATGGATCAAGCTTTTATATGGATTAATAAACTTTCGGCGTGGCGAATGACATATTCTGATTTTTTACGAGAAATGACGATTGATGAATTCGGAAACAAACGCTCTACACATGAGCGTTTGCTTAAGGCTGAATCATCATTATGGCGTCTGATTAGGCAACAAACTTTATTTACATTTTTGAGAATGTATTGATATTACAATACCTACAACAAATAATCGTATTGAAGGTGGAGTAAATGCTCAACTAAGAAGTATGTTACGGGCTCATAGGGGCCTTTCACTTGAAAGAAGACTAAAAGCGGTCTATTGGTGGTGCTATATGCACTCACCAAGACCGCTTTCTATTTCAGATATATTAAATTGTATGCCTACAGATGAATCGATTGCTGCTATCTACAAACGGTTATCTGATTATTGCCAAATAGATCGTTCAATCCCTCAATGGGGTGATGCTCCTGTTTGGAATGAGCTACATATGTCTACAGATTTTCCAACTTATTGGGATTAGTCACACACACTTTTTGTCCTATAACCCGCTTAATGCACGCTGATATCCCCCCTTTACTGGACGCCCAGAAAAAAGGATGAAATATCACGCGTCATTAAGCGGTCTTTCATTTGTACCGATTAATGGTTAGCAATACGCTCCATTATTAATGTAAAATCATGGATTGAATATCTACCTTTTTATCACTAGGAATCATGCCTATAGAAATTAAATAATCCTGTGATGCTTCTAAGCTTTTAATATCCGAATCGGCGATTGTCGTATCAAAGTTGTACCAAGGGGCCATTGTAGCCACATCTGCGGCTGTTAAACCAGTTTCTTTCGCCACAATATCATAGTAAGCATTAGGATCTTTTTCATAGGCTTGAACTGTTTGGTTATGTGTATCCATGTATTGTTTAACTAGATCAGGATGCTCCTTAGCAAACTTGCCACTTGTTGCAATGACAATGGATCCATCAATATAGCCTTCACCACTTACAACAACGCGAGCGCCTTGTTGAATCGCTTTTAACGCTACAGGACCTGCTACCATAGCTACATCTACATCGCCAGAATCAAGTGCACTAGCCGCTTGTGGAATGCCTCCCATTTATGAATTCTACATCATTAGCAGTCATGCCATTTTTATCTAATGCAGTCAACAATAATTGATGTAAAATCGTGCCCTTAGGCCCCATTACCTTCTTACCTTTTAAATCTTTTACAGACTGAATATTTGGATTTTTAGTAATTAGCACAAATGCTTTTGGCGCACGGCTATACATGCCGATAATCTTGATATCTGCCCCATTCGCCTTTGCTAGAATGGCAGATGTACCACCCAATACGGTAGCAATATCAATATCGCCGGATTCCAACGCTGCTGTTTGCTTAGGCCCTTCTGTAATTTCCGAATAGGTAACACCTATATTCTTTTCTTTGAAAGCCTTCTCCATAATACCATTTTGTTTTTCTACAATGGACGGAATATTTAGAGGCGATTTTACATAGGTCAAATGTAAATCTTTTAGTTCTTGTTTTGACTGTTCAGAGCCACAACCTACCATTACAAGTAATCCTGCGATTAAACATAATCCAAGGACAAGTATTTTTCGAATAGAATACTTCATATAATCTCCCTTTCATAAATTCATATATTCTCATCAATCATTAGCAATCATAGACTGTAGCTTTTCAATACATGCAAAACGACGCTCCAAAACATGAACATCCTCTTTCCATCGCTCATCCTGTGCAATGGGGTTTTCTACAATCTCATGATTACCATTTGAATTAATAACAATAATAATATCCCCCAGCAGAGATGCCTCTTGTAAATCATGCGTAGTCATTACAATGGACAGGGATTCTTTTACATACAACTCATATAAATCACGCTGTAATTGTTGTCGTGTAAAATAATCGAGTGCCCCAAAGGGTTCATCCATTAAGAGAATTTTCTTGTTGCTACAAAAAGCACGCCCTAATGCGACCCGTTGAGCTAAACCGCCCGATAATTGGGTTGGATAGAATGAGCCATATTGCTGTAATCCTAGTTGCTTCATATAATGATTAATCGTTGACTCATCAACCGTAATGCCACCATATTTTGAAAACGCCATGTTTTCACGCACCGTAAGCCATGGTAACAACCGCGGTTCTTGAAATACAAAAGCCAGGGAATGTTGCACCACATCAGTGTTCATACCATCCACAAAAACAGTTCCCTCCGTGGGGCTTTCAAGGCCTGATAACAATCGTAACAATGTCGTTTTACCAGAGCCGCTTTTACCTACGATACAGATTAATTTTTGCAATGGTAATGTTGCCTCTAAGGGGTGTAGTCCAACTAAGACATTGTGTTCGCCCCTATACAGTTTGCTAAGATTATTAATATGTAAACTAGGAGCCATATACATCACCACCAGTCATATATCTCGACAGCATTCTATTGGTAATCCATTTAAACAGAGCATCAGAGATAATGCCGCACAAACCGATTACGATGATACCAACAATGACGATATCCGAACGGGCCATTGTTTGTGCATCTAGAATCCAGTACCCGATGCCTGAAGATGCGGCAATCATTTCAGCACCAATCAAGGATCGCCAACTATAGCCTAAGCCGATACGAAGGCCACTGATAATATAAGGTATGGCATAAGGGATAGTAACATGTAGAAAAATTTGTTTCTTGGATAAGCCGTATTGATGTGCCATTTCAACGAGCTTTCTGTCTACCTCACTAAAGCCCATGAGAGCATTTAGAAAAATAGGATACACTGTTGCAAGAAAAACAATGGCAATTTTAGAGCTTTCACCAATGCCCAACCATAAAATCAATAGCGGTAACAATGCTAATGGAGGGACATGTCGAAAAAACTCAATCATACCAGATGAAAGTGTACGCATGCGGTGACTAGCCGTCAATACAATGGCGAGTGGTATAGAAACAACAGCAGCCAATAAAAACCCTTGTACGACCCGCAACAAGCTCATTCCTACATGTTTCCATATGAGTCCTGATACAATACAATCTATAAACTCGGACCAAACCATATACGGCGTTGGTAGGATATAGGTAGACCAGATGTTTAGAGAACTTAGTACCATCCATATAACGATGAGTAACACAGGTAATATAAGTTTCCACGCTATGTTCGTAATCTTCTGTTTTATCTGCACACACCTCCTTGTGTTAACTATATCATGTTGCGAATAAATATCAATTATTTATATACATTATATCATTTCACTAAAGTAAAAGGGACTGTACTTATACAGTCCCTCTCATTTATTTTACATGTATTTGTTTTGCTACTTCTTTAATGATATCAGGATTTGTTCGGCAACATCCACCGATTATATTCGCACCAGCTTTGCGCCATACATCAACATAGTCGATAAAGCTTTGTTGTCCACCTGACCACGTTTTAGTTTCTCCATCATAGGTTTCACCAAGATTTGGATAGACAGCAATCGGTTTATTAGTTACAGACCGTATATCTTTAATCAAGGATTCTACATATTCCGGCGCTGTACAGTTAATCCCTATGCCCGTCACTTGACGCACCTTATCGATCATTTCAGCGCATTTAATGATGGTCTCCCCGCTTGAGATATGATGTTCATCTTTGCAAGAGAAAGAAATCCATGCAGGAATGCCTTTTGTCGTAAGCGGATCACACAAGGTACGGGCAATGGCAATAGCCTCATCATAGCACGGCACCGTTTCACAGGCTAACACATCGGGATTTTCTTCGCAAAATAATGCTATACGAGGAATATGGAATACTTCCAAATATTCGGTTTGTACACCATAATCACCACGATATTCAGAGCCATCTGCCAAGAAAAGCACCATATGGGCCAACAGAGGCCGGCTACTAATGGTTTTGGTAAGGCCCCTTCAGAGAAGTAACGGACACTGCCATCTGGCAATTGTTCACCTAATGTAATGCCACGCAATGTAAGCGCATCATTCGCTTTAGCTTCTAAAAATTCATTACGTGCTTGCACGGCTAAACGAACGGATAACTTTACCAAATCTAGTGCTTCTTCTGTACCATACCCATGAGCTTTAAACCCGGCTACAGTTGCTTGATAACCAGAACTTTCAATAATATCTGCTCCGGCCGCCAAATAGGAAATGTGCACTTTTTTGATGATTTCTGGATTTTCAATAAGCATCTTAGACGACCACAACTCATCATGAATATTACATCCATGACGTTCTAATTCTGTACCGAATGCACCATCTAGTACTAGAGGTCCATTTTCCTTTACAATCTTCAAAAATGCTTTCCGTTTAGCCATTCTATCACCTATTTCAAATCTTCTGCAGGTGGTTCTTTACCAAACCACTTTTTATAAATCTCTGCATATTTACCATTAGCCTTAATTTTGGCTAATCCATCGTTTATTTTACCAAGTAACTCTGTATTACCTTTTTTCACAGCAATACCAAGTGGCGCCGCATCATAGTCCTCACCGGTAACCTTGGCAATACCACGGCCTTTATTGTTTACATAATACTCATTTACCGGCGTATCATTAATAACTACATCTACGCCTTTATTTTCTAATTCCAAAAAGGCATCAACAATATTATTAAATTGTCGTACATCTGCATTAGGAATTTTGCTAGCAATCTCAGCACCAGTGGAGCCAATAGAAACGCCAATGCGTTTACCCTCTAAGTCCTTAAAGCTATGGATTGTAGTATTATCAATATTTACGACTAATCCATTACCAGCAATATAGTAAGGATTACTAAAATCAACGGATTTAGCACGATCCTCTGAAATAGTCATATCAGAAATGGCAATATCAATTGTATTGCTTTGTAATGCTGGTAATAAAGCATCAAAATTTAAGTTTTGAATGTCTGCTTCAATGCCTTCTTCTTTAGCTATAGCATTAATAATATCGATATCAAAACCATCCAACTTGCCTGTATCTTTGTCTTTAAATCCAAATGGTGCATAGGTAGCATCTGTGCCAACGCGCCATACTTTATCATTATTACTAGTAGTATTACCACAACCAGCTATAAATAGACTACTAGCAATTGTGAAAGCACCTAGTAGAGCCGCAATTCGTTTTAATTTCATTATATACCTCAGCAGTAAAAAGACTCTACTATTTGGTCACTTAGAATCTTATACCTTTTTCTAACTAAAAAATAATATAAACATATCATATCACCCTATATATCCTAGGTCAATAATTCCTACTATATAAATATGTTTTATTTGGCATAGATTATATCTATATATTAAAGACAATCTATTATAGTTTGGTTATTTCCATATAAAAACGCTCTCTACGAATTATATTCATAGAGAGCGTTATTCTGCAATCCCATTAGATGAGATTCATATTATTTAGCTGTTTTTTTATCTTTAATGTACATAGCTACCTTGTACAAGAATGCACAGAGTAACAAGTACATTACAATACTGAGGTATGTTGCTTCTGGTGTTTCTACCCATTCTTGAGCAAATACATCAATACCTGCAATACGAAGTACGGCACTGAACAAGGAACCAATAGCACCACCGGCTACAAGACCGGATGCAATTGTACTACCTTTGGAGAAGCGAAGGTCTGCCAACGCTTTATCGTTTGTACTATTTTGTACAAAGTATGCAATCAAACCACCAACTAGTAATGGGGTGTTGATTTCCATAGGTAGATATGTACCTAATGCAAATGCCAACGGTGGAACTTTCACCATCCATAAGATGATTGCAAACAATGCGCCTGCCATGTATAAAGGCCATTGTGCACTACCACCAGTCATCATTGGTTCAATGATAGCAGCCATCGCATTTGCTTGAGGTGCATTCAATGCATGGTCACCAACAAAACCATAGGCACCATTTAATAAGATCATGACACCTACAGAAAGTACAGCACAGAGAATGGTACCAACGATTTGCCATTGTTCCATTTTTTTAGGTGTAGCACCTGTCATGTGCGCTACCTTAAGTTCTGACATAAAGTTACCGGCCATACCGATGGTTGTACCGATAAAGGATGCCATCATGAGGACTGCAATCATGCCGACTTTACCAGTCATGCCAGCAGCTGTTAAGCATACAGCAGAAATGATAATCATAAAGATTGTCATACCGGATACCGGTTCTGTACCAGTATACGCAATAGAGCTAATACCTACTACAGCAAGTAAGAAGGACATAATTAGAACGATTAAGAATGCTACGCCTGTTTGCGCGAGGCTTTCAGAATACATAAAATGGAAGTATACGGCAAATAACACAGTACATAACAAGATGCCTGCACCAATCCAAGATGTAGGAACATCACGTTGCGTACGGAGCAAGTTAACTTCTGTAGTTTTGGATGTGAATATATCTAAAACTGCTTTTTTAACAACGCTGCCAACCACCTTAGACATGCTCAAAAGACCAATGATGCCGGCCATAGCAAGCATACCGATACCAATATGACGCACATAATCAAGGAATACCTTACGAATTGGAGCATCCGCTAAAAATACAGATTGACCATTGATGTGCATCACATGTTCTGGCGCTAAGAAGTATACAATTGGAATACATACGAACCAAGAGAAGAAGGAGCCCGCCGCAATAATCGCTGCATAGCGAAGGCCTGTAAAGTAACCCAAGGCCTAGCAATGCTGCATCAGTGTCTACGGCAGCCGTCAATTTAGTTTGGTCGGCTAAGGCAGCACCCCATTTAAACGTAGCTGTACGAATGACCTCTTCCCACCAGCCAAGGCTGTTTAGAATAAAGTCATATACGAGAGCAATAAGGCCAGAACCTAACATCAATTTAGCTTTACTACCTTCATTACTCATCAATACTTCAGCTGCAGCGCGACCGCTTGGGAATGGATACACATAGTGCATTTCTTCTACAAAATAGCGACGGAACATAACGCATAATAGAACACCAAGTACGCCACCGAGAATAATTGGAATTGCCATTTGTGTAAAGGTTACATCTGTTACACCCCAAATGTAAAGGGCTGGCAAGAAGAACATAGCCCCAGCTAATGTGTTTGTACTAGAGCTGGCGATTGCTTGAATGTGTACGGTTTCAGCAAACGCATTTTTCCGTTTCAAAATAACTGCTGTACCCATGGCAAGTACAGATACTGGAGCAAAGGCATCTACTGTTTGACCAATTTTCAAACATAGATAGCCAACAGCCAGTGTAAAGATTGCTGCATAGAACAGGCCCCAAAATACTACGTATGAATTAATTTCTTCGTAGTCCTTTTTAGGATCAAGTACCGGTTCTACGGGCGGAATAGAACGAGTTTCGTCCGACATAGTAAAACCTCCTCATAAAAAACACAAACGTATATCTATCCACCTTTATACTATCACGGCATTATATACGATTCAATTGCTTTATATGCATAATACGAATATTTTTACACATTATGCACCGATAGACTTTGCATTTTATGTACTACTAGTCTACAATTAAGATATATAGGCTAAATAGGTCTAACTATGGTATCAACCAATTATATATTCAATACATTCTCTCAAGGAGGCTTATTATGGAACCAATGGTTGAACGTTTTGTACGCTACACAAGCATAAACACACGGTCTAACGAGGAAAGTACAACGATTCCCAGTACGCAAACGCAAGTTGATTTTGCTACCAATGTACTCGTTCCTGATTTGAAAGCAATCGGTCTTGATGAGGTCATCTACAATCGAGAAAACGGATTTGTCATCGGTACATTAAATGCTAACACAGATGCAAAGGCCCCTTCTATTGGTTTTATCGCCCATATGGATACGGCCGACTATAACGCAGAAAATATTAAGCCACGCATCATTGAAAACTATGATGGCAACGATATTTGCCTCAACGAAGAACATCAGAATTTTCACACGTCGTACAGATTTTCCTAATTTAAAGAACTATATTGGTAAGTCCTTGGTCGTAACAGATGGTCTCACACTACTCGGCGGTGACGACAAGGCTGGCATCTGCGAAATTATGGAAGCCCTCTCCTATCTCGTGGCTCACCCAGAAATCAAACACGGTAAAATCATGTGTGCCTTTGGCCCTGATGAAGAAATTGGTACTGGCGCAGATCACTTTGATGTGAAACAATTCCCTGTTGATTTTGCCTATACGATTGATGGTGAAAGCCTAGGTCAACTCGAGTATGAAACATTCAATGCGGCTGGCGGTACTGTAACGCTCAAAGGCGTATCGGTTCACACGGGTACAGCAAAGGGTATCATGATTAACTGTGCTAAACTGGCTATGCAATTTGACGCGTTATTACCTGGGGCGGCCGTTCCTGAACACACTTGTGGTCGTCAAGGTTTCTTTATGCTCATGAGCATGGAAACACAAGTAGATACTGGTAAGATGAACTACATCATCCGCGACCATGACAAAGAATTGTTCGAAGCGAAAAAAGCATTTTTCCTACAAGCAGGTCAAACATTAAATGAAATCTATGGCCGTGAAGTTTGCGAAGTCTCCGTAAAAGATCAATATTACAATATGTATGACATCATTAAAGACAACATGGAATGTGTAAACGTAGCCAAAGCAGCCATGGAAAAAGCAGGTATCACACCTATCTGCGATCCTATTCGTGGCGGTACCGATGGCTCTAAAATTTCTTTTATGGGCATTCCAACACCTAATATTTTTACTGGTGTAGAAAATCTCCATGGTCGTCATGAATTTGCATGTATCGACGATATGAAAAAAGCTGTTGAAGTTATCGTTAACATTGTAAATATCGAAAAATAATACTATAAGATAGCAAAATGACTATCCGAGCAACTGCTCGAATAGTCATTTTTTATTACTCTATGAAATTGTATACCCAATGTCAAACATCATTTTACGCAAGTTTACCATTACGTTTACGATTTCTAATTTGTTCTTCTTCAGCACGTGCTTTCAAGGAAAGGTCTTTATCTGTGCCTACATATCGGCCGTAGAATAAGTAATAAGCAACTAAGGCTACAAGGGCTACTACTACAGTTACATGGAACATGCTTGTATAACCTACAACTTCTTTAATGGCACCTAAGATATATGGACCAAAGCCAAGGCCCACATCCAAGGCGATAAAGTATGTTGATGTGGCAACACCAATGCGGTGAATCGGTACAATTTTAACTGTTACCGCTTGACCATTAGACATGAATGTACCATATCCAAGACCTACGAACACGGCGGATAAAAGTACAAGCCATGTAGAGTGAGCAATGGATAGTAAGAAAATACCAAGAGCTAAAGATACGAAACAAGGATATAAAACGAAGTTTTCTCCCTTTCATATCAAATAGAATACCAAGTAAAGGTCTTGTAATAGTGATCACTACGGCATAGACAACGAAGAAGAATGTACCTGCCATAATAAGATCTAAGTCTTTTGTATAGGCTGCCATAAAGCCGATAACACCAGAGTATGCAAAGCCTACAAGCACTGAAACAAGGCTAATAGAATTCATACGAGGTTCAATATAATCGGAAATCTTAATGCCCTTATGAGCTTCAGAATCGATATCAAGCTTAGGCTCCTTAAACTTCATAATTACGGCGCCAATGCCACAAATAACGATAAGTGCAACACAGAATGCGATGATAAAATCATAGCCAAGACTGTGAAGCATTAAAATACCTAAGAATGGACCTACTGCAGCAGCAAGAGAAGTAGATAAACCGTAGTAGTTAATCCCTTCGCCACGACGAGATTGAGGTATAATAGCAGCAATAATCGTACTTGTTGCAGTTGATGTAATACCGTAAGCAAAACCATTTATGAATCGAACGCTATCGAGCATTAACAAGTTAGGTGTGTAGAAGTACATGGCTGTTGAAGCCAAATAAATAAACAAACCTAAGTACAGCATCTTTCGGCAACTTAAGACACTAATAAAGCGTCCCGCTAACAATCGTGCCACGACGGTACCGATAATATATATACCAACAGCTAAGCCTGCTTGACTGGCTGTGGCGTGAAGGTTATCTTTTGCCACTACGGCAATAATAACAATTAATAAATAATAAATCAAAAATACTAAGAAATTAATCAAAGTATCGAGGACAAATGATCTTGTCCATAAGGCCGCCTTAGCCTTATCCATAGTATCAACTCCTATATCTAAAATATTTGTCAACCATATAATGACATTGGTTAATTATAGACCTCTCATCATAAAAAACAAGAATTAAATAAGTTGTTTTTGTTATCACTTTTAATTATGACTAATCTCATAGATTTATATACAATAAGCGAATTACCATATCACTTATTTGCGTAAATTTTTAATAATAAAAATACCTTTGATAGGTTCTACTCTAATTTACCAGTTAGAATAGACCATCAAAGGTATCCTACTATTATTCAATTATTTTGTTTCTAATCCACAAGCTTTAAAAAATGCTTTATAAGCCTCTGCCTTCTTCACAAGACTCAACGGATAGGCTCTAGAGGTAGATGGCAAACGCGTCAAAGAAAGTTCTCGACCTTCATAAACAAAAGGAGTCGTTTCTCCTGTTTTAGGTAGTTTTACCTTTTCAGGTAATAAACTAAGTAAGATTTCTGTAGCCTTGCCACCTGTTGTACCAATATGAGTACAATCTGGTATTTGTGCTAATACGTCAGCGAGAGGAACGGGCTCAACTACCTTTAAAAACGCATCAGATGCATTACCATGCTCACGAATAGCTTTCAATACCGTTGGACAAGAAGCTATACCAATTTGAGATAAAAAAGCTTTAATCTTTTCCGCATCAAATGCTTTTTCTTCCCCTTTTCTAAAATGTTCTTTATCATCAAAGAACACCAAACCGAAAACACGCCACATATCATTTTGAAAATTCGGATAATGAAATTCCATGGCTCGCTTTTCAGATGTTGGTGGAAATGTTCCCATCATCATAACCGTTGCATTCTTCGGCAAGAATGGCGGAAATGGTCTCGTCTCTACAACTTCATTAGAATGTACTTCAACAGTAGTATTATCTTTCACGATACACATCTCCTTATTGTTTATGTTAACTATCTACTCTCACATTAGCAAGTTTAGATGATTGATACTATGATAAAACTCACCTTTTATTGAACCATAGGTTGGGTCATAATCGTATTGACCGCATCAAATCCTGTTGGTACAGGAGATACGAGATATAAACATACAACGGCAGCTATAGCAAATCCAATTGCTAGGTAAGAGAAGGTGCCGCCGTTTAGGGAATTCGTACAAGCCAAACATGCGTATACCAATGGCCGCACCAATGGCAGTAATAAAGGATGGCAATGAGAACATGCCATATACGCCAAAGATAACCATCAATCCCGCATAACCGCCTACTACAGTAATCATTGGTAGCATACGATCCATAGAACTCTTATAGTCTCGAGTCAACCCAGATGGATAGTTGGAGCTTTCAATACCGAATAAACCAAGCAAAATGCCGAAATCAACCCAGATAAATTCCCAAATGCCTTTAAATGCATTTCGATTACGGCCTGCATACCAAGCAAAGGCAGTAATGGCCAAGATGGCTAAACCAACTAAGCCAAAATAGTAATCCCCACTAATAGTAGGACCTACATAGGCGCCAATAGCTGTTACAATAGCACTGAGAACGGAAAGTACAATAACGCGATGAACAGCAGGACGTTCCGATTCAGGAATGCGTTTGAACACGGTTGCTAGCAATTCCAATACAAAGCAAGCCATAAAGACAGCAATACCAATAGCTGGATTAATGAAGATACCAACTACCGTCAAAACTAAAGGAATTAACAAGCGCCATTTAGGGAAATAATACGAGATCCTTGTAATCAAGGCGTACATCTTGTGTTTCAGATGTGAAATTATTATACACTACAAAGAGGAGCATAAACGCAACCACATCTAGTGGTGTAGCCCCCCAAATCAACAAGGTTGGTACAATAATCATGGATAACGCCACACCAGATATTCTAGATAGGCCGGCGGCGATGAATCCTAGCAGTAAAAATGGTAATAATAATGTTAAATATTCGAACATAATAAACCTCCCATCATCATATAAATCTAAGTATATAGTAATTAACTACAAATTTCTATACCGAATGGGTTGAGGTTTATACAGTTTACCATACGACACCATACAATACTACGTCTTTACTAAGATTGTTGCTGCTTTAATCGGTTTCTTATAACAGACGGGGAACATTCGAGTTGTCGTGCGATAGCTGCAATGGATAATCCTTCCATCCGCAATCTACTAATCTCATTCGTATCTACCTCTAACCGTTTACCACGCAAAGCAACACCAGATTCTCGTAAATATAAGGCGACCGTATTAGCTTGCAGTTGATAGGCAACCCCTATATCCTTTGTACTCAACCCATGATAGCTATACAAATAGCTCATTTCATCGATAGGCATCACCTTACGCCGCCCACCGCGTATATTGACACCCCATGTGATGTAAGATATGTAATACCTTCCATCGTGAAAGCCCCATCATATGGGCAATACGAGTTGTACTATTACCACTTTCATAAGCCTTTTTAATACGATCTGGTTCTACACTATGTATAGAATGGTCATGAGTACACAGCAGCCCATACTCATGTAATCGATTAGATATGGTCGCAGTGGATACATTAAAACGACGGGCCAAGGCTTCAATACTCGTATGACTCACTTCATATAAATTTACCAAGGTTGCGCGATTGATATCTTTACGCGTTTCACGTCGCGCAATCTTATACATCTGCATACGCCTTACAATTGTATCTACACTACACCCAATATAATCGGCAATGTCTCGTAAGGTCCATTTCTCTTTAACATATAGATTCTCTAATAATTGTTTTGGAATATTTCGTACGCTGCGATACATATAATCGCTCCTTTCACATAATTTAGGCGAACTATATTCACACACCTATTACACTTATTATGAAAGGCTAATTATAGTCTTAGCAATAGAAAAAGGGTTCCCAATAGTCACCCCGGTGACCATTGGGAACCCTGCCTTTATCAGGAACAGATATACATTATCGAGCCCTATGACGCAATGCCTTCGGCTTTTCTAATATAAAAGCCCATTTCATACCTTCTTTAATATCATGACACGACTTGCGAGCCTTCGTCGTTACAGTCTTCGCATGAGTCTCTACATCAACAAGAGGAATTTTTACTTCTTCCATTGCTTTTTGGCGCTTAAATTCTGCTAGGCGCTCAGTCAATGTAGAAACTGCAACCGTTTTACTAGTAGATACTTTATGTTCTTCTCGTTGTTTAGGTTGCCCTTTTTTAGGTTGTTCTGCAGATTGATTATAAGAAATCTGAGTATTAGACGACTGATAGACAGCATCATTAGATGTAGCATTAACCGGAGATTCTTCTATTTTACGTTCAATAGAAATACCGTATTCACGCTCCATATCCTCCCAAGTCTTTTCAGCACCTGAGGTTTCATACTCATCAGTATCTTCAGTCTTTGAGCTTTTCAAAAAGGAGAACACGATATAAGCAATTATAGCTAGAACAAATATAGGATTATGCGTAAAGGCCGATAGTACTGTAGACAAAATAGAGTCCATAGCTACTCCTATTCACCATCTGCTAAATTCTCACGCATCTTAGTGTCTGCAATAATATTGTTCATATTGTAGTAATCCATAACGCCAAGATTACCGTTTCTGAAAGCTTCTGCCAATGCTTTAGGAACTTCAGCTTGTGCTTCCACTACCTTAGCTTGCATGTCTTGTGTTTTAGCACGCATTTCTTGTTCTGTAGCAACTGCCATAGCACGGCGTTCTTCGGCACGGGCTTGTGCGATTTTCTTTGTCTGCTTCCGCTTGGTCTGTTTGCAATTGAGCACCAATGTTACGTCCTACGTCTACGTCAGCGATATCAATGGATAAGATTTCGAATGCAGTACCCGCATCAAGGCCTTTACCCAATACAGTACGAGAAATGTGATCTGGATTTTCCAATACATCTGTATGCTCTTCAGAAGAACCTACCGTTGTTACGATACCTTCACCAACACGGGCGATAATTGTAGCTTCACCAGCACCACCAACGAGGCGATCAATATTAGCACGTACCGTTACGCGAGCACGAACCTTAAGTTCAATACCATTTTTTGCCACTGCAGAAATGATTGGTGTTTCAATCACCTTAGGATTAACGGACATTTGAACCGCTTCCAATACATCACGACCAGCGAGGTCTATAGCAGCAGAACGTTCAAATGTCAACGGAATAGATGCGCGTTCAGCAGCGATTAATGCATCTACAACGCGGTCAACGTCACCGCCAGCAAGGTAATGTGCTTCCAATTGATTTACATTAACCTCAAGACCCGCTTTATTCGCCTTAATTAAAGGCATTACAATTTGAGATGGATTTACACGACGTAAACGCATACCAACTAATGTAAAAATGCCTACGTTAACACCGGCTGCCAACGCGGATACCCAAAGGCCTAATGGCACAACATACAAGAATACCATAATCCCAATCAGTAGAATGGGAATCAAAATTAAAATACCTACATCCATAATAACCTCCATTATTTACGACGATGTGGTGAAAGCTTAATCGCGCTTTCTAACAATATTGCGGCCACCTACAACACGAAGCACCACAATGGGTGAACCGGCATCGATGAAGTCCCCTTCGGTTACAACATCCACTAAATTACCATCAATTTTAGCAATACCTGCAGGGCGTAATGTTGTATGCGCTACGCCCTCCTTGCCAGCTAGATCCTTTAATACATCATTAGACACATATCCAGCTTTTGTGGTAGATCGTTGCCCTAAGGTAAAGAGCTTGCCAATCCAGGTTTTTGAAAAGTGATTAAAGAAGGTTAATAATACCACGACTAATACAATCGTGATACCGAGCACCGCATATAAGGCTATATCTGTACCACCAAGGCCGATAAATACGCCCCACATAAACAAACAGTACCCGATAAGACCCGCAATACCACCAGGTATAACTAGTTCAATAGCCATCAATACGAGACCTATAATAAGCCAAAAAATATAATCCATATAAACCTCCTTTCACAAATCATTTCATACAATATATTATACAATAGACATTTATATTTTTCCAATAGACACGCTTCTATGATATATATAAATGCCCACTATACAAAAACGCGTAGCCGAAAAGCTACGCGTTAATTATAAGTCTTGCTATATAGTTAAATGTATAATCAATTATACATCCGTTTTCTTTAATTGATCATTACCAATACCTGTTTTTTGTAGGATAAGAAGTACAATGCTCATCCCCATACCTACAACAGTGGCCAAGCCCATTCCTTTTAAAACAACAGGACCAATTACGAGCTGTGCACCACTAAGGCCTACAACAAGAATAACAGATGTAAGAATCATGTTAACAGGATTTGTATAGTCTACCTTGCGTTCTACGAGCATACGCAAGCCAGAAGCCGCGATGATACCGAACAATAGAATCGATACACCACCCATAACAGGGATTGGAATGGCATGAATAAGAGCGGCTACCTTGCCCACGAAGGAAATAATCATAGCCAATATAGCTGCACCGCCGATAACCCAAACGCTAAAGCACCGTGTAATTGCTAGTACTCCAATATTTTCACCATACGTTGTATTTGGTGTAGCCCCAAAGAAACCAGAAAGAATATTGGCAAGGCCATCACCTAATAAAGAACGTTCTAAGCCAGGTTCTTTCATAAGATCTTTTGATACGATGTTACTTGTAACAACAAGGTGACCCACGTGTTCCGCAAATACTACAAATAATGCTGGCATAATCATGACGATGGCATTGATATCAAATTCAGGCATACCATAAAACTGTGGTAGCGAGAACCATGGTGCCGCTTCAACAGCGGAGAAATCGACAACGCCCATGATAGCAGATAAGATATAACCTGCCACTACGCCGATAAGCACAGGAATTACAGCAAGGAATCCTCGGAATACGACGGTTCCTAACAAGGTCACAATCAAGGAGAACATAGATACTATGATAGCCTGCTCATGAGACATGCCAAGATTTTGATCACCGATAAGTCCAGCCATACCCATAGCGACTGGAGCTAGTTCAAGACCGATGATAGCAACGATAGCCCCCATCGCAGCTGGTGGGAATAATTTATCAATCCAACCGATACCAATATAGCGAACTAAGAACGATAAAATAACAAAGGATAAGCCAAATACAACAAAGGCACCTTTAGCGGCCTCATAACCCAAGCCTGCAGCCAATACCGCACTGACAGGAGCAATAAAAGCAAAACTAGAGCCTAAATAGGCTGGAATCTTGCCTTTACATACAAATAAGTACAGCAATGTACCAATACCATTCATAAATAATGCCGTTGCTGGATCGACTTTCAACAAATACGGTACAAGTACGGTAGAGCCAAACATAGCAAATAAATGTTGAAAGCTAAGTGGCAATAATTTACCCAATGATGGGCGTTCTTGAATATCAATAAAATCGTTCATAATTTTCCCTCATACACAACACATATATTATCGTTTATTTGGTGGTACAAAACGTCCCGGTAATTTAGATTCAACCGTTCTATTCGGTCTAAACCGACTCTGCGTTTCCTCGCGCAACGACGGCAACGTTTCCTTATTACCTACTGGTTTAACACCTTCTACGCCACGTCTCGCAATACTTGCTAAAATACCGATAGCTAAACAATTCATCATTAGAGAAGAACCACCATAGCTAACGAATGGCAATGGCACACCTGTTACAGGCAACATACCACAAACCATGGCGATATTGAAGAATGCTTGACCACTGATGAGAATCGTAATCCCAATGGCTAACCATCTACCAAAAGCATCGCGTGCTCTATTAGCAATACGGAATCCAAAATACGTAAACATGGCCATTAAGAATACGACCAGAATACCGCCTAAAAAGCCCATTTCCTGTGCCCAAACAGCGAAGGCAAAGTCCGTATGTGCTTCAGGTAGATAGAAATACTTTGACGTACCATTCAGAAGGCCTTGTCCAAAGAACCCACCTGAGCCTACGGCTAACAAACCTTGTACAGTTTGATAGCCTTTATCCTGTGCATAGGACCAGGGATCAAACCAAGATACAACGCGTTCCCACCGATACGAACTACTACGAGCAGCATAAATACCTACGACAATAGCCCCCATCAAAGATAAGCCAAATATACTTTTCTCAAAGCCAGATAAGAATATTAACAGGTATGAGAAACCTATAATCAATACGGCAGTCCCCATATCCGGCTGTTTAATAGTGAGCAAAGCAAATATGATTGGCCAAAGCAACATATAGCACATATATCTTACGCGTTCAAAAATATAACCTAATGCTACCTCTTTTTGAGACAAACCCTTCTTAGGTTTAATCATAGATGTAAATCTGGGTTTTACCCACGGTTTATCCGCCAATTTAGCTGCTGTCCACATGAGTGCAGCCAATTTAGCAAACTCTGATGGCTGGAACGAGAATAGGCCAAGAGAAATCCACCGGCGCGCACCATTGACCTCTACACCGACCAAATATATAGCCACTAAGGATACTGCGGTCAATCCCATTATCCAAGTCAGTAATTTAGCATTTTGTAATCGACGATAATCAAATCGATACAAAAGGACACCCAAAATAGCAGAAGCCAATAAATAACCTAAATGTCTCGGTGCATAGCCCAACAATCCAGTATCTGTTGTAATCGACCCAACATAGGTGGCACTAAAGATATTAATGCTACCAATCAAGGCCATAAGCGCTATAGGCAATAACATGCCTTGTAGGTCGTTCTTAAACACTTTCTCCCAAAAGTGCCCCTTCTTTTCCCCTTTTTGCACCATATTATGCCTCCTTAGTAACAGTCGGTTTCACTGCTTCTAATCGGAAAATAGGTTGTCCCTTTGCGCTAAACTTCTCTTCATATTCCGTTTTTACATTCGGTAAATCTGTACTATGTAAATCATAGGTGACATTCTTGAGTTCCCACCCACAATTTTTGAACTCCTCTAGAGAGAACATAAACAAGTCTTCATTATCGGTTTTAAAGTGTACTTCGCCATTATCTTTTAACAAACGTGCATAGCGGTCAAGGAATGTATGATATGTTAAGCGACGCTTAGCATGTTTAGCCTTAGGCCATGGATCACAGAAATTGATATAAAATCGATCTACTTCTCCAGGGGCCACAATTTCTTCAATTCCTGCAATATCAAATAAAGATACTTTTGCATTGTCTCGTTGAGCTTCGAAAATCTTTTGTGCTGCATAGTAAATTACACCGATTTGAACCTCAAAACCAACAAAATTTGCATCTGGATATGCTTCAGACATGCCCGCAATGAATCGTCCCTTACCAGTGCCTAGTTCCATGTATAATGGTTTTTCTGGATGCGAAAAAGCCTCTCTCCATCTGCCTTTATAATCCTCTTGTCCTGATAAAATAATGTGTGAATCATACTCGCGGATAGCCTCATCAATCCACGGTTTTCTACGAAGACGCATCGTTACTCCTTATATGTCTATTCTGAAAGTACTATATTACATAACTAATTGTTACCTATCCTTATTATTATAGAAAAATGCTTTACTTTACGTCAATTAGTAATATAAAAAAGCCCCTGTCATTATGAAAAGACAAGGGCTCATCATTAATTAGATAGCATATTTTCTAAGTATTCAATTTGTTGCGGGCTCAAACCAAGCTCTGTTAAACTTTTCTTAGATGTAGCAAATACCGCATTTGATTTACCAACACGAGTACCTAATGCCGCTGCTGCTACGAGTTCACGATCAAGTTTGCCTAGACGTGATCTGTTTCTATTTTGTGGTTTTGGCTTTTTAATACGGAATGTATTATATTTTACAGCTGTTGATGCTTCATCAGCTTTAATTTTGGCAGCCATATTTGTACTATTTGAGCCATTACCTAGTAGAGCACTTAAGCCCACTCGCTTTGGCACAAGTTTATCATAATCTACACCAAACTCAGGGCGTTCTTCGCGAAGTTGCTCAAATGTAGCAAGAGCCGCATTCATTTGCTTTAAACCCGCTGCAGAGTACAACTGACGAATAGCAATACTTACCTCTTGAGGTGTCAAAGTACCGCGTTCAATAGCAGAAATAATCGTTTCTCTCAAGGAGCCAAGATCTCCGCTAGCTGTATAACGTCCGATTTCAACAAGATCTTTTTGACGTTCATTGAGCTCTTTTGGCACATATATATTAAATTCTGAGATGGAAGGCGCTTTTTTGGTTATCGGTTCTGCGGCACCATTTACCTCACACAGATAACCACTGCTGACTACAGCCAAAGCCACGGCCAAAGTTAAAACCTTTTTCAATGTTTCCAAATCTCCCTTTACACACCAACAAAAGCACATTTACGTTCATATACTAACCAATACAGATTTATAAATTAGTAAAACTGTATCATACATCCAAATGGGTCAGTCTATTTTTATTATATACTACTTCATCTATTATTTATAGTCATATTGATAAAAAACTATAAAATATTTTATTTATAAATACTATTTATAACTCATATTCATATATTCAAAAAGTAGTAGTTTCTATGCTAATTAGAAAGAACTACTACTTTTCAATTCATTTATAAACAATATTTATATAAGTTATATTCTGTAGCGATTTTAACTTAGTAATGCTTTTACATCAGCTACAATTTGTTCTATAGAAACACCGTATTCCTGCAAAACATACCACAATCTAAGAAAAAGAGCCAGTCCATACAGAACCAGCTCTTTATGTAGCAAAAAGGCGGTACAACCAAATGGTTATACCGCCTTGATTCATCAATTATTCTGCAGTGAATGGCAATAAAGCGATTGCACGTGCACGTTTGATAGATGTAGTCAATTTGCGTTGATGTTTTGCGCAAGTACCGGAAATACGACGAGGTAAGATTTTGCCGCGTTCAGTCGTGAAACGACGAAGTTTTGCAACATCTTTATAGTCGATTTGATCGATATGGTCTGCACAGAAAACGCATACTTTTCTTCTTGGCTTTCTGCCTCTATCTCTTCTCATTGCGAATCCTCCTTTTCGAATTAGTAGGAGTCTCGGACACTAGAACGGGATGTGTTCGTCATCGCCGCCTGTACTGAAACTATCAAAATTGGACCCACCATCGAAAGAATTAGTATTCATATCAAGGGATTGGCCCACAAAGTTCGCTACCACTTCAGTAACGTAACGTTTTTGACCATCCTGAGTCTCGTAGGAACGAGTTTGCAAGCGACCTTCTACAAAGCAGCGACTGCCTTTACGAAGATTACCTGCCGCTTCACCAAGTTTGCCCCATGCAACACAATTAATGAAAGCAGTTTGTTCTTTCGTTTCATTGGTCGTAGAGTCAACATAAGTATTAGTAGCAGCTACTGTGAAAGTTGCCACTGCTCTACCAGTTTTAGTAAAACGTACTTCAGGATCACGAGCTAAATTACCTAGAATTTGTACAGAGTTCATCTTTTCTCCTCCAGGCTTTAATTATGCATCGTGTTTAACAATCAGGTGTCTTAAGACATCATCGTTGATTTTCAACACACGGTCGATTTCTTTAATTTCAGCTGGATCAGCTTCGAAATTAACCAATACGTAGAAACCGTCAGTGAATTTTTTCACTGCGTAAGCAAGACGACGCTTGCCCCAACGATCTACCTTTTCTACTGTGCCGCCTACACGAGCAATTAAAGCTTCCACTTTTTCAATGACAGCGTTAGTTGCTTCTTCTTCAGCTGGTTTCACAATAACCATGACTTCGTATTTGTTCATACAAAATCACCTCCTCTTTCGGACTAATGCCCCTATCGACACATAGGGGTAGGAAGTGCTTACCATTAATAAGCTCTACTATTATAACCTATAAGTAAAATGAAAGCAAGTGGGTCCTATATAATAAACGGCTCATTATCATCAACTACATAAATACTCCTATGAGATGCTATTTTCTCTAAGTTCTCAGGACTATCAGTATGAACAGGAATAATAACATCAGGATTGACCATATCGATAAACTTAACTAAATCAGCCTTACATACATGACCACTTGCATGGCATATATAAGATGGATACGTATCTAGCAAATCTTTTAACGCCAGATTTTCCTCAATATATCCTGTCCACATAGAATATATAATACGTACATCATCTTTAGGGAATTTTTTAATTTGAGAAATATAATTTTCTGTTCCTCTTACTAAGGAAACAAATCCATTATCCATATAATATTTAGGATATGCCCCTATATCAAGAACTAGTGGACTATCAGGTCTACGATACAATGAACTATTATAGTACACATTATCAATCACCGTATCTAATATTCTTTTCTGATATGCATCACAAATTAGTACTTTATCAGTCGGCATATTATGCCAAATCCCCATAATACGGTCAATATTCGTAGAGGAACACATAACAAAAACATATTTTCCATCTTGAATATATGAAGAAATATCGTCTAGCACTTCTCTTTCAGATATCCCATCATGAGCATTTCGAGATAATGAGGTGCCTTCTGTAATTAATACATCAACGTTACCTATATACGTCCTAATTAGCTTTTCTAATACATGACCTCGTACCCCATGCATTCTAAAATCACCTGTATATAAGACACGTTTACCTTCTGCTTCAATGACAAACATATAACTATCCGCAGCACTATGGTCGATAACCAAAGGTCTAATATGTATATTTCCTATAGTGAAGGCTTCGCCTCCACGAAATGTATTTGCATCTAACAAACGTAAATATAAATCTTTATCTTGATGTTGAGTAGCTATCATAGCCACTTCCTTACTCAGTTCCCCCATATATAATGGTATTTCTGGTAATGCAGAGGTTAGTTGTCCTAAGTGATCCATATGATAATGAGAAATCACAATACCGTCACAATCTGGTATCCCTTTTGTAACACCGTCTATATCTAAATTTACAGGTATGTACTTTTCATCTAAACTTAATTCGTTACCAAAATCCAGTATAATGCGGGTAGATGCTGTACTAATTTCTATGGCACTACCACCAATCTGATGAGTGCCACGATGGATAATTATATTCATACTTAACCTTTTCTAGAAATTGTTAGCAATGTTTCTGCTCGGTATGAACGCTCTATGTTATGGGATTCATCGACCGTCTCCACACGTAATACAGCAAAACGAATTTGTTTTAAATGAGGCTCTTGCTTTAAGATTGTTTCACACAAGATTCGCAAAGAATCACGTTTATCAGTTGTAAGTAACTCTTGGCACTCTTTATGTTGTTGGCTTTCAACTGTTTTGGATGGATAAACCGCGTTAGCAATATCCTTCGGATTTAGGCGTAACATTAAATTTGTTTTATATCCGCCATCGTTTTCAGTACAAGCCTTCTCATCAAATAAAATAACTAATTCAGCGTTCTTGGTATGCTTATACCCCTTTAAATTTCTTAAAACACTTATACCTTCATGACTATCAGTAGATACAATCTGATCTAAATCAAGTAATTTATAATATGTATAAGCTTCTAAAACACATCGTAGTAAAGTTTCATCACTACCAGATGGGCGATATTTCAATTCAATAACAGAGTAGTATTTATCATCCGTGTTATAGCCTAATAAATCTATTTTTCCATAAGAGTCGCTTCGAGCTGCTTTTAATGGTGTTTGGTAATCAAAAATATAACCTAAATCCTTAACCTCACCTTGATAGAATAATAATTTTGCTAAAATTTCTTCTTTTCGATTGGTGATTGATAACTCATTTTGAGTAGGCGTATGGTCTGTATCAAAATGATTAGGTCTTACAGGTTTCAATTTATCCCATTCTTTAACGAGATCCTCTGATACAAGAGTTTTCGCAATAATCTCACTATAAAGATTCTTAGATCTGTTTATATAACCTTTGTAATTTACAATAGGAGCCTTATAAAAGTTTGCTACAAATTTTAATAAATATTCTTCTGTATTAATCTTATTCAAACCAAAGGCTTCTTTAAATTCCTTTAATTTATCCTTCCTCTTAATACAAAGAAAGAGCTCATCAATTGACTTCTTATTATCTACCATTATCATTTCCCTCCCCATAATAATAATTTACTACACTACACATAATTACTAAAAAATTCCTACATACAAATAATGCTTTTAAATATAAATTCATTATATCAATAGACATTTTATGAGTAAATAATGAAGAGCCCTATCTGTTATAAAGAAATTATAACTATTTCATACTTTCATTATACGCCATAAAACGAGTAATAATTTCCCCATTAAACATTATTTACTATAGGAATACACTATAAAATAATTAGACCCAAAAATAACTTCGACATTCTATAGAAACCTCTTGCGCCAATCCCTTATATATTTTACTATATATAGAGAATTCTAATTACAAAAAGGAGTCATCATGGCTAATATTAATGAAAACTATTTAAACCTACAAGGTTCTTATTTATTTGCTAACATTGCTAAAAAAGTAGCGGATTACCAAGCAGCTCATCCAGATGCTGACATTATTCGTCTTGGTATCGGCGATGTAACATTGCCTTTAGTACCTGCTATCGTAGATGCTATGACTAAGGCTGTTCAAGAAATGGGCAAAGCTGAAACATTCCGCGGTTATGGTCCTGAACAAGGTTATGATTTCCTTCGTAAAGCAATCATCGAAGGCGATTACAAACCATATGGCATCGAAATTAGTATGGACGAAGTATTCGTTTCTGACGGCGCAAAATCCGACGTTGGTAATATCCAAGAATTATTCAGCGAAGATAATATCATCGCTATCACCGACCCTGTATACCCTGTATACCTTGATTCCAACGTTATGGGCGGTCGTACAGGCCAAGCCGTTGATGGTATGTTCGAAAAGGTTGTATATCTTCCTACATTTGCAGAAAATAATTTCTCTCCAGAATTTCCTGCTGAACGTGTAGATATCGTATATCTTTGCTCTCCAAACAATCCTACAGGCACAGTACTCAGCCGTGCACGCTTAGCCGAATGGATTAAATGGTGTAAAGAAAACGACGCGATCTTGATGTTCGACTCCGCTTATGAAGCTTTCATCAGCACAGAAGACACTGTTAAATCTATCTATGAAATCGAAGGTGCCCGCGAAGTAGCTATTGAATTCCGTTCCTTCTCTAAAACTGCTGGCTTTACAGGTACACGTTGTGCCTACGCAGTAGTTCCAAAAGAGGTAACAGGCAAAACTAAATCTGGCGAACGTCAACCTTTGAACCTATGTGGAACCGTCGTCAATGCACTAAATTTAACGGCGTACCTTACATCGTTCAACGTGGTGCTGAAGCAGTATATTCCAAAGAAGGCCGCGAACAAACTCGCGCAAACATCGCTTACTACAAAGAAAATGCACGCATCATCAAAGAAGGCCTCGAATCCATTGGCCTTACTGTATATGGTGGTACTGATGCGCCTTATATTTGGTTAAAAACACCTGGCAACATGACAAGCTGGGAATTATTCGATCTTCTTCTTGAAAAGGTACAAATCGTGTCTACACCAGGCTCTGGTTTCGGTCCACATGGCGAAGGTTACCTTCGTTTAACTGCATTCGGCAGCCGCGAAAATACAATCCGTGCCGTAGAACGCATCAAAACTTTACAATTCTAATACATTTATAACTAAAAATATGTAATACAAAACGGTTGTGAAACCTTCTCTCCGAATGTTTCACAACCGTTTTTATTTTAAATCTAGATACTAATTAAAAGTTATGACGAATACCCGCATCTACACGATAGGATGTATCAACAGTACTACCAAAGTTTTTAGTAAATGTTCCATATAAATATGTATTTGGGCGGAAACTCCATGAACCACCGAGTTCAAGATCAAGCCAAGTATCCTTCAAATCTACTACGCTATTAGTCGTTGGTTCGCCGGCCATGCTATAGGTTGCTTTCATCTTGCCAGAGAATTCATGCGCCAATGCAGCTTTAAGGAAAACATTACTATTCTTAGCTTCCTTACCGATGCCAATGCCTAAGCGGCCTATAGCGGAATTAACCGCATCAGAATTAATATGAACGGTGCTACCAGTATTCGTACGAGCATCAAAGCTTTCACCAGATAAGCGGCTAAGAATCAATTCTGCACTAGGATCGATATAGAAACCATTATTTCTCTTGATACGTTTACCATATTCAAGGCTCAAAGATGCACCCGTATTACGGTAGTCACCACTTAGCGACGTTCCTAAACTGTTATGTACGGTAAAATCATTTTTCAAACGATTGCCTTTAGCAATAATATCTAAGTAACGGCCATCATTAAATTGTTTAGCCCCATAGATTGCTAGCCCCGCAGTTTTACCAGAACCTGAACCTAGTGCATAATCACTGTTGTTTGTACCATACAAGAAGGCACCGCCTACAATCCAGTTTCCTCGTTTCGTATCATAGCCAATTTGCGCCATATTATAATTTTGATTTACATAGGCAGAGTCTGTAATTTTAGATTTACCACCAATATATTTGCCCCATACGCCTTGATTATCGGAGTTAAGACGCACATCACCTAAGCGGCGTTGTAAATCATTGGTATCAGCTCGCATTTGCATAACAGAAGATGCTAATGCACTCTTAGCACCGGATACAATTTCACTTTCACTAGTGGATAATACGGTTTTATTAGACACCATAGCACGTCCAGCTGCATCAAAATCATCCGGGCTAAGTTTAGCATTTAATGTAGGACTAATCACACCTGTTTCTAAATGCACATTAACACCAAGGTTTCGCTCACCCTTCGTATATCCATTGTAGACTATTTTCTTCACAAATTGATTTTCTGCTAATCCTGGAATCTCAGCATTAGCTTGTTCTTTCAAAGCCTCTACTGAACTACGCAATGTAACAGAAGAGCCAGGGTCAGCATGATTAATTACAATTTCACCTTTACCGTTTTCTGCAGCAGGTGCACCTTTTTCATAATCAATAGCTGTATGACCAGCATAATTATTAATCGTAATAGGCCGTGCATCTACGGCTTGGATAACGCCGCGGCTACCTTCTGTGGCACCACCTATAAGATGCTCTACCTTACTACCTGTATAGAGATAATTTGCAGTATCTGGTCGGCCTTGTGTAGGGTATTCACGTTCAGCTCCTAACCATTCATTACGCCATGTAGCACCATTTTGTAAATACAATCTCAAACCGCCATGATGAGGATTATTGTTACTTTCATCAAATTCATTAAGTACACCACCCACTAATTTAGAATTTGGTGTCGTTAATCCCAATGAAATTTCTGATCCATGATTGTGTGGATTTTTATCAATACCATAGTTTTTATTGATAAAACCAATATTGCCATACATATTGACGTCCTTAGCACCTGGTTTCAATCCATCCATGCCAGTATTCACATAGACAAATCCTTCTTCTGAAAGTGCAGAATATGTATCAGATGTCGTTAAAGGATGTGTCTTTACATCTGCCCCACCTAGAATCCGAATGTATCCATCCTTATTAGCTTGCAAACCTACGCCAATGGCATCTACTTTGGCATTACCTTGTACGGTAATACGAGTATCATCATTATTACCATCATTTGTAACCCCACCATAACCAGCATATATACCACTCATGTAATAGTGTGCTAAGTCTGGTCTGCGCTTCTCTCCACTTTCCGCAGGTGCTGGATTTACAACCGTTACATTTACATTTTTATCTATGGCAACCTGTGATCCATCAAGAGCATAAATACCGGTAACGTTATTATGGTATTTGTTTCCATTTACACCAAGGCCAGATACATTGACGGTCAAATCATCGGTATAGTGTTTATTTTCACCCCACAAATTCAACCCAATGGATTTTCCATCCGTATGGCTTTCAACTGTAGTGGCTGACACCATGGCCTCTGCACTAGCACCGGTAATAATTAAAGCAGCAATAACAGCAAGGTTTATCGTTCTTCTCATCTCATAACCTCCTCAAACTATACACAATAATATGCATATATTCATTGTATATATAGTAGGGGTATATGTGTCAATTTTTGCACATATGATGTTTTCTTTTATGTATATTCTCATACGCAATGTATCGATATAATGATGAAATAATAACAAACGAATTATTCTCTCCACATAATATATGCTGTATAACTCTATAGAATATTATAAAAAGAGAAATTTCTATGTTATAATAAGTATATTAGTTATTACACTACATTTTATAATTATATAGGAGGCTAATATGAGCAAAATTCGTATTGGTATCGTAGGCTATGGCAACTTAGGCCGTGGCGTAGAAGCATCTGTTAAATTGCAACCAGATATGGAACTCGTAGGCGTATTTTCTCGTCGTAAAGGCTTAGAAACAGTTTCTGGTGTTCCTACATATACTATGGAAGATCTACCAAACTTCAAAGGTAAAATCGATGTTATGGTTCTTTGCGGTGGTTCTGCAACAGACCTTATCGAACAAACTCCAATGGTAACAAAATACTTCAACTGTATCGATTCTTTCGACACACATGCACGTATCCCTGAACATTTCGCAAACGTAGACAAAGTAGCTAAAGAAGCTAAAACTGCTACATTGATTTCTTGCGGTTGGGACCCAGGCATGTTCTCTTTGCAACGTGTATATGCTGAAAGCATCTTGCCTCAAGGTAAATCTTATACATTCTGGGGCCGTGGCGTGTCTCAAGGTCACTCCGATGCTATCCGTCGTATTGATGGTGTTCTTGATGCTCGTCAATACACTGTTCCTAAAGAACAATACCTTGAAGCTATCCGCAATGGTGAAACTCCAGACGTTGATGGCTACAAAGGTCACCTTCGCGAGTGCTATGTAGTGGCTGCTCCTGATGCAGACAAGGCTAAAATTGAAAACGAAATCAAAACTATGGAAAACTACTTCGTAGGTTACGAAACTGTAGTCAACTTCATTTCCCAAGAAGAACTTGATCGCGACCACAAAGGCATTCCACATGGTGGCTTCGTTCTTCGCTCTGGTGAAAGCACTGACGGCACACGTCATGTTGTTGAGTATTCCTTAAAACTTGATTCTAACCCTGAATTCACAGGTTCTGCACTTGTTGCATACGCTCGTGGTATCTACCGCCTTGCTAAACACGGTGGTACTGGTTGCTACACAGTATTCGATATTCCACCAGCTTGGATTTCTACTCATTCTGCAGAAGAATTGCGAGCTCACTCTCTATAATTCTATACGCACCTTAAGAGGATAACTTCGGTTATCCTCTTTTTACATTAACAACAGCGTATGATGACACACAAAAAGGACCGCCTTAAGACGGTCCTTTTTTCGTATTAAAATCTATCTATTAATACCAACGTGTTAATGGCAATTCATTGTTAACATCTTTTGTCATAAGGATTTGATGCAAATCCATATTGCCAATATAGAAACCTGCTGCACAACCACAGAGGTATAAGTCCCACATACGAACGAATTCAGTACCGCGAGCTTTTTCTACTTGGTCACGTACACCTTGGAAATTATTGTACCAATGCATCAATGTTTTATAGTAGTGCAAGCGCAAGCTTTCAACATCGATAACATTAAAATCATAGTCATAAGCAATAGAAACAATTTCACGAAGAGACGGTAAGCATCCACCTGGGAAAGATATATTTACGAATCCATGCACTAGATTCTTTTTCTGATGGATCACTGATGTAATGGAGCAAGAATAAACCACCATCATTTAACATAGTGGATGCATCCTCCATATACAATGGGAAATTAGGACGACCTACATGTTCCAACATACCAACGCTGACGATGCGATCGAATGTACGACCAGATGCCGCTACATCACGATAATCAATGAGTTCGATTTCGACTTGACCTTCAAGCCCAAATTCTTTAATCCGTTCTTGGCCTTTCTTCCATTGTTCTTCAGACAATGTACACCCATAGCCTTTAACACCGTACTTGCGGGCTGCTTCAATCAAAAGGAATCCCCAACCACAACCGATATCGAGTAATGTCATACCTTCTTTTAAATATAATTTATCGAGAATATGATGAACCTTTTGGTATTGTGCATCTTCTAAGCTATCATCTTCATGTTTAAAGTACGCACAAGAATAGCTCATTGTCTTATCAAGCCATAAGCTATAAAAATCATTGCCAAGGTCGTAGTGAGAAGACACTTGTTGTTTTTGATCTTTCTTTTTAAGACCTACATTAAAGAGAGAACTAAGTACCTTTTTATTGATAGAATCCTTATTAACATGACCTAGTACAACACAAAGAGAGCTTTGAATAAATCGCCTTCTATTTCAATATCCTTACGCATATACGCTTCGCCAAGTGCAAGTTCAGCAGAAACGAGCAAATCTTTCTTAGGGATATCGCGGTTTACACGAATGGTAAACTCAGGTGTACCTTCGCCAATGGTATATTCATTGTCACCCACTTTTACACTAAAGCAGTGATCATTAAAACGTTCTAAATAGTGAACTAAAAAACTATCAAATAACTTAGAAAACATACTTAACTTCCTTTCCTAGCAGCGTTACATGACGTTTACGTTCAATCAAAATGACACGTCCGCCTGCACACTGACATAGTCATATCTACTCATCAAAATTTTCTATAAAACAAATCATAAGAAAAACTTATATTTTTATTATATAAATACATCTACTTATCATTATTTTTTATAAGAAACTTCAACTTTCTCTCTAATATTATAGCACTTCTTGATAAATAATCTAGACCAATTCTATAGAAATGTATATATCCATTAGAATATGATATAATATGTGTTTGACAAGGCTTTTATAAGAAACAATATTTCTAATGAAAGCTTTCACAAAGAACGAAATTAATTTTAATAAAGGTGGTACCATGAGCACAAATTTAGAAGTAGGCATCGTAGGCCTTCCAAATGTTGGTAAAAGTACATTATTCAACGCTATTACAAAAGCTGGCGCTGAGGCTGCCAACTATCCATTCTGTACAATTGAGCCAAACGTAGGTGTTGTTGATGTTCCAGACAGTCGTCTAGCTGTATTAGCGGAAATGTTCGGTTCCAAACGCATCCTCCCTGCTGCTATGCGATTTGTAGATATTGCAGGTCTCGTTGAAGGTGCATCTAAAGGCGAAGGTTTAGGCAACAAATTCCTTAGCCATATTCGTCAAGTAGATGCAATTGCACAAGTTATTCGTTGTTTCGATGACCCTAATATCACTCACGTTGCAGGTTCTATCGATTCAATCCGAGACATCGAAATCATCAACACCGAGCTCTGCCTTGCAGACCTTGAATCCGTAGAAAAACGGAAACAACGCATTGAAAAAATTGCAAAATCCGGCGATAAAGATGCTCGCGCTGAGTTACCATTGCTAGAACGCATTATCGAAGGTCTCGGTGAAGCAAAACCAGTTCGTGCCCAAGGTCTTAACGAAGAAGAGTTAGAAATGATTAAAGAGTTGACATTACTTACAGCAAAACCATCTCTTTATGTTGCTAACATTTCTGAAGATGAAGTATCTGATTACTCCGCTAACGAGCACGTAAAACGCGTAGAAGAATACGCGAAGAACGAAGGTGCTGGCATCGTTGTTGTATCCGCTCGTATCGAATCCGAAATTGCTGAGTTATCCGATGAAGAATCCGCTGCATTCCTAGAAGATCTCGGTCTTGAAGAATCTGGCTTAACTAAGCTTATCAAGGCAAGTTATGCACTCTTAGGTCTTATCAACTACTTCACAGCTGGCGAAATGGAAGCTCGTGCATGGACAATTGTAAACGGCACAAAAGCACCTCAAGCAGCTGGTAAAATTCACTCCGATATTGAAAAAGGCTTTATCCGCGCTGAAATCGTATCCTTCGATGACTTACAAGCTTGCGGCAGCCAAAATGCTGCTAAAGAAAAAGGCCTTGTTCGCCTAGAAGGCAAGGAATATGTTATGAAAGACGGCGACGTAACACACTTCCGCTTCAACGTATAATGCAAATTAATAGCAATAAAAAACCAGTAAATCGAACGATTTACTGGTTTTTGTTGTCTCTTAATGAGATTTTCTTTATGTGGTTGTTGAATAAACACGAGTTTATTCTTTATCGTTATCAACAGAGTTTTTCAAGCCATCAAGTGCGCCTTCTACAGCATCTTTAACATCTTCTACAACGTCTTTAACTTTAGCAGTTGTTTTTTCTACGGCACCTTCTGATTCCAATTTTTTGTCACCAGTTAATTTGCCAACATTTTCTTTTAGTGCACCTTTAGCTTGGTTGAGTTTTTCTTCTAATGCCATAATAGTGACTCCTTTCATGTAAAATCACGTTTAGCTATATTAGACCTACTTTTATAAGTAGATTACTATCCCCTTTTTCCGAAGAAAAATGAGACTACAGCAACAATAATGACTGCACCTAATACAGATGGAATTAAGGACATACCTGCTAAGCTAGGACCCCAGGTACCAAATAGGGACTGACCTACGGACGATCCAATTAAACCAGCAACAACTTTAGCGATAACGCCCATTGCACCGCCTTTGTTAGTGATGGCACCTGCTAGGAACCCGATAAAACCACCAACAATAATTGACCATAACATATAATCACTCCTTTACGCTTATATACATGTATCTTAAAAATCATCTAAATATACAGATATGTTAAATATTATGTATATTTATAACGTACCATTCATTTTTAAAGGTTAAATGAAGTTTGATATATAAAGTTGGCATACTTTAGCAAAAGTAGTGTTCTATAGTCCTAACATTCTTCTTGTAAATATTTTGATATATTCTATTCAACGACCTTTACAATTTCATCCATTGTACGACGTGTTTTATTGCGATGTGGTTCTTCATCACGGTACCCAAAGGCTGCCATTACAGAAATACCAAAGTGCTTAGTATCGAAAAGACCAAGTTCATCACCTAAGAGTGCAGTCATCTTATCTTGATTAAAACCTTCTAAAGCACAAGAATCTAAACCTTCATACGCTGCCATAGTCATCATGTTCGCCATTACAATATATGTTTGTTTAGATGCCCAGTCAAAGGCCGCACGTTCAGATTCAAATGTTTTGTAATCTTCTTTTGTAAATTGAGCATATTTTTCACGATATGCAGCATCAACTTCAGCTGGTAATTGTTTCACCTCTTCTTGAATATGACGGATATATGATGAATCGAATTCAAGATCTGCCTTTTTACGAGCTAAGAAAACCACTACATGACTGGCTTCAAGCCCTGCTAAGATACCCCAACCATAAGCTTTCATCTTTTCTCGAATTTCTTGATTTTGAATCACCAACAATTGATACGCCTCGAAGCCAAGAGATGTTGGAGACAAACGCGCTGCATTCAGAATCGCATTCCAATCATCGTCAGAAATCTTTTTAGTGCTATCGAATTTTTTACATGCATAACGATATGTCATAGCATATTCTAAATCGTTACGATCCAATTTAGGGGCTGTTAATTTTACGTTTTCTATTTCATATTTACTCATTGAAATTCAACCTTTCATTATATTAATTTCAAAAAACTTAACCTAGATACATAACATATGATGCTCATTAGCCAAAATTTTGACCAAATAGAATCATACGTTCTTTTTCCTTATAAAATAAATCGAGACCTAACTTATATAAGCCATTTAAATCACCATCATTTAACAGAGTCATATATTCACCTCTATCATCTTTGTTAATGATAATAGGCGCTAATTTCTGTTGTAAGCAAGCGTGTACAATAAGAGCTCTTCCTGTACGGCCATTACCATCAGCAAAAGGATGAATACGTTCAAATTGCAAATGTTGTTCCATAATGGCACGCACCCGCTCTTCATCATTTGGGGATATCTCTAAACGATATTGCAAGGTATCACACCAGTTTTTTAAAGCTTCTTGTACTTGATATGGTTTTGTTGGCTCAAAATCAGCACCAATAACCATGTTTGGAACAACCTTAAATTGCCCATTATCATCACGGATATGTGCTAGTAACAATCGTTGTGTGTCTCTTATGATATCTATCGTAATTACTTCTTGATATGATTCCATCAAGAATACTAAATAGTCGCGATAATTAGATACTTCATAGAACTCACGTAAATCCATTTTACGGGGTATCATATTATCTAATAGGATACTCTTTGTTTCCCCTTGTGTTAACGTATTCCCCTCGATTGCTGTACTATGATGGGCCATACGGACGACCATATCGTCTATATATTCGCGAGGCAAGGTAAAATCAACCATGTATATCTCCTTATACAATAAGATTTTTATATATTAATGTTATCATATATAGATAAATTTCGATACTAATAAATCGATTTAATCTTTATAAGCTAAAACTGGTTTCCCTTTTTCATACCAAAATAAGCCTGACGTACTAATCTTATGTTCTTTTAGGATAGTCTGAACTTGTTCTACAGCATTCAAGTCTATTTGAATGGACAAACCACACATATCATTCAATTCTGGCGGTGTAGCCATCAGTTGGTGAGGCACCGAAAGTTCTGTTAATATCTTATCTGCTTTATCCCCAAAATAATAGGATGTAAAAACGACAAGCAACTTTTTATTGTTCAACGCCTCACCCCCAATAATATTGCTTAATCATTTACAACATAGATACGAGTATTATAGTTTAACAAGATTTTCCCCAACGATAGCATCTGTAATCGCATACATGTTTGTAATAGAGCCTACCCCCACTTGATCTTTTAGACCATAATAGTCGAGACAAATACCACATGCAGCAATTTCAACACCAAGATCAGCTAACTTTTTAATATTGTCTAAATGAACAGAATCGTTGGTTACCATTTTAACGCTACTATTGATGAAATAAATTGTAGATGGCTTCACGTCGGCTTCAACCATACACACCCAGAAGGTTTTCATCAAATTACGGCCAAGCTCTTCACTACCTTCACCAAGATAATCTTTCGTCATCAAAATGATGCGGTCACTATAATTCATAGGTTTGCAACCAATTTCCGGTGCAGGTTCTACATTCGGCGTAAGTTTAATAAAAAAATCTATACCATCTTGTCCAATTGCCACATCATAGCCACGAGACTTCCCAAATTTCTCTACATTATCGCGACTCACCTCGTTATCTACAATGGTCGTAATAATCGCGTCTGGATTTGCATCGCTTACCTTCTTCGTTTCAATCACAGGTTTTGGACACAAACTGCCACGCACATCTACAGTTAATTCATTTGTATTACTCATTATTTACCTCAATATTATTATATATTTTGTGAAAGCATCAACGCACAACTACTCTATATACTATTAAAATCAAAATTGTAATATATCTTATTTAGTGACGCGTACCGCTAAGCCACTAAAGCTTTCAACGGCACCAACTATAGTGGCACCTTCAACGCCCACATCATGTAAAGCTTTCACCAAATCCGGTCCTTCTGCAGCAGGCACAGAGAATAAAAGACCGCCTGATGTTTGTGGATCAAATAAAATATCCGTCCACACAGAATCTAATATTTTATCTACTTGTACATCTGTAATAGCCTTACGATTGCCATAGGACGCCGCTGGTACAAGGCCCATTCGAGCCGCGTCAATGACATCATCAAAGAGCGGAATATCATAAATCTTGATATGAATTGTTACATTAGAGGCACTCGCCATTTCTACAGAATGTCCCATAAGGCTAAAGCCCGTCACATCAGTACACGCATGAATTGTAAAATTATGGGCCACCTCAGCAGCCACACGATTCAACGTACTCATGCTAGCAACCGCCTGCGCAGTACCAGTAGGAAATAAATCAGCTTTCAACGCATTATTCATAATACCTGTGCCGATACGTTTTGTTAACACCAATACATCCCCTACTCGAGCGCCTTTATTCTTCCAAATCTCGCTAGGATTAACTTGACCTGTGATCGACATGCCAAAAATAGGTTCCTTATTTTCGATGCTGTGACCACCTACAATAACTGCACCAGATTCAGAAACAATGGATGCCGGCCCCATTGAGTACATCCGTCAATACGCCTTGTTCTACTAAGGGAACAGGAAATCCAACGATGTTCATCGCCGTTAGGGGTATCCCCCCCCCATCGCATATACATCGCTCAATGCATTAGCCGCTGCAATTTTACCGAATAACGTAGGGTCATTGACAACAGGCGTGAAAAAAATCCAATGTTTGTACAAGGGCAAGTTGATCAGAAATTTGATATACCCCTGCATCATCAGCACCAGTCATATCAGCTAGAACATGTTCATTTGTAACAGGTGTAACGGCCTTTAAAACACGTCCTAATATATGAGGACCAATCTTACACGCACAGCCTCCACTCGTAACATAATCAGTGAGTCGTACCATAGTCCTACCTCATTCATTTTCAGGCAAGCGCGATACTATTTCTTCGCTGCCTTTTCAAATTTAGGGCGAGGCATCAACAACTGATGACCACAACCTTTACAAACGATAAGAAAATCTGTACCTATGCGCTTGACCTCCCACTCATCACTGCCACAGGGATGCGATTTTTTCATTTGTACTATATCGCCCACATAATATCTAATAAACGCCATAGCGCCTCCTTATACTATTTCTATTATATATATCTTATTATACTTAAAATATGTTCTCCAATATAGGTAAAAGTACACTTTGACTAATAAGATCTATCGGCTTAATCAGAATTGTTACCAAAAACAAACAGTTCTATAAACAATAATGATTTTCCATGTAATTCTCATTCTCATTATCAGTAATTCTATTTTTAATAAATCCATTACCTAACAGGCTTTAAGAAACCGCTTATTTACTACATTGATAACATTTATCATTTAGAAAATTTTCGAAATAAATTTTTACAAAAACACTTGCATTTCTCATTTAGTATGTTACAATATAGTCAACAATGATTATTCGTTAAGTATACGAATCAAAAACATTGTGGTGTAAATTATAGGCAAGTGCCTCTTTACAAATATAGGTAAGTACTCATTTAAAAGATAAGCAAGTGCTTTTTTCAAATATAGACAAGTGTCTATCTAATCAGTATATAAATAAGTTTTTATTTAACTTAAACTCAAGTGAGTTACCCACCATTGCATTCACAACCAAGTGGTTATGAATATATAACTAAGGTAAAAATTTTGAAATTTGATGTAAGTACAAAGGAGTATTAAAATGGCAGAATTAAAAGGTTCTAACACTGAAAAAAATCTTCAAACAGCATTTGCTGGTGAATCCCAAGCATACCAAAAATATACATACTATGCAGCAGCAGCTCGTAAAGCTGGCATGAACGAAATCGCTGATTATTTCGAAGAAACAGCTCACAACGAATCTGCACATGCTAAAGTTTGGTTCAAAGCTCTTCATGGTGGCGACATCTCCGCTGATATCGAAGCTAACCTTCGCGATGCAGCAGCTGGTGAAAACTATGAACACACTACAATGTACAAAGATTTCGCTGACGAAGCAGAAAAAGAAGGCTTCACTGCTATCGCTTTCAAAATGCGCGAAGTTGGTAAAATCGAAGCTCGTCATGAAGCTCGTTACCTTGCATTAGCAGCTCGTGTTTCTGGCAACAAAGTGTTCCACAACGATCAACCAGTTGCATGGATTTGCGCTAACTGCGGTTACATTCACGTTGGTGAAGAAGCTCCTAAAGTTTGCCCAGTATGTGCTCACCCACAAGCTTTCTTCCAACGCCACGTTGAATCCATCTAATCTATAAGTTTAGATAAAACAATATTTTAAATACAGATATTTGATACTGCAAGTGCAGTTCTTCCTAACTGTATGTACAGACAACCTCAATAAAAAAGACGATGACTTCGGTCATCGTCTTTTTTGTGTTCTATTAGTTATATATGCATTAAGAGTTGTAAGTTATACTATTTACTATTAAAGGCTAGATGCTAATTCTTTAAATTGTCGAACCGCTTCATAAGGCTTTTCTGCATGGGCAATGGCAGATATAACGGCAACACCACAAGCGCCAGCACGGAGTACTGCCATTGCATTGTCTATGGTAATACCACCAATTCCAACGCATGGTAAGGTTAATCCTTCTGCCTGTAGTTCAGCTGTACGTTCCGGGCCGCATGGTTCTTGCGCATCAGGCTTGCTACTAGTTGTATACATAGGACCTACGCCTACACAATCAGCATACAGTACATCTGTCTTATGGAGTTCCTCTATGGAATGGATGGATATCCCCACTATCTTATGACCTACGATATTACGCACATCTTCTAAGCACATATCGTCTTGCCCTACGTGAATACCATCCGCATTAACAGCGACCGCTAGCTCTACATCATCATTGATAATATAGAGCACATGATACTTGGCACAGATATGTTGTAACTGTTGTGCTAGTTCTAACTTCTGTTGACCTTCTAATGTACCATCGCCCTTTTCTCTAAACTGAAAGCAGGTTATACCACCACGACAAGCATCTTCTACGATTTCGAGCAACCGTTTTTTGTTAAGCTCTGTATCTTGTGTACCACACACGAAATACACCTGTAATTGATCTGGTACAACTACAGACTGCACACGATTTTCAGATACAAGCACCTCATCATCTAGCGTATACAAAGCATCCATAAAGGCTATGCTAAAGCTACCTGGTTTTATTCCACTTACCTTAACAGCACTTTCACCAGCTAAACCATAATACGCCAATGCATAGGCAAGAAATTCACCTGTAGACAAGCTATCCTTAAAGGAATCATAAATTCCAAAAAAGGCTGCTAATACGCCCCCTAAGAGACAGCCTGTTCCCGTTACAGCAGTCATAATCGAATGACCATGAGGCACTGCAAAGAACTCGAGTTCCATCAGATACATAATCCTCTTCGCCCGTTGCTACTACAGGACAGTTAATAAGACGCGCTAAACGATATGCGATAATGGCACTATCCGCTACCTGCGCTCCATCAACGCCCTTACCTAACGGAGAGTTTTCACCCTTATTATCAGAACTCAGTGCTTCATAAACAGCCTTAACTTCGCTTTGATTGCCTCGTAATAACGAAATAGAACCAGTCTTAATCAAATCTAAGACCACCGACAATCGGTAAGTTCCTGCATGACAGCCCACAGGATCAAGAATAATTGGCACATCATATTCCTTCGCTAGTTTAATAGCCTCTTTATAGTAACCAACCTTCTCAGGTGTAAGTGTTCCAATATTGATGAGCAGTGCTGATGCATACACAATAAGATCCTTTAAATCTTCACTACATTCGCTCATGATGGGCGATGCCCCAATAGCTAGTAGTCCATTAGCACTAAAGGTTCGTACCACATCATTGGTAATACAAATCACAAGAGGATTTTTCTGACGCAAGGATTCTAAAATATGTACTTCAGGGCAAGTTTGGCCCTTTATATAGGAATTTTCATAGGTCATATGGGTATCTCCTCTAATTATTTTTCAAAAGTTCATCCATAGTTTTGGGCCCATTGGATAGCAAACCATAGGCCATGTGGTTAACTGGGCCACACCCATTGCCTAACGCTGGATTGTACTTAATAGCAAGAGCAATATAGTCCTTGGCAATACCGATGGCATCCATTACATCACGGCCTTTAGCAAGCTCCGCTGTAATAACCGCTGAGAAGGTACAGCCCGTACCATGAGTATGCACTGTATCATATTTAGGGCTCGTCCACGTACGAACGTGACCATCTCTTGTGAAAGCATAATCTGTTGCATCTTCGCCAATATGGCCACCTTTAATGATGACCACTTGGGGCCCTAAGTCATGTAAAATTCGATTAGCCGCCGTTGTTATGTCACTTTCACAAGTGATAGACATATCGGCTAAGACCTCTGCCTCACTGCGATTAGGTGTGATAACTGTAGCGGTAGGAATGAGTTTGGATTTTAAGAAATTCACTGCTTCATCTGATACGAGTCGGTCACCGCTAGTGGCAATCATAACGGGGTCCATTACGTACGAAATATCCTTGCTTACATAAGGATAAATGAGATCCATCATTTCCGGTAAGGCAATCATACCAGTCTTAACGGCTTGGGGCATAATATCTGAGTACACATCGTGTAACTGTTTTTCTATACTCTCTAAGGATAGATGTTCTACGTGATGAACACCCGTTGTATTTTGAGCTACCACGGACGTAACCACGGCCATGCCGTATACGTGACGACTTTGAAAAGATTTTAAATCGGCCATAATACCAGCACCACCGCTAGGATCAGTACCAGCAATTGTTAATGCAGTATGTAATTTCATAATACCTCCAAACATATAAAAACGAGACCACTCCCAATGGAATGGTCTCGTAATAGTTTAGTATTATGTTGCACTCCACTTTCCTACGCCAGTATTATCTGGATCAGGTCTAGGGTTTTGAATGGTCAATCTCAGCAAAAGCACCCCTAGTGGCAATATATTTTTATACTCTAGTTATAACATCATTATACAATCTATGCAAGAAAATAATTGACGGGGTTCTCTTAACAGCCTATAATGAAGCCATAACGGGGTGCTCACATGAGTGGGCTGAGAGTAAGCTAATGCTTTAACCCATAACCTGATTTGGATAATGCCAACGTAGGGAACATAGAGGATTAATAGCCGAGTTCCTATGAACTCGGCTTTTTCTATGACTTCCTGGCAAGGAGGACGTATGAAAGACACACACATTACACAACCACAGTTCGCCATGATATGGTTTGGTGCCGCTCTATCTATAGCGGAAATTATGACAGGAACCTATCTAGCCCCCTTAGGACTCACCCAAGGTCTATATGCCATCATCTTAGGACATATCATCGGCGGCATACTGCTCTTTGGGGCTGGCCTTATCGGTGGACGTTTACGGCAAGGCAGTATGAATACTACTGCCTTCAGCTTTGGCCCACTAGGGGCTAAAGGCTTTGCCTTTTTAAATATGCTTCAACTTATCGGCTGGACTAGCATCATGATCTACGATGCTATGCTAGCCTTACAAGAACTAGCACCTCTATCCCCTATCATTTGGACAATAGCTATCGGAGCACTTGTCATCTTGTGGCTTTTCATCGGCCTTCACAATACGGGCTATATTCAAGCTATCGTATCCGTTCTATTGTTAGGCCTCACCCTTTACATGGGTGCTCACATGATATCGCAGTGGCCTAGTGAAGGTGTCATTCTAACTAGCGGTAACATGAGTTTCATCGCTGCCCTTGAATTATCTATCGCCATGCCACTATCTTGGCTACCTCTCATCAGTGATTATACCCGTGAAAGTAAGAAAAACCTTTCTCCGCATCACTTACAAGTGCTACAGTCTACACTGTAACAAGTATCGTTATGTATACCTTAGGTCTTAGTGCTATCTTTGGCGGGGCGACTCCATCATTACCATCATGATGAACGCCGGTCTTGGCCTTGCGGGCCTCATCGTTATTATCTTCTCTACTGTAACTACAACCTTTATGGATGCTTATTCTGCAGGCGTATCTAGTACGACTATCTACAAGAGTGCTTCTAGTAAAGGCATAGCCGTCATCGTAACTATTGTCGGCACCATCGCTGCCATCCTATATCCGATGGACGATATTACAGACTTCCTGTACCTCATTGGCTCTGTATTTGCTCCGATGATCGCCATTCTTTTGGCGGACTACTTTATCAATCGCCAGCAAGTACAAACACTATCCGCTTATCTCGTACGAGGTCTTATTTGGGCCGTATCCGTTGGTTTATACCACTATATGTTACATAGTGAAAGCACAATAGGTGCTACATTACCGGCCTTTACAATGGCATTTGTCGTTACCGCTATCGTTGGCTTCATAAGTCATACAGAAAACTCATCTGTCGAAATAAAACAACACTAAAACAAAAACACCTTCGTAAGCAATCATGCTTATGAAGGTGTTTTACTACTCAGGTATAATAATTTGTCCGTCTTCACAGATCCAGTGTCTATCACCAACTGCATCAGCTTCGCTTTCATCATGGGTCACCCATACGCAAGGTACGTCCCATTCACGAATGATGGAAACAAGATCCTCACGCACTTGTTTCCGAAGGTTCCAATCTAATGCAGATAAAGGTTCATCAAGAAGCAATATAGTTGGTTTTGAATAGAGTGCACGACCTAAAGCCACACGTTGTTGTTCACCACCAGATAAGCGCCCCGCCTTAGTGTTACGGTATTTTTCTAATCCTAAACGTTTTAATAGAGAATCACACATATCAGGTGTGCCTCGTTTACTATATGTAATATTGTGTTCCACGGATAAATGAGGAAATACGATATTGCCTTGTGGCATATATCCTACCTGACGCTCTTGAGCTGGCACCCATATATTTTGATCTCGGTCAACCCATGTTCGTTCATCGCATCGAATGATACCAGTTGTAGGTTTCACTAACCCTGCAATACATTTAATAAACGTACTTTTACCACTTCCAGATGAACCGGTTAACACCGTAATTCCTGAAGCTAAAGTACCATCGGCTTTCACAATCATAGAAGGTCTTGCTATGGTAAAAGAAAATGTAATCATAGTCCCTCCTAATTACGCCCTAAATTACGGAACAAGGATCCTTTTGTAAGGATGTGAATACCGCTCAATAGCGCTAATGTAAGCACACAAATGTAAATAACGAGTTCAAAGGCATCCATGTACTGTCCTGCCTCTACATAGGAATAGATAGCAAGTGGCATGGTACGCGTAATTTTAGGAATATTACCTGCGATTAATATGGTAGCACCGAACTCACCCATAGCACGACAAAATGCCAATATGCTGCCCGTTAAAATCCCCTTCCATGCCAATGGTACAGAGATTGTAAAAAATATGCGCAGCTCTGAAGCGCCTAATGTACGTGCTACATCCTCCATATTATGGTCTACAGACTGCAATGCGGACCGCACCGTTTGATAAAACAAAGGAAAGGCAATAACAGAAGAAGCCACAACGGCACCTGCTGCAGTAAATACGACGCCTAAACCATGTGATTCTAACCAAGCGCCGAATGCATAGCCCGGTGTAAATACCATAAGCAAAGCAAAGCCAACTACTACTGGAGGCAACACGAGTGGCAATGTTATTAGGGCATCTAGAACAGCGATACCACTCCACTTACAGCGATTCATCCAGTAACAAGCAGCTAAGCCAGTCAATATAACAATAACTAGAGCTAAACTCGCCACCCACAATGACAACCAAAATGGACTCATATCGGGCCTCCTTTCTTTTCCGAATCTCTGCCGAATAATAAATTATAACTCTATTGTATCATAAGAAAACGCTAGCCCTAAAAACTAGCGTTAAATTCTTATTTAGTCGTAGAGAACCCATATTTTTCCAATACTTTTTGGCCCTCTGGGCTCATTACGTATGTATAGAAATCTTGAGCCAAAGCATTATCATATTTCTTAATAATACCGATAGGGTATATAACAGGATCATGAGAATCTGCAGGTGTTACTGCAGCTATTTCAACTGCATCACCGGCTGCAATAGCATCCGTCTTATAGATAAAGCCCGCATCACCAGCCGCTTGGCTAATGGAAGCCGTTACAGCTTTAACGTCTTTAGCATATACCACATTAGGTTCTACTTGGTCCCATACACCTAATTTTGTTAGTACTTGCTTACCATAGTTACCAGCGGGTACGGTATCTGGATTACCTAAAACAATACGTTTTACAGATGCGATTTGATGTAACTCAATTTTAGGTTGTCCTTTAGGAACTACAAGAACGAGTTCATTTGTTACAAATGGTTTTACATTTGTTACTAAATCTTTATCTTGTAACATCTTCATATTTTTTTCGTCTGCAGAAATGAATAAGCTTGCAGGTGCACCTTGTTCAATCTGTTGACGCAATGTGCCAGAGCCAGCAAAGTTAATTGTGATTTGATCATCTGCTAAGTTATGCTCTTTCTTATACGCATCTGCTAATTCAGTAAGAGCCCCCTTAAGGCTAGCAGCCGCTTGAATTGTAATCTTTTCAGACGTACTTGGCTTTGCGCTATCCGTAGTTTTACTTGCATCATTACCACAGCCTACTACAAAGGCGAGCATACAAATACTCATTAAAACTAATAGAATTTTTCTCATACAACCTCCTACTCCGTACGGAATTAATACATATAAATGCTTAAAAATATAAACCTAAACACTACATCCTATGGTATGATATTGATATAAAGTAATTCAGTTACATATATATTCTATGTGTATAATAGATATATTATATTATATTTTGTCATAGTTAATATATACCATGATTTTAATCACACAAAAATATATATTAGAAAACTCTAGGTGAGACCATGAATTTATTAACATTAATAGGCCATATCTTCATGAATTCCATGATTCCTATATTTATGCTTATAGGCGTTGGATTTGTATTAGATAAAAAATTTAAACTTGACTTATATACACTGAGCAAACTTAATTTCTATATATTATTGCCCACCTTCGTATTTAGGGCGATGTATGAGGCTAAATTCACTTCAAGTACATTGGAAATTGTTTTCTGTGCACTGTGTGTACTCATACTAAACTCTATTATTTCTGAAATTATTGGGCGCATAGGGGGCTACGATGTAGCTAAAATCGCAACATTAAAAAACTGTGTCATGTTCAATAATGTAGGTAATATGGGGGTGGCCCTTGCCATCTTTGTATTTGCTAATGTACCATATGTCATCGATGGGGCTACGCCCTATGCTAACTTAGGACTCGTGAGTGTAGTATCTATCATGATTATTCAAACCATTACGAGCAATACTTATGGATTCTATCAAGCAGGTGCAGGTCGATTAAGTACGAAAGATGCACTAAATGTCGTATTCCACATGCCCATGGTATACGCCATTCCACTAGCCTTACTATGCCAATTATTGCCATTTGATCTTCATAGGCTCTTCTTCTTTGCTCCCCTCAACATCTTTGCTAACGCCTTTGTTGGTGTAGCCATGATAGCCTTAGGGGTACAAATTAACCGGACCCCATTGAATTTCTTTAAAGCTGACGTCATGTTAGCCAGTGCATTACGACTTATCATAAGTCCCCTATTAGCCGCTGTTATGACCATACTATTTATTATCTTCTATGGTCCTATGCATCCAATTGCGGCACAAACAATCGTCATTACCTATAGCGTACCAACGGCTATCAACATGGCCCTCATCGCTATCGAAATGAAAAACAACCCAGAATACGCTACGCAAATCGTAATGGGTACCACCATATTATCGGCAGTGACCATGCCACTCTTTATCACATTCGCTTATTATATATTTCCATTATACTAAAAATATATACATCAAAAGGGAGCCCCGATAGGCTCCCTTTCTTGTATCTAATTCATATAATGCAATATGATAGACCAGGTACAGTACTCTATTGATGTGATACGTGATCCATACCCATTCGTACAAGGCCTTCTACATGATCATCATTTAAAGAATAATATGCAGTTTTCCCTTCCTTGCGATATGTTACAAGACGAGCTTGTCGCAATACTCGCAACTGATGTGAAATAGCAGATTGTCCCATGCCCATTGTCTCTGCAATATGATTAACACACATCTCATTTTCTAGCAGTATCTCAACAATCTTTAGGCGCGTTGGATCGCCAAGAATCTTAAACAATTCTGCTAACTTTAACAATGATTCGTTCCCGTCGATCATAGGGATCCTTTCTTTTAAACTAACACTAATAATCTATCTAAATTTAAATACTATGTCTATGCTATCTATTATATACAAAAAAAGGCTTTGTACACAATGACAAAGCCTTTAAATTGTATGATATTATTTAACGACCAATACTGGGCAAGAGGAATGACTAGTTACATAGCTACTTACACTACCCATGAATAAACCTTTCAAAGGTCCAAGACCACGGCTACCCATTACGATAAGATCAGCATTGTATTTTTTAGCAACAGCTAACAATGCTGGGCCTGGGGAACCAACTTCAAATACAGATTTAACTTTAACACCTGTAGGAATTTCTTTCACTACATCGTTCAAAATTTCTTTACCTGTTTCTTCCATGTCTTCTGCAATTTGTTCAGACACATAGCCACCAGAAATTGGTGTTTGATCAAAGTTGGAAATAGCAGATACAATATTTGCTACATGAACAACAATCAATTCTGCTTTGTTACGATCTGCTACTGCAAGTGCATGTTCTAGTGCACGTTTAGCATTTTCAGAACCATCAGTAGGTACGACAATAGTTTTGTAGGTAACCATATTAACCCCTCCTATTTCTAATCCCCATGAAGGGATATGATTAAAAATCGTTTAGTCTATTTATAATATTCTAGACGAATTAGGAAAAACCCTCTTTTTTTTGATTAGGATTTATATACATTATAGCACATTTTTTTGCAGATTAAAGAACTTGAGACAAATTATTGATATTTAAAGAATTCGTTAACTTAAATCCATCTAAAATATCGATAAATTCAGGTGTCGTCAACACAGTATCGATTGGTGCTATCATGCGAGCAACACCGACATTGCCATTATTTCCAAGAATAATCGTAGCTCCGAATGTAACAGTTTCCGCCGTATTCGTATCTGCGACTTCAGGATTCTTCATTGTCCCAGCTACATAAAACATAACGGCACCATCAATAATATGTGTTTCATATCGTTCAATGGTGGCCTTATTTACATCCACCAAAGATTTTACATATTGGTCACCTAGCATCTGCTTGCCCATCATCGTAGGCATAGCACTGCTCACCGCTTGTACAGGAACAGAAAAACTTTCTATGTCGAGACGAATCTTCTCCTTTGTGAAAGTAATCTTTTTAGGGTCATTAATGCGTGAAAATCCTTTAGGACTAACGAATTTCAAACCTTCTGCTACATTGATATCACTAGATCCAGTCAATAGTTTCTTAACATTATTTAATGTAGAGCCAGTCTTCTTAGTATCTAACAAAGAAAATGAAGGAACTGTCGTTTCCATAAGACCTTGTTCCATAAATTTAGCCTGAATAGGTGGATACGTACTTACAAGATTATAGCGATGCGTTGGATCTTTTTCCATAATAAATTCAGCTTCAAAAATAGAATGAACCTTTTCCGTAGATGTCATCTCTGCATAGGACTTCGGTGTCGTGCGGCTCCAGCGTGCTGCTTGTGCACCCTTTTTAGGGAAGAATCCGCCCACTATATCGTTAGTATCAAATACATTACTATGTTGACGCCAAATACGAAGGTATTCTTCATCCGTCATACCCTTAATTGGAACATCATACCATGTTGTATTCCACACCTTTTGTGACACATTGCCTTGCGGTGTATTATTTCTCTTTGTAAAAGACACGGTATAGGCGTCGTCTTGATTTGGGCCAGACAAATTAAAGGAATACCCCTGTATATGTTCACTTTCACTACGTACATCCATGTCGATCATAACGCCATCATTTACACGCCAAGGAATGGTGAAAGTATAACCGTGTTTCGTATCCTTTACAACCGTATTCATCTTAGTAGCATACGATTTATATTGCTCTGGCAATACGGAAAGAGCATCTGCTTGCGAGGCTACGATAGACTTTGGCGTAGCATGTTCAGGAGAGGCTCCGTAAGCAACGCTAGATACGATGGACAATCCAGCTAATACTAATGCGATAGGTAATTTCATAAAGTTCCTTTCATATATGTGAAGGTACCACCTATGATTACATAGGTGGTAAGGATTATAACATATTTTCTAAAAAAGCTTTAGTTCTAGGAGATTGCGGATTGGTAAACAATTGTTCCGGTTCCCCTTCTTCTTGAATGATACCATCTGCCATAAAGATGATACGATCTGAAACTTCTCGAGCAAAGTTCATTTCATGGGTAACAATAATCATAGTCATCCGATCATCGGCTAGTTGTTTAATCGTTTTTAATACTTCTCCAGTCAATTCTGGATCAAGGGCAGACGTTGGTTCATCAAAGAGCATAATTTCTGGGTTCATGGCTAATGCACGAGCAATTGCCACACGCTGTTGTTGACCGCCAGACAATCTAGAGGGATACATATCTCGTTTATCCCAAAGACCTACTTTATTAAGTAAGCGTTCTGCGATTGGCATAATATCGGTATCTTTCATACCTTTTACCATACGCGGTGCCACCATAATATTTTCAAGAACAGTCATATGGGGGAACAAATTGAAGGATTGGAATACCATACCCCATGCGAAGTAATAAATCATGCATGGTATGTTTATCAGCGTAGGTAACGACGCCGCTAGCATCTGTAGATGCCAACGTTACACCATCAACGGTAATAGTACCACCGTCAATCGTTTCCAACTGACCTAAGCAGCGCAAAAATGTAGACTTACCGGAGCCAGATGGGCCGATAATAGATACAATTTCGCCCTTATTCATTTGCAAGGAAACATCTTTCAATACCACATTATTATTAAAGTGTTTCTCTATGCGTTCCATATTTACAAAAGTCATAATTACCTCTTACTCATCATATACAGAGAAACGTTTTTCTAAATAATTAAAGATATTTGTCAAAATAAATGTAAAGATTAGATAGAATATAGCGGCCACAAGGTTGGACAACATTCATTTTAATACATATACATTCATGTATAATAAGTTAATCGTTTCGGGCAACACGCGTTTAAACATTTGTGGCAAAATTATGGTACGCATCGTTTGACCATAGGTAAAACCAAGCACCTTTGCCCCTTCATATTGACCGCGTGGAATCGATTGGATACCGCCGCGGAAGATTTCACAAAGGTACGCTGCATAGTTGAGTACAAATGTAACCACAGCAGCCGTTGCATCATCCATTTGGATAGCCCCATCCGTCATGATTGGCAATGCAAAGTACATGAATAAAATTTGTAACATCAACGGCGTACCACGCATTAGATATACAAAGGCTTCAACAATTTTATCGACTACAGGAAGCTTAGATAGTCGCAGTAAAGCTAATATGATACCACCAGGTATAGATAGTACCCATACAACACAGAACAGTGCAATGGTGACCTTAAGCCCATCCGCAATGGTCGGGATAATCTGCAATAAATAATCTAACATGAAATACTCCTTCAAAACACGAATAGAGAAGAGGCATATGGCCTCTTCTCTAGTGTACATTTCGTTCTTTAATTATCAGTTGTACATACTGACCACAGTACTATTAGTATATCACGAATCGTACTATTTAGCATCGCTCTTATCTAGATCTGCGCTAGAGCCCAACCATTTTTCAACGATTTTATCAGCAGTACCATCTTTTTTCATTTCGGCTAAGATACCATTGATTTTATCGCGTAATGCGGTATCATCTTTGCGGAACCCTACAGCAAAGTTATCTACGCCGTAATCAGTGCCTTCTACAATTTTGTATTTGCCAGGTTCTTTTGTCATGAGGTAACGAGCAATAACACCATCAGCGATAACTGCATCGACACGACCAATGCCAAGATCCATGAATGCACTTACGAAATCAGCATAGGATTTAATTTCTTTAACAGTTTTGCCACTAGGATCGTTTTGTAATGCAGATTCACCAGTACTAGCTTGTTGCACACCTACAACCTTGCCAGCAAGATCAGATTTGCCCTTGATAGCATTATCATCGTTACGAACAACGATGTATTGTTTATCTTTCATATATGTATCGGAAAACAAGATATTTTTCTCACGTTCAGGCGAAACAGTTAAACCATTCCACAATACGTCGATTTTCTTAGATTTTAACTCTGCTTCTTTGCTGGACCAGTCAATCGCTTTGAACTCAACGTCCATACCAGCGCGCTTAGCAGCCTCTTTAGCCAAGTCGATATCTAACCCTACGATTTCACCTTTATCATCTTTAAAGCCCATTGGTGGGAAGCTATCATCTAGGCCAATAACAATTTTCTTAGGTAATTGAGTATCAGCCTTCTTTGTATCACTACCACAACCGCTTACAAAAGCCATCATAGAAACTGCAGCCAAACCTACAGCCATAATCTTTTTCCAGTTCATAATATCCTCCACACAATATGTTATAGGTCATGTTTTAACTTATGAACCTATTATACTTTAGCGTGTTAAAGTTGTAAATAGTTAAATCAATAAATTTACAAAATTATATATCATGTGTATCTCTATAATGTTTTATGGCGGCTTGAAGGCGCATTTTATCCTTATACGGTGCAAGTTGCAAATCTAAAGGTACTACATAAATGCCACCATGAGTATTAACGGCTTGTAGTTCTTTCCAATCAGGCGTAAACCCAACTACGCTTTCAAAAGGAACATACACATAGTAATCATCTAAATTAATGGCACTACGGAAATAGTCACGTAAATTTGTCGGTCTCTGTTTGATGACAAAACCTTTTTCACAAATATATACGAGCACTATATCGAGCCCGTGTACCCACCATAACAAGCAAACGACCAATGCATAACAAAGCATGCGATTACCTATATCATGTGGGGCCCATTTAATAAGGGCAACACAAATTACAATGCCTAGAATCCGTCCTAGCCACTGTACGGCCTTATGTGTGGTGACCATGTGCTTTACATGGCCACCCGAAAATCGTTCGCTTACCTCTTGTTTTGTCATAATTGACCTCAAAAGTGTATGTAAATACTTATTTACGGCAAAGCCCCATCGCTTGTTCAACCTTGCGATACATCATAGATGCTTTTGCATGTGCTTTTGCAGCACCTTCATCTAAAATGACATCTAGTTCAGGGCTTGTTATGAGTTCATTGTATCGTTGTTGAATTGGTTCAAGTGTTGCTACAAGCAAATCAGCAATATCCGATTTAAATGCGCCATACCCTTTACCAGCATACATTTCTTCGATAGCTTCATAGCTGTCTTTTGTGATAGCACGGTAAATGCCCATCAAGTTAGAAATACCAGGTTTGTTTTCTTTATCGTAACGCACCGCGTTGTCAGAGTCAGTTTGAGCGCGTTTCAATTTTTTCACGATCAAGTCTGGTGCATCCAAAAGACGGATTGTAGCATTTTGGTTATCATCAGATTTACTCATTTTCTTAGTTGGCTCTTGTAAGCTCATAACGCGGGCACCACCTTCGCCTACCTTGATATCAGGTACTACGAAAGTTTCGCCAAATCTACGGTTAAAACGCTCTGCCAAATTACGAGTCAACTCAAGATGTTGTTTTTGGTCCTCACCTACTGGAACATAGTTAGTACCATATAACAAAATATCTGCCGCCATCAATGGTGGATACGTAAGCAACGCTGTAGGAATAGAGTCACCTTGCTTTTGAGATTTATCCTTATATTGTGTCATACGTTCTAATTCGCCTACATAGCTAATAGATTGCATAACCCAACCAAGTTTTACATGTTCAGGTACTTCGGATTGAACAAATAATGTTACCTTTTTAGGATCTAGGCCAACAGCAAGGTATAACGCTGCCAAATTACGAGTATTTTGAAATAACTCTTTTGGATCTTGTGGTACTGTAATCGCATGTTGATTAACGATACAATAGTAACATTCATCAGTATCTTGATAGTCTAAGAAATTACGTAAAGCTCCCAAATAGTTACCAAGTGTCAATTCACCACTTGGTTGGATGCCGGAAAATATAACTGCCATAATAGTCTCCCTATATTGAAATAAACCAACAGTGCCGAAGCACTGTTGGTTATATATATTATTCTACGGTTACAGATTTAGCTAAGTTACGTGGTTTATCTACATCTGCGCCGCGTGTAATCGCTGCATAGTACGCCAACAATTGCAATGGTACAACAGCGAGGATTGGAGCGATGAATTTATTGGCACGAGGCACATAGATTGTATGGTCTACGTGTTTAGACAATTCTTCGTCACCCTTCATGCCGATACCGATTACAACAGCTTCACGAGCTTTTACTTCGCGGATGTTGCTGATCATCTTATCGTATACACATCCTCTTGTGTAGCCAATGCGATAACAGGTACGCCTTCTTCGATAAGAGCCAATGTACCATGTTTCAACTCGCCACCAGCGTATGCTTCAGCATGGATGTAAGAAATTTCTTTCAATTTCAAAGCACCTTCCATCGCTACTGCATAATCGATAGCACGGCCCAAGAAGAACGCATCAGATTTGAAGCCATAATGTTTTGCAAAGGCTTTCATATCTTCGTCTACTTCAAAGATTTCATGAATCAATGTAGGCAAGTTTTTAACACCGCATAGGATTTCTTCGCCTAAAGCCGGATCCATTTTACCATTTAATTGGCCAAGGTATACAGCGAACAACAAGCCTGCTACTAATTGAGTCGTGTACGCTTTTGTAGACGCCACGGAGATTTCAGGACCTGCCCATGTGTACACAGTATTATCTGCTTCACGGGAAATACTGGAACCTACTACGTTTGTAATCGCTAAAGATTTAGCACCAAGGCGTTTAGCCTCTTTCAACGCTGCCAATGTATCAGATGTTTCACCGGATTGACTGATAACGATACATAATGTTTTATCATCAGTCAACGGATTGCTGTAACGATACTCGGATGCAATTTCCACACTTACTGGAATACGCGCCAAGTTTTCAATATATTGTTTTGTTACAAGACCTGCATGGTATGCTGTACCACAAGCAACGATAAGGATTTTATTGAAAGCTGCTACATCATCAGCAGTCCAATTTAACTCATCAAAGATTACTGTTTTACCATCTTCGGAGATATGTGTACCGAATGTATCGCGCACAGCTTTTGGTTGGTCATGAATTTCTTTCAACATGAAATGTTCATAGCCACCCTTTTTCTGCAGCTTCTGCATTCCAATTTACATGGAACACTTCTTTATCAATAGTATTGCCTTTACGGTCAAATACAGCTACATTATCGCGTGTTACGATAGCCAACTCACCATCGTTTAAGATGTATGTATCACGTGTGTAGTTAATGATTGCTGGAATATCGGAAGCAACGAAGTTTTCCCCTTTGCCAAGGCCGATAACCAATGGGTTTTCTTTTTTAGTACAAATGATTTTGTCCGGCTCATCAGCACAGATGATTTCAAGAGCATACGCACCGTCAACACGATCAAGCATGCGACGAACAGTACTTACGAAATCGCCATCGTACATATCCTCTAATAAATGAGCTACTACTTCTGTATCAGTTTCAGATTTGAAATGGTACCCTTTCTTCGATGAGCTCTTCTTTTAAAGGCATATAGTTTTCGATAATACCATTGTGAACAACAGCAAATTTACCATCTTCAGATGCATGAGGATGGGCGTTCATATCGGATGGACGACCATGAGTAGCCCAACGAGTATGACCAATACCTACAGTCCCTTCATTAGGATCTGCTTTTACAATCGCCTCAAGATTAGCTAGACGGCCAACCTTTTTTTGAATTTTAATTATATTTTCAGGGCCGATAACAGCAATACCTGCAGAGTCATAACCACGGTATTCTAATTTCGCCATACCGTCCAATAAGAAATCAGATGCTTGATTAAAGCCAATGTATCCTACGATACCGCACATAAGTATATCCTCCTATAACTGGGGGCATTCTAGCCCCAGCCAACAACTAAGGCTAACAAATTAATATTCTATGTAATATGTTAATTACTGTTCTAAATTTGTTCAATCAAATACCCTTTGTCCCCATCGTTACCGATGGGATTTTTAGTACTTGTTACGACATGAACATGCCGGAAGAGCATCCGCTGATGATTCGATAACCCTTCCCCTCGTCTACCCTAACGACTGCCTTCGCGGGTACATGCGCTATTCGCCTTTACGAATTTGGAACTCCTTTCACTCATATGTGGCAGAACTAGTACAATTGTAATCATACTAAATTATATTATACTAAATCGATGTAATGAATGTAAAGAATCTAGGCCTTATGAAAGCATTAAACACGAGATATAACGCTTATTTTCATAGGGGTACATAAAGCCAAACGATTTCATAGATCACTCATACACCATCATTATACTACTTATTATAAAAATTTTATACAATCATATTTATCAAAATTTATATGATACATATTTATTGTCTAACAGGAGAGATTACAATGAATACACAAAATAATAAAACACATAAAAAGACAACATCTCTAAACCATAAACACTCATATAGAAAATTACGCCGTTGGGTACTTCCTGCCGTATTAGGTGCCGCCCTTTCTACATTGGCATTCCTTCCAACCTTTGCAGAAGACATACCAAGTGCACCACCAGCTGGAAATCCACCTATGAGTGCACCTAATGGGCCAGTTCCAAAAGCTGAAGCTAATCCTAATACTTTCACAGGTACTACGGTAGTAACCGAAAATAAAGCCATTGCGCATGAATTAATATCTAATACAACATCAGATCAAAATGCGTTCATCGGCAAAGATAAAGCAGTCGTAACCATCGAAAACAGTGTATTCGATAAAACAGGCAATACTACAAGCGATGACAATAGTAATTTCCGTGGTCAAAACGCAGTAATACTCGGTACCGACGGTAGTCAAATCAACATCAAAGGCAGCAATATTACATCCAATTCCAATGGCTCGAATGCAGTATTTGCTACTGGTGCAGGTTCTGTCATCAATGTAGAAAATACTAACATTCACACAAAGAGCGATTCCTCACCGCGGTTTAGATGCCACTTATAAAGGCACTGTAAACGGCAGAAATCTTACTATTACAACCGAAGGTGCTCACTCTGCTACATTAGCTACAGACCGTGGCGAAGGTACCATTACAGCAGAGGCTGCCAAATTAACAACATTTGGTGAAGGTAGCCCTATTATCTACTCTACTGGTAATATCACAGCTGACTATATTACGGGCGAAGCTAAAAACAGTGAAATTGGTGTCGTAGAAGGCAAAAATTCCATCACACTTACCAACTCTAATGTAACAGGCTACAAAGACAATGGTTTTATGCTATACCAAAGCTTTTCTGGTGATGCTGAAAGTGGTATTGCCCGTCTCAAAGCAGAAAACAACTCACTCACCACCCATGCTACAGGCGCTTTCATCTATGTGAACAACACCACTGCAGAGGTAGACCTTACTGGCAATGCTGTCTCTACTCCCAATACTACAACACTAGTGAAAGCAGCGGCCGACTCCCGTTGGGGCAAAACCGGTGAAAATGGCGGTCACCTTACACTTCGCGCCTCCAACCAAGCCTTAAACGGCAATATTGTAGCCGATGCAATTAGCACCATTGCGCTAGACATGACAAATGGATCTAGTTTAGTTGGCGCTATAAACACTGACAATACAGCAAAAGAAATTACACTGAAACTCAGCAAAGATTCCACTTGGACACTTACAGGCGATAGCTATGTAAAATCCTTAACGAACGAAGATACTACAGGAGATAATATTCACTTGAACGGATATAAACTCGTTGTTGCTGATAAATAATGACAAAAGCACTACTCTGAATAATTACAATTCAAAGTAGTGCTTTTTTATCAAAATTATATAGCTATTCAGCCAATCCTTGTTCTCTACCGATAATATCAGCAATTTCTTGGCATAAGGCTTGTAGTGCTTCTTGATCTGGACCCTCAGCCATTACGCGGATGAGTGGTTCTGTACCAGATGCACGTACCAGTACGCGACCTTCGTCACCAAGTTCACCTTCAGCTGTTACGATAGCAGCCTTAATAATGTCGTTATTCTTCCCAACCAGTCTTTGTAGCAACGCGTACATTTATAAGAACTTGTGGGTATTTTGTCATGATGCCAGCCAATTCAGAAAGTGGTTGGCCTTTTTCTTTTACAAGAGCCGCCACTTGAACAGCAGTCAACATACCATCACCAGTTGTGTTATGATCGAGGAAAATGACGTGACCAGATTGTTCACCGCCAATGGAAAGGTCGTGTTCACGCATATACTCTAATACATAGCGGTCACCAACGGCAGTGGAAACGGTTTTCATACCGAGTTCTTCAGCTGCTTTATGTGAAAGCCAATATTACTCATAACCGTACCAACTACAGTATCGCCTTTAAGTTTACCCTCTTCTTTCAATTTAAGCGCGCATAAAAGCATGATTTGGTCGCCATCGAGGACTTGACCTTTTTCGTCTACTAACAAGCAACGGTCTGCATCACCATCATTGGCAATGCCTAAATCAGCATGGTGTTGTTGAACAGCTACTTGCAAGCCTTCAATATGGGTAGAACCACAATGATGATTGATATTTAAACCATCTGGATTGACATTGATATTGATCACCTTTGCACCAAGGCCAGACAAGATTTCTGGACCTACGCTAGAAGCGGCACCATTAGCACCATCATAGACAATCGTTAAACCTTCAAGAGGATGTATCGATTGTATGACGAACAAAGTGAGCATAGTGATGTGCAAGATTTGCATTATACTCTACACGACCAATGCCAGCGCCTGTAGGGCGAGGTAACTCGTTATCTGCACTTTGACGTACATATACTTCTAATTGATCTTCTACTTCATCTGGTAATTTAAAACCACTACCATCAAAGAATTTAATACCATTATCTGGGAATGGGTTATGAGATGCAGAAATAACAGCGCCCGCATCAAAACCTTGTTGCTTTACAAGGTATGCTACAGCAGGTGTAGGAATGACTCCCGCCATAACTACATTACCGCCTACAGAACAGATGCCAGATGCCAACGCGCATTCCAACATGGAACCAGAGATACGCGTATCTCTACCAATTAAAAATGTAGGATGTTCTTTTTCTTTACCAAAATGTGTTGCCGCTGCACGCCCCAAATGGTATGCCAATTCAGATGTTAAAAATTCATTAACAACGCCACGTACACCATCAGTACCAAATAATCGAGCCATATTCTCCTCCGTCTACAAACGAATGTATTTCAATCTATGTTGTGTGTATTATATCACACGAGTTTGTACAATTTATAAAATCCAGGTTGAGCTTTCACCATAACACGTAAATGTATAAATCTATTTGTGAAAGTATCATTCATTAGGTTTTGCATACATGCTCATGCACGCAATCGCCGTTTCTGCACCATCCAAGGCGGCACTCATGATGCCACCCGCATAGCCTGCACCTTCCCCCATCGGGTAAAAGCCACCGACTGTAGTGGATACGCGATTTTCATCACGCCCCATACGAAGTGGAGAAGATGTGCGCGTTTCAACGCCGGTCATACAGATTTCAGGGTTATCAAAGCCTTTGATACGGCGTCCCCAATACGGTAAAGCCCGTTCTAAAACAGACGATACATAATCAGGTAAACACTGGTGCAAATCGCAATCTACGATATGAGGTTCATAGCTATGTATACTGCTTTCAACAGACGGCACATTAGCCTGGCCTAAGAAAGAACCTACTGTTTGAGCCGGTGCATTAAAGTTTGAACCACCCAATTTATAAGCCTTGTGTTCCCATTCTCGTTGAAATGCCACGCCATCTAGAGGATGGGTACCAAAATCATCAGGGCCTACGTTTACAACGATAGCACTATTAGCAACGCCACTGTCACGAGCATACAAGCTCATACCATTAGTTACAACACCACCCGGTTCGGACGCAGATGCGACCACTTGCCCACCAGGACACATACAGAAGCTATAGGCCGTACGCCCCGATTCTTTATCATGATATACCAAGGAGTACTCAGCAGCCCCTAAACCTAGGCTTCTTGGATCCACACCGTACTGAGATTGATCGATGACATCTTGAGGATGCTCAATGCGAACACCGATAGCAAATGGTTTAGCCACCATATCGACACCGCGTTTAAATAACATTTCATACGTATCTCGCGCGCTATGACCTACACCAGATAAAACTAAAGTCGTATCAATACGTTCCGCACCATTCACCTCGATACCGACCACACGGTCCTGGTCAACGAATACATCGGTTACCTTAGCACCAAAGCGGACTTCGCCGCCCCACTCGATAATGCGCTCACGCATGGCTTTTACCATATGGCGTAATTTATCTGTTCCTACGTGAGGTTTATGCTTGTATAGGATTTCTTCCGGTGCCCCGAATTCTACAAAGTATTGTGAAATTTCATGCAACCGCGGATGTGTGACGCGCGTAGTCAATTTACCATCAGAAAATGTACCGGCCCCACCTTCACCGAATTGAACATTCGATTCCGGTTTAAAGGTTCCCGTTTTCCAAAATGTTTCCACATCCTTCGCACGAGTATCTACATCTTGTCCCCGTTCTAACACGATAGGGCGATAGCCTTCACGGGCTAAGTAAAAGGCCGCCATCATACCTGCGGGCCAAATCCCATCACAACAGGTCTATGTACTAGAGGTCTATCACCAATGGCAATCGGTTCTGGATCCTCAGGTGTAAATAAGGTAACATCCTTTTGCTTGCCTAGTTTCTTAATGATTTTTTCTTCATGTTGAGCCTCTACAAAAAGGGTATACACAAATACAATATTGGGTTTCTTACGAGCATCTACGGCACGTCTCACCACATGAATTTTCTGTATATATCCCTTTAGTTGAGGGTATTTCTTTTCTACTATTTCCTCAATCGTAGCCTTTACGGTAACGGCTACGCGAAGATTTATTATTCTTATCATATCTATGCTTTTCTTTGTATATCCACTGTTACATGAACCGTAGTCATCTTACTAGTAAGGCCATCAGGAATTACTATATTATAGGTACCATCAATAGGTGCCGTAGCATTACTTATATCAATAGATTCCGTCTTAAGATCCGAAACAGAATCCACCATTTCTTCACGGCCTGTAATTGTTACTTGTACAGGCTTAATCGTAATACCTTTAACTTCATAACCATCTGCTACTTGACCTACGGTTATTGCCGAAATAGGTACGGCTTTATCTTTTCTAAGTAAATTTAATTCATACTGTGCTTGACCTTGTGTTGGGCTAATATTTACATCGAGCACATTGCCCGCATTATCCCAAGCTTCCAAATCAGCAACAGCACTAAAGTTTTTAGTTTGACCAGCCACATTAACCTTCATGACAACCCGTGTGGCAGCCATTACTTGTTGTTTACGACCGGATACGGTAACTTCCTTCGGAATGACTGTAACCGATTTTAATGGCTACATTATCCGGAATTTGTCCAATTGGCACAATTTCAACAGGTAATTTCTTTGATGCATATTCATCAACATTAATCGTTACCGTATCAGGTTTGATTTCAACTATGCTCATCCCCGATGGTGGATTGAAATGGATGGTTACATTATTTTGTCCCGTCGAAACCCCTGACGCATCTATATAAGCCTTAAGGTTTTCAGACTTTAAGTTAATAATCGTATCGCGTGGCCCACTAAGCGTAACGCGTACATATTGAGGTGCATCCTCTATGATGTAATTAGCTGCCAAATTTTGCACCTGTACAGGCACCGTATAGGAAACCTCCATCACAGGATTTTGGTCGCGCATAATAAAAAACCACATGACGATGGCTGCCAATAATGAAAGTATTTTTGCAGGCCAGTTGCGTTTCAAATGAATCATCATTTCTTGCCACCCCATTTCCACATGCTCGTAATATTTTGACGAGGTCTTTCCATAAATGTACGAAGGGCCTCTTTAATTTGATCTTCTGGTAAGTGACGATAAATATGTCCGCCATAGGTATAAGAAATGACACCCGTTTCTTCGCTGACAACAACGACAACTGCATCTGTTTGTTCAGACAGACCGATAGCCGCGCGATGACGTGTACCAAGTTCGGTACTCAATGTACGGTCCTCGGTAAGAGGCGGCAATAGACAACCTGCAGCCTGAATGCGGCCATTACGGATAATCATAGCCCCATCATGAAGAGGTGTACTAGGAACGAAAATATTTTTAATCAATTCCCGACTGAGTACGGCATCTACGATAATGCCTGTATCAATAAAGTCGTTTAAGCCTACCTCGCGTTCAAATACGATGAGGGCCCCTGTATGTTCACGAGACATAACGCGAGCCGCCGCCATCACTTCATTGATAGCCATGTCCATTTCTTCTTCGTTTACATTCTGTGCTTTACTAAAAATACGGCCACGCCCAAGTTGCTCTAGGGCACGACGTAATTCCGGTTGGAACACGACAGGTAACGCAAAGAGGATAACGGTCATCCCTTGTTGGAGAATCCAGTTAATAACATACAGATTCATTACATGGCTTAAAACATTCAAAATAGCCAAAAATAATAACCCTTTTAGCAAGGCTACAGCACGTGTATCCTTTAAGAGTTTATACATATAGTAAATACCGATAGCAACCGTCAAGATATCGATGAGATCAAGGATTCTAAAGGTATGTATGAGGGCTTCAAAATGCATATGTGCAACTCCTTATACAAAATAATAAGGTACAGCCATTACATTAGCTGTACCTTATATTTTATCGCATTTTATGAGCACTGTAAATTTAAAACAGGGCTATACATTTTGCGTTTTAATCCACACATCCATGCAACCGCCGCAGACCATGCCTTCTTTTACGGCTACATCATCATTTAATTTTACTTCGATACGTCGATGCTGCTCCTTCTTCTTCATGGAATCAATAGCACTGAGGCGTATTTCATTTTCTGCGCGGCCACCGCCAATAGTACCAAAAATAGATCCATCAGGGAATACAACCATCGAGGTACCTGCTTTACGAGGCGTAGAACCAGCCGTATGAAGAATTGTTGCCACTGCTAGTGTTTCATCTGTGCGTTGACTCAAATATTCTACAAACTCACGATTCATGACTTACAACTCTCTTTCTGCGTAAAAACTGACCTTGTTTACCTCGTACAACAGCAAGATACTCACTGACGATAGATAAAGCAATTTCCTCTGGTGTTTGAGCACCCTAAATCTAGGCCAATAGGAGCATAGATCATATCGAGTTCCTCTTGCGTCCAACCTTTGGCTTTCAAATTTTCTAATGCATAATGAATGCGTTGTTGACTACCCATAACACCCATATAAGTAGGCAGTTGATCTCTCAATTGTTCAAGGCATGTGTTATCGAATTCATGGGCTCTCGTAACGATAATAAATCCATTATATTCATCAAGAGGTAACTTGTCTCTAAAATCATCCAAAGGCAAACATTTTCTTGTTACACGCTCATCAAAGAATTCAGGCACCACATATTCAGGTCGATCATCAACAACAGTAGCACGACATCCGATAAATAATAATAAATCCGTAATGGCACGGCTTACATGGCCTGCCCCAAGGACAAGTACAGATGGATCCTTTTCAACAGGTTCAACAAAACATTCAGTGCTACCAAATACACATAAAGCATTCGGCTTGACTCTATTTAGTGTAAAGCCTTCTATAGCGTCACCATATAATATATCCCCATCCTGATTATAGATAGTTCTATCCCCTTGACGAGGCCCCGATAGGATGGTCACCAAAAATGTTGGCTCCGTCACCTGTAATCGGTCTTTCATAATATCATAAATGCTTTCCATCTTTATTCCTTTCATAGTCCCATGCAGTAACGGCCTCTAAGACACCGCCGCCAACAGCGAGGGATTTGTCAGAAATACTATAACAATGCGATTCCTCACAACGAGCATCCACATCAGCCAATTTAAAATGGTCAGATACGATAAGTCCCGTTTTTAAAATGCCCCGTAATGTACCGGTAATCTTAGCCCGCACCGGTTCTTCATCAACATAACCAATCACTTCATTAGCTTGCACCTCGTCACCAATATGGCGTTTAGCTGTAAATACTCCCTGCCTTTGGCGAATGAATCACCCGTTCATGGGTATAACCACCCACATTGCCAGGAATCCCCGTATTCGGTTCCGCTTCACCATCATAAATGCAGCGTCCTAAATTATGGCCACGCATAGTTTCGATGACTACATTCACATCGCGGCCAGCGCTAAATCCAGGGCCTACACCAATAACAAAGGGTGCATCGAGTCTAGTAGTTCCTACATTCTTTTTAGCCAAAATGGCATCTACAACAACATCCGGATGCAGTTGATCTAATAGCTCTTCATAGGACGATGTTACAACAGGAATCACACCTTGTGATAACGTATCCTGAATTTCACCGATACACACATGACGTGCAACCAACCGTTCAAGAATCATTTCACCGCAATGAACAGCATTACCATAACTCACCTCTCTACGAATCATAGTAGGTATAGCAATTTCATTAACTACTACAGGGTACCCTGCACGTCTCAATCTATAAATTGCACCGGAAGCGATATCGCCGCCTCCGCGCACAAGTATTAAAGGCTTCATACACCCTCACTTTCACGATGTTGCAAATCGTTATAATCCTCTGGCGTATCTATATCAAATCCCCATTCAGGAATAATACTTACATATTCTACAAAATTATGCCCCACACCACGAATGATCGTTCGTCCACCTTGGTCACCCTCGATGTGTTGCAAGTCCTCAAACCAATGGGCACCAAACAAAACTGGATTGCCAGGGTGTTGAGTTATTCCATATTTAGGTACTACGATTGTTCTATTTGTTTCATCCCTATGCTGTTGAAAGCTAGTAATGAGTTGTTCAACAACCATTGGATTCAGTAACGGTTGATCAGACACCGAGCAAATAATACCATCTAAAGCGCGTGTGCCAAATTTATTCATCAAGTATTTCACGCCTAATGCGATGGATGTACCTTGACCTAAATCAGAACATTCATTATGAATAATGGAAAATCCATACCTGCTAGCAATATGGTCAATATCATGGTCCCCACCTGTAACGGCAACCATTGGATAGGTTTTTAAATTCCATGAAGGATTAGTTTGTTCCCAGCCAATTTGTAATGCATGACATACAGCATCAAGAATCGTCTTTCCGCGCCACGGAAGTAATTGCTTATTTGTTCCCATTCGTCGAGACTGACCTGCTGCTAACAAAACAAGGCCAATACGAGGTGTTTCTCGTGAAAGGGCGCCCCCTAAGGGAGCGCTTTCACCTGTCTTATATTCCATTTTGCTACCTAGCGACATTGAATAATGCGACGAATTTCACAACTAGCCTTATACCCATCAGCCAACACAATGGCCGTGATATCACTATCTACCACATGACTTATAAAATCATCAATAATACGATGTTGTACCGTGTCATAACCCGTGCAGAACAAGATTTTCTTGCCCTTACTATATTGGAATAGCCCTTGTTTGTGAAGCACGATTTGAGCAAGCATATGAGGTGTTACAATGGCACCTTCTTCGCGATGTACAATGGATTGCACTAATTCCAAATTATGTACATGATCTTCATCAAGGGATGCGCCCAACATTTGAAGGTTCACCACCCCTATAGTCGTCTTTGTTTGACTTGGGATAACAGGTTCCGTATGTTTTGGTGCCTTAAGCCATTTCTCTTTGGCTCCATCCGCTTCAACAACGATTTGCCAGTTTGGATGTAACGCACTAAGGCCATCTATGCTTTCACAATCTACAGCATCAACCTTAGTTCGTGTAATACCATTAAACCAGGCACCACAATAACCTTGTTGAATACGTTTTGTACAATATTCATCAACATCGTTGATATCCTTTGTATAAATAGGTTCATATTGAGCCACTTGTGATTCATACAACTGTGTTGTAGTCGTCACTACAATAGGTTGTCCTTGCAACCGACCATACTCGACTAGCTTAGATAAGACCGTTGTTTTGCCGCCAGCCCCAACCAATGCGACAATGCCAGGTTGGATAAGACGATTCCAGTACTGCGTTTGTGATGTCATAGCACGAGGCCCCCTTTAGGAATGTAGAAATGGTTATACTTTATATTTCTCGTCCATCCCCATAAATACCTTCTCTGGTGTCATAGGTAATGTACGAATATCCGCACCAACTGCATTTTTTACAGCATGTTGTATTGCGGGACAAGCTGTATTAATAACAATTTCACCGATGGATTTAACACCATATGCACCACTTTCCTCATATGATTCAACAAAGGCTGTATGTAATTCACCAATATCTTGACGTGTAGGAATTTTATAGGTCATAAAATTATTAGTTTCTAAACGACCATTACTAGAGTATCTAACGTCTTCATACAAAGCCATACCAATAGCTTGTACTGCGCCGCCTTCAACCTGTACACGCGCTAGTTTAGGATTCACAACGGTACCACAGTCTACACAATTATACATATGTAACGGTATAATTTGCCCCGTTTGTTTATCTACCTTAACTTCAGCGATAGAAGCCATGAATGGTGGTGGCGATGTATGACTACCCCATGTTGCGAACCCCGTTAATTGTTCGGATGTAGTTCCTACTAATAGCTTAGGCGCTAGTTCTTGAACGGACATTTTCTTTGTACCGTCCTTAGTCACACCTACTAAGCCGTCAAAATCAATATCTTCTGGTTTAACATCCATAAATTGCGCTAATTTATGGATTATCTTTTCTCTCAGTTCTTCAGCCGCCATTTTCGCCGCAGTACCCGTTACATAGGTCGTGCTCGATGCGTATGAACCCGGATCAAATGGTACGATATCCGTATCAGATTCGACAACCGTCATAGATTCCATAGGGCAACCAAGGGCTTCACAAGCCATTTGTGTAAGAATTGTATTAGCGCCCCATTCCCATATCGGAAGAGCCCGTATACAATGTGTAGTTACCATCATCGCCAAGACGAATTTCTACAGATGCTACATCGATATTAGCAACACCGGACCCTTGTAAAGCAAGAGCCATCCCCAAACCGCCGCGATAGCGCTCGTCAATATCCCAGCTATGAGGACGCTCATCCCAACGAGCCATTTCCTTAACCTTATTTACGGTTTCTTGGAATAGTCCAGAATCCATGATTTCATCAGGGTCATACACTAAGCTACGTTCACCGGCAGCAATCAAATTCTTTTGACGAAGTTCAGCTGGGTCGATTCCCATTTCGTCCGCCAAACGGTTTACTGCACATTCTAAAGGCCACAAAGCTTCTGTAGCACCATAGCCACGAAAGGCACCGCCCGGTGTATGGTTCATGTAAACCCCTTCGGTGCCATAGTGCACTGCTTTTGCCTTGTTATACAATGGCACGGACTTATGTTCCCCCGCTGTGGTTGTCGTAAAGCAGTGGGTTGCATGAGCACCTGCATCGGTAATGGAGTCCATGTCAATAACTTGGATAATGCCATCCTTGGTAGCCCCTACGCGAATATACCATTCACGAGCATGACGTGTAGTAGAACAAGTTTGTGCTTCAGTTCTATCGTATAGTAAATAACATGGCTTTTGTAATTTCCATGTTACAAATGCTGTCATCAATTCGGTACAAGCCGTTTGTTTCGATCCAAAACCACCGCCAATGCGAGGTTTAATAACGCGGATTTTAGATGCAGGAATTCCTAGTGCTCGTGCAATATGACGGCGCACATGGAACACGATTTGCGTAGAACTAACAATGACAATACGGCCTAAATGATCAATATAGCCAAAGCTTTGGAATGGTTCCATTGCAGATTGACGCGTAGCTTGGTCGAAATACGTGCCTTCTACGACATAATCGCATTTAGCAAGTTCCCCTTCAATATCACCAACACGCTTATGGTACGATACACAAATATTGCGTTTATAATCTTGTCCTACTGGAATGTGATTGAGAATATCGTCTTCTGGATGGACTACTGTTTCATGGTCCATAGCCGTGCGTAAATCAAGTACCGGTTTTTGCACCTCGTATTCAACCTTAATGAGAGGCATCGCCTTCAATGCAGTAGCTTCATCTTTAGCCACGACGAGGGCCACTTCATCACCTACATAGCGAACTACAGGATCGAGAATCAACGCATCATAGGCAGATGGCTCTGGATAGGTTTGACCTGCTAAAGTAAAACGCGTATTCGGTACATCTTCATAGGTAAAAATAGCCTCTACACCAGGGATTAATTTAGCTTTAGATGTGTCAATAGATTTAATTTTCGCCTGTGCATGTGGGACTACGCAATACCTTAATAATGAGGGCGTCTTTTGGCACAAAATCGCCCTGTATAAGAAGGTTTACCACTGAGTATACCCTTGGCATCGACTTTATCATAAGACTTACCAATGTGCTTCATTATAAACCTCCTTGTAGATACTTACGAACACCGCGGAGCTGCGACTCATAGCCGGTGCAACGACAGAGATTACCAATCAAGTATTCTCGGATTTCATCATCACTAGCATTAGGATTTCTACGTTTCAATGCGATAGCGCTCATCATCATACCGGTAGTACAGAAACCACATTGGTCAGCCCCTTCGGAAGCAAGACAATCTGCTAATAATGAGGCTTCCGCTTCAAGACCTTCGAGGGTCGTAATCGTATGACCGGGCGCACGAAATGTAGGATATGCACAGGATAGCGTAATTTCATCATCTACCCAAACAGTACACAAGCCACAGTTTGTCGTATCACAGCCACAGCGTACGCTATAATAGCCTAAGTTGCGCAGCGTAGTTAATAGCATTTCATCCGTTGGCACATTAACGATTACATTCTTATTATTAATATTCAATACTAATTCCATTATTGTGCCACCTCCTTAACTAACCGGCGAACCATGGCTTTAGCCATCTCAATGCGATATTCCTTGGATGCATGAGAATTTTTTTGATACACTAATTCCTCTGATGCAATCCGTGCTGCCTCATCCAATGCATCTAATCCTTTTTCTGAAAGCAAAGGCACTCGCTTTCTCTGCCAATTGTGGCGCACCTGGACGGGTCCCGATATAGACTTCATAATTTGTATCATCACGACGAATAGAACCGGTTAAATATGGAAAGTCACCACGAGAAATGCGCAACGCCTCAACCGCAACAGGCACTTCGCGTTTAGGGATGCGAATTTCAACTAAAATATCGCGTTCCCGATAATTCATATAATCCTTCATGGACATACGACCACCTTTATAGGTTACGATGTCTGCATGAACAGCTAACAAGGCGGGAATAATATCAGAGAACCCAAATTTACTAGCCACGGAACCACCCATGGTAGCCATATTTCTAAATTGGACGCCTAAAATTTCCTTAATTCCATGCACTACGGCGCCACCACAAAATTGTTGTAACGGTTCAAACCGTTCTACATCACCTTGTGTCGCCATGGCACCAATAACAAATTCGTTATCTTCTTCACGAACATATCGTAAATCTAGTCCTGCCATATCGATTACTGCAGGCCATGTACGGCGACCCAAGCGCAGCCAACACCCACCCGCAAGCATCGGTGCGGTCTTATTGTTTTACGGCCATTTCATAGGCCTCTTCCACCGTCTTCGGTTGTAATACTTTCAAAAAGGCTAACATAATCTATCCTCACAATGGTATACTAAAAACAATCATTATCTTAAGCCATTTCCTATTAGCAATGTTGCCATAAAACCTTTTATTTTTGCTTATATATATAATTGTAACAACTATTACATCGTAAATCTATGACAAACAATATAAAATTACAAGAAGTTTGCAAACAATTACATATACCCGTAGTGGGCACCACGTCATGGCCACTCCCTCTAGAGGCCCGTGAAATTTTGCAGGAATCCAATCCCTGTCCATTCACAGCAGCCGACATAGACGAACGACTGATAGGCACAACAGACTTTATGCCACACAGCGCCATCGTCTGTCTATTTCCCTATCATGTGCCACATGAAGGTCCTACGAATCTATCCCGTTACACGTGGGCCACTGATTACCATCTAGTGGTGACAGACTATTTACAACGCCTCGTAGATGAACTTAAAACGACTGCCCCAGATGCATCATTCTCTATCCATTGCGATACGAGTCCCTTGGCTGATCGATATATGGCCTATTTAGCAGGCCTTGGGTTCTACGGTAAAAACAAATGCTTTATCAATCCAACTTGGGGTTCTTATATCGTCATCGGTACTGTGCTCACCACATTAGAATTCGAGTCCCATACACCTATGGCCGATACGTGTATGGGCTGTAATCAGTGTATTACATCCTGCTTAGGTCAATGTCTAGAATGGCAATGCATTTAATTACGCCACCTGTAAAAGCTATTTAACGCAAAAAAAAGGCGATCTCACCGATGACGAACAAGCCATCATCAGGAAATCACCCTTAGTATTCGGTTGTGATGTGTGCCAAGAAGTATGCCCCCATAATAAGGACTTACCTACAACACCCATTATTGAATTTCAATCTATCGAACCTTATGTGGATGTTGATGAATTAGAGTCTATGACCAATAAGGAGTTTAAGGCAAAATACGGACATCGAGCCTTCTCATGGCGCGGTAAAAAGATATTAATACGCAATCAGGAATATATTACAAAACCTTAATACTACCTACTATATTTTATAGTAATTAAGTTTATCCAAGGACTCACTCAAAGCCGGTACATATTCTTCGATGAACATGTCCACCTCTGGCATATTTAGAGCTTTCAACTTGGCCAAAATTGTATCGTGCGCCTCCTTAAATTCATCATTGCCCGCATGTAATTCATTAACGCATTTCATATAGGCGGACAAGGTATCGGCAGCTTTCACAATCGGCCATTCAGGCAATGTTTCAGCATCTACAATATACGGTTTATAAACGGATTGCAATCGTTCTGGCAATGTGCTTAACATTTTTTCTTGTGCTAAGGTTTCCACCTCGCCATACAAGGAACGAAGCTTAGGATCAAAGTATTTAATAGGCGTTGGCGGCATATCCCCTGTAAAAATTTCACTCACCTCATGGTACATGGCAATGACAGCCACCTTGTTAATATCTAAATTTCCACCGAAATATTCATTTTTAAGAGCCGCCAAATTATGGGCTACCATGGCTACCTCAAGGCTGTGTTCTTGAATATTTTCTGTTTCCGTATTGCGCATCAAGCTCCAACGGTTAATAAAGCGCATCCGTTTTAAAAAAGCAAAAAATGAACTCATACATATCCCCCTTGCAATGAAGGTCCCACCAGAAGGTAGGACCTTTTATAGTATGTATAACTAAATAGTTATGATATTAAATGACACCGCGTAATTTAAAGCCATAGTCTAGGAACTGAACGGCCTCATTCCAACGGTTGTCATCATTGAGCATCACCACAATCATAGTGTGCCCGTTTCGCGTAGCCGATGCGATTAAACATTCACCAGCCGCATTTGTAAATCCGTCTTTAAGCCATTAGCACCAGGATATTTATTACGGATAAAATGGTTTGTAGTGCGAATCGTTTCAGGCGCACGGTTTTGATAAGGCACCTTATAGTAATCATTAGCAACCTTGTCGCGGAACATTTGATATTTCATCCCATAAGCTGCAATCAAAGCCAAATCTCGTGCCGTCGAATGATGACCCATTTGAGTCAATCCATGAGGATTGAGGAATACGCTGTTTTTGGCCCCCCGCCTTAGCAGCTATGCGATTCATATCCTTCGCAAAATTTTCTACAGACCCACTTACGTTCTCTGCCACCACTACGGCCGCATCATTACCAGATGCTACCATCATACCTTCAAGAACACCTTCCAAGGTGATTTGGTCGCCTACTTGTACGCCAAGGTTAGATTCTTCCATGCTCGTCGCATAGGGACTAATCGTTGCTAACTCATCTAATTGTGTTCCTTTTAACTCAAGTGCTGTTAATAAGGTTACCATTTTCGTAGTACTTGCCGGATGCATCCATTTATCGGGATTCTTGGCGAATAAAATCTCCTTATTATCTGCATCAATGAGTACTACTGCTTCACCAATGGTGTCTGGAGGCGTAGGTGCAGCACCATGAGCAACAGTACCTAAGAGCATGGCACCTATGAAAGCTAACGCCAATATAAAACGTTGCCATACTAAGTGCCTATGCATTATTAAATCTCTCATATCAATCTCTTTCTACATATTATTAACTTGTAAATTCATGATTTATCAGATTTCTTGATTCTTGGTAGTTACTTTTTTCTTAGTTTCTTTAATTTCATCTGTAGCAGTATCTGCATTTTGTATATATACAACACGTTGTGGATATGGGATATCTATACCATGCTTATCAAAAGCATCTTTCACATCGGACATAATACTATATCGAACCTCAAGAAACTGACTAGTTCTAACTTCTGCAAACGCAGAAATACGCACAGAGTTATCACCAAATTCAGAAATACCAATCTCCATATATTTAGCATTTAGAATACGTTTATCCTTGGCAAAAACGGTCCTTTAAAATTCTAATCGCTTCATGATGATCATTGTTATACCCAATATCAAAAACGAAAGGAATGACACGAACCTTTGTATTGGTAATATTCGTAACGTTTTGTGATGTAAGCACTGAGTTTGGTATATAGATTTGTTTTTGATCCTTTGTCACGATGATGGTATACATAAATTGAATCGCCGTAACACTACCTACAACATCACCTACTTGGATAACGTGGCCTGCGCGAAATGGTTTAAATATTAAAATCAATAATCCAGATGCCAAGTTTGACATATTATTTTGTAATGCCAAGCCAATACCTAAGCCAAAAGCCCCAAAGCTGCCACAAAGGATGTTGTAGGAACACCAACTTGATTAAGACAAATCAAAATTAGTCCGATGAGTAATAGGTAGTTAATAATTTGAGGTACACAAAACTCATTGCAGCAGTATCATAGTTGGCCCGTGTCATAACACGAATAGCAAGAGTTTTTAATCCACCTAATAATATAGCGACCTATTACAAATATAATTAATGCCAGAAGAATATTGCCGGCTTGGCTAAAAAACCATTCTCTTAATTTTAACAATACATTGGCATCGTTAAATAACAGCTCTGATGCGGTTGCTAAGAATTCGTACATGTATACCCCCACAATGCTTAAGGTGACTTACTCAAATCTATGGTAAACATATGATATAATTTCACATGTAAATATTATGTATTATAAACAACTTATATGAAGATAATAAAATATTACCTTTTATTATAGCTTTATATTCTATATCTAACAATGATAAACTAGGGAGTCCTATATGTCTAATAACCAATACACAGCGCCAGATGAATTAATAACGGGCGGTCATGTCACTAAAGAATGTAACTCTGTAACCGTACTCTTTGACGACATTCACTATTCCTTAAGCAGCGGTCAACTAAATGGAGGCTTTCACCATACATTAGGTGTACGTAATCAACAATTAACCTACCATATTGAAACAGAAAAAGATCTACCAGGTGGCTCTGTAGCAAACTATTTAGCTCAAGAATTTGAACATATCGATGTGCCTGTACATTTCAGCACTGCACTGTTAACCTCTGCTACTCCATCCCTTCATGCGTACACAATGGTACAGGAAAGTGATACAATCGTTGAAACCATTGTCACTGGTGGTTATAAGAAAACGGCCCATCGTGCAGGTACAGGTTATTGTTATGAAGAAAAAGATGGTGAATTCCACACTCCCTGGCACAATTAATATCCTCGTATTCACCAACAAGGCCTTAACAGATAGTGCGATGGTGAAAGCCATCATGACGATTACCGAGGCTAAAACAGCAGCATTACAAGATTGGAAGGTAGAAAGTACCAAGAACCTCCCCAAATACAATACACATATAGTTCACAGTTTAGCAAAAGAAACGAATACCTCCGCTACTGGAACTGCTACAGATGGCATCATCTTAACCATCAATGCAAATGGCGATGTATTAACTGATGCAGGGTCCTATTCCCTATTCGGCGACACATTAGCCAAAGCTGTATACCTAGGTGTACAACGAGCATTAGAAAATGCCATCGGTACCGAATGATTTATACAAGCAAAAGGCCCTTTGTGAATAATCACAAAGGGTCTTTTTATATCTGTCTCCTCCGCATACAATCGCTTGTAAGGGTTAGTATTCTTTAAAGATTCGTTCCAAATCCTTGCAAGTACGTTCCTTTTGTAAGGCCAACATCAACAAGATACGAGCCTTTTGAGGTGACAAGCTATCACATACAAAATAGCCTGCCTCCACATCTTGGGGAACCTTAGATACTATACCACTCCCCGTTCTGGATGCGCGTACAACAGGTATTGGTAAATTGGATGTTACCTTGCGGATAGGTTGCTGGTATCGTACCATGGCCTAAGCCAGCTAAAATCAAACCCGATGGGTTCGTTGCCACTATGGCAAGCCCCATAATTTCTTCGATACCTGCATAACAGGTTAAGATTTCAACACGTGGTAAGTCATCGTCCTCTGGCAAGCCAAACTCAGATTCCATCGTATGCTTACGCAACGGACACATATAGTATTGGGCTATACCATCTTGTACAATACCAAGATGACCTGCATTAGGACTACCAAAGGTTGCCACGTTAGTTGTATTCATTTTCGTTACATCACGAGCACCATCAATATAGCCATTCATAACTACCAGTACGCCCTTATTATATGATTCTGGTGTTCGAGCCACTTGTATAGCTTGCAACAAATTAATAGGGCCATCGGCACTGATAGCTCCTGCTGGACGCATCGAACCAGTTATAACGATAGGCTTATCAGTATGGACAGTAAGATGCAAAAAGTACGCAGTTTCCTCCATACTATCCGTGCCATGTGTAATAACAACACCCGCAATATCATCATTATCCACACATTTTTGTACTAATTTTGATAGACGGACCCATTGAAATAGCGTTATATCTGAACTTTCAATATTACAAAATTGATTGCACACAAAAGGTCCATAATCTCTAACGCCAGGTACAGAGGATATAATTTCTTCTAAGGGCAATACACCTGCTGTATACCCCGTCAAATCAGTATCCGAAGCACCTTGTCCCGCAATGGTACCACCAGTACCAATGATTGCAATTTTCTTAGTCATCTTATCCTCCTATAGGTATCATAATGTAGAAGGTTTAAAGGAAGGCATTAATTCAAGTTTATGCCGATTAATTCGTTGTAGATAATCAATGCGCTCCTTCGTTTGTATATCTTCAATTTCTCCGGTTCGAATATATCGATCGAGAACGGCATAGGTAAATCCTAGTTTATCCTCATCAGATTGACCACTGAGCCCATCACTAGGCGTTTTGTCTACTAAATGACGCGGAATATCCAAAAGGCGTCCAATTTGACGCACCTCTTCAACCACGAGATTCGCCAATGGACTAAAGTCACCTGCTGCATCGCCAAACTTGGTAGAGTAGCCCACATAGTCTTCAGAGCCATTACATGTATTAGCAACACGTGCACCATGTGGCAAATTTTGACCTACCGCATATAATGTGGCCATCCGCAAACGAGGCGGCGTATTGATTTCTGCATCTCGCGCTAAATCTGTACGGCCCGTTACATTGGAAAAGCCCTCTCCTTGTACAATGGCCTCCGTTAATGCACGATAGGCATTACCAATATTCACAATCATATAGGGGATACCAAGATGCGCCACCACCTCTTTTGCATCATCTATATCGGATTGTACGTCATTTGGCATAAGAACGCCTACAACGCGTTCTGCACCAAGCGCCTCCTTACAAAGAGCGGCTACTACACTAGAATCCTTACCGCCCGAAATGCCGACTACAGCGGAGCATGCAGGTCCATTTTGTTCAAAATAGTCCCGAATCCACGCCACTAATTCCTCTTTTGTTCGTTCTGGATGTGTAAGCATAGGCCCTCCTATTTTTTACGACCAATACGATTCAATAAGTCCATCTTCATATGATAATAGTCAGGGCTCATATCTAGATAGTGACGATGTGGATTTTCAAAGCGTTGTTCTTCCGGCCAAATCTCATGAGCTAATTGTTCTTGTACATAGGCGCGTATCGATTCCAATGTTGGGGATGGTACGATTTGCTCGCCCCCTTTAATCATGAGTTCCTGCATATTTTTAAATGTACAGTTTTCATAATACAATTCTCTCCACGGTTTTTCTGGATCGATATAACGATATGGTTTGTCTGTGAATGGCACTTCGCCAGGTAATGTCAATAATTCAGCAATAGCGCGACCATCTTCATTATAAACGCGATATACCTGTTTCAATCCAGGATTGGTAATCTTTTCCACAGACTCAGAAATCTTAATGCGCGGTTCCCATACGCCGCCTTTTTCAACGCCTGCAATCTTGTATACAGCACCGAATACAGGATCCGTTTTCGACGTAATCAATCGTTCCCCTACACCAAAGATATCAATAGGGCCACCTTGATTTAATAAGGATGAAATCGTATATTCATCAAGGCTATTAGATGCCATGATCTTGCAATCGTTCATCCCCGCATCATCGAGCATACGACGCGCTTGCTTAGCTAAATATGCTAAGTCACCAGAATCGAGGCGGATACCTTTTAATCGATGACCATTCGGTTCCAAAATATCCTTGGCAACCTTAATGGCATTTGGTACACCCGATTCTAATACATTATAGGTATCCACCAAGAACACAGCGCTGTCCGGATACACTTCAGCATAGGACTTGAATGCTTCATATTCAGAATCGTGGTACATAACCCAACTATGTGCCATGGTGCCATTTACGGGAATCCCAAATTGTTGTCCCGCTAGAACTGTGGCAGTCCCATTGACACCGCCTATGAAAGCCGCCCGCGCACCATATACAGCAGCATCTACATTGTGAGCGCGACGAGCCCCAAAATCGGATACAATGCGCCCATCGGCGGCGCGCACGATGCGGTTCGCCTTTGTAGCAATAAGCGATTGATGATTAATCATGGTAAGCACTGCTGTTTCCACAATTTGTGCGTCGATAAGAGGTGCTACGATGGTCATAATCGGCTCATTAGGATATATGATGGTACCTTCTTTGAAGGCATATACATCACCGGTAAATTTGAAGTTGCGCAAATACTCTAAAAATTCATCACTAAATAAATGCAATGATTTAAAATACGCCATATCCTCCTCATCGAAATGAAGATTCAAAATGTATTCTAAAACTTGTTCCAATCCGCCAAAGATAGCAAATCCACCTTTGTCCGGATTGCGACGGTAAAATACGTCGAAGGCAACGCGGTCTGTATTGTCTTGTTTCGTAAAGTACCCATGAGCCATGGTCATCTCATAGAGATCCATAAGCATACTAATGTTGCGACGTTCATGTTGCATACTTTCACCATCCTATATAAATAAAAGGTATATAATACAGCGCGTTCGTTATACATTACGCATGATACTATTATAAACTATATACATCGTCTTTTCTATTCATAGTACATGTGATATAACTATATTATAGATAATAATTACTTATTAACTAATGAATAAACATGAATAATCTCATAGCAACTAAGATAATTAGAATTATATGGGATATATTTTCAGAATGAGAGGTGCCAAATGGACGCAATCGTTCAAGCAAAACGCGTATTAGAAATATTTAAGGAAATGAGCCAAATCCCACGTGGATCTGGCAATGAAAAGGGCATTAGCGATTACATTGTCAATTTTGCTCACAATTTAGGTCTCGAAGCTACACAAGATAGCGAATGGAATGTAGTCATCAAAAAACCAGCTACACCAGGCTATGAAAATCGTCCAGCCGTCATCCTTCAAGGTCATATCGATATGGTATGCGTAAAAGGTCATGATTCCAGCCATGATTTTACAAAAGATCCAATCGCCAACATCATCGAAGGCGAATGGATGCACGCCGATGACACTACATTGGGTGCAGATAATGGCATGGGCGGCGCTATGATTTTAGCAGTCCTAGAAGATAAGAACCAACAACATGGTCCACTACAAGTATTGTTCACAACTAACGAAGAAACAGGTATGGATGGTGCTGCAGCGGTAAAAGAAGGTCAAGTAACAGGTGACTATCTAATCAACTTAGACACTGAAGTGGAACATGAGTTCTGCGTGAGCTGCGCTGGCGGCTGCCACGTTAATGTATCCATCCCACTATTGCGCGAAAATAATCTACCTGGTTATGATGCAGGGCTTTCATTAACTGTAAAAGGTTTAAAGGGTGGTCATTCCGGTATCGAAATCATCGAACAACGAGCTAATGCAAACCAAGTACTTGCTCGCGTTCTTTATGATTTAGAAAAACAATATTCCTTTAATCTAGCTTCTTTCGTAGGTGGTGTTAAACATAATGCGATTCCATCTAAAGCGGTTGCAACCATGTCTGTACGCAACGAGGATATAGAAGCGATTAAGACCCTTATCAAATTCTACGAAAAAGAATACAAACATGAATTTGCGATCAAAGATCCTGATTTAACATTCGTAGTGGAAGAAATTCCTACACCGGCAACAGTGTATGCTGATGATACAGCAGAAGCCTTAATTTCCTACCTCTATCTTGCAGAAGATGGAGTTCACTCTATGAGCCAAACCATCGAAGGGCTTGTAGAAACATCAGATAATCTTGCTATCGTTTCTGAAGGCACACATACGATAGACATCCTCGTATCAGTTCGTAGCTCTAATAAAAACAGCTTAGAATACTTAACTAAAAAATTATTACTCCTTGCTGATACATTAGGCGTTTCTGCTACCCGCAGCGGCGGTTATCCTGCATGGGAATACGATAAAGGCTCTAAACTAGAAGAACAAGTTATCGCACTTTACAATACCATGTCCGACACCGCCTGCCCGCGTAAACGCTGTTCATGCAGGCCTAGAATGTGGCTTATTAAAGAATGTTTTACCAAATACTGAAATGATCAGCTTTGGTCCAACAATCATTAGCCCACATACAAATATGGAACGCGTACATCTACCTTCTGTAGAACATGTATACGTATTCCTTAAAGCATTACTAGAAAAATTACAATAATTTTTCAAAATTTTACATAATAATATTTATTCAAATAAGCGTATGTACTCATATATATCCTATGAGGCATACGCTTTTTTATAAAATCAATGACATAAATATATAAACACATTCACATATACTCATATTAGTATAATATTATCAATTTTTCTTATAAATCGCTTATTACTTAACTTTGTAAACTATTGTTCATACCCTTACGGGTATTTTTATATGTTATGTAAGAGTAGTATACTATGTTTACATTTACAAGGGAGGCGTATTATGATACCAATTACGATCATATCCGGATTCTTAGGCGCCGGAAAAACAACGTATTTACAACATATATTAAACTGTGGTAACACCAATGAACGTATATTAATTATAGAAAATGATTTTGGTGAAACCAGTCTCGATGCAAAGCAATTATCCACATCGGGCGCAACTGTACGCGAAGTAACATCCGGTTGTATTTGCTGCAGTCTCCAAGGCAACTTTAAAAATGCCCTAATCGATATTCTATCTACGCAAGATATCGATCAAATCTATATAGAGCCATCTGGAGTGAGCAAATTAAGTGAAATTTTATATACTTGTGACGATGACGATATCACCAGTAAAGCCTATATCAGCATGATTATTACAATCGTAGATGCTATGCAGGCACCCATGGCAATTAAGAACTTTGGCCCCTTCTTTAAGGACCAAATCAAACACTGTTATGCTATTCTACTTACTCATGTAGAGGATGAAAAACAGGTTGAAAAAGCAAAACAACTCATCGTTGAATTAGCACCACATACACCAATTTATACCGATGTAGATGCACTTCAACAGGATATCAACCAACTAAAATCTAATACTCATAAGGCACATGAACATGATTCCGAAACCTGCAGTTGCCATACATGTAACGACAGTGAGAATTACAACGGTGCTCACCATGATAATCACAGTCATCATGACCATGACGGCCACCATCATGAGCACCAACCATTTTGTGACCCATACATTCCATAATCTACAATCCCTCGATCATACACAATGGATTGATTTTTGTAATAATTTACCATCTACAATACTACGGGTTAAAGGTATCATTCCTACCGCTTCAGGCCCTATGGAATTACAATACACCCTCCAATCCTGTTCTCTTACAGATACGCACTTAAAGGACTATCACCTAGTTGTTATTGGCACCAAAATAGACATTCCATCTATAAACGAGAAAGTGTGCAGTGCATCATGATTCCTGTATATGTCGTAACAGGCTTATTAGGCTCTGGTAAAACCTCCCTAATCAATGTAGAGCTACGAGAACGAAAGAAACTTGGCTCTACAGAAATTATCAGCTTTGAAACAGGTAATACAGAGTTTATAAAAAAGCCTTTATCGATTGAGCCAGATGATATAGAAGAAAATCTACATCATGTAGTACAACAGATACAGGATTATCTTTCTACGACAACGCCGAAAGAAATATGGGTTGAATGGAATGGCATGTTTTCATTTCAACAGTTAGAACTCATCTTCTTCAATTCAATTCTAAAAGAATTCTGTCATCTAGAACGCGTCATCTACACAGCAAACAGCAACAGTACAACATCTATGATACAGGCACTAGGGGATAGAGTCGTATCGCAGCTATACAGCGCCGATTATATTATGTTATATGCGAATGATACGACACAAACCAAAGCAGTAAAGAAACTCTTACAATCCTACAATCCGGAATGCTCCATATTAGTCAATCCCACTACAAAAGACATCCACAATAAACTAACTAAACCGATATGGCCATGGTCGTTGTACGGTATTGTGGCTATATTGACATTATATATATTACTAGTCACTGTATTCCGTCATAGCATTTCCTATTCCATACATCAAGTTTTGGCCATTGCATCAGGCATCATTTTTGAAGGGATACCGTTTTTATTGTTAGGAACCATCATTTCTTCTGCTATCACACTATTGGTACCGGATCGTTGGCTAATGCGTTATCTGAAAGCAGACTCTATTAAAAGCTATGGCATCGCCATTGGTAGCGGTCTTGTATTACCTATCTGCGATTGTGCTACTATTCCTATGTTTAATGCATTATTAAAGCGTGGTATCCCTCAACATATAGGATTATTGTTTATGCTCGCAAGTCCTATTATGAACCCCATCGCATTATTAGCAACCTATTATGCATTTCCAGATACGCCACAAATAATACTAGCTCGCATAATTGGTGGTATATTAATCGCATGTATGGTGGCCCTCACATTTAAATGGAAACCACACAAATTATCTACCATCACTAACAATTTACCGCAGCCAAAAGATTATCAGTATGGTTCACCAAATCAAGAAGGCAATAAAAAGAAAATCTTTCTATTGCACGTAGAGCGTGAATTCAGTCAATTACTTATTTACTTCTCTGCAGCAGCTTTCACATTAGCCCTATTCCAAGTATGGATAAAACCTACCTTCTTTTCTGGTTCACTCGATGTAGCCACACCTATTGCTAATGCATTATTACTAGCTTTAGCTTTCCTCTTCTCCCTATGTTCTACATCAGATGCCATTATAGGCCGTTCGTTAAGCAATTTATTTCCTATATCAGCAGTTCTTGGTTTCCTATGGTTAGGTCCTATGATTGACATCAAAAACGTATACATGTTACGTCAGTATATCTCAACATCATTTATACTTCGCTTAGTTATTACTATTAGTATTATTACGTATATCATGACATTGCTATTTCAATTTTTATTTAATGTATAAGGAGAACAGACTATGTTATCAGAACTACGAAACAAAGACATACTCAGTGTCATCAAGGGTCTGCTATATACGGCATTAGGTATTAGTTTTTTATATCTAATCATTACGGGCCAATATAAATTATATGTGGCTCCTCGATATGAATTATTTTTACTCTTAGCAGGTATAGCACTATTATTGGGAGGTATTATTTCAATCCTTTGGTCCCCAAATAAACAATATAAACATAATTGGCGCTCTATTACACCAATCATAATCCCTCTTGTGTTATTTGTGGTTCCACCAATTTTATCGCCTAACTCTGTACAAGTAACTGGAAATACGGCCGCCACAGAAGATACTAATGATTTTAATTTTTCTCAAGACGATATTGGCGAAGTTATTACAATCAATAATGAGGCCAAAGATCCTGGCATTTCAAAATCCAAAAAGGAAATCGTATTAAACTCGGATAACTATTATCGCACCATCGTTGCACTCGGTTCTAAACCAGAGGAATATGTAGGGTACAAAATCTATATGACAGGTTATGTTAACCGAGAAGACAATACATTAAAATCCAATGAGTTTACACTTTCACGTATGGCCATGGCTTGCTGTATTGCAGACGTCTCCCCTATTGGTCTAACAATGCATAAGAATGATGGGGATTCTTATAGCAATAAACAATGGGTAACCGTAGAAGGCACTGTAGCCACACGAGACTTTCACGGGCGCAAGCAACCATACATAGAAATTAACAAAACAAAAGATGCACAAGAAATCTTAGGATATGTATATCCATAGCATAGTAAAAGGGCTACCACAAATGTGATAGCCCTCTATTACTATTTTGTATATATTATCGCAAATGGCCTATAATACGTTTCCCCATCACAGCAGCTACAGCACATAAAAATACGTCAGGCCCAACAGGAATCAAGAAACAAGACCAAATAACAGCCCACCAACCAATAGGTGTTCCTAAATATACATTCATTATCATATATAAATAGATCATGCCAAAACCATATACAATGAGCAGATTGATAATAGCACCAATGAGCAATGTTTTAACAGAATGTGTTGGTGAAAGCTCACTGAAGCGCCCCACCACATAGGCGCCAACCATGAATCCAATCAAATAACCGAATGTAGGTTGCAATACATAGCCTGGCCCGCCGCCAGATGTAAACACAGGTACACCGATAAGTCCCAATATAATATAAATACCTACACTAATGGCACCGAGACGGCTGCCTAATATAATACCAGCCAGTGTAGTAAATAAAATCTGCAGTGTAAATGGACAGTTTGGAAGTGGCACACGAATAAATGCACCGGCTGTAATTAATGTTACAAATAAGGCTGTCATTGTCAACTCTCTTGTGCTGAGACGTCGATTGGAAATGGAACTCATGGTATACCTCCATTAATAGAATAAAAGAAACCTATCTAAACAAACTACATATCTATTCAAGGTTATTAAACCATTCCATTTTATTTATGTCAACCATATATGCCTATATTAAGTTTACATTATACAAAATATGCAAATAAAAAAAAGGATATACATAATGTATGTCGAATATATTATGTATATACCTAAAAATAAGTATATAGTTTTAGTTTTTCATTTTATATTCATTTTGTGATATTAAATTATGTATAAGTAGATTGAGTAAAATCTACTTGCACAATTGCTTTTGAGCAAAATCCTTTTATGGAGGTAATTAACATGAAAAAAGTAAATAATTTGTCTAAAGTATTATGTGCTCTTGGCGTAAGTACTGTATTGATTGCAGGCGTAGCATCTGCAGCTCCTACTTACCCAGCTCCTAGTTCCTGGAATGGTGTTGGTAGCGTAGCATCTCCAATGCAAAGTAGCGAAATCGACTACGTAGGCGCTGTTACTACATTACATCGCTACTATCCAGATGCAATGGTAACTTCTATCTCCTACGATGCAAAACATCATCCAACTTACGAAGTAGAAGCATATACTAAGACACAAAAAGTGGAAATGAAAATCGATGAAGCAACAGGTCAAGTTGTTTCCAATCAAGCAAAATCCATTAGTGCATGGAACAAATTAAAGAAATCTCACAGCTTTAATCCACAAAACTCCATCACACCAGAATCTGCTGAAACAAGAGCTATCGAACGCGTAGGCAGCGATTTCCAAACAATGGAATGGGAATTGGAAATGGACGGCAACAAACTTGTCTACAAACTAGACATGACTAACGGCGGCGACAAAAAAGCAGACGTTAAGATCGATGCTCTTTCCGGTAAAGTTCTCAGTGCTAAAGTAAAAACTACTAAATACTAAGCATAATCCATATATTATATAGACATACCTAACCACTATATAATATATCTCTCCAATTTCTTAACACACTCAAACACTAAACACTCATAAAAACTATACACACATAAAACGAACCCTTTTAAACACACATATACACATATTAAAAGACCTTGAATCGTTGAATTCAAGGTCTTTTTCTTTGGGTTATAGGGCAAAAAGGCTGTACCCAATTATGTCACGACATCTTGGTACAGCCTCTTATTACAAGGTTTTCTTTTTATGTTCTATAGGTTTTTGGAGTTATGCTTTAAGGAGTTGAGAAGTTAAGGATTAAGCTTTATCCAATGCTTGGGAAAGATCATCGATAATGTCATCAATGTTTTCAAGGCCAACAGATAGGCGAATCATATCTGGTGTAACACCAGCTGATTTTTGTTGTTCTTCGTTAAGTTGTGCATGTGTTGTGGATGCAGGGTGAATAACAAGAGATTTAGCATCCGCCACATTAGCAAGATTAGAGAAGATTTGCAATGCATCAACCAATTTAATGCCTGCTTCTTTGCCGCCTTTTACGCCGAATGTGAATACTGCACCAACCCCTTTAGGGAAGTATTTATCAGCTAATGGTTTATATTTACTATCTGCAAGTTCTGGATAGTTAACCCAAGCAACTTTAGGATGTTTGCTCAAGAAATCAACTACTTTACGAGCATTTTCTACGTGACGTTCTACACGCAAGGACAATGTTTCGATACCTTGCAAGATTTGCCATGCTGCTAAAGGCGTAATGCATGCGCCTGTATCGCGAAGCAATTGAGCACGAATTTTTACGGTGAAAGGAATTGGTAAGTCACCATATACTAGACCGTTGTAGTGTTCGTCCCCTTCAGCAAAGCTAGGATATTTACCAGATGCTTTATAGTCGAATTTACCAGATTCTACAACTACACCAGCCAATGTTGTACCATGACCACCAAGATATTTAGTAGCAGAGTGAACGACTACGTCTGCACCATGTTCTAATGGACGGAACAAGTATGGGGATGCGAATGTATTATCTACGATTAAGATAATATTATGTTTATGTGCAATATCAGCTACTGCTTGAACATCGATAAGGTTAATGCCAGGATTACCGATAGTTTCGATATATACAGCTTTTGTGTTGTCATCAATAGCTGCTTCAAACTCTTCCAAATTGTCAGGATTAACGAATTTAGTTTCGATACCCAAACGAGGCAATGTAGCAGTGAATAAGTTATATGTACCACCATACAATGTAGATGCAGCAACAATATTATCACCTGCGCTTGCTACATTCAAAATGGAGTATGTAATCGCTGCAGAACCAGATGCTACAGCAATACCACCAGCACCACCTTCAAGTTGAGCTACACGCGCATCCAATACGTCAGTAGTAGGATTGCCAAGACGAGAATAAATACCACCAGGATTAGTCAAAGCAAAACGGCCAGCTGCTTCCTCTGCATCTTTAAATACGAAAGATGTCGTTTGGTAAATAGGTACTGCACGGGAACCTGTTGGGTCCACGGTATGACCTGCATGTAATTGTAATGTTTCAAATTTATATTGTTTGCTCATTAAATTCAACTCCCATTCATCTAAAGGAATAAACTTCATTTCTTATGCCTATTATATTACTATGTATTAAAAAATATGTCTACCACTTTTTATAATACATTCTCCATAACTATAAGCTATAGCAAAAATTTTGGCGCCCTTTGAATATAATATTGATATAAAGAACCTGTGGGACATCAAAACGACTTCGGGCTCTACCAAAATTTGGGCGTATCTTAAAACAAATGGATATAGAAAGAACCGAATGAATTTCCAAAGGCGACTTTGGCTTCCCAAAATTTGGGTGCCTTCAACTTAAAGTTCGAGATGAGAAGAACCTACCAGTTCTCAAAACGACTTCGGGCTCTACTAAAATTTGGGCGTACCTTAAAACAAATGCTGATATGGAAAGAACCGAATGCGTTCCCAAAGACGACTTTGGCCCTGCGTAGGCCGTAGGCCGGAGTCAGACCCGGCCGGTGGAGTCTTTGGGAACACATTCGGTTCACTTACATACTCTGCATTTAAATATAAGCACCAAAATTTTTATCTCGTTCAAACTTCATTTTCTGAATTTGTTCAATAATATATGGTGTTTCTTGGTATACGTAATAGTTCAACCAATTCGTAAATAGCAATGTGCTTACGGAACGCCATCTTACGATTGGTTTTTGTTTTGGATCATCATCAGGGAAATAGTTTTCTGGTACCGCAATGTCTTCACCTTTAGCAAGGTCTCGTACATATTCGCGATTGAGTGTATCCCAATCGTACTCGGAGTGACCAAAAACAAAGATGTGTTTATTATCTAAGCTTCGTACGATGGCAGCCCCAGTTGGTTCAGAACCAGCTAACAATTCTAATTCCCTATGTGCTTTAATTTGCTCTAATGAAACTGTAGTATGGCGGGAGTGCGGCATCCAGAACTTTTCATCAAAACCTCGTAAGAGAACCGGTTGGTCGTTATAGATATCATGTTCATAAACGCCGAACAATTTAGTATCCATAATTTGTTTATTAATGCCGAAATGATGGTACAGGCCAGCCTGTGCGCCCCAACAAATATAGAACGTGGAGCATACGTGTTCTTCACTCCAATCCATAATTTCTACAAGCTCATCCCAATAGTCAACCTCTTCAAAAGGCATCAACTCTACAGGAGCACCGGTAATAATCAAGCCATCAAAACACTCATCTTTAACTTCGTCAAAGGTACGGTAAAAAGTCTCTAAATATTCTTCATCTACATTCTTAGATTTTCGAGATGCTGTATGCAATAAAGTTAAGTTTACTTGCAATGGGCTATTACTAAGAGCGCGAAGGATTTGTGTTTCCGTAACCTCTTTTGTAGGCATCAAATTGATAAGCAAAATATGAAGCGGACGAATTTGTTGTGTTTCCGCTCGTTCCGTATCCATTACAAAGATATTCTCTTGTGCTAACTTTGTTATAGCCGGTAAATTCTTAATAACTTTAATCGGCATTGTGAAACCTCCTAAAACCCTTTAGCGACATAAGCGCGACGCAATGCCTCTAAACCTTCTGTCAATATTGCACGAGGACAGGCAACATTGATGCGTTCAAACTTTTCACCATCTTTACCAAACATAGAGCCACTATCCAGCCATAGCTTTGCATCATTAAGTAGCCACCGTTCACGTTCTTCTGGTGTCAATGGCAGTTCAGAGCAATCAAACCACATGAGATACGTACCCTCAGGTCGATACATGTGAAGCTTTGGCAAATGTTCCTTAAAATAATCAAGGGTATATTGAATATTCCCTTGAATGTATCCCTTTAATTCATCAAGCCATGGTCCACCCACTTCATAAGCACCTTGGCAACCTACAAGTCCCATCGTGTTCAATTGACTATAGCCTGCACGGTCGATTTCTTTGACAAATCTACGACGCAAGGAATCATTAGGGATGAAAATATTAGATACTTGTAAACCTGCAATATTAAAGGACTTACTAGGTGCTGTACAAACGATGCAATGCTCCGCATAGCTTTCACCAAGATTAGCAAAAACAGTATGCTTGTGACCATCCCATACGAAATCCGCGTGAATTTCATCGCTAATAATAATAACATTATGTTTAATACAAATATCACCAAGACGTTTTAACTCATCTTCGCTCCACACGCGGCCCACAGGATTATGCGGATTACAAAGCAAGAATAATGTTACATTATGCTCAACAATAGCGCGTTCTACGCCTTCAAAATCGATTGTATATGTATCTGCCCCTTGAATTAAAGGAACATTAATCAAATTACGATCATTATCATCGATGACCATGCTAAATGGATAGTATACAGGTTGATTAATGAGTACGCCTTCCCCTTCCTTTGTGAAAGCACGCACTGCCATAGCAAGAGCAAATACAACGCCCGGAGTTTTTACGAGCCATTTTTTATCTATATTCCAATTAAAACGACTAGCGAACCATTCTTTTAGTACATTGAAATATGCATCATCAGATTCCGTATATCCGAAAATACCATGATTAACGCGATCTAACAAGACTTGCTTTAATTCACTAGGAATTTCAAAGTCCATATCCGCTACCCAAAATGGTAATACATCAGCAGGTTTACCACGTTGTACAGCAAAATCATATTTTAGAGACTTTGTATGTTTGCGATCTACGATTTTGTCAAAATTATATCGGCCCATAATAGCCTCCTTTTATTTATTGAAAGCTTGTGCTAAATCAGTAATCAAATCATCTGTATCTTCAATGCCGACAGACAAGCGCAACAAGCGACGTGTAATCCCTTTGCGTTCCGCATCTTCAGGTTTTAAATCTGGATGTGTTTGTGTAACAGGATATGTCAACAAGGATTCGGTGCCGCCTAAACTTTCAGCAAATTGAATCAATTGAATACCTTCTAACACTTGTTTAGCGGTCTCTTCACTATCTACTTCAAAGGACAACATACCACCAAAGCCAGTAGTTTGAGATTTGTTCACTTCATAGCCTGGATGTTCTGGAAGTCCAGGGAATAATACCTTTGTTACCTTCGGTTCTTGTTTCAACCATTCTGCGAGAGCGATGGCATTCTTTTGATGCTGTTCCATACGGAGCGCCAAAGTTTTGATACCACGAATGACAAGCCAGCTATCAAAGGCAGATAAACACGCGCCTACTGTCTTATAAATAAGGCGCAATTGAGCTGCCAATTCATTATCTTTTACAATGGTAAATCCAGAAATTACATCATGATGACCACCGATAAATTTAGTCCCACTATGGACAACAATATCTGCACCAAGATGTAATGGTTTTTGGAAATAAGGGCTTAAAAATGTATTATCTACAATAACAAGTGCATTACGGTCATGTGCCATTTTACTCAACGCACGTACATCGGTAATTTCCATCATCGGATTTGTAGGCGTTTCAATGTACACCGCTTTAGTGTTTGGTTTAAAAGCTACTTGCACTGCATCAAGATCAGATGTACCTACATAGGTAAATTCGACACCATTCTTTTCGTAGATATTAGTAAATAATCGAATGGATCCACCATACAAATCATCTCCTAAAATAACATGGTCTCCAGGAGAAAACAAATGGAATACTGCATCAACAGCAGCCATCCCCGAAGAAAAAGCGATTGCATCAGTACCTTCTTCAAGGCCTGCAATTAATGTTTCAAGGCGATCACGAGTTGGGTTAGACTCACGTGTATATTGAAATCCTGTTGTTTCACCCAAACCAGGATGTGTAAATGTACTGGACATATAAATGGCTGGAGAGATGGCCCCTGTACTATCCGGTCTACCACTACCGTGAACACATTTTGTATTAAACTTCATCGTATCGTCTCCTTATATATCTGATAAGATATGTTTCTATCTGCAAACTATAATCGTAGATAATATAATTCCTCTATTTAACTAGGAAATAATAATCCCACTCCGAAACTATAGTATTATAATATATCTATTATAAAAAAGTACGCTGTGCTTAGTCAATTAAAAAGGCTTGTCATATAGCTGAATACGTCTATTGAGTCATATGTATTTTGAATGACTTGTCATAACTTTTAGTTTACATACAATAAAGGTCTGTGAAAATGCAATTTTGCTCATTTTCACAGACCTTCTATTTTAATCCTGATGCTCTATACATATATTCAATTTGCTAACATCCAATCCACTAGTAACCATAATACAACTAACACCACTATAAGTATTATAGTCAATGGTGTAGATGGCGTCGCATCAATAAATCCATATTTATGTGCCATTTGCTTTGTAATGACTTCTACCCCTGTTGGATTTCCAAACCGGTTAGCCGCGGTCTTTCCAGGCAAGGCCATTAATATTAATACTGCCGGAATCCCGACAAAAGGAATGAGTCCCAATAGAACAGGCCACCCAGACCAACCAAGATCATGTAAACGTCGAACAGCAACGGCTACACCTGGTATGATAAATCCAATGGACAAAATAAAAAGAACTACTAGCCCCAAGGCAACTCCCGTTGTTCCCGATACAGGTGTTACACAACTAATAGCAGCACATATAAATAATATAATGGCTATAATTAATTGGTACACAAGCATAAAATGCCAGTATTCACTGCGACTAGCACGGCCCTCAAAATCCGCATATTTATGAACCACACAGTGTTTAAAATTTTCTATAAAACCCAATTCATAGGCATCAAGTGGTAATGGAATATTTTTCATATGCCCACAATACGGGCAATAACGCTCTGAACTAGGTATTCTTTGTCCACATTTTGGACAAGCACGCATGCCGAACCTCTTTCTACAATATGATTTACATAATACTTAGTATCTAATTCGAATTATTTAGTTTCATCTATTATTCATTTTACAATATTTTTCAATATAGTCAATAAATCCACATTTAAACTTTCATAAAATTTTCATATAAAAAGAACCTCGTCTTACCAAATGGTAAAACGAGGTTTGACTAGAACATGCCTCTAGCATTAAAGGATACCCATGCACTTTCAACAAACTGCTGGGTAAAAATCCAAACGTATAAAATAATAGCCACCGCACCCATCAAAATATCTTCTCTTACAGTAGGCGTATGCTCTAGGCCTAACTGTTGCTCCATAACAGGTGTAACACAGGTATACCCTGTTTTTCCCCCATACACATTCATGGATACGTCACCTTTTTTCACAAGATTAGATAAGAGCACAAAGATACCAACAATAGGAATAAATACTAAAAGAAATGTTAATCCGCTCTTTCCAACATCATGCAATCGACGACAGGTAATAGCAAGACTGGGTAGAAAAAATACGAGCTGTAATATGACGAGCAGCACCATTGCATAATCACTAGCAGCCGATGTATTGCCGAGCACCATATCTACGATAAGACCGAAACCAGCTAGCCCGTCTAAAATAATTTCTCGGCACACCATAAAGCGCCAAAATTCACTGCGGCTAGCACGGCCAGAGAAGGCGACATATTGCTTGAATCCACGTTTAAGGGCATCCATATAACTTACATCATATATCATATTCTGATTCATAGGCCCTCCTTATCGCTCTTCATATTTTTGATCGTACGGCACAATCGACTCAATACGCCACGTATCATGCTCATATATCATCTTGACAAACATTTGATTAGGATAGGCTTTATCTGTGAAAGTCAGCTCGAAGGAAATATGATCTACATCGTCATCATCTCTCAACACAGCTTGTAAACGGAGCGAAGACATTTGACGATTATGAGTAGCTTTAACAGATTTAACCCATTGATCATAGGTGCCATATTTTTCACGTTCTCGATGAGCCAATAAACGATATGCCTCTTGATATTGTTCCTTATTAAGATATGTATAATAATTTATTACAACCTGTTTAGCAGATTCAACAGCTGTACTACTACCTAATGTCTTTTGTGCCATAATCATAAACGCACCAGGTTGCATCTGTAAATACGCATCGATTTCCTTATCTGCAGCAGAGGAAAAACTATATATCCCAATCCCCCAACTAACAATAGTAAGAAAAACAGCAGCAATAATACTTATTTTCCCATATGATGTATGAGATGCATTGCTTAATATACCTAGGTTTTGCGGATTATCCACCGCGTTATCGCTAAATAAATCTATTTCTTCAAAGGATTCAACTGAGCTTTCAATAATAGGATGTTTCTTTGTACCTCGCAGCAATAATACGATAACGATTAGAATGCCTATATAGGGAATAAACCCTAATAGCAATAGCCATTCGCTATTATTTGTATCATGTAAGCGACGTACCATAGCACCCAAATTAGGCAATGTAAGGGCCATAATCGAAATAAACCACAGCGCAAAAACTATGCCTATTGTATATATAAATAGGGCACTATGAAGGGACAGTAAACCTAGCACGGCGAAGCAAACACCAACAATCAAATGTTCAACAAGCATAAATCGCCAAAATGCGCCCCGAGAAATAGTGCCAGAAAAATCACAATACCGATCTATAATATTATCTTTTATTGTATCAATTACTAATTGTCGTATCATTAAACATCCTTTTTCTCAAACGACAGGGCAACTATATTATGCACCAGCCTTTAAAACGGCTTGTTTCATAGACTGTACATAATCAAACAATGCTTGATCTGCATTTTCCCCATGTTCAGCAATGATTTTAACAATAGCGGAACCTACGATAGCACCATCGGATACGCGAGCCATAGCTTCTGCTTGTTCAGGCTTGGAAATACCGAAGCCAACGGCTACAGGAATATCTGTATATTTGCGAATGGTTTCAACGATGGATTTAATATCCGTCTTGATTTCGCTACGCATACCGGTAACGCCCAAGGACGATACACAATACACGAAACCTTCCGCTTCTTTTGCGATCATTTCGATGCGATTTTCAGATGTTGGGGCAATCAAGGATACTACTTCAACACCATGCTTATGAGCAATTGTTCCAAGTTCACCTTTTTCTTCAAACGGCATATCCGGCACAATAACGCCAGAAATACCAACCTCTTCACAGAGGGTAAAGAATTTTTCACGACCGAATACATAGATAGGATTCAAATAGGTCATGAATACGAGTGGCACTGTCACCGCATCATCACCAGTACGCAAACGGCGTACCATATCGAAGATATCGTGAATTTTTACACCTGTAGACAATGCACGCGTGCTTGCCTCTTGGATAACTGGGCCTTCCGCTGTCGGGTCCGAGAACGGAATACCGATTTCTACCATATCAGCGCCAGCTTTCACCATGATGCGAATATACCGTTCCGTGTTCTCAATACCATGGTCACCAGCACTAATAAATGGGATGAATGCCTTGCCCTTTCTGAAAGCGTCTTTAATTTTACTCATGAAGATCCACCCCTCTGTATTTCGCCATAGCCGCAACGTCCTTATCGCCACGACCAGATAAACAAATAATAATGATATCGTCCTTACTCATGGTAGGAGCAATTTTACGTGCATGTGCCACCGCATGAGCACTTTCAATAGCAGGAATAATCCCTTCTAAGCGGGATAGGTATTCAAACGCATCTACTGCTTCATCATCTGTAACAGGTACGTATTCAGCACGGCCACTGTCGCGCAAGTACGCATGTTCAGGTCCAATGCCAGGATAATCAAGGCCTGCAGAAATGGAATATACCGGTGCGATTTGACCATCTTCATCTTGGCAGAAATAGGATTTCATGCCATGGAAAATACCTACTGTACCATTTGCCATCGTAGCAGCATTCATATCTGTATCTACACCATGACCAGCGGCTTCACAACCAATGAGGCGTACACCTTCATCAGGAATGAAGTTATAGAACATCCCCATCGCATTGGAGCCGCCACCAACACAGGCCATAACAGCTGTTGGCAACTTACCCTTCCGCTTCGAGAATTTGTTCACGCGCTTCACGGCTGATGATAGATTGGAAATCGCGAACAATCATAGGGAATGGATGAGCCCCCATAACGGAGCCCAACACATAGTGTGTATCGGACATACGATTTGTCCATTCGCGCATAGCTTCGGATACAGCATCTTTCAATGTGCTAGTACCTGTTATTACAGGATGTACCTTTGCGCCCAACAATTCCATGCGATATACGTTGAGCGCTTGGCGTTCACAGTCCTCAGCCCCCATGAACACTTCACATTCCATGCCCATCAATGCGGCTACCGTAGCTGTTGCCACACCGTGTTGACCCGCCCCAGTTTCAGCGATTACCCGTGTTTTACCCATCCGTTTTGCCAATAGCATTTGGCCAATTACGTTATTCAATTTGTGAGAACCAGTATGGTTTAAGTCTTCCCGTTTCAGATAAATTTTAGCACCACCAAGATCTTTTGTCATGCGGTCTGCATAATACAAAAGGGATGGACGACCTGTATATTTTTTATGTAAATCCTCAAGTTCGCGCACGAACTCTGGATCATCTTTGTACTTATTGTACGCTTCTTCCAATTCGATGACTGCATTCATCAATGTTTCTGGCATAAATTGACCACCGAAGGCGCCAAAATAGCCATGTCTTTGTTCACTCATATAACTTACCTTCCTATACTCTTCACAATCTTGGTGAAAGCTGTAATCTTCTCATCATCCTTCACACCATTTGTTTCAATGCCACTGCTAATATCAATACCATATGGGCGAACGGTGCGAATCGCACGCGCCACATTTGTACTGTCGATACCTCCAGCTAGCATGAATGGACGTTCAAACGCATCTAAAGAGGACCAGTCGAATACTTCTCCTGTACCGCCCCTCTCATCTTTATGATATGCATCAAAGAGAAGAATATCTGCACTGCTATCGATCCACTTTTCTACATCTGCAGCAGTTCGGATTTGAACCGCCTTCCAAATCTCTACATTAGTACGTTCTTTTAAGGATTGGATGAAAGCTTCATCTTCATCGCCATGCAATTGCACAGCATCTAGATTGGCTTCTGTAGCAATGGTAACGAGATTGTCTACTGTTTCATTTACAAAAACACCGACAGTTTTATTGTATCATTCTTATCATGTTCATAGTGATTTATACATTGCTTATGTAGTTCTTCAATCAATGTTTTAGCTTGCTCTACAGTCACTTGTCGTTTGCTCGGTGCAAATACCAATCCCATATAATCTGGCTTTGCCTCCACTACAGCAGGAATTGTTTCAACCTTGGAGATACCACACATCTTAACCTTTGGTGTGTAATAGGTTGGGCCATAAAGGTATGTCAACTTTTCCACCTTGTTAGGAGAACGCATAAAGGTTTCCCCCATCAAGGCGACGCCGATATTGTTATCCCGCAATACTTGGATATCCTCTGGTGTTTCAAGACCACTTTCAGATACGAAGATCACATCGTCTTGAACGAGATTACGCAAGCGCACACTATTTTGTACGTCTACCGTGAAGTCTTTCAAATTGCGGTTATTAACGCCAATAATGCGTGCACCCACAATCAATAGCCATTTGTACTTCGTTTTTCGTCGTGAGCCTCTACCAAGGAAGCCAAGCCAAGAGAATCGGCTAGCTCACGGAACTTGGTCAACATTGGCACATCTAAACATGCACAGATTAAGAGGATCGCACTAGCGCCCCATACCTTTGCTTGATAGATTTGGTATTCATCGATGATGAAGTCCTTACGAAGCACAGGGATTTTGACAGTGCTTGCAATTTCTTGCAAATATTTTTTATCGCCTTTAAAGAAGTCTGGCTCCGTCAAAACAGAGATAGCCGCAGCACCAGCCACTTCATATTCTTTGGCGATGTCTAAATAGGGAAAGTGCTCAGCAATAATTCCCTTAGACGGAGATGCCTTCTTTACTTCGCAAATAAAGTTAAAGTCTTGCTGACGAAGGGCTGCTTCAAAAGGAAATCCTGTATCAGATGGTAACGCCAACGCCGCTGCTTTTACAGCCTCAGGTGATTCCACCTGTTTTTCTTGGGCTACCCTAATTTTGGTAGCCTCTACAATTGTATCTAAAATCAATGATTATACCTCTTGGGTGTTGCTTTCACAAATTGTTCCATTGTAGCAAGAGCCTTGCCAGAATTGATCATATGTTTCGCCTCTTCAATGCCCTCTGCTAATGTAATGCCATCTTTTGCAAGATAAATCGCCATACCAGCGTTGAGAAGAACGGCTGTACGTTTACCGCCTTGCTCACCGCCGAGAACGCGGCGTGTAATCTCAGCGTTTACTGTAGCATCGCCACCTTCAAGCTCAGTTTTATCAGCGTATTCGAAACCATATTCTTTAGGATCGAATTCGTAGCTTGTGAAAGTACCATTATTAATTTCGCATACGTACGTTTTGTTGGTAGCCGTAATTTCATCAAGGCCATCAAAGCCGTGTACCACAGCACCGCGTTTCACACCAAGGTTAGCCAATACATGAGCCAATGGCTCTACCAAGGATTTATCGTAAACGCCCATCAACTCAACAGTAGCACCTGCTGGGTTCGCCAACGGTCCAAGGATATTGAACACCGTACGAACACCTAACGCTTTACGTACAGGGCCTGCATATTTCATAGCTTGGTGATATACAGGAGCAAACATGAAACACATATTGGCTTTATTGAGAACTGCCTCGTTTTGTTCACCATTAAGCTCTAATTTAGCGCCTAATGCTTCGATCAAATCAGCAGCACCACATTTACTAGATACACTGCGGTTACCATGTTTTGCTACAGGAATACCTGCTGGCAGAAATGATAAAGCCAGATGTAGTAGAAATGTTGAATGTATTCGCTTCATCGCCACCAGTACCTACAATTTCAACTACTGTTTGCTCGTGCGGAACAGAACCAGCCTTTTCACGCATAACCTCAGCAAAAGCTGTAACCTCATCTACAGTAGGGCCTTTCGCTGCTAGAGCACATAAGAAACCAGCCATAGGAATTTCGGCTACGTCTCCACTCATAATTTTGTTCATTGTATCCTTTTGCAAGGTCGTAGGATAAATCTTGACCATGGGTTACTTTATATAATGCTTCTTGGATCATTTATAACTCCTTACTTGTTGTTCATTTTGCTTCTGTTCAACGGTAATAGGGCATAGACTCTCATTCATATCGCTTGTGGATTCACAGGGACCTATTCCCTCCACCGGCCGGGTCTGACTTCGGCCTGCGGCCTTCGCAGGGCCAAAGTCGGGACTAGAACCCTGTGAATCCACCATAATACTACGACATTTAGTCCTCTATATGCCCTACTACCTGCTTACACTGCCATCAAAATGAACAACAATTAAATATTTAAAAATGTTTCTGCGGCGCTGGGAAGGAAAACGGCGATGCCGTTTTCTTTCTTTTACGTTTAAGGGGAAACAAATGATTCGCAATTTTTATTAAAAGTGGTCATAGGACCGGATTTGGATTTAAATAAAGATGAAGTCGAGATGGTGGTCCTAAAACGACTTTGGCCCTGTCCCGCAGGGACAGATCTGGCCGGTGGAGGCTTTAGGGCCTCCATCTCGACTACAAATGTATATAAGACAATACCGGTCCTGGTACTACTTAGATAAGAAATTGCGAATCATTTGTTCCCCATTTGGTGTCATAATGGATTCCGGATGGAATTGCACACCATAGATTGGGTAGTCTTTGTGTTCTACGCTCATTACTTCACCGTCATCGGTAATGGATGTAACGATGAGTTCGCTTGGCATTGTTTCGTCAATGATAGCCAAGGAGTGGTAGCGTGCTACTTCAAATTGTTCAGGTACGCCTTTAAGGATTTTGGATGGGTGTACTTGTTTAGCTACGCTTTGTTTACCGTGCATAACTTTTTTTGCGTAGGAAACGGTGCCGCCGAACACTTCGCCGATGGCTTGGTGACCAAGGCATACGCCGAGGATTGGGAATTCGCCTTTGCATTCGCGTAATAGGTCTTCATATACACCCGCATCAGCCGGTCTACCAGGTCCTGGTGAAAGTATCACATAGTCTGGTTTCAACGCGCGGATTTCTTCAACTGTTAATTCATCACTGCGGATGACTTTAATGTCTGGATCGATAGAGCCTACTAATTGGTATAAATTAAAGGAAAAACTATCGTAATTATCTATAAGGAGTACCATTATTCTACCTCCTGTGCATCTGTAATTGCGGAAATCATGGATTGGCCTTTGATCAAGGTTTCGTTATATTCACTAGCAGGAACACTATCGCGAACGATACCTGCGCCGGCGCGAACATAGACCTTGCCGCCTTTATTCATAGCCATGCGGATGCCGATACATACGTCCATATTACCGGAGAAGTCGATGTAACCTACAGCGCCGCCATATACACCGCGCGGGCTTTTTTCAAGTTCGTGTAAAATCTCGATAGCACGAATTTTAGGAGCTCCGGACAAAGTACCTGCTGGCAATGTAGCACCGATGGCATCGAGAGCATCTTTACCGTCTTGAATATCACCGCTTACAGTAGATGTAATGTGAATTACGTGGGAGAAACGTTGCAACATGTGTAACGCCTCTACTTGTACGGAACCGAATTTAGCAATTTTACCTAAATCGTTACGACCAAGGTCAACAAGCATGTTATGTTCAGCCAACTCTTTTTCGTCATTGATAAGTTTTTCCTCTATAGCAAGGTCCTCTGCTTCGGTTTTACCACGGCGCATTGTACCTGCAATTGGGAATGTGTACATTTTACCATCTGTCAATTTTACCAATGTTTCTGGAGAAGCACCTGTAAGCTCTACATCGCCACCAGATAGGTAGAACATATATGGAGATGGGTTCAACGTACGCAATACGCGGTACGCATTTAACAAGCTGCCATCGAACTCAGCTTCGCGGCGATTAGATACAACACATTGGAAGATATCCCCTTCCTTAATGTAGTGCTGTGTCTTTTTAACAACTGCTTCGAACTCATCCTTTGTAAATTCAGAGGTAAACTCTGTTTTAAGAATACCTTTTGGCACATCTGCCTCTTTCCCGTTTACAACGAGATCAGCTAATGCTTTAAGTTCAAGCTCAGCCTTGTTATAGTTGCGTTCTAAATCATCTGTACTGATGTTAGCAATCAAGTAGATTTTATTTTTATAATGGTCGAATGCAATAACCTTATCAAAGAGCATAAGGTCTACATCGTTTACCATGGCGGAGTCATCGTCTGGTGTTGGGAAATCCAATGTTGACTCGATGTAGCGAATGTATTCGCAAGCAAAGTACCCTACAAAGCCGCCTGTAAAGGTTGGCAGCTCTTCTAAGCGAGGGCTTTTATATTGGCTCAAAATATTGCGAATTTCTGCAGCTGGGTCAGAGCACTCAAAAGTACGCGTTGTACCGTCTTTGATAGTCATTTTATGGTTTTTGCAGAAGAGCTCAATCTTAGGATCGTAGCCCAAGAAGGAGTAACGGCCCCAATGATTACTATTATCCGCACTTTCAAGCAAGTACGTATGACTGCTCACTTGTTTTAACGCTTTCAACACACTAATCGGTGTGCGTACGTCGGATAAAATTTCCATATATACAGGCACGATATCGTAGCCCGGTGCGATAGCTTTCACACGGTCTAAACTAGGGAAAATCATGAGAACCTCCATCTGGCGTTTTCCAATAAAAAAAACTCGCCCATGACAATGTAACGTCAAGGACGAGTCTATAGTTCTATTATTACAATATGATTGTATGTGCTATAAATCGCGGTACCACCTTGTTTGAATGCAGCGCATTCCCCTTTCGCAGGATACTAACATATCCCTCACGACTAACGCTCGTGTGACGTCGCACCATACTAGGAATGACTGTGAAAGTTCATTCTGTTCCATGCGCCCTCGGTGGTCCATTTAATAAGCTGCGTACTACGGGTTCTCAGCTAATCCCGCTCTCTGTGAGTGCATTTCCTATTTTTATCTCCACCTCATCGGTTTCTTTCAGGCGAGTATAAAATTATAATCTGATTATAATGTTTCTATAGAATAAAAGTCAAGGAGATTTCTTAACTTTCAATATGCCAAGATTTTTTTAACAAAAGATGATAACTGACAAAAATATTGATATACGGAATGAAAAGTCCAATAATCCATAAACCACTTAATAGGGAATCATGAAGTCTACGTATGCCTAATGTAATCATTGCTATAGCTGGCCATATCAGGATATACATAAATTCCCCCAACGTGGTATATAAAGAGGTATACCAAACTGAACAATTAACGATACTACGGCTATAGCCATATTCATAATAATGTCCATAAATATGCGAGTTCCTACAAGACCAACTCCAAAAGCCGATATGGACGTCCTGCCCTTAACATCAAAGAGCTTAGCAAACAAAACTTCCCATATACAGCTACAAACATAGTCTAATGTACCCGCTTTCTTATCTTTACTAATAGTTGAGCTTCGAGCATAAGAAATAATATAGTTATTATATCTATCTCGTCCTTCATCTAAACCATACTTATTAGAATCTGGCACACTAAGTGGCAACGCAAAGCAAGCCAAGATAAAATACTGCCAGAAAAATCCGTCCCAATGAAAACTTGCATTTATAAAGGTTTCGGATATAGATTCCCAACTGAAACTCATTCCCCAATATACCCACAAACTTAGGTATGCTATGGGAACCAAGATCATATACCACAAGGATGAACCACAGTCATTCAATCTACGTTTGAGTAAAAAAACAGTTACAACTATATGTATAATCTGCAAACTCCCAAAATAAATATATGACAAATATGTACTACCTTGAAAGGGAACATCGTGAACAAATTCTTCCAATACAACAATTAGAAAGTATGCTAAAAATTTACTGCACATTAAACCAAGCACAGCCCATAAAAATGCCAATCGGCCTATACGTTGATTTACTCGCAATATTTCTATATTTTGTTTAAATAGTGAAAGTTCATTATCTAACCATATCAAAATAATTTTCTCCTAACTACTTCACACTCAGAGAGTTGCTTGCCCATAACACACTTATAATAACCTCTACAATTAAGAACTAGCATAACTGAGACTGCAATTATCATATCAAAATTAACAGTTTCCATATTTGCCCCTTTTATTGTTCTATCATACCAAGTTTTCTATCTATTTTAATATGAATACTTAAAATTAAATATACTAGGCCCTAATTCATGGTACATCAAATTATTTATATTGTTTTCCTCTATTTATAAATAGTATACTGAAATTATTAAGCTTATCAACTTAGCCTATTAGAACAAGGCCAAAGTAGAATATCAATCATTTAAAATTAAGGAGGGATATTTTGGAAACGTGGAAACGAACAGTATACATCAGTTTAGTCTGTGTATTCTGTACATCCTTTGGGGTTAGCCAATTAGGTCCAATTCTCCCGCTCCTCTATTTTCATGATTTAGGTGTCAACACACCAGAAGGGATGTCCTTATGGTCTGGCTTAGCTACAGGGATTACATTTCTTATTGTTTGCTTGGCTGCACCATTTTGGGGCCGTCTTGCAGATAGAAAAGGGCGCAAAATTACATTAATTCGATCTAGCTTTGGTATGGCTTCAATGTATTAATCGCCTTCAAACAACGCCAGAAGGGGTTGTTTTAATTCGATTAATACAAGGTTTAGTCAGTGGTTTTTACTCGGCAAGCATTACATTAATAGCCTCAGAATCACCAATTGAACGGACTGGCTGGGCTTTAGGTCTATTGGCATCGGCCAATCTAGCAGGATCGCTCATTGGGCCGTTATTAGGCGGATATATTGCAGATACTGTAGGTATTCGCAATGATTTTATCATCGTCGGCATCCTCATGGGCTTAGCAGGTGTATTAGCCACAGCATTCATCCATGAAAATTATGTACCAAAGCCTAATATAGAAAAACTTTCTATCAGTAAATTAAAGGAACAAATTCCTGAATTCAGTAGTATCGTAGCACTATGTGTGGCCTCCTTTATCTATGCTATATGCATCATGTCCTTACAACCTGTTATCTCCGTATATATTAAGGGCATTGTACCGAGTAATACTGAGAATCTAGCATTTATTGCAGGTGCCGTATTCTCTGCTATGGGGATTGCTCAACTTATGAGTAGTTCACCTTTAGGGAAACTCGTCGATAAGGTAGGGCCACGAAAGGTTCTCGTCGTGTCGCTTATCTATGTAGGTTTATTCAACATTCCTCAAGCCTATGTGACGGATGTTTACCAGCTCGCATTCATTAGATTCCTACAAGGCTTTGGGTTAGGCGGTATGCTTCCTGCATTGAATACATATCTATCCTCCAAAACACCTAGAGAATTTACAGGACAAGTTTTCTCCTACAATCAATCTTGTTTGTTCTTTGGATATTTCCTTGGTGCCATCGGCGGCTCTAGTCTTATGGCTCTACTAGGTTTCACTACACTATTCTGGGTAAGTGGTGGATTATTCATCCTCAGTGCCCTATGGATTGCCTTTAAACTAAAATAATGCATATAACAAAACCTTCAACATATGAGAATAGATGTTATAACTACATCGACGATCATCATTGTTGAAGGTTTTTTATATTAATCTAAGGCATTGCCAACTAGACTTATATTCTTTATCACATTTTCTAATACTTCTGCACCAGCTACTATATCATCCATAGCAGCGAACTCTGCTGGATTATGACTGATTCCATCACGACAAGGAATAAATATCATCCCTGTAGGCGCCACCTCAGCCCAATGCATCGCATCATGGCCAGCTCCGCTAGGCATAATCATGTATTCTAACTGTAGAGATGCAACGGCTCTTTCAATCTCCTTAACCATAAGCGGATGCATAGATACTGGATGGTCCGTTGAAATAGGCTCAATAGTATAAGATAGACCTCTTTTTTCTGCAATAACATCGATTAATTCTTTAATAAGAAATACTACAGAATCTCGAGCTACCTTTGAAATACTTCGAATATCTACACCGAGTTTTACAGAACCAGGAATTACATTCATAGCACCTGGCACAACTTCAGCAATACCGACGGTACCTACCACAGGCGGTTCCTCTTGCATCGATGTTACCTCTTCAATACCAAGGATAATTTTTGAGGCCCCACACAATGCATCATGGCGCAAATTCATCGGCGTCGCACCACTATGATCTGCATTACCACGAATGGTCACATAGAATCGTTCAGGTGCGGCAATGCCAGATACAATACCAATCTGTTTCTGTTCATGTTCCAATACTTTACCTTGTTCAATATGCATTTCTATAAAAGCTTTTACAGGCCGATTATATGCCATACTTTCAATAGCATCGGGATGTAATTTACGCTCTTTCAACGAATCGTATAAGGATATGCCTTGTGTATCGACTAATCGGTGTAAATCATTTAATGTCAATTTGCCCCGCATAGCCTTGCTCCCCAATGTGGCAGCTCCAAATCGACTAGACTCTTCACACATAAAATCTACTACAGCAATAGTGTGTTCATGTTCAAAACCATCGTCTATCATGCTACGCACTGCTTCAATGGCTGATAAAACGCCAACTACACCATCATAATTACCACCATTGGGCACACTATCTGTATGTGATCCAACCATTACAACTGGTAAATCAGGATTTGTACCAATCTTATAACCGATAACATTACCAAATCCATCTATCTCTACATCAAGGCCCGCATCAATCATACAATCTATAATATATTGACGCCCTTCCCAATCTGCATCGGTGAAAGCAAGGCGATTAACGCCTTCTCCAAGTCCAGTCAACTGTGCCATAGCAGCAAAATCTTTTTGTAAACGTTCTTTTTGTATCATATGTAGCCTCATATACTAAATACCATCATATAGCTTACTATCTGTTCCTATACATTTTACTATAGGAATAGATATCTAAATAGTCAACCAAGTGAGGTATGTATATAAAATTAAAAGACTAACTATGATATAATAGTAGTAATAAAGGAGGTACCTATGACGTTAAATGTAAGCAAAGAAAAACTCACTATTTTAGATGTACAATTTGACAACTTTGAAGACTTTGATGCAGTTTGGTATGCCATAGGTTCATCTATGATTGAGGACTTTATACCTACTACTGAATCTGTTCTAGAATTAAAAAACTACGTTGTAAATAGAAGGAAAGGAACTACAAATTGGCTAAAAACCAATACGAGGGTTACCAATATATAGATTTAGATAATTTCTATACCTATAAAAACTCAACGGTTTTAATAAACAAACAAAATATTCTAGATTCTAATTCAGCCAAAAATAATGAACATCTACATGTATCAAAACGGCTTGCAGATTTATATATACAGCCGATTTTAGTGTATTCCACTGATGATATACAAAAAATTCATAAATATCTTTTTCAAGACGTTTATTCTTGGGCCGGTCAATACAGAAGAGTTAATATCTCTAAAAGTGGAAATCCTTTTATGTCGATTCAATCATTTAACTCTGCCGCGGAATATATAAACGATTTGCTCAATACATATCATCAAAAGGCCAACACAAAAGAATGTATTATTCGCTCACTGGCTAAAATTTTAGATTCGCTAAACTTCTTTCACCCCTTCAGAGAAGGGAATGGTCGAACACAACGCGAAGTAATTCGAGCACTTGCCATATCAAAAGGATATCGAGCACAAATCCGTGTTGCCGATAATGACATCATATATAATACCTACATGGACGGTACGGTATATGGAGACTTACAAAAACTAGAGAATTTATTTGAATTAATATTAGAAAAAATATAATATATTATAGCAATAACAATAAAACACATATGTCACGATAATTAACTATCGAGCATATGTGTTTTTCTATGTCTACATTATCTCTTTCTTATTCAATTTCTCTAACACTTCTCGTTTGATTTGTCGTTGTCTATCCCAAGCAATGATGAACACTGTGGCGATGATACAAATCATACCAAAGATGCCCACTAAGGTGAATTCATTGCCTAAAAGGGCCCATCCAAATAATGCGGCCGAGATTGGTTCTAAGGATGAAAGAATCGATCCTTGTACGGCACCGATACGGCGCACACCTTCAATATAAGCATTAAAGGATACAACTGTACCGAGTATGATAATCGTAAACAATCCAACCCAAGTCATACCATCCCAAATAGCTTCTGATGCCACTTGACGGAATACGATACACGCCAAAATACCGGATATAAACATCCCAAAGCCAACGATGGATGATGTACTGTATTTCTTTTTAAGAGTTCAATAGGTTCCAATGTGTAAACACAAATACTCGCCGCAGAAATGAGGCCCCAAAACAAAGCGTCCCCATTAAATGCAGATAGATTTAGCCCCTTTTGCATGATAATACACACCGTACCAATCATAGCGAGGGCCACACAGTATAATTCTGGTAAGGATGGCTTTTTAAAATATCGTATAAACAGATAAATAATCAACATCGTAGGAGCCACATATTGAAGAACAGTAGCAACACCTACACCTGAAATGGCGATAGCTTTAAAGTACGAGTACTGTGCTAACGCAATGCCCAATAAACCGAATATGAGGAGTTTACCAAAGTCTTTTGGATTTTTAAAGATATCAAAAATGCGTATCCCATCCTGTATATAGGAAAGTAGAATTGTTAATAAACCTGCTACAAGTAACCGCACTTCTAACAGCCACTCTACATTTAAATGCTTTGCATTTTCGAGGAACTGCACCGATGTACCTGAAAGCCCCCAAAATAGTGCCCCCATAATGGCAAGGCCCATGCCTATCCACTGTTTTTCTTCCATACAACCTCCGCATAAGGATTGATTACTATTACAAAGAGTTTATCATTAAGATGATTGACCTCGTTTTTCTAAGGCAATGATGATAACTGTAGCAATAATCATGGCCATCCCTAAGATACCAACCCAGTTAAATTGATTACCTAACAAAGCCCATCCAAAGAAGGCTGCTGAAATCGGCTCAATCGATGACAAAATCGATCCTGGAACCGCACCAATGCGTTTAACCCCTTCAAGGTACGCATTAAAGGACACGATGGTGCCAAGAAAAACTACATTAAAACAGCCTACCACAGTCCATACATCCCACGTCGCATACGAATGAGGTTGCTGGAAAAGCACTGCCGCTGCCACAAGACCACTGAGGAGCATACCAAAGCCTACAATAGGAATTGTCCCATAGGTAGCTAATAATCGTACAGGGGAAACACTATATACTGCTACACCCACAGCAGATAGTAAGCCCCAGAATAATACATCACTGCGGAAGCTTTCAAAAGAAAAGCCATTATTACCCATCAAGCAAATGGTGCCTGCTAAGGCAAGGATAACGGATATGATTTCTCCAGTCGAAGGCCGTTTGCCATAACGCACCAGCAAATAAATGATAATCATGGACGGTGCCAGGTATTGTAGCACCGTTGCAATGCCTGCACCAGCTATGACGATGGAACGGAAATAGGTGTATTGGCACAGGGCCATACCAAATACACCGAATATGACGAGTCCTAATGTATCTCGCCAATTACGGAATACATTAAAAACAGCATTGCCTTGACGAATCCATCCATATAGAACGGTTAACAGTCCTGCCGTAATAAGACGCATCGTCAATAGCCATTCCAGGTTCATATTACGAAAATTGCCTACGAATTGGACAGATGTGCCCGACACGCCCCATAAGGTGGCGCCTAATAATGTTAATATAATGCCGATAACTTCATATCGTTTCATCATGTTACTCACCTAATAGAGACACATGCACCTTTACAACAACCTTACGAATTTTTATAGGCTTATCGTCAACCGCTAAAAGAGGACGATGAATATCCGATGGGAAAAATACCGTATAATACCCTTCTGGACAGTGGATGTGCCCTTCATCGACAGATTCATTAGGATAAAAATAGCAGTCTCGTTCAGGATAGGATTCGATAGGCTTTACTCGGCCATGGTCCACAAAAAAGCCCATATTCTCTTCACCCTTCACCATAAACTGTATATCTATATAATTTTTATGAGATTCTGGTTTTGTAGTTTCAAATAATTTTGTTTCTACATCATCTACATTGGCATACATCATATCGCCTTCGATAGCATGACGACCTCCTGGCAATGCTTGTAAATCAGTGTTTTTTAAGAAATCAAGAGCTCGAACAATGGCTGCGGGATAGCCCATTTTTGTATAATCTGCATGTATACTGGAGAAAAACATAACTATATCCTTTCTGTAAGAACCATACTGTATAGACATACTATATTCAAATACAATATCAATATGATCTTTATACTCTTATCGTAGCACATAAAAAGCTTAGCTTCCACATAGGATTACATAAATATAAACCCTCCATACGCTACATATATGGAGGGTTTGTAAAATACTATTCAGTTTTATGACTCACGTCAAGACTGTTATACATATGAAGTTGTCTATGAAATTGTATATGTAGTTGTTACTTACATGTTAATTCATATTAGAATTAACTACGTGGACAATTTTATATTACTCTTTTTCCTTAAAAGCAGCGATAATCTCATCGGCTTGCTTATGAGGAACCTCTTCATAACTATAGAACTGACGATTAAATACGCCTTGTCCTTGTGTCATAGAGCGCAAAACAGTAACATAATCTGACATTTCTGCCAACGGTACTTGCGCTTTAACAACAGATATACCAGTTCTTTCACTTTGTTCCATGCCTAATACACGACCTCGACGACTATTTAAATCGCCCATGATGTCACCCATGAAAGCATCTGGTGCAAACACGTTAACTTCATAGATTGGTTCTAATAGGACTGGTTTCGCCTTTGGAATTACATCCTTGATAGCCTGTGACGTAGCTACTTTAAATGCTAACTCTGAGGAGTCTACACTGTGGTAAGATCCATCCAAGAGTGTCACTTGCACGCCAATCATAGGATATCCCGCAATTAAGCCTTTATCTAGGGTTTCTTTGGCACCCTTTTCCACTGCTGGTATATATTGTCTTGGTACAGCACCACCAAAAATCTTGTCTACAAAGGCAAATTCTTGACCATCATATAATGGATCAACTTGAATTTTAACATGTCCATACTGACCATGACCGCCACTTTGTTTTTTATATTTCGATTCTGTTTCTGCAGATCCTTTAATTGTTTCACGGTATGGAATATATGGTGTTACAAGTTTCGCTTGTACGCCGTATTTACGGTCCATCTTGTTAAGGATATGTTCTAAGTGCACTTCGCCCATGCAGTCAATTTGCAATTGGCGAGCTTCCGGATTTTTCACAACTACACAAGTTGGATCTTCTTCGGCTACTTTTAACACAGCACTAGCTAATTTTTCCTCTTCACCTTTTTTCACAGCTTCCATAGCTACAGTATATAAAGGTTGAGGGAAACGAATCGCATCGTACTTCACCTTAAAATCAGGAGCTGTTAAGGTATCGCCTGTTTTTGCATTAGCTAATTTCGGTATCACTACGATATCACCAGCTTTTGCGGCAGTCACTGGAATTTGTTGCTTCCCGATAAGGGTAACCATCTTATTCCATTTTTCCTCAGTTCCTTGATTAACGTTGAACAGCTTATCACCTTCTTTGAGTTCACCAGAGAAGATGCGTACAAAGCTTTGTTTGCCTGCGAATGGGTCAAGCAAGGTTTTAAACACGAATGCGGTTAGGGGTTTATCCACATGCACCACAACTGGTTCACCAGTGTCTGCTGATTCAGCAGTCATCACTTTTTTGGCTGCATCTGGCATATACCGAATCATTCTGTCTAATACTTGATCTAAGCCAATACGGGATGTGGCGCTGCCACACATGATTGGACACACACGGCCTGTAATCATCCCTTCGCGTAGACCTTGGCGAATTTCTTCTAACGAAAGTTCTTCGCCTTCTAAATATTTTTCCAACAATTCATCGCTACCTTCAGCCGCGGCCTCTACGGTCATTTCCCGTATTTCTTGGGCCTTTTCGATAAGATGAGCCGGTACAGCAATCTCTGTTGGTTGGCCGTCTTTGTAAGTAAACGCAGTCATTTTGGCTACGTCTATAACGCCTTCAAAATTGGCACCTTCGCCAATTGGAATTTGGAGTGGCATAATTGCCTTGCCAAATAGTTCACGCATACGTTCAATAGTACCGAAGAAATCAGCACCATCAACGTCCATTTTATTGATAAATGCCATACGTGGCATTTGTAATTCAACAGCATAATCCCACGCGCGCACCGTATCTGTTTCAACGCCAGTCGTTGCAGATAATACCATTAACATACCATCACAAGCACGCAATGCGGCACGAACTTCGCCATGGAATTCATTGTAGCCCGGTGTATCAATAAAGTTAACCTTATGGTCATGCCATTCACAAGGGGCCATACCCAATTGAATCGTTACATTCCGTTTAATCTCTTCTGGCTCAAAGTCCATAATATGTTTGTTATCTTGACCACGGCCAACAAAATCAACAGCACCAGAGGTTAATAACAAGGATTCTACTAAAGCAGTTTTCCCTGCCCCATCGTGGGACACCACAGCTACATTACGAATCTGATCACTACTATATTCTTTCATCGGAATCGCCTCCTTATGTGAAACTTTGAGTTCTTGATATATGATTTCGACGTAATACTATAAAAATCCTCTTTTTCCGAAAAAATATTTATCGAAAAAAGAGGATTTTTTATAATAATGAAATTATCGGCCTACCAAGGCTGCACAGCCACCAAAAAGAGCCATGAAAATAAGCGAAATAATGACGAAGATAACAAATGTTACGATACCGGCAATGAATACTTGCATCTTAGTCAACGTAGTTTGTCTTGCCATCAATTCAAAGCTTACCCATACGGATAAAACAAAAATTACTAAAGAGCCTAAATTAGAAATAAGCTTGGATAATGTAGAGCTACCAAATAGGCCACCGAAGATAGCCATGAGAATAAAAACAATTGTATACACACAAGTACATAATAATACTTCATAACCTTGTAGATACCATTGGACCTTCATAACAGACTGTACATCGTCAGTACCGCCCATTTTTACAGCCACCCAGTTAAATACATAGGACCCAACAGCCACCATGACAAAGGACCAAATGATACTAGCAATATAGGCTAGAATAAAGAAGAAGCCTACGCCAGCCCCAAGGAGCATGCCCATAGCAGAAAATTCGCTTCTAGGAAGCAATGGGAACAACAAGGCCCCAAACAAACCTAGTAAAATGTAAGGAATCGCCCATAAGAGCGCTGTCCCTAAGAAGCCCTTTTTCAATGTACCATACTGTACGACTTGATCGATACCACCCTTGAATGGTTGAGTCAATAGATTCCAAAAGTCAGAATACCATTTTGTTTCCATAAAATCACCTCATATAATAAAACAAAATAAACTATGTTCTTATTATATCTGGGTTTTATTTATATTTCTACATAAATATAAAAATTATAAACAATTTAATCAATAATCTATATCAATGTGTTTAAAATGAACCGGTTCTCTTACCGTAATGCTTAGAATCCCCATTTTGCTTCCACCCAACAGTATCACCAATGGACATAACGCGACGCGTCAAGCAATCTTTACATTTATCTGCATTATCATCCACGCATGGTTTATTATCATATAACAAATATTTGGCACGATGTTCTGGGATTGTAATGATAGGCATCAAAATATTAGCACCTGCTGCCAGTCCTTTTTCGCGGCCCAATGGATCTAATGCTTGTAATGCTGTAGTAGCCGCAATATTTACGTCCTTCAAGAATAGACGCGTTAAGGCAATCATCTTGAGCCCTAGTTGAATACGGCGCAATTTACCAGCCTCATCATCAATGCCCATAGCCAATGCCTCTTGGCCTAATGGCGTATCATGATGCACCACATAGGGGCCCATGCCAATCATATCGATATCCATATCACGGTAGAACAAGATATCGTTCACAAGGTCTTCCTCTGTTTGCCCAGGCAGACCAATCATAACGCCTGTACCCACTTGAAATCCTACGCGACGCAAACGGCGTAGACATTCAACTCGAGTTTCAAAGGAATGTAGTTCATCACGAGGATGAATTTTGTGATATAGCTCTTTATTCGTCGTTTCAATGCGTAATAGGTAACGGCTAGCACCCGCCTCACGCATGCGGCGGTATGCCTCTTCACTTTGCTCCCCTACGCACATCGTAATACCAAGGGAACCATCGCCGATGGCTTTGATGTCGCGGATAAGATCGACTACATAATCGACAAATACATCATCACAACGTTCTCCAGATTGAAGCGTAATAGAACCATATTCATGGTCATACGCCCACTGCGCCATCTTGATGATATCTTCACGATTCATATCAAAGCGTTCCGTCTTATCATTTTCGCGGCGAATACCGCAGTAATTACAGTTTTTAATGCATCGGTTCGAGAACTTCGATGAGGCCACGATAATACGCTACAGGCTGTACATATTTTGCCTTCACTTCGTACGCCTTTTTATATATTAGCTGCAACTGTCCTTCATCAGTTACAGACATGAGAAATCTTAGCTCATCCTCTGTCAGCCGTTCATCGCCAACGAGGTCTTTTGCGAGAATATCTTGCACTTGCAAACAATCACTTCCTTTCATAACGAACCGTCATCGATTCGCTTGGTATGGTAATGGACTCAATATCTGTAACGCACATAAATCCATTAATTTCACGCGGTAAATCCCGCACGTGCTTCACTTGTTTCGTCAAACATGCATGAGCCATCATGCCACGACTCATTTTTGAGGACGTACTCATCTGTTTATATGTGTCGCCTCGTAATTCCCAAAATTCAATGGTTACCACCATTGGATGATTCACCATTTTTGCATATTCTTTAGACGCTAGGTTTAGGATCCAATCTTCCTTGTGAAAGTATGCATCCACCGCTTCGCGCCAAATTTCATATAGATTCATGCCCACCTTATCGACCATATCCAGCCGATAATCTCTAACGCCCATCGTAGGCTCTACAACGCCGTATAACGCAGACATTATAACCAGATGATTTTTGCCAAAGTTCTTAGCCTCATCAGATAGTCCTGTCCAATCCAAGTATTTAAAAGCAATACCATCGTAGCTTTCACAAGCAAAACCTACAGGATGAGACTCAAACTCTTGATAGAAATCAAAGAGCGCTTGCGCCTTATCATCCTTTAATTTCAAAGCCTTTCCAAGAGTTGCAACATCGAGAGATTGTACATGTTTTACAATTTTTTGCGTAATACGAGGCTGAAATTGACCATCACGGACCCCAACTGCAGTATCAGGAATCCTTTTTGTCTTACTAGGAGAGAGGACGATTTTCATGGGATAATTCCGCCTTGATACTTTCCTCTGTCAAATTGTCGATAAGATCAGGATTCCACAACATGAGAGGCACTGCCACAACGTGACTAGCTTTCATTTCTTTACATAATTTAATGCATTCTGCCAAATAAGGAGATTCATTATCGTGGATATCACAAATGATAACTACATGGCGTCCCTTAAGGTTAACCCCTTCGTAATCGATGCTTTCACCAGACACGGTAAGCAAACCGGTTTCCAAACGGCCTTCACTCATATCATTTACGCGAGACATTAAAATATGCTCAAGCATTGTGGATACCGGTGTTACAACAGGTCCTGTGCCTACAAGAGCCTCTGGTTGAGCATGAACGATAACGGTTTTCTTGCGTTTGTCTGTTCTAAACTCCATAAGTGCATGTTCTAATGCGGAGAAGAATACGAATAATTGCCAAGGGTCTAGAGATCCTGTTTGGAACATATCGATAATAGCACCATCCTCTTCAATGTTAAGACGCGCTAATAATTCTTCTGCAATATCGTGAACAACCTCTTTATAATCAGATTGTAATGGTGCATTTAATTCATTCATATCTTTTTCTGTTGCCATGAAATCCTCCCAAAAACATATATAAACTGCTATAGTAGCAAATTAAATTCTATTCTTTATTGTACCATATTTCACAGGCTTATACGTTACTACAACTACATTTCATAAATCTATTTGGTTCTGGTTCTAAACAAAATAAAATACCGCCTATTTCTGTGAAAGCTTTCACAAAAACAAGCGGTATATATTAGCCTATAACTAATAAGTAAATATTCATCAATGTTACGATAATACCAATGCCCCAAAGAATAATCCCCGTAAATCGGCGGTTCGTATAAGAGCCCATCACACGACGACTACTCGTCATATATAGTTGTAAGAATATGGTAATCGGCAACTGTAAACTCAAGAACATTTGTGAAACGAGCAAGGCTTGAAAGGAATCCGTAATAAACAGGATCAATAATAGTGCAGGAATATATGTTAACCCCAATCCTAAACGACTATGAAAGTCCTTCATATCATAGGACTCGCCAAACATGCCGGCAAATATGCTCGCCCCAGCCATACCGGCTGTCGCCGATGATGCAAGGCCGGCAAACAGCAAGGCCAATGCAAAGATGGTACCCGCAGCAGGTCCAATTAAAGGTCTCAATAACTCCTCAGCTTGTTCTAATTCAGTAACAGCAATGCCATGACTAAAAAATACGGCCGCTGCCAATAGAATCATTGCGGAGTTAATCATCCAACCAATGCCCATAGATAATAATGTATCTACGAATTCATATCGCAACTGGCGATGCATTATCTCCTTATCTTGTCGATTAAACTGACGACTTTGGATGACCTCGGAGTGCAAAAACAAATTATGAGGCATAACAACAGCCCCTAAAATGCTCAAGATAACGAGCATCGATTCATTAGGTATGCTCGGATTGACCCAGCCAATACCCGCTGCAGCCCAATTAACATCGACCATATTGACCTCCACAAGGTAGGCCAATGCGATAAGGGATACAAATCCCGCTATGATACGTTCTAATTTGCTATAGGAGTTTGTAATGAGCATAATTGTACATACGATAGCCGTCAACACGCTACCGATAACGAGAGGGATACCAAAGAGCATCTTTAATGCAATAGCAGCACCAATAAACTCCGCCAGCGCCGTTGCTACGGCCGCAATTCCTGCCGTACTAAGCACCGTACGAGATAACCATTTCGGTAAGAATTCATAAGCACATTCTGCTAGGCATTGCCCCCTGACAATCCCCAAATGGGCCACATTATGCTGCAATAAAATGAGCATAAGCGTAGATAATGTTACGACCCATAATAATTCATAACCATAGCTAGCACCTGCTGCTAAGTTGGCAGCGCCCAATTGCCAGGATCGATAAATCCGACAGTTACAATAATACCCGGTCCGATATACTTAAATACTTCACTAACTTGTTGTTTGCCATTCTGATGGACGGTAAACAACTTATTTTTAAGAAAATTAATCATGTTGTTCCCTTACAGGGATTATAGAGTAAACGTCATTTCTGTTTGAACACGCGCATCTGCTTTAGATTTACCATTCTTGGAACCTGTATAGCGAATACGAACATCACCGTTAGTCTTTACACGAGAATCATCAATTTTGAATTTCTTCATTTTTTCCTTAATTTGTTCATCTGTTAACGCCCGTTCTTTTGGCTTAGCTACTTCATCAGTAGCCGCATCTTCCTGTTGAGATACCTTTACATCTTTACCAGATTTCTCTCGTTCAATTTTGACGGCGTTCTTCGGTGATAATGCGATAATCCATGACATCACGCATGTTTTCTTGGTAGATACGCAACGCAAATTGACGATCATTGTCGTTCATTTGTTCCCGTTTTTCCACAACTTCATCAAGTAACGGCATCAACTCATCCTTTGTATAGCTAGTGCTATCATCGAATGTAAATCCATGTGTGTCCGTAATGGCCCCATGTTTTACCAGAGTCTTTAATGCTTTGTATGTCCAATCATTTGGTGTAATAAGATTAGCATTGCCAGGATGTGCAGCAGATACTACTTTAACATCATCAGTACCCATACCATCTACCACAGGACGGGCACTAGGAATTGTAAAGTCTTCTGCATGGGCCACACCAAAGGATGCCACCAAACAAAGGGTTCCAATACTAAGGACGCGACGAATCATCGACAAATGACGTGTATATTGTGTATTCATAAAAGTCTCCTTAAATTAAATTTTATACAATTCATTATAAGCAATCAGATATGAATACGTCAACTCTATCCCTATTCCTTACACTGTATGGTTAATAAAAGACCTACATCAGACGATGTGAGGTCTCAGCATGGCGGAGGATTAGGGATTCGAACCCTAGCGACGGTAACCCGCCCTAACGATTTAGCAAACCGTCCTCTTCAGCCTCTTGAGTAATCCTCCATGCTTTACTGGGTAATCATATCATACCCAATAAGGCGTTGTCAATTGAATTATTTCAACATAGATTCAATGAACCAAATTTGTTTTACATAATACTCAATGTGGTCTTCCATCATGTTAGAAAGCAAGAAATTATCTTCTTCACCAGCTGCTTCACGAATAGCAGCTGCTTGATCTTTCATATATTTGAAGTCATGAAGTAAAATTTCAATAACTTTATGTTGAGGAACATCTTCTTGACCTAGCTCACCGATTTTTGCTAATTTAGCATATTCAACAGAATTTACTAATGGAAATTCACCTTGCATTTTTACATGTTCAGCTACTGCATCAAAATATTCAAAGGCTTCATCATAAATGGATTCTAAGTATTCATGGATGGATTTGAATTGTGGACCAGTTACATTGAAATGAAGGTTGTGTAATTTTACATTCCATACGGAAAGATCTGCTAAATATTGATTTACTTGTTGTACGTTTTTCATAATAATTACTCCTTTTTCATTTAATTCTCAATTACAATTTGTCCTAACATCAGGACCAATCCAGTCGGCTTTTATGCCTGTTATTTATTTCTGCAATTTATAATCAGTATTTATTACATAATCATATTAACAATAATGATTTTCATTGTCAATAACTTTATCGATTTTTTTCAATGAAATTTTTATGAAACAAAAAGACCTCTTACCATCAGATATGCATCTAACAGCAAGAGGTCTAAACCAGTCTATTTATATATAGTATTCTATGTAGTTTTCAGGATATGGACTATCATTCGATGCGCTATTTTTATTCTTTCGTCTAGGTTTCCGAACATACATATTTTCTGGATCCGTTTCAAAGATAACCATATCTTTTGGAATATCGTGTTTTATAACTAGATTACAACCGATTTTAGTACGAGCTCCAATCGTAATATCCCCTAAAATTTTTGTACCTGTACCAATGAGTACATCATCTTCAATGGTGGGATGGCGTTTTGTTTTCTTAGAGGACATACCGCCCAATGTTACTTGGTGGAACAATGTCACATTATCTCCGACGACGGCGGTTTCACCGATAACAACACCCATACCATGGTCAATAAATAAGCCTCGACCAATGGTAGCTCCCGGATGAATTTCAATACCTGTTACATGACGAGAATGAAGTGCTATACGGCGTGCCAATGTAGGCCATCCCGCTTTATAGAGACGATGTGCAAAGAAATGCCAGAACAAAGCTGTAATATGAGGATACGTCCATATAACCATCCACACATTAGTAGCCGCCGGGTCAGAATCCATGACGCGTTTAATATTATATTGAATTTTGCCCCATAACTCGCGCAAACCTTGCATCATAAGTACTCCATATCTACGTTCATTACACGAACAGTGTGTCTATCAAAAATATAACGCCCTTGGATACTCCCAAGGGCGTAAGTCACGGTTTTAATAATTACCAAACTATACACTGGGTATAATCATTTGTACACTCTATAAATATATTCCTACTCTAACACCTAGGAATATATCTGTCAAGAATTTTGAGGGTCTTTAAAGTCCGCAGTTTATAGGAAATAACTGAGTTTATCGTATCTTACTAAGTGTGTTAATTATCGAATCCCACGTAACAGGCATAGTCACAATGGCAACGGCAATTCCTATCCATAAAGACTGCCCACGATAACTATACGCCTAGAGAGCACAAACTGGAAAGCCCTGCTATTGCCATATAGGATGATGTTCTTTCGTTCATGCAATACAATATGACCCCATAAGAAACCGGCCAAGGTATACGTTAAAATATGTGTATCTAATATCAAATAAGAAACCACATCTGGCATATGCTCTTTTCTAGATATAATCGGTGAAAGCAAGCCATTCACTTCAACAGCCCATAGTTTATACCAGAATAACATCAATATGGCAGGCCACATAGAACGCCATGTCATCCATAAGACATAACAATAATTTACCAACGCCCCTGCTTGACCAGGATGCTGTTGTAAATATCGTTCCATCCAAGAGTTTAAACTGTAACCCTGCTCAACTTGCCAATAGTGAAACTGTACATTTCGTTCCCCATGTGTAAAATCTACGAATCCCAGGGTTTGTAGTAGGACGAGAGCAAATATAATAATGGTGACAAGCTGAAACCATTCACTAAACATCCAGCTAGACGGCACCATACTGTCTGTTACAGTAATGTCGATTCGCAATACTAATAGTATCAACGATACGTAAGCACTCCACCGTGTCCATCGGCTGTATGTATGTAGGGAACTATGATTACCAACAACGAGCGCTGTGGGATGCAATGACAATAATAGGCCAAACACAAAGCAAAATATGATTGCCGAGATGACAGCTATAAATTCGTAATTCATCTTAACGGTACGCTACGCGTTCAGGTTGCATATCGTGGAAATGAAGGCGCTCTTTTGCCGTCTTTTCCCAGTCTGTACCAGGCTTGCCATAGTTTGCGTATGGATCGATGGACAAACCACCGCGCGGCGTAAACTTGCCCCATACTTCGATGTATTTAGGATCCATCAACTTAATCAAATCCTTCATGATAATATTAATGCAGTCCTCATGAAAGTCCCCGTGATTGCGGAAACTAAATAGATATAATTTCAAAGATTTGGACTCAACCATTTTCTTATCTGGCACATAAGAAATATAGATTGTTGCAAAGTCTGGTTGCCCTGTCATAGGACACAAGCTTGTAAACTCAGGGCAATTAAACTTAACGAAATAATCGTTATCAGGGTGTTTGTTATCAAACGCCTCTAACACCTGTGGTGCATAATCAGTAGGATAATCGATCTTGTGACCTAACATCGTTACGCCTTGTAACTCTTTTTCAGATCTGCCGGATGCCATAAGGAACCTCTTTCTATAAAATAATATAATATATGGAGCAATTCATGCGATACTTAATTATATCATAGGGGGTTCAACCTCATTATATTTACGCTTCTATATACGTAATTAATTGTTTAAGATGTTCTAAAATAATGATTATATTGATCTCCAAAGATTAATACCACCAATAGTAAACGCTATTAGTTTTATCAATATACCACTTTCAACTTGTATGCCCCAACCAATAAAACAAATACCTATAATTATACTTGATATACGGGTAAAATAACTTGTTTTACTATATTTCAATAAACGTATAGCCTTTTTTATACCTTCCCAAACCGTCCTTCCTTTATATATCTATAAATGACTTTTATTTCCCCAAAATTTAGATATATAAATACCGCATTAATAGCCCCAAAACAGACTATAGCATCTATCTTACGATACGAACCATTTCCTAACTGAACTAGTGAGTATACAAGAGCCACATCCAATAAAAAAAGAACAACAAACATATATATAGCTTTAAAAAAATTTTTATTGTTAGAAGACATTCCTACTTCTCTCTTGACTCTAATCTTCACCCTATATGCACTAGTAATTTTATATACATCATTAGGATAACATAGTTGATTTTTTTAGCAAAGTATATGTCTATGACTCCTACAAAACAAACTATTAACTTATTCTAGCTTAATTTAAATTGCATGAAATTAAAGTTTATAATAAAATATTCATATACATCTGGTAATATTAATATATTCAAAACAATATAACACCTTATGGAGGTCCCTTATGAAACTAAAACAGCTTATTTTATCTAGTATCGCTCTAGGTGCGCTAGCTTTCACAGTAGGCATGGCACAACCAGCACATGCAGCAATCGGCATGGAAACACCAGCACCAGCTCAAAATTTAGAAAACCTGCATCTGTAACGACACAACATCACATCAATGTAGATGGCAAGGTATTAGAACCGGTGAAAGACCATCAAAACGTAGCCTATGTGGACGGCCAACCGCTCGTAGCATTGCGCCAAGTATCGGAAGCGTTAGGCTATAAGGTAGCTTGGGATGCACCAACAAAAACTGCATTGGTAGACATGAGCATTGCTACACTAGCCATCCAACCAGATCAAGCGCAAATCGTAAGAAAAGGCAAATTGCAAATTATCAACCTTGATACATCTGAATCTATGCTTCCTACACCGCGCATGATAGATGGTCAATTATTCGTAAGTCCTAGCGCATTCAAATTACTATTGAATGACGTAAAATTACGAAGGATGAAATTTTCATCGCTCCACAACGGGCGCAACTAGCATCCACAACCAATACGAACGGGCCTCACAAAAATGAAATCAGTACATTCTTGCCACCATCAGATAATACGTCTGCCAAGGTAGAAACGAGTTCTAAAGTGGAATCCAACACAAAATCCGCTGCAAAGGACGAACCTCTTATCAAGGTTAAACATACACAAACAACTGACAAAAACACAAAATAATAATACAAACAGTAAAGCCCTTCGGACGCAACCGAAGGGCTTTTGTATATGCAACAACGGCGGTTCCAATAAGGACCGCCGTTTTGTTATCCCCTATTATTTAAATAGAGTGTTAAACAAGTTTTGCAACAAGGAAAGCAAAGAGCTAAGAATATCTTGTGCTGTTTTATCTGTATTATTTGTAGTATTAGCTGTTGTTACAGAACCAGCCGCTTTAGTAGGCTCTACTGTTGTTGTAGTTTTAGCAGCAGGAGCTGGTGTAACTGTAGTGGCTACAGGTTCCACAGGTGCTCTACCAGTAGATGGTGTAGGTGTCAAAACTGGTGGACGAATGGAATCAGTATATTTATAGCCATAAGATGCGTTAGCTGGTTGTGCTGTAAATGCTATAACGCCTAAAGCCATAACAGACGCCATAAGTGTTAAAGATAATTTTTTAGCTTTTCTCATAAGAAACCTCCTAATAAAACACATATATAATCCACTATGTTATCAAATGTTTTGATAACATTTCGCATTTTATACTTAGGAGATAAGCTGAACATGAAAATTTTCAAACTTCATCGAATCTTAATCGATTTCAAGCTATCGGAAAATCCTTTGATTGCTTCTTTGGCATCATCTAAAACGCCTTTTGCATCACTTGATGGCTTTATACCTTCTTGATTCATCGATTGACTATTACCTTGAGCGCGTTTCATATTCTGATTTGCCTGCGCCATGTCACTTTTTATACCATCCATCGTACGCCCAAGCTCGCCAAAGGTACTTTCATCATAAATGGCAAAATTACTACCCCCATTGGATGTAATATTCAATGGTCCCAATGTTAATTCGCCATTATCGATATGCAATGCATCCGTTGAGATAGTTGTTACCGATGTATGTACTTTCACATCAAAGAACGATAAATGACGTCCTTGATTGTGAAAGCGCCCCGTAATAGATTGTATAGGTATGAGTATGTAACGACCTGTACCAGATGTAAAATCGCCCCACACCACCATATCTTTAGGCTGTCCCTTACTTGAAAAATTAAGGTTCGCCGATACAGGAACAGCAAAATCCGGTGTTTTAAGGCCATGCTACTATCTAGATCCGTAGCGACCCCCGTTAATTCATAGGCCCGCGTATCTAGATTATATACACCTTTAGCCTTTAACTTACCGCCAAATACATTCGCATATACCTCTTTAAAATCCAGTATGCCATCTTGATAGGTCACATCGCCTACCACATTTTCAAAGGTTAGTGCAGGGATTCTAAGAATTGGCATGGTAACACGTCCCGATGCAAAGGGCCGATTAATATCTCCTGTCACTGCTGTCAGCAAGGTCATCTTATCGTGAATACTATCACCAAATCCTAAGGATGCCGGATCTACGCCATAAATATTTAGATTCATATTCAGCGTAGGCATACGATGCTTAAGTACATCTTTTAGATCGATACGGCCTTCCAATGTGAGGCCATCCCCAATGGCGGTGCCTCCGAATTTACCAGTTGTTAGATTCATGCGAATGGCACGATTTGTATCGATATCAAATTCGTGCATTAACATTATTCATCACATAATGTCGATTCTTTTGGAATATTTCCAATTGGCAGTCTGAAAGCTTCACAATTGCATCGATATGTTGACCATCCCAGTTAAAGTTACGCACCTTTTTCCCTAGCTCTTCTTGACGTTCTAGTGTCGTTTTTTTAGGTGCTTTAGGTCGCTGTTCTACTTCAGATAAGGGTTTATTAATATCAGGAGAAGCAGGCACAAAATCGACCCGATTATCGTCATCTAAATCTACTACAATGACCGCATCATTTAATTCTATGCCTCGTATGGCAGATGCCTTAAAATTACGAGTAATCACATCCCACATATTAACGCGTATCTTACCGGAAGGTACGGTCATCAACTGATGTCCATCGTCATCAGCCCATTGCAAATCCTCAAAGGATATGGTCCCCCATGGGGTGGCGCTCAGGCTAGCGACGGTAATAGTCCCTCGCATCATGGTCTGACGTGCTATTACCTCATTAAAAATAACACCCATGCCTCTACTCGCAATAGTAGCTAAGATGGAGATAATGACTACCGTAATTCCAATAAATGCAATAATGCCTAGTATACCTCGCTTATATAGTTGTATATACGTTCAACAATAAGCTTCATCGTCAGTAATTGTCACGCGTCCAATCCGCATAGAATCTTCTACGTCGTACACGAAAATCTTACCGCCAGTAAAGTAAAGCGCGCCGCCATTACAAGATCAACAGGCACGTCACATACAACGGTTTCAACCTTCACCATTGGTACAAGATTGACCGCATACTCTTGCCCACGATAAACTTCTGTATGCCCTTTCCAATGCCATACCCTTCATCCCTTGAATGCCAATGCTCTGCTTCGAGCATCTATTACTCTGCATCTTTTTATCACCTTCATATTACATCTATTGTCCATACCTAGTTTCACCATAAATACGTTACACCAAGGAATGTTGGTCAGAGGTAATAAAACGTCCACTGCTCTTAAATTCAGATTGATTATATGCACCTTCGCCATGTTCACTAATGTCGATACCCAAAGATTCGGCACTAATGCTAACGCGCATATCCATAAAGTAGCTAACCACCTTGAAAATGACAACTGTGCCAATAATAGCAAGGGCAATGGCTACGACGAGAGAAATCAATTGAGGAATGAGCAAGTTACCACCATAGAACAATCCATCTGCACCATCAGGATTTACAGTAACCGTAGCAAATAAGCCTGTTGCAATAGCACCCCACGTACCGCCTACACCATGAATACCAAAGGCATCGAGAGAATCATCATAACCAAACTTGCTCTTTAAAATTGCGACCGCCACATAGCAACAGATGGCGCCGATAAAACCGATTGGAATCGCTGCTACAGGTGTTACAAAACCAGCTGCTGGCGTAATAGCAACAAGGCCAGATACACCGCCAGATACGGCACCCAACACGGTCGGTTTACCACGGTGATATCGTTCTACCAATACCCAACCAACGATGCCGATAGCAGCAGACATTTGCGTCGTCAACACTGCATTTGCAGCCAAGGGGCCAGCCCCTAGAGCAGAACCGGCATTAAAGCCGAACCAACCGAACCATAACATGGCACCGCCGAGGACGGTAATTGGCAAGTGATGCGGTAACATAGGCATGCGCCCATAACCGCGACGACGACCTAAGAGCAAACAAAGTACGAGACCTGATACGCCAGACAATACATGGATAACAAGACCGCCTGCAAAGTCGAGTGCCCCTAGATTGGCGAGGAATCCACCGCCCCATACCCAATGGGCCATAGGATTATAAATTAATATAGACCAGATAATGGCAAATATCACAAATGGAGCAAAGCGCATACGTCCCGTAATAGAACCGCTCATGATGGCTGGCGTGATAATAGCAAACATGCATTGAAATGCAATAAAAGCCATTTCTGGGATATTCGCACCTTCCATGATGCTATTCTCTGTGCCCATAAGACCAATTTTATTGAGGCTACCAATAATACCATGTACATCGTCACCAAAAATTAATGTGTAGCCTATAAGCATAAATTCTACAGAAATCACACCTATCAGAAAGAAGATCTGCATGATAGTGCTAAGTACGTTTTTACTCCGTGCCATGCCTCCATAAAACAAGGCAAGCCCTGGTGTCATGAAAAACACCATAGCAGCCGCTATGAGTACCCATGCCGTATTACCTGTATCGATACCTATCATAATAGACTCCTTTCATATAAAAAGCGCCTAGTCTCAGAATATTCTGAAAACTAGGCGCCGTTACCTAACTATTTTATTGTTGAAATACATCTTTACTTACATCCTATAGCATTTCTAACTATATGTCAATAAATTCTATAGAATATATGAAATGATAAGGTGTAATTAAATTTATATGAAAGCAAATAGAACAACGCACCCACTAATGTGAGTGCGTGTTCGTATAGTATAGCAAATCAGAATTATGCTTTTACTTCTTTACCGTATTTTACAAGGCTTTCAGCTTCGATTTCAGCTTGTGTACGGTAATCTTGAGGCATGCTAGACAAGCGAATCCAGCTACGTACAGCCTCTACTAATACGATGAGAATCATGAGGAACATAGCAGCACTGAACGCTACTAGGATCCATTTACCAGCTGGGATATAGCTGTTAAATACGTTTTCAAAGTCGGCAGCGATAGCAACGATAGCCATGAGGATACAAGGAATACCTGTTACCCATGCATAACGTTTGTGACCAAGTCGCATGATAACTGTAGTACCTACAGCCAATGTCATGGTACCTAATAATTGGTTAGATACGCCGAATAGAGGCCAAATAATACCGATGTTACCTTGTAGAACTAGGTAGCCCCACAAAATACAAATTAAAGCTGCACAACCATAAACGCCAGGAGTCCAATGTTGGTCGTTGAATTTAGGATGGAAATGACCTAATAATTCTTGAAGCAAGTAACGACCTACACGAGTACCAGCATCGATCAAAGTCATGATGAACAATGCTTCGAACATGATACAGAAGTGATACCAGTACCCCATCAAGTGATCCATGTTAGGCAATCTAGGAGAAGATATGAGCCATACCTACTGCAAGGGATACGGCGCCACCAGGACGGTGCATCAAATCTTCACCAACCATCGCAGACAATGCTGGCAATTCATGAACTTGAAGTCCTAAGGCCTTGAAGGATTCAACAGTAGAGTTAATAGCAAAGTAATCATCTGGATGCAATGCAGTTGCAGCAATCAACGCCATCATAGCGATGAAGCCTTCTGTTAACATTGCACCATAACCGATAGGTAAAATTTCTTTTTCATTAGTAAGCATTTTAGGTGTTGTACCTGTTGCGATAACAGTATGGAAACCAGATAACGCACCACATGCAATAGTAATGAAGATGTAAGGGAAATACAGAACCTTTCAATACAGGACCGCCGCCCCAGATGTAAGGAGGTTACAGCTGGCATTTGAATTTCAGGCATTACGATGATAATACCAAGAGCCAATGCGCCGATTGTACCGATTTTAAGGTATGTGGACAAGTAGTCACGAGGAGCAAGCAATAACCATACAGGTAATGCTGCTGCAAAGAAACCATATACTGCAAGCATGATTTCAATGGTTTGCAAGTCATATGTAAACCAAGAAGCATATTCGCTAGCTGCTACGTTTGGACCATAGATAATAGCTGCGAAAATCAACGCTACACCGATAATAGTTGCTTCTTGAATTTTACCAGGACGCAACCATTTCAAATAAATACCAATGAAAATAGCGATTGGAATCGTAGCAAATACGGAGAAGAAACCCCAAGGAGAATTATGCAATGCGTTAGCTACTACTACAGCCATACCAGCAAGGGTAATGATCAATAAGAATAATGTAGCAAGCATCGCGCCAAAACCAGCAAATTTACTGATTTCTTCACGGGCAATATCCGCGATGGATTTGCCGTCATAACGAACGGACGCAAATAAGATAACCATGTCATGTACAGCGCCGGCAAGTACGGAACCGATAAGAATCCATAATGCGCCAGGTAAATACCCGAACTGGGCTGCAATAACAGGACCTACGAGAGGACCTGCACCAGCAATCGCTGCAAAGTGATGACCAAATGTTACCCATTTGTTTGTTGGCACGTAATCGTGACCATCATTGTGGACCATAGCCGGCGTTGGACGATACTGATCGAGTGTCAGCACCTTGGCCGCTATGAAAGCCCCATAAAAGCGGTACGCTAGAATTAGAATACACGCGGAGGCTATAACTAAGTAAATACCATTCATAACCATAAAACACCTCCAATGTACGTGACATCGGAGGTGCCGAATAAATAGTTCTAATAAAATTAGGTCTCCAATGCCACTTTAGCTTATAAATTGATGAGTACTTACATACCTATTGTATATGTAAACAAGAATATGTCAATTTACACTTAAGCATTCTAGATACTCATTATTCGTTAAAAGCATATATCGAAGACTATTTTATTTTTTTACTATGATATTTCCAAACGTACGTAACAGATTAAGCCCAACAGATCCGCTTTTTTCAGGGTGAAACTGCATGCCATAGACATTCTCCTTCTCCACAATGCCCGGTACCTTAATCCCATAATCCGCAGTTGTTGTAATGTATTGAGAATCTGTATCTACGTAATAAGAGTGCACAAAATATGTATATTTATCAGCTACATCAGAAAAAACACTGTCTTTGCGGCATAGTGTATTTTGATTCCACCCCATATGAGGTACACGAAGGCCGAGGTTATTAGGAATGGCTTTCACAGTGCCCGGTATAATACCTAAGCCAGGGAGTCGGTCCATATTCTTCAGATTCATCAAACAAAAGCTGCATCCCTAACCTAAACAAATACCAAGCAATGGTATGTTGCGCTCTACCACCTCATGAATGACGTCGATAAGGCCGCGCTCACGAAGGACGGAAACAGCCGATGCATAGGCGCCGACACCCGGTAGAATCACACCCATCAGCAGCCAATATGGTATCTCGATCAGCGGTCAATACTGCATCAAGACCGATATGTTGTAATGCTTTTTGTACATTAAATGTATTGCCCGCATCATAATCAATTATGGCAATCATAGTGACATCCTTTCTTTTATTGGCGAGCCATATACTCTTTCAAAATAGCGCGCATAATAGCACCATCACTAGCAGTCGGCAATGTTACGCGCAACCAATTATCCCGTTGCCCCCGGCGTACTTGATAGCCCTTAGCGAGCCATTCATCAGCAAGGCTATCCGCATTAGGTACGGACATAAAGATAAAATTAGCACCGCTCTTATAATAAGTGCCGCCCACTTCATCCAACGTTTGTTCCCATAAGGCGCGTTCTGCAGCATTCTTCTTCTATGGTGCTACGCAAAAATTCACGATCACCAAAGGCAGCCTCAGCAGCTACTTGGGACAAGGTATTCAAATTATATGGCAAGCGAATGGTTTGAATATAGTTCGCTAATTCAGCGCTACTCATCATATAGCCAACACGGTAGTTCGCAAGGCCATAGGCCTTAGAGAAGGTGCGCATAATAAATACATTAGGGAAATTCATCAAGCAAAGCTCGTGCCGTTGGTACCTCTACGGAGGTTACAAAATCGATATACGCCTCATCGATGATGACTAACACATCTTTTGACAATGTACTGATAAAGTTACGAATATCTTCAACAGTTTCATAGGTCCCTGTTGGATTGTTTGGATTGCAAATCCATACGAGGCGCGTCGTAGTATCTACGGCTTGGCGCATCGCCTTAAAATCGTATTGACCTGTTGCCTCAATACACGGAACCTCGCGAATAACAGCACCTTCTACAAGGCCATTTAGGCCATATTCAGAGAATGCGGGCACACTGATGACGATAGAATCACCGGCATTGATAAATGTTTTATTTACCATGGAAATCACTTCATCAAGACCGACGCCAATAACAAGTTGATTTTCTGCTACCTTCCAATAATCCGCTAGGACGCTTCGCAAGGATGATGCATTGCCATCAGGGTATAGATTGGCATCATTGTTCGTAACATAATCTAATACTGCTTCGCGAACCTTTGGCGATGTACCATAAGGATTTTCATTGGCTGACAATCGCACAAGGCGCTCCACGCCGAGGCGAGCTTTAACAGACTCTGCCGGTTCTTCTGGTACATACGGCTTTAATTGGCCAATAATCTTCTTCATACTCTACTCCTTACAAATCTGTAATCGCTTTGCGTTCCTGTGTTTTGCTGATGACGCCTTCACGGCTTGCCAACTCTTCTAAGATGGCTTCGTAAGGAACGCCCTTTTCTACTAATAGCACGAGCAAATGATAGAGTACGTCTGCTGTTTCATAGACTAGTTCTTGTGGGTCTTCGTTCTTAGCAGCGATGACAACTTCTGTTGCTTCTTCGCCCACCTTCTTTCAAGATTTTATCGAGTCCCTTGTCGAACAAGTAATTCGTATAGGATCCTTCCTTTGGAGTTTCCTTGCGCCCCTTGATAATGGCGTATAATTCTTCTAATGTTTGTTGATTGGCCATTGTTCTTCTCCTTTGTGAAAGTTAACGCCTATGCGTCATCTCACCTCATATTTTGTATATTTCTCTACGCTTCTACATCGTAAAAAAAGCAGCTCACCGCTCCCGTATGACATGCAGGCCCTTCCGCATTGACGAGAACCAGTAATGTATCGCCATCGCAATCGAGCTTCATATCCACCACGTGTTGCACATTGCCACTGGTACCACCCTTATGCCAAAGTTCTTGGCGCGAGCGAGACCAGAACCAAGTTTCCTTTGTCTCCAATGTTTTGTGAAAGCTTTCTTCGTTCATCCACGCCACCATGAGCACTGCTTTTGTTGTATTATCTTGAACGACCGTCGGTAATAGGCCGCCACCCTTATTAAAGTCTGGTTTCATGTATGCTACAATCTCCTACCCTATCTAACAGCAATGCCCGCTGCCTTCAATTGTGATTTTAAATCGGGAATGCTAATTTCACCAAAGTGGAATATAGACGCTGCTAATGCACCGGTAACACCAGTTTCGGTGAATAACATCGATAAAATGCTGTACCGTACCTGCACCACCGGAGGCGATAATTGGTACATCTACGACCTCTTCCAAGGCTTTATATAGTTTAATATCAAAGCCGGATTTAGGTGCCGTCCTTATCCATGCTTGTCACCAATAACTCACCAGCGCCACGTCTCACCGCTTCTTTAGCCCACGCAAGGGCTTCCCAATCGCTACGCTTGCGACCACCATGGGTATACACATACCATTTACCCGTCTCTGGATCCGTTTTTACATCAATGGCTACTACCATACATTGGTTGCCAAACTTTTGAGCGCCTTCACTAATGAGTTCTGGACGCGCTAAAGCCGCTGAATTAAGCGATACCTTATCGGCGCCAGCTTTCAATAGCGCGCTCATATCGTCCACTGTTTTAATGCCACCACCTACGGTGAGGGGCATGAACACATGTTTTGAAATATCTGTCACCACATCGCGCATTGTCGTACGTCTATCCACCGTAGCCGTAATATCGAGAAATACGAGCTCATCGGCGCCCTGCTCCTCATAGGTAGCTGCAATATCAACAGGGCTCCCTACATCAACGAGGTTTACAAAGTTAACACCTTTTTTTACGCGACCATTATCTACGTCTAAACAAGGAATAATCCGTTTTGCTAACATGATGCATTCTCCTTATTAAACGCAGCAATTTCCTCTAATGTAATAGTGCCTTCATACAAGGCCTTGCCTACAATACTGTCTACTACACCGCGTTGTTCAAGGTTTTTAATATCCTCTAAATTGCGGACACCACCTGAGGCAACGATGCGAGCAGTTGGAAATTGGTCTTGCAAAGAACCAAGCAATGCTTCATTAGCACCTTGCATAGTGCCATCTCGGTCCACATCGGTAACGATAAAATACTTAGCACCGGCTGCCACCATAGCACCGATAAGGTCGGTCATAGGCACATCAGATTGGTCGAGCCAACCTTCCGCAGCGACCTTACCATTCTTACCATCTACACCGATAACGATGCGTTCTGGGCCGTATTCTGCGATAACCTGTTTCGTCAATTCAGGATTCTTTAAGGGCTACGGAACCGAGAATAACGCGATTGACACCCATTTCTAAATATAAGTCTACCGCATCTTTATCACGAATACCGCCACCGATTTCTAACACACCTGTAAATGCAGCGCGCACGCGTTTAACGATATCCACATTAACTGGTTTCCCCGCCTTTGCGCCATCTAAGTCGACGAGGTGCAAAGCGCCAACGCCAGCAGCCTCGTACTGAGATGCTTGGTCAACCGGATTTGGATTGATGATGGTTTCCTTTGCAAAATCACCCTTATATAGGCGTACACTGCGACCATCTTGTAAATCTATAGCTGGAAAAATCATAGTATCTCCTCTATTCACGAGCCTTATGTGGCCCTGCTTTCACCATTCATAAGGGCTTTATTAAATCATACCCTTTGTAGAATTCACACCTTGAATGTCTGGGTTAATGATAACCGCCTTACGCAATGCACGGCCCGTAGCCTTAAACATGCTTTCAATAATATGATGCGTATTGCGACCATATTCGTTGCGCACATGTAAGTTCATGGCGCCACTCACAGCCAAGGCTTGGAAGAAATCCTCTACCAATTCTGTTTCAAAATTACCACCCCCAATACAGGAGTCGTAAACTCACCATTAAACACGAGGTATGGACGGCCGCTAAGATCAATAACAACCTGTGTCAACGCTTCATCCATAGGCACCCACGCGTCGCCATAACGCTCGATACCCGCCTTGTCACCAAGGGCCTGTGTCAATGCTTGCCCTAAGGTCAATGCAATATCCTCTACCGTATGATGCGCATCCACGTATACGTATCACCTACGGCTTTTACAGCAAGACCAAAACGACCATGCTTTGCCAACAAATGGAGCATATGATCAAGGAAACCGATGCCTGTATCAACCTGAATCTCTTGATTTCCATCTAGGGTAAGTGTAATTGTAATATCTGTTTCGCCCGTTTTACGAGTTACCGTAGCTGACCGATTTGTTCTCATCATAGTATCCTCTTATCATTAAGGAAGCCCTTTAATGCGTTCCCATCCATACAATTATTTTTCAAAGCGCACTTCAATAGCACGAGCATGTGCTTCAAGACCTTCTGTACGAGCCAAGGTAGTAATATCCTTCGCAACCTCTTGTAAGCGTTCACGGCTAAATTGAGTAAAGGAAATGCGTTTTACGAAATCGTACACACCAAGTGGGGACGAGAATTTTGCAGTACCACTCGTAGGTAATACGTGATTTGTACCGCCTACATAGTCGCCCAATGGTTCAGAGGCATATCTGCCAAGGAATACGGAACCTGCATTTTCTACCATGCTCATATATTCCATAGGGTCTGGTAATTGAATTTCCAAATGTTCTGGTGCTACTTCGTTCATCACGGTAAACATATCTTCTACGCTATCCATAACAGCAATATAGCTATTGTTTTCGATAGCTGGACGAGCAATATTTTCACGAGGTAATTGTGAAAGTTGGCGTTCTACCTCATCAGATACGAGGTTAGCTAGTTTTTCACTATTGGTAACCATGATGGCACGAGCTCGTGGATCATGTTCTGCTTGGGACAATAAGTCCGCAGCAAGATGTACTGGATTAGCACTTTCATCAGCGATGATACCGATTTCACTAGGACCTGCAATCATGTCGATATCAACTTGACCAAATACTTGGCGCTTAGCAGTGGCCACATAAATGTTACCAGGGCCTACAATTTTATCTACCTTTGGAATTTGTTCAGTACCATATGCAAGAGCCGCAACACCTTGAGCACCACCCCACTTGGTATACCGCATCAACACCAGCAAGTTTTGCAGCGCCTAGCACAGCAGGATTAATGCCATCTTTTTGAGGAGGTGTTACCATGATAATTTCCTTAACACCAGCGATTTTTGCAGGCAATGCAGTCATCATAATGGTAGATGGATATGCCGCTGTGCCACCTGGAACATAGAGACCAACACGAGCCAATGGCGTTACCTTTTGACCACGTGTAATGCCTGGTGTATCCATATCGACAAAGCCTTGTTCAATTTCACGGCTATGGAATTCAGTTATATTTTTCTTCGCTACCAATAAAGCGTGTTTCAAGTCTTCTGGTAAATTGTCCCATGCCGCATCGATGATAGATTGATCCACCTTGAAATCATCAAGCTTTACGCCATCGAATTTTTCAGAATATTCACGGAGTGCTGCATCGCCATTAGCACACACGTTTTCAATAATATCGTACACGCGGCGTTCAATTTCCATATCTGTTGTTTGTTGTGTATATTGGCGGACAATGCTAAGCATTGCATCAAGAGATTCTTTGTAAATTTTCATTGTATGTCCTCATTTCAAACTATGTATATGAATACTTCTATTGTAAACGTTTCTCATCACATCGCAATAGCATAGGCAATCTATTTTTTATCAATAGCCGATTGTAATTGGTCAATCAACCTAAAGATAGTATTTCTTTTTTGTTTTAATGCCAATGGATTTGCCACAAGGCGCGTTGAGATTGGTTGGAGCCAATCATAGATTTTAAGATTATTTTCTCGTAGCGTTGTACCCGTTTCCGTAATATCTACAATGGCATCGGCCAGACCTACGAGGGGCGCCAATTCAACGGAACCTTCGATTTTAATGATTTCTACGTCTTGGGATCCGAAATATTGTTTTGTAATGGTTGGATATTTTGTACCAATCCGTTGACGACGGCCTTCCTTCGGATTGTACCCTTCTAATGAGGCCAAGATAAATTGGCATTGGCCCGTTTTCAAATCTAGCATTTCATAAGATGTATTGTCTTGTTCATCCAGTACATCACTACCAACGATGCCTAAATCAACGACACCATTATTCAAATATGTCGTTACATCAGGGCCCTTCGCTAAGATAACCTCTACCGAATCTCCCAATGGAATAATCAACTTGCGCGCTTTGTTGCGTAATGGTTCGCAGTCAATACCACAGGACTCTAGGAGTGGAATAAAATCCTTTTCAACGCGCCCCTTTGTCAAGGCAATTCGCAATTTACCATTATCTTGAATGTTGCTTTCACCTTGCATAAGCACATCTGTAAGGACATCGATGTTGAAAGCCATACCAACGGATGGCATCGGTGTGCCATCAAATCCAGATAAGAGACCATCATAGCGACCACCGCTGACGATGTATTGAGATACGCCATCTACATAACCTCGAAAGGTAAGGCCTGTGTAATAGGATTGAAGTGGTTCTGTAGACACATCAATGCGAACTTGTTGGCCAGTCGCTTCAATTTGTCCCGCTAGAGCCATAAGACTATCTAAAATACGTTGTGCCCCTGCAGGCAAGATGACTTGACTGAGCTCATTTTTAATATCATTTACAGTGCCGAATAAGCGAGGCCAAATCGTAAGGAATGGATACAATGCATTATTTTTAAATTCGCTAATCAATTCGTTATAGCGTGGCAAATATTTTGTAAATAACGCATCCAGCAAATCGGCCCGTTCCCCATCGGTCAAGCCCAATGCATCGGTGATAGCACGGGAAAAACGAGCATCACCAATTTCTAATAATAAGGTATTATTGAGCTGTGATTCATTCACCTCTTTAATGATGGCAAAGCATTCTAGCTCGGCATCAATACCTTCATAGCCAACCATTTCGATACCACCTTGTGTAACTTGATTGATATCACCGCGATGCTGTTTATTTTTCATCAACACATCACCAAGATAGTAGAACTTACGAGGCAATTCAATATTCGTAGTCGCCAAGAAACGACCGATAGGCATAGTCAAATCAGGGCGGATGACCACAGATGCATCAGAACTGCCAAAGAATTCGTACATATGTTGACCACGGCCTAATGTGTATAACCATTAAACACATCTTTGTATTCTACAAGGGGTGTAGAAATTTTTGTATACTGACGATTGCGGCAAAGGCTAAGCAAATACTGACTCACATCATCCTTGCGCTCCGCTACAGCCCCTATATCATCACGAAAACCTGTAGGCAACTGTTTCTGTACCATGAGGATCATCCTTTCTATAAACCATGCTAATATTACTATTTAAAATATATAGATTCTTTTTGATTTTATCACTTTATCACGCTAAAGCATGAAATTATAATAATACTTATAGAAAAAAAAGTCAATAAAATATTCATATTTTACTACTTATACTGAAGTATAAATTACTAAAAAGAATGACCTAACACCCCGTAAGGGACATTAGGCCATTTCTCATTTTTCTATTTTTTGGAGATGAGCCTAACGCATTCCACAACGTTAATTGGCTCTTCTTGTCTTTATTATATCATAATCACATAATATATCTAGTCCCAAACCTTTGCTACATCTGCTACGCTATGCGCATCGGATCCAAGCACAAAAGGGTACACCAATAATAGCAGCTATCCCTTGAATAAAACGGCTTGGATACATTTCACCGCAATCAGGTTTAAAGAATCCACTCATATTATAGTCTAGTTCTCTACCTTGAACGCGCATAATATGTAATATATCGCTCACTAATTGAGCATTTCGTTTATCTAAATGGTGTTCAAAACCGAAATGATGTTGGTATTTCTTGATTAGGTCAAAGTGGCCAATTCGCTTTGGCGTATATGCACCCAAATCAGCACGCACCGCTTGACGAATGATACTAAAGTATTTATAGTACAATTCACTTTGATTAGCAATCCAAGGGCCAAAGCCCTTTTCAAATTCCTCTGTATTATAGTCAACACAGTAGTATTTGCCACCTACACCATCCATAAAGTGAACAGATAATATATTATCATCCGTCAATGGACCATAGCGATCAAGAAAGTCTTGAATGTCACTTTCAAAACCAGGGATATAATCCACCTCAAAGCCAAGGGAAATATCGATATGTGTACCATAGGCACGTTGTAACTCACGTCCCAATTCAAGATAAGAATCCACTTGATTGAGTTTAAGAGACGCCGTATCATAGGCAATCTTATCACCGCCATACTCTGCCTCAAAGGCCTTTGGTAACGGAGCATGTTCTGTTAAGCACACCTTTTCGATGCGCAATTCAATGGCTTTTTCAATCATCAATGCCGTTCTATCGCCGCTACCATGTGGACATAATTCAGTATGAAAATGACCATCTACCAATCGGCTACGATACGTACTATTGCCTATGAATTGCCGTTCTGCTTTCATATTTATCATAACTTACTTAACCCCTGTCTATGCGTAACATATAATCCGCAACCCCACGAATATATGAATGATTTAATATCTATTATTATACCAATAATGCGTAAGTTTCGGTATCCTGATATTTTCCATGTTTAAAACCAACTTCAGGGGTAAGCCCACAATAGGTAAAGCCAAATCGATTGTGTAATTTTGTGCTTTCTTCATTACCTGCTGTAATAACAGATACTATATTATGAATCATCGTATCTTCTTTAGCCATCTCCAAAATACGTTCCATCAGCCGCGTTGCCACACCTTGGCCACGGTAATCTTGGTGAATATAAATAGATAATTCTACAGTACTTTTGAAAGCATCCTTTAATCGATATGGTGAAAGCGATGCATAACCTACCACTACATCATCAATGGTTCCTACAATAATAGGATGATGCTCATCGCTGTGAGCATTATACCATTCATGCCACTCTTCTAATGTGCGCGGTTCAAGGTCTAAAGTGGCTACGCCACCATGTATGACCTCGTAGTTGTATATGGCCAAACAAGCAGATATATTATTTTTTGTGATTGATTGAATGACTAATTCACTCATATATTCCTCTAAAACAGTTTATAAAAATAACCTTAGTTGTAACTACCTATAACTATTGGCTACAGTAAGTAACTACCTATAACTATAAATAAGACAAAGAGGACGAGCAACTCGTCCTTTTTTGTTATATTGTAGGTAATTTTGTACGCTTTACTACCTATTTGTAGTATATCATAAATATATAACACTGACTAGTAATAGAAGATAGTCAATTACATCTCTATAATACGCCAAACAAAATAAGCGTAACTACTACTAAGGCAACAATAACTATATAGTCTAATAATTTAAGGCCTACAGACGTTGCAAAGCTATGTGTCTTGCCACCAAAGCCTCTAAGTTCCAAGGATAATGCCATCGTTTCAGAGCGGCCCAAGGATTTTAAGAGTAATGGTTGTATAACAGAGGCATAGGATTTCATGCGTTTAAAAATATTACCTTCTAAGGAAAGGCCTCGGCAGGATTGCGCCTCTTGAACAGCCTTACTTTCACCAATAAAATCAGGTACAAAGCGAAGAGCTGCAGTAAACATAAATGCATATTCATAAGGAATTTTACATTGTGTTACGAGGGCCGCTGTTAAATCTTGTAATTTAGTCGTTGCCAAGAGTGCAATAAACACGAGCGTCATGGCTAACATGCGAAGGCCGGATACAACGGCAGATACAACGTCTCCGCTACCTAAGTATTGAACAACGCCTAAGAATATGGCGAATACGATTAAAGCAAATACGGCCTTGTATTGTTTCCATAATAAGCCGGTCAACAAGAGCGCTACTAATTCTACAACAACCAATGCCATCAATGACATCCAGTCTCTTAAGAAAATGGCCCATACGGATACAGCGAGGGTCATCAAAATTTTTGTTAATGGTACTAATCGTTCCATGGTCCCCTCCTATTCTGCCAATTGCGCGATAAGGCGCGTCCGTAATTCATCCATCGATTTGCAGTAGCCTAGTCCTGGTACCGCTTGTGAAAGCTCTACACTTGGCGGTTTTGTGAGACCAAGATCATGTAGTTCATCGGTAGATTTCGAAAATAATTCTTCTGGTGTGCCATCAAAGGACACAGTACGATGGCCCATGATGATGGCACGAGAACATTCAGCCGCCATGATTTCCATGTCATGAGTAATCAATAAAATCGTAATACCTTCGTTGTTCAACTGACGTAACAAGGCTAACAATTCTTTTGTTTCCTTACCATCTTGACCACTTGTAGGTTCATCAAGGATGAGGATTTGGGACTTCATCGCCAACGCAGAGGCAATAGCAACGCGTTGCTTTTCACCGCGGCGCAATGTAGGCGGATACTCGTCACGCAAATGACTGATACCACAGCGATCTAACACTTCGTCCACAATGTGTGTAACCTCGTCTTTAGAACGGCCCAAGGATTCAGGTCCAAACGCTACTTCTGTGGCTACAGTAGGTCTAAACATTTGGCGATCTGGTTGTTGGAACACATAGCCAATAAATTGGCCTCGTTTAGATGGTGGCATGGATGTAATATCCTTGCCGTTATAACGAATATGACCTTCAGCAGCCTTTTCAAGGCCTACTAAGAGACGGGTAATCGTCGTTTTACCACAACCATTCTTACCACCCACAGCAATAAATTCGCCTTCATGAATGGTAAAGTTTACATTTCTAAAAATATCTACGGTAGGCACATAGCCAAATCGTAAGTTTTCTACCTTAAGCATGTGCGCCACCTCCTGTACTTTCACCTACATGATTACCATGTTGAGCTTGGCTTTCACCATTTACATTTATATGTTCATAACGAGAACGATCGATGGCCTTAGCCATTTCGATGTGATGAAGGCCCTTAATAGCCGATTCGATGCTAAGCCAAGGTTCATCACTATGGTAACCGGCCTTTTCCAATTCCATATACGTTGTAAATACGGATGGCAATGCTTCTACATAAATATCATGGTTATACATATATTCCAATGTTGTAGCCACATCGCTATCACATACGATTTCACCGTCCACCATAAGTGCCATGCGGTTAGCATATGGCAATACAGCATGCAAATCATGGTCGATAACTACAACAGTGATACCATGATTGCGGTTTAAATCACCAACGAGGCGATATAGTTCGGCTGTCCCATCGGGGTCAAGTGAGCTCGTTGGTTCATCAAGAATGAGGACAGATGGATTGGTTGCCAACACAGAAGCAATCGCCAAACGTTGACGTTGACCGCCTGACAAACTCGTAATTTTACGATCCTCAAGGCCTTCAATACCAACTTGTTTAAACACCTCAGCACAACGAGCATCAATGGTTGCTCGATTGTAACCACGGTTTTCCATAGCAAAGGCTACTTCTTCGCGAACCGTCATCGTTACGAGTTGTGTATCATAATCGGCAAGAACAACGCCAACATGATTTGCTAACTCAGGAATCGATAATTGCGTTGTAGCCTTACCATCTACGAATACCATACCTTCTAGACGACCGCCATAGAATTTTGGCACCGCCCCAACCATGGCCATGCAAAGCGTACTTTTACCACAACCGGCAGGACCTGTTACAACGAGGAAATCACCATCATGCACATCGAGGTTGATGTTCTTTAACGTAGGCGCAGTCGCCTTAGGATGGTAATAGTTCAAATGCTCAATGGAAATCTTCGCTTCTCGTTCAGGATTGATCACCAAATGACTATGATTACTAGATTCTGCATTACCGGTAGGCAACATACCGCGTTTAGCAAACATCTTTTGAGCTGGAATATATAAAATCGGTGTAATAGCCGCATTAACAGCAGCTACGGCGAGTACGGCTGGCCAAATCACAAAGAGATATACATTGTTAGGCAAGCCTGCAATTTGCCACAAAAGAGTAATAAAAATACCACCAGATACAACAGTACTTAAAAAAGCTGTTACGATTGGCGTAATTTCGAAAGAACCAATTTTGCTAATTTTCATAGTAGCCATAGTACGAGCAATAAGCGTTACCATCAATGCACCAGCAGGTTCTGAAATCAAGTTACCATATGGGAAACCAGATTTTGATGTCAACACCTCAATCAAGGCCGCCACTAAACCAATGCCCAATGCTTGAGATACACTAGGTTTCGTCAACAAGATCGCTACGCAGTACGCTGAAATCATCCAGTTTGGCGTAATCCCTGCAAAACTAGGACTTACTAAATGCAAAATTGTACCTAACGCAAGCATTAAGGTGCTCACCGTTACCCATCTAAACTGTCCACCCTGGTCATGGGTGTACACGAGATCCTTTATTCGTTCCATAATACCCTCTTTTCTAAAAATGAATATATAATCTATATTTTATCACTCTTCGAGGACTTTTGCACGCATGACGGTTAAAAGTAATATCTCGACTTGTATAAACTCACTTCAGATCTTTTAATCTTTCAGTGAGAAACGTTTCTACACATTCCTCAAAGCTTAGATCCATGCGTTCCGCAAGGATTGCTAACCACCATACACATTCACCGATTTTAGATGGTAACAATTCTTTGTCTGCACTAGGCCAACGACCTTGATTATCCATAGTCAATCGCCCCACTAAGCCCGCATCAGTCAAGAATGCCAACGCATCTTCTTCTACCGACCAAACAGAACCATGTATCTCTTTTTCTAGTTCAAAATATTTATTTCTTATTTCTTTTGAAAGTAAGTTTACTTCTTTTAAATCCATGATGTCCTCCTAGAAAGATTTCTTAATACCCAAATCTAGTATAGCCTGATTCGTCTTAATCTATTATCAATACATGCTAAATCAATTAAATAGCTAAAATCTAGATCTACCTGTTCTCTTGGTGTTAAAAATAGAATAAGAATGGCTTAATACCCAACTAAGAAATATTAAGTCATTCTCATTTTTATTTTCCTGAAGTTTTATCTTCGCTAGTTGTTTCAGCAACTTTCGCTCTAATATCTTTTGCCGCCCCTGCAGATTTTTCTTTAACGGTTTCAGTAATATCTTTAGCCGCATCAGCCGTTATATCTTTTACTTCTCTAGCCTTTTGTTTTAGCTCTTCAGCCTTTACCTTAAGGGTAGCTTCTAAATCTTTTGCCACATCTGCAGACTTTGCTTTTACCAATTCATTTACATCATGTGCTGCATCAGCAGATTTAGCTTTAACATCTGCCGTCTTTTCTTTAACTAATACCTTTACTTCTTGCGCCGCATCAGCGGATTTAGCCTTCACATCTTTTGCTTTTTCTTTAGCCAATACCTTTACTTCTTGTGCTGCGTCAGCAGTTAAATCTTTTACAACACTAGCTTTGGATTTAGCTAATTCTTTTACATCCTTTACAGCATCTCCTAATTGATCTAAAAACTTCATGTTAGTTCCCTCCAAATAATTTTGTAATGAATGCCTTCTCTCTTTCAATTACAGATTAAAATTAAATAAAATCTTACTTTTATATCATTAAATCACAATGCATTCAAATTATAAAGAGTATCCACGCATCTTCATGTTACTATTAAAATCATTTTATAGCACCATCTATTAATGATAGTGCCTTTAAAAACTAATGTACTTCATTCAATAGTATTTTAAGATAATCACGTCTACTATTTAATATTCTATCAATATAAATAGTCCGATCTAAATAACGGTAAAAACTTAAATAATTATGACAAAGCAAATATCTATATTCAATTTTACTTCCCATGTTTATCAATAATCGCTGTCCCATTTCGGGAAAAACGCTTAAGGAATCATTCGTAGTCACTATATCCGAAATAGTTTTCTTAGCTAACTCAATATCACCGGTTTCTTCTTCTATATAGGATTTTATTTTAAGCAAATCTTCTCGTGCTTTAGGTGCATAACTAATTTGATGATCCATAATTAAATCCCCAATTCACTCTTTAGTTGCTCTGATGAAATCCACCCTTGTTCTTCACCAGATTTACGACCGGTCTCTAAAGCGCCCATAAGTTTTATCGTAGCCATTACACGTTCATAGTCTTGAATATCCATAATTGCATATCGACCTCTACCATTTTTAGTTAAGAATACGGGACTATCTATAGCAACATCACGCAATACTTCAGAATAATTACGTAAATCTGAAATCGGTTTTATATTCGGCATACCATCACCTCAAAAAAACTTTAGTAATATAACACTCATTTTTCAAATATCTTATTATTATTGTAGTTAAATTATCATGTAAGTTCAACATCAAATTTTACAGCATTTCTTAAACTTACTATCAACATATATGATACTTCTGTCTTCCTTTTTCCCTGTTATATACTTGTGATATAATGCGCATAGATACTTATATACGAAGAAATTGACAATAATTTAATAACTAATATAATAAATTCTAATTACATTCACGTAATACATATAATTTATCTTTAATAAAGGAAATATATCATGGCACAAGCATTAATCGTAATCGACATACAAGAAGGCTTAGTTAAAGAAAATCCTTTCGATACAAAAAATTTTATCATAAATACAAAAGCAATCATTCAACATTTCAGAGATCAAAATATAGAAGTCATTTTTATCAGACACTCTGAAGCTGAAGGTTTATTAGCAACAGGTAGCGATAATTGGCAAGTCTATCACGAATTAAAGCCTCAAGAAAACGAAAAGATTTTCAATAAATATTACAATAGTATCTTCAAGGACACTGAATTAAAGGAATATTTAAACCGAAAAAATATTACCGATTTAACATTTGTAGGAATGCAAGTGGAATTTTGCATTGATACATCTGTGAAAGTAGGCTTTGAATATGGTTATAAAATCACCATCGTCGAAGATGCGATCTCAACCTTTGACAACATCCATCTATCTGCCGATCAAATCTTATCCTTTTACAAAGAAAAAATTTGGAGAAATCGATTTGCGCAACTAAGAACAACAAAAGAAATTCTAGCTATTAATTAAATTTCTATTCTCACTTTCTCGTCATATAGTTGTGATATAATGCATATAAATACTTATGCCCAGGACATAGGAGGTCTACATGTACAAATATATTACAATTTTAGGCGCTGCAGGCCAAATTGCACAACGCTTAACGGCGACGTTATTAACATATACAGATATGCATATCACATTATATGGACGTCAATTGAGCACACGCATTCATCCGGAAATTTTAGAACACGAACGGATAACCGTTATCGAAGGATCCTTTCAAAATCCTAAAAAATTAGAGGAAGCCGTTAAGAATACAGAAATTGTATTCCTAGGTGCAATGGAAACGGGCAGTGATATGGCAGCTATTGTGAAAGCACTTGCTCGCCAAAACATTCGTCGTATCATCGGCTTATCCATGGCTGGCCTATCTGGTGAATTTCCAACGGCTTTAGAAAAATTTACCTTCGATAATCTACCAATTAGCTATGTACAAGGCGAACGTCAAGCGCGCAACGTATTACGCGAATCCAACTTAAACTACACGATTTTACGTCTACCTTGGCTTTATAATGACATGGAAAATACGAATTATGAATTAATCCCTGAAGGTGCTCCTTTCAATGATGCACAAGTTACACGAGAAGCTGTGGTAAAAGCTGTGTATGATATCCTCCACGTTGAAGACGAAACACCATTCAGCCGTGCCAGCATTGGTGTAGGTGAACCTGGTACACACTACGATAAACCATCGTTTTTATAATCACCATATATTAGGAGACCTCTATGGAACTTTCAAATGATAGAATCACTCTAGAATACAAAACATATAATATGTTAAAAGCCCAACTAGAGATATTATCATCTCTGGTTGAAGGACAAAATGACATCATTCAAGGACGTACAACAACCATAGAAGAAACTTTTAATCGTATTGATAAAATGATGCATCAATTGGACTAATCTGATATTAATATCCTTAACGGTTTATAAAACTATAAAATTCATTCGGTATACATTTCTTACTTAAGAAAATGTATACCGATTTTTTATTCCCATAATTTATGGTTATTTATGTAGATAAACAACGTTATTTACGCTATACTAATAACAGAATTAAGATACACTAATAGGTATATAAGGAGATAATCATGAATCGCATTGTTGTTATTGGTAGTTGCAACATGGATATTGTGGTCCTCGCGGATAAGCGTCCCGCAGCAGGCGAAACAATTATGGGCAACGAATTGCACATCGCTCACGGTGGCAAAGGTGCAAACCAAGCGGTAGCTGCCGCTCGCCTAGGCGCAGAGGTTACCATGGTAGGCTGCATCGGGGAAGATGCATATGGACAAATGATTTTGGATAACCTCAAAGAAAAATCATATCAATACGGACTATATCGTCACTGTCCCAGATACGACAACAGGTACTGCTCATATCACGTTAGCTGAAGGCGACAATAGCATTATTGTCATCGCTGGTGCTAATGCTAAGGTAGACCAGTCTGTAGTCGATAATGCTTGGCCTGCTATCGAGCAAGCAGATCTCGTAATGGTGCAAAATGAGATTCCGATTCCAACTATTGAATACATCGTTCGTCGTTGTCACGAGGCTAATGTGAAAGTCCTCTTAAATCCGGCTCCGGCAGCTGATCTCAATCCTGAATGGTTGGAACTAGCAACCTATATTACACCAAACGAGCACGAATTATCGGCACTCTACCCTAACAAAACTACAGAGGAAACATTATTAGCTAATGAAAAGAAGATTATCGTTACTCTCGGCAGCCAAGGTGTAGGCTATGCCGACAATGGCGAAATTCACATTGTTCCTGGATTCAAGGTAGAACCAGTAGATACAACAGGTGCAGGCGATACCTTTAACGGTGCCTTTGCAACAGCTATCGTTAATGGTAAAAGCTTAGCCGACGCATTGCAATACGGCAATGCAGCTGCGGCCTTATCCATCCAAAAACTAGGTGCTCAGTCCGGAATGCCTACGAAGGATGAGGTCGACGCATTCTTATCAGATAAATAGTAGGGAGCTGACTAGGACTTTAAAAGCTCCACCGGCCGGGTCTGACTACGGCCTACGGCCTTCGCAGGGCCAAAGTCGCTTTGAAAGTCCTAGTCAGCTCCAACAAACATTTACCTAATAACGAATACTTTCGACCTCTATATAATAAAAGGAACAATGAACGAGGCTTTAGCAGCCTCATTCATTGGAATGAAAGGAATTTATATGCAACGATATGGTATTTTAAACAGTCATATTGCCAAGGTTCTTGCAGATCTTGGTCATACCGATACAATTTGTATTTCTGATTGTGGTCTACCCGTACCTGAAGGTGTTCAAAAGATTGACCTTGCTTTAGAGTTCGGTGTACCAAGTTTTGAGCAGGTTGTATCTCTCATTACAAAGCATATGAAGATTGAAGCAATTCATATCGCTAAGGAAATGAAGGATTTTAATCCAAAGGGTCATGCCTTCTTGGAATCCACATTCCCTTGCGCTGATTTCGAATGGATTACAACTAGTCACGATGCTTTCAAAGAAGCAACAAGACAATGCAAATGCATTATTAGAACTGGTGAAGCATCTCCGTATGCGAACATTATCTTGCGCGCCGATTGTATTTTCAGCGATCGTCCCTAGAGCAGATAGATTAAGATATACTTTCACCAGTCATATAGGAGTAGTTATGGAAATTGTTATGTCAGGCATTGCGAAGGCATTTGGTACGAACCAAGTACTACGCGATGTAAGTATTACCCTCAAGGAGGGCGAGGTTCACGCCTTGATGGGCGAAAACGGCGCCGGCAAGTCCACCCTTATGAATATCCTTACCGGGATTCACAAGGCAGATGCTGGTAAAATCACCATCGACGGCGTAGAGCGCACCTTCCCGAACCCGAGAGAGGCCGAGCTAAACGGTGTGGCCTTCATCCACCAAGAGCTCAACATTTGGCCAAATCTAACATTGTTAGAAAATCTATATTTAATGAGACCGAAGCGCAATAAATTCGGCATGCTCGATAAAAAGGCGATGCTCGAAGAAGCACAAAATACGTGCCGCGAACTAGGTATCGAATTGCCGCTCACAACGGAAGCAGGTCTTTGCTCCGTCGGTCACCAACAGATGACGGAAATCCTTCGTATCTTGATGTTAGATGCCAAGGTTGTCATCATGGACGAACCGACAGCAGCCCTCACAGAGCGTGAAACGGCGACATTGTTCAAAATGATGCGCAAAATGAAAGCCCGCGGTGTGGCAATCGTATATATCTCTCACCGTATGGAAGAGGTATTTAGCGAATGCGACACCATCACGGTTATGCGTGATGGTCACACCATTATTACAAAACCAACTGCTGATATTTCTGTAGATGAAGTGGTACGCCACATGGTAGGCCGTTCTATCGACGAGTTCTACCCTGCTCGTACTACAACACCTGGCGAAGTTGTGATGAGCGTCGATAACCTCAAACCAGAAGGTTTCGAAAACGACATCTCCTTCTCCTTGCGCAAAGGCGAAATCCTCGGCGTCGCAGGCCTCATGGGCGCGGGCCGTACAGAAATTATGCGTGCTATCTTCGGCGTAGATAAACATAATGGCGGTACCGTAACAGTTAACGGCTCCGTTCTCAACTGTAAAAAACCAGAAGATGCCATCAAAGCTGGCATTGCTTTCATCACAGAAAATAGAAAGAGCGAAGGCTTGATCCTCGATTTCTCCATCGGTTCCAATATTACATTGCCGAACCTTGGCGACATTTGTCCATCTCATGTGCTGGATAAGGGCAAGCTCAATTCCTTTGCTGACGAATTGTCTAAAAAGCTAGGCGTTAAAACACAATCTATTCACGAACCGGCATCGTCCCTATCTGGTGGTAACCAACAAAAGGTGGTTATCGCGAAATGGGTTGGTAAAAAGCCATCCATTATCATCATGGACGAACCGACACGCGGTATCGACATCGGTGCGAAACGTGATATTTATGATTTAATGAACGAATTAACGAACGATGGTGTGTCCATTATCATGGTGTCCTCTGAGTTACCTGAAGTGCTAGGCATGAGCGACCGTGTTATGGTCATTCATGAAGGTCGCGTAGCAGGTATCTTGGACCGCTGCGATGCAACACCAGAATCGATTATGACATTAGCCACAGGAGGACAATAATGGACAGCAAAGCTCTACAATATGTAAAAAAATTAGGCCCCCTCATCGGCCTTATCCTATTATTTATCATTATCTCTGTCATGAACGACAGTTTCCTTGAATTCTCTAACTTGCGTAACTTATTACGCCAAGTATCCATCAATGCGATCATCGCCTTTGGTATGACCTTCGTCATCTTAACTGGCGGTATCGACTTATCCGTTGGTTCCATCCTTGCCCTCTCTAGTGCAGTAATGGCCAACCTCATCGTAACTGGTACTGACCCTGTATTGGCTATCGTGCTAGCCGCTGGTGCAGGCCTTGTATTGGGTGGTATTAACGGTCTCGTTATTACTTATGGCCGCGTAGCTCCCTTTATTGCTACCTTGGCGACCATGACAATCTACCGTGGTGCGACGCTAGTATTCACAGACGGTAACCCAATCTCTGGTCTTACACAAGATTCTCTATTCCACGGCTTTGGCCAAGGGGATATTGCAGGTCTTCCAGTTCCAGCCATCACAATGTTCCTTGCTTTCATCGCCTCTGGTTCGTATTGAGCCGCACATCCTTAGGCCGTAAAACATACGCCGTAGGTGGTAGCGAAAAGGTTAGTTACATTGCTGGTATCAAGATTGACCGCGTTAAAATCTTTGTGTATGCCTTGACTGGTATGCTCTGTGGTATCGCTGGTGCAATCATCACTTCTCGTCTTAACTCTGCACAACCTACAGCAGGTGCAGGCTATGAACTTGACGCTATCGCAGCGGTAGTTCTTGGCGGCACAAGCCTTGCTGGTGGTCGTGGTCATATCGTTGGCACATTAATTGGTGCCCTAATTATCGGCACCCTCAACAATGGGTTAAATATTCTCGACGTTTCCAGTTTCTATCAACAAGTTGTAAAAGGTATTGTTATTTTACTGGCTGTTCTTGCAGACCGTAAGAAAGCCTAGGAGGTTCCTATGAAAAAACTATTGTTACTGTTGGCGATGGCTGTTATGGTTATCGGTCTTGTAGCAGGCTGTGGTAAAAGCGCTGATAACGGCGGCGACAAAAAATCCGGCACTATTGGCTTCTCTGTTTCCACATTGAACAACCCATTCTTCGTATCTATGAAAGAAGGCGTTGAGGCTCAAGCTAAAGCGCTTGGTCTTAAAGTTAAAATCGTTGATGCTCAAAATGATCCTGCTAAACAAGCAAACGATATTTCCGACTTAATTGAAAGCGGCGTATCCGTATTGATCATCAACCCTGTAGACTCTGCAGCGATCTCTACTTCTGTAGAAGCAGCAAATGCTAAAAACATTCCTGTAATCACTGTTGACCGCTCTGCTGACAAAGGCAAAGTCGTAGCTCACATCGCTTCCGATAACGTAAAAGGCGGCGAAATGGCTGCACAACTAATCGTTGATAAAGTAGGCAAAGCTGCAAAAGTTGCAGAAATCGAAGGTATCCCTGGTGCTTCCGCAACACGTGAACGTGGCCAAGGTTTCCACAACGTAGCTGACAAAGACTTAACAGTAGTAGCAAAACAAAGTGCTGACTTCGACCGTACAAAAGGTTTGAACGTAGCAACAAATATCTTGCAAGCTAACCCAGACGTACAAGCTATCTTCGCTCATAACGACGAAATGGCATTGGGCGCTATCCAAGCAGCTAAATCCGCAGGCAAAACAATCTTCATCGTAGGCTTCGACGGTACTGCTGACGCAGACAAAGCTGTTCAAGACGGCACATTGGCTGCAACAATTGCTCAACAACCAGACCAAATGGGTAAAATCGCTATCGATACAGCTCAAAAAGTTATCAAAGGCGAAGCTGTAGATGCTAAAATCCCTGTAGATCTTAAAGTTGTTACAAAATAATTGTATATAGAAACTGGGTACAGAAAAAGAGTCGCATCATATGGTGCGACTCTTTTTATATTGCTAAATTATAGAACATTAGGAGACAGGAGGCTCGAATACATCCCCTTCTACAAAATAGAACAGGCCTGTTCTATTTTGTAGGAACCCTATATATCCTTTCTATGAATTAGTACAGGCCTGTTCTATTTTTTAGTACCCCTATATACCCTTTCTGAGATTTAGTACAGGCCTGTTCTATTTTTTTAGTACCCTATATATCCTTTCTGAGAATTAGTACAGGCCTGTTCTATTTTTTTAGTCCCCCTATATACCCTTTCTGAGAATTAGTACAGGCCTGTTCTAATTCTGAAACCACATATATAAGCTACTTTGAAATTGGTACAGGCGTGTACTAATTTATAAAATATATAGCTATTATATGCCTACTTCAATAATTTTTTTGATTTATACAATATAAACTAGCTTTCTTCAGATTCTCGCTCAAGAAACGCTTCAAAAAACGCAATAAACTTGGGTAAATACATATCATCCAATTTAATAACTAATTAACTAAGATAATCTGATTACTAACTATATTACTTATATCGACTTTTCCGTATGCTATAATGAGCATATATAAAACTCAAAGGAAAGGAGGATTCACATGGAGTATGTATTACTCAACAAAGATACCCCTCTCTTGCAGTTTTGCATCGAGAGGCACGAAGATGTTGTCAACTTAACCACATTGGTTCGCATGGATATTTCTGATTTAACAATCATAGATAATGCGACATTGCCAATAAATATGCAACCTACCATAAAAGGACTAAAAAATTGGTTATTACAGCGTAAGATTCCAAATAATCGTGCATTTGTTGAGAATTTATTAGATGCCATTTCAGACACAGAAAATCCATATCGATATTTAGATGTAACCTATGGTCTATCTCTAAATGATACATTCTGGATAAAACCGACTCATTCCACTATTTCATGGTCAGATGTTAATTTATACGACAATCCATTTAGCGAAATTGTGTCAGGCATCGCTTTCACAGGCGAAGACAGTCATATACAAGGGATTGTGACGACCCCAGAATACACAACAAACGGCATGCTCCGCAAGTGTTGGCATCGTGAAAATGATGTCATTTATTTATATAAAGGTTCAACACCTCGCTATGCCAATGGAGGGCTTGAGGCACTCAGTGAGGTATATGCTAGTCAGATTGCAGCAGCTATGGGCTTAGCACATGTGGAATATAAACTCACTACATTCCACAACCAACTAGTTAGTGCGTGCCCTCTATTCACATCGGAACAGGTCGGATACATGCCTATATCTGGGCTCCTAAAAGAAACGATATCTCGTGACGAACTTATGTTATATGACAAGCAGCACGATATAGCTAGCTTGTACGGTATTATCCCATTTTCTGATATGATGGTATTCGATGCACTCATTCATAACACAGACCGACATCTCAACAATTTTGGTGTTCTCATCGATAATGAAAGCAGCCGTATCCTAGGTCCTGCACCCTTTCTTTGATCATGGAAATTCATTATTCTACAATATAACTAACGATGAATATACCGATTTAAATGGTGTGAAAAGACATCAGTTTTTGGGGACTCTCCTTTGATACATTGGCAAAATTATATCTTCACGATTCACACCGTGCCATGTTAACACCATTATTAGGATTTAAATTTAATCGTATCCCATCAGATATACTAACAGATGCAAAATTAGATATATTAGAATCCTATATCCAACAACGATCTGCTTATTTCATACGTTTACTCGACGAAAAATACATCAATTTCATTCATCCCAATATAGCTCAACAATAGCAAAAGAGGCTGTCAATAATGACAGCCTCTTATTACATTGTGAACAACCCCTACTACAAAAATAGAACAGGCCTGTTCTATTTTGTAGTACCCCTATATATCCTTTCTTAGAATTAGTACAGGCCTGTTCTAATTCTAGAAGTACATATATAGGCATTCTTAGATTACTACAAGCCTGTACTAATTTGGGAACCACATGTATAGGACGTTCTGAGATTAGAACATAAAGTTCACGTCTGTACGCCAGTAATCACCTAATTTATTACCGTCCATGTCTTTATTGCCGAAGCCATAGTAAGCACCGATGGATACATTTTGGAATGGTACGTAGTTTACATTAGCTACAAAGCCTTTAAAACCATTACGTACATGAGCAACGCCCTTAGTATCTACATAGTGTTGATTGTAGAAGCTATAGGCCGGTGCAAAGGCACTACTGAAGACAGGCGAGTTAGCTTCTTCATAGTAATATTGACCACGTACGCTATAAGTACGAGCTTTACTAATATTGTAATTACCATATCCTACACTAGCCATCCAAGCTTGGGAATTGGATATGCCTGGTGCTGTAAGCCATTCGCCGAATACGTTCCAACGGTTGAAGTTCATATTCGCATTAAGGCCCCAAATATTTCTTGTACGGGGAATCGATAAAGGATTTAACTTGTTTACCTGTAGCCGCATCAATGTCTTGACCTTGGTATAATTTACCATTATGGAATCGGCCATACATACCGCCAAGGGTAACATGTTTATTAAGTTTACCTTTCACTTCTAGCATAGCTGCAGAGATAGTATTTTCCTTATTTTGGTACGTACCTGCACCACCCCACCAGTAACCATAGCTAGCGGATACATCTAGCTTACCATGTTTATACATGAGGCGCGCCCCATCGATGAGGTCATCATACATGAGCCCTAGTGCAGGCGTATAAAGTTGACGACCTACGCGCAATGTTGTGTCCTTGCCAAAATGATGATCTACATAGGCAAGATTTACCTGAGCTATATTAGCATTGCTATTGCCGAGCTCACCGGAACCTTGTACACGGACAACGGCATCGGTTTTATCATTGACCTTAGCATTAAAAATCACACGCGCCCGATAATCAAAGGAGGAATGCTTTCCATAAGCATACGCATCATTTTTCAATTGGCTGCCGCGATAGCGTAAACGATAATTTCCTGTTACCTTCACATTGCCCACTTGATCTTCTAATTTTGCTACACGCACGCCCAATGTATTGAGTTCATTACTAAATTCATCGGCCAAGCGATTGATCATAGCTTGTTGTTCCGCATTAGCGCGGTCTTGATTCGCCATGGCTTTCGCTACCATTTGAGCCATTTCATAGCGTGTAATATCTTTATTGCCTTTGAAAGTCCCATCTGGGTAGCCATTAATAATACCGGCAGATGCCAATTGTTCTACTGATTGATAGGCCCAACTAGAAGGCTCTACATCACTAAATGGATTGGCTGCATAGGCACTGACAGAACCCAATACAAAACAAGAAACTAAACTTGCTACTAATTTTTTATTCATAGAGATAACCCACTCTCATCTATACACAAACAAAATATATGAATCTATATTCTCTACACCGCATCATCATACTATGTAACATGCGATACACGTATTAAAGATACCGCCTATTCATGAGGTGTTGTATAGTTAATATCTTGTGCCTTGTAGCTTTCACCATGAGCCAATACATGCACGATGGTTTCCAATGTGGCACGTACAGTTTCAACAGCCATACTAGGTTGATTTGGTTTATCCACCACTTGAGATGGCAAGTACGGAATGTGCATAAAACCAGCCTTGATATTGCCCTTTTGTGCCGCATAATGGCATACACCATACATCAAGTGATTGCATACAAAGGTACCAGCCGTATTAGAAACCTTTGCTGGAATGCCATTTCGCTTGATGCAATGCATTGACAATGTTTTTAATTGGCAACGTTGCAAAATAGGCACTAGGCCCATCAGCTACGGTTGGCTCATCCTCTGGTTGATTGCCTGCATTGTCTGGAATGCGAAAATCATCGCAGTTAATAGCAACACGTTCCACTGTAATATCTGGACGGCCACCCTGCTTGTCCTACACATAAAATGAAATCTGGTTCGCATTTTTCAGCAGCTGCTTTCACAGTATCAACAGAAGTATAACGTACAGTTGGCACCATTTGAGTTACCACCTTGTAATCGCCATCAGTATAACCATCCATCGTTTTTACAGCTTCCCATGCAGGATTAATAGGTTCGCCACCAAATGGATCAAATCCAGTAATTAAAATAGTTTTCATCATAACACCTCATAAGGATATTTCAAAAGATTGTTCATCCACAGAACAAGGTCTTAAATAAAATAGTACATCAATAAGATGTTCAACACGAGCATAATCAATGCAATTGGAAGTTGAGCTTTAATAACACCGTATTGATCACGCATCTCAAGAAGCGCTACCGGTACAATGTTAAAGTTGGCAGCCATAGGTGTCATCAAGGTACCGCAATAGCCAGCAAGCATTGCGATAGCACCAATAGCAGCTGGGTTTGCACCATGAGCTACAACGAGCATTGGAACACCGATAGCACTTGTAATCATCGCAAAGGCTGCAAAAGCGTTACCCATGATCATTGTGAAGATGACCATACCGATGCAGTATGCTACAACTACGAGGAATACATTATCTGCAGGCACCACACTAGCTACAGCACTGGAGATAATTTTACCAACGCCAGCCAAATTAAATAGATAGCCTAGGGCCGCTAATAATTGGGACAAGATAGCAGTCCAACCGATAGCATCGATAAGGCGACGACCTTCATGGAAACCTTGGTTAAATGAACCCTTAGTGATGTAAAGAGCAGCACACATTGCGATGATGGCCGCAATACCAATGACCTACAAGAGCGCCTAATTTAGTAAAGAAGCCAATGATAAATGTGATGATACCAACAAGTAACGCCGGTACGAAAATAACATTACCAATACGAACTGCTTCGCCTTTTTTGAATTCAATAGGAGATTCAAAGTAATGACCTTTGCCGAGTTGTTTTACCAAGACGATAGCAGCCATGGCGATAACGAGCCAGCCATTTATTTCCTTTTGATAGATAAGAACCAAAGATAAAGGACACGCTGTACAAGAGCCAGAATAAACCTGTACCGATACGATATTTATGTTCTTTATCTAAAAATGATTGAATGGCAAAAATAAATAGAATAATCCCTACAAGAAGGTATACATAATCTAAGGGCTGCATTTTATAGAAAAGTTCTAACATATTATTCAGCCTCCTTCTTTAATTCTTCTGGTGTAACAAGGATATTAAATTCATTAGGTACTAATTTACCAGCTTTCATATCCGCTTCGTCACGAGCTACAGAGGCTTGAATTGTTTTATCAAAGATAATAAAGCGAATAAAGTTAACGATATAGGCACAAACAGCAGTTGGCAATCCGTATAACACCATATCTGTTAACTCTACAGAATAGCCTAATTGTTCCATAACACCTTTGATAAGCAATAACCCACCAGCAGCAAGGAATAAGTTTTGACCAAAGAAATTGCCTGTATTATCTGCAGAAGCAGCTACACCACGCACCTTATCAAGAGTACGTTGAGATACTGGGCGACCTTGCGCTACTGCAGCTTCACTCATAGGTGCAATCAACGGACGTACCATGGCAACCATACCGGACATGTTAATACCAAAAGCTACAGTTACTTGGCGCACAAATAAGTAAATCATAAAGATACGACCAGCCGTAGCAGCATTGATCTTGCCACCGATCAAAATTTCTGCCCGTTCACGTAAGCCATGACGTTCCATAAGACCAATAACAGGTAAAATCAAAATAAATAATGACATATAACGATTTTTAACAAAAGCCTCCCCAATGGCACCAACGATATCGTTGATACTGAGACCACCTGCAAGGCCCGTTACAAAACCTGCGGCTACGACAACTAACAAGGCATTAAAGCGCAGCATCAGACCGATGACCATCACTAAAATACCAGATAAGACTAACATAGTCTCACATCCTTTCAATAAACCATCTACCATTCAAAATGAACGCATAGATATGACATACATGTATATATTATATATCCAAATGTAAAAATCCTGAACTATCTTGTACAAAAAAATACACCTCATGAGGAATATCCTCACGAGGTGCATGTATTAGTTATATCAAGTCTTTTTTAAACAATACCGTTGTATGTTGTTTTCCTCTAAAATGTACTTGATCATAAGCTTTAAATCCAAAGGATTCATACATCTTAGGCAACCATGGATGCTCTTTAGCCGTACCCAATGTAACGGCTGGTGTTTTGAATTGAGTTTTTAACAACTCTTCTGCATAACCAAGTGTTTCCCGTGCATAGCCTTTGCCTTTGAAAGCTGGTGCTGTTACGAAATGGGCAATATGTGGAAATTTATCCGGTGTAGAGTATTTAACCCATGGCATGCAGAATGTAATAGAGCTCACTAATTGTCCGTCAATATACAATCCATATACAGGATAGTTTTCAATCCACTCTTTAGATTCTTCTTCGGTAAAATCGATGGCATCAAAGGTGATTGGAAAATCTTTAATAGCTGCATAACCATCAATTAAAACCTTATGGTATTCCGCTGTATCTTCTACTGTTAATTGTCTGAATTCTTTCATTGTCTTGCCCTCATTTTATATCTTTATCAAACTACTATTTTTTATATTTTATACATATATTCTGTATATTTATTACCATGAATGTAATTATACTACTATGTGTATTTAAATGCAATAATTTTACATAAATATTTGATGAAGTTTTATAAGCTTTATAATAAAAGCAAAAACAGGATGCATCACGAGGATACATCCTGTTTTGGAGCTTTCACAAGCTCGAGGGGAAGTTATAGTCAATGTATTATTGGCTAATACGGGAACCATATACGTCACGTTGGTTTTTAGGTTCGTTGTTAACGCGAACACGTTCTGTTTTATGACGGTCATTATCGCCACCAGAAATACGGTCAACACGGTAATGGTTAAGACGAATATTTTGTAATTCAGGTTGGAATTCGTCCATAGCACGACGCATGTTATCATCGATAGGAGCGCCGTTTTGAAGAGCACGGTACAACATAGTTGCGAATTCGTAACGAGTCATTGTTGCATCGCCTTTGAATGTGCCATCAGGGTAACCAACAAGGATACCATTACCAGCCAATTGGCTAATGTATTGGTAAGCCCAGTGATTGCGAGGAACATCTGGGAATTCAGCAGTTTTGCTAGGATCAATTGCATGTGGATTCAATACTTGTAACAAGTTATTGTATTTATTTTCAATATCTTGAAGACGTGCGTTCAATTCAGCAATTTCACGGCCCATAGCTACACGGGAACGAGATTCAGGTGCACGTTTGCCAAGACGAATGGAGACACCTGCATTTAATTGAGGATTACCATTACCTACTGTGCTACCGATGGAGAACATTGTATCTTCATTAGGACGGTAGAAAGCGCCCAATGCAGCAGAGTTAGCATTATGGTAGTGACCATAACCAGCAGCTACTGTCCATTTATCATCTGGGTTGAAGTCTAATGGATGTAACGCAGCCAATGCAGCAGAACCTGCACCTACTTTGTTAACGCGTTGTTCTACGTCACCTACACGATTAGTCAAGTTAGTAATGTTATTGTTGATTTGACCTGGTGTGGAGTTGTTGATTTGAGTTTGTAAATCATTTGCTACGGAGTACAATTGGCTACCATTTACAGCGTCTGTGGAGTCAGCGGAAATTTTACCAGCTGCTACATTATGAATTTGGCGTTCTTCATTTGCAGCACCAACAGATACAGAGCCTGTAGGATTTGCACCTGCAAATGTTACAACTCGTGCGCTATTGGATGGCAATCTATAGCTACCAAAACCTTGGGCTTGTTACGGAACCAGCACCTAATGCGATGGAATTTGCAACAGATGCATTCGCTTTATTACCAATAGCAATGTATTTCTTTGCGTTTGCAATAGCGTCAGAACCGAATACATTAGAACGCACACCTGTAGCCTGTGCACCTGCACCAAAAGCTTGTGCATGGTTAGCAGTGGCTTGCGCAGAGGAACCAATAGCGGTAGAGTGATTATCTAATGCCCATGCACCAGAGCCAATTGCATTAGATTTGTATCCAACAGCACGACTTTCATAACCAACAGCTACGGCACGATCTGCACCATCTTGACGAGCAGACAATTTACTAGCCAATTGAGCATCTGTAACGACATTAGGATTAGCAACAAAATCACCTGCTTGTGCACGTGTACCAATTGCTATAGTTCCAACGCGATTAGCAGTCGCAGTATTGCCAATAGCAGTTGCATTGCTTAATGTTGCTTGAGATTTGCTACCAATAGCAATTGCTGCATCACCACTTACAGTATTAGAATTACCAACAGCTACAGAGTTAGCGCCATAAGAACCCGCTTGGCGCGTAGCACTATCTGGCTCATTATCGCTTGTACGATCTCGGAAAGAATGGTCTGCAATAGATACTGTATTGCCTACACCAAAAGCTGTTGCATTTTCTGCACCACCAGCGATTTTATTTTGTACACCAACAGCAGCAGAACGATTTGCTGCAGTAGTTGGATTCACACGATGGGAATCTGTTGGTGTTGCTGCTGCTTGGAATTCACCTACAATGTTGTTATAACCATAAGCTACGGTTTGATTACCATTTGCTTCATTTGTGTCACCAAATACTTGTGCATAACGGCCAAATGCTGCATTGCCATCACCAAAAGCGTTAGCATCTTGTCCATTTACATAGTTTTGGTTACCAAATGCACTAGTAGAACCAGATGTGCTGCGCACTTCATTTTGTTGGCCTACTGCAATATTACCTGAACCTGTTACTACAGTTGTTGGTACTGTCACATTGCTGGATACTGGTGTATCACTAGTTACAATTAAACCATCAGCAGTATTAATTGGTGCCGCACTAACAGGAGCAACTGCGGATACACCAACAGCTGCTGTAGCAGCCAATACTGCAAATGCTAATTTTTTGGAATGTTTGTTTTCTCTCATCTTACACCCTCACTAAATTAAAATCCTTAACAATATACAATACAATTTTTCAGCCTCTCTATTCGCCTCTCTCTTTAGCCTAACCTAAACATATTTTTCTCTCTCTATCTCTAAATAATTATGTTTGAGTTAGTTTAAGAAAAATTTATATTGTTAATTACTTGCATAGCATATCAAAATTTTACGATATGCACAAGACTTTTTTCCATATAAAGTTCATTAATAACACTTCATATACATCAAAAATAGCTTGATTGCCATTGTTCTATACCCTATTGATATGCTCATCAATTTTTATGATGAGCTTTAAAATCAGAATATTTTGTGCCCTTTTCATGTGATACATCAATTTACTTATAAATAATCAATATTTTAATAAGCACAGTAAATCCCAAACGCATCACCCTCACTATATTTTCATGAACCAATCATGAACACTAGATATTTCTATTCATTTACGATGCTGAATAATTAGTTGTTTCTATGTATTTTTAAATATATTTTAATATTAATTCGAACATTATCTCAACCACATCAAATCTCTATTTTTAAACAAACCATAAACTGTCTTTTCTCTTTTCATTTTCACTAACCTTCCATAAGTACTTAATTATGAAAATCATATACAGAATTATTAATTTACATTTATATACATACAGGATATAATCAAGATGAACACTATATATCTTATTTCGTAATATATAAAGGAGAGGATATTATGGAAAAAGTAAACCAACGTGGAAAGTATTTATTCATTGCTGGTATTATTAGTTTAATTATTGCCATCGTAATCTTATTTGTTATTCCAGATCCATCAGCTAACAATGTGGAGATAGCCAAAAAAGCTACAAGCGCAGTGCAAGCAGCACAAGAAATTTCTAAAAACAATCAAAGTAGTATTTTAATGCATACAATTGGCATGGGCCTATTAGGTTTCGGTATCACTGGAACTGTGGGTGGCTTCATCCTTAAGTCTTTAAAGAAAAAACAATAGAATATCGCAAAAAAGGTGTTACTACATCCCCTATTGAAACAGTACTAGCTGTTATCAATACAACGAGGATGTGTAACACCTTTTTATTATCTATTTGATGTATTATAAAAGAACCATAAAACCTATTTAACACGTTTCATAATTAGCAATGCCAATATAATCCCTAATGAGGATGTCACAAGTTGTGGCCAACTAGATACAAAGAGCATGGCATTTACAATCTTTGGTGGAAGTTGAAATAAAGAGAAAAACAACGAATATCCACCAAATAGAACGCCTGCTTTCACTAATGCAGCCACAATGATAAGTAAAAGTTTTGGTTTATGTTGCAACCAATGTGCGACTAATACATAGGCTGTCGTGCCTAATCCTGTAATAAAAATAAATGGTGGCAATGGCAACATGCCTTGTAAATGTGCTACAACTGGCGCAACCCAGGCAATAACAAGCCATTTTTCCATCCATAGCGCCATGTGGCAAGCACAAATGTAGCCGATGTAATAGAACCGATAAGGAACATGCTGATCTGATTTGGAATAAATGGAAACATAAGACGCAAACTTTGCGCTAACAAGGCTACGGCCAACAAAAGGCCGGTGCCTGTAATAGATTTTGTAGACATAAGAACCTCCTCTTATACGATATAAATTTTACAAGAGGTACTTACCTCAAACAAATAGATTAAGCTTTCACAAAGAACAGACGTACCCGATCATATACCCAGTTATAGACATAGGTGTACACCAAGATAATCAAAGTCATAGAAATATCCGTAATAAAAGCCATCCACAGGGTGATACTCATCATATACATAATCATTGGCACCGTAGCCGCCAATAATAGACCTTCAAACAATACAGCATGAATCGTGCGAATTACAGGGTCTCGTGCCAATCGATCACCTGGTACTAATTTATCAAAGGTCAAGTTAAATATGAAATTCCATATGACTGCAGTCAACGAAATTAATATCATCAACAACAATGGTTGCCCCTCATGAGGAATAAATTCAATGACTAGCATTCCGATTAAAATCGCACCCAGTTCAAATATTACTGATTGTATCGTACGTTCAAGAATAGACATATATACCTCGCGTTTATATGCAACCTCTATATGCGTTATTATAACACAATCTAGAGGTTCATTTTAGGTATGAAAAAGCCCTAATATATCTATCGAGCGACTTGCCTCTGAGTGAGTCATTCTACTTTGGGATATAAAAAGACCCACGAAGCGTTCTGTTAGCGCGACCATCCTGCAGATGTAACGCCACTTTTGGATAGAAAAAGCCCTAATATATCTATCGAGCGACTTGTTTCTAAGTGAGTCACTCCACTTTAGGATAAAAAAAGACCCACGGAACATTCTGTGAGTGCGACTTGCGAAGAACTGGAGTGCGAACAGAATGATTCGTGGGGCCCTATTTTATTATCCTAAAAGTGGCATTACGAACTGGATCCATGGAATCCCCACCACGATAAAGATCGCGAGGTAGATAATCCCAAAGATAGCGCCTAATTTCCAGAATTCAGGACCTTTGTTATAGCCACTAGCAAACCAGATTGGGCTGTGACCAGTACCATATGGTGTAAGGATACCCATAATACCCATTGGTACTAACAGAATTAACATAACTTGAGCTGGATCAACACCAGGAATTTGAAGAATTAGAGTAGCAAACAAGCCTACCATAGCTGTTACATAAGCAGTACCAGAAGCAAAGAAGTAACGAAGTAAGCAGAATGCTAATAACAAGCCAAGAACTGCCATTGTAGGATCTAAAGAAACCAAAGAACCACCAGCAGATTTAGCAAGCCATTCCAAGAAGCCTACATTTTTAAGGCCAGAAGCCATAGGTACGAGTGTCGCAAACCAAGTCAAAACATTCCATGCTGGTTTGTTAGCAAGGAAGTCTTGCCATGTCATAATCTTAGTGAAAATCATCAAGATAATAACGATCAAAGCTGTTGTTGTAGGGTTTACTTTGAATGTAGACGCACCAATCCACAACACAAGAGCCAATACGGAAATTAAGGCCATGAAGATTTCACTGCGTGTCATGGAACCTAGTTTCTTATACTCATCCTTTGCCCAGGCTGCAATTTCAGGGGAACCTTTCACCTCTGGTTTGCAGAATACATAGGTCAACAATGGAGTGATGATGAACAAGATAAGGCCTACTGGCAAGAATGCGAGGAACCATGTGCCCCAGTTCGCCGCTACGATGCCAGATTTAGCAGACAATTCTAGAGCCAATGGATTTGGCGCTGCACCAGTCAAGAAGATAGAGCTAGACACACATGTAGTTGCCAACGCTACCCAGTTCAAATAGGAACCAATTTTACGAGGGTTCTTATCTGGATAGGAGTCAAACATCGGACAAATACTAGATACGATTGGATAAATGGTACCACCAGAACGAGCCGCATTACTTGGAATAAATGGAGCCAATACAAGGTCTGTAATAGCGATAGCATAACCAAGACCTAAAGAGGACTTTCCAAGCTTTGCTACGAGGAACAATGCAATACGTCGGCCAAGGCCAGAGTTTTCATAACCAATACCAATCATGAAAGCGGCAAAGATCAACCATACGATGGCATTAGAGAAACCGCTAAGGCCCCAGCTGATAGCTTGCGCATCAGTAATCGCCTTAGCGACACCGGTTGCTTTATCTACCACAGGGGCAGGACCAACCTTAAACAACATAGATACGGTAACTGCAATGATACCGATGAAAGCTGGTGGGATTGGCTCTAAAATCAACCCTACCACAAGGCCTGCGAAAATACTTACATAAATCCAAGAATTTGCGCTAAGACCTTCAGGAGCACCGATGAGCCATACAATAATAGCTACTACAAGCGGTGCGAATAATTTCCAATTCAACTTCATTAGAAACACTCCTTACTTAAAGATATAAATTTGCAAAAATGCTCGTCTAGTATATCAGAATTCTATAGAATGGTACATGATTTTAATCATAAATATTATTAATAGACAACAAACTTTAGGTAATAGTATTTAATAACACTGGGTTATTTATAACTTTTTGTGAAAAATGATATTCAAAACTCTATAAATATATATTCTATCTGCATCGATATTAATCATTTCTTTAATATACTCCAATGTAAATATTAGTACTAAAATAAAGATGTTACCAACCTTTCCAAATCCGGTAATGGAAAGGAGGTGCATTATGCGTAGTACGTTTGTTTCTCTTCTCTTAGCGGTCATGATAAATATAATTTCTTATTATATTTGTAAATGGTTAGACTTGCTATTTTTGTTAATTGGTAACTAGCCTCGGGTTGTTCCGTAAAAACAAAAGAACCACTGATAAGCTGCAACTTATCAGTGGTTCTCTTATTTGTGCATATGCATAGCACGTTTCTCTAGTAAAAGTATATCATGAACCTATCTAGAGAACAAGTAGAACACCAAGATACTTTATTTCGATTTAGTATCCCTTCTTATTCACCTTTTGGTACAAACCATAGGCCATTGTTATTTTTTTCCATGTAGTCTTTGAATTCTTGAGAGTGGTAAGCTGCTACGATGTCTTTTGCCCATTGTGCATCTTTGTTTTTCTCATTAACTACGAGTTGTAATAACCATTGTGGCAATACGTCTTCATTTGCCAATGCAGATTTAGGATCAATTTTTGCATTATAAATAATAGCGCCTGTAATAACGATATAATCGAAGTCAGTACGTACAGAAGGAATTGTAAGGGATTTCATTTCTGTAAATTTAAGATGTTTAGGACTTTCAATAATATCTGCTTGAGTTACTGTTGCTAAATCTTTGTTAGGATCAAGCTTAATCCAACCGATTTTTTGCAATAACGCATAAGCACGAGCCATGTTGGATGCATCATTAGGTACAGCAATAGTGTCGCCATCTGCTACTTGATCTAATGATGTTTTAGATCCACTAAAGATACCTGCTGGCACTGTTGGAATCGGTGTTAATGCTACAAGATGACCATTTTGTTTTTCGTTAAAGTTTTTCATGTATGCTGTATGTTGTTCAACGTTAAAGTCAACCTCACCATCACTTAATACTTGGTCAGCTTGTACCAAATCAGACATATCTACGCCTTTAAAGGTATAGCCTTGTTTCTCCAAAATTGGTTTTACACCTTTTTCAAATAATTCAGAGTAAGGGCCTTGAGATTTACTGTAGGTTAACTCTTTTTTTGCACCATTATCGCTATTATTAGAACCGCAGCCGGCGATAAAAGCTACGCTAAATACTAATGCCGCACCAAGGGCAAGAAGCTTTTTAAATTTCATAGTATTTTCTCCTATACTTTCACAATCAATATAACTAAAATCTATTTCATCAAATTAGGAACGACGCGCACGACGTGCAAAGTAGTTGCCTATTGTTTGAATAATTTGAACAAAAATAATTAAAATAATAACGGTAAATAACATCAAAGGGAAGTTCAACCGTTCATAGCCATAGGTAAGCGCCAAATCACCTACGCCGCCAGCACCAATAGCACCAGCCATAGCAGTAGCACCGATAAGACCAATAGTACCAGTCGTAATCGATAAGATAAGAGATCCTTTTGCCTCAGGCAACAAGAAATGCCAAATCACTTCAAAATGAGAGGCTCCCCATCGATTGCGCAGCCTCGATAATGCCTTTATTAACCTCTAAAATAGAGTTTTCAAAGAGTCGAGCCAGATAAGGCGCAATAAATATAACAAGCGGTACGATGGCCGCTGTTGTACCAACACGCGTTCCTACAATCATCTTTGTGAGCGGCAATATAAATACCATTAAGATGATGAACGGCACAGAGCGCACAATATTAACAATAGTATTCGTAATCGTATAGACAATACTGTTTTTCACGATACCATTTGGATTTGTTACCACTAAGGTAACCGCAATAATCAGCCCTAGTACGGTGCCAATGAACAGGGATAAGAACACCATATATAGGGTTTGCTCTGCTGCTAATAATAACTGCGATCCTGGAACACCAAGTTCTTGCATGAAGAAATCCATTATAGTGTCACCTCCTGCCATTCAATACCTTGACCGATAAGATACTCTTTTACCTTACCCATCTCAAGATCATCACCAATAAACTGAACAATGAATATACCAAGTACAGTATGTTCTAACTCTGTTACCGTAGCAAATAATACACTCGTTTCTAAATCAAAGGTTTTATTAATATGATATAGAACATTATCTGTCGTATTATTCCCTAAGAAATGCATCTTAAGAATTGTGTATGGCCTTTTATCACAAGCTAATGTATGTTTCACTGTTGATGGAATTTCATCAGGAATTACAGTCCTAACAAATCGCTTTGTTGTTTCGTATTTAGGTTTACTAAACACCTCAAGTACAGATCCGCTCTCTATGAGCTTTCCATGCTCCATAACTACAACTCGATTACATATTTTCTGAATTACATCGATCTCATGAGTCACGATAACTACTGTTACTCCTAGTTCACGATTAACACGTTCTAGTAATTGTAATATAGATTCTGTCGTATCAGGATCTAGAGCGCTGGTTGCTTCATCACAAAGCAATATGGATGGATCTGTAGCTAATGCACGGGCAATACCAACGCGTTGTTTTTGACCACCAGATAATTCTCCTGGATATGCATTTGCTTTATCGCCCAAATCAACAAAGTCTAATAAGGTTTTAACTTTTTTATCAATGTCGGATTTTGGCACCTTATTAAGAATTAGTGGGATAGCCACATTATCATACACCGATTTAGCATTCAACAAATTGAACTGTTGAAACAACCATACCGATGCGCTTACGGACCTTTCTAAGCTCATTAAAACTTAAACCATTGATATTCACACCATCTATTTCAACATGACCAGAGGTAGGTACCTCTAAGGCATTAATCATGCGAAGCAGTGTAGATTTACCAGCTCCACTAAAGCCAATAATGCCAAATATATCGCCTTTTTCTATGGTAAAGTTTACATCAGATAATGCAGTAACCTTTTGCATATTAACGTCAAACTCTTTCGTTACATTTCGTATAGCAATCACTGTACCACCTCTTTCCCTACAAATTAGTAGGAATTAATGTCTTTTCTAAAACATATCTTTAAAGTATGTTTTAATTGTATACTTAGATTACTACAATTTATAATGACTGTCAAACACAAAAAAGAACCTCAAAACTAAATGAACTGCACCTCCAAAAATTGTGTCCAAAATTTGGGGTGCAGTTCAAAAAAGGTTGAGGTTCTTTTATTTATCTATATCGATTAAATAAGTACAATGATCCTAGTATAATTGGCGCTCCAATATAGAGTCCCATATTAGGATATTCTCCTAATAAAAAGGCTGCTACTACGGCTGCCACGATTGGCGAAATATACATAAAATTGGTTACATCCGAAACTTTCTTCAGCATGTTCAAAGGCATAGCTCCAGAATACGAATCCTAATGCACTGGAAAAGAATGCTAGGTATACCATAGCCAGCTTCGCAGTGATTGGTGCGGCTCCAATCATTTCAATAGCATGATCTGCAAAAGGTAGTGCCATAATGGCACCTGTAAACATGGACCACATAGCGATAGTAATAGAGTTATAACCTTTCAGACTAAGCCCGCGATTTAGAATATTATAAACCGCAAACAGTATCATACCAATCAACGTCCATATAGCCCCCATTGGAATGGTCAAAGTGGAATTCCAAAGAAATAATAACGGCCACACCCATAAAAGCAGTTATGGTGAAGATCCAACCTATAGGGCGTATTTTGTCCTTATAGACTACCAATGCCATCAATGCTGTAGTCATCGGTGTCAAAGCCATAATAATACTAGATGTAGCGGCCGGTATTGTTCGCAATCCTTCATTAAAAACGACTTGGTAAACGAAGTTTCCTGTGGCCCCTAGCAGAATATATAGGCCCCACTCACGCCAAGATGTAGGTATATGTAATCCCTTAAATACACCAATAATTAGCATGAGTATAGCACCACCTACAACCCTCGCTACCGAGAGTGTCAATGCATCTACGGATTGCAATGCTACTTTACCAAAAGGAAACGCCGTAGCCCAAACGGCAATGGTGGCAGATGCCCCTAAAATGGCTTTCATACGATTTGTCATTAGCATCTACCTTTCTACGTAATTCCATAATCAATACTATCTAAATATTACCATAATAACCCCCTACAATTCCAAGAAGATCCATCACAATATATCGAATACTTTCCATTTATTGATATAAGTTTTCATTATTTAAAGATAATACAAAAATTAGTTCTTTCAAATATACACATCCAAATAAAGCAAGCTAAGTACTACACTTTCAATATATTTACATAGTGTTTTCAATATTATTAAATTACAAATAACATCTATTCTTACGAAATTTGCATAGTATGTATTGAAAATCCATATCATTTATATATTGTGAGTTTTAGATAAACATTGTACACTAGATATATCAAAATCTATAGTTATATCCATTTATGGAGGTGCAAAATGCAACATACTGCATGGAAAGATTTTAACACAGGTGTGTGGGATAAAGCGATTGACGTACGCGACTTTATCCAAAGAAACTATGTTCCCTATGAAGGGGACGACTCCTTCCTAGTTGGTCCTACAGAACGTACTACAAAATTGTGGGACAAGGTAATGAAACTATACGAAGAAGAACGCGAAAAAGGTGGCATGCTTGATGCCGATACTTCCGTGGCAACACACATCACTGCGCATGCCCCAGGATATATCGACAAAGACCTTGAAACAATCGTTGGTTTACAAACTGATAAACCTCTAAAACGCGCTATGTTCCCTTATGGCGGCCTTCGTACAGCAAAATCTGCCATCGAAGAATATGGCTTTAAAATGGATCCTCAAACAGAGGACTTCTTCAAAAAGCACCGTAAAACGCACAATGACGGCGTATTCGATGTTTACACTCCAGAAATGCGTGCCGCTCGTACAGCACACATCGTAACTGGTTTGCCAGATGCATACAGCCGTGGCCGTATCATCGGTGACTATCGTCGTATCGCTCTATACGGTATCGACTACTTAATCGAAGAGAAAAACCAAGAATTCAATATCACTATGGGTGATATGCTTGAGGACATAATCCGAGACCGCGAAGAAATCAAAGAACAAATCCGTTCCTTGAAAGGAATTGAAAGAAATGGCTGCATCCTATGGTTACGATATTTCCGAACCAGCTAAAGATGTTAAAGAAGCTATGCAATGGATTTACTTTGGCTACCTTGGCGCTATCAAAGAACAAAATGGTGCCGCTATGTCCATCGGCCGTAACTCTACATTCCTCGATATCTACGCTGAACGCGACCTTCGCAACGGCACATACACTGAAGAACAAATCCAAGAATTCGTAGATCATTTCATCATGAAATTGCGTATGGTTCGCTTTGCACGTATCCACGAATACAACAACTTGTTCACAGGCGACCCTGTTTGGACTACGGAATCTATCGGTGGTATGGGTACTGACGGCCGTACATTGGTTTCCAAAATGTCCTTCCGTTACCTACATACATTGACTAACCTTGGTCCTGCTCCAGAACCAAACCTCACTGTATTATGGTCCCCTCGCATGCCTATCGGCTTCCGCCGTTTCTGTGCGAAGTTATCTATCGAAACATCTTCTATCCAATACGAAAACGACGAATTGATGCGTCCTAACTCCGGTGATGACTATGCAATCGCATGTTGCGTATCTCCAATGCGTATTGGTAAAGAAATGCAATTCTTCGGCGCTCGTTCTAACCTAGCAAAATGCTTGCTTTATGCAATCAACGGCGGCGTTGACGAAAAACTTAAGAAACAAATCGGGCCTAAATACCGCCCTATTACATCCGAATACTTAGACTTTGACGAAGTATGGGAAAAATTCGACGACATGATGGAATGGTTGGCAGGCGTATATGTAAACGCATTGAACATCATTCACTACATGCATGATAAATACGCTTATGAAAAACTAGAAATGGCATTGCATGACCGCAAGGTAACTCGCTGGTTTGCAACTGGCATTGCTGGTTTATCCGTAGTAGCTGACTCCTTGTCCGCTATTAAATACGCTAAGGTAAAACCTATTCGTGACGAAAACGGCATTGCAGTTGATTTCGAAATCGAAGGTGAATTCCCTAAATATGGTAACGATGACGATCGTGTAGATAGCTTGGCTTCCATGGTTGTTTCCACATTCATGAACAAGGTGCGTAAACACCCTACATACCGTCAATCCGTTCCTACTATGAGCTTGTTAACAATTACTTCTAACGTAGTATATGGTACTGCAACAGGTTCCACACCAGATGGCCGTAAGGCTGGTGAAGCTTTCGCTCCTGGTGCTAACCCTATGCATGGTCGTGACTCTCACGGTGCCGTAGCTTCGTTGTCTTCCGTTGCAAAAATGCCATGGCGCGATTGCTCTGACGGTATTTCCAATACCTTCTCCATCGTTCCAGACGCATTAGGTAAATCTGGTGAAACATTTGTATCCGTAGGCGATTTTGATATTGAGTTAGACCCTTCTCAATTGCCTAACAGCAATACAAACTTCGCTTGCAGCGAACCAAATGTTACTATAGAGGAAGATAAATAATCTTCCGCCGTATTGTATGCTTTCACCGGCATCAGTACTCATATTTTGGTTGAAAGGAGGAATACCCATGAGCAACCAACAACAAGTGGATAACTTGGTAGAATTATTGGATGGCTACTCCCAAAAGGGCGGTCACCATTTGAACGTTAACGTGTTCACTCGTGAAACATTGTTAGACGCTCAAAAACATCCTGAGTTGTATCCTCAATTGACTGTTCGTGTATCTGGTTATGCAGTACACTTCAACAAATTGACGAAACAACAACAAGATGAAGTTATTTCCCGTACATTCCATCAACAAATCTAATCGAGGTTTTCTATGACAGGACGTATTCATTCACTAGAAACGATGGGTACGGTTGATGGTCCAGGCATGCGCATGGTGGTATTTCTTCAAGGATGCCCCATGCGTTGTGCCTATTGCCATAATCCAGACACGTGGAATGAAGAAAGCCAAGAAGCTAAGTTTATGACCGTCGAAGAGATTTGGCAGCAATACGAACGTAACCGTCAGTTCTATACGAACGGTGGCATTACTGTCACAGGTGGGGAAGCATTGATGCAAATTGACTTTGTCATCGAGCTTTTCACATATTTTAGTGAAAGAAACGTCCATACCTGTTTAGATACAAGTGGAATTTGTTTTGATCCCCACCAAGAGGTGGCATACCGTAAGTTACTGAGCGTAACGAGTCTCGTCATTTTGGATATTAAGGACATCGATCCTACTGTCCACAAATGGCTAACCGCACAGCCTTTAGAACCAATCCTTCAATTCGCAAAACTGACAGCTGATGTAAATGTGCCGATTTGGGTGCGTCACGTGGTGGTACCTACTATTACAGACAACGCAGATCGTCACTATAGGCTAGGCTTTTTCTTAGGCTCACTACGCAACTTACAGGCCGTCGACTGTTTACCATATCATGTGATGGGTGTTGCTAAATACAAGGAATTAGGTATCACTTACCGCCTTGATGGCATCCCGGCCGCTACAAAGGATTTAGCTGCCAAAGCGAGCAAAACCGTTGTAGAAGGCATAAAAGCATATCGTAGACATTGGTGGTGTCCCATCAAAACACCAACTAATCATAATCAAGTTTGAGGATAACTACCTCCCTTGATATATATACTATATATATTAAAAACTTGATCTATGATCTAGCCCTAAACGAAAATAACCCCTGACCACACAACCGGTCAGGGGTTATTTGTCTATCTATTAAGAGACCACATTAATAGGTTCACCTTTCAAAAATGCTTGTACATTATCACGAATAATGCCTACCAAGCGTTGACGTGTTTCAAGGCCTTTCCAGCCCATATGAGGTGTGATAATAACATTATCCAGTGTATATAGAAGGGCTATCCTCTACTGGAGGTTCCACCTCTTGTACATCAAGGCCAGCACCTGCGATGCGTTTAGCAACTAAAGCTTCACATAAATCAGCTTCATTAATAAGTGCACCACGACCAGTATTAATGATGACTGCCGATGATTTCATCTTAGCAATTGTATCCTTATTAATCATATGTTTAGTTTGCTCATTCAATGGGCAATGTAAGGTAATATAATCACTATGTTCTAGTAATTCATCAAGGCTTACATAACGAATGCCATCTCCATCAGCCTTTGGTGTGCGCGTATGAACCAAGACATTCATACCTAGTGCTTTTGCTACTTTGATAACTTCCATACCGATGTGACCAGCACCAACCACACCTAGGGTTTTACCATTTACTTCTGTATGGCTCACTTGTAGATATTTTGTAAAATTACTACGGTCACCTTTAGCGAGCATACCGATTTGTTGCTGCATAGTAGATGAAAAATTGAGAAGCATCATAATCACAGTATGTGCCACACGTTCCGTACTATATGCAGGGATATTGCACACCGTAATTCCTTTTGCACGCGCCGCATCAAGGTCGATATTATTATATCCAGTACCCGCTTCTACGATGAGTTTTACTGAGTCAGGAAATTGTGAGAGTAAATCCGCCCCTACTGGCAATTCTTTGGTCACCACCACACGAGCCCCTTGAATACGTTCAATAACTTCTTCATTAGTGCTATCGTCATAGACTTGTACATCATTTGATAAAACAGAAAAATCTAGTAAATGATCGTAGTTCATCTTGCTAGCATTAACTACTACAACTCGTTCGTTCATCATATCCTCCTCTATGTTTCTATGATTTGTGAAAGCATCTTATATATTAATTATACTACAAGCTACTACATATTATATGCTAATTCATCATGGCCTATGCATATAAAGACTAATCTCATCCTAGAATAGTAAGTAGAAATGAAATTTTAGCATAAACTTTCACAAAAACTATTGTTTAATTCCCTAAAAGTTATACAATAAAAGTAATGTATTTTAGGAGTGAAATGATCATGAGACCAACATATTTAACGATTGATACAAGCTTGGTTCGCGAGAACCTACGCAAAATAAAAGACAGCCTCCCTGAGTGGAGTACATCCACAGCAGTTATCAAGGCCAATGGCTATGGTCACGGTAGCGTTATGATGGGACGTATCGCTGTTGAAGAAGGTTATGAATCCTTAGCTGTCGCGATTCCAGAAGAATCTGTACCACTTCGCAATGCTGGTATTATGGTTCCTATTTATCTATTGGGCCTTACAAGACCACAATCCTTTGAACTTGTAGCGGATACCAATTCTATTCCTGCTGTTTGCGAATCCACAGATTTAGAAGCTCTTAACAAGGTGGCCGACAACCACGATATGATTATTCGTGTCGCCGTAGCCGTTGATACAGGCATGCATCGCATAGGCATTAAACCAGAAAACGCGGTAGAATTCATTAAGCGCATTGAATCCTATCCAAATCTTGCAGTAGACGGATTCTTTTCACACATGAGCAATGCCGATGCAGCAGATCAAAGCCACGCCCATGGCCAAGCACAAAAATTCCATACAATGGTGGACGAGATCCGTGCGCCTTTAGACCTGATGCGGACTATCGCTTTTCCCTGGCAAACAGTGCCGGCCTACTATCCGTAAAGGATAGTCTCTTCACAGATGCACGACCAGGTATCATCCAATACGGCATCATGCCATCTCTCGATGTACCAAACCGATTAGGCCTCAAACCAGTCCTATCCCTCCACAGTGAAGTCGTACACGTGCAACATCTCGAAGCAGGCGAAGGCATTGGTTATGGTTCTACCTATATTACTCCAGAGCCGATGACAATCGCTACTATTCCTGTAGGCTACGCCGACGGTTATCCACGCAGCCTATCCAATCGTGGTACCGTCCTCATCCAAGGTACCCGTTGCCCTGTAGTAGGACGTATTTGTATGGACCAATTCATGGTGGCTGTACCTGATACGATTACGGTTAAACCAGGCGACAAGGTTGTACTATTGGGTTCTCAAGGTCATGAAAGCATCTCTGCCCTTGAAATTGCAGCCCTCGCCTCCACCATTCCTTATGAAATCTTCTGTGGCTTCTCTGATCGCGTGCCACGACAATACATATAACACAAAAAGGATGACATTGATGATTCCAATGTCATCCACAAAAGTAAAAGCACCACCGAAAATTCGGTGGTGCTTTTTTTCTCCTATACCATACACATATGGATTGTGTGTGTTGTGTGTATTGTGTGTTGTGAGAGAGAGATATTTATATACATCATGTATATACTTATGAATTGGGAGGGAACCCTTCATAAGGAGGCCCTAAGGCGACAGACGGCATAGGAGAGAGTCAATGTATGTCTGAACCACCAAAGGGCCCGCATCGGGGTGCACTGGGAGATTTATGCACCCCAAGGCGCCGATGGGATGACGCGATGCATGTGTATTGGTATAGTAGATTATTTATGAGCTTTATCTGCTTTTTCAGCCTTTACAGCTGGAGCAGATTGAGCTTTTTTGTTGGATTTTACAACCTTAGTTGTTTTATGGTCTTTTTTATCCGCTTTTATAACCTTTGTTGTTTTTGCATCCTTTTTATCTGCTTTTGCAACTGCAGGAGTTGTATCAGCATCCATGGACGCAGCTGCAGGATTAGCTACAGCAGGAACTACGACAGGTTGTGCATTTTCGTTTACTGCAGGTTTTGCAGTTTCAACTACTGCAGGTTTAGTATTTTCATTTGCTACAGGTTTAATAGCTGCAGACACATCAATTTTTGGTGCTTCCACTTTATCAGTAGATACAGTTGTATCAGCTTTAACTACAGGGGCTGTTGTAGCAGGAGTAACTGCTTGTACAGGTGTTGTTGCTTCTTGTTTTACTACTGGTGCAGTTTGTACTGCTTCTTTAACGACCGGCACAGGTTGTACTTGTGGGGCTTCTGCTGCATAAGCAACTACGCTAGTGCCTAATACACCAGCTACTGCCAATGCAAGGCTAGTTCTTACGATAGATTTCTTCATCATGTCCTCCTAAGTTTCAAATAGTTAATCGCATATAGGTTATATTACTTAACCTAGCTACAATCACATCTGTTTACCACCTAGGCCTATGGCGACTAACTGAGACCATCTTAGCCACCGCGTATGAGATGGAAATTAAGATATCTGAACTACCCAATTTATTGCATGAAATATATATGAATTTTTGGCTAAATTTCTATAGAATTTTTACAAACACGATTCATGAATTATCAATTCATATTATGGCTGATAATTTCTATGAAAGCCCATGCTATATAACAAAATGCAAGCTATCAAATATCAATTTTTTCAATATAATACAAAGCTAGATAATTCATGAGTAAATTTTTAGAAAAAACTCCGCACATACAAAAAAGCCACATGAACCGACCCCTTAATGTTAGACCAAAAATCTTAACGTTAAGGATGTCGGTTTTTCTAAAAAATTACTTCCGTTTTTACTTCCACTAAGTATATATTATCGGAAGTGTATGTTTTCCTATGCCTGAAAAGCATAGACTATTAATGAGAATGAGTGAGTATCTAATACTTTACAAAGTTATTGATAAGTTGTAATATAATAAATGACTAAAGAAAGAAATAATTTGCATCGCTTAATGCAAAAGAAAAAGACGGTACTGAGAATACCGTCTTTTTTATATGTGCTAGTTACTTGCTAAGATATCTATCTAGCCACTTGCAGATGTAGTGACAAGTTACACCTGCTACGATAGATACTATTAAAGAAAGAAATAATTCTAGCAACGCTAAACCCCCTTTCTGTTACCAGTCTAGGGAAGTAACACTCATAGTATAGCACAGAAACAAGGGGCTATTTTGTTACAGCCCCTTCATTATTTTGATAACTATTTAATTACATACGAACAGCAAGCATAACTAGGCCTACTAATATACCGACAAAAACTACTGGAACAAGACTTGCTAAAATGCCGATACCAAAAGTTGAAAGACGTCTTTTTTCTATTTGACGCGCCACAAGGGTCAAGCTCACCCAGAACCCCCAAATATAGGCCACCACTTGGAGTATCCAATAAGAGAATCCAATAATATATAAGATAATATCAGGTGCATAAACATCTAAATTAAGGCCATTAACAATAAGAACTAGAATCGCTTGAACAATGGATAAAATAAGGGATATTACCATAGAATATGCACCTTGGTACCAACAAATCTTTAATATAGACTCATAATTAGTATGAGCCCCAAATTTATTAGCTATTTGACTGAAAATAACTGAGTAAATGGCTAATACTGCAAATGCCATTAATGCATAAAAAACTACTGTAAAAATACCTGCTCCAGCCATGACACCTAAAATAACACCTAGCTGTAAAGGTGAATTGCCTAAAAAATAAGACAGTCCAAAGCCCAGACTCCAACTTACCAAAAGGTTAATAACAAGCATCCCTATAGAACAGGCAAAGCCTCTTTGAATAGTGCCAAATTCAACAATCTCCGGAATTCCACGTTTAAAAGGCTCTCTAATAAGAGCCCAAAGATCTAAATACCATTTTCGTTCCATATGTTTCTCTCCTAATACATCTAAATCACATTTATTTTTATTATTGTATCATATCAGCTTTTTTAATTAAATATAAATTTATTATAAATTATACAACTAAATAGATATGTAAAAAATAATAGATACTTGAAAGTTATCTATCAACATTTCAAGAACTAAAAGAGGCTGTAACAAAATAGCCCCTTAAACTAAAAAAGTTATTAGTTGATTTTAGGGTTATAGGACAAAAAAGCAGTACTACTGGGCGCCCGACTCAGAGTGGCAATAGCCAAGCGGTCGGTCAAATGACCAGTAATACTGCTTTTGATACTATAAGTATAAAAAACATATCGAACCATGAATATCTAAGAGTATCAATAGAGTAGGTACTATCTATATTTGTTTAATCTATCCTATTCATTGATACTCACAGAAATTCATAAAATTAGATGGAGCTGATAATAGGATTCGAACCTACGACCTACTCATTACGAATGAGCCGCTCTACCAACTGAGCTATACCAGCATGTGTATAGTAACATCCTACTCCTATTGCAGTAAGATGTCAAATACACCTATTTTACGCCTTTTACAGATACGAGTTCACCTGTGAAAGCGTCTACATGCACTTCAATTTCTTGATGATTAGCGGCACCAAATGCTACATCGTATACAAAACGACCTTTTTCATTTTTTACAGACCAGCTATTAAGGCTAGTTGCTTGGCCTTTTGTTTGAGCAAAGGCAAAGTTTACAACTGCGTCTGGCGTTAAAATACGAGTAGGATCAAAGGCCTTTTTCTCTAAACTAACCTTGTATGCGCCTTCTTTTGTTTCACCAATTTGATTTGTATTATAGTTGTATTTCAACTCATATTTACCTGTTGAATCAAAGCCTTCAACTTCATATTTAATTTGACCATCTTCGCCATCAAATGCAATTTCTGTAATCGCTGCTTTTGGATGTTGTTGAATGAAAGCATTGAGCAATGTATTGGCGCCTACAATAGCTGCATGATTAGCATCAACAACTGCTACTGTCGGTTGTACCGGTACAATACTAGCCGCATCAACAACTGGTGCATTTACCCCAAATGCCGCTGCTAGTGCCAATGCAATACCGCCTTTTACGAATATAGATTTCATAAGTTCCTCCTACATAAATAGTATTAGTAAATATTCAATATACTACTATTATACACAATAGTTAGGACTTTCACGAACAAAATCATAATCTAAAATAACACCCACGAATAGATAGCATATGTTACAATTTAATTAGTAAAATAGTAGTTAATAATATATGCAAGTGAGTACTATGATTTCTTTATATCCAATCTTTTACCATACATTTCAATGCAAAGCCGATCAATGTCATCATACATGTTGTCAAAAGTGGACTATCGATGTAGATGAGGAGACGGCTAAATTATATCAAACACTGCCTACACCATTAGGTGAAGACCTACGGAAATTTATGACCGTCGATGACGAAGGCTATTATTTCATGTTTAGCGACAAACAGCCTACCTGTCCGTTGCTACGGGAAGATGGATTGTGCCGCGTGGTCTTAGAACTAGGCGAAGATAGTTTATGCGATACCTGTCATATGCATCCGCGGTTCTATAAATATATCGAAAACCTCGAGCTCTGTGGCGTCGGTCTATCCTGCGAAGAATCGGTAGAAAAGTTACTAGCTACCGAAGGCGATCAATTGCTATTCACCATCGAAGATGATGACGGCGAATTTACTGCTGAAGACCGTCCCGTACTCGAAAATATCTTTGACCTCTTAGCATTAGGTATTAATCCTGCTATTTGTCAGTTTACACTCAATCATTCTATCCACTACTGCCAAGAGTTAGTTACTGTATATAAAAAAACGGAGCCTATCGATGAGGAATGGACAAAACAACTAGCCCATTTAGAGGCCATGCTGTCATCGACAACGGCATCAACTACGATGGACTTACTTAAGGCTGACACCATCGATGTATCCGCACTTAACAAGGTGTATCAATACATCTTATACCGCCAAATTGATATGCTTGCAGAATACTCGTTAGAAAGCCTTGTGCGATACGCCTTTGACGCCACAGTATTCATCGCATTGCTAACACATCAATTCGGAAATCTGCCAGAACAAATCAGACGATGGTCTGAACAAATCGAATACGATGAAGATAACGTAGCATTCTTATTTAATGAATATGAAAACAACAACCATGACAAATAAGAAATTATCGGGCAAGTCATGTTAGTTGCTATATAACGATGAAAAGACACATTCCAAAAAACGGAATGTGTCTTTTTAAAATAGTAGTATGCCTAAAAATTTTATGCCTACCCAGATGATGTACGCACCGCATATAACGAGAAGTCCTTCAAAGGCATTGCCCGAAACGGAGGCCCCCACAATACGTCCTACCACGGTGATTAAGGACATGGTAAGAAGAAGGCAAATAATCGTAAGAAATATGCCCAATAACAACACGAGGACGACAGGAGCTTTAGCGAAAGCAAAGAGTACACCAATGCTCAACATATAGATACCGATTACCACTTGCGCATAGGCAATACAGTGGAATACACCGGTTAAAATAGTCATCGTATAGCAATGACGAGCACGCCATAATGCATAGCCGCTGATAAGTATAGCCATAACTAAAGCTTTCACAATCAGCAATAGCCATCTGCTCACATCCCAAAGAGGTGTCGTCGTACTCAACTTTTGTAACAATCCATTGATTTCAATGATATTAACCATAGGAAGTTGTTCAATTTTCATAAATGTTGTGGGATTCATGATGAAGTGTTTCATAGCCTCCGCATATACCGAATCACCTATAGCGGTGAATTGGTAACATATAACGGCTAGCACCATCATCACGACTAATTGAGTTATGCTGGTACGTTGACGATATATGCGTACGCCATCCGTATCGATAGGCCCTACTAATCGATCAAAGAATTCAATCATATGTCCTCTTAATACTTATTAATACAACACAATACAAAGTATGCGTCAATGCACATAAATAGTACATTATTTCATGAAACGCTCATTCATTATAACATAAAAGCAAGGTATAGAATATACCTTGCTTTTAATTTTATTATATTTTTATGTTATAAATAGTTTAATTTTACTCATAAAAAGTTATTGCAAACTTCCTAAGATTTTAGTCAAATTATCATCCATTCGTTCAAGATATGTTTTATCGTCTTCCTTGCTTTCGATAGTATAAATAGTTTCTACCTTAGCGCCTACTTCTTGAGCTAATGTCTTAGATACTTCTGGACTAGCCATTTCTTCTGCGAAGATTGTAGTAATCTTGTTTTCCTTGCAGTATTCGATGAGTTTAGCCAATTGTGCCGCATTTGGTTCACCTTCTGCAAATACATCTTCTACGCTATTTTGCTCTAATCCAAAGTCACGGCATAGATATGCAAAAGCAGCATGACCGGTTACAAAGTTTTTGTGTGGAGCTTTTGCAAATTGACCTTCGTATTTTTGAATCATCGCATCTAGTTTTGCTACATAATCATTGTAGTTCTTTTCGTAATAATCCTTATTAGCAGGATCTACCTTTACCAATGCATCCTTAATATTTTTAACTTCGATCTTAGCATTTTTCAAAGACAACCATGCATGAGGATCTTCTGCGCCATGTTCTTTAATTTCGTCAGGATCTGTGTTTTTAATAGCCTCTACACCGTCAGATGCTTTCACAGATACAAGTTTGTCATTTTTAGCCGCATCAATCGCTTGTTGCGCCCAAGGTTCCATGCCGAGTCCGTTATAAACAAATACTTGCGCTGATGCTAATTGTTTCATATTCTCTGGTTTTAATTCAAAGTCATGTGGTTCCGTACCATCTGGAATAATCGTAGATACCTCTACCTTATCGCCACCGATAGCCTTCGCAAATTCAGACATAGCATTAAAACTTGTTACCACTTGGATTTTCTTACCTGCTTGTTCCTTTGGCGCATCATTACCACAGCCTGCAAATAGAGCAGCCATCAGCACGCCAACTACTAACAATACCAGTTTCTTGACCATAGTAGGCCTCCTTTTTTCTAAATCCTGAGTGCTCATGCTATTATAGTATATATAGTATTCTTTAATTGCAGTTGCGACTCAGTTGCATTTGTAATATAGTTATAGTATAAACGTAGTAATAATTTTGTCAATCAGAAAAGTGGTTTTTATGTTATCAATTCAACATCTTTATTTTTCATACCAAGGTCAACCGCCCTATGTGCTAAATGATTTAAACGTAGAGGTGCATAGCGGTGATTATATTTCCATCGTAGGCGACAATGGTTCTGGTAAAAGCACCCTCTTGCGCCTTATTCTAGGTTTTCTAACGCCTGTAAAAGGTTCCATCACATGTAACACGAACAATATTCGTTATGTATCACAAAAGAATGATTTCTCCCATGCTGGGTTTCCTATTACAGTCTATGAAATTCTAGATTCCTATCGCAAGCTATTGAACATCAAAGATAAGCATGAAGTGAATCGCGTTCTTGAGCTCACACATATGACAGAGTTTAAAGACCGCCTCATCAGCAAATTATCCGGCGGTCAAGCACAGCGCGTTTCTATCGCACGGGCCCTTATCGGCAGCCCAGATCTCATCATTCTCGATGAACCATCAACGGGCATCGACCGCAAGAGCCAAGAAGGTATTTATGCCCTCTTGCGCACACTAAATCAGGAACACCATATTACTATTATTTCTGTAGAGCATAATTTGGAAATGGCTCTTGCAAATTCGACAAATATCTATCACATTGCAAATGGTCAAGGTCATCTCTGTTCCCCTGAACAATATGCTTGCGAAATCATGCATAACACGGGATGCAATCCTGTAGGCCATGAAAACTGTTCCTGCTTTACAGACGTGACGGCTCAGGCTCAGGATACAACATCTAAGGAGGTGCGCCATGTTTAATTATGATTTCATGCAAAATGCCTTCTTCGTAGCAGTCTGCATTTCTCTATTATGCCCATGCATCGGTATATTTATGGTACTACGCCGGTCCAGTATGATTGGCGATACCATGAGCCACGCATCCCTCGCCGGAATTACCCTCGGTTTATTGACCAATACGAACCCTATATTAGGGGCTTTCATATTCACCGCTATCTGCGGCGCTCTTATAGAGTTCTTGCGAAAATACTTTTCTCATCATCTTGATTTAATTCTTACCATCATCTTATCTCTCAGCATCGGTACAGCCATTACCCTCATCAGTTCGGGCAAGCTGAAAGCTAACGCTAACGTGTTCTTCTTCGGTAGCATCTTAACCGTAAATACTACAGATATGATTAGCATTGCAGTACTTACTATATTATCTGTGTTAACCTTGTATTTCCTCTACAACTCACTTCTCTACATCGCCTACGATGAAGAGGCCGCACGAGTAGCGGGTGTAAAAGTGGATTTGATTAACTATGTATTTGCTATCTTAATGGCGGCAGCCGTATCTATTTCCATCAAAATCGTCGGCGTTCTCGTATTAAGTGCCATGATTGCCTTACCGGTAGCCTCTGCATTACAATTGGAAAAAGGTTTTAGAACGACCTTACTCTGCTCCATTGGATTTAGTTTACTGGCCATGATTATCGGCCTATTCGGATCCTATTATCTTAACGTGGCACCAGGTGGCTTTGTATCACTTACATCGGTATTCATCCTATTGGTAGTACTCATCATCAAGAATATTAAATCCATTATTCGGAGGATGCAATTTAGTAAATAAATAGTATGTGTACAAGAGTACATACAGTTAATAGTTAACCCATAATAGAAAGCGTTATTATGAATACAACACATTGGCCAGAAGGCATAAAAAAGACCAAACAGCGCGAAGCTATTTGGTCCGTATTAAACTCAATGGATAAACCGATTACTGCCATCGAAATTGCTGAACGATTAGGCGATGGCAGCACCACCTGGATGTCTACCATTTACCGCACCCTTGAGTTATTAGAAACAAAAGATATCGTTACACGTACCACCATCATGGGTAGCGACATGGCGTACTACGAAATTACACCCCATACGCACCGTCACTATGCGGTATGTACGAAATGTGGAACTATGATACCTCTACATACCTGCCCCGTCGTAGAAATGCCACAGGAACTTACAGATGTAGGGTTTACAGTAACAGAGCATCACCTAGAAATTGCGGGAATCTGCAAGAACTGTAAAAACAGATAAAACACCAAAAGGGCCCCTAGTCTAATGTACTAGGGGCCCTTTCATATGGGATATCTAATATTAATCTATATAGTTTTTAATCGCTTCATTGAACAATGTTACCTTATATTCGCGAATCTCATAGGTTGCCAATTGCTCCGCATAATATGCGTCGAATTGTACCGCCTCTTCTAAGTCCTCTGCTGTTCCTTGAGCGATAATAAGGCTTTCACCAGAGTTATCTGGTCTTGTGCCAAACATTAAAAATTTTCCTGCATCAAAATATGTTTTATACCAGATATGATGCTTCTCTCTCAATGCTTCGAATGCTTCCGGCGGGATGTGATTCATATCTAGCTTGATAGAAATCGTATACATAATAGGCTCCTATATCATCTTGCTTAACCACACTATATATATCCCTCTCTTACTTGTATAGTATAGCATTTTTCCAATAATGTATCCATTGCACAACAATTAACAGGGCCTAGTCGTATGTGACTAGGCCCTGTGTATTATGCATAGTATAAGATTTTATACGCTTTCACCAATTACAACATCAATGGAGCAATAACGAAACCAAGTGCTACAGAAATAGCAATGGCAAGTACGCCTGGGATGAAGAATGGGATGGTTAAATACGAGATGACCGATTCGGGTCGAACCTGTATCATCCATTTGTACAGCCCCCAAAAGTGTTGGGTATGTAGGTAGTACAAAGAGTGCAGATACGGCTGCAAAGGATGCGATAATGATATATACAGATCCCGTATTTTCCGGTGTAATACCTAAAGCAAGGATTACTGCCGGTACAAGTGCTTGTGTAGTCGCTGCTTGGCTATACAAAAGCGTACTAGCAAAGAAGAAGGCAACTGCTAACAAGAATGGATATGCCGTTACCATGCTAGAGGCCATGGCTTTAATTTCAGGGATATGACCTTTTACAAAGGTATCGCCTAACCATGCTACGCCGAGAACACAGACACAAGCAGATAAACCAGATTTGAATGTACTTGTGTTGACAAGCTGTGCTGTATCTAATTTACAGAAGAATGTAATAGCCGCTGCAATAATCATCATGAATCCGACGATGGCATCGTTTCGACCAAATATAACCGGTTTAATGATACCGATATTCTTGGAAATCGCTGTTGCATAGAATACGATACAAATGATACCAATTAAGAAGATTAATACAGATTTTTTCGCACCTGGTTTTAAATGGAAATCCGTATTCTTTTCGCGAGGTGGTGCCACATGGCCTGCAGCCAAACGTTCTTGGTAAACAGGATCAGAGGACAAATCATTGTTCGTAAAGGTCGACATGATAAAGGCAGTAATCATAACCGCAATAAATGTTGTGGAAATACAAATACCAATCAATGTTGGATAGCTAACACCGAACGGTTCAAGGAATCCGCTCATAGCAACAACCGCTGCGGATACAGGGCTTGCGGTAATACCGATTTGGCTGGCTACAACGGCAATCGATAGTGGTACGGACGGCTTGATATTCTCGCTCTTTGCAACCTCTACAATTACAGGAATCATAGAAAATGCCGTATGACCTGTACCAGCTAAGATTGTCAAGAAATACGTAACTGTAGGAGCTAAATAGTTGATGTGTTTAGGATTTTTACGCAAGATATTTTCCGCAATGCGTACTAAATAATCTAAACCACCAGCCAACTGCAATGCACAAATTGCGGCAATGGCTGACATAATGATTAAGGATAACATCCCATGGGATTTGCCCTGGGAACATCCCCATACCGAGGCTCAGCAATACGACACCGAGGCCGCCAGCATAGCCGATGCCCATGCCACCGAGGCGTACGCCCAAGAAGATGGCACCGAACAAAATAATGACTTGCATAATTACATAAATGTCCATACGATGACCTCCTTTGAATATCTATAATGCTATACATATATAGTATCATAGATATGCAGAATAATCATCGTATTTTGAGAATGTATAGAATATATTTTACATTATGCAAGTAAAATGCTTTTTATTATAGAATGATTGGCTTCAAATCTTCTAATACGCCCTCTTCTTCTGTGGCACGTTTAATACTTTCACCTACGATGCGAACCATGTCTTCCAATTGTTCCACTGTGGATGCCAATGGTGGCATAAGGATAACCACATCGCCGATTGGACGGCAAATAAGGCCTTGTTCACGAGCTAGAACGGCAACCTTTGCACCTACCGCATCATTTGGGCGATACGCTTCGTGAGTAGCAACGTCCTTTTCAAGTTCAATACCTACAATAAGACCTCGTTGACGTACTTCTTTAACATGTTTTAACTGTTCGATAGGTTTTAGTGCCTTTGTGAAAGCCTCAACCTTCGCAGACAATCCCTTCGATAACCTTTTCATCGCGGAATACTTTCAATGAAGCCAATGCAACAGCACATGCCAAGGCATTACCGGTGTAGGAATGGCCATGATAGAATGTTTTCTTTTCTTCAAATGTACCAAGAAATGCATCGAATACGCGTTTTGTAGTCAATGTAGCAGGCCAATGGCAAATAACCACCCGTAATCCCTTTGGATAAGGTCATAAAATCAGGCGATACGCCTTCATGTTCACAAGCAAAGAATTTACCTGTACGACCAAAGCCTGTTGCCACTTCATCAACGATGAGGAATACATCATATTTGGCAGTTAACTCACGAACGCGTTTTAAATAGCCGTGAGGCATAACAAGCATACCAGCCGCAGCTTGCACTAATGGTTCCATAACGAGAGCTGTAATTTCGTCTCCTTCTTCATTGAGGATACGTTCCAATTCTGCTAAGGAATCTTCAAATGCTTTATCTCGATCTGCTACATCACGGTATACACCAGGGCTTGGCAAGGTTAAAGGTTTGAACAACAAATTATGGAACACTTGATGGAACAACTGAATCCCACCTACGGATACAGTACCTAATGTATCTCCATGATAGCCCGCATTGAGTGCAATAAATTTCGTTTTCTTTGTTTGACCTACTAATTGACGGTATTGGTACGCCATCTTAATAGCGACTTCAATAGCCGTACTACCATCATCGGATAAGAATACCTTTTCCAAACCTTCTGGTGCCAGTTCAACTAATTCTTTACACAACTGCGCTGACGGAGGGCTCACCAATCCGAGCAATGTACTATGCGCAATCTTATCAACTTGATCCTTCAACGCTTGATTAAGCACAGGATGATTATGGCCATGAATATTAACCCACAAGGATGATACACCATCATAATACTTTTTACCCTTGTCATCGATCAAATACACGCCTTCACCGCGTTCGATAACTACAGGTTCTTGTGCTAACCAGTCTTGCATTTGTGTAAATGGATGCCATACAAATTCGTGGTCCCATTGTGCAATTTGTGAAAGTTGTTTCTCTGCCATCATAACACCTCATACTTAAGATTTTATATCTATACTATCTACTTAATTCCAGATTCCTTGTATATGGAGCTTTCACTAAATGCCCCATACAGTTTGCCAAATCTTAGCCGAATCTAAGAACGAACGCCCCCAACCAAGCTTGATATGCGCTTGATTAGGTCCTTGATATGGAGGAAGTACACCGAGCACCGGAATACCGGTATACCGTTCCATATCCTCAATATTCGTCTTTAATAAGAATGGATCCACCACAGTCGTATCATTTACAATGATTCCTTTTACATCAATATGATGCTGTTTTGCATACTCATACGTTAACACAACGCGATTGATAGAACCTAGACGCCCATCAGCAACCAACATGGCAGGGTATGTAATATCTGTCATAAGATTTGTAAACGTAATATCCTTAGTAAGAGGCGTTGTAATTCCACCAGCCCCTTCTACAAATGTAATATCATGTTGATTTACAACCCTTTTCACATGATTTACAATCTCTGGATAATCGATGTCCACACCGGCCAACTCTGCCGCCAAACGCGGTGAATAATCCCCTGCCAATGCAATAGGATTCACCTCGCGACGACGGGACTCAGGAATACCTACAGACTGCATCAAATAGGTAGCATCCTTACTTTCAAGACCCATGCATATTTCATCTTCATCCATCGTTCCGCATTGAGAAAACGGAACCGCACTAGACGACACAGGCTTAATCATGCCTACATCAAAACCATCATCTACTGCTAAGGCCCCAAGCAAACCTGTGACAAACGTCTTACCTACATCCGTATCCGTACCAATAATAGAAACACCTAACTGTCTCATACGAGCACCTCTTTACCATATCAAATCAGCATTAACAACTATGCATATATAATTAGTTGACAATTTAATTACAGTATAAAACTTACAAATAGAACAGTCAACTATATACAATCTATACAGGTTGACAATTTTCAGCTATAGCAAGAGCCCCCCATACCCTCGCAGCGACATTCCACTCTTAAATATAGAGAGATTCCGCTATATTGAGCGGGTAAGCATAACCCAATGAGACTAGTTTACACGCAAAGTAAATAGAAATAGAGGGTCCCTTTCCACAGCGACTTTGGCCCTGCGAAGGCCGTAGGCCGGAGTGTCACGGCCCGGCCGGTTTTCTCTTTCATTAAATACAGAGGAATTCCGCTACATTGTGGTTATGAGAAAACTCGATAGGGCCTAATTACATCTATAGTTATAGCAAAGAGCCACGCATACTCTCGCGCGACTCTCCCTCGCTTAGGCATGACCCGATGAGGCTTATTTACATCAAATGCAAATAGAAACAGAGATAACCTTCCCGCAGCGACTTTGGCCCTGCGAAGGCCGTAGGCCGGAGTCAGACCCGGCCGGTGGAGCGAGGAAAGGTTATCTCTGTTTCTATACCAAAATTTGCAATTGTAAACAAGCTCATCGGGTTATCAAATTAAACCTCAATATAGCGGAATTCCCCTGTATCAGGATCCATCATCCCCCCGTAGAATCCCATGCCTCTTGGGAATAATGGATGGTGACGCAAGAATTTAACTGTATAGCGTACATTTTCTTCAGAAATGTGGAAACGGTCCATCCAATCGATAAGACCTGGTTCAATCATGCGAATCGCATCTTCATTAATGCCTTTGGCTTTCATAGATTCCATAAATTGTTCTGCGGAAAAGTCAATCATACCACAGTTTTCATGACCGATGACGATTACATCTTCGATGCCCATGCCGTATGTAGACACAAGCAAGCTCTGAACGATGTTATCAATCGGTTGCGTTACGCTGTTGCCGGCCGTCTTAATGGTGATAACCTCGCCGCGATCAAATCCCAAGGATTCTTCGAGCATCCCCACTAAACGCGTATCCATACATGTTACAATGGCTAATTTCTTTGTAGGATGACTAGTTAACCCCTTTTGAGCAAGCTCAGGATGTTTAGCTACATATTCTTTGTTTTTTTCAATGATACCATTAATATCAATCATAATGCACCTCGCATATTCTATGAGACATGTTGATGTTCTCTACGTATTTTACTAGGAATCATATGTCATTAAGTATAATTATCCCGTATAAGATTATATAAAACTTTCACCATAAGATACAATACTATAAGCTATGTATACAAGATACTTAATGAGGAATCCCCCTCGATTAATTCCCCCGATTATGTTATTATTAAGTCGTAGTTTATTTATACATCCTGTGCGATACCACAGCGATGTATGTACCAAGTAGGTACAATTAGGAGGTTTTATGATGGGTATCAATACAAAAACACTGCCAGGCATATTGCTCTGTGCAATTCTAGCCATTCCATGTTGGCTATTAGGACAGCATTTTCATTTTATCGGCAGTCCAATCTTCGCTATTATCCTCGGTATTATTATTGGTTCTTTATTCACATCTTGGAAACGAGAAAAAACGGGCGCCGGCATTGGATTTACGTCTAAAAAAATCCTACAATGGGCCGTTATCCTTCTCGGCTTTGGTCTTAACATCACCCAAGTATTGCATGTAGGTTGGGTTTCCTTACCAATTATCATCTCAACCATTGCCACATCGCTTATCATTTCTTACATCATATTCAAAGCCACGCATATCGATTCTAACACAGCCGTTTTAATTGGTGTTGGTTCTTCCATCTGTGGTGGTAGTGCCATTGCTGCGGCGGCGCCTGTTGTGAAAGCTAGCGATCAAGATATTGCACAAGCTATTTCCGTTGTATTCTTCTTCAACGTAGTCGCTGCATTCGTATTCCCACCTCTTGGCGATGCTATTGGATTGTCTAACATGGGCTTTGGCCTCTTTGCGGGCACAGCCGTTAACGATACATCATCCGTAACAGCTACTGCTGCTGTTTGGGATAGCATGAAGGGCACAGGCACTCAAGTTCTTGAATATGCAACCATCGTTAAATTGACACGTACATTGGCAATCATCCCTATCTGTTTAGGTCTTGCTAGTTATCAAGTGTACAAAGCCAAACAAGCGGCTAAGGCAAGCGATAACGCTGAATCTGTTAATATTGCAGCTATCTTCCCTAAGTTCGTTCTTTACTTTGTCATTTGTTCTCTGATTACAACTGTATTGTCCTATGCAAATGTGGATATTCACTTCTTAGACATATTCAAAACTATTTCTAAATACTTTATCACCATGGCCATGGTTGCTATTGGGCTTAATACAAATCTTGTTAAGCTTATCAAATCTGGTGGTAGTGCCCTTGCATTAGGCGCTGCATGCTGGATTTGCATCACCCTCGTCAGCCTAGGGATGCAACATGTTATCGGTTTATGGTAAAATAGAATAAAGCTTTGTTTAATACAGAATAGATTTCTATGTAGTACTTTATAACACTACACAGGGGTCTATTCTTTTATTATATGTATCAAGTTTACCTAAACGTATCATCCATCAAGAAAGGAGGATTATCTATGTATTTCCTGCAAGGTTTATTAGTAGGTCTCGCCACGTTTGCACCGATTGGGATGCAAAATCTATTTATCATTAATACGGCCCTCGTCCAACCATTGCCACGTATCCTGTTAACTATCACTATCATTGGTCTATTCGATATGACCTTGAGTACGGCGGCCTTTTACGGCATTGGGGCGCTCCTCGAGGCATGGCCAGTCTTCAACCTGATCATTCTCATTGCAGGCGGCTTGCTCGTAGCCTACCTAGGATACAAAACATTTAAAACTACACCTTCACTTAAAAAGGTTGATACGAACATCCCCATCAAAAAGATCCTGTTAATGGCACTTCTCGTTACATGGGGCAATCCGCAAGCAGTCATCGATGCATCCATGATGCTCGGCGCCTTTCGCGCTAATATTCCTGCTGAAAGCATATATCACTTCTTCTTTGGATTCCTCGCGATGACACCGATTTGGTTTGGATTCCTTGCTGGAACCATGTATGTACTAGCTAAGAAAATTAAGATATCCCATCTCGTATGGATCAATCGCGTATGCGGTACCGTATTAATCATATATGGCATAAAGCTCGTCTATGATGGCATTCTAATGATGCTTGTCCATATAAACACAAAACAGGTATCACCTGAAATCACTACACCATAAAGCTGTGTGGTTTTAGGCGATACCTGTTTTATTCATATATGTTGTTATTTAAAACTCATCGAGGACCTGTAGAAAAATATCTTTAAATGCCTCTGCATAGGTATTAGGATTTTGTGGACTCACATAGAAATAGTAATCCTTTTCTATAGGTTTACCATTATTTAATATACATTTTCGCTCAATACCTGGAATGGTATCCACTAGATACTTGAATCGGTCTACCAATAATATACCTTGTCCAGCACCAACGAGAAAACGGGCTTCTTCAAGATTTTTAACTTGTAGAAACGATCCCATAAATCCCATCGATTTTCGATAGTTTTCCTCTTCATCTAACCGTTGGTCATCATGACATACAAGAATTAACGGCAAATCTAATAATTCTTTCAGCTCTACAGACCCCTGCCGGGGTATACCCCTTGGGCACCTCTGCTATAACGGTGGCCTTACTAATAGGATATGCTACATAATCATTATCCGACTTAATTTGCCAATAATCATTAAAAATGATATCCACCAAATTATCATCGAGCATTTGATTCAATTCAGAATGGCTGCCACTATACATACGCACATCGAGGTCACGATACCGTTTTGTAGTGCGCATTAATGCCTGCTGCAATGCAATGCCACTATAGCGATTTAAATAGCCAATACGCAAATACTTACGCTCATGTTTTACCGACACGCACCGTCTCATCTTGCAAATTTTTAACGCGCGTCATCAGCTGTTTACCATTCCGATATAAATATTCACCAGCCGGTGTTAGATGAAAGCTACGCTTTTCACGTATCATCAATGGAACGCCAAGGCTAGCCTCCAAGGATTTAATTTGTTGTGAAATAGCCGACTGAGACACATAGTGCTCATAGGCTGCCTGTGTAAAGCTGTTATGCTCTACAACAGAAATAAAATACTCCAATTGTTTTAATAACATGATGAACTCTCTCAATACACATAATCTCAAACAATAAACCTGTCACTATCCAGACATCTAGATACTCTCACGCAACAGGCTACGCCACACAAATATAGCGGCTATAAAAAAGATACTAGCAGTACTCCAAAATACCATGCCATAACCAAACCAATTAGCGATCATACCACTAATCATAGGGCCCAACACATTGCCCATCATGGCTACACTAGATACAGCGCCAAAGACAATACTTCGCCGCTCTTTGGGAACAGCCTTTGAAATCAAGGTATTCGCTATAGGCGTAATAAAGCCCATAAAGAATCCTGCAATGGTTCTAAATATACCTAAGCTCCACACATTTGGCATAAGATATTGGAGGATAAAAAATCCGCCTACACCACAGGTGGCCGTCAATAATATATTCGGCATAGACATCCATTTAGTAATGCGACCGATTGAAATCGATGCTAGTGCACTAAACAGACCGGCCCCAAAGATAATAACACCTACAATGGTGGCCACAAAATCATCATTTACTTGCATATAGTGTTTAATGTAGAGTGGCAATATAGGGCCTATACCGGTAATACCAAAGTTACATAAAAATTGCATAACCACGAGCAATCGTACACACGTGGGATAGCAAGAAATGATTTAATTAATGCCCATTGGGACTCATTACTATCTACCTTATGCGTATGCTGTAGATTAGGCATGAGTAGGTACACAGCTAACAAGCACAAGCCTGATAAGATGGAAAACATAAAGAACGGAGCCCGATAGCCTAATAAATCGGCAGCAAGACCACCCATAAGAGGGCCAAAAACAAGACCCATCACCATCGATGCTTGGTACAATCCCATCGCCCATGGTACGCGTTCCTCTGGTGTGATTAATACAATGATACCAAGTCCAATGGGTACAAAACCACCCACTAAGCCTTGTAAGGTACGCAGCACTAATAGCTGACTCGGCGTTTGTGCAAAACCGGCAGCCCCTACAGCTAGCATCAGAGTGGCAAGGATGAACATCATCACCCGGCGAGGCCCTAGTTCATTGGCCTTCCTGGACCAAAAGGGAGCACTCAAGGCTACCATACAAGGTGTTACACCAGATACAAGACCAGCCCACATAGCAGCCTCTCCTTGATTGGTCAGCCCTAGATCTACCAAATATAAAGGTATAAATGATAATACGCCGATAATAGTAATGCCCGCACCGACTTGTATAGCGCAAATCAAATAGATGATGCGCTTCCATGAAATATCCATACAACCTTCAAGCAATTAATTAAAATACATTATTTAGAATATATTTACCTAAATATATTAAGATAACTTACCTATATATTGTATCGTAAACAAGAAAAAAAGACCATCTCTTATGCACTAATAAGTAAAGATAGGTACGAAAAAAGCTCTCATCTCTTAGTAATAGACGAGAGCTTCTATTTATAAAAAATATATACTACATTCTTAGTATTGCTTTTGTTTGATCATCCAATAGATGTAATAAATAACCAATGCATAGGTTAATACATCAAATACAGGTAAGAATGGTACCATTTTGGACAAACGACCAAAACCATGAACATGAATGTTTGCTGCAATGATGGCAATAAGATTTAGACGATGAATCCAAATCGCTTTCTTACGAGATACGGATTTTGCTATATTTCCAATCCAAGGTGTTAAGTATAGTACACCAAAGATAAGAGCAATAAACATGGCTCCAAGGGAAATATAACCGCCCCAAAAACCTAAGAAAGATTTTAGGGCCTTTAAGAAGTATACATACCAGTGAGCACAGACTAAGACAACGCTGACAATACCTACTATACGATGCACTTCAAACATTTCTTTAGGATTATATCGTTTGATAAACCATTTTGGCTTCGTTGCAATGTAGGTTAATACAAGCCATGCAGCATAGGGAATTAAACCTAAATGAACCTTCCAGTTACCAAATGGTCTGCCGCTAGACACATAACCATATTCTACCATTCCCATTAAGATGAGTGCTAACACAGCGATCCAAATAAGAATATGGTACTTACTCTTAAATTGTTTCTTCACTACTTCTGCCATTATCGAGACTCCTCACGTTTAACTATATAATTTAAAATAACACCATATAAGATAATACCAATTTTCATTCTCATAGTAAAGTGAAAATGTATACCAATCTCACATAAAAATCATGAATGTTACTCATATAGCAGAAATATGCCCATATTACAATATAGACTTTAAATACTATCCAAGAGCAGATAAACACTAAAAGCCCTCACAGCCGTAAAAGCGACAGCTTTCACAACCATGAGGGCTATTAGAGAAACTAGTATACCGTATGCAACCGATATAAAGTTTCAACTATTCAATTATACACGATCACGTTTGCGATATACGATGAACGGACGTGCTAAGTAGTTGAGTGGAACACTCAAGCAGTGTACCAAACGGCTGAATGGGAAGATAATAGCTACCACCATCCACGCTAACATGTGAAATTTAAACATGAATGGTACGCCTTCCATCAAGGATGGATCCGGCATAAAGGAGATTAGGCTACGGAACCAAGGGCCGATGGATACGCGGTAATCAAAGAAACCAGATGCATTAAGCAATGTACCAGCCATACCGCTAAAAATAGCTAATGTTAAGAACAAGTATAACCATTTATCAAGGCCAGATGTATTAACTTTCATAGCAGGCACAGTAAAGCGACGTTTCATCAAAAGCAAGAAGCCTACGATGAAAATAATACCAGCTACAGCACCCATGTATAACGCACCTTCATGGTACATATGGTCATTAATACCGATTGCAGCAGTCCAAGTTTTAGGTATTAATACACCTACTACGTGACCACCGATAACGCAAAGCAAGCCAAAGTGGAACAATGGATTGGCAATGCGCAATTGTTTTTTCTCTAAAAATTCACTCGATTTTGTAGTCCAGTTTCTTTCAAAGTAGAAGAAACGAACCAAAGTACCTACGATTAAGAAGGTGAAAGCGATGTAAGGCAAAGCGCCCCAAAGGAATAGATTCATCGTGCACCGTCCTCCAATCCATTTGCAACAGACAAGATAATATCAAACAAGAATGCATAAGGCAATTTAGCCTCAATGAAGCGTTCTCTAATGTATTCCAATTTTGGCTTACAATAGTCGTAAATTTCTTTTGCTTTTTCATCATCGATAACGGCACATAATTCAAGAAGTGCTGGAATATAGTCTGGCATTTCTTTTGGCAAATCATAGTCGTTTTCTAGGAAGAACGCTTTAAATTTAACGAGTTCTTCTGCTTGTTCCCCAGTACCTTGCAATTCATAAGTCGACAAATACATAGTTGTATTTTGACTAAAATCAAAGGTACGAACATATTGGTCTTCAAATTCTTTTTTATCGGATTCCTCTACATAGTCGAAGAATTCTAATAAACCTTGGCGAAGTTGAGGATGCCCAACGGATTGGGCGTCCTCTCTCCATTCAGGTAATTCGTTATACCATTGTTCATCAGGATAGCGTAGAAGAAATGACGCAATAAGAGCGATTTTCTGAGCATCCTTCATTATTGACATCCCCCTGTAGGGCAAGCAAAACCGCGATTTTGTTGCATTTCTAGGCGACCTTCGCGAGATACTTTCACATCAGATGGAATAACAAAGCGATCATTGTATTTGGACAATGCCAACAATTTGTACATACCGTACATTTGATCCTCTGTTAACTCCACATTGTGATCGATAGGACCGTCACCTGTTTCACGACGGCGCATGTATTCACGCATGTCGAGAACACGTTGCAATGTACGAGCTAAAATTTCTGTATTACCTGCTGTAAACAAGTTAGCAAGGTATTGTACAGGTACGCGCATTTCATGTGCATCTGGCAAGTATACATCAGATGTTACACGTTGCAAGATTGGGCTGAGTGGTGGTACATACCAAACCATTGGCAATGTGCGATACTCAGGATGCAATGGCAATGCCACGCCCCACTCTTTTACAAGTTTGTATACAGGAGATTTTTGAGCTGCTTTAATCCATGCTTCAGAGATGCCTTCAGCACGAGCCGCTTTGATAACCTCTGGATCATGAGGATCCAAAATCAAATCTAATGTATTTTCGTAAATATCTTGTTCATTTTTTGTAGCTGCCATAGCTTCTACTTTGTCCATATCGTAGAATACAACGCCAACATAGCGCATACGACCTACACAAGTTTCAGCACAGATTTGAGGCAAGCCATTTTCTAAGCGTGGGTAACAGAATACGCATTTTTCAGCTTTATTAGTTTCCCAGTTATAGAAGATTTTTTTGTATGGGCAAGATGGAACGCAATGTCTCCAACCGCGGCATACATCTTGAGATACGAGAACCACACCATCTTCGTCGCGTTTATAAATCGCGCCGGATGGACATGCAGCTACACATGCAGGGTTCAAGCAGTGGTTACAAAGACGAGGCAAGTAGCGCATGAATACTTCTTCGTAGTCAAATACGATATCTTCGCCCATCTTAGCCAAGTTCACATCGGAACGAGCATGTTGACCACCAGCCAAATCGTCATCCCAGTTAGGGCCCCACGTAACTTCCATTTTTTGTTTAGTCACAAGGGAACGAGGTCGAGCAACTGGTTGGTTGTTTTTACGACCACCATGAATCAATGTTTCATAGTCGTAAGTCCAAGGTTCGAAGTAATCCTTCAACTCTGGTTGTTCAGGATGGAAGAATAATTTCATCAAACGATTTGTTTTAGAACCTGTAGAAAGAGCTAATTTACCGGAGTTATCTAATGTCCAGCCGCCTTTCCATTTTTCTTGGTCTTCCCAATGACGTGGGTAACCTACGCCTGGGCGAGTTTCCACGTTATTGAAGTACATATATTCCGCGCCTTCGCGGTTCGTCCATGTATTTTTACAAGTGATAGAGCATGTGTGACAACCCAAACACTTATCCAAATTTAGGACCATAGATACTTGAGCCTTAATCTTCAAGCCAATCTACCTCCTTCATTTTACGAGCCACAATTGTCATATCACGTTGGTTACCAGTTGGGCCATAGTAGTTAAAGCCATAGCTCAATTGGCCATAACCGCCGATCATGTGTGTCGGTTTCATGTGAATATGAGTTGGTGCATTATGCGTACCACCGCGTTGTTTCTTAACTTTCGCGCCAGGAACGTTGATGTGACGATCTTGGGAATGGTGCATATAGGAAATGCCGCGAGGAATACGTGGGGAAACTACAGCACGAGCTGCAACGATACCGTTTTTATTGAAAGCTTCTACCCAATCATTATCCTTAACGTCGATTTCTGCTGCATCGTCTTCATTGAGCCAAATAGTTTGACCACCGCGGAACAATGTCAACATTTGTTGGCTATCGAAATACATACTATGTGTAGACCACTTGTGATGTGGTGTTAAGTATTTCAATGTGATTTCAGGAACACCTTCTTGTTTGTAGTCACCTTGTACTGGTTTATAGGACAATACCGGTTTGTACAATGCCATAGCTTCACCGTAATCACGCGCATCATTTCATGGTCGCAATAGAAGGATTGACGACCGGTTACGGTACGGAATGGTACCTTATCTTCTGTAGATGTAGTAAATGGAGAGTAACGACGGTTTTTATCGTTCTTACCAGTACTTGTTACAGAGCTAATGATGAAGCGTGGTTGACGAACCATGTCATCGAAAGTAATTTTTTCTTGTTCACGGCCTTTTGCGTTCTTTTCAAGACCGGAAAGGCCTGTTTTTTCTTCCATTGCTTTCCAAGAGCGAACAGCCAATTTACCGTTTGTACAAGAGGACAATGTCAATACGGCATTACAAGCTTCCTTACATTCGTAAATGCTAGGGCGGCCATGAGAAATGAATTCTGGATTATCGATGACACCATTTTGATCATATAATGTCTTATATTCATCAGATACATCCCAAGCCATGCCATGAGCACCCATTTTGTTTTCGATGTTAGGTCCCAATGCAATGTATTTTTCAAAGATTTTACTGTAGTCGCGTTTTACATGAACGAGGTTCGGCATTGTTTTACCAGGAATTGGTTCACATTCGCCTTTGCTCCAGTCGAGAACCTTACCTTCTGGTTGAGCCACTTCACCTGGGCTATCATGACCAAGAGGTAATGCTACGATATCTTCGTATTCTGTGAAGCCAGACTCTTTCGCTACGCGAGATACTGTTTCAGCAAGGGTACGGAATGTATCCCAGTCAGATTTAGTTTTCCCATGCGCAATCAACAGCCGCTTGGAATACGTGTACATATGGATGCATATCTGTAGAAGACAAGTCTTCTTTTTCATACCATGTAGCCGCTGGGAACACGATATCAGAATACAAGCCTGTAGACGCCATACGGAAGTCAATGTCGATTAAGAGGTCAAGCTTACCAGCTTCATCTGCTTCGCGCCATTTGATTTCTTCTGGTTTTACTGGTGCGTCATCATCTTCGAGAACACCATGTTTTGTACCAAGTAAATGTTTCAAGAAATATTCGTGGCCTTTAGAGGAAGAACCGATAAGGTTCGCACGCCATACAAACAAGTTGCGTGGGTGGTTTTCTTTAGCCGCTGGATCTTCTACGCAGAATTGTAATTCTTTGTTTTTCAACGCTTGCGCTACACATATTGGTTAATTTCTGCTTCTGTACCAGCACCCGCTGCACGAGCGTCGTTAATCAATTCTTGACTGCCTTTATTGAAAGTAGGGTACGATGGCAACCAGCCTAAACGTGCAGCCAATACATTGTAATCACCAGGATGACGGTAGCGAGGCTTAGCTAATTTAGATACGCGGTCTGCCAAGTCGATGCAATCAGAACGATATTGTTCTGTAGCAAAGTAGAACCAAGATGTACCATTTTGCAAACGAGGCGCTTTACTCCAGTCGTTAGCTGTCATGATACCGCCCCAACCTTCAACAGGACGAAGTTTTTCTTGACCTACGTAGTGAGCCCAGCCACCACCGTTAACACCTTCTGTACCACAGAACATGATGAGGTTCAAGATTGTACGGTAAATGATATCCGCATGGTACCAGTGGTTGATACCACCGCCCATGACAATCATAGAACGACCTTTAGTTTTTTCTGCATTATCTGCAAATTCTCGAGCTGTAGCAATAGCGATATCTGCTGTTTACGCCAGTGATTTTTTCTTGCCATGTAGGTGTGTATATGGAGTGTCATCAGTATAAGATGTTGCCACTTCACCACCGATACCACGATCGATACCATAGTTAGCAAGGATAAGGTCATATACAGTAGTTACTTTTACAGGACCGTCTACAGTTTGTACTGTAATAGTTGGAATAGCACGTTCAATAACACCTTCGTGCTCTTCATCACCAAAGTATGGCAACTTAACAATAGTCACATCTTGACGTTGGTCAAATACGGATAAGCGAGGGTCAATTTTAGCCCCTGTATTGCGATTTTCAAGGCGTAAGTTCCATTTTTGTGGATTTGTGTGACGGTCGCCCATTGTACCATTTGGAACAACGATTTCATTTGTTGTTTCATCAATTAATACAGTTTGGAAATCAGCACCGTCTTCTTTGCTACCTAAATCCTTAGCGTTTAAGAAACGACCTGGTTGTATTGCACCGTTGATGTCTTCAACACGTACAAGGAATGGCATATCGGTAAACTCTTTAGCATACTCTTTGAAGTATGGAGTTTCCTTATCGATATAATATTCTTTTAAGATAACATGACCCATTGCCATAGCAAGAGCCGCATCAGTGCCGGCTTTCACATTAAGCCAAGCATCAGAAGAAGTTGTAGATTCCGCATAGTCAGGAGGATACGGATACAACCTTAGTACCTTTGTAACGAACCTCTGTCAAGAAGTGAGCATCAGGTGTACGTGTCAACGGTACATTGGAACCCCAAGTCATGATGTAGCCAGCATTGTACCAGTCACCAGATTCAGGTGTATCTGTTTGTTCACCCCAAACTTGAGGGCTAGAAGGTGGCAAATCGGCATACCAGTCATAGAAGGACAATGGTGAACCGCCCATTAAGTTAAGGAAACGAGCACCTGCTGCATAGGACAACATGGACATCGCTGGAATTACAGAGAAGCCTGCGTTGCGGTCAGGGCCGTATGTTTTTGCTGTATATAGTAAAGATGCTGCAGTGATTTCTGTCGCTTCGTCCCAAGTGGAGCGCACAAAGCCACCCATACCACGGGCAGATTTATATTTTTTCGCCTTTTCAGGGTCTTCTACGATAGATTTCCATGCTTCGATAGGATTTTTAGCTGTTTTCTTAGCTTCTCTCCAAAGCTCAGCCAATTCGCCGCGTACATATGGATATTTTACGCGCAATGGGCTGTACAAATACCAAGAGAATGTCGCACCACGAGGGCACCCACGTGGTTCATAGTCCGGCATATCATCCGGTGTTTCCGGATAATCTGTAGCTTGGTTTTCCCAGGCTACGACGCCATTTTTAACGTAAATGTTCCAGCTACAAGAACCAGTACAGTTTACGCCATGTGTTGTGCGGACTACTTTATCGTAGGACCAACGGTCACGATAAAAATTTTCCCATTCGCGACCGCCTTCTTCTGTGATTTGGTGGCCGCTTGGAGATACGTCCTTCTTGCGAAGAAACTTGAATTTCTGAGACAATAAACTCATCTCGTGTCCTCCTTAAAACTACAAAAAAGCCCTTGCGTTAGCAATGCCAACAACAAGGGCGAATATCCACAATTATTCGATATTACTGATATTAGGGTCGATCGTGTCGCTATCTAAATCGAGTAATCCGATTAATGCATCTAAGTCACAGATTACCAGATGGTGTTTATCATAGGCTACATAGCCTAATTTTCGTAACTCACTGAGCATGCGGTTTAAACTTTCCCGAGATGTGGCAGCAAATTCAGCTAACTCTTGATTTGTTAACGCGATGTCTATATAGATACCGTCATCACGTTGAATACCATAGCTATTAGCTAAACGCAATAGTGTCGAATAGAATGCACCTTTTTTGCCATACAACAACAAATCTCTGTATTTGGCTTGTTGTCGCCGCATATGAAGTGTATAGATTTTCATCATTGCAATGGCCAGTGAATGGTCCTTTGCAATGGCTGGTTCCAACAACATCATAACGGATGGAATATACCGAGCATTTTTCACGTGCAATCGCATTAAACACGTAAGTCCGGGTGTTCGTCTCGTACAAAGGAATTTCACCAAGCACATTATTTGGCCCCACCAACCGATGAGCAAAAATATGACCACTTGCCTCAAATTTCTTAATACTAAGTCGCCCTTCGCGGACAATAAAAAAATGATCTGCTATATCACCTTCGTGAAACAAAAACTCGCCTTTTTCAAGGTGAATTGTTTCTCCTGGCAATGCAAGTAACTGGTTAATTAACTCCTGTTCCATACTATCACCGTGCATCTTTCAGTGTCATTTGTCCATATTGATTGTGAAAGTAGCTTTCACAATCAGCCATGCACAAAAGGCACATATACTATATACTTTACGTATATTATCCCTATTATAACCGATTAATTCTCATATAAGTGTGTTTTTCGTCACATTCACATTATATTCTGTCCTATATAATAATGGTGTGATTTTAGGCACACTCTCTATTATTATAGTACCACATTTTACAAGGCTTTTAAACGAGATGTGCCACATATTCGTGTGAAAAGATCTACCCTTTATCACATGTGTTTTAGTTAAAGGAGAGCTCTCATGTCAGAACTGAAAATGCCTCAAGTAGGTGCAAGTCGCAAAGAGATTGTTGCGAACTGGCAACCAGAAAATCCCGAATTTTGGGAAAAGTTTGGTAAAAAAATTGCCAAACAAAACTTGGTAATATCCACTATTGCCTTAACACTTAGCCTTTTGCGTATGGTATCTATGGGCTACCATCGCAGCACAGTTAAATGGTGCAGGCTTTAATTTCACTACAGAACAATTATTTACACTCGCTGCCTTGCCAGGCCTTGTAGGTGCTACATTGCGTTTTGTATATACCTACATGCCAGCCTTAATCGGTGGTAAAAACTGGACATTTATTTCCACACTTATTTTATTAGTTCCTGTTGTATGGCTCGGCTTTGCCGTACAAGATACAACAACTTCTTATACGACATTTATGATCTTAACAGCCCTCATCGGTTTAGCGGGTGCTAACTTCTCGTCCTCCATGGCATACATTGGCAACTTCTTCCCTAAATCCGAAAAAGGTACAGCCCTTGGCATCAATGGTGGTGTTGGTAACCTTGGTATTTCTGTAATCTATTTCTTAGCTCCATTCGCTATGGGTTCTGCTGCACTTGGTAGTGTATTTGGCGTAACACCAGCTATTATCAAAGGCAATGCAGTATACCTTGCCAATGCGGCTTTCATGTGGATTGTACCACTTGTTGTTATCCTTGCACTTATGACACGTTTCATGGATAACTTACCACTCGAAAACCAAATCCTAAAAACTTGTACAAATCTTTGGCAACAAACACACTTGGGCTCTTACATTACTTTACACATGTTCCTTCGGTGCTTTCTCCGGTTATGCAGCAGCACTTGGTCTATTGGTAGGTAAAGAATTCCCAGAAATACCATTCGCTTCCATTGCATTCGTAGGTCCACTTGTTGCAGGTGCACTTCGTCCTGTAGGCGGTTGGTTATCAGACAAGATCAATAGCGGTACAAAAGTTACCTTTGTTAGCCTTCTCGGTCTATGTGCAACAACAGCGCTAATTGCAGTTGGTGTAGATATGCACAACTTCCCATTCTTCTTTGCTATGTCCGTATTGACATTCGTATGCTGCGGCTTTGCAACAGGTGCTACATTCCGTATGATTCCTCACGTATTTGGCAATCCGTTGTTATCCTCTTTAATCACAGGTTTCGTAGCTGCTGTAGCTGCATACGGTGCATTCATTACACCTAAAATCTTCGGTTTCGTATACTCCACATTCGGCAACATTCACCCTGCATTCGCAGTACTACTAGCATTCAACATCGTAACAGTTGCGGTTTGCTTCTGGTTCTATGTGAGAAAAGGGGCAAACATGAACGTATAAATTCATGTTCTACCTTATAGCTGTATAGAAAATATAATTTACATCATTAAAGAAAATATAATTCACCCTTAATTTGGGTAAAAATACTCAGTCGTCCTCCACCGCCTTAACGGCCTGCGGCTAAGCCTTGGCCTAGCAAAGTCGGACTCTTGAGGGGGTTATTTATTAGAAATTAGATGTGAATTAGATTATCTACATGGTGAATTATATTTTCTATTACAGCAATTACGGTTGTCCATGAATTTATGCGTTCTAAATAGACAGAACGGTCTGCGGCCTAGGGCCTTGACCTCATCCATATACCTCTTCTAGAAATTAGTACAGGCCTGTACTAATTTCTAGGTGAGCATGTATTGCCTAAGATGCACCAAGGAAGTATGTGAGCCTTATATACTTATTTTCTTTGTAACCCACGGTAAACGAGTTCAAAGATAACTTTCTGTGCTTCTAACCATTCATCGCTTTGGGACCACTTATATTGTTTATTAACAGCATATAGTCCGTGCACTAAAAATACAAAAACGGATACACCCACGTCAAATGAAGTCCCAAGTGCTTCTGCCATAACAAGCCCTTGCCGATCTTTTTCACTCCGTATAATTCGTTGCAATACATATTCTGAAATTTGGTCATCTAAAAATAAAGGTAAATACTTTTTATGTCGTATAATACGCTGACATAAGGGCAATCTATCAAAAATAGAATCGTATGCTTCTCTCAACGAAACAGAATTAGAAGCAGCCGATAAGGTGTTGAGCTATAGTTTGTAAATTATTATTATCTACCATTCCTGGGCGCGAATAAGCGATTGCATCATCTACTAAATCATCAACAATTTCCATGATATTGCTATAATGTAAATAAAAAGTAGAGCGAGTTATACCTGATGCTTTACACAACAATGTTACGGTTATAGACTCAAAAGAATGGTTTTCTAAACAACTAAGCAACCCTTCTTTTAACAACATTCGTGTCATTTCTTTTCGAGTTATCATATAACCTCCTACATAGACACATTTATACAATGTGTCTATTAACAAACATAGTGTCAATTATTGTTGAGACTAGTATAACAAAACAAGGTACACTAATTCTAGAGATTACAAACAGTAATCTATTTGATTAGATTTTCAAAATACAATTAAGGAGATACCTATGACACAATATACTCACATTAGAAATGCTACAGGAAAATTAACAATAAAAAACACAACATTTCTTATTGATCCATTCTTAGCACCAAAAGATACTTATCCTGGCTTTGAAGGAACATTTAACTATCAACAAAGAATGCCTATGGTTGATTTACCTGTATCAATGGACAATCTATTAAGCAATGTAACTGCGGTAGTAGTTACACACACACATCTCGATCATTGGGATGACACGGCAATTAAATCTATTCCAAAGTCACTTCCTATTTTTGTGCAAAATACACCGGACAAAGAACTTATTATCTCCCAAGGCTTTAATGATGTACGCATCATTTTTGAAAGTCTTGAGTTTAATGGTATCACATTAAGAAAAACAGGTGGTTCACACGGCACTATAGAAATGTATGCAAATCCAGTTCTCGCACCATTAGCAGGCGATGCAATGGGCGTTATTTTTGAAGCAGCAGACGAACCAACTGTGTACCTTGTAGGCGATACAGTTTGGACAAGCGATGTAGAGAAGGCTCTCCTTCGCTTCGATCCTAACGTTATTATTATGAACACTGGATATGCTCAAGTTTTAGGCTTTGAAGATAGTATTATTATGGGTACAAAAGATATTGGCCGCATGGTAGTACGCAAACCAGAAGCTAAAATCATCGCTGTTCATATGGATACAGTTAATCATACAGCAACAAGCCGTAAGGATGTGCGCAAATTTATCAAAGGCACCCATATCGAAAGCCATGTAGCAGTCCCTGAGGATGGAGAAACTATTATACTATAAGTTACTATATACCTATGTTGTTTTTATGTTGTTATTGAGGTATACTATAAACATAAAGAGAGTCATTGACGTGTGCAAGCGTTAGGCTCATCTAAAAATTTGGGAAATAAGATGCGCCTAACGTGTAAGTATTACCAGTACTTATTACGTTAGGCGTTATCTTAAGTTTATTTGAATAAACTTAAGATGGAAATTACAATGAAGCGTCAGGTCTGCCTGACGCTTTTATTCTTTCATAAATAATTATTAGTTAATTAGGCTAAAACGTAGAAAATAAAACTCATCATTTAGATTTACTAATTTAGAGTTTACCTCTAATGAAATAACCCTCTCAGTACGTCCGACTTTGCTAGGTCAAGGCTATGCCGCAGACCGTTAAGGCGGTGGAGGACGCACGAGAGGGTATTTCATTACCTCGTAAAGAAGATGAGTTTTATTTTCGGTTAAATAGTCTAATCAATTAATAATTATTTTACTTCTGCCCAACCTAAAGCAGCCCGTTTTGCATCCATATCTGCTAAGATTTTTTCTGCTACTTTAACAGGATCAGTATTTACATACATAACGGAACCTAAGAGATCTTTAGTATCTTCTTTCAACCATTTTGTAACAGCATCAGAGCCTTGTGTAGGTGGCTCAACGCAGTGGTAGGAGTTAATCCCCATCAATCGGAAACCGAGGGATGCACCAACACCTTTTTCGTTAGACCATTCAGGACTAGACATAGCAAATGGTAATTGAGGCAAGTTAAGGCCTAATTCTGCTGCGATACCACCGAAGATACCAGAGGAACGCGCATTATCTACACATTCGCCAACATGCCATACTGGGGGTTGATCATCGCCCAAGAACTCTTGCAATGCAGGGCTACATTTCTTAATAGCATCTGTATTACAATAGCCAAGTTTCATCAATGGGAAGGATGCGCAACCATTAGTTAAGATAAGGCAGCCATTTTTAATAAGTGTATCAACAACATCTACAGTTGCTTTTTCATAGATAACACGAGGATTGGAACAACCTACTACATTAACGATACCACGGACTTTACCTGATTTTAAAGCCTCTGCCAATGGTTTGAAGGAACCGTAATGTTTAACAGTGGATTCCGGAGAGAAACCAACTTCTGCAGTGATTTCATATGGCGGGATGAATACAGGCATCCCTTTACGTAATTCATGAGCTTCAAGAGCGCGATCCAAGATTTTGCGAGCCAATTCTTTAGTTTCAGACAAGTTAGTATGGTGATGATCGTAACCGATATGTTCTGCACCTGGCAAGCGAGTTGCATCAGATGTTGTAATAACTTTTGTATTGAAACAACGTGCTACGTCCATAATGGCAGGAAATACGTCTTGTACATCTGCTACCCAACAATCAAGAGCACCTGTACCAAGTACAAGTTCAGCACCAATTGCATTACACAATGGGATAACGTTTTCATAACGATACATACTGGACAAACCAGAGCAACAAATCCCATAGAATTGGATACCTTTCGCACCAATAGCTTTCGCTTTTTCTAAGTACTCTTCAGAGGCACCAATTTTACAAATTTGAGATACCAATGTTGGCAAGTGACCATGAACAGCTATGTTAACATACCCTTTTTTCAAAGCACCAATATTAACCTTTGATGTACGGCGGCCGCCTTGACCAAATAATGCATCAGTAGCAATATCTGCAGCTACTACACCAGTAAATGTGAAAGCAAGACCACAACGCAAAAATTGTTTCATATTGCTTTCCCAATCGCCATCTCCACCTACACATGTGCGATGGTATGCATCAAATGCTTCGTTGTATGCGGAAACAGGCAAGATATCTAGGTTTTTCCAAACTTCACGACGTTCAGCAGGAGCCATAGCTGTAATCGTCTTATATTCACCTGGCAACGCACGACTCAAGTCTTCTAACAGAACATCTGCTAAATCATTAGCTACATCTTTTAAGGAACGGCCTTCTTCAGGAATGTTGAAAGCTTTACATACGGTACGGATTTTTTCTTCGCCCAAAATCGGAATATCTAATTCACCAGTAGCAGCAGCCTTCAAAGAAATCAATATTTCACGAGCATGCGCACCATGTTGAGTCAAACCACCAGCAACGGCACGTGTCATGTTACGAGCTACGATAAGATCAGCATCAGCACCGCAGACACCGCGAGGGCTCTTAGGTGTAATTTTACATGGACCCATGAAGCAAACACGACAACATACGCCAGCAATACCGAAAGTACATTGTGGTTGTTGTTTGTCGAAACGGTCAAACACTGTATCGCAACCGATTTGCTCCATACGAAGAATCATTTCACGTACCGCAGGGTCTGGTGTTTGTTCAATTACATCCTGTTTTGTAGGCCAGGTTTTACGATACTCAGCAACGGCTTTCATGTAGTCGTTTACACCATGTTCATGAGGTACCCCTGGTTCATGAGTATGTGGCACCCATTTATCCGTCGGCATAGCCTTTGCATGACTATGGTCGTGACCATGTTCATGATCGTGATCGTGGTCGTGGTCGTGACCATGATGATGATAACCGCCACAATGCTCATGGTCATGATGATGTTCGTCATGACTGTGGTCATGGATGTTTTTGTTTTCCACATCTTTATTCATAATAAACCTCCTAGGGGCCTACATAGGCCAACTGACAATAACAAGAAAACATATTCTACATTTACTTCTAGTTAATTCCACCATAATGATGGGCTTTAAGTCCTATCTTCAAAATATGTTTTAATCTATTACAAGTATATTTTTTGAGAGGACAATTGTCAATCTAATTTTATACATATTATAAAAAATATCGCCTCCAATCCCCCATTATAACAATGTTTTTCAATTATAAAACTCATAATAATTTCATGAAACAAACTCATCTTTAATTCCTATTTATTAAAGGAATTAAAAACACTCATGAGAAATAAACACCTCATAACACTAATTCTATATACACCAACAATTCTCCTGCATCATTTTCACAAAATCTCACTGCTCCATCTAAAATATTTAAAACATTAGCTCCGCTTTAGCGCAGTAGCGTGCCTCTCTTAACGCAGATATGATAAAAACTTTAATGTACTTACTGAATAAGTAAGGATGAAAAAATCCTCCTCAAACGACTTCGGGCTCCGCGTAGCGCAGTAGCTTCCCCCTACACCGATGCACTAAAAACCTTAATGTAAACAATACAGAAAAGAAATAACCCCTCTAGAAAAAACTTCGGGCTCCGCTTTAGCGCAGTAGCTTCTCTAACGCAAATGTGCTAAAAACTTTAATGCATAAGCATAAAGGACAAAGTAAAAACAGCCCGTCACAAACGACTTCGGGCTCCGCGTAGCACAGTAGCGTGTCTGTATTAACGCCGGTGTAATAAAAACTTTAATGTAAAATATAGAAGAAATCCTCCTCTGAAACTTCTTCCGCTTTAGCGCAGTAGCGTGTTTTTTCCAGAGGGGCTATTTCGGTTATTGTAAAGTGTTACATTAAAGTTTTTAGTACATCAAGTACTTCGTGTGGTAATTCATTTTTACCGTCTTTGAGTTTTTCCACGTATTCAGAGCGGAATTCAAAGGCTTGGTGTAGTTGGTGATGGTATTCACGTACATCAAATGGTGGTTCGAATCCTGGCACTTCTACGTAGGATAGGTTTTCATAGGCACCGAATGGTTCGAATTGTAGGTCTCCTTCTACTAGGCGTTCTAATAAATCAAGGGTCACTTCTTTAGGGATTTTCTTTTCAAGGAAGAATCCGGTGTTCATGATATAACAATCTACGCCACATTCTTTGAAGAGTTTTTTGTAGCTTTCATAATCACGAACTAGCGGATAGGTACGGAATGGGTTTGCATATGGCTCAATAACGAGTGCATTTGGATCGACGTTGGCATCGAGTTTTTCTGCAGTAGAGCGGCGTGTTGCAAGGGTTGCGCCCATAGTGGAAGCCAATACAGGGTCGTCGATTTTAAGGATTGGTGGCAATGTTTTATCTTTCATCAGCCACACAATAGCATTAACCGGTTCGTCCACGTGGTTTACGCGATTGTCTGTCCAGAATTGGGATTTAATAGCACGGCCATTATTGTTGCGCACGTCCTCAGCCAATACGACCTTATTACCATTTTCATCGAGGGTTACACCCACGTTTTGTAATGTTAACAAATATTTGTTAGCAGGGTGTTCCACAGGATAATCCTGCATTTTATCAAAGTATGTTGGTTCCATCGCAATGGAGGACAAATCATTTGTATTGATGATATATGCATCATCATGCAAGATAGAAATATCATAGCGACCATTGTGTTTTTCGTGAGTCAATGTAGATTTACCGGAACCGGATAGACCAAATACGCCGATTGTGAAAGACTTACCAGTTTTAAGGTTATAGCGTTTCATACCGCCGTGGCAGGCTACGTAGCCATAACGGTTTGCCAAGGACCAAGCCAATGTCAATGTGCCTTTTTTATGTTCTCCAAAGTAACGCATGCCAAGAATCATAGCGCAGTTATGAGCAGGGTCAAAAATAGCAAGACCACCTGGATGACCTGGTACTACATAGTCAGGGTCAGAGTAGATATAAATATCCCCTTCCGGGATGTCCTTACTGTTGTTATAGAACTCTTTCACTGCATCGTCAAAGAATTTAAAGTTCATAATCCAAGAATACATGATGGATGCATGATCCTTTGGAATCATAAGATGAGCACGAGCCGTGAATTTTTGATCAAGACCAACCACAACTTGTGTAGAAATCCATTCTTTATTGCGACTATCATACACAGCATCACGAGCGATACCGGCTAATTCGACTTCATCAATACCTTCATCACCAATAATACGGCGAGCCTTCGCATAGCGGCCAGTCGTTTTACCATCATTAGTTACGAGAATTTTAGCGTCAGCTGGTAAACCTTGTTCTTCTGGTTTAAATACAGGCATATCAAGAAGAATGACACCTGGTTCTTGCGTTGCCAATGTATACGCTTCTGCTACAGATGTAACAGGTTTTACGTTATTACCATAAAACGCAGTTTCAATGGTGCTGCGTAATTTAGAAAATAACGGATTTGTCTTGATTTCACTTTGATTCCAAATGCGACGTGTTGCCATTCTAATCCTCACCTTTATCGTATAACTTTATAAAAACCTATCGGTACGTGTATTGAAAATACTTCTAATAATTTCTATTTTACCTGTTTTTAATAAATTTGTATACACGAAAGAGATGAATAAAAGTAAATTATTGTATATTTATTTTAAATTAGTGCAACACATTTTGTAATAATAAAAATTGATAACTATTGTAAGCTCTCAGAGAGTTACTTTTTATTTTTATTAATAAATGCGTTGATTATCGCCTACAAAGTCAGTTTTATCCCAAGTCAACAATGTACGGGAGCCTTCTAATTCACGGATATGTGTACAATCTTGCATCATTTCTAGTACGCCTCGGAATTTACCATTTTCATCGCGCACGGCCGTGTAGATAACATAGATAAACAAGCCCGGTTTATTGATCCAAAATTCTGCTTGGCTTTGTTCTCCCGAACGGAATTTCTCTACGATTTCTTCTACAACATGAACAGACTTAGCAGGATGGCAATTCTTCACCTCTCGGCCAATAACATTAGCACTACGAGGGAAAATGCGATGTGGTGTATCACTGTAGAATTTAACGAGTTCATTTTCATCTACATAGGATAAATCCACAGGCAGATGACGGAACAACAAATTAATTTGTTCTAAGGTCAATTTGCCAGTGGCCACATCTAGGACAGCATCTTTACTAACGGCTGCACCTCCTACAGGGCCAACATATTTGGATAATAGACCTGCCAAATCGTTTAGGAACTCGTTAGATACAGCACCGTTTTGACCGGAGTTATTTGTATTTAGTTGTGCCGCAGAATCATTGATGCCTGTCACTACATATAAACCCGGTGCGTTAATAATAGCATAACCGATTTCATGGTCATTTTTGCTCATGCGCACAAACTCTTCATCGCTTAATAATTTAAAGGATGTTGGCAATAAAACCTCTAACTCCTTAGAGTTCAAATCACGTAACTTTGCCAGTGTTTCTGGAACAGATGCTAAAAACTCCTCATATTTATCTTCACGAAGCAATGCGTAGGATGCAGAGATAGAATCGCGCACGCCATCATCAAAGGTCCACATAATCCGCGTTGGACGATCAAACCCATGATTTTCTAACATTGGATATAATTGATTTTGCTTACGAGATAGATGGATACGCCATTCTGCTAAGGAATCAAAAACACCAAGCCAAGGATTTTTAATAAACTTATCTTGTTTTAACAATTCATCCGCTTCAAGAGCTACCTTTTCAACCGCATTAATTTCTTCTAAATAAGCCCACAACGGATGATTCTCTGGGTACTCATTTTCGGCACGCACTAATACACCATCAAATAAATTCAACAAATCATCCATCTTGTCTAGTATTTCTTCATCCTTATAGACACCTTTCAAACTTTGCTCTGCATAAGCAAATTCGTCAGGCGTACAAGTACCTAACTTTTCTTTTAAAATACGGTTACCCTCTTCCAAGGATAATTTACCATCTAAATAATCCTCTTTAATAGATACAATAATTCTGTACCGTTCGTTATTAATATCTAGCTTTTGCTGTAATGGATTCATATGCTTATACCTCCAGGGGTCAAAGACTATTAGTATATACAATATATTATTACTATATTAAATATATTTTTATTATATTCATTTTGAAAGTAATTTTCAGTTGCTACAGATACATTTCCCAAGATAATTGAGCCACAAAACACTTTCACCCAATATAATTAAATCCTTAAGTACTTTCACCAGCACATAAAAAAGCACCCATACAATGTATGAGTGCCTTCTATTAATTCCTTAAATTAATATATTCAGTTTTAGATGCCTCTACAGGATTGCCATTGCTATCCGTAGCCGGTGTAAATTTCCATGTAGAAATCGTGTTCACAATGGATGCATCCGCATCACTACTACCAGTAGACCCTTGTAATTCTACATGAGAAACGGATCCATCTGTATTAATAGTAAAGTTTACATTAACAACAGTTGCATCACCGGCATAACCATGTAGTACACCAGAATCAAAGCCTGGTGTAGATATTGCTTTTGGCGCTTCATAAGGTGTGGCCGCCAAAGAAACAGCGGCAGACATGGACATAATTAATGCCGTTAAGGCAACACAACGCAATACATTACTCATCATCTTTCTCCTCATTTAGTCTTATGACTACTCTCATTATTGAGTCCTAGACTGTTTCACTCCTTATTTTGCCTTAGGACCATTCGCTTTCGCATTCACATCAGACGCATGATTATCGTTAGACTGTGATTTGTCTACCGTCAATTTACCATTGCCGGACTTAGCTGGAGCATTACCCTTTGGCAATGTAATTGTCATGCCTATGATGGATGCATGGGCTTTTTGATCTGTGCCAATAGCCGGCGTAAATTCCCATTGTCTAATAGCAGCTTTCACAGCCTCATCAACAGGACCATAACCAGAGGATTGTTCTACAAAGACATTTTCAACCTTGCCTTGTTTGTTAATTAGGAATCGTACACGCATATGATCTGCTACGGTAATTCCATTTGGAATAGCTGGCATCGTAGGTTTAACGATGGATATCTCGCGAGGTGCTTCTGTAAATCTACCCGCAGCCGCATCAGCATGAGCAGGCATCATAGCACCTACCGCAAATGTAAGAACAGCAGCACACGCGAATCGAGTTAATATATTCATGGTTTGTTCCCCCTCATAATTAATATAATAAATATACATATATAATACTCGATAAAGATGAAGAAAAAAATACCCAACTGCAAAATGTAGTCTATTAGTAAAAAATATATGTATAGAATAATTTTTATTGATAATTTTTCTCATTTATGATATATTGATTTCAAGATAACTGTTCGGACTTACATATCAAGTTGATATGACAAAAAAATTACACAAAGGAGGTTCATCATGAGACGTAGAAAGCGTATTCAAATGAAGGTCATGATGGTACTTGGTATCGTTGCCCTCGTTGGGCCAAACCATCTACAATCTCTCATCCACTAAACTATCGTGACCTTAGCAGAAAACCGTATAACTGCCACTAGCCGCTACGTTAGTAGCGGCTATTTTTCCGCTTAAATAAGGGTAGTTAACAAGATAACTAAAAATTTTAAACTTAGTACCTACAAAAGGAGGTTTATTATGAAATTTAATAGAATCGTATTAGTCGTCGTATCATTAGCACTGATGTTGTTCGCATTAGCAGGCTGTGGAAAAGATGCAGTCCAAGACAATCAGAAAAAATTAAATGTTGTAGCTACTACTACAATGTTAACGGATTTAGTAAAAGAAATTGGCGGTGACCATGTATCCGTCCAAGGTCTCATGGGACCTGGCGTAGACCCTCACCTCTATCAAGCGAGCGCCGGCGATGTAACTGCCATGTCTAAAGCAGATGTAGTGGTGTACAACGGTGTTCACTTAGAAGGTAAAATGGGTTCCATTTTCGACAATTTAACAAAACAAAATAAAGCTACTATCCGCGTATCTGACGCCATTGATCCAGCTACTCTACTCGACTTTGACGAAGAAGATGGCGTGAAAACTAAAGATCCTCATATTTGGTTCGATGTAGCAAATTGGAAACTTGCAGCCAAGGCTGTATACGAAGGACTTTCAAAAGCAGATCCAGCTCACAAAGAGGATTTCAAAAAACGCTATGATGCATACCTCACTAAATTAGATGAAACAGATGCATACATCAAAACTCAAGCAGAATCAATTCCTAAAGAATCTCGCGTTCTCGTAACAGCACACGATGCTTTCCAATACTTTGCTCGCGCGTATGGCTTTGAAGTAAAAGGTTTACAAGGTGTTAGTACTGCTACAGAAGCAGGCACACAAGATGTGAATGAACTTGTGCAATTCATCGTAGATCATAAAATTAAAGCGATCTTCGTAGAATCTTCTGTACCGCATAAAACAATTGAAGCCGTTCAAGAAGCAGCTAAAGCTAAAGGCTGGAACGTTGCCATCGGTGGCGAATTGTACTCCGACTCCCTCGGTTCCGAAGGTACTGAAGGCGGCACATATATCGGCATGGTAAAAGCCAACATCGATACCATCGCTAAAGCACTTAAATAAAGGAGGTCTCTATGGAATGGGCCGTTGAAGTTGAAGATATGACCGTAGCATATACGACAAAACCCGTATTATGGGACGTAGATATGAAGGTACCCATCGGTTCCTTAGCGGCCATCGTCGGCCCTAATGGAGCCGGTAAATCTACATTATTAAAGGCCATGTTAGGCCTATTAACAGTTATCTCAGGTAGTGTTAAGTTTTATATCGACCACCACCTTGCGATGGACAAAAAGCGATTACAAGAAAATCGCCTATGTCCCTCAAAGCGGTAGCGTAGACTGGGACTTTCCTACTACCGTATTAGACGTTGTACTTATGGGCCGCTATGGTCATCTAGGTTGGTTCAAGCGACCAAGTAAAAAGGATAAGGAGCTCGCCCTCTCCATGATTGAAAAAATGGGCATGAGCGACTATGTAAACAGACAAATTCGTCAACTTTCAGGGGGTCAACAACAACGCGTCTTCCTCGCAAGAGCCCTCGTCCAAGAGGCAGATATTTACCTCATGGACGAACCTTTCAAGGGCGTCGATAAAACGACGGAGCACGCCATTATCTCCCTTTTACAAGAAATGAAAGCGCGCGGCAAAACGGTGATCGTCGTACATCACGATTTAAATACGGTGCCCCAATATTTCGACTGGGTAACGATGGTCAATAAGCAAACTATTGCCTATGGCCCTGTAGCAGATACGTTTACAGACGAAGCTATTGAGCGCACCTACGGCAAGGGGAGGACTGTATGACCATACTCCAATCCTACACGACGCAGATGGTATTGCTCGGCACGGCTCTCTTGGGCCTTGCCAGTGGTATTGCAGGCACCTTCGCTGTACTGCGCAAGGAAAGCCTCATCGGTGACGGTCTCTCCCACGCGGCACTGCCTGGTGTAGTCATCGCATTCTTGCTGACCGGTATAAAAGACATTGAGGTACTCATTATAGGTGCTGCCCTGTCCTCTATCACTGCGGCATGGCTCATTACCATCACCGTAGAAAACAGTAAAATCAAATTCGATGGCGCTTTGGCTACTATACTATCTGCTTTCTTTGGTCTTGGTATGGTTCTACTCACCTACCTTCAAAGTCTAAACAATGCAGGCCAGGCGGGGCTTTCAAAATTTATATTTGGACAGGCCGCCACCATATTAGCCCGCGATGTGTACATTACATCGGCAGCAGCACTCATCATTATCGTGTTAACAGCCTTATTTTGGAAAGAGCTAAAGCTCATTTCCTTTGACGTAGAATACGCTAAAACATTGCAAATTCCCGTCACCTTTACACTCATTTTATATCGTTCACTATTGATCATGACCATCATCATCGGCATTCAATCAGTAGGTGCTATCTTGATTAGCTCCCTACTCATTGCACCGGCCGTAGGGGCCCGTCAGTGGACGAACAAGCTCGGTACCATGTGTATGCTAGCAGGATGTTTCGGCATGGTATCTGCTATTGGCGGTACCATTTGGAGTACAACAGTACAAAAACTGCCTACAGGACCTGCGATCATCGTCATTCTGTCAGTTATCGTACTGTTGAGCCTCATATTTGCACCTAATAGAGGCATCTTGTGGCAATTCCGGAAAAGAGGTGCCCCATGACAGTACATACAGAGATTTTACTCATCGCCATTGCCGTAGTATCCATCGCATGCGCTATTCCGGGTGTATTCCTCGTGCTGCGCCGCATGTCCATGATGGCCGACGCCATTACGCATACCGTATTTCTCGGCATCGTGCTCGCTTTCTTTGTAACGGAAGACTTAAACTCTCCCTTGCTTTTAGTAGGGGCAACCGTAGTCGGCGTAGGAACAGTGTGGCTTACAGAGATGATTCATAACACGGGCCTCGTCAATGAAGACGCGTCCATTGGTATCATCTTCCCCCTTCTCTTCTCCATTGCTATCATTCTCGTCAGCCTCTACAGTGGCAACGCACACCTTGACGTAGATACCGCACTTCTAGGGGAAATCGCGTTCACGCCGTTCGACAGATGGATTGTAAACTCCACCGATTTAGGTCCTGTTTCACTATGGATTTCCCTGGGGGTAGCATTCATCAACCTCGTATTGGTTATGCTCTTCTACAAAGAACTCCAACTATCTACCTTTGATCCACTATTAGCAGGGCTATTCGGCTTTATGCCAGCCCTCATCCATTACGTGCTTATGACTATGGTGTCCCTTACTGTGGTGGCTTCATTCCAAGCAGTAGGCGCCATCCTCGTTATCGGCCTCATGATTGGACCAGCGGTCATCGCTTATTTGTGGACGGACTCTGTGAAAGCCATGCTCATTAGCAGTATCATCATCGGCATTATCTGTGCCGTCATCGGTACAGAAGTCGCTTTCACCCTAGACGTATCCATTGCAGGCGCTATCGCAACAACAATCGGTCTCGCCTTATTAATTGCCGTTATTTGCACGCCAAAGACAGGCTATATTGCAACCTATCGTCGTCAACGCCATTTGCGTCGTCACTATCGAGAAACAATGATGCTCTGCCACATCTATACCCATATGAACACACCAGTGGCGGCCATCGAAAATGGTATCGGCACCATTCACGAACACTTGAACTGGAAACCAGACTATACACACCAAGCCGTAACACACCTTAAGAAACAAGGCTTGTTATATGTAACAAATGGATACTATATGCTGACCGATAAAGGCGTGTCACAAGTTAAGGAAATTATTTAAATACAATACCAATACTTTTCCCAACAAAAAAGAAGCTGAAATCAATGCTGCACTGCAAAGATTTCAGCTTCTTCTTTTATATCCAATTATATGGCTAGAACACAACACGCATCTGATACCACTTAGCACCGCCGTGATCAGATTCAGACTCACCTTCATTTACAAAGCCAAACTTGGCGTAATAATGAATCTTTTCTTCCTTACATGTTAAAATAACGCCTTTTCGATTTTCTTCTTTGGCCAGTTTTATGAAAGCCTCAATCAACTGCCCCCCTACGCCACGATTGCGATACGCTGGCATTGTATTTAGTCCAAATATCATCTGCCATGCTCCGTTAGGATTATGCAAAGAAGCATCGGCGAACATCTCATCGGTTAGGATTTCATCATCCGTTACAAAACCATCGATAAAACCGATTGGTGTATCGCCATCAAAAATAATAAGGAAATGATCTGCATAATGAGCAAGGCGTTCTTTAAACGCTTCGCGAGGAGGCCGCTTCGGCTGGTGGGAAACAGGTAGATTCTATATTTGCAACAATGTCTAAATCATCAGTAGTGGCTTTTCGTATATTCATCTTGTATCTCCAAACATTTCTTCTATATCTTTATCCCATTTATCAAAATCTTTTGGCATTTTAACTTTACCTTTTGCAATGCCTATACGTTTCGACACATCCACTTTAGATTCTGCTTGTCTAGTGTCTTCAGATAGTGTAAGCTGTGCTACAGTCCGTCCATCTTGTTTGATATACACAACAGACTCTTCTCCTGTCTGTAGTTTTTTTACAAGCATAGGCAAATCTGCTGTAGCTTGTGTTATTGTTACTTCACACATAGTTTTGCCCCTCTCTGTAAAATTTTGTTACTCGTTTACATATCATTAAAGCTCTTTGCTCATATAGTTTACTATAACTCTCTCATCTCACGCACGAATGCCTCCGCCTCCTGTAAGTTCTTAGGAAACTCGAAATACATATACCTTTCAGCACCATAAATAGGGATTTCTAAAATCATAGCCACTCAACAACAAATACTCTATAATCGTCCACTCTTTATCATTAGATTTTTTAGGAGCTTTAAACTTCTCATTCACAAAGTACATTTTGCCGTTACATATGGGACAGGTTTTATTTGTATTAAATAACTCGTAATTCGTGCCCTCTGACAAGGATATTCTGCAGTTGGTACATACATTTTTATAACCCTTGAATTGTCAAGTCAAATGCAACTCTACTGAATGATAAACCTCGTATGGAGTTTTCCAATTTAAGCATTTGCGCGGTCTAAGATTTATTTCTTTCATTTTTGCTTCAACATAGCTATCTGATTGATTAATATCCACAGTTTTCGGGAAATATTCTCTAAGCAATCCATTGGTGTTTTCGTTTGTTCCTCTTTGCCAAGGATGATGTGGTAATGGAAAATAAAATTCTACTAAATTCAACTCCTGACTAATTTCTGCATGTTTAGAAAACTCTTTCCCTCTATCTGGAGTTATTGTTTCTAGAGGTTGATTTTTTAAAAGCTTAATCATCGCTTGTTTGACTAAAAATGCATTCTTTTTTGCAATTTTTTTACATAGCAGATACCTACTTTTTCGATCAGTTAATGTTACTAAGCAAGCCTTACCAGTCTGCCCCATAACTGTATCAGCCTCCCAATCACCTAATCGTTCTCGATTATTTGCAGGAGCTGGTCTATCTGTAATTAAATTACTAATTTGAATTTTTCCACGTCTTTCTTCATAATTTTTTGTATGACGACTTTTACCACGATGTCGTAGTTTGCGAACAACTCCTCTATTTCCATGTGATAATTCTTTTTCATCAAAACGACCATTATATATTTCCCTGTAAATTGTATTGTAACTAATAGTGAAGCTTGAATTTTCAAATTTCAATCGAGAGGAGATCTGTTCCGGAGACCATTGATGTCTCAAAAATAAATTCTTTACACATTCATATAGACTTGGATTATCTAGCTTTTTTCTTGGTTTACAATTAAAGCGTCTATTTTTATATCTGTCATGGGCTTCACAAGGTATGTACTCGCCATTTTGACTATTTCTTTTGATTTCTCTTGATATAGACGATTTATTTTTCCCAAGTAAAATTGAAATTTCTGTTTGATTTTTTCCTATATCAATAAAATGTTTTAGAATTTCGCGCTCTTTTAGTGTAAAATGAGTATAATGATTCATGGCTCCTCCTGATTTTTAGATGTCTTTGCAAACACTATTTTATCAGAAAGCCATGAATCTTTTTTTAGTTGCACTTAGATTATAAATTCAAGCCCATAATTATTTTCTCCCATTGGTTTATGTTGAAAGATTTATTTTACAAGCTCTCATCAATTACATATAACATGTCACCTGTAAAGTATATGTTCATTATACAATGTACAGGATTCCCTTCGGTCCATAACCAACCTTGGAGTACAGCCCGACCCCAGTTATAAGTCTCTGTAATAACCTCGAACTCACTTTCACTATACTCCTGTTGATACTGAGGCAACTCAATTCTTTTACCTGTGAAAGTATCTAATATTGTACTATTAAAGACGAGAATTTCTAGATCATCAACATCACATTTCTCAAATACAATCTTAGCCTTATGAGTCTGTTCATCACCGTTCTCATAGGAAAAAATATAATTAAAGGTAAAAATTAAATTACCATCTGCATATTCTATTTTCTTGTACCCTTGCATCATGGAGCGAATATTTGGAATATTCACCAAAGATTTTGTTGTTTTCATAGGACCTCAGTCCCTTTACAATTAACTCATTTCCAATTTTTCTATATAATCTTTTTCCTTTGTCAACTATATTAGAAAATCTAGAATAACCACTATCTTCAACTATATTTCTACTAATCATAAGCATTTTAATTCTATCACGTAGATGGAAAAAGTTTGACTATTTTACTAATTCTAAACGCATATAGCTTTTATTAAAAAAGACACTAGCTGAGATCTGCCAATTACTTTCATTTCCGCCAATAATTATCAATATCGGTTCAGGACATTTTAAATCATTGTTTCTAGATAGGGTAAACATTTGTTTTAAATCAGTAATACTGGGGTCAACCGAAGCATTCGGATGATAATGCCATTCCCCTAAATAATATAATCCTTGATTCCATACTGAATCTAAAAGCTTTTTTAATCCGCTTGAACTCCTACGAAAATTATATTTTGAGTGTTGAGAGTTCTTAGGTGCTGGTGTTATCTGTAAAATATCTGCTATCATTTGATTATGTGAGTAATTTCCTATTAACACACCTCCTGTTTCATAAGGATTGGCTTCACTACAATAACTAATCATTTGTTTATATATTTCTTTTCCCAAATATACATTATATGCTTGACTCTTATCTTTAAAGATCATTAATTATCTATCTTCCTTTTTTTCTACCAATATATACCCCTCAAAAATCCCATTTTTTTCTTTTTGTTCATAAACAATTGAAAGAGTCTTCTCTGGTTTTAAAACAATATAATTTTCGATTACCTTTACTGCTGTAGAAGCTGCAAGCCAAATATCATCACTTCTTCCAGGAAATGTAGGATGCCAACAACCTATTCCATTCCTTGGTAAATTGTAATCATCAATTAATTCTCTTTCTTTTTGTATATATGGCGAAATCAACTTATGAAATGAATCAAAACTAAAAGAATTGCCACTCATTAACGTTATATATAAATGCTTCGCGCCCAAACCTACAGATACAGAGGCTATAATATGACTTTTTGTAAAAATAACTTTTTCAAAAATATCAAGAACATTATTTTCTCCTGTGCAATCAATAATTATATCGTATTTATCTAAATCAATATTTGTTTTATACTCTTCATCAATTGTAAGGATATCTTTTATTACTTCAATATTTGCATGTGGATTTAAGGAATTAAGATAATTGCTCAATGATTGTTCTTTAGACTCACCAATATTACCTATATTAAGAACATGACGAGACAAATTCCCGATTTCAAATTTATCAAAATCTGTAATAGTGAGATCGTATACGCCTGCCCGTACAAGTATTTCTGCTACTGATGCGCCGACACAACCTGCTCCAAGGAGCAATACCTTTTTTCTAACTAAAAGAGTCGTCCAACTTCCCTCTCTGCGATATTTCTTGTTGATTCCAATTCTCTGAAATAAGCCATTCCAATTTCATTTTTCGTGTTAAAACTTCTCTTTTATCACGAAACCACCATCCTTTATGATTATTTCTAAATCCATTTGCTGTCTTTTCACCATATGATACAACTGGTAAATACATAGCCATCCAAAATAATACTTTCAGTCTCACCTCCAAAAACTCTCGGAATTGGAAATCCCAGTAGAAGTAAATGATGTTTTCCATCCCTAATCTTTGGTACAACCTTTTCCAACACATTCATAATATCGATATCTTGATTATTACATGCATCTATTAACTCACTCAAAGTTTCTGGAGGCTTGCCATTCATTAATTACTGGTGGATATTTCAAAAGTATCCACGGTGCTTTAGTTGGAGTAGCTATATTTGTTTTGGAAAGAAAATTACCCCATTGTGTACGGTGCTCTATATCACCATTTAATGATTTAAAATACTTTACATAATACACAAATGGCTTACTTTTATAAACATCTAATTCTGCGATTCCATATCTACAATTAGTACTTTGCCATTGCATATAAGTGACACAATTTTCAGAAAAAGCAAATTGTATTTCAGACACATAAGCCAAACTAAAATCAGGCAATTCAAATAGCTCATTATCTAATACTAATTTATTTTGTGCCGCTGACTCAAGCCAATTTATTGCCCTACTTACATGGTACAGCAATCGTTCATCGACACTATAAGGCTCTTCCTGAAAGCCAGATATTGTGTTTCTCTCCAAACACAATGCGCCTTTTCTCCATAGACCATTCTTTTCCAATTTTGAGTTATTAGATTGATGATACAAGGTCACGTTAATACTATTTTCTACATCAGGATATAACTTAATTTTCCCTTTTGGATATTCATCTTCTGCTATGACATACCACTGGGACAATTGAGGAAAATAAGAGGTTTCATATTTAATTGATATGCCTAAATGCAAAAACCAGATTTTTAATTCATGATCAAATTTCCAATCATCTAATATTTTAACCTGTGATAACGAATCCAAAGCTCTTCTAGCCTGTTTTAGTTTTTCAGGAATTTGTATTCTTTCCATTTATGCGAATCTTCCTTCTGGAATAGCTATCGACATTTCAGTGCGAGTTGAAAAACCTGTTGAAGAATTAGATTTTGTAGGTTCTGGAGCAGGGGGAAATTCAGTACCAAATAACTCTCTCCATTTGCAAACACTATCATATAAGTCCTCGCAATCAAAAGCTTCACGAGCAATCTTAGCAGCACCACATACTACATCATAAAAATCAGAGTATTCGTCCTCTGTAATTCTTGCAAAAACGTCATGCTCAGGAACACCTCTATCAGCCAAGAAAGGTTTACTAGGATGGTCAAGAACAATATTCTCAAGAGTTAACACAATCCCCTCCGCTACGCTGGTTATACCATTCGGACAGCAATCACCAATAAAATGTTCGAATGGATAACTCTTTGGATGTTTTATATCTGGAAACTGTATCTTACGCCACCATTTTAATGCCTTAACAACATTTATATAGTGTGTATTACAACTCTTGTTTTTCTCAACTGTCCATCGAATTTGTTCAAGCGGATGTGTTTTATCCCATTTTCCGGCTTCACGATCAGGGATTAGAAGTGGATCAGATTTCCATTCCTGTTCGCTATCCGATTTACAAAATATATTATAGGCACTTTCAGCCCCAAAAATTATCTAACGATTTTACTAGCAAATTTTGCTGAAATTCTTCAATTGTATACTCAGAAATAATGTCTTCATCTTGCAATATTCCTATTTCGCTTTCACTTGGGGCGGAAGTAGGCACAATATCTAAGTCAACATAACTTAAACTTATACCTATTGACCTGCCTTGGATTCTATACTTATCTTTATAGTGTTTCTCTAAAAAAGGTACAAATATATTTAATGCTTTTTCTGGCGTATATTCTTCAGAGTCTAACTTTGTTACAACAATAATATCAACATCTGATTTATTTCCATTTTTTGGGTTTGACCGCTGTAGAACGACGATAACTCCCCTGCAAAAAAGTGCTAACAATAATATTCGATAATGTTTTGTCTGTTCTAATCTTCTTCTTAATGTCATATGTCCGCTTTTCAAGTCATTCACTTGATTCTAGACAAACAGATATTAGATAGAAAATCTTTAAAATATGACGGTACAGTAGACATAAATAATCCCCTTTAATTTATGAAACTTATTGATTTTGAATATGAACAAGAATCACGTTGTTCAAAATCATATTCATATAACACGCATTTACCGAATCCTCGTGAGCTTTGTCCTAAAAAAAACATAAAAGCATTTGGTGCAGAAGCAAAAATATGTAGTGTTGCTCGTCGTTCTTCAATAGACCTTTCTACAATAGCATTGTAAACAGAATTAGCAAGAATTGCTGCATGGTTTCCATCTTCTATCGAAAAGTTTGTAAATTCTCCTTTATCAGGTGTACAAATTATGATACGCCTAATCGGTAGATTGTTTTCTTTAATATATCTAACTACATCATCGTAAATATTGTGGGTAACATTTAGTATTAATACAGAATCGGCTTGATTTTCATCAAATATTTCATATGAAATATCCCAATTAGAATAGTTTCTTTTAGAAGATAGTTTTACATCCCATAATTCAATGCCATTTGTTGCTGACTTTTGTATTGGAATTACATTAATACCAGATTTGCTATCGAGAACTCTCCCCGCAGCAAAAGCTAAAGATACATGTGTATCTAAATATATTTGATAGGCATAATTATTATTTGTATTTGTAAGCAAAAATTTCTTCATCACTTCATAAATATCATTATTCCAATCATATCCATTTTTAATTACGATTATTAAATTTATCCAATAAGGATAAGCACATTTGTTTCATCCTCTATATCTACTGCTCCACGAGTAAAGCTTTGAATACTAATAGATATTCTTTTAGGAGAATACTTATCGGCAATCATAAAAATACGTTTTTCCAAATTTTCATCAAATGTCTTTCTATCAATCCCCTTACCATGTGTTGAAGAAATCATTTGGTCATTCACAGTAGCCGAAGCAATGAAGCTAATTTGGTCAAAAGTCATTGTTTGATTCTTTAGACGAAATATATTTGTTCAATGAATCTCTAACTATTTGTTCCAATACACTTATATCAAAAGGGAGTAGTTTAAAATCTATTTTCAGCCCTTTATGATATCTGTATTAAATCCTTTTAATGAATTTTCTGCTTTTCTATCCAATTTATTGTCTTGAAATTTATATATTGAATTAATAAATGTATTTGCATTATTGTCACATGAGCCTATTAGAAACAACTCAAATTCAATTGAACCCACATCATCACCAATAAGATCTTCTAACCATGTACTTAGCGAATTCTTAGTAAAGATATTTATTGTCGATTTTACCTGAATACTTTTGAAAATTCTATTCTCTTTTTCCAATGCAATATCAACCTTATCTTTTTCAGAATCAAATTCAATATAAATTTTATCCCAATTCTTTTGACACAGTGCTTCAAGAACGGATGCAAATGCTTGATACAAAAATCCACGTGAAGCTTCTTTTCCTCCCATAATCTTCTCCTTTATGCTTTTCAGTTAATTATAATAAATATCACAATTTTCTTATTATTATAATACAAAACAAAGAAATCATAATTTATCACTGACAACACAACAAAAAGCCTCCCATCAAAATGACGGGAGGCTTTTATGCACTCTTTAAATCCAAAAACTCTCCCCTTTAAAACCTATTCTTTTACCTTTCAGTTAAAGTTAGTATTACTCAAAAGTTTAGTTAATGAATTTAAAATCAATATTTCTTATTATTCCCACTCAATTGTAGCAGGTGGTTTAGATGTAATATCGTACACAATACGATTGATGTGTTGTACTTCGTTTACGATACGACGGGAGATTGTGTCCAATACGTCGTAAGGGATGCGCGCCCAGTCAGCAGTCATAAAATCTGTTGTGGTTACGCCACGCAATGCTAATGTGTAATCGTATGTACGGAAGTCACCCATAACGCCTACAGTACGTGTAGATGTTAATACTGCAAAGTATTGGTTGATGCTGCGATCAAGGCCAGCTTTTGCAATTTCATCACGGAAGATGTAGTCCGCATCACGCAAGATGTCTAGTTTGTCTTTCGTGATTTCACCCATTACGCGAATAGCAAGACCAGGACCTGGGAATGGTTGACGCCATACGAGGTAGTCGGCCAAACCTAATTCAGAACCAAGTTCACGCACTTCGTCTTTGAAGAGGTTACGCAATGGTTCGATAAGGCCTTTGAAGTCTACAACTGCAGGCAAGCCACCTACGTTGTGGTGAGATTTAATAACTTCAGCTTCGCCAGTACCGGATTCGATAACGTCAGGGTAGATTGTACCTTGCGCTAAGAAATCAACGGAACCGATTTTGCGGCCTTCGTCTTCGAATACACGGATGAATTCTTCACCGATAGCTTTACGTTTAGCTTCTGGATCTTCAAGACCAGCCAATTTATCTAAGAAACGTTTTTCTGCATCGACACGAATGAAATGCATGCCAGAATCTTTGAAAGCTGCTTCAACTTCGTCGCCTTCGTTTTTACGCATCAAACCATGGTCAACGAAGATACAAGTCAATTGATCGCCTACAGCTTTAGAAATAAGAGCTGCTGCAACGGAGCTATCTACACCGCCAGACAATGCCAACAATACTTTACCATCGCCTACAGTGTTACGGATGTCTTCAATAGCCGTTTTTGCATAGTTTGCCATTGTCCATGTGCCTGTGAAGCCACACACTTCGTACAAGAAGTTATGAAGCATTTCTTTGCCATGTTCAGTGTGCAACACTTCTGCATGATATTGCATAGCATAGAGTTTACGTTCTTTGTTTTGCATAGCAGCTGCAGGGCAGTCTTTTGTATGCGCAACGATTTCAAAGCCTTCAGGAACTTTTGCTACATAGTCAACATGGGACATCCAAACAACTTGGTCTTCGTCCAAGCCTTTGAATAATGGAGATGTAGTATCCACTTTAGTAGGTGTTTTACCGAATTCACGGTTGTCGGCAGATTTAACTTCGCCGCCTAATGTATGCGCCATAAATTGCATACCATAGCACATGCCAAGAATAGGAATCCCAAGTTCAAAAATCTCTTTCTTCAATTTTTGGAGAGTTTTCTTCATACACGCTGTTAGGACCGCCTGTGAAGATAATACCTTGCGGCTTTAATTCTTTAATTTTTTCCAGCGCTTTGTTGTATGGATATACTTCGCAGTATACGTGATTTTCACGAACACGGCGCGCGATCAATTGGTTATATTGACCACCAAAGTCAACAACAATTACAAATTCCTTGTTTTCCATGCCTTCCTCCATATGCATCTATTTGTGAAAGTATATTCACTATTATTTATGCCCATCCATTTCTGTACTGGGGAACGCGTTTTTTCGAGTCAAACGCTAATTTTTTCATTACATTTTATTATACCATAGGAAGTATAAGGACTCCATATATTCCGTATGAAAATTATAAATAAGTTTTTAATGTTCGGATTTTCAATTTTCCATTTTCTGAATATTACGCTTCGGAGTCTCCCGTTTTCTGACTTTTACTCTTTGGAATCTCCCGTTTATGCATCTTCACGGCCCCTACAGGACAGATAGAATAACAATCGCCACAGCCGATACAGCCTATACCGATATTAAAGCGAGTCATTCCTTCAGTGATGCATTGAACAGGACAATCCTCAGCACAAGCACCACACTTAACACAAGTATCATCAATAGTAAACTTTAAATTTCCCCATTATACATCACCTCCTATTGTTTGGATAAAACCGACAATCAAATATATATAGTTTTTTCAGATACTACCAGTTAAAAGTATTTATTTTTAACTGGTAGTATTTCAATTATATATATCTAAACGCCACTTAATGCAGGGCTTTTTACTTTTAACTGGTAGTATCTCAAATATAGACATATCTAATCGAAGCAGAGTTAAAGCAACTTACTTTTATTTAGCTCTTCATTATGTGCTATGGCCGAGTAGATTGCTTTTGCCACACCTTGGTGGTTATTATCTGTCGTCACATAATGCGCCGCTTCTTTGATATTTGGCTTAGCATTGCCCATAGCAACGCCGGCACCTGCGAATCGCAACATAGACAGATCGTTTTCACTGTCCCCTAGTGTCATTACTTCGTCCGGGCTAAAGCCCCAGTGTTTGGCCAAGGCTTCTACGGCTGTGCCCTTTGTAGTATGGGGCAAGACGAATTCTAAATTGCCTTCACTAGAGAGCAGCACATCATAGAATCTTTCACGACCTGTACCATCATGAGATAGACCTTGGTATTCATCGCGCAAGTCTTGTAAGATGCGTTGACGCATCGGTTCATCACCGTAGAATATTTGAATTTTCTCAGGGCCTTCATCTAAAGATTCCATATGAGCTAGTAGGTCACATACCATGGTACGTGTTGCTAAGAGGAATGGACGAATATTAGGTCTAAAGAAGAAATTAGACTGTTCTATTTCACATTCGGACATAGTCATTTTTGCCGCTTCATCACTTTCAGAAAGAGCATAGTGATCATGAGTTTCACCAAATTGAGGATGATTCATTGAGCTAGGTAGATGATTATCCATGAGGCTATCCAAACCTTGTTTATTAGGCGCTTTCCGCTCACTAGCACATGCGCTTAATCGTTCAGGAGTAATACATCTAGACGGAGGATACATGCCAAAGATTTGGTCTTTCACATAGGCCTCTACATAGACACCGTAGGTTAAAAGTTTGCGCAACAAGTATAAGGCTTGTTCCTTATCAAAGCTAACATGGAATAGACTGCGATTTTCATCCTTATCCATCACATAAGCGCCATTGGTGCACATAAAATAGCGCAAGCAAGGTAATTTTTCGATGACATCGTTCATCTCATTCCAGGCGCGACCAGAAGCGATGGCTACGCGAATGCCACTTTCACGAGCTGTACGAATCGCTTCGATAGCATCTCCAGGGATAGCCTTTGCATCATTCACCAAGGTACCATCCACATCAGATGCGATAAAACGAATCGGTTTATCACCGGTGAGACCTATGTAGTTTTTAATTTGTAATGTTTCAGTTGAGGACATGAAGCCTCCTTTAATGCAGTAGTATATAAATAGATAACCAATTAACTATTAAATATTAAATATTTAATAGTTAACGGTTAATAGTTAAATAGATAAAAACAGATAGAAATATATTTCTACTCAGTAGAATGTTTCAATAGAATATTAAAGTTTATAAGGTGTAAAATATAAACTAAAAGAACAATTAGATTGAAATCAAAACATAGATTGGAAGCGCTTTATTTACTTGCATTAAATTCGGTTACAATCTCCTGTAAAATATCCGGATTTTCAACCAAGTTCAATAATGTACGGCCTATAATATTGGCGCCGTCTACAATTGTTTGTTCAATGGTAGGTTCTAGCATAGCCGCTGCAAATTCTTTAGAGTGGCATACCTTTTCTTCCCCCGCGAGGCGCAATTTAGGATGGAATGCCGCACATTGATAGCTTACGTTACCAATATCTGAGCTACCTCCGAGCGCTGCTGGACCAGGTTCAAAATCGAGGCCCATGTCGGCCATTACCTCTTCGATAAGCGCTGTGCCACGATGGTTTTGGTTCATATCATCATAAGGGTTGCCATAAAACTCTACATCCACAGTTGTACCTGTACAAAGGGCAGCCCCTTCAAAGATTTTTTTAATCTGTTCAGATAAACCGTTCAAATAGTCCCGTTCTGTATGACGCACAGTGACTTCTAATTCACCATAAGGAGGAATGATATTAGACGCGGTACCTCCAGCAATGATCCACGTGCCGATGCGCGTTTCAGGGCGCACTTGTTGACGCATCATATCCATAGCATGGATAGCGAGTTGCACACCATTCACCGCATTGACGCCATTCCAAGGCTCTCCGGCTGCATGGGCTGGCTTACCGTGGTACTTAGCACGGAAGCAATCGAGGGCTAAGAATTGTGAATTAGGACGCGTTTCCTCCCCATCTAGGTGAACCATAATAGCAAGATCATAGTCTTTAAATACGCCGGCATTACACATATCTACCTTGCACCCCATCGCTTCTTCGTCTGGTGTGCCGATGATATCGATATCCATGTTGAAAACTACGCCGTCTTGCTGCATTTTACGGAGTGTTAATGCCGCTAGTACGCTCATGGCACCACTGGCGCAGTGTCCGCACGCATGACCAACTTCAGGCAATGCATCGTATTCACATAAAATTGCTAAACGACCTTTAGGGTTGTCTACTTTCACAACAGAGGCCTTGAAGGCAGTTGGTAAATCACATAATTCATAGGTTACGTCCATGCCATGTTTTTCTAAAGTAGCACCAATGGTTTTTACAGACTCGAACTCCGCACTAGAAAGCTCAGGGTTCTTGGCTAATGTATAATTCACAGAAAAAGCATCAGGGGCGAAGCTTTTACAAAGGTCGGAAAATGTATGCGTAAGGGACATAGCGCCTCCAATAGATATAATTAAAAATGTATGCCAATAGATATAATCAAAAATGTGTGCAAATCGACGGATTTATACAATGTTAAACGAAATCCAGGTTTAAATTCAAAATTCGTGTACTCTTAATTATACAATGTTATTGCCTATTGGTGTAAAATTCCGTACAATATAAACAGAAATGTATAAAACATGTATATGGATGTTTGAGGAGGATACCATGTTTAAGTTCAAAAAATTGACAGCCATCGCCCTCGTAGCGGTAGCAGCAATGGGTTTATTGGCTGGTTGTGGCAATGACAAAACCAAAAATGACACAACAAGAAGGTGTATTGCGTGTAGGTTCTGAAACTACATTCCCACCGTTCGAATTTACTGAAGGCGACAAATATGTTGGTTTCGACGTTGATTTGTCCGAAGCAATTTCTAAGAAAAAATCGGCCTAAAAATGGAATTCAAATCCATGGGCTTCGACGCTTTGATTCCAGCTGTTCAATCTGGCGATATCGACATGATCGCTGCAGGCATCAATGCTACTCCTGAACGTGAAAAAGTATTGGACTTCTCCGATGTATACTTTGACCAAGGCGGTTTCATCACAGTTGTGCGTAAAGACAACACTACTATCCACAACATGGATGAGTTAGCAGGTAAAACTGTAGGTGTTCAAATCGGCACAATCCCGGTTGAAATGGCTCAAAAAATCCCTGGTACAACAGTAAAACAAATCGATTCCAATGCTAATATCTTCATGGAATTGAAAGCTGGTACAATCGATGGTGCTATCATCGATAACGCTGTAGCTATGTACTACCTCAAACAAGGTGCTGACCAAGACCTTAAACTCGTAGGCGAACCTACAAAATCCCCTGGCACAGTGCTTGGCGTGAAAAAAGGCAACAAAGCTTTACAAGAAGCTGTTAACAAAGCTCTTAAAGAACTTAAAGAAGACGGCACTTACCAAAAAATCTACGACAAATGGTTCGGCGATTATAACAAAAAATAATAGTGATTCTAAGGAATTAGGATAACTACATCCCCTCTGAAAGATTTCAGATTTCACAGCAACGTAAATCAAAATCTATGCAGAGGGGATTTTTTGTTTGTTATGCCTTTTCAAGTCATATAGGAAACTAACATAATATCATAAATATTAAATTCGAATCAGCTAAAACACATGGAAGTACTGCTATTTCCTCTTTTACCGTACCAAGTGTTCGTTATATAATAAATGTGTATTCTATCGTATAAAAGGAGGCCTAATGGCACAGTACTTTACGGAACGCCTACAAAAGGTCTTCCACATGATTTTTAGATCTTATAATCAAAAAGCGGCTCAAGAGGGTTTGCGTCAGCTTGAACTTATCGTCAACAATCAGCAAGATGCAGTATCAACTGATCATCGCGCCTTGCGAAACGATATGTCTACGCTTCTTGAAAGTGAAATTAATAGCAAAGAGGATGCGCTTACAATCGCTAATGATCCAGAAGCACGCGAGCTAGGTGATGCATATGCCCTCTTGGCACGCGTTTATGCAGGCCCTCGCTTTACTTGGGAGGAATCTAATTTCCCAGAGGACAATATGCGTACCTATCAATGCTTACACGATAGTATTCGCCGTTGTAGTCCTATTGGTACATTACAAGCCTTGCGCATTAAAGGTTCTATTACGCCAACTGTGGAAAAGGATATGCAAATCTCCTTTGATGATGCATTCCGCATTGTCCACGATTATGCAGAGCAAGACGACGCCTATTGCCAGTATGTAATTGGTAATGTATTTTTCTGGCGCGACGACAATCGCATTGAAGCAGCAAAAGATATGATTATGCCACCACCTCTAAGTTGGGCTAAACGCATCCACCGAAGTCTACAAGGTGGTTCCATACACGATCGGATTTCAGCCTTACAAGGGACAATACCAGACGAGAAACTGCAAGAAAATGCATCAGAGTTGGCAAAAAGATGGCTTAATAAAGCGCTCTACAATGGGCTCGCCATGTTCCAAGGAAATTTGCGTAACATCTATATCGACGAAGGCGACTTTGAGAACGCCCGCCGCGTAGCTAGAACGGCAGCAAACCTTGGCAATCCAGCCATGATGCTCTATACCGGCCTCGACTGTCACGAAAATGGCAACTTTGAAGATGCTTTCACTTGGTTTACTAAAGCAGCCGCCTTAGGACAATCTGAAAGTATCGCCGAGTTAGCAGACTATTACTATCATTTCTACGATGCTAAAGAATTGCGCAGCACCATTCCTTATGATCCCGTTAAGGCTATCGGTCTCTATCGCCGTGCCGCTACTAAGAACTTTAGCGACGCTGGATACACTGCATTACAAGCGGCTTTTGGCTATATCTTTCACATCGGCCACCTCCCTCTAGACTGGGGACTCATTGCAGACTTAACGCATATGGCGGCTACTAAGGAACGCTTTATGTTTGCCTTGCCATACATTGGTTATATGCGCATCCACGGTTTAGGCGTGACGAAAAATATGCGCTTTGCCGTCCAATCCTTACTGCGCGTCTTAGATGAAGAGCAACGGGCCTTTGAAGAAGAAAACCGGGTTCTCTTCTACGATATTACGCGCGCCTTAACACGGGTTGCTCTCGGCTATGCCTATGAAAAAGGCTATGTAACAGGCACGCCAGACCTTGATCAGGCTGTATCTATTACGAACAGTCGCATCAATATATCTTGTCCCATAAGGCAAACTTAGATGAAGAGTTAAAAGATATCCCTATCGATGACGAAGGAGCAGAGCGATTAGAGGCATTTGAGGAAATTGATGGTCACTGGCAGTATAAGGAAGGCATCGCGGAGTCTACTACTACGGTGCGCCCTAGTCCTACTACGTGGCCTCAATATGCAGCTCGCTTATCTGTAAACATGGATGACTTTCTGTGGGATACCACCTTATATGATTGGCAAACCATAGAAAAAGCCTTAACAGCCCAAGATGAAATAAAGTTAAGCTTTTACAATCATTTCCTATCCGTTCCAGACAAATTGCGCAACATTTTTAAGTTAGATGTTTTTCGTATGCCTCGAGATATGTATCAAGTGCGAATACACGGCTACGACCCTACGGAAGGGCAAGAAATCATCTATCGTACGGTAATTAATAAGGATGCTACACGCGATCTATTGAAAGACCTCTACGATAATCATGCCTTACCTAATCTAGTAGACAACTGGTCCATCGAAAAAAGCGAAGAAAAACCAACTTGGCACTATGTGCTCGACGTAGATCAACAAGCTTTCTTGCTCGAAGAATACGACGATGCAAATGCCATGATACAAACCGCATTACAAGGTTTAAAAGACAAAAAGTACGAACAAATTAATGTCCGTACCCATGACTTTGTAGGTCCATCCTATTTCATTTTTAAAGGCAATCAGGCGAATCCATTTAGAGTGCAGCTCTATCTGAAAGAATCTGTACGCCACACCATCGATGAGGATGGAAATCAAGAAGATACTCCAGGCAACACCTATTTATTTGAACAATACGTAGGCAACGAAGTATCCTTGAACTATTGGATTCAAAAAACGATTAATACCTTGGAGATACCTGAACTAGACAACTGGAAAAAACTCAGCGTACCAAAGGCATTACAATAGAACCCAAGAACAAAAAGGAGCTTGTACATAAAGTACTAGCTCCTATTTTATAACCTACGAATAGGCCAAACTATTATAAATGATCATGAGGGTAATGAATACGCAAAATCCTATAAACCAACATCGACAAACTGCTGTTCATAAATATTTTCCACAGTTTCTTGTACAACCATATCGCTACGATGTACCTTATCAAGCATCTTGGAACGAGCCGTTGTAATCACGCTTTCACTATGTTTACCACCACGCCAAGCAAACTTGGATGTACCGATGGTATATTTCAAGGTCGCATAAGGACCACTCAAATGATGAGATGCCGTTTGGTAACCCGCATCAAGAGTAAGGTGCGGTGTGATATGGAATTCTGCACCCCACTTTAAAACCTTTTATGGCATCCCGTTTATTTAATCTTCCATAGCCTACTCTTACAGCCTCTCTACCACGCCAATTATAATAGTCCGCATGAACACGAGCCCAGCGAGCATTTTTGAAAGTTCGTGAGTATCCTACATCAAACCCACTAGCAGCAACCTTTTCTAATAGCATCCAATGATTTTCATAAGCAGCCACACCATAATTATAAAGACTTTGATCAGAATCCATCCCATATGGATACAATCCTGTAGGATCACCCAATACAACACTACGTCCACGTAGTCCTATATATTTTCTTTCATCAGTCCCTAGATTTCGGTACAGATTAGCATGAAATTCATTAAGACCTGCCACATATTCTACACCACCACTAACACGCTTATAACCACCTTTAAACACATGGTCATAGAATGCATTAACACCGACATAAGCATGTTCACCTTTACTAAGGCGACGATAGCCAATGCCAATATTAGCATTCATTCCTAATGATTCTTTCTTATCTGTTTGCTTATCATGTGTTATAAACGTCCCTGCAGGTCTGGCTGGCTCCAAATAACTATCTAATTTATAAGATGAAATTTTTTCTCCACTGCGCCCAATACGACCTTGTACAAAGACAACGCTTTTAGCATTTTCATCATAATGGGTTATAGGTTGCAAGGTCTCAATATACAATTTATTGATTTCAGTAGATTTTGAACTTTTTCGAAGTTACAGTATGTAGATCAGTTCTCGGTGGTGAACCAACAGCATGGTGCTGTGTATGCGTCTCTTTCGAGTCTTTCATTCCAATACCAACAACCACATCTGTACGATCCATCCAATTAGAACGAACAGCTTCATGTTTAGCCTCATTCACTTCTGTAGTAGAATCTGCAATACCTTGTCCATGCCCATTGGCTGCCATTCCTGTAATAGTAAAAGCACATCCTATAGATCCTAAAACTAACGCCTTAATGATTACGTTTTTTCTCATGTCTTGTACGCTCCCCTCGTTTTGCATAAGAAATAAAACCACACAACACTGTACGCCCTTCACGTTTATTTCATGGTTTATTCATCTTAATTATAGGTACGCTATTTTCCATAGTCAATATAAAGCCCTATAGTTAAATGATACTTAAAGATTCTCTAAATCATTATGTTACAAATTGATTTCTATTTTCAGACAAAAGAAAAAGACCACCGCAAGCAGGGTGGTCTTTTTCTGGGAATGAAATTGTTATTTGAATAAAGGCAATAAAGCGTTAGCTAAACCAGTAAGCGCTGCCAAGATTGCTTTAACGATTGCTGCAACCATTTCTCTTCCTCCTTCTCATATAAGAACAAGAACTAAACTAACTATAAACATCTTAAACTAGGAAATTTTACATGAAATGCGTAAAAATTACATTAATATTTCATGAATAAAACAATGAAGTCTTAATCGATACGAATAGTTACATGAGAATGGTAGCATGCAATGAATTCATAAATTTCTATAAAATTTTAATATTTTGTAAAGAAAAGTACATAGAACGCTTACATCTAGCCATAATACATCTAAGAAAACAATCATATATAAAAACCCTTCTCTGGTGCACATTAGTTTAAAATAAACTAAATGTGTTAGAGAAGGGTTTTCTATTTTATCTATAATTATAGAGTTTTTACAACGTCTGCACAGCGATCGCAAAGTGTAGGATGTTCGCTATCTTGGCCTACTGTACCGCGGTGGATCCAGCAGCGTTCACATTTTTCGAGACCAGATGCAGCAACTACTGTAGCCACGCCTGTTTCTTCGTCTTTAACAGCCTCTGCTGGAGCAGCGCCGTTTACGATGTGAGCTTCGGATACGATAACAAGTTTAGCCAAGCCTTCTTCACCAAGGGCATTCAATGCGTCAAATGCAGCACCTTCAGCGTATACTGTAACAGATGCATCTAGTGGGTGACCGATTGTTTTGTCTTGACGAGCAAGTTCCAATGCTTTTTGTACAGATGTACGCAAGTCTAACAATTGGTTCCATTTATCAGCCAATTCTTGGTTGAAGTGTTCAGGATGACCTTGTGGCCAATCTTGAAGCATAACGGATTCAGGCATGCCTTCTTCTTTAGGCATGTATTTCCAAACTTCTTCCTGTGAAGTACTGGAGATACCATTGCTACTAATGTTTTTAAGATTTCATACATCGCTGTTTGAGCAGAACGACGAGCTACGTTGTTTTTGCTTTCAGCGTACATAGTATCTTTCATTACATCAAGGTAGATGGAGCTCAAGTCTACTGTACAGAAGTTATGAATTGCATGATACAACATGTGGAATTCATAGTTTTCGTACGCATCAGAAACCTTTTTTGACGTACTTCTTCTAAGCGCAACAATGCCCATTTATCGAATTCAGACATATCTGCGTAAGCCACTTTATCGGTATTTGGATTGAAGTCATCCAAGTTACCGAGCAAGAAGCGGAATGTATTACGGATCTTACGGTATACTTCGGATAATTGTTTTACGATGTCTTTGGACAAACGTACGTCTGCTTGGTAATCCGCAGAGGATACCCACAAACGCATAACGTCAGCGCCGTATACGTCGATGATGTCACTAGGTGCTACTGTATTACCTACAGATTTAGACATTTTGCGACCTTCACCGTCCACAACGAAGCCGTGTGTCAATACGGAGTTATAAGGTGCCTTACCTGTTGTTGCTACTGCAGTTAACAAGGAAGAGTTAAACCAGCCACGATGTTGGTCAGAACCTTCAAGGTACATAGCACATGGTACTTCAAGATCATTAACTTCGAGTACGCCAGCCCAAGAGGAACCAGAGTCGAACCATACGTCCATGATGTCAGTTTCTTTTTTGAACTCATCATGACCGCAATGAGGACATTTGAAGCCTTCTGGTAACAATTCTTTAGCACTGTGTGCCCACCATGCGTCGGAACCTTCTACAGCTACTTTTTCAAGTAATGCAGACATAGTGTCGTCATTGATGATGTGCTCGCCACAGCTTTCACAATAGTAAATAGGAATTGGCACGCCCCAAATACGTTGACGAGAAATTACCCAGTCACCACGATCGCGAACCATGTTAAAGATACGATCATGGCCCCATTTAGGAATCCATTGTACTTGATTGTCGATTGCATCAAGAGCTTGTTGACGATATCCATCTACAGAGGAGAACCATTGTTCTGTAGCACGGTAAATGACAGGGTTTTTACAACGCCAGCAGTGAGCGTATTGGTGGCGCAAGCTAGATTTGCTAAGCAATGCATTGTTGTGTGCCAAGATTTTGATAACAGGCACCTCTGCATCGTGGATTTCTACGCCAGCCAATGGGAATTCAGTATCGCCATAACGATTGTCGTCTACTTGTTTAGTATAGTTACCAGTTTCGTTAACAAGGGATACGATAGGAAGCTCAGCTTTGCCTTCTTTATTGTAACGTTGAACGATGTTAAAGTCGTCTTCACCGTGTGCAGGCGCTGTATGTACACAACCAGTACCTGCATCAAGAGTTACGTGATCACCACATAATACAGTAGATTTACGTTCTACGAATGGATGTTTAAACTCTGCTAATTCTAAGTCTGCACCGGAGAAACGATTCACGATTTCGTAATCTTCAATGCCAATATCTTTCATAGCCGCATCAACAAGTTCAGTCGCCATCAAGTAATATTCTTCGCCTACTTTTACCCAGCCATATTCAAGCTCAGAGTTAACGGAGATTGCTACGTTGGCAGGCATTGTCCAAGGAGTAGTTGTCCAGATAACAGCAAATGCTTGTTTTGGATCTACGCCAGCTGGCAATGTTACCTTTTTCTCGGATACGTAAGGGAATTTTACGTAAATGGAGAAGGATTTTTTCTCAGCGTATTCGATTTCTGCCTCTGCCAATGCAGTTTCGCAGTGAGTACACCAGTATACAGTTTTAAGACCTTTATAGATATGGCCGCGTTTTGCCATTTCGCCGAAGATGCCAAGTTGTTTAACTTCGAACTCAGGACGCAATGTCAAATACGGGCGGTCCCATTCGCCTAATACACCAAAGCGAATGAAGTCTTGTTTTTGGTTTTCTACGCATTCTAATGCATATTCCTTACATTTGTTGCGCAAGTCCAATGGCGCCATTTCATGACGGTTAAGACCAGTGTTTTTAATAACCGCATGCTCGATTGGCAAACCGTGCGTATCCCAACCAGGGATGTAGCGAGTATAATGGCCAGTCATTGTTTTGTATTTCATGATGATATCCTTCAACGTTTTGTTGAGGGCATGACCGATGTGCAATTTACCGTTCGCATATGGAGGGCCATCATGCAAAATGAAAGGTTTTGCGTCTTTACGCAATTCCAAACGTTTTTGATAAATTTTGTTGTCTTCCCAGAATTTTAAAATTTCTGGTTCGCGCTTAGGCAAATTGCCGCGCATTGGGAATTCTGTTTCAGGCAAATGTAACGTCTTACCGTAATCCATGATGTGCTCCTTTTACATAAAAAAATCGCCCGCCCCCGAAGGGACGGACGTAATATCCGTGGTACCACCCTACTGACCTTCTGTGAAAGCTAGAATATTCCGAGCATACGAAATAACTAGGCTTCAATTTGTGAAAGCCACTTAAACATATAACGGTGTTCACCGGCGGCGTTGCCGCTTGCTCCAAAGTGATCCGCAAATCTCTAGATTTCCAAACCTTTCAGCCCATGAGTTTGGTCTCTACTAAATCCGTCTGAGACGTGCCGTCTTTTTCAACGCAATATTCATATAATAGATAATTATAGGGCTCAAATGGGGAAATTGTCAAATACTTCATATCTAAATTTTAAAAGATTTTACAATCCCACCTATAAGCAAAAGAAAAAGCCTACATACGTAGGCTTTCTTTGTAGATATGTTTATGCTTATGCAACGATGCCCATAAGGATTACTTCTAAGATAACGATACCGATGCATGCGAACATGAATTTGCGATCCATATCTTCAGATGGAGTTTCTTTAAGGCCAGTGCGAGCAGCTTCTTCAGCTGTGATTGTTTCATAGCTTACTGGGGAACCATATTGGTTATCGCCTTCGTCACCTTTTTGAGCGAGCAAGTAGATAACATAGATAATACCGAATGGAATCTAAGCTAATTAAAAGCATCCAACCACTTTTACCAATGTCATGTAAACGACGAACGCCAAGACCAATGGAAGGCAACAAAATTGCAACGTTGTATGCCATGGAAATAAGACCAACAACGCTTGCTAATGCAGTGTCCATAAAAAGTGCGCTCAATACATTAATGATACCAGCAATAACAATTGTGATACCATAGAAACGCCAATATTCACTGCGGCTTGCACGACCTTTAAAATTAGCAAAATTGCCCATAACCGTATGTTTGAAGTTATCTACATACGAAAGGTTTTTGATAGATAAATCTGTCATTGTATTCTCTCCTACAAAATAACAAATAAAATAAAAATAAAATCAAATATCATTATATCATTTTTATCTATCATTTTGAATTTCAATTTCTATATATTTTGGGAATAACATATGCATTACATTAACCATTTATACAATTATATTCTATAAAAAACTCTCCCTATAGCGAAGCTATAAGGAGAGTTATCATTTTACATCACACTTGTCGTAAGTAATTGATCTACCAAAAACCACAGTACAAAGATTGCACATAGTAGTCCAGCTGTGAGCCCCATTGTTGGTGTTGCATCGATAAGCCCGATTTCGTGAGCCATTTGTTTTGTTAAGATCACTTGTCCTGTAGGAGAGCCAAAGCGGTTAGAGTGGCTTTCACCAGGAAGAGCCATCAGAACCAATAGGATAAGTGTCCCAATTACAGGCACAAAACCGATAAATACGAGGCCACCAGAACGACCTTGGTCATGCAAGCGACGCACTGCAACGGCTACGCCAGGGATAACCATCACTACGGACAGTAGAACTAGGATTACTAAGCCGAAGCCTACACCTACTGCACTTGAAAGAGGGCTAATATAACTTAAAAAGAGCACAGGTGAACAAAATCGCTACAAAGAGCAATTGATACATTAAAAAGAAATTCCAATATTCACTACGACTTGCGCGGCCTTCAAAGTCAGCATATTTATATACTAGACATTGTTTGAAGTTTTCAATCATGCCTAGATTATATTTATCTAACGAAATAGGGGCTTTGCGGACATGCCCACAGTCTGGGCAATAACGATCATTTCTCAGTACTTCATGTCCACAATATGGACAAGGTTTCATAATAAACTCCTTCCATCGACAGACAGGAACGTAAAGCTCATAAGGTCCTGTTGTACATAACACATATAGTAATTTAGATATTATATATTGCTTAATATCTATAAATTTGAATTCATCTTAATTTCATTTTACTACAAAGTGTTATATTGTCTATAAAAGAGTTGTTAAACTTTTATAAAATAAAATAATGAGTATGTTAATAAATACAGGAAGTTATTACATGTATCCGTTCCCGTTAAGACCAAACCATAATAGTTCACCTACTACATCCGCAATTTGAATGGATTGGATAAGGAAGATGGTAATCCCCATAATCCAGTCTTGACGGCGAGAAGGCGTTTCTTCAAGACCTGTTTCTTTACTTATATCAGATGTAACTGGGATATAACCTGTTCTTTCACCGTAAGCATTTTCCCCTTGATCACCGCGGCGTAATTCATAATTTAAGAATACAAAGAAACCTACAATGGGAATAAAGGAAATCAGCTGCGTCCAGCCACTGCGGCCAATATCATGCATGCGTCGCGCCGTAGCTGCTATATTGGGAAGCAGTAAAAATAAGGATATACAAAAACCAACCTTATCAACTATGCTTTCAAAATTAAGAAGGCCTAATGCATTACAAATCATAGCCAAAATCCCTAAGGACCCTTGAATCATTGTAATGCCTGCAATAAAGCGCCAATATTCACTACGGCTAGCACGACCGTTGAAGTTAGCATAGTTTTTGATACCTAGCTTGAAGGCATCGGTATAGTTCAGATCATATGTATTGATAGTTGCCATAACCTAGTCCTCCTCCACGTCTTCGATGCTAATAATGCCCCAGCCATTACCTGTGTTATACAAACGAACTAGAACAGGCTCTTGCCCTTTTTCAAAGGTTACTTTAAAACCAGTATAGTTGATAGTAAAATCATCTTCTTTATCTTGAGACACATAGTCGAGCTGAATCATTTCTACTTTAGGATGTTGTGCCTTCGCTACCGCTTGTTGCCACAGCTCAAACGTACCGTAGCGCTCCATTTCTCGTACGCTTAGCTGGCGATAGGCAGCGTGATAATCCTCTTTACCTAGATTTTCATAGTACGCACTCACCACAGAACGAGCCTCTGTAGTAGCCGTTTCACTTTCTAATAAACGATTAGCCTTTTTCGTTAATGCACTAGGTTCTAAATTACTGTATGCAAATTCTTCTACCATAAAATTATGATTTATCATTGCACTGCCAGCGCTATTAACGAGCCAGGCTAATACTAATAAGCCTACAATAAACAAGCCAGATACAGATTGCTTTTGTAACGTGTTTGCAGCATTGTCATATACATTCCCCTCATTGTTTATATACGCTTACTTCATTGTTATATATGTTTGCATCGTTGTTAGATATGTCTCGTCGATCTTGGATTGGCGATGTCCGTTTGCACAATAGATACAAATAAAGCAAGCCAGCCTAAAATAGGAACTAACAGTAAAATAATCAACATCGGATCATTATTAGAGTCTCGCAATCGTCTCGCCATGAGCATGATCGTCGGCAAACATAACAAGATAGACAAAGTGATTAATATGCCTCCACCGAAGGATACGGCATAAAGATATCCATACGGTATATAGCTTACAAGGCCCGTAATGCATGTAATTAAACCATATATAAAGGATATGGCACTTATGGTTAGCCAAAAATCGGCTGTATTCGTTCGACCTTTACTGTTCGCGTAGTTTTCCACTAGCTCACGATAGAGGATCTCATATACTCTCTGTTTCATAAAACTCCTACTATAATTTTAGATAATATACAAACATAGATAATCTTATTATACTATGATGTATCAACCTATTTTATTCATCTTTTCTTCATTGATTTTCTCTATACTTTAATTAGATTTTTTACAACTAAAATTCGTACAACTTATTATAGAGAAGACAATTATATGACTAAGCCCCTTTCATAATCAGTTCCTGCTGGTTATATAAGACATAACTAAACTAACTAACAAAAGGACGTTATACATTGTATAACGTCCTTTTGTTGTAATCGTTTATATAGAATTTGCTAGTTTAAAACATAGAGATTCGGGTAAGAGTTATAAACTGTATAGTCTCTACTAATCAGTATAACAATTATTTTTCCCTAATTTCTACGATTTGGAATTGCGTATATTTATTAGGTCGCAAAATCATAGTGCCACTGCGACGCTCAGTAAATGGTGCCCCATCTTTTTTGCCGCTCATTATAATCGCAAAGGCGATTTGCACCTCATCCTTTGAGTCAGCTATGACTTCAAGTTTATCGTAGTCTACGCGGCGCACACCTTCATAGGCTTTCGCGAGGCTTTCTTTAGTTGGATATTTCTCCCGTTCGGCGCCGCCAAGACGAGCATGAGCATCTCTAAAACGCTCATTAACGACCTCTTCAAAGAAACGCTCCACAGAGATTCGAGCCTCAAAGCCATAAGACTTTTCTTCAGACTTTATCGCCTTAGAGTATCTAGCAGCAGCTTTAAACTCTCCACCTCGAATGACATTAAATACGCCTTCTGCAATATTATAATTGCCATACCACGCAAGGGCCATACTCACAAGGAGTACAGCTATCATCGTACGATCCGTAGAACGAGTGGGACTTGTAGCAATACCTAATCGAGCACTCAAGTTTTCATCGACGGGCTCAGTATACTGCGGTTTCCCAAAGCGATTTTCATCTGGATCCCCGGCTTTCACCGTCCAATTTAATAAAACTAATGGACCAATGACAGGCACTATCATAAGCAGTGCAAGCCAGCCCGATTGATTCACATCGTGGAGACGACGAATCGTAATATTAACAACTGGAATAATCGTAAAAACAAGCATTATAAAAACTAAGAATACCCAAGCAATAAATTGATCTGAATCATCTGCATTGGCCCAACCGATAAGAGCACATACCATATACATAAGAGCCCATAGAAGTGCTATGACAAGCATAAATCGCCAATAGTTTCCCCGCGAAGAACGACCACTGATAACGGTCCACTGTATGAGATAGGTATTGATAAAGTTATCCTTATACCCCATGTTATATCGTTCAAAATCTACAATGGTTACACCTGTTTGGCGGTGCACATTTGTATAAATAGGACCACCTAAGGGCCCCATATTCCCGCCACAACGTAAACAGACGGCTTGTTCATCTGGCCCTTCTTTACCACAACGTGTACAGCGTTGCATACGACCTCCAAAAACACTACTATAAACATTTTCGTAATACTCTGCATATAAGAATAGGGCCTATCATGATGATAGGTCCTATTTTTACTTGTTGCCTCTATTATATAAGGTAACCCTATTATACGCCAGCCTTTTGGACAGCTTGTTTCATAGATTGTACGTAATCAAATAATGCTTGGTCTGCATTTTCGCCGTGTTCTGCAACGATTTTAACGATGGCAGAGCCTACGATGGCACCATCAGATACGCGCGCCATAGCCTCTGCTTGGTCTGGTGTAGAAATACCAAAACCAACCGCTACAGGGATATCTGTGTATTTGCGAACCGTTTCAACGATGGATTTAATATCCGTCTTGATTTCGCTGCGCATACCTGTAACGCCAAGGGAAGATACGCAGTAGATAAAGCCTTCTGCTTCTTTAGCAATCATTTCGATGCGATTTTCAGATGTTGGAGCGATCAAGGATACCACTTCAACGCCGTGTGTATTAGCAATGCTCGCTAGTTCGCCTTTTTCTTCAAATGGCATATCTGGCACGATAACGCCAGAGATACCCACCTCTTCGCAGAGAGTAAAGAATTTCTCACGACCAAATACGTAAATCGGGTTCAAATAGGTCATGAATACGAGAGGTATGGTCACCGCATCATCGCCCGTACGTAAACGGCGTACCATATCAAAGATATCATTGATTTTTACGCCTGTAGAGAGAGCGCGTGTGCTCGCTTCTTGGATAACTGGACCTTCCGCCGTTGGGTCGGAGAAGGGAATTCCGATTTCTACCATGTCCGCACCGGCTTTCACCATAACGCGAATATAACGTTCTGTGGTCTCGATGCCGTGGTCACCAGCGCTGATGAACGGGATGAATGCCTTGCCCTTTGTGAAAGCGTCTTTAATTTTACTCATGAAGATCCACCCCTCTGTATTTCGCCATAGCCGCTACGTCTTTGTCGCCACGACCAGATAAACAAATAATAATGATATCGTCCTTGTTCATAGTAGGAGCGATTTTACGAGCATGCGCCACTGCGTGAGCACTCTCGATAGCTGGAATAATGCCCTCTAGGCGAGACAAGTATTCGAAAGCATCTACTGCTTCGTCGTCTGTTACAGGCACGTATTCTGCACGGCCGCTAGCGTACAAGTACGCATGTTCAGGGCCGATACCAGGGTAATCAAGACCTGCAGAGATAGAATATACAGGAGCGATTTGGCCGTCTTCATCTTGGCAGAAATAAGATTTCATACCATGGAAGATACCCACAGAGCCCTTCGCAATAGTCGCTGCGTGTTCCTCTGTGTCGATGCCACGACCTGCCGCTTCACAACCGATGAGGCGCACACCTTCGTCGTCGATAAAGTGATAGAACATGCCCATCGCATTAGAGCCACCGCCTACGCAAGCCATAACAGCAGCTGGCAATTTACCTTCCGCTTCTAGAATTTGCTCACGAGCTTCACGGCTGATGATAGATTGGAAATCGCGAACGATCATAGGGAATGGATGCGCACCCATTACGGAGCCCAATACATAGTGCGTATCGGACATGCGGTTTGTCCATTCGCGCATCGCTTCAGATACTGCATCTTTCAGCGTGCTCGTACCGCTAGTTACAGCATGTACCTTTGTACCGAGCAATTGCATGCGATATACATTGAGCGCTTGACGTTCACAGTCCTCTGCACCCATGTATACCTCACAATCCATGCCCATCAATGCCGCAATAGTCGCAGTTGCAACACCGTGTTGGCCTGCACCAGTTTCAGCGATAACGCGCGTTTTACCCATCCGTTTTGCCAATAACATTTGGCCAATTACGTTATTCAACTTGTGGGAACCAGTGTGGTTCAAGTCTTCTCGTTTTAAATAGATTTTAGCGCCTCCCAAGGTCCTCGGTCATGCGTTCTGCATAGTATAAAAGGGATGGACGGCCTGTATATTTTTTATGTAAATCCTCAAGTTCGCGTACGAATTCAGGATCATCTTTGTACTTGTTGTACGCCTCTTCCAATTCGATGACTGCATTCATCAATGTTTCTGGCATAAATTGGCCACCAAAGGAGCCAAAATAACCATGTCTTTGTTCACTCATATAACTTACCTTTCTATATATCATTCCTGCTAATGTGTCATGTTATGACAGGGCTATTGTTCTTACGATGTTGGTGAAAGCTTTCATCTTTTCATTGTCTTTCACGCTATTTGTTTCAATGCCACTGCTAATATCGAGGCCATAAGGACGAACCGTACGAGTCGCACGGGCCACATTGGTACTATCGATACCACCTGCGAGCATAAATGGTCGTTCAAACTCATCTAAGGATGACCAGTCGAATACTTCGCCTGTGCCGCCCCGTTCGTCTTTGTGGTATGCATCAAATAAAAGCATATCGGCACTGCTATCAATCCATTTTTCTGCATCTGCAGCACTACGGACTTGAATAGCTTTCCAAACCTCTACATTAGACTGTTCTTTTAATATTTGGATGAAAGACTCATCTTCATCGCCATGAAGTTGAATCACATCAAGTTTGACTTCCTCAGCAATCTTAAGTAGGTTTTCTACCGTTTCGTTTACGAATACGCCTACTGCTTTGATTGTTTCAGAATTATACCGCACTGCATATTGTTTATGGAGTTCTTCCACTAGTGTTTTAGCTTGTTCTACAGTCACTTGCCGTTTGCTCGGTGCAAATACAAGGCCCATATAGTCTGGTTTTGCGTCTATAATAGCCGGAATTGTTTCTACTTTAGAGATGCCACACATCTTAATCTTTGGCGTGTAGTATGTGGGACCATAGAGATATGCCAACTTTTCAACCTTGTTAGGAGAACGCATGAAAGTTTCACCCATCAAGGCGACGCCAATATTGTTATCCCGCAACACTTGGATATCCTCTGGCGTTTCAAGGCCGCTTTCAGATACGAAAATCACATCGTCTTGAACGAGATTGCGTAAGCGCACACTATTTTGTACGTCTACCGTAAAGTCTTTCAAATTGCGGTTATTAACGCCAATGATGCGAGCACCGCAATCGATGGCCATTTGTACTTCGTTCTCATCATGAGCCTCCACCAAGGAAGATAAGCCAAGAGAATCGGCTAACTCACGGAATTTTGTTAACGTAGGCACATCTAAACATGCACAGATCAAGAGAATCGCACTAGCGCCCCACACTTTTGCTTGGTAGATTTGGTATTCATCGATGATGAAATCCTTACGAAGTACAGGGATTTTGACAGTGCTTGCAATTTCTTGGAGATATTTTTTTATCACCCTTAAAAAAGTCTGGCTCCGTCAATACAGAGATAGCCGCAGCACCAGCCACTTCATATTCTTTGGCGATGTCTAAATAGGGGAAGTGCTCTGCTATGATGCCTTTTGATGGAGATGCCTTCTTTACTTCACAAATGAAGTTAAAGTCTTGCTGACGAAGGGCTGCTTCAAAAGGAAATCCTGTATCAGATGGTAACGCCAACGCCGCTGCTTTTACAGCCTCAGGCATTTCCACCTGTTTTTCTTGGGCTACCCGAATTTTGGTAGCCTCTACAATCTTATCTAAAATCAATGGTTATACCTCTTGGGTTGCTTTCACAAACTGTTCCATTGTGGCAAGAGCCTTGCCAGAGTCGATCATTTGTTTTGCCTCTTCAATACCCTCTGCTAATGTAAGGCCCTCTTTAGCAAGGTAAATCGCCATACCAGCGTTGAGGAGAACAGCGGTACGTTTACCACCTTGTTCACCACCGAGAACGCGGCGAGTAATCTCAGCATTTACCGCAGCGTCGCCACCTTCAAGCTCAGTTTTGTCTGCGTATTCAAAACCATATTCCTTAGGATCGAATTCGTAGCTTGTGAAAGTACCATTATTAATTTCGCATACGTACGTTTTATTGGTAGCTGTAATCTCATCGAGGCCGTCGAAGCCGTGTACAACTGCACCACGTTTAACGCCAAGATTAGCCAATACGCGAGCCAACGGCTCTACCAAAGATTTATCGTACACGCCCATCAACTCCACAGTAGCGCCTGCTGGATTCGCCAATGGTCCAAGGATGTTGAACACAGTACGAACGCCTAACGCTTTACGTACAGGACCTGCATATTTCATAGCTTGGTGATATACAGGAGCAAACATGAAGCACATATTGGCTTTGTTAAGAACTGCCTCATTTTGTTCGCCGTTAAGCTCTAACTTAGCGCCTAATGCTTCGATTAAGTCAGCAGCGCCACATTTACTAGATACACTGCGGTTACCATGCTTTGCTACAGGAATACCTGCTGCGGAAATGATAATAAAACCAGATGTAGTAGAAATGTTGAATGTATTAGCTTCGTCGCCGCCAGTACCTACGATTTCCACAACAGTACCTTCATGAGGCACAGAACCTGCTTTCTCACGCATAACCTCAGCAAAGGCTGTAACCTCATCTACAGTAGGACCCTTTTGCAGCCAAAGCGCACAAGAAACCTGCCATAGGCACCTCGGCTACATCGCCGCTCATAATCTTGTTCATTGTATCTTTAGCAAGGTCGTAGGATAAATCTTGACCGTGCGTTACTGCATATAATGCGTCTTTAATCATTTTATAGCTCCTTACTTGTTGTTCATTTTACTTCGGTTCCACGTTAATAGGGCATATACCTGCTTTAATGCTACTACATGTGATTCACGTGGACCTATGCCCTCCACTGGCCGGGTCTGACTACGGCCTACGGCCTTCGCAGGGCCAAAGTCGGGCCTAGAACCCCGTGAACTCACATAAACACTATGACACTTAATCTTTTATATGCCCTACTCACTGTCACACGCGGAATAAAATGAACAACAATTCAATATCTCTCAAATGATCCTGCGCATTATATGGAGTAATGCACAGGTCATCCCTTTATCGGGAGAGTGGGAATGGTGGTGCTACGCACCACTTTTTTCTTATATTAGGGGTTCTTGGTTCGCATATTTCTTTAGAAAAATATAGTTACAGTTCGATATATGTATTGTAGAGAGGGCTATTATAGGTATTGCCAAGATTATGTTGGCAGGAAATAAGGTCTTAAGGAACGACTTGGCGGCCCCACGTAGTGGGGTGGTGGCCACTTGGAGTTCCGAGAGACCTTATTTCTGTCCTATCGTTCTAGAGCCTAAGAATGGCCCCTCGATACATAAATTAGACTATAGTTTATTTTTCTAAGAAATTGCGAATCATTTGTTCCCCGTTTGGTGTCATGATGGATTCCGGATGGAATTGCACGCCGTAGATTGGGTAGTCTTTGTGTTCTACGCTCATTACTTCGCCGTCGTCGGTAATGGATGTAACGATGAGTTCGCTTGGGATGGTTTCGTCTATAATTGCCAAGGAGTGGTAGCGTGCTACTTCGAATTGTTCAGGTACATCTTTAAGGATTTTAGATGGGTGTACTTGTTTCGCTACGCTTTGTTTGCCGTGCATAACTTGTTTTGCATAGGAAACGGTGCCACCGAATACTTCGCCGATGGCTTGGTGACCAAGGCATACGCCGAGGATTGGGAATTCACCTTTGCATTCGCGCAATAGGTCTTCGTATACGCCCGCATCAGCTGGTCTGCCAGGTCCTGGTGAAAGTATCACATAGTCTGGTTTCAATGCGCGAATTTCTTCAACTGTTAATTCATCGCTGCGGATGACTTTAATATCTGGATCGATAGAGCCTACTAATTGGTATAAATTAAAGGAGAAGCTATCGTAATTATCTATAAGGAGTACCATTATTCTACCTCCTGTGCATCTGTAATTGCGGAAATCATGGATTGGCCTTTCATCAAAGTTTCGTTATATTCACTAGCAGGAACACTATCGCGAACGATACCAGCACCAGCTCGGACATAAACCTTGCCACCTTTATTCATGGCCATGCGGATGCCGATACATACGTCCATGTTACCGGAGAAATCGATATAACCTACAGCGCCACCATATACACCACGCGGGCTTTTTTCTAGTTCATGTAAGATCTCGATGGCACGAATTTTAGGAGCTCCGGACAAAGTACCTGCTGGCAATGTAGCGCCAATAGCATCGAGTGCATCTTTGCCCTCTTGAATGTCACCACTTACAGTAGATGTAATGTGAATAACATGGGAGAAGCGTTGTAACATGTGTAACGCCTCTACTTTTACGGAACCAAATTTAGAAATTTTACCTAAGTCGTTACGGCCAAGGTCAACGAGCATATTATGTTCAGCCAACTCTTTTTCGTCATTAATGAGTTTTTCCTCAATAGCGAGGTCCTCTGCTTCGTTTTTACCGCGGCGCATAGTGCCTGCAATTGGGAAGGTATACATTTTGCCGTCTGTCAATTTTACCAATGTTTCTGGAGAGGCACCTGTAAGCTCTACATCGCCACCAGATAAGTAGAACATATATGGAGATGGGTTCAACGTACGCAATACGCGGTATGCATTTAACAAGCTACCTTCAAACTCAGCTTCACGACGGTTAGATACAACACATTGGAAGATATCCCCTTCCTTAATGTAGTGCTGTGTCTTTTTAACAACCTCTTCGAACTCATCCTTTGTAAACTCAGAGGTAAACTCTGTTTTAAGGATGCCTTTTGGAATGTCCGCCTCTTTACCATTTACTACAAGATCAGCTAGTGCTTTAAGTTCAAGCTCAGCCTTGTTGTAGTTACGTTCTAAATCATTTGTACTGATGTTAGCAATTAAGTAGATTTTATTTTTGTAATGGTCAAATGGCAATAACCTTATCAAAGAGCATAAGGTCTACATCGTTGACCATAGCAGAGTCATCATCTGGCGTTGGGAAATCGAGGGTTGGCTCGATATAGCGGATGTATTCACAAGCAAAGTAGCCTACAAAGCCACCTGTAAAAGGTTGGTAATTCTTCTAAGCGAGGGCTTTTGTATTGGCTCAAAATATTGCGAATTTCTGCAGCTGGGTCAGAGCATTCAAAGGTACGCGTCGTACCGTCTTTGATAGTCATTGGATGATTTTTGCAGAAGAGCTCAATCTTAGGATCGTAGCCCAAGAAGGAGTAACGGCCCCAATGATTACTATTATCCGCACTTTCAAGCAAGTACGTATGACTGCTCACTTGTTTTAATGCTTTCAACACACTAATCGGTGTGCGTACGTCGGATAAAATTTCCATATATACAGGCACGATATCGTAGCCCGGTGCGATAGCTTTCACACGGTCAAAACTAGGAAAAATCATGAGAACCTCCATCTGGCGTTTGCCAATAAAAAAACTCGCCCATGACAACGTAACGTCAAGGACGAGTCTATAGTTCTATTTTTACAAGAGTATTAGAAAATACTTGTATTATGCTATAAATCGCGGTACCACCTTGTTTGAATGCAACGCATTCCCCTTTCGCAGGATACTAACATATCCCTCACGACTAACGCTCGTGTGACGTCGCACCATACTAGGAATGACTGTGAAATTCATTCTTTTCCATGCGCCCTCGGTGGTCCATTTAATAAGCTGCGTACTACGGGTTCTCAGCTAATCCCGCTCTCTGTGAGTGCATTTCCTATTTTTATCTCCACCTCATCGGTTTCTTTAGGCGAGTATAAAATTATAATCTGATTATAATGTTTCTATAGAATGAAAGTCAAGGAAAATCTTAACTTTCACCTTATCCTTAGATTCATTCCTCATATAATATCGCTACTTGTAATTAAATAATATCCCCCTACTCATCTTAACAAATTCAGAATATTTATATTGTTTTCCTCTAAACACTAATAGTATACTGAAATTACATATGTTATCAGCTTCTACTGATTATTATGCGGAGGAGAGAGCATGAGTTTTTATTTTACTGATCAAATACAGCAGTCTTTCAATAAAATATTCCATCAATGTAATAAAGATATCGCTTGGGAGGGTAAGGCCGAGCTTGACGCCCTTGTGAAACTTGACGAGGAAGGTCAAAAGATTCCAGGTATCGGCGATGTGTACGCTATTTTGGCACGCGTCTATTCTGGCCCTCAGTTCACGTGGATTGAAGCAGGCTTTCCTGAGGATGACACAAAGGCGTATAGTTATTTACATACGGCTATTCGCAAAGGCAGTGCCATCGCTATTTTACAAGCTATGCGTACCTCTGGTGCCCTTACACCAACTATTGAAAAAGAGTTGCCTATGACGAAGGACCAAGCATTCCAGCACGTCTATGAAGGCGCCCAAAAGGGTTGTTCTTACTGCGCCTACGCCATTGCCAATGTATTCCAATGGGGGGATTACCACATCTTACCATCGGCTCAAAAGGTGGCTAACGAAGGTGAACCATCTGCCTTTGTCCGTTTCTTAAAAGGCTTGTTTGCCCAAGCAGATCAACGTAGATTGGCAAATAAAGTAACTGCCATTGCTCAACAATGGTTGCGTAAATCCGCCGAAGCAGGCCTTGTTATTGCATACCGCAACTTACGCGTTACCTATGTAGAGCAAGATAATAGCGCAATGGAAGAACAAGTTATTTTTGAAGGGGCTGCAGCAGGTTTGCCACTCATGATGTATTTAGCTGGCGATATTTGTAAGTCTCGCGGGGAGCATGAACGAGCGCTCGAATATTTTGAGCGCGGTGCCGCCATGAATAATGGCATGTGTTTGCGTGAAGCTGCCGAGTACTATGCAAAACCATGTGAGTCTAACAAACGAATTCCTCAGAATATTCAAAAGGCTCTCAAATACTATGAACGTGCCGCTATAAGCCCAGATTATTTAGACTTTAACGACCACGCTTATGTTACAATGCAAGCCATCATTCTTCGCACCTTGAATATCGATGGTCAGTCTCAAGACTGGTCTCGCATCGCTCACTTATTGCAACAACCAGCTATTTACACTCTCGATGCTATCTGGCCATATCTCGCTTATGTATTTACTTTTAAAAAAGGTAATACCCCTGCTATAAGAACCGCCATAGAGTGCGTCAATCAGGCTAGCAAATGTTTCGATAGATACGGTAGCTATGACTATGCGTACCATCTATGGCAACTGGCCGCCGGCTATTGCTACGAAATTGGTGCCATTACAAAAGAACCTGATTTAGACCAAGCCGTTACGTTCTACGAGCATGCTCGTGAAAGCATCAGACGTCTCAACACAAGAAACGATAATTGGTTAGGTACTGGTGAGCCGTTGGCAATTCCTGACGAAGCCTCTGAGCGATTAGAGGCCTTTGAACTCGTTGATGGACACTATCAGTACAAAGAAGGGATAACGCAATCTTCTACAACATGTAATCCTATGCCACCTGCTTGGCCTCAAAACTCCGTAGATGTATTAGAAATCTTTGAGGACTCTACTACTGGTTGGCGCACGAATAAATACGACTGGAATTTCATTCAACGGGAATGGGATACACAAAAATATCTCAGCCTGATCATCTATGATAATCGCCAATCCATAGAAAACGTAATTTACGATGTGTACAGTATCGTTATGTTCCACAATGAAGATAAAAACTCTTGTACTATCTATCTATACGGCTACAGCGAGGATCCTGCGGAATGTGATGAAACCTTGGAGCCTACGATATATGAAATAAGATACTTTAAAGAAATGTCCATTCCTGCAGGTCTCGCTTTAATTAAAAACTTCTATGATAATGCTACATTGCCTGTTATTGATGAAAGCTGGGAGAAAGAGTACAAAAACACTACTCCTCCTCGAGAATATGTATTAACTTGTGACAACGATATCTTCTACCTCAATCAATATGAATTTTCAAATCAAATGATTAAGGATGCCTTAGAAGGCGTAGCCAATGGCAAGTACGATATCATTGCGGTTCGCCCATCTAACCTCGACGATCCGGGTATTAGCTACTTCATCGAGCGCGGAAAAGGTAAAAACTTACACATTCGCCTCTATATCACTATAGAAGACGACGTAGAAGATGACATCGTATATGGCTTTAAACGGGAATCTAGCAACTTAACCTCCATTAATTACTGGATCCAAGAATCTATAGCAAGCAATAAACTTCCGGACTTAAGCGATTGGGAAGAAGTTAAAAAGAAAGACTAAAGGAGGGATACTTTGGAAACGTGGAAACGAACGGTGTACATTTGCGCATTCTGCATATTCTTCATGTCCCTCGGGGTTAGTCAGGTAAGCCCTATTCTCCCTCTATACTTCCATGAAATGGGCTTAAGCGATACAGGATCGATAGCACAATGGTCCGGTGCCTCCATGGGCATCACCTTCCTCATTGTCTGCTTAGCAGCTCCCTTCTGGGGCCGATTAGCAGACCGTAAGGGACGTAAGATTACCCTCATACGCTCTAGTCTTGGTATGGCTATATGTAGTATATTATTGGGCTTTCAGACTACACCAGAAGGTGTGTTCCTCGTTCGTACATTGCAAGGGTTAGTAAGCGGTTTTTACCCCGCATCGGTAACACTTATCGCGTCAGAAACACCGCAAAACCATACAGGTTGGGCTCTAGGGATTATAGGATCCTTTAGCCTTGCAGGCTCACTAGCCGGTCCGCTTGTAGGAGGGTATCTCAGTGATGTAGTAGGTATTCGAAATGACTTCTTTATCATCGGGGCCCTTATGCTTATCTCCTTTGGCTTGACGGCAATGCTGGTACATGAAAACTATGTTCCAAAGCCACTTGTTGAGAAGCAAACCTTTAGAAATCTAAAAACTCACTTACCTGAGTTTTCTAGTTTAGTCGCTTTATCTGCAACCTCCTTCCTGTATGCCATTTCGGTTACCGCCATCTCCCCCATTATGACGGTTTACATTAAAGGAATGCTACCAAGCAATACGGAAAATATAGCCTTTATTTCTGGTGCTGTGTTCTCTGCCATGGGTATCGCCCAATTCTTTAGTAGCTCTCCACTCGGGAAATTAGTAGACCGTATAGGCCCTAGAAAGGTGCTCATCTACTCGATGATCTATGTAGGTCTACTCAATATACCGCAAGCCTATGTGGACTCTGTGTATGTACTTGGGTTTATCCGTTTCTTGCAAGGTTTTGGGCTAGGTGGTATGTTACCTGCGCTCAATACCTATTTAGCATCAAAAACACCTAAGGAATATACGGGACAAATATTCTCGTACAATCAGTCTTGTTTGTCTATGGGTTACTTTCTAGGCTCCTTTGGTGGTTCCATTGTAGCCGCTCAATTTGGCTTCACAACCCTTTTCTGGGCATGTAGCCTTACCTTTATCGGCGCTGCACTATGGGTTGCGTTAAAACTAAAGTAATGCCGTAATACAACGAAAATAGTGCAAATGCATTAAAGAAACTATATAAACAAATAAAAAGAGCTGTTCTCAGAACTCAGATGTGTACTGATTCCGAAACAGCTCTTTTATTATATTTTTTGTAAAAGTTTAGAAAATTTCACTAGCTAGGGGATGATCATTCTATATGTATAGAATAACTATTGTCTCTAGTTAGGTATTATAGGATACCGAGGATTTCCCACCATGCGTAGCCCACTGTAAGGTTTACGATGAAGCACATGATAGCGAAGATACCGCCGATAATCCACCAGCTCTTAACTGTGTTGTAACCTGCACCGAATACGATTGGAGCCGCTGCACCGCCGTAGTGAGTCAACGCACCACCGTAGGAGTTTGTAGCAGCTAGTAACAAGGACAACGCCATTGGGTTTACACCCGCTACTTTACCTACAGTAAGGAATACTGGAAGCATGGCTACAACGTACGCACTACCAGAGGCGAACAAGTAACGAACAGCGATACTGATAGCGCCGATGATAATAAGAGCCAGCATCGGGTTGTCGCCGAAGTTGAAGTGTGTCCCCATAAAGTCAGCTAACCATTCAAAGAATTTAACCTTGGACAACGCACTGGACATACCGATGATACCACCGAACCAGATCAATGTGTTCCAAGCACCTTTGGATTCAAGCATATCTTCCCATTTGATTACGCCTGTTACAAGCGCTGCTACCATGGCTACGATAGCTACTGCTGTTGCATCAAGGGAGAATTTAATGCCAAAGCCTTGCGTCAAGATGGAAGGCAACGCCCAGCCAACTAAGGCAAGAATAAAGATAGCAATAAGAGATTTCTCGCGACCAGACATAGGTCCAAGTTCTTTCAAACCTTCATCAGCAATCGCATGAGAGTCGATGTGTTGAATAGATGGTTTGTCTAAGTAGTATACCAAAGCAGGTGTAATGAGAAGCATTACAAGACCTGGTACTACGAGTGCTAATGCCCAAAGGCCCCAGTTAATATCTACACCGAGGATTTTGTTCATGTAGTCAGCAGCCAATAAGTTTGGTGCCATTGCTGTAGCGAACATCAAGCTTGTTACCTTAGTTACCATGTATGTGTTAACCATGAGGTAAGAACCAGCTTTTTTAGCGCTTTCACCAGGCTCAGAACCTAACGCTTTTGCTACAGAGTTCATGATTGGGAACACGATACCGCCACAACGTGCTGTGTTGGAAGGTGTTACTGGGGAAATAATAAGATCTAATAAAGCAGTTACATAGCCAAGACGCAATGTAGTGTGACCTAAGGATTTAATCAATAGGTACGCAATACGACGGCCAAGGCCTGTTTTTACGAACGCCACACTGAGGGAGAACGCAGAGAATACTAACCATACTGTGGTAGATGCATAGCCAGACAATACGTTTTTCGTAGCATTCAAGAAAATTGCAGAACCTGCAATAGATAATAACAAGATAATTGGTGCTGGCCAAGGTTTAACAACAAGACCAACGATAGCCATTAAATAGAAACCTAGCAGTCGCCAAGCTCCAACGCTCAAACCTTCTGGCGGTGTAATGAACCACATTGCCAGAGGAATGGCAAACATAATTGCAATTTTAAGTAGCTTATTCATTCTTACTCTCCTTTTACATAAGCTATGCCTTTCATGATCGGTCGCGCCGTTCTAGCGACGCCCGCCTTCTCCACATGCCAACCCTTATCTTTGGTTAGGCATATTTCGAAATCAAATTTCCCTGATGGATGCGCTAAAGTAACTTGATTCGTTTCTTTAGCACGTTCGCTCACTACTTCGTTCGCCACAGTCCCCGTAATAAGCGCTGCTGTAGCTGTACAAATACCACCTGTAACAGCATACGCTTTATGCATTACAGCTAGTGCCTTTGTACGCGCCACGATGTCTATACTATTCCCCTTGATAGTTCGACCATCGCTTGCCACGTAGGTCTGTGGTGCGGACACCATGCATACCTTTGGAACTGCAGGACTAGCAGCCTCTTTAGATGGAGCAAGTCCCATCATTACAGCTGCAGTAGTGCGAATATCTTCAAGTGTATTGAGTAATACACCGCCATCCGTTTCTGTGAAAGCCGGTAACTCCGTGCCTTCATAACCAAGGTCTGTAGCCTTTACAAATACAGCTGGATTAGCTGCATCTACGAGACTGACTTGGATTGTGCGACCATCAGCCAATGTAATTGTGTCTTGTACATTGCCTGTTGGTAGTAGCTTACCTGTCTTAGAACCGCCAGGTTCCAAGAAATATAATGTAATACGAGCACCTGTACCAGGTACGCCATCGATAGCAAAATCACCGTCAATAACAGGTTTACCATCTCGGACTAGCACGTGTGCTTCGATAACCTTATTTGTATTTGTGTTAAAGATACGAACCACTGTTTCTGGTTCTACGGCTTTCACAAAGCCTTCCATAATAGCAAATACCCCTGCACCAGCAGAAATATTGCCACAGTTACCTTCGTAATCTACCACCGCATCAGCGATACCGACATAACCAAAGGCGTAGTCGATATCCGCATCATCGCGGTCAGAAGGGTTTACGATAGCTACCTTGCTCGTCAATGGATCAGCACCACCGATACCATTAATTTGACGCGCATCGGGAGAGCCATATAAATCTAAAATCATACGATCCCGAGCAGCTGGGTCAGTTGGAAGCGTATCTTTTAACAGATACGCCCCTTTACTAGTACCGCCGCGCATATAAGTAACAGGAATTTCTTTATACCCGTTCATAATGTACTCCTTTATGCTCACCACTTATGCTTTGGCATTTGCATAGTAGTTGATGAGACAACCTGCTGCGATAATATCTTTTTCTTCATCGCTGAGGTGACCTAAATGTAATGTGATTTCTGCTTTCTTCGCACCTCCACTGATAACATATGCTGTGTAATCATCGGAGTCAGAGAATAATTGGTCACGCACATTTGGCACATATACATAGTCGCCTACGACCATAGTTTTAGAGTCTTCTTCGCTAGTTATGAACGGCAACATACCCCAGTTAATGACATTACTGCGATAACGTTTTGTAGCATATTCAATAGCAATATTAGCACCGCCACCCAATACGCGTTGGCAGGATGCTGCTTGCTCACGAGCAGAGCCATCGCCAGGGCGATTAGCATATACCATGCTAGAAACAGCTGTAGACTTAGCCATATCTTCTACAGATTCTGTAAGACCAAGCGCTTGTTTTACCTCTTCATAGGCAGTTACTAAATCTGCTGCACTTTCACCTTCTTGACGAGATTTTTCCCAATCGCGAACGGCTTTAGCACGGCCTACATATTCAGGAACCTTACGGCTCAAGGCAAATTCAGACAATGCATATGGGTCTGAACGGAAGGAAGATGTTTCACCAGATGGAATCAACTCATCTGTAGTCGTTACAGGGTCATCGATATAAGCAGCTACTTTGAGCAATACATTTGGGGTCAATTCTTCAATAGAAGGCCATGGTTTAATGGATGGTCCATACACGAGTTCAGTATCTTTATTAGGTTCGTTAAAACCACTATATACCTTGCTTTCATAAGGTTTATCATCATAATGGTAAACTGGCACCACATCATCATATTCGATATCAGTAGCCGCAGTCAATGCACCACCGTTAATAGCAGTAGCCGCTACGGAACGGGAGTCGAGAAGTGCAACGGAAGAAATTTGTCCGTTACCAGGTTTAGAACCTTCGCGATTCGGGAAGTTTCGTGTCGCATGACGACCACTGAGTCCAGTATTGTTAGGTGTATCGCCTGCACCGAAGCAAGGCCCACAGAAGGCTGTACGCACGATGGCACCAGCGCTCATAAGGTCTACAAGGGCACCATTTTTCATAAGTTCTAAGTAAATTGGCTGACTAGAAGGATATACGCTGAATGCGAAACGACCGGAGCCTACACTTTTACCGCGTACGATGTTTGCCGCTTGCATAATGTTTTCATATAAACCGCCAGAGCACCCTACGATGATACCTTGATCTAAATGCAATTTGCCATCAAAATGTTTTTCAGGCAATTGCAAGGACAAGGATTTATTATCTAATTGCTCTACCGCTTGACGTTCGATTTCTGCTAATAAATCGCGACCACCTTCGTTGATTTCTTTAATTGTATATACATTGCTTGGATGGAATGGCATAGCAATCATACTTTCCACTTCCTTAAGATTAACTTTTACTAGGCCATCATAGTAAGCCACATCACCAGGGTTAAGCTCTTTGTACGCATCACCGCGACCATGAAGTGTTAAGAATTCTTTCGTAGTGCTGTCTGTTCTCCAGATTGTTGTAAGGCATGTAGTCTCTGTAGTCATTACATCGATGCCGTTACGGAAGTCCATGGATAAGTGTTCAATACCAGGGCCTACGAATTCCATTACTTTATTTTTTACAAAGCCATTTTTAAATACAGCTTTTTCAATAGCGAGTGCCACGTCTTGTGGACCTACGCCGTGTTTAGGTTTTCCATCGAGGTAAATAGCGATAACTTCTGGACGTTGTACATCATACGTGCGACCGAGCAATTGTTTTACAAGCTCTGGACCGCCTTCACCAATCGCCATCGTACCAAGCGCACCATAACGAGTATGGCTGTCGGATCCGAGGATCATTTTGCCACAACCTGCCATTGTTTCACGCATATATTGGTGAATAACGGCAAGATGAGGAGGTACATAGACGCCGCCGAAGCGTTGTACTGCAGATAAGCCAAATACATGGTCGTCTTCGTTAATTGTGCCCCCTACAGCGGCTAAACTGTTGTGGCAGTTTGTCAAAATGTAAGGGATTGGGAATTTATCTAGACCACTAGCAATAGCCGTTTGAATAATACCAACATAGGTGATATCGTGAGATGTTAAAGCATCAAATTTGATGCGTAAATCTTGATCACCTTCATGTTGTTGGTGGTCCATTAAAATACGGTACGCCATCGTTTCCTTATAGGCGCGCTCTTTATTAAAAACTTCTTGCTGATCAAGGGCTGCACTAGAATCTGCAGGAACGATATCCGTACCGTGATATAAAAATACACCATTTGAAATTAACTCAACCATGACTTGCTCCTTTATTACTTTCAGGCATGTGTAAACCTTTACAAACACTATACTTTCACCATGTGTATTGGTGAAAGTTCCATTCCTCTTACTAGTACCTAGTCATTAATAATTTGTATAAATCTAGCGTCCCTCATCTGAACCTAGTCTTTAGTTATATCTAATCTGTATAGCCCTAGCGGCTCCTCATCTGTACCAACTCCATGGGATAGAGTACAATAATACATATGTAAAGGAGAGTTTATGGACACGAAAGATTGTACAATTTTAAAAACCTTAGCAGAGGAAAATAATATTACTTATGCGGCGCGTCGTCTATTTATGACACAACCTGCATTGAGTGAACGAATAAAAAAATTAGAAAAGGAATTTAACTGTCCCATCATCAACCGACAAGCTCGCGGCGTAGAGTTTACCTACCAAGGTCAACGCCTTGTGCGATACGCCGAAGATTTGCTCAATTCTTATACTTCGGTGCGCCAAGAGCTATTAGCTATGGGTAGTGAACCACGTGGTACATTAAACCTAGGATGCTCAAATGTATTCGCAAAGTATCATATTCCTCATATTTTATCGACCTTTAAAGAGGCGTATCCGCACATTGACATCATCATGTATACGGGACTTAGCTATAAGCTATACCATGACTTCCTTGAAGGTCGCCTACATGCTGCCATCATCCGCGGTGCTCACACCTGGACAGAGTCGAAAGAACATATTTGGTCCGAACCATTCTGCTTCTTTAACAAAACACCTTGTGCCGTTGAGGACTTACCTCGTCTGCCCTATATTCACTATCAAACAGATCCGAATTTACAGCAAACTATAGATGATTGGTGGTATTCTCACTACTCACAACCACCGATGCGCACTATCGAGGTGAACGACATCGATACCTGCATGAAGCTAGTCAACCAAGGACTTGGTTTTACCATCCTTACCCAAAGCTGTGGCAACGATTACCCTAAACTATTTAAAGAAACCTTAAAGGATCTTGATGATCACATCATGACTCGTGATACGTGGATGTACACCCGTAACAGTGCCCTTGAGTCCAAGCCAGTACAGGCTTTTTACTCATTTATGAAAACCTGGGCAGACACAAAGGTATAGTATATATTCCTTTAATACATATAATATATTATGAAAATGCAATAAAAACAAATTGCTCTTTTCTTTAGTATCCATAAATTTTACTTATACCTTGTACCTCAGTATATATGTAAAAAAAACCCGTCATGACAAGAGTCATGACGGGTTTTCTTTTAATAATAGCTTTTATAAAAATAATTTCTCTACTATGACACAATCACATATCTTAGATTAGAGTAATAATAGCATAATCACAACTGTAGCAATGATACATGGTACAGCATTGCGTTTTGCCATTTCCATAGGATTGATTCCTGCAATACCAGCAACGATAATACCTGCGCCTGCTACGGGACTCATACTACGACCGATACCTGCACCAATTTGCGCCATGGAGCCAAGTTCCATAATGCCATACCCAAAGTCTGCTGCGTGTGGTGTTACAGCACCGTTAAAGGCAAGGGCTGCTGCATTACCAGAACCAGAGATAACAGCCAATAAGAATGGTCCAAAGGCCGCACCGATTTGAGCGATTTGTTGAGAGTTCTTCATGCCATCAATAAGAGCATTAGTAAGACCGATAAGTTGCATACCAGCTGTGAAACATGCTGCAGCAGCCATAAGACCTACTACATCACACATACCATCGCCAGTACCGCGGAAGAACTTCTTCACCGCTTCTGTTACATTAGGACGAACCGCTACAATACCAATCGCTGTACCAATGAGCATAGATACAGGAACGGAAACCTCAGGAATTACGGCCACTTGTTTACTGCCTAATACAAGCAATACAAGCGGAATAATAGGAATAATAGCGTAGAAATAATTTACTTTAAACTCTTTACTGTCCTCAGTAGAATCATTTTTCATCACATACCCTGTATGCTCTTTCTTTAATAATAGCTACGATGTTTAGTAAGATTGCAGCTACTACGATGCCAATCATGGCTTGCATAGAGAAACTTGCAATAACTGTCATTACATCTACACCGGCTAGCTGTGCTACTTGAGGGTTAAACATAAGGCCTGGGCTCAAGGAGCTACCCCAAGTACCTAAGAAAATAGCAGAACCAGCCATTGCTGGATGTACACCAGAGCGAATAAGCGCGGGGATTAATAGAGCGCACCTACCGCCGCCGCACAGCCTGCCGCTGTAGGCAACGCAATGTTGATTAAGAACGTAATAATAACGGCGCCAGGGATGATGATCTTAGTCATCTTTTTAAGGCCAGCAGAGATGAAATACACCATATGCTCCGTACATTTTGTGTATTCCATAACATAACTAAAACCAAGAACAGTACAAATCGTAGGCACAAGACCTGGGTTTGTCAGTTCTTTTACAAAAGCCGTCGTACCTGCCCCTAGATTACCGCCAATAAAGCACATCAGGAGGCCCGACAATAATAACACGAGCCGCGTTTCAAACTTTTTAATAATAGCGATAAAGGTCGCTACTACGATAACAATACCTGCAATAACCATATTATATTTTCTCCTATATGTAAAAACAGTAGAAACAAAGTCAATCATTTCTACTGTTATACACAAAATATCTCACAAAAGCATGCTACGCACTATACAAGTTTTATGTCTACCAAACTAAGCTTTCTAAGCACTTTATCAAGCACCTCTGCGCCCGTTACAATATCATCCATTTCAGCAAATTCCGCCGGATTATGACTGATACCATTAAGGCACGGAATAAAGATCATTCCCGTTGGCACATCATCAGCCCAGTGCATAGCATCGTGACCAGCACCGCTCGGCAGTGCCATATATTCTACGCCTAATGATGTAACAGCCTCTTCGATTTCTCGAATCATAGCAGGATGCATCGCTACCGGATGATCTTGTGCAACAGGTTCAATCGTATAGGATAAGCCACGTTTTTCTGCAGTAACATCGATAAATTCTTTAATTAATGTCACTACCGAGTTGCGGGCAACCTCAGAGATACTACGGATATCTACGCCTAATTTCACCACGCCAGGAATGACGTTCATCGCCCCCGGTGTAACCTCTACAATACCGACGGTGCCTACTACTGGAGGCTCCTCCTGCATAGCGGCGATTTCCTCGATGCCAAGGATAATTTTGGATGCCCCGCAGAGCGCATCATGGCGCAAGTTCATCGGTGTAGCCCCACTATGATCGGCATTACCACGAATGGTCACATAAAACCGTTCCGGTGCTGCAATCCCAGTGACAATACCAATACGTTTCTGTTCGTGCTCTAGCACCTTACCTTGCTCGATGTGGATTTCTGTAAAAGATTTTACAGGTCGCTTGTATTTCACCTGTTCAATTTCATCTGGATGTAAATTGCGACCTTTCAAAACCTCGTATAAGGAACTACCTTGTTTATCTCTTAGTCGATGTAAGTCTTGTACTGTCAACGCACCGCGCATCGCCTTACTACCTAATGTAGAATCTCCAAAGCGTCCGGACTCTTCACACATAAAGGACACAACAGCAATCGTATGATCATGGTCAAAACCATCATCATTCATGCTACGAATCACTTCAATGGCGGATAACACGCCGACCACGCCGTCATAATTGCCTCCATTCGGCACACTGTCCGTATGAGAACCAACCATAACAACAGGCAAGTCAGGATTCTTACCAACCTTATAGCCAATAACATTCCCAAAACCGTCTGTTTCTACAGTTAAGCCTGCGTCAACCATGCGGTCTATAATATATTGGCGGCCTGCCCAGTCTGCATCGGTGAAAGCAAGGCGATTAATGCCTTCACCAGGTGCAGTAAACTGCGACATAGCTTCAAAATCGTTAACTAAGCGATCCCGTTGAATCATAACAAACCTCACAATCTATATTATTTCAAATAGTGAGCTGCAATAGTTCCTAATGCAATAACACCGTTAAGCATATCTTCTTCATCGATATCAAAGAGCGGGTTGTGATGTGGAGCTTTGATAGCGGAGCCTACTAACATATATGTACCCATGCCACCGCGGCTAATTACGCGATTCAAGAAGTATGCACAGTCTTCACTACCGCCGCCACTATAATCTAATGGAACGTCTCTAAAGATACCAAGAGGCTTAATAATAGATTGGATTTCAGGAGCCAATTCATCGCTCATACGACAAGATGGAGTTTCACCTTGTTTTGTAATTTCATAGGAGCAGTCGTGCATTTCTGCAGCGGCTTTGATAATCGTTTCTGCACGGCCGATTACGTAATCATTGATCTCTGTAGTAGCCCCACGAGTTTCTAATTTAAGAACTGCTGTATCTGGTGTTACATTACGGCCAGTACCACTTTCAAAAATGCCAACATTCATACGAGAAGCACCTTTACCGTGGCGAGCAATGGCTTGTAAATTAAGCACTGCTGTACAACCTGCAAGCATTGCATTCTTTCGCTTTCTCTGGAGAGCTACCAGCATGAGCAGCATAACCGTGGAACACCGCATCTAGTTTAGTAGTAGCCAAGAAGCCATGGTTACTACAAGCAAAGCAATTTGCATAGTTTTCATTGAAGCCAATGTGCAAACCGAACATGTAGTCTACATCATCTACAACGCCGGCGTTAACCATTGCCTTAGCACCGCGCACGCCTTCCTCTGCTGGTTGGAAGATCAATTTAAGAGTACCTTTGAATTGATCTTTATGCTCTGCTACATATTCGGCAAGACCAAGCCCCATTGCCATATGTGCATCATGACCACAAGCATGCATCGCTTTATCATGACAAGAGCGATAGCCACCCTTAACAGGTGCATGTCCAGCCTCTTTAGATTCGATAACATCATTAGAGTCCATATCTACACGGAATGCCACTACAGGACCTTCATCACTGAACTTCATAGTTGCTACAATCGCTGTTTTACCAAAGCCCAATTTTTCTACTAGCTCTGGATTAGCACCTTCATCGATGGCACGAGCCATAGCAGCACTCATAACATCCTTACTAGGCAAGCCCATGCGAGAATCCAAATCAAGAACTTCTTCGCCTAACGCTACATCATAGCCCAAGGAAATGAGCGTTGCCGCGATCTTAGCAGCAGAACGATATTCTAACCAAGCAGTTTCAGGATACTTATGAAAATCACGGCGCAATTCAATTAATGCTTCACGGCGTTTTTGTACGAAATCTTTTACAGACATACTTACCTCCTAAAATACAATAGATACCTATACTTCAACTATATGAAGAGCTACACAAATAGCTAATTAAATAGTCAACCAATAAGATGATATACACAGCATTATAAATTTCTATATACATCAATAATTATTCTTGTATATATTATAACTTATATTGAGGTTTTTAGAAATAAAAAAGCATACATACGCAGATCACACAATTTCCTCTTTATTTAATTTTTTTAGTACTTCTCGTTTAATTTGTCGTTGCCGATCCCAAGCAATGATAAACACAGTAGCAATAATACAGATCATGCCAAAGATACCGATGAGGGTAAATTCATTTCCGAGAAGTGCCCACCCAAATAAGGCAGCGGATATTGGTTCTAAGGATGAAAGTATAGAACCTTGTACGGCCCCAATGAGCTTTACCCCTTCCATATAGGCATTAAAGGATACCACTGTACCAAGTATGATGATGGCAAATAACCCCAGCCACGTCATACCATCCCAAATAGCTTCAGACTCAAATTGTTGGAACATGGCAACAGACAAGATGCCGCAGATAAACATGGCAAAACCAACTACAGACGTAGTGCCATATGTTTTTAAAAGCTCAATGGGCTGTAATGTATAAATACAAATACTGGCCGCCGATACGAGACCCCAGAACAAGGCTTCTTCGTTGAAGGACGACATATCTAAGCCCTCTTGCATAACAATACAAATGGTACCAACCATAGCAAGCAAAATACAAAATAGCTCTGGTATAGATGGCTTTTTAAAATACCGTAAAAATAGGTAAATAATAATCATCGTCGGTGCTACATATTGAAGCACTGTAGCCACCACCCCTGAAATAGCGATGGCTCTAAAGTACGCATACTGCACCATGGCAATCCCTAATATGCCAAAAATCAGTAGCTTTCCTATGTCTTTCGGCTCTTTAAAGATAGAGAAAACACGCTTCCCCTCTTGTATATAGGCTAATACAATAGTTAGAATACCTGCTATAAGCAAACGCGCCTCTAGTAACCACTCCACATTGATGTGCTTTGCATTTTCAAGAAATTGTACAGATGTGCCTGAAAGCCCCCAAAACAGAGCTCCCATAATGGCAAGGCCCATGCCCTTCCATTGTTTTCCCTCCATACGCCCCTCCATGACGAATACTTTCACAATATGTATCATAATAGCAAAGAGGCCCCAACCTCTGCAATACGCAGAGATGAAACCTCTAACATTAAATTATAGATATGTTTAAATCAATATAGGCTAACCTAAATCAATCATCTATAAATTATTTACGTTTTTCTAAAGCAATAATAATAACAGTGGCAATGATCATGGCCATGCCAATTAGTCCCTAATAGACTAAATTGATTGTCTAAAAGAGCCCACCCAAAGAAAGCCGCCGAAATAGGTTCAATAGATGACAAAATAGATCCTGGCACCGCACCTATTCGTTTAACACCTTCCAAGTAAGCATTAAAAGATACGATGGTCCCAAGAAAGACAACATTAAAACAACCAATAACGGTCCATACATCCCACATCGCATACGAATTAGGTTGATGGAACAATATGGCAGCAACAATACCACTCATAAGCATACCGAAGCCTACAATCGGCAAGGTTCCATATTTATATAGTAAATCCACAGGAGAAAGACTATATACAGCGACACCTACAGCAGATAGTAGCCCCCATACAAGCACTGTGAGCGGGAAGCTTTCAATAGACAAGCCATCGTTCCCCATCAGGCATATGGTGCCTACTAATGCAAGTATAACGGAAATAATTTCGCCTTTAGACGGACGTTTACCATAACGAGCTAGCAAATAAATAATAATCATAGACGGTGCCAAGTATTGTAGTACCGTTGCAATACCAGCTCCAGCTAAGGCAATAGATTTAAAGTATGTATATTGGCATAAGGCCATACCAAATACGCCAAAAATGATTAAACCTACTGTATCTTTCAAACTACGAAAGACATTAAAGATGGAATTACCATATTTAAACCAAGCATAGAGCACAGTCAATAGCCCAGCTGTAATTAATCGCATGGTTACTAGCCATTCCAAATTCATATCCCTAAAATTGCTTAGAAACTGTACTGATGTACCCGATACGCCCCATAGAACCGCACCTAATAGGGTTAGTAAAACACCTATAATTTCATATCGCTTCATACTACTCACCGAGCAAGGATACGTGAACCTTCACAACGACCTTACGGATTTTAATAGGCTTATCGTTTACAGCAAGTAGTGGGCGGTGGATATCGGATGGAAAGAATACTGTATAGTACCCTTCTGGACAATGGATTTGTCCTTCATCGACAGCTTCGTTTGGGTAGAAATAGCAATCACGATCTGGATAAGACTCCACAGGCTTTACGAGGCCTTTATCTACGAAAAAGCCCATATTTTCTTCCCCATCTACCATGAATTGAATATCTACATAGTTGCGATGAGACTCAGGTTTTGTAGTTTCAAACAATTTTGTTTCTACATCGTCTACATTGGCGTACATCATGTCCCCTTCAATGGCATGACGACCACCAGGCAATGCTTTCAAATCTGTATTTTTCAAGAAATCCAAAGCGCGCACGATGGCTTTAGGATAGCCCATTTTTGTATAATCTGCAGTAATACTAGAGAAAAACATATACGATCCTTTCACACTATCTATTTTATATAGTAAGCACACGGTTGTAATTATATTTACCCTCTATGTTAGCACATATATACACAAAGGACTAGTAAAAGCCCTCCATACGCTACATATATGGAGGGCCAGTGTAAAATACTATTCAGATTTATGACTTTCGTCAATTGTTATGCTATGAAATTTTACATATGAAGTTGTTACAATATGCAATTGTTTATTCAGTTGTAGTGATTCTAACCGTATTACATACAGTACGTGGACATGTTCTTAACTTTATTCTTGAGGTTTATGAGCAGCGATAATTTCTTCCGCTTGCTTATGTGGAACCTCTTCATAAGTATGGAACTGACGGTTAAATACGCCTTGTCCTTGAGTGATAGAGCGCAATGCAGTCACATAATCGGCCATTTCAGCCAATGGTACTTGAGCTTTAACAACAGAAATACCTGTTCTTTCACTTTGTTCCATGCCTAATACACGACCTCGACGGCTATTTAAATCACCCATGATATCGCCCATGAAAGCATCTGGTGCAAACACGTTAACTTCATAGATTGGTTCTAATAGGACTGGTTTCGCCTTAGGAATCACATCCTTGATAGCCTGTGACGTAGCTACTTTAAATGCTAACTCTGAGGAGTCTACACTATGGTAAGATCCATCCAAGAGTGTCACTTGCACGCCAATCATAGGATATCCCGCAATTAAGCCTTTATCTAGGGTTTCTTTGGCACCCTTTTCCACTGCTGGTATGTATTGTTTAGGTACAGCACCACCAAAAATTTTGTCTACGAATGCAAATTCGCTACCATCATATAATGGATCCACTTGAATCTTAACGTGACCATATTGACCATGACCGCCACTTTGTTTTTTATATTTAGACTCGGTTTCAGCGGAGCCTTTGATAGTTTCGCGGTATGGAATGTATGGAGTCACAAGTTTAGCTTGTACGCCGTATTTGCGGTCCATTTTATTGAGAATATGCTCGAGATGTACCTCGCCCATACAATCGATTTGTAATTGGCGAGCCTCAGCATTTTTCACTACTACGCAAGTAGGATCTTCTTCCGCCACTTTAAGAACAGCACTAGCTAATTTTTCCTCCTCACCTTTTTTTACTGGCTCCATAGCCACTGTATATAAAGGTTGAGGGAAACGGATAGCATCGTATGTTACTTTAAAGTCAGGAGCAGTTAATGTATCCCCCGTCTTAGCATTAGCCAATTTCGGTATCACTACGATATCGCCAGCTTTAGCAGAGGATACAGGGATTTGTTGCTTCCCGATAAGGGTAACCATCTTGCCCCATTTTTCTTCTACACCTTGGTTCACATCAAAGAGGCGATCGCCTTCTTTGAGTTCACCAGAGAAGATACGTACAAAGCTTTGTTTGCCTGCGAATGGGTCTAACAACGTTTTGAATACGAATGCAGTTAATGGTTTATCTACATGTATTGCCCGTTGTTCGCCAGTTTCTGCATCAGTTGCGGTCATAACCTTTTTAGTTGCATCTGGCATGTAGCGGATCATACGATCCAATACTTGATCTAAGCCAATACGAGATGTGGCACTACCACACATGATTGGGCACACACGGCCACTAATCATACCTTCACGCAAGCCTTGGCGAATTTCATCTAAGGATAACTCTTCGCCTTCTAAATATTTTTCCAACAATTCATCGCTACCTTCAGCCGCGGCTTCTACGGTCATTTCCCGAATTTCTTGAGCCTTTTCGATAAGGTGAGCTGGTACAGCGATTTCAGTTGGTTGGCCGTCCTTATAAGTAAACGCAGTCATTTTTGCTACGTCTACAACGCCTTCAAAATCGGCGCCTTCACCGATAGGAATCTGCAATGGCATGATGCCTTTGCCAAATAATTCCCGCATTCTTTCAATAGTACCGAAGAAGTCGGCACCATCTACATCCATTTTATTGATAAATGCCATACGTGGCATTTGTAATTCAACGGCATAATCCCATGCGCGAACTGTGTCAGTTTCTACACCAGATGTGGAGGATAGTACCATTAACATACCATCACACGCACGCAAAGCAGCACGAACTTCACCATGGAATTCATTATAGCCTGGAGTGTCTATGAAGTTAACCTTATGGTCATGCCACTCACATGGCGCCATGCCCAATTGAATAGTTACGTTACGTTTGATTTCTTCTGGTTCAAAGTCCATGATATGTTTATTATCTTGACCTTTACCTACGAAATCAACCGCACCAGAAGTTAACAACAAGGATTCAACAAGAGCTGTTTTACCTGCACCATCGTGGGAAACAACAGCAACGTTTCTAATTTTATCACTACTGTACTCTTTCATCGGAATCGCCTCCTTACTGGCAAATTACGGCTTTGCTAATACATTTCGACACTTCAATAGAAAAGTCCTCTTTTTCCGAAAAATTTTATCGAAAAAAGAGGACTATATAAATCTAAAATTCTCCTGTCCGTTTACCGTAGTGTTTGGAATCACCATTTTGGTTCCATCCTACAGTATCACCGATGGACATAACGCGGCGCGTCAAGCAGTCTTTACATTGTTCTGCATTGTCATCTACGCAAGGTTTATTATCGTATAGCAAGTATTTTGCACGGTGTTCAGGAATCGTAATGATAGGCATCAAAATGTTTGCCCCAGCGGCTAAACCTTTTTCACGGCCTAGTTTATCTAGTGCTTGTAATGCTGTGGTAGCAGCAATGTTTACGTCTTTCAAGAACAAGCGTGTCAACGCAATCATCTTAAGACCTAGTTGAACGCGGCGGAGCTTGCCCGCTTCATCATCATGCCCATCGCTAGAGCCTCTTGGCCTAGTGGCGTATCGTGATGCACTACATAAGGCCCCATACCGATCATGTCGATATCCATGTCACGATAGAACAAGATATCATTCACGAGATCTTCTTCCGTTTGACCAGGGAGGCCAATCATAACGCCCGTACCTACTTGGAAGCCTACGCGGCGCAAACGACGTAAGCATTCTACGCGCGTTTCAAAGGAGTGCAATTCATCTTGAGGATGAATTTTATGGTATAAATCTTTATTTGTTGTTTCAATGCGCAATAAATAACGACTCGCACCGGCTTCACGCATGCGGCGGTACGCCTCTTCGCTTTGTTCCCCTACACACATCGTAATGCCAAGGGAACCATCGCCGATGGCCTTAATATCGCGAATAAGATCTACCACATAATCAACGAAGGCATCATCACAGCGTTCACCCGATTGGAGTGTAATAGAACCATATTCATGGTCATACGCCCACTGAGCCATCTTGATGATGTCTTCACGATTCATATCAAAGCGTTCCGTCTTGTCATTTTCACGACGGATACCGCAATAATTACAATTCTTTAATGCATCGGTTCGAGAACTCGATGAGGCCCCGATAATACGCTACAGGCTGTACATATTTCGCCTTCACTTCGTAAGCCTTTTTATATATTAACTGCAACTGTTCTTCATCAGTTACAGACATGAGAAATCGCAATTCCTCCTCGGCCAGCCATTCATCGCCGACGAGGTCTTTAGCAAGAATGTCTTGCACTTGCAAACAATCACTTCCTTTCGTAACGAACCGTCATCGATTCGCTTGGTATGGTAATGGAATCAATGTCAGTGACACAGGTAAAACCATTCACTTCGCGCGGTAAATCACACACATGTTTCACTTGTGCTGTTAAACATTCGTGAGCCATCACACCGCGACTCATTTTGGAGGACGTACTCATCTGTTTAAATGTATCGCCTCGTAATTCCCAAAATTCAACGGTTACCACCTTCGGATGGTTCACCATTTTTGCATATTCTTTAGATGCTAGGTTTAGGATCCAATCTTCCTTGTGAAAGTATACATCCACCGCTTCACCGCCATATGTCGTATAGATTAATGCCTACCTTATCGACCATATCGAGCCGATAATCGCGCACGCCCATCGTAGGCTCTACGACGCCGTACAACGCAGACATCACAACGAGGTGGCTTTCACCAAAGGCCTTGGCCTCATCAGACAAGTTCTGCCAGTCTAAATATTTGAAAGCAATACCATCGTAGCTTTCACAAGCAATGCCTACTGGGTGGGACTCAAACGATTGATAGAAATCAAAGAGTGCCTGTGCCTTGTCATCCTTTAGTTTTAAAGCCTTACCAAGAGCCGTGACATCGAGAGATTGGACACATGTTTTATGATTTCTTGTGTAAGGTGCGGCTGAAATTGTCCGTCTCGAACTGCATGATTGACTGCGTTGCTAGTAACATCGGTAATCGTTTTTGTCTTACTAGGAGAGAGGACGATTTTCATGGGATAATTCCGCCTTAATAGATTCCTCTGTCAAATTGTCGATCAATTCAGGGTTCCACAACATGAGAGGCACAGCCACTACGTGGCTTGCTTTCAATTCTTTACATAATTTAATGCATTCTTTGAGATAATTAGAATCTTCATCTACAAGATCGCATACGATAACCACGTGACGACCTTTAAGATTTACACCTTCATAATCAATGCTTTCAGCAGATACTGTAAGCATACCTGTTTCCAAGCGACCTTCACTCATATCGTTCAAACGAGACATCAATACATGCTCAAGCATAGTAGATACAGGTGTCACTACGCGGCCAATGCCGATAAGAGCCTCAGGTTGTGCATGAACGATAACTGTTTTCTTCCGTTTATCCGTTCTGAACTCAATAAGAGCTTTTTCTAAAGCACCAAAAAATACGAATAATTGCCAAGGATCAAAGGAACCAGTTTGGAACATATCGATAACAGAACCGTCCTCGTCAATATTAAGGCACGCCAATAATTCCTCTGCAATGTCGCTTACGACAGCAGTAAAATCAGATTGCATTGCATCTTGTAATTTAACTTCGTTTGCCATTAGGTCCTCCTAATTTTCCATATATCACACTGCTAGATATAACCTAACAGATATTACACTATCCTTAATTGTACCATACTTTATACCCCTCTTGGGTATTTAAAGATACACTTTTTACATAATAGATACATAAATATAGATAAATACATAAATAGGTACATAAACATAGATAGATAAATAAATATAGATACATAAACATAGATGCATCAATAGAAAAAGGACCGCCGAAGCGGTCCCTTTATAGTTATCATTCGTTTGTAGAGATAGTTATCATTTGTTTGTAGGGCTACTTGCCATGAAGAGCTGCAAGAAGATAGTGATAGGCAATATAACTCCTAATTAAGGGTTATAGAGTAAAGGTCATCTCCGTTTGCATGCGAGCATCTGTTTTAGACTTCTTATCTTTAGAACCAGCGTAACGAATACGTACTTCGTTATTTACCTTAACGCGAGAATCATCAATTTTGAATTTCTTCATTTTTTCTTTGATTTGCTCATCTGTTAAGCACGCTCTTCTGGTTTCGCTACTTCATCATTAGCTTTATCAAGAGCCGCTTGTTGATCTTGAGACACGTGGTAAGTCTTGCCAGATTTCTTAGCCTTTTCAGCTCGTTTTGCTTCTACTTTTTGACGGCGCTCTTCGGTAATTTTCTTATCGCGCGCAATGCGATAATCCATTACATCACGCATATTTTCTTGGTAAATACGCAATGCATATTGACGATCATTTTCGTTCATTTGCTCACGTTTTGTTACTACCTCATCGATAAGCGGCATGAGCTCATCTTTTGTATAGCTTGTACCATCAAAAGCAAAGCCATGCGTATCAGTAACAGCACCATGTTTGATAAGTGTTTGTAGTGCCGTATATGTCCAATCGTTTGGTGTTACCATATCTGCACTTACATGGTGTTGTACTTTAGTAGAGCTGCTAATTGTCTCTACATCAGCACCGATACCATCAATCATAGGACGGGCACTTGGGATTGCAATACTTTCAGCGTGTACGAAACCAACAGAGGCTACTAAGCACACCGCTCCAATCCCTAATGCACGACGGATACCATTCATTTGACGTGTATATTTTGTATTCATAAGAGTCTCCTTAAAATTACATTTTATACAATCTATTATATGAGTCCCCTTGTGATACGTCAACTCTATAACCTTACACACCTGTGTAATACAATAATTATGAGGCCCTAGATTCACCTGAATCCTTGCAATAACAGGACTATAAAATTAAATCATAGTATACAAAAAGACCTTACACCAGATGATGTAAGGTCTCTGCATGGCGGAGGATTAGGGATTCGAACCCTAGCGACGGTAACCCGCCCTAACGATTTAGCAAACCGTCCTCTTCAGCCTCTTGAGTAATCCTCCATGCTTTACTGGGTAATCATATCATACCCAATAAGGCATTGTCAATAAAAACCGCTAACTACTAGAGTCTCTAATAGTTAGCGGTTTATATTTTATTTACTACTATATTAAATATAGTATTCTATGTAGCCATCGGGGATTTTCTTTTCCTCCGACTTACCGTTATTAGTACGACGCGGTTTACGGACATACATATTTTCTGGATCCGTTTCAAAGATAACCATATCTTTAGGAATATCATGTTTAATAACAAGGTTACAACCGATTTTTGTGCGCGCACCGATAGTAATATCCCCTAAAATTTTTGTGCCTGTACCGATGAGCACTTCGTCTTCAATCGTTGGATGGCGTTTTACCTGTTTAGAGGACATACCGCCTAACGTTACTTGATGGAACAGTGTTACATTATCCCCTACGATGGCGGTTTCACCGATTACAACGCCCATACCATGGTCAATAAATAAACCGCGGCCAATCGTTGCACCTGGGTGAATTTCAATACCCGTTACGTGACGAGAATGTAATGCTACACGACGCGCCAAGGTTGGCCACCCCGCCTTATAGAGGCGGTGCGCAAAGAAATGCCAGAACAAGGCCGTAATATGCGGATACGTCCAAATAACCATCCACACACTTGTTGCGGCTGGGTCAGAATCCATTACGCGCTTAATATTATATTGAATTTTGTCCCATAATTCGCGCAAACCTTGCATCATAGTGACTCCATCTCAAATAACTCTACTCATATATAACATATATATAGTATACAACATATGTGGTCCGTATTCCTATACATAAGATGTTTTATCTATAAGAAATTCGTTACTTTACGTATTCATTATTCGGGAAGTCCAATAGGGATAAGTATTTTTCCACCCCATCTGGTGCAATAACCACTATATTCGCCTTTGGATCTTCTCGCGCAATACGCTTAGCTGCTACGATAGCGGCCCCCGCTGAAAGTCCAATAGAAACACCGCTTTCACGCATAAAGGTTTGTACTTCGCTAAAGGCTTCTTCATCGCTTACAGTTTGTACGCCGTCCATCAAGCTTTGGTCGAAGTTTTCAGGAATGAAACCAGCACCAATACCTTGAATTTTGTGAGGACCACCCTTACCTTCTGTAATGGCCGGAGATCCTGTTGGTTCCACTGCGATAGCTTTCAGATTCGGATTATGCTCTTTCAATCGTCTGGTAACACCTGTGAAAGTACCACCTGTACCGATACCAGCCACAAATACATCTACATTCGGCACTTGCTCTACAATTTCAGCGCCCGTAGTACGGTAATGTATATCTGGATTCGCAGGATTTACAAATTGGCCCAAAGTAAACGCATTAGGATATTTCTCTAAGATTTCATTTGCTCGTTCAAGAGCGCCCTTCATGCCCGTTTCTTTTGGTGTTAAGATGAGCTGTGCACCGTACGCCTTAATAAGTTCACGACGTTCTTTACTCATGCTTTCAGGCATAATAATTACAGTTTTAATATGTAAGATAGCGCCCACCATGGCAAGAGCAATACCTGTATTGCCACTTGTAGCCTCTACGATGATGCTATCCTCATGGATACGGCCTTTCTCCTTGGCGTCTTGTAACATGCCAAGAACGGCACGGTCTTTCACAGAGCCACCTACATTATATTTTTCAAGTTTTACATAAATATTGGTATTTGGTAATTGATATACCGGCGTTTTACCAATCAGTTCAGTTGTTTGATTTGTTACTATGCTCATCTGATCCTCCCTCTAGCGACAGATGATAAAAATCGTCCTCAGGAATATCCCAAGGACGATATGTATTTCACCTTGTTACTCACTATACACTAGGTATAAACGTTTATGTATTCTGATTAATACAACCATACTCTAACACCTGAATCAATTTATTGTCAAGAGAATGAGAATAGCTTTTAAAACCCCAAAAATACAGGAAATAACTAGGTTCATTTATTTACTTGTAAGTACATCCACCACCACATCCCAAGTGATAGGCACGAATATGATGGCTAAAGATAATCCAATAAAGAGAACGGCCCCCACCAATACACTTAGACGAGGAACTAAGGATATAACAACGCTCCTTGCCAATCTATATGCTTTACTTAAGTCATGATGTAACGCCACATGGCCCCATAAGAAGCCCGCCAGTACATAGGAAATAATATAAGGATCAAGAATCACATGTGTGGCTAGTTCATTATTGGTGTGCATAATGCGGTTGATAACAGGTGAAACTAGTACATTTACTAGCATAACTAACACCTTGAACCACACAACGCAGACAATATATGTCCACATGCTCCGCTTGGTCATCCACAGCATGTATAGGAGTCCTATTATACTTGCCCCTAGCGAACCCTTCTCGCTTTCCAGGTATCGCTCCATCCAAGATGGCGGCTTCTTGCCCGCCTCTACTTGGCTGTAGTAAAAGGATAGATTTCTTTCACCATGGGCTACATCGACGAGTCCCAAAACTTGGAATACCACAAGCAAAAATAAGACCACTACAACGATTTGGAAACTTTCACTAAAGAAAACATCCATAAAATCAACACCGAGATGGCCTATGTTCTTAAGATTGCCGTATATATCGTAAAAAGCTAGATATACAGCATTTGTTAGGAACAGGTCCATAACAAATAGGAGCAACACAAAGATAATATAGCCGTTCCATCGAGTCCACTTGCTTTGTGATTCTATATAGGTATTCGTCCCTACCATAATCGACGCAGGGTGTATAGACAAGGTCACGCCGATCATAAAAAACGTTATGAACGATGTGACCATTGTTAAATATTCGTATGCCATATTAACGGTATGCTACGCGCTCAGGCTGCATGTCGTGGAAATGAAGACGCTCTTTTGCAGTCTTTTCCCACTCCGTACCAGGCTTGCCGTAGTTTGCGTATGGATCGATGGACAAACCACCGCGCGGCGTAAACTTGCCCCACACCTCGATGTACTTAGGATCCATCAACTTCACAAGATCTTTCATGATGATGTTGATGCAGTCCTCGTGAAAGTCCCCATGATTGCGGAAACTAAACAGATATAATTTTAAAGACTTGGACTCTACCATTTTCTTATCTGGCACATAAGAAATATAGATTGTCGCAAAATCTGGTTGACCTGTCATAGGGCATAAGCTAGTGAACTCAGGACAGTTAAACTTAACGAAGTAATCATTATCAGGATGCTTGTTATCAAACGCCTCTAACACCTGTGGTGCATAATCAGTAGGGTAATCGGTCTTGTGACCTAACATCGTTACCCCTTGTAACTCTTTTTCAGATCTGCCGGATGCCATAAGGAACCTCTTTCTATAAACGCTATAACTCTATAATTAAGATATATTAAATAGTTCATGTAACACTTAATTATAGCATATAAGGAATACACAACTTATATAGAAATATGATTTTGTACCATAAAACAATACGAAAACTGAGTACTGAATAACTGAGTGCTAAAAGCTGAGTCTTATGGATAAACTAGTTTAACAGTATCACAACAACATATTAATTGCATAAAATTTAAGTTTATAATAAAATATTCATATACATTTGGTAATGTTAATACATTCAGAGAAATATAACACCTTATGGAGGTCCCTTATGAAATTAAAACAGCTTATTTTATCTAGCATCGCTGTAGGTGCACTAGCTTTCACATTTGGCGTTGCACAGCCTGCCCAAGCAGCTATTGGCATGGAGAATCCTGGTCCCGCGATGAACCTTGAGAAACCTGTATCTGTAACAACACAGCATCATATTAATGTAGATGGCAAGGTAGTTGAGCCTATTAACGGTCAGCAAAACGTAATCTATGTAGACGGCCAACCCCTCGTAGCATTACGCCAAGTATCTGAAGCATTGGGCTATAAAGTAGCTTGGGATGAACCTACTAAAACAGCATTAGTAGATATGAACATCGCTACATTGGCGATTCAACCAGGCTCTGCTGATGTTATTCGCCATGGCAAATTAAAGATTATCAACCTTGATACATCTGAATCCTTCTTACCAGCAGCTCGCAAGGTAGACGGAACCATCTTTGTAAAACCACAAGTGTTCAAATTATTGTTGAACCAAGTAAACATTACAAGGGACGAAATCTTCATCGCCCCTCAACGCGCACAATTGGCATCCACTACAAACACAGAGGTATCCCACAAGAATGAACTCAACACATTCTTACCGCCATCCCAAAAGGACGTAAAGAAAAAAGAAGATCCAAAAGCGACAGAAAAACCGCTTATTAAAATCAAAAAAACATTGGCTAAAGACTCTGCAACTACAACAAATACAGAAGCTACTGAAAAATCTGAATACCAACGTCCAAGCGGCTTAGATCGCTAATCCATAGAGCATACAACAAAAGGTCCCCAATGGACTGCTTCCCTATTAGATATAATCTTAGGGTGTACAGTCTATAAGGGACCTTTTTATTCTGTAAATGTAACTGAAATGATTATTTCAAAATCAATTATTTGCCAAAACCATAGCGGTTAAGTGCCGTATTACCATTACCATATATAGCCATGATTTTCGCCATGAAATAGTCAGCTACTGCTAGAGAGTATGCTGCAATATCATTGTAATCAGAGTATTTTGGTGCAACATTAGTCACAGTAATGTTTTCAATAGTAGTACTAGCTTTAGGAGTAGTCAATTTATTTGTAGTAGGTGCAGGATCTGTAACTGTTACAGTAGAGCCCATAGCTGGATTAACGTAACCTGTTGGAGTAGATACTGGTGGACGTTGGGAATCAGTATATTTATAGCCATAAGAAGCGTCCGCTTGTTGAGGTGCCAATGTAGCTACGCCAAACGCAAGAACAGTGGCTGCCAAAACGATAGATAATTGTTTAGATGCTTTCATAAAAACCTCCATAGTAAGTACTAAAAGAAATGCGTGATTATCAAAAAAACTGATAACGGAGATTTATTATAAACTTGTTATCTAAACTCACAATGAATTGTTGTAAATATCATTAATATTTCATTTATCAATTAATTTTGACTCTTTCAATACTATCTTTACGGAATCCATTTGACGTTTCAAATCTTTCATAGACCCTTTTACATCGTCAGGAATCTTGACATCTTTAAGACCTTTGGCCGATTCCGAGGGCACGCTTACTATTTTCACTAGCTTGCTTCATGCCCTCTTTAATTTGGTCCATATTCTCATCTAGCTCATCAAATGAGTCTTCATCATAGAGAATAAAATTACTGCCCCCGTGGGACATAATATTGAGTGGCCCCATCGTGAGCTGCCCATCATCAATACGCAACGCATCTGTAGAAATAGTCGTAATATTCGTATTAACTGTCACATCACTAAAGGATAAATGCCGCCCTTTATTGTGAAAGTTCCCTGTAATATTTTTAATAGGAATGAGCATATAGTGGCCATCACCAGACCAGAAATTTCCCCATACCTCCATGTCACGAGGCTGACCCTCGCTTTTAAAGTTCAAATTAGCCGACACCGGTACAACAAATTCAGGTGTTTTAAGAGCCTCACTACTATCTAAATCCTTGGCTACACCTGTAATTGTATAGGCTCTTGTATCTAGATTATATACCCCTTTTGCCTCTAATTTGCCACTGTACACATTAGCATTAACATTTTCAAAATTTAAAATGCCATCTTGGTACGTCACATCCCCCACGACGTTTTCAAAGGTAAGCGCGGGAATACGTAAAATAGGCATCGTTACACGGCCTTTAGCCAACGGTCGATTAAAATCACCTGTTACCTTTGTCAGTAAGGTCATTGCATCGTGGATATTATCGCCAAAACCGAGTGATGATGGGTCTACACCCTTTTACATCAAACTGTAAATCTAGCTGAGGCATACGATGTTTTAGCACATCTTTTAAGTCTATCCGGCCTTTTAAAACAAGACCGTCACCAATAGCAGTGCCACCAAATTTGCCCGTCTCCATATCGATGTGTACAGCACGATTACTATCTAGATCAATCCGGGCATTTACATCTTTCATCACATAGTGACGATTTCTGTTAAATACCTCTAGTTGGCTATTTCTAAGTCTAATCTTAAGATCTAAGTGTTGCCCTTGCCAATTAAAGTTACGCACCTTATTGCCTAGTTCCTCTTGTCGTTCTTGTGTAGTCTTTTTCGGTGGTTTTGGACGCGGTTCGACCTCATTAAGAGGTTTCTTTACATCTGGTGAGGCAGGAACGAAATCCAGCCGATTATTCTCGTCCAAATCGACAACGATGACCGCATCGTTTAGCTCAATACCATTAATAGCAGACGCTTTGAAGTTACGTGTCACCACGTCCCACATGTTAACTCGTATCTTACCATCTGGAACTGTTATTAATCTCCGCCCATCTGGATCCGTCCATACTAAATCAGTAAAGGATAGTGTCCCCCAAGGTGTGGCAGATAAACTTTCCACAGTAACAGTACCGCGCATCATAGTCTGGCGAGCCATAACCTCATTAAAGATAACGCCCATTCCGCGACTAGCAATAGTGGCAAGTACAAAGAAAACAATGGCTCCTATGGCAAGAAAAGCAGCAAGGCCTTTAAGACCTTTCTTATACAATTGTTTATATTTTGTCCAATAAGAACGTATATAATGTTTCATAGCCTTATTATATCATGTTGAAGATGTCCAATCAAAATAAAACTTCTCTCTAAATACTAATAATAAGGCTATAAAGCATTAAGGGAAAAGCAGTAAAAATTAAATATCTATTTACGTACATTTCAATTAACACATGGGCGTCATATATGAGACTTCAAGGCATACATAGGTTGATGGGACTAATGTTTGCTAAACGTAATAAAAAGCGTTGCCTATACCGTATGAGTGACTTAGCTCGCTTTGGAGCGAAGAAGGTATAGGCAACGCTTTTTAATTTAAATGTCGAGTTAGAGTTGGGCCCCATCAACCTAATGCTAATAGCTTAAGAATTGACGCCCAAGTTAAAGAAATTACGCTTTTACGCCTTTGCCGTATTTTACAAGGCTTTCTGCTTCAATTTCTTCTTGAGTGCGATAGTCTTGAGGGATATTAGACAAGCGAATCCAGCTGCGTACAGCTTCTACTAATACGATAAGAATCATGAGGAACATAGCAGCACTGAATACTACTAGGATCCATTTACCAGCTGGGATATAGCTATTAAATACGTTTTCAAAGTCTGCAGCAATCGCAACGATAGCCATTAGGATACATGGAATACCTGTAACCCATGCATAGCGTTTGCGGCCAAGTCGCATAATAACTGTAGTACTTACAGCCAATGTCATAGTACCTAATAATTGGTTAGATACGCCGAATAGAGGCCAGATAATACCAATGTTACCTTGTAGAACTAGGTAGCCCCACAAGATACAAATCAAAGCTGCACAACCATATACGCCAGGAGCCCAATGTTGGTCGTTGAATTTAGGATGGAAATGACCTAATAATTCTTGAAGTAAGTAACGACCTACACGAGTACCAGCATCGATCAAAGTCATGATGAACAAGGCTTCGAACATGATACAGAAGTGATACCAGTAACCCATCAAGTGATCCATGTTAGGCAATCTGGAGAAGATATGAGCCATACCTACTGCAAGGGATACGGCACCACCAGGACGGTGCATCAAGTCTTCCCCAACCATTGCGGACAATGCTGGCAATTCATGTACTTGAAGACCTAGTGCTTTAAAGGATTCTACTGTGGAGTTAATAGCGAAGTAATCGTCTGGATGCAATGCAGTGGCTGCAATCAACGCCATCATAGCGATGAAACCTTCTGTTAACATCGCACCATAACCGATAGGTAAGATTTCTCTTTCATTAGTAAGCATTTTAGGTGTTGTACCTGTAGCAATTACTGTATGGAAACCAGATAACGCACCACATGCGATAGTAATGAAGATGTAAGGGAACACAGAACCTTTCAATACAGGACCGCCGCCCCAGATATATGGAGTAACAGCTGGCATTTGGAATTTCAGGCATTACTATGATAATACCGAGAGCCAAGGCGCCAATTGTACCGATTTTAAGGTATGTAGATAGATAATCACGAGGAGCGAGCAATAACCATACTGGCAATGCTGCTGCAAAGAAGCCATACACAGCAAGCATAATTTCAATTGTTTGCAAGTCGTATGTGAACCAAGAAGCATATTCGCTAGCCGCGATGTTAGGACCGTAGATAATGCCTACGAAGATTAACGCTACACCAATGATAGTAGCCTCTTGGATTTTACCAGGACGCAACCATTTTAAATAAATACCGATAAAAATAGCAATTGGAATTGTAGCGAATACGGAGAAGAATCCCCAAGGAGAGTTATGCAATGCGTTGGCTACTACTACGGCCATACCAGCGAGGGTAATAACCAATAGGAACAAGGTAGCAAGCATAGCACCGAAACCAGCTAGTTTACTGATTTCTTCGCGCGCAATATCCGCAATAGACTTACCGTCATAGCGAACTGAAGCGAACAAGATAACCATGTCATGTACAGCACCGGCTAATACAGAGCCGATAAGGATCCATAAGGCACCAGGCAAATACCCGAACTGGGCTGCAATAACTGGGCCTACGAGCGGGCCTGCACCTGCAATAGCTGCAAAGTGATGACCAAAGGTTACCCATTTGTTAGTTGGCACGTAATCGTGACCATCGTTGTGAATCATAGCCGGCGTCGGACGATATTGGTCCAAGGTCAACACCTTAGCCGCTATGAAAGCCCCATAAAAGCGGTATGCTAGAATCAGAATACACGCGGAGGCAATAACTAAGTAAATACCATTCATAACCATATAAACACCTCCATTTGTTTCGTGACATGGAGTATATGAAAATTCTGATAAAACTTATGTTTCCATGCCACTTTGGCTTGTAAAAATGTTAGTACTTACACATTCATTGTATAACTAATCATGAGAGTGTCAACTACTATTTAGTCATTTTGAAAGCCCTCTATAACTTTAAGGCACATAACAAAAAGGCATCCTCCACATAGGAGAATGCCTTAATAAGTGTAGAAAAATAGTTTATATCTATAGTCTTACCACGATACCAGCTTCGTGGAGAGCCTTCTTAATATCTTTTATAGTTAACACTTTATTGTGTAACAATATGCCAGCAAGAGCACCTGTTACATTAGTTTTTGTAAATAAATCCACAAAATGCTGTACATTACCTGCACCACCGAAAGCTGTTACAGGAACATCTACTACTTCGGCTAGTGCTTGGTATAATTCAATATCAAAGCCAAGGCCTGTGCCATGTCTATCGATGCTCGTTACCAACAATTCACCTGCACCGCGTTCTACAGCCTCTTTCGCCCATTCAAGAGCATTTCTACGCTGTCCAGATTCACCTGTCTGACCATGACCGTAAGCGTACCAAATCTTTTCAAATGGATTATACTTTACATCAAGACATACAACGATGCCTTGATTACCGAACTTCTTTAGCCCCTTCTGTAATAAGGGATGGATTAGCCAAAGCGGCGGTATTAATGGAAATCTTATCAGCACCAGCTTTCATAAGAGCCGTCATATCCTCAACAGAGGTTATGCCCACCACCAACAGTAAGTGGCATAAATACCTTATCAGAGGATTTAAGAACCATATCTGTGAAAGTTTTACGACCCTCTGTTGTAGCCGTAATATCTAATAATACAAGCTCATCTGCACCTTGTATTTCATAACGTTCTGCACATTCTACTGGATCCCCTGCGTCAACCATATCACGGAATTGTACGCCATTCTGTACGCGGCCATTCGCCACACCAAGGCAAGGGATAATACGTTTTGCTAACATTCAGTCGTCCTCCTATATTTTTTTGAGTCTGCGTAAGCTTCTGTAATATTACCAAACGTACGCAACAAATTCAGACCTACGATACCACTTTTTTCAGGATGGAATTGCATTCCATATACTCTGCCACATTCAACTACACCAGGTACATCGATACCATAGTTAGCTGTGGAAATGATATATTCAGGATCTGTATCTACATAATAGGAATGAACGAAATAAGTATATTGATCGTCTACATTACTAAAAGGACTATCTTGATGATGAACTACATTCTTGTTCCAGCCCATGTGAGGCACACTGAGACCAAGATCGCGAGGAATTTCTTTTACCTTGCCAGGAATAAGACCTAAACCTGGAGTTGGACCGTACTCTTCGGATTCCTCAAATAATAATTGCATACCTAAACAAATGCCTAATAGTGGGAATTTCACGCTTTACTACTTCATGAAGTACATCGACTAAGCCACGTTCTTTTAGAACTGCTACTGCCGATGCATACGCGCCTACACCTGGCAAGAGAACGCCATCAGCGTTTAATATAACCTCAGGATCCGCTGTTAGCACTGCATCGAGGCCGATGTAGGCAAAAGCTTTCTGGACGTTAAATGTGTTCCCTGCGTCATAATCTATAATGGCAATCATAATAAACTCCTTTCAACCGCCTTAATGAGCCCTAGAGAAAATACTAGGGCTCAAACATTCACGCATGCACGTTGTTTCCGTTATATATATTCGTCAAAGGAAAATTAAATTCCTGCCTATAAATTGCGTAAAAGCTAAACTCCATTCTATAGAATGAAATTCGATATCAAAACAAAAAAGTTACTAATTTATTTGATAATTTCTACATTTATTTATTCACAAATTGTTTTAATATGTGACGCATTACATCTCCATCTTGAGCCATCGGAATAGTAAGGCGCAACCAACCTTCTCGTTGACCTCGGCGCACTTGATACCCTTCTATTAGCCACGCATCGGCAAGGCCATCTGCATCCGCATCAGGAGCCTCAAAGAATATAAAATTCGCTTCGCTCTTGTAGTAGTGAATGCCTAACTCATCAAATAGGGCCTCCCATTTAGCCCGTTCCTCTGCATTTTGAGATACTGTTCTCGCCAAGAACGCTTGATCATCGAAGGCAGCCTCTGCGGCCACTTGGGACAAGGTATTGAGATTATAGGGCAAACGAATGGTTTGTATGTAGTTTGCCAATTCTAAGGGACTCATCATGTAGCCTACGCGGTAATTAGCAAGGCCATAAGCATTAGAGAAGGTCCTCATGATAGCTACATTGGGGAACTCATCTAATAAGGCGCGTGCTGTAGGAACCGCAACAGATGTAACAAAATCAATATAAGCCTCGTCTACGATCACTAGTGTTTCCTTTGGCACGGCTGCTACGAATTTACGAATGTCTTCTACGGACTCATAGGTTCCAGTTGGGTTGTTAGGGTTACAAATCCACACGAGGCGTGTCGTTTCATCGACGGCTTTCACAAGAGCTGAGAAATCATATTGTCCTGTTTCAAAATTAGCTGGCACCTCACGAATTTCAGCACCTTCCACGAGGCCATTTAATGCATACTCAGAAAAACAGGCACGCTGACTACGATAGAGTTACCAGCACTAATCAAGGTTTTATTGACCATGGCGATGACCTCATCAAGGCCTACGCCAATGACGAGTTGTTCAGGTTGCACCTGCCAATAATCAGCTAATTTCATGCGCAAATCGGTGGCGTTCCCATCTGGATAATAGTTAGCATCATTATGTGTGACATAGCTAAGGATAGCCTCGCGCACCAACGGAGATGTACCGTACGGATTTTCATTGGCAGACAAACGCACCAATCGATCCACACCGAGCGTTCCTTTACCGCCGCAGCGGGCTCCTCAGGTATATAAGGTTTTAACGTGCGAATTATCTCTTTCATAAGCTATCCTTTCTAACTATTTTCTTAACTCATATGAACCTATGTAAGCTCACAATACGGTGTTCATTATAAATTTGTAATCTCGGGCGATCCGTAGTTTTGCTCATTACTCCTTCACGGCTAGCAAGTTCTGCCTCGATAGCTTCGTAAGGAATATTTTTCTCTGCCAGTAATACGAGCAAATGATACAACACATCTGCTGTTTCATAAATCAACTCTTGAGGGTCTTCATTTTTGGCTGCGATGACAACCTCTGTTGCCTCTTCGCCTACCTTTTTCAAGATTTTATCGAGCCCTTTATCGAATAAATAGTTTGTATAAGAGCCTTCCTTAGGCTGATCCTTGCGGTTCTTAATAATTTCGTATAATTCGTTCAATGTTTGCTGTGCCATATATAACTCCGTTACATCTCTTATAATTTATATCCTATTGTACTTATCTTATGCTTCTACATCATTAAAGAAACAGCTTGTGCGCCCCGTGTGACACGCAGGACCTTCCGGCTTAACTTGAATGAGCAACGTATCTCCATCGCAATCGAGGGCCATACTCACCACATGCTGTACATTACCACTCGTACCGCCCTTATGCCATAGCTCCTGACGAGAACGAGACCAGAACCACGTTTCCTTTGTCTCTAGTGTTTTGTGAAAGCTTTCTTCGTTCATCCACGCTACCATGAGGACATCCTTAGTCGCTGCATCTTGCACAACCGTTGGCAATAAGCCATTTCCCTTTTCAAAATCTGGTTTCATATGTATATCCTTTGTTGAAAGTTATGAATCCCTTTACTATATGCTAATAATTAAAATACTTTTATCGTACAGTAATTCCATGAGCTCGTAGTTCCTTTTTGAGATCTGGAATTTTAATTTCAAAGTGGAAGATTGATGCCGCCAAGGCGCCTGTCACGCCTGTTTGTTCAAAAGGTCTATAAAATCTTGAACCTTACCTGCACCACCGATGCGATAATAGGCACATTCACAACGGCTTCAATTGCCTTATATAGTTCGATATCAAAGCCAGATTTTGTTCCATCCTTGTCCATGCTCGTTACAAGCAATTCTCCAGCTCCGCGAGCTACGGCTTCCTTAGCCCAATCAAGAGCCTTCCATTCAGTACGGTTACGACCGCCGTGAGTATAGGCATACCATTCACCCGTTTCTTCGTCTGTTTTTACATCAATGGCTACTACCATGCATTGATTGCCAAACTTTTGAGCTCCTTCTTAAATGAGTTCAGGATTAGCAAGCGCTGCAGAGTTCAAGGACACCTTATCGGCGCCAGCTTTCAACAAAGCCGTCATATCATCGACGCTCTTGATACCGCCACCAACGGTGAGAGGCATAAATACTTGGGCCGAAATCTCTTGTACCACGTCGCGCATAGTGGTTCGCGCATCCACGGTGGCCGTAATATCTAAAAATACGAGCTCGTCCGCCTGTTGCTTCTCATAGGATGCCGCAATATCTACTAGACTGCCCACATCTACGAGATTAACAAAGTTAACCCCTTTTTAACGCGCCCATCGTCCACATCTAGGCACGGAATAATCCGTTTCGCTAACATAATGCTCCTCCATTGAGTACTACTCAATATATTATCTGTTATGCCCCTACATAAGTTATAAGCTAAAAAATATTAGATATTAGATATACCTTATAACTCATTAAACTAAGAGCGTATACTACATGGTCAATTCTATTAGTTTTGCTGGTTATACTCAGCGATTTCTTCTAATGTAATCGTTCCTTCATATAGCGCTTTACCGACGATACTATCCATGACGCCTTTTGCTTCAAGGGACTTAATATCTTCCAAATTACGAACACCACCAGAAGCGACGATACGTGCCGTAGGGAATGTGTTTTGCAAATCGCCGAGCAAGTCTTCGTTAGCCCCCTGCATGGTACCGTCCCGGTCCACATCAGTAACGATAAAGTACTTTGCTCCGCCTTCAATCATGGCACCAATTAAATCGGTCATAGGCACATCGGATTGATCGAGCCAACCTTCAGCCGCGACCTTACCATTTTTACCGTCTACACCGATAACGATGCGCTCTGCATCATATTCAGCGATAACCTGTTTCGTAAGCTCAGGATTTTTAAGGGCTATAGAACCTAAGATAACTCTGTCTACGCCTAAACCTAAATAGAGGTCAACAGCCGATTTATCGCGGATGCCACCGCCGATTTCAAGGATGCCTGTGAAAGCCTGACGCACTGCTTTTACAATGTCTACATTAACAGGCTTACCTGCCTTAGCACCGTCTAAATCGACGAGGTGGAGTGCGCCTACCTTGGCATCTTCATATTGTTTTGCTTGGGCCACTGGATCTGGATTGATAACCGTTTCCTGCGCGAAGTCACCTTTATAGAGGCGAACGCTGCGACCATCTTGTAAATCTATAGCTAGAAAAATCATAGGTTCTCCTTTATTAAATGACTGTATTAAATAACACCCTTTGTAGAGTTTACCCCTTGAATATCTGGGTTAATCGTAATAGCCTTGCGCAATGCGCGGCCTGTAGCCTTAAACATGCTTTCAATAATGTGGTGCGTGTTGCGACCATATAGATTACGAACATGTAAATTCATAGCACCGCTCATGGCTAGTGCTTGGAAGAAATCCTCCACTAGCTCTGTTTCAAAGTTGCCCCCAAGAACTGGAGTGCTCCATTCGCCTTGGAACACGAGGTATGGACGGCCACTCAAGTCGATCACAACTTGTGTTAGTGCTTCATCCATAGGAACCCACGCATCACCGTAACGCTCGATACCTGCCTTATCGCCAAGGGCTTTCACCAAAGCTTGACCTAAGGCCAATCCGATATCCTCAACGGTGTGGTGAGCATCTACGTAGGTATCGCCCTTTGCCTCTACTACAAGACCAAAGCGGCCGTGTTTTGCCAGCAGCGTCAACATGTGGTCAAAAAAGCCAATCCCTGTGGTGATGGAGCTCGTTTGCGCCCCATCAAGGTAAGTTCTACTGTAATATCTGTTTCTTGCGTGGTGCGTTGCACCGTACCTGTGCGTATCATAACGACCTCTATACTCCAAATCTATTTTTCAAAGCGTACTTCGATGGCGCGAGCATGTGCTTCAAGGCCTTCTGTACGAGCTAATGTAGTAATGTGTGTTGCCACTTCTTCTAACCGTTCTTTTGTAAATTGTGTAAAGGATGTACGTTTTACGAAGTCATATACACCAAGTGGAGATGAGAAGCGTGCTGTACCACTTGTAGGCAACACGTGATTTGTACCGCCTACGTAGTCGCCCAATGGCTCAGATGCATAGGCACCGAGGAATACAGAGCCTGCATTTTGAACGAGGCTCATGTAGCTCATTGGATCTGCAATTGGATTTCTAAATGCTCTGGCGCCACTTCGTTCATGACTGTAAACATGTCTTCAACGCTGTCCATAACGGCAATATAACTGTTATTTTCAATAGCAGGACGAGCGATACTTTCACGAGGTAACAATTTTAATTGACGTTCTACCTCATCGGATACGGCATTTGCCAAGCTTTCACTAGTAGTAACCATAATAGCGCGCGCCCGAGGATCATGTTCCGCTTGGGACAAAGATCGCAGCAAGATGAACTGGATTAGCACTGTCTTCGGCAATAACACCGATTTCACTAGGGCCCGCAATCATGTCGATGTCAACTTGACCAAATACTTGACGTTTTGCAGTGGCTACGTAAACATTGCCAGGACCTACGATTTTATCGACCTTTGGAATACTTTCAGTACCATATGCAAGGGACGCCACGCCTTGAGCACCACCTACTTGGTATACCGCATCAACGCCAGCAAGCTTGGCAGCACCCAAAACAGCAGGATTGATGCCGTCCTTTTGAGGAGGTGTGACCATGATGATTTCTTTAACGCCTGCAATCTTAGCTGGCAAGGCAGTCATAATGATGGTGGAAGGATATGCTGCAGTACCACCAGGAACGTAAAGGCCAACGCGGGCCAATGGAATTACCTTTTGACCACGGATGATGCCTGGGGTGTCCATGTCCACAAAGCCTTGTTCAATTTCACGACTGTGGAACTCAGTAATATTAGCCTTTGCCTTTAATAAGGCTGCTTTCAAATCATCAGATAAGGACTCATAAGCGGCGTCGATTTCCTCTTGAGGCACCTTGAAGAGTCTTCGATAGACACACCATCGAATTTTTCAGAATAGGCCTTTAAGGCCGCATCACCATTGGTGCGAACGTCAGCGATGATATCATACACGCGGCGTTCAATTTCCATATCTGTAGTTTGTTGTGTATAATCTCGTACGATACTGAGCATCGTATCTAATGATTCCTTATAAATTTTCATCAAATGTCCTTCTTACTACTCGAGCTGTCAATATCACTGGTTAAATATAGGATTCGCTTTATATCTCATGTATTAATTGCTTCTGAAAGCTGATCTATGAGTTTAAAAATTATATTTCTCTTTTGTTTCAGCGCTAATGGGTTAGCTACTAAGCGAGTAGAAATCTTTGTAACCAGTCAAAGATTTCTAAGTTATTTTCACGCAATGTTGTGCCCGTTTCTGTAATATCTACGATGGCATCCGCTAGACCTACGAGAGGTGCTAACTCAACAGAACCTTCAATTTTGATGATTTCCACATCTTGCGCTCCAAAGTACTGTTTCGTAATGGTCGGATATTTCGTACCAATTCGTTGACGGCGCCCTTCTTTAGGGTCATAGCCTGCCAGAGAAGCCAAGATAAATTGGCATTTGCCCGTTTGCAGATCAAGCATTTCATAGCTTGTATCATCTTGTTCATCTAGTACATCACTACCAACAATGCCGAGGTCTACTACACCATTTTTCAAATATGTTGTTACATCAGGCCCTTTAGCGAGTATTACCTCAATGGCATCACCTAATGGAATGATAAGCTTACGCGCCTTGTTGCGCAGTGGCTCACAGTCTACGCCACAGGACTCCAAGAGAGGAATGAAATCCTTCTCGACACGGCCCTTTGTAAGAGCGATACGCAATTTACCGTTGTCTTGATTATTGCTTTCACCATTCAAGGTAATATCTGTCAACACATCGATGTTGAAAGCCATACCCACCGCCGGCATCGGCGTACCATCAAAGCTAGATAGCAAGCCATCATAACGACCACCGCTGACAATGTACTGAGATACGCCGTCCACATAACCTCTTAAGGTGAGGCCTGTGTAATAAGATTGAAGCGGTTCTGTAGACACGTCGATACGAACCTGTTGGCCGGTTTGAGCCACTTGGTTAGCCATATCGACGAGATTGTCTAAAATGCGTTGTGCACCGGCCGGCAAGATGATTTGGTTGAGCTCATCCTTAATATCTCGGACTGTGCCGAACAAGCGAGGCCATACAGTTAAGAATGGATATAACGCACTATTTTTAAAGTCCGAAATCAACTCGTTGTAACGAGGTAAATATTTAGTAAACAAAGACTCTAGAAGTTCTGTTCTTTCCTCATCACTAAGTCCAAGTGCATCGGTAATAGCACGAGAAAAACGAGCATCTCAATTTCTAATAGTAAATTATTGCCCAGCTGCGTTTCATTTACCTCTTTGATAATAGCGAAACACTCTTGCTCCAGCTTCAATGCCTTCATAGCCTACCATCTCAATGCCGCCTTGCGTTACTTGGTTCACATCGCCACGGTGCTTTTTATTTTTCGTAAACACATCGCCTAAATAATAGAACGTGCGAGGCAATTCAATATTAGTAGTCGCCAAGAAACGACCGATTGGCATAGTCAAATCAGGACGAATTACGACGGACGCGTCCGAGCTATCCATGAACTCGTACATATGCTGACCGCGCCCCATTGCATAGCCATTAAATACATCCTTGTACTCCACAAGAGGTGTAGAGATCTTTGTGTATTGACGGCTACGACATAGACCGAGCACATATTGGCTCACATCATCCTTGCGCTCTGCTACAGCCCCTATATCATCGCGGAACCCCGTAGGTAATTGCTGCTGTACCATCGTAAACATCCTTTCTATTATTTTATCTATTTAATTCCTCATACCTGTGAAAGCCCAATACACTCTATTTTATATAAGTTATATTTCGCTACAATTTACTATGAGGAAAATTTTACCTATATCAATACTTTTCTATTTTATCGCTTTATCTGGATAAAGTACGAAACTATAATATAACGGTTCTATAGAATTGTCAATAGAACCGTTAGTATTACTCAAATTTAATTATGGGTCATTATAGGTAATAAACCTAGTTGTTGAAGTATTTATACCGTTTATTTTATCATATTAACACAGTTTAAAGTATAGCATAAAGAATTTCCCTGTTAATAAAGTGTAGTTTTCCTTATTAATAACTAAAGGGGCACCTCCTTCGAGGTGCCCCTTTGCTATGGTTTCTTAAAGAATTCCATATCATTAGTCTAATATAGTAAAACAATATATATTTTTCTATTTAAAAAAGGACTTTTCTAAACGCATAAGCAAACACGATAATCCCCCATAATGCAGAAAACGCTGCAATAAGGCCCTCTTTAAAATATATACTATCTCTTTTTGACAAAACCCGTGAGTATTGTAAAAAGAAAATCAACCAAATACTGCCATAATCTACTATAAATTTATAATCTTTATCCATTAAAAATTTAAGATTTAATACCACTAAACTTATAATAGAGATTATAAATAAATACTTTGTCAGGCTACCAAAATTCTATGTTTTCATATACTCATATTTTTCATCAAATGAACATTTACGGATCTCAATTTTATATAACCCTATAGATAATGATATAGATATAAAAACAAAAAAAATATCCTAATATTCCAAGTTTACTCATTTTCTCCCCGTTTTCCAGAGTTTATACTCTTCTCTTAACTTATCTTTCTCAAGCTCTGCATTAAAGCTATATATTGTATTTCCCACTACAAAACCTGCACCAACAAAGCACCAGCAGCAGGTGTAGCTCCCACTCCCGTAACAAGTGTAGCAGCAGAACCACTCGCGCCAATAGCTAGTGATGTTTTATCCAATTCATCGGCCTTTTCAATCAAATCAGGGCGACCTTCAAACTCGATTCTATTTTGATTCATATTGATTGCTGTAAACGCAGCATCTCCAAGCAACCCACCAAATTCCATGGCTACAGCTTTTCTTGCACTCGTTCCTAAATGTGTTCCTAATCTTAGCACTTTATCTGTTGATATAACTTTATTAGTTAACTGCTCACCCGCATGATGTAATCCTCCGCCAACTAACCAAGTACTGGATACTCCACCAGTTACAGCAATAGCACGATTAACGTCTTTTTAGAAACATCAGTAGGATTATTAATTTCACTCATCGAAACATTATATGCTTGCGTAGCTTCACTTTCACCACCAACCACTTGTTCTGTCTCAATAGGTGGTGTATAAGGCTCAGTATACTGGTCTTCATTTCGAGCTCTATTATGTTCTAAAGGCTGCTTGAACTGTTTCGTTAATTTCAGCTTGATATGCGTCTTGATCTTTATGGGCCTGTTCAACTTCCTCTTTGCTATAATAGCCTTCATTCCCTCCCAATATATCAGCACGCTCATTAATCGTTAAAGTATTATCTACTGGTCTATCAGGAGACTGGTAACTTGGCCCATCACCTTTAGGTTCAAACAATCTACGATTTATTAACTGTACTTTCTCCTCGATAAACTCAGAGAGTTCGGATCCTTGATTATACTTAGCGCCCATACGTGCTACATAAGCACCAGATTGACCATTTTGCCCTAGGCTCTTGTTAGTAGCATAGCCAAAAATATATGCTATTTGCTGTAGACGCTCTGAGTTTACATATTGCTTACCATCTGGACCGGTTATTGTTCCAGCCCATTTTTCTAATTCTGGCATCATCGCCTCAGTTAATCCACCTATATAAGCGCCTTCTGCAAAGTTAGAACCACCTAAAGAAGCCGTAGCTCCTCCAAATAATGTATGTAACGCCACCTTACGAGGGTCTCCATCATTCCAACCTTCATGTTTTGCAATTTGATGAATAGCCTCATTCGCATTAATACTGAACAGATTAGCCAGTTCTTGTTTCTCTTCAATGGATTTACGATCAAAGATTGATTGCAATGTATTTAGGGAATGTTCTATATCAGTATTAATTCTCTTCACATCTACCATTCGACCATTCTCTTTAATTATACCTTCACTGACTGCACTTTGGGTAGTAGAATTAGACTTATCATGCGCACCAAGCCCCCCTGTAGGTGTCACACCAAGCTCTTTATAAATCTTATCTAAATCATGTTTACTTTTTGATTTAATATCGCCAAATCTATTATATTGTACTCCATTTTCCCGAACTGAATATTCAGCCTCATTGGTAATATCCTCCATAATAAGATTTTTTGTAGATAGTATATTTTTATTCTTTCAGCTTTGCTTGAAATGACAGCACCTTTAAGTTTAGTTTTATTACCAGTATTAATAATATAACCCTCATCTCCAGCCTGAATACCTGCCTGTTTTGTAACACTTTTCCATTTGCTATCAATTCGTCCAACACTACCGCCAATACTCCCCACGAAGTCTTTAAACGTTGGTTTAGAGGATACTGAGAACCCAGCAGACTTACTATGTTCTTTAAAGTTATCTACATCTTGTAAGCTTTGAATATGTAAATCACGACCTGTATCTACATCTACTTTTTTACCAGATACAGTAGACCCAATAATATTTGTGTCACGTTTTGCTTTAAGCTGTGCTAATTGAACCGCTTTAATCTTTTGTTGGTACATAACTTTCTTGATAGGTATCTCCATTTTGACGAGCCATATGACCGCTTGCATTAATGTCGAGAAGACCACCACCAGTTAAGCTTACTCCAGCACCTACGCTCCAACCAGAGCTTTTATAGGAATTATTAACATCTACAGTATTTTTACCAGCCTCAAGTTTAATATCTCTAGCACTATCTAATACTAGTTTTTTAGCTTTTACCGTTTCACCAGTTAAACCGATACCACTTTGCTGAGCATCACGAGCTATAATATGTACATTACCATCACTAACAAGAGTGCCACCTTGATATGTGTTTGTATCTACTACTTGCCCTTGTTTTCTAGAGGTACTACCAATGCTTACAGATAAGTTAATAGCATCGTCAATATTTTTCGCGCCTCGTTTAGCTTTACCGTCTACTTTATCAACTTTACCTGTTACTGCATCGCGTATTTTTTCACCATGTAAAGCTGCATCTACTGCTTCATATCCGTCTTGCAATTGCTTACGAGCTTCATTGAGTTCAAGTGCGGCTAATCGTTTGTCCTCACGGCCACCAGCTTGTTTTATTGTACGTGTAGTATTTGTAAGTGTATTAGCTACTGCACCACCTAAGGATACGGTAAGACCAGTTTTTTTGTAGCGTTCATCATGTGTCATATGATTATGATCTACGTTACCATCTAATGTTACAGCAGAGCCATCTAACACAGCACCTTCTTTAGCAACAAATATCTGCGCTTGTAAGATGAACGGTATCATTAGCCTTTATAGTGACAGTGCCTTTAGTACTAGCAATTGTGTTTCGTACAGTAGCTTCTTCATGGTTTGCTTCATCAATATTGTGTTTTTCTTTACCAATAGTGAAGCCTATGCCTGCACCACCTAGCAAGCCAGATTTTTTATGACGATACACACTAGAGCCATCTGTAGTAGATTTGTCAGCGCCCAATTCTACCTTACCACCAGCAGTAACAGATACGGCATTCTCACCCATAATTTGAGCAGATTGACCCGTTACATTTTGAGCACTAGTAATCGTTACAGTTTTACCACTTAACGTAGAACCTGTTACAGATGTGGTGGTTACATCATCCACCGCATTTGTGCTTTCACGTTTTACTAAACTTTTCTTTTTATCTAGGTATACATGATTAACAGTACTATTAGCTTTTGCAGTATTTAATGCAACCGTATTACCAGATACTTTCACTGTATCGGCTGCTAACACTTGACTACCTTCAAATTGTACGGCATCAGAGGCTATAACGGAAACGTTCTTGCCTTCAATGCTACCAACAGCTGATTGTGCTTTAACAAGGTCATGAGACTCAGTCGTTTTAGAATGACCACCGCCAGATTTACCTTTATCAAAACGATGTTCTTCAAGCTCATGTGTAGCATTCATTGCCTTTCATTGTTACATTGCGACCTGCCGTTACCTTTGTATTCACATCAGAGGAGACAATACCTGCCTCCATAGATACATCACGTCCTGCTACTACTTTTGTTTGACCAGCACCACCAATACGGCCTTGATCTACACCAGTAATCGTTTCACGACGGTTGTTGCTACTGTTCCACTCAACCTTGCTATTACCGGCCTCATACTGTACGCCTTTATTAATTACATCACGCGCCCCGCAACAACCTTTGTGGAACCAGCTGCATTAGTTTGTGTAATGGTGCCACCTTCATTAACAACGTCTTTCTTAGCATACACAGAGACTGTATTGTTGCCCATAATGGTACCTTGTGTATTACGAACTTCGTCATTTGCTGTAACCGTAGCTGTATTACCTTTAATAAGACCATTATCATTGTGAATGGAATTACCCGTAAGAGTCACATCCTTATCCGCCACAATTCTACCACTATTATGCATAGTATCAACAGAAAGGTTAATGGATTGGGCTTGTAAATTAGCGCCACCCTCTACTCGCTTTGTACCTGGTGCTAAATACAAAGTAGGTACTAGCACAGTTTCAGTTTTACCATTTGGTAATACAACAGATTTACTAACTAAGAGTACTACATCCTCTTTAAGATTCTTTTTTGTTCAGACTCTGTTAACCCTCGACCTAACACAATGGATTGAGATTTTGTTACACTAATCCCTGCATCCATCAATTGGCGATATTGTTCTTCTGCGGAAAGACCAGATTGAAGTCTACTTTTACCGGTTTGACGCATAATCTCTTGCATAACAAGCTGCTGCTCATAGTAGCCATCACCCAATCGTTTTTGTATATTCATAGGGTCTAATTTAAGGCGAGATAATACGTAATCAGAAGATAAGAAGTTGCGACGATTTGTGAAGTTAGGATCGGTTTCAATCACATAAGTAGTATTGGGATTCGTCGCTAACTGACTCATACTATTTAATAAAGATGCATCTACTGTGGCATTGCTTTTACTATTTTCTACATGACCGCCATATACGGCAACAGGTACATCTTTAGGATTCACCTTAGTATTCTTATATTCCGCTTCACGAATATTAGTAGTATCCCACCCTTTTTTATGATGACGGCTATAGCTTGTAGCAGTGCCCTCTTCAGTAATATATTCATTACCTTTAGGATTACTTTGCTCATAATGACCTACAGTACCAGTGATATCTCCAACAGCACTAATTTGACTAGCCTCATTCACCATATGATCTACATCCACATGTAAATTGCCACCAGAAATGATTCGTCCAGGATTAGATGTATCTACTGCATCTACTTCGCGAGTACGATCATATTCATATTTAGTCCAACTTATTATTATGATCGCCATACACTGAAAGTTGAAGGTTTTCATAAGAGTGTACTACGACTTTATCTTTAGGAATTTCATCATCATGTCCATAAATCCGTTCTTCAGACAATTGATAACGCTTAATGCTGCCAGATGGAGCTACTTCGTTTTTGACATGCTCTTTGCCCTCTACAGCTACACGCTTAAGGGTAATACCACCATTTTTATTATCTACAGATTTCGCAAGTAATGCACCACCTTGACCAAACTCAATGGTAGATGCAGTATTTAACTACAGAATCAATTTTGCCGGATACTGTACCTTTCTGATCCATCGTTTTACCAAGCTGTAATTTACCTTCTGCTTTGATGACACTACCATCTGTATTAACAATAGATTTTGTTGCTATAGACAAATCTTTTTGAGCAATCATAACAGGTGCTTCTTTAGTCGTAGCATTACCAGTTTGTGTCACAGAATCAGTAGTAATCTTTGCCGTATCTACATAGAATTTACCCTTATTCATCTGCTCTAGACTTTTGGTTGTAATATTGGCATCTGTAGCAGCTATCGTGCCTGTATTTTGCAATTTGCCAGTACTATCTATGGTCAATTTATTCTGTGCAGATAATACACCTTGGTTATTAACACCAAATCCGTCATTAGTACCCACTAAGTACATACTATTAGCATACATCCCACCAATAGCAGCTACATCAAGACCGATTTGATTAGACTCCCCAGTTTTACTTGTATTCGTAACTTTACCAGAAGAATCAACAGCAATAGCATTCTTACCCGTTACAACTTGAGTATCTTGTGCCCAAACTTTACCATTGAGCTTTACAGCCTCAGCAAGCATATCTGTCCGTGCCGTTTTAGAGGCATTAAGACCTTTTTCACCAACTGTAATAGCACCTTTTTGTACATTATAGCCTGTAACACTACCATTATTAATCATTGGATTACCCGTTGTGAGTGTGGCGCTACTTGCATTAATAAATGTGCCATTATTAACAGAAATACCATTAGGGTTGGCAACGATAACATGTGCCTTATCCCCGGCTACTTAAAGAGCACCATTCATAGATGTAGAGCTTGTACCCGTTACTTCATTTAAAATCGTATTAGCCGTAGGACCTACTAAATTAGGGTTTCCCCATAATATAGCCTGCAAGCTCTGTATTCACAGGGCGATTCGCATTGTTTAAAATAAGTCCCTTTTCATCTACATTAAAAGCATTATATTGGTTATGTGATAACCCTTTATCATTAGGTGTATTAATATTAACGACAGTCATGCCATTTCTAGCTTCTTCTATTTTTGGTCCTAATTTACCTTGATCAGGTACAACAGGATTAGCAAGGGCCATAGGAATCCATGGTGCAGAGTTAGTCGCTAACAATGCAGCAAAGATAGCCACTGCCGTCTGCTTTCTTATATTCATATTACTCTCCTTTTCTAGTACATACCATTCACAATTTAATTGTATAGCTGCACTAGATTACAACACTTAAAACTGATAACTACCTCTAAAGGCCCACACACGCGTATCTGTATCAAAACCTTCTGGTTTCTTAATTGGTGTTCCTAATGATACATCATAGTTTACATCGTCACCAACCATACCACGTACACCAAGTACACCACCAATTAAGGTATTACCTAATTGAGTTTCTGTAGATGGGCCCCATACATGTCCAATATCTATCCCTACATATGGAGTAATTTGTTGTTTTCTAAATGGTAATGCCCACTCGTTTTGTACGTAATAGCCAGAGTCGCCTCTTAAGGTTTCTTCTCCACTAAAACCTCGTACAGAATAGCGACCACCAATACTAAATTGATCGGTGCCGAATAGACGTTGATCTGTGAACTGGCTTCTAAAACGCATCGTATATGAACCTTGCTTATGGCCCATACGAACACCAGTTTGAATTTGACCTTCTACGCCTGCCATTTTATATAGTGTAGTAGGATTATCTGACAAGCCTTCCCAACTCCGTACCTGAGCACCCAATCCATTAATACCTTGTCGATAAAATAGATATACATCAGATACAGTATTCCCACTATATTGACGATGAGATAAACCAACTTCAATAGCTGTCGTATGTTGCTCTTGTACACCAAGCTCTACATCATCTAAATAATTGTGGCGTTCTTTATGAATAACTTTAGCCACAGCCGAAGTCTTAGAGCGACTTGTTCTATTTAATACTTGCTCTACTGCAAATTCTGTACCTTGCGTAGTACCAGAAGAGCGAAATGCATTTGGCATGAATACTAATTGATTATAGCTATACTTATATGTCGAAAGACGATATGTACGGTTTCCATCAGGAACTGAGTAGCTAACTGCATATTGTTTTGATCCATGACCATCATCATGATGACTGATATCTTTTGTAAAGCTAGTGGTTAGTACATCATTTAATCCTGCCAATTGACTGAAAGACAAGTATACAGTCCCTTGATATGTTCCTGTTGATTTATTTCCAGAATTATCTAGCATCAAAGATCCGTGTACAAAGCCTTTTTGCTCAACGGTAAGCTTAACAATAGAATGTAACGGTTTTGTACCAGGCTCTATGATCATTTTAATATCTTGACCAGGTACACTACGCATTTGGTCAATCCCTTGCTCTAGTGCTTGACGCCGTAATACGTAGCCCGGTCTCACAGGAAAGGCACTTCGCCAATTAGTACGTGCCTTAGAATTCGTAAGAACAATATCCTCTACATAACCAGGCATAATTTCAAAAGTGAGTGTACCAGATTGTAAATCTTGATTTGGCACAACTACTTGACTTGTAATGTACCCATCAGATAACAGTTGCTCTTGTAATTCCTTTTGTAAAAACTGAATACCCTCTGTTCCAATGCGATTATGATTATATACCTGCAATCGATTTTTATATTTTTAAAGTACTGGTTCTGAGGAGGTTACTACGATATGCTCTATTGCAAATGATGTACTCTCCTTAGGTAATGACTTCATTGGTGTTTTATCTAAACCTGTATAGGCAGATTCTGAACGCGACAAAGCGGCCCCAGTCATTGGTGCTTCGGCACGTTGACGTAATGAAGCATCGGCTCGGGCCGCTTCTTGTTGTATAAATGGGTTTGATACTTCTGCCGCAAAACTAGGCATCATACCGAATGTGGTTAGCAAGCCAACACAACCTGCTGCAATACATATAACTCTCATTAATTCCTCTCCTTTCGTTATAAGGTAAATTATATATTAAATTATCTTTTTTTTGCAATAAAATATTAAATATTTTTATATTCTATTTATTATTTTGGTAAAAATAGAAGGTAGTTGATTAATTTTATCAACTACCTTCTATTTAAAATAATATCACTGCATTGTATCTTATAAAGATAAAGAATTTAACTGTAATAAGTCCACATCATTATAAATCAAATTTGTTATTTCAAACTTATCATTTAAAGTAAAACAGCCTTTTAGTTCATTATAAGAAAAGGCATATCCATTCATACTTTCACCATGGATAGAGACAACAGACATAGGGGCAACTACCGCATCAATGGGTACTGCATGACGTCCTAGTTGATCGATTACAAACTTAGCTTGTGCTCTGTCACATGCCAAAATCTGGCCCAAATCATATATGGCTTGATTTTCCTTTTCATTCCATTCATCATACTTCTTTTGCGTTGTCTACTATTATAGAGTATACCAATAAACATAATAAGGGTTAGGATTTTAAGTATTATCTCCATACGTTCTGTTCCTCTAAAATGCCTAATTAGTTAATACATTAAAAATTCATAAAAATAATTACAGTCATACAGACTAGCATATACGGTATGAAATAAAGATAAAGCATGTTAGCAGAACGGCATAAACGTTCTTTTTCAGAAGCCGATAAATCTGTAACCGCTTTAGCAACTTTATTTCTAGAATAAATATCACCTAATACTGCCAATAAAAAGATTACTGCGAATACTCTTGTCCCCCACAAGGTCTGTCCCAAGGAATTACAGTATATGCTACCACAGCGAGACCTTTTATTAACTGAAAAATTTTAATTGCTACACTCTTCTTTAAATCAATATTATTTAATCGAAAAGACTGCACTTTAAAAACATCGAATAAGTATATGAAAAATACGCAAATTATTATATATGTTCCAGCACTATAATTCATATTATCTCCTATCATACTTAACGATTCTGTGCATCTAAATCACGGTAATATATAAAAGGCCCATACTTTCTGTAGTGACCCCAAAAAGTTAGACTTTTATTTCCGAGTAACCTAAACTGGTTGCTCGGAATTTTTTATGCTGCAGTAGTAGCTAAACGATAGTCAACTGGACTTAGCCAGTTCAATTTTTCCTTAATTCGTTTAGTATTGTAATACATAATATAGTTTTCAATCGCCATTTTTAACTCATCATAACTATGAAAGGTATTGTCATAATACATCTCTTGTTTTAAGATAGCAAAAAAGTTTTCCATTGGTGACTTGTCGAGACAATTACCTCTTCTAGACATACTTTGAAATATGTTATGCACTTTTAAATTATGTTGATATTTCATTTGGTAACCCCAACCACGGTCAGAATGAAATGTCCGTCGATACTTAGCATCGGCAGTCTTTTCAATCGCCTGTTGTTGTGCTGAAAGTATAGACTCAGCCGATGGTGTAGGACTTATACTAAAACTAATAATTTCAAGATTATATAAATCCATAAATGGATCTAAGTATAGTTTTCCAACTTTCAAAGCACCGTTTGCATCTAGTTCATAATACTTAAATTCAGTTGTATCTGTAGTAATTTTTTGATGTGGTTGACTGCAATAGAATCTACGCTTAATGCGATTCGGTGCAATCCGTCCTTTAACGCCTTTATATGAGTTATATTTTCGGCTCTTACGGAGAATGCTATTACTTGCAGATTGAACTTTTGCATAATTCGTTGCAATCGTTTCTTATTAACAACAATACCTCGTGATCGCAACAAAGGTAACAATCTTCTATATCCATAGTTGATGGTCTTTACGAATATCTTCAATAGCTATTCGTATTTGTAGATCTGGATCTACTCGGTCAAAGCGCTGTTGCCAGTACATATATGTTGCTTTTGGAAAACGTAAGGCAGCAAGAATCTCAGTTAGTTTGAATTCTCTTCGGAGACTGCTAATGATTCTTGCTGTTCTTTCATTTTCGAGCGTCCTCGATGCGCAATCAATTCTTTTAAATAGGCATTCTCTATTTGAGCGTAGCGTAATTGTTTTTCCAATTCTAAAATACGAGCTTGCTCTGGTGTTAATTCTTTTTTCTTCTTTTGGTTACGTGATTTAGTATGTGTGGTAATCTTTGCTTTTTCATCTGTTCGACTCATGGTAGGTATTCGTCCTTTCGGTCGCTCGACAAAAGCATTGGTCCCATATTTCATAAAATCCGATTTCCAGCGAGCTATTAATGAAGGATTATTCAGCCCATATTGTAATGCAATTTGCCGATACGATAATTCACTAGTTAAGTATGACTCTACCACAGCTAGCTTAAATTCTGAAGTATATCTTGTATTATTTCGCTTTCGACACAAACCATCTTTACCAAATTCTTTAAATGCACTAATCCAACGACGAACTTGCGATGTAGTCTTTACACCATATTTCTTAGTTAAATACTCATATCCACCTTCGCCGTTTAGATATGCGGTAACGACTTTTAATTTAAATATAAGGCTATATTTTGCCATAGAAAAACCGACCTCCTTAACGTTAAGATTTTTGGTCTAACATTAAGGGGTCGGTTCATTCACCCATATGTTACATAGAACGGAGCCAAGTATAGACCTTTTGTAATTATCCCCAAACTTTTTCTATATCTGCCACGCTATGTGCATCAGAACCGAGTACAAATGGCACACCGATAACAGCAGCCATGCCTTGGATGAAGCGGCTTGGATACATTTCACGACAATCTGGTTTGAAGAAGCCACTCATGTTATAGTCTAGTTCGCGCCCTTGTACGCGCATGATATGCAAGATATCGCTTACCACCTGTGCATTGCGGCGATCCAAGTGATGCTCAAAGCCAAAGTGGTGTTGGTATTTCTTGATCAAATCAAAGTGACCAATTCGTTTTGGCGTATATTCACCGAGGTCAGCGCGCACAGCTTGGCGCACGGTAGAGTAATATTTGTAATATAACTCATACTGCTTTTGAATCCATGGACCAAAGCCCTTTTCAAATTCTTTAGGGCTGTAGTCTAAGCAATAAAAGGCATTATTAACGCCTTCCATAAAGTGAACAGACAAAATATTATCATCCGTCAACGGACCGTAGCGATCGAGGAACTCTTGAATATCCGTCTCAAAGCCGGGAATGTAATCCACTTCAAAGCCGAGGGAGATATCGATATGCGTGCCATAAGCACGTTGCAATTGACGGCCTAATTCTAGATAGGAATCTACTTGATTCAATTTCAAAGACGCCGTGTTATAAGCCTTTTTGTCGCCACCGTATTCAGCAGCAAAGCCCGCAGGCAATGGTGCATGCTCAGTGAGGCACACCTTTTCAATGCGCAATTCGATGGCCTTTTCAATCATCAACGCAGTGCGGTCACCACTACCATGGGGACACAATTCTGTATGTACATGACCGTCCACAAGTCGGCTACGATACTTGCTATAGCCAACGAACTGCCGTTCATCTTTCATGTTCATTCAATCACCCTATTCGCCCTAACCCGTAGCGAACCCTTATCTATCATCTTTACATTATTAATGTATCTATTTAATGTATCTATTTAATATTCCTAATTTATATATGTATTATTATATATGTATTATTATCTACGTTTTATTATACCAATAATGCGTATGTTTCGGTATCCTGATATTTACCATGTTTGAAACCAACTTGCGGTGTTAGACCACAGTAGGTAAATTCAAAACGCTCATGTAGCGCAGTACTAGCTGCATTTCCTGCCGTAATGACAGATACCACCGTATGTAATGTTTCCGTTTGTTTAGCATGTTCTAATATATGGGCCATCAATTTAGACGCCACGCCTTTGCCGCGATACTCTTGATGAATGTAGATAGATAATTCGACAGTACTTTTGAAAGCATCCTTTGTTCTATATGGTGAAAGCGATGCATAACCTACCACAACATCGTCCATAACTCCTACAAAAATGCAGTGCTCAGACGTTTGATGAGCCTCATACCACTCCTGCCATTCTGGTAGTGTTCGCGGTTCAAGATCAAGGGTAGCTACTCCGTTCACAACCTCGTAATTGTAAATATCTAAACAAGATGGTACATCATCCTTTGTAATTGGGCGTATTAATAATTCACTCATAAGAATTCCTCAAAAAGTTGGTATTTCTATATAAATTAACCACTTATATCTATTATAAAATGATATAATAAAATCACCTCCAGAAGAAAGGAGGTGTTATATTGGAGGCGTTATTTTGTACGCTTTGGGGTACCTTGCTTGCCCCTCTTATTGTATCCTTAGTTGTAACTACCTATAGCTATTGGTTACAAAATAAGAGTAAAAAATAAGCAAGAAAAAGGACGAGCGGCAACTCGTCCTTTTTTGTTATATTGTAGGTAATTTTGTACGCTTTACTACCTATCTGTAGTATAACATAAATAGATTTTTTTACAAGATATATTCTTGATTAATCAGAGGTTAAGCTACAATAGCAAACAAAGCAATTGTTACTACTACCAGTACTGAAATGACACCGTAATCAATTGTTTTCAAGCCTACAGACGCTGCAAAGCTATGTGTAGGTCCACCGAATCCGCGTAGTTCTAGGGATAACGCCATTGTTTCGGATCGACCCAAGGATTTTAAGAGCAATGGTTGGATAACGGATGCGTAAGATTTCATGCGCTTCAAGAAGTTGCCTTCCAAGGATAAACCACGGCACGCTTGCGCCTCTTGTACAGCGTGACTTTCAGCAATGAAGTCAGGCACAAAGCGTAGTGCTGCCGTGAACATAAATGCATATTCGTAAGGAATTTTGCATTGTGTTACGAGCGCTGCTGTAAGGTCTTGCAATTTTGTGGTTGCTAATAAGCAAATGAACACAAGTGTCATAGCAAGCATACGCAAGCCAGATACGATGGCAGATGTTACATCGCCGCTACCAAGGAATTGGATTACACCAAGGAATACAGCAAAACTAGTCAAAGCCAACACTGCCTTATGTTGTTTAAATAGCAAACCAGCTACAAATAACACACCCAGCTCTACAACGACTAAGGCCAATAAAGATGCCCAGTCGCGTAATAAGATGGCCCACACGGATACAGCGAGGGTCATCAAGATTTTTGTTAACGGTACTAAACGTTCCATATGTCCCTCCTATTTTCCGCTCAACTGAGCCACTAACTTAGATTTCAATTCATCCATGGATTTGCAATACCCGAGGGATGGTACCGCCAGTGAAAGTTCCACACTTGGCGGTTTTGTGAGGCCTAGATCTTGCAATTCGTCCGTAGATTTCTTGAATAATTCCTCTGGACTGCCATCAAAGGCAACGGTTTGGTTACCCATGATGAGTGCACGGCTACATTCGCTAGCCATGATTTCCATATCATGTGTAATGAGAAGGATCGTAATGCCTTCTTGATTAAGTTGACGCAATAGTGCTAATAACTCTTTAGTTTCCTTACCATCTTGACCACTTGTTGGTTCATCGAGGATGAGGATTTTAGATTGCATTGCTAGTGCAGAAGCGATAGCAACGCGTTGTTTTTCGCCGCGGCGCAATGTTGGAGGATAGGCTTCACGTAAGTGAGCGATATCTGTGCGTTCCAACACTTCATCAACAATGCGTTTCACTTCGGATTTACTGCGACCTAGTGATTCAGGACCGAAGGCAACCTCTGTGGCTACTGTTGGTCTGAACATTTGGCGATCTGGTTGTTGGAATACATAACCAATAAATTGACCACGTTTAGATGGCGGCATAGACGTAATATCCGTACCGTTATAATACATGTGGCCTTCGCTCGCCTTTTCAAGACCAACGAGCAAACGAGTGATGGTCGTTTTACCACAGCCATTACGACCACCGATGGCAATATATTCGCCCCCTTCGATGGTGAAAGTCACATCACGGAAGATGTCTACAGATGGCACATAGCCAAAGCGGATATTTTCAACCTTAAGCATGAGCGCCACCGTCCTTTCCTTGTACATCATCAACGCGTTGAATCGGTTTTCTATCTTCTACTACAGTAGTATTTGTTTGGTTATTGTTAGAGTTGCTTTCACCATGCACCTCCGTTTGGATGGCATGAGCCATTTCAATTTGGTGCAAGCCCTTGATAGCAGACTCGATGCTGAGCCAAGGCTCATCGCTGTGGAAGCCAGCTTGCTCAAGTTCCATATACGTGGTGAACACGGATGGCAACGCATCCACGTGAATATTGTGTTCGTACATGTAACGAAGCGTAGTTGGTACATCGTCATCACATGCAATAGAACCATCTACCATGAGAGCCATGCGATTTGCATACGGCAATACAGCATGTAAATCATGATCGATAACGACAACGGTAATACCGTGTTTCTTTGTTCAAATCACCTACGAGGCGATATAATTCTGCAGTCCCATCTGGGTCGAGGGAGCTTGTTGGTTCATCAAGAACAAGAACAGTTGGGTTCGTAGCCAATACGGAAGCAATCGCCAAACGTTGGCGTTGACCACCAGATAGACTAGTAATTTTGCGATCTTCTAAGCCGATAAGACCAACTTGTGCAAACACCTCTTCAGAACGAGCTTTGATGGTTTCACGGTCATAACCGCGGTTTTCCATAGCAAAGGCCACTTCTTCACGAACTGTCATCGTTACGAGTTGTGTATCATAGTCAGCCAGAACTACACCGATGTGATTAGCCAATTCAGGAATTTCCATTTGCGTAGTCGCTTTGCCATCTACGAACACCATGCCTTCAAGACGGCGGCCACCGTAGAATTTAGGCACAGCCCCTACCATGGCCATACAAAGGGTACTTTTACCACAACCGGCAGGACCAGTCACAACGAGAAAGTCACCATCATATACATCAAGATTGATATTTTCAAGAGATGGCGTCGTCGCCTTAGGATGGTAGTAATTTACGTGTTCAATGGAAATCTTAGCTTGGCGCTCAGGCAAGATTGTCAAATGACTGTGATTGGAACCCAATTCCTCTGCACTCGGCAACATTCCGCGTTTGGAGAATAGACGTTGCGCCGGAATGTACAAGATTGGCGTAATGGCACCGTTCAAAGCGCCTACGATAAGAACCATCGGCCACATACCATACATATATACATTGTCTGGTAGGTCCAATACTTTCCACAAAATAGTAACGAAGATACCGCCAGATACAACAGTCGCTAAGAAGCCAGATAGGATTGGCGTCAAATCAAAACCACCAATTTTACGGAACTTCACGGACAACATAGCGCGCGTCACGAGAGCTGCTGTCAAAGCACCGCCCGGTTCAGACAACAAGTTGCCGTAAGGGAATGCTGACTTAGATGTCAAAACATTGATGAGGGCCGCCACAAGGCCAATCCCCAACGTTTGACTCAAACTAGGACGAGTCAATAAAATAGCTACGCAGTATGTAGCAATCGTCCAGTTCGGTGTTACCCCAGCCACACTAGGGCTCACCAAATGCAATATCGTGCCCAATGCGAGCATCAATGTGCTGACGGTAACCCATCTAAACTGGCCACCCTGCACATGTGTGTACACAAGATCTTGAATCCGTTCCATAATAGCCTCTTTTCTAAAAATGAATATATAATCTATATTGTATCACTCTTCGAGGATTTGTGAAAGACGGGACTTTATCAAAGGACTTTAAGTAAAGCCCATAAAAAAGCACCATCGATTAACGATAGTGCTTATAAGAACTAATGTACTTCATCTAATAATATTCTAAGATAATAACGTCTACTGTTTAATATTCTATCAATATAGATAGTCCGGTCTAAATAACGGTAAAAGCTTAAATAATTATGACAAAGTAAATATCTGTATTCAATTTTAGTTTCTAAATTAATCAATAATCGCTGCCCCATTTCTGGAAATATACACAACGAGTCATTCGTAGTCACTATATCCGAAACGGTTTTCTTAGCTAGCTCAATATCACCTGATTCTTCTTCTATAAAAGATTTTATTTCTAGCAAATCTTCTCGTGCTTTTGGTGCATAGCTAATTTGATTATTCATAATTAAATCCCCAATTCACTCTTTAGTTGCTCTGATGAAATCCATCCTTGTTCTTCACCAGACTTACGACCGCTCTCTAAAGCGCCCATAAGTTTTATTGTAGCCATTACACGTTCATAATCTTGGATATCCATAATGGCATATCTACCTCTACCATTTTTAGTTAAGAATACTGGACTATCTATAGTAACATCTCGTAAAACTTCAGAATAGTTACGTAAATCTGAAATAGGTTTTATATTCGGCATACTATCACCTCCAAAATCTTTTAGTGATATAAAACTCATTTTTTAAATATCTTATCATTATTGTAGCTAAATTATCAGGTAAATTCAACATCAAATTTACAGCGTATCTCTAAAAATTAGAAGAAATAGATTTGCGCAACTAAAAACAACAAAAGAAATTCTAGCTATTAATTAAATTGTTATTCTCACTTTCTCGTCATATAGTTGTGATATAATGCCTATAAACACTTATGCCCGGGACATAGGAGGTCTATATGTACAAATATATTACTATTTTAGGAGCCGCTGGCCAGATTGCACAGAAGTTAACTGCTACATTATTAACATATACAGACATGCACCTTACATTATATGGTCGCCAATTATCCACGCGTTTACATCCAGAAATCCTCGAACATGAACGAGTTACTGTCATCGAGGGCTCCTTCCAAAATCCTGCAAAATTAGAGCAAGCTGTAACAAATGCTGAAATCGTTTTCGTAGGTGCCATGGAGGCTGGTAGTGATATGGCATCCATCGTGAAAGCATTGAGTCGCAAAAATGTACGCCGCGTTATCGGCCTTTCCATGGCTGGTCTTTCTGGTGAATTCCCAGCAGCACTTGAAAAATGGACCTTCGACAACTTACCGATTAGCTATGTACAAGGTGAACGCCAAGCACGCAATGTATTGCGCGAGTCCAACTTAAACTACACAATCTTGCGCCTCACATGGCTCTACAATGATCCAGGAGAATACAAATTACGAGCTCATCCCTGAAGGAGCTCAATTCAACGATGCTCAAGTTACTCGCGAAGCCGTTGTAAAAGCCATCTTTGATATTTTACATGCAGAGGATGAAACTCCGTTCCACCGCACAAGTATCGGCGTAGGTGAGCCCGGTACAGGTACACACTACGACAAACCAAGCTTTCATTAATATATGACTATATATTTAGTCGAAAAGATAAAATACTATATACCAATACAAGACTATCTTCGATACACTTGGAGATAGTCTTTTTATATATTATTTTATGATTAAAGTATCTATTTACCTCCATTTGAATTAAATACTTCATATATATTTATATACTGTAATTATATCATCTAAATGATATAATTACGGTATAAGAATGATGAACTAATACTTTTAAAACTATAAGGAGATAACTATGGGAATATTGCGTGAAACAATTCGTCCATCCTCTGATTTACGAAATAAGTATCCTGAAATTTCTAAAACCTTACAACTTAAAGATGAGGCTGCCATTATTACTGTAAATGGGCGTGGAGATACTGTAAGTCTCGGCTATAATACTTATAATATGTTAAAGTCAAAAATAGAATTACTATCCTCTCTTGTAGAAGGGCAAAACGATATCATTCAAGGTCGTACCACTACACTTGATGAAACTTTCAATAGTATTGATAAAATGCTAGAACAAATGGGGTAAATCTATGAAATCCCAAACCTACACAATCATTCCTACTGAAAAATTCAATAAAGAACTACATCAGCAAATACTTTATATAGCTATGCAGTTTTCAAAAGAAACAACTATACAAGTAAAAGAAAATATTCAAAATTCAATTTCAAATCTTATGAACCATCCATATATGGGGACTAAACCTAAAATTAGAGCACTTAATGACAATGACTTTCGAATGTTGATTTTAGAAAAACTTATTATTATTTATACAGTTGTAGAAAAAACGAAAACTATTTATTTAATCTCTATATTCGATCAACAAGATTATGTAAATATACTAAATGGATTATAATTTTCAAGCTTGTTCGCAAACAATAAAATAAGATTTTACCGAGGTATATCCAAAATTCAGAGAGTACATTTTTACTCATGTAACATAGATTTTGGATATACCTTTTCTTATTCCTATATTTTATAGTTATTTATATAGATAAAGTTCTGTATTTACGCTATACTAATAGATGATTAAGATACGCTTATAGGTATGTGAAGGCAAAGGCCTCTAGGACTATCAATTATATTTATATATGCAACTTATTATATAACCCACTCTAAGTTTTATGTATAAAAATAAACGATAGTCATTTTTAGTCCCAGTTAGGGCAGAGGTTGATTAAGGAGTTATTATGAATCGCATTGTTGTTATAGGCAGTTGCAACATGGATATTGTAGTCCTAGCGGACAAACGCCCTACTGCGGGTGAAACAATCATGGGCAACGAATTGCACATTGCTCACGGCGGTAAAGGTGCAAATCAAGCGGTAGCTGCTGCTCGTCTAGGCGCAGAAGTGACTATGGTTGGTTGTATCGGGGAAGATGCATACGGCCAAATGATTATGGATAACCTAAAGGAAAATCATATCAATACAGACTACATCGTTACCGTTCCAGATACTACAACTGGTACAGCCCACATTACATTGGCCGAAGGGGATAACAGCATTATCGTTATTGCAGGTGCTAATGCTAAGGTAGATCAATCTGTAGTAGATAATGCTTGGTCAGCTATTGAACAAGCAGATCTCGTAATGGTGCAAAACGAAATTCCTATTCCAACCATCGAATATCTCGTTCGTCGTTGCCACGAGGCTAATGTGAAAGTCCTCTTAAATCCAGCTCCAGCAGCTGACCTCAATCCTGAATGGTTAGAATTGGCTACGTACATCACGCCAAACGAGCATGAACTATCTGCTCTTTACCCTAATCAATCTACAAAAGATACGTTACTAGCTAACGAAAACAAAATCATCGTTACCCTTGGCAGTAAAGGTGTAGGCTATGCAGACAATGGCGAAATCCACACCGTATCTGGCTTCAAGGTTGAACCAGTAGATACAACAGGTGCAGGCGATACCTTTAACGGTGCCTTTGCAACAGCTATCGTCAATGGTAAAAGCTTAGCCGACGCATTGCACTACGGCAATGCAGCTGCGGCCCTCTCCATCCAACGTTTGGGCGCCCAAGGCGGTATGCCTACGAAGGACGAGGTCGCTGCATTCTTGGCAAAGAGTTAGCATATTGAATAGAAAAAGGAGTTATCCATGCAACGACACGGTATTTTAAATAGCCATATTGCTAAGGTTCTTGCAGATCTTGGTCATACAGATACGATTTGTATTGCTGACTGCGGATTGCCAGTACCTGAAGGGGTTCAAAAGATTGATTTAGCCTTAGATTTTGGTGTACCAAGCTTTGAACAAGTGGTATCCATCATCGCTAAGCATATGAAATCCGAAGCGGTTCATGTGGCAAAGGAAATTAAGGAAAATAATCCTAAGGCTTATGACTTCTTGGAGTCTACCTTCCCATCCAATCAATACGAATGGATTGAAACGAGCCATGAAGCTTTCAAAGAAGCCACAAAACAATGCAAATGCATTATTAGAACTGGTGAAGCATCTCCGTATGCCAACATTATCTTGCGCGCCGATTGTATTTTCAGCGATCGCCCGTAGAGCAATAGATTAACCAATTAGTTTTATAAGCATCCGAACCTGTAAATTAGGCAGTTCGGCTTGCAAAAATTAACTATCAAATCTATTACATACATCAGAGATACTTTCACCAATCATATAGGAGTAGTTATGGAAATTGTTATGTCTGGTATTGCAAAGGCATTTGGTACGAACCAAGTACTACGCGATGTAAGTATTACCCTCAAGGAGGGCGAGGTTCACGCCTTGATGGGTGAAAACGGCGCCGGCAAATCCACCCTCATGAATATCCTTACGGGCATTCACAAGGCAGACGCTGGTAAAATCACCATCGACGGTGTAGAGCGGACCTTCCCGAACCCAAGAGAGAGGCCGAGCTAAACGGTGTGGCTTTCATCCACCAAGAGCTCAACATTTGGCCAAATCTAACCTTGTTAGAAAACTATATTTAATGAGACCGAAGCGCAATAAATTCGGTATGCTCGATAAAAAGGCGATGCTCGAAGAAGCACAAAATACATGCCGCGAACTAGGCATCGAATTGCCACTCACAACTGAAGCAGGACCTTTGCTCCGTTGGTCATCAACAAATGACAGAAATCCTCCGTATCTTGATGTTAGATGCAAAGGTTGTCATCATGGACGAACCGACAGCAGCCCTCACAGAGCGTGAAACGGCAACATTGTTCAAAATGATGCGCAAAATGAAAGCCCGTGGCGTAGCAATCGTATATATTTCTCACCGTATGGAAGAGGTATTTAGCGAATGCGATACTATAACAGTTATGCGTGATGGTCACACCATCATTACGAAGCCAACTGCTGAAATTTCTGTAGACGAAGTAGTACGCCACATGGTAGGTCGTTCTATCGACGAGTTCTATCCTGCTCGTACAACTACACCAGGCGAAGTTGTGATGAGCGTCGATAACCTTAAACCAGAAGGTTTTAACAACGAAATCTCCTTCTCCTTGCATAAAGGTGAAATCCTCGGCGTAGCAGGCCTCATGGGTGCTGGCCGTACAGAAATCATGCGCGCCATCTTTGGTGTAGATAAACACAATGGCGGTACCGTAACAGTTAACGGATCCGTTCTGAACTGTAAAAAACCAGAAGATGCTATCAAAGCTGGCATTGCTTTCATCACAGAAAATAGAAAGAGCGAAGGCTTAATTCTCGATTTCTCCATTGGTTCCAATATTACATTGCCGAATCTTGGTGAAATTTGTCCTTCTCATGTATTGGATAAGGGCAAGCTCAATTCCTTTGCTGACGAATTGTCTAAAAGCTAGGCGTTAAAACACAATCTATTCACGAAGCGGCATCGTCCCTATCCGGTGGTAACCAACAAAAGGTGGTTATCGCGAAATGGGTTGGTAAAAAGCCATCCATTATCATCATGGATGAACCAACGCGCGGTATCGATATCGGCGCGAAACGTGATATTTATGATTTAATGAACGAATTAACGAACGATGGTGTGTCCATTATCATGGTGTCCTCTGAGTTACCTGAAGTGCTAGGCATGAGTGACCGCGTTATGGTCATTCATGAAGGTCGCGTAGCAGGTGTCTTGGACCGCTGCGATGCAACACCAGAATCGATTATGACATTAGCCACAGGAGGACAATAATGGACAGCAAAGCTCTACAGTATATAAAAAAATTAGGCCCCCTCATTGGCCTCATCCTATTATTTGTAATCATCTCTGTCATGAACGACAGTTTCCTTGAATTCTCTAACTTGCGTAACTTGTTGCGCCAAGTATCCATCAATGCGATTATCGCCTTCGGTATGACTTTTGTCATCTTAACTGGCGGTATCGACTTATCCGTTGGTTCCATCCTCGCTCTCTCTAGTGCAGTAATGGCCAACCTCATCGTAACTGGTACTGACCCTGTATTGGCTATCGTATTAGCCGCAGGTGCAGGCCTTGTATTGGGCGGTATTAACGGTCTCGTTATCACCTATGGCCGCGTAGCTCCATTTATTGCTACCTTAGCGACCATGACAATCTACCGTGGTGCGACGCTAGTATTCACAGACGGTAATCCCATCTCCGGTCTTACTCAAGATCCTCTATTCCATGGCTTTGGCCAAGGGGATATTGCAGGCCTTCCAGTTCCAGCCATCACAATGTTCCTAGCTTTCATCGCCCTTTGGTTCGTATTGAGCCGCACATCCTTAGGCCGTAAAACATACGCCGTGGTGGTAGTGAAAAGGTAAGTTACATTGCTGGTATCAAGATTGACCGCGTTAAAATCTTCGTGTATGCCTTAACAGGTATGCTCTGTGGTATCGCGGGTGCAATCATTACATCTCGTCTTAACTCTGCACAACCTACAGCAGGTGCAGGCTACGAACTTGACGCTATCGCAGCGGTAGTTCTTGGCGGCACAAGCCTTGCTGGTGGTCGTGGTCATATCGTTGGCACATTAATTGGTGCCCTAATTATCGGTACCCTCAACAATGGGTTAAATATTCTCGACGTTTCCAGTTTCTATCAACAAGTTGTAAAAGGTATTGTTATTTTACTGGCTGTTCTTGCAGACCGTAAGAAAGCCTAGGAGGTTCCTATGAAAAAACTATTGTTACTGTTGGCGATGGCCGTTATGGTTATCGGTCTTGTAGCAGGCTGTGGTAAAAGCGCTGATAACGGCGGGCGACAAAAAATCCGGCACTATCGGCTTCTCTGTTTCCACATTGAACAACCCATTCTTCGTAACTATGAAGGAAGGCGTTGAGGCTCAAGCTAAAACTCTTGGCCTTAAAGTTAAAATCGTTGATGCTCAAAACGACCCTGCAAAACAAGCTAAATGATATTTCTGACTTGCTTGAAAGCGGCGTTTCCGTATTAACCCTGTAGACTCTGCAGCTATCTCTACTTCTGTAGAAGCAGCAAATGCTAAAAACATTCCTGTAATCACTGTTGACCGTTCTGCTGACAAAGGCAAAGTAGTGGCTCACATCGCTTCCGATAACGTAAAAGGCGGCGAAATGGCAGCTCAATTGATCGTTGAAAAAGTAGGCAAAGCTGCAAAAGTAGCTGAAATCGAAGGTATCCCTGGCGCTTCCGTGAACGGGGCCAAGGTTCCACAACGTAGCTGACAAAGACTTAACAGTAGTAGCAAAACAAAGTGCTGACTTCGACCGCACAAAGGTTTGAACGTAGCAACAAATATCTTGCAAGCTAATCCAGACGTACAAGCTATCTTCGCTCATAACGACGAAATGGCATTGGGTGCTATCCAAGCAGCTAAATCCGCAGGCAAAACAATCTTCATAGTAGGCTTCGACGGTACTGCTGACGCAGACAAAGCCGTTAAAGACGGCACATTGGCTGCAACAATTGCTCGCTCAACAACCAGACCAAATGGGTAAAATTGCTATCGATACAGCTCAAAAAGTTATCAAAGGCGAAGCTGTAGAAGCTAAAATCCCTGTAGATCTTAAAGTTGTTACAAAATAATTGTAAATAGAAACTGGGTACAGAAAAAGAGTCGCATCTTAAAGACGCGACTCTTTTTATTTCGGCTCTCTTTCCAAAAATTCTCTGAAAAACTCAATAAACCGCGGCAAATATGTTTGATCTAAACTTTCAATAGTCATATTACATTTGTAATTGTAAGTGGTACAGATGTTAATCTCCATCGTTAGAGCACCCTTTTGATCTAACGAGAATACAAGTGTATCCCCTTCTCCAGTTAATACATAAGTAAATTTGGCTGCCCCTTTGCAATTCTCATATAGCTCAACTAATTCTTTGTATCCACTATGAATACCAGACCAGTCACTAGGGTCAATGTACCCAGCACAGATATTATAGCCCTGTTTAATATATACGCCAAACACACCAAATTGAGATAACTCCGTATCCATATCAAAAGCAATGGTTAAATTTGGTTTATTTACGATTTCATACATCCTATTCACACTCCACAAACAACATTTTGATTTATTATAGCACTGTATTTGTGAATATAATAGAAATTATAAGTTTTTCCGGAAATTAGACAGACCCAATCCATCCATATCCTTGTACTGCCATATCCATAAAATGATTCATAAGTAAGGACACCTTAGAATCAAAAGATACTTTATCATAACTTTCAGGCAAATCATCATTCAAAGACAGTTCTACCTCATATTTTAGCTTAGCAATTGGCTGTTCATCCTTATACCAATCTACCACAAGAAGGTTATTGCGATTATCAAATAACTTCTTATAAAGATTCTTAGCAGAGAGTTTCACTTTTTGCTCTTCATCCTTTGTCAGCTTCTTTCCAGCAATAAGCAAATCAAAAATTTCTAGTTCTTCTTCTGTAAGGCCTTCTGTATTTGCACGATTATCTTCCTGACGAAGTTCTTCAAGAAGTTTTACAAGTTGCTCATAGTAATCCTCATTTTCAGTACCACCTGCATTATAGGAGTCAATAATTCGCTTGAAACGTTCGGAGAATTTAGTTCTCGTGCAGTTTCTATTAAGCATCTGTTCTAGTGCTTGCTCAATATATTCCTTCAAATCATTAATCTCAATAGCTTTATACTTAGCAACCTTGATTTCTTTCCTTAATTGCTCAACATCAACCTTAGAAAGATCAATAGCCTTTGTGCCTTTTATCATGTACTGTGCAGGTTTTTCCCGTACATAATTAACGAACTCTTGACTTGCTGTAACACTGCCATCCAGAATCTGATTCATTTTCTGTCTAGCACGAGCGACCTTTTCATCGTTAACAGTGTTATATAAGAGACCATGCAAATACACAAGTGGTGCAAACTTATCGTTGTTCCAATGCTTCTCAAAGATTTCCGGCTTTGATGCTTCATATAGATTAGTCAAAGAATTAAGGATAACCTTAAATTTTTCTTTATCATCATCTTTTGCCACGATAGTGTCATAAGCACTTCTTAATGCATCTAATTTATCCAGTGTATAAGAATCAGCAATTATCTTTTCTAAATCAATATCAAGAGACAACAAGAAAGAATCTGCTTCATCAATTGTACCTTCAATATAGCTGATTAATTGCTCAATATCTTTTGCAGGGAATTCTGTTCCGTCATCACCAGTGGCATATTCGGTTAATGCCTTCTTCATGTATTTAAACACGTTGACATAATCTACGATAATTCCGGCAGTTTTTTCAGGATACACTCTGTTGGCACGAGCTATGGCTTGCATCAGCGTGTGTCCTTTCATTGGCTTGTCAAGATAAAGTGTAGATAAGTTCTTTACATCAAATCCGGTCAGCCACATGGCACAAACGAACACAAGTTGCAGTGAGTCATCAGGATCTTTAAATCTATCCTCAATATCTCTGCCATCCGGTGTGATTTCTTTCATCTTTGCACGATGTTTTGTAATATCTAATCCTTGCTTTGCAAACTTGGCCTCTTCATCGTTCTCTTCGGAGATGATAACGGCCATTTCAACCTTATTCATATAAGCAAGAATACGTGTAAGCTTATCACGTTCTTCCTTAGTGTCAGCTGTGTTTCGCTCTTTCATGATACTCTGCTTTTCTATAGCCCAGTAATGCTGAACCTTGTCATACATTTTGACAGCAGTATACTTATCGACAGATACAACCATACCTTTTCCAAGAAATCCACGTCTTGGGAAGTGGTAGGCAATATCCTGTGCCACTTTATCTAAGCGATCATCTCTCTTAATAACTTCAAGGATACGTGATGATGCATTCTCTAAGAGACGTGTTTCATCCTCGTTAAGATTTTCTTCTTCGATAATATCCACAACGTCATCGTCAAGGAAATCATTTTCAAGTCCTACTTCTGGAACTCGTCTGGAATAGAACAATGGTACAGTAGAGCCATCTTCGACAGATTGTGCAAAGTTATACTCTGAAACATACTCACCAAACCACTGATTTGTAAGACGTTTAGAGCCAAGAAGAGGTGTTCCTGTGAATGCCACAAAGTTAGCATTCGGAAGTGCAGTTCTCATGTTCTCTGCTAAGTCTTTATACTGTGTTCGATGTGCTTCATCAACAAGGACGATAATATCGTCACGAGTAGAAAGCACTGGATATTTCTTCGTTTTGTCGTATCTGAACTTATGAATCAAAGTAAAGATAAAAGCCTTATTGGTAGTTAGGAAATCACGCAGTTGCTTGCCGTCCTTTGGCTGACATTCTTCTTTAGAACCAATAACCTCTGTACGCACAAAGTTCTTATGAATCTGTGTATCCAAGTCTTCACGGTCTGTGATAATGAGGAACGAGAAATTACCTTGAATCTTACGCTTTACTTTACGGGCAAACATAACCATGGAATAGGATTTGCCTGAACCCTGTGTATGCCAGAAAACACCAAGCTTACCCTTAAGCTCTTTTCTGTTCTCCACTGACTCCATTAGATTATTTACACCTAAGTACTGGTGGTTCTTAGCGATAATCTTTATTCTCTGGTTTTCAAAGAGAATGAAGTTTTCAATATAGTCAATCAATCTATTTTTATTAAGAAGACCATCTACAAAATATCTAACAGAGCTATCCTTAACATTATCCGCAGCAAGAATGGCTTCTCTGTCCAGTTTCTCTTTTTCACTATCAATTTTGAGCCATTCAAAGAAATAGTCATAGGTCGCATTAAATGCACCAAGCTTCGTTTCCAAACCATTTGAAAGCACACAAATCTGATTAAATGCAAAGAGATTCGAATATCCCGCATGTAATCTTTCAAATTCTTGTTGTAGGCTTCTTCAATCTTAACAATGCTATTTTTCAGTTCAATAAACACAAGGGGCATACCATTGATAAAGATAAGAATATCCGGTCTTCTGTAATAGACCTTCCCCTGAATCCACATCTGAGAAACTGCTGTAAAAGTGTTGTTCTCTGGATGCTCAAAATCGATTAGCTTCACAAAATCAAAGTCTTCTTTTCCGTTTCTACGAACTGTGATTTTTATATTATTGCGGATTTGTCTATATAATTTGTAATTCGTATCTACAATATCAGTTACTGTATAATCTTGCCTTAACGTCTTTACGATCTCTTTAATTTTATCTTCTTCGATAGCTGGATTAATACGCTTAAGAGAAGACAGCATAACATCAGGAAGAACACATTCTTTCTTAGAATTTCTGCCTGTACCATCGGGCAATACATCTCGTTTATCCGGTGAAGCATCACAAATGAGGATGTCATATTTAAATGGCTCAGCTTTTAATTTTGAAAGTATAGCCTGTTCTATATCATCTTCAGATATAAAATTACGCATATGAACACCTCCCTAAACTTCAAGTTTTCCGCTCATTAAGCGTGGTAAAAGCATATCTCTTTGAGCGATTAACTTAGAATTTTGCTCAGCAAGATTATCAATTTCATCATATATTGGTTTTACTGATTCCGTAAATTTGTCCATAATATCTTTCGGCGGAATCATCAAATTGCATTTCCGAAGAAAATATTCAAATTTAAAATTGATGATCCCTGTAGACTGTAACTGATACTGCTCAATTATTCTAGTTTCGTACAAATATTGTAACCAGTGATAAAATATCTAGGACTTACTTTTTATATTGCATCGAATCAGTTTGCAGAAACTTGCACAAATTAATCTATTGTTAAATCTATCTAGTTGTCTTTCTGTTATTAATATAGATCTTCCTACCGGCTGTTTTTGTGTCCCGCCAGACACTTCAAAAGCAATATCATTAACCTTAAACGCTCTTTGATTATAGTTTGATGATTTATGATATCTCAAAGGACAAGAATCGAGAATACCATATTTTACATTAGGAAAGTCCGTTCCTCTAACTACATATGCCTCTTCAGGGAATAGCTCAGATAATTCTTCTTCTCCCCATCCGCCTCCAATGTAATATTCTATTACTGTTCCTATTTTAACAATATTAAACGTAGAAGGAAGTTTCCCTAGAGATGAACCAACAAATTCCACATCCTCATATCCCGGAAAGCGAAATCTCACAAACCATTCCTTGTAAAGACTTTCAGCCATTTGCTCTAAGAGTTTCATCCGCTTGTTGTTGTTTTCGATAAGATTGTCGTAAGCTGAAAGAATATCTGCAATCCTTTTTTGTTCCTCAATATCTCTATATTCAATATTTATATTATTTAAAATTGGCTGTGTTAAAAATTTAGTAGCAGTACCAGAAGCATTTGCTTTCATCTGGTGAAGTTTCAGTCCAATTGAATAGTACAAATATTTTGTGTCGGTATCCTCAGATAATGGTTGAATCAAATAGGTTCTTTGGTAAGCATCAAATTTCCCATTGTAATAGAAAATCGGAAAATCTCCGCTTGCATTGTTGCCCCAAGAAGAACATATTCTCCATCATAGGAATACTGATCAATACGGTATATATCATGTGCACATGTGAAAAAAGGGTATTCTCCGTCTTCTACAGCTGCATTCGAATTTAGTTTGCCTGTCGGATATTTAGCAAGTGTTTTTAATTTTCTATATTCCATATCACTCACCCAACAATCCTTTCAGATTATTTGCGATGAGTTCTTCCAAGGATTTTGCTTCGGCACTTAATGCAGTAAATTCAGAATTTAAAGAATACATTTCTTCTTTAAATTCTTCATAGGTTAAACCATCATCTTCAATAACCACACCGACATAACGTCCTGCATTAAGAGAGTAGTCTTGGTCGATGATTCCATCTTCACCATCCATAGGTGCTGCCTTACAAAGTCCAATTACATCAGCATATACACCGTCAGGGAATCTTTCCGTCAACCAGTCAATTTGTGATTGCCAATATGATTTTGTAAGAACTTCCTTATCATCAGAAGATTCTGGAGCATTTGCAAGTTCTGCTTGATACTCATCAATCAAATCAACAAGAGCCTGTGTATCGCCATGATAAAGCTTTGTGATAACGCCAAGGTTCTTAATTTGCTCATCAGAGAATTTTCTATGTGCTCTATCTACCTGTGTGAACACATTTCTTGCATCAATAAATAAGATTTCATTTTTCTTGTCTGTATTTGGCTTTTGCTTATCAAAGAACCAAAGGGTGGCAGGAAGTGTAACTGATGAGAACATATTAGAAGGAAGTGTTACCATCTGAGAGATAATGCCTTCTTCAATCATTTTCTTTCTAATATCATATTCTGAACCGGATGCATCAGATGCAGAGTTAGCCATAACCAGTGCTGCCTTACCATTTTCGTTTAAAGCAGTCGCAAAGTAGCCAATCCACAAATAGTTTGCGTTAGGCACAGTTTCTTTCTTATCAGACTTCTTCTTTGTTGATTTGCTTTTGTTTCTTGGCACTCCATATGTATTGAAACGTACATCGTCCGAAACCTTCTCAACCACAACTTCATCTACGTTAAAGGGTGGATTCGCCATTACATAATCGAATTGCCCAGCTGCATTGTATGGATCAGAATAGAATGAGTTTGCTTGTGTAATGTCACCACGGATATTATTAAGGAGCAAATTCATCTTTGCTAGTTTTACTGTATCAGGTTCCTTTTCAACACCATAGCAGCGGAACTTCATCTGCTCACTTTCACTGGCGTTGTGATTATGCATGTATCTTGCGGCCTGTACGAACATACCACCCGAACCACAAGCCGGATCTAAGAACTTCTTTTCACCGGGCTGAGGATTTAATACTTCAACCATATATCTTACAACAGTTGCAGGTGTGTAGAATGTTCCTCCATCCTTACCTTCTGCAAGTGCAAAGTTCCCTAAGAAATATTCATAGATTTCACCAAAGATATCGACTGTACTATTTTCTGGAATATCTTTGAAAATACGTACGATATTAGAGAGAAGTTCTGGCTCTTCTTCTGGTACAAGCTGGGCATATACTTCTTTTGGAAGGACACCATCCATTTTAGGGTTTTCAGTCTCAATTGCTTCCATAGCTTTCTTTACAAGAGTAGCTTTATTAGCATCATCTGGTGCGTCATTGATAAAGTCATAATAAGCACATTCAGGAAGATAGAATCCACACTTCTCGATAGAGATTTCTTTGATGGACTTTTCCATACGTCCGCCTTTAAGACGATTATACTCTTCCTCAATAATTTCCTTATGTTGTTTGTATAAGATATCTGCATATCTAAGGAAAATAAGTCCAAGAATAGGCTGACCATATTTATTCGCAGCTAAATGAGCACTAGCTCGAAGCACATCAGCAGAGTGCCATAGCGTATCTTTTAACTGTTTTAATTCTTTATCTGTCATAACAATAGTGCTCCTTTATTTTTCTATTTGATAGTCAAACCAAGCATCTTCTAGTACTTCATACGGGATATTATTTTCTAAGCAAAATGTATTAATACTTTTCATTGCCTTTAGGTTTGGCTTTGCACGTCCAGCTTCCCAACGATTCACCGTAGAAAAAGCCACTCCTATTACTTTGGCAAATTCCTGCTGTGTCAAAATGAACGTTGTCTAATTCTTTTTATTTCATTAGGAAAACCCATATATGTATGCATCTCCTTTTTATCCATTAATATAGCATTATTATAGCAAACAAATATATATTTTTAGTATATCTATCCGCCAGGCATTCTGACTTATTAGTATTTATTTACCAATATCAAATTTAGAGAAAATGATAACCATATATGAATAACGCCAAAGTAATCTTGAGATCAATACTGTAATAGCAATATCTTATAGAACAACAAAGAGCCGCATCAATTAGATGCGACTCTTTTAGTTAGAATATCAAATTAACACTCGTTTTCTTATCTCTATAGAGTTTTCTTAAAGAATATGGTCGTATGCACCTTTCCAGGTAGTTGTACTCGCTTATATTCTTTAAACCCAAAGCCTTCATACATTTTAGCAAGCCACGGGTGTTCTGCTGCGGTACCTAAAGTTACAGCTGGTGTTTTATATACGTTGCGGAGTAGGTCTTCTGCTTAGGCGAGGACTTCACGAGCATAGCCCTTTCCTTTATGTTCAGGGGCCGTCACAAAGTGCGCAATGTGTGGGTATACATCTGGTGTCGCCTTGGGAATCCAAGGCATGCGGAATGAAATAGAGCATACCAAGGAGCTATCTACGTAGAGACCATACACAGGATATTTTAAGATCCATGCACGAGACTCTTCGGGGCTAAAGTTGATGGCGTCGAAGGATATAGGGTAGTTCTTATTCTCCGCATATCCCGCAATCAACACCTCGTGGTACTCGGCCGCATCATCTACGGTTAATTGTCTAAATTCTTTCATTATGTACCTCGTTTATAACGCTGCGCTATCAAGAGGCACTTCACTATCGAGTGTAAGATAACGGCTCAAGAATTTACGTGTTCGTTCTTCTTTTGGATGTTCAAGGACCACTTTAGGATCACCTTGTTCTACGATGACGCCGCCTTCCATAAATACGACTTGGTCTGCTACCTCTTTGGCAAAGCCAATTTCGTGAGTAACGATGATCATCGTTACTTCTAGCTCTTTAGCGATTTTACGGATAACAGCCAATACTTCTCCCTACGAGTTCTGGATCAAGAGCTGATGTAGGTTCGTCAAAGAGGATAACCTCTGGATCCATCGCAAGGGCACCGAGCGATGCCGATACGTTGTTGTTGACCCCCGGAAAGTTGTACAGGATAGTAATCGTCATAGCCTTCCATGCCTACTTCCTTGAGGAAACGTTGCGCAATGTCACGGGCTTCAGATTTTTTCATCTTCTTAACTGTTACCAAGCCTTCCATGATATTTTCAATAACTGTTTTATTAGAGAATAAGTTATAAGACTGGAACACCATGGACGTATTGCGGCGTACGTTTAAGATTTCCTTGTTAGATGCTTTATGTAGGTCTACAGAAATATCGTTTAACTGCATCGTCCCCGCATCGGCTTTTTCAAGGAAGTTCAATGTTCTAAGGAACGTAGTCTTACCACTGCCAGACGGACCAAGGATAACTGTTACAGACCCTGTTGGCACGTGTAGGTCGATGCCCTTTAAAATTTCACGGTTCCCAAAGGATTTGTGAACTTGTTTAATATCTATCATAATGCATTACCTCGTTTATACTTGCTTGCATAGACTTCTAAACGATGGAAGATAAATTCAAAGATAATCCCCATCACCCAGAATAGACCGGCCACCACGATGTAGGCCTCAAAATACTGCGAATTTTCCTCTGTATATAACTTTGCAGCACCAAATAATTCAATAACAGTGATGACAAATACGATGCTCGTACTCTTCATGGTGTTAAGGAATTGGTTAGTAAATAGTGGCAACGCAAAGACTGTCGCTTGCGGCAATACGATACGACGAAACGCTTGGAACCAAGTCATACCGATGGCTTGAGCCGCTTCCATTTGACCTTTCGGTACCGATTGCAAGGCAGCCCGGAAGATTTCACTCAAATACGCCCCTGTATGCAATGTTAAGCCTACAACAGCTACGAAGGTAGCTGGTACCTTTTCAAAAGGCACATGTACTCCTGTTTGATCCTCTAAGGCGAGGAAAAGAATTGGTAAGCCATAGTACACAAGGTACAAGAGAACCATGTTCGGAATACTACGGCACAACAATACGTACAAATAACTGAGCTGACTGAGCACAGGTACTTTATTTTGTTGTAGCACGCAACTCAATAATCCTAAGATTGTACCCAAACCAACACTGAGGAAGGTAATCATGAGAGTTACTTTCACATAAGGAATGACAGCAAAGAAGGTGCCATAAATATAGGTTGAATCAATAATATGTCCCATAAGCTCCCTACTCCTCACTGATCAAAATGCGTTGCGTTTCCTTGCCCGCAACGGTAAAACGTTTTTCAAGCAATCGGCCCAAGAAGGGACACGATGATAATTAGAATGCCATAAATGATGGCTGCGTCTACAAATAACTCAAGGTAGCGCTGGCTATTGCCGCCCATGAGGTCCGCCTTACGCATCATGTCTACAACGCCAACATTAAAAATGAGCGCTGTCCCTTTCAACATGCCGATAACGAGGTTCGTCAACGGTGGAATGCTCATGGTGAAAGCCTGCGGCAAGATGATGCGCACATAGCTTTGGAACTCGGTCATGCCAAGACTTTTAGCGGCTTCCTTCTCACCAGGCGCAACCGCATCAATACTGGATCGCATGATTTCAGCACTATACGCCGCAATATGCAATGTAAACACGGCATACACAAATACGAGGCCCGGTACATTTCTTCATGTTAAGACCCATATGGGACATGATTTCTGGCACCCCAAAGTAAATGAGGAACAGTTGTACTAAGAACGGCGTACCCCGCGCATAAAGGAGATAAATACAATAAATAATTGGTTTAATACTGGTACCTTCTTGAGGCGAATGATAGCTATAATAGAGCCTAAATATAACACCTAAGATGGCAGAAATAACGGTGATGAGCACCGTTACATGCACATAATTCAAGAGCTGTGGAAACGCTTGGATCATGTAGGACACATCAAAATACTTGCCCACAGTAGCACCTCGCTTCTAGACATAATAGAATAAGGCCGCCAAGGCGGCCTATTCGTTATTTTTGTGTTGGATCGAATGTGTAATCACCACCAAGATATTTTTCAGAAAGTTTTTTCAACGTACCATCAGCACGCATTTCTTTCATTGTTTTATCGATTTTTTCGTTTACTTGTTTCATATCATCTGTCCGTTTAGACAAGAAGTATGTTGGTACTACTGCCAATACATCGCCTACGGCTTTGAGTGGTAAGCCACGGTCCTTAATAGCAGAGTTAATTACGTATTCGTACTCACCTGCTGCATCGGCACGACCGGTAGCAACGAGGTTCAATGTTTCTGCACCAGCTTTATCTGTATAGATAACTTCGATTTGAGGATCTGCTGTTTCGTTGAATTGTTTTACTAATTCGTTGAACTCAGAGGATGTAGTAACGGCGATTTTTTTACCTTTCAAATCATCTAGTTTAGAAATGTCATTACGATCATTTTTCACCACTAATTTACGTGTGGAGTAGTTATTAACCTCATTTGTGTAGTAGTATTTTGCTTCACGAGTTGGATTACGGCGCATTTGGTTTGCAATCATGTCAACTTGTCCGGCATCCATTGCTACGAAGGCAGCGTCAACGGCCATCGGCTTGAAGTTGAAGTGAAGGTCTGGATTACGACGTTCAATTTCTTTCAACAATTCTACGTCAAAACCAGTAAGGTTGCCATTATCGTCTGTGTAGGAATATGGGCGAACTGTACCACGTGTAGCTACGTTAATCACTTTTGCATCTGGGTTCACCTTTGTTTCTTTAGATGTATCATCACCGCAGCCAGCCACAACGAGCACGCCTAGTGCCAATGCGCCGATGGCGAATAATTTCGTTAATTTCTTAGTATTAAACATGTAAAACTCCTTCTTTTCGCAATGTTTGCAGGAATGGCTCTACCTCATCGGTATGGGTAAAAGCTTCAATAACTCTATCTATCTGTTTTGTCTCTAAGGTGAGACCTAGTTTAATGCGTATATCCTCCATAGCAAGAGGGTTTTTCGGCGCTCCTTTCGGATTGTTCACCGTCTCTGTGAAAGTATCTCCATTTTTCATTGTAACGGTTATCTTTGTAATCCGTTCACTTTGGGCTACCTTCGGTAAGTCATAGACACGCTCTATACGATTCATATAGTCTCGTATATCTGTTTGGTCTATGGCTTCCTGCTAGCTTGAATAACTCATCTTGTACCGCCCCATAGGCGAGGACTTGGTACACGATGTACTCTATGGAAAACTGACCTTCTCGACCTGTTGTTGGCGCTGTATAACGCAATGCTGCATCAGCACCAGGCGGGAAGTGAACAGTAACTCGTTCTATATCCTCCCACAGGAAAAGAGGGTGGCACATAACCTACGTTTACCTTGTTCCTCTGCATCTGGTGAAACGTTGTAGTGCTTAGACACATACGAGGAAGATGTATATATTCTATGTGCCACGGTTTCAGTTGCTTCAGCGCCACAAATAGCTGCCGAGCAATAGGGGTGGACTTTCATCCACAAACCAGGAGCAATGAGTTGCCCTGGTGCTAACCAACGGCTAGCGATATCATTTGATGTAACGGTAAGGTTACCGATCGTTTTAAACCAACCCCGTTCAGGGTCAAATGGTTTTGTACTTGTTTTAAGTGATGTATGTTGCAACAGTTCGTAAGCCCATACGCTAGCGTGCTGCTAGTCCGCATGGAGCGGCTTACCATCTGTACCACTTTGAAGAACATGCCCGCCGATTGGTGGCGGAGAGAGCTGAGCCAAGCTTTCACCATGAAGACCTCGCAAAGCGCCTATAGCGGCCACCGCCCCAATAACACCAACGGTCCCCGTAGAATGCCATCCTTGGGTCCGATGGGCAGGATTGATGAGGGAACCAATGATTCCCTCTAGCTCGGCGCCAATGATATAAGCACGGAAAGGAAATCGTGCCACCTATCAGTGGGCTCGAGCACTGCCAGTAAAGCAGAGTATAAAACAGTACTGAAATGACCTGCCAAATTTGCCTGGGCATCATCAAAATCAAGATAATGCGAAGCAAAACCATAATATAAGGCTTTATCAGCTTTAGATACATCGTCTCTATTCGCCCCGATGAGCCGAGCCAAGTCCTGAACGGCTTCCTCCTCAGCAGGGGCTAAGGATGCTAAATAATCTAGAAGGCAATGCGCGCTACTGATAGGAGGTCCTCACGGTTCGTCACATCCGTTTGTTCTATGTAGTTCACAATCGTCTGCGTTACAGAATCCATGGGCCCTCCTTTGAGCTATTTATAATTGAATAGATAATCTATCAAGTATTTAAATGATATATGTTTCCAACTAATTATCTATCTAATTATTAATCTAATGATTTATCTAATTATTTACCAAATTTTTCAGCACGGTCATTTGGTTCTAACCAAATGGAGTCGTCTGGACCTTTTGGAATAAGGCGTGGTAGATCTTCAAATGGCGTATGGTCTACATAGTAGAAGCGTTTACGCATGGAGTCGAAGTCTGTTGTACCACCGAATGCTGGATTGAGTATAAGTCCTTCGCGTAGTTCCAAAGGTTTGGATAGTCTACGAGGCGTTTTTTATTAACCAAGTATTTTTGGTAGAATACGAGGTCAAAGCGAGCAATGTTGGGAAGATACGGATATCTGGATCTGTAATCGTATCACCCATCAAGTAACGTTGCTTGCTAAGGCGTTCTTCAAGCCAGTCTAAGCGAGCAAAAATACGATCATAGTAGTACTCGTAATCTTTTTGGTTTGTTACAAGAGCCGCTAAGTTTACTGCTAAGTTAAAATCAGCGTAAATGATAACATTCAATGCATCGATATCAGCACGCAATTCCTCTGGATAAATATCACGGAGCATCAGGAGATGAAATCTTTGAAGCCTAATGCTAATTCAGTGGTTAACGCATGGTAATCGTTGTTTACTACTGCACCAGTTGTAACATCTACAATGGCTGGTACTGTGGAACGTGCGTCATAGTTAGGATCACCTTTGCGATACGCTTCACCTAAGGAGTGAATGCCTAGTACCGGATCTTTTTCATCTTTATCAAGTGTAAAGAACCAATCTGCAATAACCCCTGCTGGACGCAATGGATCAACAGTGCCTTTAGAGATTACCTTATCTAAAGCCAAACAAATCGATGGCGATAGCAATACGGTGAGCCCAAGGACAATGTTTAGACCATACAAGACGGTAACGGTCCTTTTTCTACAGGTAGAAACCCTCGTTCACTGCCCAAAAGGTGTTGTGAATTGAGGCTCTTCACTATCAGAATATTTTTGACGACGGTTAAAATTCGATGCATCTTTACCTTCATACTCCTTTTGCTCCCCTTGAGAACGAGGATTACTAGACTGAAACTCAGAAAAATCGATAGGACAAGGATTCATAGCACGTTGGAACTCAACTTCTTTCGAGCTGCTGCAATACTAGGATCCTTGATGTTGCTTACATCTACGTGTTCACTCATTCTATACTCCTATAGAGGTCATCTCTATTCGCTTTACAAGTCTTATTTTGAAAGCTACTGTGATATCCCTCAATTATTCCTACTAACTTAATATGATTATGTAATTATAATATATTATTTAAATACCTATGTCAATAGTAGGTATTTATTTTTATTTTGAAAGATAGCAACAAAAAAAGAGAGGTCTTAAGCCTCTCTTTTAGAGTATAAAGTTATTTCCACACACGGTAGTCTGGAAAACTAAATAGCTATATCTTATTCATGTGGTGTTATATAAACATTACACATATGTTGTTCTAGAAGTATTACTCATGTGGTGTGGTGTACGTAATGTTTTGTGCTTCATAGCTTTCACCATGAGCTAATACATGAACGATAGTTTCTAGCGTAGCTCGTACGGTCTCAACAGCCATGCTCGGTTGATCTGGCTTGTTCACCACTTGGGATGGCAAGTACGGAATATGCATGAAGCCCGCTTTAACATTGCCTTTTTGAGCTGCATAATGTAGCACACCGTACATAATATGATTACATACGAAGGTGCCGGCTGTATTAGACACTCTTGCAGGAATACCTGCTTGGTGCAAGGCATTTACCATATCCTTAATAGGAAGTGTAGCAAAGTAAGCACTTGGGCCATCAGCTACAACAGGTTCATCGGTAGGTTGGTTACCACCATTGTCTGGAATGCGGAAATCATCGCAATTTATGGCTACCCGTTCAATCGTAATATCTGGGCGACCGCCAGCTTGGCCTACACAAAGAATAAAATCAGGGTTGCATGTATCGGCTGCTTCTATCGCAGTTTTAACAGATGTATACCGCACAGTTGGCACCATTTGAGTCACCACTTTGTAGTCCCCGTCTGTGTAACCATCCATCGTTTTAACAGCTTCCCACGCAGGATTGATACTTTCACCACCGAAAGGATCAAAACCGGTAATCAAAATCGTTTTCATCATAGTACCTCATAACAATATCAAAAGATATTATACATAAAATAGATTAAAGGAAATAGTACATTAACAGAATATTCAATGTAAGCATTACGATAGCTACAGGAATTTGAGCCTTAATAACACCGTAGGTATCCTTCATTTCAAGAAGCGCCACAGGAACAATATTGAAATTTGCTGCCATTGGCGTCATCAAGGTACCACAATAACCAGCAAGCATTGCAATAGGACCAATCACCGCTGGATTAGCACCATGACCTGCAACAAGCATCGGTACGCCAATAGCACTAGTAATCATAGCGAAGGCTGCAAAGGCATTCCCCATAATCATTGTGAAGAAAGCCATGCCAATACAATACGCTACAACGATGAGAAATACGTTATCTGCAGGAACTATGCTAGCTACCATACTTGAGATCAACTTGCCTACCCCTGCAAGGTTAAATAGATATCCCAAGGGCTGCTAATAATTGAGACAAGATAGCAGTCCAACCGATAGCATCGAGAAGACGACGACCTTCATGGAAACTTTGACCGACCTTAGCTTTCGTAATATATAAGGCTACACATAGGGCAATAATAGATGCAATGGCAAGGCCTACAAGGGCACCCAGTTTCGTGAAGAACCCGATGATGAACGTAATAATACCAACGAGCAATGCCGGAATAAAGATCACATTACCAATACGCAAGGCTTCCATTTTTTTGAAATCTATAGCAGATTCAAAATAATTTCCTTTGCCAAGTTGTTTAAATAACACAATTGCCGCCATAGCAATTACGAGCCAACCATTGATTTCTTTAGACATATAAGAGCCAAAGATAAAGGAAATACCATATAATAGCCAGAATAGACCAGTACCAATACGATGATTATGGTCCTTATCAACAAAAGATTGTATGGAAAAAATAACTAAGATAATACCTACTAAAAGATATACAAAGTCTAAGGGCTGCATTTTATATATTAACTCTAACATATTATTTGCCCCCTTTCGCTAACTCTTCTGGAGTGTAACGAGAATATTAAGCTCATTTGGCACAAGTTTGCCCGTTTTCATATCCGCCTCGTCTTGAGCCACACTAGCTTGAATTGTTTTATCAAAAATAAAGAATCGAATAACACTCACTACATAGGCACATATTGCTGTAGGAACTCCATATAGCACCATATCTGTAAGCTCAACATTATAGCCGAGCTGCTCCATAACACCTTTAATCAATAAAAGACCACCCGCTGCAAGGAACAAATTTTGACCAAAAAAGTTACCAATATTATCTGTAGATGCCGCTACACCACGAATCTTATCGAGTGTAGATTGAGATATAGGGCGACCTTGCGCTACTGCAGCTTCACTCATAGGAGAAATCAAAGGACGAACCATAGCTACAAGACCCGACATACTAATACCCAGAGATACTGTTACTTGTCGAACAAATAGATATATCATGAAAATACGACCAGCTGTTGCGGCTTGAATCTTACCGATCAATATTTCTGCTCGTTCACGTAAACCGTGGCGTTCCATAATACCAATTACAGGAAGTACCAAGGCAAATAGTGACATATAACGGTTTTTTACGAAAGCCTCCCCAATAGCACCAACGATCTCGTTTATGCTCAGCCCTGCCGAAAGCCCTGTCACAAAGCCTGCTGCAATAACTACTAACAACGCATTAAAGCGTAGCATCAAACCGATGACCATCACTAAAATGCCCGATAAAATAATCATATGGACACATCCTTTCTACAAACTACCCATAATCGTATATAACTGCAAAAGGTACAGTATATATATTATGTATATTATATATGAATATATTATATATCAAATAGTAATAATATCACACAATAAATAGCCTTGTAATATATTTTAATAGATTGCTACAAACCAAAAACTACTAAACGTGTATTACAAGGCGATTTATTTAACTCAACTCTTTTTTGAATAAAATTGTAGTATGTTGTTTACCTCTAAAATGAACTTTATCATATGCTTTAAAGCCGAAGGATTCATACATCTTAGGCAACCACGGATGCTCCTTAGCCGTTCCCAATGTAACAATATGTGTTTTAAACTGTTCTTTTAAAAGATCTTCTGCATAGCCCAAGGTTTCCCGTGCATAGCCTTTCCTTTGAAAGCTGGCGCTGTTACGAAAGTGTGCAATATGTGGATATTTATCCGGTGTAGAATATTTTACCCAAGGCATGCAAAACGTAATGGAGCTCACTAATTTTCCATCGATATATAACCCATATACAGGGTAATTTTCGATCCACTCCTTAGACTCCTCTTCTGTAAAATCAATGGCATCAAAGGTGATCGGATAATCCTTAATCGCTGCATAGCCATCGATTAACACCTTATGATATTCGGCTGTATCTACTACTGTTAATTGTCTAAATTCTTTCATGGTCTTTCCCTCATATCTATATTTTTATTCACAAAATATGTATATTTATTTGTTTATGAACGTAATTATACACCTATGCGTATCAACTTGCAATATTTTTACATAAATATTATACGAAGTATTAATACCTAATACAGAATTACACTATGGAATATAGTAATACTCATATTTCAATATGTTAGATTGCAATTTACATCAAATGTATAAAGTTAAAATACTCCATACTTATATATATCATTTCTCTATTATTAGCAGCTTCTACTATTTGGGCACAAAAAAACAGGATGTATCGAAGATACATCCTGTTTTTGAGCTTTCACAAGCTCGAACGGAAGTTGTCGTATTATTTGTAAATACGGGAACCGTATACGTCACGTTGGTTTTCAGGTTCGTTGTTAACGCGAACACGTTCAGTTTTGTGACGATCGTTGTCACCACCAGAGATACGATCAATGCGGAAGTGGTTAAGACGAATGTTTTGTAATTCAGGACCGAATTCATTCAACGCACGTTTCATGTTTTCGTCAATAGGAGCACCATTTTGAAGTGCACGATACAACATTGTTGCAAATTCATAACGAGTCATTTTTGACATCGCCTTTGAATGTGCCATCAGGGTAGCCAACAAGGATACCATTACCAGCCAATTGGCTAATGTATTGGTAAGCCCAGTGATTTTGAGGAACATCTGGGAATTCAGCAGTTTTGCTAGGATCGATAGCAAGTGGGTTCAAGATTTGTAACAAGTTGTTATATTTGTTTTCCATATCTTGAAGACGTGCGTTCAATTCAGCAATTTCACGACCCATAGCTACGCGGGAACGGGATTCGGGGGAACGTTTACCAAGGCGAATAGATACACCTGCATTCAATTGAGTTTCACCAGTACCTACAGTGCCACCAACGGAGAACATAGTGTCTTCGTTAGGACGGTAGAACGCACCTAATGCAGCGGAGTTTGCATTATGGTAATGACCATAACCAGCAGCGATTGTCCATTTGTCATCTGGGTTGAAGTCCAATGGATGCAACGCAGCCAATGCAGCGGAACCTGCACCAACTTTGTTAACGCGTCTTTTCAACAGTACCAACACGATTAGTCAAGATCTTAATATTGTTATTAATTTGACCAGGTGTGGAGTTCTCTATTTGATTTTGTAAGTCTTTTGCCACGGAGAACAATTGGCTACCATTTACAGCATCTGTAGATGTAGCAGAAATTTCACCAGCAGCTACATTCTTAATTTGACGTTCTTGCCCAACTTGGCCTACAGATACAGAACCTTTTGTAGAAGAACCTACACCAGCAAAACCACTATATGTATGAGTTGCAATTGGAGCGCCACTTGTGATACTAGTTGTCATAACAGAAGCACTATTTACAGATGTTGCTGGAGCAGACTGGGATTGATATCCTATAGCAACTGAATTTGCATCAGTCGCCACAGAATGATCGCCAATTGCCATTGCATAATTAGCTTTGGCATGTGCATCAGAACCAAAGCATTTGCTCGTACACCTTCAGCTTGTGCACCAGCACCATAAGCTTGTGCATGATCACCAGAAGCAATAGCGGAAGAACCGATTGCATTAGTATGTGCTCCGGTCGCTTTTGCACTAGAACCAATAGCATTAGCTTTATATCCAGCAGCCGCGGCTTCATAACCTATAGCTTGAGCACGAACCTCAGATGCGTTAGCGCGTGTACCAATTGCAGTAGACCAAGTACGTTCAGCAGTAGCAGCATGACCGATAGCAATAGCTTCGCTCATTTTAGATTGAGATCCATTACCTACTGCTAATGCGGAACTACCTAATGCAGTATTTTCAGAACCAATAGCTACAGAATTAGTTCTCCAATCTCCTGGACGTAATGTTGCACCATCTGGTTCATTATCATAATCACGATCACGGAAATTAGAAGTAGATTCACCTACAGTATTGTTATAACCATAACCGATAGCATTTGTACCGTTAATTTTATTGCTATCACCGAAAGCTTGTGCAAATGCACCTGTTACATTGTTGCCATCACCAAACGCATTAGCTTGGTTACCATTAACAGTGTTTTGATTACCGTATGCACTGCTAGAACCATTAGCACTTGTAATAGAGTTACCTTGGCCAACAGCGATGCTTGTAGCTGAACCATTAACAACAACACCATAAGATACAGTATTACTTGGAGCAGGAGATGCTGTTGCATTACCAGCCGCCAAGATGAAACCATCAGCAGTAGTCATAGGAGCTGCACTTACAGGAGCCACTACAGAACCTACTGCTGCCACTGCAGCTAATACAGCAAACGCTAATTTTTTGGAATGTTTCATTTCTCTCATCTTACACCCTCACTAAATTAAAAACTTAACCAAATTACAATACAATTTTTCAACCTCTCTAGTGTTCCGCCTCTCTCCTCGGGCTGATAAGGAATTATTTCTTATCTATACTCTCAAGAAATATTTCCATCTCAGTTTAAGAAAAATTTATATTGTTGATTACCCGCATAGCATATCAAAGTTTTACGATATACACAAGCCTTTTTCATCTATAAAGTTCATTAATAAGTCTTCATAAACCCTAAAATAGCTTTATTACTAGCCTTTTAAGACTATCTGCTACACTCATTATATTTTCTTATGAGTGAAAAAAATCACAACACTGTAAGTATTTCTTACCTAATAAATCGTATAACTTATAAATAATTAATCATTCTATAAGTATTTAGAATATAAGGTAAACCCTCGCCAACCCTTATTCACTCTATATTCATGAACTATTCGTGAAAGTAACTTTTATGCATATTTAATCTTCATTCTTTCATTTTATACTTATTTTATATTTTATATTTAGCCAATATACATCTATACATATCAACATATACACATTTTGCAATTAAATCTTTAAAGGAATAAAGTCTACAATTTCTTCTTTTAATATCCAATGTTTTATGTATACACAGACAAAATAAAAGTAAGCCTCCTAGCTTTTCTAAAGAAAATAAGAGGCTTACTCAAATTTTTTATATTAAATTATGCTAATAATGCACTTACCAGTTCTTCTGCTTTATTGAGATCAGAAGCATCCGGATTCCAGTTACATTTAATTTCTGGTTCTACTACAGCAAAGCCATATTTAGTTAATTCTTCACGAAGTACCTTTGTAGATTCGCCAGACCAACCGTATGTACCAAATACAGCGGCCTTTTTTATTTTTAAACTTCAACTCACGTAAGAAGTCGAGCCAACCAGCTACACTAGACAGTACGCTATTGCCTGTTGTTGGAGACCCTACAGCAATAGCTTTAGACTTAAAGACCTCTGTCATGATGTCATTTTTATTGGTTTTACTGATATTGTAAATTTTAACGCGCGTATCTGGAGCTTGCTTAGAAATTTCTTCAGCAATCTTATGAGCCAATTTCTTTGTGCCATCCCACATAGTATCGTATACCACTGTGATTTGGTCTTCTTGATATGCTTGCGACCATTCATAGTATTTTTCTACGATTTGCATTGGGTATTTCACGCCAAATAGCACCGTGGCTGGTAGCGATGATATCGATTGGCAAGTTTAGCTTTTGATATTTCCTCAATTTTAGCTTTTACCAATGGAGAGAAAGGATTCAAAATATTGGCGTAATATTTCATCGCCTCTGCCCATAAACGGCATTGATCAGCCTTATCTGCCCACAATTCTTCTACCGCGTAATGTTGACCGAATGCATCGTTAGAGAACAAGATATTATCCCCTGTCATATAAGTCGCCATAGAATCAGGCCAGTGGAGCATGCGCATTTCTACAAAGACCAAGGATTTTCCATTGCCGATATCTACGGAATCACCTGTTTTAACAACGTTAAAATTCCATTCTGGATGATGATATTGACCCACCAAGGACTTAACTGCATTTTCCGTACAGTAAATTGGAGTATTAGGAATTTTTTCCATCAATGCAGGCAAGGAACCGCTGTGATCTACTTCGCCGTGGTTACATACGATGAAATCAATCTTATTCAAATCGATTTCAGCTTCCAAATTATCGATAAACTCTGAGGAATGAGGTTTCCACACCGTATCGATGAGGACTGTTTTCTCCTCTTCAATCAAGTACGCATTTTGGCTAGAACCATTGTTAATGCTGTAATCAGAACCGTGGAACTCATTTAATTCCCAGTCGATTTTACCTACCCAAAATACGTTATTTTTAATGTGCTTTCTCATAATAACCTCCATGTTCTGTGAAAGTATAGGTACTCACCTCATTCCTTATATAGTTTTATAAAAACCCAAGGAATATGTAGAGCTTTCACAATTACAACCAAATATATGGCCCAAATGTTACATCGAACGATATAACACGAATCGGTCATTAACTATAGTTCTATTATATCGAATTCAGAAGAAATAGTCCGTATCTGCAGGTACAGATTTAAGAATTAATATAAAAAAACCACTCATAGGTATTCAAATACTATACATTAGTATATATTGATACCCCATGAATGGTTACGACTATATGCAGTTTAAATAGCGGATTATTTATGCTTCTGCTAGATAATTCAGAATAACGCCTGATTATTTATTATCTGGTTGAGACAATCCTGGAATAGCTTTATAGATGTATAAGGAAATATATCCATCAACCAAACTATGAATGATGGTACCTCCGCCAACAAGAACAAATACGACATAGATAAGGTCAATATTAGGCACCGTAGTTGTTGTGTAGAACAAGAGACAGGCTAGCACTTCTCCAATAGCGTGAACAATGGCACAGACAAGGTTGAACACACCAAAGGATAGAGCTCCTGTTAGTACACCGGGGTGATGTTTAATATAGTAAGCGCCCATCAAGGCAAAGATAATATGAGAGGCAGCGCGCATAACAATAACAATCGGGAAGCCCGCTACGAAGAAACCTAGCGTAGAACCGATTACGACACAAGCAGCCATCTTACGGGACAGGAACATTGCTAAAAATATAGGCACGTGGCTAGCCAATGTATACGAAGCCGGTGGAATGACAACTTTCAAGGGCATCATAATAGGAATCATAATGGCTAATGCCATCAACAAAGCAGTAATGGTTAAATTTCGATACATCGAAGAATTCATAAAGGCCTCCTTAAAAAATGTCTCGCCTATACATCTACATCTACATCTACATCTACATCTACATCTACATCTACATCTACATCTACATCTACATCTACATCTACATCTACATCTACAATATTCTAATTTGCGATATAGAGACCACAAATAATTTTAGCTTCCTACACTTCCCCACAGGTTAAGGATTACTACGCCAACTACAATAAGACCGATCCCCAAAATAGTGTAAATATTATAGCCCTCACTAAAGATAAAGACAAATAAGTGCTGTCACCACAAGGCCTACCCCAGACCATAGCATATGTTACGCTAAGGGGAATATATTTCAGTACATGCGTCAATGTATAGAAAGAGCCTACATAACCAAGCACACAAGCAACCGTCTGTAACGGCCTGTAAAATCAGAGGCTTTCAACATGGTCGTAGCAAACAGTAACTCAAGCCCTATAGATAAGGCAAGTAAAAAATAAGATAACATAACTCCTCCCGCAAAAAGGGACTAGCCCACTCTTATATAATAACCTATATAATATTTCTGCATTATAATGTATATGATAAGATTTTGAAATGATTTAGCTCACTTGATGAGCTTTCAAAACCTTGTTCCCTACGATTATAAACGTTCGATAACAGCTTGCGCCATTTCTGTGGTACCTACGCGTTTCAAGCCTTCGCGGTAGATATCGCCTGTACGGTAACCATCAACTAGCACTTGTTCAACAGCTTTTTCAATTGCGTCAGCCACTTGAAGTAAATCAAGGGAATGACGGCACATCATAGCTGCGGACAAGATTGTGCCCAATGGGTTCGCCAAGTTTTGGCCCATAATGTCTGGTGCGGAACCGTGGATTGGCTCATACAATGCTGTGCCAGTACCCATGGATGCAGATGGTAAAAGCCCGATAGAACCAGAAATAACAGCACCTTCATCAGACAAGATATCGCCGAACAAGTTTGTTGTAACGATAACGTCGAACTGTGCAGGATTTACAACAAGTTGCATCGCTGTATTATCTACATAGAAGTAATCTGTTGCGATATCTGGATTAGCTGCCGCTTTCTCTTGTGCGATTTTACGCCACAAACGAGAAGAAGCTAATACATTTGCTTTATCTACGGATACAACCTTTTTGTTACGTTTTCGAGCTGTTTCCATAGCAATGTCCATGATGCGCTCTACTTCGTAACGGCTGTATGTTTCTTTATCCCAAGCAAACTCGTTAGCACCTTCACCTTGTGCCTCTTCGCGTTCACCGAAGTAAATACCGCCAGTCAACTCACGAACAATAACGAAATCTACATCTTGTACGAGTTCCTTTTTAAGTGGAGAATACTCTTGCAAAGATGGGTAGATTTTTACAGGACGCAAGTTACAGAACAAACCAAGCTCCTTACGAAGGCCAAGAATTGCTTTCTCAGGGCGGATAGAAGGATCCACATTATCCCATTTAGGACCGCCTACAGCACCAAGCAATACAGCATCAGCAGCTTTACAAGCCTCAATCGTATCCTCAGTCAAAGGCACACCATATGCATCAATAGACGCACCGCCCGCTTTTTTATCAATCCAATTAACCTTTACATTAGCTTTCTCAAAAGCCACATCACACACAGCCTTCGCTGCAGCAATAATCTCAGTACCAATACCATCACCAGGGATCAATACGATATTTTTTTCGCTCATTCTTATTTCCTCATCAATATATGTAAAGCTTGCCAACCTCATACTCTCCCCTTTGCCTTTGCGAAAAATCACAATAGCGAAAATGGAACAAGGAGCTGGCATATGCCTTGAGACCGACTTAGCTCGCTTTGGAGCTCGAGGGCGTAGCTGCTCATCCATTAAAGTCTACTTGCGGTTTTTCGCAAAGTTCACAAGACCTCCTGCTGCCGCAATGTCTTGAATGAATTGTGGCAATTCAGTGCCTTGGTATTGTTCGTTTTTAGTCAAGTTGTACACGATACCTTTAGATAAATCTACGCCGATTGCATCGCCAGCGTCGATACGGTCTACTTGTTCGCCGATTTCCACAACTGGTAAACCAATATTGATAGCATTACGGAAGAAGATACGTGCAAAGGAGTGTGCTACGATAACAGGCACGCCTTTCGCTTTGATAACGCCTGGTGCGTGTTCACGAGGAGGAACCACAGCCAAAGTTTTTACCAGCTACCATGATTTCGCCAGCTTTCACATTAGGAGCGAAAGTAGTATCAATGTCTTCCATCGCATGTTCAGCTAATTCGTTCCAATCAGCAATCGCCAAGTAACGAGCTGGAATGATTACGTCGGTATCTACATCGTCGCCGTAGCGCCAGATTTTTTTGCTTTCAAAATCCATATTAAACCTCCTCAGGGCCTGCAATGCGGCCTAATACAGCACTCGCTGCCGCCACGTAAGGGCTTGCCAAATATACTTCAGAATCAACGTGACCCATACGACCACGGAAGTTACGGTTTGTTGTGGAAACTGTGCGTTCCCCTTCAGCCATGATACCCATGTAACCGCCTAGGCATGGGCCACATGTTGGCGTGGACACTGCGCAGTCAGCTTGAATGAAGATGTCCAATAAACCATCTTTCATAGCTTGATCGTATACATCTTGGGAACCAGGAATTACGATACAACGAACGAATGGAGCTACTTTGCGACCTTTGAAGATTTCCGCAGCTGCCACCAAGTCTTCGTAACGGCCATTTGTACAGGAGCCGATAATAACTTGGTCGATTTTAATATCTTTGTCAATCTCGTTGATGTAATGTGTGTTAGATGGCAAATGAGGGAATGCTACCACTGGTTGCAATTTAGACAAATCAATAGTCACAGTTTGAGCATATACTGCATCAGGGTCTGGATTGATTGGTTCTACAGGACGATTTACCCGGCCTTTAATGTATTCTTCAGTAATTTCATCATATGGGAATACGCCACATTTACCACCAGCTTCGATGGCCATGTTACAGATTGTAAGACGATCAGCCATAGTCATATGTTGTACGCCTTCGCCAGCGAATTCAAGAGCCATGTAACGAGCACCGTCTACGCCGATTTGGCCGATTAAATCAAGGATTACGTCTTTACCAGTTACCCATTTGTTAGGTTTGCCGATAAGCTCAACCTTAATAGTTTCAGGCACTTTGAACCAAGTTTTACCTTCTGCCATAGCTACGCCCGCATCAGTGGAGCCTACGCCTGTGGAGAATGCATTTACCGCACCATATGTACAAGTGTGGGAGTCAGCACCAATCATCATTTCCCCAGGACCGATAAGGCCTTTTTCTGGCAAAATAACGTGCTCAATCCCCATTCTCCCCACTTCAAAGTAGTTTGTAATGCCATGTTCGCGTACGAAATCGCGCATAACTTTTGCTTGTGTAGCAGATTGAATATCTTTGTTTGGTGTGAAATGGTCAGGCACCAAGTAGATTTTATGACGGTCAAATACAGGTTTGCCAATTTTTAAGAACTCTTTACGCGCTGGTGGGAATGTGATGTCGTTCATCAATACAGCGTCCAAATGACATTCGATGATTTGGCCTGGCTTAATAACATCAAGACCCGCGTGGCGAGCCATATTCTTTTCAGTAATGGTCATACCCATATTATTCTTCCTCCTCTTGTTCTAGCTCCATAGCTAGGAATACTGAGTTTACTGCATTAATATATGCATTTACACTTGATTTAACGATATCGGTGCTAATACCACGACCATGGTATAAGCGACCGTTGTATTCTACCTTAAGGGTTGCTTCCCCAAGAGCATCTTTACCTGCTGTGATAGCACGGATTTGGTAATCTTTTAAGCTAATTGGCAAGCCAACCACACGTTCAACTGCTTTAAGGGATGCGTCTACTGGACCGTCACCTACGGCAGCATCAGCTCTCTCACCCCTTCTGGGGTCATGAGGCGAACGTCAGCGTAGGCGTAGCCTTTTTCACCCAATTTATAGTATTGAGCCACGAGCTCGAATGCTTTTTTGTATGATGTAAGTTATCTACTACAAGAGCGATAATGTCATCATCGTATACTTGTTTTTTGCGGTCTGCCAATTCTTTGAATTTAGCGAAGAGGTCGTTGATTTTCTCTTCTGTAAAAGATTGGAAACCAAGTTTTGCCAAATGATCGGCAAAGGCATGACGACCAGAGTGTTTGCCCAATACGAGGTCTGTTTTTTCAGCACCCTACAGACTCAGGAGTCATGATTTCATACGTTTCAGGGTTGCTCATCATACCATGTTGGTGAATACCAGACTCATGAGCAAAAGCGTTAGAGCCAACGATTGGTTTGTTTGGTGGAACTACGACACCTGTTAAACGGCTCACAAGTTTAGATACTTTCGTAAATTGTTTTGTATCAATGTTCACTTGAAGGTCGCCGAAGTAATCATGGCGTGTTTTAAGAGCCATTACCAACTTCTTCAATCGCTACGTTACCAGCCCGTTCGCCTAGGCCATTAATTGTGCCTTCTACTTGGCGTGCACCTGCTTTAATAGCAGCTAACGTATTTGCATTAGCAAGACCTAAGTCATCATGACAGTGAACGGAGATAATTGCATTTTCAATGCCTGGTGTATGTTCTTTGATGTAGCGGATTTTATCACCGAACTCATTAGGGTTCATGTAACCTACTGTATCTGGTACATTAATAATTGTTGCACCACCAGCAATGGCAACACCAAATACTTGGCATGCGAAATCTAAATCAGAGCGTGCCGCATCTTCACCGGAGAACTCGATTTCATCAACCTTACCTTTTGCATATGCCAATACGGATTTAACCTTATCCAATACCTCTTGGCGAGTCATTTTTAATTTATATTCCATATGAAGTTCAGAAATAGCAATGAATACATGTAAACGGCTACGTTCTGCATCTTTCAACGCATCAATCGCTTTTTGTACGTCCTTTTCATTAGCACGAGCCAATGCACAAATTGTTGCACCTTTGACTTCGCGTGCAATCGTTTGTACCGAGTCAAAATCTCCAGGGGATGCTGCTGGGAAGCCAGCCTCAATAACATCAATGCCAAGGCGTACTAGGCCTTTCGCAATTTCAATTTTTTCAGGAGTTTGTAAAGATACACCTGGTGTTTGTTCCCCATCACGAAGGGTTGTATCGAAGAAATATACGCGATTTTGATCCATAATCTTCACCTTTTCTGTACTAATAAACACATAACACTTTATTATATCTATTCAATTGTGAAAGTTTAATCAAACAAAACGTAGAATTAAAGTGCGTGCTCGCAAGCGACTTTAGTAGGTCAAGGCCCTAGGCCGAAGACCGTTAAGCTAGCTGGAGCGTCAGAGCACCACTTTAATTCGGTCACGTAGTATGGTTGACTAAACTTTTATAAAAAAAAGCCCCTCAGAACAACTATCGTTGCTCAAAGGGGCGTTATATACATAACACGGTACCACCCTAATTGGGACTCATTGCGGGTATAACGGAACCACCGTCGATGACTACTGCTGCATTCGCCACCAAAGCTCACGGGAGAGTGTCAGCGTACAACCTCTATTGCCTCGCACCAACCGGCAACTCTCTGAAAGCAGGATCTGTAAACCTTTATACCCATTCATAGCTTGTTTTTAAGATATAAAGATATTGTACTTTATTCTATAGAGTAATGTCAATTAGGATATGATGAAGTTTTACTGAGTCAATATAGGACAATAAAAATAGCAGGGTGACCGCCCTGCTATTTTTTCGTTCATATGAGACTATGTCACATATTGACATCCCTTGTCATATATAGAATAACACTTCACTATAGTATGGTCAATGTACCCTCTACGCAATCAATCTTAAAAGCTTATCCACTCTAAATTCTCAAAATTATTTAACATTCGTTTATCCATTTTTACCACTTTATTAGATAGCTCTATTTGACCATTAATAAATGAAATATCTGTATACCATTCCTTTAAACTAGCATACACTTCATTCTCTAAATCAATAATGATGGTTTCAATGGGATCCCAGGTTTTGTATCTTACAGACTCGACCATAACCATGCTATTACCTATGAAAGTAACATCCCTACCATAAATCCAAAACGGCAATACTTTCTCCTTTATAGAAATAGAATATATAGCATCTCCATGAGGCGGTTCCGTTTCATATTGCACTTTTATATTGTACTTTTCCATTATCTCATTGCTGGCATTTTCTATATATGATAACTTTGAAATCTTGTAATTATCTACTTGCATAAAAAAACTCCATTATTTTTAGTATTAATTTTTGCTATACTAATTACGAAGAGAGTCAATTGACGTGAGTTAGGTTCATCTCCGCGAGGAGGTGATACTATGACAAATCATGAAGTTACCTATGTAATTATCATAGTTCTGTTATCAGTAGTCACTATCATTGCACTAGTCAAATAGTACAATGATAAACGCCTAACGTATAAAGGAGTGCATTCCTCTAACACGTTAGGCGCCATCATAGTTTTGTCAAGTTTTAGATGAGCCTAACGCCCTAATCACGTTAATTGGCTCTCTTTATATTTATATTATAAACTAATCATATTTAAAAAGATAGTACAATAAGTAACTCAATTTATCCCTACGCATTTAATCATTTCTCTAGCCTGTTCAATAGAAATAGGCTCATTAAATAAGAACACATGGTTCTGCCCCTTATGTTCCCAAGATGCTAAGTAAACGGCGTCATCTACCATTCGATAGGTTACCGTCATCCCATTTATAATCTCTGTTTTCTGAGGTACATAATCCTTATAGTCACCTGCGATATTACCTGATACAGTCGATACGCGATACTTAATATACTTTGGCATATCATCTACACGGTCAAAATATGTTCCTTTTAAAAGCTCATGATAAGCATACACAACTTGTAATACATCGTGATCTACAATGGATACATGTACAGGACGTAATCCCTCTAAACCACTTGGCAACTGCGGTTTAGAGTTCAAATGTTGCTTAGCCTCATATAGAGTATCAAACACCTCTAAAGATTGACCTTTACGAGTGCTTCTATAATCCTCATCAGTCATAGTGCAACTTCCAAGTCTATCTGGACAAGGAAACTCATTTCGATCACCATAGGGCTGATCATAAATCGAATTACCATTAAGACGAAACCGCAACAAATCATCTGCGGACACAACATTGATGGAACCTATAAAAGCTAGCGTAGCTAACGCACATACAACCTTTTTCATGATACAATCCCCTGCAAACAAACTACATTTATTAACTAAATTATATCATTAAAAATTGAAACAGCTATCATCATAAATCTATCCTATTTGATAGTATCTATTGCAAATAATTCTACTATTCAAAATTATTGTAAGTGCTATAATGAACTTATAAAAATGAACAGGTGCTCATAGATAGTACGTGTATTTTTCCAAACTTATATTTACTAGTTATATCAAGGAGATTATCATGACACATACACAATTAACACAACTCGTACAAGCTTTATTAGATGCACCTACAAGCAATGAAACAGTAAAGGAATTCGCTCAATCTTGGATTAATGCAGAAGGTACACCTAAACAAGAAGAACTTACAAAACAACTCGTATCCGTAGCAGAACAAAACATTGCACTTATCGATGAAACAATCGGCTTTGCAGGGTCTGAACTTGCTACACAAATCCTTGGCGAAGAAGGCGCAGCTAACCTATTACAACATGCTAAAGACATCAAAGCAGAAGGCGCAGAATTCTGTGACTGCCCTGGCTGTGTAGCTGCTAAAAATATTATTGATTTGAAAGCGGAAATTGAATAGTTTATATAAATAAAAATAGCTCCTAAGGGAGCTATTTTTATTTATATTATTTGATTTATATCTTGATATTACGTTCTATAATATCCCCCTTAGATAATATGGTTGCAGTAACATCGTATCTATTTTTTGTGATAATTATACTACACCCATAATCATATTCAAACCTTCCATTTTCTTCTGTCATTTCAGCTAATTTTTTGATATCCTCCTCCGCATTATCATTCCACCAAGGTTTTACTTCTATAACAACAAAATTGCTACTATTACATCCACGTCTATGCACTATAATATCTGGTCTTATCAACTCATTAGCCTTATTCTTTTTAGAATCAGCTATATCCCGGTTATATTCACAGTCTACATCATACTCATCTATACATAATGATAAATAGTGCCCAATTTTATGTGAAATGGACAACTCACTTACATGATTATCAGTTTCATTAAATATTAAGTATTGATCTTTATAAAATAACATATCTAATGCAATCTTTAATGCATCATAAAAACGCTCTAAGGTATTCATAAAATATCTCCTTTTAGTATTTGTAGATGAACTAAATATAATTCCTTTATATAACTAATTTGACCTACTATCTTACATATTCTACAAAATACTTTATCTTACAATATGTATTTATCATCGGTTCTAAAAAATTCTAATTCACAAGCAGCTATTCCTCTCTTATACTCCGTTTTCTTAAAAGTTCACGTTCTTTTTTTATATAGATATATAAACTAATATAAAACCAATATATACAGTATCCGTAAATAAAGCTCCGACTAAATACGAATACTAATTCAATCCATTCTTTATGTGTCATATTAGGAAGTAACCAGCTAAAAGAAATTAAGTGCTTTATAGGATTGATGATTTCAAATGATGAAGTATACCAATCCGGAGAAATTAAAACACCTATATGATTAAACATCGCAAGAATATAATATACGCCTCCAATAAAAGGAATATAGACTATTGATAATTGTAATAAGTCAAAACTTTGATTACTTATAAATTGACAGTATGACTCCATATGGCTTAACGACTTATAAAAATCTTCAGATAATTTCATGAAGTATTCTTTTTTATCTAATTGCTTTATTATAACTTCTAAGATATAAGCTATAAGTAGTATCAAAAATAATATCCCTGGTATGCTACATACAAAAGGGATTAGCCAATAAAGAATAAACTCAACTTTTTTTAGCAATACTTTTACTATTTGAGGTAATATAGATTCAAAATCTAATATATTTACTCCATAATAAGTATATAAGTAATCAGCAAACAAACATAATAAAAAAAGTAAAACAAAAATCTTTGTAAATAAATCAAATCGCTTTCTAACTAAATTTATCAATGCCATAATACTCTCACTCATATATACCTCCTTTTATACATAAAATATCATACCATAATATACTATTATAATTTTACTTATAGTTAAAATCGTATAATTTATTGATTATACGTATAAAAAAGCCCCTGTATAACAGGGGCCTTCTTTATTCTCCAGCACTGACAAGTGATTTTGTATATGGGTGTACCGCTTCTTTAAGTCGTTTTGATTCGATAGTTTCTACGATTTGCCCATCTTTCATAACGATGATTCGGTCTGTTACGGCTTGTAAAAGTCCAATGTCATGGCTGACGAACACATAGCCGAAGGGTTGTTCCGAATGTAGTTTTTGTAATAAGTCTAGCGCCAACTTTTGGTTCACCGCATCAAGGGCTGATGTAGGTTCATCAAAGAGTACTAGTTTTGGATGCATCAACATAATCCTTGCCAGTACTAACCGTTGCAGCTGACCACCACTTACTTCATGAGGATATTTCTGAACAATAGTTTCAGGTAGATCTACATGTTTAATCCATTGGCGGATATCTTCCTTTGCAGCGGCTATATCCATAAGCCCATAGTTGATATACGGCTCTAAGAGAAATGCTTCTAATTTCATCCTCGATGGAATCACCGCCAAGGGATTTTGGAACATCATCTGCATAGAGCGATATATTTCTGTATGATTTTGAATGGAATGGATTTCCTCACCAAAGAGTCGCAAGATGCCAGATGTAGGTTTTTCTAGCATGGCAATCATCCTAAGCAGCGTACTTTTACCAGAACCACTACCACCAGCAATACCTACGCGTTCATTGGGAGCCACGGAAAAGGATACGTTATCAACGGCATGGACCGTATGATTGTGGTTCGTATATTGTTTACATATATTCTCGAGTTGAATCATACTACACCACTTTCATTACGGAATCTAACAAAATACGAGTATACTCATCTTTTGGATGGGCCATGACCTCTTCGGTGGATCCCACTTCAACGAGTTGCCCCTTATTCATAACACCGATGCTATTGGCAATGCGAGCCGCCGCCTTGATATTATGAGTTACAATAATCACCGTTGCTCCAAGAGCCTGCGTTACCTCTTTCATAAGGTCCAATACAGAGGCTTGCACGAGCATATCTAAGGCACTAGTCGGTTCGTCAGCAAATACGATGCTCGGCTTCAAGATGAGGCTTAAAGCTATTGCCAATCGCTGCTGCATGCCACCGCTCAATTGGAACGGATAGGACTGCAAGATACGCTCTCCGTCAGTTAAGTGAACAAGATTAAGCATATCTATAACGCGGCTTACATCATAGCTTTCACCATGAGCACGGAATAAATCTTTAAAGTGATTTTCTACGGTGCGATTTGGATTTAGATAGGCGCTGGGATTTTGAAAGATCATAGAAATCTTCGTGCCCCGCAATTGTCGCCAATCACCATCACTCAATGTAGAAACATCGGTTCCGTTTAGCAAAATTTGGCCGCTAATGGTAGCTTGTTTCAACATGCCAAAAGCGGCACGAACTAATGTAGATTTACCAGAGCCACTTTCACCAACGATGGCAAAGACCTCACCAGTGGGCACGGAGAAGGATACATTACGCACCGCCTCTTCCGCACCATATGAAATTGTAACCTTATCAAATACGATACAATCAGATTTATTCAATAGTAGAATCCTTTGTTAATAAGTAGTAATCAATTGGATGTACCGGTACATTTTTAACCTTATTAGTGGATACAACTGTTGCACTTGGATACAACAAATAGATATCTGCTACGTCATCAACTAAGATTTGTTGCGCTTGTTTTGTAATATTAGAGCGTTCGTTTTGATCAAATGTTACGGACAATTGGTCGATTAACGCATCTACTTGAGGGTTAGAGTAGCCACCAACGTTTGATTTCGCACCAGTTTTGTAGAATAAGCTGAGGAACCAATAAGGATCATTTGTAGACATGGTAATAACATTACGTTCTACCAAGTCAAAACCATCTGTACCTAGTGTATCCACTTCATCAGGGCTTTGTAATTTCTTAAGCGTTACATTGATACCCGCTTGTTTCAATTCTTGTTGAATTTCTTCGTACATACTAGTGTCTTTACCCCAAACAGCTAATGTTAGAGATAATTCTTTACCATCTTTAGCATACACACCATTTGCATTTTTAGCATAGCCAGCTTGTGTTAAGATTTGGTCCGCTTTAGCTACATCAGTTGTCGCTTTGTTAGCGATTGTATCGTAACCTAGGTTTGCAGAAGGTGGGAATGGTGCTGCACCTGGTGTGGAACCATTACCGATGATTTTCGCCATGGAATCATAGTTAATGATATGAGCTACTGCATTACGTACATCTTTATCATGTAATGGAGATGCTGCAGTTTGGTTCATTTTTAACATGAACACACGAACGCCAGAGATATCTTGGATATTGAAACCATCTTTAAACAAGCTACGGTTAGCAGAGTCCACCTTTTGGATGACGTCAACGTCTTTAGATTGCAATGCCATCGCACGTTTATTGTTGTCTTCGATGTCTTTTACTGTTACAGAATCAAGACCTGGTTTGCCGCCCCAGTAATCTGCAAAGGCTTCTAGTTCAATGGTTTCACCCTTTGTGAAAGATTTAATTTTATAAGGGCCTGTAAGAACTGGTTTTGTTGCCACGTCCTTAAGATCCGCTGTATCCATGATGACAAACGCAGGTTCTGTTAAGCTAGACAACAAGGAGCCATTAGGCTCTGTTGTTTTGATAATCAAGTTTTGACCATCTACGGTAATGGACTCGATTTTTACAGCTTTTGCGGAACGAGCACTTTGTTTCATAGTGTACTCGATGGACTCTTTTACCTTTTGTGGCGTCATAGGTGTACCGTTTTGGAATTTTACATTTTCACGGATATGAAATTTCCATGTAGTAGGGTCCACATTTTCCCAAGAATCCGCTAATTGTGGGGCAAATTTCATGTCGGGAGTAACAACAGCTAATGTTTCGCCAGCACCGATACGAGTCAATGTCCACGCATCCCATTCGTGTGTTGGGTCTAATGTTTCACCAAACCAATACAGACCAACATTCATGTGTTTTCCTTGCTTAGCCGTATCACTGCCACACCCCGTCAAGAGGGCCACCATGGACAACACGGCTAAACATACTAATAACCAACGTTTCATACTTTCTCCTTTAAAAATACATCGCCCACTAGGGCTTTCACCATAAAAAATCTATACAAAGCGCAGTTAACGAGATACATCGAGGGCATCGCGCAACGCATCGCCAATATAGTTGAATAAAACAACAGTAATAAAAATGGCAAGCCCTGGATAGATCAATAGCCACGGTGCCGTTTGTAGGAAATCTCGGGAACTTAATAAGATTGTGCCCCACTCTGGATCTGGCGGTTGTACACCAATACCGATAAGCGAGAAACTTGCCACCAAGATGATAGCGTCACCGAGATGTTGAATGATTACAATCAATAGGGATGGCAGTACATTTGGCAAAATGTATCGCCACAGGATGCGCAGATTTGATGCGCCCGACATGCGAGCGAAGGTAATGTACTCCGCGTGACGTTCAATCTGTACAAGACCACGTGTAATGCGCGCATATTCCGCCCATTTTGTAATACACAAGGAAATAATGACATTCGGAATGCTAGGTCCCATGATACCGATGAACGCGATGGCAATCACCATATTCGGAAACCCTAACACCAAATCAATCAAGCGAGATAGCCAGCGGTCAATACGAGGCGTAGAAAATCCTGCCAAGCCACCGATGACAATACCGATGGCCCCACTAATGCCAATGATGGTGAAAGCAATCCCTAAAGAGGCTTTACCGCCATAAAGGATGCGAGACCACACATCACGGCCCAGCTGATCAGTGCCTAATAAGTGCGTGCTACTAATATCTTGCAACCGGTCTGCCACATTCGTAGCCTCTGGATTAAATGGAGCTATGTATGGAGCACAGAGGAATACTAAAATCCATAAAGTTGCTAAGACTAACATAATGTATAAGGTGTACGGCTTTTGTCTATTCATAAGAGCCTCCTTGTATAGCGGCCCTTCGTTTAGGGTTTAGCCAATAACTCAATGCATCAATGATGATATTGATAATAATGAACACCAATGTAATCCAAATGATATAGCCCTGCATCAATACAAAGTCTCGCGCCATAATGCCTTGTACCATCATGTACCCAATACCCTTGATGGCGAATACTGTTTCAATAACAGCAGAGCCACCAAGCATAGCGCCCATCGTTACGCCCATCATAGGCAATAACATCAGTCCTACATGAGGGAATATATATCGAGTAAATACCATCCACTCTGGTAAGCCTAATGCACGCGCCCCTTGTACGAAGGGACGCCTGGATATCTCTAAAATAGCATTACGCAAGCGACGGATATATAGTCCACATAGCCATAGAGCTAATGTAACAGCTGGCAATATATAAGCAGAGAAACCATTTGTGTTCGTTACTGATACAATCTGTAATTTAACGCCAAATAAGTAGAGCAACAATAACCCCACCCAGAAGCTAGGAATCGCTAAGGCTAGAAACGTCAATAATCGTACACCATGATCCACCCATGAATCCTTGTACTTGGCGGACAGCATCCCTAGTGGAATGGTCACTACAATTCCCATGACAAGTGCTAGTGATACGAGGCCCAATGTATTAGGCAAGGCCCCCGATAACAATGTGATTACCGGCATTGAATACAGGATCGATTCCCCAAAATCACCCCGTACAATTTGTCCAAGCCAACGCACATACTGTTGCCACCACGGATCATTGAGACCTAATTGTTCTCTTAATTGAGCCACCAACACCGGATCAGGCGTGGCACCCACGAGATTAAATTTCATTGCCACCGGGTCGATAGGAGATAATTTTATCAATACAAATGTACCAATAGTAACTACCAATAAAATACCTACAATACTCGCCAAACGCTGTAGTATTAATCGATACAATCCATCACCTACCTCCTTTATCACTAAGAAACTATATACCTTTATTGTAGCAATAATATGCACATCCATGTATACCCATCCAGGTATATTATAACTATTCTCATTATGAAAGTTTCACATAACGAAAAAACAGCCCCTCATACGAGGAGCTGTTTATATAAAACCCTTACATTTCATGCGAGTACTGCACTGTAGATCGCATGCCATTCCATCAAGAATAGTTTGTATCAGGCTGTATTATTTCATATGTGATTTTGGTGCAACTGTATTAGCAATGATCGCTTTTGCCATATCGCGATTGACAGGACGTTCAAAGTACATCGCGTGGTTTTGACCATCTTTTGTCCAACCAGCGAAGTATACCATTTTTTCGCCACCTTTGAAAGTAACCTTTGTACCATTTACCTTTTCTGTAGCTGTAACGCGATAATCGTTATAATGACCACTGATATCACCTTTTGTAGTACCTACGCGATATACAATACGTTTGCCTGCTGCTTGATTGCGAGTAGAATCTTCACCAGCTTGGTAAACATACACAACTTGCAAAACATCTTTATTGATTGTGCTTACAGACTCAATATTATAACCTACAGGTAATACTTTAGGTAGATGAGGCATAATATTCATGTATTTAGCAGCTTCATCAATAGTGGCGAATTCATGAATTGGGCTTGGCATGCCAACCATAGACGCTGCCTGTTCTGCAACTACAGGTTTAGCTGGATCTGGTTTTACATCTAAAGTACCTTGCGCACCAGCAACGCCATAAGAACCTACGCACGCACAAGCCACAGCCAACAATACAAATTTTTTAATCATGGGTATAATCTCCTTTCCCGCAACATAAAAATTATTAAAAACACATTTATTTTGTATGTGATTTTTCCTCAACAATATTACGGATAATAGCCTTCGCCACATCTCGTGTAACGGGGCGATAAAAATCTAAAAAATGATTTTGTCCATCTTTCATCCACGATGCAAGATAAACCATTTTGTCACTGCCTTTGAAAGTAACCTTTGTACCATCTACACTTTCAGTTTCTATAACCTTATGAATTTTATGGTCACCACTGATATCACCAGTTAACTTAGATGAACGATATATAATATATGCACCTCCATCTTGATTATAACATGGATCCGCACCAGATTTGTAGACATACACAACTTGTAATATATCTTTTTCTAAAGTGATGACAGATTGAATATTAAAGCCTACAGGTAACAACTTTGGCATCTGTGGTGTAATATTCATATACTCCGCCGCTTCTTTAACTGTGGTGAACACATGTACAGGACTCGGCATAATAAAATTTGGTTCCCTAGGTTCAACTGAGATTCCACCAGTCATAGGCACAGAACGATCCCCAACAGATGGCTCGTGAGCACTAGTAATGCTATAGGAACCAATAGCTGCACATGCTAAAGAAGCCACTAGTAATGTCTTTATTTTTGTTGACATAACAACAATCTCCAAAAACAAGTTTTGTAAAATTATATTTATTAAAATATACTTAATATGTATATCCTAAATGATGTAGGATTTCAAGTAATAAATGCTACCTATATCATTTTAACAAGCTTAGTATTTAGCCTATTATTTCTTATGTACCATAAAGCCTGCCGCTTGTTGGTTCGCCATGATGGTTACATCAGAGATTTGCAAGCGTTTAGGTTGGTTCGTTACATATAGTACTACATCGGCTACGTCTTCTGGTTGGATTGCATCAATACCAGCGTAGACAGATTTAGCTCGTTCCGCATCACCGTGGAATCGTACTTCACTGAATGGAGTTTCTACGATGCCTGGTTGAATGGTAGTAACCTTAATATCTGTAGCTATGGTATCCATGCGGATGCCATCGCTTAATGTCTTAACAGCTGCCTTTGTAGCACAGTACACAGCGCCGCCTGGGTACGCATAAATCCCAGCAGTAGAGCCCATGTTCACAATATGACCACTATTTTGAGCCATCATGAACGTCAATACAGCCTTAGTCACATAAAGAAGGCCTAATACATTCGTATTAATCATTGTGACTGCATCTTCTACGGTACTATCTTGAAATGGATCGAGTCCCTGTGCCAGACCTGCATTATTTACAAGTACATCAATGCCACCAAAAGCTTCTATAGCTGGTTTTACCTTAGCATCTACATCTTCACGTTTGCTCACATCAAGTACAAGCGTATCCACACGAATGCCATATTGTTGCTCAAAATCTTCCTTAATCGCCGCCAAGCGGTCTGCACGACGACCAGCAATCAATACATTATCTCCATCTTGAGCGAAAGCACGAGCACACTCAAGGCCGATACCAGAAGTAGCACCTGTAACGAAAATTTTGCGGTTCATATGTATTCCTCCTTCTATTTAACAGTGATGACAGGGGCGGAAAAAAGACACGCTATCGCGCAAGCGGGACCCGAAGTCTTTTTTCCGCCCCTATCATCACAAGCTTTAAATACATAGGTCCTGAATTACATAATGAAACGCAAAGATTTTCATTGCTAAACAAAGAAAAGGAAGTAATTCAGGACCTCTATCAGATTGTGTCCTCTCTACGGTAAGGCCAAAGTCGGTTTTGGAAGCCCATCAGGACCTGTTTTAAATACGTTATCCTTATTTCCCGCAAAGATTTTTGTTACGGGGAAAGGGAAAGTTGTAATTCAGGGCCTCAATTATAATTTATGTTTAGTGGATCCTTCTTTTGGATTTGTATCGATTGTTTTACCAAGTTCGGTTTCATTTATATCTTGGATTTCATAGCCCCAGCGTTTTAGCATGGTTTGTTGTTCTTGTTTTAGGAAATCGAAGAATTGAATGCGATGTTGCTCGGGGCTTTCATAATATCCAATTAAAGCGGTCCGATATTCTACTTCGCAAGATTTCGTTATCGTAATTGGGCATAATCCATTCTGAATAAGGTTTCCATTCATCATGAGCAGAGCGGTTCGTTTATTGCCATCGCCAAAGAACTGGTTCCGAGCCATCTCGGCATATAATAGAAGCGATTGTTCCAACGGATTATCCTCTAGCTCTTGGCACCTAGCTATTAATTCGTTCCAACAGGAATTTAAATCCAAAGGATTAGGCGGTGTATAACTTGTACCACCTATAGCTACTGGTGCATTGCGAAATCCACCAAATCCTAGGCGGTTCTCACTTTCAGAAACTAACTTATTATATTCGATAGCCACTAACTTATTAATCTGAAATCGTTTTAACCGCAAATTCTCTATCAAGGCTTGCCAGCCACGATTAATATTATCTATTTGTCGAGTTTCACTCACACTGAGCCCCGCCACAGAAGTACCACACACAATCGTCTCAACCTGCGGATACGTCGCCGTGTTTCCCTCCATCTGTGCCATATCAAACACAAACTGAGCCCGCAACTTCTCAGCAATAAACAATGCCAAATCAAAACCTACATAACCATTACTATCAGCAGTCACAACATCACCTCCCTACGTCCATTCAACTATGATATGTATAACACCATTTTACCATATTTCTACTTATATTATTTCAACGAATATGTCTGAAAGTTAGAACATAAAAGATTGGGCCTATGGCTATATCGACTGTAGAAGAAAGAAAGGACCCCTTTCGAAAAACGACTTTGGCCCTGCGGAGGCCGCAGGCCGGAGTCAGACCCGGCCGGTGGAGTTTTTTGGAAGGGGTCCTTTCTACTACGGCAATTAAGCTAAGGGCCCAATCTTTTTATGTTCTATTTTAAATGCGCCAACATATCGTTGAGAACTTCCATGCAATCCCCAACAATCCCATAGTTCGCGTGTTGGAAGATTTCTGCATTTGGATCGTTGTTAATAGCCACAATTGTATCAGCACCGGAGATGCCACTCACGTGTTGGATTGCGCCAGAGATACCAAATGCCAAGTATAGTTTAGGGCTTACGGTTTTACCTGTTTGGCCTACTTGGTATGGCAATTCAATCCAGCCTTTTTCAACGAGTGGACGGGTAGCACCTACAACGCCGCCGATAGCATCGGCGAGTTCGTAGAGTTTATCAAAGTTTTCCTTTGAACCCATACCACGACCGCCAGCTACGATGATATCCGCTTCTTGGATATTATAACCAGACTTGCTGAATGGAATAAAATCTAGCCGTTTGGTGCGAATATCTTCGGACTTGAGGTCAAATTGTTCAAGTTGGATACGGCCCCAACTGTCCGCAATGCGCTCAGGTTTCTTAAATACATTAGGACGAACAGAGCCCATTTGTGGACGATGGTTTGGCGAAATAATTTCCGCCAAGATATTGCCACCTAAAGCAGGACGGGTCCATTCTACAAGGCCTTCTTCTGTATCTACCGTTAGGATAGTGCAATCTGCTACAACGCCATTTTGCATGCGACCAGACATGCGCGGTGCTAAGTCACGACCATTATTGGTAGCACCAATTAAAAGGATATTCGGTTTATGGTCTTCAAAGAAATCCGTCAATACCTTTGTATAGCCATCTGTTGTATAGTATTTCAAGAGGGGACTTTCAAAAACGTGAACAATATCGGCGCCATGAGCCACAAGTTCCTCCGCCTCAGCTTGTACGTTTTCACCGAGGAGCATGACTTGCACGAGCTGGCCCAGTTCCTTGGCGATGCGGCGGGCTTGACCGATAAGTTCATACGTAACTGGATGCACTACATCATCGATGGTATCAGCTACGACAAAAACGTCTCTGTATTCATCAAAATTTGTCATTATCGGTCACCTCCTTCGGAAACAGCATCAGCTTTAGCGGCCTCTGCCGCAAATGTATTTGGATCTACCGCCTTAGGTTCGCTAGGCACCACGCTTTCAACAGACGCAGCTCGCTGTACTGGGATCATTTACGTCAATGCCCTCATCGTCTTGCGCCTCTACAACCGGTGTGTCATTTGGCACCAAAAGGTGTGCGAACTTTTCAGGCTTGATGTGGTACGCCAATTCGAGCACCTTTTTGGCACCTTCGTCGACGGATGAAAGCATTTCTACCTTGCCACGAAGCGGTGGTTGGTATACCTTGCGTACCCGTGTTGGGGAACCGGTAAGGCCAATGCGGCTTTCATCAATATGAGGCATATCACGCAAGGTAATATGATTAATAGTATATCGTTTCGCGTAAATGGAGCTCCAAAGGCCAGGTTGACGTGGCTCGTTAAGTTCGGCTGTCGTCGTCACAAGCAATGGCAACGGAGCTTCAATCACTTCATAACCGTTCTCGTGCTCCCGCTTTACAATCGCCTTTTGAGAGGCTTGGTCTACAGAAAATTCACAAGCATAGGTAGCTTGCGCCATACCGAGTTCCTCTGCGATTTGAGGGCCCACCTGTGCTGTATCACCATCGATAGCTTGTTTACCGCAGAAAATGAGTTGGAATTGACGGTTCATGGTACGTTGAATATGACGAATAGCAGATGCAATCGTATAGCTTGTAGCCAATGTATCGGCGCCGCCAAAGGCACGATCTGTTACGAGCACCGCATCATCAGCGCCTAACGCCAAGCATTGACGCAATGCCTCTTCAGCTTGTGGAGGGCCCATGGTCACAACCGTAACGCGACTGCCTTCAATTTGGTCTTTCACAGTTAAAGCCGCCTCAAGCGCGTGCATGTCGTAAGGGTTTACAATACTAGGCAGACCTGTGCGGATGAGATTATTTGTTTCCGGATCTAGTTTAATTTCTGACGTATCCGGTACTTGTTTTATACAGACTAATAATTCCATGCACTCACCCCTGTCTAAACTCTACGCCCTTGGCGTTACGAGGATATTTCCAAGTTTTAACAACACTGTGTCCACATAATACGCGACATGTGCCACATTCGAGGCAGCCCGCAAAATCAAAGGCTAACTTGCCATCTTCTTGTAATGTATATAGTCCTGCGGGACAACCATTCACGAGCTTCATCGCCTCTTCGCGGCTTACGCTTTCACCATCAATAATGATGTGAGGACACGTTTCATCTACATAATATTTATTCGCGCCCAAACGCTCTTCTAATTTCATAGGGAACGCACCCCTTTCCATGCATCACGAATCAATCTGAATAGGCCTACATCCTTGTCGCGGCGTAACAATTTTTTCATCAATGGCACCGCACCGTCACCATTTACGGTGAATACATCACGCATAAGATTGTTTACAAATACAGGGTACTCATTAAAAATACGCGGATTAGAGGCCAAGAATTTCGGCATATTTTTATACAATTTCATATCGCGACGCAACCAAGATGCCTTGATTTGTTTTTCGTACAATTTAGTAACGCGGTCCATATTTTCGTCGCGTAACGCCACATTGACCGCCTCAGCCGCGCACATGCCGGACTCGATAGCCAGATCCATACCACGAATCGTGTACCCTAGATTCATACACATCCGCGCCGCATCACCAACGATGATGTAACCCTTGCCGCCCAATTTTGGCATCGCTTTATAACCGCCTTCAGGCACAAGATGCGCGCTATGTTCCTTTAATTGACCATTTTTCAAAAGCGGTGCAATTCTAGGATGACTGGTGAAAGCCTCCAACATTTCGTCAACTGATTTATCCGCCAAGCCGATGTCCTCAAGGCCTACTACCATGCCTACGGAAAGGCTGTCCTTGTTCGTATATATAAAGCCGCCGCCTAGTAGACCATCTGTCATATCGCCCAACGTGAGCCATGCCATGCCTTCATCACTAGATAACATAAGGCGATTCTCGAGGTCCTCTTTTTTGAATTTATATACCTCTTTCACACCCACAGCCATCGTCTTAGGATCGGTCGGGCCAGTTAAACCAGCCTCTTCTAAAAGCACTGTGTTAGCACCTTCAGCGATGATAACGAGTTTTGCATACACCTCATCATCGTGACAACGTACACCTACAACGCGACGTTTTTTACCTTCCCCTTCGGTGATGAGTTCCGTTACCTGTACATTAGAAACGAGCAAAGCCCCTTTCTTCTCAGCCTCTTCGGCCAGCCATTTATCGAATTTAGCACGCAACACAACATAGGATTCTTCATTTTCTTTCACATCTTGGTAACTATATTCAATGGTCGTCATCTCATTGCCAGCGCCGATGGAAATGCGTTCCTTTGTCACCTTTCTTTCAAGAGGCGCACGATCTCTAAAATCCGGTACCAATTTCTCTAGAGAATGCGTATAAATACGACCACCCATCATATTCTTAGCACCTGGCGCCATCCCGCGCTCAATGACCAACACCTTCACACGCTGCTCCGCCAAACGTAACGCCGCTGCAGCACCCGCCGGCCCTGCCCCCACGACGATAACGTCAAATCTCTCATTTCGATCTATTGCCATATACTCAGCTCCTTTTTATGAAAGCCTAACTTACATAAGTCTATATATTATATATTCACGATACAGATTGAAAATACCTTTTTAACATAGCACATGTACATGAAAATTTTATAAGAAAATAAAAAAGGGGCCTTTCCCCTCTCACACCTAAAGTTTTTGGAGAGGCAATGGGGACTGCCAAAAGCTGACTTTGGCCCTGCGTAGCCCGAAGGGCGAAGTCAGACCCGGCCGGTGGAAGATTTTGGCAGTTCACATTGCCAACCCATAAAAATTAGCGTATGATAAATGTAAGTAATAATCTCTATACGGAGCAAGACGCGTATATAATACGACCGCATAATGCAAGACCACGGTCAAAGTAAGGCACTCAACATTTTGGTATTTACCTCAAGGAGGCCATATGGATCCGCAAAGAATTCTGAAAGCATTATCCAATCCACATCGGTTAGATATTATATTGTGGCTAAAGCACCCAGAGCAAGAATTCGGTGTTCAAGTACACTCTAAAACTCTCATCGATTTTCCAAACAGCGTTAGCGTTAAGAGTATTCAAAAACGCTGTGGTGTATCACAATCGTCTGTATCTACATTTATGACTATGTTAGAGCGTGCATGCCTTGTGGAATCGCGAAAAATTGACCAATACACCTATTATAGGCGCAATGAAACAGTTATCCGCGAGTTTGGCGAATGGTACAACAAAGAAGTATACATCCAAGCCGATAATATCGACAAATTGTTGGAAACAGTAACCTTAGACGACACATCCTATCCATCAACAGAGGATAGTTCTATGCTAAATCAACAACAAAGCATAGGCATATCTACTAAGGGACTAGACTATGAAAAAGATAATACCTAAACACAACTCCCTATCATTGCTTTATAGGGAACAATAAAGGAGCTATACTGCTAGAGGGTATCCTCAGCAATATAGCTCCTTTTACATTTATTTTTCTGCTCCATCGATTCTCTCCCTTACGCGACGAAAAACATCGGTGCCAGAGAATCTAACTTTACTTTCTTTTGCTGCAGAATCAGCCTCGTCTAATGCATACTCAATAGAGTCTGTTAATGCAGCATATAGTTCTATATCCATTTTATTTATCGTTGTGCTTCGTATGCTCTAAATAGTTTAGATAGCAATACAGGCGCTAGTTTTAAAAGATCTGGGTTTTCGCAGAAGGATATGCGAAGTTGTGTCTTACCAGGATTGTGTTCCCTATCGGCACCACTGTAGAATCCGTTTAGTGGAGCCATAAGCAATGTATAGTCATTGCCATCATCCAAGGTCACACGGCCGTGTTCAGCACACCAAGCAGCAAATTCTACGCCGTCAAAGCCAGGTTTTGCTACATTGCGTACATCGATAACGAAATAGATGGACGCTTCTGGATTAGAGATAATGAAATCTGGTTCTACCTCTTTAAATCCCTTGTGAAGTTCAAAGATCATTTCGCGATAGTAATCACGTTGTTGCTCATACCAGTTATGAAGATCAGCGTGGCTTTCATGAGCCAAGGCACCAAAAATATATTGACCAAGCGTATTAGCACTGAGATTCGCCGTATATTCAGCAACAGATTTTTCATAGCACAACGCATTGTCTGTAATGATGGCGCCAATGCGAAGGCCACAAGCATTCCAAACCTTAGAGGCCGTTTCAAGACTGATACGACGACCTTCGATACCTGGTACATCCTTATTCGTCAATGTCCAAATACTAGATGTTTCCTTGCCTTTTTCGTAGGCCAATTCACGATAGGCTTCGTCGGAAATAATCCATAAATTATATTTTACGCACAAAGATGCATATTCAATCAAAGTTTCCTTGCTGAATAGTTGACCAGTTGGATTGTCGTAAGGAATAATCAACAATGCCCCTGGTTTTGTTTCTATAATACGTTTTTCCACGGTTTCAATGGATGGCAATTCAAATTCACCATTCTCATTCAGGCGTCGTTCTACGGTTACCGTTTTACGACCAATGCGATGACCTACCGCATCGTAGTTCGTGTAGGACGGATTGAACATCAATAGAGGACGTTCCTCTTCACCTGCACCGCCACAAACGCCAAGCATGATGATTTCCATCGCCATGGACGCACCATCTGTAACGAGTACATTAAGGCCTGTTGTATCGAAACCTTGGCTACGCAAAATATGCAAGAATGCTTCACGACATTCATCGGTACCCGTTGTTGGTACATAGGGTACGATGCCTGTACTGAAAGGACTATTTGGTCCGCCTAGAGTAAATAGTCGGCGCTGCATGGCGGGATGCATAGGACGCATAACATTACCAATAGAACCGTTAACTAAAATAGGTGGGTTCTTTCGCTCTAAAAATTTAATTTGCCCCATGCGGATCCCCGACGGCTTGCGAGCCATCATATACGGGGATAAAACCGGTAGTTCCATACAGAATCCAACTCCTCTAAATAAACGCCTTACACAAAAATAAGGCTGTAATACGCATACATTGATATATATAGATACATTCTATTATAGTGCTTTTACAAGAGAAAATCTATAGTTTTATCATTATAGCTTACAGCCTTATCAGTTTTTTTACTTATGCGATGAATTAGATGGTAACTTCAACACCTAAGCGGAAGTTGCGACCTTGGCCTGGCCACCAATCACCTGCATTACCCCAACGTACGTTAGATTGTTCTGCGTAGTATGTATCAAATAGGTTATTAACGCGACCAAATACAGTCACATTTTCACGCACGCGATAGTTAGCACTAATATCAGTAATCCAATACGTTGTACGAGGGAAGATATTAGCCGCAGGACCTGGACGGTCGATGACACCGCGAATATCCAAATGAGCATCCCATTTAGCATCATTGTAATCGAGACCTGCATTAACTGCATGTTTAGGCACATACCCATCGCGATTAGCTTTGCGAGTTGGTGTAGCATCAATATGAGTATATGTATAACCGAGGCGGGCAGATAAATGTTTCGTTAACTGTTTACGTACATCTGCATTGATACCATGCGCTTTTTCTGTATCAAAGTTTTGATATTGAACTGTACCCGTCGCAGGATTTGTTGCCCAACCAATTTTATCTTTTGTACTGCGACTAAAGAAGCTGAGATTGCTATTCCAAGTTTTACCGAATTTATGATGAACACCTACGCTCCATTCATGACCTGTTTCAGGTTTCAAATTGCGATTTCCATATGTGCCATCAAAGAGTTGGTAAGGTGTAGGGGCCAAGAAATATTCTTTATACGCTGCATATACATTCGTTTTAGCATTCACATCGTAGCCAACGCTAATGGATGGCGATGTATGTGTACCAAATGCAGAATGGTGGTCAACACGAACACCTGGTGTTACCGTCCATTTTGGAGCCACTTTCCACTCATCTTGAAGGAAATAAGACGTATTCGTAAGCTTGATACCACCCATGTTAACAACCTTATCTTGGCGCCAATCAAAACCGCCAACTACGGTATGATCTTTCGCTTTATACGTCACTTGATCGCCAAACGCACGAGTCTTAATATCTGTTAAATAACCATCATATTTAGTTTTATAATGATTATCTAATACGTACAATTGATGGCTCCAACGTTTGTTGATGTTATTATTCCAAACTGCACGGAAGGAATCACTTGCTTCTGTACCGTAACGAATGTGATTAAGGGCACCCATATGGTCAGAGTACATCGCCTCACCGCGATATGTATCATAGAATACCTTCACATCATTTTTGTCATTGATTTTATTGCCTACCATGAAGGATGCAGTATGGCTGTTGCCATGTTGCGGAATGCGCACGCCATGACCATCTTTATAGGACCCGATGATATCTTTTTGGTACCCTACACGCCAGTACCAATCCTTTTTACTACCTTCATTCAAGAGAGCGTATTGTTCTAAATCATTGCTGCCGCCCATCATGCGAAGCTTAGTTTGTACACCTTGCTCAGGTTTTGCAGTGATTACGTTAACTACACCACCGATGGCACCGGAACCATACAATGTAGAACCTGCACCACGTTGTACTTCAATGCGATCGATGCTAGACATATCTTTCAAAATAGTCATCGGCGGATTCACACCAGCCGCGCCCATATTGATGCCGTCTACCAAATACAATACTTGGTCAGACCCATTGATGCGGAATGCATTAGAGTTCGTGTAACCTACGCCACCACCGTACGTATTGATATCTACACCTGGTACAATACGCATCGCTTCATTCATGTTAGTTGCGTGACGTTCGCGGATATCATCGCCTGTTACTACGCCTACACTAGCTGGCACTTCTGAAAGCTGTTGTTCACTACGAGTTGCCGTAACAACAATGGTATGAGAATCTTGTGCATCAGCAGCTAATACGCTAGGTGCACTAATTGTGCTACCAAATACAAGAGCTAATCCCACATATAGAGATAAACGTTGTTTCTTTGATACTTTCATAAAAACCCTCCACACACATCAAACTATAAATTACATACTATAAATATTTTGTGCCATAGAAACCATTGCACGAGTCATAAATTGAGAATAACTCATGACCTGCGAGGAATCTACAAGGTACACACGACGATTGGCGATGGCCTTAACGCCCTGCAAAGCAGGATCAGAGTAAAGCTGCTCTGCCGTTGCTGGCGTAGTGCCATCTGATGTATAGGCCACAGAAGGAATAAAAATGATATCAGGGTTAGATTTTATTAAATCCTCTCTCGCGTCCCATTATCAAAAGGGCCTAAGCCTATTTGAGCGGCTGCATTGGTTACCTTCAAATAGTTACACATATCATCAAAGGTTGAACCCTTGCCGCCTGTTAAACCAAATTGGGAATAAAACGCCACCAAAGGACGTTCTCCACTATGCTTATTGGCCAATTCTTCTACAGTTTTCAAATCTGCATCCATGCTAGCAATCATCTTTTCATCAGAGGCGTGTAGAAGACCGGCAATTTCATGAATAGTTGCTTTTGCTTCTTGTACCGTAGTCGGAGTTTTATATACATAAACGGGAATCTGCATATTGCGCATTTCCCCAATTGCATCTGGAGATATCCAGTTTGGAACTAATACTAAATCAGGTTGTACAGAGAGCATGGACTCAGCAGTTGCTTTCACATGTTTCTCTACCTTAGCCGACGCGTCGGGCACATTATTAGGTACCGTACCAACAGCGGCTACGCGGCTTGGATCAACCAAGGATAGGACTATATCCTCTGTGCTAGCAGCAATAGGAACGATGCGCTTAGGTTCAGTCGGCACCGTAACAACAGTGCCTGTGCCATCCGTCACCTGATGTGTAGCGCCCGTAGTTTCCAGCTGTTTAGGACCACAGCCGACCACCAAAAGTACCATCATTACTATGGTACATATAATAGATATTCTTTGCTTCATACTAACGACCTTCTATAACCCCTTCCATGGAAATAAATAATGATTGCAAATTCCTCTAGCATCTTTGGAGATGCATCCCAGTAGCCACGTTGAGCGGCTTCTAACAAAATTTCCGCAATGCGCTGCAAGGCCCAAGGGTTTACATCGCGCATCCAGTCTTGCACTGTTGTATCTAAGGCATACTTGTTAGCATAACCTTCATAGACCCAATCGGGCACTATATCGCTCGTCGCATCCCAGCCAAAGCTATGGGATACTACATTAGACATATCCGATGCCCCTTTGTATCCATGTTTCATCATGGCTTGAATGAATTTTGGGTTCTGTGTTTCCCCTTGCACAACGCGACGCAACTCATCCGACAAGGACCGCATCACAACGCGGCTACGGTCGGTGCTATCCCCCACATAGGCGCGAGGCGCACTGCCCTTTGCAGTCCGCACCGCTGCAATGAGACCACCATGATAGCTATAATAATCATCTGCACTTAAAATATGAGTTTCCCGATTATCTTCATTCTTAATGGTCACATCCATGGTCGTTAATCGACGTTGGAATAGCCTCATATCCTGAGGAATATCCTTGTGTAGGTATGTGAAAGCTACTCCACTTGCTATAAACTTGCGCAATATCTTCTACGGATTGCCAATTTTTACCTTCTATCAAGGCGCCTACACCGGTGCCATAGGCCTGTGGCGGGTCACCGAAGATACGGAGTCGCGCCTTTTTAGTAGCCAACAAAGGATCCTCACCTTGCTCCACGAGCCAGTCTACATCGTCGTGAATATGCTTTTTCACATAGTTATCTTCCAATGGTTCATCTAAGTCTGCCACCAGTTCAACAGCCTTGTCAGCCAACTAATGGCAGTAGGCATCATATCTCGAATGAGGCCACTGATGCGGCCCATCACATCGATGCGAGGTCGCTGTAATTCCTCTAAAGGAATCACCTCTAGGCCTGAAATGCGACCATTGGACTGCCATTTAGGGCGAACGCCCAATATGTAGAGAAATTCCCCTAAACACTGACCGTGACTTCTAGAGTTGCTACTAGCCCAGAGAATGATGCCTACCGTTTCAGGGTACCGTTGTTCGTTTAAGATATAGTCAGCAATGACTTGGTCTGCCAAGTCTATCCCTAGCTGATAAGCAATCTTTGTGGGTAGTGCCCGTTCATCGAGGCCATAGAAGTTACGCCCCGTAGGCAATACATCAACTTGACCGCTGGAAGGAGCCCCACCAGGGCCGGGTTCAACATATTTTCCCTGCAAGCCCTGCGAAATGGATGTAACCTCATTCTTTGTTTGCCCTAATTTAGGTATATACTCGCGCACAATGACTGCGGCCAAAGGCGCTAGCCGTTCTGGTACTGTATAATCTGGTGTATTCACCACATACCTTACAAACGCACGCAGTTCATTCCAAATTTGATCAATGATATGACTATAACGAATCCCCTCGTCATTTACGTCCCCTGCATGTTGCTCTATATAGGACCAATCATAACCTAATTCTTCGGCTAAGACTTCAAGACCCGATGCAATATCCCCTTGTGGCGTCCGTACAATGGCGGTAATAAATTCCTCTAGCTCTACACCTTCAGGTCCTTGCCCTAAAATGTGCAAGCCATTTCTCATCTGCATATGCTTTAGGTCGCTTAACTTTTCATGGACAGCTGTAATAAGATCGTCCATCCCCATTGCAGCGCCTTGTTCTTCATCGATGAGATGACACGCCATGGCTTTCTCTCGAATCACGTTCTCTATATCCGATACACTCTCAGGATGCTCTTGCTCAAAATGACTATGCTCATCGAGTAAGGCTTCTAGTTCTTCAAACTCATCATAGAGACCAGCTGTCGTCATCGGTGGCGACAGGTGCCCTACTAAGCAAGCGGAGCTACGCCGCTTAGCCTGTATCCCCTCACCTATGATAGTCGTCCAGTACGGGTAAATATTAGGTAACGAGGATATACCAATTTCAGGATAGCAACTAGCACTGAGGCCTGCTCCCTTGCCTGGGAGCCATTCTAAGGAGCCATGAGTACCTACATGAATGACTGCATCCGCTTCGAAGACGTTCCGAACCCAATAGTAGAAGGCCAAGTACTGATGCGGTGGTGGCAAACAGGGATCGTGGTAAATGGCAGATACATTCTCCCCAAAACCACGAGGTGGCTGCACCGTAATCCATAGATTCCCATTGGCAAATCCAGGGATAATAACCTCATCATCGTAGACGAATACATCTCCAGGCGCCGCGCCCCAAGACTCGATCATAGACTTTTGCGTATCTTCTGGCAGCGTTTCAAAATATGCTTTATAATCAGCACTACTCAAACGCCCTTCTGCAGAAGCTAAGAGCTCATCAGTGAGCATAGACCTGTCATTCGTCATATGAGATGTGACTATATCCATCAACTCTGCACTCGTTTCTGGCACAGTATCTACGGTATAGCCCTCATCTTGCATACGCTGTAATAGTCGTCGTACCGATTCAGGCGTATCAAGTCCTGCAGCGGACCCAATATTGGAATTTTTAGGCGGATAGTTATGCAAGATAATAGCTACCTTTCGCTCCGATACTGGAATATGTCGTAATTTAGACCATTTAATGGCCCGCTCTACAATAGCAGCAATGCGTTCTTTTACAGGTAGATACACATAGTGACCACGCTCATCATAGGTTTGACACGCCACAACGCCCCCTTGAATGACGCCATCGAGCTCAGGTTGTGATATAGATAAATTCACGTCCAAAGGCGTCACGCCTTGCGGGTCTGCAGCCCAGGTTTTCTCATCCATGTATATGGTATACCCTTGAATGATAGGTACGTCCTGTAATTTTAACTCCTCCAAGGTTTGAGCCCCTAAGGACTGGAAGGAGAATTTACAAGTATTGATGAGCACGTCAAAGGGGAATACATCCTTACCAAAAAGGTAATTCATGGACAGTTTCATATTCGGAATGCCTACGCGAGGATTGAGCCATATTGCCCATAAAAGATAATTGGGTTGTACTATGTTTATAAATCTCTTCAAACAAGGCCTGTTGATAATAAATATCCCCCATAATCCATTCGTCACGGTAGAAATACACCGCTATAGATGGCCAATCCCGATTGCCTTCGGCATCCATAAACTCATCATAGGTTTCGTAGATGTTTCCATCGCGGCCCATGATGGCTTGCCACGGAATGTGATCAGGTTCCTCCCATTCAGAGATCGGTTTTGTACTGAAAGCACCGTTAATAAGGCGCACATAGTTCATGACGCCACTGGTGCGGCGATAGCTTTCAAGAAATCTCCGTTGATTTTCGTCTATATTGCGATAGAGAATATCTGTTTTCTTAGGCTCTACCACATCAATCCAATACTTAGGATGATGTGCGCATACAGCCAACGCTCTAGACGCTCTAAAAATGGCGAATCTAAGCCAACCCCCATATTCGTTACGAGAACGACATCTGCAGCGCGTCGCAGGCGGCTTTCAAAATCCTCATCCCAAAGGGGCTGTTTTTTCATATTACAGATGTCCACCTCACCCTGTATCAATTCAGGATAGGTGGCAACAGCCTGTTTCTATATATTGGATTTGTTTTCCTAAATTAGAAATATACATGAGTCGACTCATGATCTACCTCCGCGATACTCGTAAAATACCATCCGCCGTAATAGTATCCATGGCGTAATAACTGCCATTCATTAATTGACATAATTCCTTAGCAAGGCCTAGCTTGATAAAGCCCGTTTCCGTATCGATAACGATACAATCTACAGGCAAAGTCCCAAGGATACGAGCCCATTGCTTAGACTCCGCTACAGGGTCCTCTAAGTCACCCCGACGTAGCTCGACCATCGGTGATACATATAATCTGAATTCGTTCCGCCCGATGGGCACGCAACAATCTATCGCACATGGTGTAGGCCATTCGTAAACCATGAGCTAATGGCGTTTTACCGCCTGTAGGCATAGAGGCTAATAGTCGCTCTGCGCGCTCTACGCTACGCGTGAACGGCAATAACACCTCTGCCGATTCCTTGCGAAAAGCAATGAGTCCTACTGAATCACGATGGATATAGGAATCACGCAAGAGGCTCAAAATGGCGGATTTCGTGGCCTCCATACGATGACGCGCCGCCGTGCCGCCATAGAACCGCTCGCATCCACCACAAAGAGCTGGTATGCGCCAATACGTTTTTCTCGAGCTTTACGGCGATAGTCCTGTGGTTTTATCACTATAGATAATCCCTTAGCTTCTTGTTGTTCTAATGGCAGAGACTGCGTAGATTGTGTTTCTTGTTCCACCTTAACAGCCGCTCGCAACCGTTGGTAGGGTGCTGCCGCTCGCAATGTATCGACTAAGGCCAAGTCCTCAAGAGCATGTTCATCTTGATAGGCTCGAATCATGCGACCTCGAGTATCCTTTGTCTTAGTCATGAGGCGACGACCTGAGCCCTTGCGATACTGGCGGTCTACTGTCTTATAAGACTGTAATTTCCAATGAAACATCTGGTTAGCTATACGGGCAACAGTATCAGGCAAAGGATACAGAAGATAGGCCGTTAGATACATCAGCATCAGTGCTTCTTGAATCAGATCTATCAGGTTCCTTAGGGTTAGCGTCATTAGTATCGCTAGTTTCTTCTTGATTAGCGTTGCCGAATACATCTTGATTAGACGCTCCATCTTCGGTGCTACTTATATCATTATTGGAACTATCTGATTCATTGGGATTGGATTCATCACCATTAGAATCTTCTCCACCCGAATTACTCGAGTTATCTACATCAGAGTCCTCTGCTATTTCAGTATTTTTCTGCAACTGATTTTGGTCGTTTGTACTGCTTCCATTATCCCCTTGTGATGATTGAGATTCTGATGCTTCATCTCGCTTCATACGATGGGGCAAAACATATAAAGCGGCTCGGTCTGCATGGATGGGCTTGCAGTACGAACTGCCATCAAGAACTGCAAGAGATTTCATAACTTGTAACAATACGTATTCTGCACCATGCCCTACAGTGCGTGCTTGTAGTGCATAGGATATGGCTAGTGAAAGCATAGCATCCGAAACAGCAATATTCTGAACTCGTTTAGTAGCTATGAGAGATAACATATCTTCAGCTGAAATAACATCTATTGAGCTAGTTTCCTTCTCAGATAGAGCATCGTCCAAGTCTGATTGATTATCCCCCTGCTATAGATGCATCACCACATAGAATTTCTTCTCGATTTTGTTGCAACACAGCTATACGAGATTCTAGTGTAGGTGCAGCCATAGATACATGCACATCAACGAGTTCCCACTCCGCATCATTTAGTGTTCTATCTTCATGATTGATAGTCATGATGAGCAGTATTTGACGTCGCTTCGCCTCTACTAATAAGGCATGACGAACCTCAGGCGCTAGAACGTGACCATCATCGACAACCCAACATCGAGTACTAGTGTCATCTAAAAGACCTGCGGACATAATCATCTTGCCCTGCTCTAGGGATGCTTCAAAATCGATAGTCTCTTGTAATTGTGAATTTTCTACATAAATGGGTATCAAACGATAGGGAATATGCCACGCTTCGAGGCACTGGCGAAGGATATAACTTTTACCCACACCAGTACCACCAGAAATAACGAGAGTATGAATCTGATTGTTTACAAGGCCTATTTTGAGGGCCTCTTGTACAGATGTTTCCATAGCTAGCCCTCAAGCACAGCCGTTACCACTGTATCAATGCGGTCTTCATCGTGACCTTGCTCCTCAAATGGCAAACGACGTAAACGATGCTTCAATGCTAATCGTGCTGCTATCTTAAGGTCGTCCACTATGATTTGATGGCGACCGTGAAAGGCTGCGTGTGCACGAGCGGTGTGCATCATCGTAATATCTGGACGATGACCATCAACGCCAACACCAATACTAATGCTTGCAATTTTCAACAATACCTCATCGGTGGGAATGATACTTGGCAATAATTCACGTGCTTGTAATAAGCGTTCGTGTAATGCTCGTTCCGATTCCTCATAAGACGCTACAAAGCTTACCGGGATTGTCGCCAAAGGCAAGACGGCGCTTGATAACCTCCATCCGTTGTGCTGGATCATGCTCACCATAGACCATGACGGATAAACCGAAACGATCTAGCAGCTGAGGTCTAAGGTCACCCTCTTCGGGATTCATTGTTCCTACGAGGATAAAGCGAGATGGATGAGAGTGGCTCACCCCTTCACGCTCTACCGTATTGACACCCATAGCTGCTACATCAAGTAAAATATCTACAATATGGTCATCTAATAGATTAACCTCATCTACATAGAGAATATTTTGATGTGCTGCGTGCAAAATGCCTGGCTCAAAATCTTTCACACCGTCCTGTAGTGCTTTTTCTAAATTGATAGACCCTACAACACGGTCCTCTGTAGCATTAATAGGAAGTTCCACAACGGTCATGGCCGTAGCCCCTGTCTCCATAGGAGGGTAATAGGTTCGCCAAAGCACGGACAGCCGTAGATTTGGCAGTGCCCTTTTCCCCCTCGATTAATACACCACCGACAGATGGATTTATGGCATTAAGTAACAGGGCCAACTTCATTTCATCTTGACCAACAATAGCAGTAAATGGATATAACATAAGTCTGACCTCATTCGGAATCGCAATACAAAGATGTAGCCCAAAAATAAAATTAGTAATATAAAAAATAACTAACTATCTAACCCAAGATACTTATTGCAGGTCTGGATCGATAGACATGTCAGTACTTGCATTAGTCTGTTTATACGCTTTGATATCCGTAGTCCCTTTTGGAAATACAAAGATACGTTGTTGTTTAAAGTATGGATCATCGTAGACCGCTGCCGATAGATGGAATGCGTTTCGTAGATTCTCTGCAGTCAGCACCTCTCGAGGCGTTCCTACATCTACGATGCAACCATCGCTTACTAAGACGAGCTTAGTACAATATTTGGCAGCCAATTCTAAATCATGGACGACGATTAGAATCGTTTTGCCTTCGTCACATAATCTACGACCTTCGTGAAAGATATCATCAGCGTACACCAAATCAAGAGCAGCCGTCGGTTCATCTAGTAATAGCACCTCTGTTTGTTGTGCCAGTGCCTTGGCTAAGAAATACCCGCTGTCGCTCACCACCGCTAAGGTTTTGTACGGAGCGATGTCTCAAGTGATATACGCCCACCTCTTTCATAGCCTTTTCTACGATAGCTTTATCTGCGGGGCCCTCTTGTTGCCACCATTTCAAATAAGGGTAACGCGCTGTCATCACAATATCAATGGCTTCATAATCAAAGGAAACATTTACAGATTGCTGCATATAAGCCACATGATGAGCGATATCCTTATCGCTCATGGAGGCAATGCTTTTACCATCCCATAAAACCTGACCACCAGATGCAGGATAGAGTCCACGCAAGGTTTTTAACAACGTCGTTTTACCAGAACCATTAGGTCCAATAATGCCGACAAATTCACCGCTATCAATAGAGAAGGACGCATCCTTTAGAATGTGGTTTTCCCCTAATGTAACGGATAGTGATTGAACATCTAGTTTCATTAGGCCCCTCCTTTATTGCGCAAGCGGTGAAGCAAATATAAAAAGTATGGTGCCCCTAAGAGAGCCGTCATGATACCAACCCGAATTTCTATAGGTTGTGCTATAACTCGGCCCAATGTATCACAGAATACGAGGAATAATGCACCCTCCAACACCGGCCATCGGCAGTAATATGCGATGATCCGGTCCTACTAAGAGGCGGACAATGTGAGGAACCACAAGGCCTACAAAGCCAATAGAACCACTGACACATACAGCAGTAGCTGTAACAACGGATGCAAGGAATAAGAATAGCATACGGTACACCATAACAGGTAAGCCCAATGCACGTGCCTCTGTGTCACCGAGAACGAGTACATTAAGATGACGACCGAGCATCATCAAAATAACGCTGCCTGTCACGATAGGCCCTACAGCTAGTGCCACATGGTCCCAGCGACGGAAATCAAGACCGCCTACCATCCAGAATAGGAATTCACGCAACCGATATTCATTAATCATCGTCAAAATACCCGATGTAAAAGCACCAAGTAACATGCTCACAGCTACACCTGCTAGCAATAAGGTTGTCGTGTCTAACTTGTTATTGCGCAAGGTCAAAAGAATAGTAATCCCAACGGATACAAAGGCCCCTACGAAAGCAAAGGCAAAGGCAGGCATATAAAACATGCCGAGAGATGTTACGCCAAGTGCAATGGCGATAACGGCACCTAGGGATGCCCCTGCGGATACGCCCATAATGCCAGGATCCGCTAATGGGTTGGAGAAAACGCCTTGCATAACCGCACCAGCGAGGGCCAAGGCACCACCTACAAGGAGACCAATGATGAGACGTGGCATACGGATAAACCACAATACCGCCTCCTGTTCAGCTGTAATCGGAGCTGTAAAATGAACCGGTATCCCCATACCATTTAAAATACTTTGTATGCCACCACCGATAGGAATCATAATCGTTCCTACATGTAGCGCCAATAGGCTTACAATACATAGCAATCCCCCAATTATGGCAATTGCCATGATTTTTTGTTTCTGTTTAGTCATGAGAATTCCTTTCTAACTGAGGATACACAGTATGCATAATGGCTAGCATCGCTTCGCCAATATGCTGATTCATAGTATATAAGTACGCAGCCGGCAAAGGCTTAACGCGATGTTCTTTTATAGCTGGCAGATTTTGAAAGGCCGGATTATCAAGATACCGACTAGCTAAATTTTTATCCATGCCTTTATAGGATGGAATAAAAATATAATCTGGGTCCATAGCCAATACACGCTCATCTCCAAAAGGAGTCCGTGGCGGTAAACCGAGAAGATCAGGTGCATTGTAGATGCTCATATACTTGCACATATCATCAAACAGACTGCCTGTTCCGGTGTACCCATCCATGGATGATACGAAGAGTACGCTTTTGCGTTGATTCAATGGAATAGATGTACCAAGCCGTTTCATCTGTTTCTAGTTCACGACGGATTTTCTGCTCGTAAAATTGCCCCTTTTCATCTTCCCCTACAATATGAGCTATGTCCGTCACATTCTTAATGACAGATTCTACCGTAGTACCGGTTGGCACTACAACAGTAGGTATACCCATGTGGCGTAAACCTGCAATAACGTCTGCGCTCGTATAATCAGGTGCTATGACAAGATCTGGCTCCAAGGCAATGATTTTTTCTAATGGATAAGAACTCATAGCAGGTTTAACCAGCTTAGCACGCTTCGCCTCTAAAGAATACTCTTCATAGGTAGATAATGTATTAATACCTACCAAGCGGTCTGGTTCTACAAGGCCTAATAAAATCGTATCCGACGCAGAGGATAATGCTAAAATACGTTTCGGATGATCAGGTACTGGTACACGCGTGCCCCATCATAACTTTCAACATAACGGGTATATGGCAAGGTCCGCGTTTCATCTTGCGGACCACATCCGGTTACACCTACAAAAAGGAGTACCATCAAACATATAAGATACACAATGCTCTTGTTCATGATGATACTCCTTGTATAGTTCTAATACAGACTTATAGTAATCTAGAATTTTTGAGTGTAGCTAAGCTGATAGTTGAATGGCTCATCCCAGTATTCATAATCCCCATTAGTGATAACGTTATGACGGTCTAACAAGTTACGAGCATCGAGACGAAGTGTTGCATCCTTGTTGAAATGATAGCCCACATAAGCGTTCCAAAGGGCAATATTAGGGTTTAAGCCACCATCTCGATTGCGCAACCGTTTTGTAACAAAGCTAAAGGATGTGCCTGCTTCCCACGTTGGGCTTTCATAGCGAATGCCTGTAGTGAATTGCAATTTAGGGGCTGCTTGTTTCCAATAATTTTCATTCAATTCCTTTTGTCTTGGATTAGAGTAAGACCCACTCACGTTCCATTTGAGGCGGTCGGATAAACGTCTACCATATTCGGCTTCGATGCCCACGTTGCGGAATTTCCCGCCATTTACTCGCACCAAAGGTCGACCATTTGCATCCGGTTGCCATTGGAAGAAGTTTTTGAAATCCATATAGAACACATCAACCTTCCAATCATCCTTTTTGTTGATGCGCTTGTATCCGATTTCATAGTTCCACCCCTTCTTCTGGTTTGAGGTTTTTACTGCTTACCGCTGTATACCGACGGCTAACGCTACGGAATGTATCGCTCAAACTAGGCATTGTGAAAGCTTTCCCTACGTTCACATACATGGAAGATTGTTTATTGATAGAGTGCAATAATTGGAATTGAGGGGTCAACACATGTTGATCCTTGATTGGGTCATCGATTACGGTGTAACGCAAGCCTACAATAGATGTCCATTTAGGGTTAATTTCATAAGAATAACTACCATACACAGCATAACTATTGCGTTTAGGATGAACGTACACAGGAACAGCCGTTGCATGATAGATTTCTTGTTTACCTGTAACACCTGCGATTAAATAGTCCTTACCATCTCTAAAATCCCATTCATGCTGTACATCAAATCCATATTGACGTGCGCGATAGCTTGTTTCAGTTGCCTTAGCTTGGGACGTATTGTGCACCCGGCTCGTACCACGCATCGTACGGTCATTATAGAACAAGGTTCCTGTAGTACCCTTGTCCTTATAAATTAAGGAAGCATTATTGCGATCATCCTTATAATGATACGTCGTAGAATGTCTTGCTTGATTAACCGGATTTGTTTCCGTACTGATTAGACCAAAGGACGATTTACTTTCAGCACGATTAAAATTCAATGTTACCTTATCTGAAAGCTTACCACTCATAAAGAGCCCCAACGAATTGCCCTTGTTGCGAGTACTATAGTAATCGTAGTGTTTAGTACCTGCATAGTCGTAGCGAATCGGTGTGGATGGATCCTGTGTACCCCAGTATTTTCTATCGATACCAACGATGAATTTATCTGTACCGTATGACACATCAAAGCGTTTAGCACCCCGATTACCTACGGCAACCGTAGCAGAGCCACCCTCTGTAGATGGAGTCTTAGTAATAACGTTAATAACGCCACCTAATGCCTCTGCACCATACAATGTAGAAGCAGCTCCTTTCACTACTTCGATACGTTTTATGGCACTCGTAGGAATAGAGCCGAGTCCACCTTTGCCATTGAGGTTCATAGGCACGCCATTTACAAGAACAAGGGCACCACGGTCAAGGCCACGAATATTCGTACGGCTATCCATGCCACCAAAATCGGCACCGCCGGCACCATAAGAATTTATTGTTACCCCTGGTACGGTCGCCACCGCATCAAAAGCAGTGGTAGCACCAGTATTTTTTAAATCCTCAGGTGTAATTACATTCATCGCTACAGGTGTGTCCAAATCTAGGAGGGCTGTGCGATTAGCGGTAACATTGATTACATTGGACGACTCTTGATTCTCATTAGTTGTCATATCTACCGCATAACCATTTACACTCATACTAAGTAAGGCCATCATTGTGGCCACATATACACGTTTATTCATTTTATTCACCATCCTATATGTTTTATTAAAACTTTGTTAATTCTGTTAATTTGTAGCCTCCAAACTACAGTGGGCAATTTGGTTGTAGTGGATATGAACCTTCTCATATCCACTACATAAACTGTAATTCATTTAATTCAATTTAGGCTCATTCCAAATATAATCATTATTCAAATTCATATCTTATATAAAAAACATCTGATTTAGGCTCACCAGTTGTATTGGTAGCCCCACCTGACCTAGCTGCAAGGGCAAGGGCATCATTATCAAGAAGGCTAGAGCCGCTACTCCCCTCAATTTTAGCCCTTACATAATTACCTTCGCCATCAAAATAAACCCTAATAGTAACTGTCCCTGTAATTCCTCTACGTACAGCTTGTGCTGGCATGACTTTATTGGCATCTAAACTAGCACGATAACCGGAAACATCAAAGTATCCCGAACCTTCCGTATTACTAGTCCCAGAATTGCCGCTCTGTGTACCAGGGCCGTCATTTGCTATTCCACCATTGCCAACGGGGCCACCACCCGGGCCTGTTGTATCACCATCGCCGGGAACACCTACAGGATTATCTGTATTCCCATGTAGATTTACACTAGCCGTTTCATTGCCACCTAGATAAGGATTAAGATTTTGCAAGCCTGGTGTCGGTTTTCCCGATAAATCCGGTAATACACTACCCGACTTACCGCCCGCAGCATTTTCTTTATCATCAGCGACAATTTTCTCTTGCTGTTTCTTCTCCTGCTCAGGAGGTTCCGGCTGCACCATGTCAAGATTGATGACCAAATCTTTCTTTGGTGTTTCTGGTGGTTTTAAATGGCCGAACAAATCGCCTACAACACCCCAATATGCTAAGTTGACCACCAATGCAGCGATAAAAGGAATGCCATATCGTTTACTCACCATATGATCACTTCCGTTCTGTCGCTACGCTGACAAATCGAGCACCACTCATCTTGAGATTATCCAAAATGCTAATAACATCCTTATACGCAATATCTTCAGATGCACGGACGATAAAAGCTTGTTGTGGTTCCTTCGCAACGATGCCTTGAATTTCATTGCCCAAATCATCAGGTCTAATTTCACGTTCGTTCAAATACATCTTATGAGTAGCTGTGAGCGAAATCGTAATCGGCTCAATCGTTTTTGCCGTTGATGCAGAGGCCTTTGGCAAATTGAGCGGAATTTGTTCCTCTGTATTCATATATAACGTACTCATCATGAAAAATACGAGCAAGAAGAATACGATATCAATCATAGGTATAATCATGATGGTAGGTTCTTTTTGTATGCCTACTGAACTACGTTTCATCGTTGACTCCTAATATATAAATCCAAGATAGAACCTAAGCGTTGTTCCAATTTTGCAATATCATAATTTACTTTACTTGTGCACCAGCTGTGGATGGCTAATGCTACGATGGCTACTGAAAGCCCTGTAGCAGTCGCAATCAACGCTTCGGATACACCACCAGTAATAACAGTAGGAGCACCGATATCGCCACCAACAGCAGCGAAGGAGCGAATCATACCAACTACAGTACCCAATAGACCAAGTAATGGAGCCATTGTTACCATCATGCTAAGCCAGTTAAGACCGCGTTTTAAACGTTCATCCATATAACCCTACTACATCATGAAGGCGGTTTTCTAAGCCTTCAAAGTTATATACGGAATCAACAATCGGTGTTACAAATTGACTAAGCGCATCATCATTATTCTTAATCGCTTGTTCTAATGCAATCCAATCATTCGCATTACGACCTGCCTCAATGCTAGACGACAATTGTTGAATTTCACTGTCAATGCGACGATACATACGAATTCGCTCAAATAAAATCGTACATGCTGCCAACATAAATAAAACTAGCGGATACATGACTACGCCACCCGCATTAAAAAGATGAATTGCATACTCCATAATAACCTCCTCAAACTTATAATTATAAATTTGTACTCTACTGCGTATAAAACACAAATGCAATCTGTATTAATCGTTATATTACGATTAACACTAAGTTATTTTATTATTTCATAAACAAATACGTAGCACAATAAACCTATACCCTGTATAGGTATGCTATTTTACTCTATGTATTTTTATAATTACTAATTTCTCTATTGAATACATACATTTGTCTATTATATAAAAACACTAATAATTCTCATGCTAAAAATTATTTATCTGCTCTCAATACATATAAAAAAAGCAGTCTATAGAAATGTTTTCTATAGACTGCCTATACAGATATTATCTAAATTCTTAGCATACTAAGAGGCTGAACATAATACCTCTATCAAGTACATATTTATTAATTCTATACAATTTTATGAATATTATTCATATCTGCATAACCATTCGTTTAAACTATCCTATGACACCGTTATATCATCATAATAAAACTTATGTATGTGCATTCTCTCGCTACGAAATAATGATACATAAACAATATCTTGCCTATCAATACACTATCTTGCATACACCACTTGAGCTATTGTATAAATACCTCGTCCAATATGGTAACTCTTGGCCAACAGGGTATCCGTAGACACGATAGCTACCTTTTTGTTTTTAATAGCTTTCAAATTTGCCAATACAGGGTCATTATAGTAATTGGCATAGATGGCATCGCGATTATAATCCGGTGCATGTATGTCCATCGGTACAATGATAACATCAGGATTGGCCTTGATAAGGTCTGCCTTTGTACCAAAGTTAGATTGTTTCACTCCGCTCTTAGCAGCTGCATTATCTACGCCCACATAGGTGAGCATATCGGCGATCAAGGTTTTCGGTTTACCATATAATCCGTTTTCATTATACACAGCAACGGTCTGCTTTGGATCGTCGCGGTGCGCAAAACGAAGCGATTCTGTATCGCGGATGTAGTTCATCATCGTCGCTATGAGGCTGTCCGCCTTGCTTTCACGGCCTAGTAATTTACCTACATTGCGCGTCTGGTCCTCTACGTCCTTCACAGTCGCAGGCTCTCTTAATAATGCTACCTTAACGCCCTTTTCTCGCAATGGACTAACGAGTTCTATGGATTCAGCGCCATCTTCAATGATAACAATATCCGGCTTTAACGCCACAATAGCATTCACATCAGGCGCCACCCGTTGCTTAATGGTATTAGTCACTTGATACGGTGCTGCGGTAGTAGCCACTACGGAATCACCGGCCAGTTCGCTCACCAAATCCGCCACATTAGGCCCTACGGCGACGATACGCTCTGCCTTATGATCTAATGTAACTGTTGTGCTGGTTCCATCCACCATCATATAGTGCCCGTGAGAGCTTAATATGCCGAATAGGCCCCCACTTGTAAAGTTTTGCCAAGAACGGTACATACCAAAAGCTGCTACCACCAGCCCCACAATACAAATAGCCAAAACAATCATCAAACGACGTAATTGCATAAGCTATCCTCCTATGCTTTCAAAAAAATCTCATCATGCAATACACTGTAAACTAGCAGCAACAATATAAGACCTATATCGTTAATTAGCTGGCATACTTTGGTATTTTACATAATTCTTATACGACCAATCGCCATACAACCATTTCGACATCTGTTCCATTTCATAATACATCCACGACGAATAGCTCATGATGTGCATGTCATTAATAGGATACACATAGCCCTTTTTCACAGCTGTTATATTCTGCAAGTCCGGATCATGCATAATAGCATCTATATCCTGCTTATACTCAGGTTGTTTGACCGAATATATGGTAGGCACAAAAATAACATCAGGATTGATGCGAATCAAATCCGCTTTTGTGCCCATGTTTTCTTGCATGTTGAAAGTAGGATAGCTCGCCCGATAGTCCCAAACATCAGATAGAACATTAGGATCCTTACCACGCTCTATGATTTTCAAGTTTCCTGCACCATCGATGCCATGAATCATTTCAATCATATCCCGAAGTACACCTGAACGATACAAACCATGCGTCGGGATTATATAACACAATCACCGGTTTCACATCATTTTTATGAGGCTCCACCTGTTTTTTGACATGCATAACAGAACTATTAATCGAAGATTCTGCACTTGTACTGTTAAATAGCTTAGCCACTTGCTTCGTATTAAGGCTTATATCCTTCAGGCTATCTTTCATGGTGTAAATAAACACGGGAGTACCCGCAGCACGCAACGATGCCACTAATCCCGGTGGCGTCGTTTCCGGTGCGATAACCACATCCGGTTCATAGGCTTTTATAGACTCCACCGTAGGCTGTGCACGGCCCTTTATCTCTGTACTAGAGACATAAGGAGACCCATCGGTGGCCACAACATAAGGCTCACCAGCAGCACCAACCAAGTCCACCGTTCCGGTTCCCAAGGTAACGACGCGGCGCACATAATCCGGCACGACCATCTCTGTATGTTGACTATCTTGAATCTTTCGGTGATTCGCAGCCGTTAACATCCGACCTATCACGCCATGCCTCGGTATAACATCACCTAACAATTCTGGCGCCATCCCAATAACTAAACCTATGGCAATACAAATGCCCATGACTATATACGGTAGTACAATCCATTTTATCTTCTTCATAAGCGGTCTCTCTCCATATATCACTTACGAGTCATACGATTTCTTTAGTAAACTACAACCAAAAGTATGTCACCATCGTATTATATTCTTATTTAAATGAGATCTTGTTTAATTATTTCTTACTAGCTTTTTTCTTATTAGGTTTTGCTGCTTGTTTGCCTTTCGCAGGGCCTGCGGCTTTCACAAAGGAATTATTCAAATTGGTAGCTACCATAAGGGCCACATCAGCATTAGGAGTTGTGACAATAGAACGACCTGCCACGGTCACAGTAGGTCCATCATAAGATGCACCACCTAGCTGAATTTGACCATTATGATACAAGCGCGCCAATTTACCAGCCATGAAATAAGCTCGTTCTTCGCCCGTATAACGACCGCTATTGGCAGGGCTATAGATATTCACGCCATTCACAAATACCGCGCCATTATCGACCGTAACGTGATTGCCAGAATACGTATACATGCGATCAATATTGTCCTTTACACGGCTGCTCGTCTTAGGATGATTGTTAGGGCTGAACACTTGGTTCAAGCCTTCACGGTACAAATCACCATATTTATTACGAAGCACAGCCATAGATGCAGCGGCGGCCCCCACATTATATGGAGACTCGCTCAAGATCTTAAAGCCCAATTCGTCAGCCGCCTTTTCTTGGCCCATCGTGAATACTTGGTTCTCCATGTAATTACCAGCAATATTGGACAAAATAGCCGCATTACCGCCACCGCCAGCAGCAAGGCTCACCGCTGTAGATAAACCTACTTGCTTCTTGAGACCATTGACAATGTCCTTGTGCTCGCCATGAGAAATTTCATGAGCCATAACATAAGCGAGCTCATCATCATCTAATAGATCCAAAGCGCCCTTGTTAACAGACATCACGCGACCAACCGTAGCGAACGCATTAAAATCATCGCTAGGATTTGCGTACACCACATACGAACGCTTAACGCTAGGCGAAGCCTCTAAGGTCTTCATGATGCGTTGCACCCGTGCTTGTGCCGCACTATCCTCTAAATAGCCAGTTTGTTTCTTTGCACGAGCTAAGCTTTGTTCTTGGCCTTCCTTAGAATTATCCATTTTATTGAAAGCCGTGGATACATATGCATACGCCACTGCACCACCAATTAACGTTTCCGCAGCCCCTGCAGAAGCAGCCTCTACAGTTGCGGGTACTACGGCAACTGTTGTTAATGAAAGCCCCATCACGGCGGCTAGTACCAAAGATTTAATTTTCTTATTCATATTTGAACCTCTCATTGTCTCTCAAAATAAACGCAGTCTTACTTAGATTCACCAACAAGCTCAATAGCCACCTTACCATCTTTAGATACAGCACTACCATGAGTGTACCCAACAACATCAAACCCAGCTGCCGCGCATTGGCGAGCTATGCTTTCATAATTGTCATTCTTACCACGCGTACAGGTGGAAAGATGGATGGTAGTAACACCATTTTTCTTAAAAGAAGCCAATTTCTTCTCCAAATCGCCACCGCTATGGGTAAAACCAACTAGCTCAGTATCCTCATCTGCATAGCGCTCAAAAGAATCCACTTTATTCATATATGCCTTAAGACAACCACCGCAAGAACAACGTTGCATCGTGTCTTCGTTCACAAGAACTGCAATCTTCTTAGACATAAACCCTCCTTAGGTAACATACATAATATTATGCATATTATATCACACCAAATTGATAAAAATTATGAATACAGAAAATATAGAATATATATCATTAAAGTTTGTGCCCTTATGCTCATTAAATTATTGCGCTACAAAATGTAAAAGAAAAGAGTTATAGTTGAACTAATATATGCTATCGGTTTGAACCAATATATGCTATCATAAAGAAAGAAGGGTGATTAATGGAAAAACCGAAGTTTCTATCATTTAGAAGACCTAATGGTCACAATGAATTTGAGGAATTCATGGAATCACTTCCTATTAAGGATTTTCAAAAGTTACACGCCGTTATTACTTCTATCGAAGAGTTTGGTATATTAACCGCCATACAACAAGAATGGGTTAAAAAGCTTAATTCAGAAATCTATGAGATACGTTCAAAAGTATCTACAAATATTCAGAGAGTCCTTTATTTCCACGAAAGTAATAATATGTATATTATTACTCACGGCTTTACGGAAAAAACACAAAAGACGCCAACAAGAGAAATAAATCATGCTATAACAATTAAGAAAGAATATGAAAAGGAGATCAAAAATGCCACTCGAAAATATCCAAACGATATTTGACAAAAAACTAGAAGATTCTCAATACAAAGAAGGTTATTTAAAAGAAAAATCAATACTAGCAAGTGCTGTTGCCATTACAAAAGCACGGGAAGCAGCAGGGCTCACACAACGTGAATTAGCAGAACGTTCTGGTGTCCCACAGTCTACCATTGCTAGAATAGAACGCGGTTATAATACAAGTATTGATACACTTAGCAAAATCGCTTTTGCATTAAATAAGAGAGTAAAAATAAGTTTTATATAATTATAACGCCCCCTATAATGCTATATTATAAATATAGGGTTATAGGGGGCGTTTTCTATTCGAAGAATTCCTGCTCAAACTCTATATATAAACATATATAACAAAAAAGGCTAACCATTCGGTTAGCCTTTTTAACTTAATCAGCGACTTCCTATCCTCCCAGGCCGTCTCCAGCCAAGTACTTTCGGCGTTTACGAGCTTAACTACTGTGTTCGAGATGGGAACAGGTGGACCCTCGTAGCTATCGCCACTGAATCTGTCAGAGTTTGTACTCTGAAAACCACATAGAAGTTATATATATATTTATTGCACATGTCTGCTTATTGTTTTAAGTAAAGCCCTCGATCTATTAGTACCAGTCAGCTCCAAGCCTCACGGCTCTTCCACACCTGGCCTATCAACCATGTCGTCTACATGGGATCTTACTAGCTTATGCTATGAGAAACCTCATCTCAAGGCTGGTTTCACGCTTAGATGCTTTCAGCGTTTATCCGTCCCGAACGTAGCTACCCAACTGTACCCTTGGCAGGATAATTGGTACACCAGCGGTTCGTCCACTCCGGTCCTCTCGTACTAGGAGCAGCCCCCTTCAAGTTTCTTGCGCCCGCGATGGATAGGGACCGAACTGTCTCACGACGTTCTGAACCCAGCTCACGTACCACTTTAATCGGCGAACAGCCGAACCCTTGGGACCTACTTCAGCCCCAGGATGTGATGAGCCGACATCGAGGTGCCAAACCTCCCCGTCGATATGGACTCTTGGGAGAGATTAGCCTGTTATCCCCAGGGTAGCTTTTATCCGTTGAGCGATGGCCCTTCCACTCGGCACCACCGGATCACTAAGCCCGACTTTCGTCCCTGCTCGACCTGTCCGTCTCGCAGTCAAGCTCCCTTCTGCCTTTACACTCTTCGAGCGATTTCCGTCCGCTCTGAGGGAACCTTTGGGCGCCTCCGTTACTCTTTAGGAGGCGACCGCCCCAGTCAAACTGCCCGCCTAAGACTGTCCGGCCGGTTGTTAATCGGCCCGTTAGAAATCAATTAATCAAAGGGTGGTATCCCAACAACGACTCCTCTAAGACTGGCGCCCTAGATTCTAAGTCTCCCACCTATCCTGTACATTCATTAACTAAGTTCAATCTTAGGTTGCAGTAAAGCTCCATGGGGTCTTTCTGTCCAGTCGCGGGTAACCTGCATCTTCACAGGTACTTCAATTTCACCGGGTCCCTCGTTGAGACAGTGCGCAAGTCGTTACACCTTTCGTGCGGGTCGGAACTTACCCGACAAGGAATTTCGCTACCTTAGGACCGTTATAGTTACGGCCGCCGTTTACTGGGGCTTCAATTCAGAGCTTCGACCAAAGTCTAACCCCTCCTCTTAACCTTCCAGCACCGGGCAGGTGTCAGCACCTATACATCAGCTTTCGCTTTAGCAGGCACCTGTGTTTGTGGTAAACAGTCGCTTGCGCCTCTCTTGTGCCACTCATTCATGCTCCACGCGTTACTGCCCTTCACACTACATGAGTCCTCCTTTTCCCGAAGTTACGGAGGCATTTTGCCGAGTTCCTTAACGAGGGTTTTCCCGCGCACCTTAGGATTCTCTCCCCGCCTACCTGTGTCGGTTTTGGTACGGGCGATGTGTCTCTACCTAGAAGCTTTTCTCGACAGTGTAGGATCAATCACTTCGCTGTAAACAGCTCGTCATCACATCTCAGCTTTTAGAGCTACGGATTTGCCTATAACTCAACCTACATGCTTAAACACGCACTTCCAATCGCGTGCTGACCTACCTTACTGTGTCACTCCTTCGATCTAACGATTCACACCGGTACAGGAATTTCAACCTGTTGTCCATCGCCTACGCTTTTCCGCCTCGGCTTAGGTCCCGACTTACCCTGAGACGACGATCGTTGCTCAGGAACCCTTAGGCTTTCGGTGGAATGGATTCTCACCATTCTTTTCGCTACTCATACCGACATTCTCACTTCTCACCAGTCCACAACTCCTTACGGTACTGCTTCAATCCGATGAGAACGCTCCCCTACCCATATACATTACTGCATATGACACGACTTCGGTTTCATACTTTAGCCCCGGACATTTTCGGCGCAGAGTCTCTCGACCAGTGAGCTATTACGCACTCTTTAAATGGTGGCTGCTTCTAAGCCAACATCCTGGTTGTTTTGGAAATTCCACATCCTTCGCCACTTAGTATGACATTGGGGACCTTAGTCGGTGTTCTGGGCTGTTTCCCTCTTGACAATGGACCTTATCATTCACTGTCTGACTCCCGAGTATAAGTATAGCCATTCGTAGTTTGACTAGGTTCGGTAACCGGTATGGCCCCTAGCCCGATCAGTGCTCTACCGCCTATACTCTCAACCTCGAGGCTAGCCCTAAAGCTATTTCGGGGAGAACCAGCTATCTCCGTGTTCGATTGGCATTTCACCCCTATCCACAACTCATCCCAAAGCTTTTCAACGCTCACGAGTTCGGTCCTCCACACAATTTTACCTGTGCTTCAACCTGGCCATGGATAGATCACTACGGTTTCGGGTCTACTATTACTAACTGAACGCCCTGTTCAGACTCGCTTTCGCTGCGGCTCCATGTTTTCCACTTAACCTCGCTAGCAACAGTAACTCGTCGGTTCATTCTTCAATAGGCACGCCGTCGTCCTGATATATATACAGACTTCGACTGTTTGTAGACATACGGTTTCAGGTTCTCTTTCACTCCCCGCCAGGGGTTCTTTTCACCTTTCCCTCACGGTACTATGCGCTATCGGTCGATATCAGTATTTTGGCTTGGAGGGTGGTCCCCCCTGCTTCCCACAAGGTTTCACGTGTCTCGTGGTACTCTGGATACAGTCCCATGTATGCAAGGTTTCGATTACAGGGCTTTCACCTTCTGCGGCTGAGCTTTCCAACTCGATTCTTCTACCTCATTTACACTTGATGACTGTCCTCAACCCCGATGCGGTTGCCCGCTCCGGTTTGGCCTCTTTCCCGTTCGCTCGCCGCTACTAAGAAAATCTCGTTTGATTACTCTTCCTCTGGGTAATTAGATGTTTCAGTTCCCCAGGTGCCCTCCTCATACTCAAAGGTATGGGTGACAGTGCATAACCACTGCCGGGTTCCCCCATTCGGAAATCTACGGGTCAAAGGTTGCTTGCACCTCTCCGTAGCTTATCGCAGCTTACCGCGTCCTTCTTCGGCTGATATCGCCAAGGCATCCGCCGTACGCCCTTAAAATCTTTACTTAAAATACTTTCGTATTTGAGATTTTATTGACATGCATTAGATACATTGTCGTTTTTTGTAGCCGTACATTTTCATGTACGTCACCAATAAGTCAGAGAATTATTTCCTATGTGCTCGGGTCAACCTACTTAGAAATTCTAAGAGATGACCTTACAAATATATATAATAATTATCTTCTATGTAGTTTTCAAAGAACAAATCTGTCGATACATTCCGTGTTACTCGTCGTTGCATTCGTTTCACTTGTCTTACGTAATTACCATTACGTGGCGACGTCGTTCAACTCATGCGCCTAGATTAACGCGTAATTTATAACGTCATATTAAATTGAGAAATCTTTTACAGATCTCTCAAAACCGAACAATGTAGGTGTGTAAGTACAGCTAGCGCATATGCTACGTCTACTTACTGGCCAAAGTGTCGACCTAAGTGACATCCAAGCTCTTGGCTCGGTGTATGTCTCCCTAGAAAGGAGGTGATCCAGCCGCACCTTCCGATACGGCTACCTTGTTACGACTTCACCCCAATCATCGACTTTACCTTAGACGGCTGGCTCCCGAAGGTTACCCCACCGGCTTTGGGCACTTCCGACTTTCGTGGTGTGACGGGCGGTGTGTACAAGGCCCGGGAACGTATTCACCGCAGTATGCTGACCTGCGATTACTAGCGATTCCGACTTCACGTAGGCGAGTTGCAGCCTACGATCCGAACTGAGAGAGTGTTTCTCGGGTTTGCTCCACCTCGCGGTTTCGCTTCCGTCTATTAACTCCCATTGTAGTACGTGTGTAGCCCAGGTCATAAGGGGCATGATGATTTGACGTCATCCCCGCCTTCCTCCGCATTGTCTGCGGCAGTCTCTCATGAGTTCCCACCCAAAGTGCTGGCAACATAAGATAGGGGTTGCGCTCGTTGCGGGACTTAACCCAACATCTCACGACACGAGCTGACGACAACCGTGCACCACCTGTTTTCTGGCTTCCGAAGAGGAACTATCTCTAGTTCTGTCCATCAATGTCAAGACCTGGTAAGGTTCTTCGCGTTGCGTCGAATTAAACCACATACTCCACCGCTTGTGCGGGCCCCCGTCAATTCCTTTGAGTTTCAACCTTGCGGTCGTACTCCCCAGGCGGGGTACTTATTGCGTTAACTCCGGCACAGAAGGGGTCGATACCTCCTACACCTAGTACCCATCGTTTACGGCCAGGACTACCGGGGTATCTAATCCCGTTCGCTCCCTGGCTTTCGCGCACCAGCGTCGGTTGTGGCCCAGAAAGTCGCCTTCGCCCCTGGGGTTCTTCCTAATATCTACGCATTTCACCGCTACACTAGGAATTCCACTTTCCTCTCCGATACTCTAGATTGGCAGTTTCCATCCCATCACGGGGTTAAGCCCCGAACTTTTAAGACAGACTGACCTATCCGCCTGCGCGCGCTTTACGCCCAATAATTCCGGATAACGCTTGCCACCTACGTATTACCGCGGCTGCTGGCACGTAGTTAGCCGTGGCTTTCTATTCCGGTACCGTCAAATCCTCGCACTATTTGCACAAGAACCATTCGTCCCGATTAACAGAGCTTTACAACCCGAAGGCCGTCATCACTCACGCGGCGTTGCTCCGTCAGACTTTCGTCCATTGCGGAAGATTCCCCACTGCTGCCTCCGTAGGAGTCTGGGCCGTGTCTCAGTCCCAATGTGGCCGTTCATCCTCTCAGACCGGCTACTGATCATCGCCTTGGTGGGCCGTTACCCCTCCAACTAGCTAATCAGACGCAATCCCCTCCTTCAGTGATAGCTTATAAATAGAGGCCACCTTTCATCCAGTCTCGATGCCGAGATTGGATCGTATGCGGTATTAGCAGTCGTTTCCAACTGTTGTCCCCCTCTGAAGGGCAGGTTGATTACGCGTTACTCACCCGTTCGCCACTAAGATTGATAGAAGCAAGCTTCCATCGCTCTTCGTTCGACTTGCATGTGTTAAGCACGCCGCCAGCGTTCGTCCTGAGCCAGGATCAAACTCTCCAAGATATCTTGAAGCTATTTGAATAGCTCATTATGTGTTGTCGTTACATTTAAGTAACTTTGAATTATGGTTGGTTTTGACTATGTCAAAACCCGCACTCTGGCATATGTTCAATCATATGATTGATTACCTATCATTGTTCAGTTTTCAAAGATCTGTACCAGTTAGACCAAATATTATCTAGCTCCGAAGCACTTTCGTTTGAAGTGTTCCACCAACTGGCGACTAGATTATAATAACATGTTGACCATTCAGTGTCAAGCACTTTTTATAATCTTTTTTAGAATTCTGTAATTACCTCTATATGAGGGATTTACATAAAATTCCAAAATAACTAACAAAGAATCTAGATTGTATCTAGTGTTTCCTCATTAAGAAACAGTCGCCTCAACGACTGTATGGTTATTATAGTACAAACAAGAGATGCGCGCAAGTCCTAATTTTAAAAAAATTTGAAACTTTTTTCACCTTTTCTGTATAATGTATTTATTTATTTTGGCACTACTATATATTGTATTTGACAGCCCTCTTTTTATATTTCTATAGACTATAAATACAATATATGCTATTCCACTAATTAGTTTCAGTTATATCTATTAATTAGTACAGGCCTGTTCTATTTCTCTGGAGGCCTTGCAACTATCATCCTACAATTAGTACAGGCCTGTTCTATTTCTTGGGAGGCCATGCAACACCCTTCTTACAATTAGTACAGGCCTGTTCTATTTCTTTAGAGACCTTGCAACTGTCATTCTACATTTAGTACAGGCCTGTTCTATTTCTTATGAGACCTTACAACTGTCATGCTACAATTAGTACAGGCCTGTTCTATTTCTTGGGAGACCTTGCAACATCATTCTTACAATTAGTACAGGCCTGTTCTATTTCTTGGGAGGCCTTGCAACTGTCATTCTACATTTAGTACAGGCCTGTTCTATTTCTTAAGAGGCCTTACAGCTGTCATCCTACAATTAGTACAGGCCTGTTCTATTTCTTAGGAGGCCTTGCAACTGTCATTCTACATTTAGTACAGGCCTGTTCTATTTCTTGGGGGACCTTGCAACTATCATCCTACAATTAGTACAGGCCTGTTCTATTTCTTAAGAGGCCTTACAGCTGTCATCCTACAATTAGTACAGGCCTGTAGTAATTAATTAACACTGTATAATACTATAATATGTTTATCTAACTTATCATTATGTTTATATAACCCACTGATCCAACCTTAACGTCTTATCTGATATACCATTTACATTCTTTTATAAAACAAATGACGCCACCCACAAGGGTGGCGTCATTCGTATAAGGATTATTTGTGCCCTAGTTAGGGGTTCTAGGGTATATACGGCCCCTATATCAGCATATGAGGGGCCATATTGTTTTTTTAAGATATACGGTCAGCAATCTTATTGTTGAATTGCTTTACGCAAATCAATTGTGTGAGGAGCGGAAGGTTCCACTGGCTCATTGATTGCTTTGCGAAGGTCTACTACATGTTCTTCAGTAGCAGTAGGCTCTTCACTTGCTTTGTTTTTTACGGTTTCTTTAGCTGCGTACCAAATTGTTTCGTTCATCATGTGACGAAGGTCTTCGTTGTTCACATGTTCTTGATCTTGAGCCATGATATCCAAGATTGCGTCTTCCAAAGCACTTGCTTCATCGTTAGTCATAGGACCGCCGATTTCTTTTTGTCTTTGAACGACTGCATTGATTTGGTCTACCATGCCGCGTAATACATTGAATCCGTAGCTATTTACGAAACCATCTTTTTCATTGTATTTTGGCATATCAAAGAATTCGTATTCATTTTTGTTACGGTTTTCGCCGTTCCAGTTGAATGCGACTTCAAAGCCATGAACACGTCCCAAGGAATGTGTGCGGAAGTAGTCCGCATAGTTATGTTTATCCTTAGAATGTAACCATTTACTTTCAGCCTTAGTCAATTGCTCATGATTGTCATGTTTAATCTTAGCTTTCGTATAGTTAACTTCTGCATTTTGCCATGCTTGTACAAATGTATGCAAAGCTTGTACCGTTTGTGGGCTAGCCACAGGAACGAGTACGACAGGACCTGTAGTTGGTGTAGAAGCAGAGTTGGGCAAAATCAAATTGTCATCATATGTTGGTGAGCCAGCAGCATATCCTGTAATGGATGCAGCGCTCATAAGTGCTGCTGCTGTGAAAGCAAGCATTGTAGATTTTTTCATATCTATTCCTCTTTTCATTGTCGAATATTAGCGATGGTAGGGGATTCAAGGAGAATCCCCATCCATGTGTATCTTATTACATACCTAATTTAGCCATCATAGCAGCCATTTGAGCTTTCAATTGGTCTACTTCGCTTTGTAAGCCTGCATTTTGAGCCTTAATTTGTTCATTTTCAGCTTTCAAATCAGATACTTCGCCTTTTAATCCGGCATTTTGTGCTTTCATAGAAGCCACTTCAGTTTGCATTGCATATGTAGAGCTGATAGGACCCTTACGGTAATGATCTGCTACAGCAGCTTCGCTATCGCGGTTGCCAACCTTCCAAGTTACACCAGCGTTAGCCATCATATGTCCGTTGCCGCCAGCCCAGGACACGCCTGCATGGAACATTGTGGATTCGTTCTTGTAATGAGCTACGCCCAATGCCAATGCGGAGTTGCCACGATAGTTACCATAACCAGCCATGATTTGAGTTGGTTCCATTGGATCGTATTGGATAGGTTTCAACGCGGATAATGCAGCAGATTGTGCACCTACATGACCGATTTCTTCACCTAATTTATCTACGCGAGGGTCAGCTGCAGGGTTAACATGTAAATCGTATTCATGTTTGTTAGGATCTGTGCTTAAATCTGTAACTCGTACAGTGCCATCTGTAGATTTAACAGTTGTTAAGGAATCGCGCAATTGGTTAACGTTTACGCCATCAGTACCATCGATACCAGGTGCAAGGTTAACGATGCGATTACCAGTCATGCTTAGGTTACCACCATGAACTTCAAAAGCTGGAGTCACAGCTGTATCACGGTCGTATTTATTACCGCCTGGGTTAGAGTTGATTCTAAGTGTTGCACCACCGTTGCTGATAGAGTTGATTTCAGTCAAGTCGTGAGACAAGCTGTAAGTGATGGAGTTATCAAGTTTATCGTCGCCTTCAACAGGTTTACGTTCAACAACCATGTTATCGCCAGCGATATATTGAGTACCTTTTTCAACTTTTGCAGGGTTCTTAAGGCCTTTAGCCACACCAGAACCATCTGTACCAACGCCAGCATAAACTTTCGCGCCAGAAAGATCAGCGTTTACAGTGTATGTTTTTTGACCAGTTGCATTATCAGTTGCTTCATCAACGGATACGTTTTGACCAGCTTTCACGATTGTGCCAAGGCCAGTGATAACCTTTTTACCTTCGTTAGTAATGTTGGACAAGTCTTGACGAGCGATACCGGAGAAATAGTTGCTTTCACAGGGTTGCCGTGTTCGTCAACTAATTGTTTACCAGAACCATCAACATATGTCATTTCAACAGTACCGTTTTTGACTAACTTCGTAGTTACCATCTTTGATACGAGTATCGTTAGCTTTGGAGATACGTTTAATATCGCCAATGTTAGCGCCATTGGAATCTACATCGCCACCAGATTTCACGTTGTGAATTTGTTGGCCACCCATATCAACATTGTTCTTAGTGATAGTAGGACCACCAGTGATAGTCAAACCATCGTTGTTAACTACTGTATCACCAATTGTTACGGAACCATTTGGAGTCAAGTCGATGTTGTTGTTCAATGCGAATTCTACTTTTGCACCGTCAGCAGTATTAGTTTGTTTAACAGTGAGGTTCTTACCACCAGAGAATTCTACAGTTTTACCATCAGTGATGTTTTTAGCTGCTTTATCGGAATCGTTAGTAGTATTACCAGTAGATTTAACATTGAAGCCGTTCATAGTACCAACGCCGTCAGCACTAATTGTCATCTTACCAGCTGCATCAGTAGAAACTTTGATGTGGTCGCCGCCTACAACATTAACTTTGCCGCCTACAGGTTTAACGTCTGTACCATTTGCTTGGATAGTCCAAATATCATCTAAGTTAGCTACTTGTTTAGTGCCGTTCTTAGTTGTGTACTCGATACGATCATTACCTGCATTGTAGTTAATAGTTGTATGAGATGTTGGGCTACCTAAGTGGATTGTGTTAGTTTGAACGCTGTTAAGCTCTTTCAAATCTTTATCCAATGCGAATTCGTAAGTTTGTTCTTCGCCGTTTACAGTTTGTTTTACGTTCAAGTTTTTGCCTGCGCCGTAATTTACTGTGCTGCCAGGTTTAACGATTGTTGCAGTGGATGTACCTACCACATTACCTGTTGCATTAGCTTTCCAACCGGAATTGTTGATTGTATCAACTACAGTTTTAACTGTTGCGATACCATCTTTACCATCTACGCCTGGTTTGCCGTCTGTACCTTGTTTGATATTACCAAGGTTAACGTCGTATTTAACTTGACCATTTGCATCAACGGAAGCAGATGTGTAGTTACCATCAACAAAATTCAAACCTTTAGACAATTTAACGGATTGAGTGTTAGTGCCATTAGCAGAGTATTTCAATTCTGCATCGCCAAGGTTAACGCCAGTAGCACTTACCTTGTAGATTGTTTGACCATTAGCGCCTTTACGGGAAGTTACTGTTACGTTGTCCCCTTCTTCAACTTCTGTTCTAGCAGAGTTCAATTGGTTAACGTTTACGGCATCAGTACCGTTAACACCAGGAGCTACGTTAACGATTGTTTTATTGCCAGCATTGATGCCACCTTTAGTGATGGATGGACCTTGGTTGATTACCAAACCATTATCAGTAATGCTAGTACCACCGATAGTTAAGGAACCTGCTGGAGTCAAGTCGATGTTTTGAGCCAATTGAACTTTCAATTTACCATCTACGTTGTTCACGCCGATGTTGTTGTCAGTCAATTTAGTTTTGTCTGCACCACCAACGATATCCATTGTTTGGTTCAATTTCTTAGCGATAACCTTGGATTTGTCCGTACCTTGTGCATCATCGCCAGCATATTTCATGCCGTCATCCAATGTAGCCACTTCGTGTGTATTCTTGCTGTTATCTTCGTATACGATACGAGTGATACCATCTTTACCGTTTACACCTGGTTGACCGTCTTTTGCTTTCATAGTAAGACCGTCTTTGCCGTCCTTACCATTGAGACCAATGGAGCCGTCTTTACCATTGATCACAACGGAGGAACCATCTTTACCGTTTACACCGATCTTACCGTCAACACCGTCTTTGCCATCTTTACCAACTTTGATGTCATCGGACAATGCATAGTTGTAAGTATGATCGCCAGTTACTTTATCAACGATTTGTTCAACAGTTAAGTTTTTACCAGCACCGAAGTTTACAGTTGTGCCAGGTTTAACGATTGTTGCAGCATGGTTATTGACTGTGTTACCTGTAACATCACCTTTCCAGCCGGAGTTGTTGATTGTATCAACTACAGTTTTAACTGTTGCGATACCATCGTTACCATCTACGCCTGGTTTACCGTCAACGCCGTCTTTCACCTTACCGATTGTTACGTCGTATTTAACTTGACCATTTGCATCAACAGAAGCAGATGTGTAGTTACCGTCAACGAAGTTCAAGCCTTGAGACAATTTAACGGATTGCGTATTAGTGCCGTTAGCGGAGTATTTTAATACTGCATCGCCAAGAGCTACGTCGTTCGCATTAACAGTGTAAATTGTATGACCATCATTACCGTAAGTTGTGTCTACAGTTACGTTATTACCAGCCTTAACTTCTGTTTTAGCTGTCTTCAATTGTTTTACGTTAACTGCATCAGTATCATTTACACCAGCATCTACGTTAACAATTGTTTTATTACCAGCATTGATACCAGTCTTAGTAATGGATGGGCCACCAGAGATAGTCAAGCCATTGTTGTTAACTACAGTATCGCCGATTGTTAAGGAACCAGACGGAGTCAAGTTCACTTCTTTGGACAATTGAACCTTCAACTTGCCATCTACGTTGTTCACGCCGATGTTATTGTCAGTCAATTTAGTGCTGTTTGCACCACCAACGATATCCATTGTTTGGTTCAATTTCTTTAGCGATCACTTTGGATTTGTCAGCACCTTGTGCATCGTCGCCAGCATATTTCATGCCGTCATCCAATGTAGCCACTTCGTGTTTATCATGGTTGTGGTCTTCGTATACGATACGAGTGATACCATTAGTACCATTTTTACCGTCTACGCCATCTTGACCTTTTTCGCCACGGATAGTAAGACCGTCTTTGCCGTCCTTACCATTGAGGCCGATAGAACCGTCTTTACCGTTGATGACAACAGAGGAGCCGTCTTTACCGTTAACACCAATCTTACCATCAATGCCGTCTTTACCATCTTTACCAATCTTAATGTCGTTGGACAATGCATATGTATATGTTTGTTCACCAGTTGCATTATCGATATGTTGAGCAATTGTCAAGTTATCGCCTGCTGCATAGGAAACAGTCTTGCCGTTGCCTACAGCTGTAACTGCATGGTTACCAACTACATTGCCTTTCGCGTCAGTGGAGAAGGAATAACCATCTTTGATTTGATCAGCCAAACCGGACAAGTCGATTTTTGCGATTGTACCAGCTTGGTTAGCGCCGTTACCATCGTTGTATTTCAAGGTTACAGATTTGCTTGCTGTATCGTAAGCGTAAGATGTAGTTGTTTCACCATGTACGATTAGATGTAGTAGGAGCAATGTGCAAATCGTTAGCTTTGGAAATCGTTTTAACGTCGCCGATGTTAGCACCATTTGTATCATCAGTGGAGTTGTTATTTACGATACCAGATTTAAGGTTCGTAATGTTGTTGCCACCCATGTTCACATTGCCGCCGTCGAATTTGAATTCGTTGCCGCCGATTGTGAAAGTAGCAGGACCACCGTTTTTAATTGTGTTGATGTTGTTCAAGTCTTTAGCCAAACCGATGTTGATTTCGCTGTTACCATCAGCACCTTGCGTGATGCTTGTTTTGATGTTAGAGGAATCATATTCGGAATCAGCTTTAGCACCTGTACCTTTTACAGTAACTTTGGAGCCAAGTTTATTTTTCTTTTCGCCACCGGAGTTAGCGTCAAAACGTAAACCATCATCCAATGTAGCTACTTCGTGTTTATTGTTGTCATGATCTTCGTAAACGATGCGAGTTACGCCGTCAGCGCCTTTTTCGCCCTTCATAGTAAGGCCGTCTTTGCCGTCCTTACCATTTAAGCCGATGGAGCCGTCTTTACCGTTGATCACAACAGAGGAACCATCTTTACCGTTTACGCCAATTTTACCGTCAACGCCGTCTTTGCCATCTTTACCAATCTTGATATCGTTAGCCAAGTCGAATTCAACCTTAGCGCCATCGTTGTTGCTAGTTTGTTTTACAGTCAAGTTCTTGCCTGCTGCCATTTCAACTGTTTTACCATCAGAGATAGTTTTCGGAGCTGTTTCAGAATCAGCAGTTGTGTTACCTGTGGATTTCACATTCCATACGGATTGTGCAGCACCAGGAGCTACATGCAAGTCGTAAGTCACTTGGTTACCGTTTTCAGTTTTATTAATTGTTACGGAATTATCGTTAGATGTAACAACTGTACGAGCATCTTTTAATTGTTTTACATTAACTGCATCAGTGTCGTTTACGCCAGCTTTTACATTAGTAATGTTCAAGTTACCAGCGTTGATACCAGTTTTAATGATGGATGGACCACCAGAGATAGTTAAACCATTGTTGTTAACTACAGTATCGCCAATTGTTAAGGAACCAGATGGAGTCAAGTTCACTTCTTTGGACAATTGAACCTTCAACTTGCCATCTACGTTGTTCACGCCAATGTTGTTGTCAGTCAATTTGGACTTATCTGCACCACCAACAACGTCCATAGTTTCGTTCAATTTCTTAGCGATTACTTTGGATTTGTCAGCGCCTTGTGCATCGTCGCCAGCATATTTCATGCCGTCATCCAATGTAGCCACTTCGTGTTTATCGTTGTTGTGGTCTTCGTATACGATACGAGTGATACCGTTAGTACCATTTTTACCGTCTACGCCATCTTGACCTTTTTCGCCACGGATAGTAAGACCATCTTTGCCGTCCTTACCATTGAGGCCGATAGAACCATCTTTACCGTTAATCACAACGGAGGAACCATCTTTACCGTTTACGCCAATTTTACCATCGATGCCATCTTTACCGTCTTTGCCGACCTTGATGTCATTGGACAATGCGTATGTATAAGTGTGTTCACCAGTTGTAGCGTCGATATCTTGTTTTACAGTCAAGTTATCGCCTGCTGCATAGGAAACAGTTTTACCATTGCCAACAGCTGTTACAGCATGGTTACCAACTACATTGCCTTTAGCGTCAGTGGAGAAAGAATAACCGTCTTTGATTTGATCAGCCAAACCGGACAAGTCGATTTTTGCGATTGTACCAGCTTGGTTAGCGCCGTTGCCATCGTTGTATTTCAAGGTTACGGATTTGCTTGCTGTATCGTAAGCGTAAGATGTAGTTGTTTCACCAGTACGATTAGATGTAGTAGGAGCAATGTGCAAGTCGTTAGCTTTGGAAATATTCTTAACGTCGCCGATGTTAGCAGCATTTGTGTTATCTGTATCATTGTTATTTACAATGCCAGATTTAAGGTTAGTAATATTGTTACCACCGATGCTTACGTTGCCACCATTGAATGCAAAGTTATCGCCACCAATTGTGAAAGTAGCATTGCCACCGTTCTTAATCGTGTTGATATTTTTCAAGTCTTTGTTCAATTGAACTTCTAAAGTATCTGTACCATCAGCTTTTACGTTGATGTTACCAGCTGCGCTCTTGAATGTAGCAGATGTGTTTTTATCTACACCTTCGCCTTGTACTTTTACTAAGCTGTTCAATTTTTGTTTGTTCACTGTATCAGTGTTGTTACCAGTGAAGTTCAAACCATCATCTAACATAGCCACTTCATGTTTATCATGGTTGTTATCTTCATAAACAATGCGAGTGATGCCATCTTTGCCGTTTAAGCCAGGTTGGCCTTTTTCGCCCTTCATAGTAAGGCCGTCTTTGCCGTCCTTACCATTTAAGCCGATGGAGCCGTCTTTACCGTTGATCACAACGGAAGAACCATCTTTACCGTTTACGCCAATTTTACCGTCAACGCCGTCTCTGCCATCTTTACCAATCTTGATATCGTTAGCCAAGTCAAATTCAACCTTAGCGCCGTCGTTGTTGCTAGTTTGTTTTACAGTCAAGTTCTTGCCTGCTGCCATTTCAACTGTTTTACCATCAGAGATAGTTTTGGCAGCTGTTTCAGAATCAGCAGTTGTGTTACCTGTGGATTTCACATTCCATACGGATTGTGCAGCACCAGGAGCCACGTGCAAGTCGTAAGTCACTTGGTTACCGTTTTCAGTTTTGTTAATCGTTACGGAGTTATCGTTAGAAGTTACAACTGTACGAGCATCTTTCAACTGTTTAACGTTAACTGCGTCTGTATCGTTTACGCCAGCTTTCACATTAGTAATGTTCAAGTTACCAGCGTTGATACCAGTCTTAGTAACGGATGGGCCGCCTGTAATTGTTAAGCCACCATTATTGAGAATTGTGTCACCAATTTTCAAGGAACCATTTGGTGTTAAATCAACATCATTGGACAATGCATATGTGTAAGTATGTTCACCAGTTGCATTATCAATATTTTGAGCAACAGTTAAGTTTTTACCTGCTGCATAAGAAACAGTTTTACCATTTGCTACAGGTGTAACAGCATGGTTACCAACTACATTACCTTTAGCGTCAGTAGAGAAGGAATAACCGTCTTTGATTTGATCAGCCAAACCGGATAAGTCGATTTTCGCCACTGTACCAGATTGGTTAGCACCGTTACCATCGTTATATTTCAATGTTACAGATTTGCTTGCTGCATCGTAAGCGTAAGATGTAGTAGTTTCACCTTGACGGTCAGAAGATGTTGGAGCAATGTGCAAGTCGTTAGCTTTAGAAATACGTTTCACGTCGCCAATATTAGCTGCGTTATTGATAACATCACCACCAGATTTAAGGTTAGTAATGTTTTGGTCACCCATGTTGATAGGGCCATTTGTGATGTTAATGGAGTTAGGACCAAATTCCATTTTTAGACCATTTGTAGTATTGGAAATGGAATTGATGTTAACTAAATCTTTATTCACATCGTATTTAACAACGCCTTCAGCATCTACAGAAGCTGTTGTGTTTCTGCCATTTGTGAAGTTCAAACCTTTATCCAATGTAACTGTTTGAGCATTTTGGCCATTCGCTTTGTATGTCAAAGGAATTTGAGTAGCTGCTTTGTTACCATCGAATGTTACTGTGTAAGTTGTGTTATGATTTGTTTCATCTTGAACAGGTGTAACAGTGATAGGGTTGTTAGTTGTATTGCTAGTATTTACAGTTACCGCTTCACGAGCTGCGTCTTTTACGTCGTTACGGGATACGTTTACTTCGTAAGTTGCACCAGCGTCGCCATATTGGTCACCTGCTTGAGGAGTAACCTTAGCAATATTTTTATCTGTAGAACTACTGGAATCAGCTTTTGCTTTCACCTTTTCAGTAGAAGCAGCTGTAGGTGTTACATTATCAACGTCTACTGTGTAGATTGTTTTCTTACCACCGTCAACAGTATTTTCTGTTACAGAAGTAACCTTCGCAGCATTTTTACCACGAACCTCTACAGTATTGTTCAATTTACCTTTAGCTTCATCGGACAAGTCAACAGCTACGTTGCTGCCAGATGCAGTTGTTTTGATGTATTGGCCATTATTAGCACCAATTACGCCAAAGCTCAAGCCACCAGCTTGGTTCAATTTTTGAAGATCAGTAGCGCCTGTGTTACCAGTCAAGCCAACTGTGTTATTGAAACCGTTATTAACGATGCTTAATTGTTCTTCAGTAGCGGCGCGACCTTTTTTAGCAAAATCAGGAGCATCCAAAGTTACGTTAGTTAAACCAGTGATGTCACCAACTTTAGCATTCAAGTTAATATTGTGGTCACCTGCTACGTTAACAGTTTGGTTACCACCGAACACAACCTTGCCATCACCAGCTTTGTTTGTGATGGATGTAATGTCGTTTAAATCACCTTCAACGTCTACTTTGAAAGTTTTAACGCCATTGATTTCACGGTTGCTCACCTTTGTATTCTTACCATTTTCCATATCGATGGCTTTTTTAGCAAGATTTTGGATGACTGTTTCGCCACCCTTGTTGATATTGGAAAGATCTTGTTTAGCAATACCTGTGATAACAGCCTTTTCATTAGCTACGTCATTGTTGTTACCATCAAGGTAAGTCATTGTTACTTTGCCGTTGTTATCAACTGCGTATTCACCAGGTTTGATGTGACGTTCATCAGCACGAACTTGTTTCAATTGGCTTACGTTAACTGCATCATTATCATTTACGCCAGCTTTCACATTAGTAATGTTCAAACCACCAGCGTTGATGCCAGTTTTAGTAATGGAAGGACCACCGTTGATAGTCAAACCATTGTCAGTGATGTTAGTGTCGCCGATTTTGATAGACCCATCTGGAGTCAAATCGATGTCTTTGTTCAATGCAAATTCAACAGCTGCATTACCATTTTTATTAGTTTGTTTAATGGTCATGTTTTTGCCGGCTTGCATTTCTACAGTTTTGCCGTCACGGATTTCTTGAACACCAGCAGAACCTTGTGCAACCTTACCTTCTGTAGCAGAAGATTTCACGTTGAAGGAGCTCATATCGCCAGTTTTCAAACCGCTCAAGTCGATAACTGCTTTAGGGCCGTTAACAGTGTTGCCATTACCATCTTGGTATGTTAATGTAACCTTTTTGTTAGCGTCTACAGTGTATTCAGCTACGTTATTGTTAGTACCTGCTGTAGGAGCTACATGCAAGTCATTAGCTTTGGAGATACGGATAACATCACCGATGTTAGCAGCGTTATTGATTACATTGCCACCAGATTTAAGGTTAGTGATATTATTATCACCAAGATCTAGGTTACCACCAGTGATGCTGATGTTGTCACCACCAAAGTGCATTGTAGGACCGCCATTGTTAGTAATGGAAGTAATACCACCAAGATTACTATTTAAAGAGTATGTATATGTTTGTTCGCCTGCAGATTGGTTGATAATTTAAGTTTGCATAGGTAACAGTTTGTTTTAGCAGTACCATTAAGCCTTTTCATCCAGCAGTAACGTTTGTTTTTCATCAACAGTAACGTTTTTACCAGCTTTCACCATGCCTTTGTCATCAAATGTCAAAGTCAATCTGGAGTCTTTAGTATTTTCATCAGCAACAGCTGCGGATACACGGCCTTCGCCACGAACATTCAATTTACCGCCGTCAGCCAAGAAGTCGCTAGAACCAGTATTGCCAGTCAATGCAACGCCAACGTTTTTCAATTGAGCTACGTTAACAGCATCTGTATCAGCAGTACCAGCAGCAAGGCCTGTCAATTGACGAGTCAATGTACTGCCATTACCGATGGATACAGCAGCCGTAGTAGCTGTGCGAACATTGTTAGCTAAGTTTGTGTAATGACGTGTATGGTCATCAGAAGGATTGTAACCTTTAACGCCTTTATCTGTTGTTGTAACAGAGTTAGAGCCTAGTGCTACACCATTGGCAATGTTAGCTTCTGCTGCATTACCTAATGCAGTAGCAGCTTCTGCATTCGCTTTAGTTGTACGACCTAATGCAACGCCATATTTACCACCTGCACGAGAGCCAGCACCTTCAGCGATGGCAGCTTCCCCAGTAGCTTGAGATTGCATACCGATAGCAATGGAGTTTACACCAGATGCAATTACTTTAGGAGAACCTTTACCACTTTGACCGATAGCAATAGAATTGTCACCAGAAGCCTCTGCACGAGCACCGACTACAGTAGAGCCAGAACCAGATGCAGTTGTTTCACGACCGATAGCAATCGTATCTAGATGAGTTGCAACGTTGTCACGACCGATAGCGATTTGAGAGTTTTCATCTCTAGTATTCGCAGCATTTCGACCATCATTAGAAGAATCAGTCAAGTTATTTTTACCAATGGAGATACCACCCATTGTTTTAGCATTATTTTGTTGACCTAATGTGATTGTATCTGCTACATGGGATGTATTTTCAGAACCGATGGCAACAGAGTTTTGGCCCAATGCATTTTCTTTATAACCAGCTGCAAAAGAACCAGGACCAACAGAATTGGAATATACACCCATAGCAGCTGATTCTCTACCTGTTGCACTAGAATAGTTACCAACTACTGTAGAGTATGCTCCAGCTTGCAAAGGTGCTGTAGCCCAAGTACCTTTTTTATAGTTAACATTGTTATAGGAACCGATTGCAATAGCACTTTTAGCATTGGCATTACTTACGTTACCAATAGCTACTGTTGCAGCACCACTTGCTCTATTACCAGCACCGATAGCAGTAGAAGCACCGCCTCTAGATTCATTTTGATTACCTACAGCTAAGCCAGAGTTACCATATGCTTGGTTATTTGCACCAAGAGCCGTAGTGCCATCTTCATCATCAGTTGTGTTTTGGTAACCAACAACGATGGAGTTAACGCCAACACTATTACTAGGTTTAGCATTAGCCGCAATATTAATACGACTATCTTGAGTATTTACACTGCCATCAGGACTTCTATAGGCATCTACAGGAGTACCCATTTGTGCGCCAACGCCAACAAGCGCTAAACCAGCTAATACGCTAGCTAGGACTTTCTTTTTGCCGCTATTATTTTTCGCAATTTCAGGAACTACAACGTAGCATTCCTTAGATTTGCTCCAAACGACTTTAAAGACCTTATTCATAAAACCTTTGAACCCCTTTCTCATAAGTACATGAAAAATGTAACTTTTACACTTTAGTTCACTTCATGAAGAGTGGTTTTTCTCTCATTCACACACACTTCATATAGGATAACTTAATAATATCAATTTATTAATTAATTGTAAATACTTTTACACCTATTTATTTAATGAAATTTTATATTTTAGATGAAAATAAACTGAATTTTATATGTATGTGTAAAAACAATCACATTTATCAAAAAGTACGCTATAACTATGTTTATAGCGTACTTAACGACATTTTCTTCATATACTTTTCATATAAGTCATAGTTCTTTTTAGTTTATAAATATGTTAAATAATATAAAATCAGACAAAATAAGGCCTCTAATCAATGCCACTATTCTATAAATTTCATAAATCGAAATTACACGATAATCAGCAAAACACTGTATTTATAAGACATTCATCAATTCAATACATTAAATTGTATAATGCTAAATTTTATGGTTTGTTAATATATATCTATTAATATATGCTAGTATTCCAAATAAAACTACACACAAAATGAACCTATGGATCTACTATAAACCATATTTTATGCACCAAAAAACGCCCACACTATGGGACGGTACTTTCAAAATTGCGTTCAATTCAAAAGTCCGTTCTCACAGTGTGAGCGTTTTTATTATGGCCCCTATAGAAGAAAGGGGGGTGGGATTAGAGAGCCTATAAGGGCCATATGGATTTATAATTTAGTGTTCAGCCAGATTATTTGCCTATAGCATCACGTAAGTTTACTTTACGAGATTGAGGTTGATCTGCAGGCGGATTAGCCATTGCTGCGCGAAGGTCTACTTCGTGGTCATCACCAGCTTGAGGTTCTTCGCTAGCTTTGTTTTTCACCGTTTGTTTTGCGGCGTACCAAATTGTGTCATTCATGTAGTGACGAAGTTCGTCATTGTTTACATGTTCTTGGTCATGAGCCATGATGTCCAAAATGGAGTCTTCCAACGCTTGTGCTTCTTCGTCAGTCATAGGACCGCCGATTTTCTTTTGCTCTTGGATAACTGCATTGATTTGGTCTACCATACCACGAAGTACATTGTACCCATAGCTATTAGTGAAACCATCTTGCTCATTGTATTTTGGCATATCAAAGTATTCGTATTCATTTTTGTTGCGGTTTTCGCCGTTCCAGTTCATGAACACTTCTTGACCATGCACACGACCGATGGAATGTGTGCGGAAATAGTCAGCATAGTTATGTTTATCATAAGAATGCAACCAAATCTTTTCAGATTTCGTCAATTGTTTATGATCATCGTATTTAACCTTAGCTTTTGCAATATTGATTTCTGCATTTTGCCAAGCTTTCACATAATCATGAACAGCTGCCACAGTTTGTGGGCTCGCTACAGGAACGAGTACAACAGAACCAAGTTGTGGCGTCATTACAGGGTTTTTAACAATTAATACATCATCATATGTAGGTGCGCTGGCTGCGTGACCAGTAAGGGATGCAGCGCTCATTAATACTGCTGCTGTGAAAGCAAGCATTGTAGATTTTTTCATATCTATTCCTCTTTTCTTAGTCGAACCAAAAGGGACGAGAGGGTTCTCGGTATCGAGTTCCCTCTTCCCGTTATCTGTGAAAGTTTAATCTATCAAATTATAAACCTAATTTTGCCATCATTGCAGCAATTTGAGCTTTCATTTGTTCATTTTCTGCTTTCAAGTCAGATACTTCGCCTTTTAATCCGGCATTTTGAGCTTTCATAGCTGCCATTTCTTGTTGCATTGCATACGCGGAACTGATAGGGCCTTTGCGGTAACGATCTGCTACAGCAGCTTCGCTATCACGGTTACCAACTTTCCAAGTTACACCAGCGTTTGCCATCATGTGGCTAGAACCACCAGCCCAGGATACACCACCATGGATTAATGTAGATTCATTTTTGTAATGAGCTACGCCAAGAGCCACTGCGGAGTTACCACGGTAGTTACCATAACCAGCCATGATTTGAGTTGGTTCTAATGGGTCGTATTGGATAGGTTTCAATGCGGAGAGAGCTGCGCCTTGAGCACCTACACGACCGATTTCTTCGCCGAGTTGGTCAACACGGTTATTAACATTAGTTAAATCAACTGTGCCAGCTGGGTTTGCTGTAATGGTATAAATATTAGCACCAGTATTAGGGTCAACTGTATGACCTACAGTCACACTACTATTACCAGGTTTAACTTGTGTCAATTGGCCAACATTAGCTGCATCTTTAGAATCTGTACCCTTATCAACATTAGTAATCTTGTTATTATTCATATCTAGATTACCATTAGAAATCTTAACATCGCCACCGGTAAAGTTAACATTATTACCACCGAATGTCATTTTAGGACCAGTAGCAGTATTAGAGATGGATGTAATACCTGTTAAATTACTATTCAAGGAGTATACAACAGAGTTATCTAAATCATTACCAGTATGTGCTTTACGTTCAACGATCAAGTTGTTACCTGCTACAAATTCTGTACCTTTTGTAACTTTTACAGGAGCTGTAGAACCAGCTACTTCACCAGTGCCAGTTTTATTAACTGCTACATTTACACGAGTGGAGTCTAGTGTTGTAAGACCTGTGATTTTAGCTGTAATAGCTTTACCAGAGGCATCTTTCACTTGGTTGCCAGCACCATCAACATAAGTCAATTCAACAGTACCATTGGTATCTACTGTGTATGTATCGTCTTTGATACGAGTATCTTTAGCAAGACGTTTGATATCGCCGATGTTAGCAGCATTTGTATCAACATTACCACCAGATGCAACATTAGTGATTTGGTTGCCACCATTGTTAAGACCATCTTTAGTTAAGGATACAGTCTTAGCTGGATCAGTTGGGTTCTTAATAGTCATGCCATTACCACCAACTGTAGTGTTACCATTTTTGAAACCATCGTTGTCGATAGTAGTATCACCAGTTTTTAAGGAACCATCATTACCAAGATTAACATCTTTGTTCAATGCATAGTTAACAGTTGTATTGCCATTACCATCATTGGATTGAGTAACAACCAAGTTTTTGCCAGCTTGCATATCTACAGTTTTACCATTTTTGATGTTTTCTGTTGTATCACCAGCATGTGTGCCATTTGCATCAGCAGATGTTTTTACATTGAATCCATCCATAGAACCAAAGCCAGTTGCACTGATTGTCATTTTGCCATTAGCTGCATCAGGAGTAATTGTGATATGATCACCAGCTACAAGATTTACCTTGCCAGATTTAGCAGGAACATCTACACCACCAGCTTGGATAGTCCACAATTGATCTGTAGTAGCTACAGTTTTTGTACCGCTGTTTTTAGTATCGAATTTGATAGTATCTCCATCAGATTTGATTGTATTATCACCAAGTTGGATGCTATTCAAACCTTTGAGATTTTTGTTCAACTTAACAGTTAATGTATCTATACTATCTGCTTCTACTGCGATGTTATCTTTAGCAGATTCGAATTTAGTCGTACCATCAGACAATACCACATATTTCTTACCTGTTGCAGGATCGGCTGTAGCGCTTTCTTTTGTCCCTTCACCTTGAACTTTTACAAGTGTATTAAGTTTATGGTTATTTACGGTAGATTCATTATTACCAGTGAATTTCAAGCCATCGTTAAGTGTAGCAACCTCTTGTTTACCACCCTTATCTTCGTAAACGATACGAGTCATACCGTCTTTACCGTTATGACCGTTTACACCATCATGACCATCAGTACCATCTACACCTTTAGCACCTTTTTCTACATGGATATCTACACGATTAGTACCATTAAGACCATCTACACCATCTTTACCATCGATACCAATCTTACCATCTTTACCATCTTTACCAACATGAACAGATTCTACATCAAGGTTTTTATCCAATGCATAGTTAATTACTGTATTCCCATTATTATTAGTTTGAGTAACAGTCATATTCTTACCAGCTTGGAAATCAATAGACTTACCATCTTTAATTTCTTGTGTAGTATCACCAGCATGAGTACCTACTGTAGTAGATTCTGCAGAGGATGTTACATGGAAGGAACTCATATCCCCACCAGTTGGCAAGTTAGACAAGTCGATAACTGCTTTCGTATCAGCTACAGCATTACCATTGCCATCATTAAATGTCAATTCAACTTGTTTAGTTGTTGCATTGTATTTGTATGCTTGAGTTGCTGCGCCTGGGATAGTATTACCTGATGCTGTACCACCTTTTGCTTCAGTAGAACCAGATTTTACCGCAGTCGGAGCAATGTGTAGTTCATTATCTCTCAATGCGTTAGCAGTGTTATGAAGATCAGATACGTTAACCGCTGCATTTTGAGTTTTCGTATCATCAGCTGCTGCTTTCAATTTATCCAAGTATGTAGCAGTTACACCTGCAGGCATCGTTGGAGTTTGGTTTTTAATAGCAGAACCAACGTTATTGATAATGGAGTTACCACCCGTTGTATTGCCAGCTGCATCTTTGAAAGATACGATTACGTCATTTGCAGCTACGTCATTACCAGTAGAACCATCAATGTTTGTTGTATACGTGCCATCTGGACGTTTAACAACTTTATTACCATTTTTATCTGTGTAAATAGCAGGTGTTACAGCGTTTACTGTATAAGTTTTTTGACCTGTTGTAGCATCAGCAGCTTCAGATACTGTTACATTATCGCCAGCTTTTACAATTGTACCAAGGCCAGTGATAACAGTCTTACCAGCATTATCGATGTTGGAAAGATTTTGTTTAGCAATACCTGTGATTATAGCTTTATCATTTGGTACATCTTTATTATTACCATCAACATAAGTCATAGTTACACTGCCATCGTTTTGTACAGCATAGCTACCAGCTTTGATATGTTTTTCATCATCAAGGTTAGCTACTTTATTGGTAGTAGTGCCAGTACCAGCTGTATCTGGAGTTACGTATTCAATACGTTTATCCGTTGGGTTGTAGGTAATGTTAGTTGTACCATTAACAGCATCAGGATTACCTAATACTACTGTCTTAGTTTGAACAGAATCTAAACCTTTAAGATTTTTGTTCAACTTAACAGTTAATGTATCTGTACCATCCGCTTCTACTGCGATGTTGTCTTTAGCAGATTCGAATTTAGTCGTACCATCAGACAATACTACATATTTCTTTACCTGTTGCAGGATCAACTGCAGTACTTTCTTTTGTACCTTCACCTTGAATTTTTACAAGTGTATTAAGTTTATGGTTATTTACGGTAGATTCATTGTTACCAGTGAATTTCAAGCCATCGTTAAGTGTAGCAACCTCTTGTTTACCACCCTTATCTTCGTAAACGATACGAGTCATACCGTCTTTACCGTTATGACCGTTTACACCATCATGACCATCAGTACCATCTACACCTTTAGCACCTTTTTCTACATGGATATCTACACGATTAGTACCATTAAGACCATCTACACCATCTTTACCATCGATACCAATCTTACCATCTTTACCATCTTTACCAACATGAACAGATTCTACATCAAGGTTTTTATCCAATGCATAGTTAATTACTGTATTCCCATTATTATTAGTTTGAGTAACAGTCATATTCTTACCAGCTTGGAAATCAATAGACTTACCATCTTTAATTTCTTGTGTAGTATCACCAGCATGAGTACCTACTGTAGTAGATTCTGCAGAGGATGTTACATGGAAGGAACTCATATCCCCACCAGTTGGCAAGTTAGACAAGTCGATAACTGCTTTCGTATCAGCTACAGCATTACCATTGCCATCATTAAATGTCAATTCAACTTGTTTAGTTGTTGCATTGTATTTGTATGCTTGAGGTGCTGCGCCTGGGATAGTATTACCTGATGCTGTACCACCTTTTGCTTCAGTAGAACCAGATTTTACCGCAGTCGGAGCAATGTGTAGTTCATTATCTCTCAATGCGTTAGCAGTGTTATGAAGATCAGATACGTTAACCGCTGCATTTTGAGTTTTCGTATCATCAGCTGCTTTCAATTTATCCAAGTATGTAGCAGTTACACCTGCAGGCATCGTTGGAGTTTGGTTTTTAATAGCAGAACCAACGTTATTGATAATGGAGTTACCACCCGTTGTATTGCCAGCTGCATCTTTGAAAGATACGATTACGTCATTTGCAGCTACGTCATTACCAGTAGAACCATCAAGGTTTGTTGTATACGTACCATCTGGACGTTTAACAACTTTATTACCATTTTTATCTGTGTAAATAGCAGGTGTTACAGCGTTTACTGTATAAGTTTTTTGACCTGTTGTAGCATCAGCAGCTTCAGATACTGTTACATTATCGCCAGCTTTTACAATTGTACCAAGGCCAGTGATAACAGTCTTACCAGCATTATCGATGTTGGAAAGATTTTGTTTAGCAATACCTGTGATTATAGCTTTATCATTTGGTACATCTTTATTATTACCATCAACATAAGTCATAGTTACACTGCCATCGTTTTGTACAGCATAGCTACCAGCTTTGATATGTTTTTCATCATCAAGGTTAGCTACTTTATTGGTAGTAGTGCCAGTACCAGCTGTATCTGGAGTTACGTATTCAATACGTTTATCCGTTGGGTTGTAGGTAATGTTAGTTGTACCATTAACAGCATCAGGATTACCTAATACTACTGTCTTAGTTTGAACAGAATCTAAACCTTTAAGATTTTTGTTCAACTTAACAGTTAATGTATCTGTACCATCCGCTTCTACTGCGATGTTGTCTTTAGCAGATTCGAATTTAGTCGTACCATCAGACAATACTACATATTTTTTACCTGTTGCAGGATCAACTGCAGTACTTTCTTTTGTACCTTCACCTTGAATTTTTACAAGTGTATTAAGTTTATGGTTATTTACGGTAGATTCATTGTTACCAGTGAATTTCAAGCCATCGTTAAGTGTAGCAACCTCTTGTTTACCACCCTTATCTTCGTAAACGATACGAGTCATACCGTCTTTGCCGTTATGACCATTAACGCCATCATGACCATCTGTACCATCAACGCCTTTAGCGCCTTTTTCTACAGTGATTTCAACACGGTTTTTACCGTCTTTACCGTCAACACCATCTTTACCATCGATACCGATTTTACCATCTTTACCATTTTGACCAGTTACAGTCACAGTTTCAACAGAAATATCTTTATCTAAGGAATATGCAACGGATGCATTACCAGCAGTATCGTTAGTTTGTTTAACTGTTAAGTTTTTACCAGCTTGCATTGTTACAGATTTAGTATCAGCAATCGTTTGAGTTGTATCACCAGAGTGAGTACCTTCTGTAGCAGATGCTACACCAGATTTAAGATCCCAAGTAGATTTAGATACTGTACCAGTAGTTGCTACTTTCAAATCATATGTTACTTGACCTGTTGTAGAATTTTCATTAGATGTAACAGTTACAGATTTATCTGTGGATGTTACAACTGTACGCATACCTTTCAATTGGTTCAAGTTAACTGCGTCAGTGCCATCTGTGCCAGGAGCCAAGTTCACAATCTTATTATTTGTTGTGCCATTGCCCATGGACAAGTTGCCGCCAGTAATTTGTACTGCTGGTGTATTAGTTGCCCCACCAGGTGTGCTGTTAAGCGTAATGGAGGAAGCGCCATTAGAGATAGAGTTAATATCTTTCAACGCTTTAGCTAAACCAACATTAATTGTTGTATTGCCATCACTATCTTGATCAATCTTAGTTCTAATATTAGCTGTGTTGTATTCATCAGCATATGCTTTACCCGCAGTTAAAGAACCAGTACCTTGAACTGTTACTTTAGAACCTAGTTTATTAGTTTTAACGCCGCCTTCATTAGCGTCGAACTTCAAGCCTTTATCGATGATTGCATCAGATGTATTTTTAAGGTCAGATACATTTACGACTGCATTCTTAACATTAGAACTAGCATCAGCTGCTGCTTTCAATTTGTCTAGGTATGTTGCTCCAGTTTGGTTTTTAATAGCAGAACCAACATTGTTAACAATCATACCACCATCTTTTGTTGTTTGACCAGTTGCTGCTTTAGGGTTTTCGAAAGAAGTGATGATATCGCCAGTATATTCTGTCGATTCACCTTCTTTATGGAATTTACCATCTTTATCTTTTGTTAATTTAGTACCGTCTGGAGTTGTGTAAACAGCAGGTGTTACAGCATTTACAGTATAAACAGTGTGATTGTCTGTTGCATCCACAGCTGAAGTTACAACTACATTGTCACCAGCTTTTACTTCTGTACGATTTTCTTTCAATTGTTTTACGTTAACTGCATCAGTATTATTCGTACCTTCAGCAACATTAGTAATTTTGTTACCGCCATTATCTAAGCCAGTGTTTGTCAACTTAACATCTGTAGTAGTAGCTGTTGTACCCGCTGCAGGTGTAGGAGCCTTAATTGTAATACCACCGTTATTAACTGTAGTACCACCAACCGTTAAGGAACCAGTATTAGACAAATCAACGTCTTTGTTCAAATTGTACTTAACAACACCATCATTACCGATTTCTGCTGTTGTATTTGTACCATTTGTAAAGTCTAAACCTTTTTCTAATGTAACAGTTTTAGCACCATTGCCATTAGCTTTGTATGTCAACGGAATTTGTTTAGCTGCTTTATTACCATCGAATGTAACAGCATAAGATGTGTTGTGGTTAGTATCATCTTTAGTTGGTGTTACAGAGATAGGATTGTTTGAATCAGCTGTATAAGAACCATCAGCTTTTGTAGTACCACCATTGTTTACTGTTACAGCTTCACGAGCTGCGTCTTTAACGGCATTACGAGATACGGATACCTCATATTTAGCACCTACATCACCAGTAGCTTTACCGTCTGCTACAGAAACATCAGCAATGTTTGTATCGCCTGTTACAGCTTTCTTAACTACACTTTCAGTAGAAGCTGCAGTTGCAGTTGCAGGATCAACATGAACAGTATAAGTAGTTACAGTGCTACCATCAGGATTAGTGGTTACTGTAGGTGCAGCTACTGTAGCAGCACCAGAACCAGCAACAACTACTTTGCTGTTTAACTTCGCTTTAGCATCAGTAGACAAATCAGCTACAACATTGCTACCGGAAGCAGTTGTTGTAATGTATTTACCATTATCTGCGCCAACTACGCCGAAGCTCAAGCCACCATTTTGGTTTAATTTTTGTGTACCAGTAGCACCAGAATTACCAGTTAATTTAACTGTGTTGTTGAAGCCATCGCTTACTTTTTTCAATTGATCTTCTGTTGCTGCACGACCAGAAACAATAGTTGGGTTAGTAATATCCCAATCTTTATTTTGTAAGCCAGTTACATAGCCACCTTTACCATCAAAGGAGATAGGATGATCGCCACCAACTTTTACAACTTGGTCACCTTCGAAGGAGATTTTACCAGAGCCAGTACCATTTGTGATGGAGGAGATATCAGCTAAATCACCTTTCACATTTACTTTGTAAGTTACGCTGTTATCACTTGTATCTGTGCCTTCCTCAACAGTTGTATTTTTACCATTGATAACTTTTGCCTTCTTGGCAATGCCAGTAATTTTAGTTGTTTCGGTTAAATCTTTGCCATTACCATCAACATATTTTAATGTTACGGAGCCATCATTAGCAACAGCATAAGTATCAGGCTTAATATGTTTTTCATCGCCAAGATTTGCAACTTTATTTGTTACAGTAGCGCCAGGTGTAGCACCAGGATTTGTATCTGGAGATGTAATTGTAATATGATCACCATCAGTCTTAATTGTACTACCACCAATTTCTACTGAAGTTAAATCTTTAAGATCTTTATTCAAAGAATAAGTGTATGTATGTTCACCAGTCAAATCTTGTTTAACTGTTAAGTTTTTACCAGCCGCAAAGTTTACTTGATCACCAGGTTTTACAACAGTCGCTGTAGAATTACCATCAAGTTTACCACCATTTGCTTTAGCATTTGCTTTCCAACCAGAGTTATTGATTGTATCTACTACAGTTTTAACAGTAGCAATACCATCTTTACCAGCTGCACCAGCTTGTCCTGGAACACCAGGTTTACCATCAGTTACTGTTGGAGTTGTACCAAGAGTAACATCAAATGTTACTTTACCATCAGCACCAACACTTGCAGTTGTATAATCACCACCTGTGAAGTTCAAGCCTTTATCAAGTTTTACTGTTTGATCAGCAGTTGTAGTAGTACCATTTGTTGCTTTATAAGTTAATGGAATTTGTTTTGCTGCTTTATTGCCATCGAATGTAACTGCATATGTTGTATTGTGGTTAGTATTATCTGGTTTCGCTGTTACAGAGATAGGGTTATTTGTATCTGCTGTATAAGTACCACCAGTTGTTGTACCACCGTTATTTACTGTTACAGCTTCACGAGCTGCATCTTTAACTGCATTACGAGATACGGATACTTCATATGTTGCACCAGCTGCACCGTATGTATCACCAGTTTGCGGATTTACTTCTGCAATATTCGTATCATTAGCACCATTGGCTGCTTTTTTAACTTTCTTCAGTAGATGCAGTACCACCTGTTGCCAAACCAGACAAGTCGATAACAGCTTCTTTACCAGTAACTACAGTATTATTACCATCTGTATACGTTAATTTAACTTTTTTATTAGCATCAGGTGTATACGTACCAGGCGTGATATGTAATTCAGTATCTTTCAACTGTTTTACATTAACTGCATCATTATCCGCTGTACCAGGAGCAAGATTTGTGATCTTATTAGTCCCCATATCTAAGGAACCACCAGTGATATTGATAGAACTACCGCCAAATGTCATTTTTGGTCCAGTTGTAGTATTAGCAATAGATGTAATACCTGTTAAAACTGGATTTAAGGAGTATTTATATTCTTGATCACCAGTTGTATTATTAAGACTTTGTGTTACTTTTAGATTATCGCCTGCGCTAAAAGTAACTTTGTTGCCCGGTTTAACGTTACCAACACCTACAGTACCATCTGTGTTACCACCAGCAGTTGCTTTCCAGTAAGAGTTATTTATAGCGTCAGCTACATTGTCAGTTGTTGCAATACCATTTGTAGTAGGTTTAACAGCTTTACCATCTGTATGAGTGATATTACCACCTTTTTTAGCTGTTACTTTAATAGCACCAGTTGATACAACAGATGTGGAAATAAGATCATTATCACCTTTTACAGTCAATGTACCATCTGTTAGTAAGAAATCGCTATTGCCCGTATCAGCAGCATATTTTAAGTTAACGCTTCTTAACTGAGCTACGTTAACAGCATCAGTATCTTCTTTACCTGCTGCAAGGCCTGTGATTTGACGAGTTGCTGTAGCGCCATTACCAACAGCTACAGCACCAAGAGTAGAGGTTTGAGCTGTACCAGTTAAACCACCATATGCATTTGTGCGAGAATCAGCTGGATTGAAACCTTGTACACCTGCAGCCGCAGTCGTTGCAGAGTTAGAGCCAATAGCTACACCATCAGCAATATCAGCTTTACTACCTTCACCAATTGCAACAGTAGCTTTATTATCGGTTACTGCTTGATAACCTATTGCAACGTTGTGTTCACCAGATGCAGTAGAACGAACACCAGCCGCAAGAGATTCTTTACCAGATACTGTATTGGAACGACCAAATGCAGCAGATGTATTACCACTTACGGTATTAGATAGACCAACTGCAGCGCTTTCATAACCAGCTTTATTATTTGTACCAATAGCTGTAGCACCAGCTCCAGTACCTTCAGAAACACTACCAACTACTGTAGCATTTGGACCAGTAGCCTTAGCTTGATTACCAATGGCTGTTGTACGTGTATCAGAAGCAACCGCTTGATTACCAATTGCAGTAGCCTGTGCATTTGTTGCTTGTGCAGAATCACCAAATGCAGCAGCACTTTGACCACTTGCTTTAGAATTTCTACCAACAGCAGAAGCATTTAATCCAGAAGCTTCAGCAGAGCTCCCCATTGCAAGAGAATCATTAGTTGTAGCTTTTGATCCATTACCAACTGCAATAGCATTTTTTCCAGATGCAGTAGTTTTTTTATTAGTAGTTGCAGTACCTGCACCAGTATCACTACCAATAGCGATAGCTTGCTCAGCCGTAGCTTCAGCATGACCACCGATAGCCATTGCTCTAGCTGCTTTTGCTTTTGCATTATCACCAATAGCAACACCACTAATACCAGTAGTTTCGGATTGGTAACCACCTGCAAATGCATATGTACCGCTTGCAGTTGCACCAGGACCAACACCTGTGGAGTTTTTATCAGCACTAACCATATTACCTAATGCAACAGCAGCTTCATCAGTAGCACTGGCTTGGTAACCAACTGCAACTGACATTTTACCACTTGCATTTGTTACACCACCCATTGCAATAGATATTTCACCATTAGCATTTGAGAAATTACCGATGGCTACAGAATGTTTACCTGCTGGTTGACCATTTGCATTATTTCTTATACCAACAGCAACAGCAGCTTCTTGATTTGCCCATGTATAAGGACCTACTGCAAGTGTTTCTACAGATGGATCATCATTCCCACCTAAACCCTTATATGCTTGTACCGGTGTACCAATAGTCCCTGCACCAACCATAGCTAAGCCAGCCAATACGCTAGCTAAAACTTTTTTCTTACCACCATTGTTTTTCGCTACTTCAGATACTACAACGTAGCATTCTTTTGTTTTGCTCCAAACAACTTTAAAGATCTTATTCATATTTCTATGAACCCCTTTCTTTTTCTCTTTCTTTAAGACACTTATAATCCTTAATTAATCCCTATTCAATAGAAATAAAAATCATTGTGTGAAGAACATTTTTGCATGTTTCACTTTTCATTCATCTTACTTCATGTACATACTATAACAAATAATTTTTTGTTTTGTAAAACATTTTCTCTCATTTTTTTCTCATAAAATTGGAAAAATGTTTATTTTTTTAATTTTTGTTAAGAAATGGTGTATTTTTTACACATTTTTGTACGATTTTTTTCAATTTCAGTAAACATATATTAATCATTTTCGATTTATTTACTTACATAAATATTAACAATCACGATTTCTTCATAAACATGATATTAATATGTTTATATACTACAAGTTTTTTCGATATATTGTAAAATGCTCTTAAACCATGTTAAATAAGGATATAAAAAGCATTACCTATCAAGAAAAATAAGTGTTTAAATTAGCAAAACTTATCAAATATACCTCACAAAGCATGAATGAGTTATTCATGAATAAACAGCTAGATAATTGAGATATTATTTATAGCTATAATATAAACGCCATTATAACAACTAGATGCTTGTTATAATGGCGTTCGAAATACAATAGGTTTATTTTAATGGCTATTTTGGCTAGATTTAGCATCAGTGATGAAACTACATAAATACCCTACAAGCATATATGTAATATCGTTTTCTCCATATGCAATCGATACATTTAAAGATATCGTTACTGCAATAATAACAACAATTTCATTTAATCCCTTCACATTTTCACCTCTTTTCTTGAAAAATTATATTTGAATTAATAACTAACTATTATTGCCATTCCTATTCTGTAAGAATCTAACATGCATAACTCTTACAAAAATTCATTAATTTGCAATTTCAGTTAGTCTTCAACTAAAACATTAGCTAAAGCAATAACGCTAAAGCTAGAAACATCTCTAAAATCATAAACTGATTTTGATTTTTTACTTTGATATATTCACTTATACATAGTATGAGATTAATTAATTTCAAAGATACTTCTGTCTGTCCATAAGTAATGGATAGACACAAAGCATATATCAGGCCAAGAGTTATAAGTAATTCTAGGGCGCTCAATATAGTCCTTTGATGCATCAATTTGCACCTCCTTTCTTATGTAAAATAATGTGTAGCTCAAACTATATTGATAGCAGTCTCTACACTAACAATGTTATGAGCCCATCATATTTCAAGGGAATATAACAACGCCTTTATAGTCCACAAAGATGTAACCAAATCCAAGACGGTATACTACATCCTTATGCTTAGGGCTCTACTTACTCATTACCTTCAAGCATAAAATTAATCACATTAAAATTTTTATCTTGATATTTTTTTCTTAATCTATATTCATGACTGATCCTCTTACAAAGTCTCATCAAATAGAATTCACTAAAATAAAAAGGCCACGCGCAACAACCATATGGTTATTACGCGTGACCTATATAGAACGTATAAGTATATCTACAAATCTCAATAAACTATCCCCAGAAATGCCCTCCCTATGATCCATGTCATTTGCTATATATAGTATATATATATAGGGATATAAACTTTCACCATAAAACCATGTAGTATGATATACTAATCTACAGTAATACATGAGGGAGTGTAGAACAAAGGGGTTAATTATGAAAAAAGAAACTAAAAAAAATAAGGCCGCATCAGCCTCTGCTGAAACGGCAACAAACAAGAATGTCGTATCTAAACCGGATGCAACGGATACGACAACGCATACTATGGACGTGCCTACGGATGTGGAAAAGGGCATTAACGATTTAAAGGCGTCCTACGATACGTTCCTATATATTTCAAAGCCATTTTCTAGCACGAATATTAATAATTTGTATGCTAAGGCTAAGATTTACGGACTTGATCCGGTGGCGCCGAGCAAGGCGCGCGTATTAGAGCTTGGCGCATCCTGCGGCGGTAATATCATCCCACAAGCGATGTACTACCCTACGGCGACTTTCACAGGCATCGATTTATCCGGCGTACAGGTGGAGCATGGCAAGGAAATTATCGAATCCATCGGCCTTAAGAACGTGACGCTGCTCGAAAAAAACATTATGGACGTGGATACGAATTTCGGCACCTTCGATTACATCATCGTTCATGGTATCTGGTCTTGGGTACCGGACATGGTGAAAGACAAAATTCTCGACATTTGCAGCGAGAATTTATCGAGCCGTGGCATCGCTTATGTATCGTACAATACGTACCCTGGCTGGAAACGCTTGGAGCAATTGCGCGATATCATGTTGTACGCGGATAAACGGGCGGAAGATAAGGGTTTATTAGAACGCACGTTGTATACGAAGAGTGTGTTAAAGCTTGTAGCGGAAACGATGAACAGCGACGATCGTTCTCGGGCCCAATCGAATTACAAGATTAACAACATCAACCGCGTGTTACAATCTAATGATTATTACGTTGCACACGAATACTTGGAAACATACAATGATCCAGTGTATGTATCTGATTTCATAGAACGAGCTCGTCAACACGGCTGTGCCTATGTAGGTGACGAATCATTACAACGATCCTTCATTACCTGGCTTTCAGGAGATGTGGAAAAAAACATTTCCACCCTATCCAACGGCAATTATATTGACAAGGAACAGTTCTACGATTACGTGTACGACACGCAGTTCCGCATGAGCCTATTGACGAAACTATCCAATGAGGACAAGATCAACCACGACGAAACGGTAACCCAAGACATCTTGAACAGCCTGTACTTTATGGCGCCGTCTAGAAATGTGAAGGGCATTCCTGAGGACTGGACCAATACCGTTCACATCGCTATCAAGGTGTTGATGGATACGTTCAAGGAATTCACCGTTCAGGATATCATCAACTATATTAGTTCCCACTATCCGGGCTATGTCATCGATGGCGACGTATTATATCAACGTCTGTTTTTACTCATCGTGACTGACAACCTCAACATTTACGGTTCTTCCTATCCTCGCACGCCGTTTGTTGAAAATGAAAGCTACATCCCAGAGCGCTTTATTAAATACATCGAAACCATTGTGGAAAAAGGCGGCAGCCAATACCTAACACCGGGTAACATGTACAACCAAGTGGACGGTGACGTCGATAATGGCCTACTATATGTGATGAAACAATTGGCTAAACCAATCTCTCGGGCCGATTTAATCGCCAACCTCGACGAAAACCTAACTGTTAATCGCACCACCAAGGACGGCTACAACTACGTTGTACCGACCGAAGAATACATGGACGAAGTGTTGACACACATTGAAATGTTGGGGTATTTTGAGAAATAAGATTACTTCTTTTAGGATACAATCCATAAAGTAAAAACATAGGCAAAAGGAGGTTTTAACATGTCATTTAAAGAATATGAAGTTATTGCTATTCCCAATTCTAATACACTTCTCATTAATTATGGTATTAATAATGGTGCTAAACGTGGACAAACCCTTAGAATTATAGAAAAAGGTCCTCGTATTCTTATAGATGAACATGATTACGGTACTTATGATGCTATAAAAGCAATAGTTGAAATACATGCACCTTATGAACAATTTTCTGAATGTAAATTATTTAATTATTCAACCATAAATGTACTCAGTCCTTTACAGTCCTTACTAAAACAAACAAAAAAAGAGGAAATGACTTTATCTGGTGTTACACCTACTCCTATGCCTATGCCACCCACAATAACTCCTATTAGTGTAGGCGACATCGCTCAATTAACGAATGAATAATATTATATATATTGACACTTAACTTTCTTTTATGCTATAAATTAGGTAGTAAAACGATATTGCCTTTGAGCATATCACCATGCCCGCTACTTAATTGTAGCGGGTTTCTTTTTATGCTGGAGTCTATATCTATATGGCCTACGATAAACCCTTTAAAACCTATGATGAACAAAATCAATTAAGAAGATCATTATTTTCTGATTATTGCAAACTTACGTCTTTACCAAGTAATATCCTTGATAGATTTAGCAAGTTTCAACAAACACTATCCTAAATATATAAACTGAAATAGTCATAGCACTCAAAATCAAAAACAGAGAGATAACTCAATGAGAGTGAATACGAGGAACTCATTCGCTTACTACTGTGTATACCCAGTAGTTACCAGTTACAATCTTAGTACTAAAAAACGGCTTATAGGACAAAAAGTGTGTGTAAAAACTTCAAAAGACTAAAAGCGGTCTATTGGTGGTGCTATATGCACTCACCAAGACCGCTTTCTATTTCAGATATATTAAATTGTATGCCTACAGATGAATCGATTGCTGCTATCTACAAACGGTTATCTAATTATTGCCAAATAGATCGTTCAATCCCTCAATGGGGTGATGCTCCTGTTTGGAATGAGCTACATATGTCTACAGATTTTCCAACTTATTGGGATTAGTCACACACACTTTTTGTCCTATAACCCCCAGCTTTCCTAAAGGCATAAGAAATTTCAGCATTATTTGTCGATTTATATAATTCTTCGTTCTGTTCCCCAAGCATGATATCTCTATAGTAAAAGTCGCGTAAGTTATTACTTGTCTTTACATTAACCATTCGCGTATATCGATTGCTAGGATTAGTTGTGGTAAAAGCAATACAGCCTTTATCAAGTGTTTCTAAAGGTCTTAGGTTATGAGATGTAAATATTAATTGGCCTTCGCCTTTCTCTGAAATAATTCGTAAAATCTCACCAAGTAGATATTCAAAGATACCCGAGTCTAGCTCATCTATGGCAACAGTAATAGATTTTCTATTATAGACAGAAATTAATAGACCTAAAACGGAAATAATTTTACGTATCCCTTCAGATTCATATTTTAATGGAATATATGTATTTGATTTATAGGATACTAACTCAAATCGCTCTCCGTCTTGATTATCCTGCAATTTTTCCTTACCTAGTGTTTCTACACCTATAGTTAATCCTGGTACAATTTGGGTTAATACCAAATTCATCATAGTTATACTATCTCTAATATCTTGTACAACGGCTATAGGAAATACATTAGGTTGATTTAAGGATAACCCAATCGTACCTACAATATGTCTCGTATCAGCCCGATAGTTAATCTCTAATGGTAGTGCATCGAGACTAATTAAGCCACTATGTTCCGTTGTTACTACAAATAAATCATGATTTCCATACTTCACTAAGTCTGTCAAAATCGAATATACTAATGCAAAATCTTGATTTGATTCCATCACTTCATTACGACTATGAAGTCGTTTCATAAACTCAGGAGAGAAAATAAAGGATCGCGATTCCGCATTCGCTTGTTTCTTTATTTACGATTAGATCTGTAATATCATCCATATCACGACCAACTAATAGATCTAATTTTGATTTAGGTTTAAAGATTTGCTTAGCCGGTACATTCGTGTCAATTAAAATACTTTTTCTAATATTGGTATCTACACTTTCAATCTTATATTGTAAGCGCTCTTTTGTAATACAAATACGATGTTCTCCATCTCTAGTATCATCCGTTATATTACTTTCACCAGTAATCGATGAGGTAATGCCTAATTCCACCTCATAATCTACTAAAATATGTTTATGATTATCCTCTATTAACAATTCAAAATTTAATTCACACATATGAGAGGCAGAGGATATATTGATATAATCACGAATTGTAGAAGGCAATTTTTGGCCTGTAAGTAATAATTTTAAAATGCTGATTGCATCTATAAGTGCCGTTTTACCGGAACCATTTTGACCATATATACCTAATAGACTTGATTTATAGTCCTTTCTTGTATTTATGAAATTGATACGACCGTGTTCAATATTCTTTATATTATCTATCGTCATAGATGCTAAACGAATATATTTGGTAGTGTTCATATACTTACCTCCTAGTATGCTAAGTGTAACACACCAACTATTTATATTCAATTAAATTGCAAAAACGATATTTTATATTACGATTTACTATTTTAATTTACGTTTTGTAATACAACAAATAAAAAACCGATACAAACTCTACTACTGATTGCTAGAGTTCGTATCGTTTTTTCTCTCTCTATATATTATTTTTTATTCACTCTAACCCGTTCAATTGTCGGTTGTCCTTGGCTATTTTTAGCCACTGTATCAACGCGGAACAATGCCATCTCAGAGCTGAATTCTGTTACCAGTTGTTCGTTTACTTGTACGCCGTTTTGAAGGGCACGGTATACGATTTCTGCAAATTCGTAACGTGTTAATAAACGATCACCACCAAATGTACCATCTGGGTAGCCTTCTACTAAACCACGACGGGATAGGTCACTCACTGCTTCATATGCCCAGTGGTTGCTAGCCACATCTGGGAATAATGTAGTGCGGTCTGCTTTCATATGCGTACCTGCCACATCGTTTAAGAGGGCTGTCAATTTTTGGATTTGTGCATTTTGAAGAGCTACGGTTTTCTTAAGTTCTAACACTTCTTTACCGATGGCCACGCGAGAACGAGATACATTGCTATGAGCACCGACTTTCACAGAAAGACCTGCATTCACAACAGTTTCCCCATTACCTACAGTGGAACCTACGCTCAATTGAACGTCCTCATTAGGACGGTAGAATGCACCGAGTGCAGCAGCATTGCCATTATGGTAATGACCATAGCCAGCCGCAAAGTCCCATTTTGCATCTGGATCAAAGTCGAGCGGATGAAGGGCCGCCAATGCAGCCGAACCAGCTACGGCCTTGTTAACACGTTTATCTAAGCGGGATACATCTTTTTTAAGATTCGTTACATCCCCTTGAACGTTGACAGTATTGTATGCATTCACGGATATCATGTCATGTAATCGTTTAAGTTGTGCCACGTTTACCGCATCAGTATCATTTGTACCAGCCGCAACAGATGTGATTTGGCGCGTTACGCCATTCGCTACATCACCAACGGATACAGCAGATGCTGTGGATTTCCAGGTAGCAGATGTATCGGTGGATGGCGCGTTAGTAAGGATATCATAACCAACTGCACCTGTGGCTACTGTCGCTTTAGAACCACTACCAAGTGCTACACCACCTTCGGTGGATACGTCTGTGTTATGACCAAGGGCCACTGCATCATGAACAGTTGTTGTCGTTCCATTGTCGCTAGAGCCAATAATAACAGCATTATTAGCACCTGTTACGGTACGGTTATCGCCGACGATAACTGTATTCTTTGCATCGGACACAGTATTCTTCGATCCGATAACCGTCATATGTTGCACCTTAGTCCCAGTATTGCCAACGCCGAGGGCTAAATTGTCCTTGCTTTGGTCACCACGTACGCCCGTAACGGTATTGTTTACACCAATCATGGATGTGCGCAATGTGTAGTCTGCTTTGTTACCGCCGCCAAAGGCCATCGTTGCGCCGCCACCGTTAGATTCTTTTACGGCTTCACGGAATTTACCAGCTAATTCCTTCGCAGAATTGCCACCGTCGTCAGGTGCACCATAAATAGATGTAACGGAATTAGTAATTTCGTTGCCAGCACCCATGATAATAGAACCATTGGAATTGAAAGTTCGGTTTGCTGTACCAACGATACTATTAGCAACACCAGAGTAATAGTTATTAGCTGTTTTAGATTCGATGCTATTTAAAGAACCATTAATAGTGGATCCCAAGTTCTTAACAGGATTTGCCATACGGCCACCATTATATTCACTGGAAATGATGTTATAGGTACCTGTATTAGTTGTGAAAGCACCATTGCTAAAACTATTAGCACCCACTGTAGTGGCATACGCATTCAATGCATCTTTACGAGTAGTCGCTGTATCTACTGTGGTATCACCAAGATCACCTTTATAGTTATGGGAACCAATCATAGTACTGCCAGTACGAGCAAATGTATTGTCACCAATTGCTACGCTACCTACTACCTTTGTTGGATCCGACGGAATTCTTGCAGAAGAGAACCAACTACCACTAAAGGTTGTTTGACCTAATGCAAAGCTAGCCTCAATACCACCAGCCATATTTTCAATCTTTGCATTTTTACCGATTGCTACACTACCGCCTTGGCTGGCATAGTTATTGATGTTAGCACCATTACCGACTACGATATCTCCTGTAGCAGCACTGGCGCCATTAGAATACCCAATCTGAGCACCATTACCAATTGCTACGTTTTCAATCTTTGGCGCATTGCTACCTGTCCCATAAGCAACACCATTACCAGCACCTGCCGTAACATCCGCTGCACTAGCCACACATAAACTGGATAACAACATACCATTAATCAATATCGCCAATAAGCGTTTCCGTTTGTTCATAATCTTCCCTCTCCATTTACAAACAAATACATAATACGATCTCTCACTCATCATTTATTCATGATGTTTACATGAATTATATTATCATATTTTAAATATTTGTAAATAGTTTGTTTATAATTATCTTAAATTTATTAATAGATTTATAAGATAATTAATATAATAAAAAACGGATAGCTAATCGCAATGGACTAACTATCCGCTTATATACTGAGGTTTTTATGAATGATCTGTTTATATTATACAGCTATCTGAGTATCTCAATATTATCTGTTATTCAATTTTTGTACGAGCATATCTACTGTTTCTTGTAACCTTTTTATTTTGAGCCTCCAATGTATCAACCCGTTGTTCGAGAGCATTATAGGACGCAGGAGAGATTTTTTGTAGCGTTTTGTTTTCACCGAATTTATAGGATACACCAAGGTTGGCCATGATATGGTCATTAACGGTAGCACCGGCCGTGAGGAGCAAGTTTTCCTTTGGATAATACCCCACACCGAGGGCTAGCGCATTGGCATCTTTGTAGTGGCCAATACCGCCCATCACTTGTACTCGATTATCTGGATCAAATTGCATTGGATGTAATGCAGCTAGTGCCGCAGCACGAGCATCGCCTTTATTGGCCTCTTTTCCAATGTTGCTAATTTTGTTATATAGATTATCGATTTGTTGATTGGCACCATATAATTGGGAACCATTGATGGCATCCGTAGAATCCGCGCTTACGCGGCCTGCCGCTACATGAGTGATGGTCCGTTCTTGATTGGTAGCGCCTACGGATACGGTGGATACCGGTGCAGTGCCGGCAAAGTTAACGGTGCCACCTGCATAAGTATAGCTTGGGGTGCTCACCACATCACTACTTTCAGCAGTGGATTGACTACCAAGCACAACTGCATTATTCAAAGTCGTATCTACGTGATCACCTAAGACATAGGTATTATTAGCCGTCACATGATTATAGGCGCCAACAACAGCATTGCTTTCACCCTTTAACTCTGCATTATGACCTATGCCATAGTTAAAATTGCCATCCACTTTTGAATTAGACCCAATCAACACCGTATTGTTACCAGTACTGCCTCCGGCTTGGCCTGTGCCAAGCCATACGTTTTTATTACCAGTCGCACCAGAACCAGCGAAGGAACCGATGGCAATCGTATTGGATATAGTCGAATTAAATCCAGCGGCAAAATTACCGAGGAAATTATAATCGCCCTTACCATTTAAAAAGGTCTTTGAACCTAGTGCAACATTGGCACCACCACTGGATCCATTCAAGGATATCCGGCCAATGGCAATATTATTGCCCTTTGCATTAGGATCGTTAGAGTTTTGATATGGATTGCCATTAGTAGTACCGGCATCACCACCAAGGGTTACATTGTCTGAATAGGTAAATTTAGAATTTCCTGATACACCAATATTATAGGCTACACCACCAGTTGAAACGATAGGTGTATCAGCGGCTTGCACTAGGCCTATAGAAGATACACTAAACACACTCATCATTGAAACAATACATAATTTTGTTGCGTAATTCATATTACGACCCTCCCACACTTTCAAAATGTGTTGCTATACTCCCGCTAGCGTTCTCGATGCACCATAGATTTCAGCCACCACATAAGGGTTCCCGCAGGTACTCAATTTGGCGAGTATCCGTTTCGTATAATCTAGATGTTCTAACAAAGCATCGCGTAGTTTGCGTTGCACGTGGTCAGGGGAATGAAATACGAGTATAGGATCAAAGTCTCCTATGATGATATACGTTGTATGTGGTTCTGGTCCTGGCTCAATGCGGTATTGAAATGGAATGATAACGTTGAATAAACCATATACCACATCACGCCCGATGGGTTTGCGCGATTTCAGGCTCGCAAAAGTCATGTTCGGACTCATCGTTCTAGGGTCCGTATACATCGGCTTTGACCGCCTCGACGATTGAATGCCGTTTGCTAGAACTCCCTCGTGGTGCGCTACTTCTCTCAATACCATCTTAATGGATTTATGGATGATTTCACGCCGACCATCTACATAGTAACACGCGGTACAATCACCGCCGTCAATATAGATTGGGATCAAGCAACATATATGGTGATCTACATCGCCATATATTGCATTTGGATTACAAGAAATTGATTCGTTATTACTTACATTTGCACACGTTGTATTCAACATTATCTTAACCTTTCTGTAAGATTAATAAATAGTCAGTAATAAAATAAGGAATTCCTCTTGTAAAAGCTTATAAATAACACGTGTTATAGTAGGTGCTTTAGCAGCACTTATGAGTTAATTGTATACCTATAATTACAAACTGTAAATATATAAATTAAAAAATATTTTAGATTTTTTAAAGTTACTTATAACTATGCATATTTTGCATATCTTGCATATCGAATTCTTTGTTATCCGCTACCATCATATAGTACCGCAATTGGTCGATGGCCTTTTGATGGCGTTGTTGCACAGCCTGTCTAGACTGATGTATTTCACAGCCTATGTCTACGCAGCTCTTGCCATCTCGATATAGGGCATACAATAACTGTTGTTGCTGCCGTGGCAGTTTTCTGAAAGCAGCCCACAGACGATTGCGCAATTCGTCTTCTGTCACCGTACCGACAATATCTCGTTCAAGATCCACATCGCTAGGGAACTGATCCATCGCTGGCTCTGATACATCATCACCGGTGCATAGAGGCAAGGTCAACTCGTGGCGCCACTGATGAGCTGATTGTTTATAAAAATTAAGATACCCATAATGAATGGCTGCTTTCACATAGCCAGAAAATGGTACCTTTCCCGATGTGTGAAAGCTATAGATGGATTCGATAAAGATGATCCACAGAAATGATTCGACGTCATCCGTCATCATTGCCGTACTACATCGGGTTGCATACCGCATAATGAGCGGTCGATAGCGTCGGCATAGCTCGATTTGTGCCGCATCGATAGTCAATTCCTCGATGGGCCACACGGCTCGTTCCGTACTGAGTACCAATACACGACGTTCTTGGCAGACGCGTACTAAACTAAGATCTGTCACCACTTGTAACACCTTTTGGGGACAAACCACATGCTTTACGTTCATATTCGTTCCTTTCTGCCTAGGCTTACTTGAAATATACACCCAATTGAGTATTTAGACAAATGAGAAATTCCGCCATAAATGCATACATTTACAGCGGAATTTTCGTTGTTACATATGTATTTGTGTATAATTACAAACCTATTTCAGTAAAGTACGCCAATTTAGATCAATTTTACATAGCTGCATGAATTTGAATCGATTTCTGTACAATGAGCGAGTTCGAATCAATGACAAGTCGCACGAATTCGAATTCATTTCACTAAAACGATTGTATTAAGCGAGTGTATCTAGCGCAGGTTTCGCAATGGTATCGTAAATATATTGCCCTTGACCACAGTTAATTTCCTCAAGATTTGGGAACACGAACTGGTACCAAAATTGGAACATAGTATTCACAAAATGGTAATCTGCATAACGCAATGGACCACGGCTACCACCTTGAATACGTCCAATAATTTCCATATCTAAGAGGTCGGCCATACGGGTTGCAAAGGTACCACTCTTAAGCTCACTGGCATGACATAATTCTGTATAGAACGGCTTATCCAGTTGTGCCAACGCATAGAGAATCGCATTAGCGGCGCCTACATTACGAATGTAGCGCATAAGTAATCGTTGTGGTTCCGTACATAATATGCCTTGTGGTCTGAAGAATAGACGCACAATATTTTCATCTACCGATAAGGCGGGATCTATATGCACGAGATTACCCCGGCATACCACCTGTTACATGGTATAGCTTAACAAGATCTTTGTCCGTATAGTCCCAACCTAATGCTCTCACATCATCAAGTGTGAACGGATTAACCTTGAAATAACTATGAATATAGGCTGCAATCAAGCTTGATTCGCCCAAGATGCGACCTTTCAATTCGTCCACATGGGTTCCCATGAGGAGTACGAATACTTTACCATGGTCACGATAGGTTTCCATCAAGTCACGCAATATGATAGGCGCTTGTGGAACCGTATCCACAAATGAAGGATAATCATCTATGATGAGCATGATCCGCTTGTCAAGACTTGCTTGAAAAACGCCACGCAATGCATCCTCTAAAGTCTTAAAAGACCCTGATGGCACCTTTAGTTCTCTCTCAATTGATCGAATATGAATGGACTCATTCGCCAAGCGACCAAGCAGATATATGGTATGACTCTTGCCTAATCGAGCCTGTAACGCTCTAGCGATATACGTTTTACCAACGCTGTAAGGACCGTGAACAACACTCATTTCCATGCGGTCCTGATTGTACTGTTCCATTATGGCATTAATGACTGCCTCATGGTTACTACATTTCATATAAGATCTCACCTCCCTTAAAACAGTTCTCAGGAGTTTATTATATCATAATTTAAATAAACTATAAAATATATCTTGTGAATTTTAACAAATAGATAATAAATTCATTTTTTACACATAAAAAACTCTTTTCCCATTATGATATGTACCCCTTTTACTGGTTGTCCAGTAAAAGGAATACATCATTACGAAGAAAAGAGTTTCTATGCCTAATTTTACATTCTTATTGTTAACGTTTACAGGTGTAAGCCATATCTATCGGTCATTGCTAAATTTCATGAGCATGATGCGGCGCACCGCTTCATCAAGGCGCACCTCGGAAATGGTTCCATTTGCTACGGCCTGCGTCAATGCGTCGTGAACGGCCTTAATGTGCTTGGTATGCTTACAAACGATAACCATGTCGCTGCCTGCATTAATAGTACGCACCGCATAATCCTCTATGGACATACCAGCAATAGCAGCGCCGACCTCGATATCATCGGTAATCACTACACCGTCAAAGCCCAGTTCATTCCGTAGCCAATCTGTAATGATCGGTTTAGATAGACTCACCGGATGATTTGCATCGATAGAGGGTACTTTCACAGCATTCACCATAATCATAGGATGTTCGTCACGGGTCGCCTCGATGAGCTGAGCAAATACGCGACCATCATCGTCCATGAGGCTCGCCTTCGACGCATCTAGTTTCATGCCCGGCACCGTGTAATCAGCGCCGCCTGGAAAATATTGGTACCCCGTAAACACGCGATTCGCCGCATAGCGTTTAGTAATGGTCTCACCGATGCGCGCTGCCGCCCGGTCCACATCACTCGTGTACGAGTAAAACGAGTGGGTATTCACCATAACACCCAAATTGAGATTGAACCCAAGGTCGCGCATCTCAATGGCCGTGCGCGTCGCTAGACTCGACACCGCATCAAGGCCCCTGCTTCGATAACAACTTAGGGTCCGTCCAAGGCAGCATCAGGCTAGGTCTATACTGCATGCGTTCCCTATTCATAGCGATGAACGGTGGCATGAGGCTCGATGTATTCGCAGTATCTCGTATGCCTTGTTGTGAAAGCCCGCACTTGTTCCTTGGATTCCATATTATCATTATCTAATACAATACCACCTACACGATATTTACGTACTAATTCTTTTTGTGATTCGTCAAATGTAGTGCCTTCTAGACCGATACACATTAACTGACCAATCTTGTCCTCTTGTGACATAGTGCGCACACTGCGGTCCGCCTTTTCCGCAGCCGACGCATTCATAGCGGCAATCGCCTTATACCCTACGGGCGCACGATCAGAATTTGTCGTCACACTCGGCTCCTCTCGACTACACCCTACAATGGTGCCCATTGTGACGATCGCCAAAACACCACAAGCTAGCCTCTTTACGAACTGCTTCATCTCTCTCTACCCTCTATGACAGCTCAAATACAATCAAGTTACGGTTAGACCTCTGCCCCCCAGTCATCAGTCTATTGTTAACACTTTATACATTCTATTATATACCATCTATTTCATTAACGCCTCATTAAAAGTCCACAATTTTCAACCTGCTGATTTGCTGATTCCGCATATTAATAGAAAGGAATGCATACAGATTACAAGTTAGAAATTTCTTCAGACAGCCTCATATATACAAAATAAAAACTGCAACCTAGTCATATATACTGTATAACTGATACATTCTCAGTATACATAAGACTAAATTGCAGTTTTTAGGATTATTTACGAGTACGATTAGCCTCTGTTTCATCGGATTCAGATGTCGTACCTGTCGTTTGTTTCGATGTATTATGGAAGGTCATCACCGTTTTAGCCGCCACCTTTTTCACTGGACCTGTTGGTAATACAATAGGTATTTGAGTGTTTACTTTCACAGGACCATTAGCAGGTACAGGCGGCTTGAACCGGTGTCGATAACGCCTTGACGATATTTGGTTGCGGTGCCGTTGGCGCTACAGATTGAGCCGCCGTTTGAGCTGCTATCGATTGAGATGCTGTTTGCTGTGCTACCACTGGTTTTGGTGCTTGTTTAGGTGCATCCGGTTGTTGACGTGCCACACGAGCCGCCGCCAAGATACCTGGGTTGCGATATAATAGCTGACCACCTTCGGTAGACAATTTTTGATCGTAATAATATACATCAGCGTTGTAATACTCACTGCCACTGGCCACATCATAACGCAAACCAATCATAGTGTACACCGTAAAATGTAGCAACCCATCCGGTTTACTGCGATCAATCGAATCGCGGTCTACATACCAATTATTGCCATTATAGGTGAATGCATAAATATCTTGCCGAGCATCGGCATTGGGTATAACAGATATAAACAGCGCTGCTACAAACATAGCCACTGCGCATATACGTTGAAACATGAGGCCTCCTCATTATGAAATACTACCTATCTTAATACTATATATATACACATTAATATATACTAATGGTAGGTAGATTGTGTAGGTATAAAAATGATTGTATACGATTTAACAACTTATTATACCACATTTTTTGAGATTGCGTTCCTCTGACATCCCTACTTGGAATTAGTACAGGCGTGTAGTATCGATAGGCCCCTTTGATACTGCTCCTAAAAATTAGAACAGGCCTGTAGTAATTTCCGAACCTTCGTACATACCCTTTTAAAATTAGAACACGCCTGTTCTAATTCTAGAGACACTATATCAAACTCATCTTACTAATTAATATAGGTCTATACTAATTTAAAATTCTTATTTTCCTTTAATTCATATATCTGTATTTATAGATGCTTATTGCCTCATAATTATAATTAGTTTAAGATAGTCGACGAGGTTGGGCCTCTCTTCGTTAATGGAGGGAGGGGTGCTCTATGAGTGATTATGAGTTAATCATGATAATTCTAGAGGTGATGACTGTTGTTATTGCCTTTGGTGCACTTGTGGCTCTTATTTGTCTTGCAAGACAAATAAGAGAAGCTAATTATAAAGAGAACTTTTGTTTTACGCAATAAGCATCTATAAATACAGATATACGAGTTAAATTTATAAAAGCCCCAAAGTACTAACAGCTAATATATACGGCTATTAGTACTATGGGGCTATTTATATATCGACTATATCCTCAGATTGTTTTAGGTAAACATATCTTAGAATTTATGTGTAAATCCAGCGTTTACAGACCAGCCTGCTTTATAGTCGCCAGATAATCCGGTGCTAATATCAGCATAAAGGCTGTTGTTAGCATTGATGCCATAGCGGCCACCGAATGCAAGGTCAGTCCATGTCCCTTTAAGGTCTTGTTCTGTTGATTTCACAGTAGAACCACTTGTGTATGTAGTTTTTACCGAGCCAGAGAAGGCATGGTTAACGCCGACACGAGTATAGATACTGCCTGCGCCAAAGGTCTTACCAATCTCAAGGCCAAGACCGCCAGCAAGTACTACTTACACCAGCTTGGTCTACATGCATGGTGCCTGCATTAAAGCTATCTCCACCAAAGTGAGTATAGCTCAATTGTGCTTGAGGTTCGATGTATACACCATTTTGTAATTTCACAGTTTTACCATAGCGAGCGCCGATAGTGTATGCATTAGCCTTCGTTTCGCCAGATAGGCTTTCACCAATTTCATTACGAGCTGTGAAAGTATTCGTTACACGACCAACTTGGGATTCAAGTTGAATGTATTGATCTCGGCCGAGGTCTTTCAAACCATAGGCGCCAACAGCAAAGGCCTTTTCTTTGCCAGAGCCATTGAATACATAATCATCATGGCCACGAAGGTAAGACACTTGACCGCCTACGGTCCAACCGCTACCAGTTTTAGCGTCGTAACCACCTTGAATACGTGTATAGGTTGTGTCGGTATCAATACCTTGTGTATCATAGCTATATTGACCGCCACCGATATGGGCCCAAATACCTGTTGTTGCACCTTGTTGCAATGCACGAGGACGGTAAGTATTTGTTAATGTGCGCCAGCCGTTGATGTTGCTCATAATCGCAGAACGAGCACCACGCATATGAGGAGTATCATATGCCGTTGATTGGGCTGGTGCCGGTTGCGGTGCTGGTGTTGGCGCCGGTTGTGGTGCCGGTGTTGGTTGTGGCGCCGGTTGCGGTGCTGGTGTTGGCGTTGGTGCCGGTTGTGGAGCCGGTGTTGGCGTTGGTGCCGGTTGTGGCGCCGGTGTTGGCGTTGGCGCCGGTTGTGGCGCCGGTGTTGGCGTTGGTGCCGGTTGTGGCGCCGGTGTTGGCGTTGGCACTGGTTGCGGTGTAGGTGTTACTGTTGTATTACCGTACACATATTTACCTTGACCATTTTGATCCGCTTGCCATGTAATAGCACCTTCTTTAGCATATCCAGACGTTACTACCTTGAAACGACCAGATTCAGCACCTTCAGAAGCAATGGCTACTGTGCCTTCAAGGTTTCTTTCACCAGTCACATAGTTATGATAATACACCTTATGTGCAAGATTATCTAAAACCTTATTTACATTATCCTCAGTAGACAAATCTAGCCCTTTGCGGCTGGTGTATAGATGAGCGCCAGCATTAGGGGCTGCACTTGTGATATGAATGTCGCCACCCCAGAAGGAATCAGCCGTTAAACCATTATATGTTGTGGTTGGCGGTGTATATTCTGGATCTTCGGTATCTGCATATTCGTCATTAGGATCATAAATAAAATTCACATGGCCTTCGAGCTTATCAATATACAGTTTATTATGCTCATTTTGCTCTACCATATTTTGAAAATTTCGATTCGTAGAACCAACGAGTCGATGTACACGGCTAGGCATAGTACTGCTATCAAGGTTAGTGCCATCAAGACCACCTTGATACAATAGCTCCCAATCCCCTCTTTCACCAAGGAACACATTGATATGATCATATTTTCTGTCATTTTCATCAGCTAAATTGAAAGCTAGCCCAGACCAATTGGATTCCTCACCATCTATACCGATATTAATGGTTGAGCTATGAATTGGATCATGTTTAACTATAACATCGCCTTCAACGAATATTTTATCACCCGTAAATTCGCCGTGATGATCATGGACGCCTATATTAATTGTGCCCCCTTGAGCAAGAGCAACAGGTGTACTCACTCTACCAGAATTATATACACCTTTTTTCAATTTAATGTCTCCACCATTTTTACTGGTAGCAAATGCACTATGACCATAGCCAATATTAGAATACCCGTCTTCAATAATAACCATACCACCATTCGCTACTATAGAAGATATATTTTTATCGTATTCTGGGAATACACGTATCATATCATCACTGTTAGCTACAAAATCTGTATTATCAGTATACGGAGCGGTATAAGCCGCATCTACCACCATATTAGGCATTACAAATCCAGCAATCGCCAGTGCCACAGCTAGCGATAGCTTTGCTTTACTTACATGTCTCATAATAGTCCTCTCACTCACACAATGTAAACAAACTATAAATTATCTTAAATTATAATTTACAATTTGTTATTTGTAAATATGAGAGAAATAAAATTAGTATAGACCTGTACTATCTGTTGATTCCATTAACATACTTTTTAAAATTAGTACAGGCCTGTAGTATTGCCTGGACCCTTTAATACCTCTCCTAAAAAATAGAACAGGCCTGTTCTATTTCTGGAGAGACCATATCAGGCTATCTTACAAATTAGAACAGGCCTGTTCTAATTCTAGAGACACTATATCAGGCTATCTTATTAATTACTACAGGCGTGTTCTAATTTAAAATCCCCTTGATAAGTACCGAGATACTCATCAAGGGGATTGTTTTAGTTATGGAAAAGACAAATAGCCCTTCGTTATCCTAGGATAGCTAGTGAGCTCAAGTCACATTTTACGCTTTAAATATAACGCCATTATGCTCTAGTTGTTCCACCGTTTTTTTACCAATGCCTGGTAGCATCAATACTTCTTGTTTAGTAACTGTTTTAAAATCAGCTACTGTGTATAGGCCAGCTTGTGAAAGTGTAATTTGTGCACCAAACCGTATATTGTCATATACCGGATTTCCTCGCACAGCCACACCTTTATCAACCTCTACGGTACTCATATGAGCTGTCTCGCATTTTCCTATATAGCTATCATTAGAGTACCGATTCACAACAATTAGACCGGTAACACATTCATACGCATCATATAAAGTCTGCCATAATGGGCTTTCAAAACTCACCAATTGAGTCGGTAAAAATGAGATAGTAGTATATAAGCTTATTAATTCCCGTGGATCAAAATCTATATCAATCACTTGGTCTACCATATACATAATGGTCTCTAAATGGTCTTCCACAAAATCGTTCCACCGCGTTGCATCTTGTAATAACCAATCAATATCTTCATATTCGTCAACAAGGTCTGCTAATACATCATGGGCAACCTTACTTTCACCACACTGCAAAGCCAATAAAATATACAACATATGCATCGGCAACATGATATCCGGCGCCTGATTAAATGCATTTTGTATATCATCACAACATGCGAAATAGCGTTGATATACCTTGCGACCACGATTCCAGTCGGCCGCGCCACAACAAGCAACCATCATGTACACAAGGAATCCTGAATGATCTTGTTTGTCCCCGTGAAAGACAGGAGTAAAGCATGCAATTGCATCATTATACATATTGTATTCTAAATATATCATCCCCATGTCGATGAGGCAGCGCATATAAGGACGAGCCTCGATTATATGCCAATCCATTTTCTTAGGTTTTTTCAACGATTCTACTAGCTGTTTTAGCTGATGAAGTTGAAAACTTGGATGCAACTCAAGAGCTATAAGTTCCCGTTTAGCATCTACTTCATCAGGACATAACGCAAGAATTTTATTGTACAATTTCTTTGATTCCTCAGTCGTATCAGCCTCTTTTGCAGCCTCGTATAAATCACGTAATTTCATTTCTATCGTATCATTAAAATCACCACGATTATATTGAGTCATAAATGCTTCTATCAAATCCTCAATAGATTTGAATTCAGCCTCATGTTCAGATACAAATTGTTTCTGTAAACGTAATAATAACTCACTTTGAAAGCTAAACATAGAGTGTCTCCTTATACATATAAACGTAAGAAACACTACTTATCTGTAATATATCACGAGAGGGTATATTAATTCTAGAGGTAAGGCCTTGTTCTATTAATATCTCATCTGAAAATTAGTACAGGCCTGTAGTATTGCCTGGACCCTTTAATACCTCTCCTAAAAAATAGAACAGGCCTGTTCTATTTCTGGAGAGACCATATCAGGCTATCTTACTAATTAGAACACACCTGTTCTAATTCTAGAGACACTATATCAGGCTATCTTACAAATTAGAACACGCCTGTTCTATTTCTAGAAACACTATATCAGACTCGTCTTGCTAATTACTACAGGCGTGTTCTAATTTAAAATCCCCTTGATAAGTACCTAGATACTCATCAAGGGGATTGTGTTAGTTATGAACGATACCAATCATCATATTAGAATTGGTAGTTAAGGTCTAGGCGGTAGTAGTTGGAAAGTTTTTCGTTATCGCCAGTAGCCTTGTTTGTTTTGTTATTAAATCCGTAGTATGCTGTTAAGCCCACGTTCTTTTGTAATGCGTAATCAGCAGTTAATAACCAGCCTTTAAAGCCTTGATAATTCATTGTACTAGTAGTTATACCAGGTGCAACTGTAGCCCAAGCTGTATTAGTTAGGTCGTAAGCGATGTCCCATGTGGAGGATGCAGCGCCTAAGTTTTGGCCGAAGTTGAAGTATTGTGCTTTTACGTCCCAAGAACCGCGTTTTGCTTGGTCGTAGTCACCATAGCCAAGGCCAGCAGTCCATGCAGAACCGTGAGAAACGCCAGCTGCTTTCACCCATTCGCCACCAACCCAAACTTTATCAAAGTTCATGTCTGTGCTGAAGCCATACATGTTTCTAAGTGCGTCACCACTGGATTTGTGCGCATTTCTACGGGCATAGAAGCCGCCAAGGTTTACATGTTTATTAAGTTGACCTTTAACGCCTGCATAGGTGAAAGTTTTGTTGGATTTCTTAGTTAAGCCGTCAAAAGCGCCTGCCACAGCATAGCCGTAGGCTGCTTGGAATTGAACTTTGTCGTTGCCTGCATTGAATTGAACGCCATCGAATGTGTCATCGTAAATCAAACCGTTGCCGAGCATTTGGTCGAAGCGACCAGCTTTCACAGACACGCGTTCACCAAATTTATGATTTACATAAGCGCGATCGATAGTAGCCGTTGCATTGCCACCATTAGTCGCATCGCCAAATTCAAAGTCCCCAGATGTTACGCGAACGACAGCATCTGTGCGGTCATTGACCTTCGCGTTGAACTGAATGCGAGCACGCGCGTCGAATTGGGAACCTTTGCTGTAATCGCCCACAGCGTTTACATAATTACCATCTTTCTTTTGGGAACCAAGATAACGAAGACGCATATCGCCGGTTACTTTCACATTACCTACGCGGTCCTCTAAACGAGCCACGCGAACGCCCAAGTTATTTAATTCGTTAGAGAATTCATCAGCCAAACGGTTAATCAAGGCTTGTTGTTCCGCATTCGCACGATCTTGGTTAGCGAGCGCTTTCGCCACCATTTGCGCCACTTGGAAACGAGTAATACCATTTTCGCCTCTGAAAGTACCATCTGGATAGCCAGTGATGATGCCAGTACTAGCCAATTGAGACACGGCTTGGTAGGCCCAAGAATCAGGGGTTACATCGGAAAATGGGTTCGCTGCAAACGCAGTTGTTACACCCAACACAGCTGTTGCTGCAAAGATAGCGGCAAATTGTTTTTTCATAACTATACCTCTCTCCAAAAAAGAAACATACACATCTGCAATTCGGCCCTACTAACACTGTATCTCCCTAACCCCTTATAAGTGATAACCATTATATACAGAATATAACATAAGTATAACATACTATAACAAATATTTTATATTTCAGTGTAAAGTTCATTGGATTTTCATAGGGGTGTAGCGTGGCGATAAAAATAAGGCACCGACTAAGTCGATGCCTCATTTTTTGGGGATTCTATAATTCACTATCAATATAATAATACACCTACACCAATTCAATCTCTTCATTGATTTTCTTATGAATATCGACACGGGTTTCTACATCTAATCGATTGACAATCCAGCCCCTCAAATTACAATTTCTTATAAACTCATCAATTCGATTAACTCCATTAATTTCCTTTAAGGTCACTACAACTCCAAAACGGACACCTACACCATCTCTAGGGTCTAAGCGATTACTAGTCTTAATTTCCATACCCCAATTTTTGTTAGTATAGGATTGCTTTGCCTTAAACTGCTTATCGGTACGTTCAGATATATACTTTACATTATCCCATTTTCTAAATTGCTTACGTGCCTCTTCCTCTAATAGATAACTAAATCGACCTTTTTGTTCCGTATTTTGCTTATCATCATTAATCGCTATAATCTTGCCTTTGTCATTAATTCTACCAAAATGAAGATTTAGTTCTGTATTAGTATAATCTACACCCTGTGAACGATTACACAACGGGAAATAACACATAGTTGCCCTAGCAATGTATGGATATTCATTAGAATCCATAGGTACTGGAAATTCATAATTATAAGTGTTCCATTTTTCACTAACATCGGAAATTAAAAACTTAATCTCATCATCTTTTGATTGTAAAATCTCATTAATATCAATAGGGACTATACCATGACCATACCATGCGATTTCATCTGCAGTAGGCGCTTTGTTCCAGCCTTTAGCTGCATCGATGATTAATGCTTTTGCCACTTCTCTACGTAGCCCTACGATATCGATTAAATAGGATAGTTTGCGGGCAATCCATGGTGCTGCATATGATGTGCCACCTACTAAAACAGGGCCTAATGGTTCACATACCTTCATATATTGCTCGCTACTGCCACCATAATAACTAACGTCTGGTTTTGCAAAGAAAGACAGCGCTAATCCACATCGGGAATATTGTGTTGAAACACCAAATTTAGTAATAGCATTAACGACAATACCATTAATAGAATCTGCAGGTGAACCGATTTTTATAATACTTTCACTAGACCGATTCGTACCAGCAATCACAAAAATAACGTCGTATTCAAATTGAATTTGATCAAGTACAGCTGCCTCTGCAGATATAAAATTATCATTAATTTCCTGATTGCTACCAAGAGATATATTCCATACCTTAATATCTAGATTATCTGCAATGATAGATTTAATTTGTTTAATAATAGAAAAGGAAGAAAATTGCTGCCCCACAGCAACACCAAAGTGGCGTACCTTAAAATGTCCACAATGATCATCTAGCCACGGATTCATTCTAGGCCCATCAACGATAATCGAAGAAACAGCGGTTCCATGCTTATAATCATTTGCATCTCGAGGGATATCTTTGGATACCATTTCATGATATTCAACCCAATTTGCAAAATAAACGCGCTCATCAAACAATGTATCGATTACACCAATTATCGGTTCAATTGTAGGTTCAAATATCAATGCATCACTAGTTTCATAATCATTTTGATTAGCATCAACCGTTAAAGTTGAAAGATCGATGGTCGACATAGCAACCAAGTACGGCATTTTTTGACTCAACACTTGTAACTGATTTGCATCTAAATATACACTACGATAATCTAATATTCGACTACGCATAATATTAATACCAATATATTGAAGTAGTACTTGTGTATCAATACCAACATCATACAATGTAATAATGCTACTCATACCCTCTAATTTAGGAATATCTACCTGAAATGATTCAATATATGATACATCAGCTATAATCTGTCTAAAAGTAGATTTTGAAAGAATTCTATTAGCAAAATACGCTGCAGGGAAGTGACTATGATCTCTATCTTCATGACAGATTTTGTTCATTTGGCCATGAAAATGAGTCTCCAAAATATCTCTTGCATCATCTAATAACTGTATACTCGAATCTAAATCTTGAGAATTAATATAATACGTAATAATATGCTTACTTTTACTATCATCAAATTTAGCACCTACTACGCATGTATTAGACTCAGCGCCTTTAAATAGGCCTGATATCCGATTACTCTTCGCAACAATTTTATTATAATGAACACTAATGAGAACACCTGTGAAAGCCCGCTGCTCATCGGCCCAAAATCTCTGTATATCTTTCAATTGATGAATAAGACGGTTAATATGTGTAGCAGTAACAACGACTTTACTATTCATAGACGCTCCACCACCGCCACCGCGTCTAGATTCTTGCTCAAATCGTTTCCCTTTCAATTCCAATATACTATTCATAGTTATGCTCCCATCGTAGTTAATTTTCTAGATACGGAACTCTTAGACTCCCCTTTCAATTTTTCTATTTCTCTAACGGTAAACCCTTCAGTATGTAAAGTGCTTACATCTTTTTGGTCCAAATCACCAATCAAGTCATTATATAAACGTTTCAAATAATCAAATGCATCGTTAGGCGTACTAAATGCTAATGATATCTTAATAATATTTCTTAACTCCCCTGGATAAGGTAGATTTATTGATAGGCGTAGTATTTTTTTGAATAGGCGCATATCCTTTGATATGTCCTTAAAGTTTTTACTATATTGATTAAAGTAATGCTCTCCAATTTCAATTAAATCATCTGTCGTATACCGATTAAAATTAATAACCGAATCAAATCTCCTAATTAAAGCCTTATCAAAATTTTTAAATAAATTAGTAGTAGCAATAATAACAATCTCTTTATTTAATTCTGTCAGCCGATCTAACTCTCTAAATAATGTTGACGTAGCACGACCCATTTCACGTACATCATTAGTATTAACACGATCTAATGCAATGACATCAATCTCATCAATAAGTATAATATATTGATTTATATTAGAAATTGAATTAATTTCCTTAAATACTGCAGAAATATTCTTGTTTGTTTGGCCTAATTTGCTATCAATCAAGTGGTCAAAATCAACCATTAATAATGAACGATGCAATAATTTGGCAATAATTTTAGCAGCCTCAGTTTTACCTGTTCCTGGTGCTCCTTCGAACAAAAACTTACCAATACCTATATTATGATTAATAGCATTAATAATTCCCTTTATATCCTCTGTCAACGATACTGGTAGATATAAAGGCTCCTCTTTATCCAATGATATCGGTTTTAAATACCCTTGATCAAATGATGTACTCTGTGGAGAATACACATTTGCCTCTGAAAGTAGCCCCATAACATATTCAGCTAACTGCTCATCATTATGACTATCAAAATATCGCGCAATACCAATAGCTTCATTTCTAAATGCCACTTCATTCTTTTCTACATGATACTTTATAAGATTGATGATATTCTGCTTCTTCATAGATTCGTCCTCCATTATTATGTTTATATTAACATATTTGGGACAAATAATATATATTTTGGGACAAAAATATATTTACATATTTTCACAAGACAGATAACGCCATCATTAGTGGTATCTAACTGCTGTTCATCCATCGTAATACTAGCTAACCAAACAACTATGGAGTGAATATTAGCTAAAGTAGCCCCCAATACACCACTTAAAAATATGGCAATCCACGAATATGACAAGTTTACATTATATCCAGCAGATTTGATACTTAATAACCGTTTCAAATCTTTAATTTCTAACAAACTGTAGACTTTATATCTCTTGTCATAAAAAGTCCCCCAATAATCTAAATCATACATTCCTTTTCGATTAGATATATAAATTACCTTAATATAATCTATTATAGACTTAATAAAACGATTGATGAAATCAAATGTTACCATGATATATCCTTTTTATGATAATAACTTAGATTATAAATATATTACACTGCCCTAAAATATATAATTATATTTATTTCACTTACAAAATAGCACCAATCGAAAATTTGATTGGTGCTATATAAGATGATTATCATTTAATCTAAAACTACAACCATCAATATAAGAATTATATACTAATTGTTAAATACAAATAATTATCCTATATTTTCAATATTATATTTCTTAATAATTGATTCAAAGTCCCTAATATTTTGATGAATACAATTTATATCAGTAGATGTAATTACTTGATGAATAATCGCATTAATCTGTTGAATCAATTCTTCTGTTAAAGAAGTATCTTCATTATTAATAATATAGTTTTGCTTAATTGTAGAATGAAATTGAACAAATAAAAATCCATAGTGAACCTTGTGTTATGATTTAGGTGTCTAATCAAAATATAACCGAGGTAATCACTATGGACTACAATAATCATAACACGACATTACGCACAAACAAACACTTAAACTTCGAAGAACGATTTTATTTAGAAAAGAGAATCGTTCTAGGAGATAGTATTACGGCAATTTCACGTGCACTTGACCGTTCTAGAACAACTATATATACAGAATTAAAACGTGGTACTGTAATTCAAATTCGACAAGGTAAATCTCAACTTGTATATTTAGCTGATTCTGGACAAGCAACATATGAAAGACAACGTGTGGGCTCCTTTAATACCATGAAAGTTGGTGTTATAGAATCTTTTATAAATTGGATTGAAAGCAAGGTTCTAGATGATCATTGGTCCTTTGATGCTGCTGTTGGATATGCTGAACATAAGGGTTTGTTTATGCGTAATGAAATGGTTTGTGCTAAAACTTTATATAACTATCTTCACAAAGGCATATTAGGTATAAAAGCAATTGACTTACCATTGGTAGTGCGGCGTTCCCAACGAAAATCTATTTCTAGAAAACATAAGCGAGAACTTGGTAAATCCATAGAGCTTCGCGATCCTAATATTGAAACGCGCGAGGAATTCGGACATTGGGAATTAGATACCGTCCGTGGAACAAAAGATAAGACAGACCATGTTTTAATCTCTTTACTTGAGCGTAAAAGTAGATTGTATGTGGCTTTACGATGTCCATCAGCACGGGCTACTGATGTAAAAGAAACATTGCATACATGGTTAAATACGTTTAAAGATGTTAATCTAGCCTGCTTATGTAAAACAATAACTGCAGATAACGGTTTAGAGTTTTCAGAGATATCTGATTTAGAGGAGGAAACTTTGTCTATTTATTTTGCTCGACCTTATTCTGCTTGGGAGCGTGGATCGAACGAAAGGCATAATGGTTTACTTCGTAGATGTATACCAAAAGGAATGCCAATAAAAACCGTTTTAGAGGAAACTATTCAACGAACACTTAAATGGTGTAATAATTTGCCACGCAAGCTTCTAAATTATAGAACCCCCTTGGATGTCTTTCTTGAAGAAGTTAATAAAATTGTAGATTTGGATACTGTTCAATTTCATATTGCAATTTAAAATCATTTTTAATTAATAGAATACTAATAAAACCTTCTATATTTACTTAATATGTAAATATAGAAGGCTTCACCTTTTATTTATACCTGGCTATAAACTCTTCAATTTTAGACCAATACTTCATACTTTCAAAATTTTATCATCATCCCATTTCCCACCATTTCATGGACAATAAAGATTCTACTATACTATCAGAAAATCGTTGTTTTATAACTCGATTACTACCTACAACAACTGTGTATGGCTCTACATCCTTTGTAATGACACTACCTGCTCCTATAACGGATCCATCACCGATAGTTACACCACTTCTAATAATACTATGAGCTCCAATCCATACATCATTACAAATTCTAATACTTCTATCCGCGTTAGGCATATCTTTCTTGTAATCAAGAAAATTTCCATATGTACTTACATAATTAATATTATGACCATTTTGAACAAGATGTTGATCAATACCTATCGAACAAAAACTACCTATTGAATGCATTTCTCTTTCATGATAAGAACGATAGCCATATGTGAATTTTCCAATTGGTATACCAATATATTTATCAAACCAATATCTAGATAAATTATCTTTCCAGCCATATTTCTTTTTTGAATATTTATATAACCATTCAGGAGGATTACTTGTCCCTCTAATTTTTCGTATACCTTCCAAATAGAGTTTTTCCCATTCCGTAATCCCATATTTTTCTACTAACTCATCCATGATTTCCATATTTATGCATTCACAAACTCAATAACTTTATTAGCAATCATTTTTACATCATCTTTTGTTAAATACATATGAAGTGGCATGGTAATAATTCTATTAGACATTCTATGAGCATTAGGACATTTACCATTATCATAAGAATACATTTCATACTCTGTATTATCACGATAATGAACACCAGGATAGATATCATTTTCTTGTAAATATTCAAGTAAACCATCTCGATTATCTACAGCAATTTCATAGATATGATAAGAACATTCATCAGCATGTGGTGCACCAATGATTTGAATTTTTGGCTCATTTTTAAACATCTCATCATAGCATCTAGCTAATTCACGACGATATTCATTTGTTTCATCCAAGTATTTAAGCTCTACTAAGCCAATAGCAGCCATAATAGAATTACCATGATCTTTATAACCAAGGTACTCTACATCATATTTCCATTTATAAGAACCCTTTGTACCACTATTACGAGCATAAGTATCCTTATTAATACCTAACCATGTCAATTTACGGCAAATTTCATCATATTTTTTATTATGGAAACAAATCATACCACTATCAGCAGTTGGCAAATTTTTAACAGCCTGGAATGAGTAGACAGCCACATCTACACCATCCCATGTACCTGGCATTTGTTCATTTACACGAGTACCAGCCATGTGTGCCGCATCAAGAATTAACTTAAGATTATGCTCTTTACAGATTTCAATAATTTTGTCTAATTGACCAACACGTCCACCATAACCAACAAAAATAACAGCTCTAGTTTTATCATTAATTTTACGTTTTACATCTTCAGGATTTAAACAAAGGTATTCATCTACATCTGCAAAACGAGGTACTAATTTTTCATATAAAATAGCATGATTCGTAGATACAAAAGTAATTGGTGTAGTTATAATTTCATCACCGTTTTCCCAACCATTTTCTTTTTTTAAGATTTCTACTGCTAAATGTAATCCAACAGTAGCTGAGTTTAAGAAATGGGCATTCTCATGACCAGTATATTCTTTCCATTTATTTTCAAATTCTACTGTTTTAAAACCAAGACCAGTCCAACCAATTTCAAGGCACTCTCTGATTTCATTTAAACATTCTTCTACATGATATTTAGGTTTTAATACTTGAATTGTCATAACTATACTCTTTCTTATTAATATAATGATATCTATAATTAATTATACTAAATAGTATACTCTAATAAAATTATTTTCATAACAATATTTAACGTCCGTATTTACTTTTATATTCCCCACTAATTATATGTTCCCACCAGTCTTGATTATCCATATACCATTGAATGGTTCTCTTTATTCCCTCATCAAAAGATGTTTTTGGCAACCATCCTAATTCATCATTGATTTTAGTAGGGTCTATAGCATACCGTTGGTCATGCCCTGGCCGGTCTGTAACATAAGTAATTAACGATTCATCTTTTCCCAATGTAGATAAAATCGTTTTTACTACATCAATATTAGTACGTTCATTATGACCACCAATATTATAAACCTCTCCTACACGACCTTTTCTAACGATTAAATCAATGGCCTCACAATGATCTTCTACATATAACCAATCGCGCACATTCTTTCCATCCCCATATACAGGTAATTGTTTATTATTGAAAGCATTAATGATCATCAATGGAATCAATTTTTCTGGAAAATGATATGGTCCATAATTATTTGAACAACGAGAGATCGTTACAGGTAATCCATACGTTCTATGATATGCTAATACTAATAAATCAGCCGATGCTTTAGATGATGAGTATGGACTCGATGTATGAATCGGTGTCTCTTCTGTAAAAAATAAATCTGGTCGATCTAGTGGTAAATCACCATACACTTCATCTGTGGATACTTGATGATATCGCTGAATTCCATATTTACGACAAGCATCCATTAATACAGCAGTCCCCATAATATTCGTACGCAAGAATACTTCTGGATTCTCAATGCTTCTATCTACATGAGACTCAGCTGCAAAGTTAATAACTATATCTGGCTTATATTGCTCAAATATTTTATAAATAGCTTGTCTATCTGCAATGTCTGCTTTCACGAAAGAAAAATTAGACTTATCTTTTACAGGTTCTAAAGTTTCTAAATTACCTGCATAGGTTAGTGCATCAACGCATATGATATGATCCTCTGGATACTTAGCTACCATCATATGTACAAAGTTACCACCGATAAACCCAGCACCACCGGTTACAATAATATTCATATGTTCACCACCCTATTTTCCACTATCAGCCATTGTAAAGGATATTTTATTCTCTAATTCATCAAAAAATGGTGATTTGATATCCTTTTCAGATAGGATAGGATTTTCTATACCCCAATTAATATCTAATGTAGGATCATTCCATCGAATACCTCCATCTGCTTCTGGTACGTAATAGTTATCTGCTTTATACATAAACTCAACATGATCTGTTAATGTTACAAAACCATGTCCAAAGCCACGAGGGATTAGAAATTGTTTTTGATTTTCTTCACTAAGTTCAACGCTATACCATTGCTTATATGTTGGACTATCCTTACGAAGATCAATTGCGACATCGAGTACAGCACCACGGACACATCGTACTAATTTAGCTTGTGATTTATTCCCATATTGAAAGTGGATGCCACGCAGTGTACCTTTTACAGTAGATGATGAGTGATTATCTTGTACGAAATTATAAAATAAGCCAGCTTCTTCCATAGTTTGCTTATTCCATGATTCCATAAAGAATCCACGATGATCACCAAAGACTTGCGGCTCAATAATCACAAGGCCTAGTATACCTGTTTCTATAACCTTAATTCCCATACTATACAACCCCTATCCTTGTATTTGCCCCTCTGCTACACGCCGTAAATGTTTACCATATGGTGATTTGCCATATAGCTTTGCGCTCTCTAGTAATTGTTCTTTACTAATCCATTTATTACGATAAGCAATTTCCTCTAATGCAGATATTTCAATACCAGATCGAGTTTGGATAACACGCACAAATTCAGATGCATCACTAAGAGAATCCACAGTTCCTGTATCTAACCAAGAATATCCTCTACCAAGTGTGTGAACACGTAAATCACCACGTTCTAAGTACATCTTATTTAAATCTGTAATTTCTAATTCTCCACGATCAGATGGTGTTACCTTTTTAGCCAATTTACAAACGTCTTTATCATAAAAATATAACCCTGTAACGGCATAATTTGATTTAGGATGTTTCGGTTTTTCTTCAATAGATTTTACTAATCCATTTTCATCAAATTCAACAACACCAAAGCGTTCTGGATCTTCTACATGATAACCAAAAACAGTAGCACCACTCGTGGCCTGTGCAGCTTCTTGTAGTTGTTTTCTCATACCAGCACCATAAAAAATATTATCGCCCAAAATCATGGCACAAGAATCACCATCAATAAATTCTTCACCAATAATAAAGGCTTGTGCTAACCCATCTGGGGATGGTTGCTCTTTATATTGTAAATTAATTCCATATCTAGAACCATCACCTAATAATCGTTCAAAATTAGGTAAATCCTGCGGTGTTGATATAATCAAGATATCCTTAATCTCTGCTAACATAAGCATAGATAATGGATAGAATATCATTGGTTTATCATAAACAGGCAATAATTGCTTAGATGTTACTAATGTTAGTGGATATAGACGTGTCCCTGATCCACCAGCTAAAATAATCCCCTTCATACTTATCCTTCTTTATTCTTTTAAGAAAAAATTAATTTTAATGCGTTTACTAAATTATATTTTTCTCTAATAAGTTGACCACCATTTCTAGCAATTTGATTGCGTTCATCTTCATGACTCATATAATATTCAATCTTTTCAAGTAGCTCATTTATATTAGAATAACACTCGAAATCTCTTTTTTCTTTTAATTCTAAATTACATATATTCTGTCTATCACTCAAAATAAAATTATCATTACCCATAACCTCAAAAGTTCGACAATTATAACATGTATGCCCTTCTATATGGATATTCAAATTGATTTTTGTCCGTTTATAATAAGTAATTACATCACTAGGTATTAATACTTTATTCTCAACAAATTTAGATAAATATGGATATCTACGTTTAAACTTCCATTTACCGATAATCCGTTGATGCCAATGATGATCATGCCATATACGTCCTAATACAAGCATCTTATAATTCTTCTCATATGCTAACTTAGCAGCGGCTTCTAATATATCTAATCGTTTTTGTATACCTGCAATCGTACCAATAAAAAATATATCTATATCTTGCTTATCTTCAGATGTACGAGGTGAAGTATAAAATTCTGGCCCCGCAAATAATGGCAAGTATTCTCCCTCAATAGAATAATATTTTTTTAATTGTAAAATATCATTTATCTCAAAAGAATAAATTTTAGAATATAGATATATATGATTTTTTAAATCATTTATATCATGCATAGCATCCCAAACCCATAATCGACAATCAACCTGTTGAGATATAGTTTCATTTATAAGAAATGTTTGATCTGGAAATCTAAAATCATTAAGAAATAAAACTATATCTATTTTCTTATGTTTAATTACACTTAATAGTCGATTTCGCTCTACTTGTACAGATTTATCATAATCTAGTTCAAATATCTCTGTACAATTACCTAGTTGCGTATTCGCAGCAATCATATTTCTAGAAAATATACTGCTATTTCTTTGATTAGTAACTAAACAAGTATTCATATTCTTCTCCATAAATTAGAATAAGTTTCTAATGTTCAATATCCTCACTTAATGATACTTTTCCTAAATTAGTTTTTAATGATTCCTTTGTATATATATATTCTTTTTTAGTAAAATCATCCTCAAAAGGGACACTATCACATTTGATTTGCATTATTCCTAACATCAGGTTAAAAATCAAATCATTGGTAATATAATAATCCTTATGTTGCTTTAAGATTTTATAAGTTTCAGAATATCTCATCTTATATTCATCAGACAAATAAATAAATAATGGAACTCTAACGGTGTCAAATCCATTAAAATAAGGTTTTCTTTTTACTTCAATATCTGTTCCATGATCTGAAAAATAAACCATAGACTGTAAATTTAAAGCAGATTTACTATAATTAAAAATTAATTTTAATATATAATCCGTATAACGTATTGAATTATCATAAGCATTTACTCCTAAGCCATGATTTTTTTCTACAGGCCAAACCTCAAACTCTGCTGGATATCTTTCATTAAATACAACATGGCTACCTTTTAAATGTAATACTATCAACTTATTAGAATCTGTTTGAGGAATGGATTTTAAATAATCTAACAACGCTTCATCATATGGAACAGATGTATAATCTTCTAAAGTCCATCTATAATGATCTGCCTTCTGGCCAATGATAGATACAACTGTATTTTCTACATTAGCAACGCCTTGATTACTATACCAAAACGTTTCAAATCCACAAGATTTTGCTGCATCAATAATAGTAATGGCATCAACAAAATTTATATTATTATATTGATTAGCATTAGTTAAAGCTAACTCCATTACCTTTGCCGTTTGTACAAATGATGAATACATATGATTAAATGTAAGAATCTTATCAGATTTACTCATTTCAGTTAACCATGGAGTAGTATCTCGATTGTATTCACATAGGGCAGACATATGATCTGTATTTGCAGATTCTCCTATAACAAGAATAAATGTATTTCCTGATTTACTTAATAAATGCTCAAATTTTAAATTTTCTATTGCTTCTTTATGCTTTACATTATATTGTGCTAAACTTCTTTGGAATCTACAAAATTCTAATACTAATTTAATTAGTCCTGTTTTTCTTATTAAAGCATTTTGACCTTTTACAATAAAAGTAAAATAAATGATTCCCCAAAAAAATATATTCATAATGAATAAATCAGTTATTTTAAAAGAATTCAGTACTATAGAAAAATTTGATAACAAGAATATTGCTACAATAAAACAAAGGCCACCTAAAAGAATTAAAAACTTTTCAAAAGATGAGATTGTTTTAAAAAACTCAATAACCTCATATTTTTGTGTATAATAAATAGTCTGTATAGTAGAAATATCAATAACTTTTCTATATATTAAATAATATAAAATCGTTACTATACTTGGTGTTAAAAAGCCAATAATAATTATGCAATATATAATACGATAGATAATTTCACTATTAATAAAATAACCTAATATCATTGTTATTAATATTAATTCAATAACAGAATATATTCCCCATACAAAATCATAGCAATGCAAAAATCCAATTTTTCCATTGCTATTTGTTAAATAATAAATTACTGGATAAGTATACGAAATAATTAAACCAATAACACTTGGCACAATAAATATACTCATATCAACATAAAAAAAATTAATACTAATATATATTACACCTGTAAGTAAAATTAATGGTATTAATAACTTAACAGCAGAAACACGATAGTCTGAATTATCTAAACCTTTTGATAAATATATAAGAGAAAAATATAATACTAGAAATACTATAAAAAAAGTAAAAATATAATACATACAACTACACCCTATCTTAATAATATCCCTACCAAATCTTATTCCTATATAAATAAAGCTGCATTAATTTCTAATAGTCTCATATAATATTTTTTCCCATCTAGACCATATAATATTAGGAGCATATTGTTTCATAGAATTAGATGCATTCTTTCCTAAATTAGTACGCAACTCATTATCAGACATAAGTTTTTTTAACCCCTGTGCAATATCATCAGAATTGTCTGCTACCAAAATTCCATTATATCCATCTTGTACCATATCTGATACACCAAGCCATGTATCACAAGCTATAACCGGTAACCCTTTAGCCATCGCTTCAGCCATAGATAAACCAAAACCTTCTGATGCACTCATCATGGCATATATATCCCCTGTTGATAAAACAGATTCTACATCCTTAGTAATACCTTTAAATAAGATCCTATCTGATAAATTTGCTTGTTTTATCATCAATTCTAATTGTGCTTTATAGGCTTTATTTTCATCGGCCCCCCACAATTCAACAATCCAATTTGGAAATTGATCTGCCACTTTAGAAAAAGCTTCAATTAATAAGTGAGGTCGCTTATGTCCCTTTGCCAAACGACCTATAAATAAAATTTTATGTACATCTTTTGGTTTTGTTAAGTCTACTTGATTAGTAAATTGTGGTACTACATTTCCTATAACCACAATTTTATTATTAGGAAGATGTCCTTCTAATACTTTTTTAAATGATGGTAATAGCACTTGATTTACATCAGATTGCTTTACAGCTTCTAAAGACAAAACAGGATAAAAATCAAAATAATCTTCTGGATTACCATGACTCATAGTAATAATAGGTATATGATTATTAATATTTAAATCAATTATCAAACTTTTAGATGCACCTGGAGTAAATGATACAATAATATCTGGATTTATTGTTTTTATTATTTGTCCCATATAAGGGCAAATATATTTATAGTTAAAATCGTTATTTACAGTACGTGCTTTTTGTTTACTAAATAATCGATAAAACTCACGTTTTAAACGTAATGAAAGAGGATATTTGATTCGTTTTCCATCCTGTAACCGTACATCATAACACTTTATGTTCTCATCAATAGGGAAGAAAAAATCACCACTACGTTCATCCGCATAAATAACTGATACAGTATGTCCTCGTTTATGCATCTCATTAGCAAAAGCACTCGTTACTTTTGCTAATCCACCTGTATCTTCAACCATCTTAGTCGTATTTACTAATAAAATATTCATCATCAATCCCCATTATATATAACTACTGAAAAAGGTGCTTACTGACTGTAATAGTTACATTTATTATAGCATATATGAACCTTTAATTACGCATAAACTCATACTTTATTCATTTATTAAAATGTATATAATCACTTAAAATCTAATCCTATAAAAAAACTTCTACTATATAATTAATTACATTTTATAGTAGAAGTTTTATACATCCCAATATTCTATTTTAAATACGCCTTCAAATTTTCTTGAATTTGTTCTTCGTACTGATCCAATAATTCATATCTCTTCCGATACTGACTACGTTTTTGTGATTTGATTTCTTCAATCGGTTTTCTGTATTCTTCCAATGGAATTTTAAAGAATCGTGGATCTTGTGTAACTGTAGCCACCAATGTCTTCCCATAATGGATCAAGTTCAGCTACTTTTGCCTTATGGCCGCGCACCATGTGTGTATTAGCGTAGAAACCTTCGTCAGATACAGCATACATAGATTGCACTTTACAGTACTTAGCGAGTTCCCGAATCAAGAATACGATAAAATTTTTTGGCCGATAGCCAAACATTTTCTTTTTCGTAATATGTTTTGCGTTATCGAGGCCATCCTTATACCCTTGGATGGTACCAATCCACAATGCTTGGTTCCCCTTCTAGACCTTTGCCGAGGCGGATGTTCGCATGGTATACACCTTGATTGCCTAGTTGTAACAGAATGGTAAATAAACCTTCCTTACGTTGGCCGGTCATAAAGTTAAGGTGTGCCGTCATATTTAAGTCGGTATCTTCCCATAGTAGAATACCTTGTTTTAATCCTTCCGGTTTTAGTTCATCCGGATTATATAACATTTCGATGGCTTCAGGCGTAAATACGTCTTCTAAAGCTATAAAGTGATTCTTTACAGCATCAATACGTTCACGCAAGGTTGATTCTTTAAATAAGAATATACGGCTCATCAACTCATAGAGACCTTCTTGTTTATCTAAAATATGTTGATCTGGTGCGTAGCTTTCAAAAAAAGCCTTGTATTCCATCATCTCTTGTTTGTGGCCTACAGTTCGCAAGAAATGCAAGACTACGCGTCGTGTTTCACGCCATGATTTTTTCCCATAAATAGCTCGACCATTAGCCCATTGGTCCTTTATATATTGAAACATACACTCTCCTTACTTATACATATTTCATTTCAAAAGATTGTCAAAAGATTATTTTTTCTATAAACTCTTATTCTATCTATGTTTTTTGGATTTTCTAATCTATCAATATAATAATTTCAAAAGATTATCAAAAGATTATTCCAAAAATTCTTGTATAGTTATACATTAATGATCGAATCAATCATCCGTTTATGTCCAAAGTCTTCATTGGCTTGTACCAAACCTGCCTCATATATGTCTGGATGTTCAATCATTTTGTTTACGAATTGTTCTAATCCAGCGCGAATCGTATCCACCGAGGATATGTCTAAGCTTTCACCAACATGATAATCGCGCAGCACCTCAGGATTGATTTCAGGTGATACCAAGGCCGGTTTATAGAACCCAATAGCCGTGTAAAGCATGGCGCTCCAGTGATAGCGATACCGCTCAGCACCGTATGGCATCAAGATGGCGTCTACGTCTAGTAGAGCCTTATCCCAATCGGAACCGATAAGGTTCGCATGTAGGAATGAAAGCCCTGGCACGTCCTTGTATTCGTCAGCGATGGCATCGAATAGCTCGCCGTCCTCAGGTTTTGCCGTTGCCCCTTGTACCAAGAGTTCTACGGGACCTGTAAAGGTAGCTGTTTTAAAAGCATCCAACAAAGGGATAATATTCTTTTCTTTGCGGAATTGACCAAAAAATCCAAGACGAAGCGGCGTATGTGTAGAGAAGGTTGGTGTTTCGCCCGTGGATGGTGTAAACACAGGAGGTAAGATAGGGCGTACGCGCGGTAGATCACTACGCAGCATATCGTCGCGCAAGGTAATGACATCTAGGTAAATATTCGGATATCGATTGGCACGTTCCGCTTGTTTCAAGAACCGTACGTTTTCACCCTTGCCAATGCCATGGAAAATAAAGTGAACAGGCACCTTTGCATGTTTTAAAGGCGTATCCAATAGTGCTTTTATATATCGATACGTGGAGGTGGGAATAATCAAAGCATCACAATGATGGTCCTCTAATTTCTTAGCAGCGGAAGTAAACCATGCGCGGCGGCGGCGTTCGCGTAATATAGATAAGAACGGCTTTTTCCATTTCGATGCACCTGCATAGGTCACTACCTCTCCGCCCTCAAGATAGATAACGTCAACGCCATAATCAACCTTAAAGGTAAAGTTCTCCGGCACCATCAATACCGGTTCATGACCTTGGCGTTTTAATTCATTGATGATCATGCGGTCAAATTCCACCTCATGACCAGCAGGCATAATGATACTTTCCAAAATGGCTACGCGCATTGTGGTCCTTCCTTTCTCTACTAACACTCATCTGTTATTTAGAATCTATTATCTAGATCTGTTATAGTTTCCCATTGGATTTCAATAAATAATATAGCTTTACGTACTTAATCATAGTATAGAAATAATGGTTCACAGATAGGATAAATCCTATTTTTCCATCTAGAAAAACCCCTATCTAAAATGTACACCTTGAAAAAAGCCCAGCTTGGACGGATAAGAATATCCTTTATAAAGGAACAGGATTTTCCGTTTTCCTTATATTTCTTAGCTGCTAATGTCGTGTAATTGTTGAATTTATTGAAGTACTGATGCCAATTATCGTAAGTATAATGATACATTTTGCCATGTAATTTAGCCTCAGGATAGGTGCTGGATATAGTTTCATGTACAAATCCTTCTATATTCGTGCCTTCTTTTGGCATAAATCGCAACACATAATCGGGTCGCAACACGCCATGAGTAGCCTTGTTGTGATGGAACACATTGGACCGTTCAATCCAGTATGCTTTCTTTCTCATTCTTAGCTAGCACATCTTGTACTTCTCGTTGTAATTCTGGCGAAATGCGTTCATCTGCATCGAGGAAGAAAATCCATTCGGACCGAGCCTCTTCGACAGCAAAGCGTCGTTGTTGGGACCAATCGCCATTCATAGCGTGATGTACGACGCGAGCCCCCATAGATTCGGCAATCTCTACCGTTTTATCCGTGCTGCCATCATCAATAAGAAGTACCTCATCAGCAAATTGTGCGGATGCGATACAGTCTTTCATATGTTGTTCTTCATTTTTAGCCAAAATAATGACCGTTACTGTTGCCATGTATATCTCCCCTATTGTACATTAGCATAAAATTTCATCATCCACGCCGATAAGGAGCGCCAGTATTCTGCGTCCTGTGCATGGTTGTTGATTGGGCGGATGTATTCGGATGGTTCCGCCGTGTAGGTTTGGTATTGTCCATAGTCGCCGAGCACATCCCCTACCATGTCGCTTGTGATCCATTGGTATGGTGTTACATGCACATCCGGTTGTTCATCGAATGCGGATGGAACCGCTGCATAATATTCGAACCCTTTTGGCGCGATGGCCTCTATGATGGTTGGCATGATGCTTAGATGCGTGCCGATAGATGCAGGTAGTGATGTTTGTGAAAGCTCTGGATGTTGCATATAAAATACGGTATTTCGAATTTCACGCATCGTATAATCGCGGTGTAAGAAGGATGTATTATTAAATTCACCAAATAAATTGGAATGGTCACCCGTTACGATGAACAAGCTATCCGGGAACTTCGCTTTCATAGCATCTACGAAATCAAAGATGGCCTTATCACAATATTTGTAGGTTGCTAAGCCCTTATTATCATCCTTGCGATTTAAAATATCATCGCCAACACCAGGCAAATCGCGGCGTGCATCGAAATCAAGGTACTTATCTTCTAATTTATAGGGACCATGATTAGTCGTTGTATATACAAAATGGAATGTCGGTTCCTCCATAGCTACGATGCGTTTTGCCGCCTCTTCGAGGAATACGTGATCGTATACGCCAAGCCATGTTTGCGGTGCTTGAGGTCCACAGAATTCGGTAGCATTTTCAATGAGGTCAAACCCTTGGGCCTTACCGTATTTCGTAAAGTTACCACTCGATGAGTTACCACCGTACCAGTAAATGGTTTGGTATCCTAATCGTTTTATCTGTGCTGCCAGAGCAGTTGGCAATGTATTGTTCCAAAAAATTTCCTTTTCATTTAATTCCATGCCGCTATCGTAGATACCGCTTATGAGGCTTGAAATAGAAGGACGTGACACATTACCGGCTGGCAAGAAATTAGGCACACACGCCGTATGCACATCAGCCACAAACTCACGCAATCCTGGACAGATATTAAAATTCATATACAACGGATCCATAGACCACTGAGGGATGCTTTCACCAACAATCAAAAAGATATGCTTAGGTTTAGCAATGCGAGCACCCTTTGCTACGCGTTTAAAGGCATATAATGGATTGTCCAATGTTTGCCAATCACGGCACGGCATAAGATGATTCACATCCTCTACGAGTTCCTCATCGGATTTCATTTGCGCCGCCGTCAACGGCGTTTTGCGAACCAATTTGAGAGCCTCTAAATCGTCAATGGTGGCCTTTGCAAAGAAGATATCCTCCTTAACGATGGTTGGCACCACGTCCCATTCCGGTTTATTGCGGTGATTCAAGGTCCCACCATAATGAAGCCAATAGTAAATCACCACATAGATTACCAAATAATCCAAAGGCACTCGCGCCGGCTGCGATATTGCTTTCAAAATGAGGATATGGAATGGACGGAATCGCAGACAATAATGTGCTAGCCCCATAGCTAATGGCCGCTACAGGAATGAATCCAGCGAGCACCCACCAACCCTTGTCTTGATTAAAGAAAATATCGATGAGGTTTTTCTTATCCGCATGCTTACCATAGTGCAACATGTAGTTATAGGTATCGTTAAAATGCTTGTAGAACTGCATCTTACCGGCAAAGGCAGCATATATAATGCAGCTCAACACCGTATTTAAAACGATGGCTGCCATCATATAGTAATCTGGAAAAGCCAAGAACGGCAAGGTTCCAAGCACAAGCAAAATCAATAGCTGATAGGCGTTGATATCCATGCCCCACCAAAATCCAAAAGTAAAGCAAGTACGAACGATATGTCCCTTGCCCTTTAGCGTTTCATATGGATGATACACGCCTATAAAGATAGCCCTAAAGATAGCACAGAGTATAGGCATCCAGAGGAATAGTTTAATATTTTGTTGGAGGGATAAGAAAAATTGTTCACCCATGATAGTTCCTTTTGTAAGTAAACAAACCCTATATATTCCCTGACAATATCGAGTTCATTTTGTTAATGATATAAATTAAAATATTCCCCTATTGGATACTATCCCCATGTTTTAGCCGCCAAGCCGCTAGTTCCCGCATGGTTTTCATATACTTAGCATAATGCTTGCGGCATTTTCTCATTTTCTACATAAATGCCAGTCTGTATCCATCCACAAACGATGGTTAAACACGAATGGCCCTTGATTAAATAGACTTGGCACCATAGCTTCATAGGTTTGCCCTGTGCGACCTACGAGTTCAGCTAAGGTCGGAATGATTTGAATACTCATGCCAAATGCATCTTGTGAAAGCCATTCTTTTTTGATGCCTTGTCCATAGAAAATAATTGGAATCGTAGAGAACACATTAGCACTTTGTTCACGAGCAAAGGTAAAGCGTTCGCTATGGTCACCGGTGATGACGAATAATGAAGTTGGATCAACTTGTTCCTCTTTGCTGATAAATTCACCCATCACATGGTCTGCATACCATATGTGGCCCATTTCATTGATTTGCTTATCCGTATTGGCAATGGAATCTGGCAAATTCTTACGAACCTTCTCCGCATCATAGCCTTCCTTTCGCCACATTCACACTATATGGAGGATGATTCGACGTAGTCATGATGACATTGATGATCTTTTCGCCACGATGTTTGTCCATGTATGCATTGATAGCCTTGAACATATCTCCATCGGCTACGCCCCAAGCATTTGTTTCGTTACTCGGCATTTCAGATGCATCGTGGAATTCATCAAAACCTTGTTCTAAGGCAAAGTTCTTAACATTTTGCCAAGTACTAAAACCGCCATACCAAAATACGGTCTTATAACCTAGTTTTTTCATAACCGGTCCAATACCGAGGCCATATGGTTCTTGTAGCATGCCTACGCTATAGTTTGGATACATCCCCGTATCCGGCATGCCCGTCAATAACCCGATAATGGCAGGCATCGTACCCGTTCCTTGAGCCAAGGCCATTTGCGTACCCATCGCCTGTGGACTAGCCGCGTACTTACGACCTTGCTCTACAAGATACGCACCAGGTTCGTTGAATTCAGCAAGGAATGGCCATAAGCCATAGGATTCACCGAGAATGATATTAATAGATTGCGGTTGTTGTTGTAACCGCTCTGTTGTTATCGTTTTTGTGAAAGCTTCATCAAATCGTGTACTATTAGGATTACCGCCAATGGATTGTATTTTTTCATGTAACTCAGCAGGCGTTAGATGAATATCCTCTAATTCTGAAGTCCGTTTCGCAATGGATTTCACACGGTATAATGCTTGTGCATCGTCCAAAATCGTTTCATTTAACAGATTAGAATTAAGACGTGCTGCGCTTTCCCAGCTAATAGAATTCGTGTACCCAAAAGCTCCACCAAAGCGAAAAAATAAGAATAACACGCCAAATCCAACAAAACTGAGGATTCCCGTAATCCATTTACTATGCTTAGTGCTAGGTGTCCATTCATATGGTTGTTGGTATTTAGTACTTTCACTAACAGCCAAGTCAAAACCAATGCTAAGCGCAATGCCACCAATTAAATATGGTATACCATGATATTCATTGATAGCCGTATTGATAATGGCATGAATATCGTCATGTTTGCCATTGATAAGCATCGCATTGTACGAAGAGTTAAATATGGTATAAAACGGGATACGCCCCATAAAGAGCAATGTAAAGAAGATGGTAACAAATCCATACCAAACCTTGCGCACACCTTGGGCCTTCCATTTCGGCCACACTATAGATGGCAATGTAGCAAATAGCAAACTTACAAGGACAATCGATCCAACGGTCTTCAAACTCAACCGAAAACCGAGCCATAAAGACATTAAAATACTGTTCATTGTAGTCGTATCTAATTGAGATTGAAATATAATTAAAAATACGATTCTAAAAAGCGTAAACAAGATAGAAAAGAACAAAAATGCTTTTAATTCCTGTTGAATGCCTTTTATCCAGTTCAACCAACGATTCATACCATTCCCCAACTTTATATACTATATTTCCTACACCGCGGCCCCTTGCACCGCTTGCATTTTCCACAGCCCTTATCCGTAGTTTTCTGGCCGTGGTCATTTATAAAATCTACGGTTAGTCCTTTTTTGTGAACTTTTTGGACTCCTTCTTCAAGGCTTTTTCTAATTTTTTAGCCTTTTTATCCTTCTTAGCATCCTTGTCTTTTTTAGCTTTTTTAGAATCCTTATCCTTCTTGCTCTTTTTGGACTCTTTGTCCTTCTTGGACTTCTTAGATTCCTTTACAAGTTCAAATTCTTTCTTAGACTGCTTGTCTTTCTTGTCCTTTTTTTTATCTTTATCTTTCTTTTTCTTATCTTTTTTAGCCTTTTTACCTGAAAGCTTCGCCCATTCTTCTTCTACGCGTTTCAGCTGTTTTTTGATAAGCTTGTCAATTTCCTTTTGTTGTTTAGTTTTATCCTTATCGCCCATGGATTGTTTGGAATACAACAAGGAATTTACCATATCATAAGGATCTAAAGATGTATGAATATCTCGGTCTAATAGGCTTTCATCATCAAAATCGTCCTCTTCGTCATCAAAGTCATCATTATTGACGTCATTACGACTAGATGTTGTTTTCTTATTGACTGAATGCTCATTAAAATAAACAGCATCTTGATTATCAATAGGATATTCCTTAGAAAGGTCGATATCTTCGATGTCATGATCTATATCGTGTAACTTAACTTGCTCCATCGCATAATCTAAGTTGTCTTGATTGGACGCACCATAACCCATCGGTTTATCAAAGGAAAGAACATCGCCAAATAAATCGCGTTCCAAACTTTCATAAGAATTAAGCATGCTCATGCGATCCTGAACGGCCTCAATTTGATTCCACAATTCCATCAAATTCGCCGTATACTGCATGCGTTCCTTAACCTCTAAATAGGCTTGGCGAATAACAAACAGTTCTTTTTCATTAAGACCTTCTTCTGCGCCGATTTCTTCAATCATTTGCTGAATCTCTTGATCACGATTATAACGCTCTACTAAGGCACTGCGAATTTCTTCAATAAGACTTGCTGACACGCGTTCCATACGTTCCTCCTTTATGGTATATACTCAGCCCTAATCACTACGATTAATCATTACGAATCAATACATACCATGGTGAATAGAAAAATAAATTTTTATACTCTCTAATCTATTATTATATCAGAAAATATGCGGATTTTCTGAAGATAATAGAAAAAGATATCCCCTGAAGGATATCTTTTTAGTAACTTATAGAATTTATTTTTTATTAATTTCTTTTATATGCATCCATACTGTATCTATAGATGATTGTTCATCATTACCTGTTAGATTATAAAAATCCTCTTCATCCGCTATAGCTTTATTATACTCAATTCTCTTTTTATCAAATTCAGCATAGATTAAAGACACTTTTTCCCTCATTACTTCATTAGATATTGAACCATTATTTACTAAAATCGATAGCTCATTATCGCTCAATAATTTATCTATACTATTTTTCCAAAAATCAAGAGTCAAAGTTTTCTTTAATGAAACTCTTAATTCTGCAATTTCTAGGAAAGCTGTAACTAATCGATTTAATATACTAAGTTCAGCTTCTAGTAAATAATTTTTGGCTATATATATATCATTTTTACGGACTATCTCACCACTCCAGCTAGTCAATGCCATATTTGGTTTAGTAGAATCAGCCCTTGATAAAATTAACTCTGCTTTCTAAACTGAACGCCTCTATTTGATCTAACCCTAAAAGCAACTGCTAAAATAGCTTCTAAATTATAAAATGCATTTTTGTAATTCTTATTATCTCGTGCAGTTATAAAATAATACTTTACAACTGAATTAATATCTAATTCACCATCTTTAAAGCAGTTTTTTAGGTGTCTTCCAATATTTTGTTTCGTAGTATTAAATAATTCAGCAATTTGTTCTTGATTAAGCCAAATATCACCATCTATTTCATATAACTCAATTTGTGTTAAACCATCTTGTGTCTTATACATAACAAAATTATCTGTATTAAACTTTTCTAAATTATCCAATACTACACCTCCAATACTACTTTAATCTATATTCACATACTATCATTAGCCAATATGTAAATGTCAATATAAGAATGTACAATTTTGACGATGTACAATGTACAGTTATTCCTTCTGTTGCATATGGTTTCGTAACCGGTATGAATCTCCAGTTATGCTAATCACATGTGCATGGTGAAGTAATCGATCAACAATAGCATTAGCTACTCGCTCATCATGTAAAATGGTAGCCCACTCATCAAAATTAATATTAGACGTTACGATGGTACTTTTCTTTCGTACCGTCTATCAATAATTTGAAATAGTAAGTTAGCATCACCTGGTTGTAACGGTAAATAGCCAATTTCATCAATGATGAGTAATTGGTAGCGTGCATAATGCTTGAGCCGAGTTTCTAATCGTCCTTCATCTTTTGCACTCTTAAGGTTTTGAATTAAATCATGGCATTTAATAAAATAGGTGCTTCGTCTGTTACGAGAGCTTTCAATACCTAGTGATGTAGCTAAATGTGTTTTCCCAACTCCGCTAGAGCCAAGAAATACAATGTTTTCAGCTTGTTCCATGAATCCTAATGATGCTAAATCCTTAATTTGCATTTCGTTAATTTGTGGTTGAAATGAAAATTCAAAATCAGCTAGTGTTTTCAAATGAGGAAAATTACTAATTTTCACCATATGGTTAATTACGTTTTGTCGTTTAATATCAACTTCGTAATCACTCAGCTTCAATAACCACTCAATATGAGATAAGCTCTGTGTATTAGCTAATTCAATTGTTTCATCTAGGTGTAACATGCATTGTTTTAGTTTTAGATATGCTAGATTATCTTGTAAGCGTTGGTAATTAGTCTGTAGTGTCATAGATGGCTCCTATCTTTCCAAATTAGATTTTGCTTTAGCTTTCACATCTTCAGAACTTAGATAAGGAATTGTTTTCTGCAATTGTGCCTCATAATGAGAAGGCAAATAGTTAACCTTCTTATCACTTAATGGGTGCTGTGCAATCAATTCTGTGATATCATATATGTATAGCATCTTATCTATGGTCTTTAAGGTCATAGATTTGGCCACATATCCTGGCGGTACAGAATAGTGGCTACCACGAAAGCTAATGAGATTACTTGCTGAAACCTTAGCTTTTGGGTGATCTATGCGGTAGGAATCTCTTATCACTTTGTTGGAAGTGGGGTAAGAGATTCCTTTTCTTTTTCAAGCAGTGCAGACGGTATTTGTCTTGTAGCTTGAGAAATCGCTAGATTACTACGTAAAATAATTTTTTGAATCTGTTCTTCCACTTCTTGTATTGTTAATTTTCCTTGGTACGCATGAATTTCATCTAGAATTTTCATTTGGCTTTCTACTTTGCCTTTCGTTTGTGGACGGCGCGCCATACACGGCTTAAATGTAAAGCCAAAGTCACTTGAAAATTGTTCTGCTTTGGTATGAAGCTGTCCTTTAGTTCCAGCTAGCCTCGGTTGTACCATCACGGTTTTCATATTATCTGTTACTAGTACATGAGGAACACCTTGTAATTGCTCAAAGAATTCTACCAATGTATCTTGTAGTGTTTCAGTAGTTCTATCGAAAGTGACCTTTGCTAATTTGTATCGAGAATAGCCTAATGTCATCAGCAATATATTAAAAGTTATGTGTGTGCCATCATGCAATAGGAATTTAATATTCTCTTTCCAATCAACTTGAGCCTGTTCAGCTGGTGCGGTTTCAAAACGAATCGTATCTGCATACTAGGCGATGTATGTTTTCTATCAAAATAGGATTGAAATACTGGTATCTTTAAAATATAACCGCGAAATGTAGAGTAACTGTGAGTCCATGGTTATCTACCAAGTATTGCCACAAGACACGCTTGTAGTAAAATTGTTGGGGGGTATCATCAGATAATAAAGTCTGTATTATGTCATAAAATGCATCAATCATAGATGGTTTATGACGATGTGGATCAGGCGTTCCATTTTCATAATGAGATTTTATGGTGCGTCTATCATAGCCTAATTCACGACCTAGTAAACTATAATTAGGTTTCAAATTGCAAACCTCCAGAATGTCCCTTAATAATGGTAAGTCTAATAATGATGTTACAGTAAATGAACTGTTAATAGCGTATACGTATTGCATGTTGTTATCACCTCAACTATAGTATCGGTGATACAATTAAAATTGTACATTCTTATATCATCATTTTTGTACATTCTTAGAGTATCATTTACAGCCAATATTAAGGTCAATTTACTAAAACACATTTACTCTATATACCAATATGCGTTCTTTTTCATCAGTTTCTTGAAATAAATCACCGCACTGTATAGATTCTACTGCTTCTAGGCGTACGTGGTTATTTAGGAAGTTTTCTACTTCTTCGTTAACATAGTAGAAGAATAGTAGAATTTCTCTTGGATGATGATATAAAGAATCAAAGATATTACCTAGTACGCGTTTAATGGTATGAAGTGCAAAGGGGTTAAAGAAAAAGCATCGATCTGCATTGTCTGGTAATGTATAGGTAGCTGCATCGCCTAGGACAAAGGATACGCGGTTCTTGGCAGATGGGCTTTCACCATTTACGATGGCCCGTTCATACAAACGTTCATCGTATTCGATACCAATGGAATGGCACCGCGTCTGATTAGCCATAAATATGCTAACGCGCCCCTTGCCACTGCCGTAATCAATGAGGGTATTTTGTTTCGTAATATAACCACTACTTGCGAGGCGTTCAAGAATACAGTAATCTGTTGGCTCATACGGATGATGCTCTGTATCGGACCGACTATCATCACGGCCTGCTGTTTTGATTTGTAATATACTTTCCCATTCTTGGTCGGCTACCATTGATACACTCCCAACTATCGTAAATATTGCGCCATGTCATATTGTTGTAGTTTCTTATTATACTATCTTACAAAATCTACTACTAATTTCCTACTACATTGTATATCTCTATCAATACATAAAGATTACCTATCCAATGGTAATTATAAATTACACGATTTCTAATAAATTGCACTAAATTTAATTTTATTATATAATTTAATCAATATTTTGATAAATGCTGTAAAATAAGGAGATATGATGAATAAAATCTTATTAATGGCTCTTGTGCTAGGCACACTTTCTACAACAAATGTACTAGCTGCTACGGACATGGCTACTACTATTTCTAGTACAAGTTCTACCACTGCTACCTCTGAAGCTAAGACTCATCAAACAGAAGCGTACGGCATGCAATCTGTAACGGCAGTGCCAAAAATTTATGGTGATGGTGAAAAAATAGCGGCTATCATCATCAAATATCCAGAAGCAATCCAAGAAAGTGCACTAGCGCTCAATACTTTCACGGTAGAAGGCAAAACAATCAACAATATCTATACTAATTCCGTGCCTGAACTGAAAGAAAATTACAAATCTACAGCTAAAGGTTTGCACAATGGTGTCCCTCAAATAGATACAACAGTAGGACAAACAAATACGGTCAAAGCTAGTAAAAAAGACAAAAACTCCAAAGCTACAGCAGCTGATCAATACGTTGTAGTAGAATTTGAATATGAAAACTCTACACCATTCGTTTTAGCACAACGCCCTAATAAACCAAAAAATAATGGTGCTGTAGGCGTCGATGCACCGCTGCGTTCCGATCGTAAATTGCCTAATTAAAACGTTACAGTCACTCAAGTTCAACCGGTAGTAACTAAAACAGGTACTATATACGACCCTTCACAAACGAGCGTAATCAATACATCTACTATTATGGATGAGTTTAAAACATATATTTACACAGATCCAACTACGGGTAATAGCATTCCTTACAATGTATTTTTACCGAAAAACTATGATACATCAAAACAATATCCTCTATATTTCTTCATAGCTGACTCCAGTGCCAATATCAATGATAATCGCACGGTACTATTCCAAGGTAATGGTGCTACTGTTTTCGCTAGCCCTGAGGAACAAGCAAAACATGAAGCCATCATCGTTGCCCCTCAATACACTCAAGATTTAGTAGATACACTTGGTATGATGACTACTGATAAAAATGAATGGACTCCAGGTCTTACCTTAGTAGATAATCTATTACATCATGTCATCGCTACATATCCAATTGATAAGAACCGAATTTATGGTTCTGGTCAGTCTCAAGGTGGTATGGCAAACATCGCCATTAGCGACAAACATCCTGATTTATTTACGGCTCAATTCCTCGTAGCATGCCAATGGAATACGGAGGAAATGAAAGTATTAAAGGATAAAAAATTGTGGATACTCGTATCCGAAGGCGATGATAAAGCATATCCTGGCATGAATACAGCTACTAAAAATTGAGCCGACTTAGGCACTAAAATTGCAACCTCTCCTATGTGGGATAGCCATTCTACACCGGAACAATTCGACGCATTGGTGAAAGCTACAGTCGATCAAAAGGCTCCTATTAATTACACGGTATTTAAAGATGGCAACCATATGTACACATGGTCTGTAGCTTATAATATCGAAGGCATTAGAGACTGGTTATTCAGCCAAACTAAGGAAAAATAGATCCTATATAAATGAACCGCCCCCTTAATGTTAGACCAAAAATCTCAACGTTATCAATCATTGTATACATAGATAACATCATTTACAAACGTTAAATAATCATGTAATATAATATATGACAAAGGAAGTCAATGTGTGACACATTTTCACGCAAACGAAAAAGGAGGGGGGCAGCCCTCCTTTTTCTGTGCTAGTTACTGACGAAAATATCTATCTAGCCACTTGCAGATGTAGTGACAGGTTACACCTGCTATGATAGACACTATTAAGGAACTCAATATGTCAAACACATTTTCACCCCCTTTCTGTTACCAGTATGGGGCAGTAACACCTATAGTATACAACACTATTTACAAATAGTAGATAATATATAATAATAGTTAAAGGAAATAAGTATTTTGTTAGCATTTTAATGCACGCAAAACAAAAGAGGAGGGTGGCACCCCTCCTCTTTTTGTGCTATTTACCATATATGATTCGAATATGGTATACTAAAAAGTAATATTTCAATTTTTCTCATGTGCAGAATTCTATCTCATAAAAAGGAGTATTTACTTACATGGACAGTGATCTGACCTTAGATTTTATAATTATTATAATATTAATCATCGCCAATGGCTTATTTTCCATGACAGAGTTAGCCATCGTCAATGCTAAAAAACGCCGTCTCGAAGAGATGGGTGAAGCAGGTAATGAACGGGCTAAAAAAGCCTTTGAATTAGCAGAAAAACCTAATAATATGTTTTCTACCATTCAAATTGGTATTACTCTCGTTGGTATTTTAACAGGCTTGTATTCCGGTGCGACATTTTCCGCTCCATTAGAGGAATTTTTAGTAGCTCATGTTCCAAGTATTGAACCGTATGCTACATCCTTTAGCTCATTTATCATCGTTGCGATTATTACCTATTTATCCCTCGTTATCGGTGAACTTGTGCCAAAACGCTTGGCTTTAAATAGTCCTGAAAGTATCGCAGTAGTGGTAGCAAAACCAATTTACTGGCTATCAGTAGCACTAAAACCAATTGTTAGCTTCCTCGGTATTTCTACGGAATTTTTATTAAAATTACTAGGCGTTACCATAAAAGAAGAGGCTCCTGTTACAGAGTCTGAAATCAACAAAATGCTCACTGAAGGTGTTGCTATGGGTGCTTATGAAGAAGAAGAACCTATCCTCGTAGAAAACATTTTCCATCTAGCCGATATGAACGCAGGCGATGTCATGACACCGCGAACACAGCTAAAATGGATTGATTTAAATTCTTCAGAAGAAGAAATCATGGAAGTGCTAAAAACAGCAAATCAATATCGTATTCCTGTAGGTGAAGACTCTCTCGATGAATTACGAGGTATGATCAATGTAACCGATGTTATGGTCCAATGCTTACAAGGAGAAAAATCCTTACATCATGTGATTCATTCTTGCTTGAAAGAACCATTGCTCGTACCTGAGTCCATTTCTCTTATGAAATTGCTCAATACATTGCGTAACGAAGGTGTTCATGAAACTATCGTTCTCGACGAATACGGTGGCTTTAGCGGCCTCGTTACCTTGCATGACATCATGGAAGAAATCGTTGGCCTCATGCCATCCGGCGAAGAAGAGCGCCAAGAAGAAGAAAACCGCATCGTCGAACGCGAAGACGGCACTTGGCTCGTAGACGGTCTACTCGACGTAGACGAATTTAAAGAATTTTTCCACATCGACAAAGAACTACCACGCGAAGAAGACGACCTCTACAAAACACTGGGCGGCCTCATGAACCTTCTATTCGGTAGAATCCCACGCGAATGGCGATAAAACCACCTGGGACGGATATACATTCGAAATCGTGGACATGGATAATACACGGATAGACAAAATTTTGGTTAGTTATGTTGAACCAGTTGTGGAACAAACAGAAGAATTTGAGCAAATCTAATATAAAGACTCCCAAAACTCCACCGCTCTGACTCCGCTACGCGCAGTCGTTTTGGAAGTCTATTTTCATTACTAATATCTATGATTCTCAAATTTTCATTTGTAATTCACAACTGGTTAAACATAATCTATTAAAGACAAGTCGTTTTGGTAGCACCATGTGCCTTTTTCACTCTTACTGTAGTTCGCACAACTGGTTAAACATAATCTATGAGAGAGACACGCTACGCGGAGCCCGAAGTCGTTTTCAAGAGGGGTTCTCTCTTCTTCTATTCTACGTTTGTTGCACAACTTGGTTAACTTAATCATCTAAAGCTCTTTTTAGTTCTTCTAACGTTTTATAACTAGGGTATTTCAAATCTCTAGCTATTTTCTTTGCTTCTTTCATTGCTTCTAATGTTTTTTGATTATATACTTCTCTGTCTTTTTCTTGTTTCATAATTCTACCAACCTTTATCAAAACTATTATAACCTAAATTTCTCCCCGAAGGTCCCCTACTCCTAATATTAGAAAATATATATGTTTATATTTTTCAAATTCAGCTAATTCCGCGAAAGCGTGTACCAATCCTTCAAAATCAGAGACCGTTAAGGTAGCTGGAGGTTTTAGGAAGGTGCCTCACAGTTACTAAATTTAGAAGTAGCGTGTCGGCTTTGGGACAAGGTACATCGTTGTAATTAATTAACATATATATTTTCTAATATAATTAATATCCTTATAGAATTTTTATCTAATATATAGTATTATTTAATTGTATAAAATATATATTGCATAGTAGTTATTGCTTTTACAATAATCTCTATTACGTGTGTGAAGGAGAGGATTATGAATCGTAGTGTATTAGGTTTGACCACGGCTCTGTTGATGAGTGCACTCATCATCGGCGGTTGTGGGTCGAATCAAGATGATCATGATACGAGCCTCAAGGTACGGACGATTACGATTGGCGAAGAGGCTGGAACGACGAGTGCTGGGTATTCGGGAACCATCAAGAATCGGACGGAAACGAATCTAGCATTCCAGGTGGGCGGCCGCGTGATTAATAAGTTTGTCAGTGTTGGTACTACTGTGCAGGCCGGTCAGGTGATTGCCCAGATTAATGGCGCTGATACGGCGAGTCAGGTGCAAAATGCGCAAGGTGCTGTTACGGCGGCGCAATCGGCCTATGATTTAGCCAATACAAATGCTGAAAGATATCGCGCTTTGTACGCTGAGCAGGCTATCAGCAAATTGCAATTGGATCAGGCTGAAAATCAACTGAATGCGGCGAAAGCTCAGTTGCAACAGGCCCAAGCAGGTCTCAATTTGAGTAACAATCAAAATAGTTATACTACTTTGGTTGCTCCAGACAGCGGTATTATTACAGCTCTTAATGTCGAGGCTGGTCAGGTCGTAGCAGCAGGCCAGGCAATAGGTACCTTGGCGGCCGGTCACGAACCTGAGGCAGTCATCGCTTTGCCAGAACAGGAAATGAGCAAAATTCACCCTGGTAGCACGGCGACCATCACATTTTGGGCTTTGCCTGATGTGAAAGTACAAGGTATTGTTCGTGAAATTTCACCGGTCCCAGACCCTGTAGCGCGGACGTATACGGTCAAAATTACCTTGCAAAACCCTCCAAAAGAGGTGCAACTCGGTATGACTATCAATGCCATCCTCAATCAAACGGATACAACGGATATCTCCATACCGTTGACGGCGTTGGTGAAAGACAAACAAGGTAATAACGCAGTCTATGTCATTCGAGACAACAAAGCACATCTCATTCCTATTCAAACTGGCGAATTTGGTAATAATTCGGTCATTGTTAAAAATGGCCTCGCTAAAGGGGATATCGTCATCACCGCAGGAACCCAACAATTACAAGAAGGAACGGCGGTGCATAAATGAAGAAGTTTAACTTAGCAGATTGGGCGTTACGCCATAAATCCATTATCTACTACTTCATTGCTGTACTCCTCACCTTTGGTATATTCTCGTTCACCCACATGGGACGTATGGAAGACCCAGACTTTACGATGCGTACCATGGTTGTGGGCGTCTCATGGCCCGGTGCTTCACCGCAACAAATGTCAGATCAAGTAACGGACAAGCTCGAAGAAAAGCTACGAGATTTGCCAGGTGTAGATTATACGAAGTCTTTCACAGATGGTAGCAAATCCGTTATTTATATCAATCTAAAAGAAGATTTGCCATCGAACAAGATTCGCCCCGCTTGGGAAGAAGCGCGGAATATGATCAATGACGAATGGAAATCTTTGCCATCCGGTGTACAAGGCCCATCTATCAACGATCGATTCGATGATGTATATGGCACCATTTACGCACTTTCAGGTGACGAATTCTCGTATGAAGAGAAACGTCAACAGGCGGAAGATTTAAAACGGCAGCTCTTGTCCGTTCCGAATGTTAAGAAAATTACCCTAATCGGGGTACAAGAAAAGTCCTTAGATGTAACGATTAACAAGGACAAGCTCGCATCGTATCAGGTGAGCACACAACAATTATTGACGGCCCTTAAACAGCAAAGCGCCATGGTGCCGGCTGGCATGGTCAATACGGATACGAATAATGTATATTTACGCATTAACGGCGTCTTTGATAGCGTGGATGCGGTCAAAAATATGCCGATTCGCATCAATAACCAAACAATTCGACTCGGCGATATTGCAGACATAACGATGACCTATAAGGACCCATCCAGTCCTCAATTCTACTACGAAGGCAAGCCGGCCATTGGCATCGCCATTTCCATGGATGCAGGCGCCAATAATATCGAATTTGGTAACGCTATCGATACGAAACTAAAAGAGCTAAAAACAACGATTCCTGCAGGCTTAAACCTCGACCAAGTGTCAAATCAGCCGCACATTGTTAAGGAATCCATTGGCGATTTCTCGCAATCTTTATTCGAAGCCATCGCCATCGTATTGCTCGTCAGCTTTGCATCCCTCGGCATTCGCACCGGTATCGTGGTGGCCCTCACCATTCCGGTCGTCGTGTCTACGACATTCGTACTGATGTATGAAAATGGCATTTATTTGCATAAGGTTAGCCTTGGCGCCCTCATTTTGGCACTGGGCCTGCTCGTTGATGATGCTATCATCGTCGTGGAAATGATGAGCGTTAAGCTCGAAGAAGGCTTTAATCACTGGCGCGCCGCTACATTCGCCTATGAATCAACGGCCTTTCCAATGCTGTCTGGCACTCTCATTACCTGTGCCGGCTTCTTACCTCTCGCCTTGGCGGAGGGCATGGTTGCGGAATTCACGAAATCCCTGTCCATTGTTGTCTTCATGGCCCTCATCCTATCCTGGATTGCGTCCGTTCTGGTCAGTCCGGTGCTAGGCTATAAAATCATCGAAAACAAGGCTGAAAAACCAGAGTCGGAATGGACTCGTCGCGATCATATCATGCATCGTTTGAAAACCGTTTTTTATGCTCGTTTTGAAAGCCTCCTTCACTGGGCACTAGGTCATCATAAGGCCGTATTACTCCTAACATTAGGGGCTTTCATCCTGTCCTTGCTTTCATTCCCTCTCATCAAACAGGAATTTTTCCCATCGTCGACACGGAATGAAATCATCGTATCCATGCAATTTCCTCAAAGCTCATCCATCGATTATACCCAAAACCAAGCTAAATCATTGGATGCTTTGTTAAAGGATAATGAACATATCGACCATTTCACCACCTATGTAGGCGAAGGGTCACCGCGGTTTGTATTGACCTTAGAACCAGAATTGCCACGTGCTAATTTCATGCAAACCATCATCGTTACCAAATCCTTAGAGGATCGAGATGCATTATTCAAGGATTTACAAGATCAACTAAACGATCAATATCCATCGGCGCTCATCAATATGCAATTCGTCCAAATCGGACCGCCGTCCAAATACCCTGTTATGCTCCGCGTATCAGGTCCTGATGCATCTGAGGTTAAAACGATTGCAAACGATGTGAAAGCCAAAATGCAGGAGGATAAAGATTTACATAATATCGCCTTCGATTGGCCGGATACAGAGCCAGTTGCTCAAATCCACATCGACCCAGATAAAGCGCGTATGCTAGGCATTAATAGTTATGCCGTATCGCTTCATCTACAAAGTTTATTATCCGGTACAAAATCCGGTGAATACTACGAAGGAAACCAAACCATTCCTGTTACTTTCAGATTAAGCGGCAATGAAAACCACAACTTGGCGGCACTTTCATCATTACCAATCCAAACAGGAAATGGTTCCTATGTACCGCTCAGCCAAATCGCAACGATTTCTATGAGCCAAGAGGAAGGCATTATTTGGCACCGCAACATGATGCCAACCATTAGCATTCATGCTAATGTAGGACCTGACGTGCTCGGCAATGCTAAGACGAAAGAAATTTACAATAAACTTGCTGAATATCGTCAAGACTTACCAACTGGCTATACTATTGATCTCGATGGTTCTGCTGAAAAGAGCGTCACTGCTGTACAAAAATTGCTCATGCCAATGCCAATCATGCTCTTTGCAATCATGACGATTCTCATGTTCCAATTAAAGAGAATTGCCCTTATGTTTATGGCCCTATTTACAGCTCCGCTTGGACTCATCGGTGTTGTACTGGCCTTAAATATTACGCGTACACCACTTGGATTTATGGCCATACTCGGCATCATTGCCCTCTCCGGCATGATTATTCGTAACTCCATCATCCTGTTGGACCAAATCGAAATTCACCGCGCCGAAGGACAATCTGCCCGCGAAGCCATCATCAACTCCGCTACATTGCGTTTCAGACCAATCATGCTAACCGCCATCGCGGCCATCCTTGGTATGATACCACTCATGGGATCCGTATTCTGGAGCCCACTCGCCATCGCATTCAGCGGCGGTCTACTCGTAGCAACCATACTAACACTCATCGTACTACCAGTTATGTACGCAACATGGTATAAGGTTAAATAAATAATATAAATAGATATCTATTATCAATCTAATAATTGATTGACTACTAATTCTGATAATGTTAATATAACTTTGACAAGGGAAATAAATAAGTTGCAATGTATTCACGCAACAAAGAAAAAACAGCAGGGTGGCAGCCCTGCTGTTTTATATTGCCTTACATACATATCCCTATTTTAAAATAGAACAGGCCTGTTCTATTTTTTAAGAGCACCATACATACCTTTTTTAAATTAGTACACGCCTGTTCTATTTCTAAAAAGCACTATACACACCTTTATTAAATTACTACACGCCTGTTCTATTTCTAAAAAGCACCATACACACCTTTATTAAATTACTACACGCCTGTTCTATTTCTAAAAAGCACCATACACACCTTTATTAAATTACTACACGCCTGTTCTATTTCTAAAAAGCACTATACATACCTTTCTTAAATTAGTACACGCCTGTTCTATTTCTAAAAAGCACTATACATACCTTTCTTAAATTAGTACACGCCTGTTCTATTTCTAAAAAGCACTATACACACCTTTCTTAAATTAGTACACGCCTGTTCTAATTTTTTAAGAGCCCCATCATTGAATACTAAAAGGCAGCAGATTTTTTGATCTGCTGCCTTTTCTCTAATTTAGCCTGTCGTATTTAATAAGAAAAGCTGAACATGACTTCCATGCGACTTTACCTTCACTGTGGATTTCATTTCATGAAATCTTACGTTCAGGACTAAGTAATGGGTAGGCCTTCTCTCCTTAGTTCGATTGTATTTAATAGAAAATAGATGGGGCCACTTGTTTCATGACTTTGGCCCTGCGGAGCCCGAAGGGCGGAGTCAGACCCGGTGGAATGCAAAGGGATAGTAGTGGAACGACTTCCTTTAGGCCCCCCCATTAATATGATTAAATTACAACGGCCGTCCCATTACATGTCACCATAAGCATGCCATTTTGTGCCCCTACGGTGCTGTATTGGAATGATACGCCAATAACGGCGTTAGCGCCAATTTTGCTAGCTCGTTTTGCCATTTCATCGATTGCTGCTTGGCGTGCACTCATTAAGGAATCTTCATAGCTTCCGCTGCGGCCACCAACGATGTCACGAATGCCAGACATAAAATCTTTTACAAAGTTACGGCCTTCTACGACCTCACCAAATACGATACCTTTGTACTCTTGTACAGGTTTGTTTTCAATATGCATAGTTGTGGTAATAATCATAATTGTATCCTCTCTAATTAACTACAATATATATTGATTCATTATAGCAAGGCTTTTATAGAAAAACAATCTCATAATGATAGCTTTCATATAAAAACAATAACCTAATACTGCATGTACAAAAAAAGACCTATTCACTACTTTCATAATGAATAGGTCTAATTGTATTGCGTTTTTATTTGTCAAAATCGCGGTCTAGATTTACTTCTTTCAACGGAACGAGTTTAGTTTTGTTGATGTATTTGTAACCTAGGTAAACAGCGAAGAAGATAGGCAATCCGATATATGCAACGGATACACCGTACCAGTCGATGGTGTCGCCTGTGAAAGCGGAGTAGTTTTGGCCACAGATGATGATAACGCATAGGATGAACGCCAAGATTGGACCAACAGGGAACAACCACGCCTTGTAAGGCAATTCTTTAAGGTCTCTACCTTGTGCAATGAACGCACGGCGGAAGCGATAATGGGAAATGGCAATGCCTACCCAAGCGATGAAACCGCAAAGGCCGGAGATGTTAACAATCCATGTATACGCTGTACCTTCGCCGATAAAGCTTGTAAGGAATGCAAACAAGCCAATGGCTGTAGTCAATACCAATGCAGGTACTGGAACGCCGCGTTTGTTGAGTTTTGCAAAGATTTGTGGTGCTTGACCTTCCTTAGCGAGTGCATAAAGCATACGCGTAGAGGAATAGAGGCCAGAGTTACCAGCACTCAATACGGCAGTTAAGATGATAGCATTGATAAAGCTAGCTGCAAACGCGAATCCAAAACGGTCAAATACGAGTGTAAATGGAGAAATGGATACATTTTCTACACTGGAATTCAATAGGTTTGGATCAGTGTAAGGAATGAGGAAACCGATAACTATGAAAGCCCCAATATAGAACAATAGGATGCGCCAGAAGATGGAGTTAATCGCTTTTGGGCACGTTCTTTTCAGGGTCTTCTGCTTCCCCAGCGGCTACGCCGATAAGCTCAGTACCTTGGAAGGAGAAACCAGCCACCATGAAGATAGCAAGGATGGATTCCCAACCGCCTACGAATGGTGCTTCCCCTACTGTCCAATTCTCAAATCCAGGGGATGTACCGCCGATACCAAAGATGAGCATAAAGCCACAGAATAGGAATACGAAAACGGTAATAACCTTGATGGACGAGAACACGTACTCGCTTTCACCAAAGGAACGAGTGGACAAATAGTTAAGCCCAAATAGAATTAACAGGAATAATGCGGACCAAACGATGGCCGGTATGTCAGGGAACCAATATTTCATGATGAGAGCCCCTGCCAGTACTTCGGCAGCCAATGTAATAGCCCAGTTAAACCAATAGTTCCAACCTAAGGCAAAGCCAAAGGCAGGGTCTACATAGCGTTTTGCGTAGGTTCCGAAAGAACCTGGAATTGGCAAGTACGTCGCCATTTCCCCAAGGGATGTCATGAGGAAATATACCATGATGCCGATGAGGCCATAGGCCACAAGAGCACCACCAGGACCAGCCGTACTTACGACTTCACCACCGGCTACGAATAAGCCTGTACCGATGGCACCACCCAAGGCGATCATATTCATATGACGCGCTTTGAGGGATCGTTTTAAATGTTTTTGAGTATTAGAAGTATATTCTACGTTAGTATTCTGATTATCTGCCATGGGTCACCTCTTACAAATCTAGATTGCGCACATATTTTGCGTTGTCTTCAATAAATTTACGTCGAGGTTCAACCTTGTCGCCCATGAGCACCGTAAAGATTTTATCAGCTTCGATAGAATCCTCTAAGCTAACTTGTAAAATTGTACGATTTTCAGGGTTCATTGTTGTTTCCCATAATTGTTCAGGATTCATTTCACCTAAACCTTTGTAACGTTGAATTGTAATACCATCACGGCCTACTTCATCAAGCTTAGCTGTAAGTTCTGCATCAGAGTACACATACCAATGAGATTTGCCTTTTTTAATTTGGTATAAAGGCGGTTGTGCGATGTAGATATGGCCTTCTTCTACTAATGGTTTCATATAGCGGTAGAAGAATGTGAGAAGCAATGTACGGATGTGAGCACCATCAACGTCCGCATCTGTCATGATGATAATCTTGTTATAACGGGATTTTGTAATATCGAATTCGTCGCCAATGCCTGTACCAAATGCAGTAATCATGGAACGAATTTCGTTATTCGCTAAAATCTTATCAAGACGTGCTTTTTCTACATTAAGAATCTTACCACGCAATGGCAAAATCGCTTGGTAACGACGGTCGCGACCTTGTTTTGCAGAACCGCCCGCAGAATCACCTTCGACTAGATAAATTTCTGTCATAGATGTATCTTTTTCAGAGCAATCTGCCAATTTACCAGGAAGGCTGGATACTTCCAACGCATTTTTACGGCGTGTCAAATCGCGGGCCTTACGAGCTGCCTCGCGAGCACGACTTGCCATCGTTGCCTTTTTCGATGATTTTCTTCGCATCTTGTGGATGTTCTTCAAAGAATGTTTTAAGACCTTCAGATACGATAACATCGGTAATACCTTTAACTTCGCTATTGCCAAGTTTCGTTTTAGTTTGACCTTCGAACTGAGGTTCTAATACTTTCACAGACACAACCGCTGTCAAACCTTCACGTACATCCTCGCCGGAAAGATTGCTTTCATTTTCCTTGATCAAACCGGATTTACGGCCATAATCATTGAGGGTACGCGTCAAAGGCAGCACGGAAACCGGATAAATGGGTACCGCCATCAACAGTGTTGATGTTATTTACGAAGGACAACAAATTTTCGCTGTAACTATCGTTGTATTGCAACGCCACGTCTACCACAACGTCATCCTTTGTATTTTCAATGTCAATAACAGTTGGGTTAACAACTTCCTTATTTTCGTTTAAGAATGTAATGAAAGAACTTAAACCACCTTCGTAATGAAAGCTTTCAATGCGAGGTTCCTCTTGGCGCAAATCGCTCAATGTAATGCGAAGGCCCTTGTTAAGGAATGCCAACTCTTGCAAGCGAATTTTCAATGTATCGAAATTGAACACCGTCGTTTCAAAAATTTCAGAATCTGGTTTGAAAATAACAGTCGTACCAGTACCTTCTGCCTTGCCAATTTCGTGCAATTCAGATGTTTTATGACCACGGGAAAAATCGATTTCTTGAATAATGCCATTTTGAGATACTTGAACCTTAGTCCATTCACTCAACGCATTGACTACGGAAATACCTACACCGTGAAGGCCGCCGGACACCTTATAGCCGCCACCGCCGAATTTACCGCCAGCATGCAATTTTGTTAAAACCAACTCTACCGCAGACATGCCAGACTCATGCATTCCTGTTGGAATACCACGACCATCATCGACAACGGTAATACTATTATCTTCATTAATGGATACTTCGATATGCGTCGCATATCCTGCGAGCGCTTCGTCCACTGAATTGTCTACTACTTCATAAACGAGGTGATGCAAACCGCGAATGGACGTACTACCAATGTACATCCCTGGGCGTTTACGGACCGCGTCTAGACCCTCAAGAACTTGTATATTCTGAGCGCCATAATTTTCTTCAGCCATTAAACAAACTCCTCCTAACGACATAAACCGCAATATGCTAATACACAACACATATGCGGTGCTAGATTATCTCTCTATTATACTATAGATTGCTTATATCGTGAAAGCCCTATAATTTGCTACTTAAAAGCATATAAAACTCATCAATCCTTTTTTTAGCGTTTTAAGTGATATACCAGATGCATACACACCATCATCTGTTACAATATACGTTTTTACCTTATCTTCGGGCACAATATATATAACCTCTGCGTCATAATGAGAAATGCCCGTCCTATGATTCTTACCAGACTCCGCATGAATCATCGTAAGAATTGAATTCATAGGGATACTAAAATTATCGCCAATATGAAGATACATATTTCTCCTCTTATTTTCATCTAAGTAAGAATGCTAAATAAACTCCATTTTTCTCTGTCCTGCTATTGAATAGATGACCATTAATTTCTACGACTTTGGCCCGCAGAAAGGGCGTAGTCAGACCATCCTGGAGCAAATAATGGTCATCTATTCCAATATCCCCCTAAGCATATTTAGCTCTTTTATGTTTTTCCTCGCTTAGGAATTTTGATCTGTATTTGTTACACAAGTTGATAACGTGCTGGTCTGTCAGTTCTTCAAGCCGTTTATGGGTAATGAGCATGGTGGCCATGTACATATGGTTTCGGCTCGTAGACCCATGGTAGACCTTATCTAAATAAAAATAAATCAGTTCTCGCATGGCTATGGAAAAATCTTTAAAAGTACATTTGATGTATTGTTGAGCTTCGCTATATTTTATGTACGGATGTCGTCTGATTTGTGTTTTTATATCATTAATATGATTACGATGCATTTCATATTCGCAGGACACACAATATTTTGTTTGTCTACTCATCAACGTATGGCATCGCTCGCATCGATGATAGCCGTGTTCAAGCAAATAGACTTCCTTTTTGCGGCTACTAATGAGCACCTTACGAAACGGTTCTTTTAATTTCTCTTCTGCTAAGCTTTCAACCATAGCATCAATAGATTTCATATCATCATCGGACAAGGCGATTTTCGACATATCGATATACCCATCGATGTCGGGCATGTCTATTTTCAGAATGTCTGTGTTAGCCGTTTCTTTCACATAGCTCTGCCGATGCATGATGAGGCCCATTTCTGTAATAATATCACTTTTGTAATAATCATTAATGGCCTTAAGGATGCGTTTTTGGTTCATCTTAACCTCTTGCATCCACTGCGAATTATCAGCGCTAAGCACAATTTTCGGAGGTTTAATGTCGATAATGCGCGTATGACCTGCATAAATTGGACCCACCACATCACTCCAATGATGAATGAGTGTATTCAGTTTAAATTGTTCCAGTAAACCTAATTCATGTAGGCCACCAGGTAAGCACATTTCAAGGCTTTCCATAATGGATGTGCCCCTCCTGACATTGAATAAATTGAACACCTTGCATATTTTCAAAATCATGTATATCCGTCGTGGTAATGACGGTTTGAATGCGTTTATGAATGAACTGCAACAAATTGTTTCGTCTCGCCTCGTCGAGCTCGCTCAACACATCGTCTAAGAGCAATACGGGATATTCGCCTACTTCGGATTTGATGAATTCTAATTCGCTCAGTTTTAGTGAAAGCACAGCCGTCCGCTGTTGCCCTTGGGATCCAAATTTTTTTAAATCGATAGCATCGGAAAAGAAATCGTAAATCATCTCGATGAGGACCTACGCTTGTCGTCATGCGATGACGATCTTGAGGCAATGCCTCTTGCAGTAAATCGTAAAAGGCCTCCTTCGTGTACACCATATGACCCTCTTCCCCATATGATTGTTCATAGCCTATAGTGAGATTTTCTAGGCCTCCCGTCAATTTACGATTCATCAAATCGATAAGCAAATTGATTTTCTTTAAACTTTCCATCCGTTTTTTTACGATGAAAGCCGCCATATCCGCCAGTTGTACATCCCATTCAGCAAGAGGAATATTCTGTTTACCCCGATATTCCTTCAACAATGTATTCCGTTGTTGCAATAAACGATTATATTGCAATAATTGATGATAATAAGTAGCACTCGTTTGGGATATTTCCATATCTAAAAATCTGCGACGACCCGATGGACTGCCCTTGATAAGCTGTAAATCCTCTGGGCAGAAGATGACCGTATTTAAAGTACCAATCAATTCCTTTTGCGAAATCTTAGTATCATTTAAGCGGATATCCTTAGGACCTTGTCGAAATAGCTTGATATTAACCTTTTGCGGTGTCTCCTTTTTCTCAAAGTTCACCACAATGCCCGCCTCATCAGCATTAAACAAAAGCATATCCGACGTATCATTTGTGCGGTGGCTTTTACCAATAGTACCGACGTAAATAGCCTCTAAAATATTGGTTTTACCAGCCCCATTGGTGCCGTACAAGACGATTATTTCAGGCTGCAAATCAAGGGTTAAATCCTTATAGTTGCGAAATTGGAACAATTGCAGTGAGTTAATTCTCACCGATTATGCCTCCTCTTTGGTAACGATGAATTCCACATCGAGGCCTTCTACACCAATCACATCGCCAGCGCGACATTTTTTGCGTTTTTCTGTAACGATGGTGCCATTTAATGTCAGCACTTGATCATCTATGAGCCCTTTTACTTGTCCCCCTGTTTCAATGACGCCTTCTAATTTAAGCAATTGATCGATTTGAATGTACTCCGTATGGATTGGTACAGGTTGTTGTTTCATAACGTCCTCCTATAGTGGACAAACTACAGAATTAAGAATTTGTACGAACAGGTGTTACTACGTACGTATAGTTCGGATTATTATCTTGGCGAATCACAACAGGACCATTTTGTTTTAAATACATGTGGATGTTGTCGCCTGTGCTGTGACGCAAAATATCGGAAATATAACGACCATTAAAGGAAATCGTAAACGGTGTGCCCTTAAATTCCACAGGAATTTCTTCCTTAGCCATACCAATTTCAGCATTTTGGCTGGACAAAGTCACTTGTTCTTCGGACCAATCATAGCGAATAACGTTGTAACTCATATCCTTTGCTAACAAGGATACACGATCAACAGCACCGGCAAATTCCTTGCGATCTACAACGGCACTAGAATCGAATTGAGCAGGAATTACCTTTTCATATTCTGGGTACGTGCCTTCGATTAAGCGGGAAATGATATAGATGGATTCAAACATGAACACGATTTGTGTGCGGTTCCAAATGATTTTAATAATAGAAGGATTATCGGTTGGCAATAAACGAGATACTTCTGCCAAAGCCTTTGTTGGAATGATGACGCGCATAGGGGATGTGGCAGGTTCATCGATAGTTACTTTTTTAACAGCCATACGATGTGTATCGGTAGCAACCATAGTCACTTCTTTGTCGTTTGCATCTTTGATTTCCAGCAAAGCACCAGCAAATACAGGGCGATCATCGTCGCTTGCTGCTGCATAGTTCGTAAGGTCGATAAGTTCTTTCATAGCTTGACTATCGATATTCACATAATCTTGGTCGTGAATTTGTTCTACTAAGGAGAAATCATCTGGATGCAAGGTTACTAAATTAAATTCAGAGGAACCGGATGTGATTTTTAAAGTATTGCCATCCTCAGGTTTGCTCAATTGAATCGTTTCGCCTGGTAATTTGCGGATTAACTCTTGGAAGTAACGAGAAGCAACCACTAATGTACCTGGTTCTAAGATATCGGCGTCGATTGTTAATTTAATGCCCAATTCAAAATCGTTGCCTTGTAGTTCCACTTGATTGTTTTTTGTTGTTATATAAATGGAACCTGGTAGATTTGAACTTGTTTTATTTTGTGATACTTTTTGTAGAACGTTAATGGCTTTTTGGAGATTGGCCTTAGGGAATTTGATGTTCATAACGTAAATACTCTCCTTGTTTGTAATATTCGTTGTGCGATTTTCGTTGGTGCTCTATAGATAATCAACGATAGATCTGTTTTCTAATATGTTTTTGATTTGTTTGTTAGTTTAGTAGTATTTGTAGTAGGCGCTGTGAATGTGTGTACATGTGAAAGTTTTCTAGATTTCATGCGTTTCCACAGTTGTGGATAAGTATGTGTATACCTTGTTTTAGGTTATCCACATAATCACAGAAAATATTAAATTTCTCAATATCCACAGATTTATACACAACATATCCACAGAGTTATCCACACCCGTTTTAGTTGAGTGATGACAGTTTAGATTTGATGTCTAGGATAATCTGTTTCGTTTCTGGATTCTTGTCGATTTCTTTGCTAATCTTATCGTATGCATGCAAAATCGTCGTATGATCTCTGGAAAAAGCCGCTGCGATTTGTGGGTAGCTTTCATTAATCACATCGCGGCACAAATACATGGCAATTTGCCGTGGAAATGCGAACTGAGCCTTCCGTTTCTTGCCTAACAAATCTTGTTTCTTAATATTAAAATAGGTACTGATAAAGTCTTGAATGGACTCGATGTCGATAAGTGTTACCCGTTCCGTCGTGATGATATCGGATAATGTTTTTTTCGTGTACTCCAAATCGATGCTGCTGGTCCGTTGTTCTAAGGATGCAGTACCGATGAGTTTATTGAAAGCCCCTTGTAGTACGCGAATGTTTTCATCGAATTGCAATGCCACGTAGTTGATGGCATCGTTGTCGATAACGAGATTGCGATTCTTGTTGTTTTCCTTTTCAACGAGGGCTTTCAAAATGGCGATACGCGTTTCCAAATCTGGATTTTCCATGGTCGCCACATAGCCCGCTTGGAATCTAGAACGCAAGCGTTCTTCGAACTGATCCATGTCGTTTGGCATGGTATCGCTGGTGAGGACGATTTGCTTGTTATTGTCCAATAATTCATTGAAGGTGTTGAAAAACTCTGTTTTCGTGCCCTCTTTATTTTCCAAGAACTGAATATCATCGATGAGCAATACGTCGATGTTGCGGAACGTATTGCGGAACAACTCTCCTTGCCGCTTGCGTATGGATTCGATAAATAAATTCATAAACTTTTCACTCGTTGTGCACATCACCTTGAGATTAGGATATCTTTCAACGATGGCATTGCCGATGGCATGCATCAAATGCGTTTTACCGAGGCCCGATGGACCGTAGATAAAAAGTGGATTATAATCACCGCCAGGATGTTCCGACACATTTTGGGCTGCTCCAAACGGAATGCGGTTCGCATTGCCTGTAATGTAATTATCAAATCGATACCCACTGTTGAGCTGAGACGATGACAAATCGATAGGAATATCCGTAGATTGCAACGTTTGCACCATCTGTGGCTGCTCTACAGGAAACATCGGTTCATCTGGAATTAACTCGTCCACCTCTTTACGCTGGATATACACAGGATCTGCGTACACCGGTGTGTAAAATTCCTCTTGATATGGAACCTCCTGCTTTGCAGGTTTTGAGGATTTTTTATCGATATTGTCCGCGTCACTTACCACCGTATTTTCTATAGTGTTCGTACTAGTATTTTCTGCAGTATTCTCTGTGAAAGTATCTGCTACATGTGGTGCTGTTGGAACATCACCCTTTTGTGGAAACAGATCCAATAAAACCATATTTAATTGCTTGCCCGTCACTTGCTTGATGGCATCTGTTAACAACTTACTTACCGTTTGCTGAGATTCGATGACACTTTTTATAAAACTCTGCATAACACCCAATGTGTATAGAATTATTATCTATACTCATCGGTATGAGAGAAGTACTCAAACTTGAATAAATCGCAGGCGGCAGTGTTTGTTTTGCTACTTGTAATATACGTTCCCATATATCATTAATATCAGCTGCTTGCATTTTGTTCCTCTTGTGTATAACTTTTACTAAAAATGTGTATAACTTTCGTTATTATGTGTATAACTTATTCTAAAACTGTGGAAAAACCACAAATGCCTGTGAATAACCTGTGCACAACTTGTGAATAAGAGAAAATAAAATTCCCTTCCAACCTTATAAATACTGAGTTTATACTATTCACAGGTTAAAAGAGAAAAAATGTGGATAACTTTTCTAAACTATCCGAAAAAAACTTATAAAAATATATATTTTTTACTAATTTCAATTATGATTGTACCAAAAATGAGGAAGATTGTCATTCAATCTGTGGATAACTTTTATGGAATTTATTTATTTTTGAGTTTTAAATGTTGATAAAATCGGCTAGGCTATGACTTTTTAGCTCCACCGGCCGGGTCTGTCTTCGCCCTACGGGCTTCGCAGGGCCAAAGTCGCAAAAATGATAAGCCTCACCTTTGATCATAGTAGAAACTTAAAAATAAATAAATTCCATATGGGAATAAGGAAAACGGGGCAAAATGCATTTTGCCTATTGGTTCCACCGGCGGTCTGACTACGCCCTTCGGGTTAGGCCAAAGTCAGGCGAGTACTCTTAACCTTCTCAATATCTATTAAGTGCTGAGTAAAGAAATTATAAATTGACGGAAAGGGAAAAGGGTCTGTCTTCGCCTTTCGGGCTTCGCAGGGCCAAAGTCGCGAAAAAGTGACCACCAAACCTACTTTAATCTAAAAACTAGTTAAAATAAACAAATTTCATAATGGGAAGAAGGATAATATGTGGTGTCTAAAAAAAGAACAGGCGTGTAGTAATTCGAAATAGGTATGTGTATAGGGTGTTTCGGAAAATAGAACAGGCGTGTACTAATTCAAAATAGGTATGTGTATAGGGTGTTTCGAAAAATAGAACAGGCGTGTACTAATTCAAAATAGGTATGTGTATAGGGTGTTCCGAAAAATAGAACAGGCGTGTACTAATTCAAAAAAGGTATGTGTATAGGGTGTACCGAAAAAATAGAACAGGCCTGTTCTATTTCAAAAGAGGTGTATGTGTGTTGCTCTAAAATAGTAGATTCTGTCTTCCCCGCTAAGGGAAGGTGCGCGCAATCTGTTTCAATAAAAAACAGGAGTTAATCTATAAGGTTCAGATAAAAAAGATATGGTGTCTTGATAAGATGTGAATGGTGTAATTTGTTTGGCTAATTTATGAATATTGTTTAATGATGGCTGCCTAATATTTTTGCAGCGACTTTGGCCCTGCGGAGGCCGTAGGCCGGAGTCAGACCCGGCCGGTGGAGCGAGAAAATATTAGGCAGCCATCATTACTTAAATGTAGTAATATTACTGGCAAACAAATTACATTTGTAGATTTTAATCGAAACACCATATCTTTTTTATATAAATATATATAGAAAACCCTGTTTTTTATTGACAGATTTGCGTTTTCCCTCTATAATTACCCTGTTATGGTATAAGTAAAACAAATATATAACGAGGAGGTGTTTTACTAATGAAACGTACATATCAACCAAATACTCTTTGGAGAAAACGTACCCATGGTTTCCGTGAACGCATGAAAACTATCGGTGGCCGTCTCGTATTAAAAAGAAGACGTGCTAAAGGCAGAAAACGCTTATCTGCATAATATAATGGCTCAGCAAGAGCTTTCAGAAAACTTGGCGCTCTTGCCAAGTTTTTCTATTCTATAGGACTCGGACGATACAATGGATTACCGCTTAGATAAAACGAGACGTATTATAAACAATAATGAATATCGCCTTGTGTATAAGCATGGTAAGTACGAGGTAGGACGCCTATGCGTGTGTTATATCGTATGCCTGTAGCGAAGCAAAAGACTCGTATCGGATTTGTGACGGGTAAAAAGGTGGGTTGTGCGGTTGAACGCAATCGAGCACGTCGCCTTATGAAAGAGGTGTATCGCCTCAATCAGCATCAAATTCGCGAAGGGTATCATATTGTTATCGTTGGACGTGGCCCTCTGAAGGACGCAACCTATGAACGAGCGGAAAAGGAAATACTGTACTTATTGCGTAAAAGCAAGCTCTTAGTATAATCCTATATAGGACCACAAGCATGGACAGCGCTATGCTTTGGTCCTATTCGCGTATTATGAGGTATATGGATTTGGTGGAAATGTCTTAGATACATACGCTAATCCAATCATGGTGAATTCTATGAAAAATACATGTATAACTGTATTAAATTGTATAAAACGAGGGGTTACCTTTGTTTTATGGCTCGTTATTCGCTTCTATCAGATTGCCATTTCCCCTCTCAAACCGGGATGTTGCCGATATTATCCCACTTGTTCCGCATATACACTGCAGGCTATTGAAAAATATGGTCCTTTGAAAGGTAGCTGGCTTGGGCTAAAACGCATTTTGCGTTGTCATCCATTCCACAAGGGCGGGTATGATCCCGTTCCTTAATTTGGTATTGGTGAAAGATAAGACTAGTACAACTTTCACAATTGACATTAGTTTGAGTGAGCACAGTTTTGGAAATACCTGAGCATCTGTATGGATGAAATTTAGACCATACCATAACGATATATGGATGCGCGAAGGAACCCAATTTAGACCTGCACTCGAAGGAGAAACAATGGAAATTTTTAACTATTTAGTTGAATTTATGCGCACACTTGTGACATATGCTTTCAACTTTACTGACATGGTCGGCTTCCCAAGCTATGGGGTGGCTATTATCATCATTACTGTCATTATTAAAGCGATTTTAGCGCCGTTGACAGTAAAACAAATTAAATCTATGAAAGCAATGCAAGAGTTACAACCTCGCATGAAAGAGCTTCAAGAGAAAATACAAAAACGACCCTCAACGTTTACAAGCTGAGATGGGCGCTATGTACAAAGAAATGGGCGTAAACCCATTGGCTGGCTGCTTGCCTTTATTGGTGCAAATGCCGTTCTTGATTGCTATTTTCTACGCATTGCAAGGATATCCTTACAATCCTGAATTCGAACATTTCTTTTATGGCTTCCTAGCCTTGGCGAAGCAGATCCGTACTATATCTTGCCAGTATTGAGTGCTTTGTCCACATGGCTTATGTCCCGACAAACTGGTATGGGTGCTAGTGGTGCCGCTGCACAACAACAAAAGATTATGCAAATCTTTATGCCATTGTTCATCGGTTACATTTCCTTGAACTTCCCATCTGGTCTTGTTATTTACTGGATTGTATCCAATGTGTTCCAATTGGTGCAACAACATTTTATTTACAAAGGCTTAGAAGCTAATAAATAGGAGGCACTATGGAATTTATCGATGTATCTGCTAAAACGATTGAAGATGCCATCGCTAAAGGGGTTGCAGAACTTTCTATAGATGGCCGTGAATTGGTAGAAACAAAGGTTATTGAACAACCTTCTAATGGTTTTTTAGGTATTGGCCGTAAACCAGCTGTGGTTCGTTTGTTCTATACAACGGTAGCAGCTGCGGCTACGGAAGAAGAAAAAGAAGTCATCGCTGAGACTTCTGATGCTGTGTCGGATGTGCCTGTTGCAACTGATGAACACGATGTGGCTGAATCTGTTGATGATTCACCGGTATCTGTGAAAGCTAAAGAAGAGCTTTCAAAAGAAACACAACAAATCATCGCTGAAAAAGGTAAGGAATTCCTTGAAAAGATGTTTGCTCAAATGGGCCTTATCGTGATGATTGAAAAGATGTTTACCAGTGATAAAATCACGTTCCAAGTACATGGTGAAGACCTTGGTATCTTGATTGGTAAACACGGTCAAACTCCTTGATGCTATCCAATATTTAACGAATTTGGTGGCTCACAAAGAGGTGTCTGGCCACTGTCACATCGTGGTGGATGTGGAAAATTACCGTGCTCGTCGTGAAGAAACGTTGATCAATCTTGCAAAACGCCTTGCAGCTAAGGTAAAACGTAACCGTCAAAAGGTTTCCTTAGAACCTATGAATGCATTTGAACGTAAAATCATTCATACGGCGTTGCATGATGATAAACACATCGTCACAGAATCCGCTGGTGATGAACCATTCCGTCACATTGTGATTTCATATAAGAAATAATGATAGTAATGCCTGTATTCCGAGAACCTCCACCGGCCGGGTCTGACTCCGGCCTACGGCCTTCGCAGGGCCAAAGTCGGTTTCGGAATACTGGCATCACTTTTCTAATTTCTAATATAGGTACGGTGGAGGTTTTGGAACACCATCGTTATCGCAATCAATAAGTTATGGTGAAAGCTAACTTAAGGTAATCTTCGCATGGGTAAGATTGGTTTAGTTTAACTTTCACAGGCGAAGAAATTAAAGATATTCGAAGTACGGAGATTTTTATGTATATAGATGATACAATAGCGGCCATTGCGACGCCGCCCGGCATCGGCGGGGTTGGTATTATTCGGGTCAGCGGCAAGGATAGTTTTCCTATTGTAAATAGCCTGTTCAAGAGCGCTGGCACGGTGCCGTTGATGGACCGTCAAAATAGAACGATTCAATACGGGACTATTGTGGATCCAGCGACGAACAAGACCATCGACGAGGTTCTTGTATTATTAATGAAGGGCCCTCATTCTTACACCGCCGAAGACGTGGTAGAAATTCAGTGTCATGGCGGTATTGTGCCGGTTCGACAAATTCTAAAATTGCTCGTCAATCACGATGTGCGCATGGCAGAGGCTGGCGAATTTACGAAGCGTGCCTTTATGAACGGACGTATTGACCTCACTCAAGCGGAGGCAATCATTGATATTATTGAAGCGAAAACAGAGGACTCCCTTTCTCTCGCTGTATCGCAGCTGGACGGCACAGTTTCGTCTTTTGTAAAAGATGTACGTGAACAGCTCATTGCTATGATTGCTCATTTAGAGGTAACTATCGATTATCCAGAAGAAGATATCGAGGATGTAACGAGCCAAGAGGTTCGCGAACAGTCAATTAGAGCCTATTTTGAAAGCTATGGATGAACTCTTGTCCACGGCGAACACAGGTCGTCTTATTCGCGACGGTATTACGACGGTTATTGTAGGCCGCCCAAATGCAGGTAAATCGAGCCTTATGAACGCTCTCTTGCGCGAAAACCGCGCTATTGTAACGGATATTCCGGGAACGACGCGGGATAGTATTGAAGAATATATGACCGTAGAAGGCATTTCATTGCTGCGCCTCATCGATACGGCAGGTATTCGGGATACACAAGATACGGTAGAAGCCCTCGGTGTGGAGCGTGCTCGTGATTATATTAATAAAGCAGACATCGTGCTCTGTGTTATCGATGGGTCTACCCCATTGACCCCTGAAGAAATCGAAATTTTGACCTCTGTGAGCGATTTGAATACTATCGTACTCCTCAATAAGTCCGACGTGGCACAAGTCGTTACAGACGAAAATATTGAAGAACACGGGAATTTTACAGCTATCGAACGTATTAGTGCCAAAGAAGGCGAAGGATCTGCAGTTCTCTCCAAATGGGTGCAAGAACTCGTCTACGGCGGTCGCGTAAAACAAGACAACAGCGCCATGATTAGTAATGTGCGCCATATTAGCCTCATGGAACAAGCAAAGGCTCAAGTAGAACAAGCCCTCTCCTCCATCGACATGGGCATGCCAGTAGACTTTATCGCTACTGACCTGCGCAGCGCATGGGAACTACTAGGCGACATCACGGGCGATACAATTCGTGAAAGCATGATAGATGAATTATTTAGTAGATTTTGTCTCGGTAAGTAATGTAGATATGGAATGATGGCTTTCAAAAAACGACTTTGGCCCTGCGAAGGCCGTAGGCCGAAGTCAGACCCGGCCGGTGGAGTTTTTTGGAAGTTATCATTCCATATACATTTCAAAATAAGTAATAAATATAAGGAATTCAATAGATATGTACACAGTAGATAATTATGATGTCATCGTCATCGGTGGCGGTCATGCTGGTTGTGAGGCGGCCCTCGCCTGTGCCCGCATGGGTCATCGCACGTTGATGGCGACCATCAGTTTGGATAATATTGCACTTATGCCGTGCAACCCTGCCGTTGGCGGCCCTGGTAAAAGTCATCTTGTGTATGAGCTCGATGCGTTGGGCGGTCAAATGGGTATCAATGCGGATGCTACGGCCATTCAAATGCGTATGCTCAACATGGGTAAAGGCCCTGCCGTGCATTCCTTGCGCTGCCAATCGGATAAAATTAAATACCAGCATTTGATGAAACATACCTTGGAAAATACGGATAATCTCAATGTTAAGCAAATCATGGTTACGGAGCTCAAGGTTGAGGCTGGCAAGGTAACGGGCATCGTTACTGAGCTTGGCGAATTCTATGGCACTAAGGCTGTCATTCTTTGTACAGGGACCTATTTGAAAGGTAAAATCCTCATCGGCGATATCGACTATGTAGGTGGCCCAAATGGGCAACGGGTAGCGGAACAATTTTCTCAATCCCTGCTAGATAATGGCGTTGAATTGATGCGCTTTAAGACTGGCACGCCAGCCCGTGTAGATAAACGGACGCTTAATATTGAAAATATGGCCGTTCAAGAAGGCGATGCACATCATCATGCCTTTTCCTTTATGGACGAATGGATCAACCGCAACGAAGATGTGTGTTGGTTGACGTATACGAATAAGGAAACGCATGAGATTATTAAAAGCAATATTCATCGTGCTCCTATGTACAGCGGTAAAATTGAAGGTGTTGGCCCGCGCTACTGCCCTTCCATCGAAGATAAGGTGGTGCGCTTTGCCGATAAAGAACGCCATCAATTATTCGTAGAACCAGAAGGAACGGGCACAAATGAAATGTATGTACAAGGCATGAGTACATCCCTTCCTATGGACGTACAATACGCATTTCTTCGCACCATTCCTGGTCTTGAAAACGTCGAAATCATGCGTCCTGCCTATGCTATTGAATACGATTGCTTGAACCCAACACAATTAACACCAGCCCTTCAAGTGAAACATATTGAAGGCCTCTACTCTGCCGGTCAAGCTAATGGCACATCTGGCTATGAAGAAGCGGCTGCACAAGGCCTTATGGCAGGTATTAATGCTGCCTTATGGCTCGAAGGTAAGGAACCTTTCATCCTTGCTCGCTCCGAAGCATACATTGGCGTTCTTATCGATGATCTCGTGACAAAAGGTACCAACGAACCGTACCGCATGATGACGAGCCGTAGTGAATACCGTCTATTGCTTCGACAAGACAATGCGGACATGCGCCTTACCGAGAAAAGGTCGTGAAATCGGCCTTGTGAAAGACGATCGTTGGGCTAAATTTACAGCTAAAAAAGCGGCCATCGAAGAAGGCATGGCATTGTTGCGCAACACACCTGTCAATCCGTCCAAGGAAACGCAAGCCTTGCTTGAAAGCTTGGGCACAGCCCCTATCAAAACAGGCATCCACGCATATGATTTGGTAAAACGTAACGAACTCTCCTATGCTACCGTAGCTGATGCATTCGGTTTGAAACGCTTTACACCTGACGTAGAAGAAGCTATGGATATTGCCATTACCTACGAAGGTTATATCAAAAAAAGCAAATGGAACAAGTTGAGAAGGTTCGCAAACTGGAAGAAAAAATTCTTCCAAAAGAATGGGATTATACAGAAATTAAAGGTATTTCCCTTGAAGCGCAACAAAAGCTCAACAAAATTCGCCCTCACTCCATCGGCCAAGCCAGCCGTATCTCTGGCGTATCCCCGGCGGATGTGTCTGTTCTGTTAATTCAACTAGAACAATATAATAGAAGCAAATAAATATGTGATAACATAGAAAAAAGCTAGCTAATCGTTTGATTAACTAGCTTTTTCTGTTATAAGGTTTCCTGTTCCTGATGCTCATCGACTTCGCGACCTTGACTCATATAATCTGGAGTAAATAAGGATAGCCCAAGTTTAAATAAGAACCACATACATTTTTGTTTCATGGGTATCACCTTCTATTGATTGTAGTGTATCTATAAATGATACCATTAGCAAGCTTTATTTTTTATAAATGTAAAAGTGAGTATATACGTAAAAGTTTGTATATTTATATGAATATTTATAAAATACATATTATTATACCAGTAAAATATGTACACTATAGAAGTATATTAAGTGTACATTCAGAATAGACAAAATAATCTGTATGTGAAGAAACGTTCATAGTGATAAATTAGAGATAAACAGTAAAATTTAAAAGGTAGAAATAAGATATATAAATTTGGAAAAGGATGTGTTAGAAGGTTAACAAAATAGGTTTACAATTATGAGGCGGTTTAGATGATATAAGATTTTTATGAGTACCTCCTCTTTTTGCACTTTTATTTATATAATAAATGAGAATATATTGAGAATATGGTATAATAGATACAAATATGACTCTTATATTTCGCTTGTATGCTCTTTTTTGAGTGATTTGTATATAATTTATCATAGAAGCACATAAATGGGTCTTGCAGCGCGAATAAATGAATTTTAACCTGAATTACATACATATAGTTAGGAGCACCGATGAAAGAAAAATATGATGTGCCTATCGCTAGTGAATCTGAGTTTGTAGAATATATGCTTTCACAAATGGCAGCATTTGGATTGCCATGCACACTGCAGCAAGCAAAAGATTTCTACGTGTACTATGCACGCATGATTGAAACAAATAAATATCTTAACCTGACGGGTATTACAGACATGAAGGAAGTCGTGGTTAAGCACATGATTGATTCCCTATCCTGTTATGATCCGACGATAATCAAATCTGGATCCTCTATTATTGACGTCGGGACCGGTGCAGGATTTCCTGGCATTCCCGTTGGCCATTTATGATAGAACCTTGCACGTAACCTTGTTTGATTCTCCTCAAGAAACGACTCACATTCCTTGAGACCATTATTGACGAATTGCAATTGACGAACTGCAAGACCTTACATGGACGCGCTGAGGATTTGAGTCATCAGGACTATCGTGAAAGCTTTGATATCGCCACGAGTCGTGCCGTTGCGAGATTGCCAATCCTATTAGAATGGACCGTGCCCTACGTTAAACAAGGCGCCTATGTTATCGCCTTAAAAGGCGCTATCTACGAAGAAGAAATCGGCGAATCTGATAAGGCCCTTAGCACACTAAAAGCATCTATTGAAGATGTAAGAACCGTGACCTTACCGACATTAGACGATAAACGAGCTATCGTGTACATTAAGAAAACAGGAAAAACACCTGGGAAATATCCTAGAAAACCAAAAGAGATAAAGGATAAACCGTTATAAAAAATAGACCATCCCAAAAAACGATACGCTACTGCGCTTCGCGGAGCCCGAAATCGTTTTTGGAATGGTCTATTTTTTTCCTTTATACTACAACAAAAGCCTCCGCAGGGCCAAAGTCGTTTTTTGAAAGGTGTTTTTAGATTAACCTTATATTATCGAGTAACAATAAATAGGAAAAGATTATAGCATATTAATACTAACGGCTATATCGGAAAACAAAACAGGGAACAAATCTATTTTGATTTGTTCCCTGTTTTGTTAGACTTGCATATTATTGATTACGTGTATGTTTTATAGAGGAAAAAAAGGAATGTCCTTCCAAAACCGACTTTGGCCCTGCGAAGCCCGAAGGGCGTAGTCAGACCCGGCCGGTGGAGGTTTTGGGAGGACATTCCTTTTACTGTTGTATTAAAAGTATTACACGTGATCAATAATATGCAAAGTCGTATCTATATCATTAAGCGGCATGATATGTACGCCTGCAGCGATTTTCTTTGATTTGTTCCAAGGTTTCGATGGCGATTTCTGTACCCGCTTCTTTTCCGCCTTTTTCTACGCGGTCAAGAATGTCTTGGGTAAGGTTGATTCCAGGTACTTTTTCATGAAGGTATGTTGCCATTTTAAAGCTTTTAAGAGGAATTAAACCAAGCATAATAGGTACATTGAATTCAGACATTTTGTCGATATAGCGTTTAGCTTGTTCTAAATCATAGATAGGTTGTGTTTGCACGAAATGGGCACCATTTTTGATTTTAGCAGCTAGTTTTTGGCGTTCGATTTCTAAATCAGGAGCACCAGGATTGCCTGTAGCACCGATGTAGAAGTTCGTAGGTTCATCGAGGTCGTTACCTGCTAAATCTTTACCGCTGTTCAATGTTTTAGCAATATTTAGTAAGCCCATGCAGTCCACTTCAAATACGGATTGTGCAAATGGGTGGTCGCCATGGTCCGGCTTATCGCCTGTCAGTGTCAAAATGTTATTAACACCAAGTGCTGCAGCACCGAGCAGTTCGGATTGTAAGCCTATGATGTTGCGGTCACGGCATGTGAGGTGGAAAATCGTTTCGATGCCTTCATTATGTTGCAATAAATAGGACAAGGAAATAGGGCTCATGCGCATTTTAGACATAGGGCTGTCCGCAATGTTTATGGCATCAACCTTGCCTTTTAGGCGCGCTGCTTGTTCAAAAACCTTTTGGGCAGAACTGCTTTTAGGTGGGTCCAATTCAACGGTGATGGTGAACTGGCCTTTTTGGTGTTTCTCACGTAATGTCATCATATACCTCTTATCTATTCTATGTATGGTGAAAGCCTCATATGCGTTATGTGAGCATTATTTTAGACTTTCACCATGAGTATTACCTATATTATATGCCTAGATTAGCCATTATTTCAAAGTTTCAAAGAAATCGTTCGCGTGGTTTACAGCCGCGATGCCGTCCTTGGCGTAAATATCTGCGCCCGCTTGGTCAGCGTAATCTTGGGATACTACGGCGCCACCAACCATGACCTTCGTTTTAAGGCCGGCTGCACGAATAGCAGCGATGGTATTGTCGATTTGAGGCATTGTGGTCGTCATCAAGGAGCAAATGCCTACGAGAGCCGCCTTGTTGTCCTTAATGGCTTGTACGATGACCTCAGGGTCAACATCCTTGCCGAGATCGACGATTTTATAACCATTGTTTTCGAGCAATGCAGCTACGATATTCTTGCCTAAATCGTGAATATCGCCCTTAACAGTGGCTACAACAACGGTTCCTTTATCTAAACTGTCGCTGGCCGGAATGATTTCTTTGATAGTGTTGAAAGCAGCTTGCATCGTTTCGGCAGCGAGCATAACTTGTGGCAAGAATAATTTACCAGAACCGAATTTATCGCCTACTACGTTCATGGCTTCTGAAAGCCCTTTTTTTGTAATATCCAATGGGTCCATGCCGTCAGCTAATGCCTTTTTAACAAGTTCTACGATAGCTTCCTTTTCGCCTTGTTCTACACAAGTGCGGATATTAGCTAATGGGTCGTTGCTATCAAAGGATGCTTTATCTGGACCTTTTGGCGCCGCATTGCCTGGTGCTGTAGTTTCATCTTCGTAACCATATTCTTTTATGAATTCTGCAGAACCTGGGTCCCAACCAAGTAATGTAGTGCTCGATACAAATGCTTTTTTAGCTGCGTAGTTGAGCGGATTCATGATTGGTGTAGTCAAACCGGATGCAAGGGCCATTGTTAGGAATTGACCGTTTAGATATGGCCGTTGTGGCATGCCGAAGGAAATGTTGGATAAGCCCATAACAGTTGGGAAAACCGAATTTTTCTTTATATAAACGCAATGTGCTAAGCGTTTGTCGTGCACTATCTTCGCCGCTGGCAAGTGTTAATACCAATGGATCAAGCAAGAGGTCGTGTGGTTGTAAACCATAGCCATATGCGCGATTTACGATGCTTTCAGCCAAAGCAACGCGATCCTCAGCCTTTTCAGGTAAATCGCCACTGCAGATTGGCAAGCAAAGTAATGCGGCACCATAGCGTTTAGCCAATGGCATAACGTGTGTGATGGACTCTTCTTCTCCATTTACAGAGTTGATAAGTGCACGGCCAGGATAGTTTTTAAGGGCTACCTCCATGGCTTTAGGATCCAATGTATCGATGGATAATGGCGTTTCTACAAGCATGGATAATTCGAAGATGGCTTTTTCCATCAAAGGTGTTTGATCCATACCGGCTACCCCCATATTCACATCGAGGATATCTGCACCTGCTTCTACTTGGTCTAAGGCGTCGCGTTTTACACGGATGAAAGAACCGTCCCGTAGTCTTGAGCAAGCACTTTTCGACCTGTTGGGTTAATGCGTTCACCGATAATCAATGGCTTTACATTATGACCTAATTCAAGCAATTTTGTACGGCTTGTAATCACCGTTTTAGGTTCAATATGAGCGCGTTCCTTAGGCGTATGTGCTTTTACAGCGTCAGAAATTGATTGAATATGCGCTGGTGTTGTACCACAGCAGCCACCTACATAACTTGCACCTGCATCAACAATTGGAATCATCAATGGGCCCATGTCTTCTGCTGAAAGTGGAAATACCGTTTGTTTGTTAATGAGTTGTGGCATACCTGCGTTTGGTTGGCAGCTGATTGGTAAATTAGTAACACTTGCAATTTTTTCAATAAGCGGTGTGATTTGCTCAGGTCCAAGAGAACAGTTAATACCGATGATATCTGCACCGATGGCTTCTACGATGGTAGCTGCTACTGCAGGTGGCGTGCCTGTAATAGTACGTCCATCTTCACTGAAAGAAAATTGACAAATAATTTGTACGTCTTCTTTGGTTTTCTCTGCTTCATTACGTGCATCTAAGGATGCCAATAAAGCGGCACGCATTTCTTGTACGTCGATAATTGTTTCGATAATGATAAAATCTACACCACCTTCGATTAAAGCATCTGCTTGCTCTTTGTACGTATCGTATATATCATCGAAACTCATATTGCCTAAAGGTTGTAAAAAACGTCCTGTAGGGCCCATAGAACCGGCTACACGAGCGGATGGCTTGAACTCTGCAATTGCTTCTTTGGCAACCTTTACAGCTGCTATATTTATTTCTTTTACACGATCTTGTAAATCGTAATCTTCTAATTTAAGGCCGCATGCGCCAAATGTATTAGTAGTAATTACATCACTACCATGTTGTAAATATTGTGCGTGGATATTTTTTACTACTTCTGGTCTTTCTACGTTAAATAATTCTGGGCAATAGCCCTCCTCTAGGCCTGCTGCTTGGAGCATTGTACCCATAGCGCCGTCAAAAATGTACATGTGAATCATCCTTTATATATTGAAATGTAGGTCACCAAGGACATTCGCCCTCCACCGCCTTAACGGTCGTCGGCCAAGGGCCTCGACCTAGCAAAGTCGGGCTCAGAACCTTGGTGACCTACATTTCAATTACTAATACTATAAATGAATTGTTTCACGTGAAACATTTTTGATTGCACATGGGTACAATGGTACAGAATGGTACAAGGTAATGTTTCACGTGAAACATCGTGTGTTAAAATTTTATTCTGTTGGTTGTGCTTTCATAGCTATACCAGATGTTTCGGCTGTTGTTTTGCTTGTTTCTGGTTTTGTAGCTACTGCTTTTTCTGGAAGTTTTCTTGATTGGCAATCTTTTTGTGAGCAAGAGCTACAACCGCGTTTTGTTGTCAAGCATTGATCTCCTGGCATTAAACCGATAATAGCTGTTACGGATTTTCTTGGAAATAATAAGAAGTTTTCTGTAACTTGTAGTCCGATTTGTTCGGTTTTGATGATTTTACCAAGCTGTGGTTGAATTTCTAAAGGCCAGTTGCCATAGCCTGGGCTGAAACGCCATGTAGGTGCATAACCTTGTTTCTTAGCAATGTTATTGATTACCTCGTTAACTTGGTCAGCTACTTGTTCAACTGCAGTTGTTGCAGCTGCATCTAGTAAGAGACCTACTGTGTAGTTGCCTTGTTTGAATAGCTGTTCGCTACGTCTTTCAACGTCTTCGCCGACCGTAACACCTAGCACATACACCTTTGTAGATTTTTCAAGGTGTTTTTCAATGATGGATCCTTCAATTTTGAGCGGCGGATTACTTAAAATAACTTTATTTTCCGCATCGTAATCATATTCTTGGTAGACACCTTTTGGCGTCGCTAATAATTGGATTTCTTTACAAGCTTCGTCAACAAATTTTTCTGGAAAATCTTCGGCATGACGAAGTCCTGCATATCGCTTTACTTCATCCTTATTGATGACGGGAAGCATTCCGTTATAAATGGGCATGTGAAACGCCTCCTTTAAAAATAAAATAGATCGTATGGTTAAAATGTTAAACCTATTAAAACACTGTCTTTTATAAGTATAAATATATCTATATATACTGTAAAGGTCATAGCTTCATATAATTTATTAAGGTGCGTCCATAGAAAAAAGTTATACGTAAACATTTTATACCTAATAGTGTAAATCAATTAAGTGATAACACATAATCAAATAAATTTATAAGCTCATATATCATGTTGGTGAACATATGTTTTTGGAATGTTTCACGTGAAACATTCTTTATTTTGTTATTAGATTTTATTTGAAAAATGATGGTCATACCTATAAAGTTCTATTTCTTTTGCGTGCCCTATGTTATAATGAAATGAAATATTTTTGAACGTAAAGTTGAGGTGAATTTTGTGGGCAAAGTAATAGCGATTACTAATCAAAAAGGCGGTGTAGGCAAGACTACAACATCTGTTAATCTCAGTGCTTGTTTAGCTGATGCAGGTAAAAAGGTGTTATTAATAGATTTGGATCCGCAGGGTAATGCTAGTTCTGGATTAGGTATTGAAAAAGATGATTTGGAATTATGTATTCACGATGTGTTGATAGATGGCGAAGACATTGCTAATGTTATTCAACCTACAATGCTTTCAAAAGCTTTTTGTAGCGCCTGCAACGATTCAATTGGCTGGTGCTGAAGTAGAATTAGTAGGGATTGTTTCACGTGAAACAATTTTGAAAAAAGCCATTGCTTCTGTACGTGATGAGTATGATTTTATCATCATTGATTGCCCGCCATCTCTTGGTTTGCTAACATTGAATGCTTTCACAGCGGCTGACAGTGTTTTGATTCCAATTCAAACTGAATTTTATGCCTTGGAAGGTGTTAGTCAACTTGTTAAGACGATTACAATCGTGCAACAAACATCTAATAAAGACCTTGTAATTGAGGGTGTGTTACTCACTATGTTTGATGGACGTACTAACTTGTCTGTCCAAGTGGCAGATGAGGTGAAATCGTTCTTTGGTACTAAGGTGTATAAAACAATTATTCCTCGAAATGTTCGCCTCAGTGAAGCACCAAGTTATGGGGAACCGATTATTGTGTATATGATTCGAAATCAAAGGGCGCAGCTGTTTACACTAAATTAGCTAAAGAGGTTATTCGAGATTCTAAGAAAACGAAATAATTGGTATAGAATAGACTAAATAAATATGATTATGTAATGTAAGCACAAACTGTATATTGGTTTGTGCTGCATTTTATATATGCGGTGTGAAAGTACTAATAGATTGGGGATTATTATGGCGATGAAACAGAAAAAGGAACGAAAAACATTAGCAACAATGATGGGAGAGCAGTCCATAGAGACGGCTTTACCTGAACGTGAAGTTCACGAGTTGCCTATAGGGGATGTAATTCCTAATGAGGATCAACCACGTAAGAATTTTGATGAACAAAGTTTAGCTACTTTGGCTGAATCTATTAAGAATTTAGGTATCTTTCAACCAATCGTCGTTCGCAAGCAAAAGGATAAATACCAAATCGTAGCCGGTGAGCGCCGCTATCGCGCGGCATTGATGGTGGGCCTAGAAACAGTACCTGTAGTTGTAAAAAATTATAATACAGAGGAAATGACAGAAGTCGCTTTAGTAGAAAATCTCCAACGTGAAGGCTTGGATCCTATTGAAGAAGCTTTGGCGTATCAAGGTTTGATGAATACGTATAAGCAAACTCAGGAGATGATTTCTGCACGCCTTGGACGTAGCCGTTCATATATTGCCAATATGATGCGTCTTTTGAAATTAGCCGCATCTGTTCAAAAAGGATTTAATTGAAGGCGATTTAACTGTTGGTCAAGCTCGACCTTTGTTGCTCTACGTAGTGCAGCGCAACAAGTAGAAGCCGCAGAGCGCATTAAAGAGGGCGAATTAAGTGCCCGCCAAGCAGAGCAGCTCGTAAAAGCCATGATGTCTAAAAAGACTAAGTCTAAAGACACTACAGAGCCACATGATACAGCTGAGGTTCGTGCATTAGTAGATCGTTTAAAATTGAGCCTAGGTTCTCCAGTATCTATTAAATTTAGAGCCGGTAAGAAGGTACAAGGTAAAATTGAAATTGCCTTTAGCTCTGAAACTGAATTAGAACGTCTTATTGCGTATATGGATGCTCAGGAGAGCACAGAACATGCAGAAACAATGGAGTTTCGCGTATAATGGAACAAACACCAAAGGCGAACCGCGTACACATCGGCTTTTTTGGCCGTTGTAATGCGGGTAAGTCGACCTTAATTAATATGCTAGCGGATCAACCAGTATCCCTTGTGTCTGAGGTGGCAGGCACTACGACCGATCCTATTAGCAAATCTATGGAAATATTGCCTCTAGGCCCTGTGGTCATTACCGATACGGCGGGTATTGATGATACATCGGAACTGGGCGCTCTTCGCATTGAAAAATCCGAAGAAATTATCAAAAAAATCAATCTCGCTGTCTATGTGTTGCGTAATGATGAAGCGCCCACTGCTGATGATATGATGTGGCTTAATAAGTTGAAACAAAATAATGTGCCTATTGCATTATTCATCAATGAAATTAACGCTTTTGATAGTGAAAGCGCTCATGACAATGATAGCAATGGTAATGATACTAACCTAAATTATGTTGATACGTATCCCGATTTGTTAGCTATTGCCACTGTCGTAGGCTCTACGGATTTTACATCGAATCGGGATCGTCTTACATTGCTCGATTTGCTAGGCGGGTTAACACCGCTCGATGTAGAAGGCGAGCAATCTCTATTACAAGGGTTAGTTGATCCAGGAGGATACTATCATTTTGGTATGTCCTATTGATTCGGCGGCGCCAAAGGGACGTCTAATTTTGCCACAAGTACAGACAATTCGTGAGATTTTGGACCTCAAAGGCCTTGTCTTGGTGTGCCAAACAGAAGAGCTACCGGCCATGCTCAATAAGCTTTCACAAAAACCAAAACTTGTCATCACCGATTCGCAAGCCTTTGAAGCGGTGAATGCGTTGACGCCTGTGGATATTCCATTAACATCATTTTCCATCTTAATGGCTCGGTTCAAGGGAAAATTGCAGGATTTAGTAACGGGGGTGAAAGCCCTTAACAACTTGAAACCTGGTGCGCGTGTGCTCATCAGTGAGGGCTGCACACATCGTCGCCAATGCGATGATATTGGAACCGTTAAAATTCCGATGTGGCTCAAAAAGAAGGGGCATACGGATCTACAGCTTGAATTTACCAGCGGTGGCGCGTTCCCTAAGGATGTGAGCGGTTATGATCTTATCATCCATTGCGGGGCTTGTATGTTGACGCGTCGCGAGGTGTTACGGCGCATTGATTGTGCCGTTGTGCAAGGTACGCCTATTGTGAATTATGGTGTACTTATTGCGTTATTACATGGTATACTAGAACGTGCTATTAGTCCGTTTATGGACGAATTAGATAGAAAGGGTTTTGAATGTTAGAATCTATACAACCCTATATCGGTGTATTAGGATGCGCATTAGCCGTTATTTTATTGGTATATTGCATTATCCTACACATTAGATTAGGGAGCTTAACGAAGAAGTTCAATTTCTTCATGCAAGGTGAAAATGGGACTAGCCTAGAACGTAAACTTTCAGTAGAAATCACTGAAATTCGCGAGGCCGCAAAGGGATTGCAGGATATGATTGAGGAACAAACTCAAATTCGCAATATTCAAGGCAACACATTGCAAAAAATCGGCTTTAAGAAGTATAATGCATTTGATAACATCGGCAACGATTTATCCTTTGCCCTTACATTGCTTGATGGCAATAATAATGGGGTTTGCATTTCCAGTATCTATGGCCGAAATGACTCTCGTATTTTCAGTAAACCAATTGTGAAAGGTAAAAGTCTCGTTAATCTTTCACAAGAGGAATTGGAAAGTTTAAATGAAGCGCTTGGGGAACGTACGAATGAGGAAGCGTTAGCGAGCGTTATCCATTCTCAATAGGCAAATCGCTCTGTCGTGTTCATATAGAACGCGCACATGCATGATGAGTTGAGGAATGATTAAAAGTAAGGAAGGCATTTTGAAAGTACCAAGTATTTTGAGTTCTGTAGTGTCTCAGAATGGTGATAATTGCACCATTACATTGAGTCATAAACAAGCGAAGATTGTAGCTGTAGTGGCCGTAATCTTATTTGTAGCAGCACTTGTTTTATCCATTTGGGGCATTGCACGACAAGCAGAAATCGTTCAATTGCGTCAACAAACACAATTGCAAACAGAACAACTAAAACTGTTACAACAAAAAACAGAGGTGTTGGATAAGAAAATCCAAAACTTAAATCAAATTAGTGAAGAAAATAAACAAATGTTAAAGGGTGCTGAGTCCGGCACACCATCTCAAGGTGGTAGCGATGGCTCTGACCCAAAGCAGGAAGCCGCTAGCGATGAGACTAGTCCCACGCTAAGTGCGGCGCAACTTTCAGCAAGACTATCTAAATTAGATAAGGATGCACAAAAATTATTGGTTAGCTTCTACACGATGCGAAACATCTTGCGTGATGGTGGGGCTCAAGACATCGCTGCATTGCAACAATTGAACTACACCACAGGTTCTGGTGGATATACGAATAGTACAACGCCAAGCATCTGGCCAAGTAAGGGTGTTATTACATCCCCTTATGGTACTCGTGTCGATCCTGTGACCGGTGCTGCTAGCGCATTCCACGAAGGTGTTGATATTGCTGACGATTACGGCACACCTATCGTTGCTACTGCAGCGGGTACCGTAACATTTGCAGGCTACACCGAAGGCGGTTATGGTAACCTCGTAGAAATCGATCACGGCAACGGATTTGTGACTCGCTATGGCCACAATAGCGCTGTTCTCGTTACACCGGGCATGACCGTAAAACAGGGCCAAGTCATCGCCCTTATGGGCAGCACTGGTAAAAGTACTGGCGCACACGTACACTACGAAGTACGGATTAATGGGTCCGCGGTAGATCCCAATGGTATTTTTGCCAATTAGTAATTAAAACCTCCAAAACAACACGCTACTGAGCCCGAAGTTGTTTTGGAGGACCCTCCAAATTACTAAACTAGCGCTACTGCGCTTACGCGGAGCCCGAAATCATTTTCCGGAGGGGTCTATCTTTTTTCTATCTAAATTTAGTTGACTAATTGGCATAAAATACCATTGTACAACTTAGCATAAGGGAGAGCCCGAAGTCGTCTTCGAACAGGGGGTATCCCTTTTGGCGTATTACTAATTACTAAACTGGCGGGAGTGGGGAAGCTACTGTAAATCATTTTCCGGGGGTCTATCTTTTCTATCTAAATTTAGTTGACTAATTGGCATAAAATACCATTGTACAATTTAGGATAAAGAAGTGTACGAGATTGGCTTATATATGCCTTATAAAAAATTAGAACAGGCGTGTTCTAATTCTGAGTACCTAATATATGTGCCCTAAGAAATAGAACAGGCGTGTACTAATTCTGGGGACCTACTATATGTGTCTTAAAAAATAGAACAGGCCTGTTCTATTTTTTGAGACACATTATAAGGAACCTATCTAACAAGTATTCATTACATCTCTTCCCAAACGGCTGGGTTGGCAGAGCGTTTATACACCTTAATTAATACAATTCTCGTATAGGATTGGAATAGATATCTTATTTGCAAATTAAAGGCGATAATAAATCTGTTCCTCATATATGATTTGTATACTAATAAAAAGGGTTGAGGGGCCTGAAGTGCTAGATAGTAAGATGATGATGGGGTTCTAAATCCGACTTTGGCCCTGCGAAGGCCGAAGGCCGTAGTCAGATCTGGCCGGTGGAGGATTTAGGGCCCCATCATCATCTTGTTTGGCACCAATGTGTAGGTAATATAATTAATGGATCAATAGATATTATTATCTTATGCATAATTAGGATTGTCTTTCATAAGTGATATCTATTCCTTTTCGTCTATAAATATTGTACAATTATGGTATATGAACGGAGGTATATCTATGAAGGCCTATGTACAAGTTTATACCGGCGAAGGCAAGGGTAAAACGACGGCTGCTATCGGCCTCGCTATACGAGCTATAGGCGCTGGCAAAAAGGTTTTATTTTTACAGTTCATGAAGTCTAAAGTGTATAGTGAACATAATATTTTACCGACCCTCAAAAATATTACATTAGAAACTGTAGGTAAACCGTTTTTTATCATCAAGGAAGGCATGAAGAGCAAGGATGAGCTCGCCAAATGGGGTGATGAGGTGGTTGTATTTGAATCGGGAAATCCGCCTAAGGATTATGTAGCGCTTATTGAAAAGGGCTATGAACGCGCGTTAGAGGCTGTATCTAGCGGCGACTATGATTTGGTGGTTCTCGACGAATATAACATGGCTTTGTTCTTTGAACTCATTAATTGGAAAAAAACGGAGGCTCTATTAGAGGCTCGTAATCCGGAAACCGAAGTGGTGTTTACGGGGCGCGGGGCACCGCAAGAACTTCTTGATGTGGCCGATCTTGTGACGGAAATGAAGGAAGTTAAGCATTATTACATGCAAGGTGTAATGGCTCGCAAGGGCATTGAAAATTAGAGTATACTTTCACAAATCCCATAACCTAAGGAGGTGATGTGGTTGAGTATAGTCGCTATTGTGGCACTCGTCGTAGTGCTTCTCATCGTAGCGCTGATCATGATTATCCTACTAACGCCAATCACATATAGCATCGAATGGAACGGCAGGACGCCGTACCGCGTAGAATTGTCGGTTAAATGGCTGTGGCGCGTATTGTCGCTGCATCTCGCATATTTTCAGGGCAAACCATTTTTTAAACAACTTTATCTATTAGGTATGCAGAAAATAGGCCCTGTGAAAGAATACGACGAATGGATTCAACAACGGGTTGATGACGAATATCAGAAGGCTGTTGACGAATTTGAAAATGATCCGATGGCTGCGCAGGCGGAAGCGATGATGAAAGCCATGCAAGGCGATGGCCAGGGCGGTACTGAACCGACTGAGCCGACGACCGTTGGTGCTTCTGGTGAAAGCCTAGATGCTACGCGCAGTGCAGGGCAAGCATCAGATGCACAAGGTAAACAGGTTCGCGTTGAACGTGTTGATACATCTAAGGATGATAATAAGGGTGCTGAAGCGCGGGCTGCACAATATGATTCAATTCGCGATAACCCGACGATGAAACCTGATGATGAAGTGGTAGAAAAGGTTACTTTCAATAGTGATGGCACCGTAAAAGAGAAGGTATTTACGAAAATAGACGGCTTGAAAGATAGCGTAAAATCGCGCTTTCAAAAACCAGATCCTAATGATCCAGTGGCTAGCTTTAAATCGAAAATCCCGACCTTTTGGTTCATGAAACATGTGACGAATACGGAATTGTGGCGTCAATTGTTGCTTGTTTCTAAGCGGTGTTATGACCATTCTAAACCACGAGATATCGCTGTAGAAGGGCGTATCGGCATCGGTGATCCTTTTAAGGGTGGCATGCTTGCTTCGATGTTGTACAGTATTTGGCCTGAACAGGCTGAACATATCGAGATTGATTATTTGAATTGGCATTTAGAAGGCAGCGGCCACATTAAAGGGCGCATTATTCTAGGCGCGTTGGCATGGCACGGCACGCGATTCGTGCTTTCACAACCAATGCGTGCACTCATAGCTGAAACGGTCAAGGTCGTTTGGGTTAAGCGCAAAGAAAAGAAAGAGTTAGAACGATTGAAAGCGGAACAAGCCGCTAACGCATAGTTGACATCAGTGGAGGTACTACGATGGAGAACAGTAACGTAAAAGAAAATTTAGAAGTCCTTTTTGAGAAGTTCAAAAATATGATTAAGGTGGAAACTGTAGTAGGTGAAGCGGTGCAAATCGGCGATACTACATTGGTTCCATTTGTGGACGTAACATTTGGTTTTGGCACTGGCACAAACCACAATACATCTGGCAAGAATCATGAATGTGGCGGCGGTGGCGGCGGCGCTCGCATGGAACCAAGTGCTGTGCTCGTGATCAAAGGCGAACGCATCGAGTTGTTCAACATTAAAGGCAATCCTTACAGCAACAGCTTTGATCGCCTTATCGGCTTGGTGCCTGACCTCGTGTCTAAATTGAAATCCGATAAATACATCTATCTTAATGACGAACAATAATAGATAGTAAATTTTTAATAAGGGTTCATGATGAATTCATGGGCCCTTATTATTATTTAATAGTATACAATTTAATTATTAGATGCTATATCTCATCTATGATTTTTGAGGGTTTTTACTTGTGAAAGCAAGTTAGATTTGATATAGTAAAAATAGTGCATTACATGTTTGTGTAATGGAACTTTACTGTTCAGGAGGATCTCAAATGAAATTAACTAAAAAATTGACAACATTGGCTATCGTTGGTGCTATCTCCGCTACCACTGCTGTGGCAAGCGCTGCTAACATTGGTTTAGTGCAAATGAGTCAAGTTGTAAATAGCTATCCTGGTTACGGTGCACTCGACATGAAAATGCAACAAGTAGATGCACAATACCGTCCACAAATTGAAAAGAAAATGCAAGAAATTGACAAAATTAAAGATCAAGCTCAAGCAGAAGCAGAATTCAATAAATCTGTAGCTCCATTGTTACAAAAAGAAAATGACGAAGTGAATAAAATTGCACAACCTATGATGCAAAACATTCACAACGCTATCGAATCCGTTCGCGTTGAAAAGAAAATGGACGTTGTATTAGACGACCCATACACAATCCGCGCAGCTGATGCAAATAGTAACGTTGAAAATATTACAGATGAAGTAATTAAACGTCTAAAAAAATAATATCTATCCTTTGAGGTAGAATCCAACAGCCCTCTCTCGAAAAGCCGACACGCTACTGCGCTTACGCGGAGCCCGAAGTCGATTTTCGAGAGGGGGCTGTTATCAGAGATAGATATTAGTTTTTTTAGACTGTAGAGGAGAAAGGGACAAGGAGGGTTTAATTATGTCTTTTATGCAGGTTTGTTGGAGTTTGATGCGGTATCCGCGGTCTAAGGGGATTCCGTATATTATGGAGAATGGTACGTTTGATCAAGCGCTAGTTTTTATGTTGCGTTTGTTTGGCATTATGCTTGGTTTGTCGGTGGTGGAAAATGGTATCATATTTTTTATCACGCCTGTGACCATGCTAGATACGATTGTATCGGTTTTAGGCTTTGTTTTTGCCTTGATTTTCTTAAAAGGGCTTTGGTTGGTATTGGCCCATTTTTATGTGAAAGCCACTAGTAATCGTGATCTTATGTTTAAGGATACGTTCATGGCCGTTTCGTATGCGATGGCCTTTGATTTACCTATAACTGTATTGTCCTTACTCGGTGCGGTACTTGTTATTATATTGAGTCTTGCTGGAGCAGGTATGATTGCGTTTGGTGTTCAATTTATTTTAGGCCTCATTACGTTTGTATTGGCCCTTATATTATATACTTTGTTCACTTGGATTATACCGCCAAATGTTAAAGACCACATCAATGCATATTATTATCATTGCTATTGTATATACTGTACTTTTAATAAGTGCATCTATGATGTTACGAGTATAGGTGAAAGTTATTTCATAAATATTAAACAATACAATACGTGAAAGCGAAAAAAAACGAGCTTAGAATGAATCCAGGCTCGTTTTATTTTATGTGCTAAATGGGCAGATAAAGAATTTAGTATTTTATTTAGTCAATCGATAGCTCATGTCGAGGAGCATTTTTATTCTTTCAGTAGGCACAGAGCCATCCAAAGAAACGGTTAGCCAATTGGCCTTATTCATATGATAGGCTGCGTATATGCCTGGTTCCTTACGAAAGGCACCAATCATGGTGGGCTCGCATTTGATGTTTAACACATCGATAGGCCGAATGTTTGACCATCCTAATTTATCGGTAGTAATATTCATGACTAGGGCGAACCATTTATGATTACTTTGATGGCGGTACACCTTGTAATGCGGGAACTGCGTCCAAGGCGTATTGGTGGTAGTATCCTCAAATTGATTGTGAATATAGGTTTCTAAATCTTCGCGTGTCATGTAAATCCTTCTTTCTCTCTTACATAATTAGTATATTCTCTTATGAAAGCAACTGCAAGCGATAATAATATATTCTATAGAAATACAGTTATGAAATTAAGATATTAGGACTAAGAATGTAAAAAAACACCTATATATGGTAATAGTTACTGTTTTATATAACTTACCACTTATAGGTGTTTTTTATATATAGACACTAAGGAGAGGAGGAGGTCATATCTATATAATCTTATTCAGGTTTATGAACGAGGTTTACGATGAATTCGCTATCTTCAACAAGCGTTGCTTGAATGTAGTTATCGCCATTAAATTCGAGAACTTCACCCGGTACGAGTACATGTTCCTCTGTTTCGTTAAGGAATACTTGAACTGTGCCCTTAACAACAGTAAAGATAACATTGGCTTCAGGATGATTATGTTTTTCTACCTTTTCACCTGCTTTGCCACCTTTTTTTACGATTACGTAGTTAGAGCCTTGGAATAATAAACCTAGATCTTTTTTTACTGTGCCTGCCATGATGCTGCACCTCCTATATTTGAAAGTATATGAGTAATGATTTACCTTATGGTTCTATTATAACTGATATTTCTTATCAATTCTGTGTCTATAGCTACACTTTTATAAGGAATTTTAAAATAGAACAGGCCTGTACTATTTTTAAGACACATATACTAGGTCCCTAGAAATAGAACACGCCTGTTCTAATTTTTTTTAGACGCATATATTAGGTGCCTGGAAATAAAACACGGCCTGTTCTAATTTTTTTAGACGCATATATTAGGTGCCTGGAAATAGAACAGGCCTGTTCTAATTTTAGAGATACATATACTAGGTGCCTAGAAATAGAACACACCTGTACTATTTTTTGAGATACATATACTAGGTGCCTGGAAATAGAACACGCCTGTTCTAATTTTTTTTAGGCACATATATTGGATCATTAGAAATAAAAAACGCGAGCGTAAAATTTTACGCCCGCGCTTTCGTTCGTTTTTCGTCCGTTTTAGCGAACGAAATGGTATTTATTTTTTAGCGATTGTATATAATCGTGTGCCATTGTCTTCGGTGGTGATAAGCTCGAATTCAGGATCGATAGCTTTCACAAAGGCCTCGAACCATGTTTGGTATGCGAGCATCATGAATTTAGGGTCTACGCCTGCAGTGCGCCAGTAGCCAGCTTGTAAGCGGTGATCGCCGACCCATGTGAAACGGTCAGCGCTGTCCTCAACGATTTGGTCGCCGCCGTCGCAAGGCATGCCGTTTACATAGAAGTTTTGAAGGGCGTTGTAGATGGCTGGCGCCGTATGTTCTTCGAGGCTATCTTGGGCCACAACGCCGCATGCTTGACCTTGTACAGCAAAGGCATCGAGAATAGCGGTTACTACGTGAATAGCATTTTCATCAGCATTTGTATCGAGCATGTCTTTGATGAAAGCCGCTTCGCGGACAGATGCTATGTTGATTTGGTTGGAGAGCCAACCGTGAATGTTGTTGTGGTCGATAATGTTTTCCAACGGAATGCTAGGGTTAATTGGTTCGCCGTATGTATCTACGGAGATGGAATGTAATTCCTCAGCAAGATCATCTACGACCTTTGTCGTTTTTTCAAGAATTAAGTTTTCACGCTCTACGAGCAATTGGATTTTGCGGTATAACCAGTAGTGAATGTGGCCTAAAAATGCGGACATGTGAAGCTCCTTTATATTAATTATGCACCTTTGCGGGCAGTTTCTAGTTTGTTAAGTAAATCGTACACGTTGACGCCGTGGATTTCAGCGGCTTGCCATAGTGGTTCCATCGTAGAGGATGGGCAACCGAGGCAACCCATGCCGATACTTTGTAGTACAGGTACTGTATTTGGATAGATGTCTACGATATCGCGGATGATTGTATCCGGTGTAATTGGTTGACCTGGTTCAAGGCGTGGCGTCTCAACCTCTGGATCATTGCCGTGACCTGGCAAGTTAACAATAGGTTCTGCTGCTTTTACTTCTGTAGGAGCCCCTTCAAGGTCGCCTAGTACAGCTTCTTTGAAAGCCTCTAAGCCGATGCGGTCGATGAATTCACCCATTCGTTCGATTTGTGCATTTGCTTTGTAATATTCGATGATGCGGTCCACAAGTGCAAGGGCTTCTTTTTCTGTTGTTACCTCTGCAATGAGGTCGCCAATGCGTGGATGCGCACCGCCGCTGCCGCCAGCGTAGATGCTCCAGCCTTCAACCGTACCGATTACGCCAACGTCCTTCATGCGGCTTTCAGTACAAGAATTAATGCAGCCGGACACGCCGATCTTCATCTTGCTAGGCATTTCTTGGGACAAATATTTGCGTTCCAATTGCATGCCAAGATGCACGCTATCTTGTTTAGCCCGTTTACAAAACGTTGTGCCAGGGCAAATCTTGACGCTGCGCACGCGGTTGGACACCATGTACGCCGGCTCCATGCCGAGCATGTCCCACGCTGCGTCTACGTCCTCAGCTTTCAAATTCGTAATCATAATGCGTTGGCTGCCGGTTAGTTTAAGAACAGCGCCAAATTTGTTCGCCACATCAATGTATTTTTGCAATTGATCTGGTTGAATAAAACCCGCTGGAATGCGCGGTGTAATAGCATAACGGCGTTGGCCGTTTTTAATTCGTTGTAAATTTCCTGCAATTTGAGCCATTGTAATCCCCTCTAAATTGTAATGAACTACTTATATTCTATCATATATTTTCACTGTGAAAGTCTCTATTAGCACATGCTAGAGATGATGCGTTTCGACGATGATGTACGTCCAAACGATACATGTTCTAGAGAGCTAGTAAGAGATCGTTATGAAATGATTGTTATCATCATTTCAAATTACATATACTAGTATAATTCATTTTACAATAAAATAATGTGTCCCAAGCTACAAAAAAGCAAAAATTTTTGACCCTGTTTCACGTGAAACTAAATACAAAAGTACGGCCCTAAACCTTGATTTGGGGTCGTTTTTTCATGGGGAAAAATATTATTCCTCTTTTTGAAACGAATTTGCTTGTCACGAGCCTCTTTTTGGAATGTATATAGGTGAAAGGAGGTGATCAGATGGCTGAACTAAAACGCACAAAGTTAGTGTTACGTTTTAATATCGGTACGGAAGAAAAACCGAAGTACAAAGACGTCACTTTCACACGCGTCGCTGAAGAAGCTACTGATGATGCGGTCAAAATCGTCGGTACCGCATTGGCTGGTCTCTATGAGAACACCATTGCTGACGTAATACGCGTCAACGAAGTATCCCTTGGTCATTAATGTGCTTTCACTCATAATAGTTAGCACATAATGGCTGCGTGAAGGTTCGTAGTAATCCAAACCCTGTGGACCTATCGCGATCATTCCCATCCTTATGTATATGAATTAGAAAGGAGTGCCCAACATGGCTGATAAACGTGTGGTATATCTTAAATTTGCTACAGTCGATGGTAAAAGCGCATCGATCACAATTAGTGGACCTCGCACTGGCCTTACTTTGGAGCAAGCTAAAACGGCAGCTAATGCGCTAGTAGCGAACAAGGTAATCTTAGGCTCTGGCGACGCTCCATTGGCAAGCTTTACCTCTGCCAGTGAAGTATCTACGCAAAGTAAAGATTTGCAATAAAACAACATATCGCTAATGCATAGATGACTCTATCCTGTCTGTGCCTAGCATAACTATCGCTGTTATGCGATGAATATCTTATCCCTGGTCATATGATAGCCTCGGAACCTGTCATATGACGCCTCCCAGCGGGCCGCTCTTCGGAGTGGCCCGTTTTGTTGTATAATGAACCTAGAATTATCTTGATATAGGAGGAACGATGAAGGTTCTATACGATACAATTTTGAAAGCAACTTATACAGGCCGTCTCAATCGTTTTGTGGTGACCTTGGATCTTAATGGTGAAAGCGTACTTGCTCATTTACCAAATCCAGGTCGTATGTGGGAACTGTTATTTACCGGTGTTACGATGTACATCGTGCCTCATGATAAGCCAGATGCGAAGACGAAGTACCGCGTTGTAGGTATTGAGCGTGATGGCGTTGTTATCATGCTCGATACGAACTACAGCAATGATGTAGCTCAGCATTTGATTGAAAACAAACTCATTCCTGGTTGGGAACAATGGCGTATTGTACGTCGCGAATATACGGTAAAACTACATGGGGCGACATCACGCTTTGATTTACTCCTCACTAACGACGATGGTGAAGAATTCCTGTTAGAGGTTAAATCCTGCACCTTGTTCTCCAAGACCGGTACCATGTTCCCCGATGCTATCACAGAACGGGGACGCAAGCATTTATTGCACTTACGGGAACTGCAAAATGAAGGCTACCATACGGGCGTATTATTCCTTGTACAATGGGACCAAGCTCAATGGTTCTTGCCGGACTACCATACGGATTTAGAATTTGCCACGACCTTTAAAGAAGTGGCCCCATATCTTGACTGGAAAGCCGTTGCTGTAGCGTGGGATGAGACTTTTACAATGCCTACCGTGACACGCGCTTGTACCTATCCGAGCTATGTTCTCGACAGCGAAGCGCACGACAGCGGCGTATACATCATGGTGATGCACCTTGACCATGAGCTAGATCTTGAAATCGGATCTAAGGGCATGATGCATTTTAATGCAGGTTATTACATGTATGTCGGCTCCGCCAAGGCGAACCTTACGAAACGCATTGAGCGCCATAAGAGAAAACGCAAGAAAATGCATTGGCACCTCGATTACTTCCGCGGCCATTGCGAAATGATTGCCGGCGTGCCTATTCGTACGAGCGGACTACCCCTTGAAAGCTGGAGCCTTACTCACGAACCATACCCATCCATGCCGAGCATGCCAGACCCTGATGATGTAGATGTGAGCGTCGAATGTGCTTTAGCTGATGCGGTGCGTGCCATTTCCGAGTGGGACGTGCCAAAATTTGGCTGCTCCGACTGTGATTGCACGAGCCATTTGTTTGGTATGACTGAAAATCCAATACATAATAAGGCCTTTATGGATGTGGTAGAAGAATTTAGGATGAATCAACTGGATTCCATAATTGTTGAGAATTAATAAAGTAGCATATCATCAGTAGTTATTTCCAAAATGGAAATAACTACTGATGATATGCTGATAAAAGGACGTGTAAATCAATTTGATTTGCACGTCCTTTATATGTATTGAATTTGTATAATTTATTATTCTATATTTTAATTTACCTATTAGGTAAATTTCCATTTACAATTTGTTACAAAGGAGTATAATAGAATTAACCTAATAGGTAAATTATTATAGATGGCCATTTATATTGTATCTAGTCTCGTTAGATAGAGAGTCGGTGAGGTATTGAAGATACGATATAAGAATAATAAAATACGCAAGGTATGTACGGACATTAATGTAGCACAGAAAAAATATAATCTTAGAATGGCAGTGAAAATAAATGAACGTTTAGATCAACTTACTTATGCTGAATCAATTGAAATGTTAATTTGTTTACGATTAGGAAGATGTCATCCTTTATACGGTGCTAGATTAGGTCAATATGCAATGGATTTAATCCATCCATATCGTTTAATTTTTACTCAGTATGGTGATACTGTAGATATTGTAGAGATTCAAGAAATCGTGGATTATCATTAATTAGGAGCACGAATGATATGAAAATTTATAGGAGTAAGACCTTTATAGCGATTCCACCAGGCATGACTATTAAAGAAGTTTTAGAAAATAGACATATGACTCAAAAAGAGTTGGCTTCTCGTATGGATATGAGTGAGAAACATATTAGTAAATTGATTAATGGTGAAGTACCTCTAACACAGGATGTAGCGTTACGTCTAGAACGTGTATTTGGCGTAGATGCAAGTTTCTGGAATGGTTTAGAAGCTGGATATAGAGAGAAAATACTAAAGGTAGAGTATGAAAATTCTATTGATGAGGAAATAAATTTTGCCAAGCCTTTTGGGTATGCTAAATTAGCTCGGTTGGGCATTGTACCAGAAACTAAAAAGAAAGCGGAACAAGTTAATAATTTACAAAAGTTTTTTGAGGTAGCATCTTTGAAAACTGTGGCTGATGAAATGGTTATGCCTTTGGTATATGAGAATATAAAGGATATGGATAAAGCAAAACAGAGTGCTATTTATACATTGGTACAAATTACAAAAGGTGAATCTCGATTTGTGGAGGTAAATCCTTATGATTGTGAATTACTTAAAACCTTTATTCCTCAAATAAAAGAACTTTTACAAGAATCTTTGACTGTGGCTAAAGAGCCACTTAAAGATATGCTAGCGGCATCTGGTGTTATTATTGTATATTTGCCTATCATTGATGATATAACATCTACATGTATTACGTATTCTAAGGGGAATGCCATTGTATTGGGAATACCAACAGCTGAAAATAAGAATTTTTGGCACTTATTAGATGAAGCTTTAAAAGGTTTGGCAGAACGAGATCATCCTCATACGAGTCGTAAATATCGAAATAATGATCCTGTGACCGTAGTGAATTATTAAAAGGGGAGAATAGGATATAACTAAGGCTAAGTATAATTGTCGGAGGGAATTATATGAAATCTTTAGAAAATGCGATTACCGGAAATGTTATTGTATATCAAGCAGAGAATGAGTCTGTTTCCACCAATGTGTTATATAAAGATGAAACATTCTGGATGACTCAAAAGGATATGTCGAAATTATTTGATGTTAATCCACAAGCTATATCAAAGCATTTAAGCAATATTTATGCTGAAGGAGAGTTAGAAAAAATTGGAACTTGTTCCAAAATGGAACAAGTTCAAATAGAAGGCTTACGTACTGTAAAGAGGCTTACGGATTTTTATAATCTCGATGCCATCATTGCGGTAGGGTATCGTGTAAACAGTAAAAAAGCAACTCAATTCCGTATATGGGCTACGGGCGTATTGCGTGAATATATTATAAAGGGTTTTGCCCTTGATGATGATATGCTAAAAAATGGACGCGCATTTGGGCAAGATTATTTTAAAGAGTTATTACGGAGAGTCCGTTCAATTCGTGCTAGTGAACGCCGTATATATCAACAAGTGACAGATATATTTGCAGCGTGTGCAATCGATTATGATGCACAATCACCTATAACTAGAGATTTTTTTGGAACGATACAGAATAAGTTTCATTATGCTATAACTGGTCAAACTGCTGCAGAAATCATTCATAGTCATGCGGATGCTACAAAGAATCATATGGGATTGACTACTTGGGAATCTGGACCGGAAGGACGGATTTATAAAAAGGATGTAATCGTAGCAAAAAATTATTTATCCATTGAAGAGATTGAACAATTAGAGCGAACTATATCTTCGTTTTTTGATTATATAGAGCGTATTATCGAACGACGTGAAACATTTACTATGAAAGCCTTTATTGAAAGTGTTGATAAGTTTTTAGACTTTAATGAGTATCATATCCTAACAAACAAGGGTAATATTTCTATGACACAGGCTCAAAAGAAAGCTGTTAGTGAATATAAAGTGTTTAATACGCATCAGAAGGTAATTTCTGATTTTGATAAGTTTGTAAAAGAACATAGTTAAATTGTATCCAGATAATGGCTGAAATCTTGGGTAAGTGAAATTTTGAATTCTGATTATCCATATGTATCTCCTCTCTGTACATTCTATTTATAAAATTCCATAGAATATAGAATAATGAATAAAAACAAAATTATTGTAACAAGGATAGATAGATTTTTAAATAGGTAATTACTATGGTGTAGGTATTCAATTCATAGCCTGGTAGTAGATTTATATTGATAATTGTATTTAGGGATTATAATCCCTAAACGGATAAAAATATTGGTGAATTGGGATTGTAATCCTTAAACTTATTAAAATTGTGCGGAATTGGGATTATAATCCCTAAATATATGGGGGAGAGATAAAATTTGTAAGTGTTAGAGTATGCTTTCACTAAAAATCCTGATAACAATAGCGCTAAACCCACAAAAATGCTATAATAATATGATAAATTGTAATCAGTGTTAGTAAAATGAGGTGAGATTGTGGCAGACCAACAATGGTCCCATGGGAATATTCATCCCGTTCAGATTGATAAAGAAATGAAGAACGCCTATATCGATTATGCGATGTCCGTAATCGTAATGCGTGCTCTTCCTGATGTGCGTGATGGCTTGAAACCAGTACATCGTCGTATTTTGTACGCGATGCACGAAACAGGCATGACGCCTAATAAACCGTACAAGAAATCCGCCCGTATCGTCGGCGACGTTCTCGGTAAATATCATCCACATGGTGATAGTTCCGTTTACGATGCACGGTTCGTTTAGCGCAGGATTTCAATACGCGCTACCTCTTGGTAGACGGCCACGGTAACTTTGGTTCCATCGACGGCGATAGTGCCGCGGCGATGCGTTATACCGAAGTACGTATGGCGAAAATTACGCAAGAAATGCTCGCTGATATCGACAAGGAAACTGTTGATTTCATGCCGAACTATGATGAAAGCTTGCAAGAACCGACCGTATTGCCAGCGAAGATCCCAAATCTTCTCATCAATGGTTCCAGCGGTATCGCCGTAGGGATGGCGACCAATATTCCGCCGCACAACCTTAATGAAGTTTGTAATGGCCTTGAAATGCTCATCGATCATCCAGATGTAACTGTGGACGAATTGATGACACAAATCAAAGGGCCAGACTTCCCAACAGGGGCGCTCATTTTGGGCCGGGAAGGCATTAAAAAAGCGTACTCTACAGGTCGTGGCAGCGTAAAAATGCGCGCTCGTGCAACTATTGAAGAAATGGCGAAGGGCAAGCATAAAATCGTAGTGACTGAGATCCCATACCAAGTTAACAAGGCTCGCGTTATCGAAACGATTGCAAACTTGAGCCGTGACAAGGTAATTGATGGCATCACAGCACTTCGCGACGAATCTGACCGTCAAGGTATGCGCATCGTTATCGAATTGCGCGCTGACGTGCAACCAGATATCGTTCTTAACAAATTATATAAACACACTCAACTTCAAGAATCTTTCGGCGTGATTATGTTGGCCCTCGTAGACGGTCATCCTCGCGTATTGAATTTGAAAGAAGTATTGGGTTACTACTTAGATCATCGCCTCGATGTCATCGTACGCCGCACTCAATTCGAGCTTAACAAAGCCGAAGCACGTGCTCACATCTTGGAAGGCTTGTTGATCGCCCTTGACCACATCGATGAAGTTATCGCTACAATCCGCAAAACTGACGAAATCGTAACGCATTGATGCAAAAATTTGGGCTTTCAGAAAAACAAGCAGTAGCCATCCTCGACATGCGTTTACGCCGTTTAACAGGCTTGGAACGCGAAAAAATCGAAGAAGAATACAAGGAATTGTTGGCATTGATCGAAGATTTGAAAGCTATCTTGGCTAGCGAAGCGCGTCAACGTCAAATCATCAAAGACGAATTGGAAGATATGAAGAAGAAAATACGGCGACCCTCGTCGCAGTGAAATCACAATCGACACGTCCGACCTTGATGTAGAGGACCTCATCGCTGACGAAGAGATGGTTATTACCTTGACGAAACAAGGTTATATCAAACGGATGAACGCGAACGTATATCGCAACCAACATAAAGGTGGCGCTGGCGTTATTGGCATGAAGACGAAGGAAGACGACTACGTAACGCAAATTATGCATGTTCGCACGCATAATACATTGTTGTTCTTTACGTCCACTGGTCGCACATATCGCCTCAAAGCGTACGAAGTGCCAGAAGCAGGTTCCCGTAACTCTCGTGGTACTGCTATGGTCAACGTATTGCCACTCGCTGTAGGCGAATCCGTTACGACTATGATTGACCTTGAACGTATCCATGAAAATGTAAACTTATTCATGGTTACTGAATTCGGTGTTGTAAAACGCACGGCGATCGAAGAATATCGCAACATCCGTCGTTCTGGCCTCAATGCGATTAACCTTGACGATGGGGACCGCTTGATTTCGGTAATCGTAACCACAGGCAATCAAGATATCCTAATCGGTACGAAACTTGGCATGGCCATCCGTTGCAACGAAGAGGACGTTCGTCTCATGAAACGTGCGGCTCATGGCGTTCGTGGTATCAAATTGAAAACAGGCGACGTTGTTGTAGGCGCTGGTGTTCTTGAGTCTGATGAAAGCGAAGCACAAGTGTTCACCATTTCTGAAGAGGGGTATGGTAAACGCAACGAAGCGGATGCGTACAATGTACAAAAACGCGGCGGCATCGGTACAAAGAACTTCCGTATTAACGATAAAACTGGCGATGTAGTAGCCGTTGAAGTCGTTCACAATGATGACGAAGTGATGCTCATTTCCGAACAAGGTAAAATCATTCGCTTTAACATGAATGACATTGCCGTGAAAAAAGGCAAAGCTATTTCTGGTGTGAAAACACAAAACCTCGACGAAGGTGATAAGGTAGCAAGCATTGCTGTAATCCCTGCGTCTGAAATCGAAAGCGAAGACTAATATCGTATATGTCATATAGATTTATTTGTATTCTATATGCAAAGCAACGAAAATATACTATATCTAACATAGATATGCACAATTGGCGATCACCTAAGTGGTCGCCACTCGTGTTATACAGGACGAGCAGTTGCTTTATCTATTAGGCCCTGACGTTCTGTAGAGACCAAACCACAATCATGCCCATATATAGTTGAATGAATAAAGGATTGAATAGGAGAGAATGATGAAAAAATGGTTAGCTGCCATCATGGCAGCAGGATGTATATTTTTCGGTGGTTTTGGCGTAGCCAATGCTGCTGATTGGTACTACGTTGATGCGGACACAGACGATTCCGCGTGGTTTATCGATAACTCATCTGTGTTTAAAACAGATTCTATGGCGCGTATCTTGGTGAAAGCCAACAATGTAGAAGGTTATACCTATATCTACACCGTTGAAATCAACCGCCCAGATAGCACTTGGACAGAAGTTAACGCTACTGTGTATAGCCAATCTGGTGTACCTTTGTTGAGTAGCAATGAAAAACAAAAACCTGTGAAAATTGAGAAAGATACAATAGGATCAGAAGTAATGCAGGCCCTTTGGGGAAAATAATTTAATATAGATACGGTTGAACTCAATTCTCTGAATAATATTCGTGATACGTATGCTTAGGGATTGATGGGTCCGAAAAAGCCTCTACCGGCCGGGTCTGTCCCTTCGGGACAGGGCCAAAGTCGTTTTTTCGAACCTATCAATCCCTTTTCATAATCTATCATTTACACAAATTCAGAGAATTGAGTTCTTTTTATCTACAAAATTATTTTCCACAAAGGGCCGGAAAAGGGAGGATACCGGCCGGGTCTGACTTCGGCCTACGGCCTTTGCAGGGACATAAGTAGGGTGTGAGCTAACAGAGGAGCGGAGCGACGCATGGGAGCCACACATCACTTAGTCCTGAACGTAAGATTTCGAGAATCGAAATCCACAGTGAGGGTAAAGTCGGTTTTTAGACACCATCCATTTCCCAGCCTACCCTAGCAACATATTCAGAGCGAGGTTTCTTTTATTCTATATTAGTATTATTTTCTACAAAGGGCCGGAGAAGGAAGATATATTTTTAATTTATCGCCTAAATTGTATTAAAATTAGGGGAGAAATGTTCGCTTAGGGGAAAGGTGGTGCGGTATGCGTAGTTTTGATTATCGGCGGCTCGGGGATTGTCTGTGGGATGGTGAGGTTGTGTCGTTGGTTTCACAGATTCATGAGTATAAGGGGCCGGCAAGATTTGTTTGTATCTCAGCGGCCTAGCAGTGTAGCGCGGTTGGTAGATATTGCGAAGGTGCAGAGTGTGGAGTCGTCGAACCGGATTGAAGGGATTGTGACGACGAAGGCTCGGATTCGGTCGTTGGTAGCGGATAAGGTGATGCCCCGTAATCGGGATGAGGAAGAGATTATGGGGTATCGCGATGTGTTGAATACGGTACACGAAAATTACGAGTATATCGATTTGACAAGGCAAATTGTACTGCAGTTGCATCGTGATTTGTATGCGTATTCCCACAAGGGGATTGGTGGACAATATAAAAATGTGCAGAATTCGATAATTGAGCGGCTTGCAGATGGTTCTGAGGTGGAGCGCTTTAAGCCCTTGGCACCTTATGAAACGCCTGCTGCTATAGATGACTTTTGCCAAGGTGTTAATGCGGTTCTCCAAGATAAATCGGTGAATCCATTGCTTGTGATTCCTGTATTTATACACGATTTTTTGTGTATTCATCCTTTCAATGACGGCAATGGGCGTATGAGCCGATTGCTGACGACGTTGCTCTTGTACCAAAATGGGTACATGATAGGTAAGTTTATTAGTTTAGAGCAAAAAATCGAGTGTACAAAGGATAGTTATTATGCGACGTTAGCTCAATCCGGTGCAGGTTGGCACACAGGCGATGAGGATGTAGTCCCTTTTGTCAAATATATACTTCGCGTTATTTTGGCGGCCTATCGTGATTTTGAAAGCCGTATTGAATTGCTGACTACGTCGTTATCTGCAAAGGATCGTATAAAAATCATAATTAGTGCCACTATTGGTAAGATTACGAAATCTGGAATCCTTGAGAAACAACCAGATATAGCTGTATCTACAGTTGAAAAAGCATTGAAAGAACTTGTAGAAGAGGGCTTTATTGAGCGACATGGTGTAGGACGAAGTACATTTTACGTAAAAGTATCGCAAAAAATTAGCTTTCACGCAAAATACATTTAATATATGGTATAATAAATTAAATTTGATTTTATAAGAGGTGAAATATATGAAAAAATTACTAGGTACATGTTTAGCTGCTGCTGCAATTTGCGCATGCGGTTTTGGTTCTGCTAGTGCTGTTAACTGGCAAGTATTTGGTCAAGATAGTGCTGGTATTACTTGGTCTATCGATCAAGATAGCGTTCAAAAAAGCGATAAAACTGCAACTGTAATGATCAAAGCTCAAGATTCTGAAGGTTATCACTTCATCGCAACTGAAGAATTCAACCACAAAAAGAAAACTGTAAAAGACCAAAAAGTTGTATTGTATAACCCACAAGGTTACGCAGAACGCGAAGATAAAGTTGATGGGAAAGATCGTCCAGTTGTTGCTGGTTCTCCATCCGAAGCAGTTTACAACTTCTTATGGCCTCAACAAGCAAAACAAGGTAAAAAATAATATACACCTTATACGACAAAGCAGCTCGAAAGAGCTGCTTTTTTGTGTTTATATGCAGAGTATGAGTTTGAGTTATAGGACAAAACGTGTGGGTGAAAACCCTTATAACACTAGATAATCACTGGTATGATGAGGATGTATCTTGTTTTTGCAATTTAGTATAACGTAATATAGTATATCGTAATATACTATATCGTGTTATACTAAAGAAGATATAGATAGGATATTTGTTGCATAGCGTAATTTAGATTAACGAGGAGGTGCGATATGGTATTTGTAGGCCGTGAACATGAATTAGCTTCTCTGGAGGTGCAATATAATTCAAAATATTTTGAATTGGCTATTGTGTATGGACGCCGTCGTGTGGGTAAGACGTATTTGTTGCACCACTTTTTGGCGTCTCATGATGGCGCGTATATGGTGGGCCTCGAATCTGGTGCGAGTAATAATTTAGAGGTGCTTTCACAAGCTGTATATCGTGCAACGGGGATGATTGAAACCGGTAAATTACAGTCTACATTGCCGAATTTTCCAACGATCACGGCGGCGTTGACCCATTTATTTGAGTATAGCTTAGACCATCGTTGTATATTTATTATCGATGAATATCCGTACTTGGCGGAATCGATTCCGTCCGTTTCGTCTGAGCTTCAGGCCTTGATTGATGCGTATAAAAATCGGTCTCAGTTAATGCTCATCTTGTGCGGTTCGTCCATGAGTTTTATGGAAAATCAGGTGCTAGGCCATAAGAGCCCTTTGTATGGTCGCCGCACGGCGCAGTATAAAATTAAACCATTTACGTATATCGAGGCCCGTCAAATGGTATCCCATCTTTCCTATGAGGATAGTGCTATCGCCTTTGGCCTTACTGGTGGTGTGGCTGAATATTTATCATATTTTAGGGAAGGAAATTCTCTTGATGAAAGCATTATTTCCTTATTTTTTACGCCTACAGGACGTCTTGTAGATGAGCCGTCGAGTCTGTTAAAACAGGAATTACGGGAGCCTCGTCAGTATAATGCAATCCTCAGTGCTATCGCTAAGGGAGCCAGCCGTAATAACGAAATTGCTACTAAGGTAGATATGACGACGGGGGCATTGAATAATTATCTAAAAAGCCTTATTGATTTACAGATCATCGAAAAAATACATCCTGTTGGATCTAAGTCTAATAAAAGTATTTATACCATTAAAGATTCTATGTATACCTTTTGGTATCGTTTTGTAGAACCGAACCAAGGAGCCATTGAAAACTTTAATGGCAAACTTGTATACCATCAATACGTTAAACCTATGCTTTCACATTTCATGGGACCCGTATTTGAAACGATGGCAGCACAATATGTACAGGCGCGCATTCACCAAGGCTCAGTTCCGTTCTTGCCACAACAAATAGGTCATTGGTGGGGCACGGATAGTGCAACGAAAAAGCAAGTTGAAATCGATTTAGTGGCCATGGCGGACATACAAGCAGATCCCAATGCACGGCCTGTACGTCATTTATTAGTAGGCGAGTGCAAATGGAAAAATGAACCGATTGGCCAAGATGTGCTGGGATCACTCATGGAAAGAAGCCCGTGTATTGCACGGTGAATCATACTATTGGCTATTTAGCAAACGAGGGTTTGGATTTGTCTCAGACGATGAACGGGTAGAGCTCATCGATGTACCGATGATGTATGAACTTTAAAGTTTCCTGTTTATGAAGTCCAATAATCTTTCAATTCCTACTAGCCTAGTACGTTGATTGATGGCCTCCTTATTTGTTATGCTAGTAATATAGGAGAAATTAAAACTTTCACAATAGGTATGATTATACAGAACGAGGAGGTCCTCATGTCCCAATTTGAATTTATCGACAAACGCGTGCCAATCGCGCTCGACAACCCGTCCATTTACCACGATATTTCGAAGTGTAAGAATTGCACCTTGTGCCGTCGCGCTTGCGCCGATGTGATGAGCGTGCTCGATTATTACGATCTTGAATCAACCGGTGATGTGCCAATGTGCATCCACTGTGGTCAATGTGCGGCTGCCTGTCCTTTTGATTCCATGCATGCTAGATCTGAGCTTGATAAGGTGAAAGCGGCTATTGCTGACCCTGATAAGATTGTTGTTATCCAAACGGCTCCGGCTGTGCGCGTGGCTATCGGTGAAGGCTTTGGCTACGAACCAGGCACATTCTTAGAAGGAAAAATGGTTAGCGCCCTTCGTAAATTAGGTGCTGACTATGTGGTTGATACGAACTTTGGTGCGGATTTGACTATTATGGAAGAAGCATCTGAGCTTGTAGATCGCCTAAAGAATGGCGGTACCATTCCTCAATTCACATCCTGTTGCCCTGCATGGGTGCGCTTTGCGGAAATCTATTTCCCTGAACTCATTCCAAACTTGTCCAGTACCCGTTCTTGCATCGCTATGGAAGCGGCTATGATTAAAACGTACTTTGCTGAGAAAAAAGGGCATTAATCCGGCGAATATCGTGTCTGTCAGCGTTAACCCTTGTACGGCGAAGAAGGCTGAAACTAAGCGGGTTGAGGAAAATGCGGCGGCTCGTTATTACGATGATGAAAGCCTCGGCATGGATACGGATATTTCCATTACCACACGTGAATTCATTCGTTGGCTCAATGATGAAGGTGTTGATTTTGGCAGCTTAGAAGACTCTAAGTTCGATGATTTAATCGGTATGGAAACTGGTGCATCTATCATTTTCGGTAATACAGGTGGTGTTATGGAAGCAGCTATGCGTACGGCGTATAAGCTCATCACTGACAAGGAGCCACCTCCATATGCATTGACTCACCTTGAAGATGTTCGCGGCATGAATGGTGTTAAAGAAGCGACTGTACAACTCGGTGACGACGTAACATTGTCCGTTGCTGTTGTACACGGTGGCAAAAATACTCGTGACTTCCTTAACACCTTGAAAGAAAGTGGCAAACACTATGACTTTATCGAAGTTATGGCATGCCCAGGTGGTTGTATTGGTGGTGGTGGTCAACCACGTACTAAATTACCACAAGCTGTGAAAACAAAAGAAGCCCGCATTGGCGGACTTTACAAAGCTGATGAAGAATATAAATACGTGGCATCCTATGAAAACCCAGAAATTCAAGACCTATACAAAAACTTCTTGGGCGAACCATTAGGACATAAAGCACACGAACTACTTCATACACACTATACAGACCGTAGTGCACAACTAGGGGACCGCAAAGACGTGGTGCCTGAAACATGCCCTACATCACCTAAATACAAAGGGTAATTATAGTTAGACCCTATCAGCCCCTCAAAGCCGACACGCTACTGCGCTTACGCGGAGCCCGAAGTCGTTTTGAGAGGCTGATAGGGTCTTTCTCTATTTACGTTTGTGGTTTAGGTGATGTTAGGTGTTTTAGAGGCCGGCACTACTGCGCTTACGCGGAGCCCGAAGTCGTTTTGAGGGGCCGATAGGGTCTTTCTTTATTTACGTTTGTGGTTTAGGTGATGTTAGGGCATAATTTTGTATTTATATGGTACGGAATTTACACGTTTGTGATTGTATACTTGTCTTAAGGATGGTATTGTTATTATAAATTGATCGAGTTTTATGTACCGAGTTTGGTTAGGGTAGTTGTTTGTATTATATCGGGGATACGGAATATGATTGATGAACGGATTGTGGAGAATAATATTTTTAATTTTGCGACGAATGAGTTGTCGCAGGATGCTTTTATTTGTTGGTGTTTGAATTGGATTAATATGCCTGTTCGTGATGATAATGAAAGTGGGCGGCAGTTTGGGTCTCAATTTTTATCTCGTTTGTTGAACGAGGCTTATGATGTATCTAAAGTTAATCGGGTATATATTTTTAGGCAGTTGCTTAATATTGATGTGCTTGTATTGGTTCCAGAATTACAGGCGGCTTTAATTATTGAAGACAAAACATCATCACAAGAGCATGGCAATCAGATTAATCGGTATAAATGCTTGCTTTCAAAAACATTTGGATCGAATCAATACAATGGATTGGATATATATCAACATCTTTCAGATGATAAAAAGGAACAACAGCAAAAACGTGATGAGACTGCTTGCTGGGGCGCGGTGAATAGTATTCGATGGGCATTACGAGATGAACCGGGAGAATTGGATTTGTCAAAGTATACGATTCATACTGCGTATTTGAAGACGGATTGGTTCAATGATGATGACTGGAATACGGTTTGGGAACTGGAGAAGGATCCAAAGGTTAATACCTATGTGGATGGGCCAGAGTTCTTATCCTTGTTACTGTCTTGTCGTGAGTGGAATAATCCAATTTTAATGAGCTTTGTGGATTATTTGCGCTCTAAAATTAGGACTACTATAGAGCATAGCTGTTTTTGGGAGATACTATAAGGATGTAGATGGGCATATTCGTTTTTATATCCAAGATACTGCGATTGCCCAACGAAGATTTTTGCAGACTGTATTTAATCAGCCAAATCATGAAGCACCATTTATGGCGAAATTGGAGCAACACGTTGAGGATATTGAGGATTCATATGTATATGGTCGCATAGATGATGCACCTAATACTCATACGATTCAGCATGGCAGCAGCTTTGGTTCACCTTGGTCATTGATGCACTTTTGGAATCGTTCTCTAGACCGCACTGTTGATGCCGATTATTGGGGCTTTCAAAATGCAAACGAAGATGATTTAACCGTTAAACCATATATGTTTTGGCGTGTTGATAAAATTAAAGAAGGCCCCGTTTTGAGTTTGCGTTACTATACATGGTGGGAAAAGGGCGCCGGTGATAATGGTGAAAGCAATACATGCTCATATAAAACACGTGTGTATAATTATATTAAAGAGCGTATATTATCATTAGAGAAGATTCCTGCTAAATTGGAGGCTATTAATAAGCTATATTGTTGTACAACTGATAAGGGAGATATATGCTCTGAAGGTAATTTATATAAGCAATATGAAAACACTCTATTACAATTTAAATTGCATAAGATACTAATTGATTGGAATGATGCGGATAAGCGTGCACAATTTATATCCTTAATGCGTGATTTAAATGCAGAATTAACGCAGGAGATCGAGGACGTGAAATGGGACCTTGTGCGTAAAGGAGTGCTAAAGTAGAGGTGACCTTATGACAGAGGAAGAGTTATATAATCGTTATCATGAAATACAATCAACATATGTAGAGGTTAGATTTATTGATGGAGAGTCGTTAATAGGTAAGTTGGACTCTTTTGTTTCTGGTGTAAATAATGAGCCAGATGAGGCCTCGATATATGTTGGTAGTTACGAATTGTACGCTAGTGAAATTAGTGAAATAGTAGAGCTTCCAGATTATAATAGTGATAGTAGAGATTCTTTTTTTTAAAAAAATATATATGATTGTTTATATAGATGTTTAATTGAAATGTAGAACTGTTTTCTAGCTTGAGTTAATTCGTGCGGTATTAAGGGACTACTTAAACAACGCTGGTTCCACAAAACAAGTGATGAATTTTGCTAGTTCAATAGCAGATTATATTAAGGAGGAAATTGATGGATATCGAAACTTTAGTCAACCGAATACTAACAGAAATGAAATGTCCGAAGGGCGAGTGGAGCAAGATGGCACTCAAAGTAGTGGATTACATGAACGAGTTCTATCCACTCAACAAAACGAAGCACTTCTCTCTAGGGAGCATGCAAATGAAGGTAGCAATATGCGTGGCACGAATATGCTTAGCAGAAGTAGCGGAGAAGGAGTTCAACGCCAAGGTAGTCGATTGGAGTCACCTCAATTGGGGAGTAATCGTGGACGGACGGAGCTTCGTGGACAAGGACAAACAATACCGCACAATCGAGGAACTCAAAGACAGATTTCGCAGACAAATTCCATACAAAAGCGACGTGACCTTGCTGGGGGATTACTTCGAGCGTGGAATTCTGCAAAAGATAAAGTAGAACGCTCTACTTTAGATAATTTATTCGATATTAGAAATAAAACTATCGAAGACGTTGCTATTACCATTGATAGTGATGAATTATCTGTTAAAGACAAAGAAAATATAATTCTTTCTTTATTATGGCAAGCAAAAGAGTTAGACAAAAAATTTAATATTCCTTACGAAGGTAGTTTAATGCGAGCAATCTATGAAGGTAACAGAAGTAACCTAGAAGAAACATTAGCATATACCTTACAAGGCAATTTAGCTCCTGTACACACAGGGGCTTTATTTGAGTTTGTTTTTAATGTCTTTAATCTTATTGCATCACTTAAAGAAAATAAATTCCAAGAGTATTTATCATTTTCAGAATGAATCAATTGAATAGTATTAAAGATCCGAGTGAATCGTTTTGATTTGCTCGGGGGTTTTGTGTCTTAGTTTTCTTGAATATATTCATTGTTATTTGTTTTGTATACTTAAGATGTAGCCAATGAGTTATGGAAATTTAGATAGAGGATATGTCCTAGTAATTTTGATACAGAGATTTCCGACTCTAGGTTTATACTTAGATTAGTACTTATAGTATTTTGTTAAAAGGAGGAATTAGTATGTTTCCATTATTAGGTGCTGTTGCATGGAGAGCTTTCGCAGAAGGCGTAACATTTGGTGTTTCAGTATATCAAGCTGTACGGTCTCGGGACTAATTGCGGTTTGTTTATACAAGAAAGTAGGTGATTAGATGGTTCAATTTGTAGGTTTTGGCGTAGGCTTAGCTGTTTGTATGTTATTAGATGATTAGTATAAAAGTAAATGTAATGATTAGTTTAGTATAAGGAGGAATCGATATGTTACCAGTATTAGGATTTTTAGCAGCTGCGTCTGCATGGGAAGTTTTTTCAACAACTGTAACTGTAGGAACAACAATATATCGGGCGACACGGGACTAGTTTAAACTCTGTAATAAAAGGAGGTGTTATATATGTTGTCATCAGTCGATCTTGGGTTAGTTCATGTATGTGTTGAGGTATAATTTTGAAAGTAATAAGTAAATATAAGAATCGATAGACCTATTCGTATAATGTCATATGGATAGGTCATTTTTGCATAAAAATGAGGTAAAAGGTTTTCCACGACTCTGAAATGGCTAAAAATAGAGTTAAACCCAGATATTACCTATATTTTGTGAAAAATAGACTTTTTGGAAAATCTACCCTCATATTGACGTGATTTCAGAAAACCCTTATAATAACTGTATCTTAAGAAAAATCATTTTCTTCCAGTATTTATCTATATCCATAGGCCTTGTGGATCAAATGGGAGCGAGTTTTTACCGTTTACGGTGTGGGGTTTTCCAAAACCTATTTTTAAGCCCCATGAATAATGGCTTTGTAAGGCCTGCTGTTGCAACAGTACCTACCGTTTACGGTATTGAAACTGTAATATACTCTTTCAAATATTCACAAGAATTTGCCATGTTGCAACAGTACCTACCGTTTACGGTATTGAAACTATATTCTTCAACAGGAGTACTATGCCGTAAATGTCGAGTTGCAACAGTACCTACCGTTTACGGTATTGAAACGTAACCTGTTGTCCATCTACCTCAACAACCTTACCATAAGTTGCAACAGTACCTACCGTTTACGGTATTGAAACGGTAGAGTAGGAATTCAATCTAATCAATATATCTATTCGTTGCAACAGTACCTACCGTTTACGGTATTGAAACTTCATACCTTAACCTCTTTCTTTTTCCTAAATCAGTCACGGTTGCAACAGTACCTACCGTTTACGGTATTGAAACGAATATTATTCTTCATCTTGATGCTGTTGTTCTTGCCGTTGCAACAGTACCTACCGTTTACGGTATTGAAACTTGACAGTACTACCGATGAACCAGCCTACCAAGAACCGTTGCAACAGTACTTACCGCTTGCGGTATTGAAACTACATAGGAGCACCAGTAGTGATTGCAGACAAACGATTCAAAAATGAAAAGGATAGAGTGAATGTGCCTACTGCTTGCGGTATGCGACGAAGGGTGTTAGCAGAGAAGGGAAGCGACGATGAGGTCCGCACATCTCTAGTCCCTGACTGAAGGGAAAACGAAAAGGCAGGAGTGAATGTGCTTACCGCTTGTGGTATTGAAACTTCATGACTGCATCTGCAGTCTTTGCTGGTGTTAAATCGTTGCAACAGCACTTACCGCTTGCGGTATTGAAACGCTTTTGCATACATCTTTCTATCGATTTCAAAGCCATATGCGTTGCAACAGTGCTTACCGCTCACGGTATTGAAACGATACAAATTCATATCCTTGATGTTCACGAAGAACATCGTTACAACAGTACCTACCGCTTACGGTATTAAAACTTCATCTTTTTAACTACAACACTGTGCATGTAGTCGCGTTGCAACAGCGCTTACCGCTTGCGGTATGCGACGAAGGGGGCGAGACAGTAGAGAAGCAAAGCGACGATGAGGGCCGCACATTTCTGGTCCCTGACCAAAGGGAGGGAAAAACGAAAAGGATGGAGTGAAAATACTTACTGCTTGCGGTATGCGACGAAGGGTACGAGACAGCAGAGGAGCAAAGCGACGATGAGGTCCGCATATCTCTAGTCCCTGACCAAAGGGAAAACGAAAAGAATAGAGTGAAAGAACTTACTGATTACGGTATTGAAACGTTTCGCCTTTTTTGTTTGTGTAACGAGGGGTTATGCCAAGCTGTTGTAACAGTACTTACCGCTTGCGGTATTGAAACTCATATATCATGAAGCCTGCACCGTCTTTGTTATGTTGCAACAGTGCTTACCGCTTACGGTATTGAAACTTTTAGTCATGGTGAATACCTCCTACAGTATGAAAGTTGCGACAGCACTTACCTTTTATGGTATTGTAACGGCACAGCTTTGAACCCATTAAAGTCAGTTCGGTATACTAAATTTACTAGAGCGGCTAGAGGCATTGAATCTCACACATTAATTACATACGAGAAAGACCCAAGTGAATCATTATGAAACACATGGGTCTTTTTCGTCTTAGTTTTATTGATTACACACATAAAAACTTTCAACATATAATGAACATGTAGCCAGTGAGCAATTATTCAGTATCAATGAATCGGGATTCGTCCTAGAGAATTTGAACTGTAATTATTGCTATGCTGGTATATACTGTGGTTTATGATTAATGTAGTTATAGAATGCGAGGCCGTATATAAATATGAGAAAATATGGATTTTTAAAATTATAATGTTGTAAATCGTAAAGTTAAGGAGGGGTTATATGTCACCTTTAGCAGTAGAGGCTGCAGTTGCAGTGCTAATAGCGGTGCTTGATGGCATTGATGATTAATATTAGATAGTTTTGTAAATAGCTTATAGAAAGGAGGGATTTACATGTTACCTTTAGTAGCCTTAGTAGCTGTGCCAATGGCATGGGAAGGTTTTGTATCAGGTGTAGCCTTAGGGCTTAGTGTATATGGTGCTTCACGTCGTCGTTAATAATGTTTATGTTGAATAAAAGGAAGGTGATTTGTGTGTACCATTTTATAGGGTTTACTGTAGCATTTCCACTTTGTGCATTTTTAGAAGATTAGATTATTAAATACATTGTTTTGATTAAATATGAGGTGATAAAATATGGATGAATTATTAGACTTAGTGATGGATGTGGCTGTTGACGCAGTAGTAGATGTACTATTAGATGAATTATTAGATGATCTCTAGGAGGTGTTTAACATGTTATTAGCTGTAGATTTTGGTTTAGTACATGTATGAGTTGAGGTATAGTTTTGAAAGTAATAAGTGAATATAAGAATCAATAGACCTATTCGTATGATGTCATATGGATAGGTCATTTTTGGCATACAATCGAGGCAAAAAGGTTTTCTGAGACCCTGAAATGGCTAAAAATAGAGTTAAATACAGATATTACCTGTGTTTTGTGAAAAATAGACCTCTTGGAAAACCTACCCTAATATTGACGTAATTTCAGAAAACCCTTATAATTACTGTAACCTTAGAAAAATGGTTTTCCACCAGTATTTATCTAGGTTTTTAGACTCTCTAGAACCTAATGAGGCAAAAAATTACCGTTTACGGTTTGAGGTTTTCCAAAACTACCTTTTGGAACCGCATAAATACTGGCTTTCTAGGACCCGCTGTTGCAACAGTGCTTACCGCTTGCGGTATGCGACGAAGGGTGCGAGAAAGCAGAGAAGCGACGATGAGGTCCGCACATCTCTAGTCCCTGATCGAAGGGAGGGGAAAACGATAAAGATGGAGTAAAAGTGCTTACCGATTACGGTATTGAAACTCAGAGAGGTACCCTAGTACATCTGAAGTTATAGGTGTTGTAACAGTACTTACCACCTGCGGTATGCGACGAAGGGTGCGAGAAAGCAGAAAAGCGACGATGAGGTCCGCACATCTCTAGTCCCTGACCGAAGGGAAGGGAAAACGAAAAGGATAGCGTGAATGTACTTACCGCTTACAGTATGTATCAATTGAATAGTATTAACCCCCGAGTGAATCATTTTGATTTGCTCGGGGGTTTTGTGTCTTAGTTTTCTTGAATATATTCATAGTCATTTATTTTATATACTTAAGATGTAGCCAATGAGTTATGGAAATTTAGATAGAGGATACGTCCTAGTAATTTTGATACAGAGATTTCCGACTCTAGGTTTATACTTAGATTAGTACTTATAGTATTTTGTTAAAAGGAGGAATTAGTATGTTTCCATTATTAGGTGCTGTTGCATGGGGAGCTTTCGCAGAAGGCGTAACATTTGGTGTTTCAGTATATCAAGCCGTACGGTCTCGGGACTGATTGTGGTTTGATTATACAAGGAAAGTAGGTGATTAGATGGTTCAATTTGTAGGCTTTGGCGTAGGCTTAGCTGTTTGTGTGTTATTAGATGATTAGTATACAAGTAAATGTAATGATTAGTTTAGTATAAGGCGGAATTGATATGTTACCAGTATTAGGGTTTTTAGCAGCCGCGTCTGCATGGGAAGTCTTTTCAACAACTGTAACAGTAGGATCAACAATATATCGGGCAACACGGGATTAGTTTAAACTCTGTAATAAAAGGAGGTGTTATATATGTTGACATCAGTTGATCTTGGTTTAGTTTATGTATGTGTTGAGGTATAATTTTGAAAGTAATAAGTGAATATAAGAATCGGTAGACCTATTCGTATGATGTCATATGGATAGGTCTTTTTCTATATAAAATCGAGGTAAACAGGTTTTCTGCAATCTTAAAATGGCTAAAAATAGAGATAAACCTAGAGATTATCTGTGTTTTGTGAAAAATAGATCTCTTGGAAAACCTACCCTCATATTGACGTAATTTCAGAAAACCCTTATAATTACTGTATCTTTAGAAAAAAGGCTTTCTACAAGTATTTACCTAGGTTTCTAAATCCGCTAGAACCTAATGAGGCAAAAAATTACTGTTTACGGTATTGAAACATGCCAGGAATGTAGGTATTCGTATCTACAAATACCTTGTTTTGTTGGAACTGCACTTACTGCTTGCGGTATGCGACGAAGGGGACGAGGCAACAGAGGAGCGAAGCGACGATGAGGTCCGCAGATCTCTAGTCCTTGATCGAAGGGAAGAGAAAACAAAGGTGATGAAGCAACAGTACCTACCGCTTGCGGTATGTATCAATTGAATAGTATTAAACCCCTGAGTGAATCATTTTGATTTGCTCGGGGGTTTTGTTTCTTAGTTTTCCTGAATATATTCATTGTTATTTGTTTTGTATACTTAAGATGTAGCCAATAAGTTATGGAAATCTAGATGAGGATACGTCCTAGTAATATTGATACAGAGATTTCCAACTTTAGGTTTATACTTAGATTAGTAGTTATAATATTTTGTTAAAAGGAGGAATTAGTATGTTTCCATTATTAGGTGCTGTTGCATGGGGAGCTTTCGCAGAAGGTGTAACATTAGCTGTTTCAGTATATCAAACCGTACGGTCTCGGGACTAATTGCGGTTTGTTTATACAAGAAAGTAGGTGATTAGATGATTCAATTTGTAGGTTTTGGCGTAGGCTTGGCTGTTTGTACGTTATTAGATGATTAGTATACAAGTAAATGTAATGATTAGTTTAGTATAAGGAGGAATTGATATGTTACCAGTATTAGGTTTTTTAGCAGCCGCGTCTGCATGGGAAGTCTTTTCAACAACTGTAACTGTAGGAACAACAATATATCGGGCGACACGGGATTAGTTTAAACTCTGCAATAAAATGAGGTGTTATATATGTTGTCATCGGTAGATTTTGGTTTTGTTCATGTATGTGTTGAGGTATAATTTTGAAAGAAATAAGTGAATATAAGAATTGATAGACCTATTCGTATGATGTCATATGGATAGGTCTTTTTCTGTATACAATCGAGGCAAAAAGGTTTTCTGCTACCTTATAATGACTAAAAATAGAGCTGACACCAGTCATTATCTATATTTTTGAAAAAATAGACCTATTGGAAAGCATCCCCTTATATTGACGTAATTTCAGAAAACCCTTATAATTACTGTATCCTTAGAAAAAAGGTTTTCCACCAGTATTTACCTAGGTTTATAGAGCCTCTAGAACCTAATGAGGCGAAAAATTACCGTTTACGGTATTGAAACCGTTTAACCTCATTAAGAGCTGCATATTGTGCAGTTGCAACAGTACCTATCGCTTGCGGTATGCGACGAAGGGTACCAGCAGAGGAGCAAAGTGACGATGAAGTCCGCATATCTCTAGTCCCTGACCGAAGGGAGGGGGAAACGAAAAGGATAGAGTGAAAATACTTACTGCTTGCGGTATTGAAACGCCTAGCGTTTATTTAGGCGATGTTGTAGTACAGCCAGTTGCAACAGTGCTTACCGCTTGCGGTATGCGACGAAGGGTGCGAGAAAGTAGAGGAGCAAAGCGACGATGAGGTCCGCACATCTCTAGTCCCTGACCGAAGGGAGGGGAAAACGAGAAGGATAGAATGAATGTACCTACCGCTTACGGTATTGAAACGCATTAAAAATACCACCTTTCTTTAACATTAAACCCAGTTGCAACAGTACCTACCGCTTGCGGTATTGAAACTATTCATCAGTTTTCACAACTCCTAACTTCTTATCCCATCGTTGTAACAGTACTTACCGCCTGCGGTATGTATCAATTGAATAGTATTAAACCCCTGAGTGAATCATTTTGATTTGCTCGGGGGTTTTGTGTCTTAGTTTTTCTGAATATATTCATTGTTATTTGTTTTGTATATTTAAGATGTAGCCAATGAGTTATGGAAATTTGGATAGAGGATATGTCCTAGTAATTTTGATACAGAGATTTCCGACGTTAGGTTTATACTTAGATTAGTACTTATAGTATTTTGTTAAAAGGAGGAATTAGTATGTTTCCATTATTAGGTGCTGTTGCATGGGGAGCTTTCGCAGAAGGTGTAACATTAGCTGTTTCAGTATATCAAGCCGTACGGTCTCAGGACTGATTGTGGTTTGTTTATACAAGAAAAGTAGGTGATTAGTTAGTTCATGTATGTGTTGAGGTATAATTTTGAAAGTAATAAGTGAATATAAGAATCGATAGACCTATTCGTATGATGTCTGAACTGCACCCCAAAAATTGGACACAATTTTTGGGAGGTGCAGTTTTTTATGTCAAAACATTCAAAAGAAGTAAAAGAAAAGGCTATTTATCTTTCTGAAAAAGGATGGGGTCGCTTTAGAATTGCTAAGGAACTTGAAATTCCAGAAAGCACTGTAAAAAACTGGCTATACAAATTTAAACTTAGTCATAATTTGACTCATAAAATTAGTAAACGAGTATTTTCAGCAGATTTTAAACGTAAAGTTCTTGAAACTAGGTGGAAAGATAAGTTATCCTTTAAAGAAACAGCAGAATTATTTAATTTAGATAATCCTAGCCTAATTGCTACATGGCAAAAGCGGTATTTAGAAGAAGGGATTTTGGGGTTGCAACCCCAAGCCTAAAGGTAGACCACCTATGAAACCGAAAGAACTAATACCTTCCACAAAAGATCAAAGTGTTAAATCAGACAAAGAACGGATTAAAGAACTAGAAGCTGAAATTGCTCGGTTGAAATATGAAATGTCTTTTTACGATGACTTTATGAAAGAAATGCGTGAAATTGCTAAACCTAATAGAGCCGTAAAAAAAAAGCACAAACAATTGCCATCGAAAGATTAAGAAAAATATACCCGCCTTCAGTTTATGCTCGAGTACTTTGGCATTAGTCGTAGTACATATTATGCACGTTTAGCTAGCATTAAAAAGGGAGACAAATATGCAGAGGAACGAGAAGCTATTCGCACACTTGTGGCGATGAATAAAGGTCGTTATGGGTATCGTCGAATTACAATAGCATTGCATAAATTAGGCATTCATATAAACCATAAAGTTGTAATGCGAATTATGAAGGAAGAAAACTTAACATGTAGAGTTCGACTAAAGAAATACCGCTCATATAGAGGTACTGAAGGAAAAATCGCTCCGAATATTATTAAGCGAAACTTTACTGCAACAAAGCCAGATCAAAAATGGACCACAGATATTACCGAATTCCACGTGTTTGGGCGTAAGGTTTATTTATCACCAATCTTAGATATGTATAATGGTGAAATTGTATCTTATGAAATATCAGAACGACCTGTATTAACACAGGTGTTATCTATGCTGGATAAAGCCTTTAAGAATAGACCAAATAGCAAAGGTTGCATCTTACATTCAGATCAAGGATGGCAGTACCAGCATAGTACTTATCAAGAAACATTAAAAAATCACGCTATCATCCAAAGTATGTCTCGAAAAGGAAACTGTTTGGATAATAGCGTGATGGAAAACTTCTTTGGTTTGTTGAAGTCAGAATTGTTATATTTAGAAAAGTTTGCTTCCTATGAAGATTTTATTAACAAATTAAAGGATTATATTGAGTATTACAATACAAAACGCATTAAGCTTAAATTAAAAGGAATGAGCCCGGTAGAATACCGAACTCATTCCCAAAAAGTAGCTTAATTATATCTGTCCAAGAAAATGGGTGCAGATCAGTCATATGGATAGGTCTTTTTTGCATATATTTGTATTTAGATTATGAAAATAAGATGATACAATAAGTATATATATTAGGGTATATGTGTAAGTGGAGGCATTATGTTAACGATTGCGCTCAATGAATATGGGGACTTTCATCATTTAGGACAAGATGAAGAGGATATTAAGACGATACATTTTATTGCCGGTGTTGTGTACGATGATATGGATAATGAACAGGATGCTGAGAATGAACGGATTCGGTTAGATCGTTTTTTCCGTGCTGTTGCAGAAGAGTCGCATAGTTTGTATCCACAAGGTTTTTTTGGCAAGCTCAAGGTTGATGAAGCCGAAGAGGAAACATTCAATCCCGATGCCAAAAAAGATATGCGCATCTTTCGAGATGCCATTGATGCGGCATTGCCTGAATTTTTAGCACACGGTACGTATAATGGGGAAGAGCTTGTAGCAATGCCTCGTGTCGGTCATTACGCGATTGCACTTACGCTAAAGAGTGAGGCCGGGAAAACTGAATATTTACAACCTTTCTATGAGTAATCTGTTGCATGATAAGGTTGCGAGTAATCTCTATTGGCACATGGCGGATGGGCTAGTGTCTCGCTTGGTGTTTACGAATCCTTTTGCACTAGGTTGTGTGTACGTTTGCAGTTAGCCACACAAATGATAGATGTACTAGATTTGGAACGAGGGCGGTTAATTGAGTATTCTCAATTAGGCTATACGCCATATGAGTACCAACATGAGGCGGTAAAAAAAGAAGAGGGAATTACATCCTATCAGGTGGCGAATGCCTTTGCATATAGAGCATCTTTGGATCGTCACATGGTGGAATCGAATCGTCCAGATTTGGATGTAAAGCTTCGCACAGTGTCCTTGCGTATGGAAGAGGATGACCCTGAATCAACGATTCGAAATGCATTTTTATACTTGGCTACCTATATTTGTACGAATTTTATTTACTACGGTGCCGACCGAGAGGCTACCGATGTTTTTAAATTCAAAAAACTTGGTAGATTTTTCTAATCAATTGAATCCAGCGCATCAAAATTTATTGTTCGTATATGACGATATCGATACGCACTTTGAGCAGGCTATGCAGGCCTATCTTAATGGCGATTATTTCGCAGCTTTATGTTATACCTATGATGCGTATAATTGTGAAAGCAAATTCCAATCTTATTACAAAACGAATTGGTTCCCATTTCTTGAGGAACTCATTCATAGCGCGGATGACCGCGTAGCGATTGGACGAGCTGTACAAGCTTTTGTAAATTATGCAAACCAAAGTCATATTGATGCGGGAAAATTACATTATGTGTACGAGCAACTCAAATATGTATTAGAAGACATTCAGCATCTCTCTAGCGTTGACCAACGCTTGGTATATGCTTTTTATGATGGTGGCGTAACGGCTTTTAATCACCTAGGTGAAAGTGACCTTGCCGTAGCGTGCTTTCAAAAATGTCAATCCTTGGCACACACCGTACCATTAGAAACGTACATGCAAACTGTACGCCGTCGGGTTGTGGCGAAATTGGACAGTTATGCTTATGACGATGCATTAACATTGGCTAACTACGTGGTAGAGTACGAGGAACAAATACAAGAATTGCGGGAAAAACTCAGCATGGATGACAAAGCGATTAGCTTGGGGCAGGCCTATAGCCAGTTAGGGCAAGTGTATGCTTATTTGGAACGAGAAGAGGCAGAATCATACTTTGTGAAAGCGCTTTCCATATTCCAAGAGGGAACTGACGATTATTACCGTACATTGTCCTATCTATTGCACTATTATATTGATGCAGAAAAACAACGTGACTATGAAACATGGGCTCCTAAAATACTTTGGAGGAGCCGTTAAGGTTTCAGATCAATTAACATATATTACGAGCATGACAGATGATGATAAAGCAGTGCAGCATGAATCTTATGCATTATTATATGTGTATATTAAGGCGTTGTACCAATTCTATAAACATGCAGTAGGTAAAAATGTGACAAAACGTATCGTCGAACTAGGCAAAGAGGTTGGTCAAACGTTAAATTACTCCGTTAAAGGGGGCACCCTTGGGAACTCATTTTTATCTATATGACGCTTTTAGGATATGACTGGAACTATATGACGGATGTTGAGTATTTCAAGGAATGTATTCGTAAAACCGTAGATAATCCGGGTCCAGCCATTCGTAATATTATGGCTTATGGTGAAATGCGCATCTCAGAACGTAAGGGGAATCAAAAATTGTGTGATGCGATACGCAAAACATTAGAGCAAGATGTGAAGAATATTGAGCGAACTATGACGTATATGTTTAGATAGAGGATACTTAGGTGCCGTTGCATGGCAACATGCAACCGAGCTCTATTATATATTTATAATAAAGAGCACCATCACTCAATTGTACGTAGTAATGGTGCTCTATAAGGCAAATGATATTAACTTATTCGTTGCTCGGTGCATAAACAAGAGCTGTTTTGTAAATCGTTTCTAGGCGGTCACGTAATGGACAGTCATCCAGAATACGTATAGCACAGCCTAACTTTAGTAAGTGTCGGAGAATATCTTGTTCTTGGAATGGGAGGTAACTAACCTCAATCGTAAATTTCTCGGCCGTGATATCTTTAGCCTGAATTGTATAGTTACTAAAATAGTTAAAGCAACGATCCACAGCATTATTGGCATCGTGAAGAATGAAAGAAATTGTTTGCTTTGATTCTTCTCTATAGGTTGCATAGACTATTTCTAAATCATCTAATCTTGCTTGCGTACTCACTGTAATATTTTCAACATCGTGTAATGAGAAATCTTTGAAAGTTTCTTCTGTATGGTCATAGGCGATGAGCGTATATCCATTACTACCTACCGAATATTCTAGACGGCATGGTGATAAGTCTTTGTCATTTAGCGTGATACGCACATTGTTTTCTATTGCTTGTAAGCACTGTATTACCACATCCATTGATGTTGGTGTATCATCTGTCATGGTTGGGATACGTGTCCATGTATTAGTCGGGAATGTTGTATCCACTGAATGTAATGTGGCCGTTAATAGTTGGGATAGGTCTTCTGAAAGTAGCCAACTCACTCGTGCATCGCTAATGAGGTCTTTTAAAAACATGCGTTCCGCATCAGATATAATGACAAGAGGTAAATCAGGTAAGATAGACTCAACTTCTTTGCCGTCTTCGGTTGTTTCAATTAAGGCATGGGCTAGTAGATGTTCATAGTCATCGTTCCGTAACGCTTTTTTATATAACGCAGGTGTGAGCAAATCACGTCGATTGATTACATCATCAATCTCTGATTCCGTATAAGCGATGCCATTAATTAAATCTAACTGTAATTGATATTGCGTGGTAAATGTAATCGCATTAATATCGTTGAGTACAGAGGACACATAGGTGCCATCAATATCTGGATCTTTTTTTATTTTATTATGGGATTCTTTATCGGCATCCTTTTTCTTTGGATATGGATTGAGGAATCGGTTAATTTTCTTCTTCTTTTTATATCCTTCCGGATCTATAAAATCGAGGCCCAATGAAGCATATAGATTGCTGTAGAATTTATTCTTAATACTAGGCTTGCTACTGTGTGTGATATATACATATGGCAAATAGCTTCGTAACAAAGGTAGCAATTGTAACGCATCAGGTACATCTAACTGTATCTCGATATATTCATCTGTTGTATTTAGCACAGTTATCCAATTTTTAAATTGTCGAGAAAATTGGTCGTAAGCTAATTGATATCCCTCTAGGGTTAAGAAGTGAATCATACAAGTGTCTACGGATGTTGATGTTTGTTCCATAACAGGTATAAAATCAGAAGCATTATATCTGGTTACTTCTAATGATTTGATGCGATCTACTCGATTGCGTTGCATAATACCATTATTAATGCTACATAGTATATTCTTATTTTCTCCATAATATGTTTGCAATGATAATGGAGTTACAATTTCGAGGCTTTCCAGGTTCATAAAAAGAAAGACGTACTTTTCTATGTCGATGTAATGCATCTGCTAATGGATAAAATATATCCCCATCAATTACATTATTAGGATTATTATCTTTAAATGTGAAGAATGTATTATTAAATGCATAGATAGCAGATTTTTGTTGTTCTTTTAGTGGTGCCAATCCATTGAGCAAATACATAATTTTCTTAAGTAGAATATGCCCTGCTGCAGATGTAATAGATATATTAGTGAAAAAGAATACGGCTTTAGCTAATTCTTGTAATTGAGGTTTTGTTAACTCTTCGAGAATAGTGTTTTTTATTGTATATGTATAGCTTTTACTGCCTTCTGTTTTAGTTATAATACCTAATATTTCGAGAGTTTTGACTTGTCGTTGAATGTATTGTTGATCGATAAGTGTGGGAGGCTCTTGTTTTTTATTGCGTTGTGCATAGAGACGTTTAACTAAATCAATATAGTTATCCAATATACTTAAATCCGCATTCATATTTCGGTACAAATCTGTAATTGTCACATTCTCATTGCAATATATATACGATAAAATGCATAGTTGTACGTAGATTTGCTCAGGTACAGCCGCATAGAGTTCATATAATTGATTGAGGTAGTTGTAACCATCTAAAAAATCATTTTTATCTAAGTGATGAATAGAAGCCTTACCAATACGTTGTGTGTAAATATGACGCATAATATCAAAATAATCAAGACGACGAATGACATCGTCATGTTGACTTTCTTTGATGCCACGTACATTTACTTTTCCTCGATTATGATTCCCGAATGTTAAACTACGAAGAAATTGACGCATACTGGCTAAATCGTTTATGTAATTAGTGGTTGTTGCCATTGTTGTCTCCCTTACAAAATGTATAGGTCCATCTATACAAAGTTATTCTTAATTATGAATATAACATGATACAATAGAAAATGTAAGGATAAAGTGAAGTCGGAAACCCTATGTATCGATGCATGCCTTCGAATAATGGGTGAAGTTACTGTAGGTTTGGTGATAGTCATGGCAATACATAATATATTTTTGACATTTCTTAGCATGGTTACTAATACAAGTATTAAACGGGTAACTAATGAAGATATAGATGACTCTATACGAGATGTTATTACAACGAACGAGACTGCTTTAAAATATGTTTTGTTTCACGGGTGGAAACAAGAAGCAGCAGCTCACATATCGTTTGATAAAATCTTTTTACTTTGCACTGATGGAGTTATGGAAAGTGAGGAAAGTGCTCCTTCGTCTTATGATATATTTATAGATCAGATGATTAAGTTTTATAATGATAAACAGCAAGATGTAGAGGCTTTCACTAAAAGCATAGTGACCGTTTCTTGCGGTGCCGACCTTGATAATATAGATCGGATTAAGGCGAGTATTATTGATGTATCTAAACGTATTCTTGAGTATAAATCTAGCATAGATATAAATAAAGATACAGTTCATTTATATATGGATACCACAGGTGGTCCACGTAATGCTGCTATGATTTTACTCGTTATCAGCCGTATGATGGCATATCATGGCATCGTTGTAGAGGATATGTATTACTCTGGTTATACTCGAGTAAAGGATGCTCCGGATCAAATTAAGGTACATCGTGTACTTGATATTTATAATCTATTTGATATTGTAGCTGGCTTTGAAGAATTTAATCTCTATGGTAGTGCAAAAAAATTAAATGCACATTTTAAACCCAATGAAATAGATAAGGTGGAGCAAGATAACCATTGTAATGAAGGTGAGGCCGGGCATACAGATAAAATCTATAATTCAGCGATTCATGATTTATTAGCGGCCATGGATAGTTTCTCAGAGGCGATTAATATATCTAGCCGTGGCTCTTTTGAAAATTCTATTAAACGTCTTGATGAAAGTTTAACCTTGGTTCGTAATACTGCTAATGATACATCGAGTGGTAAGGATTTTGATCAGGATTTAGTTGAACTGTTACAAGATCCTATTGAACAATCTTATGATTCCCTATTAGAATGCCATCGAAATAATACACCTGATGAATTAACCTATATTGACTGGTGTTTAGACCATGATTATTTGCAACAAGCATTAACCTTGTTTTGTGAATACGTACCGGAATATGCAATAGAAAAAGGTATTATTGTTTATGATGTGGATACGTTCTATAAATATTATCAACAGAATCAGGTAGATAAAGATAAAAAAATATTACAAGCGGCTATTAAGTCTTGGAATCGAGCTGGTAATACTATTTCGTTTACTAAGTTTTATAACACTGTAAAATCCAATAGTGACAAATCGGTTACAGATACAGATTTACGTTCCATGCCTATGCGATTATTTAATACTATTAATGAAGCACGTGCTAATGGGCTGGCAACAATTAAGAATGATGGAAAAAATCAAGTATCCCCAAATATTGATAAAGCAATTAGAAGTTATATTACTCGCGTTATCAAAGAGAAAAAAAGATTGTCATATATTGAGAAAAATCCGACACAGCAAAAGGAACGCATTCATTCTTTTATCAATAAGGAAACAGAAGAATTGTTCCAGGAATGTGAAAGCTTATTAAATCAATATTATTTCAGCCTTCACGTTCAAGATGAGAAATATGCTGAAAACTATACGTTAAAAGAGTGGATTGTTTTTCTGAAAGAGATTCTTAAAGATTCACACAAAATACTGTTGTTTAATAATGTGGACTCATCATTACGTAGGAATATTATTGCGGATACCTTAAATAAAGAAGTGTATCAAAAATATGTCACTTGTGATCTCGATAGTGGATTGATTACTATGAAAGATAGTACTGAATTAGCGTATGATGCTATATGTGATGCACTATTAGATAATATAATCCATATACATAAGGACAAACAATATAAGAACTTAATTCTTCATCAGTTACCATTGCAGGATGATACTTCAATCGTATATGCGGAGCAACTTCTTTCACATCAAGGTCGTAATTCAAAGGAAACGGCACTATTCAATGTGCCTGGTGTATCCATTCCTCATACAGATTTTGAATCTGTTAGAAATACGCTGATTTTTATTGAACAATATTTTGAAATCAAAAAAGCTAGAAATGATAGTAACCACGCTAATAAAGAGATGTTATGTAAATATACGACATCTAAAGAATTGCATAGAGAAATGCGAAAATGTGTGGAGTTAGCAAGACAATTGAGTCGAAAATAAAATTTGTTGATTTAGATTGTATATGTTGGGGGATATAGGAGTAATTATGGCTAAGGATATTTATAATATTTATATGACATTTCCTAGTGATGTTAAGACGATTAAAGAGGATGAGAAGGTAATAGATTGTTCTGTTAGTCGAGTGCAAGGTTTAGAGCTGAGGGATGAATTTGGAGAGATACTTACCACAAGTGAAACAGCTATCAAATATTTGTTAAAGAAAAAAATAGAGGAGGAGCAAGATGTTGATTTTACTTTAGATCGAATATTCTTGCTTGTTAGTAATACTGTTGCAAAAGAAATTGGCTTTGAATCAGATATTACAAAAAAACGACCATTATTTGATGTAAATACAACACATTTGGATGTTTTATGTTATCAAATAGATCATTTTTATGAAGCTTATTTTAATAAAAAAATTACACCTTCATTCTCGGAAATTAAAAAGGTGATTCCTTGTGGAGATAGCTTGGATAATACAAAACAATTAGGGGATAATATTATCAAGCTATGTGAACAAATTATAGAGTATAAATCTGAATTACCATCAGATTCTAAAATTAAATTATATATTGATACTAGTGGTGGATTTAGAAATGCAGCAATGTTATTTTTAATTGTTGGGCGGATAATGTCTTACATGGGAATTGAAGTTGCCAATATATATTATACGAGCTGGGTAAAGGGCGTATGTACTGTTCATGAAATAAAGGATACTTATGATTTACTTGATTTAATTGCTGGGTTTGAAGAGTTTTTGATGTTTGGTAGTGCCAAGAAGTTAAATGACCATTATAGAGTTAATGAGTCTAACTTACAAATCACTCAAGAGACTTCTAATCAAAAATCAATAGATGAATTGCTGAAAGCAATGAATCAGTTCTCGGATGTTATTAATATTTCTAGACGAGGTGAGTTTAAAACTGAATTAAGTATTTTAAATCAAAAACTATCTCAAATTCATTTTGATTATGATTCAAGTGTAGAAGGTTTTAATTATCAATTAATAAAGTTGTTACATGAACCTATTGAGAAAGAATACACATCATTATTTAAACAAAAATCATTAGATACTATGGATGAGCTATCCTATGTGGAATGGTGTTTAAAACACGACTATATACAACAAGCACTTACCTTATTTAAGGAGTGTGTACCAGATTTTCTCATAAAAAAAGGCGTTATAGTTGTTGATGAAGCAAAATTTTGTAACTATATAAAAAATAAAAAATTAAAAGCAGATATGAATATATTAGAAACTGCATTGAATAAGTGGAACGCTATGCATCCAAAACGTCATAGTGATAATCTATTTAAGCTTGATGAATTCCTTAATGTGTATACTGACGGAGTTGAACCGATAGAGGATGTTCGTGATGATGCAGATCTTGTATTTAATGAAATAAATGAATATCGAACATCATTTATTGCGAAATATACAAATAGAGATGCTCTCTTTAAAAAACTATCAGCTATTGTGAAGGCATATGTCGTGGAGGCTCAAAACAAAGAATTTAGAACTAATAAAGCTTATATAGATATAGAAGAACGTAATAAAGTTTTAGGAGAATTCTTAAAGTCTAAGCAAAAAGAGGTCTTGGAATGCATATTTAATGAGATTAAAGCTTATAAATTAGTTCCTGTTAGAGATGAAAGCTCACATGCTCAAAAGATTATATCTTTTATAACTGCCATTACAATGAATGTAATGGCTTTGAGAAACATTAATAACTTACCTTATAACTTAAGAGATATGTTATATAAAGGAAATTCTACAAAACTAAAACCATATGTACCTGATGAAAATCATATTTATTTTGTATTTGATGATGAATCTGCAGATATAGGTAAACTACGTGTTGTTTTGTATAAGGTTTTAAAGAATCATATAAATGATAATGTATTATTTAACGATATTACTAAAGGGTTTATCATAAAAGAGTATGATTTTGAACAAGAAGCAAAAGATATTTTTAAAAACTATAACAAGGCATTATATAAAATTCCAGGTGTTAGTATATCTGAAAAATATAAAGAATCGTTAGCAAAGGTAATAGAAGTATTAGCTTATTATTTTGAAATTAAAAAAGCTCGTAATGATACAAATCATGCTAGAATAGAGGAAACTAGTCAGTTTACTACTTCAAGTGAGATTAAAACAGCAATGACTATATGTATTAAGCGCATTAGAGATTTAATTGAATAAAACCAATAATAGAAAACCTATCCTAATATACTGGATAGGTTTTTTAATCCTAGTTTTCTTGAATATTAATAGATTAGGTTTAAGCATATAATGAAGATGTAGCCAATGAGTAATCCTTCAATATATTGAAAATAGGATATGTACTAGAATCTTTTTTGAGGAAACTCTAAGTTACTGGTATATTTTGTAAATGTGGATGGTTGTTGTTATAGAAAGGGGTAATAAATATGAATAAGAATAAGAATTATATTAGGCTATTGTGTTGAGACTTGTAAAAAATAAGGAGGGGATTGTATGTCACCATTAGCAGTGGATGCTGCAGTTGCAGTTTTGATGGCGGTGCTTGATGGCATTGATGATTAAGGAATTATTTAAAATAAATATAAGGAGGTGAGAATATGGATGAATTATTAGACTTGGTTCTAGATGTAGCTGTTGATGCAGCGGTAGATGCTTTGCTTGATGAATTACTTGATTAGTTAGAGGAGGAATTAGTATGTTTCCATTATTAGGTGCTGTTGCATGGGGAGCTTTCGCAGAAGGCATAACATTTGGTGTTTCAGTATATCAAGCCGTACGGTCTCGGGACTAATTGCGGTTTGATTATATAAGAAAAGTAGGTGATTAGATGGTTCAATTTGTAGGTTTTGGCGTAGGCTTAGCTGTTTGTACGTTATTAGATGATTAGTATAAAAGAAAAAAGGAGGTGTTATATATGATGTCATCAGTCAATCTTGGGTTAGTTCGTGTATGTGGTGAGGTATAATTTTGAAAGTAATAAGTGAATATAAGAATCGATAGATCTATTCGTATGATGTCATATGGATAGGTCATTTTTTGCATACGATTGAGTCAAAAAGGTTTTCTGCTACCTTATTATGACTAAAAATAGGAATAAACCTAGATATTAACTGGGCTTTGTGAAAAATAGACCTCTTGGAAAACCTACCCTCATATTGACGTAATTTCATAAAACCCTTATAATTACTGTATCCTTAGAAAAAAGGTTTTCCACCAGTATTTACCTAGGTTTCTAGACCCTCTAGAACCTAATGAGGCGAAAAATTACCGTTTACGGTTTGAGGTTTTCCAAAACTACCTTTTGGAACCGCATAAATACTGGCTTTTTAGACCCTGCTGTTGCAACAGTACTTACCGCTTGCGGTATTGAAACTTGATGAAGTTACTGTTGACAGCATCAAAGGGAACAAAGGTTGCAACAGTACTTACCGCTTGCGGTATTGAAACTGCAACTGGCTATCTTATCAAACCTGGTGATAAGGTAGTTGCAACAGTACTTACCGCTTGCGGTATTGAAACGGATCCATGATATTACGCATGATAATATTTTGTACAGTTGCAACAGTACTTACCGCTTGCGGTATTGAAACACTTACGATTGTCGCTCGGTACAACTGCAGGTTCATCCGTTGCAACAGTACTTACCGCTTGCGGTATTGAAACTGTTTATATTATAGTTACTATGTCGTATTACATTTAAGTTGCAACAGTACTTACCGCTTGCGGTATTGAAACTCTTTGATAGAGTTCGCTACATATTGAATAGCTTCTGTGTTGCAACAGTACTTACCGCTTGCGGTATTGAAACATATAGCGTCCTAACTCACGACGCTCTCCTTAATAGGTTGCAACAGTACTTACCGCTTGCGGTATTGAAACGGCCTTTAGTTTCTACCGCATCAAAACGATCTCTTACGTTGCAACAGTACTTACCGCTTGCGGTATTGAAACACTCCCCCTAGATCATTCTTTGAGATTTCAATCTCATTTCGTTGCAACAGTACTTACCGCTTGCGGTATTGAAACTTCAGCAGTGGCCATAAAGCTACCACAGCCACTATCCCATTTAGTTGCAACAGTACTTACCGCTTGCGGTATGCGACGAAGGGTGCGAGGCAGCAGAGGAGCGAAGTGACGATGAGGTCCGCACATCTCTAGTCCCTGACCGAAGAGAGGGGAAAACGAAAAGGATGGGGTGAATGTACCTACTGCTTGCGGTATTGAAACGACACAATAAAAATTGTTCCAGGTGTTGGGTCTAGTAGTTGCAACAGTGCTTACCACTTGTGGTATGCCACGAAGTGTGCCAGCAGAGGAGTGAAGCGCCGATAAGGTCCGCACATCTCCAGTCCCTGACCGAAGGGAGGGGAAAACGAAAAGGATAGAATGAAAGTACTTACTGATTACGGTATTGAAACTATTTATTTGTACCCATTGCTTTCTTAATTAAGTGTTGGTTGCAACAGTACTTATCGCCTGCGGTATTGAAACACTCCTCCTTAGTTGAAACGTGCAAGATAAACCTTTGCACAGTTGCAACAGTGGCGGTATTGAAACACGGTTGACCAAGCTAATATTTGTCCAATTGTTTGGAGTTGCAACAGCACTTATCGCTTGCGGTATGATCAATTGAATAGTGTTAAACCCCCGGGTGAATCATTTGGGTTTGCTCGGGGGTTTTGTGTCTTAGTTTTCCTGAATATATTCATAGTCATTTGTTTTGTATACTTAAGATGTAGCCAATGAGTTATGGAAATTTAGATAGAGGATACGTCCTAGTAATTTTGATACAGAGATTTCCAGCTTTAGGTTTATACTTAGATTAGTACTTATTGTATTTTGTTAAAAGGAGGAATTAGTATGTTTCCATTATTAGGTGCTGTTGCATGGGTAGCTTTCGCAGAAGGTGTAACATTTGGTGTTTCAGTATATCAAGCCGTACGGTCTCGGGACTGATTGTGGTTTGTTTATACAAGAAAAGTAGGTGATTAGATGGTTCAATTTGTAGGTTTCGGCGTAGGCTTAGCTGTTTGTGTGTTATTAGATGATTAGTATATAAGTAAATGTAATGATTAGTTTAGTATAAGGAGGAATTGATATGTTACAAGTATTAGGATTTTTAGCAGCCGCGTCTGCATGGGAAGTCTTTTCAACAACTGTAACAACAATATATCGGGCAACACGGGACTAGTTTAAACTCTGTAATAAAAGGATGTGTTGTATATGTTGCCATCAGTCGATCTTGGTTTAGTTCATGTATGTGTTGAGGTATAGTTTTGAAAGTAATAAGTGAATATAAGAATCGATAGACCTATTCGTATGATGTCATATGGATAGGTCTTTTTCTGTATACAATTGAGACAAAAAGGTTTTCTGCGACTTTGAAATAGCTAAGAATAGAGACAAACCTAGATATTACCTGTGATTTATGAAAAATGAATCTATTGGAAAACCTACCCTCATATTGACGTAATTTCAGAAAACTCTTATAATTACTATATCCTTAGAAAAAAAGGCTTTCCACCAGTATTTATCTAGGTTTCTAGACCCTCTAGAACCTAATGAGGCGAAAAATTACCGTTTACGGTTTGAGGTTTTCCAAAACTACCTTTTGGAACCGCATAAATACTGGGTTTTTAGACTCTGCTGTTGCAACAGTACTTACCGCTTGCGGTATTGAAACATATGTACACAATCAAGAAGATAGTTCAAGATGCTATCGTGTTGCAACAGTACTTACCGCTTGCGGTATTGAAACCGGGCTAATAAGATATGAACATCTAAGATTTATAAGGTTGCAACAGTACTTACCGCTTGCGGTATTGAAACGATAAAATATTCTTTATCGAGGTCGATTTTTAATTCTTGTTGCAACAGTACTTACCGCTTGCGGTATTGAAACGGCATAAGGAACGCAAAATACTGTTCAATTGATATTAAGATGCGACAGTGCCTACCGTTTTCGGTATTGAAACCCGTTGCCATCAACAGTACCAGTGATGATACTAGTTGTAACAGTGATTATCACATGCTCGTCCAGCAGACCGAAGGGAAGGGAAAACGAAAAGGATGGAATGAAAGTATTTACTGCTTGCGGTATTGAAACCCTTTTTTGTCTTTAGTACCTTTGGTCTTGCCTTCCAAAGTTGCAACAGTACATACCGCTTGCGGTATGTATCAACTGAATAGTATTAACCCCCGAGTGAATCATTATGATTTGCTCGGGGGTTTTGTGTCTTAGTTGGCTCTCTGTCAAATGTTGGGGTTTTCACCCTACGAGTCTTCTTTGGCACCAATCATAGGTATGGTTGGTGCCATTCTTTTTGCTCAAAAGTAGAATACGTACTCTAAATCTACCAAAGTGGCGAAGTCCATAGCTTATCCGTTTTAATACTTTAATTTTGTTGTTAGTTCCTTCTGTGTATCCATTAGAATATGGAAGTAAGAATGCATTAGTTAATTGCGTCATCCATGCAGGAAATGATGTAAAGAAGTTATTAAATTCTTCCAAACCAGATGCTTTCACTAATTCTAACCAATGGGTTAAATGTGCAGCTATTCCTTGTTTACCATAGGTTGAAAAGATTTTTCTAAAAGATAGTTTTAAAGCATATGCTTTCCGTATATCTTCAGAAATTCGAAGTATTTCACAGAGCTTAATGTGTTCAGCTTCCGTTAAATGGTCTGGATGCTTCATTAGTACACGTCGATTCTGTTTTAACATACGTGAATAAGCAGCCAGTTTATGTTGCTCACGCTTTCTAACTCGCTCTACCGCCCAATCTACAAGTCGACATACATGGTATCGATCACAGATAATATGCGCATGGAAATAGCGCCTCCATGATGCGCTTAAATTGTATGGACATATCCATTACAATAAACTTAACTTGTAGGCGATCCTTATGTTTAAATGATGCAAAATAGTGGATTAATGCTTGCGTATCACGTTTCGGTAAAATATCTAATATTTCATGTGTATCTGGATTAGTTAAATTAACTTGGTATTGGTAGCCTTCTGCATTTCCTTTAAACTCATCAATACCAATCACAGTGGGTAAGGTCTTAGGCTTAGGTATAGTGATCATAGAGCAATAACGTAATACTGTAGTAATAGATGTATCACACTCGTTAGCAATAGCTGTATAGGTTACACTTTCAGTAAGTTTATCAAATAGCATTCTAATATTAGTTACACTTAGTTGCATATGTTTTTGTACAAATGGATTGCTTTCAGCAAAAGAATGACCACAATGAGGACAAATATACCGACGTTGTCTGTATTTTCCAATTAGTGGACCTCGTTGTACTTTTCCAAACTTTACAGTACGTATGCGGTAATCCTTAATATGCTTTGTGCTTTCTCCACACTTTGGGCAAATATGTGATGTTGCTGGTAATTCTATGTCAAAAATAAATATTCCGTCTAATTCATAGCTATTTGTAATATATTCTTGTTTTACATTATGTAAAAATTCAGTATAATCAGTAGTAGGCATATAAGCTCACATCCTTTCTTTAGGACTTTGACACTTTTATTGTAAAGCATGTGAGCCTTATATGCTTATTTTTTTGCCTTGAATTTATAATCTAAGTGCAACTAAAAAAAGATTCATGGCTTTCTGATAAAATAGTGTTTGCAAAGACATCTAAAAATCAGGAGGAGCCATGAATCATTATACTCATTTTACACTAAAAGAGCGCGAAATTCTAAAACATTTTATTGATATAGGAAAAAATCAAACAGAAATTTCAATTTTACTTGGGAAAAATAAATCGTCTATATCAAGAGAAATCAAAAGAAATAGTCAAAATGGCGAGTACATACCTTGTGAAGCCCATGACAGATATAAAAATAGACGCTTTAATTGTAAACCAAGAAAAAAGCTAGATAATCCAAGTCTATATGAATGTGTAAAGAATTTATTTTTGAGACATCAATGGTCTCCGGAACAGATCTCCTCTCGATTGAAATTTGAAAATTCAAGCTTCACTATTAGCTACAATACAATTTACAGGGAAATATATAATGGTCGTTTTGATGAAAAAGAACTATCACATGGAAATAGAGGAGTTGTTCGCAAACTACGACATCGTGGTAAAAGTCGTCATACAAAAAATTATGAAGAAAGACGTGGAAAAATTCAAATTAGTAATTTAATTACAGATAGACCAGATCCTGCAAATAATCGAGAACGATTAGGTGATTGGGAGGCTGATACAGTTATGGGGCAGACTGGTAAGGCTTGCTTAGTAACATTAACTGATCGAAAAAGTAGGTATCTGCTATGTAAAAAAATAAAAAGAATGCATTTTTAGTCAAACAAGCGATGATTAAGCTTTTAAAAAATCAACCTCTAGAAACAATAACTCCAGATAGAGGGAAAGAGTTTTCTAAACATGCAGAAATTAGTCAGGAGTTGAATTTAGTAGAATTTTATTTTCCATTACCACATCATCCTTGGCAAAGAGGAACAAACGAAAACACCAATGGATTGCTTAGAGAATATTTCCCGAAAACTGTGGATATTAATCAATCAGATAGCTATGTTGAAGCAAAAATGAAAGAAATAAATCTTAGACCGCGCAAATGCTTAAATTGGAAAACTCCATACGAGGTTTATCATTCAGTAGAGTTGCATTTGACTTGACAATTCAAGGCAAAAAAATAATGTTGGAAGTGACACCGTAGTGGTGTCACCCCAACATTTATTATAGAGCCTCTTAGTTTTCCTGAATATACCCATAGTTATTTGTTTTGTATACTTAAGATGTAGCCAATGAGTTATGGAAATTTAGATAGAGGATACGTCCTAGTAATTTTGATACAGAGATTTCCGGCTTTAGGTTTATACTTAGATTAGTACTTATAGTATTTTGTTAAAAGGAGGAATTAGTATGTTTCCATTATTAGGTGCTGTTGCATGGGGAGCTTTCGCAGAAGGCGTAACATTTGGTGTTTCAGTATATCAAGCCGTACGGTCTCGGGACTGATTGTGGTTTGATTATACAAGAAAAGTAGGTTATTAGATGGTTCAATTTGTAGGTTTTGGCGTAGGCTTAGCTGTTTGTATGTTATTAGATGATTAGTATATATCGGGCGATACGGGACTAGTTTATACTCTGTAATAAAAGGAGGTGTTATATATGTTGCCATCAGTTGATCTTAGATTAGTTCATGTATGTGTTGAGGTATAATTTTGAAAGTAATAAGTGAATATAAGAATCGATAGACCTATTCGTATGATGTCATATGGATAGGTCTTTTGTGTCTTAGTTTTATTGAATATATATGTAGTTATTTTTCTAATATACTTAAATTGTAAGCGTGAGCTTTAGAAATCAAGATAGGGGATATGTCCTAGTAATTTTGATATGAAGTTTTCCAAAACTAGAGGTATACTATAATTGGTTGTTTTTGTAGTAAGTGAATATAAGTGTTCCAAAAATGTAATTAATATGTGTTTGTAATTGTATGAGGTGGAATATGGAGAGATATTTCAGGGATGAATTTATTGGTTATAACTTAACCGCAAGCCAAAGGGAATTAGTAAGCCAGATTGAAGAATTCTTAAAAAATGATTCAGAACATGTTTTTATTTTGAAAGGTCATGTTGCAACTGGGAAAGAGCTGATTTTAAAAGGGTTAGAAAACTATTTACGGAAAATTGAATGTGGTATGAGCTTAGCGACACCTACGAATAAGACTGCATTTTGGTTAGATCAATCAGTCGCTAGACCTGTGTCTACAATACATTCTATGATTTATGAATATACGGAAACGAAAGAATCTGAAGATGGGCAACCGCGAGAGGCATCTAAATTTATTTATAAGTTAAGAGGAAATCTTGATTCAATGGATCATGTATATGTGATTGGTGAAAGTGGTTTACTGAATGATGAAATTTCAGATTGTAAATATCTTTGCTATGGTACTGGTAAACTATTAGAGGACTTGATGAACTTTATCGATCCTAACGCAATTGGTTGTAGAAGAAAGGTTATTTTTATTGGTGATGATACCCAAATGGCACCAGCGACAAGTGCATTGTCTGCACTTAGGCCAAGTTATTTTAAAGCTATGTATGGTGATGCATTGCCGGTTAGAATATTTCAGTTAACGGATGTGGTAGACAAACAATTAAAAAACTTAATTCTTAAAAATGCAGTACATATTCGCCATGCTATAGAGAAAGAGCGGTATAATCGATTAGTATTTGAACGAGATACATCTACCATGATAGAGCTGGATAAAAGTCAGTTTTTACGAACCTATTTAAAGGCTTATCAGGCGGTAGAAGATAACAAACCTATTATTATTGCCTCTATGAATCAAACGGCAAAACTATATAATGCACAAATCCGAGAGCAATTATTTCCAGGTAAAACCTCAGTTCAGCCTGGTGATTGGATTATGTTTACTAAAAATGTATGGATAGGGGATTATCGAGCATTTAATGGTGAGTTTGCTAAGGTTTTAGCTGTTAAGGGGTCTGAAAATAAATATATAGACTTTGCAGGCCGTAGTAGAGAGTTAAGATTTAGGTATGTTGATATTGAGATTACTAACCGGTATGGTGAAAAGAGAAGTTATCATGTAAATTGTTTGAGAATCTGTTAGATGCGTCTGGCTCCGTGTTACCAGATGATGAATGGCTGGAACCATTAATAAATACGCTCTATTATCCCGTAGTATACGCTCAATATGGTTATGCAATCACAGTTCATAAGGCCCAAGGAGGTGTGTGGAACACCGTATTCTTTGATACCGAGTTTTATCAGAATATAAAAACTAAGGCTGGATTTAAATGGCTGTATACAGGAATTACACTGGCTAAGGATAGATTGTATTTTACCAATTGGACTGATATGGGCTCTAAATTATTGGGAACGATGTCATCGCTTTCTAATACCTCATCTAGTAATACTAAGAATGTAACATGGCCTGAAGGATCCTCTGTTGCAATTAATGGAAAAACCACCTTGCCATCTATAGCAATACCAGATATTGAAGGATCTACTGCTTATCGAGAATATGTGCAGGAGGTTAGTGAGGAACTGGCCGTAGTACTTAGTCAATTGAATATTCAAATTGTGAAGATTAATAATATGTCTTTTCGTATTCGCTATACTTTCAAACGTGGTAATAGCCATGCTTCTCTAGATGCTCTTTATAAACAGAAACAAATTATTACATCGATAGAGAATCATAGAAATCAAGGGGATGATCAAAACTTGGCTAATGAGATTGAGGTAATCATGGAACGACTAGTGGAGTAAATAATCATTACCTAATAAATTGGTTGGAATACCAGCGTTTGTTAGTATATGTTTGTATTGTATTGTGTTGTAAATAAAAGAGAGGGTATGTATATGGAACATACAGAACATGTAACAAGCCGTGATGTATTTGATCTACGTCGTGAGGGCAAGTTAGATGAAGCCTATGCAATGGCTAAACGATTAATGGAGAATCCCAATTATAGCGTATGGGATAAGCGTGCATTTGCTTGGTGCTTAGTCGATTTAATTAAACGTGCCAATGGGGAGAATAATCAAAACGCTGTTGAGAGTTATCGGAATGAGTTGAAGAAATTAATTATCACCGAATCGGATGGCATTCTTTGTAAACAAACTGAATATGTACTACGTGTTGCCAGTCCTGTGGTGAAAGAGCTGGCTACTATTAAATCGCTTAAGGAAGCGGGCCAATATCAAGAGTCTTTGGATAAGGTGAAAGCCTTATATGCACAAAATCCACAAGATGAGTCTGTAAAGAATGCATATGGATGGTGTTTACACAAGGTTATACAAGTAGAAACAAAGGAAAAGGCCATTAATTTTGAGCGAATCAAAGCTTGTTTAAATGAGGTCTTTACCTTGGGGCTTCACAATGATATCAATTTTATGCGTTACCTTTGGGGACCAATCTTAACGATTAAAGAGGTGGAGCAACATATCCCATTATATCAATATGCTTTACAGCTAGATTTCACTAAATTTGAACGAGAGGATTATGAAGTCAAACCTTATAAAGGTTCAGATGGAATGATGCACGACTGGCCATCTCTTGTTATACGGGTGCTAAGAAAATCCTTAAATAGCCTTGATAAATCTGCAGATAAGGAATCTATTATAACTTTACTTAATTTAGCTATAGAGCACATGGCTTACTTGAATGAAAGCACGTATTACTTAAAATGGTCTATTGCTAAGACCTATGTTATGTTACGTGAATTAGATAAGGCTCAACAGATAACCCTAGACCTATTACAAGCGAAACCGAATGAGTTCTGGCTTTGGAATGGGTTGGTGAATACCATTGAAAATGATCATCTATTGGCACTATCTTGCTACTGCAAATCCTTATTGTGTCAAAATAGATTACAGTTCAATGGAGCTGCTAAGTTTGGTGTGATTAAAGAACTAGTTGCATTAGAACAATACGATATGGCTAGTGCCGAACTTCATGAGCTCGTTACATTTAAAATTGATAACCAGCAAAAGATTAATGACCAATTGAATGCATATCTTCATGCAGATTGGTATAATCCTGATGCTGAAAGCCTTCCTAAGGACTTTTATAGAGAGCATAGTAAAATGGCGGTAGAACTCTTGTGTCAGTCCTTACCAAAGACCATTGGTATCGTTAACTATGTTTCTAAAGTACAAAATAGAGCTTTTATCGCTGCTGATGGAGATATATCCTTGATGTATCAGTACGATTCAAAAGAACCTTTGCATGAAATGGATGTTGTGTCTGTTATCTATACTCGCTATGAAGATCAAGATGGCACAGTCAGATACAATGTGGCAGCTTGTAATAAGACAGATGAAGAACCACCTACATCCCTTGTTATGAAATTTAAAGAACCTATTAAAGTGATTGATACAGGACTGGCTTTCACAAAAGAAAGTAATGTATTTATTGAAAATAGAATGGTTCAGACCCACAATCTCATGAATGGGTACGTCGTTTCTGGCGTTGCGGTTCGCTCCTTTAACAAGAAAAAGAACTGCTGGGGCTGGCAAGCGACCGAAATACTGGCCGTTGATGACGCTAATCATTAAATCGTATAACAGCCTAGATACCTCTAATATAAGGCTAGTAACACCTAATGTAAGGCAGTAACCTGCAATTCCTGTAGATTTACATTAGCAGTAAATAAAGACCTATCTGTCAATCTAGATGGATAGGTCTTTTTCTGCATAAAATCGAGGCCAAAAAGGTTTTCTGCAACCCTAAAATAGCTAAAAATACCAATAAACCCAGATATTATCTGCATTTTGTGAAAAATAGGCCCTTTGGAAAACCTCCCCTCATATTGACGTAATTTTAGAAAACCCTTATAATTACTGTATCCTTAGAAAAAAGGTTTTCCACCAGTATTTACCTAGGTTTCTAGACCCTCTAGGACCTAATGAGGCGAAAATTTACCGTTTACGGTTTGAGATTTTCCAAAACTAGCTTTTGGAACCGCATGAATACTGGCTTTCTAGACCCTGCTGTTGCAACAGTGCTTTTTACCGCTTGCGGTATTGAAACCCTGTTTCGAAATCGTGATAACGATACATATTTAATGTTGCAACAGCACCTACCGCTTGCGGTATGCGACGAAGGGTGCGAGGCGGCAAAGGAACGAAGTGACGATGAGGCCCGCACATCTCTAGTCCCTGACCGAAGGGAGGGGAAAACAAAGTTAATGAAGTAACAGTGCTTACCGCTTGCGGTATTGAAACTCACAGATTTCGTAATCGTCGGTTAACCCGCCACGAATGTTGCAACAGTACCTACCGCTTGCGGTATGCGACGAAGGGTGCGAGGCAGCAGAGGAGCAAAGCGACGATGAGGACCGCACATCTCTAGTCCCTGACCGAAGGGAGGGGAAAACAAAGGTAATGAAGTAACAGTACCTACCGCTTGCGGTATGCGACGAAGGGTGCGAGACAGCAGAGGAGCAAAGCGACGATGAGGACCGCACATCTCTAGTCCCTAACTGAAAGGAAGGGAAAACAAAGGTGATGAAGTAACAGTACCTACCGCTTGCGGTATGTGACGAAGGGTGCGAGACAGCAGAGGAGCAAAGCGACGATGAGGCCCGCACATCTCTAGTCCCTGACTGAAAGGAAGGGAAAACGAAAAGGATGGAGTAACAGTGCCTACCGCTTGCGGTATTGAATCGTTTTAAAACTGTCGATACCGTACTCTTGGGTGCATCGAGTTAGTATCACCTACCACTTTCTGTATATGACAAAGGATATAAAACAGTAGAATCATATTTCTTCAACAATTACATATGAGCCTAACAAAAAAGCCACGACATTGCCGTGGTTTTTTTGTTCCTAGTTTTTCTGATTACCTTATTTTTCCTAGACCCTCTATAATGAACTCAACCAAAGGCGTTGTGTTAATCGGAGGTGTGTTATGAGTGTTTTTATGTTATTGGTGATACTCGCGTTACTTGTTGATTTTTCAGAATCAAATCGATAGGAGGGTGCTATGGAAAATTTTCGTGAAGAACTAAAAGCAATGTTGTATTTGTCAGGTCGTATGAATCGTCGCTCTTATGTAATGAATTTACTCATGATATTTGGTATAGGCTATCTTGGGGGGATATCAATCTCTTTGGAACGTGTATCCGAATTTTTCTGGGTGCTTGGATGGCTCATCATCGCATATTCTGTGGTTCGAGAGCTGGCAATCGCATCACGGCGTATTCACGATTTGAATGGTCCAACATATCTAGCTTATATCTATATTGCAGCGGCCATAGTAGCCATCTTTGTACCGACCTTGGCTAAGGTTATGGTTTTGGTAAAAGTTGGTTTAGCATTAATGCCTGGGGATAGAGAGGCTAATGAGTATGGTGAAAGACCAGCATCTATGATTGTTGTGTAATAAGGAGGATAGTGTAATGACTGGCATATTGGCAATATTTTTTGGAGGTTTAGTTTTGTACATGATTATCGATACTCTTATGAATGATAACTAAAGGGTACAAATAAGAAATATAAAAGGTAGACATAAGAATGATAAAAGATAATGAAAGGAGGATTCTATGCAGTATCTTATTTCCTATGATCTTTCAGATACAAAAATTAGAAATAGGGTAGTTAAGTATTTAGAATCCTTTTGTTATCGAGTGCAGTATAGTGTATTCTTATGTGTTCATGCCCGTATTCGTATAGAAACGATTATAAAGCAGCTAGAAATACTTACCAGAAATGATGAAACCAAGCGACTGCTTATCGTTTCTATATCGGATACGGCTAAAACACCTGTTTGGTGTAATAAGCCTTTGCCGCTACAAGAGGAGCAGATATTAATAGTTTAATTAATAATAGGAGGGTTAGATTGTGGTAGAAACAATATATGTTACGACGCCAGGCGTATCCATTCATCAAGATGGCGGATTATTAGTGTTAGAACAGGATCATCAAGTGTTAAAAGAATTGCCTATGGCAACAGTGGGTAATCTTGTATTGGGGAGAACAGTACAAATCTCTACACAAGTTATTTTCTCTTTAGTAAAGCAAGGTTCATTGATTCAATTTGTAGATTATAAATACAATGTGGTGGGTACCTTAGGGGATGAACATACAACCTTATCCAAACTACTGTGGCAGGCAGAGAACTTTCAAGATGAAGCCTTCGCATTGCGAGGTGCTAAATATATTGTTCAACGAAAGGTAGCGGCGCAACTATCCCTATTGAATCGATATAATAAAACTAAGAATATACCGAAGTATGAATTCGTACGTAGTACATTGGAAAGATTATTGAATCGCATTAAACGTACGAGAACGATTGACGGACTTCGAGGCATTGAAGGGCTCGCATCTAAAACATATTTTTCCGTGTGGGGCGCAGTATTGTCTAATCCTTGGGAGTTTTCTGGTCGGAAACGTCATCCTAGTCCAGATCCAGTCAACGCTATTCTTAGTTATGGGTACTCATTTCTTGAGCGTGAAGTTAGGGCTTGTTTAGTCACAGTTGGACTTGATGTGCGTATCGGAGTGCTCCATAGTACAAATAATCGCAAGGATAGTTTTGTCTATGATGTAATGGATTTACTGCGACAAGAGGTTATTGACCGTTTTATTTTGAAAGTTTTAAATACGCATAGGGTTAATGTTTCGGATTTCGATATATCTGAGCGAGGCTGTTATATGGCAAAGGAATCGAATAAAAAATGGATTCAACTATATGAAGAATATATGACTACGCCTGTTATACGGTTTGGCGATATAACACCACGGCAGTGGATTCAAAGAGAAGTAAACTCATTTATGGTATATTTACAATCCTTTGAAAATAATCGCGTTGCATAATGTATGAATATATATTTGATACTCAAGGGGGCTAAGTATATCTAATATATCTGTGAAAAGTAAAAGTTTAAACGGAATATAATCGATTAGAAAATATATATAAATTGTATTTTTATAAGTGATTTTTTTCTCATAATTTGATATGATTAAAACATGAATAAGAAATGAATTTGTATCGAAAAATTTCATAAAGAGAGGGGCGGTTATGTTTATTAATCATACAAACCATTTGTCGCAATATTGGTCGCAGGAACAATTTGCTGCAGCCCATCAATATGGGGAGGTTATAGATTTACCATTTCCTAGTATTGATCCACAGGCATCATCTGATGAGGTGCTAGACCTCGCTCAAGAATATGCAGGTCGCATCATTGCCTTGCATCCGTCTGCTGTATTGTGCCAAGGGGAATTTGTCTATTGTCATGCGCTAGTTGAAAGACTACTGGCTGCGGGGATTACTGTATTAGCAGCCACTAGCGAGCGTGTTGTAGAGGAATTTTCACATAATGGTATAAACGAAAAAAGGGTTAACTTTCAGTTCGTCCAATTTCGGGAATATATTCGTTAATCGTAGTTGTTTGTAGTTAAGGAGTGAGCCTATGCAAGTTAATGCTATTTTGTTTGATGTACAGTCCATACAAAAATACATCTTTGCGAACAATAAACTGAAAGCCAATGTTGGGGCTTCGTATATTGTGGATAGATTATTTGAGGATGTATTGTGTAAAGATGTTATCTTAAAGATCGAATCCGAAGCTGATATTGCATCTTGGAGAACGCGACGTGACAGTATTACATCCCTTCCCGCATCTGTATATGTTGCCTATATTGGTGGTGGTAAAGCACTGATTCTTATTGATAATGATCATGCAAATATGATTGAAGATATCATTAAGACCTTTACATCCCAAGTGTTGACTCAATATCCAGGGCTAAAAGTAGGTGTGACGACTGGTCTTGTTACACTTGAAAAAGATCAGTTTAGAAGCGATGAACGTCAATTATTTAAGCAATTGAAAGATAATCAATATGCATTAAATCCTATTTTGCATCCTGCTAATACAGGTTTAACCACGATTTGTGACTATAGTGGAGATACAGCTGATACAGTAGTAAACTTTAAGGATGGAGAACGTTTGGTAGCTACTTCTTTTATCTCTAAGTATAATGCCTTTGAAGCCGCCAATGCACGTCTAAAAAAAGATCTATTTGGCACCGAAGATATCGAATGGGTATTTCCATCTGAGTTTGATGAGTTAGGACAAAATAAATCTACTGAAAAGAGTAAAACTGGCATTAATGATATTGCCATCGTCCATATTGACGGTAATAATATGGGGGCTAGATTTATTAGTTGTGATGGATTAGAAGAACGTAGTGCACTATCCGAAAAGGTAGCAACTAAGACCTTGGAAAGTTTTAAATCTTTAGTTCAGTGGATTATTGATAAATATGAAGTTTTTGGTAAACATCTTCAATTAAAGGATAAGATGCTGCCAATCCGTCCAATCATCGTTGGTGGGGATGATATTACTTTTGTTTGTAATGCTCGCATTGCAGTACAAGCAGCGCACTTTTTAATGCAAGAGCTTGTGAGTGATAACCATGGTATGTCTATTTCCTCTTGTGCTGGCATTGCGGTAATTCCTACGTCATATCCATTTTTTAGGGGTTATGAAATGGCGGAACAATTGTGTGATAGTGCAAAGTCCAAGATGCGTGCGTACAATGAAAAAAATAAGGTAAATGAATCTTGTTGGATGGATTTTGCCTTTCTTCATGGTGAAACTGCACCTACATTAGAGCAGTTCTTTGCCAATGAATACAGTAGTCTAACAGGTAATATGCACTATGGACCTTATCGTGTATATGAAAAGGGTAAAACATGCGAAGCTGAGCGTGAAGGTTTATGGCAACTCTTAGCGTGTACGAACCAATTTAAGGATGGCCACGTGATGGCTCAGAATAAGGTAAAAGAATTACGTTCTGTATTGCAAGATAATGAACACATGTGGACTGTATTCCTTGAACAATTGCAAAATACAAAACAATCTATGCCTGAAGTATCTGGCTGGGAAGCTTTTAAAGAGAAATTATGGGTTAAAGTAGATGGTAAAATGCGTACGCCATATATAGATGCTATAGAATTGATGGATTATATTTTGCCTGGATTGGAGTAAGTATGTATACATTAACAATTAAACTATTGTCGCCAACGATGCTTATGTCTGGTCAAGGCGATGTTAATACAGATAGTACGATTATTCATGATCGTTATGGTATTCCCTATATACCTGCTAAGCGTGTACGTGGTGTTTTATATGAGAGTGCCCTTGAAGTGGCAGAGATGATGGAATTATCAAAGCTTGATACTTTCACTATCGAAGATGTAAATGTTTTATTTAATCGCAGTACTGATAATCAATTCGTAGAGGATAATCCTAAATTAGCTATTTCTAATCTGACTATTGACGATTATGATGCGGTGGCAAGTGATATAGAGGCACTACAATCTGATGAGCATCTAAAGAAAATATTTACTAAGGAGCGTATCCTTGGGGAATACACCTCGATGCGGTACTATACATCGATTGAAAAAGATAGTGGAACAGCCCTTGAAGGCACTTTGCATAATTCCCGTGTTCTCAATAGACATCTTGAGTTTAAAGGAAATATTGCGATTGATGATATGACTGAGACGGAAAGACTTATTTTAAGTTGTGCCGTACGGAATTTGACAGGTATTGGTGGTAAACGCAACCGTGGCTTTGGTCGCGTAGAATGTACAATTAACGATAAAGCCTTTGATGTAGATACTTTAGGGGGTAAGTTATGGAACAAGTAAAGATTACAATTACCGTTAAATCCCCAACGTTGATTGCTAGTTCTTCCACAGCGGGTGTGTTGACTGCTACACGTGGATCCATTGACGGTCGAATTTTGCGTGGCGTTTTTGCATCTCACTTTATTAAATCCCATAACCTTGGTAAAGAAGCGCATAAGAATCAAGAGTTCATGGACTTATTCTATGGTGATTTGCGCTTTGTGTCTGCTTATAAAGATACTGTGAAAGGTACTTCATTTCCAGCACCATTGAGTTTGCAAAAAAATAAACATCCAAAAGATAATGATTCTGTTATTGATCTGTTTACTGGCAAAGATTTAGTGGGCTTTAAAGGCGTTAAAGGATTTATCGTTCAAGACGGAAATCATTGCAGCTCAGTTCAAATTGAAACAGCTATTAGATTACATATGTCTCGTTCTTCGGAAAAAGAACGCATTCAAGGTCGCAGTAAAGACGGTAATATTTTTAACTATGAATTCCTTGAGCCAAACCAAGTCTTTGTAGGTACTGTTGTAGGACCTAAAACTGCATTAGAAGCATTTGTTCATCAATTCCCTAAGGAATTAGACTGTTATATTGGTCGCTCTCGTTATACAGAATATGGTCACTGTGCGGTAGAGATTGGTGAGATTACATCGATTCCTACACCTATAAGTACCGAGGATTCTGTGTATGTAAGACTGCATACGCCATTGTTATTAGGTAATGAATCTATTGTTAAAGTAATTAGTGATGCGGTACAAGAAATTGGTTCAGATATTTCTATAGGTGGCGTACATGCGTCATATCAAGAGGAGCAAAATTTTAATAGCATTTGGGGTGTTCGTAGTAGCTCTGAATCTGCTGCTTCTGCAGGTAGTGTCATTAAACTAGTAAAAGCATCTGGTTGGACACCAGAGACTCTCGCTAAACTACAACATATTTTGTATAACGGCATGGGTAGCCGTGTACAAGAAGGCTATGGTCAAGGTCGATTATGGACTCCTGGCGAATTTAAAATGGTCAAATTAGAAAAACCAAAGATTGCAGGGGTTACATCTTTACATCAATCAACAAAAGAACTTACTCGTAAGATATTAGAAAAACAAGTCATTTTAAATGCTCGTTTACGTGCTGCTAATGATGTAGATACATATATTAAACCAAGATTTAATGTAGGTGGCCAAGCAAAGCATTTTACTACGGTTCTACTATTTGAGTTAGGTATGGAACGCAAGAGTGGTTATAAAAAATTGAAAGATTTTGTGACCAAAATACAAAAAGACGATAAGATATTGGCAAATAAATTTAAGACCATTCAATATAAAACACGAGTATACAAGTGAAACCGATACATATGTAAACTTAATGGATTATATTATTGAATTCAATAAGGATATGTTGCTAGATGCTTGTTTATCCAAGTCCGGTAAAAGCGGTTCGTATTATGAAATCCCTGCAAAATTAGTTGATTTGGTTGGTATTAATAAAGAGGAATTTTCAGCAATTCTAGCTTACGAATACTGGTTATATTTCTTTAGACATATTAGAAAGATTCAGTAAGGAGGACCGTCATATGTTAAATTCTGCAAAAATAATGGGACGGTACACTCTTACCGGTACTGTTAAACTAGTGAGCCCACTTATCATCAGAGCTGGCGTTTATAATGATATTTTAAATGATACAGTAGATGATATCGTGGTAACCTATCATGATGGGCAGCCATTTATTCCTGGTACATCTTTGGCAGGGGTATTGCGTCAAACTATTCAAGATATTCTATCTGATGCAGACAATGTATTATTTGGCTCTATAGACGAACATAAGGGAATGCAAAGTGCATTACAAATTAATGATATTCCATTAAAAAATACAAATATTTCTGTCCGCGATGGAATTTGTATTGATGATGTGCTTGGTGTCACTAAAGATGGAGCAAAATATGATTTTGAAGTCATTGAATCAGGGGCATATGGTACATTGCGTATCGATTGTGTCGTTCGTGAATGTCACCAAAATCAAGTCGATATAATTGAAGAGGCTCTTAAAATATTAGCCAATCTATTGAAAAACGGTATTTCTATCGGCGCTCGTACGGTAAATGGATTCGGTCGTATTGCTAGTGAAGATATCTCTTTAGAGCATTATGACTTTACAAAACCAGAGAGTGTACAGGATTGGTTATTGCGTAAATCAGGAGCAACTATTACTATTCCTGAGGCACCTATGGTAGCAAAGAGAGACCTTATCATTGATATGGATTGCTATTTAGAAGATACGATTCTTATTAAATCTATTTTCGAGGCTGGCTGGGAAGATAAGTCACTAACTTTATTTATTCCTGGTACATCTGTTAAGGGTGTGTTGCGTCATCAATGTGCACGCATATTAAATGTACTAGGACGTGGAGCTACAATGACTGATAAGCTCTTTGGCTATAGCAATGATAAGACTAAGAAAAGTTATAAGGGTCGTGTTTTGGTCAATGAAGTGTATTTTGGTACAACTTATACACAAGAGGAACAACATCGTATTCGTGTTGACAGATTTACTGGCGGTGTCATGAATGGTGCCTTGTTTACCGATCATCCTTTACGAAATACAAAAGGGGAAAAATTAACATTTCCTTTGCACATAAGAATTAAAGATTGTACTGATAGCGAAGCTGGCCTTGCAATGCTTCTTGTGAAGGATTTAATGACTGGTCAAGTTACAATGGGGGCTAATCGCACAATTGGTTGTGGCCGTATAAGAGGCAATTCTGTTACTATTCGCTATAATGATGAAAGTTATGTAATTGATGGCAGTGGTAAGATTGTTACAGGTCAAGTTGAGACTTTAGAATCATTAGTTCAATCCTTACATCAGTATAAAGAAGACACAGTTCCAGCTAAGGAGGGTGCTCATGAGTAAGCAATTAAATAGCCGTGAAGGCGTATATACAAAAACTAGTGGCACATGTGGCCTCACAGCTGAAGTAAATGTGTTATCCGTTGCAAAAGAGTTTATGAAACACGATGGCCTTGTGATTACTTGGTCAGTGCACGAAGTGAAATGGGGATATTACAAACAAGGTGCATTCCAATTCTCTGATGGCACTACTGATGTCGATGTAGCTTTCTTGCAAGATATGCGTATCTTTAATGATGTTGAAGAATTACGACTAACCGTGCAGCATGATGAAATAGTATATCGTTATATTAGTGACGAAACTGGTAAACCTATAAGCTATGTGGACTCTAGCTCTCGTCTTATTGGAGAAAATAATCCTGGATATGCCCAGCTTAAACGGGTAGAAGGTTTTACGTACTTAGTCGATACAGGGCGTAAGCTTTCACAAATTATTCCAGTATCCACATCAAAGCCGTATTGCTATTTAACAACACGTAACTATATAGGTTATTTAGATAACTATCAAGCAAGCTATACCGATTATCGGTATGTCAAGATTGTAGATAAGGAGGTGTAGTATGGCAGGGAAAGCAAAGGATAAACGTGCTAAGAGTATGGCGTTTTTCGCTAAAAATAATCCTGGTATGGATGTAGAAAAAGTTGCAAAACAAGGTTACTCGGGAAATGGCAACCAATCTAATAGAGGGTTATCAAAGCTATGGTGGTCATAAAGGACGAGAAAAATCTAATGAGCCCGTATCGGTACCATATAATTTTGTAAGTTTACCAAAACAGGTTATTCCTGCAGAGTTTTTTGAATTAGATTCTTATACTCCTGAAGAATTAAAAAAACGATATAAAGAGCATGTCATTCAAAATGGTAAAAACACAGGTTATATAGATATTGATATTTTGACGAAAACTCCATTATTTATTGGTGGCAATGTTATTAAGAAAAATGGGGAAGAATATCAAGAGTTCTTTGGTGGTAATGACAACCCTATCATCCCAGGTAGTAGTTTGAAAAGTATGATTAAACAGGTATTAAAAATTACTGCCTCTGGTGGATTCAGAGCCTATGATAGTAAATTAGGTACAGGGGATTTTGAGGACCGTCATTTATACTTTAGAGGGCTAGGCAGTTCTGTTAAAAATTTCCGGGATTATTATAATGATACTATGGTTGAAAGTGATCCTGCTAAAAAAGAGTCTAGAACGAAGGCTCTTGCTGGTTTTATAGTGAAAACAACAGACCATAATTTTTATGTTGTAAATGCTGATTTTGATGTTCTCAAGTATAAGGAACATTCGAAATCAGGTGTTCAACCAAAAACAGCTAGTATCGATTGGCAAAATGGCTATGTAGATATTCATACTGGGTTTATGAATAATAAAAAATCTTTTGTACGTATTCGTAAACCAGGAAATTTCTCGAATGGGAGAATACTTATACCAGAAGACGTTATCAATAGCTATACTTATGATATTAATAGAAAAACTATTGATTTATTAGAAATAGATAAAGATAATAAAGATGAGAATGCCAAATCTGTGAAACCTGGTAAGTCGGGGGATGAAGCAAAAAAATATACAAACTGTTCCGATATTAGTTATGTTGTTCCTTGTTTTTATAAGACAGATGGCAATGTAGTAGAACACTTTGGACATGGTCGTTTTTATCGTATTGCGTATCATTCAAGTATTGAATCGCATTTGCCAAAATCTATGAAACTACAAAATCATATTGTGGATTTAACAGATAGTATATTGGGATATGCTAGTAGTTGGGGAGGAAGGGTATCTTTTTCCGAGGCTCATTTGGCTAATAGACCTAAGTGGTGTGAATGTAGTAAACCACATCCATTGATGGGGCCTAAACCAACATCTTTCCAATTTTATTTAAAACAGGATACAGAACATCCGAATTCGGCACATAATCATTGGGATACTTCTAATGCTTCTATTAGAGGGTATAAATTATACTGGCATCAACCTATAGCAAAAGCAAATTCTTGGAAAAATCCTTCTGTTAAAGAGGGGGATAAACTTTCAAAGTATATTCAACCTATTGATTCTGGTATGAAATTCCAAAGTAGAATCTATTTTAATAATCTTAGTGATATTGAACTAGGTGCATTATTACTGGCATTAAATCTTGATACCGAAGCTGGTGATAATAGAAGTATTTTATATAAACTCGGTATGGGGAAATCAATCGGCTTAGGTAGTATCGAGTTAAGTTCGTCTTTGCATATTGTAGAAAGCGATAAACGATACCAAAATTTATTTGATAATAATACTTGGCAATTAGGCGTAACAGATAGTTCAAAAGATATATTTATCAAAGCATTTTTGAAATATAGAAATGATTCTCTTGGTGAAAATCTATCAAGTTATAATCAAATGCTTGAAGAACTATTTACAATGATGGATTGGAATTTAGCCAATGGTGACAAGCGGATTAAAAAATGGGGCGAAGCAGTATCTATGATGTCTATAGATAATGATCCACATGGTCGTTTTAAAGATAGAACTAAGTTAGGTACACCAAGTGAATTTATCAAAGCTTGGAGTAAAAAATAATGCTTGCAACAATCACGTTCACTCTCGAATCTCAAAACTCAGGTTCTCTACCTGAATTTCCCGGCCGTTTCCTTCATGCTGCCGTCTTTTCTCTTATCAGTTCCGTTGATGAAGAGGCAGGTATTTATTGGCATGATATGTCTGGCATAAAGCCTTTCACAGTGGGGCTAGATTATCAGCAACGCCGTCGTAATCATGTGATTCAAAAAGGGGATATTCTCTTTCTAAGAATTAATGTATGGCATCGCGATTTGTGGTGTGTCTTAGAAGAAATTTCAGAATCTATGCGTGTACAAATCGGTCCTTTACAAGCAATGATTGTCGATGTTTACCAAGAAGCACCTTTTGAGTTGCCACTATATGAAGGGAATACTCTCGATTTGATTCAATGGCGATTAGAATCTAAACCAGCACGCAAAATTGAGTTTGAATTCTTAATGCCTACCATGTTTAATGGTACGCATGGTGATATTACATTTCCCACAGCAGAGCTTATCTTTGCCTCCATTGTCGATAAATGGAATGCTGGTGATGTAGAGGATGTATTGGATAAACCACGTATCAAAGAACTGTGTGAACGCGTTATATTGTCAGATTGGAAAGGTCAGACAAAACGGATTTACTTTGGTCGTGATCGAGGGTACACTGGATTTGTTGGTGGCTTTACCTTTAATCTAGCTAAGTTAAGTACAGAGGAGAACCAACTTATCACCATTTTGGCACTCTTTGGTCAACATTGTGGTGTCGGTAGATTGTCTAGCCAAGGGCTTGGGCAAGTACGTGTACTACTAAAGAATAAATAGCGTATATAGATATATTAGAACTGTAAAATGTTCATGATATATACCTCCAAATGAAAGAAGCCTTAGATGCATCTCATGCAGATGTTTTTAAGGCTTCTCTCCTTCCTAGTTTTATTGATTACAACAATCTCTCTTTTGTGGATATAATGAGTCTACAAGTTAAGCCTGAAGGGTAGAAACAAAGAGTAGTCATGATTTTCTCCTTTCAAATATAAATAGATTTTCCTTTCGGAATGAATAATAAAATTTTACCTCCTTTAAAGTCCCGCTGAGGCGGGCAATATAAATTCTTGTTCACCCTGCAGGCTTAACGATTATTAATTTGTTTATATGTTGTTATATATGGTTTTTATTGCGATTTTGATAGCTATCATTATAGCTATCATTATAGCTATCATCAATAGTTTGAGGTTTTCTAATCTATAAAAAATATTGAAAACACCGATAAATCCAGTAAATATCTATGTTTTATGAAAAAAAGCACTTTTGGAAAACCTACCCTCATATTGACGTAATTTCAGAAAACCCTTATAATTACTGTATCCTTAGAAAAAAGGTTTTCCACCAGTATTTACCTAGGTTTCTAGACCCTCTAGAATCTAATAAGGCGAAAAATTACCGTTTACGGTTTGAGGCTTTCCAAAACTACCTTTTGGAACCGCATAAATACTGGCTTTTCAGACCTTGCTGTTGCAACAGTACTTACCGCTTGCGGTATTGAAACCATACCTTAGCTAAACGTACATATAGTGTGGATGGGCGTTGCAACAGTACTTACCGCTTGCGGTATTGAAACGGACTTTCAAGGACGCTCTTAGCTTTGTCTAAAATCGCTGGTTGCAACAGTACTTACCGCTTGCGGTATTGAAACCGTCTTTGGATACGCCACGGTCAAACTTGACAATATCCCGTTGCAACAGTACTTACCGCTTGCGGTATTGAAACCTAAAACAAGATCGTATTATTAGAATTGCTTCTAAGTTGCAACAGTACTTACCGCTTGCGGTATTGAAACCTTTACCATGTGCTTTCTTTTCGTTTTCTACTACAACAACGTTGCAACAGTACTTACCGCTTGCGGTATTGAAACTCCGTAATATCTTTGAGGTGTTCATCTTCTACCTCAAGTTGCAACAGTACTTACCGCTTGCGGTATTGAAACTTATGAACTTCCCTAATATTCCTTACAAAATCAGCCCTAGTTGCAACAGTACTTACCGCTTGCGGTATTGAAACTATTTGTATTCCTTTCCATCAATAATTTTATCTGCAGGTTGCAACAGTACTTACCGCTTGCGGTATTGAAACGTCTGATGAATTGTTCCAAGGATGGAAGTTATCCTGTTTGTTGCAACAGTACTTACCGCTTGCGGTATTGAAACAAGGTTCATAAGTAGCAGTCCCCTTGAAACCTTTTCTAGTTGCAACAGTACTTACCGCTTGCGGTATTGAAACTCGAGTGATTTCGATTTCTTCTCCAGGTTTCAATGGTTGCAACAGTACTTACCGCTTGCGGTATTGAAACCCATGTTCACTTAGCGAGTATTTAGTTTTTTCGTCTCGGTTGCAACAGCGCTTACCGCTTGCGGTATTGAAACGCGAATGTGTATTCTTGAGCATATGCACTAGCACCAGTTGCAACAGCGCTTACCGCTTACGGTATGCGACGAAGGGGGGCGAGACAGCAGAGGAGCGATGATGAGGTCCGCCCATCTCTAGTCCCTGACCGAAGGGAAAGGAAAACGAAAAGGATAGAGTGAATGTGCTTACTGCTTGCGGTATTGGAACTACATCATATTCTTTTTGCCTATCCGTTCTAAATCGTTCCCCGTTGCAACAGTACTTACCGCTTGCGGTATTGAAACAACTCACCATTGACTTCTACGATTTCATATTCGTAGGGTTGCAACAGTACCTACCGCTTGCGGTATTGAAACATCATTGCAGTAATTGCTGGATGGGATGAAATATCTGGTTGCAATAGTACTTACCGCTTGCGGTATTGAAACAGGTGTTGATTCATCAAATCGGCAGTTTTGCCGAAAGAGTTGCAACATTACTTACTGTTTACGGTGTATGACAAAAAAACTCAATAATCTGATAGGAATATTCCACAAACAAAAAAACTCTACCCTAGATCTCCTAAGGTAGAGTTTTTATCTATAAATCTCTATAATACGATGTTTATTGTATCGTATGTTTGTTTGGTATATAATTAACATAAGATAGTTGGACGAGGTTGGGCCTCTCTTCGTGATTGAAGGGAGGGGTAAGCCTATGAGTGATTATGAAATCATTATGCTCCTATTACAGGTGATGACCGTGGTTATCGCCTTTGGGGCGTTAATAGCGCTTATTTGTCTAGGAAAAGACAAATAGCCCTTCATTTCCACTAACCCGGAGATTAGTAAAAACGAAAAGGCCATTTCTCAAAATTTTATGTTTTCCGAGATGAGCCTGACGCAACTACTCGTCTGACTATCTTCTTATATTATAACGACGGTTTAGTTCATCGTCAAATATAGATGCTCACAGTTGTTGCTGTTAGAATATTAATAGAGTTTTTTTGTCTAGAAAAATACAAATAGCCCTTCGTTATCTTTGATAATTTGATAACTGAAAGGCCATTTCTACATGTATATGTAATTTAGAGATGAGCCTGACGTGTCTACTCGTCTGACTATCTTCTTATATTATAACGATGGTTGCGTTCATCGTCAAACACAGATGAACAAGCACGTTTTCATCTAATGAGTATGTCCTGCCATTAATCATGCAGGACATGAATTCTGAGCTGTTTTAAACGGCTCTTTTTTTGTTCCTAGTTTTTTTGATTATCTCCTCACAAGGAATCTCCGTATAATAAACTCACAAGTTAAGCCCATTGGTTGTAAATCAGTAGCATGATATACCTCCTTTGAATAAGAAATTAAAAATAGACTCCTTTCTGATAGAACATGAATCGTGCAGATGGTGAGCTGGTTTCTTCCAATGGGCTTAGCCTAGTATGTTGTTTGTATTGCTTGAGTTATATGAGTTGTTATACACGGAGGTCCTTTATGGAACGATTTACTATTCAGAAAAATGATTTTTTATCCCATGATTGTGCTGGTTACTTTCACCTATATTATGTAGGGTACGGGCAACCAGGCAATCCGGATTATTTGAACACGTTGAAAAATATATTTGTTTCTACACATCCCGATACGTTGCGAGCAGCCTCTAGGCAAGCCGCATCGTTGATGATACAGGATATTCCGCAGGTTATGGATGCTGAAGGTTTGGATACGGCCATTCTCATGGCGGTGCCACGGTCCAAGTCGGGCATGTGCAGTTGGCAACTCGGGTTTAAGGCCGCTGTGCGGACCACTGTGAAAGCCCTACAGGGCGACAATTTATCCGTCATTGACGGTACGGATTTTATTTTCCGCCATACGAGCACCAAGATGACGCACTTGCGTAAGCCAGTGTCTAATTTTGAGAATACTGGTAGTGAACCGTACCCAGGGATTACCAAGGATACTTGCGATATCCAGAACGAGTCCATCAAGGGGAGAACGGTTATTTTAATAGATGATATTTATACAAAAACAGTTAATGTTGACGAAGATTGCATTCAAGCATTATACGATGCTGGTGCGGCACGCGTTGTTTTCTACGCCGTAGCCTACACCAATCGCAATGCGTATAGAAGAGGAGCATAACATGAACATTTCACCTATAGCTTTGAAAATTTGGGCGGTCCAACAAGCCACCAATCAGATCAAATCGCGAGCTAGCTTTCACAATACCTGGAAAACAGCGGATGAATTCCTCGCCATGATGGACGACATTCCTCACATTGATGAGGTGGTGCACAGCTTGTCCGTAGCGGCAGACGATATGGACTGGATGGATGGCGCTGTGTGCTGCTTTGATGCGGATTTTCCCATCGTGAACACTAGCGCGCCCAATGGCGATCGGCCCTATCTCTTGTTCTACAAGGGCGACCTTAGCCTGCTTGGCGATTTGAACCGCAATGTGGCAGTCATTGGGTATACGACGCCTACCGATGAGCAGGTGGCCCGTGAAAGCAAGATTGTTGAGCAATTAGTTCATTACAACCAGCATATCGTGAGTGGCCTCGCTAAGGGCTGCGATGGCATTGCCCATACGGTCTGCATGGATTGTGGGGGCAAAACCATTGCCATCTTGCCATCACCTTTGAACTCTATATTCCCTGCTGCTCATCGCGACATGGCAGAGCGCATCGTTGAAACGGGTGGCCTCATCATTACTGAGTATTGCGATGAGCCGCATAGCCGACATGAAGCTATCAACCGCTTTGTAGAACGAGATCGATTGCAAGCCTTATTTGCGAAGGCGGTTATCCTTATTGCTAGTTATGAAGGTCGTGATGGGGATAGCGGGTCCCGTCATGCGATGGCAAAGGCTAGTAAATATGGCCATATGGCATGTGCCATGTATAATGCTGCAACTGATGATAATGCACGGGACATGAAATTAAATCGCAGTTTACTAGCATCGCAACAAGCGCGGCAACTCGTGGCGGTGAAGGGGAAAGCTGATACATTGGCAGTTACTGTCGAGGATATCGTTCAGCTCGTGAACCCATCATTGGAATTGGCAGACACTCTGTTTTAAGGTCCGTGGTAGGTATCCTGTGTGGTTACAGTGCCATTACAGTATAGTTAGAAATATTAGGCATAGTTAGAAATCATAGGTATAGTTTGATAGAGGAGGTTCTATGTTTCACATCGTCGATGTAGATAACACATTGGTGTTTACAGATCAATTAAATACAGCCGGTTATGTGTACGCCTTGGCCCAGGTGGGACTAGAACCACGTACTATTATACCGGACCGCATTACGCGGAATATGGTGCGTAGCTGGTATCCACAGCTTACAGACCAAGAATTAGGATTCATCACATCCCATAAGCAGGCCTATGTGCGGACTCATTTGGAACAAACCACGCTTAACCTTGCAATGGCGCATTTACTGATTACCCAAGGTAGCGAGCATTGCGCTCTGTGGACTGCCGCTGATCCAGAACGCGTGCGGTTGCTATTAAACTTTCACAATGTAACGGATTACAAGGCCATCCGGTTTAGCGATAAGTCCGCAGGCGATGTGGTTCACGCCATTCAAGATTTTTGCTCACTATTTCAATGTGGGCCCCGGGATTTATGTTTTTATGATGATGACCCCGCCGTAATTCAGCGATTGCTAGATTACGGCGTATCCGTCATGGCCGCATAGTAGGTGCGTGCTATCAATGGGGTATCTTTTTGGGTATTCCATATTTTGCCATCACAGACTAAAAGATGCGAATAGATTAGAATGATAGGTAGATAGAGTTTTGTTATATAGGAGGTATTATGCGTCACATTACGATTAGCACAACGGGCATATTTAATGCTATCCGGCCGTCTTTGTTCCCGCCGATAGAGGGAAAGGAAACGACGACGTTTTTGTTTGGCTTGGATTTTAATACGGGTGGAATCATTCCATTTTATGATGAGGAACAAGACGATGTGGTTGTCAATGGTCCTCATGTTGAGCTAGAGCGGCAGCGGATTCGCGCGTTCGTTAAGGCCGTATGTGAGGAGATGGGCAAGCCCTTTGAGGAATGTCGCAGCGCATTCTTGTTTTCCTTGCCCGAGTTTATCCGCTACGGTACGTATAACGGACAGCCTCTATTAGAAAAGCCTCGTACGGGTGAGTATGAGGTGTATGTTTTGTATAAAAGCCACAGAGGTCGCAAGTTATTATTTCAAAAGGGTCGCCCACCTAAGGATGAAGTACAATATGTATTCGACAATATGCTACGTCATTTCATAACGACCGTGTTTTCTGATGAAGGGACGTATGGCTATTTATCCGATGTTAAGCATATAGAAACGCCACTATCCCTTGGCGTGTTGCAACAGTCATTGGAGGACATGAAGGCTGCGGACGCGGATATATTCAGTGAAGGTGTTGATGCCTTTTCGGTGCCAAATCATTACGTAATGACCGAGCCTACACAGGTTCATTCTGAATTTTTACTCCTTGCCGATGCGCTTGGTGCCTATATGGTGCAGGCCATGGATGGGGAAACGGAATCGGAAGCGCTCAAGACTATGTCGAAGGATGTATTGTTACAAAATATTTGTGAGTCCATGTATAAAATGTACATGGGGCCTTCTGAAGAGGCAACTATTGATGTCTATGATGAGTGTGAACGCTGGCTGAATCCGTTGATTCGGCAATGTTGGAATAGCCAATATACGATGGTCCGTCGTACCTTACAGCAGGTGCCTACTTATGATGATGGCGTGCTCGGTTATGTGAAAGAACAGAAGGTATTCCCTCTTGTGGCACAAGTGATTCAGGAACTGTCTACATCAAATCTCGGTGTTGAATTGCATCCGAGGGTGCATCAGTATAAGCAGTATTTGGATGTCCTCGTTCCCTATGTGGACCGCGTGCAGGACTTGTATCGCAAGCGGTATGTCGGGGTGGGTGATGAGCTCTTGTCTGTATTGGATGAATCCAAGCCGTTTGGTATGACTAGTCATTTTGGTATGGATAGTTCGTTTAGCCTAGATGATTCAGCTGACCTAGATGATCCATTTGAATTTAATGACCCCTTTGGCATGAACGATACTGACGACATGCCACCGGTAGATGTGGATTTATGTTGCCACATATTTTGTGCGCTTGATGCGTGTCAGCGTGCCATTCGAGGCGAGCGCATGTACCATAATATGATTCCTATCGTGAATTTCCTAGACGATGTGGTTGCTCATGCGGATATTCCATCACCGGATTCGTGGCAGTACGAGTATATGTTGAAAGTAGGTCGTCTATCCAAGTGGTATCGGGCGTTGGCCTATGCATTCATAGGGCGTAGTGAGGCTGAAAGTCTCTTAAAAGAGTTGATTCAGGCCCAAGAGAAAGATCCGCTCGAGTATGAAAGTTATTCAGATGCGTTTATTAATAACTTGGCAAATCCGTCGAGTGCCTTTGACCTTGATTATTTACAACTTGCGTTGTTGCATTTTTATGTAGAAACGGATAATCGTGTAGGCTACGAGCGCTATATTGAAACCGTGTATCCACCGCTCTTCTCCATGCGTTTTGACTGGATTAGTCAGATGCATGTGATGTTAAATGAGAATGGCTATGAGGCAGAAGATGAGTATACAGAGGGTAATCACTATTGGAACTATACGAATGCGGTGTTCTTGCTGTGGCTCAAGGCCGTATGGCACTTTCACCTAGACCACATGGACCAAGCGTGCTGGGACGAACTTGGTACCTTGTGGGATGCAACCTATGACAATCCAAGCTATGCGCGCCATACGCAGGACCATTACGCGTACCTTGAATGCGTCAAATACATGGTGAAATTGGCCGTTCATTTTGGCGACACCCGTCGGGCCGAGATGTATAAGCGGAATCTACAAACCCTCATCGATGAGGAGTATCGATTTGGCTGGGCCGGCACTGCACTAGGCTATCCATGGAACGCTTCGGATTATAGCATTATGGCTCAGATTAATGAAAGCCTTGGTAAACTAGACCTTGCGAAGGAGCAATACGATAAGGCCTACGCCTTGGTGAGCTTTGCCCAAGACAAATGGCGCTACTTTGAAGGCAAACATGGTAACATCTGGGACTTACCAATTGCCGTAGATCCAGAGGCGACACAACCTACATTAACCGAGTGGTTAACCAACTATACACCGAAATTCTCTACCATTGACGAGTACAAGAAGGCACTGGTATCTTGGAGGAGCTATGTGTTTCACATAAATAATGTTGTTTGAATAGTATATATGCATGAAAATAGCCAGTATCTTTGAAGAGAGGTACTGGCTATATCTATGGATTATATAAATTGACTATTGCATTGAAATTTGTGTTGTGTTAAAACAGTTTTAAACATGTTGTGTAGAAAGGCCATACATATGAAACAGTATTTAAAACAATTTGCTACATCAAGATGGTTTGATTTAATCGGCGTGGCACTCGTAGTTGGCATTGCAATCTCTGCAGGGTATCTTAATTCTCGACTTGAGAAATTTGTAGATTGGGGACCATGGACTGCGTTAGTTCCATTTGGCCTTATTTCTGTTATCAATGTTGGTATTTCTATGTTGTCTACACGATTTACTGGCCAATTGAACAAATGGGGTAACTATCTTGGCATTGTTAATACTGTGTTATCAGGTGTAATTGATTTCATTCTTGGTAATAAAGCCGCGATTATTACATATCCTGTTACCTTTATTATTTATACATTTGCTATAAAAAAATGGAAAGCATCGCATGATGGGATTCCTAATACGATGAGTCCATCACAAAAACGATGGGTAGGATCTATGATTACCGTGGTTGCTTTCATTTTTTCTATCATAGCTAACTTTATAGGGTTTAGCGGTCATATTAATTTCTTATCGATTCTTACAACGATTGTGTTTGCCTTATCTCTCATCGCTAATCTATTTAACGCTCTAAAATTAAATACGCAATGGCCATTTTGGATGGTCTATAATATCGTTCAGCTTCTAAAAGCATTCACTCAAGGAAACTTTGCCAATGTTGGTAAATATGTATTTTATATTCTTAATGCCATTGGTGCATTGCTAGTTTGGAATGATAAAGAAGCGAAATAACCATTTTGCTTGTATTATTTCTCCTCAAGATGTGGTACAACAATTAGAAAATGGATTTAACCATGGCGATTTAGATGCAGGTGTCTTAGCTGGATTAGAATCTAATTCGGATATGTATTCTTATTTGAGTTATTACCATTATTCTTTATGGGCCGCTTCTTGATGATACTGAATGGGGCCGTCCAGCCGAACCACCTTATGGGGACATCTATCATGGTTATGATACATATACAGGGTACTATGTGGGCGAATACGTAGGTTATCACAATGAAGGTCTATCTTTTGTATTCAATAAGTATACAAATCAAGTTGTATTGATTCGGTACCAACGTAATCGATATGGCAATAGTAATGTGCTAAGTGATGTAAAAGAATATAACTTATTGCCTCATTTACTATAGTGGATAATATAATGTAGATATGAAAAGAAACCTCTACCTAGATTTGATATGTACCTCCTTTTTACTGAGTGTCCAGTAAAGGTGTGACATATCATTTTTGGAGTAGAGGTTTATCTATAAATCTGTATAATACGATGCTTATTGTATCGCATGTTTGTTTGCTATATAATGAGCCTAAGATAGTTAGACGAGGTTGGGCCTCTCTTCGTTTTTGAAGGGAGGGGTAAGCCTATGAGTGATTATGAAATCATTATGCTCCTTTTGCAGGTGATGGCTGTTGTTATCGCTTTTGGTGCATTAATAGCGCTTATTTGTCTAGGAAAAGACAAATAGCCCTTCGTTATCCTTTATAATTCGATAACAGAAAGGCCATTTCACAAGATTATTCCTTCGAGATGAGCCTGACGTTACGACTCGTCTGGCTATCTTCTTATATTATAATAAGGTTATGATATATCGTCAAATTAAGATGAATGAGTGAGTTATAGTGTTTATATTATAATCTCTAAGAGGAGAGTCTTATGTTAAAACGTATTTTTATAATGTTCGCAGTAGCGTTAGCTTTCACCATACCTAGCCAAGCGATATCGATACAGGAACTCAAGTCGTCACCACAGTTTAAGGTGATGTATGAGCTAACGCCTGATGGTCCTAATGCGGATGAGCATACTACGTGGTATTTAGATACGCGTTCCATAGAGGTATTAGAGTATGCACCACCTATGTATAAAATTAAAGCTACGGTATACAATGCGTACCAATCACCGCGGAAACATGTTATTTATAGTGATTCCTGGATTGTATCCTATGACATTCGTTTGTCGCTGGCGAGTCAGGTATATCATGCAAAACAAGCCGGTGCTTCGTTGACGACGGTTATTGATGCGGCACAAACGAAAACAGGTATGACGGGAACTGAGGAACCCTTAGGCGTATTCTCTTTTGATGGGCAGTCGTTGCCGATTCAGATGAAAGCCTCTACGCGTGCTATTTTGCGCATGGCTCCGAATACGACGCGTTATGATATAGCGGATACTTTATTCTATGAAGCGTATCGGATGCATTTTGAAGATGTGGTGGTGAAATGAGGCGGATGATGAAAGTATTATATATAACAATGGCATTGGTACTGTCTTGTGTGGTGCCAACATATAGCATGTCTATGCAGGAATTACAAAATACTAGCCACTATGAAATGCTTCGTGGTTTTGGTGAAAGCGGCAATGGTGATGGCACCTATATAGATAAGGATTCCATCAAGGCCTCTAACGGGCCGAATGGAACAAAGCAAATTACCATCACACAGTATGTGCTCATGCCTGCTGGTGACACGATTCAGGAAAAGCAGGTTCTTTACACCTTTAATACAAAGCAGTCCTTTGCCAATTTAATTAAGAAATTGGATGCCCATCAATTAGCATCGTATAAAGATCTATGGTTGTCTAAACAAAAGAATTCAGGAATTTCATCTACTATTATTGATTTTAAAGTGTTCCATGTAGATGGAAACCGGTATGATGCACAAAGCGAAGCGAGAGATAGACGGATGGCAACGGCCCCTGTAGACTTTGGCTTTGCAGGATATCTTTTGGCTAACCGCTTGTATGAACGTGTGTACGGTATGCAATTTGATGATATATCGTCAAATTAAGATGAATATGTTGTTATTTAGTGTTTATTGCTACAAACTTTAAGAGGTGATTCTATTGAAACACTTGTTTGTAAAACTCTTGTTAAGTTCTATTTTTATTATTGGTTATTTGGGGCAAACTGCGTTTGCTAAAACTGATGATGCGGGCGTTTTAGCCGGTTTAGAATCTAATTCGGATATGTATTCTTATTTAAACTATTACCATTATTCCTTATGGCTAGCGGATCATCGTTATTCCTATCATGATATGTATATCTCTGCTGACCAATCGGTTATTATTTCATTATGGGATTTGCGTACACAACCGAGTACAATATATATTACAAAATCTGGATATGCAACTAATAAAGGGGCTATGATAGGTATGACGCGAAGCGAAGTAGAATCTCTTTATGGGCCGCTTCTTGAGGATACTGAATGGGGACGACCAGCAGAACCATATGGAGATATCTATCATGGATATGATACATATACTGGGTACTATGTGGGTGAATACGTAGGGTATCACAACGAAGGTTTATCTTTTGTATTCAATAAATATACGAATCAGGTTGTATTGATTCGATACCAACGTAATCGGCATGGGAATAGTAATGTGTTGATGGATGTAAAAAAATATAATTTACTCCCTTATTTATTATAGTGAGTAGAATGAAAGAAACAAATGAATAAAGAATGAAAATACATCGTTGACGTAAAAATAAGTAGTACTTATAATGAAATTATATTGGGGAATAAGAGATTATTAGTGTTAACGGGAATTTTGTCTATTTTGAGTGTGAATGTTATGGGCGCACCAGTGAATGTTGGTACTGATACGATTACTATCGGCAGTACGTCATCAAATAACCGCTTTGATGGTACCACTATTTCTTCAAAGCAGTTTTGGATTAATGATGAGTTTCCAGATGGTAGTAATGAACGTGTCATTATTAAACCGGGCACGTTATCTATGTCGAATCACAATACTAGTATGGATTTTGATGACAATGGATTGAACATCGTTGATGTGGGGGCCGTAAGCTCTATTGTGCCAGGGACGGATCCAAGTACTGTGAAAGTGCATGCTACACAAGTTAAACCGACGGGTATAACTATTAGTGATGGTCGACCAGATGGCATTAATCTGACGTATGATGCGGAAGCGGGTATTCATGCAGGGGATATGAAAATTGAAAATGTAGACGATGGTCAAGCAGATACAGATGCTGTTAACGTTCGTCAATTGCGCGCAGCTACTGCGAATGTTAATGTTAGCAATATTATGGGGAACGTAGGCAGCCAAATTAACAAAGCTGGTGCTGTGTCAGCTGCTTTATCTGGCTTGCATTACTTGGACTACAATCCAAATGATAAATGGTCCTTTGCGACTAGCGTAGGCCATTATAAAAATGCAACGGCTGGTGCTATCGGTACGTCTTATCAACCGAATGAAAATACGATGGTTCATCTAGGCGTTGCCTTAGGTAGTGAAAGTACCTTCAATCTTGGTGCATCTTTCAAATTAGGATACCAAGATCCTAGCTTAAAAATGAGCCGCTTTGAAATGGCACAGCAAATTAAGGACTTACAAGCTGATAATGCGGATTTACGTGCTGAACTTCAAGAAATTAAATTGGCATTGCAAAAAATAAGATAGTATATATTTTATAAATTATAGGCACAGCCTTATTTGCATAGTATACTTATGCTAATAGGGGTGTGCTTATTTATATTGAGAGAGGTTTTTATGATCCGACGTATTTTAATGCTAGCTTTTGTGTTGCTAGTTTTTACCATGCCTACAGAGGCAATTACATTACAAGAGTTACAGACATCGCCGCAGTTTAAATTGGTTCATCACCATGAGTTTAGTAACCCTGTTGGAAAAGAGGGCATCTACGTTTACCTAAATACTTATTCTGTAGAGCCTTTGCACTATGCACCGCCGCAGTACACATTGCGTGGAATCTATTATATAGCTACGGTTGCATCCTATGGGGTTGGGATTCAAGAGAAACAGCTTACTGTAGAGTATGATACGAATTACTCATTGGCTACGTTGATTCGTTCGTCTCGCACGATGAATCCAAGTCCGTCTATGATTGCATTGATTCAAGCTAGTGAAAGCAATCCTGGCTTATATATGTCTGATGTTGATGTGGCGAGATATGAAGCAGACGGAACCGTGAAATGGACAAAGTACTCAGAGGATACACGTAAGTTCCCAGTGAATCGTAATCATCGAATCCTGTATGATTTAGCAGATACTATGTTTATGGTTACGTATCAGCAACACTTTGATGATATTGTGGTACAGTGAGGTGGACAATGAAACGAATATATTTATGTTTTCTATGGTTATTAGTCTGCCTCGTATTACCGTTGCAAGGTCAAGCCATATCACAGTCTGAATTATTAGATACGGCACGATTCCAACATATCGACTCGTCTGTTGATTCTGGCCGAGGCGATGGAAAATACCTGAATCTTGAGTCTATTAGAACTATCGTAGATTCTAACGGACACCGCCGCATTGAGGCCATTCTGTATGTATTGATGCCTGCATCCAATCTCATTCAAGGTATTCAAATCGAATACGATTACCAACTTAATCAATCGTTGCGCCATCTGATTAATGCGCATGAAAAAGGGCTTAAACAAGGCATTCATGTACCATATATTTCGATTTGGCGTGCTAAGGATGAGAATTCTGGGATTACTGGGATGGTGAAAGCCGCAGGTGCTTTTACCAATGATGGTAGCGTTCGCGCCTCACTTCAGCAAGCAAATATAGAGGCCATGATATTGCCTGCTACATTTGGTTTGGAACGTTATACATTGCCTAATTTAATCTACCAGAAGGCATATGGATTAGCTTATGACGATGAACCATAAAATAGTTAGAAATAGGATTCAACATCATACATTTTTTTGAATAAAATGGAATTTAATTTCCTAACTAGTAGGGTTTTAGTGTAAAATTGAAAGTAAGTTATATACTATTGTGTCCGCATGAGAGGAGACCTTTATGTCTAAAAAGAAGATTATCATTGCCGTACTTGTAGCCATTGTGGCCGTTGCTCTAGGTTGGTATTTCTTGTACTTTACAAAAACACCGGTCTATTCCTTGAATCTTGCTCGTGAAGCCGTAGAAAAACACGATGTGAATGCTTTCAAAAAACATGTCGATGTAGATTCTATCATCGGTTCAGGCTATGACGATGTTGTAGCTATGCAACTGGAAGATCCTGAAATTAAAGACAACCCACTTAAAGGCCTTGCTGAGGTGATGTTCCAAGGTTTGAAACCTAAGATTGTACCTATTTTGAGTAATGAAATTTACAGTGCCATTGCAAAGCAACCTGAAAGTTCAGACCAAAATGCCCGTGAAAAACAAGCAGCTGATGAAATGAAAGAAAAAACTGGTATTAAAGATCTTGAGTTCAAAAGCATTGGTTCTGCCACTGTTGATGGTAATAGCGCTGTTGTGCCTGTTACATTTAATTCCAAAGAACTTAATCAAGACGTAACATTTAACCTTGCTATGAAAAAACTTGATGATGGTACATGGCAAGCCGTTAAAATTAATAACTTTAAAGAATTCCTTGCTCTTGTAGAACAACATGAAAAACAAGGCAAGACAAAATAGAGACCTCAAAAATTCTAAATAGTTGTATAATAACAGAATAGAATACACTACACATACAAACAGCCAGTACTGCGATTGCGGTACTGGCTGTTTGTGTATCTTAAGATAGCAGATTAGTTGTATTTACTTTTCTAGTTAGCGACTCTCTGGAAACACAACATGTTGCTGTAGTTTAAACTCCGGATTATTCGTAGAATCAAAGAACTCAATCATATTCCGTAATTTTTGAACTTCATCAGCACTTAAAAAGTTCGGATAAAAGATGGTATAGATAAAACCATAGGTGCCATCATAGGATTCAAAGTTTAGGATTTGAATATCACTATATGGTTCATAACTATGTATGGATAGGCCAGGTATATTATTATTCCATACAACAGCGTAATTAATATACTCTGGTGTTGGGTGGTACCGGTATATATCCCAGAATGAATGTAAATTCCTACTGAAATTGTAATGCCCATCAATGATAAGATTACGAGTATACGGATTATTAGTAAGATTGATAGTAGAAACAAAAAAGGTTATGGATCCTTTTTTGTAATATCTAATATCTTGATGATCTTCTTTACTTTCACCATCGAATAGGGCATCTTTAGGTACGCGATACTGTATGCCATTTAGATTTTCTATGCGTGAATATTCATTCAACTCATTGAGATTTTTCATCGATGGAAGCACGTAATTGGCGAGTAGATTGTCAGTAGGCACCTTATTCAACACCGGTTTATTATCGAAATAGGCGATACCTGCGTGATATAGAGGATACCGTATGGCAAAGCCCATATGTTTAAAGTTGATGGTATCCACGGTCATCGTCGTTTTTTGCCCATTTTTGAGGTGAGGCATTTTCATGCTGTCCCAGGTACTGTAGGTAACGGCAGGGTATGAAAATACAGTCGCCTTTATATCAGAAATATGCTTTTCTGGATTCTTCTTTGCATTATCTTGTAAGAACTTACGAACGTCTTTGTCTGTTAGTTTTTCATAGGCAATTTTAGTGTTGCGCCAATCCTGATCTTTGTAATCTGCATAGTCGATTTCTAGATTAAGACTGCCATTATCGGTTATAACGCGATAATCCTCTATGGTGCGATCTGGATTTTTATACCGACCAATATTATATTCGCTCTTTATACCTGCTACGGGGAATGAAAGCCGAATCTGGCTGTATCGATTGTGAACGGAAATAACCGTATTGTGGTAATGCTCGCCACGATATATGGAGGCCTCTTTGGCATAGGCTAGTTCGTTTCTACTAATACCGTTGGCTTTATCGGTGCTCTTTAACGTTTCTACATAATTGGCCACATCCTGTTCAATGGCGTGGTTTGTGGCCTGATAATTTATATACGCATCCTTTGGAATTTTCGCATCCGCACCAGGAATGTTGACGTCGATGGCCCCTACTGGCGACAGTATAGTGCTCATGATGAAAGCACCCACTATGAGTGGTAATTTTGGCATAATAGCTTCTCCTGCTTACATGCTCCTTTTTATAGGAGCTATAACAATACTTAGATTCTCTTTATTAAGTATAATTATATAACTTTCTTACATGTTAAGCAGTAATGAGTTTGCATGCCTCTATGCACTAAATTTTACACATCTACTCGTTTATACTAAAGGTGTAAACAGCGTTAGCTTTCATCAAAATTAGTAAGGTAAAAGGGGGATGTCTTATGAATCAAGGTTTAGTGCGCCAAATTAATGATATCGTTAGACCCTATCGAAAAGCGCGGATGGGTCTGCTCATTGTGATTAGTGATTCTATTGGCCAAAGTGGTCCGACGCCACCGTTGGCATGGCAGTATATGATTGGTAGGAATTGGTACAAGCACATGATTCATGGCACGGCGTCCGTGAATGGTGTACATGGACAGCAGCCGGTGGAAATGACCTTGTTTGCATGGCCTGAAAATCGGATTGCGGACTGGCATAGCGTGGGCGGTTGGTATACGCAACAGTATGGGTATCCTTGCGTGCTCTGCGTGTCTCCTACGGGGCATACCAAGATGCTTCGTTATGATCATGGCAAGATGCGGTATGGCGATAACTTAGGGGACTGGGATCCTCATCAGATTGAGACCTATGGTAGCACTGTTTTAGGTGAAAGCTACGCTTGTACGGGTATTGACGTTGATTATCGGCATATGCAATTTCCTGAATTTAATCGTCAAGATGGCATTCATTTTGGTGCTTTATCTGATTATATTGGCAGTGAATATATTTTACTATTCCCCAAAAGGCGTATTAGTTTAGTACGTAGAGGAATATGGCGCCATTCGATTGAAGACCTCGCCAATATATGTAATATACCCTTTGATGTAGTGGAGCAAACCTATCTCGATACGCCTGATGACCCAACGGAATATAAGGAAACCTTTTATGCTCTGTATGTGCGAAAATCAAGATTACAAGAAGTATTTGGCGTTTTTAAACGAACCCTTATGTCTAGAGCAATTCCCTGGATGCTTTGTATCACACCAAGAGGGTATATGTATCATATTTCTCCATGTACAAATAGTGATACAGGGGCTAACAACCAGCACCTTACCTAACATTGCATATGACCCACATGCCGATGAATTTTTGGCCCTTCTCGCTAAAGATAGATGGGAATTGTGTGGTAATTATGGACTGTTTTCACTTGATACATACAAATCATTTATGGAAACACAAGATTGCTACATCAAAACGATTTTGCCAGATCCAGAATTTACCTATTGCGCTCCGTCAGTCATGACCGTCATAGCAGGGCACAATATCATTCAGAACTTACTGAAAACACCATGTGTATGGGCATAAAAATAGCATATATATCGTCAAATACGAATAAACCATAAAACAATAGGCACAATGCTTCTTAGCATAGTATACTTATACTAAGAAGTGTTGTGCTTATTTTATGTTGAGAGAAGAGGGTGTAATATGATGTGGCGTAGCTTATTTATGATGGCGATGGCATTAGCTTTTACTATGAATGTTAATGCCGTAGAGATTGAGGTGCCGGCCGGACAACCTCCTGTACCTGGTGCAGACAGGAAAATTCCTGCAAATGCCTATGAAAATTATTCACATATTAATGAGACGGCTGTTAAGGAGGTAGACGAATATGTGGCGTATGTTAAGTCTCATCCGAGAGCCTCAGATTCATTGATAGCAAAAATTAATCAAGAGAAACCTGGATATGATAAAGCCGTTAGATTAGCAGAGTTTTCACAATCTACTGTTGTTTTGGTGCATGACAAAGCTAATGCGATTCGTTTCTCTGTGCCTGATGTTAGTATTCGAGGTGATGTAATTACGTCGAATACAGAAAAAGGACCATTATATGCTATTCGGAGCCTTACTGGATTTTTGCTTGTAGGTCCTCCTCATAGTAAGCAAATAAAGGGTTATGAGCATGGAAAGTATACATATGACAATTTAAAACAGACTTCTTGGAAATTCGTGTCGGATGCTAAAGAACATGTGATGTATACTGAATTCACTCCGTCTAATTCCAACCATACGTATGGCATTACATATGGTCGTTCTGTGACGAAGAATGATCCGTTTCAAAATCGACCTGCTGAAGTAGTTATGAGTAATTATATTATTCCGTCTATTGAATCGCTAGTGGGATTGGATTCTTATTCTAAGGCTGAAAGCTGGGGGAATTTTACGTATCGTATTCCCAAAACCGCTAAATTGATTAGTCAAACTATAGAAGAAGGTCGGTATGAGGTGCGAACCTATGAAGATAAGGGAATCACGATTCGTGTTATACGTCATGTATTTAAGAAAGATAATATAGATCGTTCTAGCGCCAGACCTCAAATACTGTGGTTTTTGGATAAATATGGCGACCTTGATATGCCTACACAATATGCTACTGTATGGAATAATGGCTTGCCAGGATTCTTGATTGATCGTCAAATAACCAAAGGTAACTCGTACTTGAGACACTATATAAAAGATTCAGTATATGGTTATAGTTATCGAATTCTTTATGATGAAAGTATGTCCTTATATAATCATAAACAGTTGAGAGATATGATTGAATATGTAGACTTTGATAATACAAGAACACTTCAAAAGGAACCGCAATGGAGAGTAGACGGGACCTATAAGAAGCAGTTAGAAGCAAATTCGGTTTATATTCCTTGGTATATGAAGAAAATAGCACTTTATAATCAATAAGATTATATTAATTTATAGTTTTGAGAGACTAGGAGAGAATGATGAGAACAAAATCTATAGCACTTAGTTTGGGTATTGCTGTATTACTGGCTGGCAATATGAGTTCTGTTGCTGATGCCAGTTGGTTGAGTAAAGCCATGGATCGTTTAGAAACAAGTAATGCTAAACTTTCACCAAGTTGGCCAAAGGCAGAGCAATATCGTCATTATAGACCTGGTCAGGTCATAGGGGCCTATTTGCCTGCTGAAGATATGAAAATTGCAGGTGTATCCCTCGGTACATCTTTTGATGCAGTAAAGGCTAGCCTTGGTCAGCCGACTAGTGAAAAACGTGATGAGCTTACCTATGGAGGCATTAAGTTCGGACATTCCTTGATGCAAGATAGCAGACCTATCGTATGGTATATAACCGTAAGCAATCGCGATGCTGTAACTGCTCGAGGCATTGCCGTTGGCGACACCTTGAAAAAGGTTATGGATGTCTATGGACGCCCTGATTTTATTGACTTTAATAACCGGTGGTTCTATGGATATCTTAGATATAATAGCGATAACATTCGCGGTATATTCTTTGAACATAATGGGAGCAAAGTGACGAAGATTATCATAAGCGATAATTAAGTAGGTGCTATTCCAACAGATGATATATAAAACAATAAATTGAAATTAATCGATGTATCTGCTACACTATACATATGAATAATGATTCTTAGTGTTATATGTAGATAAAGGAGTTCCTATGTTATTTGTAGAATATCCAAAATGCACAACGTGCAAAAAAGCAAAGAAGTTCTTAGATGATCATCATATTGAGTACACAGACCGTGATATTAAATCTGAAAATCCTACAGCTGAGGAAATCGCTGCATGGTATCCTCAATCTGGTAAGGATTTGAAAGCATTCTTTAATACGTCTGGCTTGATTTATCGTGAGCAACAATTAAAGGATAAGTTGCCAGGTCTTAGCGAAGAGGAAAAATTAGCTTTGTTGGCATCCAACGGTATGCTCGTAAAGCGTCCAATTTTGGTATTAGAAGATAAGGTCTTGGTAGGCTTTAAAGAAAAAGAATGGATGGAAGCTCTCAATTTGTAAAAAAGTGTATATGCGATTTTTAGTGTATGTGTTGTGTGGGGTATTACTAGCTCCTACTGTGTGGGCCAGTGATACGGCGCCATCTACGAAAAATGGACAAGTGAATACTGAGGAATTTCATATTTCGCCGGCCTATTTGCCGGACCATCAGATTGGTGAAAGCGGACCGTTGGTAATGGATACAACAGAGCGTAAAACGACGCGGTATTCTAATGTTGATGCGGTGAATTCCGCTATCAATGCAGTGGCTGTGTCCAATATCAACAATGATATGCATACCAATGGTAAAGCATGGATGAAACGAACCACCGTGGCGCTTAGCTTTCAGAAGGATTGGAAGCCCCTCTACAGCGCAGAAACGGTGCAGCCTATAGGCCATTATGACGACAAATCCCGCCAAGTTTGGTTTACCCAAGGTTCCGTGGCACGCGCTGCGGACGTTGGTACGACCCTTAACAGCGGTTTTGGCTATCGCCGCATCAGCAGTGATGACCATCATTTGCATGGCGCGAACCTGTTTTATGATTACCGTTTCAAGGGCCAACATAGACGCATGAGTGCTGGTCTTGAATATCTTTCTGGTGAAAGCGAGTTCCGTTTCAACTATTATCGTGGTATGAGTGATGAACATATGGTCAATGGTGCATTGGAACGTATTACCGATGGCTATACCGTGTCCTATGGAAAAACCTTTAAAAATGCGCGCTGGGCTCGCATCTATGGAGAAGCCTATCATTGGACTCTGGACCGTAGCGCTGATAAAAATCGGATTGCGACTTGGCACCGAATTGCAACTGACACCGCGCGTGTCTATTGATATGGGATTCAATAAACCAGAACACTCTTCCGGTAGTGCCTATGGCAAAATCATGTTCCGCCTTGCTGGTGCCGATATGGCTTGGTACGGTGGAAAACACAAACTCGATACAGAATCTACAGTGCGATCTAAAATGCTTGAAACAGTGAGAAGAGATAATACGATTGTTGTAGAATAATAGAATGGGGCTGTAATTAACAGCCTCATTTTTAGACTCATCGGAAAATATCCGCGAATGTTATTAAAAAAGATATAAGTGCGTAGAAGTACACAATTTAAAATGTAAAAAATATGCTATAATTAATATACTATTTATAATTTAGAGAGAGTGTTTATTATGCATATTACAAAGCCCCTACTATGGCTGTTAGAACCGTATATCGTATACAAAGCCTATTTGTGGGGGCTTCGTTTTTATTCGCATCCTGTGACTTGGGAAGGGGAACCCGATTGGTTTTCTTTGACACTAACCACATTGCTCGCCATTGATGCTATTGTATTGCCGTTATTACTGTTATACCTGCCTGCGTGCAATCCAGATAAGAACGTTCCACGATGGATTATAAAAATCGTCAATCCTCTAGATCGTTTTGTAGCTTGGGTTGAAAGTAAACAACTTGGGGCCGTATGGATGAAAATTATCGGTGCCTTATGGGCATTTTTTATATACCTCGTGCCTGTCTATATCGGTGGACAATTAGCTATGGCCGTTGTTGTAGCACTTATTTATGATGTACTCATCTGGGCAACCATGCAAGTATAATCAATCCATATAGGGAATTGTGGAATCCTTATATAAATATAGAAATAGAAAAATCGCGACTAGTTAATTAGTTTCTAATCAACTAGTCGCGATTTTTAATTTATTAGATATCAGTAAGTCCTTTTTAGAATTAGAACAGGCCTGTACTAAATTGTAGAACCACATATGGTACTCATTAGAATTAGAACAGGCCTGTACTAAATTGCAGAACCACATATGGTACTCATTAGAATTAGAACCGGCCTGTACTAAATTGCAGAACCATATATAAGGCTCATTAGAAATAGAACAGGCCTGTTTTAATTTGCAGAACCATATATAGGGCTCATTGGAATTAGTACAGGCCTGTTCTATTTTGTAGATACATATATATGTCTATTGGCTCTTATCTCCAAGTGTGAGCATTAAGAATACGATGGATAGGATAGATGAATAACTGCTCATGTATTTGTGTAATAAACACATGCAAAAATAGAATACAGTTAATAAAATCAGTAATTATCTAGCTTTATCCAAACACATGATGCGCACTATTAAAATTAATCTAAGCTTTGCCCTTATTCTGAATGGTATTGCTATTATCTTAGCCATGATTGGTACGCTTTCACCAGTATGGGGCGCCCTCGTACACAATGGGGGAAGCTTACACGTAGTACTTAACTCGGCATTATTATTGTCTTGGAAATATAAAACTAATTCTGACGAAGACAGAAATCCATATGTAGGCAAACTTGTAAGTAATCAATAATCTATATGTAGTAAAACTTGTAAGCAATCAATAATTCATAGTAGAATACTCTCAAAAGGAGGTTTATCATGAATACATTAGAATGCATAAAAACACGTCATAGTACACGTAAATTCAAACCTGAACCGGTTGCACAAGAATTGCTCGACACCGTTATCGATGCAGGTCGTCGCGCGCCAACAGGTGGGCAATTTACAACCTACACATTTTATGGTCATTACCAATCCGGATGTGTTGAAAGAACTCGTAACCCTTGTCCAAGAAGAGTATGGCAAGACGGAAGTAACGGAACAAACGCCGCCATACATGGTGAACATCATTAAAATGTCCAAAGAGGGCAAATTTGTATTCCACTACAATGCACCGGTGCTCATCGTATTGGCTCATAAACCTGTGCTAGCCAATAATTTCTCTGATACAGCTTGTGCAATGGAAAACATGATGCTTGCCTGCAACGAACTAGACTTGGGATCCTGCTGGGTGAACCAATTACGTCACCTACAAGACAACGAACGCATAATCAAACGCCTTCGCGAACTTGGCATGGGCGATGATGAAAAAGTATATGCAAGCCTTGCCATCGGCTATCCAGACTTGCCAAATGGACTAAACCGCAGAGAACTTGACATCAAAGGAAATCCGGTAACCTATATTGACTAAAAATTATATATGAACGGGTCGCGTAAGCGGCCCTTTTCATTGTTTTTAGAATAAAAAGGAAAATACACTTGCAAATATACCTATATGGGTATATAGTATAGATAATAGTAAATACCTATGGGGGTATAGATATAAATTGGTAATACTATTACTAATGATACAGTTTAGTTGGAGGCAACTATGGTAACGCGAAGCACAATAAAAGATTGGTTTGTCAATCATACGAAACTAATACAAAAGGCAATGAACACACTAGATCATTCAGATGTAGTATCTATGCCTGTTATGCCCATCCATTGGAATAGCGTATCGCAAGAAGCTTTAACCTGGACCATGCTCGTCGACATGGCTGTTGTAGATGAAAAAACAACTCATACAAATTTATATCATACTTAAGGATAAATATATTCCTAATACTATGCATGAGGTTGCACATCGAAAATGAGTTTTGATGTGCAATCCCATGCACCCTTTTTTCTTATAATCTTTATAAATTCCTAATGGATTCTAATGTAAAATGCTATATTGCGATTAGCTAAATATAGATTAGCGTCCATGGCGGATGTGTGGGTGTTTTGAAGCCGACTTTGGCCCTGCGGAGCCCGCAGGGCGGAGACAGACCCTTGCTTTATGCAGTTTTGCAAATTCTTAAAGCATTTATTGTGTGGAATAGATGAGGGGGCAAAATGACTTCGGGCTCCGCTTGCGCAGTAGCGTGTCATTTTTCCCCCTCATCTATGAGCTTATAAGTTGCTGAAGAATTTACAAAGATGCATTGACCGCTTAATGGAAAATTGTGTACAATTATTTTAGAAATATTAATGTGTGTGTAATGGAGGGCTAGTTAATGGCAAAAATAGGTACATTAGCAGGTTATAATCGCGTTTCAGAGGTTCCAGAAGATGATTATTTAATGTTGGAAAATCAATTGGGATTTCCTTTGTATGTAGTAGCTAAGGAAATCGTAAATGCTTATCGTCCGCATTTGGAACCTTTGAATTTGACATATACTCAATACATTGTCATGATGGCATTGTGGCAATATGGTGAATTATCCGTCAAGGAATTAGGGCAAGTGTTGCGCCTCGATTCTGGTACATTGACGCCGTTGCTTAAGAAATTAGAACTAAAAGGGTTCTTAAAACGTAAACGCAGTCGTAATGATGAACGAGTGGTAATGGTTACTCTTTCAGAAGAAGGCCATGCACTTCGCAAGGACGCTATCGAAGTACCTAAGAAACTAGTAGCTAGCACGCAAGAAGTTTTTACTGTTCATGAAGCTGCTGAATTGAGAAAGTTGCTTAATAAATTATTAGATACCATTGATGCAGCGCATGGTGTTATCAATCCTGAAGATATTAAACGATAAATATGATATAATTTAATTAGATATTGTATTATTGGGTCATTGGGAGTAGACCTAGTGTTACCCGTTTAGGGTGGAGGCGAACATTATGAATAAGAAATTAGTTACTACATTTGCTCTTGCAGCAACATTATTAGTTGGTTCTGTGGCGAGTGCTGCTGACTGGAACGGTTTGGCAAATTACCCAGAAGTGCCAAACAGTGCTAACGGTACAGAAACTTACTACTTTGACAAAGCATCTCAATTTAATTTGATCGATGGTAGCCGCAACTATGTATTCGGTATTAATGTAGTAAATATGCATAACAACCAATACGGCGAAGCTACATTGTTCAAATATATTGTGCATCCTAGCTTGCACACTGTATATCGCTTTGCTCCAGATGGTCAATTGTACCAAATTAATCCTGGCACAAACGAATTCAACATGTTCAAAGCTGCTTGGAAAGAAGTATATGGCACAGAGTTTGCATTCCCTGATGTAAATGCTGTTCCTGCAACTGTAAACGTTCATGCATAATAATTAAATACTTATAATGATACGTATAATGGTGAAAGTTCTTTATAAGGGGCTTTCACCATTGTTGTATATATATGAATGTATAAATATCATATAATTATAATTGTGATAGATAGTATGTTAGGTGAAAGCTTAATAATTATTTTAGGAGGTAAGGATGGCAAAATCTGAATTTGCGCAGGCCTATACGGAACGCATGTTCCCCGATATTGCATCGCCAGCAGGATATATAGACCCTGAGTTTGAAGATCTATTTGAAAATTTTGCCTTTCACGAGGTCATTATAGAGGATGGCTGTAATGTAGCAGCGCATAGCCGTTTCTTGGCCATTTTAGCTACCTTGGTTGGGGCAGGTGCCACAGATGAATACTCGTTGATGATGCCAGCTGCATTAAATTTTGGTGTCATTCCCGATGAAATCGTGGAACTTATTTATCAAGCGGTACCGTATCTTGGCATCGGGAAGGTGCGTCCGTTCTTTAAGATTACTAATAAGATACTCGATTACCGAGATGAAGAAATTCAAAATCCTCATCGCAGCACGATTACCAGTGAAAATCGCCTTGAAAAGGGCATCGAAAAGCAAGTGGAAATCTGGGGTGAAGGAATGCATAACTTTTACCAATCGGGACCTGAAGATACGCGTCATATCAATAAATGGTTAGCGAACATGTTCGGTGATTACTATACTCGTAAGGGGCTTAGCACTAAACAACGCGAGCTCATTACCTTTTGTTTTCTCATGGCGCAAGGCGGTTGTGAAGCGCAGCTTAAGGCGCATGTCATTGGTAATTTGAACGTAGGAAATGATAAGAGATTTCTGATTAGCATTGCCTCCCAATGTGTGCCGTATATTGGCTTTCCTCGTGTGTTGAATGCATTGTCTTGCATTAATGCGGGCTTTTCCGAAAGGGAAGCAAATCAATAAATGGAACACAAATCAATAAATGAGAAGCCAATTAATGAATTGGAAATAAATCAATACATGATGTAGTAGCCAAGTGCTATTAGATAACAAGGAGTAGTATGATTCTTTCTGGATTAAGTTTAATTATGATTATCGCGTCCATTCCGGCGCTAATCATTGCTGCTGCAGGGCACGAGTATGCTCATGCTAAGGCAGCGGATTTACTGGGTGACCCTACACCGCGTATGATGGGGCGCCTTACGATGAACCCTTTTGTACACCTTGATCTCATTGGATCTTTGGCCTTGATTATAGGTGGATTTGGCTGGGCCAAACCAGTTGTTGTAAATCCCACCAATTTTAAGGACCCGCGGACCGATGATATGATTGTATCCATCGCAGGGCCTATGGCGAATCTTGTGATGGCCTTTATCGGCTACGTTGTTATGCGATGCTTGGAAGCAGCGAACCTATTGGGCAATGACTCCTTGTACCTCGTATTGTTTCTCATCGTCGTGTACAACATTAACTTTGCCATCTTAAATTTGATGCCTGTGCCACCACTCGATGGCAGCCATATTTTGATGAACTTCTTGCCTCTTAAATGGCAAATTCATGTAGCACGATTTAGCATGGTTTCCTTGCTCATCTTGATCGTTATATTAAATTCACCGATTGCTTCGCACATCTTTGTGCCCTTGCAAAAATCGATTCTTGGTGGTTTTGAAAGTATCGTTAACTTGGTGCTATAACCCAACAAAACAGTCCTTTAAATTTAAAAAAGCTATTAGTTGATTGTATATAATCAACTAATAGCTTTTGTGTTTTAGGTGAAAGGGCCCTATATGTGGTCCTGTAAAATAGAACAGGCCTGTACTAATTCAAAAGAGCCCTATATGTGGTCCTAAAAAATAGAACAGGCCTGTTCTAATTCTAAAGAGACCTATATATGGTTCTGCAAAATAGAACAGGCCTGTACTAATTCTAAAAAGCCCTATATGAGGTTCTGTAAAATAGAACAGGCCTGTTCTATTTTAAAACAAGGGATAATGTTAAATACGACCTTGTTCTTTTAGTTCCGCCAGTAATTTTACGATGCGCGGACCACAGCCTTTGCCACCACAGGCACCAGTGCCTGCTCGAGTCGCTTCTTTGACAGCTGGAAATGTATGAGCCCCATTAAAAATGGCCTCTTTAATCGTTTTGCGTGTAATGCTACGGCATGTACACACCTTTGTTAATTTGTCCAGAATTGCCTCTGGTACTTGGTTATTTTCAAATTCCATATATTCCTCTTTGACTCACACGAGTCATTATATACTAAATTACATCGAAACTTTACGATATAGTTTAGTATAGCATAGAAAAGGTTGTTTTGTTAAGTACATATAACATGGTCGAAGATGATATACTATAAGCATTATAAATTATACTTGGAGGTTAATATGTTACGACGTATAGTAGCAGCGACTATGATTGGTGCTTTGGCACTCACATCAGGTTGCGCATTTCATAATCCCTTTGCCAAGAAGGCAGAGCCTGTAACCTATGAAGCGGTAGTGCAGAGTGAGCTTTCACCAGAAGAAAAGGTAGATAAGCTTGTGGCTAATATGTCCGATGCAGACAAGGTAGGCCAGCTGTTGATGATTGGTATTCACGGCACAACCTTGAATGATGATGCGAAATTTATGCTCAATGAATATCGAGTGGGTGGCATTATCCTGTTCGACCGCAACATGGAGAGTAAGGAGCAGGTGAAAACACTCATTACCGATATTAATAAGGCCGGTAAAAGTGCGGGACTTACGCCATTGTTCATCGGTATCGACCAAGAGGGCGGCGCCGTGGCGCGTATGGAGGACAAGTTGATTAAGGTGCCCCCTGCAGAAGAGCTGGGTCAAGGTTCTGTTGACCATGCAGCAAATCTAGCCAAACAAGTAGGGACTGAACTTAAGGACCTTGGATTTAATATTAATTTTGCGCCTGATGCGGACTTGGGATTAACCTATGGTCGCTCATATAGCACGAATCCCGACCAAGTCGTGAAGTTTGCAGGTGCGGTAGGCAAAGCTTATGACGAATCTGGCTTATGGTATTCGTACAAGCATTTCCCTGGCATTGGTAAAACCGATGTAGATTTACATGCAGACACTAGCGTGGTGCCTGTGTCTAAAGATGCGTTACTCGCTGAGGATACAAAGGTATTTGTAGACCTTATTAAACAGTCGAAACCGAATACGTATATGATTATGGTATCCCATGCGATGTATCCACAAATCGACCCTGATCATCCGTCTAGCTTATCCAAGAAAATCATCACTGATTGGCTTCGTAAAGATATGGGCTATAACGGCGTCGTCGTTACCGATGATATGGACATGGGCGCCCTTGCCAAACACTATACCTTCGGCGATATGGCTGTTCAATCCATCCAAGCTGGCAGTGACATTTTACTCGTATGCCATGAGTATGAACATATGCAAGAGGCCTATAATGGGCTTATGAAAGCCGTTAAAGACGGCACTATTTCTAAGGAACGTCTTGATGCGTCTGTAAAACGAATTTTGCTCATGAAAATGAATCATGGTGTATAAATACTAGATTAATCCATAGTATATAGTGTATTCATAATAACGTATTTATCCCCACATACAGGACTTTTTGATACCGATAGAGAATTACTAAGTATAGTTATTCTCTATCGGTTTATTTTTTATTCGTTAGGAGTGAAGTATATGTCTCGGAGAATTATGTTGAACGGCACGTCGTATTTTGGGCAAGGTGCGATTCAGGAGATTGTAAACGAAATTAAGAATCGCCATTTTAAAAAGGTTCTCGTTACATCTACGCCTGATTTATTTGAGTTTAAGGTTGCTACGAAGGTTACGGATTTGCTTGATGCGGCAGGCATTGCTTACGATGTATATGACAATATTAAGCCGAATCCAACCATTGAAAATGTAACATCTGGTGTGGCTACTTGTAAGTCGGCTGGTGCTGATGTAATCGTTGCTGTAGGCGGTGGCAGTGCTATCGACACGAGTAAGGCTATTGCTACGATTATGACAAATCCTGAATTTAGCGATGTGCGTAGTCTTGAAGGCTTGGCGCCTACAAAACATCCTTGCTTGCCGATTATCGCTGTGTCTACTACATCCGGTACGGCAGCAGAGGTTACCATCAACTATGTTATCACTGACGTGGAAAAGAACCGCAAATTTGTTTGCGTAGACCCTCATGACATTCCAATTATCGCTATAATCGATCCTGATATGTCCGCGTCTATGCCAACCGGCCTATGTGCTTCTACGGGGATGGATGCCCTCGTTCATGCCGTAGAAGGGTATATTACGAAAGGTGCTTGGGAACTCACTGATATGCTTCATTTGAAAGCTATCGAAATCATCGGCCGTTCCTTGCGCAGCGCAGTGGCTGGCGAATATGCAGGTCGCGAAGCGATGTCCGTAGGCCAATATATTGCGGGCATGGGCTTTCTCTAACGTAGGACTTGGCATTGTTCACTCTATGGCCCATCCATTGAGTGCTGTGTACGACATCCCTCATGGTAAGGCTTGTGCCATGCTATTAACAGCCGTATTGAAATTCAATGCCCCTGAAACAGGTGCTAAATACCGTGAAATCGCGCGCGTTATGGGCGTGCCTAATGTGGATGCTATGGATGAAAGCACCTACCGTCAGGCTGCCATCGACGTTATCCAAAAACTAGCCGATGATGTAGGCATTCCTAAATCCCTCAGCGAAGCTGGCGTAAAACGGGAAGACATCCCATTCCTCGCTGAATCTGCTTTCAACGATGCATGTACGCCAGGTAATCCACGAGATGTAACCATTGATGAAATCATTGGTATTTATGAATCTATATTCTAATTAAGTGTAATTAATAACAATATGGTACAGCATCTATATGGTAAATCATTACTCATATAGATGCTGTTCTTTTTTTGCTCACGAATTCGTGAGTAAGACATTTACATTATGTAAATATAAGGATATACTGTGAGTAAAGCGGTCAGGAGGTGTGAAAATGAAGCATACTGGGCATACAAAGAATACAGAAAATATAGGGTTGATTGAAGATTTGCGAACGGAATTTAAAAGTGATGTTAAGAAACTTTCAGAAGAAACAATAGTTGAGGCCGTTGTAGCATTGGCAAATACAGAGGGTGGTACATTATATATTGGCGTAGAGGATGATGGGACGATTACGGGCGTACATAAAAACCACCAGTCTACAGCGGGGTTAAGTGCTATGATTTTTAATCGTACGGTACCTAATGTTTCTGTTAGTACAGATATTATGTACAGTTTTACAAAACCTATTATTAGTATTGCAGTTCCAAAGAGTTATGAGTTGATTTATACGTTGAGTGGACGGGCATTACAACGACGGTTAAAAGGGGATGGCACGCCAGAAAATTACCCGATGTTTCTTACGTGATATTCGTCGTTATATGGTAAATGCCTATGGTCTAGATGTGTCGGCCTATCCGGTGTTAGATGCGACATTTGATGATTTGTCCTTGCTTGAGTTTGAAAGAATGCGCTCCATGATTTCTAAGTATAGAGGAGATCAGTCGCTACTTGAGCTGGATAATTTAAAATTAGCTCAAGCCTTACAATTAGTACAAACCGTAGATGATACCGTTCATCCAACAATGGCTGGATTGATACTACTAGGTAAAGGCGAGCGAATCAGGGATTTAATACCGACTGCAGAGTCTGCTTTCACCATGATGAAAGGCACTAAATTAATTAGGAATGTATCAGAGCATATCCCTGCACTGCAGGCCATTGAGCGCTGTATTGAATCGTTAGATTTAGTCAATATGATGACGGAGCTATTTCCTGGTCCGGTTGCTGTTCGATTGATGGATATAGACCCTATTTCTTTTAGAGAGGCATTAGTAAATGCTTATTCTCATAGGGATTACACAGAAATGGGACGCATTCGTGTTGAAATTAACGATGAGCAAATATCAATCACGAGTCCTGGCGATTTTATGCAAGGGATTACACCCAATTCCGTATTGTTTGCAGAACCTCGTAGTCGTAATACCGCATTAGCCGATGCTTTCAAACGAATCGGATTGGCTGAAAAGACGGGGCGTGGTGTGGATAAAATTATTGAACCATCACTATTTGCAGGGCGTCCGATACCTCGATATGACGAGTCTACAAGTACTTATGTGCGCGTTGTTTTTGATAAGGCACCCGTAGATGATAATTTTGTTACCCTAATTGTACAAAATCAGGTCAAGTCCAATATGGAGCTTAGCTTAAGAGGGTTATTGGTTTTGTATAGTATACGTAAACTCAAACAATCTATTATAGACGATATTATCCGTGATTGTCAGTTATCTCCTGCTATTTGTGAAATGAATGTTAAACAATTATTAAAGATGAATATTATCCAATCGGTCGATATGGATGGTAAGCAGTTGTATTATTTGAATACTGCTGATTATGTATATCGATTACATGGAACCTCGCAAGTATATGATGTTACACCGACTTATGGAAATCCATATATTAAAGCCTTCCATTCGTTGCTCAATGCTGTTAATCAAGTGACGCGTACAGACGTGGCCAATGCACTAGGTATTTCTAAACCGCAGGCATATCGGCTCATTATGAAGCTATTCAATAAGGGGAATTCTTGAAAAAGTAGGAAACGGAAAGTATACTAGTTATAAATATACTGATACGTATGTAGCGGAGAAACTTCGTTTAGAACGGATGACAGAGAAATCGTTATTGCCGTCCATTTAGAGAATCCTACATAGATTAGACTGATGTTCGATATATTTTCCATGAGGAGGAGAATGCATGAAACTATGGAAACTAAATAAACGCAGCTCTACCTTGGCAGATATGTCGATGAATCGCATATTACTATCTGAACTCATTGTTAAAGGGGCCTTAGTAGGGATTATCGCTGGATTCTTTTGGCGCAGCCTATCGATATTTAATCCTTGAGTCTGAGCATATCAGGTGGCATTTGATGGGGATATTTCTATCGAATGGGCCATAGCTTGGCTCATTGCCATGGTAGTGTTTGCTTTTATTATCGATCGATTGTTGACGTGGGCGCCATTATCTGGCGGTTCCGGTATTCCTCAAATTGAAGGGGAAATGTTCGGGTTTATTTGACATGAAGCCATACCGCACGCTCATTTCCAAGATGATAGGTGGTGTATTGACAGGATTTGCTGGATTTTCCGTGGGCCGTGAAGGGCCAGCGGTGCAAATCGGCGGCTCTGCCGGTAAAATTGTGTCGTATTGGATGAATTCAGGCCTACGTGAACAACGCATCCTTACATCGGCTGGTGCCGGTGCAGGCTTAACTGCTGCCTTTAGTGCGCCTGTGTCAGGGGCTATGTTCGTCTTTGAAGAGGTGCATAAGAAGCTTTTATCCGTATCTCGTCATTCCTACCTTCGTGGCTACGCTCATATCGAACTACATTACAGTAACTATCTTTGGCCTTACGCCGGCCCTCGGATTTTCCGTAACTTCGGGGATGCCGCTTGATTATTTTCCGGTTCTGCTCGGTGTAGGTATTTTAATGGGGCTCTGCGGTGTATTGTTTTGTCGCATGATATTTGCCTTCAAGCGTTTCTTCGAGTGGCTCAAGTGTTCTCGCTTTCTAAAGCTTGTGCTTACCTTTGTAACCGTCGCCGTTATCGGCTTTGATTCCCAGCTCTTGTTGGGCGGTGGCAATGATTTTGTAGGTCAACTGGCCTTTCAGTCTCATGGCGTATTGCTCCTAGGCGGTATTGTGCTCGGAAAAATCTTGCTTACTACGTTTTGCTATGGCAGTGGCGCTCAAGGCGGCATCTTTCTACCAATGCTCGTCATCGGTGCGTCGGCCGGTGCCTTTTGTGAAAGCCTGCTTTCATCGGCAGGGTTAATATCTCCTGATTATGTGCCGCAATTCGTTATCTGTGCCATGGGCGGTATGCTAGCGGCCGCTATGCGTACCCCAATTTTGGCTATTTTGCTCGTTCTTGAAATGACGGATAGCTTTTCCAATATCTATGCCATCGGTATTGTTACCATCGTGGCCTACTTGGTGGCAGAACTCTTAAAAGAACCACCTATTTACGATTCCTTATTACAAGCCATGACCGGTCAAAGCAACCTAGAAAATGTGCAAACCTTTTTCCAAACCAAGGTGCCTGTAGTGGCATCCTATGTTGATACACAATTGCAAGACCTCAACTTGCCAGAGGGGACTTTAATCGTTAGCATTCGCCGGAATGGAACATACATCGTGCCTCTAAACGATGTAAAACTACAACCGGGCGATGAACTACAAGTATCGTGCGAACGAGGACGATTAAAAGCAGCAAAATCGTATTTCCAATCTAATTAGTTTAATTATGCTTGTAAGGTGAGCCACCTCAAAAAAGCCGACACGCTATCGCGCTAAAGCGGGACCCGAAGTCGTTTTTTTGAGGTAGCTCACCTTTTTCGCATCTTCAACTATAGATTGAAAATAAGATTTGGCTACATTGCCATAGGCATGTGGAAAGGGCCAAAGTCGTTTTTTTAGTAGGACCTCAGTCCTTTGCCGTTTAGAATTATTAAGATTAGAAATATGATTTTGCTGCATTATTATAGACAGTAGAGGAAGGGACCCGAAGTCGTTTTTTCGAGGTAGCACCCCTTACTCTTATCTCCCTTTAGTTTTTTTGTTATACTTACTATATATAACAGGAGGTGCCGATATGAAGACGTATTCTTTTCCGTATGATTATAAAAGTGTAGATGTGTCTATTGATGAACGGTTTGTGCAAGGGGTTCTTGTGTCTAATGCGGCGGCGTATAAGGCGGAGAAGAGTCCAGCTGAGCTTGTTGAGGAGGCTCTTGATCATCCGATTAACAGTCCGTCTCTTGAAGCATTGGTTAAGGGAAAACGCAATATGGTTATCATTACGAGTGACCATACGCGCCCTATGCCAAGTAAGGTGACATTGCCTATTTTGCTCCGTCGTATTCGCGCGGTGAATCCGACAATTGATATTACGATTCTGATTGCTACTGGATTTCACCGGGCCATGACGCACGATGAGATGGTGCATCGGTTTGGCGAGGATATCGTGAATAACGAAAAACTGATCAATCATGACTCTGAGGATGCTGAGAATATGGTGGAAATCGGCACGTTGCCATCTGGCGGCAAGTGTGTCATCAATCGTTTGGCGGTAGAAACGGAATTGCTCATCTCCGAAGGGCTAATTAATCCTCATTTCTTTGCGGGCTTCTCGGGCGGCCGCAAATCCGTGTTGCCTGGCGTAGCATCCAAGGTGACGGTGTTGGCTAATCATTGTGCCGAATTTATTGAAAGCGAGCATTCCCGGACCGGTAAAATCGATGAAAATCCGATTCACAAGGATATGTTGTACGCTGCACGAAAAGCGAATTTGCAGTTCATCCTGAATGTTATCATCGATAGCAAAAAGGAAATTATTAAGGCTGTAGCTGGTGATTGTGTAGATGCCCATAAGGAAGGTTATGAGTTTATTCGTTCCTTGTCTTCTGTGAAAGCTATTCCTGCAGATATCGTTATCACAAGTAATGGTGGCTATCCATCTGACCAAAATTTATATCAATCCGTAAAGGGGATGACGGCTGGCGAAGCATCTTGTAAGGATGGCGGTGTTATCATCATCGCTGCTTCCTGTAAAGAAGGACATGGAGGGACAAGCTTTATATGAGGCTTTCAAAAACATGGAAAGTCCTCAACAAAATCTTGAATGATATTCACGGCGTACCTCGCAATGAAACTAAACCATACCAATGGAAAATTCAAATTTTAGCGCGTATTTTGAATCACTATAAGGTTATCGTTGTGACTCAAGATTGCGACCATCAAGTCATTCGCGATATGCACATGACGCCTGCGTCCACATTAGATGAAGCATTGTGCATCGCCCGTGGCATTATGGGCGAGGATGCATCGATTACCATCATTCCTAATGGCTCTACAGTGATTGTAGAATAGTTACGTCTATTGTATTTTTACCATGGAAAGTCCTTTACGTGGTAGTGTAGGAGTGTGATTATGTCTGATAATATAGTTTTGTTTTATTTATTTTTTATCGTAGTTGGTTTTTTTACCGCTATGTTTGGAACGATAATTGGAGCGGGTGGAGGCCTTGTATTTGTACCTTTGTTTATGTACTGGTTCCCAGAGTGGTCTCCATCCATGATTGTTGGCACATCGCTGTTTTCTGTTATGTGTAATGCCATCTCTGGGTCATTAGCATATTTACGGCAGAAAAAGGTGTATGTTAGCGCTGCACTTATATTTAGTATTTCCACATTCCCAGGTGCTATTTTAGGTGCTCGTATGTCTGGATGGTTCACTGGTAATGGATTTATGTTTGCCTTTGGCTGTTTTATGCTATGTGCTTCATTTTTGATTGGTTTTAAGAACTTTGGTAAAAAAGGAAGAGCGTAAAGAAGAATCTTTAACAAAAGATCAGGTGACGTACAATAAACCAGTCGGTATTGGCATTAGTATTATTGTTGGCTTTATCTCTAGTATTTTCGGTATCGGCGGTGGGCTAGTACACGTGCCTGCTCTGATTTACATCATGGGTTTTCCCAACACATTTAGCAACCGCTACAAGTCATGCTATTTTGGCCGTATCCACTGCCGTTGGTGTTATTACCCATTTTGTAGAAAACCATATCGTATTTAACATTGCTATCCCTGCCAGTATCGGTGCCATATTTGGGGCCCAAGCAGGCGCTCAAATAGCAAAACGCCTCAGAGCTAAGGCTATCTTGGCACTTATGAGCATCGGCGTATTTGCATTGGCTATTAAATTGATTATTGGCTCTGGGATATTGTTTTAAGTAGGATAGATATTCATATACATTGCTTTTTAAAATTAGTACAGGCCTGTTCTAATTTATATGGAGGCCTATATGTGAGGCTTTTAGAATTAGAACAGGCCTGTTCTAATTTATAAGAGCACTTAAATATGATGCTTTTACAAATAGAACACGCCTGTACTAATTTATAAGAGCACCTAAATATGATACTTTTACAAATAGAACACGCCTGTTCTAATTTACAAGAGTACCTATATAGTCTAAACATAAGAAAAATATATAAAAGGGCTGTAACAAAAATAGTTTTACCACATTTTTGTTACAGCCTTTTTGCTGTTTTTCATAGCCATATATGTTGTTTAAAATAAATCTGCATGTGTTCCAGTTCGGAATAGAAATAATTCAAGTACATCTGTATCTTTTCGATAAATTAATAGCCAATCTGGTTCTATATGGCATTCTCGAAAATCTTTATAGTTTCCTGTAAGTGCGTGATCACGATGCTTTTGTTCTAAGGGAATCTCAGCAGCGAGTTTATCTACAATAGCTTGTAATTTGTCGAGTTTTAAACCTCGTTTTTTAGCAGATTTTAAATCTTTTTTGAAAGTATTTGATGCAACAATCTTAAGTTTCATTTTCAACATCCTTAAGTAATTCTGCAAAACTACTATACCGTTTGTATTTTTCCGGATGAGCTTTCATAGTTTCATATTCTGCTAAGGCTTGTATTGTTTCTGTATTTGGTTTTGCACGTTTTACTTCGAATGGGATACCATCATGATTTAATGCAGATTTTAAGAACATAGTGATAGCAGATGACATGCTGAGGCCTAAGTCATTAAACAATGCTTCGGCATCCTTTTTTAACAATTCGTCAACTCGTATATTGATATTAGTTGTAGCCATAATTATCACCTCTTTTTACAAATATTATATCAATTTGTAAAACAAAATCAAGCAAAAGTATTTACATGTTTTACAAATGTTGAGGCGTGATAATAATAGATTACTATTAAAAATCGAGCAAATAGTAGATCTATTCCTAAAACGCATAACTAATTTATATTGATAATTCCTAATGTATAATATACAGGATACTAGGGAAATTCACATAAATATTCATATATTGGTGTAGATCTGTATTCATGCTATAAACCTCTTAATCCCCATGAATACGCATATTGATAGGGGATACCCATAAGGGCTTTCATAAGTGGTTATCATATATTTTTATTGATGTGTGTTCCTAGGAAAGGCACTTGTTTTTTTGGTAAATGAAATCAACTTTCAACTAAGATGCATTTTGTATTGTGTATCTATAGAATTTATATTTCATATACAATTTATGCATAATGGTAGCGACCGAAATGAGAACGGCGTATACTAGTTATAAAAGAAATTTTCCTAAGGATAGGATTGGAGGCTTTTCAAGTGAGTATATTAGTTAAAGATTATGATCGTTTTGCCAAAGAGGCGCAAGCGATTTGTAAGGATCGTGTTTATACAGACCGTCTGCGCCGTTATGCGTATGGTGTAGATGCATCTTGTTACAGTTATTTACCAAAAGTAGTGGTAAAAGCAGAAAACGAATCCGAAGTACGTCATCTTATTCGTTTGTGTCAACAATGTGGCACACCATTTACATTCCGTGCGGCTGGCTCTTCTTTGTCTGGTCAATGTTCCAGTGAAGACGTGCTTATCGTTTGTAATGATGGATTCAAAAAAATGGAAGTTATCGACGATGGTAAAGCATTGCGTTGTGAATGTGGTGTTATCGGTTCCGATGCGAATGATTTGTTAAAACCATATAATCGTAAAATCGGTCCAGACCCTGCAACTCTTGCAACAGCATTGGTAGGCGGTATTTTGAACAATAACTCCTCCGGTATGTGCTGTGGTACTGCACAAAACTCTTATAAAACAATTCGCTCTATTCGCGTTGTCTTATTAGATGGTTCCATTTTGGATACATCCGATAAAAAGAGCATCGATCAATTCCTCAAAGAAAAACCACAAATGGTTGAAGATATTTTGCAATTGCGCAAAGAAATCTTGGCTGATGAAGAGTTGACTCATTTGATTCATCATAAATATAAAATCAAAAATACTACAGGTTACGGTTTGAACTCCCTTGTAGATTTTGAAGATATCATCGATATTATCAATCACTTGTTCATCGGTTCCGAAGGCACATTGGGCTTTGTATCTGAAATCGTGTACAACACTGTTGAAGATGTACCTCACAAAGGTTGCGGTCTCATGTTCTTCAGCACATTGAACGACGCCTCTCTTGCGGTTGTAGCCTTGGCTAATATGGGCCGTGAAAAGGTTGTTGCTGCTGAAATGATGGACTATCAATCCTTAAAAGCAGTTCAAACTCTAGAAAATGTACCTGATTTCGTTCGTGAAGTTCCAGAAGGTACAAGTGCTATCTTGTTCCAAACTGAAAGCTATTCCAAAGAAATTGTAGATGAAAACTTAGCTTTTATTAAAGAACAATTGAAAGACATTCCAACAGCTATTCCAAGTCTTTATTCTCAAGATCCTAAAGAATACGATTCCTGGTGGGCAATCCGTAAAGGTATCTTGCCAATCGTTGGTGGTCAACGTAGAAAAGGCACCACTGTTATCACAGAAGACGTTTGCTTCCAAATTGAAGACTTCACTAAGGGCATCGAAATGCTTACTGAATTATTCCACAAATACGATTTCGTTGATGGTGGTGTAATCTTCGGTCATGCGTTGTCCGGTAACGTTCACTTTAACATTACTCCTGATTTCAGTGACCCTAAAGATACTAAGAACTTCGGTGATTTGGTAAAAGAAATGTCCGAACGCGTATCTGGTTTTGGTGGTTCTTTGAAAGCCGAACATGGTACAGGCCGTATGGTGGCACCTTTCATCGAAATGGAATGGGGCCGCAAAGCGTACGAAATCAACCGTCGTATCAAAGCTATCTTTGACCCTACTCGCATCTTGAACCCTGATGTTATGATTACTGACGATCCAGATGTGTACAAGAAAAATCTTAAAGCACAATGTGTTATCGATGATGCTTTCACAATCTGTATGGAATGCGGTTTCTGTGAAAAGAACTGCCCTAGCCGTAATTTGACATTGACGCCACGCCAACGTATCGCATTGTTGCGCGAAACTAAACGCCTTGAAAATGAAGGCAATTTCGCTGTTGCAAACGAACTAAAAAAAGGTTATGAATATTTCGGTGTTGAAACTTGTGCTGCATGCTCCATGTGTAAAGGTCTTTGCCCACTTAGCATCGATACTGCACAAATCGCATTATCCATGCGCCGCATCGATCCACCAGCACCTGGTTTGGCTAAGAAAATTTATGACAACTTCTCCAGTACTCTTGAAATGTGCCGTGCCGGTGTAAGCCTTGAAGGTATTGCTGGTGCTATTATCACACAAAAAGCAATTTCCAAAATCACGGAAGGTTTACATGGCGTAACTGGCGTAACACCTTATGTACCTAACAACAACACCTAAGGCTAATCGCTATAAATTGAAAAACCGCATTAAACCTACTAACTTTGAAAAGGTTGTATACTTCAGTACTTGTGCGAACCGTGCGTTCCGTCAAAACCAAGGTTATGATGATCAACGCAGCTTGCAACAAGTTGTTGAAAGCCTCTGCAATAAGGCTCAAATCGATATTATCTATCCTGAACATATCGAAAACCTCTGCTGCGGCTTGAGCTTTGAAAACTACGATGACGTACATGAACGTGCTGTAAAAGATTTACACGATGCGTTGATGAAAGCATCTCAAAATGGTAAATACCCAATCGTTATCGACCATAGTGCATGCTTCAACCATGCGTTCAAGCATATGCCAGATTTAGAAATCAATGATATTTCTGAATTCTTATGCAAATTCGTAGTACCTCGTCTTGACATTACAAAATGCGATGAACGCGTTCTTGTTCATAAACAATGTAAAATCAAAGTATTGGGCAAATCTCAATACATTGAAGACTTGGCACGTCTATGCTCTGACCATGTATTCAATATTAAATCCTTCGCATGCGATGGCTTTGCTGGTCAAAAAGGTTTCTTCACACCAGAACTTAATAAAGTGCTACAAAAGATCTTGCTAGTGAAGTTGCCGAATACGGTGCTACACTTGGCGTAAGCTCTAGTTCTACATGTGAAATTGGTCTTGGTGAAAGCGGCGGCATTCCATTCGTAAGCGTTGCGTACTTATTGGATCGTTGCTCTAAGGCTAAAAAATAATTGTACTAGAAAATCTAATAGACTAAATTAAAACAAAGTGCTAACATCGTAGTAAGATGTTAGCACTTTGTTTTGTATATAGTAGTTTTAAAACTTTGGGTTGGTATTTTTGTTTAGTCTGAACATAGGAGGTGGGGATATTGGATATCAAAAAGAGTCTTATTTATGATGCTTTTGAAGATAATGAAGGTTTATTAAACTTTAATCAAGTCAAACAATTAGGTCTTTCTTATTATACGTTAAACTTGATGTTAGCAAATGAAGAAATCTATTCTGATGAACGTGGTTTATATTCTCTGCCAAACGTATATGTAGATGAGTGGTTTTGCATTCAACATAGATTTCCTAAAGGAATATTTAGCTTAGATTCTGCATTATGGTTACATGGGTTATCCTTAACTGTTCCATTTCAGCCAACCCTCAGCTTTCCTTATGGTACAAATACAAAGAAGTTAAAACTGAATAATATTTTACCTATTGTTTTGCGTGCTCATTATGATAAAGGAATTGAACAGTTAGAGCGTCAGCCTAAACAGTTTATTTCTCTTTATTCAAGAGAGCGTACACTAGTAGAATGTTTACGCCCTATATATAAAATAGATATACAGCTTATATCGACAGCATTTCAAATGTATTTTAAAGATAAAAAATATAATCTAGATGAGTTATATTATTATGGAAAATTGTTTAAAGTGACTAGTAAATTACAATCCTATATAGAGGTGTTAACATGAAGTTTGCTAATGCTAACAGTTTTAAAAGTAAAATGAAAGATATTGCTAAGAAAAAAGGAGTCCCAGCACAACAAGTACAACAGCAATACTTACTTGAAGAGATACTGAAAGCTATTGCAGTAAGTAATTATAAGGACTCCTTTATTTTGAAGGGCGGGTATTTAATTGGTCAAATTATAGGCCTTGATAAGCGTACAACTATGGATTTAGATGTTACGCTGAAGGGTATCACATTAAATATTGATACTCTTATATCCGTATTTAATGAAATTGTAGTATTATCAGAAAGTGCTTTTTTATTTCATGTTGAATCTGGTGAGCCGATTCGTGGAGCGGATAAATATGGTGGTGTTCGTTTGAAAATATCTGCTTCATATGAACATTTACAAGAGTATGTATTTATAGATATTACAACGGATGATGCTATTACACCTAGACAAATTAAATATCAGGTTCTATCTGTATTTGATGGAAAGCAAATAGATATTTGGTCATATAATTTAGAGACAATTTTAGCTGAAAAAATTGAAACCATTCTTAGTCGTGGTGAGCTTTCAACTCGACCTCGTGATAGATATGATGTATTTGTACTTACTCAACTTAATGGTGATATGATTGATTATATTATATTATCTCAAGCAATCTATAGAACTGCTGAAAAACGAGGTACGATAGAACGTATTGTAGATTGGAAACAAACTTTAAATAACTTAGCACAATCGAATTATCAAGAAAATCTATGGTCTAATTATCAAAAGCGATTTTTATATGCTAAGGAAATCTCTTATGCTCAAACTAATGATTGTTTATATGAATTATTAAGTAGGATAGATATATGAAGCATTTATTTATATTACCATTTATAGCTATGTTAATAGTGTTTAATGTAGGTTGCTCATTACTTGTAAATAATCAAGAAAAAGCAACTAAAACTACAGTGGAATCACAAGAAATACAGAAGAATGAAACTACAGAAGCTAATAGTCGTTTGAATGTCGCCAAACAAGCTCTATCATCTGGTGATTATAATAAGGCGATAGAAGAATCAACAATAGCTATTAATGCAAATGCTAATAATGCTGAAGCCTATTCTATTCGCGGCTTTGCAACAGCGCTCAATGGCGATACCACTAAAGGCTTGGTCGATACGAAGAAAGCTTATGATTTAGATCCTAATAATGTGGCTAATTACTACAATATGGCCATGGTCTATAAGTTACAAGGTCAATTACAAGAGTCTAAACGATGGTTCGAAAAGGTATTAGAAAAGGACCCTAGTAATACTTGGTCTGTGTATGGTATTGCTACCATTTATGCAGACCAAGGGGATGATACTAAGGCCCTTGATTGGCTTGAAAAAGCAATCAAAATTGATCCTTCTGTAAAGGCTGTTGGTGCTGAACAAGATCATTTTGAACGGTTTCACAATAATGCGCGATTTAAAACATTAGTAGGATTATAGTCTTATAAAACTCGAAAAGACTAGATTATTGATAGTAATGGGATTGTCACAATGGATAGTAAACAGATGATTCGCCTTATTTTAAAAGTGGTAGGATTTATATATTGGTTTGTTTTTCTATACCTTGGTGGTCTAATGGTCATGGACTGGTCAGGGTTTATGTCACAACATAATATAGAAACACCTCTATTCCTTACATACTTAGTGTTTGTAGGTTGTTTTGTAACGCCGTATATTATGCTGTACTGGAAGAAGCTGAATCCTAATGCGAAAGCTCCATTTTTGGTGCGCCATCTCTCCGAATATATGGCGCGATTAGAGGATCGTCATAGTATATGGTTTGATGTATTATATGTACTAAAATTATTGCTCTATTTCGTAATAATTCTGTGGATGCTTTGTATCATATTACTCACCTTAGCAGTTATTGCGTGGACAGTACTCCTAATTTTGCTGAGTAATTAATGATGTGAATTTACATTGTTTTCTCTACTAACGCTTCTTGTAAAAGCTGGGAGAAATTGATACCTTTCGCTAGGGCTCTATCGTTAAGCCACGCAGGAATGGTTAAGGTTTTCTTTACGGATTTACTATTTTTAGCTAAATCAATATCTGTTTGCACTAATGTAGGATAGGTTGTATCTGTACACGTATAAAACCATTGTTAGGAGTTATTTCTTATTATTTATAATAGGTATATAATTAGAATATATAAACTAAGCTGTATATTGATGAGAGGAGAGAATTCATCATGAAACCACTTGGCAAAAGGATGGCAATGGCTGTGTTGTGTGCACTAACGCTGACATCACCTTTGTTTTTGAGCGGTTGTAGTATGTCAGAACTATGGCAAGGGACTGAGCAGAGCCGCAAGGAGATTGCACAGCGGTCGGAACAGAATCAGGTACAATTATTTAATCAATATGTGAAAGCCATAAGCCGATATAATCGCATGGCTGTTATGTTTGATTATGCGAATACACCGACGATTAATGATTTAAAAGCAGGTAAGCATTTAACTGTATTTAATACACCAAATTTTAAACAGTTACAAAAAGAATTAGAAGAAGCTAAGCAAGCTGGTATTCCTTATGATGAAATGAAGGAGCCCCTAGATAAGTTGCTTTCAAAATTGAATGAAATCACACCGGTAGCCGAAGAACTGGATGCATACTATAAATCTAAAGGATACACCACAGATAACTATGCTAAGGAACAGCAATTAGGTCCAAAATATGTACAGTTGTATGAGCAATTTGTGCCTATCTATGCAGATTTTGATAATCTGATGCATAAAATCAATCTCGATCGATTGCAACAACGGTTACAAGAATTGCGCGATGCAGGTAAGAAAAATGCAGCCGCTGCGCAAGAGGTTCATTTGAGACTTACCGCTGTTCTTGAAAAGTTAGATAGTGAAAAACAACTGGATGTGAATGCCATGAATCAAGAGTTACAAGCTATTGGTGATTTGTCTAATGGCATTACTAACTCTAACTATGACACTGTTAAGACCTCTGTAAACTCTACAATCGGTGCTATCCGGACTTATATGGGTTCAAAACAAGATAAGGACTATACTCGTATGATTGAGGCTTATAACCATTATATTTCTAATATGAATACGACCAATATGAATGAATTAGATTAATAAGATCTGAGTTTATTTACGTTAGACACGTGTAAAACGGACACATAAAAAGCTGTATTAAATGAGAATTTCATTTGCTACAGCTTTTTGTAATGTATTCTATTTTTTTATCTTAATACGTGTCGTCATTTGATTGGATAGGGTGAACAATACGAGTGCCACCCAGATACAGCCGAAGGCTATGAGTTGGGCTGTACCAAAGCTTTCACCAAAGTAGAAGATGGCCAAGAAGAAGCCCATGGTAGGGGATAGGTATTGTAAAAAGCCGAGTATATTTAGTGGCAATAGGCGGGCACCGTATGAAAAGAGGATGAGCGGAATCGATGTGGTAAGGCCGGCACCGATGAGGAGGAGACCGGTCGGCGTTAGGTTTTCGATAAAGGTCCACGAGGTGGTGTCTATAGCCGTTAGATACCACAATGCCACCGGTGTGACGAGCCATGCTTCGAAGGCGATGCTCGAGAATGGATGGATGGTGAGTCGTTTCTTAACGGCGCCGTAGAGGCTAAAGGATACGGCTAGGACGATAGAGACAATGGGCAATGTACCTAGTTGAACAGTCATGATAGCCACGCCCAAGATTGCAATGGCGATACTTAGTTTTTGTGGCCACAGCAAGGATTCTTTGTAAATTAAAATACCGAGCAATACGTTGAGTAAGGGATTGATGTAATACCCCAAACTCGTGTCGAGTACGTGCTGATTTGTTACGGCCCAAATGTAGGTGAACCAGTTTATACTGATGAGCACAGCGGCCAGTAATAATAGACCAAACTGTGAGAGATGGGCACGTAGGTGTTGTATGTCGATGCGTAGTTGTTGACGGCCCGTGACGATGATGAGGACGAGCATCCAAAATCCTGACCATATGATGCGATGCGATAATACGGAAAAGGATGATACTTGGTTTAAAAGCGCCCAATAGAGGGGCAGCAAGCCCCAAATTAAACAGCACAACAATGTGGTGCTGAGACCTTTTTTGTTTATTTCGTTCATAATACGACCTCCCACTAGTAGAATTATTATAACATGGTGGTAGTATAGCAGTAGCGAATTATAGAGGTAATTTCTCTAAAATGCACCTATGCATTTTTATCATTCTACATATGCGTTAGTTATAACTTAAAATTTGCTACTTATGATTAACTGTTATGTTCATTGACTTTGTGCATATTTTTACACTATATTGGACTTAGAACAACGAATATAGAGAATAGGTGTCGCAAGACTTAATAGAGAAATCGGTACAAGCCGATGCGGTCCCGCCACTGTAAGGACGAGCCTGCTTTCATACATGTCACTGGAGCAATCTGGGAAGGCGAAAGCAAGGTGTTGAGCCCGAGCCAGGAGAACTGCCTATTTGATAATCACCGTTATGTACCTACGAGCGATAGGAAGGGGATTGAGGTATGCTTTTTACAATAGTTTTAGTGTACCATTCAATATGTAACCTAACGTGTCACTCTCGGGTGGCACGTTTTTTTATATTGCCACGCTAGAGGGTCGTTCATATATGGCATAGGCTTAATAGTTTGACTGGAGATTCATCATCATGATGGACATATATTTGGCACCTATGGAACTCATATACGAAGCAACTCACTGGTACGGTGCGCTGTTCCCCTGTATGGTTTCAAGTTGAAAAGGAGGCACATATATGTCTGACAAAAAGACTTCAAAGGACGCTGAACGCGATTTACTGGCGCCTGTATCCTTTGATGAGTTTGAGAAACCTACGTATGAACGATGGCAGGCTGAAGTTGAAAAGGCGTTAAAAGGTGGCGATTTCAATAAAAAAATGTTCACCAAAACCTATGAAGGTATTACGTTACAACCTATCTATACACCTGCATTGCATCAGGAAAAGATTCCAAAGGGCGTTTATCCTGGCGCTGGCGAGTTCCTACGTGGCACGAAAGCAAGCGGCTATATAAAAGATTCTTGGGGTGTATCTCAATATGTTGATGAATCCTTACCGAAGGATGCCAATCATGCAAGTTTATACGAAATTGTGAAAGGTGGCACTATTCACAACATTCGTCTTGATGAAGCAACACGCCATGACCAAGATGTGCAAGTAGGCGCATCTGTTGGTGTAGGCGGCACATCCTTGTATACGATGGCCGATTGCAGCCAATTAATTGAACGATTTAATCTTAAGGAAAATCCTTTATACATTGAAACTGGCGCATCTGCAGCGATTTTGCTCGGTATGTTGTCGGCTACTGTGAAAGCTTCTAAAAAGCAAACATCCGATTTGAAAGGTCTCGTTGGTGCAGATCCTATCGGCGTGTGGGCTAAAGACGGTGCATTGCATATGTCTTTAGATACTGCTTTTGATGAAATGGCACATACTGTTGTATGGGCCAAGGATCAAGCACCTGAGCTTAAAACAGTGCTCGTATCCGGTGATGTATACGCTAATGGCGGTGCTAACGATGTGCAAGAGGTTGCCTATGCATTGGCAACAGCTGTTTGCTACGTGCGGCAATTGGCACAACGCAACATCGATATTCATACCATTGCTAAGAGCATGATGTTTACATTCTCCCTTGGGTGCAAACTTCTTCATGGAAATTGCTAAATTGCGTGCGTTGCGCGTGCTTTGGGCTCGCATTATGGAGGCCTTCGGTGCTGGTGAAAGCGACCGTGCCGTTCATGTACACGGCAGAACATCGGCTTTCACAAAAACCGTATACGACCCATATGTAAACTTGTTGCGTAACACAACACAAGCATTCTCCGGCGTTGTAGGCGGCCTCAATAGCCTTGAAGTTTCTCCATTTGATCAACCAATTCGCAAATCCGATGAATTCTCTCGTCGTATTGCCCGTAACATTCAAGTTATGTTGCAAACTGAATTCGAATTGCGTCAACCAGTTGACCCTGTAGGTGGTTCTTGGTATGTAGAAACATTGGCAGCGGAACTATGCGAAAAAATTTGGGATGAATTCCAAACTATCGAGTCTAAAGGAGGCATTATCGCTGCCTTGAAGGAAGGTTATCCTCAAGCGCAAGTTAAAACAATTCTTAATGAACGCTTTAAAAACCTTGCATTCCGTAAGGATGTAGCGGTTGGTAATAACATGTACGCTAATATGACGGAAGAATTGCTTGATCCAAAACCTGAAAATCAAGAAACATTGCGTCAAAAACGGGTAGCTCATCTTGAAGAATACTTGGCTGGTGCAGATCAAGATGCTCTTGTAAAAGCACAAGCTACGTTAGAAGCAAGCACAACAGAACCAGGTGCATTGATTGGCCTTATCGAATTGGGTGCATTACACAAAATGACAATTCGCCAAATTCGCAGTGCTTTAGAGGCGGGCGATATTTCCTCTGAAACTATCGAACCAATTACTGCACATCGCTGGACGGAACAATTTGAAGCCCTTCGTATGCGTACGGAAAATTATAAACAACGCACAAAAGATAATGTGAAGGTATTCTTGGCTAATATGGGCCCTATTCCTCAACATAAACCTCGTGCGGACTTCTCCACAGGCTTCTTTGAAGTAGCGGCATTCGAAGTAATCAAAAATGATGGTCATGAAACAACGGCTGATGCGGCTAAAGCGGCTCGTGAAAGTGGCGCCGATGTGGTAGTTATCTGTTCTACAGATGATACGTATCCTGAATTGGTTCCACCACTTGCGAAAGAATTGAAAGAAACTATGCCGAATGTAACGGTTATTTTGGCAGGGGCACCTTCTAAGGACCTAGAGCCTGTATATCGTGAAGCCGGTGTTGATGATTTCATCTCTGTTCGCGCAAACTGCTACGCTATTTTAAATACGTTACAAGATAAGAAAGGGATGTGAGCTCATGTTTAAAAATCCAGACTTCTCCTCTCTTGGCTTGGGATCTCAGTCTGCCACATCACGCGATGCATGGCTTGCTGAACTTAAAAAAGAAACAGGAAAAAGCTTTGAAGACTTATATAACACGACAATGGAGCAAATCCAATTAAAACCTCTCTATACAGAGATGGATTATGAAGGGATGACACACCTTGACTATATGGCTGGTGTACCTCCATTCTTGCGTGGACCTTATTCCACAATGTACGTAACTCGTCCTTGGACAGTGCGTCAGTACGCTGGTTTCTCTACAGCCGAAGAATCCAATGCGTTCTATCGTCGTAACTTGGCAGCAGGCCAAAAAGGTTTGTCTATTGCCTTTGACCTTGCTACTCACCGTGGTTATGACTCCGACCATCCTCGCGTAGTGGGCGACGTTGGTAAAGCGGGCGTTGCAGTTGACTCTATCCTCGATATGGAAATTCTATTTTCCGGTATCCCTCTTGACCAAATGTCCGTATCCATGACAATGAACGGCGCCGTATTGCCTGTTATGGCATTCTACATCCTAGCTGGTGAAGAACAAGGTGTTGATAAAAAGGTTATGGCCGGTACAATCCAAAATGATATCTTGAAAGAGTTCATGGTACGTAATACCTATATTTACCCTCCAGCTACGTCCATGCGCATCATCGGTGATATCTTTGCCTATACATCCCAGAATATGCCTAAATTCAACAGTATCTCTATTTCTGGCTACCATATGCAAGAAGCGGGTGCAACGGCGGATATCGAATTAGGTTACACATTGGCTGACGGCCTTGAATACATCCGTACCGGTGTTAATGCAGGCCTTCATGTTGACCAATTCGCACCACGCTTGTCCTTCTTCTGGGCTATCGGCAAAAACTACTTTATGGAAGTGGCTAAAATGCGTGCGGCTCGTATGTTGTGGGCTAAGATCATCAATAGCTTCGGCTCTGAAAATCCTAAATCTATGGCTCTTCGTACACATAGCCAAACATCTGGTTGGTCTCTTACAGAACAAGATCCATTCAACAACGTGGCTCGTACATGTATGGAAGCGATGGGTGCCGCATTTGGGCCATACGCAATCCCTACATACGAATGCGCTTGACGAAGCCATCGCATTGCCTACAGACTTCTCTGCACGTATTGCGCGTAATACACAGCTTTACATCCAAGACGAAACTAAGGTATGTAAGGTTATCGACCCATGGGGTGGCTCCTACTATGTAGAAGCATTGACAGACGAATTGATTCGTCGCGCTTGGGGGCATATTCAAGAAATCGAATCCCTTGGCGGTATGGCGAAAGCAATTGACACAGGTCTTCCTAAGATGCGTATTGAAGAAGCGGCGGCTCGTCGCCAAGCTCGTATCGACTCTGGTCGTGAAGCGATCGTCGGCATCAATAAATATCGTCTAGATAAAGAAGATCCATTAGATATCCTCGATGTAGATAACACAGCTGTACGGGAAGCGCAAATTCGTCGTCTCGAACAATTGCGTGCTAACCGGGATGAAGATAAGGTTCAATCCTGTCTTGAAGCGATCACCAAGGCTACCGAATCTGGTGAAGGCAACTTGCTTGCTCTTGCACTTGAAGCTGCTCGTGCTCGTGCATCCTTGGGTGAAATTTCCTTTGCTGTTGAAAAAGTTTGTGGCCGTCATAAAGCGGTTATCCGCTCTATTTCCGGTGTATACTCCAGCGAATATGAAGATGACGATGTAATCAAAGAAGTACGTCAAATGGCAGATGACTTTCGAAGAACTCGAAGGTCGTCGCCCTCGTATCATGATTGCTAAGATGGGCCAAGACGGTCATGACCGCGGTGCCAAAGTTATTGCTACATCCTTCGCGGATATGGGCTTTGACGTAGATATCGGACCTTTGTTCCAAACTCCAGAAGAAACAGCACAAGATGCGGTGGATAATGACGTTCATATTGTCGGATTTAGTTCTCTTGCAGCAGGTCACAAAACATTGTTACCTCAACTTGTAGAAGAACTCAACAAGCGAGGCCGTGGAGATATTTTAGTTGCCATCGGCGGCGTAATCCCTGCTCAGGACTATGAATTCCTACGCGAACATGGCGCAGTGGCTATCTTTGGCCCTGGTACAGTTTTGCCAGTAGCGGCGAAAAAATTACTAGAAACATTGACTAGTCACGTTCAAGACGAAGGCAATGACTGATAATAAACGGTCTACTCCGGATGAATTGCGCAATACACAGGACGCAACTTTCACCACTGGTGAAGGCAAGGCCCCTGAATTAGGTGTAAAAAACGCAAGCACCGAGGGTAGTACCTATCGTCCCGACTGGGTGCCAGAAGATGCGAAGAAAAGATGATACCTTTGCGTGTCACGTGATGAAAGGCGTCAAGGAAATGCACGATGGCCTCTTGTCTAGCTCCACTCATCTGGCTCCGTCGGTACGTCCCGTACAGCGGCGAAAGAAGTTAACTGTCGCTGATTATGTACGCGGTATCGAGCAGGGGGACCGCGTTATACTTTCACGGGCTATCACATTAGTAGAAAGTAATAATAAGGACCATTTCAAACTAGCTCAACAAGTGTTGCAAGCCGTATTGCCTCGTACGGGCAAGGCGTTGCGCATCGGTATTACTGGTGTGCCTGGGGCCGGTAAAAGTACATTTATTGAAGCCTTTGGTAATATGCTCATTGAAGCTGGTTACAAGGTTGCCGTACTTGCTGTAGACCCTACAAGCCAAGTCACAAAAGGCAGTATTTTGGGCGATAAAACGCGGATGGAAACGTTGACGAAACATCCTGAGGCCTATATTCGTCCATCGCCGGCTGGTGGTACACTAGGCGGTGTAGCTCGTAAAAGTAGAGAAACAATGCTACTTTGCGAGGCTGCTGGATATGATATTATTCTTGTCGAAACCGTTGGGGTTGGGCAAAGTGAGGTTACCGTACGTTCTATGGTAGACTTCTTTATGCTCATCGTGCTTACTGGTGCAGGCGATGAATTGCAAGGCATTAAAAAAGGCGTTATGGAACTTGCCGATGCTATTGTAGTCAACAAGGCTGATGGGGATAACCTTAAGCGTGCTCTCATCGCTCGTAGCGATTACGATCGGATGCTACATTACATCCGTCCAGCTACGGAAAAATGGAAAACCCAAGCTTACACATGTTCAGCCGTTACGAAGGATGGTCTCGATGAATTGTGGGATGTAATCCAAGAATTTGCTGAACAAGGTAAAGAAAATGGCGTATTCTTAAAACGCCGTCAAGAACAATCCCTTCGTTGGGTACGCGATATGATTGACGAACACTTGCACAACCTATTCTTTAACAATGTAGTCATTCAAGGTCGTATGGGCGAAGTAGAAGCCGCAGTTTTAGATGGCGAAATGAGTGAATCACAAGCCGTCGAAGAATTAATAGGCGTCTTTGACAAGTCCTTAACATAATCTCTATACATACAGGCATAGTATCTATACTGCTATCGGTTTGTAATCGATAGGAAATGATGGGTACTATGCCTTTTTTCATGAAATGCATAAGTATGACTTTTGTAAAAATCATATTTAGTATATAATTTAGTTATAGATGTATACTTTATGGGTTATTTTAAAAGGAGAGATTTATTTTGAATCCATTAGCAAAAAAACTGACAACAGCAGTATTGTGTGTAACTGCTCTTACCTCCCCATTATTCATGAGTGGCTGTAGTTTTTCTAAGATTGCCAATGGGGTGCAACAAGGCGCTCAAAAGGCATCGCAACAGGACATTAAAGTGTTCAATAACTATATCGAAGCGATTGGCGATTTTAATAGTTGGTCCGTACGCTTTGGATATGCTATCAATCCGTCCGTTCAAAAACTAAAAGAGGGGCAACATTTAACAAGCTTCATGGCACCACACTTTGATACCTTACAACAAAAGTTGCAAGCTGCTAAAGACGCTGGCGTACCATATGATGATATGAAGGAACCTTTAGACAACGTATTGGCTGTATTAAAGGATATTGTACCAGTAGCCAGTGAATTGGATACGTACTACCAAACTAATTCGTATCAAGCAGATAATTATGCTAAGGAACAACAATTAGGACCTAAATACGTTCAACTATATGATCAATTCTATGCAGCATATAATCAGCTAGACGCAGTAGTTCACAAACATAACACAGAAAATCAACAAGAACAGTTGAAAGAACTTAAAGATTCTGGTAAGAAAAATGCTGCGGCTGTTCAAGAAGTTCATTTACGCTTAACGGCTTTATTAGATGGCTTTGAAGAAGGCAAACAAATCGATGTAAATGCAGCTAACCAAGAGTTACAAGGCATTATGGATGTAGCTGGCACCGTTACGAGTCCAGAATATAACACTGCTAAGTCTCAATTAAATACAACGATTGGTAGAGTTCGTACATTCTTAGGTGACCAATCAGCTGATCATTACAATGATATGATTGAATCTTACAATCGCTTCATTGGCAGCATGAATCGCTTGGATATTAATAAACTTGATAAATAATATCTAGCTATGTACGAATCGATTCTGTGCCATTTATGAAAGCCTGCGCTTCATAGCGTGCACAATATAAATAGTACATATAAAAAATTCATACAAAGGTACATAAAATTGCACTAATAAGGGCTACATCAATTAGCATGTCTATTGATGTAGCCCTTTTTCTGTATTTTCTTATACTAGTTAAGATCTTTGTCAGATTGTATGCATCAACTAGTATATTTTTACTCATCTATCGTAAGCCTCATATGTTTTGATGTGTAAAAACGTGGTATAATTATTAGATAAGAGCCTAAAAGAGTGTGGGTTTTGGAGGTTAGTATGAGTAGCATTGCACATTTATTTGTAGCTGGTGGTTTCGTTATGTACCCACTCGTTATCTTTCTAGTTGTTACCCTAATGATTGGTATTGAGCGATTTTTTCTATACCGTAAATTCCGTAAGGACATGCGCCAATTCACGGCTGTCCTAAATAATCATCCAGGCTGGATTATGTTGCCAACCGTATTAGAACGAGATACACAAAATCTAGGTACTCTCTTTGCAAAGGCTTTGCGCAGTGCAAAAAATTACAATGGTTTAGAAAACCGTTTACAAGACTTGGTAGGCTATACCGATGAACGCTTAAAACGTGGCCTTGGGTGGCTTAGCATGATCGTTACCATGGCGCCGTTGCTTGGCTTGCTCGGTACCGTTCTTGGCATGATCCGCGCTTTTGCCGTTGTAGGTGGTGACATTGGGGCTCCAACCATCATAACAGGTGGTGTATCCGAAGCCTTGGTAGCTACTGCTACAGGCCTTACGGTGGCCATCATTGCTCTTGCCTTTCACAGCTATTGTGCAGCAAAGGTGAATGATTTTATCGTAGCCTTAGAACATGAATGTGGCAGCATTCTCGATGCGTACAACGAGGAACATGACCTATGAGACGTCGTACATTAGGAGTGAAAAAAGAACCGACCATCATGATCATCCCTATGATTGATATCGTATTTTTTCTATTGGTATTCTTCATGGTCGGCACTTTATACATGAATACGGAGCAACAAATCCCGTTAAATTTACCATCCACATCGACTTCGACGGCTAAATCCATTGAACCGATTATCATTACTCTCACCACATCGCATAAACTCTATATCGATAACCGCGAAATTTCTGCGGATAATCTGTCCCAAGAGGTACAGGATATCGTGCGGACTACGCCACGACAGGCCTTTGTTATTCGCGCGTCTAAGGACGTGTATTATAACGAGGTCATCGCCCTTCTCGATATGCTGAAAGTAAACGGCGCTAAGTATATTAGTGTCGCTACGGATCGGAAGTGATTCTATGTTTGAATCGCATTATTTTCGACCGTTTTTGATATCCCTGTGCATCAGTATTCTCATGATAACGGGCATGGGGCTTTCACTAAAGGGCATGAGTGGCACTGGTGCAGGCCAAGAGGCAGCTGAGATTAGCTTTGATTTGGCCGATGCTGGTGAAAGCGAACAAGCCGAGGATCATCCGACGGTAACGCCGCCACCAGAGGAGGCAAAACCTCCTACAGATGCACCTGCGTCGGTAGCTCAGAAACAAGAAACGAAACCGCCTGTAAATACCGTAGAACCACAGAAAACTATAGATACAGAACAACCAGCATCGGCTACAAAACGTGAATGGGCTGTTCCAAAGGCCATAGAATCTGAGGCTACTGGCGGTGAGACAGGTGTTGTGACACATCAAAAACAGGAACAACAAAAGAAATTAGTAGGCAATGACGTATCGACGGATCCTAATGCAGAAGGTAATGGTCTCGATAATACAGATAAAGACCTATCGTTTTTTGCGGATGCACTCAATTTGCTGACGCCGGGTCAACGGGCGTGGCTCGAACAATCGGATATTAATCCTACAGAATATTTGCGCCAAGTGAAAGAACAAGGCCAAGCATCATCTGTACGCGGCGAAGCCGTTGTGCGCGTTAACTTTGATGCTAGCGGCAATGTAATCGTCGGCGTTAATACCCCGCGTATCGTAGAGGACTCTGTTCCTCCTGATGTACGAGACGAAGCGATACGTATCATCAAGACGAGTGGGAGTATTGTTAACAAACGTGGACAAGTCGTGTCCTTAGCCATCCCTGTCGTACTAGGACAATAAAGAGACATACCTCACATACATGGTTGTATGTAAGATATGCCTCTTTTTGTTATGCCTATGATTTGCTAGTTGAGTAATCTCTTGTTCGACTACATGCTATGTTATGAGTCTGTTGCTAAACTAGGTGCTATTGTTTGTGTCCGTTGTTCAACTACTTACGTTTTAACGCCGTTTTCGTGCTGTTGAATACCGCATAGTAAATGATGATGCCACCTATGAATAATGTTACTTGCATTTGCGTAGTATATTGATTCACACGCCACAAGGCAAAGGCATAGAAGAACATAGTAATGAGCATAATTAAGAAAGCTAGGATGCGACGTACATTCGTATGAACCACATTGGATGTAGCGATGCGACCTTTATTGATGACTACATATATAAGAGATACTAAAATATCCACTGCGTATACGCCTAAAATCCAGTTGATAGGCATGTCGTTAAACACGAAGAAGCCGAGGACGATAAAACTGATGAGAAAAAATAATTTCATCAACGTGCTTGCTGTTTGAGATTCTTTCGGTTGTTGTATCTGTTCTTTATGTTGTTTCTTTGCCATGATCTACTCCTATATGTGTATTATTAGTATGTTGATACGATATATCACTTATTTATACATTACTATTATAATAATAAATTACAAAACAATCTATACAAAATAAATACCGAACATTAAGAAAAACTAATATATATATTATTCGGAAAATTGCGGAAGATTTATTGAACCAAGCTTTTACATATGGTACAATTATTATATAAAAAATCTAGCTTTCACCATGCAAAGGAGACATCATGATACCACGTTATACACGAGAAGAAATGGGCCATATTTGGAGCGAACGCAACGAGTTCGACACAATGTTATTGGTTGAAACATTGGCATCTGAAGCGCAAGCTGAGCTTGGCGTGATTCCGAAGGAAGCGGCAAAAATCATTCGGGAAAAGGGCAATTTTGATGTTGAAAGAATTCACGAAATCGAACGTGAAACAAATCATGACATCATTTCCTTTGTGACTGCTGTGGGCGAATATGTAGGCCCTGAAGCGGCTAAATACATTCATCTTGGCTTGACATCCACAGACGTTAAGGACACTGCACTTGGCTATATGATGAAACAATCTTGCGATATTTTGATTGAAGATTTGAAACAATTACGTGATGTATTGCGTCGTCGTGCCGCTGAATTCAAACATACCCCTATGATTGGCCGTACTCACGGTATTCATGGTGAACCTACTACATTTGGCTTGAAACTTTGCCTTTGGATGGCAGAGGTAGAACGCGATATTGAACGCATGGAACATGCTCGTAAAAGCGTAGCTGTTGGCAAATTATCCGGCGCTGTTGGCACATACTCCAATATCGACCCATTCGTAGAACAATACGTATGTGAAAAACTAGGTCTTGAACCTGTTAAAATCGCCACCCAGGTCGTACAACGTGACCGTCACGCTGAACTATTGTCCACCATTGCTGTTGTAGGCGGTACATTGGATAAAATCGCTTTGGAAATCCGTCACTTGCAACGCACCGAAGTGCGCGAAGCGGAAGAATACTTTAGCCCTAAACAAAAAGGTTCCTCCGCGATGCCTCATAAACGTAATCCTATCACTTGTGAAAGAATTTGTGGTATGGCTCGTTTATTGCGTGGTTATGCACAATCTGCGTACGAAGACCAAGCTTTGTGGCATGAACGCGACATCTCCCATAGCTCTGTAGAACGCGTCATCTTACCAGATGCAACCATCGCGTTGAACTACATGCTTCACCTAACAATCCGTACCATCGATAAATTGTTGGTATACCCTGAAACAATGCTTAAAAACCTTAACCTTACAGGTGGCCTTGTATTTAGCCAAACAATTTTAACACACCTCGTAGACAAAGGTGCCGTACGTGATGAAGCATACCGTTGGGTACAAAAACACGCTATGGAACGCTGGCTCGAAGGCAAAGACTTCGCTACAGGTCTAAAATCCGATGAAAACATCAAAAAATACATGACCGACGAAGAAATCGATGCATGCTTCGATCCTTATAAACTATTGAAACACGTAGATACAATAATGGCTCGTTTCGGCCTATAATTCTACCGGTACAGGACGGGCACCCTCCTCAAAGCCTCCACCGCCTTAGGGGACAGGGCAAAGTCGTTTTGAGAAGGGTACCCGTCCTTTTTCGCTATAGATTCTATGCCGAAATGAGCCATTGGGACGAGAAAAAGCCGACACGCTATCGCGCTAAAGCGGGACCCGAAGTCGTTTTGAGGAAGGTATCCGTCCTTTTTTGTTTATCGTAAGTGCCGTATTTTCTTACGGTGCTTTTATTAGTTAACGTACATAGGGGAGGTGGTGGTACCGGTAAAAACATGACTTTGGCCCTGCGAAGCCCAAAAGGGCGAAGCAGACCCGGCCGGTGGAGTGTTTTTGCCGGTACCACCACCCAAATCTGGAGGATACATGAAAAGCACCATAAGAAAATACGCACCGCCTATCTTTCATTGCATTAACGATTTCGGTCAAGGTTCTCTCGCTGCATTAATACCGTTTTTTATTGCTAATTTTAATCTCAATTATTATCAATCGGCTTCCATTATTTTCTGTAATACCGTGGTAGCGTCTATTGCTCAGCCCATTTTGGGGTATGTAGCGGATCGGTGGCGCGTACCTTGGTTTATTCCTGTAGGCTTTACAGTGACTCTCGTGTCCATTAGTGCTATTGCGCTGGCTACGAGCTATGAAATGATTCTTGCTTTGTCTCTTTTAGCCGGCGTAGGGGCAGCGTTATTCCATCCTGAGGCGGCTCTTCTTGTAAATCGTACACAATCTCACGAGATTGGCAATGCCATGGGGCGCTTTGCAGTGGGCGGCAGCGCTGGTTTTGCCTTAGGGCCGCTCATTGCTGGTGGCGTTTATGTCTTTGGCGGCCAATTCCTCTGGGTATTTACGGCTATTGCCGCGCTCGGCGTGTTGCTATATCTATATGCTTTTACAGGTCATACTACTGAGGCTGAAGATGCGCGTGAATGTGAAAGCCAAATTAAGGGCACAAATACAGGTATAAACGATTGGGTGAGTTTTACAAAGCTATTTTTCGTCATTGCCTCTCGATCAATTTTGTTCTCCGTATTATCGATTTTTATACCAATTTTATACATTACCGTTATCAATGGCGAAGCCGGTGCATCGAGCTTGGCACTTACTATGTACTTTGCCATGGGGGCTGTCCTCACCTATATGGGTGGTGCACTATCAGATAAGCTAGGCTTTCTAAAAACAGTGCGTTTAGGTAATATTATATTTTTACCATCCGTATTAGTGTTTATCTTCGTACCGAATACATGGGGATTCTTTGGCGCCATGATACCAATGGCCTTTGGCGTATTCTCACAATATGGACCTATTACTGTTCTAGGCCAAAAATACCTTGCTAAAAATGCAGGCTTTGCATCAGGCATTACATTGGGGCTTGGCATTACATTAGGTGGACTCGTAGCACCTTATATTGGACATTTAGCAGATGTTTACGATGTACAAACTGCATTAATGACACTGATACCTGTTAGTGCGTTAGGATTATTAATGAGCTTCTGGTTGAAAGAACCTAAATAAAATTATTGTTATACAGTACAGGCCTGTTCTAATTTTTAGAGGACATGCTAGGCTTATTTTAATTTATTAATTTAATAGGATGAAATGTCAATAGATAAGGGGGGTGACCAATGGTCACCCCCTATCTGTTGACTTATGGTTTGCAGTGGATTATGTTGAAAATATAATGTTGTTTAGATGATTATGTCTTTACCTGATATATGTTTTAACATATAATTAAGATAAAGATTTCTTCTAGTAAATAGGAGGAATTAAATGGAATCATTTTCTGTAATTTTTTATGAAACACCTAATGGAGAGCAACCAGCAAAGCTGTTTTTAAACGAACTTTCAGAAAAACAGCGAGCTAAAACGATTAGGGATTTAAAGTTGCTTGAAACCTGTGGTAACAAGTTAAGGGAACCAACTTCAAAATTTTTAGAGTCTGGAATTTATGAACTTAGAACCAAACAAGGTTCCAATATTTCTAGAATTTTATATTTTTTCTTTGTTGGTAAACGTATAGTTTTGACCAACGGTTTTGTAAAAAAGTCTATGAAAACCCCTAGAAATGCGATTGAATTGGCGTTGAAGTATAAACAAGATTATATTGAAAGGTACACATAATATGGAAACATTAGATCAATATTTAGCTGAGCAATTAAAAAATCCTAAATTTAAAAAAGAATGGGATGAGTTAGAAGATGAGTATCAGATTATTGAAAATATAGTTAAAGCACGTATTGAAGCTCATATGACACAAACTCAATTATCTGAAGTTACAGGCATTACGCAATCAGATATAAGTAAAATTGAAAATGGGAATGGGAACCCCTCGTTGAAAACATTAAGAAAGATTGCTCATGCCTTTGGCAAGAAGTTAAAGATTGAGTTCGTGTAATCTTTATTTAGTCATTTCCGTGCTTTGCTATTATGTTGTATAATAACTATGGATTAATTTGACTTTCACAATTGGAGGACATAGATATGGCAACAAGTATGGTAATCGGCACTCAATGGGGTGACGAGGGTAAAGGTAAAATCGTTGACTGGATTGCGGAACGTGCAGATGTTGTAGTGCGCAGCCAAGGCGGTAATAATGCAGGTCACACTGTTGTAGTAGATGACAAGGCATTCGCGCTTCGTTTATTGCCAAGTGGTATTTTGTACGATGATAAACAAAATATCGTTGGTACTGGCGTTGTTATTGATCCTAAGGTGTTGTTACAAGAAATTGAAGGTCTTGAAAAACAAGGTAAATCCGCTAAATCCCTTCACATTTCTGACCGTGCTCATATCATCATGCCTTACCATATTGCTCTTGATATGGCCGAAGAAGCATCCAAAGGTGATGCTAAAATCGGTACTACTAAAAACGGTATCGGCCCTTGCTATGCTGATAAGGTAAACCGTATCGGCATCCGCATTTGCGACTTGTACGACATGGAAACTTTCAAACAAAAATTGGCGTACAATGTTGAGTTTAAAAACAAAATGCTTACAAAGGTATACGATGCTGAACCTGTTAATTACGATGAAATCTTAGCAGATTACATTAAATATGCAGAGGCTTTGAAACCTTATGTAACTGATACAAATAATGCTGTGTTGAAAGCGATTAAAGAGGACAAAAAGGTATTGTTCGAAGGTGCGCAAGCAACTATGCTAGATCTTGATCATGGTACTTACCCATTCGTAACATCCTCCCATCCAATCGCTGGTGGTGCTTCCACCGGTGCTGGTGTAGGTCCTAACTATTTGAAAAATATTTTCGGCGTTGTGAAAGCTTACGCTACACGTGTTGGTGCAGGCCCATTCCCTACAGAACAACTTAATGAAATTGGTGAAGAGCTTCGTACGCTTGGTCATGAGTTCGGTACTGTAACAGGTCGTCCTCGCCGTACTGGTTGGTTAGATCTTATGGTTGTAAAATACGCAGCAGGTCTTAGCAGCCTTGATTATTTAGCTATTACACGTTTGGATATTCTTGATTCTTTCAAAGAATTGAAAATCTGTGTAGGTTATAAATTAAACGGCAAAAACGTTGAAGGCTTCCCTGCTAGCTTGACAAATCTTGAAGCATGCGAACCTGTATATGAAACATTGCCAGGTTGGGAAACAGACATTTCCGGCATCCGTTCTTATGATGAATTGCCTGAAAATGCGCGTAAATACGTAGAACGTATTGCAGAAGTAACAGGCGTGCCTTTGGGGATCGTATCTGTTGGTCCTAATCGTAACCAAACAATTGATCTTGTTAACGTATTTTAATCTGCTGTAGCAAATTATTATAAAAAATAATAAGCGGAGATTCTTATTAGAGAATCTCCGCTTTTATGCGTATTTTCTATCTCCATAAATAAATTTAATTATTCAATTAAAATATTTTAATGAGAATAAAAAGAAAAAAATAGATTTAGTTATAAAAATAGTATATAATAGTATAAAAGTAGATTGATAATTTTTGATGTATATTGAGGAGTTTTTCTTATGGTTGAAGTTTCCTATGAACGTTTGGCAACGATTTTTAAAGCGCTCAGTGATGAAACAAGATTGCATATTATAGATATGTTGTCCTGTAATGAGTTGTGTGCAGCAGATATTTTGGCAAGTTTTAATTTATCTCAATCCACATTGAGCTACCACATGAAAATCTTAATTGATGCTGGCGTTGTAAATTCTCAACGTAATGGTCTTTGGACTCGCTATTCCATCAATGAAGATACATTTGGTGACATTTTGGAAATCATTCCACAATTGTACAAAACTAAAGACGAATGCATTTGCGCACAAATCAAATACTGCCGTCTTGATGAACACGAAAAAGACGCGTAATCATGAGACGCTGGATTATGCATGTTGATATGGATGCTTTCTTTGCATCCGTAGAACAACTGGATCATCCTGAATACAAAGGCCACCCCGTTATCGTGGGTGGTCTTTCTTCGCGTGGCGTCGTGGCTACTGCATCCTATGAGGCTCGAAAATTTGGTGTCCATTCGGCCATGCCCATTTCGCGGGCGAAGAAAACTTTGTCCGCACGGCATCTACGTGTATCCGAATATGGCTCGCTACAAGGAGATTTCTCAGATCATCCACAAGGTGATGGAGGAATTTACACCTATCATTGAGCCCTTATCTCTGGACGAAGCCTTCTTGGATGTTACGGGTATTACCCATAAATTCACAGGCCCAAAGGCTTTGGGCCGTGCTATTAAGGAACGCGTGTTTGAAGAAACAGGGCTCATCATTTCGGCGGGCCTGGCTCCGAATAAATTCCTTGCTAAACTGGCGTCTGACCTAGATAAGCCTGATGGGCTTGTGGTTATTCCTTATGGTAAGGAATGTGAAAGCCTCGCCAATTTGCCCATAAAACGCATATGGGGTGTAGGCCCTAGCACGGAACGTCGCCTTAAAGATGGTGGTTTTGCCTTGATAAAGGATGTGCAGGCCTTGTCGGATGAGAAACCGTTAGTGCCTTATGTGGGCAATCAGGCACGGCGTATTTGGGAATTGGCACGAGGCATCGATGAACGGCCTGTAGAACCGGATCGTCAAATCCAGTCTGTCGGTAATGAGGAGACCTATGAAAGCGATGTAGAGGACCCGGCTGTTATCGATTTAGAACTTCATTACTTTGCCAATCGCGTAGCCAAACGATTGCGTAAATATGGTTTGATGGGTCATACCGTGTCCATTAAGGTGCGATACAATGATTTTAAAACTGTATCTCGTCAGAAAACGACTAGATTCTGCTACGGACCAAGAACGTATTATCTATGATACATCCGTACTATTGTGGAATAAACTCATGCGTGAACGGAGCAATGCTAGACAACGGGAGGCTCGCAATACTAGCCAATCGAATCGCCGTGATGCTAAGACTTTCACTGACAACGCTAATGATAGACCGATTACGGAGAATCGTGAGATGATGGGCGCTGCACCGTTACCTCAATTTGATACATCCGTTCTCGATATGCCGCTCAAACCAATTCGGCTCTTAGGTGTGACGGTTAGTGGACTTTCAACGGAAGGAATTGTACAGGACGATTTATTCTCCATTGAAACGGGCGAGAAAGATGAGAAGCTTTCAACCGTGCTAGACTCGTTGGTATCTAAATTTGGTGAAGGGGCCATCATGAGTGGAGCCCTTTGGCGTCGTGCTCACGGCGATGGTGGAGAACGGCGAAAACGGTCGGAATTAAAGGCCGAAATGGATTTAGATAATGAAGAATAAAATTCTTTCAAGAATAGAAACATTCATGATACAATGTACATGTATAGAAATGTGTATACGTATGAAACTATCTGCAAGAGAGGTATAAATATGAGTATATTTCGTGTGGCCATCCATTATGGCGTAAATAGCAACGGGGTTTTATCTTACGATACGGATACAAAAATCGTAACGATAGATTTACCTGAACAAGAATGGATTGATAAGGTCCGTGCATACTTAAACGAAGACCATGCTATCGAGCATGCTACAGGTCTTGATACGTATGAACGGTTGACTGTAAAACCATTAGAATCTTTGGAAAACTTTAAATTAGCTCTTACACGCATGTGGGGTGCTATTGACGTACAAGTCGATTGGAGCCGCCCAGCGTAATTAACATGAGAACCCCTTCGTAGCCATGGTGGTGCTATGAAGGGGTTCTCTTATTGTTGCAATAGTTTTACTGTGAGTCTATAAAGTAAAAGAAAAAGTATTACATAATGTAGAGGCAATAATATGATTAACGGATGATTGAGAATATAGTATAATAATCTTACAAATGTACTAAATTTACCAAAGATTGGGGGTGGAGAGATGTGCCAAGTTAGTTTAAATGAAGCTCAACATGAGTTAAATAGCCTTATACAGAAACTTAAAACTGGAGAAGAACGTGTTGTTTATATAGTCCGTGATGATAATACTGTTGTAAAATTAACTTTGTCAGAAGGTAATAGTACACCCGTAAAGAGATTGGGAATAGGAAAAGGGAGGATAATAGATCCACCAAATTTTGATCAATTGGATAAAGACGTACAAGATATGTTTGGAGATGTAATATGAATTTATTACTAGATACTCATATGTTAATTTGGACTTTTCTCGATAGTGAAAAGTTGCCGACATTTGTAAGAAACCTTATTGCTGATTATCAAAATACAATCTATTTTAGTATGGCCAGTATGTGGGAAGTGGAAATAAAACATATAAAGAATCCAGTGCAGATGCCTTATGGTGCAGAACTATTACATGAATTATGTGTAGAGGCGGACTTTAAATGTCTTGATATTGATTTTTCACATATCATGGCTCTTCATACATTAAGTCTATTATTAGGTGCGAAACAACATCATGATCCCTTTGATAGACTATTAATTAGTCAAGCTAAAGCATCAGACATGATTCTTATAACGCATGATAAATTATTATCAGGGTATGATGAACCTTGCGTATATACAGTTTAACTACAAATGCCGTATCATATTTCTTGAGTGAAATGTGATACGGCATTTGTCATAGAGAGTGTATTTAAATATTGTTAATCAAATTTTTTATTTGTTAGGTCTTGATACATAAGCTTAGCGATTTCATACTGTGGGTCGCCAGCTTGCAATTGGTGTGACGGTAGTTTAAATACAGCCTCAGCTCTTTCGTCTTTCTTGATATCGATGCCCTTTGCATCTTCAGAACGACTTATGGAAATGGTATGTGTTGTTGGATTTATGAAGTACGCATTTACATCGATGCTGAAAGCTTTATTTTCATCTTTTCTCATGATTGTACGTAAAATCATAGCTGAAATAGCAGTAGTACCATCCTTTTCGCCTAATAGCTGCTTAGATGTGTAGTCTACATAATCTGCATAGACGTAAATATCGCCAGGTTTGGCCTTATCATAATCTTGTGTATAGGCTTCTACCAAACGCAAATCGAGTTGCCTGCCAAATGGTCGAGAGAACATTTCGCTTTGTAAGTCCCGTGTTTCGCTAACAGGTGGATAGAACGGTATAGGCGTTAAACCTTTTAGCATATCTGTTCGTGTTTCATTTTTTCGTTTAGCACGACGTTCCGCAGTGACCTTGTCTAAACGTTGACGCTCTTTTAACATGGCCTTTTCTTGTTCTTCTTTAGATTTATAAGTTTTTACAGATACAACACGATTACCAGACATAGTGACTGTTGAATAGATTGGTTTACCGTTAGTAGGTTTTCCCTCAGAAGCATCAAGCGTAGATTGTACTATGGCTGGTGTTGCGCTTTCAATTGATTTCCTTAACTCTGGAATATTGGCGTAATCCATATCAACCACAGCAGTATCTGTGCTTTCACTTGGCTGCGCAGGTGTAGCCCCGTATGCGGATGATATAGCTAAGACAGCTAATAGTGAACTGGTAATAATCGATCGTTTACATAGTTTCATTATACATACCTCTTTTTATAAAAACTCTCTAATACTATCAACAGCTGTATTATAGCATAGTTCTTGCGTAGATAGATTTAAAAACGCTATAATAAAGTATACATGCGTCTATAGCTCAGTAGGATAGAGCAGCAGTTTCCTAAACTGCGTGTCACTGGTTCGATTCCGGTTAGGCGCACCAGTATAATAGAAGCGGTATAAAGTGTATATACACCTTATACCGTTTTTTATTTGCCACAAACATCCATTGAGCAGGATTTCTATATGCTGATATGGAATTTATTAATATAGTTTGATTATATGTATTTCTATTCAAGGGCTAGTTACGTCAAATATAAGGGTTATAGTAGAGGGGGTGAAAATATGGTTCTAGAAAATAAAAACTCTTTCTATTTAAATGGTGCCTTATTTCTTTCTACGATGGGCAGTACCGCGACAACGCTTGGTTTTATAACGTATATTTTTAATACGACTCACAGTGCTTTTAATACAGGAGCCATTACTATAGCTACATTATTAGTTGGTATGGTATTAGGTCCGTTTTTAGGGATTTTAGTAAAAGAAAAGGGCCTCATGTGGTCTATGGTAGTTCCTGAAATTCTTTCCGGGATGATATTATCGATTTTTATTCTTATCGATAATATTTATTTAGTCTATATCATAGCGTTTCTTATAGGATTTAATAATAAGATTTTAGGGATTGCTCGACTTTCGTTTGTACCTAATATTACTAATGATTTAGTCAAGTTCAATGCTTTACTACGAGCTATTAATCGTTGTGCAATGATAAGTGGATCTTTATTATTTAGTATTATTATTAATTACTCCTTGACCATGGTATTTGTCATTGATGCTATTACATACATTCTATCAGCATATTTACTTTACCGATTAAATAAAAGTGTAGTAGTACCAATTATTGTTGAGGTTCAAAAGACTGTTAAAGAGCGCATATATGATAAAGCTAAACTTTTAGTAAAGGGGTATAAGTTATTATTTTTAAATAAAAAGATAAATTTTATTGTGTACTTAGGCATACTAACTAGATTATTTTATATTTGTATTCCTATTATGTTATTGATTTTTATTAAGGATACATTACATTTATCTGACAGTGAGTATGGTTATACACAAACTATATCTAGATTCGCTTCCTTTATGGTTTTTGGATTGTTAGCTAAATACCTTGCTATAAACTTGACTAAATCTTTTAAACCCTTGTTATTCTCTCTTTTCGCCCTATATGGAATTAGTATTTGGGGGATAGGTTATGTAACAAGCATTGAGAACCTTTATATCGTTTATAGCTTATCAGAAGTATTGCTCTTTACAGCTGTTGTTTTAGTTCATGCATATATACAGTCCGTATTTTCTCAGGATGAATTAACATTAGTAAGTGGTTCTGTTAGCACAGGATTTTCTATTGGATCCATCCTATCGATTACTATATTTACAAACTTAGCTAATATAATACCAATACATGATATATTTTATATATGTGGTTTAGGTATAGTAGTAAGTACAGTTTTTATAATGAGCATAAACAAATTTTCGTGTCAAAATCAGTGTACATAGCGGAGAGTCTATATGAGCTTTTACAATTGGATCCAAGAAAAACTGTTCGATAACTATGAAGAATGGCGTTTGAAGAGCCCCGATTATAATGGGAACGGTTTTAACATAGTCGGAATAGATAACACCTTAAAGGCCATGCATGATGGATTTTTCATGTATATAGAATTGTATCCACCTCATGCCATCGATGGTTGCACTGCGATGAAAGCGCGTGTAGGAAAAACATCGGATACAGTAGATATATTCTTAGATTTCGATAATAAAACCTATCGTATGGCAGGTGTAAGTTATCCTGATGCGGTACAGATGATGCGGGCTTTTGTGAAAAAACGTCGTTTGCCTGACCGTAGTTTGTTTGTAGAAACAGTAAAAATAGATGTTAAACAAATTAAGTCAACTTTTGCAGAGTTAGCCACGCTATTACTTGGCGATGCGAAACAAGCTAAATCTTTCATGCCCAAGGTAAAGCTAACATCCATAGACGATATAGAAGATGATTGGTGGAATCTCTATGAAAAATTGTTGTCTAAGGGCCGTGTTGTAGAACTATCTTTGAAGATTGAATTAGAGGACTTTTTGTGTGGCGTGCAGAAGTTAATTACTGATAAGAATCTAGTTATTGATACCGCGGCATTAGATGAAGCTCAATGTATTATGGACTGGTGTGCACATATTAATGCTACATGGAAAACGCATAAGTTAGTAGGCATGGATGTTGGCACAGATACCTTTGTGCTCATGGTGCTTTCAAATGAGGAATTCGAAACAGCCCAAGAACTAGCAAAAGAACTATTACATAGAATCGATGTAGCTGAACGTTTGTGATATAACCAGTTTACATCGTATAAATGTGATGAATAGGAGAGAGTCATATGAGCTTTTACAATTGGATTCAAGAAAAACTGTTTGATAATTACGAAGAATGGCACATAAAGAGCCCTGATTATAATCGGAACGGTTTTAACATAGTAGGAATAGATAATACCTTAAAGACTATGCATGATGGATTTTCTATGTACGTGGAGGTATACCCACCTCATGTCATCGATGGATGTACAGCCATGAAAGCACGTGTAGGGAAAACACCGGATGCAGTAGATTTATTCTTAGATATAGATGGTAAGACGTATCGTATGGCTGATGTAAGTTATCCTGATGCAGTGAAGATGATGCGGGCTTTTGTGAAAAAACGCAGAGTACCTGATTGTAGTTTGTGTGTAGAAGTAGCGTATCTAGATATCGATCAGATGAAACTGACATTTACAGAGTTAGCAACGTTGTTGCTAGGCGATGCTAAACAAGCTAAATCGTTTATGACGGAGACTAAGTTGCGTTCCATGGAAGAATTAGAAGATAGCTGGTGGAACCTCTATGAGAAACTAGTCTCTAAAGGATATGCCGTAGAGTTAGACTATAAATGTGAACTAGAGGATTTTATTTATTATGTACAGAAGTTAATACATAACAAGTCTTTAGATACTAGCGAAAATCTAACTATTGATACAGCAGGATTAGATGAAGAACAATGTATTATGGACTGGTGTGCACATATTAATGCCACATGGAAGACGCATAAGTTAGTAGATATGGATATTGGAACAGATAGCTTTGTACTTATGGTACTTTCAAATGAGGAATTCAAAACAGCCCAAGAATTAGCAAAAGAACTATTACATAGAATCGATGTAGCTGAACGCTCATGATATAACAGAAATTATGATGAGTAGTGTGATTATAATGTAGGAGTGAGTCATATGAGTATTGTACGTCTACCAGAATATGAAGCAGAGTTTGAGCCGGAAGTATTTGAAATTTATGCATTGCCGCGTAGCGATGCGAATGGGGCTAGTCCTTATTTAGATAAGTACCATAGACCATTAGTGTCTACCGATGCTATCCTAGATACTCGAACTGGCGTGCTTGACCGTAGCGAAGGCATTTTGACATGGATTATAGAGGGCCTTGATGATAGATGGGGTTATTCTTTTGAGCCGCACGGTGTCTATAAATTATTAGTTAAGAAAGCTAAGCTCATAGAGGATTTAGGCTATATGCGCCCCTCTTGGAATAATCGCTATTATGTGCTCGAGGTGTTAGAGGAACATGCTAAACATAGCGAGTTAGAGGCGTTGTCAGCGTATTTGAAAACCCCTAAATACCTTCATACTGACAGGGGTGACTTCCTGTTAAATCGAGAGTATCAATATTACACAGCGAGAATTGATGATTATGCATTCACCCTTGATGTAGACGAGGGTTCTGATGAAAGCTGTACCGTGGCATTGGCGGCTTTCAATAAAATCGATAATTTCAAAGAATTTGAACAACGAATTAGTACCTATATTAGTGAGACCTTATTAGACCTTGCTAATGATTGGCTCGACAATGATGACCAAGATCCGATTACGTCAGACGTATTTGCCAAGCGTATTACGATGGGCGAATTGGCGTTCCGCAATGATGGCACCATAGAGGTCTATTATGACGATGACGATATTTTCTGGGGACACTGCATCATAGCCAATATTGATGCGGAGGGGAATCCTGTACATGCGGATATTGCAGGATAATCAATTAATGGAGAGTCCTAATGAGAAAATCGGAATTAATGACATTGTGGAATGTTGAAAGCTGGACTGTAGAACCGCATGGGGTTTACTTTGTAGCCCGTCAATTAGCGGCCGATGGAGTAGCAAATCACGAAGATCATACAATAGAGACTCAAGTAGAAAATGTAGAACAAGCCTTCAAAAGCTTCAATATTAGCTGCTCTGGTTATACAGAAGACGAGATGCTTTCACTAACATTTTGGCCACAGTTATATGCTAAATTAGATGAATTAGACCGAGTGGCACAGAAAATCATCCAAAAGGAGATGCCTCCAGATGATCCTGTGGTGCTAAAACTAACAGATATTATGCTAGATACATCTGGCTGCTATGGCGCATTTGCACTAGGTTATGATATGGGCGAATCGACCGCGGGACAACTATATGTATTAGTATCTTTTGATAAAAATTTTACGGCTCGACAAGATGTTATATATGAAACGCTCTAGAGTACTTGTTAGCAATGGAGCTGTTTGTATAGCTGAGCTAAGCTGAGAGTCTATTGGATGTTAGTATGGCAAGGCTTAACTATCAATATAAATAATAAACAGGAGAGAGACGATGGAAAATCTGTATAAAGAATTAAGAAGCTTTTTTGCCAATGATATGGATCTAAATGATTTATTTGATTCCGAAGCTATCATCTGGATTGACTGGCGCGAGGATGACGAAGATGTGGTGCGCTATTTCAATGATATGATAGATGAGCCTATCAATATTCAAACAATTAGTAATGGCAAGCCCTATGGTGACGATATTGTGCTAAAAAAGGACGATAAAGAGCTGCTAATTCCTTACGGTGATGAGAAAGATCGGGATGTAACCATCAAATATTTCAACGAATTTGTTAAACCTGATTATGAGGTGCGTTGGTTTACTGAAAGCCTTGGAAACGATACGCTTGGATTTACCGTGCTTTCAGGGGCAGAATGGGTCAAATTAGACGATGAATTTGGTGTGGATGCGGTTCGCTACTATTTTGAGCCTATCAATCTTGAAAGTGACATGTTCAATCTAGGCATGGATGAAGTCTTTGCGTTGCTTGCATTACGAGAAAATAGTGAAGGCGTTAATACTCAATTTAGTACACAATTAGACTGGATTAGAATCATAAATAAAGAAAAGACCTTGGCTGAACAAAAAGAGAACGGACAAATTGACTTGAAACAGTACATGGTTGCTAAAAAAGAACTACAACAGATTAAGGATGACTTTGTAGCAACCCATGGCGAGATGGAATAAGAGCTGTTGTTCTAGAGGAGATTCATATGGCTATTGACGGTGTGAAAATCATAGATAGTGATGATGGCCATGATATTTATAATGCCATTGTTGAACGGTACAAGGATGGTGTCAGTGTCGATACCATAATTTCTGAGATTTTAAGTGAGGAACAAAACTTTTGTACTGACGAGTTTTATACAGAGATTTATTGGACTGCTGATGGCCTATTCGTTGTGGAAGATAGGCCATCTACCGGATGTCGTCAAAGAGAAAGCCTTAGACATAATCGCTCAGGGTCCTCACGAGTTTTGGCTAGAAATCGATGATAAGGCCCCTAAACAGCGTCAAAAGGTATTGGATAAGTTAGCCCTGCAGCTACAGAGTGAAAATCCAAAGCCGATTAAGGTTCGTAAATCTAAAACGAAGAGAGAACCTCATTTTAAGGTGGGCGACGTATTAGCTGTTAAGTTTGAAAACGAGTATGGTGCTATATTCGTCTCTGACGTGGATCAATCACCGCGGAAAATCGAATATCATTTAGCCTGTACGCGGCTTTTACAAGAAGAAAAACCAACAATGGAACAGTTTCTAAACAGTAAAATCGCATGCCGGAAAGATAATACAAATTTCGGTATCGATACAGACTGTTGGTTCAGTCATAAAGACTTAGATTGTTGCTAGATGACTTGGAAGTCATCGGGGCCGTCGAACTCTATCCGTGTAAACTATGGAAACTAGCCCCAGCAGGAACGTTAGAGGATATCTATGAGGAAATTACAGATAATCCTAGGGTAGGAAAACTGCGTCTCGTAGATACTTATGAACTGGTGAAAGAGGTTATTGAGAAATTATAAAGATAGATACATGAAAATGTAATTATAAAGGTATAAGTAAAATGGATGCAGCAATTCAAACATATATAGAAACTGTAGAAGTCAACGATATACCGTGGCATCGGTTAACGACCACCTACGGACGTGCCACAGATTTCCCTGAGGCGCTTGATGTATTGTGGAATATGGAAATCATGGAAACTGTTGATGCGGCTGGTGAGGCGTTAGAACTCAATATTGAGCACCAATCAACGTTGTGGCATGCTACACCATTCGCCATGATTTTCTTGCTTCGTATTTTTAAGAAAGCCCAGGAAGAGAGCACTCATAATGAGGTAGCTCAGTATTTAGCAGAACAATTGGTTGAGTTGTTCGCTGTGATTGCTGAGTGCATTCGAGATGGTATTATGCTAGAGCATGCAGATCCATTGCCGAACTTTGAGGATATGCTCAACGAAGAATACCTTTGGTCGGAAGAATATGATGAAGACAAAGATGTTCTTAGATATGAGAAAGAGGACGTATTCCCTGATGATTTATTTTTTAGCTTTTATTATTACTCCCTTGCAAGTACTTTTGTTAGCTATTCCGCTATTAGATACATCTGATGAAGGAGAGGCTACATTGCTAGGAATAATTTCTGCTAATAGGAGCGTGTAAGATGGGTTATTTAGATATATTGCGAAATGATGCCAAGTTAGCTGAAGATTTTGATACGCTGTTCGATTTTCGCTTGTTAGATGCGCTAGAGGAACGCGATACGGCTGAAGGTCGCTGCACGTTCTCTGTGCCGGGGATGGCATTTGCTGTAGATGGTGCTGGCGGTGAATATCATCTGTTGGAGGACGGCTCCATAGGATATTGGAGTAGCGAGGGTGCTGCTGGCCGTTTAGCTGAAAGTATGGATGAGTTATTTCATTTAATAGTTTTTAGTATTTGTTGGCATGATTATTGTGACTCTCGTAAGTATTCTGATGTGGTAACACTTGAAGAATATGGTCAAAATAAGCAGTTTGACATTATCTCTTATTCGCCAATGGAACTTTGGGAACCCATTGTGAAAGCTTTGCATATGCCCATAGACATGAAACTTTCACCTGTTTTACAGAAATTCTATGATGCGGCGCATCGTGAACCTGTATATGCCTGCTATTTCCATGAAGATGATGGAAGCATTACAGAATCGGAACATTTATTTTTCTAATGGTTAGAAGAATTTATGAAAGGATTTAATTATGGGACTTATTGCAACTTATAGCTGTTTAAGCGATGTAAATTTAAAAGAGCTTAAAGCCATGGGCTCAGAAGAAGAGGAAATTCTTGAAAGCGTTGAAGAGTGGAATGACGATGATGAATTATTGCTCGATATCGACAAGATGTGGGATGTACTCCATTTCGTGCTAACTGGTGTGGGCACTGACCATAAAGACGATAAAAACCCTCTTAGCCAAGCGGTACTAGGCGTAATGGCTGTTGAGGATATATCAGACTATGTAGCATATACAGAACACAATCATTTAGCCAATATCGTGGCGGCCTTAGAGCAGTTTGATATTGAAAATGCTCTGGAATCTTTTGATATGAAAGCCTGCAAAGAGGCAGAATTATATCCAAATATCTGGGACTACGATGAAGGAAGAGGAAGAAATCAAAGACGAACTTTTTCACGATTTTGAACAAATGAACCGCTTTTATCAACAAGTGCTAGAAGCTAACGGGCATGTGCTTGTATCAATTTGCTAGGCTCGTTACAATCTGTTGGCTATAGCTCTAGTTATAGCCAAACTGATTATGCGACTGGCGAAGAAGAGGAATTGTAACATGGCAGTGTTAACAGAAAAGCAAATTAAATATGGATTTGACTACTATCATAAGGATGACGCACGGCCTAAATCTGTTGTAGAGGTCTCTGAATATGATGGCGAAGATAAATTAATTATTAATTGCACACAGTTAGATGAAGGGTATTCTGCTAAAGATAAGAAACGTATTTGGCTAGAATGGTGTGATTTTCTGGTAAATAATCCAGACGCTTTTACAGAGCTCATGTTTTGTACAAGAATGCCACAGGATTTATTTGATGCGGTATGTACCCAACGGAAACTCAAAAAATTACATATAAAATGGGGCGTCTATCCAGATATTTCAAAATTAGAGAACTTACAAGAACTAGAATATTTACACATTGGATCCGGTAGAAGTGTATCGAGCTTAGAGCCTATTTCAAGATTAGTAAATTTAGTAGCTCTGTCAATTGAAAACTTTCAACAAATTGATGATTATACGCCATTAGCTAATCTCAAGCATCTTGAAAGTCTTGCCTTAGAAGGTGACTTCGCCGCCCCTAAAATTCTTAAGGTTCAATCATTGGGATTTCTACGTCATATGAAACAGCTACGATTCTTTTAGCTTTTTAACGGCAAAGGTGATTGATAAAGACTACTCTCCCGTTTTAGAACTCCATAATTTAGAACATCTTACATTAAAATCTTGTAAAGAGGTTAAGCAGTTGTATCCTCAATTCGTTAAACTACCAAAATTAAAATATGGCACAGTTTTAGAACGACCAGAATTATATGAGAAATAAATTATGAAAAGGCAATAATTACAATGGACAAAGCACGTAAAAAGGAATTATTGAAAGACTATAAAGCTAAAGACACAAACAGAATTTTCAAGATAGCTTACCTATGGACGAAGAGTTGTTTTGGAATCTCTTTGACTATGTAGACGAGAAATTAGAGGCGAATGACGGTTGCGACCATAGTTTGACTTTCACAAGAGAATTTTTGGAAAAGCAGAAGCATAGATGTTGAAAGCGTACTAGATTGGATTATCAACGAAGGTGGCGGTTGTGATTGCGAGGTTCTCTACAATGTAGAAGAACGTTTTGAAGAGTACCGTTAATAGTATTTTCTATAGTTAATTCCTTTTATTTACAAGTGTTACCATAAAGGTTTATAGTATAGGCATGTGATGTAATTATTCACATGCCTATTTTCTTTATAAGGAGGACGCTATGCAACACGTTCAAACCCGCAGTACTACATCCGCGTTAGTACTCACAGCCGTATTGATTGCCCTCGCTACATTGCTTACAATGTATACGAAAATTCCAGTACCTGGCATACGCGGCTATTTCAATGTTGGAGATGTCGTTATCATGACATCCGCTTTATTATTAGGTCGAAAATATGGTGCCTATATCGGTGCTATTGGGCCAGCGCTAGCTGATTTGTTCCTCGGCTACGCAGTCTTTGTACCAATCACCTTTGTGGTGAAAGGCATTGAAGGCTATCTTGTCGGTACTGTCTATAACAATAAGACAACTACCTCTGCTTTGGTAGCAACTATCGTAGGTGGTATTATTATTGTAGCAGGCTACTTCATCGCCGAATACTTCGTCTTTGATCCAGGCGTAGCCCTTGCCAGTATTGTGACTAATACCATTCAAGCCGTTATGAGCGTCATTATTAGCATGATTCTCTATGCTATCTTGCGTAAACGTCTGGGGTAGTAAATTGACAGTCCAGACTAGAATACTATAAGTACAAAAGAGCCAGGTAACGTGTTCTAGGCGTTAGGCTCATCAAAGAATAGTGAATTTGATAAACCTAACGTGTCTAAGTATTGCAGTACTTAGTCGCGTTAGGTTTATTTTTTTGCTTAGTTTGCATTAATATTATTTATTGAGTAAAACATAAGTTCGATATATAATGTAATTAAAATAGTCGACGAGGTTAGGTCATACTTCTTTGAAGGTGAAGCCTATAGTTGCCTACAGAAATCATTATGATTATCCTTGGGATTTTAACTGTAGTTATTTCCTTTGGAGCATTGATAGTGCTGATTTGTCGTAATAACGACAAATAGCCCTTCGTTACCAACTGGTAGCTGAAAACGAAGGCCACTGCATGTTTTATAATGTTTTGGATGAGCCTGACGGAACCACTCGTCGACTATCTCTTTACTACATTATAAAGAGGTTAACCTATATAGTCAATTCGAATAAGAGACGTAAATTGGTAGTCTCTAGAATATATCTTAATAGAAATTATTGTGTTGTGTGTTATGATTGGTGAACGTTTATGCTTAGAGTTATATGTTTGTTATTGTTAGTTGTTTTAAGGTCCTTTTCCTGTTTTGCAGATGATATGGAACTAGATAGCAATGATCTTTCTTCATTTGTGGGTAAAATAGAAGAGAAATTCATTCCAGTTGAGACGATGAAAAAGATGGGGCTTAGACCGTATAGTGTTCCATTGACTATTACTACAGATGCTCAAGGAAATGTTATTTCTGTTGAATTAACGCCTAATCAGGACCTATCTGACGACACGGCTTATTTGGAATTAGTTCGGTTGCTTTAAAAAATATAAGGTATGGAATGTAGGCAATGTGTGAATCGAAGCGACTGGTAGTATCTTTGAATTCAGTTTACAATAGTGTTGTGAATAATTAAATGAATCATCGAAGTCTCATCTATAAGGCTTTTTATAGTCCTTGGATAAATATGGCTATAATACTTTCATTATGTAGTGAAAAAGGAGATTTAAATGGCAAATTTACCTAACTGCCCTAAGTGTGGCGTTGAATACACATACAGACGGTCATATGTTTATCTGCCCTATGTGTGGCAATGAATGGACAGCGGCTGACGCACAAGCTGCAGCTGAAGCAGGTATCATTCGCGATGCTAACGGCAACGAGTTAGCTGATGGCGATACCGTTGTTGTTGTAAAAGACCTCAAAGTAAAAGGCGCTGGCGTATTGAAACAAGGTACGCGTGTTAAAAACATTCGCCTCATTTCTGATGCGAGCGACGGACACGATATCGATTGCAAAATCGATGGTTTTGGTGCGATGGCATTGAAATCTGAAATGGTTAAGAAAATCTAATCATGGAATCCCTACTGATAGAACGTCGGTAGGGATTTTTTCGTGGTATAATCAAGGTATAATGTGTTACGTAAATTTGTATAATTTTGAGGAGCAATTATGATATCTCAGGAGGAATTAAAGGCGTGTACGTATAATTTATTAAAGGAACGAGGCGTTACCGTTCAGGACATTGCAGAAATTGTGATGATGATTCAACAACCATATATTCCTGATTTGACGATGGACGAGTGCGTAGAGAGTGTACAGGCCGTACTTGAAAAACGAGAAACACAAAATGCCATCATTACGGGCATAGAATTGGATAGATTGGCGGAGCAGAAGAAATTATCTGAGCCACTACAAAGTATCATGACTCGTGATGAAGCGTTGTTTGGTATTGATGAAATCCTCGCTTTATCCATTGTGAATTTATACGGATCTATTGGATTTACGAACTATGGTTATATTGATAAGGTAAAACCGGGCATTGTTAAAAATCTAGATAGTCAAGTTGATAGTCACTGCAATACGTTTCTTGATGATTTAGTTGGTGCCGTGGCGGCCGCTGCAGCAGGTCGCATTGCCCATAATACGCCGAATCGGGTGCACCATGTCGTTGTGGAGGGATAGAACATGAACGTTTTAGTCGTAATTGATATGCAACATGATTTTGTGGATGGCTCTCTTGGTTCTCCAGAGGCTCAGGCCATCGTGGATAATGTACGCCAAAAAATTGCATCCTTTGATGGACCTGTTATTTTTACACGAGATACTCACGATACTAATTATCTTGAAAGCCAAGAAGGTCAGCATTTGCCAGTTGTGCATTGTGTGAAAGATACGATTGGTTGGCAAATTATGGAGAGCCTCATTACGGCCGCAGAAAAACGCAATACCATCCATCCGTACTTTATCATTGATAAACCTAATTTTGGATCCTCTGAATTGGTTACGCGTTTGCAAGGTATGAATACAGCTGAGTCTATTGAAAGTATAACCTTGGTCGGTGTTTGTACAGATGTGTGCGTTGTGTCGAATGCCATATTGTTGAAAGCTGGCTTGCCAGAGGTTCCTATTCATGTAGATCCTAATTGCTGTGCAGGGGTTACTGAGGAAAGCCATGAAGCAGCATTATTAACTATGCGTCAATGTCAGATTGAAGTAGCTAATGATTTGTAATAGAGGTATAGATTGAAATATTAGTTAAATAGTGATATGCTATACACAATTACATAGCAAAGTATGCAAGGGAGCCTATGAGATAGGCTGAGAAAGGGCTGTTAGCACCTGACCTTTGACCTGATCGGGATCATGCCCGCGTAGGAAGCACGCAAAACCATTCAAGGGTATCGATCATATTATATCGATACCCTTTTTCTTGTGTACAAAGCTAAATGGTTTTATTCAATAGGAGGACAAATATTATGTTTTACACTCAATTGGAAGCCGCACAAAAAGGCTTTGTTACGGATGCGATGAAAATTGTAGCAGAAAAGGAACGCATGGATGTAGAGCAATTGCGAGCGCTAGTTGCTTTAGGACAAGTTGTTATTCCTTGTAATAAGAATCATACTTGTATCGATCCAGAAGGCATTGGTAAAGCATTGCACACAAAAATTAATGTGAATCTTGGCACATCTAGAGACGTTACCGATTATGATAGTGAGATCGAAAAGGTAAATTGGGCGATTCAACTTGGTGCTGAATCGATTATGGATTTATCCACTCATGGTGATACTCGAATTTTTAGACGGAAATTAACTAGCGAATGTAAAGCCATGATTGGTACAGTGCCAGTATATGACAGCGTTATTCATCATCAACGGGATTTGGCAGAGCTTACAGCTGAGGATTTCTTAGAGACTATCCGGCTTCATGCAGAGGATGGGGTGGACTTTGTGACCTTATATTGTGGTATTACACGTCAAACTATTGAGCAAATTAGAAAAGCATAAACGTAGACTCAACATTGTTAGCCGTGGTGGCAGCCTTATTTTTGCCTGGATGAGTATGACTGGTAAGGAAGAACCCATTCTATGAACACTTTGATGATATTTTAGACATTTGCCGTGAGTATGATGTAACCATTTCTTTAGGCGATGCATGTCGACCAGGTTGTTTAGCAGATGCTACGGATGTATGTCAAATTGAGGAATTGGTACGACTTGGTGAATTGACTAAACGGGCTAGAGCTAAAGGTATTCAAGTGATTATTGAAGGTCCTGGTCATGTGCCACTTAATCAAATTCAAGCAAATATGGAAATTGTGGAAACCTTATGTGGCGGGGCTCCGTTCTATGTGTTAGGCCCATTGGTAACAGATATTGCACCTGGTTATGATCATATTACAGCTGCCATTGGCGGTGCCGTGGCGGGCATGCATGGCGCATCCTTTCTTTGTTATGTAACACCAGCAGAGCATTTAGCATTGCCTAATGCAGACGATGTGAAAGAAGGTATTATGGCCTTTAAAATTGCAGCCCATGCAGCAGATATAGCACGTGGCATACCAGGTGCCCGTGATAAGGATGATGCGATGGCTGATGCTAGACGCGTACTAGATTGGGAGGCGCAATATGCGTGTGCACTTGATCCTCAACGTGCTCGCAATATTCGTGAAAGCCGAGCTCCAGAGGAGGGGCGATAGTGAAACTTGTAGCATGTGTGGTAAATTCTGTGCTGTTCGTAGCATGAATAAGGCTTTAAATAGCGAATATATTGATATTCTATAATAAATGTTGGTCGTATATTGACGATTCTCTATATAGATAGTACAATATGCAAAGAATGATAATTCATATCAATGAAATACCGATGCAGGTGCATCGAATCGCTTTCACAAGAACGATACTAGTTAAGATATCGTTCGTGCCCTAATTAAAAGGAGGACTATTATGAAACCTTTCGAACTCGCACCATTACCATATGCTTATGATTATCTAGAACCTGTTATCGATGCAGAGACGATGAAACTGCATCATGATAAGCATCACCAAGCGTATGTTAATAATTTGAATGCAGCCATCGCTAAATACCCGGATCTTGCCTATGGTTGCGTAGATTGTATTCTCGGCGATATTGCCAATGTGCCAGAGGATATCCGTCAAGCGGTTATCAACAATGGTGGCGGGTCATAAAAACCACACCATGTTTTGGGATATCATGACAAAACCAGATACGTCTAAATTGGAAGGCTCTTTGAAGGACGCTATCGATGCTGATTTAGGTGGATATGATGCTTTTGTTGAAAGCTTCTCCCAAGCGGCGGCAACACGATTTGGCTCTGGCTGGGCTTGGCTAGTGGTCAACAAGGATGGCAAACTAGAAGTAACCTCTACGGCTAATCAAGATAATCCTCTTTTGGAAGGTAAAACTGCCATTCTTTGTTTAGATGTATGGGAACATGCATATTACTTGCATTACCAAAATCGTCGCCCAGATTATATTAAGGAATTCTTCCGTGTTATCAACTGGGATGCAGTCGCTGAAAACTACGAAAAAGCATTGCAACCTCATCATCAATAAGATGATTGTTAACGAATAGATGATACATCTATGTCCAATTTATGGATTGATTTGTCATCTATTCGTTATTTTTTTGAATAACTTTCAAAAGTATAGCCATGGATACAGATTTTCTAATCGATATCGTTTATCATAGAATTATAGGTTATTAAAGATGACCTTTCGGAATGTAAATTACCTTATATACGAAAACGTATAGAGGGCTACTAACATAAGCAATAAACAATATTTTTGACACGAGGGGATCAAAATGGAAAAGAAATTAGATTTGTCCAAATCCGTATATGATTTGGTACAAGAATATCCAGAGGTTATAGATATTATGAAAGGATTGGGCTTCACAGAAATTACCAATAAGGTGATGCTCCATTCCGTTGGCAAAATTATGACTATCCCTAAAGGGGCTAAGATGAAGGGCATCTCTATGATGGATATTGTAGGGGCCTTTATGAAAGCTGGTTTTACATTGGAAGGTGAAATGCCAAACCTACATGGTGATGATGCATCTGCTAAGGATGTTCCTGTTGAGGCACCAGCCACTCAAGATGAGGAACCTAAGGCTAGTGAAAATACAGAAGCTAACGCAGAGGATACTGTACCCGATAGCGAACGGGTAGAGCAATTAAAAGGCTTCTTAAAACGCCTAGGCACAGGGGAAGCCTTTGGCGATGTGCGCAAAGATTTTGCGAGCCAATTCAAACATGTTGAGGCTAGTGAAATCATGAAAGCTGAACAAGGTCTTATGCGTGAAGGTACACCTCTAGAAGAGGTACAACAATTATGTGACCTTCACTCTGCCTTGTTCCATGGTTCCACCATTCATGAACAAATGGAGTCAGAACATGCTAAGGTTGAGGCTGTGTTAGAGGCTCAAGATAAGAAACAAACGGTAACAACGCTTGTAGAAACGATAGGCCATCCGCTCAACCAAATGACGGAAGAAAATAAGGCGCTTAATGATTTGATTGAAGAGCTTCGTCCTAAAGTGGCCGATAAAACGGCAACCGTTGATGATGTGAATATAGTGCGTCAACTATCTGTTCACTATGCTAAAAAAGGCGATTTATTATATCCAAAATTGAAAGTGGATTATGCAATTGGTGGTCCATCCATGGTTATGTGGACTGTTGATGGCGATATTCGCGACCAATTAGGTGATTTAGCAAAATCTAGCCAAAGTGTAGATGATTGGTATAGACGTTTTGATGAGCTTCTTACACGTGCTCAAGAAATGATCTACAAAGAACAAAATATCTTGTTCCCAATCTGTGCAGAAAACTTTACAACTCAAGATTGGTACCAAATCTATAAGGATACTGCACAATATGAGGAAATCTTTGGTGTAACACGCATTGCTTGGCCAGAAGCTGATGCCGCATTAGCTGCGCAAACTACAAAACCAAGTGGTGATAATAATGCTATCGGTTTAATTGGTGGTACTTTAACTGTAGACCAACTAGATGCTATGCTCAATACAATGCCAATGGAGGTAACCTTCGTTGACCACGAAGACATCAACCGTTACTTCAACGATGGTGAAAAGGTATTTAAACGTCCTACTACAGCTATCGGTCGCGATGTGTACTCCTGCCATCCACCAAAGGTAGAACCGATTGTACGTGGTATTATCGACTCCTTCCGTAAAGGTGACCGCGATAATGTGGCCGTATGGCTTGAAAAACAAGGCCGTCCATTCTATGTAAACTACATGGCGGTACGCGACCAAAAATAATAACTATATTGGTACATTAGAACTCGTACAAGACATGCAATTTGCAAAGGAACATTTCGGTAGATCTAAATAAGAAATCCTATATACGAAAATATGACAAAAGGCTGCTCTAGAACTGATGCTAGAGCAGCCTCTTTATACGTAGGACTAAGAACGGATATGGTCGATGATGCTGTGCGTAGCTGTTTTGATATTAGCTAGGCTCGTGGCTAAGTTAACTCGTACAAAGGTGGCGTAGTTTTCGCCGCCAAACCATTCGCCAAAGCTTGGTGCGATGCGGCATTTATTTTCGAATAGGTCGTGCATATCTTCAGGTTTTACATAGGCACCGAAATCAATCCATGCTAAATAGGTGCCGTCCATAGGGCTGATGCGAAGCTTTGGTAGGGCTGAGAGTAGTTCATCGCATAGATATTCGTAGTTTTCGCGGATGACAGCGCATACATCGTCTAGCCACGCCTCTGCCTCTGGATGGGTATAGGCCGCAGTGATAGCCGTTTCTGCGATGACATCTGCATCCGTGTGGTACACTTGCGCCTTGTAGGCGGTATATTGAGTGCGTAATGCCTCGTTTGGAATCATCACTTCCGCCTGATGTAAGCTGGCCATGTTAAACGATTTTGACACAGATGACATGGTTATCATATGGTCTGCATAATGACCGTTGGATACGGATAGTGCGGGCGTAAATGGTGTGGGGCCGGTAATAAGGTCCTGATGGATTTCGTCGCTTATGATGAGCACCTTGTGACGCTCACAAATGCTAAATAATCGGTCCATTTCTTCTTCGGTCCACACGTGTCCCACAGGATTATGGGGATTGCAGTGAATGAAAACCTTCACATCGTTTTGACTAATGGCGGACTCGAATGCATCGTAATCAACAGTATATCCATTGGTCGTCGTGCGATGTAATGGCACTGCAACGATGTGTCTGTTTGCATCATTGGCACGGGCATCGAAGGCTCCGTACACGGGCGTAAGGACTGTAATGGCATCGTTTGGTTTTGTGAAAGCCCCAATACACCACATAATACCGGTAATGACATTGGGGGCGCTAGTGATCCAGTCTTGTTCAATAGTGCAGTTGTGACGGCGTTTGTGCCAATGTATGACAGCTTCTATATAATTTGGATTTGTCATGGTATAACCTAGAGGATTGTTTGTTACATAGTTACAAATGGCCTCTTGAATGCATGGTGGTGTTATAAAGTCCATATCTGCCACCCAGAGTGGTAATAGGTCGGTGCGACTAAATTTTAAATGCTCGCCGTCCCATTTGCGGGAATGAGAACCGCGGCGATCGATATAGTATGTTTCAGTAAAGTCTGTAGTGTTCATAGGAATACCTCATTTATGTTGCCTTATGTATGTATTATAGCAATAAATGTATATAAAATAAGCATATTGTAGCTCAGCTTCTTGACGGAGCTCGCTTTCACAATTTAAAATGTACTATAGAATAGTGTGTGTCTGACCAGTGACCACACGTCTATCGAATGGTTACAAAAGATAAATCTTAGCAGCATGTGGCGGCATCCCTATGTGAGAGGGCTCATCGGATTGCTTAGGTGCATGCAACGCTGTATAAGTATAGTACTGGATCCTTGTTAGGAGGCATGTGCCATGAGTAACGAATTGAAACCCCTTCATTTTGATGCGGATTACACGATGGAGGAGGCGCTCGCTGAGGCGAAACGCTGTCTAAACTGTCCAAAACCTTTGTGCCGTATGGGTTGTCCTATTGAAAACGAAATTCCTCGTTTTATCCAAGCCATCGCGCACGGTAACTTTGGTTTAGCCAATGATATCTTGGCGGAACGTACAAACTTGCCAGCTATCTGTGGTCGCGTGTGCCCACGCGAAAATCAATGCGAAGGTAACTGTATCATGAATAAGGCGAAGAAACCGCCTATCAACATCGGTAAATTGGAACGTTTTGCTGCCGATTTTGAAAGCATCAATGAATTGCGCAAACCTAAGAAAATTAAACAAGATCTTGGCAAAGTAGCCGTTGTTGGTTCTGGCCCTGCGGGCTTATCCGTTGCAGGTGACGTAGCAAAACTCGGCTATGATGTCACTGTATTTGAAGGTCAATCCGAACCAGGTGGCGTATTATTATTCGGTATCCCAGAATTCCGTTTGTCCAAATCCGTTGTACGCCGTGAAATCGCTCGTCTTGAAGGTTTAGGTGTTAAATTCGTATGTAATACATTTATCGGTCAAGACAAATCCCTAGATGATTTATTCGCCGAAGGATTTGATACTATCTTCATCGGTACTGGTACGCATATTCCTCAAGAAGTGCGCATGGAAAATGATCAAATTACAGGCGTATTCCAAGCGATGTACCTCTTAACTAATGTACAACTCGTAGAGAATGGTGAGCTTGAAGAAAAAGCGATTCCTGTGAAAAAAGGAGACCGCGTTGTTATCATCGGCGGTGGTAACGTAGCGATGGATGCGGCTCGTACATGTGTACGTTTAGGCTGTGAATCCGTTACCGTAGCCTATCGCCGTAGCCAAGAACAAATGCCTGCATTATTATCCGAATACGAAGAAGCTCGTGCCGAAGGAGTTCAATTCCAATGGTTCGCTTCTCCAGTTGGCGTAGAAGGTACAGACAAGGTAGAAGGCTTCAAATACGAAGTGATGGCCCTTAATGAAGATGGTGCTGGTATCCACGGTACTGGTAAATACCAAGTTATGCCTGTAGATAAAATCATCATCGCTGCTGGTCATAAACCTAATGCACGCCTCGTTGGTGAAGGCAATAACCTCCGTGTTGATGAAAAAGGTTATATTCTTACATCCGAAGAACCATACGGCATGACGAGCCGTGAAGGTGTATTCGCCGGTGGTGACGTAGTACATAAACCAGCCACTGTAGTACTCGCTATGCGCGAAGCTAAAAAAGCCGTTGATGGCATGGTTAAATACATGGAAATCAAACGTGCTATGGCCATTGCAGAAGAGAATAAATAAGACTTTTATGTACAAGAATATACATGTATGTATGTTTAAGCATAATTTTATAACATAATATGAATAAAAATCCCTTGCGATATGAATGTATCGCAAGGGATTTTCTATTATATGTCATCACAATTCAAGTTGCTATGGCCCCTCTTAATTGGTTGCCGTATTGTGGAGGCAAAGAGTTGTTATTAAGGATAGTATAGAAAGTGAGGTTTCTATGACGTATGATATCGTATGTAGTGAAACACAGTCAGAAAAGGCTATCCAACACTTAGGCGTTCTCATTCTCTTATGGCGCCGCCACTATCATATAACTCAACAAGAGTTAGCTAAGCGAACGGGATTGTTACAGTCCTATATTAGCGGACTGGAAAAGGGAAATATAGACCCTCGTATATCTACGCTGTGTAGGATAGTCAATGGCTTTGATAATATGCCCTTAGATACATTTTTTGGAGGTCCTGACTTAGGCTTTATCGACTTTCACGGCATAGAACATCGACATATAGAATTTCATTAAAATCCTAAATCCTCGTTGATGATAATAATCTCCATGGTTTGCATGTTGCGCATTTTCTTGTAATAAATCGTTAAGGCATTACAAATCCTGTCAGGCGAACCACAGTCGTAGCATTTTTCTTCCAGCTTGGCACAAGGATTGAGGGAACTTTTTTTATTTTTTTTGCTGTTCAGTGGTGCCGCCACATTGCGCGCCCGATAGATGGCAGAGGCCAAGTCTGGCGTAATTTTGTTACGTCCCAATATGAAAAAGACCTCTTGTGATCCGAATAGAGAGGCCGCTACACGGTTGCCAGTGCCATCAATGTTGACCATTTCACCCGTTTGCGCTAAGGCGTTAACAGAGGTTAAAAATACATCGCGCCCCATGGTGCGTAGCGCTGTATCGCGGAAACTTTCACCAGGAAAGGGTCGCTGAATGTCTGTTATGTCATCGTTGACCTGGGACAAAGCATCATGAACCTTGAGTTCCAATAAGGTGCGTGAATCACCGATAGCCACTCGTTTATGTTGAATGCGAGACTGTAAATAGGCCACTGCGTCAGCGCCTGTTTCAAAATAATGGACCACGAAGTTGTTGCGTTCTAAGGCTTTGATGGTTTTCTCTATATCGATGGGGGCATCGTTGATTTGAGGATTGATAACTGCATTGATTGTTGTGTCTGTATTGGCCATGAGTTCTCCAAGATTTCATATAAACTAGTGAGGTAAACAGTATTTTCGAAGTAATGTAAGGTAAAGATTATTTTCTAAGTAATACGGTATTTCTATTACTAGTATTGTACTGTTTTAGTGGTGGTTATTCAATATAAGGAGACCCTGTTTTTAGGTAAAAGAATGATACTGATAGTATAGAATGTTCTTTGTATAAAACATTGGAATAGAATCCATATTTGAACACTAAATAGTAAAACTTTGGAATGAAATCCAATTTTATGATAAAATTAATATAAAGTTGGAATGGAATCCAGAGTTATTAGGTAGTCGATAGGATATTTGACAATACTAATAAGAGGGTTCCATCTATGAGAACGTACATAGATGAGGAGGCCCTTATGAAATTAATTCAGCGCCAAGGATATCTAGATTTTTTACGACGTAATCGGAATCGGCCTATTGTTAAGGTTGTCTCTGGGATACGTCGTTGTGGGAAATCTACGTTATTTAGGCTATTTAAGGATGAGCTGTTATCGGAAGGCGTTAAACCTGAACAGATAATATCCATTAATTTTGAAGAACTAGAATATGAGCATTTACGAGATTATCATGCGCTGTATCAATATATTTTAGAGCGTATGCAGCCTGATGAAATGAATTACATTTTTCTTGATGAAATTCAGCATGTAGATCAATTTCATCGTGTCGTAGATAGCTTGTTTGTAAAAGAGAATACAGATTTATATATTACGGGATCCAATGCATACTTTATGTCATCCGATATCGCTACATTACTAACTGGACGGTATGTGGAAATTCAGATGTTACCACTATCCTTTAGTGAGTTTTACTATAGCAAATACGATGGTAATCAGTACTCTTTAATTCCTGCCTATGAGTCCTATCTTCGTGAAAGCTCGTTCCCTTATACGCAACAATTAGGGGGCGAAGATTTTGATATACAAGAATATCTACGAGGCCTATACAATACCTTATTATTACATGATGTTGTGGCTCGATTGAAGATTAGTGATGTTACAATCTTACAAGATATTGTGAGATATATTATGTCTAATATAGGTAGTTTACTTTCACCCAATAAGATTGCAAATTCGCTCGTTAGCGCCGGTAGAAAAATAGATAATAAAACGGTAGAACGATATTTACAAGGCTTGCGAGATAGCTTGTTGCTATATAAGGTCAATCGTTATGATGTGCGCGGTAAAGAATTATTGCGTATAAATGCAAAGTACTACTGTGTGGATGCAACATTACGTAATCTATTAGTTGGCAACGCGAGTTGTGATACAGGACATATTTTAGAGAATATCGTTTTTCTTGAACTCATTCGTCGTGGATATACTGTATATGTAGGCCAATTAGCTAAGGGTGAAATTGACTTTGTTGCACAAAAAGCGGATGTTACAGAATACTATCAGGTAAGCGAAACTGTGTTAGATCCTAATACGCTAAATCGTGAGCTCGCACCTCTTAAGGCCGTACAAGACCAATATCCAAAGTTTTTACTTACATTGGATGAATTAAATAAAAATGCAAATTATGACGGAATTCAACAACGAAATGTTTTAGAATGGTTGTTAGAGAGCTGTTAACTTGCTATAATAATAGTATTGATATGGCATAAGGCCAATGTTAAGGAGGCAAAAATCGTGGATTTAATTCAAAAATTAAAAGACCAAGTAAAACCATTAGGTAAAAAAATCGTGTTGCCAGAATACAAAGATGAACGCGTATTGAAAGCAACTGAAATCATTTTGAAAGAAGGTTTCGTAACACCTGTATTGGTAGGTAATCCTGCTGAAATCGCTGAAGCTGCTAAAGCTGTTGGCGTATCCATCGAAGGTGCTGAAATCATCGATCCAGCTAACTACGATCGTTACCAAGAAATGGTTGATACATTTGTAGAATTGCGCGCTAAAAAAGGTATGACTCCTGAAAAAGCTGATGCAACTATGAAAGGTGACTGCTTATTCTTCGGCGCTATGCTTGTTCGTCTTGGCGCAGTAGATGGTATGGTTGCTGGTTCCGGTTGCCCAACTGCAAACGTATTGCGCGCTGCATTACAAGTTGTAGGTACTAAACCAGGCCTTAAAACAGTATCTTCTTCCATGTTCATGTTCACAAGCAAAAAAGAATATGGCGACGACGGTATGCTCGTATTCTCCGACTGCGGCGTATTACCTAACCCAACTAGCGAACAATTAGCTGATATCGCAGAATCCACTGTAGAAAAAGCTCGCAAAGTTGTTGGCATGGCTGACCCTCGCGTATCCATGTTGTCCTTCTCCACTAAAAGGTTCCGCTTCCACTCCAGAAGTAGACAAAGTGGTTGAAGCTGTTAACATCTTGAAAGAACGCAACGTTGACTTCAAATTCGACGGCGAATTACAATTGGACGCTTCCATCGTTCCTTCCGTAGCAGAAAAGAAAGCTCCTGGCTCCAACGTAGCTGGTAAAGCTAACATCTTGATCTTCCCTGATCTTCAAGCTGCTAACATCGGCTACAAATTGGTACAACGCTTCTCCGGCGCTGACGCTCTTGGCCCATTGATTCAAGGCTTGGCTAAACCAGTTCATGACCTTTCTCCGTGGTTGCTCTGCTCAAGACGTTGTAGACGTTGCTGCTATCGCTGCTGTTGAAAGCATCTAATAGCTGCATAACTTCATATATAAACATATATCGTATATGTTTTGATATGCTGAAAGCTGGCTCTATAGGGCCAGCTTTTTGTATGTTCAATATATATCCATATATTTTTATATTCATTACTTTATGTTATTTTTTACAGCATTACCATTGTTGTCATGTTACTTTCAAATTCGTAGCCACTGCGACAGACAGAATCCATGGTTGGTCGTATAGTATAACTATAAGAATATAGATCGGCGTAAACCATTGGAGGTGTATCTTATGAGTTTTGGGACTATTAATAAATCCATGACCGTAGCTGATGCGGTTAAAGTAAATCCAGAGTTAATGGATGTATTAGCAAAAGATGGAATTGATTTTTGCTGTGGTGGTGGACATCCTTTAGCAGAGGCTATTGCAGAAAAAGGTAAAGATGTGGATGCATACATTGCTATGCTAAATGATGTACAAGTTGCTCAGAAATCTTCTCGTGCAGAGGTGCTTAGCTATTCTAAAGACCAATTGATTGATTACATTGTTCATACCTATCATCGAGAACAATTGAATATGATTGATGAAATTGACCAAGGATTGGCAAAACTACTAAATGTACATTATGACCATCATGGTAAGGAATTGACAAAGATTTATCAAACCTTTTTGCAACTCAAATCCGCTCTTGTACCTCATTTCCGGCATGAAGAACATGTAGACTTCCCTGAGTTTAAAGCGGGTAAACCCATAGACTTTGATGAACTTCGGGCTGAACACGAAGCTGCAGGTGTACTTTTGGAATCCTTAAGTGCATTGACCAACCAGTACACAGCACCAGCAGATGGCTGTGCTACTTATGTCTATGTATTTAAGACCATGAAAGCTTTAGAAGAAGGCCTGCATGAACATATTTTCTTAGAAAATTCTGTTTTGTTTGACATGAAATAGATTATAATATTATCTGTATAACGACAAGGAGCTATTGCAAAATGGCTCCTTGTATGTAGTAAAGACACCAATCGAATGGTTGGTGTCTTTTGTTTTCTTAAAAATTATGAGTTTGTAGCTATATTATGGTGAAATATGTGGTTTGCGTAAATTCATATAGAAGGTGTATGATTAAGTTAACTATATTTGATTAATATCTTTAATCAATTTGTACATATAGTTGTGTATGACGTAATAAAAAGGAGAGAATTATGATTTCTGTATTCGACACAAATCCTGTTACATTTGAAGATAAAGGTCGTACATTAACTATTAGTTACAATGGTGTGATTTGTAAAGATGCAAATGGTACTGTTACAACTGATATTAATTTTGAGGACGTAAATGAGCTATATCTTACAAGATATCTAAATTCAAACAGTAACTATACGATTATGTTTAGAGACCATAATTGGAAAAATATAAAAGGCCAAGATTTAGATACGGACCGTACAGAATCTAATGCTGGTCACAATATCCGCGAAACAAAAGCAATCATTGCTGCCTTTGCTCGCCATAAATTGACAGCGGAATTCCCTGCAAATTTAGATACCCTTCAATTGCCACTTGATTACTCCTACATGGGGAAACGAGAAATCACCATTAAAAATGGTGTTATCTCAAATGGTAAGATTGATATCCCTATTAATGAAATTCGCCGCGTAATATGTGCATCTAATGGTACAATTAGTAAATTGTTAGTCTATAAAGAAGAAAAACCTAGTTCCTTCTTCAAAAAGATTTTCGACAAATGTGATATGAAAATCACCTTGAATGCCATTACGTTGCCATTATTAGAAGCTATCGTAACACGTAACACAGGTCATGGTATCGACTTCAGTCGTGGTAACTGGTTTGATCAAAAGGATTCTAACTATATCATCATTCGCTACCTTGACTCTGGGTTCTTCCTTGAAAAAGACGGTACAGCACCTACAGAATGGCAGAAAACAGCTGCTGAAAGAACGGCTGCTTTCAAATATGATGTAAATCAACTTGTTTAAGTATAAACTCAATATATAAATAAGAGCCTCTATGGATTCCCTATTGATGAAGGAATGCCTGTAGAGGCTCTTTTATAGTTGTTTTTAGCTATAATCTTGGTATTTACTTGTATTAGTTGTTGCCTTCAAAAATAAATCCCGTCATCGATAGGGAACCTGAATTATAACTTTGGTTAAAGGCTGTTAGTTTTGTACCGCAGTAAAGCGTTGACGACCAAATTTGTGATTGTTGATTTCATCCACTAGAATTTGAGCGAATGTAGCATATGAGATATAAGGCTTGCCTTCTTTGTTCAAGATAACATTTTCATTACCTAATACATAGTCATTAGATTCAGGGCCTTCTGCATCTAAGATTGGTGGTGGGGTAAACATTGTCCAGTCTACATTGCTGAATTTACGTAAGATATCGTCAGATTTACCATGAGTTTTTGAACGAGCTAAAAATTCTTTTGGAAACTCTGGTGTATCATTTAGTTGAACTGTGTGATCTTCGTCTACATAGAGACTGCCTGCACCACCTATAGCGATGAGGCGCGTATTTGTGTTAGCTAATGCTTTTACAAGTAATAATGTCAAATCTGCTGGTAAATGATACGTGTCTGGTGTGAAAGCGCTTGTAGCATTTACGACTACATCAAATTGAGTTAGTTCTTGTTTTGTTAGTTGTAACGCATCTTTTACGATGGTTGGTATTCCTTCAATAGCACCTTCACGGCGAACAAGGCCTGTTACTTGATGACCTGCTTTGAGGGCTTTTTCTACTATACGATGACCTGCTTTACCATTTGCACCGATTACTAAAATGTTCATGATGATTCTCCTTTTTATATAAAGTGACAAACAATCAATTCTAAGCCTCCACCGCCTTGACGGCCTACGGCCTAGGCAAAGTCGTTTAGAATTAATTATTTGTCACTTCTCTAAAATATGATTAGTGAATTTGAGTTAAGCTGATGACCTCATTATATAGAGGTGCAAATATTTTGAATAGTAGAATTATTTGAGATAGGTACTATCAAATATGATAGAATTGTGATATTTACTGGGATAAATTTTTTCAAAAAGTTTTGTACCATAAAAAAAGATACTGTAAAATGCTTGCAATATGATAAATTTGTGATATGATTTGAACTACATTAGAAAGAACTATTTCTAATCCTGAAATGGAAATAGTAGTATAGCTATACATAGTTGAGCTTAGCTGTAGAGGTTTAGCCTTGTTATAACGAGCTACTTAAGCTATATAGAGAAGGAGAATTACAATGGCAGAGCAACTCGTAAATGTTCATGATTTAGTGGGCCGCTGTCCTTTTGCAACGAGTCAAAAGTTATTAGCTGGCAAATGGTCTTTGTTGATTATGCATGAATTATCTGAAGGTCCTGTACGCTTCCGTGAATTAGAGCGCAGATTACATCCAATTACACAAGCAACACTTACAAGAGCGTTGCGCCAAATGGAAGATGACGGGTTAGTCCATCGTGAAGTATACGGCACCATTCCACCAAAGGTAGAATATAGCCTTACCGAAGTGGGAGCGGGGTTTAAGACTGTTCTAGCATCCCTTGAAACAATGGGGGAACCAATATATCGACTACATGAAAGCCGCTGGCCGCATATAAGAAATGCCAGCGGCATTTCTTATCCCTGTTTCCCTAAAATCAATTTGTATTCTTTATTATACCTAAATGTCTTTAATATACTGAGAGGAGGAAGGCCCTGTTTTCAAAAAACGACTTTGGTCCTGTCCCGTAAGGACAGACCCGGCCGGTGGAGGCTTTTTGGAAATAGGGCCTTCCTTTACACAAACGTATATAGAAAAATATGGTATAATAAAGAAATACGAATGATATAAATTCTCAGTAATATAGAGGTATTGATAACGATGTTAGATGTAACATTTCTCGCACACAGCGGCTTTCTCGTAGATGATGGCAAGCGCTGCTATGTGTTTGATTATTATAAGGATCCAAACAATATTGTTTGGCAATTGGCAAAGCGTGGCCGTGAATTATGGTTTTTTATTAGTCACAGCCATGCAGATCATTTTAATCCGTCTATTACGGAATTTGATGGGCCTCAAACGCGTTATATTTGCCATCAAGATGTGCCATTAGAAGGTAAGGTAAGAAAATGTATTACCATGCGACCTGGCCAAGATGCAAATCTCGATGATGTAGGGATTCATATGTACGGTAGCACCGACGAAGGCGGTTCTTTCTATGTAAAAACGGATACTGCAAATATCGACTCTGACTCCATATTCCATGCGGGTGACCTTAACTGGTGGCATTGGCTTGGCGATACGCCGGAGAATAATGCGGATGCAAAACGCATGGCTTGGCGTGAATTTAAGGAACTAGACGGTCTATCCGTAGATGTGGCGATGTTCCCTGTAGATAATCGTTTAGAAGATGCCATGGAATGGGGTGCTATTGAATTCTTACGCCGCGTGCAGGTGAAAAAGGCGTTTATTCCTATGCATCTAAATGGTCCACTATGGACGCCATCCGTGTATTTTAAAGCTCTCTTTGGCGATGCTCCTGTATGGGAGCCTCAAAAAGATGGCGATGAATGCACATTCTAAATATACTTTCACAAGTTTGTAGTTCATGAAAGTTCGTGACCTATGTGGTCACTACGTTGTATGGGGAGAGTCTATATACGTAATTGAGTAAGTTAGGATCAAGTGATGATGAAAACCAAACCAGTGGCAACCACCCTGTTGGTTGTCATGGCTATCATATTTTTAATTTCATACCCTCATAGGCACGATGCACTGTGGGCGTTTATCATGCACGTTTCAGGGGGCCGCGATGATTGGCGGTTTGGCGGATTGGTATGCAGTGACAGCGCTCTTTACAAAGCCTTTAGGTATTCCTTTCAAAACGGCTATCTTGCCGCGTAGTAAAGAACGGTTAATACAGATTGGCCGGACCATGCTCAGCGAAGAATTACTTCGGGTGCCACAAATGTACTATGCCATCAAACGAGAACGCGTTATGGTGCGTATCATCGAATATGGCATGAGTGATGTAGGGCAAAAACAGATGAGAGAACTCTTATACGGCGTTGGCAATCAGGTATTATCCCATATGGATATTGAGCCGATGCGTAAGGAGATTAATAAGGCTGTTTATAAAGGGGTATCCAATTGGAAGGCCACACCTCTCGTTATTCTATTCGGTCGTTGCATGCTGGAACGCCATACGGCTAGCGTGTTTTGGCTTTATTTTAATCGAACTTGTCAGCGTGTTATCGCGTCAAATCAGGTGTATCCATATTTGTATCGCGTCATGCTAGACATTATGAAAACCTATACTAAGGATTCATTCATGCGTGAACTAGCCATTGCCTTTGGTGGTGATGGGCTTTCACCTGAACGATTAGTTGATACGGTACAGAAAAAAGCAGTTCAGTTTTTACAAGACAACGAAGATATCGATTCGCCATTGGGACGCTATATATGGGGGCAGGCCATCAGATTTTTCAATAATTTGGAAACTAATGAGGAATGGCAGGCTTTCATCGAAGAACATAAGGACCAATGGGTTAAAATGGTCCTCGAAGAATGGGAAGGCAAGCTCATCGATGGGGATACGCTCGATTGGGTGCGCCTCATGGATATTGTGCTCGAACGATTTAACGTGCTCGGCAGTGAAATACTTCTAAATCCTGAGAAACAAGCGCCGTTTGAACGATTCTTCTTGTTGCGTAGCATTCCATGGCTACAAAAATTGAACCCTCTCATTGATCGTGTGGTGGGCGAAGAACTATCTCGTTATTCACCGGACGAGATTACGCACATTATACGCGGTAAAATGTATTATGATTTACAAATGGTTCGTATCAATGGCTCACTTGTGGGGGCCGTCCTCGGCGGGCTGTTCTACGGCGTTACCCTCCTCATTAAGGGGGTGATCGGATGATACGATATATTAAATCGCTTACCTTGAAACAGCGAGCCAATGGAATCTTTGGCTTGATGTTCGTGCTCTACTGTTTTGTTTTTGTAGGCCAGTTTTTCTTTGATCATGAAAGCTGGTACCAGCCGCTCTATTGGGCGGTACAATCTGCTCTTATCGGTAGTGTGGCGGACTGGTTTGCCGTGACTGCATTATTCCGTAAACCTTTAGGATTTCCGTATCATACGGCTTTGATTCCTCGCAATAAGGAACGCCTGATCAATGGTGTAATTAAGCTGGTGGAAACGAAGATGCTAACGCGAGATCGTTGCCAAGTGCTATTAGGCAAGGTACAATTCGTACCTTTATTTGAAAAATTCCTACTGTCTCCGGAGGGACAGCGGGCTGCACGCCTTGTCATTCATCAGGGGTTACATTTGTTATGGAAATCTCAAACAACTGAGGAATGGGCCCAGTGGGGGGCTAAGCGCATTCGTGCATTGTTAGAAAAACATTCCCTCGTACCTGTGTTAAAGCATGTCTTGCTCGATTTATGTGAACACAATCGCTATGAAGGCATGGTTGTACAGGTCTTGAATGTGATTCAAGAGCGTATTAACCATCCTGCTATGGTCACCTGGCTTACGGCCGTAGTTGCAGAGGAAGCACATAAGAAAAAACGAAAGGGCTTCCTTTCTGATTTCTTGATTTCCTTGTCCGAAGCCACCGATGTTGTTAATTATCGTGAGATGGCAGAAGCCATTGTAACAGAGGCGTATGCTATGTTGGAAAACTGGAAACGCCCTAATAGCCCTGAGCGGACAGCATGGCTTCGTCAGTGGGTAGAGCCGATTCGCCACATAGAGGAAAATCATGTGGTCTGCGATGCTCTCGATGAGGCTTGGGAACGTTGGATACGAGAACAAGATTGGGAATCTATCATCGAGAACCATTTATGTGTCCATACGTTGAGGAGTTGCTTGTTGAAGGCGATGAAAATGGCGAAACGCCAGCTCAAGTTCTTGTGAATATCGCCCTTGAACTTTGGAATGTATATGGTCAATCTGAAGATCTTCGCAATCGCATTGAAACTACCCTCCACGATATTGCACGATATGTGCTAGAACAAGGGTATGATCTCATCGAAACCATCATACGCCAAGTATTAGGCGGACTTAGCACCGATAAATTTATCTACTTTATCGAGTCTAAGGTAGAGGATGACCTCAGCTGGATTCGTATTAATGGTGCCATTGTAGGTGCCGTAGCTGGCCTTGTGGTATGGAGTTTTCTTGAGTACGTCTATGTACCATTATTAGCTTTACTCGGTTAAATACCTTGTCTAGTTTACATGTAAATTACAGTATTTACATATACGAAAATAAAACACCCTTCTATATGACGAGTGCTTCTCGTAGTTGAGACTTGTCATATAGAGGGGTGTTTTTATGTACAACGTATTACATTATTCTATTAATGCTTCCGATAGAGGAAGGGTAATGGAGAAGGTAGTAAATACACCTAGCTCACTCTTTGCCGTGATTGTACCGTGATGTAAATGAACAACCTTGTCTACGAAATAGAGGCCTAAGCCTATACCGTGATTAGACTTTTTTATTTCGTGATTGCTCTGTTTGATACATACGGTTGAAGATTTGTGATAGATTATCTGCCTCGATGCCAATCCCGTTATCGGTAACCTCAATAATCAAATATAGATTATTGCGCTTGGCCGTGATATTGATGGTCGACTTTGTGAATTTAATCGCATTGTCGATAAGATTCGTTACGGCACGACGCAAGGATACTTCGTGGCCCGTAATGATTAAATCACTATCAATATCAGCATTGATGGTGATATGCTTTTCCGCACAAAGTCGAGTGTAATCATGTATCATGTTTCTTAACATGGTACTTACATCCACAGGGGCTACATTCATTTCATAGTTATTTTCTAACCGTGCTACATCCAATAATTGCGCTACCAGGGATGACATGAATTTGGCTTGCTCTAAAATATGGGTCAAGCCTTCTTGCATTTCCTCTGGTGTTCGCGCATATTTGATGGCATACTCACTTTCAGCTTGGATAACGGCAATCGGTGTACGCAATTCATGAGATACGTCAGAACTGAATTGCTTTTCCCGATTGGATGAATCTTCGAGGCCGGATAACATGCGGTTGAATGTGGTCGTCAACTCATAGACCTCATCCTTCGCGATTTCCGGCAATTCAATACGACGACTCAAGTCGTTGTTTTTACCGATAACCTTTGCTGTGTGAGTCAGTTTACGCAACGGTTTTAGGCCTTGTTTTATGAATAGATAACCACCGATAGAAGAGATGAGCAACGCCACCAAATTGACAAGCAATAAGGCGTATAGGATATCTCCGTTTTTATCCGTAATCTTTTGGCTCGTAATAGCCCGTAAGAAACCTCGGTAATTCGGTGCATTGATAGGAACATCGTAATAGTAAAATGTCATACCATTGGCTTCGATTTCACCAACCTGTCCAAGCGATAAATTCGATTGATTTGGGAATCCATCCGGTAAATAGCCTTTCGTAATTAATCCATCTTGTGTGTAAACGAGATAGAATGTGCCATCTTCATAAGGCTTAAACTTGCGAATGTCCGTAGACATGATGAGCGTTTGTTGTTGTAATCGATCTCTGATTTCCGTGCTGCGTGCCGTGCCCATATAGTTATAGTAGAAAATGGACATGGAAATTAGAAGGGTAATCAGAAACAACGTATACCACAACATGATTTTAAAGGTTAGTGGTATGCGATTCCACAGGTGCTTAAATGCACCGGACATAGAATTAAGGTCGTGACCTTGTTCCTTAGTTTTCTGTTTTGAGGACATATCCTACTCCACGAACGGTTTGAATCAATTTCACATTTTCATCCGTGTCAATCTTTTTACGTAAATCCTTAATATATACATCAATTAGATTAGAGTAGCTTTCATAATCGTATTCCCAAACATGATCTAGAATTTGTTGACGGGACAAAACGATATTTTCGTTGCTTGCTAAATAATACAATAAATCAAATTCTTTAGCTGTCAATGTAATCGCTTCGCCATCGCGCTTTACCGTACGTTGCGGAACGTTGATTGTCAAAGGACCAACTTTGATATCATTTTGTGCATGACGTGCGTTACGACGTGCTAACGCATAGATACGAGCTGTTAATTCTTCAAGATCAAAAGGTTTTACACAAGGTAATCATCGGCACCTGTATTGAGACCTGTAACCTTATCTTGTAAGGAATCCTTTGCCGTTAATAATAAAACAGGTGTTGTATTACCTTCGTTACGCATTTGAGCCAATGCGCTAATGCCATCCAATACAGGCATCATGATATCCATAACGATGACATCATAACTAGATGTATTTACATAATCGATAGCTTGTTGACCGTTGAAACATGTATCGACAGTCATATTTTCAGCACGCAAATATTTGGCCGTAATACCATTCAGCATTTCTTCGTCTTCTACAAGTAAAATCTTCATATGTTTGTTCTCCTTATGTATGATTAAATTATATAACTCTCTCTTAATACAACTTAATTACTAATCAGATCCCATTTTGTGAAAGCTGCAACACATTAGTAATTAAATTAATATTAACATATTTAAGTTATATTATATAACTAATTTATCTATTATCATACCTTATACAAACGGAATGAGTGAAAAATGAATGTAATAAATGGTAAAACCCTATATATTCATATATATATAGCATGTAAGCACCACCTATATAAGTTTTGCCTAGCGTAATTAGATTTCATAAAATGAAGTATATCGAAGATTGCTATTTATGCATAGATAAGAGCGATTTTACTGATTTTGAAAGATGTACGGAAAATCACAATAAAAACTTATGATAATAATTATCAAAAGTGAAAAGTATACTAAAATCGAGAGGTTTTAATATATATAAGCCGTTTAAATTCCGTGTATTTTTAGTAGGAATTTAAAAATTTTGATAACAATAAATGACCTTATTGGGGTGGTATAGTCGGTAAAACATAGTATTTATTGGTCTCATATGGTTATCTATAAAGTAAAAAATTCGGAACCGAATCAATATAAATGATATACATAAAAATAAATAGAATTTCCATTTAATATAATCAGAATGTTCAAGATTCATCTACAAAAATGTGAAATGATATAGAGTATCAATTAAAATCATCGAAATTAATTATGCATAATAAGGTTTAGACATACGGGGCAATGCTCTCTATAATTATAAGTAAAGCTATAAGAAAAATCGCACAAGTGTGAGGCTTTTCTTTAAGGAAAAATGATTAGGTTATCAAAAATTTTTATAAGGTTTTTGAATCTAGATAGTCTAAGAAATTTTCTTTTTATAGGTAGTTATGAGGAGGTCATTATGGAACAGTTTGATGTTCTAGTAGTAGGTAGCGGTGGCGCTGGTATGCGTGCGGCTCTTGAAGTTGGTCGTCGCAAAGGCTTAAATGTAGCACTTATTACTAAAATTTTCCCAACCCGTTCAGCAACAGCAATGGCGCAAGGCGGTGTCAATGCATGTTTGAACAACGTAGCAGCTGAAGATACAGTTGAAACACATACTTTCGATACAGTAAAAGGTTCTGACTATCTTGGTGACCAAGATGCGATCGAATTCTTCTGCTCTCGTTGTCCAGAAGGCGTACTTGAAATGGACCACATGGGTGCTCCTTTCTCTCGTACTCAAGAAAATAAAATTGCGCAACGTAACTTCGGTGGTCAATCCTATCCACGTACTTGCTACTCTGCGGATAAAACTGGTCACGTTATTTTGCACACAACTTACGAACAATGCTTGAAAGAAGGCGTACACTTCTTACAAGAATGGTACCTTTTAGATCTTGTTAAATCTGCAGACGGTCATGTTGGTGGCGCTGTAGTTTGGAACATGAAAGAAGGTCGCGTAGAACAAATTAAAGCGAAAGCTATCATCTTGTCCACTGGTGGTGCAGGCCGTATTTTCTGGACTCGTACTACAAACCCATTCCTTTCCACAGGCGATGGCATGGCAGCAGCTTTCCGTGCTGGTAACGGCTTGAAAGATATGGAAATGATTCCAATTCCATCCAACTGGTCTTGGTCGTACTGGTATCTTGATGTCTGAAGCGGTTCGTGGTGAAGGTGGTTACCTTCTTAACTCTGAAGGCGAACGTTTCATGAAAAAATATGCGCCAAATAAAATGGAATTGGCATCCCGTGACGTTGTAGCGAAAGCAATCGAAGATGAAATCGCTGCAGGTCGTGGTTTCGGTTCTGGTCTTAACGCATATGTAGTAGCTGATCTTCGTCACTTAGGACCTGAAGTTATCATCGAAAAACTTCATGGTATCCGTGACTTGGCAATGTGCTTCGAACACTGTGATCCATTGACTCAACCAGTACCTATTCGTCCTACATGTCACTATACAATGGGCGGTATCGACGTAGTGGACTACAAAACTTGTGCATGTGAATTGCCTGGTTTGTTCGCTTCTGGCGAAGCTTCTTGTATTTCCATCCATGGTGCTAACCGTTTAGGTGGTAACTCCTTGGCAGACGGCGTAGTATTCGGTAAAGTATCCGGTGCTGGTGCAGCTGACTATGCTGAAACACATGAACAACCTAACGTAGATGCAGAATTGGCTGCAGCTAAATAAAGAAATTCACTGAAGTAACAAAGGCGGTCGTCCGGTTGTAGAAATCCGCGATGCATTGGCTGATGCAATGTGGAACAAAGTAGGTATCTTCCGTAATGAAGATGGTATTACTGAAGCATTAAAAGAAATCGATCAATTGATCGAAGATTATAAAACTTGTTATGTAGGTGACCCTGAACGTACTTACAACATGGCATTCGTAAACTATTGTGAAATCGGTTCTATGTTAACAGTAGCAAAAGCTATTGCAATGGGCGCTTTACACCGTCGTGAATCCCGTGGCGCTCATATTCGTGAAGACCATCCAAAACGTAATGATGAAAAATACTTAAAACATTCCTTGATTAAGTTAGGTGCTGACGGTCAATACGAATTAACAGAACGCGACGTAGTGTTCACTAAATACGAACCACAAGAAAGGAAGTACTAAGATGAGACAAATCACCTATCATATCCACCGTTACCAACAAGGTCGCGCGTTTGTACAAACTTTCAAATTCGATTACGAACCTGACCGTACAATTCTTTGGGGCCTTCAAAAAATTAAAGATACTCAAGATCCAACATTAACATTCTTGGCAGCTTGCCGTTCCGCAGTTTGTGGCGCTTGCTCTATTCGCGTAAATGGCGAAGCAATGCTTGGTTGCGAATCTAAAATCGATGAATTGACAGAACGTTATGGTACAGATGAATTAACTATCGCTCCTATCGGTAACTTCCGTGTAATCCGCGACTTAGTTGTTGATTGGGAATCTAAAGTTGATCGTTTGAAAACAGTTGCTCCTTGGATTTTCCTTAAAGCAGAATTCAACGAAGGCGACAAAATCGTTCGTCAAACTCCAGCTGATTTCAAAAAATTCGTTGCTGGTACAGAATGTATCCTTTGCGGTTGCTTGCGCATCTGAATGTAACAAATTGACTGCACGTCAAGACGATTTCTTGGAACCATATGTATTTACTAAAGCTAACCGTTTCGTATTGGATAGCCGTGATGATGCACCTATGGCTCACATTCAACCTGCTTATGACAATGGTCTTTGGAAATGCGTTCACTGCATGAACTGTATCTCTCGTTGTCCTAAACACTTAAAACCTGCTCAAGATATTTCCAACATGCGTAAAGAAGCTACAAAAGCTGGCCTTACAAACAACAAAGGCGTTCGCCATGCAGTTGCTTTCAAAGAAGACCTTTACAAAACTGGTCGCTTGAAAGAAGTTTCTATGAGCTTGAAATCTGACGGTGTTGTAGATTCCGCTAAACAAGCATTCTATGCATTACGTTTGTGGAAACACAGCAAAATTAATCCTTTCGAACTTGTAGTACCTCAAAAACCAGTTAATGGTATTGATGGTGTTCGCAGACTTATGAAAGCAGCTGAGGAGGTAAGCAAATAATGAAATACGCATTTTTCCCAGGTTGCGTTCTTGAAAGCGCTGCCAAAGAAGATTACATGGCAACTGTTGCAGTAGCTAAAAAACTCGGCATCGAACTAGAAGAACTTGACGGTTGGACTTGCTGCGGCGCATCCCACGTTCAAGATATCGCTCCAGAAATTACATTAGCTACAAACGCACGTAACATTGCATTGGCAGAAGAAAAAGGTTTGAACCTTTTAACTGTATGTAACACTTGTACTTTGATGCTTCGTGAAGCTAAAAACGAATTAGACAATAACGAAAAAGAAAAAGAAGAAGTGAACAAAAAATTAGCTCAAATCGGTAAACAATACCGCGGTACAACTGATATCACTCATTTCTTATGGGTATTGATTCGCGATTACGGTTTGGATAAATTGAAAGAAAAAGTTGTTAAACCTTTAACAGGTTTACGTGTAGCTGAATACTATGGTTGCCATATTCTTCGTCCTCAAACTGAAATGGGCTTCGAAGACTATCAAATGCCTACATCTTTAGCAGATTTGATCTCTGCTATCGGTGCTACACCAATCGACTTCTCCCGTAAACTTGATTGCTGCGGTTTCCATGCTGTATACCCTGCACATGACTCCGTAATGCAAATGACTGGCTCCATCAACAAAGATGCAGCTACAGAAGGCGCAGATTGCGTAGTAACTCCTTGCCCACTTTGCCAAATGCAACTTGATATGTTCCAAAAAGAAGCAAAAGAAGTTGTTGGCGGTGGCAAAGATATGCCAATCTTGCACATGTCCCAATTAGTGGGTCTTGCTCTTGGCATCACTCCTGAAGAAATGGGCATGCCTAAACGTCACTTAACTGATACTGCAGCAGTGACAAAATTTGTAGGTTAATTCGTTTTAATTTAGAGTGCCTCAGTTGGCTTATAAAACCTAAATTAAACCTATTATCATAATTACCGTAAAGACCCCCTGGCCTTGGCTAGGGGGTCTTTATTTGATACATATATGGTGTTTATTATATAATAAATAGGTAAGTATTGATGACATTAGGAGGTCTCATGAACGAAGCCTTATTAGAATATATAGACCATAAATTGAATAACGAAGATTTGGGACGCGTATTCCCAGTCACCTTTCAAGGTAATGAGTATTTTGTAAAACGTGCGCTGTAGGTAATAACCGGTCATCATGGATCAAACCATCCCCTCGTGCATCCTTTGATCATGAGTTCTATATGATGAACTTTGTGCGTACACAATTACCATTAGCTCCGGAAATTGTAGGCTTTCGAGAAAATTATTTCGTGACACCGAATTATGGTAAGAACTTGACCTACTATGGCCATTTACCGCAGGAGCATCCAGAAGATAGTTCCCTAGAAGATATGGCTGTTCATATTTTTTATGCTTTTGGTAAAGCTCTCGGCATGCACTCCACGATTACGGTATCGCTCATGGTCGTCCTGCATTACGAGATATCGTATACAATCCAGATGCGGATAGTGTCATGCTCCTCGATTGGGAAAATGCACGCCGTTGGCCAGAATTCACGCCTGCTGGATGGGATTTACTGATTTTTATTCATAGCTTCATCCGCGAAGGTGATTTGCCTAATACCTACCTATATGCAGCGATGAACGGCTATAGTTCTGCACGTTGTGCCAGTGAAACCATCCGTCATGTGAAAGAAGTGTTACACAAGCGTGACTATCTATTTAAATTCTGTCGCCTGTTGGAACCGTTCCATTTTGTAGACACAGAAGCGCCGTAAAATCATTTGATTTTATACAAGCACTAAAACTGAATAACTGTGTATGACTAGTTGATTCTTGCAAAAACAGAATGCTAAGGATGCCCCGAATGGCCCTCCCGTATGGTGAGGGTCATTTTATTATGGTAAAATAGATTGTATACATGGTGATATTTTTACCAGCATTAGTTAGCATTAAAAAATCATAAATCCGCTGTAGGGGAGTTATGACGAGGTATAACAAGTGGAATATATTATTTCGTTTATGGAAACGTATGGCTATGCAGCCATGTTTATTGCAATGGTTCTAGAGAATGCGAATATACCGATTCCTAGTGAAATTGTGCTTGGATTTGCAGGGTATTTAATTTCTCAAGGTATATTTGATTTGCATACGACAATGGTCGTAGGTACATTGGCTGGTATCGTTGGATCCATTTTGTCATATTGGATGGGGGAATATGGCGGCCGTCCGTTGTTATTGAAATACGGTAAATATGTATTCTTTAATGAGCATAAATTTGAACTCGCTGAAAAGATGTTTAATAAATATGGTGGAGTAGCTATATTCTTTGGCCGTCTTTTACCTGGTGTTCGTACATTTATCTCCTTCCCGGCTGGCATGGCACGCTATCCATTGTGGCACTTTATCGTTTGGACTGTACTCGGTACTATTCCTTGGACGATTTTACTCGTATATTTAGGAAAAGTACTTGGGGAAAACTGGAAAGATCTTATTCAGTATAATCATGAATTTTTGCTAGTTGTGATTGTCATCTTTGCTATTGTGGCTGCAGTGCTCGGATTTAAATACTATAAGAATCGCCGTAAATCATAAGGAGGTCACAATGAAATTGTCTCGTTTGACGCCTGTGTTGTTTGTTGTTTGGCTGGTATTTTTTATGGTAGCTAATAATATACTACCTGTAACCGATCCAGTAGAATCGAATTATGCGTTAACTGCTAAGGAAATGGTGTTGTCTGGCAATTGGTTATCGCCACAGATTTATGGGACATATTGGTATGACAAGCCGATTATGATTTATTGGCTGATTGCATTAGCTTTTAAAATCTTTGGTATCGCTGATTGGGTAGTTCGTTTGCCAAGTGCTATATTTGGGGCTTTGTCAGTGGCTGCCATGTTTCAAGCTTTACGGACCTTTAGTCGACGTTGGCTCGTTGGCCTAGTAGGTTCCTCTATCCTTGGTACATCTCTTATGTTCTGGGCTGTTGCTCATGGTGTTATAACCGACATGGTACTGTTATATACGACCTTGATGGTTATGATGTATGCGTACAAAGGCTTGAATGAAAATTCTAGTACGGCCATGGTCGTAGCTTACGTATTTTCCGGATTAGGCGTTTTGACAAAGGGGCCCGTAGCACTTGTTTTACCTGGCCTTATTTTACTCGTTTATGTTGCGCTTTGCCGTTCGAAACAAATGTTATTACGCCTCTTTGACTGGAAGGGGATTTTGGCCTTTCTTGTCGTCGCTATGCCGTGGTATGTTTATATGTATAGCGCCCATGGACAAGCCTTTTTGGATGGATTCTTAGGCCTTAACAATGTAACACGTGCGACTCAGTCTGAACACCCGGAAGATAATGTGTGGTGGTACTATATCGCTATTTTCCTCGGCGCTTCTTTACCATGGACGGGCGCTGTTATTTATGGTATGATAACGGGCTTTAAACAGCACCATAAGTGGTACGTGTATTGCATGTGTTGGGGCGTGGGTACTGTTCTATTCTATTCCTTGATGGCCACTAAGTATCCTCTATATACATTTATTAGTCTTGTACCTTTCAGTATTCTTGGTACATTAGGGGCTATGAAAGCTCTGCGTCCGGGTCGGCCTCGTTATGTCCCATGGATTGTAGTCGGTCCCACACTATTGTTATGGATCGCTTATGTAGGGGCGTCTTTCTTTGCACCTTGGGGCTATTATGGATTGCTCTATGTTTTGGCAGGCGTATCCATATTAGGGCTGTTATGGTTCTGGTGGACTCGCCAACGGTATCGTTTGTTGAGCATTGTCGTGATCGGAACCATGCTCATTTCATCGATTGTAGTACTCGAGGGTTTGGTACCTCTTGTTAAACAACGTAGTTCTATCAATCTTATCCCTGTTGTAGATAAGTATAATGGTGATGTATATTATTACAATGGATACAGCACATCTCTCGTATATTATACTGGACATGAGGTGGTTCGGATTAAGGGTGACAGTAGTCGTTGGGATGATAAGGATAAATTAAAACATCGTAGTGCTGAATGGGATAAGAAATACCTTATGGAACAAGTGACGGAGGACGAGTTTATCAAGCGTTTGGCTGAAGGTAAGCAAATCATGGTCATCGTTCCAAAAGGCGAAATTAACCATTTTAAACAGTCTAGTATTGCACCATATGTTGGTGAGTACAGCGAGGCTGGTAGCTCTGAGATTTATATTTTGAATAAACGACAAGCTTATATTGAAGAATAATATATTGTTAATCGTGTTTGTGAAAGTAGCATCAACCGCTCAATGCGGTTGATGCTTTTTTGTGTATATAATCAAATAATTAATGTATATATTATGTCCTAATTACTATTTATATTTTTTTAGAAATAAAACCTATTATAGTTATATGCATTGTTGACATATTAAAAACATATTGGTATAGTAGGTTATATAATTTTTTAGGACGAGGTGTTTTGAAACCTTATTTCATCTAGGTTTTAGAAAAGTGCGGAAGTGGCATGTGTCAAAATCCCCCTTGTTGTGAGGTAGAAAGAGGGGAAGTTATGAAGAAGACATGGTATCTAATCATCGGAGTGGTTCTCTTGGTTATTGGCTGCATAGCCTATGGTTATCATGAACACCATAAACCAAAGACGGCACAAGAATTAAAGACTGTACGCGTAGCCTATTTACCAATTACTCATGCATTGCCGGTATTTGCTACAAAAGAGCTAGAAACGGCAGATGGTCCTGTTCATGTAGAGCTTGTTAAATATGGATCTTGGCCAGAGCTTATGGATGCGTTAAATACTGGTAAGGTAGATGCCGCAGCTGTTCTTGTTGAACTTGGTGTAAAGGCTCGTGAACAAGGCATTGATGTCCGCGCTGCTGCTGCACTTGGTCATACAGAGGGTAATATTATCATCGTAAATAAGGATATTAACTCCGTTCAAGACTTAAAAGGTAAATCCTTTGCTATCCCTCATAAACAATCTACTCAAAAAATTCTCGTAGACCTCATGCTTGAACAAGCGGGTCTTTCTGAAAAAGATGTGCAAATCGTAGAAATGAGCCCTCCAGAAATGCCATCTGCTCTATCGGTAGGTCAAATTGCTGGGTATAGTGTAGCCGAACCATTTGGCTCTCTAGCCATTGAAATGGGAACTGGGAAGGTCTTCGAAGATCCTGACCATCTCTGGCATGATAATATTTGCTGTGCTCTTGTGTTTAATGGTCAATTCGTCGATGAACATCATGACTTGGCGAAAAGCTTTCACCAAGGCCTATCTCGATGCAGGTACATATTTAGACGAACATCCAAAGGCACAAGAGGAGATTTCCTCAAAGTACATGAAGTTTAATGACTCAATTATTGAACGTTCCCTCAAAGTGATTGGGTTTAAAGATTTAGCCCTTACAGAGGACCGTTATAATGCGCTTGTGCATCATATGACACATATTGATTTAATCAAAAAAGTGCCGAGTTATTCAGAGTTTGTAGATACATCGTTGTTACCATAGGAGGGGGATCATGAAGAAATATACATATGTGCCAGGTTCATTTATCGCAGCTTGGCTAATTTGGGAGTTAATCGTTCGCCTCGGCGGTTTTAATGAAGCGCTATTGCCAACGCCGTATAAGGTGTTGATCGGCTTTGGGGAACTCATTGGAGACGGTGTCCTCTTTAAGGATATTGCAGATAGTTTGGTACGGTTCTTTATCGGCTATCTTATTTCCGTTGTAGCCGGCGTATTCTTCGGCCTTATCTTGGGGTGGTATAAGGGGATTTGGAACTACATCAATCCAATCGTTCAAGTCATTCGACCGATTTCTCCTGTGGCGTGGTTGCCCTTCATCGTTCTATTCTTTCGGTATCGGTCAAGCGCCGGCTATCGTTATCATCTTTATCGCAGCATTCTTCCCGGTGCTATTGTCTACCGTGTCTGCCATCCAAAATATCGATCCTGTATATATCAAGGTGGCGCGCAACTTTGGTATTAAACAGCCAGAATTGTTATTTAAAATCGTGTTGCCTGCCGTATTTCCTGGTATTGCATCGGGTCTTCACATCGCCCTCGGTACAGCGTGGATATTCCTTGTAACCGGGGAAATGGTAGGCTCCCAAACAGGCCTTGGCTTCCTCATTATCGATATGAGAAATAACTTGCGTAACGATCTTTTAATGGTAGCCATTTTGACCATCGGTTTCGTTGGGCTTTTACTCGATTGGGGCGTGTCCCTCATCGAAAAATGGATTTACAAACGTTGGGGTATTGAGAAAATAGGAGGTGGCCTCATGGGTTACATTTCGGTGCGCAATGCACACAAGGAATTTATGAAAGATGGGGAACCACTCACCATTCTTGAAGATATCAACTTAGACATTGAAAAGGGCGAGTTTATTTGCCTCTTAGGCCCTTCTGGGTCCGGTAAAAGTACGCTGTTAAACGCTATAGCGGGCTTTGAGCTCGTTACATCTGGTTCCATTACTATCGATGGTGAAGAGGTAAAAGCGCCTCAACTCAGATATGTAACGGTATTTCCAAAACTATGGTCTGTTGCCGTGGCGTACGGTGGAAAGCAATATTGAGCTAGGTCTCGAAAGTAAAAAGGTGCCTAAAGAAGAGCGTCCTGCTATCATCGACAAATACGTTAAAATGGTAGGCCTTGACCATGCCCGTAATCGCTACCCTGCAGAACTATCTGGGGGCATGCAACAACGTGTATCCATCGCCCGTGCACTAGCCGTAGATCCGGATATTATCTTCATGGACGAGCCGTTAGGTGCCCTCGATGCATTAACACGTATCAACTTACAAGACGAAATCTCTCGCATCTGCCGCGAGAAGGTAAAACGGTTGTATTTGTTACCCACGATATTGAAGAAGCCGTAGTCCTAGCAAACCGCGTTGTGGTACTAGCGGCAAACCCGGGACGGTACAAACGATCATCCCTGTGAATATCATCGATAGAACTGACCGCACATCGGCATCCTTTGTTAATATTCGAAACCATCTTTGAACAATTCCAATTAGCAAAAGAAGACAAAATCGAGTTCTATATTTAGTTGTTATGGTGTATACTATAAGGCTAAAGATTGTAAGTGCTCCACTGGGTGCAAAGAAACCATCTAGGGACTGTGATATATCTAGGTGGTTTCTTTAATTATAATGGACAAAATCCTAAAATAATGTATACTATAAGTAGCTAAAGAGTGGGAGTTCCATTAGTGTACCTTAAAAGAACCACCCAAGTATTTCGACGTCCTTGGGTGGTTTTACTATCTGATAACGGAATAACCCGATGCTCATCACCATTTAAAATACCTATCGAGCAATTTACAAATGTAGTAGCTAATTACATTCGATCATAGGTATTATAAAGGTAAGAAGATTTTTCCATAGTGTCACCTCCTCCACACCGTATTTCTCGGATTAGAGATGGTGACATCTTGATTGTAGTATATATAACTTTATATTTCTTATGCAATTCGTGTAATTATCATTTATAGTAGATATATATCGGTAATAACATATGAATTTTAAATTGGGCTGTATGTCTTTATTTGAGTTAGAGAATACCTTGTCTTTTCATGAATATATAGCAACCTTTGATGCGGAGCGCGTGGCGAAGGTACGCGGTTTTGTAGATTGGCTCGCACAGTATCAAGGTAGTCTTATCCATAATCCTTGGGGTGAGGTAAATCCGATTTAGAGATTGTCACAAAGGGCTTTGATGCGGCCCAAGTGCGTCGAGATAATTTAGTAGCTTATTTATTGCCGCTTAGGTCGAGCTAAGGTCTTTGTGGTGGCTGAGGCAGTAGGATACCAAGGGGGACGTTTTAGTGGCATTGCTATTACTTGTGAAAGAATGCTATTAGATAAGCACAAAACCATTCGTGCAAAGGACGTAACACCTATTCGCTTAGAACGTACTAGTTCACCTACTAGCTCTTTGTTAAAAGGAACACAGCAGAAAGGATGGTTTTAATGAACCTACTGACACTGTAGTATGGAGTGCTATTGTTGAAAAGGGTATCGATCCCTATGATACATTGTTGTGGAACATATTTCCCTTCCATCCACATAAGGATGGAAATCCATTGACGAACCGCACACCTACGGATAAAGAGCAACAATTAGGTTGGGAATATACAAAACGCTTGTTAGATTTACATATAGAATTAGGTGGCGTAGAACCTCTTGTGCTCGCAGTAGGCCAAAAATCTGCAGATACAATGGGGAAATTTGGCCTTTCTGCCATTGGTTTGCGTCATCCTGCAAACGGTGCTAATCTATATCGTCAGGGCTTTGCGGAGCTGTAGATACATATTAAAATAGTAAACATTTGAGAGTTTTTGGAGAGATGTTTATGAAACGTTATTGTGATGCTTGCCGTCATTATTGCGATGAGGCGGCTATGTTTCACATGTGGGCAGTATACGGTGGCAACAGAGGTGGAGCGTATTGCACCAGAAGGCGATGTAATTTATCCTTTATCCCATTATCAGCTTAGCTATAAGGATACATATCTCTATGTGGTGAATAAGTTCATGGATACGGATGGTCGCTTCGCGGAGTTTTACAATTTCTATTGCTGTGGCATGTATGTATGGTTGGTTTGCTCGCTTTTTTCTATGCTATAACCGCTATATTTCAAACGGGACCGTATTTAATCGGTTTAGGTGGGTTCTTAACGGCTATACTATGTTTAGTATCCTTACTTCCGTTAGGGGCGTTATGTGTGCGCCGACTTCATGATACGGGACGAGGCAGTATGAGCTTGTTGCTGTTTTCATCCCCTTGGAGACTTTGATTTTGCTTGCCTTGTTGTGTCAAAGGGCAATACGGACAGGACAATCAATATGGTGGTGCGTTGCAGCATATCGTCATAGATAAACGGCTAGCTTCTATTATGAAAGTATCCCCTTCGAGTAGTTCGTTAACAACGAGAGTTTTACTTGTTGTACTTGTAAGTATAGTATGTATATTTGGATTTTCTTTACGAACTATGGGACCGGAAAATGAAGTGTTCCCTTCAGGGTGGTTTACAAATGCCATTGTTGGCGAAGGTAGTGAAGATGCCGCTCGTGCATCAGTGCAAGGCTATTTTGATGCGGTAAATAATAAGAATTATGATAAGGCTTTCACGTATGTGATGAACCAAGTTAAGACAAATCCAGTAGAAAAACAAAAATGGCTCATAGCTATGCAGCAAGGTACAAAAGTGGATATTGTTACCTTGGATGTGGCACGGCTGAGTCGTTCAGGTAGTTTAAAACGTATTGTGTTTTGAAACAGATTTACAAACCACAAGGTTGGCGAAGGCATGGTAGAGGCTAAACCGATGAAGCGATATATTTCTCTTATTGAAGAAAATGGTGCTTGGCATATTGAAGGCTTTTACAAACATTTGCCTGATGATGATAACTAAATATGATGTATAAACACGGTTAGATTTTGTGCGATTATCAGCTCAAATTCGTACAGGATTAATGGAATAGCGTCAACATAAGGGGG